>Ga0315912_10000008_pt1 | contig 932593 bp, 679 predicted proteins | sample VfabasoilMG_FD_204469 | JGI IMG/M metagenome (GOLD analysis project Ga0315912, IMG submission 204469) | Garden soil microbial communities collected in Santa Monica, California, United States - V. faba soil | ecosystem: Environmental > Terrestrial > Soil > Garden | place: USA: California... | reverse complement strand
CAACATCCTCAAGCGGCTTCTCATCCACGCCGCGGGCGCTAACCTCGGCCTCTTGATGCGAACCCTGGTCGGAGTCGGGAGCCCAAGGAGCCTGCAAGGCCGCCGCGGCCTCGCGGCGGGGCTCCTTCGGGCGCTCATGACCGTGCTCGTGATGCTATGGGACTGGTGGACGACGCCCATCGAACCCGTCGAGCTGGGCGATCGCTCGTCACCAGACTGGCTCGTGTGGCCGTGCCGCCCGATGGACGGACCGGACCACGAGTCAGGCTACGAGCCTGCTTTCACCACGGGCTGCTAGGCCCTCACCCCGGCCCGCATGTGGCCTGTGCCAGCGCGCTCTCGTTGTTGTCCTCGCGGCACTCGTGGAACAGCGGCATCGCGGGATCGACGACGATCACCCCGAACACCGAACTGCACGTCGCCCTCGACCCGGTGCACGTCCACCGTCCACCACCACCCCGGCAGGCAACGGCGCGAGCCCTTGGTTGCGCACCGAGACCCGCACCGTGGGCGGGCTCGTGCAATCCACCTCGAGCGACACCACCGCATCGGGCGCGTTGAAGATCCCCTCATCCAACGAGTTCGTAGTTCGTATTCGGAGTGCTGGCGCTCGAGAGCGAGCCCGTGGATCCGCGGCTGTGAGGGAGCGTCGACCTCGGTCCTCGGTCAACCAGCGGCTCACGCTGTCTTTCACGCTCATGAAAGAGCTACAGCCCGCCAACCATGGTCCAAATAACGTCTTTCGAGCGATCCAATTCGGCCATCATCTTCTGAATACGACCAGTCTCGGATCTCACCGGATGATACACAGAACCATCATCCCCTTTCTGCACATATAGAATCTTCTCTCGTATCAGGATCCGAAGTATCTTGTTCCGATAGCCACCACGATCGAGCTGGCCCAAACCCCGGAGAAGTGCCTGTTCCTTCCGCCCAGCACCCTTTTGGAAAAATGTCTTTTGGAGAACAGTACAGAGAATCTGGTGCTGAGTAGAAAGATGGCTCTCCTTAATTCGGCTAGTCGTCTGAACCGACTGATAGTAATCAACCAGGCAGTCATTGATCCACGAGGGAAGCCCCTGCTCATGCGTAACTCCCACCACAATAGAAATTGCGCATTCATCAATAGTAACATCCGTCTCCATGCTACGATCTATCATTAGAAGTTCAATGTAGGCATCACGAATGTGAAGGTTAGAAAGGTGCCCCATTCCGAGGTCGCAGAACGTTATTCTTCCGCCACTTATGGTCAGACCTTCAAAATCGAAGTTCTCGTTCGGATTTAGAGTACTGAGCAGAGCGCCCGTAAGATCAAGGCTCATCGTGCAATTACCATTGCGAGATGCACGAGAAGCCATTGTCAAGATTTCACCTCTCCCATGGGCTCTTGCCAGACGAGCCACAAGCAACTGACCAAGGTGCCCAAGTGGATTCAACCACACCTCACGGCAGGCATTATGCTCCCGTTGCGAGATAATCTGACAAGTATCATCGCCGCGGAGGCCATCCAGCAGAAACCGATCAATGAACTGCCTCGTTGATGAATCAGAATCAGTTAGCCCGAGCCCAGGCAATCGATACAGAATTTGTGCCGATTCCGCGGTAGGCTCTGCGTCGAGCACTTTACGAAACTGTGAAAAAATATCAGAAGGCTGCAGAGGACCGAAGTCGCCCGGAAGTCTCCGTGTATGCCTAGCAAGGCCTCGAAGAACCAACTGTACTGCTTCTGGTGTCATTTCATGGCGAATCCATGATTCTCGCGTTGTGACCATTCTGATAAAATGGTCCCAGAAACCTGTCTGGTCTCCAAATTCACCAGATACTGTATGTCGATGTTCATCCTCCATCTCTGCAATCACTTGACAAATAAGTGGGCGCCTTGGCAGCCAGTACGGAATTTCTGTCCCTGGAAGTACTTCCTCAATAAATCGTTGAAACTGCTCTGGACTAAATTCGCCCTGACATTGAAGTGTAATACAATCCTTGGGAGCGCCGAGAGCCTCCAACATTTCGAGTCGGCTGTTGAAGTAGTTCTTTCTCCCTGTAATAAGGAGACCGGATCTACTCCTACGGACAAGATCTCGCACTCCCTCAAGGGCTCTTCGTCTCAATGTCACAAGAGCTCGCGGATCTTCACTCCATGCTTGCGTGCCAAGCTCGTCAAAACCATCAAGTAGCAGTATAAATGTTCCCTTATCTATGGCGGAGATCGCATGCTGTTGCAGCTTCGCGAGTCCAAGATCATTCAAGTGTCGGCTTAGGATTTCTTCAGCCGTTGTGAGGCCCCATGTGTTCCGTAGGTCGATTGCGATTGGTATAGTCTGTCCAATCTTGTAACTCCGAGCCAACTCACCATATACCTCACGAACACATCTACTTTTCCCTGTTCCATAGTCACCTGTTAGCACAATCTTCTCATTCGCCAATAGACGATCTGAAATCGCGGCGATGTCAAATTCTTGGCTATCATTATCGTCGACGTATGATACCGGAATGTAACGAAGTCGATCAGGCTCTCTTGTAAATGGATTGAATGAGCTTCCGAATGGCTTGTCTTGTCTAGCTGTATGATAGGATTCGAAGTCAAAGAATTTGCTTGCAAATGTTGCAAGCGAGCAGGCGACAACATGCTGAGCCTGAGCTGATTTCGGAATGGACTCAGGCGGTTCATTTTCAGTGATAAAATAACATTCCGCAAAGATGCGCTCTGACAGGAGCATAGGCACGACAGTATTGAACTTTGCAAGATCCTCGCGGAGTTTGGCCAGATCCTTTCGTTCCGTAATTTCCAATAGCACCCAATAATTTGGTTTTACCTTTATGACACCATCCACCTTTACACCCGCGATTTCTTCGGGAACGCACGGCTGTCCCCAAATGAGAGATGCGACTCGACGAGCGTTCTCTTCAAGAGCTTTCCAAGACGGTTGTGACACGATGGTAGCATCTTCAGCCAAAGGAGGACCGCTGTCAAGAGGGAGACCAGACGGGTACTGTGACTTACCAGAGACCAGAACCCAGGACCCAGAACTCACAACCCAGAACGCCAGACCAAGGGACTGGCCACGTGACCCTGATGCCGAGTTCGTGTGACGTGTGCAAGCTGTGCTCAGATTATTCGAGGTTTTGCATGGACGGGGCCACGACTTCGAGTCAATGCTGCGGATCTTAATCGAGTACACCCTTATCCATATGTTCGTTGTCGGAAAGAGATCTCGAGCGCGTGATCGCGGTCGTGTGGTCGATCAGTCGTACCGCTGGTTCAACCACTTTCGACGCATTCTGGTATGGTAGGGAGAAGCAAGCATCGTCGCGTCAAAATCCGCTCGTGACCCATTCGGGTCAATTTCAAGTGAACGACCTAAGCTCGGTCCCCGACGGCAACCCCGCGTTCGAGTCCGCTCTTCTGGTGCGCACGTCTGCCTTACGAACACCATTGCGCGCATTCTGCGGAGGGGTCCGCTTGCGTTCCACCTACTCGACCGTCCCGTCGCTCCCAAGTGGTAGCGGCCCCGCGACCCGCTATGATAATTAGGTCACGTAGTGTACTCGTCACACGCGAATAGCGCCGGCTAGCTGGACAAGCTTGCTTCGGAGGCTCCATGAGGCTCGCCAAACAACCCCTCTCGCAAGATCCCGGGACCCCCCGCTTGGCTCGCCAGCGCGCCAACGCGATCAAGCTCTATCAGACCGAACTCACTGGGATACACTCGGGCCGCCAGGCCCGCCGCAAGGACCGTGCCGAAATCTTGCTCAAGCACCTCGGCCTGCGCTTTGGCCGCCTTTCTGCGGCGACTCAGGCGCGAGTACAGGGAGCCACGGCCGAACAACTAGACGCGTGGGTCGAGCGGGTCCTAACGGCCCGAACCCTCGCCGAGGTCTTTGCACAGTAGCACCAGCGTCTACCGCGAGGACGCGAGGCCTTAGCTCGAACGTCTCTTAAGCTCAGTCAGCCCGGCCTGTGCGGCGCCCTCACCCCGGCCCGCACGTGGCCTGTGCCGGCGAGCTCTCGTTGTTGTCCTCGCGGCACTCGTGGAACAACGGCATCGTGAGATCGACGACGATCACCCCCACGAATTCATCATTCCCGTCGGCCATGCCCACCGGCACCTCGAACGGCAGCACCTGCGTCTGCCCGGCCAACAGCGCCTGATTGGTGACCACCGTGCCGAGCTGCACGTCGCCCTCGACCCGGTACACCCCTACCACCACGCCGGCGGGCAAGGGTGCGAGCCCCTGGTTGCGCACCGAGACTCGGACAGTAGGCGGGCTCGTACAATCGACCTCGAGCGAGACCACGGCATCGGGCGCGTTGAAGATCCCCTCGTCCTGCACGTTCTGGCGGAAATTGTTGAGCCAGCCCACGCTCCAGTTCTCCTTGGGGGCAGCTGGAATCTGCCCGTGGTACTGCCCGGGGTTGCACGCGCCGTCCCTGCCGTCGCAGACGTTCGAGACGAAGTACGCGTGCTGGTTCCACATCGAACGCGTCCCCACCCACGAGCTCGCGGCATCTCCGAACACCGTCAGCCCCTGGTAGTACGTCCCGCCGGGCGGCGGCTCCCACGGAGGTAGACCGGTGGCCGGATCGCCGTCGATCCACGGCGAGGTGTCGCAATCCCAGTTGGCGCTGTTGGACACCCGCACGATCTCCGCGTGGCTGTCCCCGTCCACGTCGGCCACGATCAGCGCCTCGGTGGCCGTGAAGGTGGTATTGGGCGCGGCAAAACGCAGCTCGCCGGTCTCCCCGTCGAGCACCCGCAGGAAGCACTCGTCGGAGTAGACCACCTCGGCCCGCCCATCGCCCTCGAAGTCGAACAGCGACGAGCCGGTGCGCGCGCTCGAGGTGTCCTTGGTGGCGTGCTGCCAGAACACGTCGAGGGTGTCGGTGGCGAAATTCGGCCGGTAGACCACGTAGACGGTGCCCCCGGCCACACCGACCTCGGGCGTCCCGTCGCCATTGAAGTCGGCGATGGTGGGCGGGCCGCCGCGGGTGTCCTCGAGCGGGATGTCGACGGGACCGAGCACGGTCTCCCCGGTGGCGCCGTCGAGCACCCATACGTCGCCCGTCACCATCACCACCTCGGGATCGCCGTCGAGGTCGAGATCGCCCACCGCCGTGAAGCCGTCGGCGAGGGTGTTGCGGTACCATAGGGTGGTGCCGTCGAGTCGATAGGCGGTGTTGCCTGCAAGCACCTCGAGCACGCCGTCGCCGTCGAGGTCGACCATGTACGACAGCGCCTGGGCAGCGCCGCCGCCCGTGCCTCCCGTGCCGTCCCACAGCTTGGTGAGCGCGCCGGCCCCCCCTCCCGACTGGTAGCGATAGAGGCTGCGGCCGTAGAGGACTTCGATGATGCCGTCGCCGTCCATGTCGGCGATGGCCATGCCGCCGCCCCAGCCGAACGTGCCGCCCGTGTTGGGCACGGGCGCGTCGGCGATGGCCATCACGGTGCCGTTGCGATCGACCACCACCGGGTAGCCGTCGCCGGTCATGGCCACGATGTCCACGAAGGCATCGCCGTCGAGGTCGCCGAGCGCGACCGACAGCCCAGCGAAGCCCTCGGGACCGACCTTGGCCTGGTCGAGCGACCAGATCTCGGCCCCGGTCGCGCCGTCGAGCACCCGCAGCACGCCGGTCTTGCAGCTCGACACCGGCTCGGTGCCACACGAGCAGCAGGTCTCGTTGGTGTCGCCCGCCACGAACACCAGGTTGGGCGGATCGTTGTCGTCGACGCGCCCGTCGCAGTTGGCATCGTAGAGCCGGGCCACGGTGGGCGTGGCCCACACGTCGCTGTGCTCGGGGTACTCGGTGGCGTCGATGAGACCCCACTGCCACTTGATGGTGGCGTCGAGCTGGCCGGGCTCGATCTGCACCTCGCACGCATCGAGGCAGGTCTCGGGGTCGGCACCGGGATCGCCACACACCGTGGGTGCGGTGATGCAGGCCCCCGAGGGCGGCAGCGGCTGGGTGCAGACCAACCCTCGCGGTGGCATCCCCTGCCCTCCCCCGGGCTCGCCCAGCGCCAGCTCGCAATACTCGCCGTCCGCACAGTCCTCGGCGGTGGTACAATCGGTCCCCGGTGCCACACAGGCGCCGAACAGGCACAGCTCGTCCGCGCCGGTGCAGCACACGTCACCGCAGACCGACTCCGCGGTGCAGCACATGCCATCGATGCATGCACCGCCATTGCAGTCGTTGCTGCTCAGACACTCGGGGGCCGGGCCGGATGAGGAGCTGCCGTCGAGATCGTCGACGCCGGTGTCGGTGGTTGCGCCTGCGGTCGCGGTGTCGGTAGTGGCTCCGGTGTCGAAGTCGATACCGGAGCTACCGCCCTCGGCGTCGCCTCCACCGCCACCACCGCCACAGCCCAATGAAAGCGCGAGGCTCGAGCCCGCGCACCACTGCAATACCGAACGCCCCGAGATCACGGATGGTTGGACACCGGAAGTCGGGATTGATCCAGGACGAGCGGAATTGGGTGTGACCCATGACAGAACGCTGTCCCAATTCACGCGCAAATAGCGCTGACTTTCGGGCCGATTACCCTTCCAGCAGATCCTCGCCCGAGGCGATCGAGAACGCTCTGTCGAACCAGTGCTGGAGCAGCGAGGCGTCCCCGGTGGACAGCACGCGCTCGCGCACGGCGGTGGAAATGGTGATGGCTCGGTGCTCGAGCACACCCAGCACCGACTTGGCCCGCTCCTTCACTTCGCCCTTGGCGATGAGCTCTTGTTCGTAGGGCATCATCTTCATCATGGCTTCCTTGCTGATGGATTGCAGGATGAGATCCCGCAATCGTGAGTTGGCCTCGAATGCACTAATGACATACACCCGGAGCATGTGAATGTCCTCTGGTCTGTTGTGTTCCACAAGGATGTCGAAGAGCGGCGCCAGCTCCGCGATGCGTTGCTCGGTAAGCGCTCCCGGGTTTCCGTACGCATGGAGGAACGCACGGGCAAGCTCGACGAGCGCACGGGTGGGCAGATCCGTCTCGAGATCGTCCATGATGGAGCCCGAGAAGTCATCAGGGCCTCGCCCACTCACCCTTCCTCGGGCTCGAGCCGCAGCGACAGCGCAATCGCATCCTTGCCGCCCTCCGGCGGGGGCGGCAGCGTGGTGCTCAGGAGCGACTCCTGCATGCACTCGATCAACCCCGGGTCGACCAGTTGGTTGTCATGAGCAGGGGCCACCGTCTCGATCACACCGCCGATTTCCTCGTCGCCGATGATCTCGACGTTCAGCACCAGCATCCCCGCCAGCTCCGGCTGCGTCTCGCGGGCCAACGCATAGCACTCGTCGGCGAGCGGCATGAGATCTTCGTTCATCACCTTCATCAGGTAGCCGTGGTTGCCAGTGCGGTCCGTGAGGTTGCCGGCAGCAGGCGGCCCATCGTCGCCAGGAATCGTCGGACCCGCGGCCTTGCGCTCGGATGCAGAGGGTCCCTCGCCCGCTTCCGCCTCCGCTTCCGCCCCCGCTCCACGCTCTCCCGCCGCGCGCTCGCGCGCCTGCATGGCGTCGACGATCCTCCGCCGCATCGCCTCGCGATCTTCCTTGGAACTCGAGGGCTTCGCGAGCTTCGTGGGCTTGCTCGCGACCTCCTTGGCCTCGGGCCTCGCCGAGGCTCGATCTCGCTCCTGCTCGACCACCGGCGCGCGAGCTTCGTTGTCCCGCGCGTCAGCGCCCAAACGCGGCGTCTTGCCGCCCAGGACCAGCCACCCGCCCGCGGCCAGCAACAGCACCAGCACCGCCAGCACCACGACCTTGCGCATGCCCCGGGATTTACCACGGCCCCAGCGTGACCTGACGACGCTGGCCGTCGCACACCGCCCGACCGCGGTGCCGATCGACCGACGCGGGGTCGACACTGATAGGGGCAGGAGACCCCGTTGCCCATGCGCTTGCCATTCGTCGCCCTGTCGCTCTGCCTGCCCCTCTCACTGCTCGCCGGCTGCCCCGGAGGCGGCACCGGAGAGGAAGGGGCGGCCGACTCCACGACCAGCCAAGACCCCACGGCCGCCGACTCCACGTCGACCGCCGCGGCCGAGACCGACACCACCGCAGCTCCCGCAACGGAGACCCAGTCGACCTCGCCGGCCGACACCGAGACGGACACCGCACCCCCCGACACCGAGACGGACACCGCACCCCCCGACACCGAGACCGCCGGCACGATCGCAGGCTGCGAGTGCATACTCGACGAGGAGCCCAAGGACCTCAACTCGTCCCCGGCCGCCCCGACCTGCGGCGAGCCACTCTGCAACGGCATCTTCGGTACATGTGTGGACGACTTCTGTGACCTCGGCGCACCGTTCGAGCTCAGCGAGCCCGCCGATCTGCAGTGCGCCCTCACTGCCCTACGAGACCGGACGCCCGGAATCGTGACATGGAGCTTCTCGGAGGGCGGGGGGATCGTCAACGAAGACGGCTACTGGCTCATCAACGAAGACGGCACTGCCGTGCGGCGCGACTGGGTTCGGGAGGATCTCACCTTCACGGTCAACGATGCCGTGGTCGGCGAGCTGCCGCCTCCGGAAATCTACGACGCGTGCCTGGCCGAGCCCGACGACTACGCTCGCTTCAATTGCCTGCGTGCGTCGCTCGAGACCGAGACCGGCGTGTGCGACGAGGGCTGGACCTGCGGCGACTGCATCTGACTCGAGGTCCAAGATCCGAAGTGGCTCGATTTCCTCTAGAGTGATGGCCGAGGGGAATACGCGACAGGCGGGCTCCTGTTGCAAGCCAACCCGATGACCCGCCCCTTCGATCCCCTCGGTGCCACGCTGCTCGTCTGCAGTGTCGCATTGGGGAGCCTCGCGATGCTCGTCGCGGGGCTGATCGGGTTCGAGGTCGTCCATGGCGTGTTGACGCTGTGGCCGCTGTTCCTCGCCGCTTCCGTGGTCGGGTGGGCGACGATCGATGCGTGGTCGCCCCTGTCGGCGAGGCCGTGGCGACAGGTCGGCGCCCTCGCGGCATTCGTCTGCGTCGAGGCGCTCGCGGTCACGCCACTCGTGGCCGTTGGGTGGGAGGTCGCGGGCGCACGCGCGATCCTGGGCGCGGTGCTGGCCACCGGAGCGACGTGTATGGGGCTCACCGTCTTTGCACTGCTGAAACCAACGACGTACTTGGAACCGATCGATCCCTTCGTCGTCCTCGGCATCATGGGACTGGCGGTGTCGATGGTGGGGATCGGCCTGGGTCTGTCCGTCGGCTTGGTTTGGGCAGTACCGCTGATCGCGGTGAGCGGAACATTGGCGCTGGACCAGATCGCGAGCGTCACCGCCTTCGGCCCGGGCCAGCACATCGCAGGCGGGACTCGTCTGTTCGCATGCGCATCGCTGCTGTTCGCGGAGCTCGTCTACTACTTCGTCTCCATGACTCGAGGAGACGATATGCTCCAGACGCTCTTCGTTCGCCTCGCGGCTTGATGGCGCCTGGCAGGTCGGTGGTATTGGGTAGTACGATGCGCTCGCGGGGTGGGCGCGTGTGCCCGCCCGAATTCCATGACCGACCTGTCTCTCACCGCGGTCGACGAGGCACTGGTGGCCACGGCAGCCGCCGGCGATGCGACGCCGTCGGCCGGCCCCGCGCTCGCGGATCTCGGACGCGGCGCGCTGGTGGGCCGCTACGTCGTGCTGTCGAAGCTCGGCGCCGGTGGCATGGGCGTGGTCTTCGCGGCCTACGACCCCGAGCTCGACCGCAAGGTGGCGCTCAAGCTCCTCCACCCGCGGCTCGCCGCGGATGCCGATGCCGCCCCGTCCAGCGAGGCCCGGGCCCGCCTCGTGCGCGAGGCCCAGGCGCTCGCCAAGCTCAACCACCCGCACATCGTCGCAATCCACGACGTCGGCGAGCACCAGGGCGCCGTGTGGCTGGCGATGGAGTACGTCGAGGGCGAGACGCTCTCGGCGTGGTCGAGGCAGCAGCGACGTTCCTGGCACGAGGTCCTCGCCGTCATGACGCCAGCCGCCCGCGGGCTGTCCGCGGCCCACGACGCCGGTCTCGTGCACCGTGACATCAAGCCGGACAACATCATGGTCGGCGCCGACGGGCGCGTGCGGGTGATGGACCTGGGCCTGGCGCGAGCGCTCGGCGACGATGCTCGGGCCACACCAGCCTCCCCGATTGCCGAAACCGTGAGCGGCCGCCACTTCGCGGCCCTGGCCGCGCACGTGACCCGGGCGGGATCGATGATGGGAACCCCGGCATACATGAGCCCGGAGCAGTTCGGCAGCGATCCGGTCGATGCGCGGGCGGACGTGTTCTCGTTCTGCGTGACCTCGTGGGAGGCGCTCTACGGCGAGCGGCCATTCTCCGGCGATACGCTGGTGGAGCTGGCGGGCAACGTGCTCAGGGGGCAAATACGGGCGGCCCCGCGCGACCCGCAATCGCGGCGCGTGCCTGGCTGGTTGCGGCGCGTATGCGCGCAGGGGCTCGCCGTGGAGCCCGAGCGCCGCTTCGCTTCGATGCAGGCGCTGCTCGACGCGCTGTCGCGAGGCCAGGCCCGCTCCGGGGTCCACAAGTGGCTCCTGGGCGCCGGGGCGGTCGCGGCACTCGGCGCGTCTGCGGCCCTGTACCGGAGCTACGACCGGGACGAGCGCGTCGCAGCGTGCGAGGCCGCTGGTGCCAGCATCTTCGAGGAGTGGAACGACGAAGCTCGGGCCGCAGTGCGCGAGGGCATCCTCGCCACGGGCATCAGCTACGCGCCGGTGACCGTCGACAAGGTGATGCCGGTCCTCGACGAACAGGCCGAGGCCTGGCGTGAGCAACGGACCCGGGTCTGCGTGATGGCCGACCTCGAGGGGACGCTCGACGCGGAGACCCTGGATCGCGCCGACTGGTGCCTCGATGAGCGACGGATGGAGCTCGCGGCGCTGGTGGCCGAGCTGTCGCGGGCCGACGAGGCGGTCGTCCGGCAGGCCGTGACCGCGGCCACCGGCTTGCCGCTGGTGTCGCCGTGCGGCGACCCCCAGGTGCTCGCGGCCTTGCCGGCGCTGCCAGAGTCCCGCGAGCGGGCCGACGCCGTGCGCACCGCGCTCTCGCAGGCACGCACCTCGTTGTCGACCGGCAAGTACACCGCCGGCCTGGAGCAGGTGCGTACGGCCGTGGCGGACGCGGAGGCGCTCGGCTGGCCGCCCATGACCGCCGCGGCCCGACAGCTCGAGGGGAGCTTGCTCGCTCGCTCGGGTGCCTATCCGGAGGCCGAGGCTGCGAGCCTCGAGGCCTACATGGAGGCCGCAAAGGCCAAGGCGTGGGACGTGGCGGCCAGCGCCGCAGTCGACCTCGTGCTCACCGCCGGACACCGGCAGGCTCGCCATGCCGAGGGAAAGGTGTGGGCGAGGCACGCAGAGGTGGCGTTCCTGCTGGCGGGCAAACCTCTGGGTCTCAGCGAGGCCCTGCGTCTCCACGCCCTCGCCATCGTTCACAACGCCGCGGGAGCGTACGCCGAGGCGAAGGCCCTGCACGAGCGAGCGCTGGCCATCCGGGAGGATGCGCTCGGCCCCGAGCACCCGCTCGTGGCCACCTCGCTCAATAGCCTCGCCAGAGTTCATGAGCTCACGGGCGCGTTCGCCGAGGCGAAGGCCCTGCACGAGCGAGCGCTGAGGATCCGGGAGAAGGCGCTCGGCCCCGAACACCCCGACGTGGCCGCCTCCCTCACCAACCTCGCCATCGCCGTCCACCAGGGCATGGGCGCGTATGCCGAGGCGAAGGCGCTGTTCGAGCGAGCGCTGACGATCCAGGAGAAGGCGCTCGGCCCCGACCACCCCGACGTGGCTGCCTCCCTCACCGGCCTCGCCATCGTCAGCCAGGTCACGGGCGCGTACGCCGAGGCGAAGCCGCTGTTCGAGCGAGCGCTGGCCATCCGGGAGAAGACGCTCGGCCCCGAACACCCCGAGCTGGCCGGCGCCGTCGACAACCTCGCCACCAATCTCTATCTCTCCGGCGAATTCGCCAAAGCGAAGCCGCTGCTCGAGCGTGCGCTGGCGATCCGGGAGAAGGCGCTCGGCCCAGAGCACCCCGACCTGGGCGGCACCCTCAACAACCTCGGCAGCACTCTGACGAGGCTAGGCGCCTACGCCGAGGCGAAGCCGCTGTACGAGCGAGCGCTGGCGATCGGGGAGAAGGCGCTCGGCCCAGAACACCCCGACTTGACCCACCCCCTCGCGGGCCTCGCCAGGGTTCACCAGGACCTGGGCGAGTACGCCGAGGCGAAGGTGCTGTTCGAGCGTGCGCGGGCGATCGGGGAGAAGGCGCTCGGCCCCGAGCACCCCGACGTGGGCATCACCCTCGGTTCCCTCGGCGACCTCGCGCTCGCGCAGAACCACCCGGCCGAGGCACTGCCGCTACTCGAGCGGGCGGTCACCATCTACGACGCCCACGAGGGCGTACAGGATCAAGAGCTCGCGACCCGCTTCGACCTCGCCAAGGCCCTCGCCCGCACCGGCGGCGATCGGACCCGCATGCTCGCCGAAGCCCGCAAGGCCGCCGACGGCCTCCGCGAAGCCGGCACGGCCAAGGCCGAGGAGCTCGCCGCGGTCGAGGCCTTCCTCGCCGAGCACGGGAATGTCCCGTGAACGAGACCCCCGCAGCGTCCACGCCGCTCAAGCCTCGCCGTCCGGCTCCACCTTCGGCGCCGGCGTCCTGATCTCCACCGGCGCCGCCTTGGCGTGCTGCCGCGCCCGCCACCACTCGATCACCATCGGCATCACCGACACGATGACGATCCCGATCACCACCTTCTCGAAGTTGTCCTGCACGATCTGCAGGCCGCCCAGGAACACCCCCGCGCCCATCATCGTCACGATCCAGGCCACGCCGCCGACGATGTTGAACGCGATGAACTTCGAGTAGGTCATCGCGCCCGCGCCGGCCACGAACGGGGCGAACGTGCGCACGATCGGCACGAAGCGCGCGAGGATGATGGTCTTGCCGCCGTACTTCTCGAAGTACGCGTGCGTCTGCTCGAGGTACTTCTTGTTGAAGAACCGCGAGCTCTCGCTCTTCATCACGCGCGGGCCGATCGCCTTGCCCACGTGGTAATTGATGGTGTCGCCGACGATCGCGGCGAGCATCAGCGCGCCGCCGAGCAGGTAGATGTTCATCGCACCGGTGCTGCTGGCAACGAACCCCGCGGTGAACAGGAGCGAGTCGCCGGGCAGCAGCGGCAGCACCACCAGGCCCGTCTCGGCAAAGATGATCGCGATGAGGATCGCGTACATCGCCGTGCCGTACTCGTTCGTGAGCGCGGTGAGGCCCTCGATGCTGACGAGCTGCTTGAGAAACGCCACGATGTCGTGGAACACGTGCAATACCCTTCCGGAAGGCCCGCGAGCAGCGAGCGCCGGGCCGCTTTGCCCGATTTCGCGGCCAGAATCAACCTTTGACAGCGCTGCCCCACCCGCAAGACACTGACCCCGCTTGTTCGGCCTCACGCGCTACCAGTGGCTGGTGCTGTTCGCTGCCTGGCTCGGCTGGGGCTTCGATGTCTTCGATGGGCTCTTGTTCAATTTCGTGGCGCCGATCTGCGTGCCGAACCTGCTCGGCTACGACCCGGGCGACCCGGCGGCCAAGGAGGCCACGTTCTTCTGGACCGCCGCGCTGTCGAGCCTGCTGCTGCTCGGGTGGGCCGTGGGCGGGGTGCTGTTCGGCAAGCTGACCGATCGCCTCGGGCGCACGCGCACGCTCCTGCTCACCATGCTCACCTACGCGCTCGGCACGGCCGCGTGCGCGTTCGCGCCCAACCTGTGGGTGCTGGCGCTGTTCCGCTTCGTGGCGAGCCTGGGCATCGGCGGCGAGTGGGCAGCAGGGGCATCGCTGGTGGCCGAGACCATGCCCAAGGACAAGCGGATCCTGGGCGGGGCGCTGCTCTACACCTCGGCGCCCATCGGCATGTTCCTGGCCACGTTCGTCACCGACCTGTTCACGCGGCAGATGGAGAGCCTCGCGTCCGACCCCGGCCTCTCGTGGCGCGTGGTCTTCCTGACCGGGCTCATCCCCGCGGGCGTGGCGATGCTGATCCGACTCAAGGTCAAGGAGCCCGAGCACTGGAAGCCCAGCGAGCGCGTCGCGCTGCGCGAGCTGTTCACTCCGGAGCTGCGGCGGCGCACGCTGGGCGGGCTGGCGATGGCGATCATCGCACTGGTTACGTGGTGGAGCGTCAGCGTGTTCGTCCCGGTGATCGCGAGCTTCCTGGCCGCCGATACGTCGGTCGATCCCACCACGCTGGCGGTGCGCAAGGCCGAGTTCATCACCCTCGGCACCTCCATGTTCAACCTCGGGGGCCTCATGGGCACGCTCGTCACCGTGCCGGTGGCGCTGTACCTGGGCCGGCGACCGATGTTCGCGATGTACTTCGTGGGCAGCGCCGTGGCGATCTACTGCACGTTCGGCCTCGAGCTGACCGCGATCACGCGGCTCTACATGATGGGCGCGGTGGGCCTGACCGTGTTCGGAGTATTCGGCGCGTTCAGCTTCTACCTGCCCGAGCTGTTCCCCATGCGCCTGCGCGGCACGGGCGCGGGCTTCTGCTACAATGCCGGCCGCGTGATCACGGCGTTCTTCCCGTTCGGCGTGGGCATGCTCGTGCGCAGTGGTTTGAGCCCGCTGTGGATCATCCAGTGGATTGCGATCGTACCCGTGGTGGGGCTCTTGTTCCTGGCGGTGGGCCTGGCCGTGGAGACCCGCGGCCAGACGATCGAGTGACCACGCGGCCGCGCAACCGCGACCTTCGGCGGATTTTCGCCCTCGACCCGTGTCCATGGTGCGGCGTCCTGCAACGTGGCGCCACACGACGCCGCCATGGCTCATGAGCCTCTACGTACCTAGGAACAACGTTCAGCGCCGCGTCTAACCTTGGCACGCCCGCTGCATTTCGCTCCCGCACGATGCTTCGCTTCCGCTCTGCTTCGACCCTGGCCCTGCTGCTCTCCGTGCTCCTGCCCGCCTGCGCCGGCGATGGTGCTCCGGCGACCGACGACGGCTGCGACACCGCATGCGAGGACTCGGGCGATGCCTCGGGCGACGGCGCCAGCGAGGGTGACGACGACGGCCCGGATCCCGACGGCGGCTCGGGAGACGGCGGCGAGCCGTCGGGCCCGGCGGTGCCGTGCGAGCTCCAGGAGCTGTTCGCGGAGCACTGTGGCGACTGCCACGCCGACCCGCCCCGCTACGGGGCCCCGATGCCGCTGGTCGACTACGATCACTTCCAGGTGCCCGCGACCACCGACCCGACGCGCTCGGTGTTCGAGCTGGCGATCGAGCGCATGACCGACCCGGTGCGGCCGATGCCGCCGAGCGGCGACATCGCGCCCGAGGATCGCGACGCGATCCTCGCCTGGCTCGAGGCCGGCGCTCCGGCGGCCGCGGACGGACAGGCGTGCGACGACGTGCCGGTCGACCCCGAGGATCCGGTGGGCCCCGACGCGCTGCCGTGCACGCCCACCCATACGTTCGTGGCGCACGGTGGCAGCGACGACGAGCCGTTCGCGGTGCCGGCACAGGGCGCGGAGAACCTCTACCAGTGCTTCACGTTCAGCTCGCCGGTAGCCGAGGGCGAGCAGGCCACGGCGTGGGCGCCGATCATCGACGACGAGCGCGTGGTCCACCACTGGATCCTCTACCGCACCACCACCCCGCAGGAGGACGGCGGCTCGGGACCGTGCAACATGCCGGGCGACGCCAAGTTCGTGGCCGGCTGGGCGCCGGGCGGGCAGAACTTCGTGATGCCCGACGACGTGGGCCTCGAGCTCGGCGGGCCCGAGAGCTGGTACATCCTCCAGCTCCACTACCACAACGCGGTGGGCTACACCGACTCGCTCGACCGGAGCGGCGTGGCGCTGTGCACCACCGAGGAGCCGCGACCGCTCCTGGCCGGGATGATCACGCTGGGCTCGATCTTCCTCGACATCCCCGCTGGTGCACACGGTCACGAGGAGTCGAGCCTGTGCCCGTCGTGGATCACCTCGTACATGCCCGAGCCGCTCACCGTGATCGCCTCGTTCCCCCACATGCACCAGCTCGGCCGCGCGTTCTCCACCGAGATCCTGCGGGGCGGCAACGAGTCCCAAGTGGACATGCTCACCAACGTGCCGGTGTACGACTTCCAGAGCCAGGCGTTCTACGTCAATGACCCGCCGCTGCAGATCATGCCCGGCGACGCGGTCCGCACCACGTGCACCTTCGACAACCCGGGTGACCAAGCGGTGCACTTCGGCGAGGCCACCGAGGACGAGATGTGCCTCAACTTCATCATGGCCTACCCGATCGAGAGCATCGGCGAGAACCGCGACTGCGGCCTGCTCGACAACGGCTAGCAGCACGGGCGGCGGTCGGGGGGCGGGCAGACGCCGAAGCGAGCGGCTGCTACCCTCCGATCGCTCCGCTCATGCGCGCCCACCAGGCCAGCCAGACCGCGGTCAAGATCAGCCGGCTGCTCGTGTACGTGGGCGCCGATCCGCGCCGTGCCCCGCTCTTGCCAATGGGCGCGGCGGAGCTCACCGAGGCGCTCCTGCGTGCGGCGGGCGTGTGGCACGACTGGCAGCGGCGTGCGTATCGAGCCCACGGCGTGCGCTCGGCCCTCGACTGGCTGGAGGACCGGTTCCTCGCCGGGCAGAGCACCCACGTGGCGCTGCGCAAGCGGGTGCTCGACGACGAGACCCGCGCCGCGATCGAGGCCGGCGCCGTGCAGGTGCTGGTGGTGGGCGCCGGGTTCGACACACTCGCGTTCCGCCTGGCACGAATGCACCGCCACGTGCGCTTCGTGGAGATCGACCACCCCGCCACGCAGTCGCTCAAGCGCCACGCGCTCGCCGAGCTCGACCGGATCCATGGCCGGGCCACCAACCTGCGGCTGCAGCCCGCCGACCTCGGCGCCACGCCGCTGCCCGAGGTGCTCGACGAGCTCGGCTGGGATCGCCAGGCCCGCAGTGTGGTGGTGGCCGAGGGCGTGCTGATGTACCTCGGCGAGCACGAGGTGGCCGACTTCCTGCGCGGCGTGGCCTCGCGGCTCTGTCCCGGCAGCCGCCTCCTGGGCACGTACCTGGTGCCCGACACGCAGGGCCGCCCGTACGTGGGCAAGCTCGGCGGCATCACGCGCGCGTCGCTGCGGATCATGGGCGAGCCGCTGCGCTGGGCCACCACGGCCGAGAAGCTCGCGTCCCTGCTCGAGGGCACCGGCTTCACCATGCGCGACGAGCCGGGCCGCGTGGACCTGCGCATGCGCTACCTCGTGCCCGCGGGGCTGGGCGACCTGCCGCTGCCCGATCACGAGCGCGTGCTGGTGGCCGAGCGCCGCTGAAGCGAGCGCGTCACTGGGTCCACACCAGATAGACGGCGTAGGCGAGCGCGAGCAGCACCATCACGAGCAGCGGCAGGAGCCAGCGCGGCAGCGCATCGTCGATCGGCTGGTGCACCGCCGTGGGCGGCCGCTGCGGTCGCTGACCGGTGGACTGGCTCGCCGACGCCACCACCTCGCTCCGCGGCAAGCGCTGGCTGCTCGAGCTCGCTGCGCGCGCGCTGGCGCTGGCGCTGGCGCTGGCGCTGACGCTGGCGCTGGGGGGAGGCTCGCGCTCGCCGCTGCTGCGATCGTCCTCGGGCTCGACCACGCGCTTGCGGGCCTTGGGCGGCTCGGCCGAGGGCTGCTGCTTGGTCCACGCCACCGTGTCGACCACGTAGCGCGGGCCGGTGGGCACACCGTCGTCGAGATCTTCGAGATCGATCCGCGGCATCGACCCCGAGGACGGGGTGTCTCGGTTGCGACCCTGGGAGTCGTCGGGATCGACCCGCGGCATCGACCCCGTCGCTTGGCCGTTGCGCCGCCCTCGCGGCTCGTTGGGATCGACCCGCGGCATCGACCCCGTCGCCTGGCCATTGCGTCGCCCTCGCGGCTCGCCGGGGTCGATCCGCGGCGTAGGGCCGGTCGATGGCCCGTCGTGACGCGCTCGTTCGCGGTCGCGCAGCTCGTCGAGGTCGATCCGCGGCGCGGAGCCCGAGGATGGTCCATCTCGGTTCGCTCGCTCGCGGTCGCGCAGATCGTCGAGATCGATCCGCGGCACGGAGCCCGAGGACGGACCATCGCGTCGTGCACGCTCGCGCTCGCGGCGGGCCTCTTCTTGCGCGCGGCGGGCCTCTTCCTGCGCGCGGCGGGCCTCTTCCTGCGCGCGGCGGATCTCCTCCTGTGCGACGCGGGCCTCCTCGCGGACACGCGCTTCTTCGCGTGCACGGGCCTCCTCGCGTGCACGGGCCTCCTCGCGTACGCGCGCCTCCTCGCGTACGCGCGCCTCCTCGCGTGCGCGGGCCTCGTCACGCACACGGGTCTCCTCGCGTACGCGCGCCTCCTCGCGCACGCGCGCCTTCTCCTCTTCCTCTCGGGCCCGCCGCGACGCGTCCTCGGCCGCGCGACGGGGATTCTCGCGCGGGGGCGTGGATATGGGCGGCTCGGCCGGCTCCCACGGCTTGCGCGTGCGGGAGGCGGGCGAGGCCGTTTGATAGTCGGGCAGCACGTCCTCGGTGTCGGCGTCCTCGAGATCGAACTCGAGCTCCTCTTCCGAGGTCTCGCGCGCCCGGGCGGTCGGAGCTGCTTCGGCCCGGATCACTGCGTCGACCTTCGGGGTCGCGACTTCGACTCGCGCGGCAGGCTCGGCCCGCGGAAGACCAGCCTCGGCCCGCGGTGCCGCCGAAGCCACGGGAATGCCCTCCTCCCGCCCAACCGGGGGCTTGCCCTCGGCGGCGGCCCAGAGCTGGGTGCGGCGGTCCTCGTCGGCCTCGTCGCCGGGGACCTCGCGCGGGACCACTCCCATCCACAGGAGCGCCTTGTCGATCCGATCGAGCACGTCGTCCATCGAGCGCGGCCGCTCGTCGGGGTTGCGCTCGATGCAGTCGGCCACGAGCCCGAGCAGCACCTCGGGCGCATCGAAGGCCTTGGTACGGATCGTGTGCCGGCCGAGCTTGGGCCCGTTGCTCTTGGGGTCGACCTTGGGCGGCGCGAACGGGTGCTCGCCCGCCAGCATCTCGTACATGATGACGCCCAGCGCGAACACGTCCATCGACGGATGCGGCGGCCGCTTGCGGACCTGCTCGGGCGCGCGATAGGTACGCTCGCCCTTGGGCCCGCTGGCGCCCTTGCCGGTGGCATCCTTGACGCGCTGGACCGGCGCTCCAACATCGCCGGCATCACTCAGGTCCACCAGCTTCACGCGCTCGGCGTCCTCGGGACCGATGAGCAGGATGTTCTCGGGCTTGAGGTCGCGGTGGATCACCCCGGCCTTGTGCATTGCCCGCAGCGCTCGCCCCACCTGTCGTGCAATCCGGCAGGTGCGCTCGGGCGACATGCGGTTGGCCTTGACCAGCGCGGTGGCGAGGGTGCGCCCACCCAAGAGCTCGAGCGCGAGGAAGTCGCGGCCGTCCTCGATGGTGCCGTGATCGATGAGACGCACCACGTTGGGGTGCTCGATGCGCCGCAGCAGCTCGGCCTCGCGGCGGAAGCGTCGCACCTGCGTCTCGTCGTTCATGTAGCGCGGCTGGATCACCTTGAAGGCGATCACGTCGCGCGAGCCGGTGGGCTTGGCCCGGTACACGATCGAGAGGTCGCCACGGGCGATCTCGTTGAGCAGCACGTACTGCCCGCCACACACCTCGGTGAGCGGCGTGATCTCGGCGCCCCACGGCGGTGGGGCGCGCCCGATCACGTCTCGCTCGTCGGCCTCCTCGCTCAAGCGCGCCTCCTCCCCCTCCCCGAGATCGACGCGGGGATGCGACGAAGCTGAGCCTGGACGACGGAGGTCATCTGGGAACGAGCGCGCCGCACGAAGGCTGGGGGCTCGACGCCGAGAAGGCGGCCCCGGTCGACGCGATAGCGCCCCCCTTATCACAGAGCATTCGCGACGTGCGAGCCAGCCCTAACCTGGTCCGATTGGGCCCGGAAGCTCGACGGCGGACCGCCATTTTCCGGTGCGAAGCCATGCAATTTCGTTGCCTACGCCGCCCGCAGGCCACGTTGGCGGCGATTTGCGAGAGCCGAGCGCGCCGGTCCGCTGCGGCGCACGAATTACACTGGGCGATCCAAGCGTGAGCCAAGCCGCACGGCGGCGGACCGCCCAGTGGATCGCGTGGTAGCGTGGCCTGGCACGTGGGCAAGCAACCCCGCAGCAAGACCGTTCCTCGGCTTCCCCCCCGCGACGCACCCGCGCCCGGTCGTCGTGGTCGATCCCGAACCTCGCCGGCTCTCAACCCCCGGCCGCCGGGGCAGGAGATCACTCCGCGGCCCGCATCGGGCCCATTCCCCACGGTTCCCATTGCTGGTGGGCACCCGGGGACCGGTCCTCACCCAGTGGTTCCGCCGCCGCCGCCGACCGGCTCTCACCGCGTGGTTCCGCCGGCCCCCACCGGCCCTCACCCCGCGGTGCCGCTGCCGCAGGGCGGTCCCACGCAGTCACCTCGCCTGGGCACCTCGCCTGGGCCGGGGGCGCTGGCGTCGATCACGGGCCCCCATCCCGTGCTGCCGCCCACCGAGCCGCCGCCCATGCCGGGCTCGCCGAGCGCGGGAGCTCCCATCGTCGACCCCGCCGCGCGCCCGGGACCGCGCCTCGCCACCCAGCCCAACCTCCGCACGCTGCCGAGCGTGGTGCCGATCCGCGCCGAGCCGCGCGCCGAGATGATCCGCAACGGCAGCAACGGCGTGTACTTCATGGGCGAGTACATCGGCGGCGGCTCCTACGGCGACGTCTACGAGTGCACCGACGAGTGGGCCAACCCGCTGGTCGCCAAGGTGCTCAAGCCCTCGGGCTCATTCGAAGAGGTGCGCCGCCAGTGGCAGAGCGAGGTCGACAACCTCAGCCGCATGCGGCACCCCAACATCACGTACATCTACGACGCGTTCTTCCACGACCACGCGTTCTACATCATCGTCGAGAAGTGCCTGTACAGCCTCGATCGCGTGCTGCCGCGCATCGACGCGTCGTGGGTGCCCCACATCGCGCGCGACCTGTTGCAGGCGCTGTCGTTCATCCACCGCCACGGCCACGTGCACAAGGACGTCCACCCGGGCAACGTGTTCGTGAGCCTCACCAGCGACGTGATGGACGCCGGCGGCGCGCCGCGGGTGTCGTTCAAGCTCGGTGACCTCGGCATCACGCGAGTGGAGAGCGACATCCGCATCGTGGGCACGATCATGGCGCCGTGGATGCTGCCGCCCGAGGCGCTGGTGCCCGGGACCTTCGGCACGGTGGGCCGACCGACCGACGTCTACCACGCCGCGCTCTTGCTGCTCTCGGTGCTGCGCCGCGCCGTGCCGAGCTTCGGGGAGGCGGAGATCCTGGCCGGGGTGCCGCAGCGGGTGGCCCAGGAGCTGCAGTCGCCGTACTCGTCGGCGCTCGCCAACGCGCTGCGACCCCGGGTGATGCACCGAACACAGACGCCGCTCGAGTTCTGGCGGGAGATCCAGGCCGCGGTGAAGTACCGGTCGGGCTAGCCCAGGGATTGCGGCCTGCAGCCCCTGAAACGCGGTTCGCGGCCGCCTACGAGCGCGGCGTCTGTCATACTGGAGCCCGATGCGGCCGCCCACGACCGGCGCCGAGCCCCCCGGGACCGGGATCACGGCGCTCCTCGGGCCCACCAACACCGGCAAGACGCACCGCGCCATCGAGCAGATGCTGCGGCACCGCACGGGGGTCATCGGCCTGCCGCTGCGGCTCTTGGCCCGCGAGGTCTACGACCGCGTCACCACGCGGCTCGGCGAGCAACAGGTGGCGCTCGTCACCGGCGAGGAGCAGCGGATCCCACCGCGGCCGCGCTACTGGGTGTGCACCGTGGAGTCGATGCCCGAGCACGACGTGGACTTCGTGGCCGTCGACGAGATCCAGCTCGCGGCCCACCACCAGCGCGGGCACACGTTCACCGACCGCCTGCTCCACGCCCGCGGCGTGCACGAGACCTGGTTCCTCGGCTCGGACACGATCCGCCCACTGATGGAAGAGCTCGTGCCCACCGCCACCATCGAGACCGCGCCACGGCTGTCGCGGCTGGTGCACACCGGCGTGCATGGGGTGGGGAGCCTGCCCGCCCGCACCGCCGTGGTCGCGTTCTCGGCCGAGGACGTGTACGCGATCGCCGAGGCGCTGCGCCGGCAGCACGGCGGCACCGCGGTGGTGCTGGGCGCCCTGTCGCCGCGCACCCGCAACGCCCAGGTCGCCATGTACCAGGCCGGCGAGGTGCACCACATGGTGGCCACCGACGCGATCGGCATGGGCCTCAACATGGACGTGGACCGGGTGGTGTTCGCGTCGCTGCACAAGTTCGACGGGCGCGAGCGCAGGCCGCTCGAGCTGGCCGAGCTCGGGCAGATCGCGGGCCGGGCCGGCCGCTACACCCGCGACGGCGGCTTCGGCACGCTGCGCCCGCTGCCCGGGTTGTCGCCGCGCACCGCCGACGCGGTCGAGCACCATCGCTTCACCCCGCTGCACCGCCTGGTGTGGCGCAACCGCGAGCTCTCGTTCACCTCGGTGCAGGAGCTCGTGGACTCGCTACGCCAGCGCCCACGCCGGCACTGCCTCAAGCTGGTGGAGCACGCCGACGACTACGAGGCGCTGATGCGGCTGTCGCGGGTCGACGCGGTGCGCCACCGTGCGGTCGGCCGCGAGGCGATCGAGCTCTTGTGGGAGGTGTGCCGGATCCCGGACTACCGCAAGCTGCTCGTCGACAGCCACGTGCAGCTCCTGGCCGCGATCTACGAGCAGCTCGCGGGCCCCGGCGAGCGGCTCGACGAGGACTGGATGGCCCACCGGATCCGCCGGCTCGACGACACCGACGGCGACATCGACACGCTGATGACGCGCATCGCCTTCGTCCGCACGTGGACGTACGTGACCCACCACGATCGCTGGGTCCCCAACGCCACCCACTGGCAGGAGCTGACCCGCGCAATCGAGGACCGGCACAGCGACGCGCTGCACGAGCGCTTGACCGCGCGCTTCGTCGACCGCGTGGGCGACGGCTCGCGCCTCGGGTCCACGCGCCAGAGCCGGCGCCCCCGGCCCGCGCCGCCGCTCGACCCTGCGGCCGTGGAGGACAGCCCGTTTCGCGCGCTGCTCGAGCTGGCCGTGCCCGAGGCCCCGGGCATGTCGCTCCCCGACGACCGCGCACGCGCGCAGTGGGTGCAGGCGATCGTCGACGCCGGCTTCGAGGCGTTCGACGTCGACGACGAGGGCTGGCTCGTCCACCAGCAGCAGCGCGTGGGCCGGCTCGAGCGCGGAGCCGAGCTGCTCCACCCCACGGTCTCGGCTCAGGACTTGCTCTCGGAGGTCGCCGAGGGTGCCCGCCGGCGGATCGAGCGGCGCCTGCAGGCATGGGTACGCGACCTCGTGGAGGCCCTGCTCGCCCCGCTGCGCGCGCTCGAGGCCGAGCCGCTGGGCGGCCAGGCGCGGGGCCTGCTCTACCAGCTCGCGCAGGGGCTCGGCACCATCGCGCGCACGGAGGCGAAGGCGCAGCTCTCGGCGCTGCGTCCCGAGGATCGGCAGCGCCTGGCCGCGGGCGGCGTGGAGCTCGGCCACGCGGTGGTGCACGTGCCAGCGCTCTTGCAGGCCCGCGCGCTGCGGACCCGTGCGGCGCTGCTACGGGCGTGGCTGGGGCGGGAGCGGCCGGTGCCCACGCTCTCGCCCGCCGCGGTCTCGGTGCCCGTGCACGACGGCACCACCGCCCAGGACTACCTGCGCCTGGGGCGAGTGGTGGTGGCCGGCCGGGCGATCCGGGCCGACCAGCTCGAACGGGCCCTCGCGGCCCTCCATGCCCGCGGCCCCGGGCCGTTCGAGCTGCCGCACGAGCTGGGCGCGTGGCTCGGTCTTCGTCGCGCCCAGCTCCCGGCGCTCGTGCAGGCACTGGGGTGGCGCCCGATCGGCGACGGGCGCTGGGTCCAACGTCGCCGCAGCCGACGGCGGCGTGGCTCTCCCCGGCGGCAGGCCCCGATCACCCCGCCGGCCGGCGGCGCAGATCCAACCAGCGGCCCCTCGTGATCGAACGCGACGACCTCCTGCCTCCGGGTGGTGGGAGGCCGGGGTCGTCGATGAAGGGATGGCCCGGGGGGAGCCCGGGTGACGCCGCCGGCGTCAGGCCGCGCTGACGCCGAGGTCGAGGTGCGAGGTCGTCACCAGGCGAGCAGCGGTCTCGATCCGTTCGATGCGGCGCGCGAGGTAGGGCGAGAAGAACCCCGCATAGCGCTGCTGCAGATCGCTGCGCATCCAGTCGGTGCCACGCACGTGCCCGCGGCAGAGCGACGCGCCACACGAGCAGGGGAACTCGTCGTAGCCCGAGCCATCGCTCATCGCGTAGTCGTAGCGCACCTCTTCACCGATCCGAAGGTCGTGCAGTGCCACGAGCCCGATCTGCCCCTGCATGCCCGCATTGGGCTCGCAGGCGTGATTGATGAAGTCGGGAGCCGTGGGCGTCACCGACAACAGGTAGAGCTCGTCGTCGACTTGCAGCGAGTACCGATGCTGATGGCGGTCGATGCCGCGCAACTGCGCGGCATCGACCAACCTCCCACCGAACAACGCGAGCAATTCGCCGCGGCTGACCGGCATCTCGACGAACACACCGAGGCCGGAATGGAGCGGCGACTGCCGCACTCTGAGTTTGGGACTTAGGAAACCACCCGTGTCCATCTTGGTCTCGCGTCACTCGTGGTGTCGCCCGGTCCGCCGAGGGGCCGAGCAGGTTTTTCCTCTTGGTTGGTTGGGGCCGTGGGACCCACGGCCGCCCCATGGTGCTCCGACCATCACCGAATGCAAGGGGCTCGATCGACTGCCCGCGTGAGGCCGGCAGCGGGGCCTCCTCGAACCCGAGCCCCGGGGAAGCCGGCGAGCGGAGGGCGGGGCGACCGACGAGGAGGGTGGCTGGGCGGCGGAGCGGCGGGTCCGTCGAGGAAAGCCGACGCGAGCCGAGGGAGATCTGCTCCCTCGCCGGCGGGCCACCGCAGCGGCAGACAGCCCCCCGGCGCTCGGGGTGCCGCACCCCCTGCGATCTTTGGCTACCCTCCGCGCCGTGAAGGCCGATGGTGCCACCGCATTCCGTTCCGTCCCCCGCACCGGGGTCATCTTCGTCACCACCGAGGCCGTGCGTCGCGGCTACGACGGGCACGATCCGCAGTGGTGCAACCTCGGGCAGGGCCAGCCCGAGACCGGGCTCTTGCCCGGGGCCCCGCCTCGCGTCGAGGGCCTGGCCATCGATCCCCGCGACCGCGACTACGCCCCGGTGGCCGGCCTCGACGACCTCCGCGAGGCCGTGGCCGCCATGTACAACCGGCTCTACCGGCGAGGTCTACCCTCGCAGTACACGGCCGAGAACGTCGCGATCTCCAGCGGCGGCCGGGTCGCGCTCACCCGCGCCGCGGCCAGCCTCGGGCGCGTGAACCTCGGGCACTTCCTGCCCGACTACACCGCCTACGAGGAGCTGCTCGACATCTTCCGGGCGTTCACGGCGATCCCGATCCTGCTCGAGCCCGAGCGCGGCTACGCCTTCCGCCCCGAGGACCTGCGGCGAGAGGTCGCGGGCCGCGGGCTCTCGGCGCTGCTCATCTCCAACCCCTGCAACCCCACCGGCAAGCTCGTCGCGGGTGACGAGCTCGCCGGGTGGATCGCGGTGGCGCGCGAGCTCGACTGCGCGCTGCTCCTCGACGAGTTCTACTCGCACTACGTCTGGAGCCACGTGCCCGGTGAGCTGCCGGTGGAGAGCGCGGCCCGCTACGTGGAGGACGTCGACCGCGACCCGGTGATCCTGTTCGACGGCCTGACCAAGAACTGGCGCTACCCCGGCTGGCGCGTGGCGTGGACGGTGGGCCCCCGGGCGGTGATCGAGGCGGTGACCTCGGCCGGCTCGTTCCTCGACGGCGGCGGCAGCCGCCCGCTGCAGCGCGCCGCCGTGGGCCTGCTCGAGCCTGCCGTGGTCGAGGCCGAGACCCGCGCCGTACACGAGGCCTTCCGTCGCAAGCGCGCGTGGTTCATCAACCGGCTCGCCGAGATCGGCATCGAGCTCGACCGCCCGCCCGAAGGGACCTTCTATGTCTGGGGCAACCTCGGCAAGCTCCCGCCCCCGCTCGACGACGGCATGGGCCTGTTCGAGCGAGCGCTCGAGCGCAAGGTCATCACCGTCCCCGGGGTGTTCTTCGACGTGAACCCCGGCAAGCGTCGCAGCCCCGTCGCCTCGCGCTTCCACTGCTACTCGCGGTTCTCGTTCGGGCCACCCCGCGAGGTGCTCGAGCTCGCATGCGACCGCCTGCAGGAGCTGGTACGGGCCATGCGCGAGGCTTGATCGCCTGATCGATCGCTCGGCAGCGCAACGCTCGCCGCCGGGGCGCTGCCGATCGGACGGCACGGGCGGCGGAGCTGCACCATGTTGCTTGGCAGGCCCTGGGGCCACGGCTACGCTGCCAGCCTGTTCATGGTGACCACGACGATGTGCACGCGAGGGTTCGGTCTGTGGCTCGGGGCATCCTTGGCCCTGGTCGGGTGCAAGGACTCGGCGGGCCCCGAGCCGGCACCCGCGGCCGAGACCGGCACTACCACCTCCTCCTCCACCGACGGTTCCGACGTCGTGGCCGAGGAGAGCACCGGCACCACGGGGGAGCCCGAGCAAAACCGCGCATCGGTGACGCACAGCTTCGGGGTCCAGACGCTCGGGCCACGGGAGGAGACCGAGCCCTGCATCCAGTGGACCCTCCACAACGACCAAGCCATCTATATAGAGGCTGTCACGCTGTCCAACGACGGGGGCTTCCACCACTCCAACTGGTTCCTGGTGCCCGAGGAGGACTTCCCCGGCGAGGACGGGTTCTTCAGCTGCAACGAGCGGGGCTTCACCGAGCTGCAGGCCGCCGTGGACGGCACCGTGCTCACCGCCCAGTCCACCCAGTCGCGCTTCGAGCGGATGGAGCTGCCGCCGGGGGTGATGATCAAGGCCCCGCCGCGCCACAAGGTGATCGCGGGCGGCCACCTGCTCAACCTGGCCGACGCCGAGCAGGCCACCGAGCTGCGGATGACGCTCGACATCGTGCACCCGCGCGAGGTGGAGATCGTGGCGGCGCCGTTCCGGCTGACCTACTACGACCTGGACATCCCCGCCTTCACCGAGGCTCGCTTCACCAGCACGTGCAACCTCGCCGGCACCTACGAGAACGCCGCCGGCAAGCCGATCGACCTCCAGCTCTACTACGTGCTGCCGCACTACCACTACCTCGGCAACTACTTCGACCTCACCGTGAAGGGTGGCCCGCGCGACGGCGAGAGCGTGTTTCGGCTCGACGGCTTCGACGGCGGCGCCAACGGCCAGGGCTACCCCCAGCCCGTGGACCTCAGCGACGCCGAGGGCTTCACGTTCACCTGCGGCTACGACAACTGGACCGACAAGCAGATCGGCTGGGGCATCGGCGACCAGGAGATGTGCGTGATGCTGGGCCTCGCCGACTCCGCCGTGCTGATGGATGGCACCGCCGGCAGCAACCAGGTGGTGGGCACCGACGGCGAGATCCTGCTCAACGAATCGCCGTGCAGCGTGATCGGGCTGCCCAAGAACCCGGCCCAGGGCATGCCCACCGACGACGAGCTGGCCGCGCCGCTCTACGTGCCGCCGTCGGACCCGGGCGACGCAGGCTTGCCGCCCGTGGACGAGTGCGAGGACGTGCCCTTCGACGCCACGCCCGGCACCGAGGCCACGCTGTCCAAGCTGCGCGACACCCTGATCGTGTCCACCTGTCGGTTCTCCGCCTGCCACGACGGCGGCAGCCCGGCCGCGGGGCTCGACCTCGGCGCGACCGATCTGCACGCAGAGCTGCTGGGCCACGCGGTGCAGGCCAACACCAACCTGCCGCTGGTGGACCCGGGCAACCCCGAGGGGAGCTGGCTCTACCGCATGGTGTCGCAGTGCCAGCCCACGGATGGCGCGGGGAACGTGGTCTCGCACATGCCGCTCAACGCACCGAAGCTGTCGGATCCGGGGCTGGTGGCGGCGATGCGGGAGTGGATCGAGGCGGGGGCGCGGGACGACTAGGGCGTGCTCGTGGAGCGGGCACTACGAACGGACGCCCTCACCGCCCCCGTTTCCATCCGCCTCGTCGTGGTGCCCATTCCCATTCGCCCCATCGTCCGCGAGCCGCTGCTCCTCTACCGTCGGCTCCTCGCTCACCACCACCGGCACCGCCGCTTCGGAAGCGTCCCTCGTCCCCTCCCCACGGTGATCCTTCGCGATCAGCACGTACACCGCCGGCACCACGAACAGCGTGAAGAGCGTCCCGATCGTCATCCCGCCCACGAGCACGATGCCGATCGAGTTGCGCGCCACCGCCCCGGCGCCGGTGACCAGCGTGAGCGGGAAGTGCCCCACCACCGTGGCCACCGTGGTCATCAGCACCGGTCGCAGACGTGTGGTGGCGGCGAGCCTGACCGCCTCGAGCTTGCTCACCCCGCGCTCCTGCTGGGCGTTGGCGAACTCCACGATCAAGATCCCGTTCTTGGCCACGAGGCCCACGAGCGTCACCAGGCCCACCTGCGAGTAGATGTTGAGCGTGGTCGTCCAGCCCTTGGTGAGCGGGAAGTCGAGCCCGGGCGGGCCCGAGAACTTGAGGAACGTGAACGTCAGCGCCCCGAACATCGCCAGCGGCACCGAGCCGGCCAGGATCACGAATGGGTCGCGGAACGAGTTGAACTGGGCCGCGAGCACCAAGAATATGAGGAGGATCGAAAGGCCCATCGCGGGCAGGAACTTGCCGCTCTCGGTCCGCAGCTGCCGCGACTCGCCGCCGTAGTCCACCCGGTAGCCGTCCGGTAGCACCCGCGCCGCCGCGTCCTCGATGACCTCGAGGCCCCCGTCGACCGAGCGCGTGGTGACGCCGGAGATCTTCACCGCGTTGAGCTGCTGGAACCGGTTGAGCGTGCGCGGCTCCACCTCGTCGTGCAGCGTGGCCACGGCCTGCAGCGGCATCAGCCCGCCCTGCGGGCCGGAGATGTGCACGTCGACCAGCTGCTCGGGCACCAGCCGGTCCTTGCGGCGGATCTGCGGGATCACCTTGTACGCGCGCCCGTCGAGCTCGAAGCGGTTGACGAAGCCTCCGCCCAGCATCGCCGCCACGTCGCCGCCCACCTGCTGCATCGTCAGACCCATCGCCGCGACCTTGTCCTTGTCGATCACGATCTCGGTCTTGGCCTGGTCGATCTTGACGTCGGTGAACGGCGGGAACGCGAACTCGCCGCTCGCGGCCGCCTCCTGCACCAGCTGGTCGGCAAAACGCAGGATCTCCTCGTGGCTGTCGGTCGACGCGATGATCACCTCGACCGGCAGGAACCCGGAGCTCGGCAGCGCGGGCGGCAGGAACACGGGCGCTCGCACCCCGGTCAGGTTGGCGAGCTTGCCGTTGATCTCGTCGTTGACCTCGAAGACGGTGCGCTCGCGCTCCTCCCAGGGCACGAGGATCATGCCGCCGAAGCCACCGGAGGCGAACGTGATCTGGAAGCTGTGGTCGAACTCGGGCGTCGTCTCGAACAGGCGCCCGACCTCGTCGGTGTAGAACGTGATCTGCTCGAGCGAAGCGTTGGCCGGCGCGTCGATCGCCCCGAACACCGTGCCCTGGTCCTCGTTGGGCGCGAGCTCGGCCGGCGAGAGCATGTACATGGGGACGGTGAGCAGCGACAGCAGCACCCACACGATGTAGACCGCGGGCCGGCTGCGCAGCGTGGCGGCGAGCATGCGCGCGTAGGCTCGCCGCACGAGCTCGAACGCCGCATCGATCGCACGCCCCAGCCACCCGCGCTTGCTCTCGGCCCGCAGCAGCCGCGACGACATCATCGGCGAGAGCGTGAGCGCCACCACGCCCGAGATGAACACCGCACCCGCGAGCGTGAATGCGAATTCACGAAACAACGAGCCGGTGAGCCCGCCCTGGAAGCCGATCGGCGCATACACGGCGGCCAGCGTGATCGTCATGGCGATGATCGGCCCCACCAGCTCGCGCGCGCCCAACAGCGCCGCCTGCATCGGCGTCTTGCCCTCGCGGATGTTGCGCTCGACGTTCTCCACGATCACGATCGCGTCGTCGACCACGAGGCCCACCGACAGCACGACGGCGAGCAGCGTGAGCAGGTTGACCGTGAACCCCAGCACCTGCATGAGGAACACCGCACCGATGAGCGACACCGGGATCGCCACCAGCGGCACCAGCACGGTCCGCAGCGAGCCCAGGAACAGGAAGATCACCACGATGACGATGAGCACCGTCTCGGTCAGCGTCTCGACCACCTCGGAGATCGCGTCGTCGATGTACTTGGTCGAGTCGAACGCGATGCCGGCCTGCATGCCGGTGGGCAGCTGGGCCTTGATGACCTCCATCTCCTCGCGCACCGCCGCGATCACGTCGAGCGAGTTGGCGTTGGGCAGCACCCAGATGCCCATGAACACCGCGCGCTCGCCCGAGAACCGCACCTCCATCTCGTAGTCGTCGGCGCCGAGCACTACGTCGGCCACGTCCTCGAGCCGCACCAGCGCATCGCCCGACTCGCGCACCACCAGTCGCTTGAATTCCTCGACCGTCTCGAGCCCGGTGTCGGCGGTGAGGTTGACCTGCACGAGCGAGCCCTTGGTCTGGCCCACCGCCGCGAGGTAGTTGTTGGCCGAGAGCGCCTGCCGTACCTGCGAGGGGCTCACGCCCTTGGCCGCCATGCGCTCGGGGTCGAGCCAGGCCCGCAGCGCGAACGTACGGCTGCCGAGGATGTCGGCCCGCTGCACGCCCGGCAGCGCCGAGAGCCGCGGCTGGACCACGCGCAGGAGGTAGTCGGTGACCTGGTTCTCCTCGAGGATGGTCGAGCCGAAGCTCAGGTACATCGAGGCGATTTGGGCGTCGGACGGCTCGATGGTGATCGACGGGACCTCGGCCGAGGGCGGCAGATCGGCGCGCACCTGGTTGACGCGCGCGCTGATGTCGGAGAGCGCGTTGGCGGCGGGGAAGCCGAGCTCCAGCCGCACACTAATGGTCGAGAGGCCCTGCACGCTCTGCGACTCGATGAAGTCGATGCCGTCGGCCGCTGCGATCGCACGCTCGAGCGGGGTGGTGATGAAGCCGCGCACGAGCTCGGCATCGGCTCCCACGTAGACCGTACGCACCACCACGCTCGCGCTCTCGAGCTTGGGGTACTGCCGCACGTTGAGCGACCCCACCGCTTGTAGGCCCGCGATGATGATCACCAGGTTGACGACGAGCGCCAGCACCGGGCGGCGGATGAAGACGTCGGTGAACCCCATGGCGCCCCGAGAAAGACAGCAGCTAGCGGTTCTTGGGGTCGGGGTCGAGCTCGGGGGTGAGCGCGAGCTCGTTGTTGATGAACACCGGCGAGTTGTTGCGCAGCTTGAACGCTCCGGCGCTCACGAGCAGCTCCCCCGGCGCCACGCCGTCGAGCACGGCCACGAAGTCGCCGCGGCGCTCGCCGAGGCGCACGAACTGCTGGCGGGCATTCGACACCGGCTCACCGCCCGGCCCCTGCGAGGCCGGGGCGTCGGCCGCAAGCGCCTCCACCACGAACACCGAGTCTCCGTAGGGCGCGTGGACCACCGCGGTGAGCGGCGCCGCAACCACGCGGCGCTCCTGGGGCAGCACCACTTCCACGCGCACGAACATGCCGGGCTGGAGCTTGCCCTCTTCGTGATCCACCTCGGCGCGCAGCTCGAGCGTGCGCGTGGTGGGATCGACGTTGGGCGAGATCGCGGTGATGGTGCCCTGCGCGGTGAAGTCCATGCCCTCCACCGTCACGCGCACCGGCAGACCGGTCGCGACCTCCTGCTGGTAGCGCTGCGGCAGCTCGAAGTCCACGTAGGCGCCCCCGACGGCCTCGAGCGTGGTGAGGGCCGTGCCGGGGTTGAGGTACTGGCCGAGGTTGACCGCGCGGATGCCCAGGCGCCCGGCGAACGGGGCGCGGATCGTCTTGCGGGCGATCTGGGCGCGCAGCACCTCGAGCTCGGCGGTCGCCTGGGAGAGCGCGTTCTCGTCGGTGTCGAGCTGCGATTGCGACTCGGCCCCCGCGGCCCCCAGCGTCCGCGCGCGCTTGACGTTGGTGAGCGCCAGCTCGCGGCGAACCTGCGCCGAGGCGAGCTGTGCTCGCTCCACGCGGCTGTCGAGCACCACGAGCACGTCGCCCTTCTTCACGAGCTTGCCCGACTCGAAGCCGATCTTCTTGACGACGCCCGGCACCTCGCTGCTGATCTGCACGCCCTTGGCCGAGGCCACCGTGCCCACGGCCTGCAGGCTGGCTTCCCATGTCTGCAGCGTGGCGGGCGTGGTGCTCACCGCTTCGGGCGGCGGGCCGGCTTGCGCCATGGCCTCGCCCATCCCGATCAGCATTTTGATCTGGGAGAATTTCACGAAGGCCAGACCCCCCACGACGAGGAGCAGGGCGAGGATCGTGAGGACGTAGCGCATGAAGAAGCAGGGCCTGGCCCGTGGCGGGCTTGGACCCGCTCCTAGGACGCCGCGGTTCTACCAGGGTTACACCGTTTGCTCACCACCACGGCCGCCTGGCGGCGATCTTTGGCGGCACCGCGGGCCTTCTCAAGCGCAGACCATGGTCGCGCCGAGCGGCAAGCAGTCCATGCCGCCGGGACACGCCTGCCCCATCGAGCAGCTGAGGGCGCAGACCATCAGGCCGGCGCCGTTGTCCACGCAGAGCGGCGGGGCGGTGGACGCGGCACCGGGGTTGGGAACGCAATCCTGCACGGGGTCGGCACAGCCGCCGTTCGAGCAGAAGCCGGTCGCGCCCACGAGCACGCACGTGGTGAGCCCGATGCACTCGCCGACCCCGGCGCACTCCGAGTACATGCCGTCCTCGGGCTGCTCGTCGGTGGGCGGCGCCCCGCTCGAGCCGCCGTCGCTGTCGCTGCCGGTCGCGGGCGGCATGGAGGTGTCGCCGCTATCGGCCGAGCCATTGGAGTCGGCCGACTCGCTCGAGCCGCCGGTGGCTTCGGTATCGCCTTCGCTCGTGGTTGGCGGCGTGCCGCTGGGGTTGGTGGCGGAAGCATCGCCGAACGTGGTGGCGACGTCCGTACCCTCCACCACCGAGCACGCAGCCAGAGCCACGGCCAGCGCAGTCGGGCCGAGCCCGTGACGACCAGCGATCATGGCGCCCATTATGGCGCTGCGGGCGGCGTACAAGCCAGCCCTCCTCGGAAAGCTCCCAAATGCTCGCTCGCCGCTCAGACGTCGATGTGCCCGAGCTCCGCGTGGAAGCGGTGGGCCTCCTGCAGGAGCTGCCGCTGCGTGTCCTCGCCGATCTCGAGCCGCCCGACCGCGCGCTCGAGCTCGCTCCACCCGTACGTGTCGAGCCTGGCGCCGAACCACGCCACCGCCGTCGCCAGCCCGCGGGTCAGCCGGTTGTCGGTGAGCACCACCACCGCGGTGCGGGTTCGCATCACCGCCTGGGTCGAGCGCCGGCGCTGCGCCGCATCGACCTCCACGCGACCCAGGCACAGCACCAGGCAGTATCTCGGCCGCTGCACCGTGATCGCGCGCAGGTACGCGTCCCACACCTGATCGGTGATCCGGCCAGGAATCGTGAAGGACACGATCACGTCATCGATGGTCTTCCAGCGATGTGGCTCGTCCACCGTGGGCTGCCTGGGCTGCGAGATCGAGAGCGCGTGCATGTTTTGTGAGCTTGATCCGATTGGACGACTGGAAATCTTTAACGTGGATCACGTCTCCAGACCATGCTAAAGGAGGATCCATAGCTCGAGCAAGCCTATGCGTTCTCTTGCGGGCCACGAGCTGCCCTTCGTGTACCGACCGTTCGCTGGCCGACCGAGCATGCTTCCGTGAGCCCACGTGCTCATGGCTCTCCTGAATGGATCTCCTGACCCGAGATCGATGCCGATGCCAACGCCAACGCTCACGAAGATCGAGATCGTGCCCTTCGAAGGGTACGTGGGCACGAGCCCGCGGCGCGAGCTTCGGAGCATCGGTTCGCTGTCCTACCCCTGGAAGGGGCGGTGCAACCCGTCGTCCGAGCGCGCCGAGGTTGCGGCGACGGGCTGGGTGGCGGGACACGGGCTGTTGCGCGATCCCGACACCGCCGCGCGATTTCGCAGCGTGGGAGTGGGGCGGCTGGCGGCCATGGCGTACCCCGACGCGTCGCCCAAGCTCCTCGAGCTCATCGCTCAGGTCATGGCGTGGATCTTCATCCAAGACGACGTCTACGACACCGCGCCCGCGAAGGAGCAGCGACCCGAGCGGCTCGAGTCGATGTTCGAGCGCTACCTGACCGTGCTGCGCACGGGCATCGTGAAGTCGGGCGAGGAACCGAGCGTGCAGGCGCTGGCCGATCTCGCGCGCCGCCTGTCGGAGATCGGCTCCGCGAGCTGGTACCTCCACTTCACGGAGACCATGCGCCGGTTCTGGATGGACGGCGTGGTGGTGGAGACCTACTACCGCGCGCGCGAGCTATCGCCCGATCCCGCCTCGTACATGGCCATGCGCGCCCAAACGGTGGGGGTGTACGTGTGCCTCGACCTGCTCGAGCTCACGCTCGGCGAGGAGCTCTCCAACGAGGTGCGCCACGATCCGATCCTGCGGCGGATCACCTGGCTCACCAGCCGCATCATCGCCTACGTCAACGACGTGTTCTCCTACGACAAGGAGCGCCGCGTGGGCGACGTGAACAACTACCTGCACGTGATGCAGCGCTGCGAGCCCATGAGCCTGGCTGCGGTCGTCGATCACACGATCCGCGTACACGACCGCGAGCTCGAGCAGCTCGACAAGCTCGGCGGTACGGTGCGTGATCACGGACCCCAGATGAGCAAGCTGGTGGAGCGCTACATCGATGGCTGCCGGGCCTGGATGGCGGGCTCGCTCGACTGGCAGCGGATCTCGAGCCGGTATGCGTCGGGGCGCGCGCTGCTCGACGACGACCAGCGGATGGCGCGCTCGGGCTGAGAGCGGGCCCGGGCGGGCGTCGGTCGGGATCGTCGATCGGGAGGCCGGTACCGTTCGTCGGAGCCGGGGCGCCGTTCGTCGGATGGTGGCGGCGGCCGGCCGGCGTGGGTGACAAGACGACGTCCGGGTGGTCGCGGCAGGGCGACCCCGGAGACGATCGCGGATGCAGAGCTGGTACGAGGCAAACGTGATGCTGCACGCCGCGGCAGGCGGCGTGGGGCTGGTGACGATGCTGGTGCCGCTCCTGGCTCGCAAGGGCGGACGGCTGCACCGACGCGCGGGGTGGGTGTTCACGATCGCGATGGGAATCGTGGCGGTCACCGGGATCGGGATCGCAGCGGCGTGGCTCGGGGATCCGCTCGGGGCCAAGCCGCCCGAGGAAGCGCTCGGTCCCGATGCGAGGGATCGCTACGCGGAGGGACTGCGGCGCGCGGGCGTATTCTTTGGGTTCCTCGCGGTGCTGGTGGGCTCGGCCGCGTGGAACGGAGTGGTGGCGACCCGGCAGCGACACGGGCGGATCGCGTGGGGCAACCCGATCGATCTCGGGTTCGCGTGGACGTTGGTCGGGCTGGGTGCGGCGCTGCTCGTGGGCGGGCTCTCGTGGCGACAGCCGGTGTTCGCGGCGTTCGGCGTGCTCGGGCTCGTGACCGGGGTGTCGGATCTGCGGTTCTTCCGGAGCAAGAAGAGCGAGCCCGGTGCGTGGCTCCGCCGGCATCTGCAGGCGATGCTGGGCGGGGCCACGGCGGCCACCACTGCGTTCACCGTGCAGGTGGTGGGACGCATGCTCGACGACGCGGGATTCGGGCACTGGATGGTGGCAGCGTGGCTCTTGCCCGTGGCGGCCGGTACCGGGCTGAGCGTGTGGTGGAGCCGTCGGGTACGGCCCGGGCGCGGGCGCCGGTATACTCGGAGCTAGAGCGATGCCTCCGGCTGCCAGAGAAGCCTCGCGGTGGGCCGCGCTGTGGCAGCAAGCGCGCCAGCAGTGGTGGGTGCACTTGCTCATCGCAGCGGCGCTGTTGATGGTGTTCGACGAGGTCTCCTGGGCGTGGCCACGGGTGCTCGGGGCGTTCGCGAGCAACCTCTTGATCTCGCTGTGCATCGGGACCGCGACGACGCTCGTGTACGTGTTCGGGTGGGGCTCGCGGACGGTGAGCGGCGGGCCGGTGCGACGAGCGCTGGTACACGGCGTGTCGATCGTGGTGGGAGTGGTGGTGGGGACGGAGGCGGCACTGTTGGTGCTGTCGCTGGCGCTCGGCGGGATCGATGCGTCGGCGGCCCGGCAGGGGATCTGGCGCGTGGGCTTGGTGATCACGGTGGTGGTGATCGTGGCGAGCCTCACCTACGACCGGCTGAGGGAGCACGTGCGGGCGGTGGAGCTGCGAGAGCAGCGGGCCCAGCAGGAGCTGCTGCGGGCGCAGATCGAGAGCCTGCAGGCGCGGGTGAACCCGCACTTCCTGTTCAACGCGCTCAATACGGTGGCGAGCTTGGTGGAGGACGAGCCCGAGCGAGCAGTCGAGGCGATCGAGCGGCTCTCGGCGCTGCTGCGGCACTCGCTCGAGGGCGCACGGGAAGAGCGGGTGGCGCTGCGGCGGGAGCTCGAGGCCGTGCGAGGGTATCTGGCGCTGGAGGGGCTTCGGTTCGGGGCGCGGCTGCGACACGCGGTGGAGGTGGACGCAGGGCTCGAGGCGGTGTTGGTGCCGCCGTTCGTGCTACAGCCGCTGGTGGAGAATGCGGTCAAGCACGGGATCGGGTCGCGCAGAGAAGGCGGGAGCGTACGCGTGAGCGCAACGGCCGAGGGCGAGCAGGTCCGGCTGGTGGTCGAGGACGACGGGCCGGGGAGGGCTTCGCAGGCGCCGGGAACGAGGAGCGGCAACGAGATGCTGCGACAGCGGCTCGCGCTGCTCTACGGCGCTGCGGCCACGTTCCATGCGGGGCCGGGAGCCGACGGGGGATTTCGCGTGGCGCTGACGATCCCGCGGGCGACCACGGCTGCGAGCGTCGATGGTGCCGCGGCCGCGGCCGCGGCACCGCGGGAGGCCGTGCCGTGAGGGTGCTGGTGGTCGACGACGAGGAGCCCGCGCGGCGACGGCTGGTGCGGATGCTCGAGCGACTCGGCGGCATCGAGGTGGTGGGCGAAGCCGGCGACGGCGAGCAGGCGCTGGCGCTGGTGCGCGAGCGAGCACCGGAGCTGCTGCTGCTCGACATCGACATGCCAGAGATGGACGGCCTCGAGCTCGCGGAGCTGCCGGGGGTGCCGCTGGTGATCTTCACGACCGCGCATGCCGAGCACGCGGTGCGGGCATTCGAGGTGGCGGCGGTGGACTACTTGCTCAAGCCGATCGCGCGCGAGCGGCTCGCGGAGGCGATCGAGCGGGCGAAGGCGCGGGTGGGCCGAACCAGCGGGGCATCGCCCGCCAGCGAGCCGCGGCCGCGCATCACCGCACGCAGCGGCGCCACCGTGCACGTGATCGACGCGAGCGAGATCACGCGCTTCCACGCCACCGACAAGGTCACGATCTTCATGCACGAGGGTCGCGAGCTCGTGCTCGACGACAGCCTGAGCGCGCTCGAGGAGCGGCTCGGAGCGCACGGGTTCTTCCGTACGCACCGCTCGGAGCTCGTGAGCCTCGCTGCGGTGAAGGCACTGCACAGCGAGGGTGGCAGCACGAGCGTCGAGCTCCGCGACGGCAGCCGAGCGGCGGTAGGGCGGCGGGTGGTGGCGGAGCTCAAGCGGCGGCTCGGGATCGGGTGAGGCCAATTCCGCGGCTCACGGTCGTTCCACGCGGTCTTTCGAGGGGGTGGCCAGCGGGTGGGCCACCCTTGCTCGCGGAGGACGCCCCGCCTCGCCCCTCTCGTCCAAACGGCTCGATCGGCCACGAATTCGGCCTTCTACGCGCCGATTCGAGGCGGCCCGTTCGTGCCAACGCGGCCAACCGGTGGGCCACCCCCCTGTCCACGGATTGGCCACTCGCGAGCGCCTCCCCGTGCAACCCCTCGGGATCCTTCACTCGACCCACCGGAACCGTTCTTGCTGTTCTAGGCGGCGAGCTGGCGACGCACGAGCGCGTCCCAGTCTTCGATCCAACCCGAGCACCCGAAACGGAGCACGTCATGAACCTCGAGACCCCATTCTACCCGCGCGTCATCCACGTCATCGTCAGGCCGCGCGACCTCATCGAGCCTGCCCTTCGCAGCAAGGTGGGGCAGCCGGCCGACCGCGCCGTCATGGCCATTGCCATGACCCTGATGCACCTCTACGGCAACCCCCACGACCGAACCGAGGAGCGCATCGCGACCATCGCCCCGCTGTTCGAGATCTTGCTCGACCAGGAGCCGGCACGAGCGTCCGAGGACATGCGAACGCTGTGGCAATACGTCGTCGACGTGTTCGAGCCCGGCTCGACGGTCCGCGAGCGGCTCGTCGCGGCCGTGGGTCCGAGAGCGCGGGAGGTGTACCTCGACATCGTCGAGGAGCGGCGCACCGAGGCTGCCGCGCCCCGGGGCTCGAGCTGAACGACGCGGGGCCCGAGCTCCATCGAGCTCGGCTCCCCCCATCGCCGGCGACCACGACCGCTCGAGCGCGAAGGGCCGCCGGTATGGGCGTGGACCGGCTCGCAGGGCCCCTCCAGCGAGGCCCCGGAGGGAACGGTACCATGACGCCCCAGACGTGCCTCGTCCTCGCCCCAAGGCCTCCGCGCCCGCTCCCATCGACCTCAACCCGCGACGCGATCCGCCGCTCGACTTTCCGTGGCGCGCGCTCGAGGACATGTCCCCGCGTGACTACGAGCTGCTCGGGTTCATGTGCGGCCTCGAGGTGCACCAGCAGCTCGACACCCGCGGCAAGCTGTTCTGCCGCTGCCCGGCCGGCGTTCGCACCACGCGGGTCGATGCCGAGGTGCTCCGCCACATGCGGCCCACGCTCAGCGAGCTCGGCGAGTACGACGGCACGGCGCTGATGGAATTCCGCACGCGCAAGGAGATCGTGTACCTGCTCGATCGCCGCAGCGTGTGCACCTACGAGATCGACGACACGCCGCCGTTCCCGATCGACCCCGAGGCGATCCGGGTGGCGCTGGAGATCGCCACGCTCTACGGCCTCGATCGCGTGTCGGAGCTGCAGGTGATGCGCAAGCAGTACCTCGACGGCTCGATCCCCACCGGCTTCCAGCGCACGGCCATGGTGGCGCTGGCAGGGGCGGTGCCGTTTCCCGAGAGCGAGCTCGGCCGCGATCGCATGCTGCGGATCCGCCAGCTCACGCTCGAGGAGGACTCGTGCCGCGAGGTGTCCGACGAGGGGCATCGCATCGTGTTTCGGACCGATCGGCTCGGCATGCCCTTGACGGAAACGGTGACCGAGCCCGATCTCCTCACGCCTCGCGATGTTGCAGCGGGCGGGCGGCTGATTGCGCGAATTGCGCGAGCCAGTGGACGCGTGCGCCGGGGCGCTGGCGCGGCACGACAGGATACCAACGTCTCGATCGCGGGCAGCCGGCGGGTGGAGATCAAGGGGGTGTGCCGCCACAACGTGCTGCCGCGACTGGTGCACGGGGAGGCGTTCCGGCACCTCGAGCTGCTTCGGATCCGCGCGGAGCTGCTCCGGCGCGGGGTCACGGCGGAGCTGCTCGCGCTGCCGGTGCTCGATCCACCGTGGGAATCGCCGCTCTGCATCGATGCGAGCTCGCTCGTGCGCGAGGCCGATGCAGAGCCGCTGCGAGCGGCACGCGAGCGCGGGGACGTGCTTGCTGCGGTGCGCTTGCCGGGGTTCGCGGGGATCCTCGCCCACCCCACCCAGTACGCCAGGGCGGGCGAGATCCAGCACCGCTTCGACCATGAGATCGCCGAGCGCCTGCGCGTGATCGCATGCCTCACCGCGCGGCCGTTCATGGCGCACGATGCCGATCCTGGCTCGCCCGTACGCGAGGCGACGTGGCGGGCGCTACGGCAGGCGCTACGGGCGGAGTCCGAGGACGCGATCGTGCTCGTGTGGGGAGACGCGCAGGACGTCGCGACCGCGGTGGAGGACATCGTCGGCCGCTGCCGCGAGGCGCTCGTGGGGGTGCCTTCGGAGACCCGCCAGGCCCACCCGGGTGGCACCACGGGCTTCGAGCGGATCCTCCCGGGCCCCGAGCGCATGTACCCCGACACCGACACGCCGCCGTGGCCGGTGCCCGACACATGGCTGCACGAGATCGACGCGGCGCTGCCCGAGCGGCCGCAGGATCGCGAGCAACGCTGGGTGGAAGCAGGGCTCTCGGGACGGGCGGCGCGGGTGCTGATCGATCGCGAGCTCGCCGCGCTCTACGACGCGCTGGCGCCCACGACGGTGGTCGGCCGCCGGCGTTTGGCCGCAGCGCTCGAGTGCCGCCTGCTCGCGTGGTGGCGCGAGTCGGGCACGCGCGTCGTGCCTCCGGCCGAGCGCCTGCGCCCGCTGGTCGAGGCCGTCGATGCCGGCCGACTGCGCGCCGAGGCGTACAATGAGGTCTTCGACGCGATCCTGCGTGCAAGCGACGAGTCGCCGCAAGCGATCGTGACACGCTGGAGCCTGGTCCAGGATCCCCAGCCCGCGCTGACCGGTGCGCTCGACGAGCTCTCTGCGCGTCTCGCTGCCCGCCGGTTCTCCTCGCCCGAGGCTCGGCTGCGCTGGGCGCTCGGGCAGGTGATGCCCGCCGTGCTCGGCCGCCTCGATCCCGCGGTCGTCCGCGAGCGTCTCGTCGCTGCGCTCACCCTCACCACGCCCGCTCCCACGCCATGAGCTCGCCCGATCATTCCCCCGATCCCGACGACTACAAGGGCTACCGCGAGCCGATGCTCGCGGTCATGAAGCGCTTCGGCGTGACGGTGTGGCACGAGGTTCGGGCCCACACCACGCGCGGTGACTTCGAGGGGCTGGTGCTGCCGCGCTCGGAGACCTCCGACGCCGAGCACATGGTGCTCAAGCTGGTCAGCGGCTACAACATCGGGATCCGCCACGACACCATCCTCGCGATGGAAGCGGTGGGCTATCGCAAGGCCCAGTACAAGATCCCCGAGGAGCCGTTCCCGCGCGACCCCGGTAAGCCGCGCGTGATGCTGCTCGGCACCGGGGGCACGATCGCCTCGCGCCTCGACTACCGCACCGGCGCCGTGATCCCTGCGTTCAGCCCCGGCGAGCTCTACGGCTCGGTGCCGGAGCTGGCCGAGATCTGCAACCTCGAGACCGAGAAGCTGTTCGGCGTGTTCTCGGAGAACATGGGCAAGGAGCAGTACGAGGTGCTCGCGCGGCGCGTGGGCGAGGTGATCGACGCGGGGTACGATGGCGTGGTCATCGGGCACGGCACCGACACCATGGCTCATACCGCGGCGGCGCTCTCGTTCATGGTGCAGGATCCGCCGGTGCCGATCGTGATGGTGGGCAGCCAGCGATCGTCGGATCGGCCGTCGTCGGATGCGGCGCGGAATTTGATCGCGGCCACGCATACGGCGGCGAGAGGGCCGATCGCCGAGGTGATGGTGTGCATGTTCGGGCCCACTTCGGATCGGTACGATCTCTTGCATCGCGGCACGCGGGTCCGCAAGATGCATAGCTCGTATCGCAGCACGTTCCGCACGCTGGGAGGGATTCCGCTGGCGATGGTGCAGGAGGACGGGAGGATCGACGTGCTCGATCCCGCCGTGCGGCCGCGGCGGGAGGGTGGCAAGGCGAAGGTCCAGGTCGCCTTCGAGGACAAGGTCACGATCCTCTACTACTACCCCAACATGCAGCCCGACTTGATCGATGCGCTGGTGCAGTGCGGCTACAAGGGCATCGTGATCGCGGGTACTGGGCTCGGGCATGTGAACCGCAAGGTCTATCCTGCGCTCGCGCGCGCGCATGCGGCCGGCGTACAGATGTACATGACGCTGCAGACCTTGTGGGGGTTCGTGCAGATGCACGTGTACGAGACGGGGCGAGAGATCCTCGAGCTCGGGGTGGTGCCGCTGGCCAACATGCTGCCGGAGGTCGCGTACATCAAGCTCGGCTGGGCGCTGGGGCTGCATCCGGGGGAGCCCGCGCGGGTCAAGGAGCTGATGACGACCACGATCGCGGGGGAGATGACGCAGGGGGAGCCGTTCGACGGGTATTTGGTGCTGCAAGGCGGGGTGCCGGAGGCGGCGGAGCTGATCGGGAAGGTCTGGTGGTGACGGCGCCGGTGCCCTGGCGTGCAGCGGCAAGGGCGTTCGGTTATGCTGCGCGATGATCGAGGCCCGATGACTACGCAGAAGCTCGACCACATCACGATCCGGGGCTTTCGCAGCATCGCCGCGATCGAGCACTTCGAGCTGCGGGCGCTGAATGTCCTCATCGGTGCCAATGGCTCGGGCAAGTCGAACTTCCTGGAGGTCTTCAGGTTCGTACGGGAGATCCGCGAGGGGCGCCTACAAGACTACGTCGCCCAGCAAGGAGGCGCGGATCGGATCCTACACTTTGGTAGCAAGATCACGCCCAAGCTCGATCTGCAGCTATCCTTCGATGAGGGCAAGAATGCCTACTGGCTCTCCTTGAGCGCAACCGTCAATGATCGACTTCTTCCCAAGGACGAGAGGTTCTCGTACTCGGCTCCTCAGGGCTTCGCGGAACCTCGCGAGTACTCGCTTTCCCCCCAAGGCAACATGGAAGCCGGTATCAGCGATGCTCGCTCGGCGAGCCTCCTGGCTGGTGTCGAGTGGCGGCTGGGGACTTGGACCACTTATCATTTTCATGACACCAGCACCAATGCATCGCTACGAAGAACGGCAGATCTCCACGACAACCGCTTCCTCCGACCCGATGGCTCGAACCTTGCGGCCTTCCTCTACCTGCTTCGCGAGCGGCATGCCGAAGCGTATCGCGCGATCCTCTTCGCCATTCAGCGCGTCACTCCCTTCTTCGGCGATTTCGTGCTGGAGCCGTTGGCGCTCACTCCAGAGTTGATTCGTCTCGGGTGGCGACACCGGGGATCCGACAAGCACTTCGATGTTGCCTCGCTCTCAGATGGAACACTCCGGCTCATTGCGTTGGCAACTCTGCTGCTCCAACCCCAGGAATTGCGTCCTCCAATCATCCTCGTCGACGAGCCAGAGCTTGGGCTGCACCCCGCGGCAATCATCATGTTGGGAAGCCTGCTTAGAATGGCTTCGGCCAAGGCCCAAGTAATTCTTTCGACACAGTCTTCGCTACTCTTGGATCAGTTCGAGCCCCAGGAGGTCATCGTCGCCGAGCGGGAGGGCATGGCGACGCAGATCCGGCGCTTGGAGCCCGAGCCTCTCAAAGACTGGCTCGAGGACTTCAGCCTCGGAGAGCTCTGGGAAAAGCACGAGCTGGGAGGACAGCCCTAGCCATGGCCGAGCTCCGCTTGCTGGTCCATGTCGAGGGCCACACCGAGGCTATCTTCGTCAAGGAGGTTCTCGGTCCACACCTGACGAATTACGGGTATCACAGGGTCGGCACGCGGCTGCTAGGCCACGCACGCCGCCGAGAGCAAAGAGGAGGGATCCGCAACTGGCAGAGCGCAGGCATGGAGATCCTCAGGCATCTGCGAGAGGATCGCTCTCTCATCGTCACCACGATGGTCGACTATTATGCGCTCCCTGCCTCAGGGAATGACGCTTGGCCAGGGCGCGAGCACGCGGCGAAGCTCGTGGCGTCGAGCGGCGCGCGGGCCGAAGCCGTCGAGACGGCCTTGCGCGAGGCCATCGCGCGCCAGATGGGCCCGAGCTTCGACACGAGGCGTTTCGAGCCGTTCGTCGCCATGCACGAGTACGAGGCCTTGCTGTTCAGTGACTGTTCGAAGCTCGCAGCGAGCCTCGAGCAACCCAGCTTGGCCCCACACCTCGCTGCCATCCGTGCCGCATTCGCCACGCCCGAGGACATCAACGACTCATCCGAGACGGCCCCGTCCAAGCGCATCCAGTCGTTGATGGAGCGCGTCGAGCAACCCTACGTCAAGCCGTTCCACGGCGTTCTGGCGCTCCTGGAGATCGGTCTGCCGAAGGTCCGCGCCGAGTGCCCGCACTTCGACCGGTGGGTGCGTCGGCTCGAGGACCGCTCCACCACGAAGCCGTAGGAACACCAGCAGCCACCACGCGCCGGCTCGCTCGCCGCCCCTCGCCCAGGGGCGCTATAGTCCCACCCGCGCCATGACCGACGCCCACTCCTCCCCCGCTGCCGCCTCCGAGGCCCCCGACGACGCCCCGCGCAACTTCATCGCCGAGATCGTCGAAGACGATCTCCGCACCGGCAAGCACCAGCAGGTGATCACCCGCTTCCCGCCCGAGCCCAACGGCTACCTCCACATCGGGCACGCCAAATCGATCTGCCTCAACTTCGGGCTCGCGCAGCGGTTCGGCGGGCGCTGCCACCTGCGCTTCGACGACACCAACCCGGCCAAGGAGGAGCAGGAGTACGTCGACTCGATCCAGGAGGACATCCGCTGGCTCGGGTTTCACTGGGGCGAGCACCTCTACTTCGCGTCGGACTACTTTCCGCGGCTCCACGCGTGGGCGGTGCACCTCATCGAACAGGGCAAGGCCTACGTCGACAGCAGCACCACCGAGCAGATCCGCAAGGATCGCGGCAACTTCTACACCCCGGGCGTGGAGAGCCCGTACCGCAACCGCTCGGTGGCGGAGAACCTCGAGCTGTTCGAGCGCATGCGCAAGGGCGAGCTCGAGGAAGGCGCTGCGGTGCTGCGCGCCAAGATCGACATGACCTCGGGTAACCAGAACCTGCGCGACCCGCTGCTCTACCGGATCCGCAAGGCGCACCACCATCGTACCGGCGACACGTGGTGCATCTACCCGATGTACGACTACGCCCACGGGCAGAGCGACGCGATCGAGCACATCACCCACTCGATCTGCACCCTCGAATTCGAAGACCATCGCCCGCTCTACGAGTGGTACCTCGATAACCTGCCCGTGCCGTCCCACCCGCGGCAGATCGAGTTCGCCAAGCTCGCGTTCAGCTACACGGTGCTGAGCAAGCGGCGGCTGCTCTTGCTCGTCAAGGACGGCCACGTGTCGGGCTGGGACGACCCGCGCATGCCGACCATCCGTGGCCTGCGTCGCCGGGGCTATCCGCCCGAGGTGCTGCGCGAGATCAGCGAGCGCGTGGGGGTGGCCAAGCGCGACGGTGTGATCGACATCGGGCTGCTCGAGTTCGTGCTGCGCGAGCATCTCAACCGCTTCTCGGAACGCCGCATGGCGGTGCTGCGCCCGCTCAAGCTCACCATCACGAACTGGCCCGAGGGACACGTCGAAGAATTCGACGTGCCCAACAACCCCGAGGACGCCTCGGCGGGTACGCGCAGGGTCGCGTTCGGGCGCGAGCTGTGGATCGAGCACGACGACTTCCGCGAGACCCCGCCCAAGGGCTGGTTCCGGCTCGCTCCCGGCAAGGAAGTCCGGCTGCGCTCGGCGTGCTACGTGACCTGCCAGGAGCTCGTACGCAACGAGCGGGGCGAGATCGTCGAGCTCCGCTGCACATGGGACCCCGAGTCGCGCCGCGGCACCACGCCCGACAAGCGCAAGATCAAGGGCACGATCCACTGGGTGAGCGCCGCGCATGCGATCGAAGGCCGGGTGCGGCTCTACGAGCGCCTGTTCAAGGTCGAGAACCCCAACGACGTGCCCGAGGGCGGCAGCTTCCTCGACCACCTCAACCCCGACTCGCTCGAGACGCTCGATGGCTGCAAGCTCGAGCCGAGCCTCGGCACGGTCGAGGCCGAGACGCGGGTGCAATTCGAGCGCCTCGGCTACTTCGTCGCCGACCGCGTGGAGCACCAGTCCGGCAAGCCGGTGTTCAACCGCACGATCGGGCTGCGCGACAGCTGGGCGAAGCAGGAGAAGAAGGGATAGACGGGTATGTATCTCCGCCATCTCCACGTGAGCAACGTCAAGCTCCTCCGCGACGTCGACATCTCCTTCGTCAACGCGGATGACCGGCCGCGCATGTGGACCGTGTTCGTGGGGGAGAACCGCCTGTGCAAGACGACGTTGCTGCAGACGATTGCCGCCGCCGCGTGTGGTGTGGATCGGGGGACCCAGCTCGTCTCCGACGTAGTCGCTTCCTGGCCGGATCTGCGGAACCTGGTGTCGCTCCACGTGGACGCCCGCTTTGGATTCAGTGAAGAGAGGCACAAAAGGCGGGTGTACCCCGATCTGAAGCGGCCCCTGAGTCAGCCCCCCAAGGAGCTGCGGTCACGGCTGGAGCTGTCTCCTGACAAGCGCGTATTCCAGGGTGGCTCGGACTACGGTACACCGCTCGATTCCAGCGATCCGCTGACCACCGCACGCAGCCAGAAGCTCCCAGACTGGTTCGTCGCAGGATATGGCCCGAGCCGCCTGCTGCCCAACGTCGGGATGGTCAACCCTCTAAACGACCCCCCGCTCGATCGTCTTCGGTCGCTGTTTGGCGCGAACCTCATCGGCACCGGCTTCATCGAGCTCCTGGGTGAAGAGCTGGGGCGCGCGTTTGCCAAGGTTCTGCAGTCCGTATTCGTCGCTGGGGGGCTGCTGCCCCATGTGACCGCCCTGGAGCTGCGCGGCCGTGGAGGGATTCGGTCATCGAAGGACTTGGTCGAGGCCCAGCGCTTCGAGATGGACATCCGCGATGCCGAAGGCGAACGCATCCGCGTCCCTGCCACATGGCTCTCGCAAGGGTACAAGACCCTGATCGCTTGGCTGGCAGACGTCGTGGGGCAGATCCTACTCGAGGCTGGCGAGCCCGTCGACGCCGCCGAGATGGAGGGCTTGGTGCTCATCGACGAGCTCGACGTCCACCTCCACCCCACGTGGCAGCTGCGCCTGATCCCCGCGCTCAAGCAGGTATTTCCACGCCTGCAGTTCATCGCCACCACTCACTCTGCAATGGTGCTCCCGGCGTTGGCGGCCGAGGAGGTCATCCTGCTGTCCCAGGACGAGGAAGGTAGCGTCGTGGCAAGCCTCGCGACACATTCACCGGCGCTGCTGACCGGCTCCGAGCTCTTCGACGCGTTCTTCGAGATCCACAAGCTCCACCCGAGTCCCCTTGGCGAGAAGACCCAGCGCTACGGTCGCTTGGCGACGGATCCCACGCGCTCAACGGAGGACGATATGGAGATGAAGGCTCTCCGCAGTGAGCTCGCTGCAGCAGGTATCGAGTTCGATTGGGAGCCCGTACCACGGGAGGAAGAGCCGTGATCCATATCTTCCGAGGCTCCGAGCCAGCCTCACTGAGTCCGATTCGAGCTGATGGGCTCGCAGAAGCGCGCAAGGCGATGACAACCGCGGCCAAGCTCGACATCAAGGGCTATGGCATCGTCAAGAACGAGCTGTTCGACGCGCAACATCGCAAGTGCTGCTACTGCGAGAAACTGGAGGAGCAGGCGAAATACCGCGACGTGGAGCACTACCGTCCGAAGGCATACTATTGGTGGCTCGGGTGGACGTGGGACAACCTCCTGTTCTCCTGCTTCGACTGCAACCGCGAGTACAAGAAGGACCAATTCCCCTTGGGGGACGGCTCCACGCGCTTGGTTGCGGAGGAAGCTCCTCCGGGCAACGAGCACCCGCTGGTGATCGATCCTTGCGACCTCACAATCGATCCGATGAACGAGATCGAATTCCGCCGTGAGAGGGTCCAAGGCAAGGAGCGTTGGAAACCGTACGGCTTGACTGAACGCGGCAGCACGACGGTCGAGGTCTGCGGCATCGACCGGCCTGGGCTGTTGACCCTCTATACGGCCCACGTCATCGATGTGGTCCGACCCAAGCTCGAGCCCCTCTTCGCCGCGCACCAATCCGGTGATGCAAAGGCGACGTTCAAGGCATGGGAGCGAGCCAAGCGTAGCCTTCTCCACCCGGCTCGACCTTTTCGCGCCCTTGCCCACGACGCGCTGGTCGCCCTCGTGCCCAGCGAGCTCCGCGAGCGCTACGGCTTGTGCTTGGAGCACCCCACCTGACACGCCACCCCCTCGTCGCACGGCGCTGCGGCCGACTGCTCGCAGATCGTCCGCTGCATCCTAGGATCTCCCCCCGTAGGTTCTTCTCCAAAAGAGCCCTTGGAGCCCCCATGACGCGAACTCCGATCCATCGCCACGCAGCGCTCTGCGCCTCCTTCGCCCTCGCCGCTCTCGCCGCCGCGTGCGAGAAGCCCACTCCACCGCCAACCGGGCCAACCACGAGCCTCGGCGACGACGGCGGCAGCGTCGTCACGCGCAAGTTGGCGGTCCCGGCCGATCACCCGCTGTTCGATCGCTTCGAGGGCACCGGTTTCCCCAACGACTGCACCGCCGATGCCGGCTGCCACGCCGCCGGCTGCGGCAGCGAGGTGTGCAGCGCCGACGCGGGCGTGGTCACCACGTGCGAGGCACTGCCGGTCGCGCTGCCCGAGAATACCGCGTGCGGCTGCGTGGAGAAGCAGTGTCAGTGGTGGAACGCCGATGGCGTCTCGCTGCCTCCGATCCCGCAGGAGCAGCCCCAGGCCTCGTGCGACACGGTGCGCTGTGAATCGCCGCGGGTGTGCCTCGAGTACTTCGGGATCGCGGGGCCATCGGGGCCCAAGTTCGTGAGCTGCGAGATCCCCTGCGACCCCGCATCCAAGAAGAAGGACGCCTGTCCCGAGGGCATGTCGTGCGCGACGATCGCCGACGGCCCCGGCTCGGTGTGCCGCTGAGCCACTCGCCCGAGCTCACGGCTCGGGCGGCACGAACTTGTACCCCGCGCCGCGCACGGACAAGAAGTAGCGCGGCCGCTTGGGGTCGGGCTCGAAGTGCCGGCGCAGCCGCATGATGAAATTGTCGATCATGCGGCCGTTGGGGTAGTTCTGGAGCTTCCAGACCTTCTCGAGCAGCTCGTCGCGGTCGATCACGCGACCGGGGCTCGCCGCGAGGTAGCGCAAGAGATCGAGCTCGAGCTTGGTCAGCTGCCGCTCCTGCCCGCCCACCTCCACGCGATGGGACTCGAAGTCGATCACCGCCTCCCCGAGCCGCAGCATGGAGATCGAGAGCTCGGGCCCCTGGCTCTGCTCCCACGAGCGGCGGCGCAAGAGCGAGCGCACGCGGGCGAGCAGCTCGGCCAGCTCGAATGGCTTGGTCACGTAGTCGTCGGCACCCACGTTGAGGCCCTCGACTCGGTCGTGCACGGCCGCGCGTGCGGTGAGCATGAGCACCGGCGTGCGATTGCCGGAATCGCGCAGCTTCTGGCACAGCGTGAAGCCACTGACGTCGGGGAGCGTGACGTCGAGGATGATCGCCTCGTAGTGCTGCGGCGGGAGCAGCAGCGCCGCGGCTTCGCGCCCGGAGCGAGCCACGTCGACACCGTAGCCCTCGAGCTCGAAATTGAGCTTGAGCCCCGCCGCGAGGTGCTCCTCGTCCTCCACGAGCAGCAAGCGGGGCGCCGCGACGGGCAGCTCGGTGGGATTCATGCGGTGGGCAGCTCCTCGCGCGGGGATCGAGCCGGGCGAGCACCGATGGCGTCGCTCGACGAGGCCAGAGCGGCGAGGTCGATCTCGGGAACGGAGTCGGGGGTGGACGTCGCGAGCCGGGCGGGCTCGGGGTTCGCTTCGGCGGGCGTGCGGGGCCGGAGCACCCGCGGAGGCAGAGTCACCACCATGCGCGTGCCCTGGCCGGGCCCGTCGGAGAACGCCTGCAAGCGACCGCCGAGGCCCCGCACGAGCGAGGCCACCACGAACAGCCCCAGCCCGGTGCCCCGGCGCGAGCGCACGGCCTCGTCGTCGACGCGGTAGAAGCGCTCGAACACCCGCTTGAGATCGGGCTTGGGAATCCCCACGCCGTGGTCGCTCACCTCGAGCACGAGCACGCCCTTCTGGCCCTCGCTGGCGTGCAAGCTCACCCGTGGCGGCGGGTCGGAGTACTTGATGGCGTTATCGAGCAGGTTGCGCAGCACCACCTCCAGCGCCACCGGGTCGGTGTGCAGCACGAGGCTGGGAGGCAGATCCACGGTGATCGTGTCGCGCTCGATGCGGTGGCGCTTGGCGGTGGTGGCGATGCTGCGCTGGACCAGCACGGCGAGCTCGAACGCCTCCATGCCCCGGGCCTCCGAGGCGTGGGCCAGGCGGCTCGACTCGAGGATGTCGTCGACGAACGCCGACAGCCGCTCCACGTCGTCGAGCATCATCTCGCGCAGCCGCTGACGCTGGCTGGCCAGGAGCCCCTCGCGGGCCTGGGTCTCGAGGCAGAGCCGCAGCGAGGCCAGGGGGCTGCGCAGCTCGTGGGTCACCGAGTCGATGAACGAGGTCTGGCGCCGCACCTCGCGGATCTCGCGGGCGAGGAACACCGAGAACAGCACGAGCACGGTCATGATCGTCACGAACGAGAGGATCCCCGCCGTCATGAGCCAGGCGTTGCCCTCCCAGTTCTGGGTGAGCACCTGGTTGCGATAGATGACGAGGATCCAGCCCACCAGGAGCGCCACCGACAGCGCCACCGCCACCGAGCTGAGGATGATGGGGCCGGAGATCGACCGCGTGGCGCGGCGTGGGCTCATCCACGGCCTCCCCGGCCGTCGAGGCGGCCGGCGGGCGAACGCGACCGCCCCGGGCGCCCCCTGACGACCGCCGTTCGCTCGGGGCGGCCCGAGACGGTACCGAGCAGCCGACCTCCTCGATGGCCAGCTACGGCGCCGAGCGGCCGCCCTCCGCGGCCAGTTCCGGATCGTCGCCGGGCGGGCACGGCCAAGGTGTATCACCCCATGGCCGCCCTGGCCCCCTGGCGGCCCCACCCGACCGTGCGAGACCCGGTGGGCGAGCCGGCCAGACCGTGGTAAACAACGCGCCGGGCGCACGGGCGCCCGCGCCAAGGAGCACACATGACCTTCGTCGTCACCGGAAACTGCCAACGCTGCCGCTTCACCGACTGCGTCGCCGTGTGTCCCGTGGAGTGCTTCCACGGCGACGACGACATGCTCTACATCGATCCCGACGAGTGCATCGACTGCGGCGCGTGCGTCCCGGAGTGCCCCGTCGAGGCGATCTACGACGAGACCGAGCTGCCCGCCGAGCTCGAGAAGTGGAAGGCCATCAACGCCAAGAAGGCCCCGGGCCTGCCCGCGGTGACCGAGACCGGCGAGCCGTTCGCGGGCGCCGAGGAGCGCAAGAAAGAGCTCGGGTTCTAGGCTCCGCTGGCGGCCCTTCGTATATCGGACGCCTTCGGCGTCCGAAGGCCGCCACCGCGGCCCCCGGGCCACTCTCAGCGCCGGGGGATCTCCACCGGCAGCGACTCGCGTAGCGAGCCCAGCTCGTCGTCGAGTCGCTCGAGCAGGGGTGCGGGATCGCGGGCGAGCCGCTCGATGCGGGATCGGAGCTGCAGCCGTGCGCGGTGCAGCCGGCTCTTGATCGTGCCCGCGCTGCGCTCGAGCACGGTCGCGATCTCCTCGACCGACAGCTCGTGCCAGTAGTGCAGCTCGAGCGTGATCTGCTGGTCGAGCGGCAGCGAGCGAAGCGCATGGTCGAGGAGCTCGCGCCGCTCGTCTTGCGCCAGCCGCTGGGTGGGCGACGAGCCCGGATCGCGGTGCACGTCGAGCACCGAGACGCGCGCGGGAGAGAACACCGCGTCCTTGCGGTAGCGGGCGCGCAGGTGGTGCACGAGCTTGTAGCGGGCCACGCCGAGCAGATACGCGCGGAAGCCCGCGCGGTCGGGCACGCGAGCGTGGCCCTCGACCAGCGCGAGGAACGTCTGCTGGGTCAGGTCGGCCACGCCGTCGGGCACCTTGTTCCAGAAGAACCGGTAGACCGCCGAGAAGTGGCGCCGCACCAGCTCGTTGCCCGCGGCCGCATCGCTGTCGCGCCAGCGCTGCAAGAGCGCGAGATCATCGTCCACGGGCGTCCTCCTCTGCGACGAGCGCATTGGCGAGGTCGCGCGCCACCGCTTCCTCGGGCAGCCCGCTGCCGCTCGTGATCACGAGCGCCTCGTCGATGGCGCGGCGAGCATCCTCCCACGCGTGGAGCTGCAGGTGAGCCGACGCCACGTTGTTGAGCGACGCGGCCACGAGCGGGTGCTGCGGGCCGAGCAGCTCGCGCCGCAGCTCCAGCGAGCGCTGCGAGTAACCGAGCGAGCGGCGCGGCTCGCCCGACATCAAGAGCACGTTGGCGATGTGGTTGAGCGTCCGCGCCACATCGGGCGCCGCCTCGCCCAGCCGCGCGCGCTGGACCTCGAGCGCACGCTGGTAGTGCTCGAGCGCCTGATCCCAGCGGCCGCGCCGGTAGTAGAGCCCGCCGAGGTTGTGCACGAGCTCGGCCTCGCGCAGCGGATCGTCGCCCAGCCGGCGCAGCGCCGCACGGGCGAAGCCCACCCAGATGTCGCCCTGCTCGGTGTCCTCGAGCTCGACGCCCGCGACCCAGAGCAGGCGGATCCAGCCGTCGGCGGCGAGCTCGTCCTGCCGGGCGCCCTCGGCGGTCTGGATCCCGCGCAGCAGCAGGCGCCGCGAGCTGCCGTAGTCGCCGCGGCTGGCTGCGATGCTGCCGAGGCGCAGATCGGCGGCGGCGCGCAGCGGCTCGTCGTCGAGCGCCTCGGCGCGGGTGTGGGCACGCTCGGCCAGCACGGCGGCCTCGGCGTAGCGCCCCGACAGCTCGAGCAGGCGGGCCTCGCCGAGCTCGGCGGTGCCTTGCGTCAGGGTCGCGCGCTGCTCGGCGTCGTCGGGCAGCCGGCGCTCGCTCGCCACCGCCTCGAGATCCTCGCAGGCCGCGATCCAGGGCAAGCCGTGCACCACCTGCACCGCATTGGCGAGCATCGCCGGATCGGCTCGACCGAGCAGCCGCACCGCGGCCCCGAGCTCGCGGCGGTGTCGCTCGAGGCACTCGCCACGCAGGTCGAGCAGCGCCTCGGACTGTACGTGACGCACGTGGGTATCCTCGCACGCGGTACGGGCGGCCGTGCGCCACTGCTCGGCCCAAGCGTCGAGGATGCGCCGTACGGACACCCAGGAGCCTTCTGCGAACGGCTGCCGGGTGGCCAGGAACGCGAGCTGGAGCTCCTGTCGCGCGGCGTCGTTCCAGACCTCGTCGATCGCCGAGCCGGCCGAGGCGCACACCGGCTCGGGCTCGGGCGGGCGCAGGGCCACGAACGCGAGCGCGGCCACGAGACCTGCACCGAGCACGAACGCAGTGCGGCGCGATCGATCCGCACGGGCGGACGCGAGCGCGCGCAGCATGGCTGGCATGTCGGGGAAGCGGCGGTTGGGATCGAGCGACAGCGCCCGTCGCAGCACCTTGTGCACACCACGGGGCATGCCGCGGCGCCGCGGCGCCGGCGGCAGCACACGGGCGGGCGATGTGTCGTCACCGAATGGGTGCTCGCCATAGAGCGCGACCCAGCAGGTGAGCGCGAACGCGTACTGATCGCTCTGCGCATCGGCCATGCCCGCGTGGAGCTGCTCGGGCGCCATGTAGGCCGGCGTCCCGCCGCCCGGTGTGTCGTGCGGGTCGGCGTCGGAGCGCGCGAGCCCGAAGTCGGCCACCCGCACCTCGCCATCGGTCCCCACGAGCACGTTGGCGGGCTTGAAGTCGCGGTGCACGATCCCGACCGCGTGCGCGGCCGCGATCCCGCGGCCGGCGGCCAGCAGCATGGAGAGCAGCTTGCGGGGCGGCGGCGGGCTCTTGCGCAGCACGTCGCGCAGCGAGCCGCGCTCGACCAGCTCCATCACCAGGAACACGCCGCGCGGTGGGATCCCGAGGTGCTCGTGGTTGGCGATCTGCCCGAGATCGCGCTCGGTGTACGAGCCCACGTCGTGCACGGTGACCACGTTGGGGTGGGTGAGGCGGGCCATCATCCGGGCCTCGTGCAGGAGCAGCGAGCTCTCGGGGTCATCGACGCCCGGCCGCAGGCGCACGAGCTTGAGCGCCACGCGGCGATCGAGGTCGGGATCGTACGCGCGAAACACCACGCCGAGCCCGCCTTGGCCGAGCTTGTCGAGGAGGACGTAGCGGGCGAGCACCGGCACCGTGGGGCGGCGCTCGAACAGCTTGGCTTCGAGCGCCGCGAGGGCCAGGCTTTCTTCGAGCGGGTCCGCGCGCGGGCCATCGCGCCGCATCAGCGCGCTCACGGTTGCGCCCGACGGCGGCCCGGCCATGGGGCGATGCTATCAACCGGCGGTGGGCATGTGCATCCTCACGGGTCTTGGTGGGCGAAGGCCGGCAACCATGGGAGCGCCGGAGGCCACTCGAGGGAGCGAGGGCGACGATGCCGAGACGATGCCTACCGACCGGGATCTGTGCCGTGGCCGTGCTGCTGGGTGCCTGCGGCGGGTCGCCGTCCCCTGCTCCCGAGGGTGAGACGACTGGCTCGAGCGGCTCGAGCGATGAGGCGGGCTCGACGGCGGTCGACGGCGAGAGCACGTCCGGCCCGGGCGAGTCGACCGCGGTGGCGGAGGAATCGAGCGGCGGCAGCAGCACCACCGAGAGCACGCCGGCGATCGAGCCCGGACCGGACGTGAGCGTGACCGCCTTCGACGGAGCGCACGTGTACTTCCTCGGGTGGGAGGACGGGCTGAACCAGCGGCAGATCGACGTGGAGCTGCAGTTTCCGCCGGCGGAGCTCGGGTACGAGGTGGCGACGCTGGAGCTCGGGCTGCGGTGCCCGGAGGGTGGTGGTTGCGACTGGTGGGATCGCGCCGCGTACATCGGCGTGGTGGAGGGCGCGGGGACGGAGGAGGAGCGAGTGCTCGAGGTCACGCGGTTCATGACGCCGTATCGCGTGGAGGGGGCGTGGACGATCGACGTGAGCAGCCTGCGGCCGTTGCTGTCGGGTGAGCGGACGCTGCGGGTGTTCATCGATACGTGGGTGGGACCTGGGCATGCGAACGGCGACGGGTGGCTGGTGGATGCGCGGTTCGACTTCGTGGGGGGCGTGCCGGCGGAGCTGCCGGTGGAGGTGATCCCGCTGTGGGCGTATTCGGAGGCGACGGTGGGGGATCCGGGGCTACCGGTGGATGGACAGGTCGAGCCGGTGACGGTGGAGATTCCCGAGGCGGCGTCGCGGGTGGAGCTGCGATCGATCATCACCGGGCATGGGCAGGGGAACGCGGAGAATTGTGCGGAGTTCTGCCAGCTGGCGCACGGGTACCTGGTGGGCAGCGCGGCGGTGCAGAAGACGATCTGGCGGGATGATTGTGCGGACAATCCGATCAACGACCAGCAGGGCACGTGGATGTATCCGCGTGCGGGATGGTGCCCGGGGGCGGATGTGATCGCGTGGGTGGAGGACGTCACGGACGGTGCGACGCCTGGAGAGGAAGTCCAGGTGATCTACGATGTCTCGAGCTACGAGAATACGTGTCGCCCGGAGGCGGAAACGTGCATGGGCTGCGCACTGGGGACCGGCTGCGAGTACGACGGCGGGAACCACACGCCGCCGGTGGTGAAGATGTCGGCGGTGCTGGTGGTGTATCAGCCGACGGGCGCTTGAGCGCCAAGGGCTCACTCGAAACCACGGATGATCGTGTCGAGACTCGACGCGGCCAGCGACTCCTCGAGCGCAGCGGCGATCCCGGGGTCATCCCACAAGTTCGTCAAGAATGCGTCGCAGCCGAGACCCGCGTGCCAGCCCGCCATGTAAGACCACGAATGCTCCTTGGGGCTTCGTCCTGGCGGAGCTGCTGGACGCCCGTCGAGCCAAGCCTGTACTGCCGATGCTCGGGCCGGATGAGCACGAGCGATGGCTGTACAAATGATGCGCTCCAACGTATGTTGGGCAGGCACGCCATCACAATGTTCACCGTCGCATGACCACAACGCCAGGTGTACCAGCACTCCAGAAGAGAGCCGCCATCCCGCTCCTTCGCGAGCCACTTCGACACCACTACGAGCCAAGAGATCCCCGAACGACTGTTCACGTCTCGTAATTCCACTGTTTCGATCCTCGTCATCGACGTCCAGCACGACGACGAGCTCGTCTGGCTCCGGAGGAATCAGACGCTTCACGTCCAAGATCGCGAGGAGGCTGGTGTCACCCTGATTGGGAGCGACCTCTACGAACGTCGACCCACTCGGAGCCACGAAGGCAAATCGACCGCCCGTGACTGGCTTTGCCGTCACGGGGTTCCTAACGGGCACACGACCCGACGGCACCTTGCCAGGGTCCAACCATCCTCGATGCAGGAACCATCCACTCAAGAATGCTCGGTCGTGATAGCCTTCGACCTGGATCGTAACATTGTGCATCAACGAAGGTCCTCCGCCAAAGCCATGCGTGCCTGCACCGCATCCCTCGCTCCAATAGGAATGGAAGCCAGCTTTCCTTCGCGCAGCTGAACGCGAAATAGAGTCATCATGCCGGCATCGGCACGTTCGTCCTCTGTCAGCTCCGAGAGCAGCAAGTCGATGAGCTCTAGGCTGTGAGTGGTCAGGACTACCTGCACGTCTCGCCTCACAGCGGCTATGATCGCCTTTGCACAGGCGAACGAAGCTTTCGGGTGCATGTGCACCTCTGGCTCCTCCAAAAGCACTGTACCGCCAGAAGGGCTCGCCAACTCGAACGCCATGCGAAGCAGAGCTTGGATGCCGTCACCAGCAAGGCTTGCGGGTACTGCTCTATCCTTGTAGGTCAAGAACAACCGCGGTTCACTCTCCTCGGTCAAGATCTCTATGCCCTCGAGATCGGGGACGACCATTCTCGCGCTCTGGACGACGTCTTCGCGTCGGCCGCCCTGAACCGCGCGGGAGAACAGATCATGAAGGAATTGCCCCGCCCGAGGTTCAACCAACCTCATTGAAGGAATCTGCAGATCTGTTTCGAATTCGTAGGGATAGTATTTATTATCGGCGGCAATGGCCGTGAGTCCCGCAGCTGCGACCGACCCATCTTTCAGGGGAGTCATCGGCGGTTCATCTCGGTAGATCATGAAAGCACTGTAGGGCACCGGTGAGCCCATCTTATTGAGCTCATTGCGTGCGTCAGAAACTGAAAGCACCGAGTTCCATCGCACGCGGCGTACAATGCGGCGCTCATCAAGCCACTGGACCTCCGTACGCGCCTCGATCTGTGAGTCTCCGCCTCGATGAAGCCAGCGGGCACCATTCCACGTTTGTTCTCGACGGTATGTCACGGCTCCAACGGCGGTTGCCGGATGCTGCGATGCTCCGATGAGCATGCCTTCGAGCACCGTGCTCTTTCCAGAGCCGTTGGGTCCCACCAACACCGCTAGCCGCGTCAACCCGTCGATTTCTCCTTCGCGAATGCCGCGGAGGTTCTCGATCTTGATGCGCTTGAGCATGGTCCTCTCTCTCTCTTCGGCGTGGCAGCCGCGACCTCAGTGCCGCCCGAGCCCGCAGCTACAGCCTAGCGCTTCGTGCACCGTCACCCCACCGGACGCCGCCGCCCCCCCTTCGCGCTCCCAGAACAGCGGCTTCCGCTTCCGCTCCCGCGTCCCAACCTCGTTCATCGTCCCCGCTTCGAACAGCCGCCCGTTGATCATCGTGTACTTCACGTCGTCGCTCTTGCGGATGTCCCCAAGCGGATTACCGGCGATCACCACCACGTCCGCCAGCTTCCCGACCTCGATCGACCCGATGTCCTTCTCCAGCCCGAGATACCGCGCCCCGTGCAGCGTGGCCGCTCGCAGCGCCTCGTGCGGCGTCATCCCGCCCTGCTCTAGCATCCAGATCTCCCAGTGGGCCGCCAGCCCTTCGCGCTGGCCATGCGCCCCGACGTTCACCTCCACGCCAGCGTCCAACAGCTGCTTCGCCGTCCGCGCGACCTCGATATGATTCCAGTCCCCGCGCGAAGCCAACTGCCGCCGCCGCGATCTTGGCTCGAGCACGAATGGTGGAACATATCGTTTCAGCAGATCATGCTCCCACACGTTGCTGTGCGCATACCAATAGTTCTCCCCGCTGAGCCCTCCATACGCGACCACCAGCGTCGGTGTGTACCCGACCTCCGTACCGCTCCAGAGCTGCTCCACATCATCATAAGCCCGTGCCACCGGAATCGCATGCTCCACCCCGGTGTGCCCGTCGACCACCATCGTCATGTTGTGCTGAAATAGCGACCCGCCCTCCGGCACCACCATCATCCCGAGCTCCCGCGCGGCGGCCAACACCTGCTGCCGCTGTTCTCTCCGAGGCTGGTTGTAGCTCTTCACGCTGAACGCCCCCACCGCCTTCATGCGCCGCAGGTGCCGCTTCGCGTCCTCGAGGCTATCCACCTCCGCCGTGAAGCTGGTCTGCGCACCATAGAGAATCGTCCCCGTTGAGAAGATCCTCGGCCCCACCACCAGCCCCGCCCGCGCCATCTCGGCGGCGGCGAACACCGTGGAGGTGTCGTTGCTCGGGTCGTGCACCGTCGTCACCCCGAGCGCGAGCTCGGCCATGTGCAGCCAGCTCTGCTGTGGGATGAACCCGTCGCTGCCCTGGGGGCCATGCGCGTGCACGTCGACGATCCCGGGGATCACGGTCGACCCGCTCACGTCGATCTGCTTGGTCCCCGCCGGGAGCTGCACCTCGCCCTGCTTGCCCACCGCGACGATCTTGTTGCCCTCGACGAGCACCGTGCCGTTCTCGATCACCTCGTCGCCCTTCATCGTCACCACGCGCCCGCCCACGAGCGCGATGCGGCCCTTGGGCACATCCGACTTCACCTTCATCGCGAGCGACACCCCGCTCACCGGCGGCTCGGGCAGCTCCTTGGGCGCGCCGTCCATGAACGCGAACGCGTCCTTGAGCCCCCGCGTGTAGAGCTCGGGCCCGAGCGCCCAGTGCAGGCGCTTCCCATCACCCGACCAGTGCACATCGTCGCCGGCGTCCTTCGTGACTCGCACCTGCGGCAGGTCCTCGCTCTTGGGCGAGAAATCCACCGCCTTGGCGCTGCGCACGAACGGGCGCAGGTACACGTGAAAGCGCTCGCTGACCGCCACCCACCGCTCGTCGGGCGAGATCGCAAAGTCGTTGCCGAACTCGCTGCCGAGGTGCGTGCGCTCGTCCTTGCCATTCAGGTCCACGCTCCTCAGCACACGCTTGGCCTTGGGGTTGCTGCGCCCTGGCCCGGCAGGGCCGAATTCGGTGGCCACGAAGTACACGCGATCGCTCGCCGCCCCGAACTGCGGATGGCCGCCATCGCCGCTGATCCGCACCATCCCGTCACGCACGATCCCCCGCACGGGGCCCACGCCCTTCTTCTTCGCCTTCGCTCCGCCGTCGAGCCGCAGCACGTAGAGCCCCGGATCCCGCGACCACCGGTTCGAGCGCAGGTACCCGTCCCCACCGCGCCGCACCACCAGCACCTCGCCGTCGGGGCTCCACGCGGGCTCGGCATAGTGCCCCGGCTGCGGGCTCACCGTACGAGCCTTGCCGCCGCGCGCCGGCACCACTCGCACGCTGCCGAGCGAGTCGTCGTTCCACGTCGTGTATGCGATCTGCTTGCCATCCCGCGAGAACGCCGGATAGTGCTCGAACACGTCCTCGTCCTTCGTCAGCCGCCGCGCCTTGCCGGTCGCGAGGTCGTGCACCCACAGGTGCCCCAGCGCCTGGAACACCACCTGACCCCCGGTCGGCGACACGGTGACCCAGCGGTGCATCTTGGTGGTGAACTCCGCCGGGTGCACGTCCACCGGGAAGCGCACCGCATCGATCACCGTCCTGGTGTCCTTGACGTGGAACGGGATCTCCTTCGCCTCGTGCGAGCTCGCGTTCACGCGGTGCAGCTTGCCCCCCGCCCACAAGACGATGTCCTTGCCGTCGGGCGTCCACGCGAACGCCGGGTACACGCCGTGGATCGCCCACGTCTCCTGCATGTCGCGGTCGAGCCCGGTGAACACGGCCTGCTCGGCGTCGGACTCGAGATCATGCACGTAGAGCGCGGTGCGAAGGCCCTGGCGGCGCACGTAGGCCAAGCGCTTGCCGTCGGGTGCGGGCGTGGGCCGCACGGCGCCGCCGGGACCCGCGAGCAGCGTCTCGGTGCGCCGCTCCTCGAGATCGAGCCGCTGGATCGCGTAGATGCCCGCGTGCGGATCCTTGTTGTACTGGAAGTACGGCCCGGGCGTGACGTCCTGGCTGTAGTAGAGGTAGCGACCGTCGGGCGAGAACACCGGCTCGCCCACGTCCTGCTGGTCGTTGGGCTTTTCCGTCAGCGCCACGCCACCACCACCGGTCGCGTGGTAGAGCCACATCTCTCCGCTTCCAGCGCTGCGCTCGGCGGTGAAGTGCTTGCGCGCCACGACGTACTGCCCATCGGGCGAGAACACCGGGCTGTTGAGCAGCCGAAACGACTCCTTGGTGACCTGCTTGGCCTCGCCACCGGCGACCGGGATCATCCACACGTTGTCCCCGCCCCCGCGATCGCTCGTGAACACGAGCTGCTTGCCGTCGGGGCTGAAGCGCGGCTGCATGTCCCACGGCAGGCCCGAGGTGAGCGCCTTCGCCTCACCACCCGCAATCGGCAAGACGTAGAGGTCCCCCAGCAGATCGAACGCGATCGTCTTGCCGTCGGGGCTCACGTCGAGGCTCATCCACGTGCCCTCGGTCGTGTCGAGGCTCACCGTCTTGGTGGGCCCGAACGCCGCGCTCACGTCCCACTTGGGCGGCTCGGGCTCGTCGCCGTCCTGCTTGGGCTTGGGCTCGTCCTTGCTCGCGAGCGGCACCGGCGTGCGAGCAGCGGCCCGGGTGTCACCGCCGTCGGTCGTCGGAGTCTCGGTGCTCGCGTCGTTGCCCCGGGGCTTGCATGCGAGCACCAGCGCGAGCGCCGACACGAGCGCGGGCACGGGGCCTCGGAGGGCGCGGAGGAGAACGGGACGTGAACGAAGCATCGCGGGCAGGATGACACTCGGGCTCGCGCGCCGGCAAACACCCGGACCGCAGCGCCGGGTCGTGGCAGCCGCTGGCCATGCGGCCCTTGGCGCGCTCGTGCGCGGCCGATCTCGGTGTTTCACCGCCAGCCGTTGGTCGCACGTGACCGATCGCGCGCCACCGCTTGCCTCGCTCCACCGCCCAGGGTGATGCTCCGGGCTCTCGCCGCACGGCCCCCGTGGTGGCGCCCGGTCCCTGCCCTGCCGCCCCGCCATGGAATCGCTGCAAGCGCTCGTCGAGGCCCTCAGCTTCTACATCTGGTCGTTCGGCGTGCCAGTGGGCGGCCAGACGATCCCGCTGGTGGTGCTGGCCCTGCTCGGCACCGGCGTGTTCCTGACCCTGCGCCTCGGATTCGTGCAGGTCCGCCGGCTCGGGCACGGGGTGATGGTGGCCTCGGGCCGCTACGACGATCCCGACGACCCCGGCGACGTGAGCCACTTCCAGGCGCTGTCCACCGCGCTCTCGGCCACCGTCGGCATCGGCAACATCGGCGGCGTCGCGATCGCGATCCACTGGGGCGGCCCCGGAGCGCTGTTCTGGATGTGGATGACCGCGCTCGTGGGCATGGCCACCAAGTACGCCGAGGTCGTGCTCGCGCAGCGCTACCGCGTGGTGGAGACCGAGGAGGGCGGCAACACCGTGGCGGGCGGGCCCATGTACTACATCGAGCGCGGCCTCGGGCCCCGCTGGCGCCCGCTGGCGCTGTTCTTCGCCACCATGCTCGGCCTCACCGCGCTGCTCACCGGCAACGGCGTGCAGGCCAACACCGTGGCGGACACGTTCGAGGCCGTGTTCTCGATCGACCCTTCGATCACCGGGATCTTCTGCGCCGCGCTCGTGGCCTCGGTGATCCTCGGCGGCATCCGCCGCATCGGCCGCGTCACCGCGATCCTCGCGCCCGCGATGGCGCTGCTCTACGTGGTGGCGGGCCTGTTGATCCTCGGCATGAACCTCGGCCAGATCCCCGCCACGCTGGCCCTGATCGTGCGCGAGGCGTTCAATCCCACCGCGGGCGTCGCCGGCACCGGCGTGGGCGCATTGCTGGTCACGATGATGTGGGGCGTCAAGCGGGGCCTGTTCTCCAACGAGGCCGGCCAGGGCTCGGCCCCCATCGCCCATGCCGCCGCCAAGACCGACGAGCCCGTGTCGGAGGGCGTGGTGGCGCTGCTCGAGCCGTTCATCGACACGATCATCATCTGCACCATGACCGCCCTCGTGGTGGTGATGACCGGGGTGTGGAGCGAGCGCGTGACCACCGAGGTCACGCTCGACGGCGGCGACCTCGGCTACGTGACCGCCACGGCCAATGGCGGCTGGCAGACCGTCGCGAAGCCGGAGCCGATCGCGATCGAGGGCGGCACACCGGCAGCGGCCACGGCCGCCCGCGTGGCGTGGCACGACGTGCCGGTGGAGCGACTTTGGGTCGATGAGACCAAAACCGTTCCGTTCACCGGCGTAATCGATCCCGAGCACCGGCAGGCCGTCGCCACCGACGGCACCGTGCACGCCTCGCTGTGGACCGACGCGGTGGAGAGCGGCGCCCCGCTCACCATGCTGGGGTTCCGGCGGGGCCTCGCCCCGCTCGGCGACTTCGGCCACTACGTGGTGCTGGTGAGCGTGTTCCTGTTCGGAATCTCCACCGCGATCTCGTGGAGCTACTACGGCGATCGCTGTGCCCATTACGTGCTGGGCGCAGGCGCGGTGCTGCCCTATCGCATCGTATTCGTGGGCGTGCACTTCGTGGGCGCCGTGCTCCCGCTCAAGCTCGCGTGGGAGCTCGGTGACGTGATGCTGGGGCTGGTGATCCTGCCCAACCTCGCGGCGCTCCTGCTGCTGTCGCCGCAGGTGCTGGAGCTGACCCGCGACTACTTCCGCCGCCGTCCCTGGGAGCGAAAACGATGACCGAGCCGCTGGACATCATCGACCCTCACATCCACCTCTGGGACCCGCGCAGCACCCCGCGCATCGCCACGCCGTTCGTCAAGCTGCTGGGCTGGAACCGCGAGCTGCTCGCTACCATCCCGCGCCTGGTGCTCCCCGAGGCCGTACGCGAGTTCGTGGGGCGCCCCGATTACCTGGTGGCACCGTACCTGCCGCAGGACTATGCGGCCGAGCACGGCCACCATCGCGTGACGGGCTACGTGTACGTCGAGGCGAGCTGGACCGGCCGCGGGCGCCTGGCGCAGGCCGACGAGACTCGCTGGGTCGAGGAGCTCGCCCGCCGCCACGATGCCGACGGCCCGCGCCTTCGCGCGATCGTGGGCGCGGCCGACCTCGCGCGCCCCGACCTGCCCGACCTCTTGCGAGCCCACCGCGAGGCCAGCCGTCGGTTCTGCGGCGTGCGCGACAAGCTGGCGTGGAGCACCAACCCCGGCGTGATGCGCTTTGCCACCGTGCCTGCCCCGCTGGGCGACCCGGCGTGGCGCCGCGGGTTCGCGAGCCTGGCCGATCACGAGCTCTCGTTCGACGCGTGGATCTACCTCGAGCAGGCCAACGCGCTCGACGACCTCTTGCGCGCGTATCCGCGGGTTCGCGTGGTGCTCGATCACCTCGCCACGCCGGTGGCGGCGGGCGGGCCGTTCGCGGGGCGCGGGCCCGACGAGGCGGCCCAGGCCGCGATCCGCCGGCGCTGGCACGACGCCATCGCGCGGCTCGCCGAGCACCCTCGGCTGCACGTCAAGCTCTCGGGCATGTTCATGCCGGTCGTCGGCTGGGGGCTGCACAGCCGCAACACCTCCGTCACCACCGCGCAGGTCCGCGATGCGCTGGCCCCGTTCGTCGAGCACGCGCTGCGCTGCTTCGGCGTCGAGCGCTGCATGTTCGCGTCGAATTTTCCGATGGACAAGGTTTCACTCGGCTACGAGCGGCTCTACGACGCCTACCGCGAGCTGGTGGCGTCGCGCCCCATGGCCGAGCAGCGGGCCCTGTTCCACGACAACGCGCTTCGCTATTACAACCCGGACTACAGGTACAATCCGGAGGCCCGCCCGTGATCCTCGACGATCTTCCCCCGGTCGCTCGCCCCGTGCTGGGCGTGGCTTCGGAGGCCTCGAGCCTCGCCGACATGTTCGTGCGCCGCGTGCAGGCCACCCCGCGACGCAAGGCCTGGCGCAGCAAGCGGGACGGCCGCTGGATCGAGGTGGCGTGGCAGGAGTTCGGGCAGCGAGCGTCCGCGGTGGCCACATGGCTGGTGCGACAGGGCCTGCACAAGGGCGACGGCGTGGTGATCGTGGGTAGCACTCGCGCCGAGTGGTGCGTGTGCGACATGGGCGGCCAGCTCGCGGGGCTCGTGACGGTGGGCGCCTACCCCACGCTCTCGCCCGAGCAGCTCGCGTACGTCATCGATCACTCCGACGCACGGGTGGTGTTCGTGGAAGGCAAGGCCGACCTCGAGCGCCTGCTCTCGGTCAAGGAGCAGTGCCCCAAGCTCGAGCGCATCGTGGTCTGGGACATGCACGACATCCAGGCGGTGGAGCCCTCGTCCGACACCGCCCCCACGGTCGGCTCGCTCGCCGAGGTGCTCGCCACCGAGATCGACGAGGCCGAGCTCGAGCGACGGCGCGAGGCGATCGTACGCGACGACGTGGCGATCATCGTCTACACGAGCGGCACCACCGGCCCGCCCAAGGGCGCGATGCTCACCCACGCCAACATCCTCGCATCGCTCGACGCGGGGCTCGGCATCGAATTCGACGAGGACGACGAGATGCTCACGTTCCTGCCCATGGCCCACGTGGCCGAGCGGATCGCGGGCTTCTTCATGCGCATCAACACCGGCTATGCCGCCGCGTTCGCCAGCAGCATCCCGGCCGTGCTCGAGGAGGTCAAGGAGGTGCACCCCAGCCTGTTCGGCTCGGTGCCGCGGATCTTCGAGAAGGCCTACGACCGGATCCAGGGCCAGGTGGAGCAGGCGCCGCCGATGCGCCGCAAGCTGTTTCGCTGGGCCGAGGGCGTGGGCTTGGCCGTGGTCGATCACTGGCAGCGGCGTACGCCGGTGAGCCCGCTGTTGCGGCTGCAGCACGCGCTGGCCGACCGCCTCGTGTTCCGCAAGATCCGCGGAGCGTTCGGCGGGCGGGTGCGGTTCTTCATCACCGGCGCCGCGCCGATCCCCATGAAGGTGCTGCAGTTCTTCTGGGCCGCGGGCTTTCCGATCTTCGAGGTCTACGGGCAGACCGAGGCCACTGTCATCACCCACGCCAACGGCCCCGGCAGGACCCGGCTCGGCTCCGTGGGGCGGCCGCTGAGCATCGTGGAGCAGCGGCTGGCCGACGACGGCGAGGTGCTGATCCGCGGGCCGCTCGTGTTCAGCGGCTATCACAAGGAGCCCGACGCCACCAAGGACACGGTGGACGCGGATGGGTGGCTCCACACCGGTGACATCGGGCGCATCGACACCGACGGGTACCTCTACATCGTCGATCGCAAGAAGCACATCATCATTACCGCCGGCGGCAAGAACATCACACCGGCCAACATCGAGAACGAGATCAAGGCGCAGGATCCGATCATCTCGCAGGTGCACGCCCACGGCGACCGGCGGCCGTACGTGAGCGCGCTCGTCACGCTGAGCCCCGGCGAGGCGCTCGACTGGGCGCAGGCGCAGGGCATGGTCGAGGCCGGCGAGGCCACCCGCATGAAGGCCGAGCTACTCGCAAACCCGCTGGCGAACCCCGCGGGGCTCGATACGGTGCTGCGCAAGCTCGGAGAGCGCGAGGAGATCAAGAAGCGCGTGATCGAGGGTGTGCGACGCGGAAACGCCAAGCTCTCGCAGGTGGAGCGGGTCAAGCGGGTGATGCTGCTCGATCGGGAGCTGTCGCTCGCGGAGGACGAGATCACGCCCACGCTCAAGGTCAAGCGCAAGAACATCGAGAAGCGGTTTGCGGAGCAATTCGACCGGCTGTATGCGGAGGAAGGGTTCGGGCTGACGGTGGAGAAGCGGGGGGAGTAGGCCGAGTCGGATTACTTCCCCGGATCCGGCGAGCGCAACCGTACCGCCGGATCTCCCAGTACCAGGTAGCCTCGAGCGTCCTGGTGAAACGTCCAGAGCATCGCCAGATTCAGCTCGTCCAGAGGCGCCGTTCCTTGGTTGATTTCCTGAAGCCTGTCACTGAGCACCGTCGCCAGCTCCGCGTAGCGCAGGCTGAAGTGCTTGAAGGCCGTCCCGACTCGCTTGCCGCGGAGCAAGTCGACGATCGTCCTTTGGAATACCTGGAGCTGCGGCTGGGATCGCCATGAGAACGACGTATTACACGCACGATCCACGTGGCCGATGACGGCCAGCGGTGCTCTGGAGCGGCCAAGCAGGCGCTTGGATAGACGTGCGGTGAAGGCAGCTGGGGAAATTCGCATGGGCCTGCCGAAGGCAGCGCTCACGAAGGAGTCGAGCTCGGGGGTTCCCACCCCATAGCAGGCGAAGAAGAACAGCAATGAGCCTCGCAGGTCGATACCATCGCCGATGTCTGCGGCAGAGACGGTGTGGTCCTCCAAGAGTGCCTTGTTGCGCCATGCGATCGGACCTGGCCAATCGCTGGTGACCAGTGCCCCCTGACGTTCCAGCTGTTGGGCGTGGCCCAGGGGAAAGCCCGCTCCATGGCCAGCCGTGAACAACAACGCCGGCGTACGGGAACCGCCCAGACGTTCGAGGAGTGAACGCTTGTTTGCGGCCGGCCCATCAAGGTGCTCGATGGCCCAGCTCGCGGCGCTCGCGTTTCGTCCTTGGCGCAGCTCCTTTCGAAGCGCGTCGACTAGTGGAGCGACGAGATGATCCGCGCTCGAGCCGGTCGCCTGGTCATCCGGGTTGCGCGGGGCAAAGAAGCTCAAGCTCCGCTCGCGAACGAAGGCCTGCTCCTCGGCTGCAACCACGGATGCCGCATAACTCTTGAGCTCCGCGACGGAATCGAGGTCCAGCCGGCCCACGGCATACTGCACGCTGAGCTGGAATTGGAACTGGAAGGGGATGTCCTCGGGACCGCCGACCAGCAACAAGTGCGACGGGACCTTGTCGGGATTGGGCGGGCCCGGGCCCACGCCCTGGCGGCCGAGGAAGTCGGTCTTCGATTCTCCGGGCCGATACGCGCAGGGGCCCTCGAAGATCTTGAATCGTTCACCAGCCTGTTGGGCTCGTCGCTCCAGCAGGCCGCTCAGCGCTTCCTTGTACTCTGGAACCCGCGCCTGCTTGGCAAACGGAAATATGACCCCCCAGCCGGTCTGCGACAGCTTCGCGTCTTCCTCGTCCTCGTCCTCAGGGGATCCGAGAATCATGGTCGAATGGAACCGACGCAATGCCCGAAGCTCGCGAAGCTGCGCATCGTCGAGCTTGTGGCCCCGCGCGATGGTGGAGATCGCACCCGGAGACTGGTCCGGCAAGAGGTATCCGCCCGTCGTGGCGTCGAGCCCGTTGTAGACGAATGATGGGTCCGACATCACTTTGGTTCCTCGACGCTAGGAGTGGATCCTCTCGAGCTACCGGAGTGGGCCGGCGATTAGCGCGGGTGAGAAGAAGACCGACATACCCTCCGCTCGTCCGAGCCGGGAGTAGCGCACGGTCTGGCGCCCACCAAACTGTGATACCACTTGCGGGACGGCGCGGTTGGCGTACGCAGCCACGTCGCTCGCAAGGATCACTCCGTCCTTGTCCGTGTCGGCTATGCCCGCCAACGCCTGGGTCAAGATCTGCGTGAACACGCCCCCGCTGGCGTGAAGTGCCTTCTGGTTCGCTGCGGCGGCGACAAGGACGTCGCGCGCGCGTTCGGTTGTATATGCCTGGATCACGCTCAATGCCAGCATTTGGTGGAAGTCACGCTCTGGAGACATCATCAAGGCACGACCCGCATAGCAGGAATCGATCGCCATGAATACGTGGTGTGCCCTGATGTAATTCAAGTAACGACCAGTAAGCTCCTGCATCGACAACCCTGTCATCTCAGGGCGGTCTTCGTCACAGTCATGTGTCATCAACGCGCCGTCACCTTCCCCCGCGGGAACGCCATGCCCCCCGAAATAGAAGAAGAGTCGCCGGGCGTGCTCTCGTGAGCCGCCCCGGAAGAACGACTTGAGCGCATCGTCGACCTTCGACGTGGTCGCGTCTTCGTCATAGAGCTTGATGATGTTCCCGCGTGGATATCCGACGCGCTCGAGCGCCGCCGCGAGCTCGTCCGCGCGCTCGGTCATGAAGTCTAGCTCCAGGGGCCGGCCTTTGTAGCTGCACGTCACGAGCAGCGCATAGCTTTCCTTCGACGGATACGGGTCGTCGAGCTTTACGAGCTCGCTTCTGCCGTACCACCACCAAACAGTATCGTCAGTGGAGCTAGAGAGGTTGTTTAGGCCTTCACGAACGATGTCCGATGTGCCGCTCAGGGTCAACGAGAGCTTTCCGTCGCGGTCGGCGACGGCGAGGACCTCGCTCTTGCTGCCGTTGATCCACAGATTGGTTCCGATCTCGAATTGCTCTCGGCGTGCATTCGCGACTTCTACGACGAATTGCTCGGCGACACGCCGGGCCCTGCACACACGTATTTGGTGAGCAAATCGTCCCGTGATGCTGGGATGCTGCCTGCGTGCGTGTGCTACAACTGAAGGATAGATTTGAACGAATATATCCTCGGCCGACAGGTAACCATCACCGTCGGTATCCGTGGCGGGAGAGTCCAGGGCTTGGACGAGATGGTATGTGAAGACGCCGTGCTGCAGCTCGGGATTCTCCATGGCCGACTCGTCTTCCTTGCAACTGGTGAGCACAGCGAGATTCCTGGCGATCTCGTCCAGGCGCCCCGCCAGCGCAGCACCGATAGCGCAGCCGTCGATGATGCACAGAACGTGGTCTGGGGCATTCTTGACGATGGGAGCGATGTCCGCAGCAAGGCCGAGCCCGCGTCCGTCGGACGTAGGGAGCCAAATGTCGGGCACGCCGGCTTCTCGCCGGAGCGCCATGTGACCCGACCAGTACACAAGGAGCTGGCCCCTGTGCTCCGGAGTCCTCATGGACAGCGACACCAGTGCTTCGAGTATCGCGGCTCGTGTTGCGTGCTCATCGAGCAAGACCGTCGGGTTCGGCACGAGCCCCGCGATCGGATTGGCCAGAGCTTTCCTCATGAGACGCGCATCGTTGACGGCCCACTGAAGCCGAGAAATTCCAGCGGAGTCATAGTTGTCGATACCAACGAGCAATGCTCGATCGACAAACGACGGTGCCTGGGGCCAGTTCGCGACCAGTTCCATTCCGTGGCCAAGGATACCCTAATTCCTCGCGAGCAGGAGGCCAGCATCCGAGGCAGTCACGTAGCCGCACGCTGGCAGCCTGGCACCTGTTGTCGAGCCTCCGGCGAGCATCTTGCGCGCTCCTACGGCTGCCAGAGGAACGCCTCACCGCCGTAGTCCATCTGCCACGTCTGCACCAGCGTGGTGAAGTCGGTCAGAACCACGAGCCCGGCGTCGCGCAGATCCACCATCGGCAGGATCACATCCATCTCGATCTGCTCGAGCCCACCGTCGGCCAGGATCGTCATGGGGTTGATGTTCCACGACGCCGTCAACATCCGATCGCCAGGCACTGTCCCATCGGCGTAGAGGTCCACCAGCTCCTGCACGCCAGCCGCATCGTGATGCCACGCGCCCACGCTCACGATGTTGCCCGCGGGATCGTCGACGAAGTAATCGTCGGGATCCTGAGGTCGCCATACGCCGCTCACCAGCGGATCGTTGCTGTGGTTGGGCGTGCCGGCGCCGATGAGGATGTCGCCGCGCCACAGCGCCTCCGGATACATCAACCCGGCCACGGGCTCGCGGAAGCGATCCCAGTGCTGGAACTGCCTCAGCTCCGGATCCCACACGTGACCGCCGATCACCGTGGTAGCGTCCGTCTCCAGCAGCTGCTCGAGCAGGTACGCCACGTCGGTGTAGTTGTACCCGGGACTCTCGTGCGAGTGCGGGTCGACGACCACGCCGAGATCCTCGCGCAGGTACTGCAGGAAGCCCTTGTCGTTGGTCGTCGCCATCAGCTCGGCGTCCTCGTACTGCAACGCGGCCTCGAGGATCTTCCAGTCCGGCTGCAGCACCCACTGCACGTCGTGGCTCTGCGCGAGCTCGGCCATCTCGATCAAGCGGCCGCGGATGGTCGTGTACTGCATGATGCTCTCGGGCGAACCGAGCGTGCCTCCGGGTGTGGCGTCCTCGATGTGGGTGAAGAGCACCACGTGCACGCGGCCGGTCTCGGGCTCGATGCCGGTCTCGGAGCTCGAGCTCGAGCCACCATCCGCCCCGCTGCTGCTGCTCTCGCCGGTAGTGGTGGTGGTCGCGGGCTCGTGAGTAGTGCCGTTCTCCGAGGTCCCGGGCTGCGTCGTCGAGCCGCCTGACGAGGCGTCGTCGACCCCCGTGTCCCCGGGACACCCGACGAGGAGGAGCGCGATGGACAGCGAAATCCGAGGAGCACAGGCCATGACCAGAGCGTGTCACCCGGGCCCCGCGTCGCCAAGCGAGCGATTCGCAGCGACTAGAAGTGGAAGCGAACCGGGCTTCGGCGCTTCGCACCGGCCGGCGCAGCCTCCCGGGGCTTCGACGGCTCCGTGTACACCACGAGCACCAGCTCGTGCGCCCAATTGGTGCCCTCCGGCCGGTAGTACCCGACGCGGATCGCCACCTGCACCTGCTCGAGATCGAGCAGCTGCAGCGGCCACTCCACGTCGTCCACGCCGCCATCGGAGATGCCCTGGAATGCGTACCCGAACGAGCGACGGTGGAGCTCGTCGAGCCCTTCCTGCACGAAAGGGCCCTGCGCATCGGGCCCTGCGCCGTGCTCGAGCCCCGCCATGCCCTGGTCGAGGATCGCGTTGCTGGCCTCGTCCTCGAGCTTGCGTACGCGCGACAGGCCGCGGCGACCGCGAGCCTCGTCGAGCGCGTCGTAGAGCAGCGCCTCGCGCTCCACCTGGCCCTCGATGTCGGGGTGCTCGTACGCGGCGAGCACGAACGCGATCGCCCCGCTCATCTCGCTCTTCTGGATCCCGATCGCGAGGCTCTGCGCCTCCGCGTCGAGTAGCGTCGATCGAGCCATGGGCGACATGGCTTGCTGGGCCAGCACCCGCCCCGTGCTCACCGCGTCGCTCGCGTCGACGGTGAAGTGGAGGAAGCTCGCGTCCACCACGACATGGTCGACCTTGCGGCCGGAGAGGAAGGCCAGCGCCACCGCGTCGGCGACCTCGCCCCGATCCGGGTCGGCGCTGGCGACGAGATAGTGCGGCAGGAGTGCCGCCATCTCCGTGCTCTGTTCCGCGGCGAGCACGAATTCGGGCAGGCCCACCCCCGTACGCAGCTCGTTGATGGCGTCGACCACCCGCCGCTCGTCCGTGACGTCGGAGCGCTTGCCCTCGCGAACGGGGCGCGTCGCGTACGTCGGTGGCAGCGAGCCGTCGGGCGAGACGAACAGCGTCATGGCCTTCGACGCCAGCACTCGACGTCGCCGGAGCTGGACGAGATCGACGAGCGCCCAGGAGTCGGTCGCGCGCACCGGGCAGACGAGCGCGAAGCGATCGGAGTCGCTGGGCACGTCGGGCGCGGGCTTGCACCGAAGGTAGTCGCCGTCACCCGCGGTCACGTACCCGGAGATCGCCTCCACGTCGCTCGGCTTGCGACCGGCGACACGCAGGTGGTCCCGGCCGGCCAGGCCCATGGCGAACGGCTCGAGCCCCAGCCGATTCGTGCCCTGGGCGACCACGAGGAGCCCGCCGAGCTCGTCGCCGCTGTACCACGCGCCGCGCACCATCGGCTCCTTCGTCGCGGCGTGTTCCTCGTCGCGAGGCGACTCGGGGGCGCGGGCGAGCGCCTCCTCGATCATCCGCCGTACCGCCTTCTCGGAGGGCTTGCGCGAGCCGTGATCGATCACGAAGCGCCGCACGCTCAGGGAGCTCCGCCCCACCATCGAGCCGCACCGCGCAAGCACGAAATCCTGCAGCCCAAACGATGGCATCACCCCGTAGAGATCGATGAATTCGCCCAGCTGCCGCGCCACACAGGTCATGCCGGCGGTGACCCGTACATCCGGGCCCGAGCCGGCAGCGCGCCCGACCAAGCCGACGGCGCCCCAGTTGTCGCCCGTGTAGGCCTCGTTGTCGGCGGTGGTCGGAGCACCCGCCAGCGTCCATTGATCGATGGCCTTGCCGACGTTGCCGAACGCTTCGCCCTCGGATGGGGTCGGCTGCGCCAGGAGCTCGTCGACCTCCTCCGACTTGGGCATCGGGCTCCACTCCTCGACCGGGACCTTCGACGCCGGAGCCTTGGGCTCGGACGCGGGCGTCTCTGCCAATGCGGCGTCGGGAACGCTCAGGGAGCGGAAGCATCCCGCAACGAGGAGCACGAGCGGCGCAATGCCGAACCACGCCGCCGCGCGAGCACGCGCGGCCTCGCAAGAGCCAACCGAGGCACGAGTCATGCTACTCAGTGTCACGCGCCGCCGATTCCGTCATCAACGACGCGCGATCGCAGCGAATCGTCGGGTTCACGTTGCAGCGCAATAAGCGCATGAGCGCCAATCTGGCTTCGAGGACGATGTTCAGCGGCTCTTTGCCCGCGCCCGCGTGCAGGCCCGCGAGCCTCCGCCAGTGGTACCCTCCTCTCGTGCGCCGCCTTCTCCTCGCCTCGCTCCTCCTCCCCTGCTTCCTCTCCGCCTGCCAGGGCGACGAGCCCGGGGGCATCGAGGCCTCGGTCAACCAGGCGCTCATCCAGGTCGACCCCGCGGTACCCGACAGCAACGCCACGCTCACCCTCACGGTGGATCTGCAGGCGAAGGGGCAGCCCGAGGAGGTCGAGCTCTCGAGCCTCACCATCACCCAGCAGCCGGTGAGCGACTCCTCCGAGTCGCTCACGTTCGAGGCACACATGGTCAACACCCAGGGCGACGACTCGGTCGTGCGCCTCGACCCGCACGACATGGCGCTGGTGCGGGTGCTCAACGACGGCACGACCAACGGCGACCTCACGGCATGGTGCCGGCTGCCCGTGGAGCTCGAGGTGGTGGTGGAAACCGCCGACGGCGAGGAGGCCTCCGCCACCGCCGACGTGATGATCTCCTGCCCGTGAGCCCCGCCATGGCCAAGCTGCCCGGAAGCCGCACCCCCTGGCACCTCATCGAGCGACCCCGCGCGCCGTTCCGCTGCGACGTGTGCGGCCAGGAGATCCCCGAGACGGAGCTCCACACCTTCACGACGCTGCCGAAGATGTACTTCGAAACGCCGCCGGTCGGGTACGAGCCGTGTAATCGGGGGTTCGATGCGCTGAAGCTGGAGTATGCGACCACGGTGGATGGGCGTGGTCGCGGGGAGCTGGATAGTTGATGGGCGCTACGGCGCGATCACGTTGAGCCGCGCCGAGGAATCGTCGTACCACGTCGCCACGGCTTGAGTTGGATCCGGCTCGTCTGCGTTGCCCATGAAGAACTCGTTGCCCACCACGGGAAAGCTGTCGACCCACGTGCCCGTGCCATCCGTGAGGTAGATCTGACCGTCGTCGTAATGTAAGTAGGTCTGCAGCCAGCTGTCGCTGGGATCCGCGAGATTGGTACGAGTAAACGCCCACCTGAGCTGCCCCGAGTCATGGGGCGGCCCGTTGCGCTCGTCCTCGAGCATCGCGTCGGCCACGAAGGAAATACCTCCAGCCTCGTAAATCTCATAGAAAATGGCATGAGCGTCCGCGGCGATGAACAGCGTTTCGATGGTGGGATCGTATCGAGCGGGTAAGTGCGCGGCCGCGTCGATCATGCGATCGCCCACGATTGGGAAGAGCTCGTCGGTAAGGACAGGTTCGATCCATGTGCCATCCACCTGTTGATAGGTGTAACCGTCGTCCGAAAATACGATGAAGCGGCTGAAGTGCGTCAGCTTCACGGTGGCGAGGATGCCATCGGTGGGCGGAGCGGAGGGCCCGGTCCAAACATCGTCCAGATCCACGGCCGACCAACCGCTACCCCCGAGGTAGCTCGTATAGAGTTGCAACGAGCTTCCTTGCTCGCTGGTGGTGGAATCACCAGAATCACTAGAGGACGTACTGGAACCGTCTGGACCAGTCGAATCGAGCCCCGAGGACGAGCTCGTCGACGTATCGCTGCTGCCCTCGCCGGTGACCGCGAGCGTGGTCTCGGCATTGGTGGTATCACCGGTGAGCGCGCCCGAAGAGGAGCCCTCGCCAAAGGTTTCGGCCACTGGTGGATCCGGAGGGCTGAAGCAAGCCAATGGGCTACTCGCGAGCCCGAGGAGAAACATGGTGTGGTTCCATCTCATACGAAACGGAGTATGCCTCGCTCATTACACTGTTCAATGGCTTCTTCAGGTGATCGAACACACCTCCAAGAATGGCGAGCCATGACGAACCGGCCCATTTGCCGCGTTGCGAATTCGCGGAACCTGATGGACGACTAACGACTACGGTGCGATCACGTTGAGCCGGCGCGTGTCGTCGTCGTACCACGTTGCCACGGCCTGGAGGGGATTCGGCTCGCCCAAGGTCCCCATGGTGAAGAATTCATTGTTCAGCGGGGGTAAGGAGAGCCACACACCCGAGCCATTCTTGGAGTAGAAGGAGTAGCTCACGTTGTTGGTGTAGAGCTCGTAGAGCTGAACCCAGTCTTCCCCGGGCTCGGCGAGATTGGTGCGGGTAAATGCCCACGCGAGCTGCCAGGTGGCCTGAAGTGGTCCTCCTCCGAGATCATCCATGAGCTGCAGGTCTTGGACGAAGTCTACGTTACCATTCTCATAGATCTGATACAGGATGTCATGAGCACCCGCGCGAATCACCAGCGTCTCGCCCAGAGGATCGAAGTGAGAGGCTCGATGCGAGACCGCTTCGATCCCACGAGTGCCGATGACCGGGAAGAGATCATCCGTGAGGACGGGCTCGATCCATGCACCTTCCATCTTCTGATAGGTGTAGCCGTCATCCGAGAATACGATGAACCGATTGAAGTGCGTCAGGCTCACCGCACCGAGGATTCCGTCAGTGGGCGGAGCGGAAGCACCAGTCCAGACGTCGTCCAAGTCTACGGATGACCACGCACCACTCTCGAGCTCGCGCGTGTAGAGCAGCAACGAGCTCCCCTGATCGTCCGCGGCGGTGGTGCTAGAATCACTCAGGCCAGTCGACCCACTCGAGGATGTGCTCGTCGACGTGTCACCGCTGCCATCATCGGTGACCATGAGCATGGTCTCGGCATGGGTGGTGTCACCGGTGAGCGTGCCCGAGGACGAACCCGCACCAAAGGTCTCGCCCATTGGCGACTCCGCGGGAACGGAGCAGGCCAATGGGCCACCCATGAGCCCGATGAGTAACATGTCGTACTTCCATTGCATGACGGCGGAGTATATTTTCGCTCACGTTGGTGTTCAATGGCATTCGTCGGTGATCAAACACACCGCGTCGAAATCGGGCCCTCTCGAGCTGGCGCTTTCGCGTGAGTGCGAATTCGAAATCATGAAACCATTCACATCCACATGTCGGCGCCTCGATTGCATCGATCTTGCTTCGTGCTCGTGAGCGCGATTTCGGTGCACTGGTGGCCCAGAGTACGCAAGCTCCGCTATCCTGACCCGCATGCTGATCACCAACGAGCAACAGCGCCGCTGCACGTTCATCCCGCTGGGGCTGCTGGCGATGGCGCTCGGGCTCGCAGCGCTGACCACCGGCCTGATGATCACGGCAAGCCTGCGCGAGGCCTGGTTCCCCGGCGCGCTTGCACTCCTGGGCCTCGGTTGGTTCGCGTTCGGCCTACGGCACACCCGGCGCGAGGGCGAGGACATCGCGGTCCGCTCGCTGGCGAGCATCGAGCGGGTCCCGGCCGTGGGTGGCGAGGTGGTGCTCCAACAAGGTGGAGGCCATCGCTCGCCCCACTTCGACGTGCTCCTGCAGCCTGCGGGGCGGCCTGCGCTGCGCCTGGCGCGACTCGAGGCGCTCGGCGTCGGTCGCGCGCCGCGACTGGCCCGCAGGATCGCCGCGGTGCTCGACGTCCCCGTGCACGAGCGGAGCGTGGGCACGCTCGAGGCCCAATTGGCCACCGCCGCCGAGCAACGACGAACGGGCTGGCGCTGGCTCGCGGGCATCGTCGTCGTGGGTGCGGTGGCGAGCGTCGTCATGTCGATCCTCGCAGACACCACCATGGCCACCGTCGTGATCCGCTGCCCGGGCGGTGAGGTCCGAGACCGCGGCGCCACCATGCTCGACGGCCTCGAGATGACGGCCGACCCGGGTACGCACACCTACGAGCTACATCCCGCCGACGGCCCCGCATGGTCGCAGCGGGTGGAGCTCGTGGCCGGCCGCACCACTGTGCTCGACTGCGGCGCTCGTCCAACGCCGAGCAACGAGCAACGGCGTACCGATGAGCCGCATCGACGTCAGTGAATTCAAGAAATCGACAGCCACCGGAAACGCCGTTGAGACGGACGTGTGGCACCTCGAGTGCGTGGTGGCCAACCGGCTGGCCGGGGGTGGTCGATTCCTCCCAGTTGCGCATCCCCTGCTTCGGTCTCACAACACCACCGAAGCCATGGCATCGCTCCTCCACGAAGCCCTCGTCGAGCTCCTCGCCGAGCACCCCGAGCTCCTGATCCCTGCGCTGCAGGAGCAGCTCGGCGAGCTCCCCGTCGAGCTCCAATTTCGTCGTGGCGAGTCGTCGCAGAGCAAGGTCCCGCCGCTCCGCGCCGACCTCGGCCTCGAGCTCCGTCACCCGGGTGAGAGCGACCCCTTCGCCGCCATCACCGTCGAGGTCCAGCTCTCCAAGGACGAGAACAAGCCGTTCTCCTGGCTTCTCTACCACGCCGGTCAGCATTACCGCCTACGAATTCCTTCCTACCTGCTAGTGATCACCAACGACCCAGATGTTGCCGCCTGGGCTGCCGGACCGTTCAGTTCCGGAATGGTCACCATGCGTCCACTGGTGATCAGTGCCGCTCACTTTCCCCCCATCACCGACCCCGAGGAGGCCAAGCGCTCGCTGGAGCGGGCATTCCTCGCTGGGCTGGTTCATGCCAACGAGCCCGTCGCGGTCGACATCTGCCATGCCTTGGCCGCCGCGCTCGATGCCTCACCCGACGATACTGGGCTACGATACTGGGACACCTTGCTCGCCGCGCTCGGCGACGCGATCAGGAGCACGCTGGACATGCAGATGAAGGACTGGAAACCCCGCAGCGACTGGGGCAAGCGATTCCTTGCCGACGTAAAACGCGAAGCGATAGACGAGGGCCGTACAAAGGGCCGTGCCGAGGGCCGTGTCGAGACCATCCTCGACGTGCTCGACGCTCGTGGCCTCGCCCTCGATCCTCTCTTTCGCCAGCGCATCACCACCTGCACCGATCTCGACCTGCTCGCCAAGTGGCTGCGCCGGGCGGTCACGGTGGCCTCCACCGAGGAGGTGTTTGCGCCGTAGGATCGAGGTACGGCATGCACACCCACCTTCACGCGCGCAATGGTCGAACGCGCACGTGAACCCGAGCCTTCTCGTCGAGGAAGACCCGCATGTCTACGTAGCGTTGCTCCTACCTGGGCCGTGGTGCCGTGCTACCGTGACGCTCGTGGACATCGAGACCTTGCGCCGGCGCCTTCTGCTCTCGATCACCGGCACGCTCGCGGCCGGCTGCGGTCCGAGCGTTCCCGATACCGGAGACGGCTCCGCGACCAGCGTCATGGGGGACTCAAGCGACACCGTGAACACGAGCGCTGGCGGCACCTCGAACGGCGGCACCTCGAACGGCGGCACCTCGAACGGCGGTACCTCGAACGGCGGCACCTCGATCTCCGACGACGCGGAGGACTCGGCCGACCCCATGACCTACGACATCGGTATACGCCCCGACTTGCACCCGGGCTGCCCACCCCAGCCCGAGCCACCCAACGAGGCCTGCGAGGCCGATCTGCCGAGCCCCGACGCCTACTTCCTGTTCTACTGCGTGGACCTCTCGACGGGAGTGACTTGCGAGGAATGGGGCGGCGAGGTGGGCGACCCCGATAACACCTGGCCGATCACGGAGTGCAACAACCACGATTGCACCGGCCCCTACGTCATCGACATCGGCTGCGGTCCCCTGCCCGACCTGGGTGACCAGTGCTGCTTTTGGTTCGTGGTGGAGGACACGCAGACCTGCCCCGGTCGTCCGTTCGTGGTGGCCGGCCGTGAGCGCCTCGCCGCGCTCGTCGAGCGCGACGACTGGACGGCCGATGCCGCGCTCGCACCCCTGGCTGCTCACCCCGCGATTACAGCCGCATGGGCCGAGCAGGCCGCGTTCGAGCATGCATCGATCGCCTCGTTCTCACGGTTCGTCCTCCAGCTGCTCGCATGCGGCGCCCCGGCCCGCCTCGTGGCCGCCGCCCATGTCGCGCTCGGCGAGGAGATCGAGCATGCGCGCCTGTTCTTCGGCTTCGCGTCCCGCTTCGCGGGTCACCCCGTCGGCCCCGGACCGCTGTTGGTCCACGATGCGCTCGCCGACGCCCACGACCTCGACGCCATCGTGCTCGCGACCGTGCGCGAGGGCTGCATCGCCGAGACGATCTCCGCCTGGCACGTGACCCTCGCGGCCGAGTCGGCGCGCGAGCCCGCCATGGCCCGCGCGCTGGCTCGCGTGGCCGAGCAAGAGCTCGAGCACGCCGCGCTCGCGTGGGCGTTCCTCGCCTGGGTGCTGCCGCGCGCGAGCGATGCCCTGCGCGAGCGCATCGAGGCCACGCTGCACGACGCCGCTCGCTTCGCCCCACGCGGCCCGGGGCTCGCTGCCGACGTCGCCTCCGACGAGTGGCTCGCCCACGGCATCCTTCCCGCGGACGTCCACGCCGCGGCCACCCGCCACGCCCTGCGCGAGCTGGTCGCTCCCGTTGCGCGCTCGCTGATGAACGCCGTCCCGGCACGCTCCTCGGCCTCCGCGGTGCTCGCTCGCCCGAGCGCCTGAGCGCCGCACCGCCCGGTGCTCGCGCCACGTGGTATGACCGCGCGGCCCGAGAGCCACCCATGCGCGTCACCCCGCTCATCCTCCTCCTCGCCTCCACCTCCTTGCTCCCGGCCTGCGCGGGCCGTCTCGAGACCACCGTGCGCAAGCGAGCGGCGGGCGACTTCCAGTGCGCGCCCGAGCAGATCGAGGTGGAGACCATGCACGCCGGCGCCATGAGCGGCGACTACTACGCGAAGGGCTGCGGCCAGGAATCCGGCTACGTCGCGCGCTGCGGCCTCATCGGGATCTGCAGCGCCTCGCAGCCCGGAGCCGAGCCGAGCTACGCGAGCACGGACTCCGGCTCCGATCCGAGCTACAGCGGAGGTGGAGGCGGCGGCTCGGCACCCCCGCCCTCGTACGATGCGAGCAACTCGACCCCCACGTCCTCGCCGCCCGCCGGGCCAACGATCGTCTCGATCACCCTGCGCAACACCTGCGGACAGACCGTCGACCTGTTCTTCGGCGACAAGCCCAAGTTCGGCAGCGGGACCTACTCGAACATGAGCTCCAACAGCTCCACCTCCAAGAGCATGCAGGCGGGCGACATGATCTGGATCGTCGACAAGTCCCAGAACGGGATCTCGAGCGTGACCATCGAGGCCGGCACCGGCACGGTGGAGATCACGGGCGACTGCAGCAGCATCTCGGCGCGCTGAGCCCCGCGCGGCCGTAGCCGCGCCCTCGGATTCACCGCGGCCGTGGCCGCGCCCTCGGATTCACCGCGACGCGGGCGTCACGAAGCACTCCTCGATCCCCGCGTCCCCGCGCTTGTACTCGAACGAGACCTTGGTCCCGACGCCCGCGAGCTGCACGAGGTACGCGACGTCGGACACGCGCGAGACCGGCTGGTCATCCACCTTCAGGATGAAGTCTCCGGGCAACAGCCCGCCTTCCGCCGCCGGCCCGCCCAGCTCCACCTGCTTGACGAGCACCACCGAGCCCCGCCCCGGCAGCTCGCCGTCCACGGCATCGTCGACGGTCATCCCAAGGCGCGTGTGCCGGACCCGCCCGTGGATCCACACCTCTTCGAGGAAGTGCCGCGCCATCGGGGACGGAATCGCGAACGCCAGACCCTGGCCATCGGCTCGCACCGCGGTGGCGATGCCCACCACCTTGCCGTCGGGGTCGACCAGCGGCCCGCCCGAGTTCCCCACGTTGATCGACGCATCGGTCTGGATGAACGACCAGATCCCGTCGGGAGTGAGCCCCGGCGGACGCCCGAGATCGGCGTGGTCACGGCCGAGGCCGCTGATCACCCCCACCGTGACCGTGTTGCCGAGCCCGAACGGCTGACCCACCGCCATCACCCACTCGCCGGGCGTGGGCTCGCGGCCCGAGAACTCCACGGGGATGAGCTCGCCCGGCAGCCCGTCGATCTCGAGCAAGGCGAGGTCGAGCAGCGGATCGGCGTATACGATCCGCGCAGGCAGGCGCGCACGCGTCGACAGCTCCACCTCGACTCGCGATGACTCGGCGATCACGTGCTCGTTGGTGAGGACCTGGCCGCGCGCGCTGACCAGCATGCCGCTGCCGACGCCGCGCAGCGTGCGGCGCGACGTGCCGTTGCCGCGGGTCTGTACGGTGGAGATCACCGTGACCACCGAGGGCGAGAGCTGCTGGGCCACCCGCGCGAAGTCGGGCACCACGAACGTCTTGCCGCCGCTGCCCCCGGCGTGCTCCTGGCTCGTCGCCTCGTCGAGATCCGGCGGGGGCGTGCGCATGTCCGCGATCGGCTCGTCCACGCGGCGGCAGCCCACCCCCACCACGAGCGCCGATGCGCACGCCAGCATCAGCGCCCGTCTCGACGCCAACCCCGCCGCACGCGTCATGGTTACGAGGGAATCGGCCACGCGCATGCCCAACCGAGACCCGACGAGGATCGATCGCAGGCCCGGCTCAGCCGGCCTGATCGGAGGGCGGAGGTTCGTGAACGGGCACGGCCACCGGGGCCGGCGCGAGCCCAGCGGGAGACCCCGCGGGAGGCCCCGCAGCAGGTCCCAGCGTGGGAACGGCCGCAGGAGCGGCCGCAGGAACGGCCGCGAGGGCCACGGGCGCCGCCTTGATGGGGACCTCGTAGCCGTCGTCGTCACCACCCTCGTCGCGGGCCATGATCTTGTCGCCCACGTCGGACTGATCGGCGAGCCAGGCCTGGTACTCTTCCTTCGTCACGCGGCCGGCACGGATGTTTCGCTGCACCACGCGCTTGTCGAACAGGCGCGCTCGGTCGATCTTCATGGCCATGGCCCCGGCGTTCTACGATCGGGCCAGGGGTGCCGTCAAACCGACCCATTCGACCAGCCCGACCAATCTGCGCATATTGCGCACAGCGCGCGCGTGCTCGCTGGTGCCCTTGCAGCCCACGATGGTGAGGTTAAGGTACGCGGCCGCGAGCGAGCGTCGCACCAACCATCGCGTTTGGCCGAAACCTCGCGGCGCTCCACTTCATCCTTGGTGAGCCCCATGTCCATAGGCGCCTACGACATCCGCATGGTCAACCAGCTCGTCGAGCGCGAGTCCGCGTTCCTCGACCGGCTGTTCTCCGAGGTCAACAAGGTCATCGTCGGGCAGCGCGACATGATCGAGCGCGTGTTCATGGGCCTCCTGTGCGGAGGCCACGTGCTGCTCGAGGGCGCGCCGGGCCTGGCCAAGACGCTCACCGTCAACACGCTCGCGCGCTCGCTGGAGCTCGAGTTCAAGCGGGTGCAGTTCACCCCCGACCTCTTGCCCTCCGACGTGCTCGGCACGGTGATCTACAACCACCAGAGCGGCACGTTCACCAACAAGCGCGGGCCGGTCTTCACCAACCTACTGCTGGCCGACGAGATCAACCGCGCCCCCGCCAAGGTGCAGAGCGCACTGCTCGAGGCGATGGCCGAGCGCCACGTGACCATCGGCGACCAGAGCTACCCGCTGCCGCGGCCGTTCCTGGTGCTCGCCACCCAGAACCCGATCGAGCAGGAGGGCACCTACAACCTGCCCGAGGCCCAGCTCGACCGGTTCATGTTCAAGATCAAGGTCGACTACCCCTCGCCCTCCGAGGAGCTCGAGATCATGGCGCGCATGGGCACGAGCCCCGAGGCGCCCAAGCCCGAGGCGCAGCCCGTGATCGGAGCCGCGGACATCGAGGCGGTGCGCAAGACCCTCGACGAGATCATCGTGGAGGATCCGGTGCGCCGCTACATCGTGGACGTGGTGGCGGCCACCCGGCGCCCCGGCGTGGCGGGCCTGGCCGAGCTCGAGCCATTCATCGCGTTCGGTGCGTCGCCGCGCGCCTCGATCGCGCTGCTGCTCGCCGCGCGCGCCCACGCGTTCATGCGCCGGCGCGGCTATGTGAGCCCCGAGGACATCAAGGCCATCGCCCCCGACGTGCTGCGCCACCGCATCATCCTCTCGTACGAGGCCGAGGCCGAGGGCAAGACGGTGGAGCAGATCACGCGGCAGATCCTCGAGCACGTGCAGGTGCCGTAGCCCGGCGCCGGTGAAGGGAGCGAGGCACGAGGTGGCCGAACCAGTCCAAAGTGTGGCCCAGAGCCCGGCCCAGCGCCGCATCGATGGCGAGCAGCGCGCCCGCGACGAGGCCCGCGAGCGCACGGCGGAGCTCTTGCGCGAGATCCGACGCATCGAGATCCAGAGCTCGCGGCTGGTCACCCAGCACCTCGCGGGCTCGTACCAGTCGGTGTTCCGCGGGCAGGGCATCGCGTTCGCCGAGGTGCGGGCCTACGAGCCCGGCGACGACGTGCGTGCGATCGACTGGAACGTCACCGCGCGCACCGGCGTGCCGCACGTGAAGCTGTTCACCGAGGAGCGCGAGCTGACGGTGATGCTGCTCGTGGACATGTCGGCCAGCCTCGACCTCGGCAGCCGCGAGCACGACAAGCGCCACCTGGTGGCGCGGCTGGCCGCCACGTTCGCGTTCTCGGCGGTGCAGAACAACGACCGCGTGGGCCTCATCGGCTTCACCGACCGGGTCGAGGTGTTCGTGCCGCCCCGCAGCGGCCGCAAGCACGTGCTGGCGGTGATCCAGCGGGTGCTCAGCCACGTGCCCGAGCATCGCGGCACCTCGCCCGCGATCGCGCTCGAGTATCTGGCGCGGCTGCACAAGGGCCACGGGGTGGCGATCGTGGTGTCGGACTTCGTCGACGCGCTCGGAGACGGCGCGCCCGAAGAAGAGAAGCGGCTCGAGCACGCGCTCAAGGTCGCCAAGCGGCGCCACGACGTGATCCCGATCCGCGTAGAAGACCCGCTGGAGCTCGAGCTACCCGCGCTGGGCCTCTTGACCGTGGAGGACCTCGAGCTGCTCGAGCTCGGGGGCGACGAGGTGATCGATCTCAGCGCGGGTCGGGCCGAGCAGTACCGTCGCGAGGTGCAGGCCGAGCGCCACCGCATCGACCGGCTCATGCGCAAGCTGTCGCTGCCGATGATGAGCATCCGCTGCGGCGAGGACTGGCAGAAGCCGCTCGTCGCGTTCTTCGCCACGCGCAACCGGAGGCTGCGGGCATGAGCCGGGCGTGGAGGGCGGTGCCGGGGCTGGTGCTGGCGGGGGCGGTGGCTGCTTCGCTGGCGGTGGCCGTGGCGGCGCCACCGGAGCCGGCTACGCCCGACCCCGCTGCTCCCCAGGCCGGGGCCTCCGAGGAGGCTCGCGCCAAGGCGCCGGTGGTCAGCGACGGCCCCGTGGCGGTGACCACCCGGCTCGCACCCGATCCGTCGAACGTAGGTGACCTCCTGGTGCTCGAGGTGGTCGCGGCCTACCCCCGCGACGTGCGGGTCAACCTGCCCACGCGGCTCGACTTCGCGCCGCTCCACCACGTGAGCACCGAGGAGGGCGAAGCCGAGGCCACGGGCGAAGGGCTGCGCAAGACGTTCCGCATCCACCTCCAGTGCTTCGAGGTGGGGCCGGCCACGATCCCGTCGTTTCCACTCACGTGGGTCGACGGCGAGGGTGCCGTGCACACGGTGCAGCTGCCCGCGCGCCCGTTCACCGTGGACTCGCTGCTGGCCAACGAGGACGATCCGCAGCGCCGCGGCGAGGACCCGCCGATCTCGCGCGAGTATCCCGACACCCTGGCCGAGACGATCATCTGGTCGGTGCTGGCCACGCTGCTCGTGGCGCTCGGGGCCTGGCTGGCGCTGCGGCGCTACTGGGCCCGTGACCGCACGGTGCCCGCGCCTCCGCCGATTCCGCCGCACGAGCTCGCGTTCGGGGCGCTCGACGAGCTCGAGCGCGGCGAGCTGCTCGCGCAGGGCCAGGTGCAGCGCTACTACGTGGAGCTCACCGAGATCGCCAAGGGCTACATCGAGGGCCGCTTCGGCGTGGAAGCGCTCGACCGCACCACCGACGAGATCCGCCGCGCGCTGCTCACCGACGGCCAGCGCCTGGCCCCGCTCTCGCCGGACGAGGTGGTCGCGTTCCTGCAGCGCTGCGACCTCGTGAAGTTCGCCCGCTTCACGCCCCCCACCGACGAGGCCAAGGGTGCACTCTCGACCGTGCGCGGGATGGTGCATGCCTCGCTGCCCACGCCGGAGCCGAGCAAGGCCGAGGCGGCTGCCAAGCCCGAGGCCGCCGAGAAGCCCGAGGCCGCCGCGAGCCCCGATGCGGCCGCGAGCCCCGATGCGGCCGTGAGCCCCGACGCCGCCGCAAATTCCGACGCGGACGCGAGCCCCGACGCCGCCGCGAATCCCGACCCCCCCGCACCCTCGGAGGCCAGCGATCGATGAGGTCCCTCGGTCCCATCTTCGGCTTCGCCGCGCTCGCGCTCGCCCTCGTGCTCGCGGGGCTCTGGTGGCACACGGGTAGCAGCCCGCTCCGGCACATGCTGTGGGCGCGCCCGTGGTGGGCGCTCGCGGCGGTGCTGCCGGTGCTCGCGGTGGTGCTCCGGGCCTGGCTCGCCCCGCGCTCGCCGACGCTGCGCTACTCCCGAACACGATCGCTCCGCCGCGTCTCCGGCGGCTGGGCCACGCGACTGGTGCACCTACCCGACGGGCTGCGGCTCGCGGCCGCGCTGCTGCTGGTGGGCGCGCTCGCGCGCCCGCAGTCCACCCGCGGCAACGATCGGATCCACCACGAGGGCATCGACATCGTGATCGTGCTCGACCTCTCCGACTCCATGGAGACGCCCGACATGGTGCCCAACCGGCTGGGCGCGGCGCAGGCGGTGATCGACGACTTCATCCGCCGGCGCCCGAGCGACCGCATCGGCCTCGTCGCGTTCGGCAGCACCGCATCCACCGTGGCGCCGCTGACCCTCGACCACGGCGTGCTGCGCACGCTCATGCGGCGGCTGCGGCTCGGAATCATGGACGGCAGCACCACGGCCATCGGCGCAGGCCTCGGCATGGCGCTCAATCGCCTCGACGAGTCCGACACCGAGAGCCAGGTGATCGTGCTGCTCACCGACGGGGTGCACAACGCCGACGGCCTCGACCCCGACGCGGCCGCCAGCGAGGCCGCCGCGCGCGGCGTGACCGTGTACACGGTGCTCATCGGCCGCCATGGCATCGACGAGGGCTCCATCGATCCCGGTCGGCTCGAGCGCATCGCCAGCATCACCGGCGGCTTCGCCTACACCGCGGTCGATCGCGAGGCGCTGCAAGGCAGCTTCCAGGACCTGCTCGACAAGCTCGAGCGCTCCAGCATCGAGGGCGAGCCCGTGCGCCCGGAGCTGTTCCAGCTGCTGCTGTGGCCCGCGCTGCTGCTGCTGCTGCTCGACGTGGGTCTGCGAACCACCCGCCTGCGGAGGTTCCCATGACCATGGGCTTTGGCGGGCTGCTCGCATGGGCCGACCCCGAGGAGCTCGGCACCCTCGACGAGGTGGTGTTCGACAGCTGGGACTACTGGCCCGTGCTCCTCGCGGTGCCGCTCGTGGCGGCCGCGTTCGTGTGGGCCGCCCGCCAGCGGCGGCGCGCCGTGGAGGCACTCGGCAACCCCGGGCTCGTCGCCCGCCTCGTGGGTACCGTGCACCACGGGCGTCGCGTGCTCGTGGCCGTGGCGATGACGCTGGCGGTGGCTGCGGTGGCCCTGGGCCTCTTGCGCCTGCAGTATGGCGGCACCGCCGAGGTGGTCCCCGCAAGCGGCCTCGACGTGGTGCTCGCGGTCGACTACAGCAAGTCGATGCTCGCTCAGGACGTGTATCCGTCGCGCAGCGAGCGACTCGAGGCCGAGCTCGGCCGCTTCCTCGACGACGCGGGCCGCCGCGGCGACCGGGTGGGCCTGGTGGTGTTCGCCGGCAACGCGCGCGGATTTCCGATCACGCCCGACATGCGGCTGCTCAAGCTCTACCTGGCCGACGCCGACCCGCGGTTCGAACGCCCCGGCGGCACCGCGATGGGCAAGGCGATCACGCGCTCGCTCGCGTTCCTCGTGGACGCACGCCGCGGCGTGGATGACACGGATCCCGATGCCGCGGACGACGACGACGACGACGACACCAAGGCCAAGGCCGAGCTCGCCCGCGAGATCCCCCCCGCCGAGAACGGCCAGGCGATCGTGCTGCTCACCGACGGCGAGGACAACCAGAGCCGCCCGCTCGACGCCGCCGAGGAGGCGGCAAAGCTCGGCGTGCGCATCTACACCGTGGGCATCGGCTCGACCTCGGGCGAGCCGATCCAGACATTCGACGAGGAGGGCAAGCCCACCGGCTTCGCAAAGGACGAGAAGACCGACGAATACCGCATGACCCGACTCGATGAGCCGACCCTGCAGGAGATCGCCAAGCTCACTGGCGGCGCCTACGTGAAGGTGGCGTCCGATCGCTTCAGCCTCGACGAGGTCCGCGACGTGCTCGAGGAGCTGTCCCGCACCCAGCGCGAGGACACGATCGAGGTCCATCACGACGAGGGCTACGCGATCCCGGTGGTGGCCGCGCTGGCGCTCCTCTGCCTTGCGCTGGGCCTGGGCGACCGCCGGGCCCTCGACCGCACCCCCATGGCGGCGACCGAGCCGAGGGCCGCGAAGGCACCGGGGAGGGCCGACGCATGAGCGCACGCGTGCTCCTCGCGGCGCTCCTCGCCGGCTGGCTCGCCGACCAGCTCGCGCGGCCCGATCGCGACGTGGAGGCCGGCATCGAGGCCTACGAGGCCGGCGAGCTCGACAAGGCGCTCGAGCGCTTCGAGGCCGCGATCGCACGCCACGGCGACCGCCCCGAGCTGAGCCTCGACCGCGGCCTGGTGCTCCTGGCCCAGGGCGAATCCGATGCGGCGCGCCGCGCCTTCGAGCGCGCCAGCGAGTCCGACGATCCCGAGGTGCGCTCCAGCGCGTTCTACGAGCGCGGCAACGTGGCGTTCGATGCCGAGGACTGGGACGCCGCGATAGAGTCCTATATCGAGTGTCTCAAGGCGCGCCCCGATCACGCCAACGCCAAGTGGAACCTCGAGCTCGCCCGCAAGCGCAAGCAGGAGCAAGAGAAGGAAGAGGACGAGAAGGACGACGAGCAGGACGACGAGCAGGACGAGACCGGCGGCGAGGATTCCGGCGGCAGCACGGGCGACGACTCCGGCGGCAGCACGGGCGACGACTCCGGTGGCAGCACGGGCGACGACTCCGGTGGCAGCACGGGCGACGACTCCGGCGGTAGCTCCGGTGGCGACTCGGGCGGCAGCTCCGGCGATGGCGGCTCGGGCGGATCCGGCGAGCCACCACCCGACCAAGACCGCAAGAACGAAGACTCCAAGCAACCCCCACCGCCCCCGCCGCCCCCGCTCGACCAGATGGACCTCCAAAAGGCCCTCGAGGACCTCGACGAGCAGGATCGCTTCATCCTCGACCGCCCTTCGGGTGGCGTGCGTCCCCCCACCGAGGACTGGTAGCCCTGTCCATGAGCCTCTCACGACGCAGCTTCACCCGCGGCCTGGGCCGCGTCCTCGCGCTGGGCACCGCTGCCCCGCTGCTCGGGCGCGCCACCGTGGCGTGGGCGGCCGAGGTTGTGGCCGAGGCGAGCCTCAGCGCCACCACGACGCGCGTGGGCGAGCCGGTGCAGCTCACGCTGTCGCTCGAGGTCCGTGGCGCACGGGCGCCCGCCGAGATCCCGTGGCCCAAGGCGCTCATCGACGACTTCGAGGTGAGCGACATCCAGACCAGGGGCGGCTGGTCCGGCAATCCGTTCGGCGGCCCCGCGGACCGCGTCAGCACCCGCAAGGTCTCGGCGCTCGTCACCCCCAAGCTCGCCGGCAAGTTCGAGCTCGGCTTCGCGGTCGAGGTCGAGGGCGAGACCATCGAGTCCAACGTGCCCGTGCTCGAGGTCTTGGCGCCAGACGACGCACGGGCCGCGGAGGTGCCCGAGACCCCGGGCGGGCGCACGCCCACCGAGGCGCCGGGGCCCGTGTTCCTGTGGGCCACCGTCGACAAGGAGAAGGCCTACGTGGGCGAGCAGGTCACGTACGCGCTCGACGTGTACGAGCGGCGCTCGTTCCTCGGGATCCACTTGCGCAAGCCCCCGAGCTTCACCGACTTCTTCACCGAGGAGCTGCCCGAGGGCGAGCCGACGATCAAGCGCGTGGGCGTGGTGGACTACCGCGTGCGACCCGGGCTGCGGCGGGCCCTGTTCCCGCAGCGCGCCGGCACGCTCGAGATCGGCGCGGCCGAGCTGAGCGTGGGCGGGCGCCAGCGGATCCTCTCGCCCGCGCTCACGGTGGAGGTGCTGCCGCTGCCAGGCGAGGGCCGCCCCGCGAGGTTCTCACCCAACAACGTGGGTCGCTTCACGATCGCGGCCACCGTCGATCGCACCGAGCTCGCCGCCAACGAGCCGGTCACCCTGCGCGTCACGATCGCAGGCGAGGGCAACGTGAAGTTCGTGGACCCCGGCGCATGGCCGGAGATCACCGGTGTGCGCCGCTACGAGCCCAAGCTCGAGACCCTGCTGAGCAAGGGCACCATGCTGGGCGGCGAGCGGCGCTACGAGTTCCTGCTGATTCCCGAGCGCGGCGGTCGCATCGAGATCCCCGCGCACGAGCTCTCGTTCTTCGACCCCACGAGCGCGCGCTATGAGCTGGCGCGCACCGAGCCCATCGTGCTCACGGTGGCCGGAGGCGAGACCGCCCCGCCGCCGTCCGAGCCCGCGCCCGAGCCCGAGGGCGAGAAGCTCTCGCCGCTGGTGCTGGGCGACGCGCTGCCACGGCACACCCCGCGCGAGCGCTGGCTGACGGAGGGCCGCTGGCTCTCGGGCATGCTCGCGGTGCCCGTGTTGATGGCAGCGGGGCTCGGCGGCGCCGCGCTGTGGCGGCGCTTCGGAGCCGACGAGCAGTCGCGCGCCCGCGGGCGCCGACGCCAGCGCCACCGCGAGCTCGTCGACGCGGCCGAGCGTGCGGTCGAAACCGGTCAGGGCTTCCATGGCAAGCTGGGCAAGCTCTTGCAGGAGCTCGCGGTAGAGCGCGCCGGGGCCGAGGGCGTGGGCCTGCCGCGGCCCGAGCTCTTGCGCCTGCTCGGCCAGCAAGGGGTTCCTTCCACCGACGTCGAGCGCCTCCGCGACCTGCTCGATCGTTGTGACGCCGCCCGCTTCGGGGCCCAGGGCGACACCCGCGAGGATCGCCAGACGCTGCTCGAAGAGGTGCTCGATCTCGTCCGCACCAGCCGCCTGGCCAAGGAGGCCAAGGAGAGATGATCCGCTGCGGACGACGTGACACGGGCTCGCGGGCGTACGTGCTGGCCCTCGGCATGCTCGTGCTCGTGCCCGTGCCGGCCCGTGCCGACACGGTCGACGATGCGTTCGCCCGCGGCAACGCGGCGGCGGAGGCCAATGACTGGGACACGGCCATCGCGGCCTACGAGCAAGCCGCGTCGCTCTTGCCCGAGCGCAGTGCCGTGCTCTCCTATGATCTCGGCACCGCGTACCTGCACCGCGACGATCTCGGCCGCGCCACGTACCACCTGCGGCGCGCGCTCGACTGGCGCGGCGGGCCCACGGCCGAGCTTGCCGAGTCGGCGCGCTACAACCTCGCGGTCGCCCGGCGCCGTGCCGAGCTCAAGGCGACCAGCTCGGGCGCCAAGATCGACCGACCCGAAACCTGGTGGGATCTGGTGGTCGAAGCGCTGCGAGCGCCCGGTGTGGGCTGGTCCGCCTTGGTGGCCGGGTGGCTGGTGCTGGGGCTCTTGTGGCTGCGGGGTCGTCGGCGGCGTCGTGGCCAGGGACCGAGCACCGTGCTCGGCGCGGTGGTCATCGTGCTGGCCAGCATCTATGTAGGGCTCGGGGTGTTGCACGGTTTGGCCCTTCGCGCAGATCGCACGGCCCCCGAGGCCATCGTGCTCGAAGATCTCGTCGATGCGCGCGACGGCGCCGGCCACCACCGGCCGGTGGCCTTTCGCCTCCAGAGTGGCGCCCGCGTGCGAGTGGTGGCCCGAAGCCCCGGCTGGTTGCGAGTACGGCTGCCGGGTGGCCTCGAAGGCTGGGTTCGCGACGATGTAATCGGCGAGCTCGCCGACCGCGGCTCGACGCGAGCCGGACCGCCACGGCCGAACGCCCAACCCGAAACCCAACCCGAATCCCCACCCGAATCCCCACCCAAATCCCCACCCAAATCCCCACCCAAATCCCCACCATAGTAGCGGCCGGTGCCGGTGCCCAAGTCGAACCCCGAGGGTGGTCCTTCGACCTGTGATGGCGCTGCCCACATCCCCGCACGTCCTTGCCCAAACGCGCACCAGCCCCAACCCAACCCAACCCACCGTCGACGAAGACCGTCGATTTGCGCTCGGGTGAACGGGGATTCTCGTGTGGCGTTCGCCGACGCTGCGGGATAAGCTGTCGGCTAGGGTGCTGTCGGTCGTCGCCACGAAGATTCGGACGTGCCACGGCGTGGGTGGGACGTCGTCGACGGTTGGTCGGATCTACGAAGGCTATCTGCTTTCGTCGCCGGTCGTCGGTCGCGGCATGGTGATCTTCCGCGATCCCAACGGCCGCCGCATGGTCACCACCGCCGTGCGTCGCGTGCTGACCACGGGCGAGGACAACGTCCTCTACGTCGAGACCGAGAACAGCGTTTATCGCATCGCCATCCGTGACGAGCAGCCCGCGGTCGCCACCGCGACCGGCTGACCGAGAGCGACGCGAGCGGTTCGAAGCGGGCCGTGCTCGCTTCGAACCGCGCCTACTCGCGGCGCTGGTGGATCGCGACGCGCAGGTACTCACCCTCGATGTGCCCTGGCGCCACTGGATGATCGACGTCGGCGCCGAGCGAGGCCACGCGAGCCCACCGACCGGGGGAGGCGAGCGCGAAGCGATCGAGGTGCTCGCGGCCGACGTGGTGGCTGCAGCTGCACAGCACGAGGTGGCCACCCACCGTCAGCCGCGCCGCCACGCGAGCCACCATGCGCTCCATCGCCGCCGCCGCTCGCTCCACGTCGCGGCGTCGCGCGGCGATCTTGGGCGGATCGATCACGATCGTTCCGAACGGTCCGGCGAGCCTGGGATGGTCGAGCGCGCCGAACATGTCGGCCTCGATCCACGACAGCCCCGTCAGCCCATTGAGCGTCGCATGACGGGCCGCGAGCTCGAGCATCGCCGCCGACTGATCCACGCCCACCGCCTCGACACCAGCCGCAGCTGCGTGCAGGGCAAAGCCCCCCACGTGACAGCCGAGATCCAGCAGCGACCCACCGCCGGCTCGCGCGAGCGCGGCCACGAGCCGCCGGTTGGCACGCTGGTCGAGGTAGGCACCGGTCTTCTGGCTGGGGGGGGCCGGCACCTCGAACCGCAGGCCGTGCTCGACGAAGCGCATCAGCCCGGGCCCGCCGGCTGCGATCGCCGACGCTGGCTCACCGTGGCGCTCGACCCCCGGCTCGAAGCCCTCGGCCTTGGCCGCGCCAGCCGGCCGCACCACGTGGATCGGCCCCGGCCCGCGCGCGCGCAGGTACGCCACGATCTCGGCCTGTCGCGCCACCATCGGGGCCGTGCCGAGCTGCACGACGAGCTGCTCGTCATAGCGATCGACCACGAGCCCGGGCAGGCCGTCGCCCTCGCTGTTGACCAGGCGTACGCCGGTGGTGGGCTGCTCGCCGAAGCCCTGGCGCTCACGGGCTGCCAGCGCCTGGCCCATGCGCTCCGGCAGCCACTGCGCCGGCGGGGCGGCCTCGCCCCACCCGAGCATGCGCACCACGATGTCGGAGCGCTCCGACGGCAGGCCCCACCCGAGCGGCTCACCGTGGCGATCGAGCAGCTGCACGAGGCCCGCCGGATCGGGCACGCCGATGAAGCGCGCCACCTGCCGCGCTCGGATCCACGGGCCCTGGCCGGGCCCCACCCGCCCGGCCTCGCGCCGAAGCTGCACCCGGGCCGACACGGCGGCGGAGCATAGCAGGGCCGCCTCCGCGGGGCGCCCGGGGGTTCCCCGAGGACGGGGTATGCTGTCCGCGCCCCCATGAGCGCCAACGACACCACCCAGCACTTCCTGCAGCAGGCCTTCGAGATCCTCGGCGTCGACGAGGACATGCAGAGGATCCTGATCACGCCGAGTCGAGAGCTGCGGGTGGAGCTGACGCTGCGCCGCGACGACGGCACGCTCGGCGACTTCATCGGCTACCGCGTGCAGCACGACGACTCGCGCGGGCCGTTCAAGGGCGGGCTCCGCTACCACCCCGACGTCGACATCGACGAGGTGCGCTCGCTGGCCAGCCTCATGACGTGGAAGACCGCGGTGGTGGGCGTACCGTTCGGCGGGGCCAAGGGCGGGATCCAGGTCGATCCCGCGCAGCTCAGCCAGCGCGAGATGGAACGGCTGACGCGGATCTTCGTGCGGCAGATCCACGAGCTGGTAGGACCCGAGCGCGACATCCCGGCCCCCGACGTCAACACCAACGCCCAGGTGATGGCGTGGTTCTTCGACGAGTACAGCCGCCTGCACGGGTTCTCGCCCGGGGTGGTCACCGGCAAGCCGGTGGGGCTGCACGGCTCGGCCGGCCGCACCGCCGCCACCGGGCGCGGCTGCATGTTCGCGATCCGCGAGGCGCTGCTCGAGGCCGGCGGTGACATCAAGGGCCAGCGCTTCGTGGTCCAGGGCTTCGGCAACGTGGGCTCGTGGACCGCCCGGCTCGTGCACGCCCGCGGGGCGCGGGTGCTGGCGGTGAGCGACGTCAACGGGGGCATCTTCTCCGGCGACGGCCTCGACATCCCTGCGGTGCTCGAGCACGTGGACTCGCACGGCACGGTGGTGGGCTTTGCGGGCGGCGAGCCGATCTCCAACGCCGACCTGCTCGTGAGCGAGTGCGACGTGCTGGTGCCCGCGGCGCTCGGCGGCGTGCTCACCGGCAAGAACGCCCGGGACGTCCGGGCCAAGTACGTGCTCGAGGCGGCCAACGGCCCCTGCACCGCCGAGGCCGACGAGATCCTCGAGCAGCGCGGCATCACGATCCTGCCCGATATCTACGCCAACGCCGGCGGGGTCACCGTGAGCTACTTCGAGTGGGTGCAGAACCTTCAGAACTTCCGCTGGGACGAGACCCGGATCAACGACGAGCTCGAAAAGATCATGACCGGCGCGTATCGCAAGATCCGCGACATCCAGCGCGCGCACCACATCTCCATGCGCAAAGCAGCGTTCGTGCTGGCGATTCGCGAGGTGAAGGCCGCCACCGAGATCCGCGGGATCGAGTAGCGGCCGGCCCCCGGGTTCTGCTAGATCGTGGCCCCATGGCCAACCCCACCGCGACTCTCGAGACCTCGCTCGGCAAGATCGAGGTCGAGCTCTACCTCGACAAGATGCCGATCACGGCGGGCAACTTCGTCAAGCTCGCCAAGAGCGGGTTCTACGACGGGCTGCACTTCCACCGGGTGATCAACCGCTTCATGCTGCAGTTCGGATGCCCGCACAGCAAGGATCCGAAGAGCGGCCGCGCTGGCACCGGCGACGGCCCCGACGGCACGATCCAAGACGAGCACCCGGCCAACGCCAAGCTGTCCAACGAGCCGGGCACGCTGTCGATGGCCAACACCGGCCGCGCCAACAGCGGGAGCTGCCAGTTCTTCATCAACACCGTGCACAACGACTACCTCGACTGGTTCACGCCGGGGCAGTCCAAGCACCCGGTGTTCGGCAAGGTCACCGCCGGCATGGACGTGGTGCAGGCGATCGAGAAGACGCCCACCGATTCCAACGATCGGCCCAAGACCCCGGTGAAGATGGTCAAGATCACCGTGCACGAGTAGGTCGCGTCAGGCGTCCGCGGCCACGAGCGCGGTGCGAGCAGACCCGCGCAGCACCTGCTCCACCCGCTCGAGCAGCTGGTCGGGGGTGAATGGCTTCTCGATGAGCCACGCCAGATCGTCCTCGTCGAGGCCAGGGCGGTTGTCGCCCGGGTAGCCCGACATGAACAGGACGGGCAGCCCGGGCCGACGTGCGCGGAGCTCCTGGGCCATGCCCACGCCGTCGAGCCCGGGCATGACGATGTCGGTGAGCACGAGGTCGATGTCCTCGCGCTCGGAGAACCGACGCAGCCCCGTCTCGCCGTCGGGGGCCGCGAGCACCTCGTAGCCACGCCGCCCGAGGATCCGCGCCACCAGCCGCCGGATCGCGGGCTCGTCCTCGACCACCAGCACGGTCACGCGTCGCGCCGCCTCGGTGCTCGCCTGGGCTTCCTCCTCGGCCACACCCGTGCGCCGCAGGAACACCTCGAAGCGCGCGCCCTGGCCGGGCTGGCTGTGCACCTGCACCGAGCCGCCGAGGTCTTGCACGATGCCGTAGACGGTGGCGAGCCCCATGCCGGTGCCGCCCTGCGAGGCCTTGGTGGTGAAGAACGGCTCGAACACCCGCGCGCGGGTGGCCGCGTCCATGCCCGTGCCGGTGTCGGACACGGCCAGCATCAGCATGGGCGGGCCGCTGGTGGTGCCCTCGGGGCGCCCGAGGCCCGTCTCGATGACCACGGTGCCGCCCCACGGCATGGCCTCGCGGGCGTTGAGCACGAGGTTCATCACGATCTGCTCGATCTGCGCGGGATCGGCCTCGAGGTGATCGTGGCGCGCCTCGAGCCGCAGCTCGAGCGTCACGTCCTCGCCGATCAGCCGCCGCAAGAGCCGGCTCATGTCGGTGAGCAGCGGGTGCAGCTCGAGCCGCTGGGCCTTGCCCGGCCGCCGGCGCCCGAACGTGAGCAGCTGGCGGGTGAGCGCGCTGGCCCGCTGCCCGGCCTCGACGAGCGTGACGAGATCGCGCCGAATGGGATCCTCGCCCGCGAGGTCCTGCTGCATGAGGTCGGCGGTGCTGAGGATCACCGTGAGCAGGTTGTTGAAGTCGTGGGCGATGCCCCCGGCCAGCCGCCCCAGCGCCTCCATCTTGCTGGCCTGCACGAGCTGCTGCTGCGCCTTGGCGAGCTCGTCGAGGCTGCTCTGCAGCCGCTGGTTGCTCTCGGCCAGCTCGTCGGCCTCGCGGCGCAGGTCGTGGGCCAGCCGCGCGTTGTGGAGCACGCGCTCCACGTGGCCGGCCACGTGCTGCAGGAACGGCACCTGCAGCTCGCCGGGCAGCTCGCGCGCCACGTCTTCGGGGTGCCCGTCGAGTCGGCACAGCGCCAGCACCCACTCCACCTCGCCGTCCACGCGCACGGGCACGAGCATCGCCTCGAGCACGCAACCCTGGCCGTCGCGATCGAGCGCGCGTAGCAGGCCCCCGGCCGCGGCGGGGCCGTCGGTGGTCCGCACCAGGCACGGCCGCTCCAGCACCCGCAGGGCGCGGCCATCGTCGAGCGTCAGCACGGCCCCGTCCGGCAATCGCACGCGCAGGTCGCCGTCGGCATCACGACCGAGGTGCAGCGCTTGCACGCGGTGGAGGTCGAGCTCGGTGGACAAGAGCTCCGTGACCCCGTCGAGGATCTCGGTCGGAGTGGCGAAGCTGGGACAACGCAGCACGAACTCGCTGAGCGCTTGCACCCGCGCGAGCTTGCGATCGACGTCACCCTGCAGGGCAGCCCTTCGTGTGTCGGACCCTTCCCGGGTCCGAAGGCCGTCGCCTCCTGCCACGCGCGTGGTCATCCCCGCATGCCCCCCCATCGCGCCCGCACCCACGAACGCGCCCCCGCACCCCAGATGCTACGCAGTCGGACCCGGACGAGCAATTGCGATCGGTCCCGACGAGCGGCCGAAACCGGGACGGAGGCATCAATGCGACAGCGCCACGGTCTGCACCAGCGGCAGGCCCAGCCCAAACGCCAGTCCGGCCGCCTCACGCATGGCTACCGCCGACCCGGTGGTGACGAAGCGTTCCCGGCCCTCGCCCCCCTGTAGGCCCCACCGTGCCTCCACCCACGCGAGCGTCTCCGCGGCAGGATCGATCACCGAGCGCAAGCGCGGGAGCAGCCCGCGGATCGCAGGCAGGACCGCGACGTAGTGCGTGCATGCGATCACGAGGTGCTCGGCGTCGCGAACCGGCGCGAGGATCTCGTGAAGGCATGCCTCCACCTCGGAACCCTGGATGAGACCGCGCTCGACGAGGGCCGAGAGCGGCTGCGCGACGGACTGGGCCACGCGTACGCCGGCGGCCTCGAGCGGCTCGGCGTAGGCGCACGACTCGATGGTTCGTCGGCCACCGATCACCGCCACCGCCGGCAGCTCCCGGCGTAGCACCGCCGTGATCGCAGGCTCGATCACGCCGACCACCTCGCAGCCACGCGCGGCCACGCGGCGCCGCAGCTCGGGGTCGGGCAGCACGGTGCTCGCCGCGTTGCAGGCCACCACCACTCGCGCGCAGCCCTCGTCGGCGAGTCGCTCGATCACCGTGGCCACGCGATCGACCAGCGCGGGCTGCGGCAGCGTGCCGTAGGGTGGCGCGCCGGAATCCGACCAGTAGAGCACGTCGCGGCGCGAGCCGGCGGCACGCAGGCGGCGGTAGAGATCGAGACCGCCGATGCCCCAGTCGAGGATGCCGAGCGGCGCGGTCGATGGCGACGCGGCGCTCACGGGTACTGCATCTCCACGAGCTCGGCCCGCTCGAACGGACCGCTGTCGAACGCGATGATCCGCGCCCGCCGGCCATGATTGAGGGTGTCCATGTGCCCGGCCGGGAAGCGGCTGCCGAGGTACCATACGTACTCGTGCAGCGCCCGCATGGGGTTGTATTGCAGCATGTCCTGCCACTGCCGCGTGCCCACCATCGCAGCCAGCCGGCGGCGGTAGCCGCTCGCGCGCAGGGCATGCAGGCCCGTCCGCGCCTTGTCGATCAACATCCGCGGCACATGTCGTGCCTCCACCGGCTTGTCGACCATGTCGATCACCAAGAGCCGCCCGTTCGGCCGCAGCACCCGGCGTAGCTCCGCCAGCATCGGATCCCAGTCGAGGTAGCGGAACGAGAGCATCGAGATCGCCACGTCGAAGCTCTGATCCTCGGCGGGGATCCGCGGTCCCTCGATCCGCTCGATCCGGAGCTGCGGCAGCCCGGCGCAGCGCCGGCGGGCGCGCTCGACCATCGCGGCCGAGGCGTCGACCCCGAGCGCCGCTTCGAGCCGCGGGGCCAGCCGCTCGAGCAGCGAGCCGTTGCCGCAGCCGATGTCGAGCACCCGCAGCGGTCGCCCACCCAGCGCGTCGAGCCGCTGCTCGAGCCAGCGCACCTCGTCGTGGCGCACTCCGATGTCGTCGAACACCTCGTCGTAGGCGTCGGCCACCGCGTCGTAGCTGGCGCGGCCCTCGATGTCGTCGGGTTCGAACGTCTTCATCGGCTCGGCCGGCATGCGCCCCAGGTACTTGCGCAGCGAAGCGGTGCGACCGTGCGACTTGTTGCCGGGGCAGCCGAACACGTAGAGCGAATCGTCCGGACCTTGCCACGGCGGCGGCCAGCGGAAGCGCCGGGGGTCGCGGGAGAACGCCGTGTACCAGTGGAAGCCATGACTACGCACGCCGAACGTGCGGGCGAAGAACGGCGCGAACCACCGCGCCGAGCGGCACGCGTGGAAGAACGCCTCCGCCCCCTCGGCGAACGGGATCTCCATGGTGCGCCACTCGTGCGGGCTGAATTGCTCGGGCCACGCGGTGGTGCCGAACATCGGGCCGTACATGCCCGCATGCAGCACCAGGTGGAGCTGCTCGATCCGCTGGCCGCGATCACGGATGCGACCGAGGATCGCCCGCACCTCGGCCTTGCTCTCCACCCGCTCGCACCACACGTCCACGCCCGGGTGCCGCCGCCGCAGCTCGCGGGCCAGGGTCCGGGCGGCGCGCTCGAAGCTGGGGCCGCCCTCGCGGTAGAGCGTGGTGTAGAGGACGAGGATCACGGGGAGCGACGGGAGTACGCACGAGCGACAGGGAAGGCTTCCTTGGGCAGCCGCTCCGGGTGGGGCGCCAAAGCAGCTCATCCCTACCACGATCGATGCCAGGTGGCCGGTGCGAAAACCCCGCAGCTCGCGCGCGACACCAAGCCCGCGGTGGAGTCTGGCGAGCGGCGGCGGTCGTGGGCCAGCCGGGCGGTGCACGACTACCTTGCCTCGCACCCCAATCGGTTCGAGCCGCCGCGTGACCACGTGTACGTGCAGCCGCTCGGCGAGCTGCCTGCCGAGCGCGGGCCCACCACCGACGAGCTGGCCGCACACGCTCGCACGTACTTCGGCCTGCGAGTCACCGTGCTGCCGCTGACGCGCTCTCGATGGCCCCGGAGCCCCGTTTCACGGGTTCCGGGCGAGCGGGCTTGAGCCATGGCGGGGTTTCTGGTCCTCTGGGGCACGGAGGGGATGGACCATGCGAGCGTCTACGATCGGGCTCTTGGGCGTGGGTGCTTGGCTCGGGGCGTGCACGAGCGAGCCGCTCCCCGGTGGTAGCGAGACCGGCGTACCCGTGACCACGGGCCCCGTCGGGTCCACGAGCGAGGACTCGGCCACCTCGGTTCATTCGCCCGAGACCACCGCTACCAGCGAGCCGGCCGAGGGCACCGCGACCTTGGAGCCGCCCTCGACCGACGACGGGACTGCGACCGACCCCGACGTCTACTTCGACCTCGGCGTCGTTCCCGACACGCCCGGATCGAAGTGCGAGTCGGGCATCGACATCGTGTTCGTGATGGACGTGTCGACCAGCATGGGTGGCTTGCTTGCGCAGATGGCCGACGAGATCCTCGAGGTGGATGCGGCGATCGAGAAGCTCGACCTGCCGACCGACACGCACTACGGCCTCGCGGTGTTCGTGGACGACGCGGCGCTGCTCAACGACGGCGCACCGTATGACGACGCGGCCGCGCTGCAGGCCGACTTCATCATGTGGAGCAACTTCACGGCCAGCAACGAGCAGGTGGGCGGCGGCAACTCCAACTACACGTGGACCGAGAACAGCATCGACGCGCTCTACCTCGCCGCCACGGACTTCGAGTGGCGCCCGGCGGAGTCCACCACGCGCATCGTGATCCACACCACCGACGACACGTTCTGGGACGGGCCGACGAACGGCAACGGCGTGCCGATCCTGCATGGCTACGAGGAGACGGTGGAGGCGCTGCAGGACGCGACCGTGCGGGTGTACTCGTTTGCCGATCAGATCGGCGGCGCGTGTGGGTGCGATGACGTGACTCCGGGCTGGTCGACGCCATACCTCGGCATGCTGCCGGTCCCCGAGGCGACCGACGGTGGCGTGTACGACATCAACCAGATCCTCGGCGGCACGGTCTCGCTGGCGGACGCGATCAACACCGCGGTGGAAGAGAGCTACTGCGACCCGTACGAGCCGGTGGGCTGAGGCTCGCGCGCGCTCGCGCATGGTAGAGCGCTCGCGCGCATCGATGCGCGCTGTCGAGCGAGATCTCGCGCGCATCGCTGCGCGGTCTCGAGCTCCTCTCGCTCGTTCACGCGCATCGACGCGTCGTGCTGCGCGGTCTCGGTCTCGCTCGTTCACGCGCATCGACGCGCGACATCGATCATCCCTCGCGCGACATCGATCATCCCTCGCGCGACATCGATCATCCCTCGCGCGACATCGATCATCCCTCGCTCGTTCACGCGCATCGACGCGCGACATCGATCTCGTACTTGCTCGTTCGTGCCTCCTCGCTCGCGCGACATCGAGCCATCGCGATCGCATTCGCACGCGTCGATTCTCGCGGCGCGTCGCTTCTCTCCGCGAGGCGCTGCGCGTAGCGTGGTCGCATGGGGTCGCGTTCGCGGCCGAGGCCTGGGCCTCGGCCTCGCGTCGTCGTGGTCGGTGGCAGCCGTACGCTCACCGTCGACGAGCTTTGGTGGCCGCTCCTCGATCGCGTGCGCGAGCACCAGGGCTTCGACCGCGTGTGGCACGGCGCTCGCGGAGGCGCCGATGCAGGCGTCGCAGCGTGGGCCCGTGCGCGCGGGATGGTGGTCGAGGAGTTCCCCGCGCCGACCGAGCTCTACCGCGAGGCCGGGCTGCCGCCGGAGCAGGCCGAGCCGCGACGCAACGACGACATGCTGCGCGCGTGGGGAGGCTACCGCAGCCGCGGCGGCTCCATCGTGCCGTGCGCCCGCGCGGGCGGCTTCGCCGAGCTGGTGCTCGCGCTGCCCCCCGACCACGACACGCTCGACCTCGTGGCCCGTGCCGAGCGCTGGTCGTCGATCCACGTGGTGCGGCTATGGCCACCGCGCCGGCACTGGCACGTGCACGGTCCCTCGCTCGAGGCCTCCCTCACGACCCTGGGCGACGTGACAGTGGATGCCGACCCTCCGCTGCGCTGGGCACTCGGTCACACGCGAGCCGAGCTGCGCCCGCGACTGCTGCAGCTCGGCCTCTCGGTCCACGCCCGGGGCCCGGCCGAGCCCGTCGCCGAGGCTCGACCGTCCGGGGCCCAGTCGACTACTCCGTGACCTGGATGTCGTCGACGATGAGGAGGTTCTCGTCGTCGGAGTTGTTGCGGAACGCGATGTAGACGTCCACGTCCGCGTATCCGGCCGCAGCGAGGTCCACCATGTGCGGCGTGAAATCCGTGGCCTCGTGGTCGATGACGAAGACCGGAGGGCTGGCCATGAAGTCCATCACGGTCGCGCCCATCGTCGAGACGTACACCTCGTAGCCATCGGGGTAGCCCGGGTCGGTCGCCACGGCGATCCACGACAGGACCGATGCCGGCCCCAGCGTGATCTGCGGGCTCACCATCCAGTCATCGGACTGGCCCGCGGGGGAGTACCACGAGGTGCTGTAGGCCGCGAAGTTCGTGCCAGACTCTTCGCTGACCACCCACGCGTCAGTCACGAATTCCGTGGCCTCTGCGGGGGTGTTTCCGTCGACGTCGATCAGCGCCCAGCCCGGGCGGAACGCGGCCTGCTGGAAGTCCTCGTCGAGCACGAAACCGTCCTCGGTCCACAGGCACGCACTGGCGCCCCCGCCCATGTCGGTGCACACCGAGCCGTCCGGGCACGTCTGCCCACCCGCGCATTCGAGGTAGCAAGTGTTGCCGTCCCCGAGATCACCGCAGGTCACCGGGGCGTCGCCGGTGAGCGGCGGGTCGAGGCAATCGCCCGCGTCGGCACAACCGCTCAGCGAGCACGCGCCCGCAAGGCCGCCCGCGTCCATCAGGCACGCGTCCTCGCCGGGCTGGCAGGTCGAGAGCGGGTTGTCGGTGCAATCGCCATAGCCCGGCGGCGTGATGAGCTGCTCCCACACGCATGCGGGCGAGCCCTCCATCGTCCGGCAGGTCATGCCCGCGGGGCACACGGCCTCGTCGGCCGAGCAGTCGAGGAAGCACGAGCCGTTGCCTTGGTCGCCCCCGAACGCGCCACAGCGGGGCACCGCGGTCGCGCCCTCTACTGGCAATGGGCACGCGCAGTCGTCGGTGCCGCACTCCTGCTGCGCGCACCAGGCCAGCGTCGGCAGGGCCGGATCGTCGACCACGCAGTACGAGCCGGCCGGACACATCACGTCGAAGCACGGGTCGTAGCTGCCGGTGTCGGTGCCACAGCTCACGCACTCGGCCAGGCACGTGCACGGGTCCGAGCCCTCGGGGCACAGGCAGGCCTCGAACAGGCCGCACCCCGGGTTGCAGACCGGGTCGGGCTGGTCGAAGCAGTGGCCACCCACGCAGCACTCGTTGGCCCCGCACCCGGGCTCGCACACCAGCTCGCCGGTCGACGTATCCGCGACCGAGGTCGACGTATCGGGGTCGACGGTGGTGGGCTCTGGTGCGGTGGTCGAGCTCGTGAGATCGGGCTCCTCGGTGGTCCCGCCCGTGCTCGTCCCCTCCTCGGTATCGGCGGGCGATGGCGACTGCGGGCACGCGGTGGCGGCGAGCATGCCGACGAGGAACAGCGGCGTCGTGTACGTGAGCCTGGCCATGGGGATCGATCGCTTTCGGGTGACGAGTGAAGGAAACGGCGACACCGCCTCGCACCCGCGTGGTGCGAGGCGGCGCCGGAGCAGGTCGCTAGTCGGCGACCCGCACGTTGTCGATGACGAGGATGAACTCGTCGTTCGAGTTGTTGCGCCACGCGAGGTACACGTCCTGGTTCATGTACCCGGCCGCGGCGAGGTCCACCGTGTGCTCCGTGAACGGGTCGCCCTCGTCGGCGATGGTGAACAGCGCCGGGTTGGCCATGAAGTCCACCACCGTGGGCATGCCGGTGGAGATCCGCAGCTCGTAGCCGTCGGGAAAGTTCTGGTCGGGCGCCCACCCCTCCCAATCCACCTCCGTGCTGGACCCGAGGGTGATCTGTGGGGTGATGAGCCAGTCGTCGGACTGCCCGGCCGGGGCGTACCACGAGGTGCTGTAGGCCCCGAAGTTCATGCCCGGCTCGAACTCGTCGGCGACCACCCACGCGTCATCCACGAACGACACGTTCATGTCCGGCGTGTGGCCATCGACGTCGATGACGGTCCAGCCCATCGGGAGCGCACCACCCTCGAAGTCCTCCTCGAGCAACACGACCTCGATCGGCCACAGGCAGGCCATGGCGGTGCCCAGGTCGGTGCAGCCCATGCCGTCGGGGCAGGTCTCGCCCATCGAGCAGTCGAGGTAGCAGGTGTTGCCATCGCCGAGGTCGCCGCACGAGACCACGGCGTCACCGGTCGCGGGCGCGACCGGGCACTCCGTGGCATCCATGCAGCCGCTCTCCGAGCAGGCCCCGGCACCCGGCATGGGAGCGCCGTCGTCGATGCAGACATCCTCGGACAGCGAGCAGCTGCCCGGATCGTTCAAACAGTCACCGTAGGCCGGGACGGCCTCCGCCCACACGCACACGAAATCCGAGAAACAGGTCATGCCGTCGGGGCAGGTCTGGCCCATCGAGCAGTCGAGCGCGCACGCGATGAACCCCATGCCGTTGACGTCGATGCAGGCCGCCGGCGCGTCGCCGGTGGCGGGCGGGGGCTGACACTCGGTGTCGTCGGCGCAGTCGAGCGTGCCGCACCAGCCGAACGTCCCCTCGGTGTCGGAGACGCAGGTGAGGCCCAGGTCGCAATCGCCGACGTTGATGCAGTCGCCGTACTGCGGCTGCGCGTTCTCGATGGGGCACAGGCCCTCGCACAGCTGCTGGGCCTCGCCCACGCAGATGTCGTCCCACTCGGTGTCGCAGCAGTATGCGTCCGCGTCGCACACCGTCATCTCGCACATGTCGTTGTCGCAGCCGGTGGCACCGTTGGCAATGCAGCAATCCGACACGATGCCCTCGCCCGGCCACACGCAGGCGCTCTCGCCCTCGAGCGTGCGACAGAGCATGCCCTCGGGGCACACTGCGCTGTCGGCCGAGCAGTCGAGGAAGCACGAGCCGTTGCCCTCGTCGCCCGCGAACCCGCCGCAGGTGGGCAGCGCAGTGGCGGCGGCATCAGCCGGCAGCGGGCACGCGCAATCGTCCTCGCCACAGCCCTGCTGCGCGCACCAGCCGAACGTAGGCTCGTCGGGATCGTCGACCACGCAGAACGAGCCGGCCGGGCACATGACGTCGATGCACGGGTCGTAGGTGCCGTCCTCGACGCCGCACACGACGCACGAGGCCTCGCAATCGCAGGGATCGGAGCCCTCGGGGCACAGACACTGCTCGAACGTACCGCAGGCGGCGGCGCAGCTCGGCGCCGGCTCATCGAAGCAGAAGCCACCCACGCAGCACTCCCCCGCGCCGCAGGCCGGCTCGCACACCTCCCCGACCGACGTCGAGTCGGGATCGACGGTGGTCGTCGAGTCGGGATCGATGGTGGTCGTCATGGGGGTCGTGGTCGGCTCGACGGTGGTGTTACCGGTGGTGTCGCCGGTGCTCGTCCCCTCGGTGTCGGCCGGCACGTCGTCGGGGCACCCGGCCAGAGCCAGCATGCCGATCAGGAGCGGCGTAGTGTACGTGCGTCTATTCATCTGCAATCGTCCCTTCTCAGTTGGCATCGCGAGCGTGGTGTCCCGCAGGCGGCCCGAGAGTAAGCCAGTTTCGCGCAAGAGCACCACCGTCCACCACGGAACGCCCGATATGCCCGAGGCGTGCGGGGTGGTCTGCGTGCAGCCTCGGGTGAGCACCGACAGGATCATGTCGAAGTCGGAGCCGATGGTGTCGAACGTGTAGGCGAGCGCTCGTCCCTTCGTCGTCCCGTTGGTCTTCCGCACCACACGAGGTCTCGGAGGCGAGAATAAGCCAGCGGAACCGTGCTTCCAAGGCTGGGTGATCTCCGACGGAGGATGTGTGAGCCCTCTGACGGGTCACCGCGGCCGCTCTTGGGGGTACCGGGGTGAGGCGAGATCCCACCGCCGCGGACGGCCTCGCGGACGTCGAGTCGGCATTCTGGTTCACACCCCCTATCGGCGCCGCGCCGACCGTGCGATGTCAGTCGGCGGATGGCGAGCCACCCGATTCGCCGGCGCTACCTCGCCGAGTCGCTGGTCCGGCTGCGGCGGGCCGACGAGCACCCGCGCTACGTGGCCTCGCAGCGGGCAGGGCGAGTCGATCCCAATCCCCACCAGATCGACGCAGTGATCTTCGCGCTCCAGCGAATTCCGCAGGGCGGCTGCATCCTGGCCGACGAGGTGGGCCTGGGCAAGACCATCGAGGCCGGTCTGGTGATCGCCCAGCGGCGGGTGGAGGGGGCGCGAAGGATCTTGCTCATCACCCCCAAGCCGCTGCTCGGACAGTGGGGCGACGAGCTGCTCACGCTGTTCGGGCTCGAGGCTCGCGAGCTCGGCCCCGACACCGACCTGCGCGAGCCGGGGGTGTACCTGGTGGGCCGCGAGCAGGCCGGCAGCGAGCGCGGGGCAGAGCGGCTGCGGGAGGCCGCGCCGTTCGACCTCGCGGTGATCGACGAGGCGCACGAGGTATTCGCGGGGATCTACAAGCGCTACGATCGCCACGGCCGCTTCCGCCAGCGCAGCGGCCAGGCACGCATGGCCGCGCGGGTGAAGCTGGCGCTGGCCGGAACGCCGGTGCTGCTGCTCACCGCAACGCCGATCCAGAACTCGCTCACGGAGCTGTGGGGGCTCGTGCAGTACGTGGAGCCCACCGGCATGCTGCTCGGCGACCTGCCCACGTTCCGCAGCCTGTTCTGCGAGGACGACGATCGGCGGCTGCGCGACGGCCAGGACCAGGAGCTGCGGCGCCGCGTGGCGACCGTGTGCCAGCGAACGCTGCGGCGCCAGGCCCAGGCGTTCATGAAGCGGCCGTTCGTCGATCGGCAGGCGCAGCTGTTCGAGTACAGCATGGGCAAGGAGGAGCGGGCGCTCTACGAGGACGTGACCCGCTACCTGCTCGAGCCCGACCTGTGCGCGTTCCGAGGTGGGCAGCGGCGGCTGTTGTTGCTCGGCTTCCACCGACGGATGGCGTCCTCGGTCGAGGCCCTGGCCGCGAGCCTCGAGACCGTGGAAGAGCGCCTCGAGGGCATGCTGCTGCCCGCGGTGGGCAGCGGCCGGCGGCGCGACGATCAGACGCTGGGGCTGTTCGCGGGGGCACCGGAGCCCACGCAGGATGAAGGAGCGCGGCGATTCGCGGAGGATCTCGAGGACGAGGAGCCGCTCGAGGACGAGGAACCGGCCGAGGACGACGATCGCTCGCAGTCGATCGCGCCTCACGACGAGGCTCCGGATCCGGATCCGTTCGACCTCGCCATGGATGCGGCCGCGGTGGTGCTCGATACCAAGGTGCGCCGCGAGCTGGCACGGGTGCAGGGCTTGTTGGCGCGTGCCCGTGCGTGCCCGACCGACGCCAAGCTCGAGCAGCTCGTCCTCGCGCTGCCCAAGGTGCTCTACCGCCCCGAGGGCAGCGGCAAGGCGGTGATCTTCACCGAGTCGCTCGGCACCCAGGACTACCTGCGCCGGCGACTGGTGGAGGCCGGGGTGGTCCGCGACGACGAGATCACGCTGTTTCGCGGCAACAACGTCGGCCATCGCGCCCAGGAGGCGCTCGACCGCTGGATGGTGGAGGTGGGCCAGGTGGCTCTCGGCGGCCGCTCGGGGCCTTCGCCCAGCCGCACCGTCGCGATGCGCCTGGCGCTGGTCCACGAGTTCGCCACCCGCAGCCGCGTGCTGGTGTCGACCGAGGCGGGAGCCAAGGGGCTCAACCTGCAGTTCTGCGACACGGTGATCAACTACGACCTGCCGTGGAACCCGCAGCGCATCGAGCAACGGATCGGTCGCTGCCATCGCTACGGGCAGACCCGCGGCGTGACGGTGATCAACTTCTTGAACCGCGACAATGCGGCACAGCGGCTCACCTACGAGATCCTGAGCCGCAAGCTCGACCTGTTCGGCACCGTGCTCGACGCCTCCGACGTGGTGCTGCACCAGCCCGGCGCGATCGGCCCCGAGACGCTGGCCGGCGCGCTGGGGCTCGACCTCGAGGGCCAGCTCCAGCGGATCTACGAGCGTGCGCGGAGCCTCGAGGAGATCGAGGCCGAGCTGGCTGCGCTGCGCGAGGACATGGAGCTCAAGCGCGTCGAATTCGAGGATACCCACCGCCGCACCGCGGGGCTCATCGAGAGTCGGCTCGACGAGACGGTGCGCGGCAGCTTCGCGCGGCTCGAGCACGACCTGCCGACCGGGCTCTTGGCGTTCGACATGGCGCTCGGGGGGCTGCTCCAGCGCTACCTCGGCGCGATCGGGGCGCCGTACGAGGAGCGGGAGCACGGGGCCACGTGGCGCTTCGATCTCGAGCCGTGTCCCGCATTGCCGGAAGGGCTGCGCGACGGGGCCCGGGTGCTGGTCGGGCCACGCTGTCCCGAGCTCGAGGACGACGGACCGCCGGGCTCGCGGCTGCACCTCGGGCACCCGCTGGTGCGGGCCGCGGTGCTCGAGGCCCGCGCGGCCACGCCGGGGCCGTTCGTGGTGGAGGTGGAGGCCTGCGAGCACCCGGCGCTGGTGGAGCACCACGGGGCGCGGGGGCGGCTTGCGCTCGTGCAGGTGGCCTACGACGGCTTCGAGCCGGTGGAGACGCTGTTGCCCGTGGTGCTGCTCGAGGGGCAGGCCGAGCCGCTGCCGCTCGAGGCGGCCGAGCACCTCTTGGGACACGCGCCGATCGCCTCGTGCGAGCCGCTCGTGCCGCCGCTGCGGATCGACGCGGCCGACCTCGACGATGCGATCGAGGAGCGGCTGTTCCTCGACCGCGCGTCGGTGGAGCCCTACGAGCGCGCACGGCTGGAAGAGGCGCTCGACCGAATCGAGCGCCACATGGACGACCGCGTGATGGTGTGGGAGCAGCGGCGGGCCGAGCTCGACGACAAGCTCGACGAGGCCCGCCGTCGGCGCGACGCAGCCGCCGGGGCCGCCGCCCGCGAGCGCGCGGAGGCCGAGCTTCGCGCCGTCGAGGAGGAGCGCGAGGCCGCCGCAGCCGAGATCTCGCGGCTGCGGGCCCGCGACGACGAAGACTACGAGACCTGGCGGGAAAACGCACTGGAGCGGCGTTACAACGTGCCCCGCGTGACACGGATGCTCGACGTGGAGCTCGTGATCACATGAGCGACGAGACGACAGAGGTCGAGCCGCGGCTGCGACCGGAGCCGGAGCCCGAGCCGGAGAAGGAAGACGACGAGTTGGCGCTCAAGCTGCTACACACCGCCGACTGGCACCTCGGGCGGCGCTTCCCGAGCTTCGCCCCCGAGGCGCAGCTCGAGCTGATGCGCGCGCGCATGTCGGTGATCGACGCGATCTTCGGCTCGGCTGCCCACAACCAGGTCGACGCGGTACTGTGCGCGGGCGATCTATTCGACGACCCACAGCCCGAGGAAGAGTGGTGGCGGCCGCTGGTGGACAAGCTGCGGCGCCACGCCGGGCCGGCGCGGCCGATCGTGCTGTTGCCCGGCAACCACGACTTCCTCGGCCCCGGCACCGTGTACCACCCCGACCACCCGTTCCGGCACGCGCTGGCCGAGCACGCGCACATCCACGTGGTGGATCGCGACGACTTCGAGCTGCGGCTCTCGCCCGATGCGATACTGCATTCGCGACCGTGCCGCAGCCGCGCCGAGGGCCTCGACCTCGCGATGGCCCTGCCCGCGCGGCGCGAGGGCGACACGTCGATCCGCATCGGCATGGTGCATGGGTCCACGTTCGACATGCCCGACTGCCAGACCAATTTTCCGATCGCCGGCGAGGCTGCGAAGGCGCGTGGCTTCGACTACCTGGCGATCGGCGACACCCATGCCTACCGCGTGTACGACCCGCCCGAGCACCCCACGGTGTACCCCGGCGCTCCCGAGCCCACGAGCTTCGGCGAGCGCGATGTGGGCTACGTGGCGCTGGTGTTCTTCGGGCGTCGGCGCCGGCGTCCGCTCATCCGCCCCGAGCGGGTGGCCCGCTTCACCTGGGAGGAGCGCGTGATCGAGGACATGCCCGCGCTGCGGCGGCTGCGGGACGAGGACCTGCACCGCACGGTGCTGCGCCTGCAGCTCCGCATGCGTCTGCACCCGGCCGAGCGCGACGAGCTCGAGGAGGTGCTGCGGCTGCTCGGCGGCACGTCGTCGAGCCACGGCCACGCCGCGGTGCTGCAGATCGATCGCAGTGGTCTGCGGCTCGACGCCACCGACCTCGGCGACGCGCTCGAGGGCGTGCCCCAGGTGCTGGTGGAGACCGCGACCCGGCTGCGCGCGAGAGCGGAGGCCGGCGGCGACGACGGCGAGATCGCGCAGCGAGCCCTCTACCACCTCTACCGGCTGGTGCGAGCAGGCTAGTATGCGGCTGCTCTCGCTCCGCGTGCGCAGCTTCGGCTGCGTGGAAGAGGCCCGCGTGGACCTGCGCGAGGGGGTCAACGTGCTCTATGGGCCCAACGACCTCGGCAAGAGCACGCTCGCGCACGCGATTCGGGCCGCGCTGCTCTTGCCCCCGGGCCACAAGGAGGCGCAGGAGCTGCGGCCATGGCATCGCGACGCCACCCCCGAGGTGGGGCTGTCGTTCCTCGCGCCCGACGAGCCGGGCGCGAGCGCGCTGCCCCGCACATGGCGCTTGCACAAGGCGTTCGGCGGCAAGGGCGGGCAGGCCGAGCTCGAGTGGTCCAACGACGGCGAGAGCTTCTCGCTCGAGCAGAAGGGCGCCGGTGTCGATGCCAAGCTGCGACAGCTCTTGGGCTGGGGCGTGGCGGAGGCGCGCGCTCGTGGCTCGCGGGGCTTCCCCACCTCGTTCCTCGCCACGGTGCTGCTCGGGCCCCAGGCTGCGCCGAGCTCGGTGCTCGGCCGCAGCCTCGAGGACGACCCGAGCGAGACCGGCCGCCTGCGCCTGACGGAGGCGCTGCAGGCCCTCGCCCAGGACCCGCGCTTCAAGGAGGTGCTCGACGAGGCGCAGCGCAAGGTCGATGAGGCGTTCACCCCGCTCGGCAAGCCCAAGAAGGGCAAGGCCTCGCCGCTGACCCCCGTGCGCCAGGAGATCGATGCGCTCGAGACCCGGCTGCGCGAGGAGGTCTCGCGGGTGCACGACAGCGATGGCGTGCGCGAGCAGATCCTGCGGACCGAGGCGGCGCGGACCGAGGCGATCGTGGCGCGCGACGAGGCCGACGCGGGGCTGCGTCGGGCGCGGGCGGCCCACGAGCAAGGGCAGGCGCGCACGCGGGCCGAGGCCCAGGAGCAGCAGGCCCGCGACGCGTACGAAGCGGCGCGCGCAGTGGCGGCCGAGAAGCGGCAGTGGGAAGAGGCGGTGCAGCGCCACCTGGGCCTGCGCCCCGCGGCCGAGGCCGCGCTCGAGCGGGCGCGGCAGAGCGACCAGGAGGCCGCGCAGGTGCTCGCGCGGACCGAGGCGGCGCTGCGGGCGATCGAGGAGGGTGGCGACGCGCAGGCCAAGCTCGCGCGCCAGGGCCTCGAGACGCGCAAGCTCGAGCTGCGGGCCGAGCACGAGCGCACGCATGCGCAGCTGCGGCGGGTGGAGGATGCGCTGCGGCTTGCGGTGAAGCTCGAGGAGCTCGAGCGCGAGCGTGAGGCGCTCGGGCAGGATCTCGCCGCGGCGGAGCATGCTGCGAGCCAGGCCGAGGCGGGGCGACGCGAGGCCGACGCGCAGCGGCGCGAGGCCGATGCGGCGCTGCGGCTGCGCCGATGGCAGCAAGCGTCGAGCCGGGTCGCGGCCGCCGAGGCGGCCCTGGCCGAGGTGGAGCGGCTGCAGGCCGAGGCCGAAGCCGACGAGGTTGCGATCGCGAGCGAGGAGGCAGCGATGCGCGCCGAGGCGCTGCCCGGGGCTGCGATGCTCGAGGCCTGGCGCGCCATGGCGGAAGAGCGCCGGGTCGCGCTCGCGCGGCTCGGTGTGGGGCTCTCGCTCGTGGTGCACAGGAGCGGGCTCGTGCCCATCGAGGCCAGCGTCGACGACGAGCCCGCGGTGGCGGTGAGCGTGGGCGAGCCGCTCGAGGCGCTGCGACAGCTGCGGCTGCGGCTCGGCGGCCAGACCGTGGAGCTCGAGGTGCACGCGGGCGATCCCGAGGCCCGCGCCGCCCACGAGGCGCTGGAGCTGCGCTGGGCCGAGGAGGTGGCGCCCGAGCTCGTGCGGCTCGGCGCGACCGACCTGCCCGCGCTCCAGGAGCGGCTGCACACCGCCGAGCGGCAGCGGCAGGCGCTCGAGCGCCGCCGTCAGGAGGTCGACGGCAAGCGCCGGCTGGCTGCGGCCCGCCACGAGCATGCGGCCGAGCTGCCGGCCCTGCGCCGCACGCTCGACGCCTGTGCACAGGCGCTCGGCGGCCTCGATCGCGACGCGCTCGAGGAGCGCGCGGGCCAGCACGACGAGGCCACGCTCGAGCGCCGCCGGGCCGAGGCCGAGGCGCGCATCGACGAGTCGCAGCATCGCCATGCGCAAGCCAAGTCGCGCGCGGCGAGCCTGCGCACCCAGCAAGAGGGCCGCACCGAGGACCACCAGCGGCTTGCGGCCGAGCTCGCCGAGCTGCGGCCCGCCGGTGACCCCGAAGAGGAGCGCGATGCCCTGTTCGACCGGCTCGCCGCGATCGAGGGCGAGCAGGAATCGGTGGGCGACGAGCTCACCGAGCTCGAGCACGCCCGCGCGCGCCGACGCGCCGATGCGCTCGCCGCCGTCCGCGACGCGCAGGCCGAGGCCGATCGCACGCGAGTCGCCAGTGCCCAGGCCCGCCGCGAGCTCGAGGATCGCCGCGACAACCTCGCCCAGGCCGAGGGCCGCCTGGCCCAGCTGCAAGCCCAGGTGGCGCGCATCGACGAGGCCGCGCTGCGGGCCGAGCTCGAGCGCGCGCAGGAGCACCTGCGGGCGCTGCCGGTGCCCGAGCAGGCGGTGACCGCCGAGCAGCTCGCGGCCGCGGAGGCGCAGCTCGCCGCTCGCCAGCAGACCGTGCGCGAGCTCGAGGCCGCGTTCGATCAGCAGCGCGGCGCGCTCAAGCACGTGGGCGGGGCCATTGCGCGCGAGCGGGCCCAGCAGACGCAGGAGGCGCTCGTGGCCGCCAAGCAGCGCGAGCGCGACCTCGAGCTCGACTACGAGGCGTGGCGATTGCTGACACAGACCCTGCGCGAGGCCGAGACGGCCGAGGGCCGGCACCTCGGCGAGGCGCTCGGCGCCCCGGTGCACCAGCGCTTTGCCGCGCTCACCGGCGGTCGCTATGGCGCGCTCGCGCTGGGCCGCGATCTACGGGCCGAGGGCCTCGAGGTCGCGGGCGCGCTGCGAGAGCTCGATCGCTTCTCCGAGGGCGTGCAGGACCAGCTGGCCACGATCTTGCGGCTGGCGATCGCCGAGCATCTCGGTACGGCGCTCGTGCTCGACGATCACTTGGTGCAGACCGATACCGGACGCGTGGCGTGGTTTCGCGACCTGCTCGTGCAAGTGGGGCGGCGCGCGCAGATCGTGGTGCTGACGTGCCGGCCGGAGGATTACTTGCGCGAGGGCGAGCGGCCCGCGGCAGGGCAGGCGGTGCACGACAGCGAGGGCGTGCGCGCGGTGGATCTCGCTCGGGTGATCCGGCGCGCCGGCGATCGGTGAGCCGATCACGGCGCGGGGTCTCGGGCCGGCGGGACCGCCGGGAACCAAAGCGTGAACTTCGCGCCCTGCCCGAGCGCCGTATCCAGGCTCACCGTCCCGCCGTGATGGGTCGCGCACGTCTGGACCATCGCAAGCCCAAGCCCGGTGCCCGCGTCCCCCTTCGTGCTGAAGAACGCCTCGAATACTCGCGCTGCGACCTCCGGTGACATCCCAGGCCCGTCGTCGGCAACCTCCACCCACGCGCCGTCCTGCGCTCCGCCGGTGCGCAGCACGATCGTTCCGCCGTTGGGCATCGCGTCGATCGCATTGATGATCAGGTTGACGAGCGCAGACAGGATCTCCCCCGCATGCGCCGTGATCAGCGGCGGTGCGTTGGACTCCGCGCAAATACTACATGAGACCCGTCCAGAGGCCATGCGCGGCTTCGCCAGCTGGATCGCCTCCCTGACGAGCCGGTCGAGATCCACGCCCGGCTTGAGGACGTCCGGGACCTGCCGGCCGAACGCCTGGAGCCTCACCAGCGTCTGAAGGCCAGCCTGGAGCGCGGCCTTCATCACCTCGATGCTCGCCGCCGCCGGGCCGATGTCGCCGCGCCGCAAGCTCCGCTCGACGATCTGGAGATGAAGCGACAGCGGATTCAGAAGGTTTCGGAGATCGTGGGAGATGCCCGCCGCCATCTGGCCCAGGGCGCGGAGCTTCTCCGTGCGCACCAGCGTATCTTCCGATCGCTGCAGCCGCGCTCGCGTCCGATTCTGCTCGGCGCGACCCCTGGCCTCGGCGACCTCGCGCCGCACCGCCGCGCTCAAGCGTGAGAGATTGGACTTCAACACGAAATCGTGCGCACCGGCGCGCATGCACTCTACGGCCGCATCCTCCCCGATCGTGCCGGAGACGATGATGAACGGGACGTCGAGCCCGAGCTCCTTCACGAGACGGAGCACGGCGGGCGCGTCGAACCCCGGCAACGAGTGATCGCAGATCACGACGTCCCAGGGCTCCGCGAGCGCGTCCCTCAACACTTCCAGATCGTCGACGCGCCGGACCACGGGCTCGTACCCGTCGCGCCGGAGCTGGCGCAACACGAGCTTCGCGTCGTCCTCCGAGTCCTCGACGAGCATGAGCCTGAGATCTTCGCTCACTGTCCGCTCCGCGGGATCGGCGGCTGCACGTTCAGGAGGAGCCAATAGATGCCGAGGTGCCTCACCGCCTCCGCGAACTCCCCGAAGTCGACCGGCTTGCGAACGTAGCTGTTCGCGCCGAGCTGGTAGCTCTTGAGCACATCCTCGTCCTCCTTCGAGGAGGTGAGCACCACGACGGGGAGCGCATTCGTACGGTGGTCGGCGCGGATCCGCTGGAGCACGTCGAGGCCGCCGAGGCGCGGGAGGTTCAGATCGAGGAGCACGAGCTGGGGCAGGCGATCCGGATCCCGTCCCGCGTGCGCACCCGTGCAGAACAGGTAATCGAGTGCCTCGACGCCGTCGCGCGCGACATGGACCGGATTCATGATGTGGCTCTTCTTCAGCGCCCGAAGCGTCAGCTTCTCGTCGTCCTCGTTGTCTTCCACGAGCAGGATCTCTTTGTCGTTCACGTTCATCGTTCTCCACGACCAGAGCTAGAGGGTGAAATGGAACGTCGCGCCCTGGTTTGGAGCAGCGTTCGCCCAGAGCCGGCCACCGTGCCGGTGGATGATGCGTTGCACCGTCGCCAGACCAATACCGGTACCTTCGAAGTCCGTTGATTTGTGCATCCGTTGAAAGGCGCCGAACAGCTTGCTGGCAAACGCCATGTCGAAGCCGGCACCATTGTCACGCACGAAGTACGCTGGACCCCCGCCGTCCTCGGCCACGCCGACCTCGACGCGCGCATTGGCCTGCTTGGACGTGAACTTCCAGGCGTTCCCCAGGAGGTTCTCGAGCACGATCCGGAGCAGGCGGCCGTCGGCGTTCGCGCGGAGCCCCTCGGCAACCACGAAGTCCACGACCCGGTCGGGGTAGGCCTGGTCGAGCTTGCCGCCGATCTCGCGCGCGAGAGCCGTCAGGTCGACGTCGTCGCGGTGGAGCTCGCTGCGCGACACGCGGGACAGGCCGAGGAGATCGTCGATGAGCTGGCCCATGCGCTGGGCGGCGGCGCGCACCCGACGGAGGAAGTCCTTGCCGTCCTCATCGACGACATCGTTGTAGTCCTCCAAGAGCGCCTGGCTGAAGCCGTCGATGCTCCGGAGCGGCGTGCGGAGATCGTGCGCCACGGAGTAGCTGAACGCCTCCAGCTCGCGCGTCGCGGCCTCCGCAGCGTCCCTCGCCACCCGTAGCGCGGCCTCATCCTTCTGCCGCTGGAGCTCGGCAGCCCGCTCCGCCGAGATATCGCGGAAGACCATGACCGCGCCGGTCAGCTCACCGCGAGCGTCCCGTATGGGCGTGGCGCTGTCGGCCACGGATCGCTCCACGCCATCCCTCGCGACGAGCAGCGTCGGGCCGCTGAACGCCGCGCTGGCCTGCTGCTCGAGGGCCTGCTCGAGCGGGCTCTCGACCGCGTCCCGAGTCCGCTCGTCGACCAACCGGAGCACCTCGCCAGAAGGCTTGCCCCGCACCTCTGCCACTGACCAGCCGGTGAGCCGCTCCGCCATCGGATTCATGAGGACGACGCGGCCGCTCGGGTCCGTCGCGACGACCCCCTCGCCGATGCTGTGCAGCGTGGCAGAGAGGCTCTCCTCGCTCACGCGCAGGGCCTGCTCCGACCGCCGGCGGCGGTCGCTCTCGGCGCGGAGCATCGAGAACGCGAGCAGGACGAGCGCGGCGCTCACACAGGTCCCGCCGATCAGGACGCCTCTCATCGTGTCGAAGCTCGCACGCACCGCGCTCTGCCGCTCCGCGAGGAGCCGACGCTCCTCCGCGATCATTGCCTCGATCGCCGCGCGCACGGGCGCCGACCGCCGTGCCGCGACCGCAGATGCTTCCCACTCGAGGTCGAACCCGCGCTCCCGCCTGTGGGTGACCGCCTCGTCCAGATACTTCAACCGCTGGTCAACGAGCGGCCCGAGTGCGTCCACACGTTCCACCTGGGCGGGATTGTCCGATACCAGCCGGCGGATCGCGGCCTGCCTCTCTCCGGTCCGCTCGCGCGCCGTCGCGTACGGTTCGAGCAGGCTCTCGTCGCCGGTCAGGCTGTAGGCGCGCCGCGCAGCCTCGGCATCCACGAGGACGATGCGCAGATCATCGAGCGCCACGATGACCTCCTCCGTGTGCTCGACCCAGTACGTCGTCTCGACGAACGTGCTCGCAGTACGGAGCACGAGCCCGCCCACGAGCGTCATGACCGCAAGTGAGAGCCAGAGTCCAGCAGAAGGTACCGCGTCTCGTAAGCGTTGGCGCATCTGCTTACCGTTCCGAGCGGGCGGTCCTGACGACGAGCCGACCATCGATCACGATGGGGGAAATCTACCAAAGAAACAAACCTCTCGGGATCCCATTCGAATGCGGTCGGGAGCAGATACTCGACTGGGAGAACCGCCGGCTCGGCTCCTCGAACACGTTGCGGCTTCGACATGAGCAACTGCCTTGCCGATGGCGGAAACATGCTGCTCCACTCCCCAGAGCCTGGAGGAAATCGACGGTTGAGCCCGCCTCGACAGACCCATGCTCGATGATCGTCAGCGAGCCATCGCCCCAAGAGCTAGCCCACCGAGCCCCGTGATACACAGGGCGCGATGGGCCTCGCCGCGCTCGTGCTCGCCACCAGCGCCTCGATCGCGCCGACGGTCGAGCTACGGTGGAATGCCCCCGAAGGCTGCCCCGACGCCGCAACGGTGACCTCGCGCCTCGACGAGTATCTCGGCCACGCACAGGCTTCCGGCGAGCCCGCGAGAGTGGAAGCCGAGGTACGCCGGCAGGCCGACGGATCGTGGGAGCTGTCCCTCCGCTTCGAGGATCGTCCCGAGGATCCACGGGTGCTGACCAACGCCACGTGCGAGGGCTTGGCGGAGGCCGCGGTGGTGGTGGTGGCGATCGTGGTGACACCCGAGCCCATGGAGGAAGAGGTCGAGCCACCCGAACCCACCGTGCCGCTCCCGAGCGAGCGCGCACTCGAGCCCTCTGCACCCGCACCCGCACCCGCACCCGTACCCTCGATGGCCGGGGCCGAGCCCACGAGCAGCTCGCCGCGCCCCGTGGAGCTCTCCGTCGCCGCGCTCGCCGGCGTGGGCTACGGCGCCGTCCCGGTGGGCTTCACGCTCGCCCCTTCGTTCGCAGTCTCCGCCCAACGCTGGCGCGTGAGCCTCTTTGCGATCTACGAGCCCACGCGTTCGCTCCGCCTCCCCGACCTGCCCGCATCGGGCAGCGACGTGATGCACTGGGCGCTCGGACCCGAGGCCTGCTGGCTGCCCCGCCTTCGCCCCCGCCTCGCGATCCCGGTATGCAGCGGAGTCGAGCTCGGTCGGCTCGACGCCACGCCCGTGCAGCTCGTCGACGGCCGGCGCCGCCAGTCGCCATGGGCCGCCGCGAGCCTCGGAGCAGGCCTCCGCGCGCGCGTGCACGCGCGCGTAGCCTTGTGGCTCTCCGCATCGGCGGTGATCACGCTCACACCCGCACGCGTGGTCGTCGAAGGCGAGCCCTCGCCCTTGTTTCGCACCGCGCCGGTGGGCGTCCGCGGTCTCGCCGGCCTCGAGGTGATCGTGTGGTGACGAAATCAGGCCCATCCCGGCAGACAGAGGGCGGGACCATGCGCGCGCAGCTCGACACGATCGCGCAGAGCCCGCAGCCCTTCCGGGAGATCCACCGCCAGCACTTCGACTTCGTCTGGCGCAGCGTGCAGCGGCTGGGGGTCGACGCGGCCTCCGTCGACGACGTGATCCAGGAGGTGTTCCTCGCCGCCTATCGCCGCTGGGGCACGTACGACGCGCGCCGGCCGTTCAAGCCGTGGCTGTTCGGCATCGCCCTCAACGTGGTCCGCATGGCCCGACGCGGCGAGTCCCGTCGCCGACGGCGCGTAGAGGCGGTCGCGGTGCAGCACGACGTGTCCGAGCCCACCGACGCCACGCAGCGCCACGCGGAGCTCGATCTGCTCCAGCGCCTGCTCGCCGTGCTCGACGACGACCAACGCACGGTGGTGATCCTGATCGAGATCGAAGGCATGAGCCCGCGAGACGTCGCCGCTGGGCTCGGCCTCAGCGTCAACACCGTGTACTCGCGCCTGCGCCTGGCGCGAGCGCACCTGCAACGCGCCGCGGCGCGCCAGCGCGCCCGAGAACCGAGGTCTGCATGAACGACGACGACGACATCGAGCTCGACGAGCTGTTCGCGGCGGCCAGGGATCTGCGAGCGCCGGCTGGGACCGAGGCGCGCGGCTGGGCGCGGTTCGAGGGTGCGCTCGGCGGCCCTGGAGCGGCCACGGCGGCCTCGACCAAGCTCGCCTGGCTCGCCCCGGCAGCAAAGCTCGGGGGCGTGGTCGCGGTGGTGCTCGCCATCGGCGTGGGCCTGAGCGGACGAAGCGACCCGTCGCCCGCGAAGCGGGCCGCGGCAACGATCTCACCGAAGACTGCACCGAGCGTCCAGGCCGCCCCTGCGACGCCCGACGCCACGCCGGCCTCGCCACCTCGACCGGAGCTCCCATCGCCGAGCACCTCGACGCACGCGGACGCCCGGACTCGCGCGACCGCTGCACCGCGACCATCGACGCCACGCTCCCCCGCGACGGTCGAGCCCGTCGCGCCGACCGAGCCGACCGAGCCGATCGCCGCCCCCGAGTCCGAGGTGGTCGAGCTGCAGCGACCAACGACGCTGTCCGGAGCCGCCGCCGATCCTCCACCCGCCTCCCCCACCGACGCGCTGCGCCTCGAAGCCGAGCTGCTCGGTCGCGCCTGGGTGGCGATCCGCGAGGGCCGAGCCGCGCAGACGCGAGCGCTGCTCGCCGAGCACGCCCGAACATTCCCCAAGGGGGCCCTCGTGCCCGAGCGCCAGGCCTGCCAGCTCGTTGCGGCCTGCATCGCGGGGGATCACGACGCGCTCGACCGCGCCCGCCGCTACCTCGCCGAGCACCACGCCTCCCACCTCGCCGCGCGTGTGGCCACTGGTTGCGGCCTTCGGACGCCGTAGGCATCGAATCGGGTGACGAGACCCGCCCCCCGGCGGCAGATACCAGCCGATGACACGGACACCCCAAGGATGGTTGCGCCTGGGCGGGCTCGGTCTCGCCACGCTCGCCGGCTGCATCGGCGACCTCGACGTCGGCAAGAAGCCGAACATCAACCTACCCCCGATGGATACCGACGGCTCCGACGAAGCCGAGGGGCCCGGCATGACGTCCAGCATGCTCCCGGGCACGTCGAGCGGCGACGAGAGCACCGACGACGAGAGCACCGACGACGACACGACCACGGGCGCACCGAGTGACGTCTCACCGCCGTGCGAGCTCGGTGGCGCGGGCCCGGGCCAGGATCCCGCCGTGCAGTGGGGCGTGGTCTGCGGCGGCCAGACCCAGGAGCTGATCCACGCCGTCGCGGTCGACGGCACCGGTGCGATCTACGCAACCACGCAGGTCGAAGGCCCTGTGCCGAGCACGGTGCTGATGGGCGACGACGAGATCACCAGCACGGGCTTCTTGCCAACGCTGCTCGTCACCAAGCTCGCCCCCGACGGCGAGATCCTCTGGAATCGCTCCTTCTTCGGCGAGCAGGCCTGGTGGTACGGGGGCTCGCTCGCGGTCTGCGACGACCGCGTGTACCTCGTCGCGAATCGCGGGAGCTTGCCGGAGCTCATCGACTTCGGCACCGGGATCGTCGACGGCAACATGGCCGTGGTCGCCTTCGACACCCAGACTGGCGAGACCCAGTGGGCGATGGCGACCGGCCAGGACGACGAATTCTCCGGTGGCTTCCCGGTCGGCGCGGTCTCGTGCCGGGGCGACGGCGTCGTCATCGAGGGCTCGACCGCGGTCGACGTGGTCCTCGACGACGTCATGCTCGATGGCAGCCTCGACACCGTCGACACCGGCTACGTCGTCGTGCTCGACTCCGACGGCCACGCCAGCTGGGGCGCCTTCGAGACCATGCTCACCGCCTCGGCCGCGCTCGGGCCCGCGGGCGAGCTCGTCACCCTCGGCTACGCGCCCGGGGGCGCCGGGCTGGCGCGTCGGGCCGCCGACGGCACGCTCGACTGGCAGCAGACCTTTCCTGCCACGTCCGGCGTCACGCTCACGAGCGTGGCCATCGACGACGCTGGCGGCATCACGATCGCCGGCGGGTTCAGTGACCAGCTCGACCTGGGTCTTGGACCACTCGTCAACGGCGACCCGCCCAACGATCCGCTCGATCCCACCGATGACTGGTCGCTGTCCGATGGGTTCGTCGCCCACTACGACACCACCGGTACCGTGCAGTGGAACACCGTGCTCGCCGAGATCGGCTACGACTACGTCGTCATCGCCGGGCTCGCGAGCGACGGCACGCCGGCCGTGCAGTGGGGCTCGCCCGCCGGGACCCAGCTCCTCGCCGTCGACGGCGTGACCACGGCCCCCGTGGCCACGCTGCCGGGCATCTACGTGCAGACGATCAGCCGGCACCCCACCGGTGGCTTCGCCGTCGCATGGACCGAACCCTCGCAGCTCACCCCGTTCGCGCCCCCGCTCACCGCACGCGGCGGGCTCGACTTCGTGATCGCGAGGCTCGTGCCCTGAGAGCGTGGCGGCCACGCGCCAAAACGAAACTAGTCGTGGTCGTGCTCGACGTGTCGGATCTTGCGGACCGTCTTGGTGTGGTGGTGCTCGTCGCCACCGCGCCGGTCGAGCCGCACCGGGATCCCCACCGTGACGCCCGCGAGCACGGACAGCCCGGTGTTCGAATAGTCGGGCAGCCCCGCCATCCTGCGACGCGGCGAGCTCAGCCCTCTCGCACCTTCGCCCGCACCAGTTCGGTGCTCAACGCCTCGAGCCACTCCTCGACCTCGTTCTCGCTGATCTCGCGCGTGTGTTCCTGCTGCGAGAGCTTCTGGTGCAGCTTGGCCAGGTGTCCGAGCGCGAGCCGGATGCGACTGCGTACGGTTGGCTCGGGTAGCTCCAGGATCGCTGCGACCTCACCTGCCGTGAGGTCTTGCCAGTAGTAGAGCTGAATCAGCTCTTGCTGCGCGAGCGGCATGTTCCAGAGCGCGTCGAGCAGCAGCCGGTGGTTCTCGCGCGCCGCCAGGAGCGAGGACTGACGCTGGCCGGTGAGATCCGCCAGCGAGCTCGTTGCGGGAGAGAATCCGTCGCCGAGCTTGTAGCGGCGGCGCAAGTACTCGTCGCCCACATAGCGCGCGATCCGATAGAGGTAGGTCTTGAACGAGGAATCGCCGCGGAATCGATCGCGATTCTTGACCAACCTCTCGAAGGTCTCCTGAACGAGATCCTCGTGCTCCAGCGCAAACCTGACGAAGAAGTAGCGGCGAATGCCCTTGAAGTGACGAGCCACCAATTGTTCGCCCGCGAGGCGGTCCCCCTCCCTCCACTTTTCCAGCAGCACGAGATCGGAGTCAGTGCGCGCGGCCATGGCGCGCCATGGTAGCACGCCATGGCCGCGCGCCAACAGCACAGAAGCCGTTCGGTCTGTACCGGCTCAAACCGGTCTTCCAGTGCACACGAGCCGTCTTGGAGCAGCTACGGTCGGTCGGGCATGGCGTCCTTGGGCATGGCTTTGAGCCAGATCTTACGCTGCTTGGTCACGGGCGGTGAGGCGTTGCTGGTCGCGACCACGTCGACCTCAAGGAGATCGACCATGGCCGAGAAGCTGTAGTAGGCGTAGTCGGTGCCCCGCGTCCACGACATGGTGGTTCCTATCGTGTGCGAGGCCGTGATCTGCCAGCCCACGCCTCCTTGGCTGAAATCCATGAGCCTTACCTGGATGGTGCTGTTCGGAGGGTTGTTCAGGTTTACATGGTAGGTATGCAGAGTCTGGTTGTTGTTGCTCAGCGAATCCGGAGCGTGGATGAGTTGCAGAGCGTTGTTGACATCGATGGTGCCAGTGAGCACCAAGGGATGTTCATCGACCACGACAAGTTGACTAGGCATGAGGGCGTGCGTTTCTTTTCACGGCGCGTGAGACGCGAGCCGGACGAATGGTTGTGTGAGTGAGCGGTAAGCTCGATTGGTTCGGTTGGTTCGGTTGGTTCGGTTGGTTCGGTTGGTTCAGTTGGGGCCGCCGGAAACCAGCTTGGCGAGTTCTTCCTTCATCGCATCAAGGTCGCTTCGCGGCGGAAGTGAAGCGAAGCGGCTCATGGCCAGAATGGCGAGCGCCTTGGCGCGAGAAGCATCCTTACCGGTAAAGTCGAGCGCAAGAGCCAGCGTGCCCTCGAGGCGTACTCGCTGTTCCGCAAGCGCCTCGGGCGTCTGGCTAAGGCTCCACTCGATCGCCTCTGCATAATGATTGGCCTTCGCAAAGGCTTCCTCGAAGGCGATCAGGTCTTGGTCAAAGACCGCTTGCGTGGCGATGCTGCCCCAGAAATCCAGACCGTCACTGTCAGAGTCCGGTGAGCGGCGCGACAGCTCCTCGCGCAGCGCATGAGCCAGGTCACTCCCTGTCGTGGAAGTCTCGCTGTTCAGCTCGATGCGCAAGAGCGCGTTGATGGCTGACAGGCGAAGATCATTGCTCTTCGCCCAGACCTCCTCGAGGAGCACCCGCGCGCGCTCCTTCGCTTCGTGCTCGAGAGGGTCACCTCTGGCCAGCAAGTTCCCGAGGTCGAACGCAGCCTGAAACCACTCCGAGGACCGCTCGGATGAGTCGGACGAGTTGATTGTCTCGGACAGCGCCAGCGCACGCTCGTAGTTACTCTTGGCACGCTCCACATCGGACTCCGACGCGCCGCGGCGCTCGAAGATCGAGCCAAGGTTGGTGTGAGCACGAGCGAGCTCTCGAGCATCCCCAAAGAATGTGCGCTGGAGGACTACCAGCCACTGGTTCGCTAGCGCGTCCCGGAAGTCTCCCTCTCGTTTCTGGACGGTAGCTTGGAGCTCGCGGTAGTCGGCGCGACGGGGGCTGCCCCACGGCTCGAACAGGCTCTCGAACAAGCCTTCGATGGTGGCGAGAGCATCGCGTCCACGCTCGAGCTGTTCGAGCCGCATGATCACCGTCTTTGCGACGAAGAGCTCGATCTCTAGGCGGGCGTCGTCGTAACCTGCGCTCTCTGCTGCACGATTCGCCCTACGGTACGCCTCCATGGCGCGATCTGGCTGCCCCCTGAGCGCGAGGACGCGGCCATGCTGTCGCTCGGCGGCCGAGAGCCCGATACGATCGTCGCCGGCTCGCTCGACACCGAGCTCGGCGAGGAGGAGCGCGTGGTCGAGGTCTCCACGGCGCTGGTGCTCGACCGATCGTTTCAATGCCTCCTCTACCTCGGTCGGAATCTCCGCAGGAGGCGGACCACTGAGCCGGCTTCGCACCGTTTCCTCGATGTCGCCCACGAGTTCGTCCAACGGCCGCTCCGGCGCGGTATCAAGGAGTCCTTCCAGATCCTCGACCCACAGCCGAAGGTGCTGTTTCCGAGCACCCGTCTTCGGGTCATGCGACCGGTCGCACAGCGCGCTCGCCTCCGCGTCGATGCGTTCAAGGTGCGCTTCGATGTCGAGCAGGCTCATGTCTGCCCCGGCCTCTTCGAGCTGTACGCGGAGCGGCCCCCACCCGAGATGATCCTGGACGCGCACGACCGAGGCTTCGAGATCACACTCGCTCGACTGCTCCTGATTCCACCACGCAAGCAGCCCGACCCCGAGCAATAGCCCGACGAACAGCATGGTGGGAGCCGAGAGCGTCGGCTTGTGTCGGGTCTGCTCGAGTGCGCTCACGAGCGCCTGAAGGTCGCTCCAACGTGCATGCGGCTCGGGGGCTAGCCCCCGCCGGAGCACCCGGTACAGCTTGCTCGACAGCCGCCTGTCGTGAGCAGGCGCTTCACGCTCGATCATCGTGAGCAGCTCATCGCGACCCTCCCCCACGAAGGGGCGCTCGCCGGTGAGTGCCTCCCACAGCGACACACAGAACGCGAACTGATCGCTGCTCGGCGTCGCGGGCTCGCCACGGAGCTGCTCGGGGGCCATGTACGCGACGGTTCCCAGCAAGGTGCCCGTCTTGGTAACGACCGCCGCACCCTCGCTCGCGCCCAGTGGGCTGAGATCGACCAGCGGTGCCTTGTCCAGGGTGATCGTCCCGGCCAGCCCGAAGTCGCCGACGAGGATTCGGCCGCGGCTCGTCACGAACACGTTGTCGGGCTTGAAATCGCGGTGCACGATGCCGACCTCGTGGGCCGCCACGAGGCCCATTGCGGCCTGGACGTAAGCATCCAGCAGCGCGGCGACGCTGCGCTCCGATTGCCACTCGCGAAGCGTGGTGCCATCGACGTACTCCATCGCGAGATAAATTTCGCCTTCGTTGCTGCCCACGTCGTAGATCCGCACCACATTGGGGTGCGTGAGCTTGGCGAGTACCTGTGCCTCGCGAAGCAGGCGAGCGCTGAGCTTGTCGGCCGCCGCGAACGGCAGACCCCTCACGAGCTTGATGGCCACGGGGCGCCCGAGCTGGGAATCGTGCGCCAGGAAGACGACTCCCATGCCTCCGCGGCCGATCTGGCGCTCCAGCCGATAGCGCCCAAGCGAGAGCAGCGCTCCCACCTCGTCACCGACCTCGTCGCGGAACCCGAAGTACGTCCGCAAGCGCTCGTACTCGGCACGGCCCTCGATGTCGAGATCGGCCAGCGCATCGGCTTGCAGGGCTTCCCTCGCCGTGTCCGGTTCGTCCAACTCGATTAGCCCATCCGTCATGGCTTCATTCGAAGCTTCGCCCGAGCCGCCATCCGACTTCAACCCGGCTGGACCCGTGTCGGGCCTCTGGCTCGAATCCCTGGGCATTCGAGGGCTCTGTGTCGCGATCGCCACGACGATCACCACGGCGAGAGCAATCTTGGCGAGAGCGATCTCACGAAATTTGTTGGAGAGCACCGGTGATCGAGCAGTACCCAGCCGACACGGTGGCGGAGATGCGCCTGCTTGCGACGCATCAACGAACCGCGGAGCAGAACCGTGGGAGGTCCCATGCTCACCAATCGTAGTCGTCTCCACGTCATACTCACCAAATTCGTCGACTGGATCCGAACCGATGCCGGCAGGGAGGAAACGATCAGGACTCAAGCCGACGAGATTCGTAGCCGGGTCAAAGGACAAGCAACCAAGGATGGGCTGACCATCGCGTCGATGCCATGGGGTGGGTCGTTCGTAAAACGGACCGGCCTGCGTCGACACATGCAGGGCAAGACCCCGATCGAAGGACAGGACGTCGATCTCCACTTCGTGGTCAATCCTGCAACCAAGGCAGATCAAGATCTCGTTGGCCTCCTCACGAGGTTCGATCGCTATCTCGAGGCCTCATACCCCGAGACCGAGCGAGAGCTCAGCAAGAGCTCGGTGAGGCTCAAGTACGTAGGTACGAAGCTGTCCTACGATGTCGTTCCTCTGCTCGCAACCAACGATGACAGGCGACAGATCCTCATCCGTGCCAACGGCGAGCGACGGGAGACATCCATCCAAGATCACGCCGACTTCGTGAAGCGACGTACCAAGGCAAGTCAGCTGCAGGAAGGCCGAGTCCAGTTCAACGAAATGGTTCGCCTATTCAAGTGGTGGCGTGAGGTAAAGTGCCAGGGTGACACGAGCCTGTACAATACATTGCTCATCGACCTGCTCTGCGCCCATGCATTCGACAGGTGCGGGGTCGACATCACCTACCCAGCAACCTTGGCCAAGTGGTTTGGAGTGCTTGCCAACCTGGTGGGAGCTCGTGTGCCGGTATACTTTCAGGACTATCAGAAATGGTCGGGGCCGCCGTCCTTCCGGCCATGGTCCGTGGTCGATCCGGTCAACCCCGAAAACAATGTCGCGGGTCGGCTGAACGATCTCGATGTAGGCACACTTGCAGCATGGCTCGAGGAAGGGCGCGACGCATTGCTACGAGCCGTCTCGGCCGACATCGATGGTGACGAAGGCGACGCCATCGCAGCCCTCGTTCCCGTCTTCGGTAGGCACATCGTAAACAATCCTTGAGCGTACCATGGCTTACACGAATACGATATCCCGAACGGCATCGGTCACGGCCACCGAAACACGGGTACGGTCGGTACTGCGCAAAGTACGGGTCGATCTGCTCGCGGCGGCCTATCGGGGACTGAGCGTATCCAATCGGCTCGAACAGCACCTCGACGACATTTCGTACATGCTTCAGAAGAACGCCCTGCGGCACTTCGAAATCCGAGTGAGCGTCGGTGCTCGGTTGCACCGAGCCTGGCGCTACGAGATCTCGGACGATGGAAGACTGCTAGGCGCGGGAGAAGAGGGAGGAGGGATCGACTTCTATCAATGCCCAGCAGCGTCCAGCATTACGCTGGTGATCTCCAGGCGTCCCGATCTTCATCAGTCCATCTCCCAAGAGATCGATCGCCTCGGGTGGACCACCTCGGTCGTGGAGTTGCAAGGAGCCGGTGTTCGAGAACGAGCCTACGAGAAAGACGGCTACGGCGTGATCAGAACACGATTCGACCTCGCTTGAGAGTCCGGAGCACGATGAACGAGATCAAATTCCCCAATCCTGTAGCCAAGAAGACGTGGGAAGGCCTGGTAGGGCTCGATCACGTGAAGACGCTGCTCGTGGATACGCTCGAGCTGCTGCTCGAGCCGGATCGTCTCATCGATTGGCAACGACGGCATCACCGGCGCCCCTTGAAGCTCGCAACCTTCGTAGAGAAGACCTGGCCGTTGGTGATCTTGCAAGGAGATGTCGGGTGTGGCAAGAGCGCGATCGCATCGAGCGTGGGCGACCCGCTCGCTCGGAGGTTGGGCGCACCCGTCGTGCTCGTGGAAGCCCCAAGCAACGTACGTGGCTCGGGCCTCGTCGGTGAGATGTCGGCGAGGATCTCGGAGACATTTCGCAGCGCGTGCGCCAAGACGCCGAGGAACGGGCATCTCTTGCTCGTGCTCGATGAAGGCGACGACATCGGGACGAGCCGTGAGCAGCTCCAGGCCCACCACGAGGATCGCGCAGGGGTCAATGCGCTGCTCAAGGAATTGGATCGCTTGGCAACGGAGCAGCCACGGGTGGTGGCTCTGATGATCACCAACCGTGGCGGAGCCCTCGATCCGGCCTTGATGCGTCGTGCAGCCTCGTGCCTGCAGTTCGAGCGACCCAAAGGCTCGGCACTCGTGGTAATCTGGTCGTCGCTCCTGGAGGGGCTCGAGGTGCAAAAGGCCGAGCGCGACGAGATCATCCGCCGCTGTCAAAGAGACGTGCCCTACACGTTCTCTGATCTCGTTCATCGTGTCGGGCGTGCAGCGGTCCTTCGAGCCTATCGAGAAGAGCGCCCGGTGGCTGCCCAGGACGTTCTCCACGCCCTGGGAGAGATCCAGCCGACCCCGCCGTTTCGGGGCGACACCCGGTTCCTCGCCGCCGATTGAGCATGGGGAGAGCAATGGAGAAGGCGCCAATCATTCTCATGCACTCGATGTTCCCGCCGCCGATCACCAAGGACGCGGTGCTCGAAGCATTGCTCGAGGAGCAACGCGGGATGGCGCTGGACTGGGTGACAATCCAACCCGACTATCAAAAGCTCGAGCACTTCGACCAGGGCTACGACTGGGCGGGCGCGGCAGCCAAGCAGCGCGAGCAGTTCGAAGCAGAGCTCGAGCCCTTGCTAGCTGCCGATCCCATTCGCCCGCTGATCTACTTCGGCCTCGCGCCAATACCGCTGGCGTTCCATCTGGGCACCCTCGTGACGCATCGTGCGCGACTGCAAATCCATCAGCATCACCACGAGCGTGCGGATTGGCGCTGGTCGTCTCATGATGGATCTCTGCGATCTCGGCCGCTGGCAGTCCCAATGGGCGCTCTCAGCGAAGACGAGAGTGCCATAGAGGATCTGGTGCTCCGGGTGAGCACGTCTCACGCAGTCAAGGCCAAGGATACGAGGGAGGCGCTCAGCGGGCGCACGCAGACCGTTCATAATATCGAGCTCCGGGTGCAAGAGGATCCACACCCAGACTTCTTCGAGTCACGTATCGACCTGGAGGATTTCTGCAAGGAGTTCGACAGCCTCATCGGCGACTTGAATCGACGATACCCATCGGCAAGGACCCTGCACCTCTTCGCGGCGGTGCCTTGCGGCGTCGCGTTTCGCATGGGCACCTGGTACAGCAACCTCAAGAAGCTCAAGCCCATTCATACGTATCAATACGATCAGCACAGCGAGCCTCGTTATGCTCCTGCGCTGCAGCTCGGAGCCATCACGCGAGCGTCGCTTCTCTTGCTGACGGCGGATCCTCCTAGCTCCACCCCCACGTCGGGCCTGTCGGAAGTAAAGACCATCTGCGACCTCTTCGAGCCGCACGGCTCGCGGATCAAAGTGAGCGTCGTTCCCGGCCTGACTGCGTCCGAGCTGCATCACCGACTCGACTGCCATGCTCGGATTCTACACTTCGCTGGTCACGGCACACATCCGACTGGGAGCAGAGAGGATGGGGCTCGCGATCTCGTTTGCCCCGAGATCGCGGAACCCGGCGCCTTGGTATTGCTTGGCATCGACGGTCGGAGCATCGGCATCAGACACGACGACCTGGTATCCATCGTCAAGAGCGGCAGGCCGCAGGGGTTGCGTTGCGTGGTCTTGGCTGCCTGTCACAGCGCCGAGCTTGCCGAGCGTTTGGTCGACGAAGCAGGAGTCGAGCATGCAATCGGCTTCCACGGCGCGATCGACGACCAAGCGGCGAGAGAGTTTTCCGTAGCATTCTACCGTAGCCTGCTCAAGCACGGAATCGTCGAGGATGCCTTCAAGGAAGGCGAGCGTCAGATCGACTTCGCAGGCCGAGACGGCCGTGAGCAAGTTGCATACTTTCCCGAGCTCGGCCGAAGCCGTAGGCCGCTCATCCATTGACGATCCCACACGCACCGTATCCAGGTATCACGCCGATTGGCTCGTCTTGCCAGGAAGACGATCACGATGAAACACGCACTACTGGTAGGTGTCACCGATGCGGCACCAGAGGGCCTGCGGCCGGGACCGAACCTCGCGGCCATGACCACACTGCTCCGCGATCTCGGCGGCTGGACGATCATCGAGTGCGCCGAAGACACGAGCAGGCGCGAACACGTAGTGCAGGCGCTCGCGGCCATGATCGATGCCTGTCGACCAGGCGATGCGTGCCTCTTCTATTTCTTTGGCCACGGTGGTGTCGTGCAATTCTCCGGGCTGAACGGCCAGGTGGGTAAGCATCCGGTATTCTACATTGCCACGCTGCGGCCAGCGGGATCTCCGATGAGCGGCGTGCTCGACCGCGAGCTCTCCGCGGCCTTGACTCGCCTCGATGCCATCTGCGGCAACGTCACCGCGATCCTCGATTGTTGCCACTCGGCGTCGATCGTCCGGGAGGACGGGATCCCCACGATCCCTGCGCCCGCTTGGGTCATGGCGCTCGATCGGGCCGAGCTCGAGCGCGAGCTGGCCGTGGTGAGCCATCCTCGAATCGTGCGCCTATTCGGCTCGTCCTCGCAGCGGCTCGGATATGCTCAGCGTCGGCCCGATGGGCACCACGGCCGGCTGACGACAGCGTTCGTGGACGTGTTGCGTGAGGCCGAGCTTCGCTGTGATCGGTCGAGCTGGGACGCCGTAGCACATCGCGTGCGTGAACGAGTGAGCCTCGATCTCGGCACCGAGGATCAGCGCATCGTACTCGCGGGTCCGCGGGAGCGGCTCTTGTTTTCCCCGCGGACCGTCGCCCTGCCGCGCAGCGCTGCGTTCATGCCCAGTAGAGAGGCCACGTGGGGTTGGCTGCGGGCTGGATTGCTGCAAGGCGTGGAGCTCGGTGATCGCTGGGGGATTGCCGCGCTCACCCTCAGCGACGACCTCGAGCCGCGCTTCGTCGCCGAAGCCAGCGTGCGAAAGGTGGAGCTCGACCGCTGCGAGGTGACGCTCGTGCCCACGAAGACCCTGGGCTCCGCGGAGATCCCAGCCGGGAGCAGCGCGCTGCTACGAGGGTTCGAGCGCCGCATGCCGGTCGGCGTCGAGGCCTCGCCGGCCGTCAGGACGGCGATCGAGGCATCGGGCCTGCTCCGCGTGGTCCCGCTCACCACGGCCGAGGTGATCGCCAGGGTCTGCGAGCAACCCGAACAACTCACGCTCGAGCTTCGAGACGCTGACGACCAGCTCTGCTTGAATCTCGTCGCGCCCGATGACGCGGGCCTGCGTGAGGTCGTCGATCTCCTCGAAGATCGTGCCAGGGCACACCGCCTCGTGAGTGCGCTCGAGACCCATGCTGCGACGGCAGGGCGTGAAAGCACGCTCCACTGGCGCTGGGGTAGAATCGACGAGCACAAGCGCCCCCTCACGCTGGCTGCGGGATCCCCTGGCGAAGCTCCCAGCGAGATCCCACGACTGCATGTGAACGACCTCGTGTGGATCCAGCTCTGTCACCTCGGCTTCCCGCCACCTCACTGGTTCGTGAATGTCGTCGAGATCGGCGTGAGCGGGCGGCCGCAGCTCCTCAACACCCATGAGCCCGAGGGCATGGAGGTGGGGCCCGGACCTCCCGTCTACGTAGGCCTTCGCGGGCTCCGACGGCGGGAGGGTCTTCAGGTCCTTTGGCCACGAGGAGTGCCCACGCGAGGGCCTCGCCGCTGCACGCTCCTCGTGCTCGCGAGTCAACGCCCGATCTCGCTGGGTCACCTCGTGCGCACCCCGGCGCCCGACGACTGGGCAGCGTTCGCGGCCCAGGGCCTTTTTGCGAACAAGCCGCCCGAGGTGACTCGTGGGGCCGCCCCCGCGCCGCCCGTCGCGACCGCGGCATGGACGTGGGGGCGGATCGACTATGAGCTCGATCCACGACCGCGGTGACGAAGTTGCTCCGTGAGCGGGGATCCGGTGTTCCCGGGCGACACCCACGGTGTGCCGGCTAGTCGTGCTCGATGTGCCGGATCTTGCGGACCGTCTTGGTGTGGTGGTGCTCGTCACCACCGCGCCGGTCGAGCCGCACCGGGATCCCCACCGTGACGCCCGCGAGCACCGACAGCCCGGTGTTGGAGTAATCGGGCAGCCCGGCCATCTTGCGGCGCGCACTCCACAGCTGCATCACCTCGGCGTTGAGCGCGATGTAGTTGCTGATGCGGACCTCCAGGCCGCCGTGCAGCTCGAAGCCCACGCGCGCGCTGGCGTCGACCGTGCGCGCCTGGTCGAGGCGGCGGTAGTCGAGCCGCAGGATGTCGAGGCCCGCGCCCATGCCGGCGTACGGTCGCACCGGGAACTCGTCGAACAGGTACACGTTGAGGCCGAAGAACAGCGGCACCGAGGTGTAGTCGAGCCGGGTGGCCTGCCCGCCGGCGAAGCCGTCGTTGCCCGGCTGGAAGTGCACGCGGCCCTGCTGGAAGCCGGTGCGGAAGAAGCCGATCACGCGCGGGTAGGTCCACGAGCCCTCGGTCTGGAAGATCTGCGCCCGCAGGTCGAGGCCCTTGATGTAGCCGCATGCGGTCTGGCCCGCCGGATCGGCGCACGCCTTGAACTCGTTCTGACGCAGGCGCCCGTCGCCGCTCGACACTCGCCCGCCGCCGCCGCTCGGGTTGAAGATCGCGCTCGCCTGGAGGCCGAACCACTTGATCTCGCGCTCGTGGTGGTGGTGCTCCTCCACGACCTCCTCGACGACCTCGCCTTCGTCGTCATCGTCGTCGTCGGTCTCGACGATCTTCACCACCGTCTTGGTGTCGCCGTTCTCGGTAGTCTCCACTTTCACCACCGCGTCGTCGCCGTCGGCGATCTCGACGACCTTCTTGGTGTCGCCGTCCGCGGTGGTCTCCACCACCTTCACCACGGGTGCCTCGGCATCGGGCCCCACGGTGGTGGTCTTGGTGGTGTCGCCGTCGGGGGTCGTCGTCTCCACCACGGTGACCGGGCCGTCCTTGGTCGTCTCGGTCACCGTGATGCCCGGCTCACCCTCGCCCGGAGCAGCCAGGGCGACCTGAGCAGCGGCAGTGAGCGCAAGTAGCGCAACGACAGCGGGAATCAAGGTGGTGCTCGTACGTCGCATCGGAAGGGCCTCGCTTGGGGTGCGAGGTGCCGTATCCGCGAGAGGGACGGGTGGGTTGGGAAAAGATCGGGCCTTCACCGCGTGATTTGCGCGATCGAATCGGCGCGTCCCCTGGGGGACTTCACCTCGCGGCGGTAGGGTCACCCCCATGCTCAAGCGGGTCGAGCTCCACAACTTTCGTGGATTTGCGGAGCTGGCCACGGATCTATGCCCCGTCACCGTGGTGATCGGCCCCAACAGCTCGGGCAAGACCACGCTGCTGCACGCGGTACGTATCGCAGCACAGCTCCTCGAGAAAGTCCTCCCCCAAAGCACCCCCCGGATCGAGCAGGAAGAGGGTACGCCATGGGTCCAGTCGTGGATCCACGTCACGAGCGAGCTCTTGCTCGATCACACGGAGCTGCTCCCGCTCGCCGACTGGCAGTCGCTGTTCCGCGACAATGTCGTCGGCGAAGGAGTGTTCCTGCGCATAAGGCTGCTCTTCGACATCACCGATGCGATCGAGCAGCTCACGGTCACGCTCCACTGCGCTCGCAACTCACAGCTAAGGCTGGCGGTTGGTGTACGCGCGCCCAAGCTTCTCGAGCTCGTCGGGGGCCTGCCCAAGCATCCCAAGCGCGTCGTGACTGACCGTCTCCGCGAGCATCTACAGGCCTCCATGCCCCGCGCGGTGCTCGTTCCTTCCTTCTACGGCGTAGTGAGGCAAGAGGAGTATCGCACGCAAGCCGTGGTCGATCGCCTGCTCGGGGCCGGTGATCAGAGCCACATCGTTCGCAACCTCGTCACACGGCTCCGCAGCGATGAAATCGATCGACTCGATCGGTTTCTCAATCAGGCGCTGGGAGCCAAGCTGGTGGCTCGCACTGCGATCTCGGAGGTCGAGCGCTGCTTGACGCTGGATGTCGGCTTCCGAGACAACAATGGCTTGCTCGAGCTGTCAGCTGCCGGCGCTGGGCTCATCAACCTCATCGCACTGTTCGCAGCGCTCGAGCGCCACGGGAACGAGGCCCGCGATCGAGCGCTCGTCTATCTGCTCGACGAGCCCGAGGCCCACCTACACCCTCGCCTCCAGGGAGAGATGGCGCACTGGGTCTCCACGCTGGTCGTCAAGCAATTCGAGGCGCAGGTGATCATGGCGACCCATGCGGTCGAGATCATCAACCGATTGGCCATGCGCGAAGATGCCGTCTTGCTGCGTGTGGATCGTAGCTCGCCCAGCGCCACTGTGCTGCGCGGACAGCCCGAGATCGTCGCCGAGCTCGATTCATGGGCCGACATGACACCGTTCTCGGCGATCAACTTCCTGGCATCGCGTCGGGTACTCTTCCACGAAGGCAAGACCGACGCACGCATCATCCGCCGGTGCGCCGAGCTACGCTATCGCACCGCAATGCGCAACAAGGACCGCTTCGAGGCGTGGACTTTCGCCGAGCTCGAGGGCTCGGGCAACCACGGCATGGCCAAGGTTCTGCTCAACCTCATCGAACGGGTTGCACCATCCACGGCCTCCGTCACTGAGCCCCTGCGAGTCGTCACCGTGCTCGACCGCGATCACCATCGAACCCCCGGCATGTCCGAGGAGAAGACCAAAGGCGCGGCGATTGCGAGAACACTGGTCTGGAATCGGCACAGCATCGAGTCGTTGTTCCTCACTCCAGCAATCCTGAGCGAGTGGCTGCGAGCCTGGCTCGACGGACACGTGCCGGCCGACCTCGAGCACAGAATCGGAGACGCGCTCGCCTCAGCGGATCAAGACGAGGGCCTCAACCGCGAGGCGCAGGGCCAGCTCCAAGTGGCGCTGCTCCGCCACGGCGGCTCGCGAAGCGAGCATGAGATCGTGCGGGCGTTCAGAGAGGCAGACAGACTGCTGAAGGAGGATCCGGCGACGTGGCAGCGGGGCAAGGACCGCGCACGCTTCGTGCTGAGTCGGATCCGAGAGGGATTGGGCCACGAGGCGGGCCGCCTCCTCCCCACGGAATTGTCCAATCTGCTCGATGGTGTCGATACCAACCACTTCGGTATGACCGAGCCCGCCATTCCCCCGGAGCTCCGCGCCCTCCTCGACTTCATGACCGCCGAGTGACGCGATCCCCTACCCCCGCCCCCGCAGGTGCTCGGCCATCAGCACGGGGTTCGTGCTGTGGGCCATCGCCGTCTCGGCCGCAAGCAGCCCCCGGCGCACGAGCGCGGCCAGCGTGACCTCGAACGAGAGCATGCCATCGGCGCGACCCTTTTGGATCTCCGACTGGATCTGGTGGCCTCGCCCTTCGCGGATCTTGGTGGCCACCGCCGTGTTGACCCGCAAGAGCTCGATCGCCGGTACGCGCTGCGGCAACACGCGCGAGGGCAACAGCCGCTGGGTCACCACGGCGCGCAGCACCCCGGCGAGCTGGAAGCGGACCTGGCTCTGCTGATGCTCGGGGAACGAGTCGATCATGCGGTCGAGCGCCATCGCAGCATCGGCCGCGTGCAGGGTCGAGAGCACCAGGTGGCCGGTCTCGGCGGCCGTGAGCGCGGCGGCCATGGTGGCGTGGTCGCGCATCTCGCCCACGAGGATCACATCGGGGCTCTCGCGCAGCGCGGCGCGCAGACCCTCGGAGAACGAGCTCACGTGCACCCCGAGCTGCCGCTGGTGCACGAGCGCGCGGCGGTGCTTGTACTCGTACTCGATCGGATCCTCGAGCGTGATCACGTGCTTGGGCGCGGTGCGGTTGATGTGCTCGATGAGCGCCACGAGCGTGGTGGACTTGCCCGAGCCTGCGGTGCCGGTCATGAGCAGCAGGCCGCTCGGCAGCGCGGCCAGCTCGGCCAGCTCGTCGGGCAGGTTGAGCACGTCGAGCGTGGGCGGATCGGCCCGCACCGGCCGCAGCGCCATCGCCAGGCCGCTCTGCTGCAGGAACAGGTTGGCGCGGTAGCGCTGCGGGCGGCCGTCGGTGCGCACACGCAAAGCGAGGTCGGTGCTGCCGGCGTGGCAGAGCTCGTACTCGGCGCGGGCGCTCAGCACCGGGGCCACGAACGCCCGCAGCGTGGGCTCGTCGATCGCGTGCCCCGGCAGCTCGGTGATCTCGCCCGCCACGCGCAGGCGGGCGTTGCAGCCGTGCGAGAGCAGGATGTCGGAGGCACGCTGCCGATCCGCGTGCGCGAGCACGGACGCGAGCGGGCCGGGATCGAGCAACGGCTCGTCGCGCAGCGCCTCGAGCGGGGCGGGGATGGAGCCGTAGGGGGCGGGCGTAGCGTGGGCAGGCGTAGCGTGGGCAGGCGCGGGCGCCGAGACGTCCCCCGAGGCCAACCCGGCGGTCCCCTGCCCGGAGACCACGCCCACCGAGGGGACAACGCCTCCGGAGCCGGGGACAACGCCTCCGGAGCCGGGGACGACCCCTCCGGAGCCGGGGACGACCCCTCCGGAGCCGGGGACGCTGGTCCCTGTTTTGGGGATGGGGCTCGCCGACGCGGGGACGGAGGCTCCGGCGACCGCAGCCGCCGTTCCCGAGGGCGGGGCGATCGTTGACGATCGCGTCGCGTCCTCGGCCCCGGCGCGACGAAGTGTCAGCCGCGGCCCATCACCGCGCGGCTCCACCAGCACCATGTACGGCCCGTCGGCGGCCGAGTACTGCGTCTCCACGCTCTCGCCTCGCCCCAGCCGCTCGCGCGCCGGCGCGTCCACGAGCTCCTCCACCATCGCCTCCACCATGTCGCGGCCGAGCGCGGGCATGGAGAGCGGTCGTGGCTCGCCGCGCCGCTCGAGCCGCGGCGCCTCGGTGGAAGGAATGACGATCACGTCCGCCCCTTGGGAGGACATCAGCTTGAGCAGGGAGTCGACGAGGGCCATGAATACCTAGTGACCTGGTGAACCTGGGTGAACCTGGTGGACCTGGGTGGATGCACCGAGCATGCCAGGCAGCCGAGCGCTCGGCTGCCGCAGCCGTGCGACTCACCGAGTGGGTCGATGCGTCGCGGGTCGAGGACCTCGCTGGTATGCTGCTCTGCCATGCCGAGCGCCCCCCTTGGCCCGGCGCCCGCCCGCGGCCAGCTCCCACGCCGCACCGCGCCCGGCAGCCCCGCACGGCTCGCCATGCGGGACCGCCCCGAGGATGCTCCGTGGCCCCGCTAGCCGATCCACCGCGCGAGCCGATCGCGAGCCCGGGCCTGCTCGTCGGCACCCTCGCGCTGGTGTTGTTCATGGCCGCGCTCGATCAGACGGTGGTCGGCACCGCGCTGCCGCGCATCGCGGCGGACATCGGCGGGCTCGACTGGTACGCCTGGGTGTTCACGGCGTACCTCGTCCCGATCGCCGCGGTGACGCCGGTGGTGGGCAAGCTCGGCGACGTGTACGGCCGCCGCCGGCTGCTCGTGGTGGGAATCGCCGAGTTCGTGGTGAGCTCGGCGCTCGCCGGCCTCTCGCCCACCATGGAGGTGCTGGTGGTCATGCGCGCGCTGCAGGGCATCGGTGCCGGCATGCTCACCGCCGGCGCCCTGGCGGCCATCGGCGACCTGTTCCCGCCGGCGCAGCTCGGCAAGTACAACGGCATGATGAGCGGGGTCTATGCGCTCGCGAGCGTGGTGGGGCCAGTGCTCGGCGGGCTCGTCACCGACTGGGTGGGCTGGCGCTGGGTGTTCCTCATCAACCTGCCGGTGGGCATCGTGGCGCTGTTCGTGGTGCTCCAGCGGTTTCGACCGCCGGCACGGGCCCCGACGCGCGCCGGCGAGCCCCTCGACGTGACGGGAGCCGTGCTGCTGGTCGCCACGCTGGTCGCCGCGCTCGCGAGCTTCGGCGGGCTCGAGCACGTGGGCGAGGGCTCCCTCGCCCCCACGCTCGCCGCCGTGCTCGTGACGGTGGGGCTGGGCGCGCTGTTCGTGCGAGCCGAGCGTCGGGCTCCGGCGCCGATCCTGCCGCTGTCGCTCTTGGCCAACCGCGAGCTACGGGTGCTGCTCGTCGTCACGTTCGGCTCGGGCATGGGGATCTACGTGCTCGCGATCTTCACCCCGCTGATGCTGCAGGGCTCGCTGGGACTGTCCCCCAGCGCGGCCGGGCTGGCCATGACGCCGATGGTGCTGGGCCTCGTGCTCGGCGGAGTGATCGGCGGGATTCGGCTCGGCCGCACCGGCCGCTACAAGCGAAGCATCGCCGCGGGCCTGTCGGCGGCCACGCTCGGGGCCGCGGCGCTCGCCTGGCACGCGGCCACGCCCACGGTCGCAGGGGTCAGCGCCTGGCTCGCGCTCGTGGGCCTCGGGGTCGGCTCGACCCTGCCGCTCTTGGCCTCGGCGGCCCAGAACGCGGTCGAGCACACGGAGCTCGGGCTGGCCACGTCGCTGGCGAAGTCGGCGCGAACGTTCGGCGGCATCGTGGGCCTGGGCGTGCTGGGGGCTGCGCTGCACCTGCAAATGGCGGCCGAGCTGCGCGAGCGGATGCCCGCGCTGCTCGGCCGGGCCGACGAGGCGCTGACGCTGTCGCTGGCGCGGGATCCGAGCGCGATCCTCCAGGGCGACCCCGCACAGGCGCTCGCCGCCCACCCCGCCGTGGTCGAGGACCCGCAGCGGCTCGCCGCGGTGCTGGAGCTCTTGCGCGAGTCGCTGGCCGTCTCGACGGCCGATCTGTCGTGGGTGATCGCGGGCTTGCTGCTCTTGGCCTCGCTCGCGACCATGCGCCTTCGCGGGCTGCCGCTGCGCCGCGACTTCGGCGAGCGATCACCCGAGCCATGAGCCTCGAAGCGAGCCCCATGTCCCATGTCACGCCCCTGGCCCGCGCCACCGATCCCGCTTGCGGTGGCAAGGCCCGTGGCCTCGCGCGGCTGATCGCGGCAGGGCTGCGGGTCCCCGACGGCTTCGTGATCGTGGGGGCACGCCCCGACGCGCTGCCGACCGAGCTCGGACGCGCCTACGCCGAGCTCGGTGCGGGCGCGGTCGCCGTACGCTCGTCCGCGGTGGTGGAGGACGGCGCGCTGCACTCCTACGCCGGCGTGTTCGAGTCGTTGCTCGGGGTCGAGGGCGAGCCGGCGCTGCGGGACGCGGTGGCTCGCTGCCTCTCCCACGCCAGCGCCGAGCGGGTGCAGGCCTATGCGGGCGCGGCGGTGGACGAGCGCATGTCGGTGGTGGTGCAGCGCATGGTCGACGCGCGCCGAGCCGGTGTGCTGTTCACCCTCGATCCGATCCACGGCGAGCGCGATCGCTGGTGCATCGAGGCGGTTCCCGGCCTCGGCGAGGCGCTGGTCTCGGGGCGGGCGCGGCCCGATCGCTACCACGTGGATCCACGCGATGCAGCGGTGCTCGAGCACGAGCCGGGCGAGCCACCGGCGCTGCTGAGCCACGCCGAGCTCGCAGCGCTGGTGGAGCAGGCCAAGCGCGCCCACGCGCAGCTCGGTGGCGAGCCGCTGGACATGGAGTGGGCGATCGACGGCGCAGGCGAGCTGTACTGGCTGCAGGCTCGCCCCATCACCAGCGCCGGGCCGTTGCCCCTCGACGCCCTCGACACGCCCATCGAGGCCGACACGCCGGGCTTCACCCGCTACAACGTGGGCGAGATCCTGCCGGGAGCGATCACTCCCCTCACCGCCACCACGACCGTCGAGATGATCGACGGCGGCTTCGGCCGCGCCTATGCCCGCATGGGGGTGTACGACCGCGACGACCCCCCCGGCCGCTGCCTCGCCGTGTGCTCGGGCCACCTGTTCATGAGCCTGCGCGGGCCGTACTTGTTCGCGGCCAAGGTCGCCGCGGCCAGCAAGCCCGACGCCGATCGCAGCCTCGGCGGGCGCGTGTTCGAGGAGCTCGAGGGCTACGCCCCGCGCAGCCGGTGGCGGCGGCTACGGACCGCAGCGCGGGTCTTGCCGCTGCTCCGGCGCGCGCACGTGGACGTCGCGCGGGTCGAGGCCGAGCTCGCAACCCACCGCGGGCCGCTCCCCGATGCCCCCGAGGAGCTCGTCGCACGCCTCGAGGCGCTCGTCCGCTTCGGCACCGAGGTCGGCGAGGCGCACATGCTGGCATCGACATGGTCGGGGATGCTCGCAGGCGTCTTGCAGAACGTGCTCACCGGCGGCAAGCCGCCGACCCCCGAGCAGCGCCAGTGCTTCACCACGCTGCTGCAGGGGATCGGCGCGGTCGAGAGCGCCGACATCGGCCACGCGATCGAGACGCTGGCCGCGACGCTGCGCGAGCACCCGGTGGCCGCCCTGCACCTGCGCGGCGAGCCAGCCGAGCTCGCGGCGTGGCTCGCCGGCCCGCACGCGGGCGAGCCCGGCGAGCGCTGGCGAGCGTTCCTCGAGCAGCACGGCCACCGCTGCTTCCGCGAGCTCGAGCTGCGCGAGCGCGACTGGTCCGAGGATCCGACCCCGGTGCTCACGGCGCTGTGCACCACGCCCTCGACCGGCTCGCCGCGCGCACGGCCGCGATCGGTGGCGATCGACGAGCTGCCGATCCCGCGCGGGGCCAAGCGAGGTGTGCGCTGGATCCTGCCCCGCGCCCACGACGCGATCCGCCTGCGCGAGCGCGGCAAGTCGCTGCTGGTCCGCGTGGTGCGGCTCACCAAGGCCTGCTGCCTGCGGCTCGCCGAGCAGCTGGCCGCACGCGGCGGCCCGGCCGAGCTCGAGCTCGTGTGGTTCCTGACCCGCACCGAGCTCGTCGAGCTCGCGCAGGCCCCCCGCGAGCGCGGCGCGGCGATGGCCCGGCTCGCGGCGCGTCGGCGCCACGCCTTCGCTCGCCAGCAAGCCCTGCGCTTCCCCATGGTCTGTGCAGGCAAGCCCGTGCCACTGCCTGCCGAGCCGCTCTCTCCGGGCATGCAGCAGGTGCGCGGCACCCCGGTGAGCGGAGGCATCGTGGAGGGCATCGCCCGGGTCGCCCGCACCCCCGCCGACGCCCATGGGCTCCAACCCGGTGAGATCCTCGTCGTGCCGTTCACCGACGCCGGCTGGATCCCGTGCTTCGGCCTCGCCGCCGGGCTCGCCACGGAGATCGGCGGCACGCTCTCGCACGGCGCCGTCGTGGCCCGCGAGCTCGGGCTGCCGGCGGTGGTCGACCTCGATCGCGTGACCGAGCTGTTCGAAACCGGCCAGCGCGTACGCCTCGACGCCGACGCAGGCGTGCTGCAGGCTCTCGAGCCGCCACCCTCGAGCCGCTAAGGGGCTTCAGCGCATCACGCCGATGCGCTTGAGCAGGTCTCGCAGCCCCTGACGCGTGTAGCCGGTGCGGCGTGCCGCCTCGCTCACGTTGCCGCCGGTGGCCTCGAGCAGGCGCGTGAAGTACTCGCGCTCGAACGCCATGCGGGCCTGCTCGAGCGGCAGGCCATAGATCTCGTCGGCGGTGTCGCCGGCCACGGCGCTACGGCTGCCGAGGATGAGATCGTCTCGCATCACCTTGGGGCCCTGGCACAGCATCGCCGCGCGCTTGACCACCTTGCGCAATTCACGCACATTGCCCGCCCACGGATGGGCCAGCAGCGCCTGGTAGGCATCGTCGGAGAACGCCAGCGGCACGCCGCGGGTGCGGGCGAAGCCTTCGAGGAAGCGATCGGCCAGCAGCAGCACGTCGCTGCCGCGCTCGCGCAGCGCGGGCAGCGTGACGGTGAGCTCGGCCAGGCGATAGTAGAGATCGCTGCGGAACTTGTTCTCGCCCACCATCTGTCGCAGGTCGCGGTGGGTGGCGGCCACGAGCCGCACGTCGACCGAGCGCGTCTTGACCTCGCCGATGCGCTGCACCTCGCGACGATCGAGCACGCGCAGGAGCTTGGGCTGGAGGTCGAGCGGCAGCTCGCCGATCTCGTCCATGAACAGCGTGCCGCCGTGCGCCTCCTCGAAGCAGCCCGGGTTGTCCTCGTGCGCGCCGGTGAACGCACCCTTCTTGTAGCCGAGGATGGTGGCCTCGGCGAGCTCGCGGGGCAGCGCCGCGCAGTCGAGCACCACGAACGGGCCGGCCGTGCGTGGCGAGCGAGAGTGCACCGCCCGCGCCGCCAGCTCCTTGCCAGTGCCGGTCTCACCGTGCAAGAGCACGTCGAGCGACGCGGTCGCGGCCTGCTCGAGGATCGTGAACACCTCGCGCATGCTGGGGCTGGCCCCGTGCAGCTCCTCGAATCGATCGGACGCCGAGATCGGTACGTCGACCTCGTCGGCGGTGACGAGCTCCACCTCGATGCGCTGGCCCGGAGAGAACACCGTGCCCACGTCGATCCACGCCTCGACGATCCGCACGTTGCCGACCCAGGTGCCGTTGGTGCTGCCGCGATCGCGCAGGAGCACGCCGCCCTCGCGCAGCACCAACTCGAAGTGCGTGGTGCTCACCGAGCCGTCGCTGAGCACCAGGTCGTTGACATCGCTGCGCCCGCCGGTGATCGTGGCGCGCGTCACCTCGACCTCGCGCCCGCGGTCGGGTCCGGAGCGTACGCGCAGCTTCACCCGGCCGAGCCGGCGGTGCACGACCTGTCCACGCGGGACCTCGATGGTCTTGACGGGCACGATGGGAGCGCGAAATGTACCGCGGCTTCGACCAGGCCGCAGCGCGTGCGGTGCTTTCTCGTGCCGAGCGGCCGCTCCGGGGCCCGGCCGGGCGGCTCTAGAGCCCGCGTGGGGCGGATGTCCACGACGAGCACGGAGCCGGTGCGAGCTCGCGGCGCGAATGCGGGCAGTTGTGATGCGCGGCGTCGGCTGGCTATCGTGGCGGTCGTGGCGAGCGGTACCCGTGGGCGGAAGGCCTCGAGAGCGACGTTCGTGGCCCTCGCGGCCGCGCTGATCGTCGGCCCGGCGGCGCACGCCAGCGCCGCGACCCTCGAGCGCGCCGACGATACCGCCGAGCGCACGACCGGCCCTGCCGTTCCGGCCCCCGACGCGAACGCGCTCTTGCAGGCGGCCGACGAGGCGCTCGAGCGGGGCGACCACGCGGGCGCGGCCGAAGGCTTTCGCGGCAGCTACCGCGCGCTCTCGGCCGAGCAGCAGCGAAGCCCCGTGGGCGCCCGCACCATCGCGCTGGCCTACGACGCCTATCGCGAGGCGTGGCACCGCGGCCGCGATCCCGCGCCGCTGCGGGCGGCTCGGGAGCTGCTGCTCGAGCACATCACCACGCTCGAGCGCGCGAACATGACCGCAGCGGTGCAGGAGACCCGCCACCGGCTGGAGTGGATCGAGCACCTGCTCGAGCTCGAAGAGGCCAGCGCGCGCGCGGCCACGCCGGCGGCATGTCCCGAGCCGCCGGTTCAAGAGACACCGGTGTGCCCCACCGTCGAGCCCGAGCCCACGAGCCGGGGGACCGCCACGCCGGCCGAGACCGATGCGCCGCCGCGTCGCGACGTGGTGGGGGTGGCGCTGGTCTCCGCCGGCGCCGTGACCCTGGTCGGTGGAGTAGGCCTGCTGATCGGAGGCTCGCGGGTGCTGCCCACCGCTCGCCAGCAGATCGTGGCGGCCGGGCGCGACCCCGACGACCCGGTGCCCCAGGACGCGGTGTACCTGCAGGTCCATCAGGAGCGCGGGCGCAACGTGATGATCGCGGGCGGCGTGGTGGCCGGAGTCGGCGCGGCCGCGGCCACCTGGGGCCTGGTGCGGTTGATCCGGGGGCGCTCGGCCGCGAGCCGAGCCAAAGCACACCCGGTGGCCGTGGGTGTCTCGCCCCGCGGTATACTGCTCCGCGCCCGTTTCTGAGCCGCTGGCGCCGGGCCTCCCGTGCCGCCCGCCATGACGACGACCGAGGAACCAGACCTCACCGGGCTCGTGCTCGACGGCCGCTACGAGCTCGTACGGCTGCTCGGCGCCGGCGGCATGGGCTCGGTCTACGAGGCCCGCCACGTTCGCATCGCCAAGCCGGTCGCGGTGAAGGTGCTCAACCGGGAGTTCGCCTACAAGCAGAGCTTTCGCCGCCGGTTCCTGCGCGAGGCCCGGGCCGCGTCGCTCATCCGTCACCGCAACGTCGTGGCGATCCACGACTTCGGCGACCACGAGGACATGGCCTACATCGTGATGGAGCTGCTCGAGGGCCGCGACCTACACGTGCTGGTCCACGAGCGTGCACCGCTGCCCTGGGCGGAGGCACGCAGCATCCTGCTGCAGGTGGCCGCGGCGCTGGGTGCCGCCCACGACTCCGGCGTGATCCATCGCGACGTCAAGCCCGCCAACGTGTTCATCGCCGACGATCCGCACGACGGCATGGTGGTGAAGGTGCTCGACTTCGGGATCGCGCGCGCCTCCACCATCGAGCCCGCCGAGCCCGGCGACGAAGGGCCCACCGGCAGCAGCCGGGTGTTCGGCACGCCCACGTACATGGCGCCCGAGCTCTCGTTCGGCGAGCCGGCCGACGCACGCTCCGACCTCTACTCGCTGGGAGTGGTGGCCTACCGCATGCTGACCGGCCAGCTCCCGTTCGACGGCGACATGCCGTACCTGGTGATCTCGCGACACGCCAACGAGCCGCCCGTGGCGCTGCGCAGCCTCGAGCCGGGGATTCCGCGGGGCGTGGAGCAGGTGGTGCTCAAGGCGCTCGCCAAGCGACCACGCGACCGGTTCCAGAGCATGGCGTCGTTCGCCCGGGCCCTGGCCGCGATCGACGAGGCTGGGCACGGCGAGGTGCCGGCGGCGCTGCTGCTCGAGACCGAGACCGAGGCCGCCAAGGCCGGGCCCCGCACCGAGCCGGTGGCTCGCACCGGTCGGGCGCAGCGGGGAGGCCGAGCTGCCGTGACGCCTGCCCCCGAGACCCCTCCTCCACGCGACGAGACGCCGGCGCACCGCGGTGCATCGGAGTCGAGCGACGTGGGCACGCCGAGGACCGACATGGGCACCGAGCGGCTGCCTTCGCGACGGCGGGTGACCGGCGTCTCCGATGTCGAGAGCCTGCGTCGTACCGGCTTCACCGAGCGCGTCGACGGCGAGGCCGACGAGCCCGACGAGCCCGACGAGCCCGCCGAGCCCCTCGTTCGGACCTCGGGTGTGCACGAGCCCGGCGTGGAGGTCGAGCCGGTTGCTGCCCCCACGGCACGCCGCTGGCAGGGGCTCGTGCGCACGCTGGGCCTCCTGGGGCTCGTGGCAACGGCCGCCGCGGTCGGAGCGCTGGTCGCCCGGCAACAAGGACCGACCGAGCCCGCACCTCGAGCCGTGGCGCCGAATGACTCGGCAGACGCGGTCGAGCCGGTGCCCACGAGCAGCTCGGCCGCCGCGCCGCCGGTGGTATCGACTCCCGAGCCCAAGCCCAAGCCCGCGCTCACGAGTGCCTCGACCGGTGACATCGAGCCCGCCGCGACGGACGACGCCAGCGCCACCACGGGCTCCGACCCTCCCGCCGACGATGGCACCACCGGCGATCCCGAGGCCCGTGACCCCACGCCGCCGCCGCGTCCCACGACGCGCAAGCCCACCGATGCACGCGTGAAGAAGAAGCTCGCGCGCGAGCTCCAGCGCGCCTGCGGGGCCGGATCGGCCGGCTACCGCGTGACCATCGAGGGCATCATCACCGCCGAGGGCCGCGTCACCGGCGTGCGCGTGCTCGATGCCGGCGACGCGCGGAGCTGCATCGAGCGCCTCGTGGCGGCCCAGCGCTTCCCGGCCGGCGAGCTGCGCACGCTCGATCTCTCGCTCGCGCTCTGACGAACGTTTGCCCGCCATCGGCTCGCGCTCGCCCCACGCTCACTCGGGCTCGCAGCGCAGCACGCCCGTGCGATCGAGCGCCGCCAGGCCATGGATCACCGCCGGCGAGATCGTGCCCGGCTCTCCCGGGGTGATCACGCGGCTCACGAACACGTGCTCGCGGCCGGGGCAGCCCACGTGGCCCACGAGCCACGTCACGGCGTCGTCGCCCATGCTGCCGGTGCCGGTCTTGGCGCTGAACACCAGCTCGGGGTGTACCTTGGGCAGCGGGGTGCCGGGGGGCATGCGCGACTCGTACGAGGACGGCGGACGGATCAGCATCTCGCGCACGATCGGGACGTGCGCCTGGGCGCGCGGCAGCCCGTCGCGGTAGAGCTTGGCCAGGAACCGCAGCTGCTCCTGCGGGCTGATCTCGAGGCTACCGTCGTCGAGCCAGAACATGTCGATCGCACCCTCGACCTCCGCGTCACCGTAGTCGAAGGCCACCAGGTACTCGCGCATGCGCTCGCGCCCGATCGCCCGCGCGGTGCCCTGGAAGAACCACACCACCGACTCGTAGATCGCGGTGCGCAGGCTGTGGTCGCGGTGCCAGCTCTCGATCCAGTACTTCTTGCCGTCCCACTTCACCAGCGCGTCCACGTCGGTCACCACGCCGGTGTCGAGCGCAATGAGAGCGTGCGGGATCTTGAAGGTGGAGGCCGGGGTGGTCCGCTGGTCGCACGGCTGCTCGCCGGCCCAGCGCGGCGGGCCGTCGTCGAGCTCGAGCAGCATGAAGCAGCCGGGGTGCGTCACGCCTTCCAGCGCAACCGGGGCCGCGTCCCGGCCCGACGTGGCGCCCTGGCTCGCCCCCGCCTCGGCCGCCGCGGACCGCTCGGGCGCCTCCGCGAGCGGCGGAGCCTCCCCGCGCGGCCCCGCCGGCCCCGCCGCAGACCCCCGAGCACAGGCTGCGAGCACCAGGAGACCACCCAGGCCGAGACGGCCCACGCGGGCCGGTTTACCCCTCGCGCCGCCCGGCCGCCCTCGAGCGCCCGTGGGAGGGTCCTCCGCTGCCATGCCGTAAAAGGAGCGTCCGGGGTCTCTTGGAGCCAAGCGCTGCATCGCGGCCCCCGACGCGCGGGTCCGCTCGGGCATTCCCGAGCCGGAGCACGGTCGAGCTTGGTAGACTGCGCGCCACATGGCGGTGGCGCCTCGGCTCGTCCCGGGCACGGTCTTCGCCCGCGACTATCAGGTCGTCGACCTCCTCGCCGAAGGAGGCATGGGCGCGGTGTATCGCGCCGAGCAGCTCAGCACCCGCAAGCTGCGGGCGCTCAAGCTGGTGACCGCGCGGCTGGCCGCCGATCCCAAGGGGCGCCAGCGCTTCGTTCGCGAGGCAACCATCGGCGCATCGATCGACAGCGAGCACGTGGTCGAGGTGATCGGCGCCGGCGTCGACGAGGAGAGCGGCCGCCCGTGGCTGGCGATGGAGCTGCTCGACGGCGCCGACCTGGGCGCGGTGGTCCGCCACCAGGGCCCGCTCTCGCCCGCGCAGCTGCGCGAGCTCGTCGGCCAGCTCTGCCATGGCCTGGCCGCGGCCCACCGCGCCGGCGTGGTGCACCGCGACCTCAAGCCCGCCAACGTGTTCATCGCCCGCTCGCGCCGCGCTGGCGTGCCGTTCACGGTGAAGATCCTCGACTTCGGCATCGCCAAGGTCGTGCAGGAATCGGGCAGCGGGTCGTCCGATACCGACACGGTCGGATCGCCGCTGTGGATGGCCCCCGAGCAGCTCAACGCGCAGCGCCCCACCCCCGCCACCGACGTGTGGGCGCTGGGGCTGCTCGCATTCTGGGCGCTCGCCGGCAAGCACTACTGGATCTCGGCCCACGCCGAGGCGAGCACCGTGCAGGCGCTGTTCGTCGAGCAGCTGTTCAAGCCGCTCGATCCGCCCTCGCAGCGCGCGGTCGAGCTCGGGGCCGGCGTGGCGATGCCGCCCGGCTTCGACGAATGGTTCCTCGCCTGCTTGCAGCGCGAGCCCACCCGGCGCTTCCCCGAGGCGTGGGCAGCCAGTGAGGCCTTGCAGGCGCTGCTCCCTGCCGATCCCGAGGCGGCGGCGCACCTCTTGCCCCACGTGTCGCTGCCACCGAGCGTGAGCACCACCGAGCGGCGGCCAGGGGCCGGCTCCGAGATCACGCTGGCCGCCGGCGAGACCGGCTGGGAGGCGAGCGCGGTGGTCCCCGCCGCTGCGCTGGCCGCCGCACGCTCGGGGTACGAGGGCGACACGACCCATGCCGACACCCCGGGCCTCGGCGCCGATCTCTCGAACGCGCCGCTGGCGGCCGCCGCGTCGTGGCACCCGCGCGGCAAGGGCGTCTCGCCGGTGGCCGTGGCGCTGGGCGTGGCCGCGCTGGTGGGCGTGCTGCTCGGCGGCGGGCTCCTCGTGTGGCAGCAATGGGGCACCGCGACCAACGACGCGAGCGCGAGCGCGGGCGAGGTTGCGGTCGCCGAGCACGACACGAGCACCACCACGAGCGATCCCGTCGAGGCCGGCGAGGGCTCGGGAGACGAGGCCTCGTCCTTGCCGCCCCCCGAGGATGCTGGCGTCACCGATCCCAAGCAGGCGCTGGTGATCCCGCTGCACACGCAGCTCGACGACGAGGACGCCTACGAGGTGCGCTTCCTCGGCTGGAGCGAAGCCGGGCACCGCTTTGCGCTCGAGGTGGAGTACCGGGCCGAGCGCAAGGGCCAGCCCATACGGTTCGTGCTGACACAGGTGCACGACGCGATCACCGGCACGATGCTCGAGTCGTTCGAGATGGAGCGGGAGCCGGCTGGATCCTCGCTGCCCCGCGCGCTCGGCAAGGCCGCGGCCGAGGCCAGCCCGCGCGCGCAGTGGTCCGCCCGCCGCGAGGCGCTGCAGCTGCGCAAGGGCGCGCCCACGCGCACCGAGCCGGATAGCAAGGCGAGGCTGCGCATCGCCGCCGCCGAGTCACCACCGGGAACGAGCATGAGCTTCCCGCCCTCGGACCTCGGCGCCGCGTTCCGCTGGTCGGTCGATCCCGCGATTGCCCAGGTTGCCGCGCCCCGCCACGCGCCCGACGTGAAGCTCTCGCTCGAGCGCGGCGAGGCCTCATGGACGCTCCTGCGGTTCGAGCCGCGCTTCACCACGCACGAGCTGCTCGCCCGCTGGGTACCGGGCGCCGACGAGCCCGGGCTCGTCGGTCGCGTGATGGCCTACTGGTCGCCCGACGGCGAGCGCGTGCTGTTGGTGATCGAGGTGGATGCCCGCCCCGCGGGCCGCCCCCCGCTGCAAACGCGTCAATGGCTGGTGCGCGCCGTGGGCCCGCAGATCCGCCTGGTGGAGGCCGGCGCGGGCCAGCCCCGCATGCGCGCGCTCGCGGCGGACCTCGCTGCCGAGGGCCTGCCCATCGCCATCGCCCAGCTGCGCGCGCAGCCGGAGGCCGAGTCCAAGCTGCTGCATGCCCAGGATCGCGAAGGCGCGGCCGCAGTCGCCGAGCGCGTCCGCGCCTTGCTGCCGCTGCCGCTCGTCCCCGAGGCCACCCGACTCAAGCGAGACCACGGCGACGTGGTGGTGATCCTCGGCTACGACGCGCAGTGACGCCGAGCACGAGGCCGGGCACCCCGCGGGACGCCCGGCCTCGGTTCGTCGCGTGCGAGCGTCCTAGCGCCGCCGCCGTCGGCCCACCACGAGCAGCAGGCCCAGCGCCAGCCCGCCCCATGCACCGCCGCTGGTCTGGCGGCAGCCGCAGCCACCACCGTCACCGTCGGCTCCGCCCGCCGAGTCGGTGTCGGTCTCCGAATCGGCCCCGGTCGCGCTCCCCGAGGCCGTCACCGATACGCCGCTCGTCACCGGCGGGACGCCCGTGTCATCGGTCGGATCGGGCACGAAGCCCGAGCTGTCCAGGATCCCGCTCGTGCTCGGCTCGCCCGAGTCGCTGCTGTCGCCCGTGTCGCCCGGAGGCTCGCCGCTCACGTCGTAGGTCTGGTTCTCCGAGCAGCCGAGGTTGCCGTTGCGATCCTCGGCGCACACCTGGAACGTCACAGTGCCGCCGTCGCTCGCCGGCAGCACCACCCGAAACAGGTCACCGCCCATGAACGTGGCGTCCGCCGTGGTCGCCGCGCCATCGGGGTCGATCACCGCGAACGCGCGATCGAGCTGCGGACCCTCGTCGGTCACCGTGCGATCGCTGACCGCAAAGCGCACCGCCGGCTCCACGCCCACGGGCACCATGCCCAGGTCCTCCACCGTGATGATCCGCGGCGGGCTCGCGTCCGGCGGCACGCCGTCGTTGGCCAGGTAGAGCTCGTCGGAGTTGCTGCACTCGCCCTGCGAGGTCACGAAGTCGAAGCGCCCGTCGGCGTCGAGATCGCCGAATTCGCCCCACAGGCTACAGTTGGTGGGCGCGGGAAACGCGCCGGACACGAACGTGAAGTTGCCGGCGCCGTCGTTTTGCAGGTAGCGCTCGGCCGTGCCCAGCGAGATCACCACGCCGTCGAGGTCGCCGTCGTCGTCGATGTCGGCGCAGACCACCCCGTTGTCGTCGGACCCGGGGTTGCCGGTCACGCGCGTGCTCGTCTCGTCGCTGAAGTTGCCCGCGCCGTCGTTGATGAGCAGCTGCTCGGTGAAGCCGCCGCCGATGTTGTCGATCCAGAGATCGAGATCGTCGTCGCCGTCCACGTCGCACGGCGCCACGTTGTAGTGGAAGTTGCCCGACGCCGGCGGGTCCACCGAGCCCCCGGCCGTGAACGTGCCGCTACCGTCGTTGAGCCACAGCGCCCCGGTGCCGCCGCTGTGGGCATTGACGATGAGGTCGAGGTCGAAGTCGCGATCGGCGTCGAAGAATTCGACGTCGTCGATGTCCTGGCCCGTGATCGAGTCCGGGATCGCGTCCGCGGCCTCCTCGAACATGCCGAGCCCGTCGTTGATATAGAGGTGCCCGAACGGCGGCCCGCCCCCGGAGTAGCCGTCGGAGCTGAAGATGTCGAGATCGCCGTCGGCGTCCGCGTCGCCCATGCGTGCCGCCCCACCCTGCGGGAACGGCCCTCCGGGCAGGCGCACGTCGGCCTCGTCGGTGAATGCTCCGGCGCCGTCGTTGATGAACAGCACGTACGCATCCCCGCTGCCGCTCGGGCCGAAGATGTCGACCGTGCCGTCGCCGTCCACGTCGCCCACCGCGACCTGGTGCAGCGAGCCCGCATAGTTGCCGAGCGCCGTCGCCGAGGCGTTGGTGAAGCTCGCGGCCCCGTCGTTCTCGTAGATCACGAGCGGCTGGGTCATCGCCGAGCCGTTGAAGAAGTCGGGGTAATTCGCGAGCAGGATGTCGAGGTCACCGTCGCCGTCGGTGTCGGTCAACCGCATGTGGTTGGTCCAGCAGCCCTGACCTCCGCAGGCCTGGGGGTCGAGCGCGTCGGGGACGAGGTCGAAGAGAGGGCCGCCCGCCCAGGCGGGACCAGCCGCGAGCGAGCCGGTGAGCGCCGCGATCGCGGCCAATGCATGTCGATTCAAGGGAGCCTCCAATTTGGGGACAGTAGTGGGGGACAGTAGTGGGGGGACAGTGGGTCCGCCCGAAAATGGGCCAGACGCCGAGCGGGAGTGCCGGAGTATAGAAGCCTTGGCAACCCCGCCAGAGCCCGTCGATTTCGCTCGATCCGCTCTCGACACCCACCCCCGGACCGGGGATACTCGACGATCGGACACCCACCAAAGGCAACGAAGCCCATGAATCGCACCCTGATCCTCTCGCTCATCGGCACGCTCACGCTCGCGTGCGGGACCAAGGACCCCGGAACGGAGGGTGGCGAGTCCGGCAATGCCGACGGCAGCTCCTCGGGGACCACCGGGTTCGTGCCCGATCCCTCGATGACCGACACCGGCATGATGATGACCAGCGCCGGTACCAGCACGGGCGGCATGGCCGAGGACTCCACCACCGGCATGCCGTTCTTGCAGATGCCCGACGGCGCCGGCACCGAGGTCGAGTGCGACATATGGATGCAGGACTGCATGGCCGGCGAGAAGTGCATGCCGTGGGCGAACGACGGCGGCAACTCGTGGAACGCCACGCGCTGCACGCCGGTCGCCGACAACCCCGGCCAGGTCGGTGACGAGTGCACCGTCGAGGGCAGCGGCGTGACCGGCATCGACAGCTGCGACGTCGGCAGCATGTGCTACTACGTCGACCCCGAGACCAACATCGGCACCTGCGTGGGGATGTGCCAGGGCTCGGAGGATGCACCGATGTGCGAGCCGGGCTTCCTGTGCTCGATCTCCAACGACGGCGTGCTGATCCTGTGCCGCCGCGAGTGCGACCCGCTCTTGCAGGACTGCATGGGCAGCGCGGCCTGCCTGCCCGCCAACGGCAGCGACGGCTTCGTGTGCATCGTGGACGCCTCGGGCGAGGATGGTGCCCCCGGCCAGCCCTGCGAGTTCCTCAACGCCTGCGACCCGGGCTTGTTCTGCGCCAACGCCGAGGCCGTCCCCGACTGCATGGGCTCCGGTGGCTGCTGCAGCGAGTTCTGCGACCTCACCGAGCCCGACCCCGACGCCGGCTGCTCGCTGATGGGCCAGACGTGCACGCCATGGTTCGAGGAGGGCACCGCCCCGCCGGACCTCGAGCACGTTGGTGCCTGCGCGCTGCCGGCCTAGACCAAAGGGCGCTGGGGGCCTGATGCCACGGGTAGCCCACCGCCGGGTGGGCCGCCCCGAAACGGCGTCTACGGGGGAATGCGTGGCGCCGTGGCCGGCCGGCCATGGCGTCCGCTACCGTGGATCCGTCGATGCCATTGCCATTGCCAGGATCAGGCCAACGTTGGCGACTCGTGCTCGTCGCCTTGCTTCCACTGCTCGCCGCGGTTCCGAGCTGCGAAGGGGGAGGTGAAGGCGGAGGCCTCTACACCTCGATCCCCGAGGAGAGCGCCGAGCGAACGCTCGCGCAGGAGCTGTGCCGACTGATGCTCGAGCGCTGCGACTGCTCCTTCCCCGAGCAGGTCTTCAGCTCCGTCACCGAGTGCGCCGACGCCTATACGGCCCAGCTCGAGATGGAATTCGCCGAGGCCAAGGCCGCGGGCCTCGTGTACCACGGCGAGTGCATGGCCGAGTACGTCAACTTCTTCACGCAGACCCTCGGCTGCACCACGCGGTCCGAGATCACCCAGGAGATCTTCGCGCAGCTGGACGCGCCGCCCTGCAAGGTCCACTCGGGCCCCGGCAAGGAAGGCGACGCCTGCATGGCGTACTACCAGGCGCTCGGCGACGACTGCGACGTGGGGCTGCAGTGCCTCAACACCTGCATGGTGGTGCCCGAGATCACGGCCAAGGTCGAGGGCGAGCCGTGCAACCTGCAGACCGATCGCTGCGAGCCGGGCACCGCGTGCCTCGCCTCGGCCGACGATCCCACTGGCCCCGCCACCTGCCTGCGCCTGCCCGGCGAGGGCGAGACGTGCTCGGTCGGCTGCGACGAGGGCTTTACCTGCGATTTCGCCGACGACGGCATCACACGCGTGTGCAAGGCCCCGCCCCGCGAGGGCGAGACGTGCGGCAGCCCGCCCTACGAGTGCGCCGAGGGCCTGTGGTGTAGCGGAGGCATCTGCACGCTCACGCTGGCCGAGGGCCAGCCGTGCTTCGGCGAGGACGCGTCCTGCGGGGTGGGCTTTGCGTGCAGCGAGCCGCTGCAGGACGGCGGCGAGGACGTGTGCATGCCCGAGGAGGCGTTCGTGTGCGTCTGATGGTGCGGGTTGCCGGTGGAGCACGGGCGGACTGACCAGTGGAGCGAGAGCGATCTCGCCCGCGGCACCACGGCTTTCATCGCGCTGGTCTCCGCGTCGCGGGGCGCGGTACACCTACCGTGAGCTCGTAGGAGGTCCTGTGCGCCGGTTCGAATATCGCGACGACGCGTCCGCAAAGTTCTGGGAGATCGAGACGAAGGGCTCGGTGGTCACCACCCGCTGGGGTCGCCTGGGTAGCGACGGGACGCGCACGATCAAGGATCTCGGCAGCGAGGCCAAGGCAGCCGCGGAGGCCGACAAGCAGGTCAGGAGCAAGACCAGCAAGGGCTACGTCGAGGTCGGTGGAGAGACCGCGGCTGCGCCGGCAAAGGCCGAGAGCGCGGCCAAGGGCTCCGCGAAGGCTTCTGCGCCCGCCAAGGCCGCTGCGCCCGCCAAGGCCGCTGCGCCCGCCAAGGCCGCTGCGCCCACGTCGGGCGCGGCGGACACGAAGGCTGCGGCCCGTGCCGCTGGCTCGGCGAAGGCCAAGCAAGCCGCTGCGTCCAAGCCCGCGGCGGCGACCCCACCATCGATGGTCGCGGCAGCCTCCAGCGCATCGGCAGCTTCCGCGACGGCGGCTCCGCTGAGCGACATCCCCGAGGGTGGTGAGGTCATCGTCGCCGGCTCGGGCTCGAGCAAGTACACGCTGCGCAACGCCGGTGGCGTGTACTCGTGCACCTGTCCCGCGTGGCGCAACCAGTCGGTGCACATCGATCGCCGCACCTGCAAGCACCTGCGGCGCTTCCGCGGCGAAGCGGCCGAGGAGGCTCGCCTGGGCGCGCTGCCGGTGCGCGCCGCGAGCTCCGGCGGCAGCTCATCCGGAGCCGATGCGCCACCGCTGCTGCTCGCGCACCGCTGGGAGCAGCAGGATCCCACCGGCTGGTGGATGAGCGAGAAGCTCGATGGCGTGCGCGCCTACTGGGACGGCAAGCGCTTCATCTCGCGCCTCGGCAACCAGTACGTCGCGCCTGCATGGTTCGTCGAAGGCCTGCCCGAGTTCCCGCTCGATGGCGAGCTGTTCGCGGGCCGCGGCCGCTTCCAGCAGGCGGTGTCGGTGGCTCGCCGCATCGACGCGGGCGAGGCGTGGCGCTCGCTCTCGTTCGTGATCTTCGACGCACCCGCGGTGGATGCGGGCTTCGAGGATCGCGTGGCGCACCTCGAGGCGCACTTCGGCCGGCACCCGACCCCGCTGGCCCGCGTGCTCGAGCACCGGCCGTGCAAGGGCCACGACGACTTGATCGCCGAGCTGGCCAGGATCGAGGAGCTCGGCGGCGAGGGCCTGATGCTGCGCCGCCCCGGCTCGCGCTACGAGGCCGGTCGCTCCGAGACCCTGCTCAAGGTCAAGACGTTCCTCGACACCGAGGCCCGCATCATCGGCTACCAGGCCGGCACCGGCCGCCACAAGGGGCGCCTCGGCGCATTCGAGGTCGAGCTACCCGATGGTACGAAGTTCAAGGTGGGCACCGGCATGTCCGACGCCGAGCGAGAGTCGCCGATCGCGATCGGCGAGGTGATCACCGTGCGCTATCAAGAGCTCACGGATGCCGGAGTGCCGCGCTTTCCCACGTATGTCGGGCCGCGGGCCGACGCGAATTGGGAGTCGATCGTGGCGGCGTGGGCAGAGAAGGGCGAAGGCTGACGCGCGCGGCCTCGCGCCGCGTCAATCCTCGTCATCCACCGTCTTCGTGAACCCCCCCGCCGAGCCCGCGCGCTCGCTGCTGCCCGCATCGGCCGGAAACAGCGCCTGGTGGCCGAATTTCCGCCGTACCTCGCTCAGCACCCCTTGCAGCGCCTCGCCCTTCACCCGCGCCGGAGGCTCCACCGCTGCGAGCAGCTCGAGCTGCTGCGGTGCCTCGCCATCCACCAGCTGACCAACCCCCACTCCGGTGAGCCGGAACCTCCGGCCCTTGAGCTCCACCTCGCCGAGCAATCGGCACACCGCGTCGTAGATCACCTTCGCCTCGCGCGTGGGCTCGGCCAGCGTGCACTGCCGCGTCTCGGTGCGAAAGTCGGTGTCGCGGATCTTGAGCTGCACCTTGCGGCCGGAGATCTCCTTGGCGGCGAGCCGATCGGCCACCCGCGTGGCCTGCGAGAGCAGCTTGCGCTTGATCGCGACCGCGCCCACCACGTCGTCCGCGTAGGTGTCCTCGGCGCTCACCTGCTTGCGCTCGCGGCCGGGCGTCACCACCCGATCGTCGCGCGCGTGGGCCAGCGCGTGCATGTGCAGCCCGCTCTCGCCGAACCACCGCTCGAGCGCATCGGCGGGCAGCCGCCGCAGGTCGCCGATCGTCTTGACGCCGAGCTCGCGCAGCCGGGCCTCGGTCTTGGCCCCCACGCCCCACAGCTTCTCGATCGACAGCGGCGCGAGGAATTCGAGCTCGGTGCCGGGCGGCACCTCGGTGAGCCCGTCGGGCTTGTTGATCGCCGACGCGATCTTGGCGATGAACTTCACCGACGCGATCCCCACCGAGCACGTCAGCCGCGTGCGCTCGAGCACCGCCGCCCGCAGGGCCTGCGCCGCCACGCGCCGCGGACCGTGCAGGCGCTCGGTGCCGGTCATGTCGAGGAACGCCTCGTCGATCGACAGCGCCTCGACCATCGGCGAGAAGCGCCCGAACACCTCGAACGCCTGCGCCGAGGCCTCCGCGTACGCGTCGGACCGCGGCGGCAGCACCACCGCGTGCGGGCAGCGGCGCAGCGCCACCGCCATCGGCTGCGCCGAGTGGCAGCCATAGCGGCGTGCCTCGTAGCTGGCCGCCGCCACCACCCCGCGCTTGCCCGCCCCACCCACCAGCACCGGCTTGCCTCGGAGAGTCGGATCGTCGCGCACCTCCACGGATGCGAAGAACGCATCCATGTCCACGTGGAAGATGGTTCGGGGCACGGAGCCCATCGCGCGTACCCGTCACTCTAGCACCCCACGCCCGCGCCCGCCGCGTTGGTATCCTCCCGCTAGCGCCAAGACCATCGCCGTGAGCCCTGCCCCCGCCAAGCCCCGCCGCCTGCTCGCGCTCGATGCCCTGCGCGGCATCGCGGTGTTCCTCATGATCGAGCAGCACGTGGGCATCTGGCTCTGGCAAGGCCCGGGTGCAGGGCAGCGCCAGCTCGACTTCCCGGTGCTCGTGGGCTTCAACGCGCTCGGAGGCATGGCAGCGCCGCTGTTCGTCACGCTCGCCGGCATGGGCAGCGCGCTGATGGCGGCCGCCGACCGACCCGGCACCGACGTCACGCTCGTGCGCCGCGGGCTCGTGCTCATGTCGTTCGGGCTCGCGCTCAACTTCCTCACGCCGAGCTGGTTCTCGTGGGGCTCGTGGTTCGTGCTGCACATGATGGGCTTTGCGATGGCGCTCGCCCCCGTGTGGCGGCGCCTGCCGACTCCGGCGCTGCTCGTCGCGTGCGGCGGGGTGCTCGCGGCCACCGTGGCGACGCAGCTGTGGCTCGACACCCCGATCCCGCTTCACAACGAGCGCATGGAGAACACGAGCCTCCTCGGCGGTCCGCTGCGGCTGGCGCTCGCCGAAGGGCAGTTCCCGATCCTGCCGTGGCTGTGCTTCTACCTCGCGGGCTTCGTGGCCGGGCGCTGGGTGTACGCCGGACGCTTCGGGCCAATCGCGGTGCTGGGCCTCTCGTTCGCCGCCGTCGCGGGCATCGGCCGGTTGCTGCTCGAGGGCGGGGTACGGCACCCGTGGGTGACGCGGGGGTTCGAGCTGCACCTCGGGTTCTACCCGGCCTCCATCGCGATCGTGGGCTTCTTGCTCGGCGGCGCGCTCTTGCTCATCGCGGGCGTGGCATGGCTCGAGACCCGTCGCGAGCTCGGCGAGGGCAACCCGCTCGTCACCCTCGGCCGCGCCTCGCTCACGCTGCTCATGCTGCACGTGGTGCTGTTCCGCGAGCTGAGCCGCCCGGTCGGCTGGTGGCGCAACCTCCCGGCCGAGACCACGCTCGTCGTGATCTTCACGTTCGTGATCGCGGCCGCCGTGGGCACGCGGCTGTGGCAGCGCGTGAGCTACCGCGGCGGCGCCGAGTGGCTGCTGCGCAAGCTCGCGGGCTGAGCCTCGAGCTGGTGCTCCCGGGCGCTCAGAGCCCGTCCATCAGATCGTCACGCCCGAGGTGCCCGGCCACTGCGCCGCACACCACCGCGTCGTCGTCCAGGCCCCACAAGGAGTCGCAGTCGGGCTCGATGTCCTCCTCCACCACGAAGTAGCGCACGGCGGCCTGTACCAGGCGTCGCGTGGCCTCGTCGGCGTCCGTCTCGAGCATGTCGAGCAGGCCTTCGCAGCAGCGGAGGATGGAATCGGCCAGCGCGGCGTCGAGCAGCTCGTTGGCGGCCGTCATCGAGCTGAGGCGGGTCGCGTACTCCCGCAGCTCGGTGCGCAGCTCCGCCGGCGGAGCCAGCGGCGCATCGTGCAGCCGATCGAACAGCGCCTGGGACTCGTGGGGAATGCCGGGGATCGTCGCGGGCATGCCTACCGCGCCATCATACCCGCTCGCGCCCGCGGGCGCAGCCACCATCTACTCTACTCCTTTAGTTCAGTAGCCCAGGTCTACTCTTCTACGATCATGTAGAGGTTGTAGCGGTAGTCGTTGAGCACGGCCTCGTCGTCCATGGCCATCGGGAAGCCCGAAGCGAACGGGATCGAGCTGCGCACCGCCGCTTCGTACATGTTGTCGCCGTTGAAGGTACGCCGGATCGGCGTGGCACCTTCGGTGTGGATCATCACCCAGTAATCTCCGGGGGCGATCGGTGTCGCGCCCACGTCGTACTCGTTGTTGCCGTTGGCATACAGCATCACCGCCCCCGTCTGCACCAGACGGTTGGCCGGTCCCACGCCGTCGTGGTCGTACAGCGCCAGCCGCACCATGTTCCCCGCGCCGCCCGTGATCACCCCCAGCCGCCGGACCGTGGTCGCCTCGAACACCTGGAACCGGAACCCGAGCTGGACCTGGGCGTTGACCGAGGAGGTGGAGCCGAAGTCGTTGTAGAAACCCACGGGCAGGCCGCAGTAGGTCTGGTCGTCGGCGCAGGCGGCCATGGGCCCGCACTCGCCGCACTCGCATGCATCGGCCATGCCGCATGCGAGGCCATCGCACGCGGGCAAACAGGGATCACCGCTGGTGCTCGACGAGCCGGTGGAATCGGTGGCGCTCACCTCCGTGGTGACCTCCGTGGTGTCGTCGACCGAGCTCATCGTGGTGGGGTCCACCGTCGTCACGTCGCTGGTCGCCACCGTGGTGGGCATCGTGGTGGTGGGCGTCGTGGTGGTGGGTCCGGTCGACGTGGCGCCGGTGGTGCCCTCGGCGGTGCCCGAGGTGCTCTCGTCCACGATCGGCGGAGGGTCTTCGAAGCAGCCTCCGAGCAGCGTACCGAGGCAGAGCGGCCATCCGAGCAAGATCGAGCGCATGGTCATGGGAATGCCCAGAGTCTACCGCCTCGCCCGCTAGACCACCACGTCGAGCGCTCCCGGCAGCACGTCGAGCACCTGCGGCACCACCTCCAGTGCCTCGCCGTCGACCATCACATCGATGGCCTCCGTCAGCCGCAGCTCCACCCGGGCGGCCTGGCAGGTGGTGACGGCCGGGTGCTGCACGTGGGTGCCCTTGAAGATCTTCGGGAACGTGGCCAAGAGCGACAGCCGCCCCATCTCGCCCACTCGCACCACCGCGATCATTCCGTCGGCGGTGTCGGCGTGGGGGGCCATCATCATCTTGCCGCCGGTGAATTTGCTGTTGTTGAACGACGCGAACGTCTGCAAAGCCTCGTCGAGCTCGCCCTCGTCGATCCGCATGGGGTACGCGCGCGCGCGCAGCCCCGCGACCGCGGTGATCACCGCCAGCACGTAGCCGAATTCGCCCCAGCGCTTGAACCGGCGAGCCCGCAGGCCGTTGACATCGGCGACGAAGCCGATCGACAGGAGGTTGATGTAGTGGAGCACCCCATCCGCGTGCACGAGGCGGATCACATCGCACGCCCGGCGCGAGCCGCTGGCGAGCGCCTCGATGGTGTGCTCGGCGCCGCGATCGGTGAATTCGCGCAGGAACGAGTTGCCGGTGCCGAGCGGGAGGAAGCCCAGCACCGGGCGCTCGCCCGAGTCCGCGGCCAGCGGGAACAGCCCGTTGACGACCTCGTAGCCCGTGCCGTCGCCGCCCACGGCGATGAAGCGGCGGCGGCCCGCCGCCCACGCTTCGCGCACGAGCGTGATCGCCTGGCCTGCCGCGGAGGTCTCCACGGTGTCGACGGCGACCCCGGCTGCGCGCAGCCGCTCGACCGCGGCCGGGCAGCGCTTGCCACAGCGGCCACCACCGGCGGCGGGGTTGATCACGGCGAGGTACGGGGCGTCGTCGCTCATGGTGGGCGCGGGCGAGTCTGCCCGAAGGGGCGTGGAGGCGAAAGGGTGGCGAGTGGCGGGATGTGGGCGATCGAGGTGATGGATGCGGAGTGATTGCGTAGGCTGGTGGCCGTGGAGGTCGCGCGGGCGGAGGCGCTGGCGAGCGTGTGCGCGCGGCTTCGCGGGGTGCTGCGAGCGCGGAGGTTGCTCGGGGAGCGCGGGAGCGGTCGGCTGGTGGAGGTCGAGCCTGCTCCGGGCGATCCGGAGCTGGTGGCGAAGCTCGAGCAGCGGATGCGACTGCCGGCGCTCTACGTGGAGTACCTGCGGCACCACCACAGCGACGCGTTCGAGGAGGATCTCGTGCTCGGGTGGCACGGCGTGTCGCTGCTGCTGGTCGGGGTCGAGGGGATCGACGACGCGCAGGGGAGCTACGCGAACGATGGGTGGCCCGCGGATTGGGTGGTGATCGGGTTCGAGTACGAGGGGTGCTACTTCATCGATACGACGACGGGGGCGGTGGGGTACCTCGATCACGGGGTGGGGCTGCGGTACCAGGAGGCGGGGCGGGACTTCGTGGAGTTTCTCGAGCAGGTGATCGAGGCGTCGAGCCCCGCGGTGGAGTCGGAGGTCTACGCGGCGATTGCCGAGCACGATCGGGCACGGCTCGAGGGGCTGCTGCAGGCGAGCGGTGAGCCGCAGGAGGGCGAGCTGACGGTGCTCGGGGCTGCGGTGCTGCGCGGTGCGGTGGAGCTCGTGGAGGGGTTGCTCGCGCGTGGGGTGGACGTGGAAGCGGTGAGCCCGGCGGTCGGGTGCACGGCGCTGGGGATTGCGATCGGGACGGGGCAGCGGGGGATGATGATGCGGTTGCTCGAGCACGGGGCGAGCCCGGAGGTGATGGATGATCGCGGGAGGACCGTGCTGATGTGGGGGGCGCGGCGCAGGGACGAGGAGGTGATCGCGGCGGCGCTGCGGGCGGGGGCGAAGCCGTTGCCGGAGGGGTGGGTGGAGGAGATCGAGGCGGCGGATGCGAGGGCGGTGGGGGCGAGGACCCACGCGGTGAGTCAGGCCGCTTCGAGCGGCGAAGTCGGCTCGGCTCCGGCAAAGCCGGGCGGGGAGCTCCCTGTCGAGATCTACGCGGTCGCGATCGGGACGGTGATCGCTGTGCTGATCGTGGTGGTCGTGCTGTTGCTCGATTGGCTCGGCTGGATCAGCTGAGCTGAGTGATCACGCGAGGGCGCCGCACCATTGCGGCGCCCTCGCGTCGATGACCCAAGAACAAGTCTTTCCAGCTCATATCAGCCCATCGACACCTCCCGGTGACGGATCGGAGACCCCAGCGCGGCTTCCACCCGCGTGGTCCCGTTAGCGATCGATCTCGGCTCGTTCCTGCTACCGAGCGCCCACGGCCGGCGCCGGCACAGCTCCGGCAGGTACACGCCCGCGTCGTTCTCGGGCCAGCGGAGGAGCATCACGCCATGGCGGCAGTGGCGGTAGGCCTGCAGGAACAGCACGTACGCCGCATCTCGCATCGCGAGCTTCTGCAGATCCGTGGGCCCGGCCGCGAGCACGAGGATGTGCGTGTACAAGACGGCGCCGGCGTAGAACCGCAGCCGCCTCACGGGCCGCAGGTCGTAGCCGCCGAGCTTGGCGAGCTCCGGCAAGAGCGTGGCGAGCCGCTTGGCCGTGCCGAGCACGGCTCTCGCGGAGCGCGGGACGTCGACCTCGATGGGGATGAGCGCGTGGGCCGGGACCTCGAAGATCTCGGCCTTCACCAGCTCGAACGACCGCACCAGACCGAGCGAGCCGGCGAGGTTGGTCGTGGGGAGGTTGGCGGGAAGGTTGGTGGAAAGGGGGCGGGAGCAGGAACGGGTGGACATGGTGACCGGTGCATCGGCCGTCGCGAGGATCCGTTGCGTGGGGATCGAAGGAATTTTCGAGGATTTCTCCGAACGTTGTTCTGGGGCCGTGACGGCACGAAAAGGGTCGAACGATGCTTCGGCGCGAGGATCAAGGGCATCCGTTCAGGTGTCGACATCCGAAGGGAGCCGGCGGGTGAGCGACCGCCGCGGTGGGTGTGCGAGCATGGGTCGCGCGTGGTGACCACGGCGATGAAGACCGGCGCAATGGGTGAGGTGGCACGGCTCGGAGTGCGAGGGCTCGTGATGCTCTTGGGGTTGGCAGGCTGCGACGGCCGTTGCGGTGGGTCGTCGGTCGGTACGGAGTCGCCTCCGCCCGCTCCCGAGACCGTGGCGGCCGAGGAGGTCGCGCCCGAGGTCGCACCGCCGATGAAGGAGGTGCACGTGACGCTCGCCGACGTCGAGGACATTCCGTACGGAGAGCTCCGGATCGTGGAGGCCCCGAAGTACGAGGTGCGCAAGCTCGGCAAGCCCACGGTGTTGATGGAGGGCAAGCACCTGCGGCTGCCCGACACGCCGTGGCCGCTCGCGCCCGACCGCGGGTTCGTGCTCGTGCAGGACGGGCCGGACTACGAGTCGAACGTGCTCGAGGCGCGGCTCCTGGATTTGCGGACCGGCGAGGTGGTAGCGAGCCTGCGCAAGGTCTACCGGTCGATCTATGCCGAGCTGGGTGTTGCTCTCGGGCAGGCCGAGGTGGACGGCACGCTCCACGAGGTGCTGGTGCACGCGTCCGACGGACAGATCGTGCCGCTGTGGCCGGTGGAGCAGGCCGAGTCGCGGTTCGTGGTGATCAACGCCGGGACGGGGGATGCGTGGGTGTTCAAGGTGCAGCCGCGGAAGGAGGATGCGGAGGAGGATCCATATCCGCCGTATCGGTATGCGTACTGGGGGGATCTACGGAAGCGACCACCGGAGCCGAAGGAGGCGTTTGCCCACGAAATCGAGCAGGACAGCAGACCACCCGGAGGGTGGTTGGGACCCACGTGGTCGGATCCGGCGAAAGCGCCGCTGTTCTTGGAGGTGGATTCGGACAACGACGAGTGTGCAAAGGTCGAGCTGAGGCCGGACGGGTACAAGTGCGTGCCGTTCGGAACATGGGCGATGGCCGCCGGGTGGCTCGGCACGGTGGAGGAGAACCGACCGCTGGTGATGAGCAACGCCGAACGAGGTGAGGCCCAGGTGCTGGACCTGGGGAAGCGGTGCGTGATCGAGGAGGTGACATTGGATCCGCCACGGGCGATCCTGGAATGTCAGGAGCCAAACGATCGATTCCTGTGGTCACCGCAAGAGGTGGTTCGATTGCGACCTATGCGTTTCGGCGTGCGCTCGTGGAGCCGAAGTCGACGAGTCATGTCCGTGACGCATTATCTTGAACCGGAGGGAGTAGAGAGAATAAGTCAGACATGGCTCGATGTGGCGGGCCTTCGTGTCGTTGATTCCCCTCGGATGTCGAACGTATCTTCGATGTTCGAGGACGGTTGGTTGATATTGCGAGAGGGGGCACTCTTCACCCAAGTCTATGTTGCAAATCCTACACTGGATGATGTGCACCGCGTCCCCATTGATACGCGTGATTGTGTGTATCGCGATTCCATGGCCGGGAAGGGCGCTTGGTTCATCTCCACTTGTGCAGGCGACGACGAGTCCGTGAAGAGCATGGCATTGGTCGACGTCGAGAGCCGCGAGGTCAGACCGATACCCATTCTGAATCAGGCTTGGCTCATGACATCACAGCGGATCCTCATTGGCTCGCACCACAGTCGAGGTGTACGCATTTTGCGCTGGGACGTTGAATGATGTAATCTGCTACTTACCAGCGCGGCGAAGCTGCCATTCCAGCGAGCCCTCGGTTCCCGCGTTCCCCATGCTCAATGAGATTTTGATGTCGGTTCTACGTTCCTTGGGATCGAATTGTTCTCCGCTACCAGGCTTGGTCTCGTCGTTCTTGGGCGGTTCTCCGTGGCCTGTCAGAATCACCCGCGCAGTATCCTTGGGATCGAAGCTCGGTGCTCCTCCCATGAAGCGCTCACCAAGGATGCTCTTGAGGTAGTTGTAAGCGCTCGCGGCACGGCTCCGCGATAGCTCCATGTTCTTCTCTTCTGTCCCGGGAGCATCCGCATACCCATCGATCTCGATCCGCGCCGCCGGGTTCGCAATCAACGGCAGCTCGCACGCCGCAAACGCATCCAGCGCTTCCTTCACGCTGATCGTCCCCTGCTCCCGCATCCGCTCGCGCTCGGCCTCCGTAGGTACGGGTAGCCGTGCACCGTTGATCGGGAAGTGCACAGCCAGCGAAGGCACGTGGTCCTGCCAGTATGACTCGAATGCCGCCTCCTCCTTGCCGTTCTTGGGCTCGAGCACGATCCTGCTCTCGCCCCCTTCGAGCAACCACGTGGCTCCCGCGAGCGTCTGCACGCCCACGCCCGCCCCTGCGAGCCCCTCCGATAGCTCGGCGCCGAACAAGAACGAGACGGCAGGTGATTGCTCGCTGCCGTGGAACGTCAGCATGCTCTTGCTGAGCATTACGGATTCCTCGAGCTCTCCCTTGTCCCCGTCCCCCTTCAGCTTCAGCCCCGCGAACAAGTCGCCCTCGAGGTAGCTCAGCGCGCCCTCGAGCTCCTCCTTCACGGGTGGCGTGCTCGCGCGCACGATCGTGGTCCCCGACATCTTCACCGATTGGCCGGCATCGCCGGCGCTCTTGCTCAGCGACAGCCCGGCTAGCGCGAAGGCGTAGTACGCCTCCCATGGCTCGTCCTGTGGGCCGCCCGTGTCGCCCTCCACCACGCCCTTGTACTGCACGCGGATGTGGCCCACGAGGTACGAGACCGGCAGGTACTTCGTGATCTTCTTGAGCTTGCCGAGCTTGGGAAGCTTCTCGCCGAGCTTCTCCTCGAGCAGCTCCTTGAGCTTGTCGAACGCCTTGCCGCCCTTCTCGAGCTTCTTCTTGGTCGTCTCGTCGCCGAAGTCGAGGACCTCGAGGGCCGTCACCTCCACCTCGAATTCGAACCCTCGCCAGCCTCGCGGCGAGATCCCGAGGTACTTCTCGAGGTGCGAGTATTCGGCCTTGTCGTAGCTCGCCCGGTCGACCAGCCGCTGGAGCGCCGTGGCCAGCGTCTGGCGACCGTGTTCTTCGGTGGGCTCGAGGCACCAGCCCTCGAGCAACCGCAGCACGTAGGGCTGCAGGTGCACCAGCTCGTCTACCCCGAGCCCGCCTTCGTACGGCGGCGTGGTGTAGGCACGTTCGAACACCCGGCCCACGATGCGATCGATCGCCGTGACGATGTTGTTGCGCGGAATGGTGTCTTCGTGGTGAATCCCGAGCGAGCGCGCCGCAGCGAGCAGGTCGTAGACATCCATCACCCTGCCGCCGAGGCCCTGCTTCAGCAGCTTGTAGCCCTGTTCCGGATCCACGAGGACCTGCTCGTACCTCAGCGAGCGCGCCAACCCGGGCAGATCCGCGCGCTGTTTGGGCGTGAGCGGGAACCAGAAGTGCGTACGCACGTGGTACGGCACCGACGGGCGCGCGAGGTAGCGGTCGAGCAGCACCGGCTGCGTGCTCGACCGCACCGCCACGGTCTCCAGGTTCGCGGGCGTCGAGCCGTCGGTAGGTCGCACGACCCCGAAGATCTTCTCGGCCTCCGGCCAGCGCCCCACGAACCACCCGAGGAAACAGACGCCGAGCTCGCTCCCACCCGCACGCGGCTTCCAGTACCCGAGGTCGTGAGTGCCGATGGAGCCCGGTGAGATTTCGAGCCGCTGCTCGCCCAGCCACACCGGCACCGTCAGCATGTACACGTCGGACACCGAGTCCCCCGCGAAGCGAAACGCGATCGGATTGCGCTTGCGCTTGGGAGGCTTGCCGAGATACCCGGCAATCCCCCAGTCGAACGGCAGCCGCTCGTCGGCCGCAAGCGACCTAGCCGGCGTGTGATATCCGGCCCCCTGTACCACCAGCGTCAGCAGGCACTCGAGGTGCCCGCCCGCGTGGTTGATGAACAGCCGATACCGCCCGCGACGTTCGAACCATGTGCCGGTGAGGTTCGGCTCCACCCGCAGGTCTCGATAGGGCTCGGGGTCACGGCGATCGTTGCGGACCCGCTGACGCGGATCGGCAGGACCACTCGCGGGTACGGTGTTGCCCCGCGCCATGAACGGCTCGTTCCATGGCTCGAGCGCCACAGGTCCTCGCCGGGGCTCCTCGAAGTACGACTTGCTCATGGCGATCCCTCGGTGGCCAGCCGGTGCAGCTCGTTGTACGGCACGTCGGAGAACAGCACCCACGTTCCCTCGTCCTGTACGGACACCCGCAGCTCGTAGCGCTTGTCGCAGGGCACCGCCACGAACTCGAGCTCGAGCACGCCACGATCGATCGCATCGTCGGGCAGCGTGAGCTTGGCCTCGAACTCTCCATCCATCGAGCGCAGCGCGTACACCTCCTTTGCTGCCGGCTCTCCCGGCAGGAGATCGGTGACTATGGTGTACGGCCCTTGCTGCCAGGCCCACGGCTCGCGCGGAATCTCGAAGGTCTCGAAGCGCACGACAGTGGAGCCGTACACGAGCTCGGCGGTGGGTTCCTCCCCGCTGAGCGCCGCTCGCGGAACCACGAGCAGATCGATCCCCGGCTCGCCCTCGAGCTCGGCCAGGCCCGGCAGCGAGGGCGGGAGCGCGGCGGTGTCGAAGAACCTCACGTCGAGCGCATCCACGTCGGCCTGCGCGAGCCCGTGCTTGTGGAGCCACCGGTCCCATTCGAAGCGCATCACCTCGAACAGCGCGCCGAGCGTCTGGTTGCCGCACACGCCGTCCACGTCGATCTCGCGCGCAAACGTGGCATTGTACTCGGCCTGGAACGCCTCCACGGCCTTGGTGGTGGCGGGCCCGGTGGTCTCGTCGACGATGTCGACGTGGCAGCTCCAGCCGAGCATGGCATTGAGATACTGCAGGTAGGCCTTCACGTCGCGGATGCTGCCGTGGGCCGTCGCGAGCGCGACCCAGGCCTCGGCATCGGCGTGCAGCAGGCAGCGGATCGCCTCGCTGCGCGCCGCCGCGAGGGCGGGTGGCTCGGAGGGCGCTTTGTGCCCCACTACGAGCAGTAGCGCGTCGTCGGTCGCGCGCGCGGTATGGATGCCTCCGAGCACGTAGGAAATGGGGTGCACGTCGTCGGTCCAGGGCGCGGGCACGAGCAAGCCCGAGCCGGGTGCAGCACGCAGCGGGGCGTGGGTGGGTCGTTGTACGAGTGGACGCTCCACGACGAGGCGATGGTGCGTCGCTCGCTCGAGCGCCATGGGCGGAATGCGTCCCCGCAGCGTGGCCACGATCGGATGCTCTGTCATCGCGGCTCCTTCTGGACGCAGAGATCCGTCAGCTCGAGCGTTACCGGCTCGCCATCGGGCAGCGCGCGACGCCAGCGGTGGGCGAGCACGCCTTCGGCGAGCTGCCGGTCGTCTTCGGTCAGGGTGAAGCGTCCGCGCAGTGGCTCACCTCGTTCGTCGACGAGCTCGATCGAGAACAGTTGCTCGAGCGCGGGGGGTGGGTCGGCGGGCGAGGGTGTGTCGGAACGAGGTGGGGCGTCGTCCCAACGCAGATCCTCGACGGTCAGATCGACCTGCACGGTCTCGGGCAAGCCATCGAATCGGTGACTACGGCGCGCGAGCTCGCCTTGCTCGATCCGAGCGTCGAGCGCGATGCTGTAGCTGCCGTCCGCGAGAGCGCCTCGATCGTCGACGACCGTGAACGAGACCCATGTGGTCGGCACTGGGAGCCTCGGAACGGGTGGCGCGACATGGGGCCGGAGCGGCGCATCCACGTCCAATTCACCGAGCGCACGCAGATCGGTCGCCTCGACCTCCGCCAGCGGGCGCACGTGTCTTGGGAGCGCCACCGCCACGAGCCGGCCCTCGACCAACGCACGCACGAGGATGGCCACTGCGTCGTGCATGCCTCTGACGGATCGGCCCGCGAGCTCCTCGGCCAGCTGCTCGAGCTCCGTCGCGATCGACAGCTCGCCTTCGCGTAGCGCGTCCTCCAGGAGTCGCCGCGCGGCGAGGTCAGAGGGGCGCTGGTCGACATGCGAGCGTGGTACGACCATGTACCGCCGACGGCCATCTACGAGCTCGACGGATCGGCGCGCCATGGTTACCTCGGCCTACCGATCGAATTCCTGCGCCTCGAGGACCTTCTCGAGCGCTCGTAGAACGGGTGTCCCGTGCCAGCCCGCAGGCTCGCGTGCGCCACGAACAGAGTATCCTGCTCGTCATCCTTGTGGCCCATCGCCATCGCTGCCGATCCTACTTCGTCGCTCGCCGACTTGCGATCCCGCGTCCGACCTACGGTTGCATTTATGCGCGGTTTTCGCGGGTCCGTTCCGACTTTCACAGGCTGCTCGTCCCCGGGAAACGTGAATTCTAGCAAGATCCTTGGGCTCATTTGCCGGAAGGCGAGATTGCGGTTGACCCGCGTCCGCTGCACCAAGCGTCGAGCTCAATGCCGTCCGGCTCGGAGAGCCAGAGCTCGGCCTTGGCATGGAGACATCATCATTCACGGGACGTCGGCTCCTGCATAGTCCGGCGCCCCGTCGGGCTGTGCGCGCTCTTCGCCATCGATATCGGTGAGCGGGTCGCCGTCGTTCCACTGCGCCACGTCGGCGAACAGGGTCAGGCCTTCATTCTGGAGGTGGTAATCGCGATCCGTGTCGATGAACCAGTCGGAACCGAGGCTGAAGTCTTCGACCTCGAAGTTGGCGCGACCTGGGAGCATCGTGTCCGACGCTACGTGCTCGAACGTGCCAGGAATACACGATACCGGACTGTCGGAATCCAGCGAGAGGATGATGGTATCTCTCGCAACGAGCGTCGCATCGGCAGCACACGTCAAGCCGGTTGCCGCCGTTCCGAAGGCGCCAATGATGGTGCTGTATGACACCGTTGCCGTCACTCCGCTGTTGAGCGCCACCGCCGGAACGTTGTTTGTAATGACGCCGACGAAGCTGTTACGCACGGTCAGCTCGGCATTGCTGCCCTCCACCACGATACCGCCTCCAATGTTGTCGACAACCCGACTTCGATCGACCCACGCATAGGCGCCCGTCACCACCAGCCCTTCCACCGGTCCGCCACTGATACCCAAACCATCCATGTGTAGGATCGTTCCCGTCCCCTCCACGGTGAGTCCCGGATCACCCGCCGTGCCCTGCAGAACCGGCGCCTCACCCGGTGCGGCCAAGAGCGCGATCATCTTGCCTCCGTCGATCACCACAGACTCCTGATAGCTGACCCCGCCATCCAACTCATGCACCATGATCACTCCATCCGCCCCATCCCTGATGCTCCCCACTGCCATCGACACGGTCAGGAAATCCTGCCCCCCATCCCCGTCCACGTGAATCACCGCCTTCGCATCCCCCGGAAAGCAAGTCCCCTTCGCCAGCTCACACGCTCCGCTCGCACACTGTGCATGCGCTGTGCACGGGACGCACATGTTGCTCGCGTCGCACACCGGCGTGCCTCCCTGGCACTCTTCGGCGCGGCCCGCCGTGCACTGCACACACACCCCTCCTTCGCAGAGTGGCGTGGCCAAATCCATACTCGTGCACGTGCCGTTCGGGTCCGGCATCTCGTCGCAGGTCACACACTGCTCATTCGCATTGCAAAATGGCTGCTCCGCCGGGCAGCCCGAGCATTCGATGGAGCCCGTGTCTTCCATGATCGTCGTGATGCCATCCAAGACGGTGGCGGTCGCCGTATCATCCCCGGCCGTGGTGTTCGTGATGTCCGTTCCGGAGCCCGAGGTCGAAGAACTGACCGTCTCATCGACCGGGGGCAGTGAGTTGGCGCAACCCCCGAAGGCCACGACGAGCACTCCTAGCCATCGGTAGCACCCGCCACGACCGGTAAGCAGGGATTTTTGTAGGGTCGAGACCTCTTCGTCCAACGGGTCGAGGAGCTTGGGGTCGGATTGGCCTTCGAAGTCCTCATGGTAGAGTGAGACACTGGTCGAACCATCGTTGGTGGTAGTTCCGTGGTCACGGCAAGCAGGCAGCACGAACGATAAGAGCGGACAGATTTGTTTCGTTATGGAGACATCATTCACGGCACGTCCGCTCCTGCATAGTCCGACGCCCCATCGGGTTGCGCGCGCTCTTCGCCATCGATGTCGGTGAGCGGGTCACCGTCGTTCCACTCCCCTACGTTGTCGAACAGGGTCAGGCCTTCGTTCTGGAGGTGGAAGTCGCCGTTGTTCGCGTCGACGAACCAGTCGGAACCGATACCGAAGTCTTCGATCTCGCTATTGGTGCCACCTGGGAGCATCGCGTCCGACGCCACGTGCTCGAACGTACCCATAATACAAGATACCGGACTATCGGAATTCAGCGAGAGGATGATGGTATCTCTCGCAACGAGCGTGGAATCGGCAGCACACGTCAAGCCGGTTGCCGCCGTTCCGAAGGCACCCACGATGGTGCTGTATGACACCGTTGCCGTCACTCCGCTGTTGAGCGCCATCGCCGGGACATTGTTTACATTGACGCCGACGAAGCTGTTACGCACGATCACCTCGGCAGTGCTGCCCTCCACCACGATACCGCCTCCAATGTTGTTAACGACCCGACTTCGATCGATCCATGCAAAGGCGTTGGTCACCACCAACCCTTCCACCGGTCCGCCACTGATACTCAACCCTTCCATGTATAGGGTCGTTCCCGACCCTCCCACCCTGAGTCCCGGGTTACCCCCCGTGCCCAACAGAACCGGCGTCTCACCCGGTGCAGCCAAGAGCACGATCGCCTTGCCTCCGTCGATCACCACGGACTCCTGATAGCTGACCCCGCCATTCAACTCATGCACCATGATCACTCCATCCGCTCCGCCCCCGATGCTCCCCACCGCCATCGACACGGTCAAGAAATCCTGCCCCCCATCCCCGTCCACGTGAATCACCGCTTCCGCATCCCCCGGAAAGCACGTCCCCTTCCCCAGCTCACACCCTCCGCTCGCACACTGTGCATGCGCCGTACACGGCACGCACGTGTTGCTCACGCCGCACACCGGCGTGTCTCCCATGCACTCCTCGGGGCGTTCCGCCGTACACTGCACACACGCCACTCCTTCGCAGAATGGCGTGGCCGAATCCATACTCGTACACGCGCCGTCCGGGTCCGGCATCTCGTTGCAGGTCGCACACTGAAGATTCGGGCCGCAAAATGGCTTCTCCTCCGGGCAATTCGAGCATTCGGGGCCGGTGTCTCCCGTGCTCGTCGCGGTGGCATCGAGTGTCGCCCCCGTCGTCTCCGTATCGCTGCTCGTCTCCGTCTCCGTGTCCGTGCTCGGAGGCTGCTTCATGAGCCAATCGTCGATTACTCTATAATAAGCGCACGCCTTGTCCATTTCCCTCGCATCATCGGGACATTCAAATGGCTCGATCCCCACGTCATACTTCGCCTCGAGCAGCTTTCCCTCCTGCGTCAATCGTGTATGGTAACCCTTGACGCCCTGGAATACCCCACTGAGCTCTTCCAGAGCATCTTCGCTCATGGCCCTCTCGCCATCAGTCAACCGCAGCAGGAGCCCTTCCACCGAAGTGATGTCCATCGGATCCCCTTGTCGAGCCTCGAGCCGGGCGGGTAGCCCATATTTCGCATGGAAGAACTCGTCAGGGAGCTCTGCTCCCTCGAAGCATCCATCGTTCCTCACTCCCTCCGCCGACCCACCCATGGGCGCGAAGACACACATCATCCCGGACGACTCGCACGCGAGGTCTCCCCCGGCGTAGATGCAATGCCCCTCGTTCGGACCCAGACAGCTCGTTCCGCTCGCCAGCCCCGTGCTCAGCGCGAGTGCCCGCCACCAGCCACCACGCCCGAACGCTCGCCGTGCTCCGACCTTCGCCTCGCTCACGTCATCACCTCCGTTCAGAACCGACCCGCCAGTCCCACGACCCGCCCGCCCAGCCACGGGCCGAGGATCCACCGCCGGCCCGCGACCTCGGCACCGCCTTCCGCCTCGATCGCACAGCGCCGATGCTCTTTGCGACACTGCAAGACATCGGTGACGAGCATCGCCACCCCGGCGCCCAGCAGCACGCCACCACTCACGAGCATCGCAACCCCAGATGAGTGAAAGTCCCGGACGACGTGCTGCCGGTCCTCGGGCACGCGCTCGCCAATTCCCAGGAACACTCCACCCGTGATCATCCCGCTCAGCCCCAGCGCGCCCACGACGATGCCCGCAGTGCCGAGACCGGTCATCTTCCGGTAGACGATTTGGCGAGGAGGAGGCCCTGGCGGGCGGTCCTCGTGAGCCGGCGCCTCGACCTCCGCACTCACCACGGGCTCCCGCAGCCGTTGGATCGCCGCCGCAATCTTCTCGTTGATCCCCCTGAGCAACTCGTCGCTTCCACACTTGCACTCGACCCAATCACCGCGCCCGCCCACGGCCTCGCCGTCGCGCATCGGCACCACGCGGAACTGGAATTCGAGATACTTCCCGGTGATCTCCACCTCCACCCAGCGCTCCCGCCCTGGGCCGGCGGTCAGCTGCTGTGCGAGGTCGGGGTTGTGATTGGCGATCGACTCCGGCCAGCTCGCCACCCCGCTGGCCTCGCTCGTCGCATCGCCGACCTCGACCGACACATCCACCCGCAACGCCCCTCCGGCCAGCTCCACGGGCTCGGCGGCCGCACGATCGGGAGCCCATGCGAGGAGCCCGAAGGCCAACGCGACGAACGCGGAGCCGCACGACCCCTGGGCACCGGTCCGACACCGCGGTCCCCGCACTGGCTTGGATTCGTCAGGCATGGCGCACCCCTCAACCTCCACGCCCTGCAAGCTTCTCACGACAGTGCCTGGTCAGTCGCGCAATCCGAGGGTCGGTCTCGCCCTTGCCGTCGCGAACGCAGCGATCGTAGCGCTCGAGCTCCAGCCAAGCCCTGACCCGCATGAGCTTGCGCTCGACGCCTTGGCCCGACGAAGACCAGCATTCTTGGTCGGCCGAAGCCCGGAGCACACCAGGCCAGTCACGGCGACCCACTGCGACTTGGGCATCCCCCCGTGCACGACGGCAATGCGACCGGGGGGCCGGGCGTGATGGACCCGACTTGGATCCGCCAGCATCCGTCGAATTCGTAGTCTCGCCGACGCCTTCATCATCGTTAGGCTCCTTCGGGCCACTTACCGGCTCCAGATCGACGTGGGTGTTCGTGGGATCTTCGTCCACAACCCCAGAGCTCGCCCCTTCCGCAGAGTCAACCTGCACACCGGACATCGATCCGGTCTCACTCGTCTCGGGCGGGGGATCGCGGCGAGCTGCCAAGGCCCAGCCCACGATCACCCCCCCGAGCACCAACACGCCCACCCCTACTCCCCGAAGCCAGCGAGGCCTCGCGCTGGGCATCGGGGGGCTCTCGCGTTCCACCGTCCCGGCAACGATCGATGCCTCTGCGCCCCCCACCGATGCCGGTCGCTCCACCGTCCCGGCGACGATCGAGGCTGCTGCTGCGCCCTCCACCGATGCCGGTCGCTCCACCACCATCGCCGTCATGGATCGCTCCGCAGCTCGCTGCGAACGCACCCCCTCGAGCACCTCCGCCACCTCGGCCGCCGATGCGGGTCGTTGCATGGGATCGCGCGCCATGCATCGCTCCACGAGCGATTGCAGCCCAGCCGGTACCCCCTTGCGGAGTTGCCCCAAGGGCGGTAGTCGGACCGGTCCCAAGCTCTCGGGCGGCATGCCACGACCCGTGATCGCCTCGAACAGCACCACCCCGAGGGCGTATACGTCGAACGCCGGATGCGCCGGAAATCCCAGCGCTTGCTCGGGAGCCACGTATCCTGAGGTGCCGAGCACCACCCCCGCCGCAGTCAGGTCCATGGACTGCCCGCCTGCACCGAGATCGGCAGAGATCCCGAAGTCGAGCAGCTTGGCCACCTCGCGATCGGCCAGGCCCCGATCGATCATGATGTTGGAGGGCTTGACGTCCCGATGCACCACGGCGGCCCGATGCACCGCATCGAGGGCACGCGCGACGTCGGTCAGCAGGCGACACGCATCATCGATGGACAGCATCGTGTCGGCATTGCGCAGCCCATCGAGTCTCTCCTCGAGGTTGTCGCCTTCGACCCACTCCATCACGAGGTAGCGACGCCCATCGGGCAGCTCACCCATGTCCTGCACCTGGACCACGTTGGACATACCCGAGAGACGACCCATCACCTGCCCTTCACGGACGAAACGGGCCGCCACGGTGGCGTCATCCTCGTCGCTCGTGCGCTGCACCTTGATCGCGACCCTGGCCCCCGTGGCCACGTGGTGGGCACGATAGAGCGCCGCCATGCCACCCTCGCGCAGCCATCCGTCGATGGAATAGCGCCCAAGCACCGTTCCGCGAGGTAGCCGAGCGGGCATCGCGTTGGTCGTACGAGCGCCGGCGGGGAGGTGATCCATTGCACGAGACCTCGGAGCGTGGCCCAGCTCAGTGGCAGCCCGCTCCCATTTGAACGGACCTGACGCCCGTGGGGCCGATGACGAGGCGAAGATCGCAGCCACGTCGCAGCTCGACGTCGTAGTCCTTGCTCCACTGAGATGCGCCGACCGAGCGCCACTTGATCACGTAGCTACCAATGGGCAGCCGGTCGCCATTCTTGGGACCGGGGAGCGCGTACTTCTTGCGGGACTTGCCGTCCTTGCTGCGAACCTCGACCTGGATCGGGCCCAGCGACGCGACGGTTGCGATGCTCAGGCTCTGCCGGGGCCGGGGCCGGGGCCGGGGCGGGTCGATCGGTCCCGAAGGAGGTGAAATCAGCCCGACCTCCTTCGTACTCTTGCCGCTCGGTTCGTCCCCATCGACCTCGTTCCCTGGCGGGGGCCCAGTCGTAGCATCGACCGCCTCGCTCGGCACGGCGCCCGTCGTGGCATCATCGGTCGAGCCATCGGCTCCCGGATCATCGACCAGGCTTCGGTCGCGCACGAGGTCGATTCGCTCGTCGAGCACGAGCGGTTCGGGCTCGCGCTCGACTCTCGTTGCGGCTTCCCAGCGCGCCCATTGGGCTCGGACCCACCACGCCCCCGTGCCCAGCAGTGCCACGGACATCAACAACCCAAAGGCGATCCACCAGGCTGGTGGAGCCGTAGAGGGTCGCGAGCGCCCATCCATCGTCTGCGCACGATCTCGTGCAGCGGCCAGCGCCATGGAATCGGTCGCCTCCACCGCGACCTGCATGGGCACCGACGGTGACGTAGACACGACATCCGGAAACGCCGGAGTCATCCATGGCTGAGTGAGATCGTGCTCGAGCGACGGAGGGGCGTACCCCACATCGCCCACGCTCGCGACCCGCAGCGTCTTCGAGCGCATCGGCACGACGCCAGCGTCTCCCACCACCGTCCGAACCGAAGTAGGCACCACCACTGGAGCCGCGACGCTGCTCGGAGCCGCCACGACCATCTCGGACCGCCCCGGTCCTACGCGGGGTCGCATCACGCCCGTGAGCCCCCCGCAGAGCTGTGTCAGCTCGCGACGGGCGTCTCCGTACCCCGGCAGTCGCGCCAGTTGCTCGAGCGCAGCATCAGCCGAGGGAATGCGTCGCTCGATGTCTGGCTCGAGCAACCCCAGGCGCAGCGCCTCGAGCTCGGGCGGCACGCTGTGGGAGAGCGAAGGGACCTGCCCCGAGATTATCTCGATGTACATAGCGCGCTGGTCCGTCACGTGATGCCGGAAGCGCTGGCCATCGAGCAGCTCGTGCAGGATCGCCCCTACGGCGTAGAGATCGAGCCGCGGGTCGCGGGTCCTGCCGGCGAGCTGCTCCGGCGCCATGTACCGGAGCTTGCCCTTCACGTGCACGCCCGAGCTCTCCTCGAGCAGGTAGTGCGCCACGCCGAAGTCGGTGAGCTTGACCTCGCCCTGGGTGCTCACCAGCACGTTCTGCGGTGACACGTCGCGGTGCACGATGCCGAGCGGATTGCCGTCGTGCAGCGTGATGCTGTGCGCATAGTGGAGCGCATAGAGCAGCTGCCCCACCACGTAGGAGATCACCTTCAGCCGCCACGGCTCGTCGTCGATGAACGTGAGCGCCGCCTCCACCTTGAGCAGGTTGACGCCGTCGATCCACTCCATGACGAGGTAGCTGCGCCCATCGTCGTCGCCTTCGTCGAAGACCTGTACGATGTTGACGTGGTTGAGTAGCGCCGAGAGCTCCACCTCGGCCTTGAACATCCGCTGAAAGCGAGAATCTCCCACGTGCTGGTCGGCCACGACCTTGATGGCCACGTACTTGTTGGCCCGACGCTCGCTGACGCGACGCGCCACCCATACCTCGGCCATGCCGCCCACGCCGATCCGGCGGACAAGCTCGTAGGCACCGATTCTCGCCTCGGGCTGCAAGGGCTTGGGCATGCAAGTGCCTCGTTCACGGCGGCAGGGTCATCGCCACACCGAGCGTGCGCGGACCGAGCCAGGGTGCACGGGACACCCGGCCGAGCCGGGTGCGATGGCCATCGACGACCAGCAGCACCGCGCCCGTGACCAAGAGCGCCACGGCCACCCCGAGCACGGCGTACCCCGCAGGACGAACATCGCGAAGCTCGTCCACGCGGAGCTCCCCAGGAAACGGGGCGGGCCGACGCGAGGCCAACACCGCTCCGGTGACCATCGCGCCCGCACCGAGGCCCAGCACCGCGACCCCGGACCATCCGAGCGGTCCCGGCCCGCGGCGCGGCGGGTGGTCCAGCGACACGGGTGGGAGCGGGGGCCGGGGCTCGCTCGCGCTCTCGGCCGCGGCTGCTGCAGCCCTCGCGGCTTCTGCTTCAGCCACGCGCTGGGCCTCGAGCGCGTCCTCGTGCAGCTCGATCGCACCGATCATCGCCTCGATCGCGAGCCCCGCGAGCTCTTGATCCGAGCACGCGGTGCACGAGGCGAGCAATCGGCCACGGGAGTCACCCTCGGGATCGGCCACCGATGCTTGCGGTGTGTCGATCTTCACACGGACGCCCCGCAGCACCTCCACCGGGTCGATCTCCACGAAGGTGATCCGTACGAGGTCCGGCGGTAATCCGGCATCGACCACTGCACGCGTGGCCTTGACCGCCACGTCATCGAGCCTGCGCACCGACATGGTGCCGACCTCCGTGCCATCGACCACGACTCTGGCTGGCATCGGCTCGCTCGAGCCCGTCGCGCCGGCCCCTCGCGACATAGTCGCCTGTGCCCGGCTCTGCGGGGCCACAACCACCGCCAGCGCCAACAGCGATGAACCGATGGTGCGTCGAATGCTCATGGCTCGTTGGCCCCTGGCATGACCCCCGGGCGATCGAGCCGCGGACGTGCCTGCCCCTCGACGTCGAAGTAGGGGTCGCACGGCTGCCACGCCACGAGGCCTCGCGCGACGAGGGCGTTGGCTCCGGCCTCGCTCAGCGCTCCGAGCTCGACGCTGGAGAACAGCTCGTCGAGCGCCTCGTAGTCGAGGACCACCGTGCGATCCAGGATCAGCTCGCTGCCGCAGTCGATGGTCGAATCGGACGACTCGGACTGCAAGAGTAGGGACGTCTCGAGGCGGCCCGTGGTCGTGCCCAGGCACTCGAGGTCGAGGCCCGAGCTCGCACCGTTTCCCAGCAGGCTGGAGAATCGCAGCTCGAGGAAGGTCGTGTCGGCACGCACACCGCTGCCCTCGTTGAGCGCCACGACGCTGGATTCGATGGACACGGAGTGGCCAAGCACATCGACGCCGATGCCCCCGGCACCGTCTTCGCCATACGCGTGGTGGATTCGTGCACGCCGCAGGTGCAGGTCACAGTCCACGCTGCGGATGCCCGTCTGCAGCGCGTGGACCTCGACGTCGTCGAGCCACGCGCTGGTGGCCTCGGACATCTGCCCATGGCAGTCGAGCCCCACCGCCTCGCTGTACTCACCCACCCCCTTGAGCTCCAGGCCCTGCAGGTAGAGCCGAGTACCCGCAGCGGCCGAGAGCACGTGCTCGTCATCGGTCCCAGCCGCGCGCAGGAGGACCGGATCGTCCCCTGGCTCGGCCATCAGCACCACCGTGCGATAGACGATCGGTCCTTCCACGGTACCGATCGCGAAGGGCCCCCGGTAGCCACCATCGACCGCTCGCAGGCGGATCACCGCGACACTCGGAGCGTCATCGAGTGCCGTCTGCAGGTCGCAGTACGTGAGGTTCGGGTTGCCCCAGTCACCGCCTGGTAAGGCCTGGCACGTCCCGAGACCATCGTCAACCCGAGCCACTGCCCCCACGGGTGGGATGCAGGTGCCCTGAGCAAGGTCGCACGCCGAAGCGGGACACTGCTCGTGCCGCGTGCACTGTGCCGTGCACCCGAGCACGGCATCACACCATGGAGTGGCCTCGGGACACCCTCCCTCGGCATCGGGCCGACAGATCACGCACGCGGCGCTCGGCGCCGGACAGTCGTCGTCGGGCGTCGACAGGCTGGGATTGCAGACACCGTCCTCACAGAGGTCGTCCTCACAAGACACGCAAGCACTCTCGTGGCAGAACGGCGTGAATGGGTCGATTGCCATGCATACATCGCTTGGCCCTTCGGTGTCACATTGCGGAGGGACGGTGGTGTCGCTGCTCTCCGTGCCACCAGAGGACCCTACCTCGAGCGGCGCGCTGGGCAGGCACTCGTCGGCCGGCAACACGTCGCTACAACCCCCACGATTCGATGACAGCACACACCGATCACAGTATGGCAGCCCGTGCTCGTCCATGCACAACGCGTGCTCGGTACGGCCTTCTGCATCCGCTCGGTGAGCACAGTGCTGCTCATCCACCATGCGACAGCCCGGGCCCGACCACGAGGAGCCGAGCACGACGAGGCTTACCCAGAGCGGCCCCTTCCACCTCACGCCCCATGTCATGACCCTTTTGTGCCACCATGCCCATATTCGTGCCCTCCAGACTCGTGGAGGGCGCGACGGAGCATGGCGATTCACTATGAGGCGGACTATCTCATGCGTGCGCGCGCGTGGCAACCGTAGATGTGTGGATCTTCCGGGCCTACCCTTCGAGCCCCCGCACCACCTCTTCCCGCACCCGCTTCCGCAGCACCTCCGCCAGCGCTCCCCGCTTGATCTTCATCGACGCCGTCACGGGAAACTCCTCCCGTTCCACCACGAACGCCGACAGCCGCTTGTAGTCCGCGAGCTTCCTATTGCGCGCTCGCAGCTCCTGCAAACACTCCTCGGTCGGTCCGTCCCCGTCGGGCCGCAACACGATCACGAGCTCTTCCCCCGTCATCGACCCCCGCGGCCAAATATAATCCGCCGCGAACACGCAGTACTCCTCGATCCCCGGCAACCCGACGAATGCCGCCTCGATGTCCTCGGGGTAGATGTTCTTGCCCCCCTCGGTCACGATCATGTTCTTCGCGCGTCCGAACAGCTTGAGGTGCCCGCTGATGTCGATCGCGCCGAGATCACCAGTGCGCAGCCACCCGCCCACGAGCGTCTCCTCCGTGAGCTCCGGCGCGTCCAGATATCCCTTCATCACCGTGGGTCCGCGTACCCACACCTCGCCCACTCCGGCGTCGTTCGCGTTGCGGATCTCCACGTCCACGCCCTCGACCGCCTTGCCCACGGTGTCGCTGCGGAACGGCTTGAGGTCGTTCACCGTGATCACCGTGCTCGCCTCGGTGAGCCCATATCCGATCACCACCGGGATCCCGAGCTCGTAGAAGAACTCCGCCAGCTTGCGGTCCACGAACGTTCCCCCGGCGAAGATGTACTTGAGCTTGCCGCCGAGCGACTCGTGGATCGGCCGCAAGAGCGTGCTCGACAGCCGATGATTCGGCTGCTTGCGCGTGACGATCTCGTTCGCCCGAATCAAGCCGTCGATCGCCTGTCGCTGCCACCCCGGCAGCTCGTCCAGTCGCTCGCGGATCCGCTTCTGGAGGTTCTTGAGGATCGTGGGCACCAACGCAATATGCGTGATCCCATACTTCTTCATGGTCGCCCGCAGGAACTGCGGCCGCAACGTACGCTGATGGACGATCGCACCACCCATCAACAGTGGCACGATGAACCCCACCATGAAATCGATCGCATGGTTCGTGGGCAGCACCGAGAAGAATCGCTCGTCCTCCTTCAGCGGGTAGAGGTTCCCCAGGATCTCCGCCTGCCTCAGATAGTTGGCGTGCGTCAGCATGCAGCCCTTGGGCGCGCCCGCGGTCCCCGAGGAATACACGATGCACGCCACGTCCTCGCGCGAGCGCTCTTGGTACGAAAACCCGCCCGCCGGCTCCTGCTCCCACCGTCGCGCAGGCCCGAGCTCCGCGCCCTCGGGCGCCTCGGTCACCAGCACCAGCGTGCGCTCGAGCGCATCGCCGTGGCCCTCCTCGCGCCGCACGCCTTCCTCGCGCCGTAGCCCTTCCTCGCGCTGTAGCTTGGCCCACGTGCCGTACTCGGTCACCAGCACGCGCGGCCGACAGTGCGCCACCAGCTCGAGCTGCTCGCGCGCGGTGAGCTTGTAGTCGATCGGCACCAGCGTGGCCCCGGCCCACAGCGCTCCCAGGCCGCTGAAGATCCACTTGCTCTGGTTCTGCATGAGGATCGCGCAGCGATCCCCGGGCGCGAAGCCCTGGCCCTGCAAGAGCGCGGCGAAGCGCTCGGCCTGCTCGCGGAGCTGCAGATACGTCCAGCGCCCGTTCTCGCGGTGACGCTCGGCCTCGATCAGGGCCTCGTTGGACTTGAAGGTCACGGTGGCGTCGCGAATCGCTTCGCCCACCGAGTGAATGCGACTCAGGTAGAGCATGTCAGCCTCCTTCCCGCAGCGCGCGCGGGGGATGCGAGAAATCGGGGGGCAAGCGCCGCACGGTCCGCTCGAGCAGACCAACGAGCCGCTCGGCGGCGCTCGGGCCACGCGTGCCGGCGATGAAGGTGAAGATCCAGCCGAGGCCCAGCGCGCCGAGGAACACGGCCCACGTGATGAGCTCGATCCTCGACTTCCAGGCGAACAATAGCTTGACCACGAGCGCGAGCGCGCCGCTGACCGCAGGCACGCCCAGCACCAGCGCGAGCGGGGGCCAGCGCCGGCGCAGCTCGACCCGCAAGAGCGCCCCGGCGACCGTGGCACGCACCGTGAGCTCGAGCGAGGCGGTACGCCAGCGCTTGCCGCCAACGAGCTCCTCCCACTGGCCGTGCTCGGCGTACTCGTGACCGAGCCGGTTGGCGAGCTCGGCGAGCTCGTCCTCGGCGAGCGCATGCGACAGCTCGCAGCTCACCACGGTCCTCGCCAGCGTCTGCTCGATCCGGTACTCGACGCGGCTGGCCTTGATCTCCGCCAGCGCCTGGTCGAGCAGCTCGGCGTCGAGGCCCGCGTCGAGCGCGATCCGCACCAGCTCCTCTCGCGTCATGCCCACCGTGACACGCTCGCGCGCGAGCTGCAGCTCGGCCACGCGCGCGAGCACCAGCTTGGCTTCGGCGGGGCTGTAGCGCTCGGTCATGGTGGTAGCGCTCGGTCATCGCGGTGAGGGTGGTCGGGCACGGGAGCTCATCGTCGCTTGTCGATCACGGCCGCGAGCGCCCCGAACGTCTTGACGTCCTGCAGCTCGTAGTCGGGGATCTCCACGTCGAATTCCAGCTCGAGCTCCGACATGAGCTCGGCGGCCTGGAAGCTGTCGATCCCGAGCTTCTCGAACACGTCGTCGTCGGCCTTCAAGGTGCTGGCATCGGCGCCGTACTTCTTGGCGGCCAGGCGGATCAAGCGATCGAGGACCTCGGACATGGTGAAACCTCGTGGAACGATTGGAACAGGCTCGGGTCACGGCAGGTACGGCCGCGGATCCTCGCTCTCGACGAACTTCTTGAGCGCGAGCTTGAGCACCGGCCGCTGCGCGAGCCGCAGGAAGTGCTCCTTCTCCTGCGCGAGCTCCTCGAGCGGCAGCGGCTTCATGAACCGCTTGCAGGTCTTGGCGGCCTCGCGGTCGAACTTGGTGGCCTGGCGCGCGGTCGCCATGGCGGCGCGCATGCCGTCGCCCACCGGCACCATCTGGCTCACGAGGCCAATCGACTGCGCCTTCTTGGCGTTGATGCTACGACCGGTCAGGAGCAAGTCCCGCACCACGGCGTTGCTCACGTCGCGGCGCAGCCGCGGGATCCCGCCGAAGCCGGGGATGATGCCGAGCCGCAGCTCCGGGAACCCGAAGCGGGCGCTCTTCTCGGCGATCAAGATGTCGCAGGTGAGTGCGAGCTCGAAGCCACCGCCGAAGCAGATCCCGTGGATCACCCCGATGGTGGTGAGCGGCAGCATGTCGAGCCGGTTCATCACGGAGTGGATGCGATCGAGGAATTCGCGCAGCGCCGGCTCGTGCTCGCGCTCGGGGCGGTCCTTGAGGCCCTGATAGAGCTCGCGCAGGTCGGCGCCGGCCGAGAACCCGCCGCGCACGGTGCTGCGGATCACCAGCGCATGCGCGGACTCGGTGTCGACCTGATCGAGGAAGCGCTCGAGCTCGGCGAGCATGGCGAGGCCGATCTCGTTGCACGGCTCCTGCCCGAGCCGCAGCTCGTAGACCCCTTCGGTGAGCGCCCACTCGATCATCGGTGACTCGCCTTCAGGCCTTGTCCTTGCCCGGCTTGTCCTTGCCTGCCTTGTCCTTGGCGGCCTCGGAATAGTACGCATCGATCAGGCCCGCGAAGCGCTGCTCGATGACCCGTCGCTTGAGCTTCTGGTTGGCGGTGAGCAGCCCGTTCTCGATCGTGAGCTTCTCGTCGGCCCACACGATCCCGCGGATTCGCTTGTAGAACGGCAGCTCGGCGTTGACCGCCTCGATGCCCTGCTCGACCGCGTCCTTGGGCGGCTCGCCCGTGACGAGGATCGCCACGTGGGCGCGCCCGTGCCCCACCAGCATGCACTGCTGCACCTGCGGGCACGCGGTCATGAGCTTCTCCTCGATGGGCTCGGGCGCGATGTAGTGGCCCGACTCGGGCTTGATGAGGTTCTTGATGCGGCCGACGATCTTGAGGTTGCCGCCCTTCTCGTACTCGACCTGGTCACCGGTGTGAAACCAGCCGTCACGGATCGCCTGCGCCGTCTCCTCGGGCTTGCGCCAGTAGCCCTGGAAGATGTTGGGACCCTTGACGAGCAGCTCGCCCTCCTCGCTCACCTTCAGCGTCTGGCCGTCGAGCGGCAGGCCCACCTGGCCCGCCTGCACCTTGTCCGGGTCGTCGAGCGAGACGATGCCGGTGGTCTCGGTGAGGCCATAGGCCTGGTACACGGGAATGCCCAGCATCTGGAACCAGCGCTGGGTGTCGGCCGAGAGCGGTGCCGAGCCGGAGATGAGGAACTCGAGGTTGGGGCCGATCTGCTGCTTGACCTTGGGGAACACCACCCGACGGCCGAGCTCGAGCGCGAGCCCGTCGAAGAACGTGGCCGTGCCGGCGAGCGTCTTGCCGTAGGCCGCCACCGCGCGCTTCCAGATCGCGAGCGCCGCCCCGCCGCGCTCCTCGATCTTGGCGCCCACCCCGGTGCGGATCCGCTCGAGCACCGCGGGCACGTTGAGGAAGTAGTTGGGCTTGGCCACCGCCATCTCGATCACGAGATTGTTGAGGTCGGTGGACATCATCAACGGATTGGGCCGCGACATCTGCGTCCACAGCATCATGCGCGACGCCGCGAAGCAGAACGGCAAGAAGTGGAACACCCGATCGGGTCCCGACCTCTCACCCACCACCCGCACGATGCGGGCCATGGTCTTGGGGATCATGAAGTCCACGTTGGCACGCGACAGCATCACGCCCTTGGGCTCACCACTCGTGCCCGAGGTGTAGATGATCGTCACGGTGTCGCCCTCGGCGAACCGGTGCGGCTCCTTGCTGGTGGGCGCGGGCTGGAACAGCGCCTCGAAGTCGAGCACCGTACAGCCCGTGCCCGCATCCCCCCACGCCTCCATGACCGGCTTGGCGAGCTCCTTGGTGGCCGCGAGGAGCAGCGTGGGCTCGGCCGAGCGCAGCATCAGCGCCAGCTCCTTGGGGTCTTGCCGGTCGTAGAGCGGTACGACAGTGCCACCGCTGGCCAGCGCGGCCAGATCGGCCACCACCCAGCGCGTGGAGTTGGAGCCGAGCAGCGCCACACGATCGCCGGGCCGCAACCCCGCCTGCTCGATCGCCGCGCGTGCCCGCCCCACCAGCTCGAGAATTCCGGCACCATCGGTGCCCTGCAGCGAGGTGCCGCGTACCTCGATGAGCTTGGTGCGCTCGGGCTGCTGGCGCAGGTTGTCGAAGATGCGCTCGAGGAAGCTCATGCGTACTGCTCCATGAGCCGCGTCAATTCCGGCGACAGCGACGGGAGATGCGCCTGCCAGGTGCGCGGCAGCTCGCGGCGCGGGAACTCCGGATACACCCGGCAGACCTCGTCCATGAAGTCGATGCCCATCTGGCCCATGAGCTTCATCTGCTGGGGAATCGCGCGGCCGATCTCGTCGCCGATCCGCTCGCCCTCGCGCTCGAGCTTCTGCAAGATCGCGAGGATCTTCTCGCCGAGGTCGTCCTCCTCGACCTCGAGGAACAGATCCGAGTGGCCGCGGTCGTTCATGAGGTTGCGGATGCGCTCGTCCATGGTCACGCCCGCCGAGGGCAAGAGCGCGGGCATCGAGGTCACCACTGCGTGGAACCGCGAGCTGACCATGTACGCACAATTGCGCAGCACCGAGACCAGCTGGAACATGTCGTACGAGTCGCTCACCAGGCACGGCACGGGGCCCATGCCCTGCTCCTGCAGCCGGGCCGCCACCGCCTCGCACGCGAGCCGGTCCACCTGCTCCATGCCCACCATGATCGGCATCACGTCGCGGCCGCGGCAGAACTGCCGCGCCGCGAACGCGAACGCGTCGATGTAGCGATCGTACTTCTCGTCGGCCTCGACCGAGTTGTGGTGGAAGTAGATCGAGCGGTAGTGCTCGCGCTTGAACTGCCCGGTGAGCGCCCGCGCGGCCGCCTTGCCCACGTCGGGCTTGACCGGCCACCAGAACGGGTTGATCGGGCACATCACGAGCAGCTTCTTCTCGCCGTCCCAGCCGTGCTCGCGCAGGATCTTGGCGCCCTCGGGTCGCGGCGCCGGATCGAAGGTCCACGCGGTGTCGGCCCCGCTGGTGGTGCGGATCCCGAGCCGCCCCAGCACGTCGCGCGAGGGCTCGTTGCGGCACTGCACCAGCGCGTGCTGGCAGTGCTTCTTGACGAAGTCGCGCAGCGACGGCGACATCGCGCCGGCCTCGGCCCCGTAGCCGACCGCGAGCTTGTTCTCGGCCGCCGCCATGCCCAGCGCCCCCGCCATCATCGTCGACAGCGCCGCGGCGAACTTGCTCTTGAACATCGAGCCTTCGCAGCTCACCACGCCGTGGTGCTTGGGGCACTCGTCGAACAGGAACTTGGGGAACACCACCGGCAGCTCGATCTGCCGCACGGTCCGGAAGTAGCCCGCCGTGAGCTTGGGCTCGAGCGTCATGATGGTGAGCTCGAGCCGGTCGTCGCCCACCACGTGGCGGAACTGGCGGATCATCTCTTCCACCCGCACGTCGGCGCCGGTGTTGCGCGAGCCGACGTAGCCGGCCAAGAGCAGCTTGAGGGGCTTGCCGGGGGCCCAATTCTCCTGGTCGATGTCGAGCGCCCGTTTGACGGCGGCGGCCTCGATGAAGCCGTTCATCACCTCCATCAACACGCGATCGGGCTCGAGCGCATCGACCATGCGCCCCAGGATCCCGGTCTTGAACAGCGAGCCTTTCTTGAACACGCTGGCCATGGCCGTCATGCCGCCTTGCGAAGCCGGGCCTCGGCGTCCTCGGGCCACGGGCGATAGGGGTAGGAGAACTTGCCGTCCACCGCGAAGCGCAGCAGCGGATGGGCATACTCGGTGAACGGCCGCGGCCGCTCGCCACCGAGTGCTTCGACGATGCGAGAATTGTCGAACACGGTGTCGTAGGTGAGGTAGGGCCAGAACACCTTCATGAGCGAGGCGGCCGGCGCGATGCCGTACTTCTTGGGGGTGCTCATCGCCGCCTCGACCGCGGCAGAGAACACCCCGCCGAGTCGCGGCGCGAACATGCTGCGGGGGCGGTGGCCCGCGTCGGCGAGCGCCTGCACGATCTGCCGGTAGCTCGGCGACGCCACGCCCGCGCTGAGGTTGTAGGCGTCGTAGCGGGGCTGGTCGGCCATGTGCACGGCCACGATGCCCTTGCTCACGTAGTCGGCCGGGCAGATGTCCATGCGCCACGAGGGATCGAGCGGGAGCACGCGGATGTACGCCAGCGCCGCAAACGCCCGCACCATGTCGAACTGAGTGGTCGCGGGGAAGCGGCTGTCGCCGAGCACCGTGCTGGGGCGGAACACCACCTGCGGCACGTCGGGCAGGAGCTCATGGACCATGTGCTCGCAGAACTTCTTGGTGCGCGCGTACGGGTCGTAGTCGCTGCGATCCCAGTCGATGGTCGCGTCCTCGGTGACGTCCTCGCCCTGACGGTGGCCGGCCACCGCCACCGTGGACACGTCGGAGAACCGCCGCAGCCCGTGGTGGTCGGCGGCAGCGCGCGCCACCTTGATCACCTCGAGCGTGCCGCGGAGGTTGACGTTGAAGCAGGCCTTGTCCGACTTGCGGTTGAGCGACGCCGCCACGTGCAGCACGCTCTCGATCGAGCGCACCAGCCGGTCGCGCGCCTCGGCCGAGAGCCCGAGCCCGGGCAGCGTGAGGTCACCGAGGTAGATGTCGATGCGGGGCAGCAGCGCCGCGAAGCGATCGAAATCGGGCTCGTGGAGCTGCAGCGCCTTCCACAGCCGCTGGCGCGCCTCGCCCTCGTCACGCGCCCGCACCAGCGCGGCCAGCCTCGCACCGGGGTAGCCGGTGAGGATGCCGTGCGCCACGTACGAGCCGATGTAGCCGGTGATCCCGGTGAGGAAGATCGACATGTCAGCCGGTCACCTTCTCGGGCCGTGGCTTGCGGCCGGCGCCGTCGTTGGCCGGGGCCGCGGTCTCGGTGGCACCCGCGTCGGGCTCGGCCGGCTCGCGCAGCACGAACGGCACGCGGGGCTGATAGAGCTCGCGATCCTTGCTCTCGTAGCTGGGGAAGCACCAGCGCCGCAGCCCCGGCATGTGCACCTCGAGCCAGTAGCGGCGCCACTCGATCGACTCGGGCTCGAACCGGAATTCGGGCTCGGCCACCGCGTGGCGGTCGATGGCGCGGCACTCGAACACGATGTAGTGATCGTGGGTGAACGGCTGGAACAGCTCGAGCACGTCCTCGATCTTGCGCAGCCGCTGGTTGGAGGTGTCGGTCTCCTTGGCCAGCTTGTCGGCCGCCTCCTGCAGCTCCGACGGAATCTTCTCGGGCAGGCCATGCCGCAGGTAGCGCGTGAGCTGCGTCATCACGCTGCGGATGTTGCCGATGTTGAGCATGTGGTCGGGATCGGCCGCGATCGCGTCCCAGCGGGCGAGCACCACCTTGTGCAGCGCGCTCTCGCCGTGCTCGCGCAGCCACTTGCGGTGGCCCAGCGCCGAGAGCTCGGTGAGGCGATCGATGGGCAGGAAGTTCCGGTCGGACGAGCCGCAGTGATAGACCCGCGCAGCCTGCCCCGCGAGCAGCGCCGCTCCGGCGACGAGCAGCGCCTTGCAGACCATGTCCACGGGGATCACGTCCAGAGGATTGCCGCGCCGCGCCGGGATGTGCCGAAACCAAGTCTTGGCCAGGTACACCAGCGGGCCCGAGGTGTTGAAGCCCTCGTTCCAGCCGGCGAACGGGAATTCCACTGCGCTCTCGACGATGGAGGGGCGGAAGATCGCGAAGTCGATCCGATCCGCGCGGTCGAGCAGCAGGTACTCGGCCAGCGCCTTGGTGTACGTGTACGTGTTGGGCCAGCCGAGCGCCTTGGCGCGGTCGGTGCCGGCCTGCGCCATGGTCTCGCGCAGGCGCTTGCGCTTGAGCCGGGTCACCATCTCGCGGATGCGGCGCTCGCTGGGCTCGCCGCGGCCCTCGAGGCGCAGGATCACGTCCTTGTGCAGGTGCGCGTCGACCTCGGGCGACTCGTTCTCGGCCTCGGTGCGCGCGATGATCCGCAGCATCTCCTCGAGCTCGGCCTTGGCGTTCATGGAGCGACCCGAGGGCGTCTTGGGCTGCACCACCTCGGGGATCCGGCCGTCGCGCTGCCCTGCCACGTAGCAGGTGGACACGTGCACGAGCTTGGCCTTCGCGCAGCTCTCGACGAAGTCGGCCACGTGCACCGCCCCCATCACGTTGGTCTCGGCGGCCTCGCGCAGGTCGGGGTTGAAGTCGACGAGCCCGGCGAAGTTGATGACGAGGTCCACCGTGCCGCGCAGGCGCTCGGCCACCGCGGGGTCCATGCCGAGGTCGGGGCGGCTCACGTCGCCGGCCACCACCTCCACGCGCTGTGAGACGAACTCGCCGAGCCCCTCGCCGTGCTGCTCGTGCAGCGGGGCGAACACGTAGCCCTCGTTGACGAGCTTCTCGAAGCGCTCCTTGACGCCACGGCCCTTGCCGCGCAGGAGCACGGACACGCGCCCCACGTTGGGGATGCGCTGGAGCACCATCGCCAGCCACACCTTGCCGAGGAAGCCCGAGCCGCCCGCCACCAAGACGTGGCGACCCTCGTAGGTCTGTCGGATCGAAATCGGAGCCCCCACTGCCCGTTCCTTTCTTGCCCTGGTTTGGCCGCTCGAGCCCGCTCAGGCCGAGTAGTCGACCACGGGCCAGTCGGCTTCCTTGGCCGCCTTGCGTAGGGTGTGGTCGGGGTTGACCGCGCAGGGCTTGCCCACGGCCGACAGCAGCAAGAGGTCGGGCCCGTGGCCGGCGTAGGCGATGGAGCGGCGCAGGTCCACGCCGTGCTCGGCCGCGTAGGCCTGGGCCCAGCGTCCGCCCTCGTAGCCCCCGATGATCGGGTCGAGCAGCTTGCCGGTGGCCTTGAGATCCTTGTACTCGAGCCGGTTGCAGACGAGGTCATCGACGCCGCGCTTGCCCTGCAGGTAGCGCTCGACCACGCGCTGCATGATCTCGGAGATGCCCTCCGACAGCACCACGGTGCGGTAGCCCGCCGCGCGGGCCTTCTTGAGCAGCTCCACGCCGCTGTCGAGGATCTTGTCCTCGAGCATGTCCTCCACGTACTCCTCCGACAACACCTCGATGCGATCGGCGGTCATGTCACGGTAGGCGAGGTGAGCGATGCGGCTGCCCAGGCTGCGATCGTTCTGACCGAGCAGGCCGAACACCGGGGCCGCCAGCGCGGCCTGCCCGAAGCGGAACGCCCGCTCACGCAGACCGGCCCGCTGCGCGGCCATCCACGTGGCCGCGTGCACCACCCCGCGCGAGATCAGGACCCCTTCTGCACGGAAGAAAGCCGCGCCCTTGGTCTCGTCAGTCATCGGCGTCGTCCCTCGGCTGCCCTCCGCGGCCCGGCCCGGCGGCAAGTCGCCGATTTTGGGGTCCCACCAGGGGTTCCGCGGGCGACTGACCGCTCGGAAGGGAGCGGCAGGCGGCGGCGAGCATACCGACATGAGCCGGGTTCGCAAACGCGAACCCAGCGGTCGCGCTCGGTCCGAGCGCACGCGGACGATCGCCGTGAGCCCCCGGAATTGCATGCGTTTCGGAAGGGGCTCGCACCGTGGCCGGCCACTGCGCGCGAGCAAAACTCACGGAGGTGAAGCGTGGTGCCAGGCGCGTGCGAGCGGCGACGCTGGTGCGCACCTACGTGCGCACCAGCGGTGATGCGCAACGCTCGTCACGGTCCGCCGCTCGTCCCGGGCCTGCGCAGGAACTCGACCACCGCGTGCACGAATTGCGGACCGGCATCCTCGAGATGCGCCGCGTGATCGCTCCACGGCAGGATCACCCATGCACGGTCGGGATGGCCGATCAGCGAGAAGAGCTCGGCCTGGACCACGACCGGGGCATACGGGTCGCGCTCGCCGTGGATCACCAGCGTGGGCGTGCGGATGGCCGCGGGGTCGAGCGCGTTCCACTGATCGGCCGAGCGCCAGTCCATCTTCACCGGATCGGCCGCGAGCGCGGCGCGAACGAACGCATCGATGGCTGCGGGGGAGATCGAGCCCGGGGTGATGAAGTCCTCGGCCGCGCCTTCCGGGGTGGTGGGCAGGCGCGCGGGCGCGGCGAAGGGGTCGAGGTCGGGCGGGTGCTGCTGTCCGGGGCGCCGTGGGTAGCCGTAGAGCACCAGCGCCGAGAGCAGCTCGGGGTGCCGCTGCGCAACGAGCTGCGAGGTGAGCGAGCCGAGCGACCAGCCGAGCACGGCGGGCGGCGGCGAGGTCGGGTGCCGCTCGGCGACCCATGCGAGCACGGCGGCGAGATCGACCGCGGCGCGATCGGGGGTGAGGAAGCCGGTGTCATCGCGCGGGGTGGAACCGTAGCCGCGCTGATCGATCGCATAGACCGCGAGCTCTTCGGCCACGAAGGCGTCCATCAGCGAGCGCGGTCGCTCGGAGCCCTGGCCGGGGACTCGCAGATCGAAGTCGGGCAGCGCGCTCCAGGTGCGACCGTGCGCGAGCACGATGGCGCCCACGGGGGTGAGCGGTAGCTTGGCCCACACGGTGATCGGGTGGCCATCGACGGTGACCACGTGCCGCTCGAGCGGAGCGGGGTGATGGCGGTCGATGGGGATGAAGTTGGGGGTGGTGGGCTGGGAGATCGAGCACGCGCCGAGCAACGCGAGCGCGAGCGCGGCGAGGCGGCAGAGCGAGCCGAGGACGGGCCGGGGCGGCACGGACGGTAGTATCGCGCAAACGCGGCGCCCCGGGCATCCTCTGCGAAGCACGGCGAGGAGCGCCGGGCATCGTCCTATGTATGATGGTGGCGCGATGCCGGGGGGCCAACTGGGACGAGTGTCGCACCAAGCTCATGCGCTCGTTCGTGTCCGAGCGCGAGTGAGGGCGGGAGGGACCTCCAGGTACGCGACATCCACACCGCGTGCTCACTTGCAGCAGCAGCGCACCGCCGTCTCCGTGAACGTCCCGAGATCCGCCGTGCAGTCGGCCGCATCCACGCTCCCGGGCTCCGCCAGCTCACAGAGCACGTCGACGTCGTAGATCATCAACGTCGTGCCATCGCAGCCGAGCGGGGCGCAGCGCCCTCCCTCCGCGGAGCACCGGCTCGCGCACGTGTCCCCCGGGTAGGGCATGAAGCACCCGCCCCACCACGGCTGGCAGATCCCGCCGATGCAGCCGCCGTTGCTCTCTTGCCCCACGAGCGGCTCCTTCACCTCGCACGGCTGGTCACAACCGCCGCAGTGCATGGGGTCACCTGTGGGTCGATGCACTCTCCGCCGCACGCGGTGTTGGTGAGCCCTCCGCACGCTGCCCGCAGCGTGATCCCGGCCTCCGCCACGTGGCCCTCGGCGTCCGCCATGCGCACCATGAACGGCAGCTCGACCTCGCCCTCGAACTGCAGCGGCCAGCGCGAGTCGACGTCACTCCAGCTCACGCTCGCAATCCAGCGGTCGCTCGGGTGCGGGGAGAGATCTGCATACTTCGCGGGCTCACCCGGCCCGAATAGCTCACCAGAGATCACCTCATCGTCGGGATCGACGACCACCGCCGTGAGCACCACCGCCGCGTCCTCGCGCAGGAGCAGCACGTCCTGCCCGATGTCGACCACCTCCGGTGGGTAGCTGCCGCTTCCCGAGCTCGAGCCGCCGCTGCTGCCGCCGCTGCCGCTGCTGCTGCCCACGGCTCCGGACGACGATTCCGGGCCCATGCTCGGCAGATCGTCACCGCACCCCCATCCGGCTGCGCTCGCCAGCAACGCGAGCATCTGCATCAACACCGGTCGCCGCGAGCGCGTCACGCCGGCCATCGTACGCCAACGCGAACCATCCTGCCGGCCGCAAGCGTGCGTGCGGTGTTGCGACTGCTCGAGCGCCGGTTCTCGTCGATTCCCAAGGCGGTTCGCAAGCGCGTGTCGTCGAGCCTCGACGAGCACGAGCTCCTGCGATGGTTCGACCGCGCGGTCACGGCGTCGTCGGTGGAGGACGTCTTCGACGACGAGTGAAGCGCGCGGGTGGTCATCGAACGCCGAAGCCCCGACTCTGCTACCGTCGATCCCGATGCCACCACCGCTCGCCCTGCTGGCCCTCGCGAGCCTGGTGGCGCCTCCCGACCCCGCCACCGTTGCGCACGCAAGCCTCGCGATGCCGTGCCAGTGGCCCACGGTGGTCTCGTACCGCACGAGCGAGCAGAAGTGCAGCGCCACGCTCGTACACCCCCGCGTGGTCGTCACCGCAGCCCACTGCCTCGAGGCCGCGAGCCCCGGCCGCGTGCGCTTCGGCGAGCAGTACCAGCCCGCAGCCTTCATGATCGACGTGGAGCGCTGTGGCTTCGACCCCGACTACCCGCGCACGCGCTCCCCTTCGAGCGATGTGGGCTATTGCGTGCTGGTGGAGCCCGTGGAGGGCATCCCCGCCACGCCGCTGCTCGCCGGCTGCGAGACCGCGTGGCTACAAGCGAGCTCGCCCGCGGTGATCGTGGGCTTCGGCCAGACCGAGAGCGACCCGGGGTTCGGCACCAAGCGCTACGCCTTCACGGCGCTCGCCAGCGAGCTTCGCAACGACGGCACGATCATGGTGGGCGACGACGAGGTGAACGGCTGCCTGGGCGACTCGGGCGGCCCGGCGTTCGTGCAATCGTCCACGGGCACCTGGCACGCGCTCGGCGTGCTGGTGTTCGGGCCCGAGTGCGCACAGGGACCGGTCCTCTATCGCACGCTGCACGACCGCATCGCCTGGCTCGAGGCCGAGACCGGCTTCGACCTCTCGCCCTGCCACGACGCCGACGGCGGCTGGGATCCCGGCCCGGTGTGCGGCCCCATCGCGCACGATCCCCTCGCGCTCGCCACCACGTGGGCCGACCGCTGCACGAGCGCCCTGGCCGAGCCTCCCACCTGCCCCGCGCCGGCCGAGACCACCACCGACACCCTCGACCCGAGCGAGGAGTCCTCCACCCACGCATCCGCGCCTGCCAGCGATACCGACCCTCCCGGCTGCGCGTGCCGGACCGCTCCCGGCTCGCGCACTAGACCCGGCAGCTTCGCCTGGCTGGTGCTCTTGCCGATCGCTCGCTGCCGCCGTCGCTCGTAGGCTCGTCGGGGCCGCCTCATCGCCCGCTCGTGCGCCTCGCCGGCCGTCGGGCCGCCTCACCGTACGAGCCGCCGCAGCCAGACGAGCGAAAGGCCGCGCCCGGGGGAGAGCACGGCCTTGGTTCACGACCGGGGTTCTTCTGCGAAGACGGCTTTAGGGAAAGGAAGCGACCCGGGAAGGCATCCCACGATCCCGCTCTGGTGTGTGGCCTGCGGAAGTTGTGTCGCGAGACTCGCAAAAGGCGACGCGAGCCCCCGCATATGGCGGAGAAACGCGCGTGGGATGCCGACCCGAGAATCACCTACTGCATGGTCCTGGCCCCGCCCTTCCTTCATGGGCTCGATGAATTTCTTTCACCGCGGATCGCTGGGCCTCCGCGGGTACCCGGTGGCCGTTTCTCATGCGCTCGGACGCCGCCGCGCCCTGGGGATCGCGGGTCGGGTCGGCTGCGGCTCGCTCACCCCTGGGGCTGGGTCAGCGGCGGGAGATCGGTGCAGCCCCAGTGCACACCGTCGAGCAACACCACGGTGTCGAAGTAGGCGTCGCTGAGGTCGAAGATCGAGAAGATCACCTCGATCTCCTCGCCGGGCACCACCGGGGCCACCGTCTCGAGCCAGCGCGTCCCTGCGTGGCCGTCCATCGCAAAGCCGTCGAGCTCCGGGGCCACGCACGGGCTCCGCTCGCACAGCGGAGAGTCCGCGTCGAGGTAGTCGAGGAACACGCCGTTGATCGAGATCGGGTTGCCGAGCTCGTCGAACGAGATGTTGCCGGTCCATGCCTCGGATTCCAGCCACGCGACGTACATGTCGTTCCACGGCGAGCCCTGGCTGGCCCACACCGGGTACTCCGCCGAGAAGAACGCGAACTGGTAGACGAACGCGTCGGCGTCCTCGGGCACCTTGGTCTCGAGTCGCAGCTCGGCGTAGTCGTGGGCACCGGCCCCGGAGGACCACGGCTCCGCGAGCGTGTTGGAGCAGTCCCCGGAGCCCACCAGCGCCGGCTGATCGGCGCACGTCTTCACGCTGTCCACCGGCGCCACGTTGATGGGCGGCGGCAGCGTGGACATGGGCGGACCCATGTCGAGCGCCGTGCTGGGGCACATCAGGGGATCGCAGTGGAGATCGTCGTGGGTCTGCGGCACGTCGGCGGCGCGGCCCGTGGACAGGATGACCATGCGCTCGCCCTCACGGGGCGCGTACTCGCCGTGGGTGCCGAGCAAGCCGCGGTGCACGTGCAGCGCCGCCGGGTGACCACTGAAGGAGGTGAAGGCATCGACCGATCCCGGGCAGCCCACGCCCATCGCCTGCCATGGATTGTCGCTCGCCTGATCGCAGGTCGTGGGCCACGGCGCCAGGCACACCTCGGGGCCATCGCTCGGGGCCACGTCGAACATCAAGACCCCGGTGGAGCTGTCGTTCGAGCCATCGAGATCGTCGGCCGCAACGCCGCTCGAGCTGCCCACCGCTCCGGTGCTCGAGGTGTCGAGCGCGAGGCCCGAGTCACCACCGGTGCTGCCGGCCGCGCCTCCGGTGGTCTCGGCCGCGACATCGGCGACGTTGGAGCCCACGAGGCCATGGACCTCGCACGCGCACGACGAGAGCAGCGCAACCGCGCCGAACGTCCGTGCACGAACCACCAGCCTCACCATCACGCCGACCGACGATAACGCGGAGCGGGGCGAACCGCGAGGCGAGAAATCGATGCCGTGTACGATCGAGTGAGGGCGCCACCACCGGGGTGCGCGCGGGGCCTGCGGAGCAGTCGGCTACGGCGCCTCGCCGGTGTCTTCGAGCGCACGGCGCACGGCAGCCGCGTGCGCGCCTCGCCCATATTCGGCGAGGAACGGCTCGGCGCGGCGCTGGGCCTCGTCGACGCGACCGAGCGCAATCAAGGCCCGAATCGCGAGCGCCCGCCGCTCTTCGACGAGCTGGCCGCGCGGGAAGTCGCGCTCGGCCTCGTCCGCCAGTGCGAGCGCCCGGGCGGGGTCACGAGCGAGGTTGCTGCGCGCCTTGGCGACGAGCTTGGCCTCTCGCAGCACGCTGTCGCCGTCCGCCGACGCGGCAGAGGACCCAGCCGGCCGAGCCCCCGTGGCGCCCTTGCGGCGCGTGACCGACGTGGTCTTGGGCTCACCGGCCTCGCGACCGGTTGCATCCAGCTCGGACTCGGGCTCGGGCTCGGGCTCGGGCTCGGCGACTGCGTTCGCCGGCCCAGGCTGGGCCGGACGCACCTGGACGGGTGCCGGCGCCTTGGGTGCCTCGATGCCTTCGATGCGCTCGCCGAGCCCACGGGTCCGCGGACCGCCTCGTGGATCGTCGGCCTCGAGCTCGGCCGCCGAGACTACCGCCGGTGCGGCCACCCGATCGTCGCTGGCTTCCGGCTCACCACCAAGACCCAGCCACAGCACCACCGCACCCAACGCCACACCCGCTCCGATGCCGAGCTTGGTGAGCAGCGACGTGCCCGCCACCACCGTCGTGCTCGAGGTGACGCTGGCCGTGGCCTTCTGCAGCGCCGCGAGCCCCGCTGCCAAGTCGAGCCCATGCAGCTCCGCCTCGGCGGCGTGCACGAGATCGCCGCGCAGCGCCGGGGTGGCGGACGGGTCTTCGAACAATCGAACGGGATCGCTGGTCATGCGCGCGCTCCTGCTACGGCGCCGGGCGGCACGCCGCCTGCCGAGGAGGTGTCCTCTGCGAGGCGATCGTGGGCCCGCGCAAAGTCGCGGCGGGCGGAGTGGAGACGAGAATAGACGGTACCGACGGGAATGCCGAGACCCGCGGCGATGGAATCACAGCTCTCCCCCTCCAGCTCGTACAAAATGAACACGGTGCGCTTCTCGGGAGAGAGGGTGTCGAGGGCCGATTGCACGCGGGCCAGGGCCTGGCGCTTCTCGGCGCGCTCGCTGGGCGAGCTTGCATGCGACGCAGCGACGGTGACGGTCTCGGTGTCGGAGTCTTCGAGCTTGCGGCGGGTCTTCTTGCGGCGGTCGGAGAACACGCGAAACGAAATCTCGGCCAGCCAGGTGGTGGGCTTGGCGCGGCCCATGGTGAAGCCGCCGCGGCGGTGCGCGACCAGGAACACCTCCTGGAGGAGATCGGGGACGTCTTGACCATGGGCGCCCAGGCGCAGCAAGAACCGCGCAACGAAACCGGCGTGCGCGCGATAGAGCGCCGCCGCGTCGAGGTGCTCGCCCGTCACTGCGTGGAGCTTCGAGCTTCCCTTGCCCTCCATGGCCCGGCCCCTCAACGTCCTTCACCGCAACGCCACGACCACGCCCATGGCGATGGCCGCTCCGAAGCGGGGCAGCTCACGGAGCTGGCGCACCTGGAAATCCTCGCGCACGTCGAACACGGGCCGCACCACCGACACGAGGCCATCGAGGCCGAACGATAGCGCCGTACGGGCCCCCAGCCCCACCCGTACGTCGCCCCCCAGTGCCACGGCCACCCAGGGCAGCGTGGTCTGGTAGTCCTCGCGAAAGCCGCGGCCCTGCGCAAGGGCGCTGCCCGCCAGCACCCCCCCGCACAGGCGCGGGCGCACGCGGCGGAGCCGCGGGCCCACACAGGCATCGGCGCGGGCCGCGATGAGCGTGATCGTGAGCGTGGCCTCGTCCACCCGCTGAGACCCGGCCGAGGTCGCGAGCACCCCGAGCTGCACGTCCACGAGATCTCGCCAACCGAGCTCGAGCCCGAGCTGACCACCCCCGCCGAGGGTGGGTGGCACGCCGACCGTGAGCAGCCCGCGGAGCTGAGCTCGCAGCGCCCATGGCGACCGGCGCGGCTCGAGATCGGGGAGCGGCGACGGCTCGATCGCTTCGACGGGCACGGGATCGGGCGCGGGGTCGGGCTCGGGTTCCGGCTCCGGCTCCGCGAGGGGAGGGGTTGGGGCGATGCCCACCGACTCGAGCACGGTGGCGTCCACCGCCAGCGCAATCGCCAGCGCTACCACCGAGTGCAGGTCGTCGCAGCTCGAGGGACCGGGCGCGAACGTCCGCTCGGCGATCGGCTGGCCGCGATCCTGCAGCGTGAAGCGGAGCGTACGGGTCTCGGTGGAATCGCCCTCCACCACCACCGTGAGCCGCGGATCGAGCTCGTCGCGCTCGAGCCACGTGACCACCTGCTCGACGAGCCGGTCGTGCTCGAGGCACGTGGCCCCGGCATCGAGGCTCAGGGCGTCGGCCACCGCCACGCGTTCATCGGGGGCGTCGTCGGGCGATGCATCGGCGCCGGCCTCGGGCACCTCGACCACGGGCGCGGCCCAGGCCGACCCGACGCTCGCGAGCCAGGTGGTTGCGGCCAACGCCGCGATCGCAGCCGCTCGATCGAGCGTCGTCTCTCGCACCCTCACGACCTGCGCATGGTTGCACAGGCCGCGGCCGAGGGAGAGCAGAGTTTTCGGGCGCTCGCGCGCGGTGAGCCGGGCAACACCGGGCGCTCGGCCGCTGTGGCCCTCATCATGAAGCAGCCTGCGTTCCACACTCGTCGCACAGCCCTCGCAGCTGCACCTCCACGCTGCGGCTGCGGACCGATTGTGGCACCGCGCCGCCGCGCGGGAGCTTGAGCTCGAGCTCGGGCATGCAGGTGACCTCGCCGCAGCCGGTGCACAGGAAGTGGGCGTGCTCGTGACGCGCGTGGCCACCCTCGGCGAGCGGCTCGAAGCGCCACACGTGATCGCCCACGTCGGTGCGCCGCACGAAGCCCGCGTCGACCAGCGCCACGAGGTTGCGGAAGATCGTCGCGCGATCCCAGCCGCGGCCGTCGAGCCGATCGGCCACCTCGCCGTGGGTCATGGCCGCACCGCTGCGACGCAGCACCCCCAGCACCGCCACGCGAGCGGGGGTGGCCCGCAGGCCCGCGCCCCGCAGCTCGCCGCGCAGGGCCTCGTCGTCGTGATGCCGCAGCGCCATCGTCCTGAGATCGATCTGCAACAGGATTGCACCGGTGCAGCCTCGTGTCACGAACCGCGGCGCCGCGGCGCTCGCGCAATATCCGCCGGACCCGCTCGCGATGCTACGATCGCCGCCGCATGGAAAAGGAATACATGGGCGGGAGCCGGGCAAAGATGTGGACCTACCTCATCTTCGCGATCGTCTTGGTCGTCGGCATCCTCGTCGCCAACTTTGCGCTCAGCAACCCCGAGCTCGCCCGCAACGGCATGGACGCGTTCATGGGCATGCCGCCGTGGACGTTCCCCCTCATCACCGCCTTGGCCGGCCTGCTCGTGTTCTGGATGGGCCTCAAGCTCGAGACCGACTGGCCCGAGGCCGTGGGCGCCCTGCTCGTCGCCGGCGCGCTCGCCTGGGCCGAGTTCATGTTCGGCTGGGAGAACTTCGAGCTGGGCGGCCTGGCCGTGGTCCCCTACTTGGTCCCGCTCGTCGTGTTCCTGGGCCTGATGGGCTACAGCATGGCGCGGAGCAAGTAGCGAGCCCGGAGCTCCTCACTACCCTTCGACCATCCACTGCACACCATGACGATGACCGAGCTCGAAGCGGCCGTGGCAACCTTGACCGCGTCGGTGTCGCGATCTCCGCGGGTCGAGGAGGCCGTGCGGGCATGGTGGCGTACGGCCTCGCCGAGCCCGGGGACGCTCGACGGCAAGCTGGCGGCCGCGGCGGACGTGCTCTCGCGCGAGCTGCCGCGGCTCGCTCGAACGACCACCGGGGTCTCCGCGCTGCGTCCGGTGTTCGACAGCCCCGGCGCCTCGGTGTTGTTGTCGTGGTGCTCGGCCAGCGCATGGCGAGGGAACGCCTGCATCGCGCCGTTGCTCGCGCTGGCCAGCGAGCAGCCCGCCCACCGGGCCCGGGTCGTGGCCGCCGCAGCCGACCGCGTGGTGGCCGGGCCGCTCGTCGACGCGCTGCAGTGTGCTCCGTTCGTCGGCAACGGTGACGAGCTCTACCGCGACGAGCACTCGCAGGTCCGCGCCCGCCTGGAGATCCTCGTGTGGGAAGCCGGCGCCACGGCCCGCGAGGTCCACGAGCTCGGACCGTGGGTGTTCGGCACACGATCCACGCTCGACGCGATGGTCTCGCGCCTCGCGTTCGGCTCGCTGCGCGGTCGGGTGCTCGCGGCGCGATGCCTCGAGATCAGCGTCGGCGGGATGCCGCCCCGTGATCCAGCAAACCTCTTGGGCCCCACGCTCGCGGCTCTCCAGCCGCTGCTGCTCCATCCCGAGCCGCTGGTGTGGGTCCACGCCGCGCGCGCGCTGGGCCGCCTGCTCGGGCCGGCCGAGCAGCTCCAGGGCATGCTCCTCGACTGGGTCAACGGCGAGACGGAGGTCCTGCGTCAGCGGGCGGTCACGGCCCTGGCCTCGGTTCCCGCGGAGCGGCTGGGCTTCATGGCCGGCCAGCTGCGCGCCATCGTGTCGTCGCCGGACTCGGATCCCTCGGTGCTGGCCGCTGCCGCCGCGGCCACGCCATACCTCTTCTACGGGCGCAACGAGATCTGGACGCGCCTCGCCGACCGGATCCTGGCCGGAGAGGGCGGGCCGCTGACGGCGAGCGCCCTCGCCCGCGGGCTGGCGGCGCTGTGGCGTCGCGGCATCACCGACGACGCGGTCGCGCGGCCGCTACGAGCGCTCCGCGACATGGCGCGCTTTCCCCCCGCGTCGCGCCCCGACGAGCTTCGCGGCTGGATCGACGTCATCGCGATCACCGACGTCCTCGACGGAGCGGAGCGCGACCCCCTCGATCTCGAGCGCGGGCTCGACAACCTCGTGCGCATTGCCGCGCAGTACGACGACGAGGAGGCCGATGCCCGCGCGGCTCGCTTCGCCAGCGCGCTCGGCCCCGCGATCGCAGAGACGCGACGCATCGCGCTCGGTCCCGCGAGCCCGCGCCACGGCGCCGCCGCCATGAACGCGCTCGTGGCCTGCACGCGGGCGTTCGCGCTGGGGCTGTGGTCCCCGCTGCTGGCCACGCACCCCGGCGAGGACGTGGAGACCCCCGACCTCGAGGGCGCCCGCACCTTGGTGGTCCAGATGCCCGCCGAGATCCTCGAGCTGGTCCGCGAGCGTCGTCGCCAGAGCGAGGCGGAGCTGGACGCCGACGTGCCGCTCGAGGTGCTCGCGCTGACGCTCGGCGGCTACGCGCTCGACGCAGGGGTCGATGCCGCGAATGCGACGCGGCGTAGCGCCGGCTCCACTGCCCACCTCACGTGCCTGTGGCTGCGCAAGCTCGAGGGCCTCTCCGATGGCTCGCGCACGTTCCCGCCGGTGCTCGAGCACGCGCTCAGCGAGGTGTTCTGGCGCCTGGTCGACACCACGCGCGGCACCACGCGCGGCATCGATGACGACGACGAGGAGTGGCTGGGGCCGTTCGCGGCCTGGTGGGCGCTCGTGATCGACCGCCCCGCGGTGCTGCGGCGGCTGGCCCACGCGCTGCCGATGGTCGACGAGCGCGCGCTGGAGCTGTGCTGCGAGCGGGCCGAGGTCCTGCGCACCGCCGTGTCCTCCGGGGCCGCGAGCGCGGGCTGGATCGAGCAAGCCGAGGCGGCGCTGGGGGCCTTGCACGCGGCAGAGACCGAGCTGGCCCACGGCCTGGTCGGCCTCGCGCGATCCATGCGTGCGTTCGAGGCCGCCGCGGGGCGCAAGGCGGGCCTCGACCCGCTGTGCGTCGACCTCGTGCTCGCCTCGGATCGGCTCGTGCGGGCCCTGGCCGACCCCGTCAAGGCCCTGGAGCCCGCCGCGGCGGACGGCGGGCTCCCGGACTCGCTGACCCGCACGGCCGCCCCCAATGCGCCGCGGGTGGCCGGCCTCGTCGCCCGCGCGATCTCGGCGCGCGATCCATCGGTCGTGGAGGTGTGGCTCGCCTCGCTCGGGCCCATCGTCTCGGCCCTGGTCGACACCGTGATCCGGGCCGCGATCCAGCGCACTCCCCCACCGCCTCCGAAGAAGAAGCAGGAGCCCAAGATCATCGAGGGCTACGAGCTGGTCAAGCCGCTCGGCGAGGGTGGCGTAGGCACCGTGTGGCTCGTGCGCAAGCCCGGTGCCGACCGCCTGTTCGTGCTCAAGATCCCCAAGCGCGAGGCACTCGAGGCCGCCTCCGATTTCGAACGCGAGGGGATCCTGGCGTCGTTCGTGGAAGAGGCCGCCGCGCTGGCCGGCCTCTACCATCCCAACGTCGCCAACATCATCGACCGCGGGGTCTCGAACGCCGTGCCGTACCTCGTGCTCGAGTACCTCATCGGCGCCGACCTCAAGAGCTACTCGACCGCCCGTCAGATGACCCTGTTCGAGCTGCGCAAGGTCGTGCTCGACACGTGCGCGGGGCTCTCGGCGCTGCATTCGGCCGGCCTCATCCACCGCGACATCAAGCCCGCCAACCTCTGGCTGCGCCTGCCCCTGCCCGGCGGGCAGCTCTTCGACCCCGAGCGGCACCGCGACCCGGCCGTGGCGCCGCCGCTGGCCACCGTCGTGATCGACTTCGGCATGGTCCGCGCCGCCAAGGTCGCTCCCGACGTCGGTGGTCGCTTCGTGGCCGGGACCGCCGGCTACATCGCGCCCGAGCAGGTGCTCGACCCCGTCGAGCTCGACCCTCGCGCCGACGTCTACGCGCTCGCGGGTACGATCTACAACGTCACCACCGGCCGGGCATTCTTCGACGAGATCGAGGGCCAGCGCGACCGGATCGTCGCCCACATGCAGCGCGACCCGCTCGAGGACGACGCGCTCGTGCGCACGTATCCCGCTGCGATCGCCAAGCTCTTGCGGGCCGCCACCGCCCGCGATCCCGCCGACCGGCCGTTCCCCCTCGAGTTCGCGCAAGCGTTCGCCGACGGGCTCTAGCGAACGTGGTGTCGGCCCGGTGTGGGGCTACGACATGGCGCGTAGCAAAGCGGCGAGAGCGTTCGCCCGCAGCGCCGGCCAGCAACTCGCGCTCGCCCGGCGTCTGCGCTAGGCTCGCATCATGGCCGAGCCTGCTCTCCGCATGAGCTACGCCGAGTACCTCGCGCTCGCCGAGCAGGTCGAGGTGAAGCACGAGTTCATCGACGGCCTCGTGGTCGCGATGGCGGGCGGGACCATCGAGCACAGCCGGCTGATCGCGCGTATGGGCTACCTCCTGCAGCAGGCGCTCGAGGGCAAGCCGTGCAATGTGTTCAGCTCCGACGGCCGCATCCGCATCGAGGCCACCAACCGCTCCACCTATCCCGACGTGAGCGTGGTGTGCGGTGCGGTGACGCGCGCGAGTGACGATCCCGATGGCATCACCAACCCCGTGTTGCTCGTCGAGGTCTTGTCCGACACGACCGAGAAGGACGATCGAGGTTCCAAGTTCGCCCACTACCGCCGCTTGCCGTCACTGCGGGAGTACGTGCTGGTCGCCCAGGACGCACCGACCGTCGAGGTGTTCCGGAAAGAGGGCGAGCTCTGGGTGCTGCGCGAGCACGGGCCGGGCGAAGAGATCGAGCTGACGAGCATTGGGGTCGTGATATCGGTCGATCGGCTGTATGTCGATCCGACGCGAGGGTGAGCATGCGGCGCTCACGATAGCCCCCCATGGGGCTAGTCCTCGTCTTCGTCGTGGATCGCGTCCGGCAGCTTGGTCTCGCCGGTGATCTTGTTGAACTCGAGCACGTTCTTCACCCCTTCGGCGGGGCCCTGCACCAGCGTCACCGAGCGCGAGGCCACCAGTACCTTCTCGATCCGGGCCTTCACGGCCTTGGGCTCGAGGGTGGCGACCTGGCGGGCGAGCTCCTGGAAGTAGTCGTACGAGCGGCCGTTGCGGACGGCCTCTGCGAGGCGGCCGGCGAGCAGCTGCGAGTCGGCCTGGGCGTTGAGCATGTCCTTGAGCACGGCCCGCCGGGCGAACGCGAAGCGGCGGTCGAAGTCCTCGCCGTCGCGTAGGCTCTGGATTGCCGCGTAGATCGCCGCCGAGCCCTCCCCGGCCTTCGCGCTGTCGAGCGCGCCGCCGATCTCGATGTTCGGTCGCTCGGTGTCGAGCCGGGCGTAGACCCCGTAGCTCGCGCCGAGCTTCTGCCGCACCGCGCCCACCTCCTCGTTGAGCATGGTCGCCAGCACCATCAGCGCCGCGTGGTCGTCACCGTAGGCCTCGACCAGCGGGAACGCGATCGTGAGGTCGGTCTGCACGCGCTCCTTGTCGACCTCGGTCATGACCCGGATCGCGCCCGGCTTGGGCTCGGGCGCCACCGTGCGCGCGGCGGTGGCCTTGGGCTCGAGCCACGTCATCCGCTTGTCCCGCAGCCTCGGCTGGGCGAAGAACCGCTCCACGTACTGGATCGTGAGCTGCATGTCGAAGCCGCCGGTGATGATGATGGCGCTGTTGGCCGCACGGTAGTGCGTGTCGCGGAACTCCTCCACGTCGCGCAGCGTGATCTCCCTGAGCTTCTTGGGGTCGGCGATCATCTCGCGCACGTGCGGGTGGCCCTTGCCGTAGAGCGCGTTGTAGAACGCATTCTCGCGCTCGGCCGCCTGCACGGCGCTCTTCTTCTCGAGCCGCTTGGCCACGCTGAGCTTCCAGCCGTCGAGCGAGCCGGTGCGGTACTGGGCCTGTATCACCTGCTCGCTCACCCCTGCCATCAGGAAGTCGAGGTAGATCACCAGCCCGCGCGTGACGAACGTGGTGGCCTGCGCCCCCACGCCCGAGCGCCAGAAGCCGCCCGCTGCCGCGAAGAACGTCGACAGGTTGCGGCCGTCGAGGTCGTCGCGAAAGTCGTACAGCCGGAGCGCCGCCTGGGCGATGTCGGGCCGCGATGCATCGACCGTGCCCGCGCCCACGATGATCTGGATGTCCATCACCGGCACCTGCGACGACTGGACCAGCACCACGCGCATGCCGTTGTCGAGCTCGTACTCCACGAACTGCGCCTCGGGCGGGGCGATGTCGGTCAGCTCGAGCGGTCGGTGGGCCTCGGCCGGATCGATGTCCTCGGGCAGCGCGAGCTTCTCCTCGTCCTCGGGCTTGTAGTCGAACTTGGCGCGCTCGGCCGTGGGCGTGTCCTTGGAGCCGTCGGGCACCACCTTGACGATCATCGCGCGCTCGCGGGCGAACAGCCGACGCCCTACCTTCTGGGCCTCGGTGTCGGTGAGCTTGTCGATCTCGGCCAGCTCGGCGCCGTAGAACCCGGGCTTGTCGCCCTCCTCGAGGTAGCTGGCGTAGGTGCCCGAGCGGCCGAAGATGCTGGCGATGTTGTCGAGCACGGCCAGCCGCGCCTGCTGGCGGGCCACCTGGTACTCGACGATATCGTCCTTCGTCACGTCGGCCGCGAAGCCCTTCTGGATCGCGTCGAGCACCGCGTCGATGCCTCGGTCCAGATCGCGGGCCTTCTTGGTCTCGATGGCCACCCCGAACACGAACGCCTCCTCACCACCGAAGCCCGTGGCCTGGAGGTCCTCGATCACCGTCGCGCTCTCGTCGAGGCTGGTGAGCACGCCGATCGCCAGGAACAGCATCTGCTGCGCCGCCTGGGCGGCTGCGTCGTCGCGGCTGAAGCGGCGGGGCATCTCGAACAGCACCGCCGCGGTCGGCTTCTTGACGGGCGCCTTGATCTCCTTGACCACGCCCGCGAGCTCGACCTTGGGCACGGCGGGGCGCTCCGGCACGTCGACCTTGGGCAGCGGCTCGAGATACTTGTTGGCGAGCTCGAGCACCACGAGCGGATCCACATCGCCCGACACCACCACCGTGGCCTGGCCGGGGGTGTACCAGCGCTTGATGAACGCACAGGCATCCTCGGGAGTGATCGAGACGAGATCGCGGTCGATGTCGACGAGGCTGCGGTTGTAGGGGTGCCCCTCGGGGAACACCTGCTGGAGCATGCTCGAGTACACGAACGCGTCGAGCCCCGTGCCGCGCCAGCGGTGCTCGTTGCGAACCACGTCACGCTCGCGCATGAACTCCGTCTCGGGCACCGCCGAGCAGTCGTAGCCGAGCCGCAGCGCCGTGTACTTCACGTAGCGCTCGAGCTCCTCGGCGGTACCCGTGTGCATGTAGTGGGTCTCGTCGGCCGCGGTGTACGCGTTGAACGTGAGCGAGTGCTGCGGCAGGTCGAGCATCAGCCGCGTCGAGCCCGGGCCCTCGATCGGCATCTGGAACATCAGGTGCTCCACGAAGTGGGCCATGCCCGACTTGCCCAGCGGATCCTCGCGCGAGCCGACCTGGTGGCGCACGTCGAACTGCACCAGGCGCGTGTACGGGTCGGGCACTACGAACAGCTTGAGCCCGTTGTCGTACTCCTTGAGGAACCCCTGGTCGGGGAACTTCAGCTCGCGCGGCGGCGTGGGCAGGTCGGGCTGGTCGGAGCCCGAGAGGTTGCGGGTACAACCGAAGGCAGCGAAGAGCACGACCGGGAGCAGCGAGCGGAGCGACGAAGCGAGCGCCATGCGGCTTCGATACAGCACGTGCCCGAAGAGGTTCAACCGGCCAGCGCTCGCGGCCGACCCCACCCCCGCGCCCCGCGACTTTCTTGCCCAGAACGTCGTTCAGGACCAAACGAGGGTGAGCCTCGGCCGTCGATTCGTCCGAGCGCTCCGGCTTGGCTCATCCGGGTGCCCGGGCCACGGATCGCCCGCCGCCCGCAGGTCGGTGCCGGCGGCTCCACGCGCGGGCGTTCTTGGCGGCGGTTCGTGCCACCGGCGCCCACCCGAGGCCGCTGCCGGCTGCCGGCTCGCGACGCTAGAACCAGCGCGACACGGCCAGCCCGATCGAGGTGACGTAGCGGCGGTTGAAGCTCTGGTGTCCGGCGCTGGCCTCGAACATGCGGGTGCCCTCGGGCACCGAGCTCGGGGTGGTGCCGCGCAGGTACTCCCAGCGGTGCTCCACGCTCACCGTGCCGTCGAGCGACACGTTGGGCGACACGAACGCATGCGCGCCGAGGTCGAGCGCGAGGATCGGGTAGAGCAGCGACGACGAGCGCCGCGGGCGATCGATGGGGCTCGGGTCCTTGATGGTGAGCAGGCCGCCGCCGAGCCCCGCGCGCACCGAGACGAACGGGCGTACCACGTTCTTGTCGTCGAACATGAACGTGAAGTACGGCATCGCGTTGACCGTGATCGCGCGGGCGTCCCCGCTCGGGTCGAGGCTGCGCTGGATCCCGCGGCTGATCTCGTAGTCGATGCGCATACCCGCCACGAAGCGATCGCGAAAGCCGTAGCCGAGGCCGGTATGGAGCTGCAGCCGGTGAAAGCCGATGAACCCGAAGTCGTCGCGGCTACCCGAGGGCCCGGTCTCATAGCGCGGCCACGGTACCTGCCGCACCCACGAGCCGAGCTCCCCGCCGAGGTGCACCCGAAAGCGGTTGGTATCCGAGCCATCGGGCGCCGCCGATGCCGACGCAGGCCCGAGCATCGCGAGGCCGAGGCCGAGCGCGAGCATCGAGCGAAGGGACACCATCGTCCGGCGATCGTGGCAGGGGAACGGCCCGCGGGGAAGCGGCGCGTGTTACGCAGGGATGGACGTGCTAGAGAGGCGCCCGGGGCCTTCATGCCAGCGCCCGCGCACCCGCAGCTCTTCCAGCTCTCCCAGCTCTGCCATCTCTTCGGCGGATACCGAAAGCACTGGGCCCACCGTTTCGGGGTGGCGCCGGTGTTGCCGACCACGCGTGCCGAGATGGATGCGCTCGGCTGGGACGCGTGCGACGTGGTGCTCGTGACCGGCGACGCCTACGTCGATCATCCGAGCTTCGGCATGGCGCTCGTGGGCCGTCTGCTCGAAGCGCACGGGTTCCGGGTGGGGATCCTGGCGCAGCCGGCGTGGGGCGACGCGAAGGCGTTCGAGGCGTTGGGGCGACCGGCGCTGTTCTGGGGGGTGACCGCCGGGAACATGGACTCGATGGTGAACCGGTACACGAGCGACCGGAAGATCCGCAGGGACGATGCGTACTCGCCGGATGCGGCGCCGGATCGGAGGCCGGACCGCGCGGTGATCGTGTACGCGCAGCGGTGCCGGGAGGCATTTCGGGGCGTGCCGGTGATCATCGGCGGGATCGAGTCGAGCCTGCGGAGGATCGCGCACTACGACTATTGGTCGGACAAGGTGCGGCGGAGCGTGCTGGTGGATTCGAAGGCGGATCTGCTGGTGTATGGGAACGGAGAGCGAGCGATCGTGGAGGTCGCGCACCGGCTGGCGCGAGGCGAGGGAATCGAGGGGATTCGCGACCTGCGGGGGACCGCGTTCATGCGGCGCGGGCCGGTGGAGGGGTTCTTCGAGCTCGACTCGACGGAGGTGGATGCGCCCGGGGCGGTGACGCCGATGCCGGATCCGTACGCGATGGAGGAAGAGCGGCGCGACGCGGCGTGCTCGACCGGGGAGGGTGCGGGCGCCGGCACGGATGCGAGCGCGACGAGCACAGCCGCGAGCGGTGGGCTGGTGCAGCTGCGTGGGCGGAGGCCGCCGAAGGGTCATCCGCGGGAGCGCACTGTGATCCGGCTACCGGCGTACGAGCAGGTCAAGAGCGACCCGGTGCTGTACGCCCACGCGTCGAGGATCCTGCATGCGGAGAGCAACCCTCACAACGCGCGGTGCTTGGTGCAGCGGCATGGCGATCGGGAGGTGTGGATCAATCCGCCACCGATTCCGCTGGTGACCGACGAGATGGATCGCGTGTTCGAGCTGCCGTACTCGCGCGTGCCGCATCCGAGCTACGGGAAGGCGAAGCTTCCTGCGTACGAGATGATCCGGTTCTCGGTGACGATCACCCGCGGGTGCTTCGGGGGCTGCTCGTTCTGCTCGATCACCGAGCACGAGGGGCGGATCATCCAAAATCGCAGCGAGGGGTCGATCCTCGGGGAGATCGAGAAGATCCGCGACACGGTACCGGGATTCACCGGAGTGATCTCGGACCTCGGCGGGCCCACCGCGAACATGTGGCGACTGGCCTGCAAGAGCCGGGAGATCGAGGCGGCGTGTCGCAAGCCCTCCTGCGTGTTCCCCGACGTGTGCCAGAACCTCGGCACCGACCACACCCCGCTCGTCCAGCTCTACCGCAAGGCGCGAGCGCTCCGCGGCGTGAAGAAGGTGCTGATCGCATCCGGGCTCCGCTACGACCTCGCCGTGAAGTCACCCGAGTACATCAAGGAGCTCGCGCAGCACCACGTGGGCGGGTACTTGAAGATCGCGCCCGAGCACGTGGCCAAGGGACCGCTGTCGGTGATGATGAAGCCCGGGATCGGCACGTACGATCGCTTCAAGGAGTTGTTCGATCGATACAGCGCGCAGGCGGGCAAGGAGCAGTACTTGATCCCGTACTTCATCGCCGCGCACCCGGGGACGACGGATGAAGACATGCTGGAGCTGGCGCTCTGGCTCAAGGGCAACGGCTTTCGGCCGGATGCCGTACAGGCGTTCTTGCCGTCGCCGATGGCGAGCGCGACCGCGATCTACTACAGCGGGAAGAATGCGCTCACGCGCGTGAAGCGAGACGGCGGCGATGTGCCGGTCCCGCGCGGGCTGAAGGTTCGGCGGCTCCACAAGGCGTTCCTGCGCTATCACGATGCAAACAACTGGCCGATCCTCCGCGAGGCGCTGCGACGGATGGGCCGTGAGGATCTCATCGGCAACGGCAAGCGCCACCTCGTACCCACGTGGCAGCCGGCGGGCACCGGCGATGCGCCGGAGGGCACCCGCAGGCCGCCGCGGACGGAGCGACGGACGGTGGCGAGAATCGAGAAGGGCGTGGCGCTCACGCAGCACAGCGGGCTGCCGCCGCAGCCCCTTGCCGTGGAGCAACGGCAAACGAACCGAATGAGAGCGGAACGCAAGGCTGGCGCGGCATCCCGCAACAAGAAGGCATGATGCGGTCGAGCCATCTCTGACCCATTCGTGCCAACCCGGCCCGCCCGTTGGCCACCCCCCTGCCGACGGCTTGGCCACCGTCCTCTCATCGATCCGCCAACCTACCGAGATCCTTCACCCTACCCTCCGGAACGGATCTCGCACATACGGGAGCACCATGTCGGGCTCCGCTCGTGCTCACCGTTGCCACGATGCCTTCGTACGGCACGTCTTCGGTCGTCGCGATGCCATCGCGACCGTGCTCCGTCGGCTGCTGCCGCCCGAGTTGCTCCCGCACGTCGACTTCCGCTCGCTCGAGCGCGCGCCCACCACCCATACCACCAACGAGCTCATGCGGCGCGAGTCCGATCTCCACTTCATCGTCGACATGTTCGACGACGAGACCCGCGTGCAGGTCCACCTGCCCATCGAGCACCAGTCCACCCGCGACGCACGCCTGCCCAAGCGCGCTCACGCCTACATCGGCGAGATCTGGGACGAATACATCCGGGAGCATCCAGAGGACCAGAGCTCGCTCCCGTTCGTCCTCCCGATCCTCTTCGCCCAACACCCTGCCCGGAACACTCCCACCCGGCTCTCCCAGCTCCTCCCCGTACCGAGCAGCCTGCGTGGGCTACTCGGTACACCGGTCGAGCTCGCCATGCTCGTGGACGACTTCTCCGGCTCGGTCATGGATGACCTCGAGACCCCGCTCCCCACTCGCGCCCTCGTCGAGATCGCCCGGGCGCTGCTCTACGCCTACGAGAATTCGGGCGCGCTCACCGAGCAACGCATCGCGGAGCTGGCGCCGTTGTTCGACATCCTACTGGAACACAACAGACCAGAGGACGTGAAGGCAATCTGGGTGTATGTCATTAGTGCCTTCGAAGCCGACTCGCCGCTGCGAGCCCTCATCGTCCAATCCGTCAGCAAGGAAGCAAGGGAGATGTACATCACCATCGAAGACGAGCTGCTCGCCCGGGGCGAGGCCAAGGGTCGTGCCGAGGGTCGCGCCGAATCGTTGCTCGACGTGCTCGAGCACCGCTCGGTCGCCATTTCCTCTTCCGTGCGCGAGCGCGTGCTGAGCACCCGCGACGACTCGCTGCTGCGGCGGTGGTTTCACCGTGCGTTCCAGGTCACCGCGGCCGAGGAGCTGTTCGAGCCGGCCGAGGCTTGACCGATCGAGCACGCGCTCGAGCCCCTCCCCGCGGGATACCTCGCGCAGGCGTTCGCGCGCGCGGTGGTCTACGGCCCTCGGATCGCGACGCCGAGCGATGGGCACGCACACGGTGGGGCGGCTGCCCGACCGCCGCTGAATCGCCGATCCGCTCCCGTTCCCCGTACCGTCTGGACACCCACCGGACGTTCGCGCCACCATGATCCCCGGCCGCGACTGCGGCGAGGAGACTACGATGCGCTGGAATCCCTCGATGCCTCGGCTCTCGGCAACCACGGCCCTGCTGCTCGTGCTCGGCACCGCATGCCCGAGCGACGACGGCCCCGCTGCCGATGGCTCCGGCTCCGGCTCGAGCTCCACCGCGGGCGCCGACAGCACGGGGGGCACGCCTCCCGACCCCGGGGCCACCAGCGTGCTCTCCGGCAACGATACGACCAGCGAGTCCACATCGTCCGTCGACCCCGACAGCACCAGCGAGGGTGGCATGGAGAGCATGGGGTTCATCAGCGCGGGCTCCACCACCGAGGCCCCGGTCGAGCCACAGCCCAACGGCAGCTTCTGTGGCGTCGACGAAGAGTGCAAGTCGGGCCACTGCACCGGGATCCCCGACGTCGGCGGTGTGTGCTCGGATTGCACGGAGGACGCCGACTGCGAGATGGGCACCTGCGTGTTCGACTTCGCGACGGGCTACTCGATCTGCACCGACGGCTCCGTCGGCGTGGACTGCATGACCGACGATGGCTGCGCCGATGGGCTCGTATGTGCAGACGTGTTCGATGCAGGCGGCTTCGGGCCCACGCGCTGCAGCGAGTGCAGCCCCGACGTGCCGTGCCCCGCCGGCCAGGTCTGCACCGTCATCACCGACAACGGGCTGCTCGAGGCCTACCTCGGCTGCATCGACGCGGGCACCGTGCCGCTCGGCGGGACGTGCCCGGTAACCGACGGCGTGGGCGATGGCACGATCTGCACGTCGGGCCAGTGCGGTGTGATCGACGTGTTCGGGTTCCAGATCGGTGTGTGCAGCGAGTGCGACGCCGACGACGACTGCATGCCGGGCGAGACCTGCTCACCACCCGGGTTCGGCATGGGCATGCTCGAGCCCGGAACCTGCGGCTAAAGCGGAGCAGCAGCCGCTCGCACCTTCACGAGCCTTCGGCCGCTTCTTCGCCTTCACCCGCCTCTGCAGCTTCACCCGCGCCCTCGCCTTCGGCCGGCTCGCCCTCCTGCGGGCTCGCCTCCTCCAGCGGGTCGCCATCGTCGCCCGGCTGCCCATCCCCATCGGGCTGCGCCGGCTCCGAAGGTGCGTACTTCAGGCACGGGCACGCGGTCGCCAGCGTGCTCGTGGTCAAGCCGGTCAGCGCGGCGGCGACGAAGCGTCGCCGCGGCGCCAGGATCGCCTCGCGATCGGCTCGCGTGCGCGTGTCGTCATCGTCCTCGGAGGTACCCACGCGCGCGATCCTACCGCGAAACACCGCGCCCGCGCGTCAGTTGGCGAAGAACACCCGCTGCGCATACACCGTGTTCGGGCTGCCGACGTTCGGTGGGATGTACATGTCCGAGGGCCCCGCGTACGCGTTGTCCCAGTGGCTCACGTTGAACAGCCCGATCCCACCGTCGGCCCCCGCATACGTACCGCTGCTGTTCCAATAGCTGGTGACCGAGCACGACCAGCCCACGCCGAGCACGTAGTAGTTGCCGGTGGTCACCGGCACGAGCGGGAGCCCGGCGGAATAGTAGTCCGTACCCGCGGGCGCGGCGACGGTGGTGCGGGCCACCTGCGTGTAGGGGCCGCCATAGACCGGCGCCTCGTAGACATAGAAATCGAGGTCGCACGGCATCGCGAGGCCGAGGTGCATCGAAAAATCCACCAGCACGCCGTCGCTGTCGGCCTGGTAGCCGTTGCCGCGGAAGCGCGTCACCGCGGTGCCGCTCACGGTGGGGGCGCTCACGTCGAACTGCTCCACGCCGCAGCCCCAGATGTCGTACGCGGTGCAGCTCGGCTGGCAGGCCAGCGTGCCCCCGGCGAAGCCGAACATCACGCAGTTCATGACGATGCCGAGGTCGTTCCCGTCGCACACCTCCGCCCCGTCGACGATGTCGTTGCCACACACGCCGCAGCCCGCGGTGTCGAAGCCGCTGCAATCGCGCATGCAGGCGATGTCTCCGCTTTCGAAGCCCTGCGACACACAATTCTCGCCCTCCAGCCACACGTCGTCGCAGGCCTCGGCGCCGTCGACCTGGTTGTTGCCGCAATTGCCACAGCCGGCGAGGTCGTAGGTGGCACAGTCCTTCTGGCAGGCGAGCGTGCCGCTGTCGAAGCCCTCGCTCTCACACGTGGCATCCGCAGTGTCGAGGCCGTCGCACAGCTCCTTGCCCACCGCCGTCCCGTCGCCGCACACGGCCGTGAGGCACTCGCTGGTGTCGTAGCCCGTGCAGTCGGGCAGGCAGCCCAGCTCGCCCTCGTCGAAGCCCTGCGTCAGGCACGTCTCCTCGCCGATCTCGACGCTGTCGCAGACCTCGTCGCCCTCCACCATGCCGTTGCCACACGCGGTCACCGGGCCGGTGGAGTCGTCGAGCGACTCGGTCTCGCCGGTGCTCGAGGCCGCGGTCGTCCCGTCGGTCTCGGTAGGGTCGGTGTCGCCGTCGGTGGTGTCGCCTGCGGTGGTGATTGGAGGTGAGCTGGTGGTGGACGTCGTCTCGTCCTCACCCACGTCGTCGGTACAAGCCGGTACGATGAGCCCGAGGAGCGCCAGGGAAGCCAAGGAGGACCGCATGGCACGATCGTAGGCGGTCCCGTGCACCGCGGCCAATTCCTCGGTCGCAGGAGCACGTCGAACCCCAACATTCCTATGGCCATGATCCATGACTTGCTCCTGAACCTCCTGTTTGGCTCCACGATGGCCTGCGTCGGGCCGCTGCGCGTCTTCGAGCCGTTGCGCGCCTTCGAGCCGTTGCGGCGGCTCGCATCAACGATGGTCCGTGGGGCAGGATTCGAACCTGCATGCGCCGAAGCGCCGCGGTGTTACGGACCGCTGCCCTACCAATTGGGCGTCCCACGGATGGCGGAAGGAGAGGGAATCGAACCCCCTGGGGCAGTACCCCGACGGCTTTCGAAGCCGCTTGCCACACCAAATGGCCTCCCTTCCAAAAAGGAGCATGCGAGCGAGAGCGGAGGGTGAGGGAGTCGAACCCCCAGGCCCCGGAGGGCCACCGCGTTCAAGGCGGCTTGGCGTGCCGATGCCGAACCCTCCGGCGGAAGGTGAGGGAATCGAACCCCCGCTGATCTCTCGATCAGACCGTCGCTTTCCAAGCGAGTGCCTTGCCGCTCGGCCAACCTTCCATGACGACACGACGAGCGGAGGGAGCGGGAGTCGAACCCACGCTGGCATTACCAGACCTCGGCGTAGCAAGCCGGTGCCTTACCGCTCGGCCATCCCTCCGTATGGAGCTTCCATCGCGCCCGTTCGAGGCATCCGCCAGAGCCCACCTCGGGCTCCTCGCGAAACCCCTCGGTAGGGTCCGTGGAACGTCGATTTCAGGGCACGACGAACCCGTCGCGACGCTCGAGAGCGTTGCAGCAGGGCACCTTCGTGCGCCCGAACCGTGCTCGGCTAGCGAGACGATGACGAGGATCGACTGCCGAGCACGTACGCATACGACGAGCTCTCGGACGCAGAGGCGTGCCGGAGTCGAGGAGCGTGAACGTGATGTCGGTCAGGAGCCATGGTCTTCGTCTTTCGAGGAAGCAGACTACGCCAAGCTCGGCGCTTGTCAACTCGAAACGTGCATCGACGTCGATCGTTCTCTCGATCGCTCGGTTCGAGTCGCTCCTTCGATCGGGCCTGCGATCGGGCCTTCGATCGGGCCTTCGATCGGGCCTTCGATCGTCGACGATGGCACGACGTCGATCGCCCGCAGCCACCAACGTCGATCCGCTCGACTCGCTTCCGCGCGTCCTCGAGCTGCCCGAGCTCGAGCGTGGATCGGCGCAGCACCATGAACACGTCGAGCGAGCGGCCGGCCAGCGTCGGCCCTGCTATGCTCCGCGCGCATGCTCGCGAGCCTGCTGGGCCTCGCCCTGGCCCTCGGCGCCGCACCACACGGCGAGCCGGAGGTCTCGTGGCAAGCACCAGAGGGTTGCTCGGACGCCACCGCGGTACGCCGGCGGATCGAAGGCCTGCTGCGCCGGCCGCTCGCCTCCGGCGAGGTGAGCGTCGAGGGCGTCGTGCTGCACGAGGGCTCGGGCTTCGTGCTGCGGCTGCGCGTGCACGCGGGCGAGGTAATCGACGAGCGGGCGCTCCGAGCCGAGCGCTGCGGATCCCTCGTGGACACGGCCGCCCTCGTCGCTGCGGTGATGATCGACCCGGCGGTGGCGGATACCCTGCTCGTGCCGGAGCCCGATCCGCCGCCGAGCGGGACTGAGGAGCCGACACCCGCTGGCGATGCGAGCGGAGGCGGCACGACCAACGAAGCGAGCACGGTGAACGACTCGGGCGCCGGCATGAACGCCGATGCCGGCGCCGGCACGAACGACGACGCGAGACCGCAAGCCTCGACCACCGCCGATCGCATTGCGCCCGCGGATCCCTCCCGCGCCGGCGACCGCCCCGAGGGTTCCCGCGCCGCGGGTCTCTGGCTCCGCGCCCGCGCCGGCGGAGAATTCGGTGCGGTACCAAGTGGCACCGGCGGCGCGGCGGTCGGCCTCGGGTTCGGCGGCCCGCGCCTGCGTGCGGAGCTCGAGGGCCAGTACTGGATCGGTCGACTCGCCGAGTCTCCGCACGCCGCAGCTCGCATCCACCTCGGCCACGTCGCTGCGCGCGCTTGCGGGGTGTTGCCTCGGCGACCGCTCACCGCGGCGGTCTGCGCCGGCTTCGAGCTCGGCGCGATGCGAGCTGATGCCCTCGAGCCCGATCGGATCACGCGCCACCGCCCGTGGCTCGCCGCTCAGGTCGAGGTTGCCCTGCGCTGGCAGCCATGGCCTCGCGTGGCGCTGTGGATCGGTGCCCAGCCGTTCGTGCCGATCGTGTTCCCTCGCTTCGAGCTCGTCGACCCCGCGGCCTCCGACACGCGCGAGACGATCCACGCGCCGAGCCCGGTGGGCATCCGCGGTCTCGCAGGGATCGAGCTCCGGATCTCTTCCGCGAGAGCCGCCGCACCACGCTGAGCGCGAGCGTTGTAGGGGCGCCGACGATCCGCTCGTAGGCCACCCGCGCGATCGCCGTATTTCCAAATGATTCCAATGAATTACCTCCAGCGCGAGATTTCCTGCCGCCGCCCATGAAGGATCGAGCCGGATCCGGGCACCCATGGTGAGCGACCGAATGAGCACGCTGGCCACTCGCGAGGCCAAGCCCCTGGCCGGGTCGCAGGGGGAAGGGGCGCACACGCGCGAAGACGACGAAGCTCCCGAATTCGACGTGCTCTATCGTCGTTGGTTTCGCTTCACGTGGTCGGTGCTCCGCCGCCTGGGCGTGCCACAGCCCGCCATCGAGGATGCGGCGCAAGAGGTCTGGGTGATCGTGCATCGCCGGCTCGATGCGCTCGAGTCTCCGCGGGCGGTACGAAGCTGGCTGTTCCAGATCGCGCGCCGCGTGGCGGCCCGACACCGCCGCGGCGAGCAACGAAGCCGCCGCAAGATCGACGCGCTCGGCTGGGTACCCGTGCGCCGCAACCTGCCCCACGCCGACCGCGACTCGCTGCTCACGGTGGAGACGCTGCTCGGTCAGCTCGATGCCCGCAAGCGCGAGGCGTTCGTGCTCAGCGAGCTCGAGGGCTGGAGCGCGCCCGAGATCGCCAAGGCCGCCGGCACCAATCCCAACACCGTGTACTCGCGCATTCGCCTGGCCCGCGAGGAGCTGCGTGCGGGCTGGGAGGCTCGCGGCCTGGAGGCCGACCTCGAGCTCGCGCTGGCCGACCTCCGCGAGCACACCGAGCCCCCCAAGGGCGCCGCCAAGCGCTGCTGGCTGGTGCTCGTGCCCAAGCTCGCGCTGGGCGGCTCGGCGGCGGTCGCCAGCGTGAGCGCGGTGGCCACATGGAAGCTCGCGATCGCGGGAGCGGCCGTGATCGGGATGGCGGCCGTGGGTGGCACGTACATCGGTCGCGGAGGCTCGAGGCGAGCGAGCGAGCATGCGAGCGGCCGAGCGAGCGTGGTGGACGACGCGCGCGAGCGCTCGAGCCGATCCGACTCCCCGACGACACCGAGCAGCGAGCCCGCGCCGCCAAAGACCGCGACGGCGTCCGCGGCTGCGTCCGCGGCTGCGCTCGTGCCCAGCGCTGCCTCGACCTCGGCATCGGCAGCAACGATCGCAACCGGCAAGTCACCGGCCAGCTCGCTGGCTTCCAGCAACACGCCGATCGCTGCGGCCCCGCTCGAGACCGACGATCCACCTTCCGATGCCTCGGCCTCCGCGATCTCGACGGCTCGCACACATCCCCCCGCCGACACGCCCAGCGTCGACGACGAGACCGGCCTGCTCGCCGCCGCGCAGACCTCGCTGGCCGCCGGCGAGCCCGCACGGGCGCTCGCTCAGCTCGCAGACCACCGCGAGCGTTTCGGCGCCTCACCGCTCGCCGATCTCCGCATGCTGCTCGAGCTCAAGGCGCTGTGCGCCGCGGGCCGAAAGACCGACGCCGAGGCTGCGCTCCAACGAGCCGAGGCCACCATGTCCGCCTCGGCGCTCCTGCCCAAGATGAGGCGCACCTGTGCCTCGTGATCGCCGACCTCACTCGCTCGTCCCGCGCACGCTGGCCCTGTTGCCGCTCGCTCTGCTCGCCTGCGTCCTGCCCACGTCGCTCGGCGAGCTGCCATCCACCACCGCCGTCAGCGAAACCAGTGAAATCCCCGTAGTGACCAGCGACACCGGCATCGCCGAGACCTCCGCCCCGCCCTCGATGACCAGTGACACCGGCATCGCCGAGCCACCTCCTCCCCACGCCTGGGCGATGAGCTACGAACAGTGGCGCACCTCCGAGACCGGCAGCGATACGGATGGCACGGGCGGCACGGGCGGCACGGATGGCACGAGCATGAGCGGCACCAGCGGAGCATCCGGGGACGGCGGCCCTGTGATCTCGCCCGACACGCTCGTGGTGCAGATCTCCACCGGCCCCGACGATTGCGACGACCCGCACGCCCCGCTCGAGTGCGGCGGCGGCTGGACGTTCACCATGCTGATCCCGTCGGAGCTCCAGGTGCCCGGCACCTATGATCTCATCGACGTCTCGGCCATCGCCACCATCTCGGGCGAAGACGACGGTCCTGCGTGCAGCTTCGGCGCGGGCATGGTCGAAGGCACGGTCGAGCTGCTCGAGCTGAGCGATCCTCAGGTGACCGGCCGCGTGTCGATGGTCGAGCCGTTCGGCTTCGAGCCCAACGGTGACTTCGTCGCAATCCGCTGCATCTGACGCCGCGCCACACCCTCGCGGCCCAACCCGGCCTCAACCCTTGGGGTCGGCCGCGCAGCGGAAGCCCACGTCGTGCAGATGCATGGTCTCGGGCACCGGCCGCCGGAACGCCGGATCCACCTCGGCCACGCTCGTGCCGTGGATCGACGCCCCACGCACCACCCGCGAGCCCTCGGGCACCAGCGCCGAGAGCGTGCCGCCGGGATATGCAGTGAACGGGTCCGCCGTCCACTCGGCCACGTTGCCGGCGAGATCGTCGATGTCGCCCTTGGCTCGCCCCTGCGGGAACGAGCCCACCGCCGAGGTCTCCACGTGCGCGTCGCTGGCGTTGAACATGCCCGCATCGAGGCCGATCTTGGAGCGGCGGAACCACGCCAGGCACTCGCTGCCGCAGGCGTTGAGCCGCTCGGAGCCCGGCGGCTCGGAGCCCCACGGGAACGGGCGCCCATCGCCGCCGCGCGCCGCTCGCTCCCACTCGGCCTCGGTGGGCAGCCGCACCTTGCGGAACCGGCAGAACGCATCGGCCTGCGCCCACGTCACGCAGTTGATCGGATGATCGTCCACGCCCTCGCGCCCGTCGTTGCACAGCGACGAGAACGCAGCCACCTCCACCGTGGGCTCCTCGGTGGGGTCGGCCCAGTGGCTCTTGAGGAACGCGCGCTTGCACTCGCCGGGATCGGAGCAGCGGTGGAACTCGGCCACCGTCACCTCCTGCCGATCGAGACAGAACGACTTCACCTCGACCTTGTGGCTCGGCGCGGCCGAGGCGAGCAGCGGGTCGGGCGAGTCGACGCCCATGAAGTAGCTGCCGCCCTCCACGAGCACCATGCCCTCGGGGCACGGGCCCGCGGGCACCACCGGCTCGGCCGGGCCGTCGCCAGCCTCGGGTCCGCCTCCCCCGCCCCCGGCGCTCGCCGGACCGGCACCGTCGCGAGCCCCGGCATCCTCGCCCTTGCCCCCGTCGCCCTTGCCCCCGAGCGCAAACCAGGCCACGCCCCCGATGGCGAGCGCGCCCAAGACCCCCAGCGCCGCGAACAACGGCGCGCGCGAGCGCGGAGCCTCGCGCGGCGTCTCCTCCGTCTTGTGAGACTGAGACACCGCAGTGCCGGGTCGCCCGACCGCGGTACCCCCTCCGCCCATCACGGGGATCCGGCTCCCGGTGCTGCTGGCCCCCGCACTGATGGCCCCGGCGCTGGTCGGCTCGGGCGTGGGCCCGAGCGGGATCCCGAGCTGCGCGAGCAGACCTCCGGGCGCCCACGGCAGCGGCTTGGGGCCGAACAGCTCGCGCATCAGCGTGGCCAGCTCCCCCGCCGTCGTACCGAGGCGATAGTCACGCACGAACCCCTCGAGGTCGTCCTGCAGCGCGCGCGCCGTGGGGTAGCGCTGGTCGCGATCGCGGGCGAGCGCCTTCATCACGATCGCCTCGAGCTCGGGCGGGTAGCCCTCGACCACCGTCGACGGCAACGGCGGGTCGTAGTGGGCGATGAGGCTCATCACCGCCAGCTCGTTGTCCGCGCGGAAGAGGCCCCGCATGGTCGTCAGCTCCCACAGCAGGATCCCGATCGCGAAGATGTCGCTCCGCCTATCGAGCGGCTCGGCCCGGCACTGCTCGGGCGACATGTACGATGCCTTGCCCTTGCGCACCCCCACCTGGGTCATCTTCGACTGGTTGGCCGCCTTGGCGATGCCGAAGTCGAGGAGCTTGACCCCACCGTCGTACGTGACGAGCACGTTGGTGGTCGAGACGTCGCGGTGGACGATGCCGAGCGGCGTGCCGTCGAGCGCCGCGTGCTCGTGGGCGTAGTGAAGCCCCGCGCACACCGCCTGCACCACGTAGAGCGCCAGCGACAGCGGCACGCCCCGGCCTGCGCGCGCCGCCTCGCGCAGCACGTTGCTGAGGTCCTCGCCATGGAGGTAGGCCATGGTGAAGAAGTAGTCGTCACCCGCCTTGCCGATGTCGTAGACGTTGACGATGTTGGGGTGCTCGAGGTTGGCGGCCACCCGCGCCTCGTCGAGGAACATGCTGACGAACAGCTCGTTGGCGCTCAGGTGCGGGAGGATCCGCTTGAGCACCACGATCTTTTCGAAGCCCTCGATGCCCGAGGTCTTGGCGAGGAAGATCTCCGCCATACCCCCGGTGGCCAGCCTGTGCAGCAGCGTGTAGCGGCCGAGCTGCCCGATCCCCCGGCGCATGCCGGTGCTCGAGAGCGAGCTCGCGGGGTACACCTCCGACGTCACCGGCCCGCAGGATACGCGAACCCCACCGCGGGCGCCGCTTTTGCGCTGCCCCCTCGGGGAGCAAGCTGGGCGCTCGTTCGCCGGCAATCAGCTGCGGGGGGCCGTGAATGGCCGATTACACACCCGCTTCGACCGGCCCGCCCGCCGAGGGCAGCAAGCTGGCCAGCGCCTTGTAGGCACGATGGGCCCGCACGCGCAGGGCCCCGGGCCGCACGCCCAGGCGCTCGGCGATGTCGGCCATGCTCATGCCGCGCAGCTTGTGGAGCTTGACCACCTCGCGCTGGCCGGGCGGGAGCTGCTCGATGGCCGCCCGCACGCGGCGGGCCAGCTCGTCGCCGCTCTCGAGCGAGAGCTGGAGCTCCTCGGCGTTGAGCTCGGTCTCGGGCACGCCCATCCCGGCCACATCGCCCTTGGCCACCAGCGTGTCGTGCCGGCGGTCGCGGCGGTAGCTGTGGCGCAGGTGGTCGAGCGCCACGTTGCGGGCGATCGCCAGGTACCAGCCCTCCACCGCACGATCGGCCCGCTCGGGCAGCGACGCGAAGCGGTCGCGAGCGGCATGGGCGCGAAGGAACGTGAGCTGCACGAGATCGTCGACCACCGCGGTGTCGCGGACCAGGCGGCCGAGCCGGGCGCGCAGCCGAGGCTCGAGCACGGCATGGAGGTGCTGGAAGGCGCGCTCGTCGCCATCCACGTAGGCCTCCATCAGACGGTGGAGCTGCCCCGGCTTGACCCGCGAGCGGGTGGTCATCGAGGAAGATGCAGCGAAGGAGTCGGTGTGGAGGTCGGTCATGGGTCACCACCGGTCTGGGTGGAAGGGTGAGGTCGCGCGGGCCTCGGCTCGTCTTTACCCGCGCTTTACGATAGTTGACTGGTCGGTAAAGTCTCGGACCTAGAAAAAAACTACGACAACTCGCCGCCTACCTGACAGGCAGCGGGGATGGCATCGCAGCATTCTTCTCCGGGGGTCACGACGGGCGCCTCGGCCTTGGGCAGGTCGGCCTGAGCCAGGGCGATGGCGCCGTGGGCGAGGCGCAGGAGCACCTCGGGATCGTCGGTGGCCTTGGCCAGCAGGGTGGCGCCTTGGATGTAGGCCACGATGGCCTCGGCGGCCCCCCGCGAGTTGTGCACGAGCAGCTCGCCCTGGGCGTGGGCGTGGTCGAGCAGCAGCGCCAGGCGAGCCTGCCAGCGTAGGAAGATCGAGCCCAGCGCCGCACGCAGCTCCGGGTCGCGGTGCGCCATCTCCTGGGCCAGGTTGCCCAGCGCGCAGCCCTGGGCGACCCCGTAGGCACGCCGGGCGGCCAGAAAGCCGTTGTACATGCCCGTCAGCATGCCCACGAGCTGCTCGCGCGCGGAAACGCCCCCCATCGCCGCGGCCTGCATGCGGGCCTCTTGGTACTCGGCGAAGCGCTCGAGCGTGGCCAGCACCAGGGCATGCTTGGAGGGGAAGAAGTGATAGAAGCTGCCCTTCTTGAGGCCAGAGGCCTCGCAGATGTCGGCAACGCTGACGGCGGTATAGCCGCGCTCGTGGACGAGCTGCGCGGCCGTGGCCAACAGGCGATCACGGGCATCGCTACAGCGACCCATGGTGGCCTCCCTTGGCTTCGGTCTCGTGCTCGAGCGGCGCGCGCATTTATTCTTATCCGACCGGTCAACTATATTCCTGGAGGTCGGGGTGGGCAAGGGGCGCCCACGAGAAAAAAACGCCGCGGGATTGGCGCAGATCCGCAGCCGCGGAGAGTCGGTCGAAGCACCCTCGGCTGCTAGGCTCCTCGGGTGCTCGGCAAGCTGCTGCTCCTGTTCACGGTGATCCCGGTGGTGGAGCTCTACCTGCTCATCACCATCGGGCAGCACGTGGGGGCCGGGCCGACGATTGCGCTCGTGCTGGGCACCGGGTTCCTCGGCGCGTGGCTCGCCCGGCGCGAGGGCAGCCGAGTGCTGCGGAGCTGGCAGGCCTCGCTGGCCCGCGGCGAGATCCCCAAGGAGGGCGTGATCTCGAGCGTGCTGGTGGTCGTGGGCGGCGTGCTGCTCGTGACCCCCGGGGTCGTGACCGACGTGACCGGCCTCGTGCTCTTGCTGCCATGGACCCGACGATGGGTGGCCAACATGATCCGCCAGCGGCTCGAGCAGCGCCTGGGCGTGCAAGGCATCGTGGGCGACCCGAGCATGTTCGTCGGCACGGGCGACGCGTTCGACGTCGACGACGGGGCCGGACCGCGGAGGCCGGTGATCGACGTCGACGTGGTCGAGGCACCGCCGGAGCGGGCCGAGGCGCGCGAGCCCGAGTGAGTCGGTGCTAGGACAGCACCAGCGGAGCGGGCCGCGTGTGGGCGATGCATACCACGCGGTCGCCGTCGTGGAGCGGCGTCTTGGCCTCGGGGTTGAGCACCACCTTGCCCTTCTGCTCGAGCCCCAGCGCCGCGCAGCCGCGCTCCTCGAGCGCGTGGCGGGCAGCGGCGTAGGTAGCAGCACCCGCGCTCGTCACCGTGACCATGTAGAAGCTCTGGCCCGAGAGGTTGTTGGTCGCCTCGCCGATCACCTTCTGCACGCCGGGGTCGAGCAGCTCGTGCACCACGAGGTTGGTGGCGAGCGCCGTCAGGCACACCACCGCGTCGCAGCCGGCCTTGTAGAGCAGCTCCACGCGCTCGGGGTCGATGCACTCGGCCACCGTGAAGATCCCCGGGTGCAGGTGCTCGAGCGTGAGCGCGGCCGCGAGGTTGGCGTTGTCGGTGCTGGGGTCGTTGGGGTCGCGCGAGAGCACGATCGCGAAGCGGGCCTCGCGAAAGCACGCGCGCTCGAGCGTGCTCTCCTTGGACGGCTCGCCCCGCACGAATCGCAGGCCCGCGTCGGCCAAGGGCTCGGGCAGCTCCTCGAGCGTGGGATCGATGAGCACCACCGGCGCGTCCTTGGTCTTGGGGTCGTTGCGCAGCTCGGCGAGCACCGCCTGCACCCGCGCCGTGCCCGGGAAATGGATGATGAGGATGTGATCGTGGACGACGAGCTCGCTCATGCCCTTGAGCTCCTTGGAGCGTTCTTCGATGAGGAAGGTGGCCAGCGTCGACAGCAGGTACCCGAGGATGCTGATGCCGAACAGCATGGTGGGGACGCCGATGAGGTAGCGCCCGCCGGTGGTCGTGGGGAAGATGTCGCCGTAGCCGACCGTGGCCATGGTGACGATCGACCACCACAGCGCGTCGCCCCACGCGAGGTCGGGCTTCTCGGCGAGCTCGAAGTGCATGAAGCCCGACGACGAGAACGCCACCAGCAGCGCGGTCAGCAGCACCACCTTGAGCGCCTGGTTGCGCTTGGTGATCACCACTCGCCGAAACAGCGAGAGCAGAAGGCGCATCATGGCTACTCGCCCCCCTCGCTCCGCGCGCTCTGCCACGCGGCCTGCCAGCCCTGCACGCGCTCGATCGCCTTGGCGTTGCCCCACAGCCCCAGCCGCTCGCTGCGGGCCTCGGCCTCGGCGCCCTGGTAGGCGCCCTCACGCGAGAACGGGTAGCGGGTGTACGTGACCACGTGGCCGCGCTCGACCAGCAGCCGGCCCACGTCCTGCCCCTCGACCTCGAGGTAGGCGAGCACGCGCCCGGAGCTGTCGAGCTTGAAGTCGTCGTAGACCACCAGGATCTGCTTGTCGGCCAGGTCGTGCTCGAGCGCGACCATCGCCTCCTGGCCCAGCCCCGACACGCCTGGCTCGTTGGCGGTAGTCGAGAAGCCCTTGATGCCGAGCAGGCGCACCACGAACGCCTCGTTGGCCTGAGTGCGCACCGAGACCTCGTCGGCGTCCATCACCCGCACGAGCCGGACCTCGGTGCCCGAGTCGACCTCCATCGCGTAGTCGGCCCGCAGCGCCGCGCGCCGCTGCTCCACGCTCGCGACGAAGTACACCGTGCTCGCGGCCAGGGTGGCCACGAACGCCCAGTAGACGTGGTTGGAGGACAGCTCGAAGGCGCGGCGGGGCAACGGGTCGACGCTCGGGGCTCAGGCTCGCAAGGACCGGTGGGAATGTGCAACCCCCGACTCGACGACCCCATCGGCTCGGGGTATGCCGAGACCATGCCCACCATCGAGCTGGAGGCCGACGACGGCCACGTGCTGAGCGCCCAGCGCATCGACCCGCAGGGCACGCCCCGCGGGGGCGTGGTGGTGGTGCAGGAGATCTTCGGGGTCAACGCCCACATCCGGGCGGTGACGGCACGGTTCGCCGCAATGGGCTACTGCACGATCGCCCCCGCGATCTTCGACCGGCTCGAGCGCGGAGTGGAGCTCGGCTACGACGAGGACGGCGTCACGAGGGGGCGCGCGCTCGCGGGACAGCTCTCCGCCGAGGGTATGTGGGCGGATCTGCAGGCCGCGCTCGCGGCGGTGAGCTCGGCGGGCAAGGCCGTCGGCGCCGCAGGCGACGAGCCGCCCAGGAAGGTGGGCATGGTGGGCTACTGCTTCGGCGGGGCGGTGGCCTGGGTCGGAGCCGCGCGGCTACCCGGGCTCGCGTGCGTGGTGAGCTACTACGGCAGCCGCATCCTCGGGTTTCGCGAGCTCGCGCCGCAGGTGCCCGTGCAGATGCACGTGGGACGCGCCGATACGTCGTTTCCGGTGGAGCAGGTGCGGGAGATCGCAGCAGCGCACGCCGGGGTGGAGCTGCACGAGTACGACGCGGGGCATGGGTTCGACTGCGATCATCGCAAGGACTACCAGGCGGACGCGGCCGCGGCCGCGCTGGAGCACACGCTGGGGTTCCTCGCGCGACACGTGGGGTAGCGCCAGCGGCTCGGCCCGCGCTCAGGGTCGATCGCCCGGGATCGCGTGCGCCCAGGTGTAGTCGTCGGGCGGCCAGCCCACGTGGACCGGCTCGGCGGGGCCGTCGGGGTGAACGTCGTTGTGCTGTACGACGATGCCCGCGCGCTCGAGCACCGCGGGGAGCGACGAACCCGCGTCGAGCCAGTGCTGGCTCGCCGCGATCTGGAACGCGGCGTTGCGCTCCACCGTGTTGCCCTCGATCCGCACGTCCGAGAGCGCATTCGAGTAGAGGAAGATGCCGCCCGTGAGCCAGTGGAACCGTTCGCCGAGCTTGGCGCGGCCGTGACCGTTGTGGAGCACGAGGTTGCGCGCCACGGTGATGCTTCGCCGCGGGCCGTCCTCGCCCCAGCGCCCGAACAGGATCCCGGTGCCGTCGTTGTCCTCGATGCGGTTGTCGTGGATCCGCACGTCCTCCACCCCGGGGCCGCCCTCCACCGACACCACCACCCCGGCGCCGCCGCAGTCGTGCACGTGGTTGCTCGCGATCTCCACGTCGGCGAGCTGGCCGAACCAGCCGTCCACGTAGATGCCCTGGCGCTCGACGTGGTGCACGTGGTTGCCGGTGACCATGCCGTGCTTGCTGGTCTCCTTGATGTCGATGCCCTCCTTGTCGGTGTGGTGCACGTGGTTGTCGACCACGGAGAAGCGCACCGCGCCGCCGATGCTGATCGCCTCGTGCGGGGCCTCGGGGCCCTCCTCCACCCACGCGGGGCGCATGCGGGGGGTGTTGGCGCGAGTGACGGTATTGCCGCGGATCTCGATGTCCTCGGTGCCCGCGTCGTCGTGCTGTGTGTCCCACACTGCGATGCCAGAGGCAAAGGTGTCGCGCGTGGTGTTGCGCAGGAGCGCGATGTGATGGCTGTCGCGCACGGTGAAGCCCGCCATGTGCGAGTCGCGAACGGTGAGGCCCACCACGCGCACGTACGCCACACCCTCGAGCTGGAACGCGCCCTGGTCGTGGGCATACGGCGGCTCGCCGGTGGGCGGGGGCACGGGCACGTCGGAGGCGTCGATCACCACGCGATCGCCGTCGTGGGCCACGTACTCGATCCACGCGTCGGCGGTGCCCGAGCGGCGCGGCACGATCGGTGCGTCGATGCGGTAGGTACCGCGGCGGATCTCCACGCGATCGCCGGGGCCGAGCTCCTCGGCGGCGTGCTGCAGCGTGGCCCACGGGCGCTCGTACGTGCCGGGGTTGCCATCGTCGCCGCGCGGGGAGATCCAGAACACGTGGGGCATCGGCGCGTGCCGGGTCTCGCGTGGGCACGCGGGCAGCACGAGCAACGCGAGCACACCGGCGATCTCTCGGCCTCGACGCAAGCGGCCTCCTCGTCACTGCGCGGACGCGGGATGCTCGGCCTGCCATGCTTTCACGGCCTCGCGCACCCGCCGATCCTCCGCGGCCTCGGGCGCCTCCCCCAGCACGGCGATCGCGTCCGCGGCCAACGCATGCGCCCGTGCCCGATCGCCGCCGCCGTCCCACAGCGCGCGGGCCAGCAAGAACGCCGGCAGCGCTCGCCGTCGAGGATCATGCTCGTTCGCCTGCTCGAGCGCGTAGGCCTGCTCGAGCGGCACGATCGCCTCGGCCGCCCGCCCGAGGTGCATCAGCTCCTCGCCTTGACCAATGCGCGGCTCGACGAGCGACACGTGATCGGGCCCGAGCTGCATCAGCGACGCCTCGGCGCTGCGATAGCTCGCGAGCGCGGCCTCGTGGTCGCCGAGCTTGCTCTCCGCCATCGCCACATTATTGAGGTTGATCCCCGCCTGCGGGTGCCCCGGCCCGAGTGCCGCATCCTTGATGCGGATCGCCCGGCGCCCCGCCTCGACCGCCGCCGGGTAGTTGCCGGTGCGGTAGTACGAGTTCCCCAGGTTGGTGAGCGTCATGGCGACAGCAAGGTGATCGGGCCCGTACGCCGCCTCGAGCCGCCGCAGCACGTCCTCGAACGCCACGCGCGCCCGCTCGTGCTCGCCCAGCATGTGCAAGGCGCTCGCCGCATTGCCCCGGAGCTTGGCCACGTCGGGGTGCCACGGGCCCAGCACCTCCGAGGCCAACACCGCGGCCTTTTCGAACGTCTCGGCCGCCTGCATCAGCCGCCCCGCGCGATAGTGGGTCTTTCCGAAGTCGCCGAGCGCGTGCAAGTACGCCACGCTGCCGGGATCATTGGCCCGCAAGAGCTCCAGCGCCGCCTCGTAGTATCTCGCGGACTCCTCGTAGTGGCCCTCGGCGTCCGCCAGGTCGCCCATGCGCCGCAAGAGCCCCGCGTGCAGCCGCGGCTCGGCGTGCAGCCGCTCGACCTTGGCCATCGCGAACGCCCCCCAGGTCCGCCCCCGCTCGTGACGCTGACGATCGCTGCCGTCGAGCCACACGAGGTCGGTGGCCAGCCCGAACGCCAGCCGATCCATGCCGAGCCCCTCGGCCTGCCACAGCGACGTCTCCGCGGCCTTCACCGCGTCGTCGATCTTGCCCTCGCCCTCGAGCAGCCGGGCCTCGCGCGCGCCCAGCTCCACGTGCACGGGCGGGTGCTCGAGATCCACTGCGGCCGCGCGCGCCTCGTCGAACGCGGTGCGAGCCTCCATGAAGCGGGCCGCCACCAGCAGCGCATCCACCCGCTCGACCTCGGCCATCAGCGCCTCGACCCGCTCGCGCGCGGCGGGATCCTCGGGCGGCGGCACCTCGGCCGCGAGCGACTCGAGCTCGGCGCAGTACCCCGGCTCGGGCAGCCCCGCCACCGCCTTGCCCGCGCTCTCCACCGTGCCCGCGTCGGCGCTGGTGAGCACGCCCACCAGCGCATCCATGGCCCGCCGCCGCCCTTGCAGGCAGCGCATTCGCAAGTCGAGGCCCGCGTCCGATTGCTCGTGACGCACCGCCGTGGCCTCGCAGGCCTCGCGGTGCTGCGCCACCCACTGCGCGCCCCAGGCATCGAGCCCCTCGATGGCCCGATCCGCGGCCGCATCGGCGAACGAGAGGCTCGTGGCCGTAAATGCGTCGCGCACACCCTGCGCGCGGTCCTCGTGCCACACCTCGGCCAGCGCCCCCTCGCCCCCGTCACATGGATCCTCGCCGCTCGCCTGCGCCTGCAGCCACGCGCTGCCGCCCGCCAACGCCCCGAGGATCCCCAGCGTGGCCACTCCCGCACGCACGCGCGAGGGATCGCGGCGACGCCGAGCCAGCTCGTCGAGCAGCGCGTCCATCGAAGGCCAGCGCCCGTGGGGCGCAGGGTCGAGGCCTCGCACCACCACGCGGCGCAGCCAGGCCGGCACGCGGCCCGTCTCGGCGGGGGCCGGCCTCACCTCGCGCTTGCGGATCGCGAGCACCAGGTCGACCACCGTCTGCCCCGCGAACGGCCGCTCGCCGTAGAGCGCCTCGTACAGCGCCACGCAGAAGCTGAACTGGTCGCTCGCCGGATCGGGCGGCGCTCCGAAGTGCTGCTCCGGCGCCATGTAGGCCGGCGTACCCAGCACGAAGCCCGTGCGCGTGAGCGCCTGCATCGAGCCCGAGCCCAGCCCCGCGAGCGAGCCCGAGCTCGACGACACCAGGTCGTCGAGCTCGACGGCCTTCGCGGACGAGCGCGAGCGCTCGCTGGAGCTCGCTTCCACCACGACCGACGCGCCCGAGATCGTCTCGCGGTGAGTCGGCGACCCATCGTCCTCGGCACTGCGAGCGAGCCCGAAGTCCATCACCCGCGCGCGCCCCTGCACATCGATCATCACGTTGTCGGGCTTGAAGTCGCGGTGCACCAGGCCCGCGGCGTGGGCCGCCGCCAGGCCCCGGCCCGCCGCCACCATCACGTCGAGCACCTGCAGCCACGCGGGCCGTTCCTGGCGCAGCCACTGCGTCAGAGTCCGGCCGTCCACGTGCTCCATCGCCAGGAACACGCGCTCGTCCACCACTCCCACGTCGTACACGGGCACCACGTTGGGATGCGACAGCCGGGCCATCGCCTGGGCCTCGCGCTGGAGCCGGGCGTGCGCGCCTCCGCGATCGGCCGAGCGCGCGTCGGGGCGCAGCACCTTGAGCGCCACCCCGCGATCGAGCTGCGGATCGTAGGCGAGGTACACCACACCCATGCCGCCGCTGCCGAGCTTGCGCACCACGATGTAGCGACCGAAGGCCGTCCCCTGCCCCAGCTCGGCTGCGGCCGGCGGGCGCGGCCCCGCCTCGTCGACCGTGGTGCGCTCGAGCCCCACGGCCGAGCTCGATGGCTCGACCACGCGCGTGACCTCGTCGTTCCGATCGCTGCTCTCCACCCCAGACTGCCCCCGGCGCATCATACCCGCCGGACACGTACGCGTGGGCACGTCGTCGCGATCGTGGTCTGCCGCCCCCTATGCGCGGGTCCGTCGCCGCGTGCTCCCACGGCCGCCTTCGCGGCTCTACTCGCCCAATTCGTCTATTCGTCAGCGGGTCGCCTATTCGTCATCCGGGACGCCGCCGAGCACCTTCGCCGCCTCGCGCTTGCTGCCGAAGTACACCTTCACGCCTTCCTTCTGCATGAATTGGCGGATGGTGGGCCCGTCGAGCGACAGCGCGCGCTCGGCCAGGCGCCCGAGGCTCTCGAGCAGCGGCTCCACCGTCTTGCCCACGCCCTTGAGGTCGGAGGACAGCGTGCGGAGGTTGGCCATCGCCACCGTGGCGTCGTCGATGATCGTGCCGAGCTTCTTGGCGCGATCGTCGTCGACGATCTTCGCCAGCCGCTCGAGGTCCGCCAATGCCGCCTCCGTGCGGTCGAGCAGCTGCGGCAGCCGCTCGTCGAGCGTCTTGCTCATGCTGTCGGCCCGCGCCAGGAGCAGCGGGATCCGCGGATCGCCCGCGAGGTCGCGGGTGCTCTCCACGATCTTGCGGATGTCGGCCTCGTTGTCGGTCGCGATCCGCCGCACCGTGGCCGACGTGGTCTTGAGGTCGTCCACGATCTGGTCGATGTCGGCGCGCGTGATGATCGGCGGCTTGCCGTCCTTGCCGGTCGCGTCGTCCATCAGCGCCGCCATGCGCTCGGCCAGCGGCCCCAGCACGCCGGCGATGGAGTCCTCGCCCCCGAGCAACGGCTGCAGCGCGTTGAGCACCTGGTCGACCTCGAACTGCGTCTCCACGTCGGAGATCAGGCCCCCCGGCGCAAGCACCGGGCTCTCGCGCTCGCCCGGATGGATCTGCAGGTACTTCTCGCCGAGCAGGCTCTTGGCGCGCACGATCGCCTTGGCGTCGGTGTGCAGCACGATCTCCTCGTCGACCCGCAGCGTGAGCACGGCGGTGTCGTGATCCACCCCGATCTTCTCGATGCGGCCCACCTCCACGCCCGCGACCTTCACCGCGTTGTTGGCCACCAGCCCCGCCGCGTGCTCCAGGCGGACCTCGTAGTCCACGCCGCGCGGGCTCCCGAGCGCGCCGATGCTCTGCGCCAGCCAGATGAGCAGGCCCAGCGTGCCCAGCACGAAGATCCCCAGCCCGATGTGCGTGCGGTTCATGCCAAACGACCCATAATCAGACGACCTGGATCGGGCCCTCGGTGGCCCGGTCGAAGAACTGGCGCAGGGCGGGGTGGGCCTGGCGCTCGAGCTCGGCCTTGGGGCCGTAGGCCACGAGCTTGCCGCCGGCCAGCATCCCGATGGTATCGGCGATGGTGCGCGCCTCCGCCGTGTCGTGGGAGATCACGATGAACGAGATCCCGAGCGTACGGTGCATCTCCATGATGAGCTCGTCGAGCGTGGCCGACATCACCGGGTCGAGCCCCGAGCTCGGCTCGTCGCAGAGCACGATCTCGGGCTCGAGCGCGATCGCCCGGGCAAACGCCACGCGCTTGCGCATGCCCCCCGACAGCTCCGAGGGGAATTTGGCCTGGGCGTTGGGCAGCCCCACGCGCGCGAGCTTGTCGGCCACCTTGGCGCGGATCTCCTCCTCGCGCATGCGGGTATGCATGCGCATGGGGAACGCCACGTTGTCGCCCACGTTCATGTCGTCGAACAGCGCGCCGTCCTGGAACAGCATCCCGAACCTGCGCCGCACCTCGAACAGCCGCCGCCGGTCGCGGCTGCGCTTCTCGTCGAGCGCCGCGATGTCGTGCTCGCCCACGAACACCCGCCCGGAGTCCGGCCGCAGCAGCCCCACGAGGATCCGCAAGAGCACCGACTTGCCCGTGCCCGATGGCCCGAGCAGCACCGTGATCGAGCCCTTCTTGACGGTGAGGCTCACGTCGTCGAGGACCTTGTGGCTGCCGAACGCCTTGCACACGTGCTCCAGCACGATCGCGTCGTCGGGTCCTGGCCCTGGCACCGTGCCGTGACCATACATCATCTCGGCGGCCGTCGTCCGCCCCCGATCGGTCGTCGGTCGCCCTCGGATCGCGGGTCCCACCGGGGTGCTGGCGCCGCCCGGGTGAGCATCGGAATCAGTCGGATCAGCCGGATCAGCCGGATCAGCGGGCGAGACCTTTCGTGGCGGCGCTTTCACGATCTTCGTGTGATGGTGCTTCGGCCCCCGCCGGGCTCAGCCGCTCCACCGCGTCGCGGCAGCTCGGCTCGTGGTCCTCCGGCCGTCCGAAGGTGATCGCCCCCACGAAGCTCTCGAACGCCAGCAGATCCGGTCCACAACGTCGCAGATCCGGGGGGATCGCAGAGAGCGGCGCTACGCACCGCTCGCGCAGCGCCTGCCCCCATGCCCGGCATTCGGGCCCGAGCTTGGAGGCCGCGGTGCGGCGCGGTGGCTCGGGCAGCCCGCGCATGTGCTGTGCGCAAACTTCTGCGCGCGACGCCATGGGCGGGTCGTCGACCGCAGCCGCGGCGCTCGTGGCACCCGGCCGCGGTGGCCGGTGGTCGAGCGGTGCGTTGCCTTCGTGCCAGATCGTCATCACCCGCAGCAGCTCCCGGTGGCAGTGGCCGAGGTGCCCCTCGAGCACCGCCTCGCAGCGCTCGGCCACCGCGGCCACGTAGGCCTCACAGGAATCGACCGGCGCACCGGCATCGAGCTTCGGCGAGGTCGACGGCTCCGCCTCGTCTCGTTGCGGCCGCGGCCGTGCGCTCACCCAGTCGCCGAAACAACCGCCCGCACCAAGCGCCACCAGCACCGCTGCGCCGAGTCGGACGCACCAACGCCGCACGCCCGCCCTTCGCCCCACTCGCGGGTGCCGATCGCTCGACATCGAGGCGCGAGCCTATCGCAGCGCTCCCGATCGCGGGGGAGGGGCCAGCGATCACGGCAGCACGGGCGGCACGCGAGGCGAGCTCGCCTGCTCGAGCCCGTACGCCGCGCGCACCAGCAGGTCCTCGCGGTTGGCCCGCGCGAGCAAGATGAGCCCCACCGGCCGTCCGCTCGCGGTCAGGCCCATCGGCAGCGTGAGCGACGGCAGACCCGAGTCCGATGACAACGCCTGGAAGCCGAACCACCCCATCGGCGGATCCTCACCGGCCGGGAACGGCGCCTGGTTGGCCGCGGGGTACACCAGCAGATCGAGGCCTTGCTCGTCCATGAGCTCGGTGATCGCATCCTGTGCGGCCTGCTTCGCCACCAGGTAGTCCTGGCAGATCGTGCTGCTCTCGATCGTGTCCGTCTCTGCCTCGGCCCCGGTGATGAACCCCTCGGCCGAAGGGATGTACGCGCCGGTCTCGATGAGCTCGGCCAGCGTGTGGATCGGCGCCGCGGGCCCGAGCGCCTGCAAATACGCCTCGAAACCCTGCTTGAAGTCGACCGGCATGCACCCGAACGATCCGTCGATCGCAGGCTGCAGGTTGGCGAGCAGCGGGAGCAGCAGGGCCACGTCGTCGGTGGTCGCGCCCGCCGCTCCCATCGCCTCGATCGAGGCATCGAACAGCGCCCCGACCTCGGGATCGGGGATCATGCCGAGCAGCGGGACCTCCTGCAGCGTCGCGGGGTCGTAGCCGATCGTCAGGCCCTGCAGGCCCTCGGGCTCGAGCGCGAGCGTGTAGTCCTGCGCGTCGGGCCCCTCGGCCAGCAACGTCAACAGCGTGGCCGCATCGGCGACGGTGCGGGTCATCGGACCCGGCATGTCTTGCAGCGTCATCAGCGGCAGGAGCCCCGAGCCCGGCAGCAGGCCCTGCGTCGGCCGAATCGCCACCACGCCCGCCGCGCTACCGGGCTGCATCAGCGAGCCGTAGGTGTCGCTCCCGAGCCCCAGCACCCCCACGCTCGCGGCGATCGCTGCCGCCGTCCCGCCGCTGCTGCCGTACACCGTGGAGGCGAGGTCGTACGGGCTCACCGTCTGTCCGCCCGCCGAGCTCACCGTGTTGAGCCCGTCGAGCGCAAAGTCGGGCATGTTGGTCTTGCCGAGGATCACCGCGCCGGCATCGACCAGCCGCGCCACGATCTCCGCGTGCTCGCCAGGGATCGAGCCCGCGAGCGCCTCGACCCCACCGGTGGTCGGCAGGCCGGCGACGTCGATGTTGTCCTTGACGACCACGGGCACGCAGTGGAACGAGCCGCGCTCGTCGGCCGGCACGGCATCGAGGCGATCCGCCTCCGCGAGCGCCTCGTCGTTCCACGCGATGAACGCCGAGATCTGCGGCTCGCGAGCGTCGTACAGCTCCTGGTAGCGGGTGACGAGCGTTCGACAGAGCACCGGACCCTCGGCGACCTGCTCGCGCACGTCGGCGAGGGTGGCCTCGATGGGATCGAAGTCCGCGATGGGATCGCCCGTGTCGTCCGGGTCGGTCGTGCCAGCCGTACCCTCCGTGCCCGACGTGCCCGACGTGTCCTCCGTACCCGACGTGCCTTCCGTAGCTCCCGTACCTCCCGGCTCGACCTCGTTCACGCACGCAACCCCGAGCAGGGCCAGCGCACACAGACAGCGAGCACGATGCAATCCATCGATCCAAGACGATCTTCTCAACGACATGTCACTACTCCAATTCAATCCAATGTCTATAGAGCATCAAGTATAAAGACGAGCAAAGAATCCTAAGAAGCCACGCGCACGACGACGGGCTCGACGGTCGAAGCGACCATCGAGCCCGGCGATCGTCACGCTCGGGGCCTCACGGCACGAGGAACATGCCCATCAGGCACATCTCGTTGTTGGTGCCCCAGCCCGGCATCACCGGCCCTTCGGCGGCCGTGGTGTCGAAGTTGCAGGTCACCCGCAGCACGTCGTCCACGGCGAGCGTGTGGGGCTGCTCATAGAAGTACTGGAGCTGCCAGTTGAAGTCCCAGCGCGGAACCTCGGCAGCGCACTCGGTCTCGCTGGTGCCCGCGATCTCGAAGCGCATCGATCGACCGAACGAGTGCATGTGCGGGAACACCCCGAACAGGTCCACCGTGGTCCACGGGCTGCCGTTGAGCAGCGCAAGCACCGGCAGCTCCCATGTGTACTCCACCGCCGGATCGCCCGCCGGCAGCACGATCGGATCACCCTGGAAGATCGAGTCGAGGAACGGATCGGGCAGGATCATGAAGCCCTCGCGCTCCACCTCCTCCTCGAGGCGCAGCTGCACCTTCGACTCGGCCGTCATGCCGAGGTTGGCCGGGTCCGCGAGGTTGTAGTGCACCTGGATCACCAGCTGCTCCTGCTGCCGCACTCGCACGCCGGTGCCCTCGGGGAATTCCACCACGCCCTGGCCGGGGGCCCACGTCACCGGGATCCCGCTCACCGCCACGTTGTCGCCCGCACCGCCGAAGCACGGCCAGCCCTCACGATCGGGCGACTCCTCGTCGTACGCCTGCATCGCGTCGGCGTTGGTGATGCCCTCGGCGACCTCGAGCGTGGGATCCACCGGCATCACCAGCACGTGGTGCACGATCGCGTCGTTGCCCGGCCGCACGTCGTAGCCGGTCAAGAAGCGGTCGCCGGTGAGCTCGGGGTCGACCAGGAAGCAGCGGTACTCGTCGAACTCGGCCAGCTCGCCGCCCTGGATCTCGGGCACGAAATTCGGCGTACCGATCTCGGTGACGTCGCCCTCGAGCCCCGGCAGCGCGGGGATCGCCAGATCATCACGCGGGTCACCCTCGACCATCCCGCTGCCGGCCCATCCCACGAGCAGGTCGACGCTCGACTCCGACAGCGCGCGCGAGTGGCTGAACTCACCGCAGCTCCCGTCGTCGGTCACCAGCCACGGCGGCATGGTGCGCGACTCCACCGCCGCCGCGATCGCCGTCGACCAGTCTCGCGCCTGCGCGTAGGTCTCGAGCGAGAACGGGGCCGCCCCGCCCTCGCGGTGGCAGCTCACGCAGCTCTCGTACAGCACCGGCGCCACGTCGTCCCAGAACGTCATGGCCGGCTGGCCGCCGGTGCCGGTCTCGTCGGCAGAATCACCGTCGGCGGTCTCGGAGCCCCCGGTAGCGTCACCGGCATCGCTGCTCGAGCCCGCAGCATCGTCATTGGGAGTCGGGTCGTCCTCGCGACAGCCCTGCGCGGTGAGGGCAGCGGCAATGCAGAGGGCAGAGGTACCAAGTCGAAGGATGGTTCGTCGCATGATGTCGAGTCTCTCTTGGGGGGGGTGGCCCGTTCGCTCCGTCAAATACCGGTGCCGAGGGGCCGCGAGCTGAACACGCTCAGCTCGTGGAAGTGCCACGTGTTGTAGCCGTGGTTGTGGAGGTGAAGCGTCAACGTGGCGCCCGCCGGGGCGCCCACGGGGCTCGGGAATTCGAGGTTGCGCGTGGCCGCGGGCCCGGGGATCGGCACGAGCTCCTCCCACACGAGCTCGCCGTCCACGAAGATCGCCAGGTGGCCCTCGGCCGGGTCCACGCTCGCGAGCGCCTGCCACCACAGCTGCAGCCGCAGCGGATCGCCGGCCTCGATCGCATCGCGCAGCGGCTGCTCCAGCGACAGGTAGTTGCACGCGCCCGTGGCGATCTCGATCCCACCGCTCTCGAGGTGCCAGCCTTGCTCGGGCTCGCAGTCCACGAGCGCTGGGCGGTGCTCGGGCAGCGGGTCGTCCTCGGCGAGCATGGGCTGCCACGCAGCGTCACGCGCGAGTGAGCGCCACGTCGGCTCGAGCTCGTCGGTCTCGTCGCCGGCCTCGACCTCGTCGCCGGCATCGCTCTCGTCGAGCAGCTCGGCGTCGTCGGCCACGCAGGCCATCGACGCGAGCGCCGAGCCGATCACCAACGAGAGCAACCGGCGAGCACGGAGCAGGGAGCGGGTCATCGCAGGGGAGCGACCGGGGTCGCGGCCGTCCAACACCGGCGGCCGCCACGGGTGTCACCAGCCCGCGATTTCGCCCCCAGACCCCTCCACCAGCCGGGCGGCCTCGCCCCCCACCTTGCGGCCTGGCCTCCCACCCGGAGGCCCCGCACGAATAATTGTTCGCAGACTTTGCTTGACGATCGCCTCGCCACCGTCTATGTCACCCTACGAACGCCTACGAAAGCGAGGCACGCTCCAATGATTGCCAACGACATGCCCGAAAAGCTCGGCGGACAGTACTTCGTCCGCACCGCATGTTGATGGTCGCCTGGCGCGTGCACCCGTAGCGTACACCTCATCGCTGGCGAGCCCCGAGCCTCAAAGCTCGGGCTCCCGTGCATCCGCCGGGGCGACTCGACCCTCCCGAGCGCCGGTATTCGCCTGAATACCGCGTTCTGGAGGCTCGGGCGCTCGGCTCGGACCCCCCGGTTCGGGTCGGGCGCCGCGGTCCTGCGGTCCGATCGGACGTCGTCGTCTCGATCCCGCGCACGAGTCGTCGCCCGCCTGCGGCGAGGCTCGCGTGTGGGCGCGTGACGACGGTGCGGCTGGACCGTTGTCGTCGCGGGATGTCTAGGACGCGATACGGGCTCCTCGTACGCATCACGGCCCAGCATCCAGCACCTCCTGCGACGACAGCGGTCCAACCTCTCCGGATCACCGGTTGCTCCTTTGTCGTCGCGGGATGTCTGCGATGCGATACGGCTCCTCGTACGCATCACGGCCCAGCATCCAGCACCTCCTGCGACGACAGCGGCACAGCCTCCCCGGATCACCGGCTGCTCCCTTGTCGTCGCGGGATGTCTGCGATGCGATACGGCTCCTCGTACGCATCACGGCCCAGCATCCAGCACCTCCTGCGACGACAGCGGCACAGCCGAGCTCGAAAATGCTACGAAGGGGCTCCCATGCCCATTCGGCTCGGTTCTCTCCTCTCGCTCGTCCTCGCCGCCGGGTGTGCCGCGCGGGCCGACTGCCCCGAGACCACCACCCCGCCCGCGCCAGCGAGCGCCCTGCGCAGCCCCGGCGAGCCCTCCCCGAGCGAGACCGAGCAAGCGGCCACCCCCGCCGCTCCCGTCTTGCTGCTCATGGTGCGTCACGCCGAGAAGGCCGACGACGGTACGAACGACCCGCCGCTGACCGAGCAGGGTCGCGAGCGCGCCGCCTGCCTGGCCGCGCTGCTGCAGGGCTTCGCGCCCACGCACCTGTTCGCCACCACCTACCAGCGCACCCGCGCCACCCTCGAGCCGCTCGCCGCCGCCACGAAGCTCGAGCCCACCCTCATCGATGCCAAGGACGGCGAGGCCTGGCAGCGTGCGCTGCGCGAGCTTCCGCCGGGCGCCCGCGCCGTGGTCGTGGGCCACTCCAACACCCTGCCCGCCCTCGTCACCGCGCTCGGCGGCCGCACCTCGGGCCTCGATGCCGAGGGCAACATCCCGCACGACGAATACGACCGCCTCGTGCACGTGGTGACCTACGGCTCCGGCCAGGCCGCGAGCTACGACACCCGCTACTGCACCAATCCACGGTAGCCCGCCCGGGCGACTGGACCCGCGATCGCCCCGAAGCGCCGGCTACTCGCCCTCGCCCTCCACGTCGCACGCGAGCTCGGAGCTCTCGCTGAACAGCCCCGAGGTCAAGAATAGGTCGAGCCTGCGCGGCGGCGTCAGCCCCAAGAGCCGCGTGCCCACGTCGGAGATCATCACGGGGATCCGCTCGAACCTCGCGTCTCGCCACTCGAGGGTCCAGCGAGCCGCGGTTGCAGCGGCCTCGGCCGTGCCGCGCAGCGCGGGCAGCCCTGCGTGCTCCACCAGCTGCGCCACCACGCTCGGGTCGGCGATGTTCTTGCCCTCGCGCCACAGCGCGCGAAACAGCAAGAGGCGCAGCGTCCCGGCCCGCTTGGGATCGATCGACAATCCCTCCGCCACCGCCGTGATCGCGAGCGCGCTGTTGGGCCGGAACTTCGGCGGCCCCACCACCACCTCGGGTGCTCGCTCCGAGAGATCCTCGAGCTCCCGCACGAGCTCCTGGAGCTCGCCGGGCTTGGCCTCCGCCGACTCGAGCGGCAGCTGCGGAGCATGCTCCACCAGCCGCCACTCGCAGTGGCGCTGCACCTGGCGGGCGACCAGCCGCTCTTCGAGTGCGTAGCAGAACGGGCAGTTCAGGTCCCCGTAGACGGTCATCTTCCGGGCGAGCATCCCGGACATCATATACGACGCCGCAGGACCCCGCCCGGCGGTGAGCTCGCCCGCGCGACTCAATTGACCACGGGCAGCCGCGAGTAGCGCTCGCCGTACTCCAGCATCTGCATCACGAAGCTGTCGGGGTATTCCACCTTCACGTCCACGATCTCCTCGCCCTGCATCACCGGCACGAGCCGCGGGTTGACGAAGCCCGCATAGGGAGCGATGTGCAGCGCCTCCCAGCGCCGCAGCACCTGTTCGTGCAGGCCCCGGTCCACCTTCACGCCGAAGCCTTCCACCAGCGCCTTGCCGGCCGCGTAGTCGCCCTCGGACTTGATGCGCTGCACTTCATTCAGCAGCCGCCCGAACAGCCCGCGCAGCTTGGCGTAGTCGCGGATCACGAAGAAGCTCTCGCCGTCACGCTCGACCCGCTCGATGATCTTCTCGGCCTTGCCCTTCTCGTACACCCACGCGGCCACGAGCTGGCGATTGCGCATGTGGGCCTCCTCGAGGTCCTCGCCGAGCTCGAGCCGCGCGAGCTGTACGAGCAGCGCGTTGCGGATGTAGTCGTCGTAGGCGCACATCCCCACCTCGAGGCCCGGCATCACGCGCATCTCCACGAGCTTGGGGTCGAGCATGTAGTAGAGCGCCACGAGGTCGGCCCGCGCCTCCTCGAGCGTGGACGCGTAGCTCTTGAGCGTCTCCTTGGGGGTGCCCACCCCGGGCTTGATCGCGCCCGAGGCGTGGCCGATGACCTCGTGCATGTCGGTGTGCAATGCATCGGCCAATTCGCCGTGCTCGCGGCCACGGGCAACCTCCTCGGGCGAGCCCGAGAACTCCTCGAGCACCCCCGATTGCTTGCTCGACTCGTCGTAGGCCTGGACGATGTTGCCGAGGTTGACCGACTTGGACCCGTGCGTGCTGCGGATCCAGTTGGCGTTGGGCAGGTTGATGCCGATCGGCGTGCTGGGCGAGGCGTCGCCGGCCTCCACCACCACCGTGATCACCTTGGCCGAGATCCCCTTGACGTCCTTCTTCTTGTAGACCGCGGGGATCGTGGAATTGTCCTCGAACCACTGGGCTTGCTTGCTGATCGCGTCGATGCGCTTGCTGGCCTCCATGTCGCGGATCGACACCACCGACTCGTAGGCGCCGCGGTAGCCGAGCGGATCGCCATAGACCTCGATGAAGCCGTTGACCACGTCCACGCGTGACTCGGTGTCGGCCACCCATGCGATCGAGTACTCGTCGAACGTGCGGAGATCGCCGGTCTGGTAGTAGGCGACGAGCTTCTCGAGCGCGAGCCGCTGCGCCTTGTTCTCGGCCACGCCGGCCGCGAGCTGCAGCCAGTGCACGATCTCGGCGATCGCGGGGTCGTACATGCCACCGACCTTCCACACGCGCTCGACGAGCTTGCCGTCTTGCTTGGCGAGCTGCGAGTTGAGGCCGTGCGAGATCGGGCGCAGATCCTTGGTGTCGGCCCGCCGGGCGTAGAAGCGCTCGACCTCGGCCTGGGTGACGCCGGGGCCGTAGAAGTTGGTGGCCGAGGCCACCACCATGTCCTTGGTGGAGTCGAGGTCCACGCGCTTGGCGTCGAGCTTGGGGTCGAACAGGATCGGCTCGAGCGCGGCCACGAGGTCGTCGACGGTCTGGCCGGTGGCGAGCGGGAGCTTGCCGGGGGTGGAGCCACGGATCAGCTTGGCGAAGAATTCCTTGGAGAAGCCGGGCGCGAGCTTCTTGTTCGAGTAGTGGTGGTGGATGCCGTTGGAGAACCACACCCGCTTGGCGTAGACCATGAACGCGTCCCACTCGGACCCGCTGCGCTCGCCGGCGAACGTGCGCACGATCGCGTCGAGCGTGTGCCGCACCAGCAGGTTGTGGCGGTAGTTCTGGTCCCAGATCATGTCGCGCCCCGAGAGCGCGGCCTCGTAGAGGTAGTAGGCGAGCTGCTTCTGCGGCAGCGGCAGCTCCTCGAACCCGGGGATCCGGTAGCGGAGCACGCGGACGTCGGCGAACTGATCGATCTGGACCTGGAATTCACCCGGACGGGCCCCGGGCACCATCGCATCGTCCTTGGGTTGCGTGACCACGGGCTTCGAGCCGTCGGTGGGCGGCACCGAGCCCTTCCGACTCGTGCACGCGACGGAGCCGAGGACGGCGAGGGCGGCGAGGACGACGACGCGGGGGAGCCTTCGCATGCCGCCTACGATGACGCAGCGCTCACGCCGGAGACAACCTCGAAACGAATGCCGCCTGGAGGGGGATCACGGATCCCCATCCAGGCGGAAGGGCCGCTGCGAGCGGCCGAGGTCGCAAGGAGAGCGCGCCCGGGCTCAGCCCGTGACCTGCTCCACGGGGCCGCGGCGGTCGGCCACGACCACGTTCTCGCCCTCGTGGATCCGCACGCGGGTGCCGAGGTCGCCCTCGTCCTCGTAGACGTCCTCCCAGCCGCCGCGGGCGTGCGGGCCGGTGTACGAGTACACCGTGCGGGCGTCGCGGGGGCTGAGGTTGACGCAGCCGTGGCTGATGCGGAAGCCGAAGCGATCGTGCCAGTAGGCGCCGTGCAGGGCGATGTTGCCGTCGATGTACTGCACGAACGGCACCGCCTCCACGGCGTAGGACTCGGAAGCGCCGGGCCGGCTGTTCATGCTGCCGAACGCGTGCTTCTCGTTGATGCGGAACAGGCCGCGGGGGGTGGGGCCCTTGAGGCCGCTCGAGATCAGCGTGGCGTAGATCGGAGTGGTGCCGCGCATGACCGTGAGCACCTGCTGGTCGAGCTCCACGTCGAGCCAGATCTCGTCGTCGGCCACTTCCTCGCCCACGAGCGCAGCCACCGACTCCATGCGGCGGATGTCACGGGCGCGGACGAAGCCGCCGTCGACCAGCTCGTACCAGAGGCCGCCGGTGGGCGAGCGGACCGGCTCGGGCTTGACGAAGTACTCGGCGTGGTACTCGAGCGTGCGCACGGCCTGGGCCTCGGGATCGGCCGACACGCGCACGGTGGTGGCGGGCCAGTCCACGGCCCACGCGAGCTCCTGGCCCGCGGGCACCGGCTCGGCCACGAGGTCACGGCCCTCGAAGCTGCTGGGGCGGTAGCGCTCGAGCTCGCGCTCGAGCATCACGCGGCCACGCTTGTCGATGAACACGTTCTGGCCGTTCTGGCGCAGGAGGCTCACGAACGCGAAGTCACGGCCGGGCGAGTACACGGTCTTGGGCGCGTCGCCGCGGAGGTAGCTCTGAAGCGAGCTCCAGCGCTTGGCCGGCACGTCCTTGCGGTTCTCGGCGAAGAAGTACGGGAGCACGTCGCCGCCGCGGGTGGCCGGCATCATGCGCGGGGCCTTGGCGGTCTTCTTGGAGTTCTTGAGGCAGACGAAGCCGCCGTTGCCCACGTGGGCCCAGCCGTCGCCGCCGCAGCCGCGGCCGTCGACGCGCTCGAACACCTCGAACGACTCGCCACGGGGGATGCGGGCGCGGATGGGGGCGCGATGGTCGGGGGCGAGGCGAACGGTGAGGCGCTGCTTGGCGGCGCGCAGCTCGATGGGGCCGAGCGTGGTGTCGTCGTCGGCCGGGGCGCTCGGGGTCGCCGCGGCGTCGGCCTTGGGGATCACGTCGCCGAGGCGGGGGGTGGCGAACGAGGGCGACGAGGCGTCCTCGACGGTCATGCGCATGGCCGTGGCGGCGGGCTCCTGGTCGGAGAGGTCGTGGCGCTCGACCTGGGCTTCGGCCTCGGTGGTCTGGGCGTTGGCCGCGGGGTGGTCGCAGGAGGGGAGCAAGCAGAGGATCGCGCCCAAGCCGGCGCTGGAGAGCCCGAACGCGGACTGCGCGATCCACGAAGCACGCATGCTAGAACGACCCTGAGCTCGGCTCGACTGACCCATGACACCTTTCTTGACGACGCCCAGCTCGCGTTCTTCGGGCTTCACCGTAGGAGCCTCGAGGAGCAGCGAGCCGCGTCGTTTCGCCTTTACGATTGCAGCTTGGGTCTAGCGTCTCGACTTTCAAGTTGACGCGCAAGAAATCCCAGGATCCGAGCCCACGCTGAAGTCCCGGCGACAACTGGTGTAGCCAGGGGATGGCGGCCCCCAAGCAGGCGGGGAAGGCTGCCGGGTGACCCCTTCGGGCGGCTGGCGCGAAGGTGGGCGAGGTCGGCCGACCACGGGGTGGTTCCCATGGAAGCTGTGGTGGCCACCCTTGCTCACATCCTGGGTGCGCCTCCCCAAGGTCGTGTGGGTGGGGGTCGGTGGGGATCCGCGGATCGCGGAGGTGGGCGGCGGTCTCCCGGCTCAGCGCGGTGGGGCGATCTTCCCCGGCTGTGGGGGCAGCGGAACGTCGGTCGGGCCCGGTTCCGCGATGGGCGCGGACGGTTCCGGCTCGGCGGCTTCGGGCGGGATCGCGGGATCGCGCGGCTCGGTGTCGGCGGGCGGTGCGTCGATGGGAGGATCGCCTTCGGGTGCCGGTGGCGCAGCTGTCGGGTCGGGCTCGGGGGCCGGCGCGGTGTCCTCGATCGGGGGGTCGGCCTCGCTGGGCGCCTCGGGCGTGGGCGGAACGGCTTCGTCGAGCGGGTTGCTCGCGGGGGTGGGCGGGGGCGCGGGCTCGCGCTCGCGCTCACGCCGGCGCTCGCGGCTTGCTCCGCCACCGCCGAACGCCACCACCATCCCCACCTGCGGGCCCCAGCGAAACGAGCAGAGGTCGAGGAGCACGCCCTGCCCGAGGGGGTCCTCTGGCTGGTAGGTGAGGGCCTCGTTACAGCGCCCGCCGGGGAACAACCCCGAGAAGCCGACGCCCAGGCTCACGTAGAGCGGGCCGGTCACGTTGATGTACACGCCCGGGCCCCCCACCCACTGCCCGTGGGTACCGGCGCCGTGGTTGAAGAACACGGGCCCGACGCCGCCATAGACGTAGGGCGAGAACCGCCGGCTGCGAAAGAACACGTACTGCAGCGTGGGGGTGACCTCGAGCATGTTGGTGGGCAGCTGCGTGTCGATGCCGGGGTACCGAGCCTTGTAGGCGCTGCGGTAGATGAAGATCGTGTCCGACACGCCGAGCCCGAGCGAGAGCCCATTGACGATGAAGTAGTTGAACCCGAGGCCGAAGCTGAGGCTGGCCACGTCCTGGTTGAAGAGCCCCCACGGCGAGAGGCCGAACGTGGGGCGTAGGACGCCGCGACCCCACGGTCGATCGTCGCGCGGAGCGGCTGCCGCTTCGCCGGGCCACGCGAGCGCCACCGTCGACGCGAGCGCGGCGGCGAGGCCCACGCCACGCCACGGTGCTCGTCGACGCGAGCGCGAGGCGGGCGGGTGGCTCGAGCGGCGTCGACCGACCATCGGTCCATCCTCGAATGGCGAGCAGCGAATAGCAACTCGGGAGGGGCGACCGCCGGCTCGCAGTGTGACGAGGGCCGCTTTGCACGTGGTCCGACTCGGCCTTCGCAGGCGTTCGTGGCCGCGGCGGCCATCCTGCGAGCAAAGGGCCACCTCGAAGCGGGCCCTCGAGGACGGTGCGCGTCCGAGGCGCCCGTCCCTGCCCACGTGTACGATGCCCCGGGTGACCGAGCTGCTCGATCGATCGGCAATGGACCTGGCGAGGATGATCCGGCGACGCGAGCTGTCGCCGGTGGAGCTGCTCGAGGCCCATATGGCGCAGATCGACGCGGTCAATCCTGCCCTCAACGCGGTGATCGCCAAGCGGTACGAGGCGGCGCGACAGGAGGCCCGCGCAGCGGAGCAGCAGGTGATGGCGACTACGGAGCCCGAAGCGCTGCCGCCGCTGCTCGGGCTGCCCTACACGGCGAAGGAATACATCATGGCCAAGGGCATGCCGCTCACGGCCGGGGTGTGGTCGCGTCGCAATGCGCGGGCCGATCGCGATGCGACCACGGTTCGTCGGCTGCGCGAGGCGGGGGCGATCCTGGTGGGCATCACCAACGTGCCCGAGGGCGGCCTGTGGCTCGAGACGTACAACGACGTGTACGGCCGCACGGTCAACCCGTGGTCGGTGGAGCATACGGCGGGTGGCAGCAGCGGGGGCGAAGGGGCGATCGTGGCCGCGGGAGGGGTCGCGTTCGGGCTGGGCGCGGACGTGGGCGGATCGATTCGGATCCCGGCGGCGTTCTGCGGCACGGTGGGCCACAAGCCCACGGGGCGGATGGTGCCCAACACGGGCTTCTGGCCGTCCGCGGGCACGGGCGACCTCTCGGGCTACCTGGTGTGCGGGCCGCTGACGCGCCGCGTGGAGGACGTGATGCCGATCCTCCGTGCGCTGGCGGGCCCCGACGGCGAGGACGTGGTGGTGCGCGAGTGGGAGCTCGGCGATCCGGCGGCGATCGACCTGCGCGACGTGACGGTGTACCCGGTGGAGAGCAACGGTCGCACGCGTGTGAGCGAGGAGTACCGCCGGGCGATCCACGACGCCGCAGAGGCGCTGCGGGCCCGCGGTGCGCGGGTGCAGCCGCTCGAGGCCCCGCGCATGAAGAAGGCGTTTCCGATCTGGGCGGCGATGATGGCCACCGGCGGCGGGCCGCGCTACGCGGAGGTGCTGGGCGGCGAGGCTCCGATCTCGCCCGCGCGGGAGCTCTTGCGGCTCGCGCTCGGCCGCTCGCGGCACACGTTTCCGGCGCTGGTGATCGCGGGGCTCGAGGAGCTCACGGCGCGCCTGCCCACCACGGTCGACAAGGCGGTGGCCGATGGCCGCGCCTTGCAGGCCGAGCTCGAGCAGGTGCTGGGGCCTCGCGGGGTGATCCTGCACCCGCCCTACTCCCGCCCCGCGCCGCGGCACTGGCGGCCGATGCTCACGCCGTTCGACTTCGTGTGCACGGGGCTGTTCAACGTGCTCGAGCTGCCATCGACGGTGGTCCCCACCGGGTTCTCGCGGGCCGGGCTGCCGCTGGCGGTGCAGGTGATCGGCCGGCGTGGTCACGACCACCTCACGGTGGCGGTGGCGTCGGCGCTCGAGCAGGACTTTGGCGGCTGGAAGCGCGCGCGGCCGAGCTGGCGGCTCCCTGCCCGATTCGTGGGGCCTGATTCATTGCTGGCCTGAACCGTCTTGGCCATCGTGCTACGAACAACGGAGCGAGAGCACAGCGCGGAGAACGAGGCGATGGACGGGAGGGCGATCGAACGGCACCGGCGCAGGCTGATCGAGCTGCGGGAAGAGCTGCGGCGCGAGGGCGACTTGGAGATCGAGCCCGTGCGCGACGGGGAGGATCCCACGCAGAAGGTCGACGAGGACGCGGCGCCGCTGACCGAGATGCAGCAGGTGATCGCGTCGAACCGCAACCGCGCCCGCGCCAAGCAGCTGCAGGAGATCGCGGAGGCGCTCGAGCGGCTCGACGACGATCCGGAGGGCTATGGTTTCTGCGAGTCGTGCGACGAGCAGATCCCGGCGCGACGCCTCGAGCTGCAGCCGTGGGCGCGGCTGTGCATCGCGTGCCAGTCGGAGAAGGAAGCCGATGCCGCCCCGGGCTCGCGCAAGCACCTCACGGACTATCGCTGAGCTCCCACGGAGGCCCGGGAGCCGCCCGCGAGCCAGCTGTTCGTGGCGGCTCGTGAGCGACCGCAAGCGCCAGTGAGCCGCAAGCGTCGGACCGCCCACGTTCCCTGCGGGCGGTATTGTGAAAAGAGCGCACCAAAGCCGCTCCCGGGTGGAGATTTTGCTGGTCTCGGTGGGCCAACCGTCGGAGGATGATGCGGCGTCGGAGTCGGAGGGCACAGATACGATGAGGGGCAACGAGATCGGGTGGTGGGCGGCCGTGGCCGCGGTGGGCGTGCTGACGACGACTTCGAGCGCGTGGGCTGGCGACCCCGAGCTGAACGATCGCCCGCGCGGGACGTACGTGCGGGTCGATCCGCCCGACGAGCTCTCGAACCCGACGCCCACCCAGCACGGCGGGATGCCGCACGTGCTGTTCCTGCAGCGCTGCGCGGGCGGCCTGACGATCTACCCGGGCGGCGGCGGCTCCATCAGCGACGAGTCCGAGATCGTGGGCGGCGTGATCAACTTTCCGCCGTTCCCGTACGGGGACACGGCCTGGAACCAGGTCGTCGATATCACGCGTCAGCTGTACGCGCCGTTCAACATCACCGTCACCGACGTGGACCCGGGCAACACGCCGCACGACGAGGCGGTGGTGTGCGGCGACGGAGCGATGGCCGGCTTCGCGGGGGCGGGCGGCGTGGCGCCGTTCTCGTGCGGGGTGATCCCCAATGCGATCACGTTCACGTTCGCCGAGACGCTGGGCAACGATCCGCAGCTCATCGCGGAGGTCGTCGGGCAGGAGTCCGCACATGCATGGGGGCTCGACCACGAGTACCTGTGCGAGGACCCGATGACGTACCTCTCGGGCTGCGGCAACAAGACGTTCCAGAACATCGATGCACAGTGTGGTGAGTTCAACCCGCGCCAGTGCAGCTGCGGTGGCAACACCCAGAACTCGTACCAGTGGATCGTCGACACGTGGGGCGCCGCGGTGCCCGACAACGCGCCGCCCACGGCGGCCATCACGTACCCGAGCGACGGCGACGTGTTCCAGCCGGGCGCCGAGTTCGAGATCACGGTGCAGGTCGACGACGACGTGCAGGTGGCCGAAGTGACCCTGTTCGTCGACGGAGCCGCACAGAACACCGACGCGAGCTCGCCATTCGGGCCGTGGCCGGTGTCGAACATCCCCGAGGGGTCGTACGAGTTCTACATCGAGGCGACCGACGTCGCGGGCAACGTGACGATGAGCAACGTGGTCGGGATCGACGTGACCGCCGACGGCCTGCCTCCGCCCAGCGGCGACGAGTCCGGTGAGAGCGGCGGCGGCGGTGGCTCGGGCGGGGACGATACGGCCGGCGACGGCGGTAGCCTCGACACCGGAGGCGACGGCGGCGGAGACGGAGACGGCGGTGGTGGTGGTGCCGGCGCGCTGCCGCCCGGCTACGGCACGGGCTTCGGGCCCGGCAACAGCACTGGCGCCTGCGAGTGCACGAGCGGAGCGGGCTCGCGCGGGGGGCTGGGCATGGGCGTGATGCTGCTGGGGCTCTTGGGGCTGCGCGTGCAGGGCCGGCGTCGACGCAGCTGAGGCCCTCGGTCGAGCTTGCCGAGCACGGCGGTAGCCGTGCTCAGGCGTCGCGGAATACCGGCGCTCGCTTCTGCATGCCGGCCATCACCGCTTCGAGCTGGTTGGGCTTGCCGAGCACCTGGCGCTGGATCTCCTCCTCGAGCCGCAGGCCCGCTTCGATGCTGCCCGTGAACGCGGCATTGAGGAGCCGCTTGCCAGCCCGGATGGCATCGGGCGAGCGCGCCGCGATCTCGCGCGCGATGCGTTGGGCGGCGGCGAGCGGATCGGCCTCCACACGCGTCGCGAGCCCCAGCACCACCGCCTCCTCGCCCGAGACGGTGCGCCCGGTGAAGACGAGCTCCTTGGCAACGTCGAGCCGCACGAGGTCGCGCAAGGTCTGGGTGCCGCTCATGTCGGGGACGAGGCCCCACTGGATCTCGCGCACCGAGAGCTTGGCGTCGGTGGTCACGTAGCGGATGTCGGCCGCGAGGGCGAGCTGCAGACCGCCGCCGTACACGTGGCCGTGCAACGCCGCCACCACCGGTACCGGCAGCTCACGCCATACCCATGCGGCGCGCTGGACGAAATTGGCGGGCGAGCCCTCCTGGGGTCGCAGCAGCGTGGCTGGGTCGGCGCCCTCGCGCATGAACGCGGCGAAGTCGAGGCCGGCGCAGAACGAGGGGCCCTCGCCCGCGAGCACTACCGCGCGCAGCGAGGGCTCGCTGGCGAGGCGCTCACCCGCAGCAACGAGCGCCTCGAACATGCGACGGTCGAGACCATTGTGCTTGTCGGGCCGCGCGAGGCGGACGTCGGCGACTCCCTGGGAAAGCTCCACGCGTACGCGGTCGTCCATGGGGACTTGGTTACCACGACGGCCGAGCCCTCCCACTGCTCACGGAGGACGATCCGGGCCAGATGAAGGAGGATCCTCGTCGCGCCCTCCCAAGACGGATCACGCTCGCGAACACGCTCGAGTACGTGCTCTCGACCGAGAGCGCCAGCCTGGGGAACACAATCGCGCGGATGCCTTCCAACGTCTGGTCGTCTCGTGAAGGGCCCCTGCACCAGTGCGAAGCGCCGATCGCAGCGAGACGCCTGCAAGAGTTGCGCGGTGGAAACCCTACTACGCCGAGCCAATTTCGCCGCCGCCAGGGCGTTCAGTGTCAGAGACAGTATGATATTCGCTCACGACTTTCGTTCGTGAGGGGTGGCGCTCCGAACGGCGCTTGCTAGCCTTTGGAGCCCCACGTATACTCGCCACGCTGTGCGGCGTGTCCTTGCGCGCTGGATTCTCTTGGCGACGGCGGTGGCGTTCATGCTGCTGGGCCGTCCGACGGAGGATATAGCCACTCCCCGTACAGACGACGAGCAGGCGAGCCGTGGCGCGGAGGACGATGTGTCGCTCCGCTCCGAGCGACGGCCGTCCACCGTGATTCGCATGGTGGGCTACGACCTGGACGACAGCGAGTGGAGCCTCGACCTCGATGTCACCGACAGCGAATTGATCGCGCCGGCGGCGGTGAGTGGGTTGGCGCTTGGCTCATCCCAGCACGAGGCGCTCGACGACCGCTTGGCGTCGTCGTCGTCCGCCCGGGGACCGCCCGCGAGCTGGTCATAGCTCGCGCCGCGCGTTTCTCCAACGAGCTCGGTCGATCTCGACCGATGCGCGACGCGACGAAGTAGCCATCTCGCACGCCGTCTTGCCGTCGACCGGCGATGACGTGCTCGCTGGCTGAACGTGGTGCTCCCGTGATCGATCCCGGAGTGGGATCGGCCTCGCGCTTCGTGCTCGGACCCGGATCGGCCCGGTCTCGTCATGCTCCAACAGCTCATCCGCCACTGCATCGAGCGGCGTCTCGCCGCCATCGTCGTCACCCTCATCATCGCCGCGTACGGGGCGTACGCGTACCTGCGGACGCCGGTCGAGGCCTACCCGGACGTGACCAACGTCCAGGTCGAGGTCGTGGCGCAGCTGCCGGGGCTCGCCCCCGAGGAGATGGAGCGGCAGATCACGATCCCGCTCGAGCGCGCCCTCAACGGCAACCCCGGCATGATCCAGATGCGCAGCGAGAGCGCGTTCGGGCTCACGATCATCTGGTGCGTGTTCGAGGACGGCTACGACAGCTTCCGCGCGCGCACGCAGACGGCAGAGCGCCTGCTCACGGCCGAGGTACCCGAGGAGGCGTTCGTGCGCCTCACGCCCGATGCGACCCCGCTCGGCAAGATCTTCTACTACCGGCTCACCAGCGATCGCCACGACCTCTACCAGATGCGCTCCGAGCAGGAGTGGACGGTCGCCCGCATGCTCAAGCAGGTGCCCGGGGTGGCCGATGCGCTCGGCATGGGCGGGTTCCTCAAGGAGGTCCACGTCGAGGTCGACCCGGCCAAGCTCGCGGCCTACGGCCTGACGCTGTCCGAGGTGAGCGAGGCGATCGAGAAGTCGAACCTCAACGTGGGCGGCGGGATCCAGAAACGCGGCGACCAGCAGTTCTTGATCCGCGCGATCGGCTACATCATGTCGCCGCAGGACATCAAGGATGTCGTGCTCGAGGTCGAGTCGGGCACGCCGGTGACGATCGGCGACGTGGCCCGGGTGGTCCAGTCGTACACGCCACGCTACGGCGCGGTGGGCTACGACGAGGAGCGCGAGATCGTCGAGGGCATCGTGCTCCTGCGCCGCGGCGAGAACCCCGACGAGGTGCTCAAGGGCGTACACGCCAAGATCGACGAGCTCAACACGCGGGTGCTGCCCGAGGGCATGCAGGTCGAGGTGATGTACGACCGCAGCGACCTCACGGGGCTCACGCTGCACACCGTCAACGACAACCTGCTGCACGGCTTCGTGCTGATCGTGGGGGTGGTGTGGCTGTTCCTGCGCAGCATCAGGGGCTCGCTCATCGTGGCGGCCGTGATCCCGCTGGCGCTGCTCACCGCGTTCGGCGGGCTCTACCTCATCGAGCTGCCCGCGAACCTGATCTCGATGGGGGCGATCGACTTCGGGATCCTGGTGGATGGCGCGGTGGTGCTGGTGGAGAGCGTGATCCACCAGGCCAGACACGAGCGACCCCAGACCAAGCGCGAGATGCTGGGTCTGGTGGGCCGCTCGGCGCTCAAGGTGGCGCGGCCCACGTTCTATGCGATGGCGATCATCATCGCGGCGCTCATCCCCGTGTTCACGCTCGAGAGCGTGGAGGGCCGGATCTTCCGGCCGCTGGCGCTGACCTACAGCTTTGCGCTGCTCGGGGCGCTGGTGTTCTCGCTGACGGTGGTACCGGCGTTGTGCGCGGTGTTCATGCGGCCCAAGGATGCGCAGAGCAAGGACCCGCCCACGCTCTTGTGGCTGCGCGACGTGTACGGGGTGGTGCTCGGCTGGCTGCTACGGCACAAGTCCCTCGGCCTCGCGCTCGGCGTGCTGTTGGCCTCGGCCGGTGTGTGGACCGCCCCGCGGGTGGGCACGGAGTTCCTGCCCGAGCTCGACGAGGGCGACGTGTTCGTGGTGGTGGAGATGCCGCCGTCGATCGGCCTCGCCCGCGGGCAGGACGTGCTCGGAGAGATCCGCCGCAAGCTCAAGGAGTTCCCCGAGGTCAAGGCGGTCCCGGCCGAGCAAGGCCGCCCCGAGGACGGGCTCGACAACGAGACCACCAACATGGCGGAAGTGTTCGCCCGGCTGAGGCCGCGCGAGCAGTGGCGACCCGGCTACGACACCCACCGGCTCGTGGCCGAGATGCGCGAGTCGCTGTCGGAGATCCCGGGCATCAAGCTCAACTTCTCGCAGCCGATCAAGGACCGCGTGGAGGAGGCGGTGAGCGGCGTGCGCGGCAAGGTCGTGCTCAAGGCGTTCGGCACCGACATCGAGGGGCTGCGCACGACGCTGCTCGCGGCCAAGGAGATGCTCGAGGGGGTCGAGGGCGTGGTCGACCTCGGGCTCTACCGCGACGCCACGGTGCCACAGCTGCAGATCAGGCTCGATCGCGGGGCGCTGGCCCGCGCGGGCATCTCGGTGCACGACGCGGCGATGGTGGTCGAGACCGCGCTGGCGGGCAGCGTGGTCACCACCATGTGGGAGGGCGAGCGCATGGTGCCGATCCGCGTGAAGCTGCCGGCGTCGGAGAAGTCCGACCTCCAGCGCATCGCGGAGCTGATGGTGCCCTCGCCCACCGGTGCGCGCGTACCCCTGTCCGAGCTGGCCGAGATCCAGCTCGATGACGGCCGGATCTCGATCATGCGCGAGGCCAACAGCCGCTACATCGCGCTCAAGTTCAACGTGGAGGGCCGCGACCTCGGCTCGGTGGTCGACGAGGCGATCGCGACGGTCGAGGAGCACGTGACGGTGCCCGAGGGCCAGTACCTCGTGTGGGGCGGCGAATTCGAGAACCAGCAGCGCGCGATGGGCCGGCTCCAGATCATCGTGCCGGTGGCGCTGCTGCTCGTGCTGATGCTGCTGTACGGTGCGCTCGGCTCGGGCCGCAGCGCGTTCACGGTGCTCCTATCGGCCCCGTTCGCGATGACGGGCGGGCTGTTCGGGCTGATGCTCACGGGGGTGGCGCTGTCGGTGAGCGCCGCGGTGGGCTTCATCGCGCTGCTCGGGCAGGTCTCGCTCGCGGGGCTGCTCGTGATCAGCGCCATCGACGACGAGCGCCGGGCCGGCATGCCGCTCGATCGAGCGATCGTCGTAGGCGCCACCACCCGCTTTCGCGCGCTGCTCATGACGGCGCTCCTGGCGATGCTGGGCCTCTTGCCGATGGCGGTGTCCGAGGCGGTCGGCTCGGAGACCCAGAAGCCGTTCGCCATCGTGATCGTGTGCGGGATGGTGACCACGCTGCTCGTGGCGCTGTTCTTCGTGCCGGTCCTCTACCGGCTGCTCGCCAGCTCGCGCATGCGCAGCAGCGAGGACCTCTCGATCGACTTCAGCGAGCCCAAGCCCCATGCCCACCACCACGCGCCCGAGCCGGAATGAGTCGTCCGAGACGACCGCGAGCCCCATGCCCAACGAGCCCAACGAGGTCCGTGTCATGAAGAACCAGCAACCCTGCATCATCGCCGTGCTCGCCGCTCTCCTCGCCGTCGCCGGCTGCGACCTTGGAGCTGCGGAGCCCCAGCCCGAGCCCGAGTCGGCGCGCCCCAGCAACGTGAAGATGCGCGACGACGGCGGCCTCGAGCTCGACCAGCGCTCGCTCGGCTACGTGACGGTGGAGGCGGTCGGCACCTCGAACGACTCGGTCACGCTGCGAGCCCCCGCTCGCGTGGCGTTCCGCGACAGCGCCGTGTCACGCGTGGGCGCGCCGATCCCCGCGCGCGTCATGAAGCTCCACGTCAAGGTCGGTGACAAGGTGAAGGAGGGCGACAAGCTCGCCACGCTCGCCAGCCCCGATGCGTCGGGCTACCACTCCGAGCTCGCGCGCGCCAAGGTCGAGCTGTCCGCGGCCAAGAGCTCGCTGGCCCGCCAGGTGGAGATGATCGCCAAGGGCGTGGGCCGCGAGTACGAGAAGGTCACCGCCGAGATGGCCGTGCGCGCCGCCGAGGAGCGGGTGCGCGCCGCCAAGCGCGACGTGGGGCTGCTCGGCACGAGCTACGGCGGCACGGTGATCGTCACCTCGCAGATCGAGGGCACGGTGCTGCGGCGCAACGCCACGGTGGGTGCCCAGGTCGATCCCGAGGGCGACCCGCTGTTCGAGATCGGCAATCCCAAGGACCTGTGGGTGGTCGCCGACGTGTTCCAGGACGACCTCGAGATGATCCAGCCGGGCGCCAAGGTCACGCTCGAGATGGCCGCGCTGCCCCAGGCCGCGAAGGGCTCCGTCGCGTCGATCGGCGTGTTGCTGGATACCGCCGTGCGCCGTGCTCCGGTGTACGTGGAGATCGACCCCGAGGACCGCGCGCAGCTCCGCGCGGGGATGTTCGCGCGCGCGCTCATCACCGCCAGCGCCGTGGACGGCATCACGGTGCCCACCGATGCCGTGCTCATCAAGGACGGCGACCAGACCATCGTCTACGTCGAGCGCGAGCCGGGAGTGTTCGAGCCGCGCGAGGTCCAGGTCGGACATGGGTTCGAGAATCGCGTCGAGATCACCTCGGGCCTGCACAGCGGCGAGCGCGTTGCCATGAAGGGCGCCCTGCTCATCGACGGGGCTGCGAACCAGCTGCTCTAGCGAGAACCTCTCAATGCTCAAGCTCAGCCTCCACGCGGCGCTCACCCCCGCGGCTCTCGGTGTCTGCCTCTTCGTCGCAACGCCGGCGCTGGCCTCACCCATCGCGCCCGCCCCTTCACCCGCCCCCACCGTCGCCCTGCCTCCCAGCGCAGCGACGACCGCGTACGGGCCCGGGCCGGCCGGACCTGCACCCACCGCCCAGCCCTACGAGCCGCCGCCCGTGGGCGGGACCACCCTCGAGCCGCCTCCAGATCCATGGCGCATGGAGCCCGAGGCGGGCGACGATCTGCGCGAGAGCGTCTCGCTGACGGAGATCTTCGACCTGCTCAAGGCCAAGAGCCCGCGCTACAAGGCCTACGAGTCCGAGGTCGATGTCGCGAAGGCGGAGACCGTCCAGGCGCGGCTCTTGCCCAACCCGATCATCAACCTGGCGATCTTGTACCTCAACGTCGGGTTCAACCAGAACGGCGTGGCGACGTACTACGCCAACGCAACGCTGCCGCTGCTCATCGCGGGGCAGCGGCGCATGCGGGTCAAGGCCGCGAACACGGGCGTCAAGGCGGCGGAGGCCGGCCTCGCGCTCAACTACCACGACCTCGCCCACGAGGCCCGCGAGCTGTTCGTCGAGCTCCAGGCCGATCAGGCGCGCCTGGTCGTGTACGACGAGGCGCTCGCCGATCTCGCCGAGCTCAAGGCGCTGATGGTCGAGCGTCGGCGCTCGGGGGTGGAGACCGACTACGACGTGTTCCGCATCGACATCGAGACCTCGGCCTGGCAGGCCCGCAAAGCCGAGGAAGAGGGCGAGCTGCAGAACACCGCCGGGGAGCTGGGCGTGGTGCTAGGGCTGCCCGGGTGGACCCCCGAGGCGGAGGGCGAGCTCGCGCTCATCGGCGTGCGCGGCGACGCCAAGACGCTGTGGCCCGAGGTCGAGCGCTCCCAGCCGAGTGTGGTCGCCGCGACGCAGAACGAGGCCTACGCGGCCAAGACCATCGACCTCGCGACGCGCGAGCGCTGGCCCGTGCCCTCGATCACCGCGGGCACCGTGGCGATCCAGAACTACTACTCGATCTCGACGCAGCTCGGCATCACGGTGGCGCTGCCGTTCTTCGACTTCGGCCAGGGCATGCTCGCCAGGGCCAAGGCCAGCCGTACGCGGGCCAAGCGGGAGAAGGAAGCCGCCGTGGCGGAGTCCGAGGCCGAGCTGCGCCGCGCGTTCCGCCAGCTCAAGCACCACAAGCACGTGCTCGAGAAATTCGACTCGGAGGTGGGCTCCAAGATGGAGGGCCTCCAGCGCATGTCGATGGATGCGTTCCGTGCGGGTCAGGCCGAGCTCATCGACATCATCGACTCCACCCGCACGCGCTTCGAGGTCAAGCTGACCCGCATCGACCTGCTCGAGACCGCGGCCCAGGCCGAGGTCGACGTGCTCGCGGTCACCGGTCGCATCGAAGATACGGCCTGGAGGTGACGCCATGCGAAGCTCGCCCATGCGCCGCCGCCTCTTCGCACCCGCTGCGCTCGTGCTGGCGCTGCCCGTGCTGATGGGCAGCCACTGCGGGTTCTTGCTCGACTACGGCGAGACACGCCTCATCATCGACCCCGTCGAGCGCATCGTGATCGACGCGGACGACGGCAATGTCGACGCCGTGTCGTTCGCGCGCGACGGAGTCCTGCTCAGGCGCCACACCTTCGCGTTCCAGCGGAAGCTCGTGCAGCCGGGCCTCTCGGTCGAGGACGGTGTGCTCAGCTTCTCGGCGCACTGCGAGGACAATGACGACGACTGCTCCTTCGATCACATGCTCGAGCTTCCGTTCGGCATTGGGTTCGACATCACCATGGACGACGCGCAGATCGACATGGGCTACATGGACGCGGACATCACGGCGAGCTTCGACACCGGCTACTTCAGCGGGGTCCGGCTCGCCTCACCACGGCTCGACGTCACCGCCAACTCCGCCGAGATCGACGCCGACTTCGCGGCGGTCCCCGAGTCGGTCGTGATCGACCTCGATGATGGCGACATCACGCTGTCGCTGCCCACCGGCGAGTACCAGTGCCGGCTCGATGCCCCCAACGGCGAGGTGACCGTCGAGGGCGACGGCATCGTCTGCAACGATGCGGCCACCGCCGTGCTCGACGTGCAGCTGGGCGCGGGCGACATCCTCGTCACGGAGGTCGTCTCGTGAGCCCACGTCTGCGACGTCTTCGCTCGCTGGTGCCCGCGTACGTGCCGGCGCTGGTCCTCGGCGGCACCGCTTGCGGGATCGTGCTCACGGACATCAGCCAGCGCGACCTGGTAGTCGAGCCCGCGGAGCGCATGACGGTCGTGTCCGAGGGCGGCGCCGTCGAGGTCTACGCGTTCGATCGCAACGGCATCAACCTCTTCTACTACATGAAGGGCTCGTTCAAGGACATCGGCGACGTCGGGTACCAATTCTCCGAAGACGGAACGACGCTCGAGGTCCAGAGCATTTGCGACCGCGACGACTTCTGCGAGGTCAGCTGGTACATCGAGATCCCCACCAACATCGGCACCGCGGTCGAGGTGGAGACCCATCAAGGTGGGGCCAAGCTCACCGGGATCGTCGGCGACGTCGTGGCCGATGTGTCCGGCGGCGGCTTCGACGGGGTCGGGCTGCGGTCCGACGTGATCGACGTGGTGATCGAGGCCGGCGACGCCGTCGTCGAGCTGGTCGAGCCACCCACCTCGGTGATCCTGGACGTGGGCGAGGGCAACGTGGAGCTCACGCTGCCGCCCGGGAGCCATCGCTGCGAGCTCACCACGGGCGACGGCGAGATCGACATGACGGACGTGGTCTGCGACCCGATGGCGACGGCGCTCGTCCAGATCACGGTCGACGTCGGAGACATCACCCTCTTGCAAGGAGCTGCTCCATGAGCCCTCGCCGTGCTGCCCCCTCGCTCCGCTTGGCCCTGGGCCTCGGCTCGCTCGCCGTCGCCATGGCCACCGGCTCGGCCCACGCCGCGCCGCTCGACGTGCTCGCCTCGGTGAGCCCCGGCGACGAGCTCGGTGGTCGCCCCGTCGCGCTCGGCGTGCTCGACGACGGCAGCGTGGTGCTCGGTGGCATGGACGACCACGGGGCCACGCTCGTGCGCCTCGACCCCTCGGGCTTCCTCGCCGCGCCCATCGAGCGCTTGCCCGGAACGCTCGACGACCTGGCCATCGATCCCCACACCGGCGCCATCGCGGTCGTCACCGGTGATGCGCTCGTGGTGCTCGGACCCGACCTCGAGGTCGCGTGGCGCATGCCGCTGGCCACGAGCTCGGAGCGCGAGGCCGTGCGCCGGGTCGGCGTGGGCGAGCTCGGCACCGTGGCCGTGGTCGTGGGGGGCGAGCTCTCCGTATTCGCCCCCGACGGCCGCCCGCTGGGCCATGCCGCGCTGTCGCACGAAGCGACCACGGGCCTCGCCGTGCTCGACGCCGACGACCTCGTGGTGACCACCGGCTCCACCACGCTGCCCTGCAACGGGCTCGACGTCGCAGAGCTCCACGGCTTCGGAACCGACGGCTCGCCGCGCTGGCAAGCGTATGGGCAGGCACCCGACCCGCAGCGCTGCGACGCGCTCGCGGCCACGCGTGGCATCGACGTCGTCCGCGGCGGCGATGGGCTGGTCTACCTGCTCGCCGAGGTCGACGGTCGCGGGCACGACGGACGCCCACCCCGCTCGACCGCCGAGACCGCGTTTCACGACGTGTTCCACGGCCTTCCAGAGGATCCCGCGACCAACATCGCCTTCGATGCCGCGACCACCCGCGACGACGTCGAGCCCCGCCGCTTCGCCTACTACGCCCGCTTCACCCCCGCCGGCGAGCACCTCCTGGGCCAATACTTCCTCTTGCCCGACGAGGATGCGCTGGTCCATGCCAGCGCCATCGCGGCCGACGAGCGTGGCAACGTCCACCTCGTCGGATCCACCACCCACCGCCTCGAGGAGATCGACGAGATCACCGAGGAGGTCGCGGTGACCGAGGAGCTGCTCGCACCATCCGGCTTCTATCAGGTCGTCCACGCCGACTTCGACGCACGCACGGTGTGGCGGCAGCTCGAGCGCGAGCACGCGGCCACTCGCGTCGCCGCGCTCGCGCTCGCGGGTGAGCAGGCGGTGACCCTGCTGGAGACCCACTCCGACGGCCCCGATACGACCTCGCCGCACCGCGTGCAACCCGATGCCACGCCGCTCGATGGCCCCGCCGTGCTCGTGTGGCCGCCTGCCCCGCAGCACGTGGGAGGGGAGAAGAAGCCCGCCCGTGATGAGGTGGGCACGTTCGGCTACGAGAGCGGCGTCGCTGCATCGGACCCGGAGTGTCACTGCCGCGCGGGCCGTCCCGTCACGCCGCCGCCCTCGTTCCTCCTGCTCGCCCTGCTCATGCTGGGCCTCTCACCACGCCGGCCATGATCGCCACGTACACGCGCCTCGGCGACCGCGGCCTCGCGCTGACGCTCGCTCTCGCCCTCGCCGGCCTTCCCGCGAGCACCGCCGCTGCTGCGCCCCAGCCTGCGGGTAGCCACGCCGCCGGGAAGACCTCGCCGGCGCCCGCCGCCAGTCCCCCGGCGACCGAGAAGACCTCGACCACGCCCACGTCGCCCGCACCCGCGGCCGGTCACGACGTCACGAGCGAGCACGCCGAGCCCGGGCCCACCGCCGGGCCCACCGGCGAGCCCGCCGCGCGCAATCCCTCCGCCGAGGCGGCCTATGCCGAGGCCGTCGAGCTGCTGAAGAAGGGCAAGCACCCGCAGGCGATCGCCAAGGCCGACCTGGCCGCGGAGCTCGAGCCCACCTGGAGCGAGCCCGTACAGCTGCGCGCCGAGGCATTCGCGGCGCTGGCCGAGCGCTATGAGCCGAGCGCCGCGTTCACTTCGGCCCACGCCGCCGAGCTCGAGCGCCTCTTGGCCCTCGAGCCCGAGGTCGACGTGGAAGCACGCCAGCGCCAGGTCGCGGCCCTGCGGCAGCAGGCGCTCGAGGCCCAGGAGATCGAGCAGCGCCGGCGCCGGCTCAAGCTGCCGGCGTTCATGGTCATCATCTGCGCGACCGGGCTGTTCGTGAGCGGGGCGATGCTCTACGGCATGAAGCCGCGCGAGCTCCTCATGGCCTCCGCCTATCGGGAGGAGCGACGCGACCGGGCCGGAATCGTGCTGATGACCGCCGGCGGGGTGCTCATCCCTCCGGCGATCGTGCTCGGCGTGCTCTCGGCCCGGCAGACCAGGCGCGACGCTGCGGTGCGCGACCTCGAGATCGAGACCGGTCGCTCGCGCGCGCGGCTGGTCATCGGACCGCAATTCGTGCGCAGCGGTGGTGGAGCCGGCCTCACGCTGCGCTTCTAGCTCCTCCTCGACGGCATCCACCATGCAACGCACGCCCATGCGCCCCCGCCACCACCTCGCCCTCGGCGCGCTCGTGCTGGCCGCGACCATGCTCGACGGCTGCCACTGCGGGGTCTCGCTCGACTATACCGAGACGTTCCTCGTCACCGACCCCGTCGAACGCATCGTGATCACCGTCGACGACGGCACCATCGATGCCGTGTCCTACGATCGCGACACGATCCTGTTCAAGCGCCACGTCTTCGCGCTCGAGAACGCGCTCGAGCCGACGAGCTACTCGGTCGAGGACGGCGTGCTCGACTCCGAGGGCCACTGCAAGCACAACGACGACACCTGCTCCTTCGATCACCTGCTCGAGCTGCCGCTCGGCGTCGGGTTCGACATCACCATGGACCATGCGGGGATCGAGATGGCCAGCATCGGCGGGAGCATCACGGCGACGTTCAACAGCGGCCACTTTCGGGGGCTCCGGCTCGCGGTGCCGCAGCTCGAGATCTCGGCCTCCTCCGCCGAGATCGAGGCCGAGCTCGCGGTGGTCCCTGAGTCGGTGGTGATCGACCTCGATCGTGGCGACGTCACGCTGTCGCTGCCCGCCGGCGAGTACCAGTGCCTGCTCGACGCCACCAACGGCGAGGTCACCGTCGAGGGCGACGGCATCGTCTGTGACGATGCCGCCACGGCCGTGCTCGACGTGCACCTGCGCGTGGGCGACATCGTCGTCACGGAGGCCGTCCCATGATCATGCGCTTTGCAAGGAGCTCCACCATGACCCCTCGCACTGCAATGCCCTCGAGGGCGTCGGCGTGCACGCGCCGCTTGGCCCTGGGCCTCGGTTCGTTGGCCATCGCCGTGGCAGCCGGCTCGGCCCAGGCCGCGCCGCTCGACGTGCTCGCCTCGCAGAGCCTCGACGACGAGCTCGGTGGTCGCCCCCTCGCGCTCGGCGTGCTCGACGACGGCAGCGTGGTGCTCGGTGGCATGGACGACCAGGGAGCCACGCTCGTCCGCCTCGATGCCTCGGGCTTCCTCGCCGCGCCCATCGAGCGCTGGCCAGGCACGCTCGACGACCTCGCCGTGAACCCGGCCACCGGGACCATCGCGGCCGTCGTCGGTGATGCGCTCGTGGTCCTCGGACCCGACCTCGAGATCGCCTGGCGCGTGCCGCTGGCCCCGCGCTCGGATGGCCAGGCCCCGCGCCAGGTCGGCGTGGGCGAGCTCGGCACCGTGGCCGTCGCCGACGCGGGCGAGCTGTACGTGTTCGCCGCGGACGGCCGCCCGCTCGGCCGCGCCGCGCTGTCGCACCAAGCGACCACGGGCCTGGCCGTGCTCGACGCCAACGAGCTCGTGGTGACGACCGGCTTCACCACGCTGCCCTGCAACGGCCGCGACGTCGCAGAGCTACAGGGCTTCGCCCACGACGGCACCCTGCGCTGGCAGGCCTACGGCGAGGCACCCGAGCCCGAGCGCTGCGACGTGCTCGCGGCCACGCGCGGAATCGATGTGGCCCGCGGTGGTGATGGCCTGGTCTACCTGCTCGCCGAGGTCGAGGGCCGCGGGCACGACGGACGCCGGCCGAGCTCGGAGGCCGAGGCCGCGTTCCACGACGTGTTCCACGGCACTCCACGGCATCCCACGACCAACGTCGAATTCGATGCCGCCACTGCGCGCGAGGGCGCCGAGCCGCGGCGCTTCGCCTACTACGCCCGCTTCTCCCCCGCGGGCGAGCACCGCTTGGGCCAGTACTTCCTCTTGCCCGACGAGGACGCCGTCGTAAGCGCCAGCGCCATCGCGGCCGACGAGCGCGGCAACGTGCACCTCGTCGGCACCACCACTCACCGCCTCGAGGAGCTCGACGAGGCCTCCGAGGAGCTGGCGGTCACCGAGGAGCTGCTCGCGCCGTCCGGCTTCTATCAGGTGGTCCAGGCCGACTTCGGCGCTCGTGCGGTGTGGCGGCAGATCGAGCTCGAGGACACGACCACCCACATGCCCGGGCTCGCGCTCGCCGGCGAGCGCGTGGTGACCTTGCTGGAGGCCTTCGGCGCCGAGGGACCCTCCGTGTTGGTCTGGCCGCCCGCCCCGCGAGCCAAGCGCAAGGGCCGAAAAGACCCCGACCGCGAGGACGTGGGCACGTTCGGCTACGAGAGCGGGGTTTCGAACGCCGATCCGACCTGCTACTGCGACACGAGGCGCCCCGCTGCTCCTTCGCCATCGCTGCTCTTGTTTGCCCTGCTCGCCCTGGGCCTCTCGCCGCGCAGACGAGAATCGCCGCGCTCGAATACCAAGCTCTAGAGCTTCGGAGCGTCCCCATGCGCGTGCCCTCCGAACCGCTTACGCCATCGGACCCCGTCGGCGAGGAGCACCGAGATCCCGGCGAGGAGCCCGTACTCGGGCCGAGTGGCGACCACGTCGGCCCTTGCTGCGACGTCGAACGAGAGCCGTCGGCTCGCCAAGAAGACCACCCCGCCATCGACCGCGAGCACCGTGCCGTCTTGGTCTTGCCAGTCCATGAGCGCGTAGACCTCGGCGTAGGGCACGAAGCGGGGGAACATCTCCACGAGCACCGACACCGACAGCAGCGAGCCGAGGCTACGCTGCTGCGAGCGGCCGGGCGCGCCCACCTCGATGCTGGCGTTGACATCGAAGAGCAGCCACGACGTGAGCGGCTGCGTCCACAGCCCGATCACTCCGAGCTCGGCGCCGGGCCACGTTTGCGGGTGGAACGAGGGCAGGGACACATAGGGCTGGAACCCCAGCGAGGGTCTGCGGCGCCCCGGGATCACGTCGAGCAGCCGCACCTTGGCCCCGAGCGAGAGCCCCTCGCCGCCGCGGCCGCGAGCATCGAACCACGGCAGTGGATCGCCGTCGAACGTCCGCAGCTCGATGCGTTCGGTGACGCCGATCCTCAGTGTCATCGGGATCGAGAGCGGCGGCTCATCAGGGTCGCCGAGGCGCTCGGACGGCACCACGTCCATTCCAGCCTCGAGCTGCCACACCCCGGGCGCGACCGTGAACGTGCCGTTCGTCGCGTCGGGACGATCGGTCGACACCGAGGGCAGCTCGATGGGCTCGGACCCGACGAGCAGCGCCAGGCACGTCCACGTGGGCCCGATCGGCACGCGCTCATCACTACCGCACTCGCGCGCGCCGGGCCAGAGTAACGAGACATTGCTCGATCACGAGACTTCGCATGCGGTGGGCGGTGGGACGAATCATTCCACTTGCTTGGGCATGCAATGGCGAGCTCGAGCGAAGTGACATGACACTGCGCGCTTCATCGACCACTCTTCATCCTGCGAGCAATCGATCCAGTGTGTGCTGCGTGATCGGGTGATACCCCGCGCGCGCGTCCCGGTAGATTCGCACCGCGTCGTCTCGCCGCCCCGCAGTCAAGAGCGCCGTGTAGAGCGGCTCGAGGAACTTGCGGCGACCCACCGTGCGCAGGAACTCCTCGAGCCGCGCGTCGGCCGGGGCATACCCGCGCAGCACCGAGAGCTCGAGCCACTGCGCGAGGATCTCCGCGTTGCCCGAGCGGGTGAGCGAGAACGCAGCGTCGAGCTCGGCCAGCGTCGGCGGGGGCAGCTCGGCCGGCAGCCCGCGCAGGAAGTGCAGCCACTGCTGCGGGGTCCAGCCGTTGGTGGGCAGCGCCTTGGCGCGCAGCTTGCCGCCCGCGAGCCCGGCGATCGCCACGTCCACCTCCGCGAACGCGTCGGAGCGCGGCGCGGGAGCACCCTCGGGTACGCCCTCCTCGCGGATCCACGCGTCCGGCCGCGCCGCGCGTCGCCCCGCCAGCGGCTCGACTGCCTGCACCAGCTCGCGGTCGAGGAACGCCTCGAACTCGGAGCCATCCACGCTGGTGAACGCGTGCGCGTCGAACCACTTGCGCACGAACGGGTCGAATGCCGCGCGCCCGTAGCTCTCCTCGAGCTCGCGCAGGAACAGCCCGCCCTTCTCGTAGGCCACGTCCGAGGCCGCCTCGTCCGGGTCGCGCCCGCGCAGGTCCACGTGCAGCTTGCCGTCGCCCGGGTGCCGCAGCCCCGCGAGCTCCTCGTCGAGGTCCTGGCGCCCGAGCATCGCCTCCATCTCGGCGCGACCCGGGCCGTAGAGCGCCTCGACGATCCTCCGCTCGATGTAGACCGTGAAGCCCTCGTTGAGCCACATGTCCTCCCACGTGGAATTGGTCACGAGGTTGCCCGACCAGGAATGCGCGAGCTCGTGGGCCACGAGCGACACGAGCGAGCGATCGCCGGCGAGGATGGTGGGCGTGAGGAATGTGAGCCGCGGGTTCTCCATCCCACCGAACGGGAACGCGGGCGGCAACACCAGCACGTCGTAGCGCTCCCAGCGGTAGGGCCCGTAGAGCGACTCGGTCACCGCCATCATGCGCTCGACGTCGGCGAATTCGCGGGCGGCCAGCGGCAGCACCGACGGCTCGGCCCACACGCCGCTGCGATCGCCCAGCGCCTCGAATTCCACGCGGCCCACCGCGAGCGCCACGAGGTACGCGGGGATCGGCTGCGGCATCTCGAAGCGGTGCTCGCCCGCGGGCAGGTCGGCCCGCGCCACCCGGCGCGCCGACATCAACGCCACGCGGTCCTCCGCGCCCGGGGCTTGCGGCACGCGGACCACGGCATCGTAGGTGACCCGTACGCCCGGCGAGTCCTGGCACGGGATGAACGAGCGGGCGTGGATCGCCTGCGACTGACTGTAGAGGAACGGGTCGGTGCCGTCGGCCGTCTGCGCGGGCGAGAGCCACTGTAGGCCGGTCGCCGCGGGGCTCGTGCGGTAGGCGATGCGCACGAGGTCATCGCCCGGCGGCAGCTCGATGGAGAGCGGCTGGCCGAGAATCGGGTCGACCTCGCCGAGCGACCAGCGAGCCTGCTCCCAGTCCACCCCCGCGACCTCGACCAGGTGGGGCATGCCCTCGGCTTCGGCCCGGCCCCGCGAGCCTGCGTCCTTGGGCCGCACCCCGGTCTCCACCACCTCGATCTCCAGCCCGCGCGTGTCGAGCCACAGCGGCGCGGAGGAATCCCGCCGCTCCACCCACAAGGTGGCAGAGCCTACGAGGCGTCGTTCCTCGAACGACACCGTCCAGTCGAGGCCCAGGTGTCGCACCAAGACCTGCTCCGGCCGAGAGAAGGAATGGAGATCGACGCCGGGCATCGCGCGCTCCGACGGCTCGTTCGTGCCCGGCAAGGGGTCGGTGACCCCCGTACCTTCAGGCCGACAGGCCCCGAGCAAGCCAGCGACCAAGACCCACCACGGAGGAAAGTTGCCCATGAAATGCCGCCCTACCGGACCAGTAGGGCCCTGGTCAACGATTCACGACAAAGTGTGAGCTGTAGTGTGGTCTCGGTACCCCAATTCTTTGAACTCTCGTCTACTTTATTTTTATTAGTCTAGTGAATGTTGCGCACGTGAGCCCCACCCTGTGCACGGCTCGAAAATGGTCGGGAAATTGCCTAGCAGGCGATCTCCCGCGTACTTTCCGGAAAGCACCCCTACGAATTTTTTCAGTCAGGGTCCAATTTTCTCTTGCCAGAAAAAAGGTAATCCGGCTTAATGGCTATTACCGAAGCGAGGCCGCCCATGCTCTTCACCGCTCGTACTCTCGCCGCCGCCGCCCTCTCCCTCACCACCGTCTTCGGTGCTGCCGGCTGCGACCTCATCGACGCCTTCAAGAATGAGGACACGACGCTGGTGCAGCTGATGGTGACCCACCACGCCACGCCCCAGGACGGGACCTTCCCGTCCCTGAGCGTAGGGGATGCCGCTACGTTCGAGACCGACGAAGGCTGGACGGTCAGTCTGCGCTCGGCCTACATCACGACGGCGGACGCCACGCTCCACAGCTGCAGCGGCAGCAGCGTCGAGTTCGAGTCCTTCCGTGGCCCGCTGCCCGAGGACATCAACGGCGAGGATCTCGACCTGCTCACCTTCGCGGGCGTCGAGGTCGAGGCCGGCAGCTTCTGCGGCATGACCGTCGAGTACGGCCCGTTCGTGGCCGACGACGAGACCGCCCGCGACTACCAGATGGGCGACGACGCCAACAAGATCCGCAACGCCACCTACTACTTCGAGGGCGTGGCTCACAAGGGTGACGTCGCGGTGGACTTCGAGCTCACCGGCGACGGCACCGTGGCGGTCGACCTCGACCTCTCCACCATCATGAACGGCGGCGCGCTCCGCATCAGCGCCGAGGAGCCGTTCCCGGTCGACCTGACCCTCTCCAAGACCTACGACCGCTTCTTCGACGGCGTGGACTTCTCGACCTCCGACAGCGACGACATGAACGCCAACATCATGGCCGTGCTCGAGCTCGAGACCCGCATCGCCTTCGGCACCCGCGTCGATGCCAAGTAAGCCGTAGGCCGAGAAGCACATCGGCCGAGCAATCGGCGCCCGATACCCCGACCCCGCCACGCGCGGGGTCTCGCGTTTCGAACGCCTGCGGCCCCACGCGATCCATCGCGCGGGGCTTGGTGCTTCGAACGCCGAACATCGCTCGCCGCCCGGGCCTTCGCGGCGCGTGGGCGTTCGCTTACCATGGCGCCGGTGCCCAACTGCGCCCATTGCGGGGCCCTCGTCCCCTCCGGCGCTCGGCAGTGCCTCGGCTGTGGCGTCACGCTCAGCGGTCGCGAGCAGGCCACGCTCCCCGGCCTCGGCTACAGCGTCGTGCCACCGGTGAACGACCCGATGATCGGGCGCTCGATCATCGACCAGTTCGTGGTCAAGGCCAAGCTCGGCGAGGGCGGCATGGGCGGCGTGTACCTGGCCGACCAGCCCACCGTCGGCCGCACCGCGGTGATCAAGGTGATCCATCCGTGGCTGTCCAAGGACCCAGCGATCGCGGCCCGCTTCGCCACCGAGGCCCGCGCCGCGGCGCGGCTGCAGAACCCCCACATCGTCGCGATCTACAACTACGGCAACCTCCCCGACGGCACGCTGTTCCTCGCGATGGAGCACATCCGCGGCGCCACATTGGCGGAAACGCTGCAACGACACGGCCGCATGGAGCCCTCGCGCGCCGTCAACATCGCCACGCAGTGCTGCGAGGCGCTCGCCGAGGCCCACCGCCAGGGCGTGGTGCACCGCGACGTCAAGCCCTCCAACATCATGCTGCAGGCGCGCCATCAGGGCCCCGGCTTCGTGAAGATGGTCGACTTCGGCGTCGCCACCCTCGACGACCGCGAGACCGCACCGGGGCGCTCGCCCGCCGGCACGCCCTGCTACATGTCCCCGGAGCAGCTCGCGGGCCAGCCCGTCGACGGCCGCAGCGACATCTACTCGCTGGCGGTGGTGATCTACGAGCTGCTCGTGGGCCAGCCGCCGTTCCTGGCCTCGAGCCCCGAGGAGTACGCACGGCTGCATCGCGAGGTCCCGCCGCCGGCCCCCAGCGCCATTGCACCCGACTTCCCCATGCCGCCCGGGCTCGAGGCCTGCCTGATGCGCGCGCTGGCCAAGCCGCCCCATGCACGCCCACAGACGGCCGAGCGCTTCGCCGACGAGCTGTGGAGCGCCGTCATGGCCACCGCCACCGTCGAGGGCGAGCCGCAGCTCGCGTACTCGCTGCCGCCGCGCCGACGAAAAGTGTGGCCGCTGGTGGTGGGGGCGTCACTGCTCGGCCTCGGGGCCGTGGGCGTGGCCCTGAGCGTGACGGTGTGGCGGCAGCGATCCGAGCCTGCGGCCGCCAGCCGTGCCGCGGCCGAGTCCGCGGCCGGGCTCGAGCGCGGGGCCGAGGCGGCCCCCGACCCGGTCGAGGACGCGCTGCTCGGGCGCTCGGTGGTGGAGCTCGAGGCCGAGCTCGAGCGCGTGGCCGTGCTGCGGGGCCACGGCGCACGCGAGGTCAATGCAGCGATGACCCGCTACCACCAGGCCGCGCGCAAGGTCCCGAGCGGCGTCGCGCCCGACGCCCACCGGCGGGCCGTGCTCACCGAGCTCATCCTCGGGTGGGCACGAGGGCCCATGATCACCGGCAGCGGCTCGAGCATCGCCGAGCTCGAGGCCGTGTTCCTGCGCATGGACAGCCCCGTCGACGTGCAGGAGCGCCGTACGATGCTCCACGAGCTCAAGAACCGCGAGGGCGCCAGCGCCGACGCGATCCGGGCGCGCCTGCTGTTCTGGATCGAGCAGCATGGCCTCGACTACCTCACCGGGGAGCCCGGCACCGAGCTGGTCCTCGAAGACGATCCTTGACCCCATCCCCCTGAATGGCCGAGCCCATGAACGACAGCCAATCCTCCCAGAGCCCCAGCACGCAGGCCGATCTGCACGACCCGGCCGCGGCCGCCCTGCACCCCCCGGGCGAGCGACCCGTGGAGCCGACCACGCGCGTGGTGGTGGAGGACGACCGCACCGGCATGCACCCCGACACCGTGCGGCGGGCCGTGCTCGACCACCTGCTCTACACCGCCATGAAGGCGCCCGACACGGCGACGATGCTCGACGTGTACAAGGCCGTATCGCATGCGGTCCGCGATCGCCTGGTACAGCGCTGGATCCGGACGCAGCGGCAGTACATGGAGCACGACGTCAAGCGCGTATACTACCTCTCGGCCGAGTTCCTGATGGGGCGCTTCCTCGGCCACAACCTCGTGAGCCTGGGTCTCTACGACATGGCGCGCAAGCTGCTCGAGAGCTATGGCGTGGATCTGCACGCGCTGCTCGAGGAGGAGCACGATCCGGGGCTGGGCAACGGAGGCCTCGGCCGGCTCGCGGCGTGCTTCCTCGATTCGATGGCCACCATGGGGCTGCCGGGCTACGGCTACGGCATCCGCTACGAGTACGGGATCTTCATGCAGGAGATCCACGACGGCTATCAAGTCGAGCGCGGCGACGCGTGGCTCGTGCAGGGCACGCCATGGGAGATCCCCCGCCACGAGTACACGGTGACCGTGCCGATGTACGGCCGCGTGGAGGAGCGGCAGGACGAGGACGGCGTATTGCGCGTGAAGTGGGTCGACACCGAGAAGGTGCTGGGCGTGCCCTACGACACCCCGGTGGCCGGCTACGACAACATCACCGTCAACACGCTGCGGCTGTGGGCGGCGCGGGCCACCAAGGAGTTCAACTTCTCGGTGTTCAACGACGGCGACTACCGCCGCGCGGTCGAGGAGAAGTCGGTCAGCGAGACGATCTCGAAGGTGCTGTACCCCAACGACGACTCGTCCGAGGGCCGCGAGCTGCGACTCAAGCAGCAGTACTTCTTCGTGTGCTGCTCGATCCAGGACATCATCCGGCGCTACCGCAAGAGCCACACCACGTTCGATGCGTTCCCCGACAAGGCCGCAATCCAGCTCAACGACACCCACCCCGCGATCGCGGTGGCGGAGCTGATGCGGGTGCTCATCGACAAGGAGCACCTCGGCTGGGACCGGGCGTGGGCGATCGTGGAGAAGACGATCGCGTTCACCAACCACACGCTCCTGCCGGAGGCGCTCGAGACCTGGCCAGTATCGATGTTCGAGCGGCTGTTGCCGCGGCACCTCGGCATCATCTACGAGATCAACCGCCGGTTCCTGCGGCAGGTGCAGATCCACTCGCCCAACGACGACACCAAGCTCGAGCGCATGTCGATCGTGGCCGGGCCCGAGGGCCACAAGAAGCTCCGCATGGCGCACCTGGCCGTGGTCGGCAGCCACAGCGTCAACGGCGTGGCCCAGCTCCACACCGACCTCGTGCGCAAGCAGCTCCTGCCCGATTTCGCGGAGCTGTGGCCGGACAAGTTCAACAACAAGACCAACGGGGTCACGCCGCGGCGCTGGATCATGCAGGCCAACCCGCGGCTCACCGAGCTCGTCACGCGGCGGCTGGGGCCGGGATGGATCACCGACCTCGACCGCCTCGAGGGGCTGACGACGCTGCGCGAGGACCCCGACTTCCTGCACGTGCTGCAGACGATCAAGCGCCAGAACAAGCTCGAGCTCGCGCAGCTGATTCACGAGCACGCGGGGGTCGAGGTCGACCCGGACTCGCTGTTCGACGTGCACGTCAAGCGCCTGCACGAGTACAAGCGGCAGCTGCTCAACTGCCTGCACATCGTGGCGCTCTATCAGGCGCTCAAGGCCGACCCGCACCTGCCGCGAGTGGCGCGTACGTTCATCTTCGGCGGCAAGGCGGCCCCCGGCTACGCGATGGCCAAGCTGCACATCAAGCTCATCAACGACGTGGCCGCCACGATCAACGTCGACCCGGCGATGCGGGGGCGGCTCAAGGTGGTGTTCCTGCCCAATTATGGGGTCTCGATGGCCGAGACCATCATCCCGGGCACCGACGTGAGCGAGCAGATCTCGCTCGCGGGCAAGGAGGCCTCGGGCACCGGCAACATGAAGTTCGCGATGAACGGCGCGCTCACCGTGGGCACGCTCGACGGCGCCAACATCGAGATCCGCGACGCGGTGGGGGCCGACAACTTCTTCCTGTTCGGGCTCGACGCGCCGGCGGTGGCCGAGCTGCGGCGGCAGGGCTACCACCCGGCCAAGTACATCGAGCAGAGCGACCGGCTGCACGGCGCGCTCGAGCTGGTGCGCTCGGGGTTCTTCAGCCCCGACGACAAGTCGCGGTTCGAGCCGGTGATCCAGGGCCTGTGGACCATCGACCCCTACCTGGTGTGCGCCGACTTCGAAAGCTACTGGGAGTGCCATGAGCGCGTGGACGCGGCCTACCGCGACCAGGACGGCTGGACGCGGATGGTGGTGAGCAACCTGGCCAACATGGGTCGGTTCTCGAGCGACCGGACGATCCGGCAGTACGCCGAGGAGATCTGGGAGGCCAAGCCCCTGCGCGTGACGCTGAACGGCTCCGACCCGTTCGATCTCGGCTGACCCCCCGGGCGGCTCGCGATCGGCGTAGAGTGAGAGGCGGGCATGTCCGAGATCGCGTTCACCTCGGTGCTGGGCGGCGAGCACAAGCAGGAGCTCGAGCGCCTGCTGTTCTTCAACGGCAACCAGGCCAAGGTGTCCGACGCCGTGACGCTGGTGGCCCAGCGCTACGGCACGCCGCGCGTGCAGGTGGTCGGCGAGCGGTTGCGGGTGGGGCTCGATTCGGTGCAGCCGCAGACGCTGTTCGCGGTGCGACGCGCTGCCGCAGGCATCGAGCCGGTGGGGGTGATGGTGTACACGCGGGAGGACGACGCGCTCGTGGTGCTGTTCCTCGCCGTGCACGAGGACTACGCCAGCCGCGGCCCCAAAGCCGACCGTCGCCTGCTCATGCGCATGACGGGGGAGCTGCGGGGCCTCGCGCGGCGAGTGAAGGGAATCACCTCGGTGGTGCTGTTCGTCGGCCGCTCCACGCCCACGCGCATCGCGATCGCCCGTGACACCGGCGGGGCGGTCCCTCGGCCTGCGGCTCCGCGGCGTGCCAAAGCGGAGTAGACTCGGGACGACCACCGTGAAGCCCGACGTCCGGAAGCTCATCAACTACGCTCGCTCTCGGCTGTGGGACCAGACCCAGTGGCCGGATCCCGACGTCATCTACCGGCGCAGCGGGATGGCGGGCCTCATCGCGTTCCTGCACCAGACCTGGGACCCGCGGCTGACCAAGGACGTGCTCGCCCGCTACGGGGCCGAGATCCACCCCGACTGCTGGCCGATCGGCCCCTACGTCACGATGCACGAGTGCCCCGACGGCTTCCAGAACCTCAGCATCGGCTCGCACGTGCACATCGGCAAGGAAGTGTTCCTCGACCTCTCCAACCGGCTCATCATCGAGGACAGCGTGAGCATCGGGATGCGCGCAATCCTGCTGACCCACCTCAACATGGGCCACGGCTACCCCAACAAGCCGCTCGCGCGGCTGTTTCCGCAGAAGAAGAAGCCCACGATCCTGCGGCGGGGCTGCTCGATCGGCGCGGCGGCGGTCATCGCATGCGGCGTGGAGGTGGGCGAGGACTCGGTGGTCAACGCCGGGGTGGTGGTGGATCGCGACGTTCCGCCGCGAACGGTGGTCAACAACACCCGCCAGCGAGAGAACATCCGCATTCCCGACCGCTTCTTCACGCCTCACGACCCCGAAGAGCCCGAGCGCTAGCCGGTGCCGAGCAGCCCCCAAGGGGGCCTGCGCGGCCGCGCGCGCCCTTTTACCGGCTTGTGTTCGGTCCGGTCGTGGGTGTAAGCATTCGTGCGTGACCAAGGCGGAGTTCATCAAAAAGTTGGCAGAGACGCTCATGGTGTCGCCCGAGGAGCTCGGGCCCGAAGTCGAGCTGTCCAAGTTCGAGGGCTGGGATTCCACCGCCGTGCTCAACCTGGTGGTGCTGCTCGACGAGCAGGGCGTGAAGGTGGACGAAGAGAAGATCCCGGACTGCAAGACGGTGCAGGACGTGCTCGACCTGGCAGGCGGCCTCACCTAGGGCACCGCCGACTTCGTTTCCCGTACTGCTCGAGGAGGTCCGATGAGACTCGCTGGGATCGCGGCCTGCGTGCCGAAGAACAAGGTCCAGAATTCCGTGGCCCACGCCCGGTTCAAGCCGTTCGACGTGGATCGGATCATCGGCAACACGGGCGTGGTGGAGAAGCGCGAGGCCGAGCCGGGGGTCAGCACCACGGATCTGTGCGTCGGCGCGGCCAAGCCGCTCGTCGAGGCGCTGGGCTGGGCACCCGAGACGATCGACGCGGTGATCCTGGTGACCTCGTCGCCCGACCAGATCATGCCCGCGAGCGCCCACTACGCCCACCAGGCGCTGGGGCTCGACCCGCGCTGCCTGGCGTTCGACATCAACCTCGGCTGCTCGGGCTTCACCCACGGCATGTTGGTGGTGGAGAGCTTCATCGCCTCGGGCCTGGTCAAGCGTGCGCTGCTGCTCTGCGGCGACATGACGTCGAACACGTTCCGCCCGCGCATCGCCGACTGCGAGCACCGCTCGGACCTCGCCAACGCGATCCTGTTCGGCGACGCGGGCTCGGCCACGGCGCTGACCGGCGGGGCCGACCAGATCCGCTCGCGGAGCTTCGGTGCCGATGGCAGCAACATGCGGCACATCATCGTGCCCGGCGGCGGCACCCGCGAGTACTGGGGACCCTCGGTGTTCGAGCGACGAGCGGCCGAGGACGGCGAGGAGCGACGCGCCGTGGACCTCGTGCTCAAGGGCCCGGAGATCCTCACGTTCACGATGAAGCGCGTGCCGGCGCTCTTGCAGGAGCTACTGACCCAGGCCGGCTGGAGCCTCGACGTGGTGGACTCGTTCGTGCTGCACCAGGCCAACAAGTTCATGCTCGACTTCCTCGCCAAGCGCATGAAGCTGCCCACCGACAAGGTGCCGATGACGATCGCCGAGTTCGGCAACACCTCGGCGGCCTCGATCCCGCTGACGATGGTCGCGCGCTGCGAGGCGCTGCTGCGGCGCCCCAGCAAGTGGCTGATGATGGGCTTCGGCGTGGGGCTCTCGTGGTCGGGATTCACGCTGGAGACCGAGGACGTGGTCTCGGTGCCGCTCGTGGAGCTGTAGCGAGCGTGGTAGCCGAGCCGGCCTTCAGCTACGACCTGGTCCCGTACACCAGCTATCCGTACGCGCGCACGCACCCCGACCGGCTGGAGACGGTGGGCCGGCTGTTCGGCATGGACCCGGCGCCGGCGAGCGCATGCCGGGTGCTGGAGCTCGGGTGCGCCTCGGGAGGCAACCTCGTGCCGATGGCCGAGCAGCTGCCGGGGAGTGAATTCGTGGGGCTGGATCTCGGTGCGCGGCAGATCGAGGAGGGTCGGGCCACGGTGGCTGCGCTGGGGCTGCGCAACGTGGAGCTGCGGCACGCGGACATCCTCGACGTGGATGCGAGCTGGGGGCAGTTCGACTATGTGATCTGCCACGGGGTGTACTCGTGGGTGGAGCCGCGGATCGGGCAGGCGATCCTGCGGATCCTGGCCAAGCGGCTCGCGCCGCAGGGGATTGGGCTCGTCAGCTACAACACGTACCCCGGCTGGCATCTGCGCGAGGCGGTGCGTCACATGATGCGCTGGCACACCGCGCAGTTCGAGGCCCCGGCGGAGCGAGCCGCACAAGGCGGCGCGCTGGTGGACTTCCTTGCGGGTGCGGTGGATCCCGCGGGGGCGTACGGGCAGCTGTTGCGGCGCGAGCTCGACATCTTGCAGCGGACGGGGAGCGACTATCTGTTCCACGAACACCTCGAGGAGGTGAACACGCCGGTGTACTTCCATGAATTCATCGAGCGGACGCATGCGGAGGGGCTGCAGTACCTGGGGGATGCGGACGTGCCCACGATGCTCACGCGCGGGCTGCCGCCCGCGGTGGCGGAGACGCTCGGGAGGATCTCGCCGGACATCATCCGGCTCGAGCAGTACCTCGACTTCGTGAGCAACCGGCAGTTCCGCAACACGCTCCTCTGCCACGGGAACCTGGCGCTGCAGCGCGCGCTGGGGCCGGGGCAGCTCGTGGGTGGGTGGGTGCGGTGTGGGGCGGAGCCGGAAGGCAACGTGGTGGACCTGTCGCCCGGGGTGAAGGTGGCGATGCGGATGCCGACGGGGGTCGAGCTCGAGTCGGAGCTGCCGGTGACGAAGGCGGGGCTCGTGATCCTGCGGCGGGCGTGGCCGGACGTGGTGCGATTCGAGGCGCTGGTGGAGCAGGCGGTGGCGCTGCTCGGGGAGGCGGGGGTGGAGGCGCCGGCTGGAACGAACGCAGCGGCCGGGCTGGGGGCGGATCTGCTGGAGCTCTACTGCCGGGGCGTGCTCGAGCTGCACCGGCTACGGCCGGAGCTGTGCACGACGGTGAGCGACCGGCCGCGAGTGGCTGGGCATGTGAGGCACTGGGCGGAGCGACGAGGATTCGTGGTGTCGCAGTGGCACGTGCGGGTGGACGTGGAGCCGGTGGCGGCGGCGATCGTGCGGAGGTTGGATGGGGGGCACGATCGGACGATGTTGGTGGAGGCGTTGGTAGAGGATGTGGAGGCCGGGAAGCTGCGCGTGGATGGTGGAGAGGGGCTCGCGCGGGAGGAGCTGCGAGGGGCGCTGATGGAGCTGGTGGAGCGGACGCTGGGGGCGCTGGTGGTGCATGGGGTGCTGATGGGGTGACGGCGGATTGACGGCGGATTGACGGTAGAGCGGCCGGCGAGGCCGTTCCCTCACGTTCGGCTTGACTTAATATTCCACAAGTGTCATATGAACTCTGTGTCACTCAGGCACGCGATCCTCGGGTTCCTCGAGCTCGAGCCCACCACGGGGTACACGCTGCGGCAGCGGTTCGAGGGCTCGGTGGGGTCGTTCTGGACGGCCACCCAGAGTCAGATCTACCGCGAGCTGCACGAGCTCGAGCGGGGCGGGCTGGTGGCGGCCGAGGTGATCCCGCAGGACGGCAAGCCGCCGCGCAAGGTGTACCGCAACACCGCCGCGGGGCGTACGGAGCTGCAGGCATGGCTCGCGGCGCCGGTGGGGCCGATGCAGCTGCGCGACCCGTTCCTGCTCAAGCTGGTGTTCGCCGCCGAGGCGCCGCCGGAGGTGGTGGAGGGGCTGTTCGAGCACTACGAGGCGGAGCTGTTGCAGCGGCGGGCCGAGTACCGGGCTCGCCTGGGGATGGCCGAGATCTTCGCGCTCGCCCGGTCGGAGCGCGAGGCCGAGCTGTGGCGGCTCGGCATCGAGAACGGGCTCGCGTGGTGCGAGGCCCAGCTCGCGTGGGCGGCGATTGCCCGCGCGAGGCTCCGCGCGGTGCCACCGGGGCCGCGCGGTAGACGTCGCAGCGAGAAGAAGGGCAGAGGCTCGTCATCATGAAGCTCACTGGAACCATCGTGTGGATCACGGGTGCATCGCAGGGCATCGGCGCCGAGGCGGCGCGGCAGCTCGCACAGCAGGGGGCGCACGTGGTGCTCTCGGCGCGCGGGCGCGCGGGGCTGGAGCAGCGAGCGCGGGAGATTCGAGCAGCGGGCGGAGAGGCCAGCGTGGTGGAGCTCGACGTGACGGACGACGCAAGCGTTCGGCGGGGCGTCGACGAGGTGCTGCAGCGGCACGGGCGGATCGACGTGCTGGTGAACAACGCGGGCAACGGCGGGAGCCTCGCGTTCTTCGTCGACGGCAGCTCTGCGGGCACGCGGGCGATGTTCGACGTGCACTTGTTCGGCACCGAGCGGATGACCCGGGCGGTGCTGCCCAGTATGCTCGAGCGAGGCGCGGGGCGGATCGTGAACGTGGTGAGCACGGTGGCGTACGTGCCCATGCCGGGGGCGGCGGCGTATTGCTCGACGAAGGCGGCGGTGGTTGCGTTCACGCGGGCGCTGCGGGGGGAGCTCGCGGGCACGGGGGTGGAGCTGGTGCTGTTCTCGCCGCCGCATACGCAGACGGAGGCGGGGAAGGCCTGGCCGCTGGAGCTGCCGAAGCAATTCACGCCGGAGGATGCGGCGGAGGCGTTGGTGGCGACGCTGAGGAAGGACCGGCGGGAGCACCTGGCGGGCGGGAACCAGGCGTTGCTGTGGTTGCAGCGGATCTCGCCGCGGTGGGCGGAGGGGATCATGCGGAGGATCGGGCTGCGGGCGACGCAGGAGGTGCTCGCGGAGCAGAAGCGGGGGGAGCTGGCGGCTTGAAGGGTCAGAGCACGCGGTCCAGGACGGCCTTCAGCTCGGTGAAATCGGCCGGCATCGCGTCTTGGTGGTGCAGGAGCAGATCGACCGCAACGGCGCGTTCGGCTTCTCTGCCGGTCAAGCGCACCTTCCCGTCCTTCTGCTGATCGGGGACCTCGAACCAGCGATTCACCATGGACCGAAAGAGGGCTTTGCCGGAGACGAGATCGCGCCAGCGCCCCGTACCCCAAGCCAGCGGCAGAAGCCCACCCGACAAGAGCCGCACCTCATCCTCGAAGGAAGCACGCACTCGCGCCTCGGAGATCTCGACCGCCATCGACGCCGCCAGAGCTCTGAGCAGCGGCGAATCGAGCAGCTTGAGGACCACCTGATCCTTGGTGCATCCCTCGACCTCGGCGGCCGTGAGCAACGGGGTCTGGCTCTGCTTGATGGAGCTCCGCGTCCTGATGAGGACGCGGTTGGCCGCCTCGAGCAGCAGTAGCTTGTCGGCTTCGGCCGCCAACCACGCCTTCAGAGTGTCGGATGAAGCCGAGGGTCCAACGTATCGGCTACGACAAGCCCAGTCGGGTTCGAGGAAGTAGCTCTCGAGCTCCTTCCTCCGCCAGATCAGCAGGTTGTCGTGTGCAGGGTCGGGGAAGCGGTGCCAGGAGGCCTCCACTGCCGCATCGTCCCAATCGTCGCGATCGATGATGAACCAGTACTCGGGATGGAACTGCCGGAGCGCGGTTGCGACGGAGCGGACCGAGAACGAGGGGCCGAGCGGCTCGACGCGCAGCTTCGGGCTCAGGAGCTTGTCCAGTACGGCGACATCGAGACCTTCCTTCGTCCCCTCGACGAAGAGGACATGTTTTGCGCCCTGGAGGACATCCTGCGGCGATGCACCGGTACGGACTGTGACCATCGTGAGCGACCTACCCCGGTTGCAGCAAGATCCGGCGGTCTTCGGTCACGGACCCGAAGACCTCCTCGGAATGCGTCGCCATGATGTACTGGTTCCAAGGCGCCAGCGACCAGAGCGTGCGGACGAACAGGCGCTGCCACTCGGCATTGAGATGAAGCTCGGGCTCGTCGATGAGGACGACGCTGGGAGACTCGCGGGTCGTATGCCAGATGAGGAACAGCGTCGCGATGATCTCCTTCTGGCCAGAGCTGAGGCCATCGAAGCTGTAGGAGGGGCCGCCATTCGTAGGCGCAACCCGGAGCTCGACAGTGCCGTCGGGACCAGGACGAAGCTTGTCCACCCGTCCTCGAGCAAATCCTTCCATGAGCTCGTTGAGCTGATCGAGAGCGGCATCGGCTGCGACGTCCACCCCTTCGAACAACCCACTGCGAGCCATCAAGGCTTGGATGAGAAGGGCCTTGAACGTACTAATGGTGCCGTTTCCCGAGGATCGCTCGGTGGAGATACCACGCATCAAACGATTCGAGTCGACCATCGTATCGATGGCATGGCTTCCCTCCCGTACCTTGCGATAGGAATGAAACCACAATACGGGCGCAGCGATGAGCGGTTCGTTGACGACACCCAACACATAAGGGAGCCAATGATCGGCATCGAGCAGTCGTGGATCTCGGGATCTGCGGTCAGAGAGCTCGCGATCCAGATCGGCAGCATCACCCGTATGCTCGGGAGTTATACCCTTCCGAGAGAGCACGACGCGGCAAGCATGGATCTCCCCATCGCAGCGGATGCGGGTCTCGATCACAGCCGTGCCCGCCCCGGAGCGAACGAGGATGTCGCTCGGTTTCGAGAAGCTTTGTTGGCCTCCCTGCAGGAATGCCCCGCTCAGCAGCCCTATTGCACAGGCCTCGAGCACCGAGGTCTTGCCCACGCCGTTCTTGCTACCGAGCACGAAGGCGTCGGGCTCGTCGTCGGTCTTGGGAGGCGGCAGCTCCAGCGCCAGCGATTCGAGCGCCTTGTAGTCCTGAATGCCGATGCGGTCGATCCGTACCTCGCGCTTGGCGGCGTTGTCTCCGGGCTCGACCATTGCCGGCAAAGCGTAACCCACGACGCTTCGAGCGCATACCCCACCGCGACCCGGCGCCGGGTAGTCTATCCTCGTCGTCGATGCAGGCTTCGTCGATCCACCTCCATCGTCCCCTCGCCCTGCTGCTCGCCGCCGCGTGTACGCCTGCGGGCAGCGACGATGGGAGGGAGCCGACCGGCGTGGCCTCGCTCGACGACGGCATGATCACCACGACCTCCGAGACGACCGCGGTCGCGACCTCGACCTCCGCCGGCTCGACCTCCGTCGCCACCACCATCGACCCCTCTGCCGATTCCACCTCCGACGACGCCCCCTCCTTCGACGTGGGCATGGGCACGACCACCGGTGAGCCGTGCGTGCCCGTGGCCGCCGATGAGCAGACCTGCGACGGCCTCGACGACGACTGCAACGGCTTCATCGACGACATCGACGCGGGTGGCGACGGGATCTGCGACTGCCTGGCGATCGCCCTCATCGGCACCTCCGGCTCGCTCACGGCCTCGCAGTTCCAGCAGTGGCTCATCGATCGTGGCACCAGCGCCGACCGCATCGATCCCCCGCTCGTCGACGCCGCGTTGCTCGATGCCTACGACGTGGTGATCCTCGACCAGCTCACCCGCGAGTACACGCCCGCAGAGGCCGCGGTCTTCGATGACTGGGTGAACGCCGGCGGCGGCCTGATGGCGATGACCGGCCACACCTCGAGCCCCGTGAGCGCGCAGCAGTGGCCCAACGGCATCCTCGGGCCAATGGGCCTCGAGTACCAGGGCGAGCTGCTCGTCACCGGTCCCGTCACGGACTTCCTGCCGCACCCGATCACGATGGGCCTGACCTCGGTCACGTTCACCGGCGGCTTCGAGGTGGTCGCGACGATCCCGGGCCAGAGCGACGTCGTGGCTCGGTTCCCGGGGATGATCCCGATCGCGCAGGCCCAGGAGCGCGGGGCGGGCAAGGTGTTCGCATGGGGCGACGAGTGGATCGAGTACGACTCGGAGTGGGCAGCGTTGCCGGAGATCACGCTCTTGTGGACGAACATCTTCGAGTGGCTGACGCCGGCGAACGTGTGCTCGTTGCCGGAAGGGTGAGCCCACGACACAGAAGCATTCGCATAGCGCAAACGCAGCGAGCTGGCTCGAAGGACACGACTGCGGCTCCCCTTCTCCCCCACCTCAGCCGGCCGGCTCGGCTATCCTCGTCTTCGATGCGGGCCACGTCGATCCTCCGCCGCACGCTCGCGCTGCTGCTCGCCGCCGCGTGCTCACCCGTGGGCAGCGACGACTCCGGGATGGGGCTGAGCTCGGGCATGAGTACCGTCGATGGCGGGACGACCTCGGAGACCGGCTCCGACTGCCTGGAGATTGCGCTGGTGGGCACCGCGGGCTCGCACTCGACCACACCGCTCACGCAGTGGCTCGAAGATCGGAGCAGCAGCATGGATCGCATCGATCCTCTGCTCGTGGACGCGGCGGTGCTCGATGCCTACGACGTGGTGATCCTGGATCAGCTCACTCGCGAGTACACCCCCGCCGAGGCCATGGCCTTCGACGCGTGGGTGAGTGCCGGCGGTGGCCTGATGGCGTTGAGCGGCCACTCCGCGGACCCCATGTATGCACAGCAGTGGCCCAACAGCATCCTGGGACCGATGGGGCTCGAGTTTCAGGGAGAGCTGCTCGTCTATGGTCCCATCATCGACTTCCTGCCGCACCCCACCACGATGGGCCTCACCTCGGTCACATTCCTCGGCGGCTTCGAGGTCGTCGCGACGAGCCCCGGCCAGAGCAGCGTCGTGGCCCGCTTTCCCGGACTGATCCCGATTGCGCAGGCACAGCAGCGCGGGATGGGCAAGGTGTTCGCGTGGGGCGACGAGTGGATCGAATACGACGAGGCCTGGGCGGAGCCCGAGACGATCGAGCTATGGACGAACGTCCTCGACTGGCTGACGCCGGCGAACGCGTGCTAGCTGCGGGAGTGAGCGCCGCCGTAGACTCTCCGCCGTGCCCGATTCCCCCCACCTCCGGCACGACCCCGCCCCCACCGACGCCTCGACCCCCGATCCCGTCGTTCGCTGCGCCACCTGCTCCCGCGAGATCGCGCGCCTCGCCGATCGCATCGCCACCGAGCCCGACGAGCTGCACACGTTCGTGAACCCGCAGGGCGAGGTGTTCGAGCTGGTCCGCTTCTCGCAGGCCGACGGCGCCGCCGCGTTCGGGCGCTCGAGCCTCGAATTCACCTGGTACCCGGGTCACGCCTGGCGCTACGCCGGCTGCCGTGGATGCGGCGCACAGCTCGGTTGGCGCTTCGAAGGCCCCGCTTGCTTCTGGGGCCTCGTTCGCCGCTCGCTGCTGTGGCCGTGACCCCGCGCCCGCTCGCGCGCCTCCTCAAAAATGCTGCGCCCCGCCGTCGATCCAGTCCGTGATCGTCTCGAGGTCCTCTGGCACCAGCATCGGCACCCCCTTGGGCATGGTGCTGCCACTGCCGCCCACCGACCCCTGCGTGCCGCTCACCTTGTGCCACAGATAGCTGTCCTCGTGGCTCCCGGCCTCCACCAGGAACAGCAGCGACTGCGATGAAGCCACTCCGTAGATCTCATAATAAGCGTCGCCGCTCATGTCCAATGACTCGTCCTCCCCGCCGGGCGAGTGGCAGTAGGCCACGCAATTCGCATCGATGATGGCCTGAACTGCCCCCCAGCTCACCGTCTGCGGCGGATCACACACCTCGGGCACCGCCTGCCCCATCGCCTCGAGCTCCATCACGGTTGCCGCGAGCTCCGTCTTGCACTCGCCGTCACACGCGGCCGCCTGCGGGCCATCTCCGTCCCAGCACGTACCGTCGATCCCGTAGCTCGTCTCGATCTCCGCGAGCCCCTCCACCCCGAGCTCGGTCGCACACGCAACCCAGGTCGAGCAGCTCGCGGTCTGCTGCGGTGTCGGCGGGCCCACGTCGGGCAGCATGAAGGTCGTCTCCCCGCCCGAGCTCCCGCTCGTGTCGGCCGCAGTGCCGCTCGCGGTGCTCGTGCTCGTATCACCGTCCGTCGCGCCCGAAGGCCCCGGCTCGGGCTCGCCGCAGGCAAGGCCCATCACGAGCACCCACGACCAGAGCACCCCCCGCCCCATGTTCATCACCGCCATCACCGCGGCCCATCGTACACGCTCGCCCGCCCCACGAGCCCCGCGGCCGCTCCATCACCGCCAGCCCAGCCCGTGCGGAGATCCGTGGCTCGGACCCCCCTTCCGAGCACCCACGGTCGTTCGCCCGACCCCAGGGAACGACGTCCGGATCCGCGAGGCTGCTATGCTCCGCCCCGTGCGAGGCCCCGGTCGAGCGCTGCTGGCCGCGGTGCGGCGCCTGGTGTCGTACTCGGCGCTGACGGTGCTGGTGGGGGTGGCCCTGGGGCGGCGGCCAGGCGAGGGCGGCTCGGTGGTCCGCTCGCAGATCGCCCGGCAGATCGTGTTCAGCGCGTGGGATGCGATCCCGCTGGTGGTGCTCATCGCCGCGCTGCTGTCGGTCTCGGTGGTCGCGCTGTCGGCCACGCTGATGCCGAGCTTCGAGGCCACCTCGGTGCTGGTGCGGATGCTCGCGGTCGTGCTGGTGCGCGAGCTCGCCCCGCTCATGGCCGCAATCCTGGTGATCCTGCGCTCGTGCGGGGCGATCGCGGTGGAGCTCGGCTACATGAGCTGGCGCGGCGAGCTCGAGGCGCTCGAGACCCTGGGCATCGACCCGGTGAAGTTCGTGCTGCTGCCACGCTTCGCAGGGCTCGTGGTGGCCACGATCTCCATGACGCTGCTCTTCTGCGCGGCAGCAGCGGGCGCGGGGCTGTTCGTGGCCCAGATGTTCGCAGTGGCACCGTCGCTCGGGCAGCTCGTCGCCAACGCGGGCTCGTACCTGCACCCGTTCGACGTGATCATCGCGTTCGTCAAGAGTCTGCTGTTCGGAGGCACGATCGCGGCAGTGGCCTGCTACCACGGGATGTCGGTCCGCAACGACCTGACCGAGGCACCTCGCCGGTGCAGCCGCGCGCTGGTGGAGGCGGTCTCCTGGTGCACCATGATCAGCGTGGCCATCACGCTCATCACGCTGTGAGCTCCCCATGAACGAAGCCACGATCGAGATCGAAGGGCTCCACGTGGCGCACGGCACGGCGGCGCTGCACGGGGTGAGCCTGCGCGTGGCCGAGGGCGAGTCGGTGGCGGTGGTGGGTCACGATCAGCCGAGCCTCACGCTGCTGGTGCGCTGCTGCGGAGGCCTGGTCCGGCCCGATCGCGGGCGGGTACGGGTGGCGGGAGTGGACGTGGCCGCAGCCGATCGCCACGCGCTGCTGGACCTGCGGCGTACGGTGGGATACGTGTCGATCCACGGGGGCCTCCTGGCCAACATGAGCCTACGCGACAACGTGGAGCTGCCGCTGCGGTACCACCGGCGCCTGCCCGCCGCGGCCATCGCCGAGCGCGCGGCGGCGCTGCTCGAGGACGCAGGGCTCACCGCGCGCGCCGACGAGCGCGCCTCCACCCTGCCGGCCGAGATCCAAAAGTGCGTGGCATACCTGCGCGCGGTGGCGATGGAGCCGCGGGTGCTGCTGGTGGAAGACCCGAGCGCGCTCCTGCACCCGCACGGCCGCACCCTCGTACGCGGGCTCCACCAGCAGCTACGCGCGCGCGGGATCACGGTGCTCGTGGCCGACGACGACGACGCATTCGCGGCCGAGCTGACCTCCCGCCAGCTCGCGGTCCAGCTCGCAGCGGGGGAGCGCGCGCCATGAGCGTCCCGCTGCGGATCCGGCGGGCCGAGTGGGTAGCGGGGGCGTTCCTGCTGCTCGCGCTCGTGGCACTGCTCGGCAGCCTGGTGTTCCTGTCGCGGGCACGCGGCGGGTTCGAGGCCACGGTGGGCTACCACGTGGTGCTGCGCAACGGCTACGGTGTCACGCCCGGCGGCCGCGTGGAGATGCTCGGCATCGACATCGGCACGATCGAGACACTCGAGATCACCGACGACAACCGCGTGTCCGCACGCCTGGAGATTCGCGAGCGCTTCGCGGCACGCGTGCGCGAGGACTCGGTGGTGCGCGTCAAGGCCTCGCTCGACCTGCAGGGCGTGCTGGGCGGCGTGGGCCTGTCGGTGAGCCCGGGCTCGCTCGAGGCGGCGCCGCTGGCCGAGGGTGCCACCATCGAGGCGGTCGAGCCCTCGAGCGTGGTCGATCTCTTGCCAGTGGTACCAGATGATCCACTGATCGAGGACCTCCAGGCGCTCGTCTCCAACACCCGCCGGCTGAGCGAGGCGCTGGCCGATCCAGACTCGCCCGTCAACGGGCTGCTCGAGCAGTCGTCCGCGCTCTTGGCCGCGGTGCAGGACCGCAAGGGCAGCGTGGGGCGCCTCCTCGCCGACGACGGGGCGCTCTACGAGCGCCTGGTGGGCACGCTCGACGACGTGGAGCGCTCGCTCTCACGGCTCGAGAAGACGCTCGCGCGCTCCGACCGGCTCATGGGCAGCGCCGACGGCCTGGTGGACAAGGGCGGGGAGGTGTTCGACAAGGCCGGCACGATGGTGGAGACCGGCAACCGCGTGTTCGGGGACCTGGACCCCGTGCTCGACAGCACCGACACGGCGATGAAGGACCTCGACGCGGCCGTGAAGGCATTCGGCGAGACCACCTCGGAGCTCGAGAAGGTGGTGCGAGCGCTCGGGCCCCTCGTGGACGACATGGACGAGATGGTGCGCGACATGGACGACGTGGCCGAGGCCGCCAAGCGGATGTGGGTGCTCCGCCGCCGTGCTCGCGCCCGCGAGGGCGACGAGCCTTGAGCTAGCCTGCCCACTCGACCCAGACTTCCATGCCGTCGTAGAAGCCGCTGCACCACTCGTTCATGACGCGATTGCACTGCAGCGAGAGCTGCGCGAAGCGGACACCGGCAGGCACGAGGATGTCGCCCGCGGTCTCGTTCCAGGTGATGCCCGAGAACAGGCTTCCGGGGTACAGGTGCGTCTCGCTGCCACCGTTGTCGAGGAAGCGCAGCTCGATCCAGGTGGGATCGTTGCCATCGGTCTCGGAGCGGTGGAACGCGCGGTAGTGGACCCGCACGCCCGAGGCATCACCCCAGGTGGTGAGCGCTGCGATGTCCACGTCCTGGCGCAGCGTGAAGTCGTTGATGACGGGTGGCCCCCAGCCGGCCGAGATCGTGCGGGAGCCCTCCTGCGGCATCGCCTCCATCCAGTTCGCCGACCAGTTCGGTCCGTAGCCGATCGTCCAGCCCATGGGCGGGATGTCGGTGGCCAGACCCAGCTCGCCGCCGCCGTTGATCAGGAGGTTGCCGGTCATCCCCACGCCGCGGCCCACCAGCGACCGCGACACCATCTGCGCCATGTCCCCGTCCTGGAACGAGACCTGCAGATCGGTCTGCACGTCGCCGAACAGCGTGGGCAAGAACCGAACCACCACCATGCACGTGTCGGCGGGCGCGAGCGTCTCGGCGCAATCGTGGGTCACGATCGAGAATGCCCCGCCCACGCCCCCCACCCCCACGACGGTGGCATCACCGTCACCTTCGTTGGCGACGGTGAAGGTCTGGTCCCCCTTGTCGTTGAGGTTGTGGGATCCGAAGTCGAACACCGGGCCGTCCGAAATCGTGACCGCGGGATGGCCAATGGGACCTTCGTCCATCATCGGACCGTCGGCACTGTCGTCACCCGGCGGCGGCATGGTCGTGGCCGAGGTTCCCGTGCTGTCGGCACCACTGGTGGTGTCGTCGATGACGGCCTCGGTGCCCTCGTCCTCGGTGCCCTCGTCGTCGTCGTCGTTGCCCGGCATTGCACCCGGGCCCGTGCCGGCGCCTCCGGCGTTCGGGCTGCACGCCCCGAGGGCGAGCGACATCATGAGCGTTGCGAGCTGCCGTACCACGATGGGGATGATATCAGGCCGCCGGGCCCGTGGATCCTGGCTTCGACGCGGATGAGCCGGAGATCGCGTGACTCGTCACTTCTCGGGGACAGGGGCGATGTCGGACACGGGGGCTGCCTTGCCGCGCTTCTCGAGATACTTCCTGCCGTCCTCCAGGCGTGCCTCGGCGTAGGCCCCTCGCAGACCTTTCCAGAGGTCCCGTAGCTTCACGAATCGCGCTTCCTCGGCGGGCTCGAGCTCGCGGGTCGAGCCCTCGTCGAGCGACTGGATCATCACCTCGAGCACGTGGCCCAGGCTCTCGGCGCGCAGGAACTGACCGCCGGTCATCGTGAAGCCGCGCTCGTCCTCGGTCATGGCGAGGACGAACATGCCGAGCCCGTCGAAGACTCGCACAATGGCCTTCGCCTGCTGGTCGTCGCGCCTGGCATTGATTGCTTCCAGCTCGGCATAGGCCATCTCCATGCCCTTCTTGATCTTCTTGCTCTTTGCCGAGAGCGGTATCTCCTCGAGCTCCTCCGAGGTGAAGCCGGGGACGATCACCGGCATGTCGGCGACCGGGCCCGTCACCGCTTTGCGCAGAATGTACAGCGAGAGGTCGCTGACTCCGGTGATCGCGGCGCCCGGCAAGCCGATGGCGTCCATCGCCGCAGGCGCGCGGATCTTGCTGGACATCGAGCCGGGATCGCCGGCGGCGAGGCGCTTGGCCAGCTCGGGGTCGGTGCTCGCCACCACGAGGTCGCCTGCGACCTGCACGTGCACGATCCCCCAGGGCGGATACTCCACCGTGTAGCCCTCACCGCGCTTCTTCACGCGCTTGCCGATCCGGCTGCCCGACGCGGCGATCTTGGCCAAGACGCGCTTGGCCGCGGCCGGATCGGTCACCTGGACCGTCACGCCCGCGTGGAGCCGCTTGCCGGGGTCGAGCCCGGCCGACGGATCGCCCTCGACCGCGAGGCACAAGTCCATGTCGCCGCCCAGGATCGGCACGAGGTCTGCCTCCACGTCGAGGCCGAGCGCATCCATGATCTCGGTGCGGATCCATGTCGGATCCTGGCCGACCGCCGCCCTCGCCTCCTCCAGGACCCCCAGGGTCGTCGCGGGATCGAGGCGCGAGAGGTAGCACGACAGCAGCGCCCCGTTCATCGCCATGGGCAGCGCCGAGGCTCCCGACCGGTTGACGGCGAGCCGGCGCATGGCCGAGTCCGGCCCATCCACGACGCGCCCCCCGAACACTGGGCCGCTGCGTTCGACGGTCACGGTGACGGCAACCCCCTCGATGCCCGAAGCAAAGAACTGGGTGCTTGCCCGCTGGAGCTCGGCTTGCTGACGCCACGGCTCCGCCCTCGCCTTCGCTTTCGCGAGCTCCTGCTCGAGCTTGGCGATCTCGTCGGACGATGCGCCTCGCCTGCGTGCTTGCTCGAGCGTGTTCGCCTGCTCTTCGACCCAGTCTTGCATGAAGTACTTGGGCTCCTTGGCGTAGGCCCGTCGGAACACGCCGCCAACGTCGATGTACGCGACCATGTCGGCCGCCTGCAGCCCCTCGGTGGCGCTGCGGTACTCGGCGCGAGACGCGAGCGAGGCGTCGGGAGCCATGGTGACCATCTGTCTGGCGAGCTCGAGGTTGCCCTCGTCACCGGCGAAGACCAGCGCCATGAAGCGATCGCGCAGCACCACCACCATGTCGTCCGATATATCCTTGGGCCACAGGATCGATGCGGTGCCGTAGGCTTCCTCGACGAGCTCCATCTCGACCTTGCCCGCCGCGCTGCGCAACGAATCCAACAGTGTCCTGCGATCGGAGATGGTGGCGACGAGCACGATGGGCGGGTCGTCGTGGCCGGACACCGCAACGCCCACCGTGCCGCCCGGGTCGAGCCCCAGCTCCGGCCAGGCCATGGGGTCGAGCAGGTCGTGGCCGAGAGTCTCCACGCTCGCCGAGCGCAGCAGCGTGTACTCCTCGCCGAGTGCCGCGACCAGGCGGTCGCGCCCGAGCACCTCGGCGACCCGCGTCATGCTCGTGCCCGTCACGAGCAGCGCGGTGCCGGGCGGCATGAGCTGCGACGGATGATCGACCGGCGCGAGCTCGATCGGTGCACCGGACGCGGTGGCCGCCGGGCCTCCGCTCCCGTCGGGCGCGACCACGACGTCGTCCTTGGGCTTGTTGCAGGCGGCCACGGCCAGCGCGGTGCCCAGGAATAACCGGTGGATCGAGCGGCGGCAGACCAACATGCACCGACGAGGCTACACCCACACGGAGCCTGGCGTCCGGTGACCCCACCGTGCTCGTGGGGTCGGTGTGGCCCCGTTAGCCCGGAGGTGCACACTCGTCCACTTCGACGGTATCGGTGTTGTTCTGGTCGTTGCACTCCACGGTGAGCGCGTTGCCCATGCCGTCGTCGTTGACGACCATGGTGATGAGGCCCGAGACCTCGTCGCCGATCGGGCAGCTCACCTCGCGGCACTCGCCCACCGGCACCGGCTCGGCCGTATAGGCCACGCACAGGATCTCCCCCGCCGCGGGGTCGCCGAGGTAGAAGGTGGCCGGTAGCGCGGCCGCCACCGCCTTGAGCCCGCGGTTGCACACGGTGCCCATGAGGGTGATGTCGCCGCCGTCGAGCGTGCAGGCGGTGGTCTCGAGCTTGCCGGTGATGTCGGGCAGCTCGTCGGCCGAGGCGTCGCCCTGCTGGTTCTGGCGGTAGTTGTTGAGCTCGGGGTCGGAGAAGTTCTGCACCCACGCCCCGGTGGCCGCCACGCTGAGGTCGTCCTCGATGTTGGTGATGGAGTACGCGTGCTGGTTCCACAGCGGCCGCGAGCTGGCCCAGCGATCGAGGCGGTCGCGCAGCACCTGCACACCGGAGATCGCGGTGCCCGGTGGGTGCACGGCGCGGCAGGTGTTGGTGCCGCCGCCCGGCGTACCCGCCGGCGGGGCCGCGCAGCCGTGGCCTGCGGGGCAGCCGGTGTCGTCCACGCAGCGGCAGAACCCGGTGTCGCACGATCCCGAGAGGCAATCGTCGGCGTCCTCGCAGCGCAGGCCGCGATGGATCGGGTCGACCGCCGGGCAGCTCACGTTGCAGTTGGTGTTGCTGCCGACCAGGATCTCGGTGTTGTCGTCGAAATCCGGGTCGGCGACGATCGGGTTCTCGTACCAGGTGCACGAGGTGTGGGGGGCCGAGTAGAGCACCTCGCCGCTCTGACCCTCGTAGACCCGCAGGTAGCACTCGTCCCCGTACACCGCCTCGGCGGCGCCGTCGCCCTCGAAGTCGAAGATCGACGAGCCGGTGTTCTGCGAGCTCGCATCCTGCGAAGGCTGGGCCCAGCGCACCCACTGCGCCACGCAGCCGGGGGTCGTGGCGTCGACGCAGTCGAGATCGAACACGCGGTAGAAGTTGCCGCTGGCCGAGGCGATCTCGGGGAAGCCGTCGTCATCGAAGTCGCCCACGGTGGGCGGGCCGCCGCCCGCGAGCCCGGCGACGCCGAGGAGCATCTGCCCGTCGAGCGTGTGCAGTTGCACGCCGTCGCCGGTCACGGTGACCACCTCGGCGACGCCGTCGAGGGTGAAACGGTCGAAATCGGCCACGGTGGGCCCGGGGGTGCCGAAGTCGGCGAAGCCATAGTGGCGACCGCCGGGGGTGCCGGGCTGATCGGCCACCCAGGTGCTCGTGGGCGGGTCCCAGCGCCAGATCCCGTTGGCAACGAGCTCCGCCATGCCATCGCGATCGAGGTCACCCACCACCGAGAACACTCCGGGCGACACGCCGGCGCCGCCGGGCACGAGCTGCGCGGGGTTGAGCCGCGCTCCGGTGACGCCGTCGTAGACCTCGCTGCTGCTCACCACCTCGGGCAGACCATCATCGTCGAGGTCGTGGATCGCGGGGCCGTCCCAGCGGTTCTGGCCCGAGATCGTGGAATCGAGCGCGGTCCAGGCCGTGACGTAGCGCTGTGCGACCGCGTCCCACGAGAACGCGACCACGCCGCTCACCGCCCGCAGGCTCACGATCTCGGGCAGGCCGTCGCCGTCGAGGTCGCCGATGGCGGGGTTACTGGAGGCGATGAGGCGGTTGGCCGGATCGTCGATCGTGTCGAGCTGCTCGCAGCTCTGCCCGTCGAGGATGCGGATCACGCCGAAGCACGCGGGATCCGAGCCCCAGCTCGAGGCCGGGCCGCCGTCGGTGCAGTTGTAGGTGACGAGCACGATCTCGCCGCCGTGCTGCGTGTCGTTGTAGGGCAGCTGGGCCACGAGCGGCGTGGTGAGCACGTTGACGTGCGCGGGGAAGGGATCGCCGGCCGGCGGGGCGAGCCACTCGCACTGCACGTCGGGCTCGAACAGGCCGATGACCACGTCGCCGAGGCACTCCTCGTTCACGTCGCCCTTGGGGCCCTCGCCGAACGGGATGCAGAAGCCGCCGGTCTCGCCCGGGGGCAGGCAGCCCTCGGCGCAGCAGTAGGTGTCGCCGCTGCAGTCCTCGTCGGTCTCGCACGGGCCGTCGGTGGGGATGCACTCGCCGCCGGCGCAGGCCTGGGTGTCGGGGCAGTCCGCCGTCGCGCCGCAGCTCTGCCCGCCGCCGCTGTCGGCGGTGGAGTCGACGCCCGTCATCACCCCGGTATCGGCGGTGCCGGTGGCGTCGGTCGAGCCGCCGCTCGAGCCGTCGGTGGCGGTGATCGGGGGAATCCCCGTGGCGGTGGGATCACGCTCGGATCCGTCGTCGCCGCAGGCGGCCAGGGTGCCGCCCATGGCGAGGACGAGGACCGTGCCCCGGCTTGCTCTCGTACGTTCGCTCGTCATCGCTCGCCCTCCCTGCTACGGCCTGCCCTACAGACCGCCCCGAAGCCACTTGCAAGGCCCTTTTCGCACGCGGACGACCTCGGCGTCCGCATGCCTCGTCGCACGCGTGTTCGTGCCCGGAGGTGAGACACCGAATGGTGTGGCATTTCCCGACCCGTTCTCGGCGACCGATGGGCCCGTGAGGTGGTCCGGGCGCGCTTTGACAGCCCGGGCGCGGGGGCGCACGCTCGCGGGCGTCATGGCGGAGCGACCGGCCACCAAGGGCAAGCGGCTGATGCGGCTGGCCAGCATGACTGCGCGGGTCGCGACCGGCTACACCGCGTCGCGCGTGAAGGCCGTGTTCCAGGGCAAGGAGGCGGCCGAGCGCGACCGGGCGCGCGCCCACGAGCAGGCCGGCGAGCTCATCGCAAAGACGCTGGGGGAGCTCAAGGGCGCGGTGATGAAGGTCGGGCAGATGGCCTCGATCGCGGGGGACCTCTTGCCCAAGGAGCTGGCCGACGCGCTCGGGGCCCTGCAGCGCGAGGCGCCGCCAATGGACTTCGAGGTGATCGCCGAGCAGGTCGAGAAGGAGCTCGGGGCCGCGCCGTCGAGCCTGTTCGAGCGCTTCGACGAGAAGCCGTTCGCGTCGGCGTCGATCGGGCAGGTGCACCGGGCGCGGACCGACGACGGGCGCGAGGTGGTGGTGAAGGTGCAGTACCCGGGGGTCGACGATGCGGTCGACTCGGACCTCGCGCACCTCAAGCTCGCGCTGCGGGCGAGCGGGCTCGTGAAGGTCAAGCGCAAGGTGCTCGACGACGTGTTCGGCGAGCTGCGGGCGCGCTTGCACGAAGAGCTCGACTATTGCAACGAGGCCGACAACGTGCGGCTGTTCGCGGAGTACTACCAGGGCCACCCGCAGGTGGTGGTGCCCACGGTGGTGGGCGAGCGCAGCAGCCAGCGCGTGCTGACGCTGACGTACGAGCCGGGGCACCACATCAGCGAGCTCGAGGGGTTTACGCAGGAGGTGCGCAACGAGATCGGCGCGGTGTTGTTCCGGGTGCTGGCGGATCAGATCTTCAACCTGAAGATCCTGCATGCCGATCCGAACCCGGGGAACTTCGCGTTTCGGCCCGATGGCACCGTGGTGCTCTACGACTTCGGCTGCGTGAAGCGGCTGGACCCGGGCATCATCCAGGCCTATCGCGACACGATCCGCGCCGGGTTCGCCGAGGACTATGCCGGCATCGAAGACGGGCTACGGCGGCTGGGAGCGCGGAATTTGGAGGGGCCGGCGGTGCCGCTCGACTACTACAAGCCCTGGCGCGACATCTTCATGCGGCCGCTGCTCGGGGATGCGCCGTACGACTATGGCAGCTCGCGGCTGCAGCAGGATGCGATCAAGCTGGTGCCGGGGTTCCTGACGAAGTACCTCGGGAGCTTCCAGCCGCCGGTGGAGCTGGTGTTCTTGGATCGGGTGGTGGTGGGGACGTACGGGAACCTCCGCAAGCTGGGGGCGCGGGCGCAGTATCGGAGGCTGCTGGAGGCGCACCTGGTGGGGTGAAGCGGGGCTTGCTTCGGCACGGCCCGAGCTCCGCTCAGCCAGATGGCGTGCCAAAGTCTGTCTTGCATGCCTCTCCCCAACGCTCCCACCTGCCTCTCAGGACCTTCATGAATTCGCCATCGCGTGTCGTAAAGGTCGCCTCGGTGGCTGATTCGTTGGGATTGGCGGGGTAGATCTTGAAGGCAAAGATCACTCGTTTCCAATCACCAGAGGGATCAACCGACGCCCAGAAATTGATCTCCAGGGGATCATTCGCATACGGACTGCTTGCAACGTTCTTGCCTATTTTGCAAATGGCGATGTTACGGAGACCACCGTAGACAGCCCGAAACCCTTCTTCCGCCTCCCAGAGCAACTGGAGAAACCTCTCGGCCCCTTCCATTGTTTCGAAGGTAGTCTCCCTCCCCGAGCTCTTCACTCGTTTTTCGATGTCGGCAATGGTCGTCGCGTGGTCAGCTTGTAGCTCCCGGAGCGCCTCCTTATTCTCCACCTCCGTCTTGAACTGCTCCTTCCTCTTCTCTCGGTTGAAGTCATCATCGTAGGAGACCACCTGTATCTCTATCCCTCGTTCCAAGGCACTCCGTATCCCCTCATCGAATTTTCGGTGCCCCGCCGGATTCGTGAAGAGACCATAGCCAACATTGTCGACTGCCATCACGATACGCCCCTCAGGATCCGTATCTTTGATCAGCTGGATTATGTCATCCATGTTGTTCGGGAATTTTCCGATATACGTCGTGGATATCCCCCCCGAAATTTGCTCGAGCGTTTCCAACTGATTGGCAGCATCCCGATACGAGTAGAGTCCGATAGCAAGCCCACCAAGCGTGAACAAGGCGGCAACTCGAGGGTGTTGCACCACCGACCAAAATGCGTTGGATGCCCTACGCAGCGTTCGGCCCATACGTGCCCAACGCGTCTCCTCGAATTGCCGCAAAAGCTTGTCCCGGTCGGAGCCTTCCAGCGCACGAATGCCCGCAGCAAGCTCGTCGACGGTTACGGAAGCAGGAGAATGCTTCGCTGGAGTTGGCGTACCGGAGGTCGTCACCAGGACACGCTAGCGCCTTTACCTCAACCCAGCAACCGGGTGAAAGTAGGTGGAGCCGGAGGGCCTTCGGACCCAGAGGAAGGATTGGTCCTGCCCAAGTCCGAGGTACCGACCGAGCGGAGCTCTATCTTCCTTCAAGACCGACTCGCCCTCATGGAACGCGCGTGATCGAATGCTCGAGCGCCACCCAGCTCGAGCCCTTCCGTCGCGCCACCGTGACTCTCCACGCGGTGGCGGTGGACACATCCAGCAGTACCTGCTCGATCGCTTCCCGCGAGCTCAGCGAGGTCCCATCGACGTGTGGAATGTGGCAGGCCTGGGGGCTCGGGTCGGTCCCGTCCGCTTGGCGCCCCCAATCCCAACCTCCAGGCTCCGCCGCCGCACAGTCCTCGACGCATCCATCGATCGTGCGGCCATACACTTCCTCCGGCCAGACGCCACACTCCGGGCTCAGCATCGGCTCGCACCACTTGCGGCACGGCTCGATGCGATGCGATGCGATGCGATGCGATGCGATGCGATGCTCCACGAGCTCGCGCGGCTCTTCCTCTTCGATGGTCCGGCTGCAAGCCGAGGGCAGCAGTACCGCCGCCGCGGCCGTCACCGACGCGGCTCGTCTCGACCACTGCGTTCGCCTTATCGCGCGCGGCCTCACAAGGGAAACCCTTGCGTCACCAAATCGCAGGCTGCAATGGTCCTAATAGGCCATTCGGGCGAATCGAAGAGCGAACTGATGGGACCCGGCGCGCCGGCTTCGGATCCCGGACGCGATGGCGAGGTGGGTGTCGGTCGAGCTCCACCTTCGGCCCATAGTGTGTACCTCGACCGAGGTTCCCGAGGTCCCACCTCACCGCCACCGGGCTACGTACCTCGCAGCCTCACGGCTCCTCTTTCTGCTTCGCGAGCGACTCGCAGCTGTCCGGCCACCACGCGACGACCTCCGGGTCCTCGCAGGCGATGCACGGATCCTCGTAGTCGGTGCGAGCGCCGGCCTGCGACTCGGCGCACACCGGCTGCACGCCGCCCGAGCAGCGGTCGGTGTCGAGGTCGGCGCAGGCCTGCAGCGTGGGGCTCTCGAGCGGGTGCGGCTCGAGCTGCTCGGAAGAGTACTCTTGGGGCCGCAGCACCGGCGCCGGTGCCTGCGCCGGCGCTCGGGATCCGGCGCAGGCCGACGCGAGGCACAGGACCGTGATGGAAGCTCGCAGGGGTGTCACACGCTCGCTCTGCACCGTACCGGCACGCGTGCAACCGGGTCCTCACGCATTCCAGCCCGCCGTCCCCCGCGCCAGCCGACGTGCCGCCGGCTCCGGCGCACGAACGCGTACGGTTCACGGCGGCGGGGCTACTGCACGAGGCGAACGCGTTGGAGCGTCGCCGTGCCGTCGTCGTGCTCCTCCTCGTAGACGAGCTCGCCAGGCGTGTCGAAGCCGAGCGTGAACTGGATGCTGGACGCGTCCACGTTCGGCACGAGCGTCACCTCGTCCTCGCCGAGCTCGTGCGCGAGCAGGAGCGGGCCGTGATCGCGATCCTGGCCCTGGCCCACGCGCACGGAGAGCACGCGACCGTCGGCCAGCACGGTGCCGGCGAAGAGGGAGTTGCCGATCAGCCGCGGCGGCCCTCCGGCGCGATCGAGCCGCCACGCCTCGGCCCAGTTGGGATCGGCGATCCCCTGCATGAGCAGGGCCTGGTACGCCTCGCTGTTCTCGTACACCGCAACGCGACACGACGAGCATGTCCACGCCGATTGCGGTACCTCGCCCTCGCGCCACAGCAGCAGCTCGACCGTACCGAGCTCCCGATCGCTGCGCTCGAGCCAGAGGCTCCCGTCGTCTCGCCGCATCAGGAACACGGTGCCCGCGGGCACGTCGAGCGCTCGCAGGGGGTCGAGCAGGTACAACTGCCGCTCGGGTTGGGTCCCGGAGACGGAGAGCAGCTCCTCGCCATACCATCCGAACGAGACGACGGGAAAGCCCGGGTCTACCGTCTGCTCGACCCCGGTTCGGCGGTCTCGCAGGATCAGCGGGCTCGGATCGTCGGGGCCGGCCGAGGGACGCTGGTACGAGATCATGGCGCCCGGGCTGCTCCACTGCCCTTCTGCGGCCTGCTCGAGCACGCGCTCGCGCGCGCCCGTCCCGGGGTCGACGCGCTCGACGGCGAGCTCGGGGGTCTGGATGAGGATCTCGCCGTCGGCCCCCGGGCGCACGATGAGGTCGATGATCGAGGCCGCATCGACGAGCTCTCGCACCATCACCGCGGAGCCCTCGGTGTCGATGGTCACGATGCGGCCGATCTCGCCCCACTCGGCCTCCATCGCTACCCTCCGATTGCCCACCTGTCGCACGCTGCAGTTCTCCCTCACCAGCACCGACGGCGAGGGGTCGTCGTAGTCGGTGAGCCACACGAGGCCGTCGTCGGTGCACCCGACGAGCACATCGTCCCACCACTGCAAGGAATGGACGGGCGACGCAACCTCGGCGATCACGTCGCCGCACTCGTCGATCACCGCGCTGCGCCGGACCTGCGGGGGATCATCGAGCCCCCGCTCCTCGTCGAGGCTCACGCGCACGTGGAATTCTTCGCTGTCGCGGACGCGACCAACCCACTGGACCTCTTCGTCGGCCGCCACCTCCATGAGCGCCACGGGGCCGTCCTGGCCACACAGCGGCTCGAATTCCACCTCGGCAGGACCATCGGGATCCCCCCCGAGGTCGTTGCAGGCGACGAGCTCCGCGAGCGACAGCGACAGCAACGACCACCGAGCGAGACGATGCAGCATCGCCGTTCACCGTAGCGCGCGACATGCATTGCTCCAAGAGGCGGATCCCGGGGCGTGGATCCCCCGGCCCACGCCGGACCGCGGGTCAGCCCACCACGGCATCCACCTCGATCTCGATGAGGAATTCCTCCCCAATGAGCCCCACCTGCAGCATGCTCGTCGCAGGCCGGTGCTCGCCGAAGAACTCCGCGTGGGCGCGGCCGAACTCCTCCCAGCGCGAGATGTCGGTGACGAACATGCGCGTGCGGACCACGTGCTCGCGGGCGGCTCCGAGCCCGCGGAGCGCCGTCTCGATGGTCTCCAGGCTCCGCTTGGCCTGGCGGTAGGCGTCGCCGGGCGCATGCGCGCGGCCGTCGGGCTCGAGAGCCACGGTGCCCGTGACATAGACGTGATCGCCCGCCCGGATCGCTCGGCAGTAGCCGACCTTCTGCTCCCAGGGGGCACCCGAGTACACGCGTCGACGCTCCATGCCCGGATGCTCGCCGACGGGGCCTGAACGGGCAACCGCCACGTGTCGCCCGTGGATGGGCATGAGCGGCATGGTGGACCGAGGCCCGCAGGATCATTGGGCGGGCGGCCGCAATTGCCTTACCCTCGAAGGGCTCATGGCGGAGCGATGCGAGCTGTGCGGTGCACGCTGGGAGGTCGGTGCCTCCACCTGCCGCGATTGCGGCTCGCGGCGACGCGTCACCGTGCCGCCCCAGGAGAGCTCGGCCTCGATGCCGGGGATCGCGATCGTCCGCAGCGCGCTGGAGAGCACCTCCACGCCCGCCGCGAGCCCGTCGTCGTCCGACATCGCGATGGTGCGCGTGGATGCATCCAGCGCGCCGTTCGTCGCGGCCGAGGCCGCTGCGGCCGGAGTCCCTGCGCTACGCGAGGTCTCCGCGAGCGCGCCCGCGTCCGCGGCGATGCTTCCTTCCGCCATGCCCACGCTCCCCGCCGGGGCCGCGGCGCCGCGCACCGCGGTCCGGATGCCGTCCTCCACCACCACACTGCCGCCCGGCGTCCCCACGTCCGTGCCGGCCAGCTTCTCGCAGCCGCTCGAGCGCCCCGCCGGCCGCCGTTCACCGCTGGTGCTGCTGCTCGCCCTCGCCGTGGTGGGCGCCGCGGTCGGAGTCGGCGTGTACATCTCGCTCGATGGCCCGGCGAGCGAGTCCGAGACCAAGCTCGCGCCGGTCGAGGTGCAGGTGGGCGGGGTCTCGAGCTGCGAGCAGCTCGCGGCGCTCACCGGCTCGTGGGTGTTCACCACCGCCACCACCGGGGCCCGCCGCAAGGAGCGACTGGGCGTGCGCGGGTTCTATCAAGTGCAGATCACCGCCGACGGCTGCACGGCCCAGGCCAGCATCGCCAAGACCGGTCGCACGGATCGCACGGTGTTCGAGGAAGGCAAGATCCCCCGTGCCGAGGCCGAGCTGGCGCAGGGCGAGGGCTTCGAGGGCTACGGCTGGGCGGCCACGTTCGTGCTGCGCAACGAAGACGGACAGGGCATCGACACCCGCTTCGTGTTCGCGCGCGATGGCGACCGCCTGGTCGGTAACTGGCGCCAGCTCGGCGAGCGCTGGACCAGCTCGGGCCTCTACGGCGTGCTCGAAGGCCGGCGCGACGGCGACCCGGTGGCGATCCTGCCCGAGCGCAGCACCCAGCCCTGCGCGGTGCGCTGCGCCACGCCCGAGGACATCGGCCAGCTCGACGCGCCGAGCCAGCCCGCCCACGTGGCGTGCATGGCCGCGTGCAAGTAAGAACGCTTCATCGCGCGGCCAGAGCCGAGTACGCGAGTATGCGAGTATGCGAGTATGATGGCTTGGTGAGATCCAAGCTCCCGCTCGCCACCGTGGTGCTGGCCTCGAACCTCGTGCTGGGCTTCGACGCGAGCGCGGCCTCGGTGCTGGTGGTCGCGCACTCGGACGCCGCCGCGACCGCAGCCGACCTCCAGGCCAATACCTCGCACACGTTCGCCTCGTGGAACAGCTCCGTCGCGGTGCCGACGCTCCTGGATCTGCAGCCCTACGACGTGGTCTTGCTGTACGGGTGGGCCGAGCCCAACGGCCCGGCCGTCGGCAATGCCGTCGCGTCCTACTTCGAGGCCGGCGGGGGGGTCGTCCACGGCTCGTTCTACATCCAGCAGCGCAACGCGACCGGCTGGGGGATGCTCGAGAACCACGACGTCTTCACCGGAACCGCGGGTGGCTGCGAGTACTTGCCCGACACCATGGACGCGGCCAGCGTGGTCGGGCACCCGATCACCGCCGGGGTGGCGAGCCTCTCGGCGCAGAGCTATCGGGGCGGCGCGAGCTCCAAGCTGGACGCCACGGTGCTGGCGACCTGGACCGGGACCAACGACCTCGGCGAGCCCGATCCGGTGGTGGCGCTCCGCCAAGTCGGGCAGAGCTGCATCGTGGGCATCGGGGTGTTCCCGGGCTACTCGGCCTATGGGGTGTATGGCATCGACTACGCGGGCGACTTCTACACGCTGTTCGACAATGCGATCTCATGGGCCGCCGGGTGCAGCGACAGTTGCGGCGACATGGTGGTCGACCCGTTCGAGGACTGCGACGACGGCAACCTCGACGAGACCGACGACTGTCTCAGCACCTGCGAGGCGGCGTCCTGCGGCGACGGGTTCGTATGGGTCGGGAACGAGGAGTGCGACGACGGCAACCTCGTCGACAGCGACGACTGCCCCAGCAGCTGCGAGCCACCGTACTGCGGCGACGGGTTCCCGTGGGCGGGCATGGAGCAGTGTGACGACGGCAACCTCGTCGACACCGACGCCTGCCTGAGCACCTGCGAGCTGCCGGCGTGCGGCGACGGGTTCACATGGGTGGGAAACGAGGAGTGCGACGACGGCAACCTCGACGACACCGACGGCTGTCTTGCCACCTGCGAGCTGGCGGCGTGCGGCGACGGGCTCACGTGGGTCGGGCTCGAGGACTGCGACGACGGCAACTCCGACGACGACGATGCCTGCATCGAGTGTGTGGCGGCGACGTGCGGCGATGGGTACGTGTGGGTCGGGGAAGAGGAGTGCGACGACGGCAACCTCGACAGCGACGACGCTTGCCCCGAGACCTGCGTGCCGGCCTCATGTGGTGATGGGTACGTGTGGGCCGGCGAAGAAGAGTGCGACGACGGCAACTCCGACGACACCGACGCCTGCACCAACGCGTGCGAGAGCAACGACCCGGGCACCAGCACGGGCACCGATGCCAGCACGGGCGCCGATACCGGCGCGGACACGACCGCAGGCACGGGCGGAGACTCCGGGTTGGCCACCGACCCAGAGGTCTCCACCGGCCCGACCATCGGTGACACCACCGGGGACGTGACGACCAGCGGCACCAGCGGCATGGCCGATGGCGGGGCCACGCCCAGCGACGGCTGTGCCTGTAGCAGCCGTCGCTCCGCCCCCGGCGGCCTGGGGCCGTGGGGGCTGGGTCTGGTGGGACTGATGGGACTGTGGGGTCGGCGGCGCTCCGCTACTCGGCGAAGGTGACCGACCCGGTGAGCCCGGTGAGCGTGACGGTGACCATGATGCCCGCAGCGACCTCCGGCATGGCCGTGGCGATCACGGTGACCTCGTCCGCGTAGGTCGGCGTGGTATCGCCGGTTCCGAACTCCACGTTGCCCTCGGGGAGCACCCCCTGGAACATCATCAGCGGGACCGGCCCGATCGGCATGCCCAGGGCCGTGCCCTCCACGTCACCTTGGACGTCGATCGACTGGTTGCCCACCATGGCGCCACCGGCCTGGGGCACGACGACTTCCGCGAAGTTCCCGGTGTTGACGACGCTCATGTTGGTCAAGCCCACCTCGGCCAGCCCGCATTGCACCGGCGGGACGTCCTCGAGCGTGAGGGTCTCGACGGTGTAGAAGTATCCACCCGCGCCGTCGTCGGACGCACAGATCGTGCCGCCCGTGGCCGTGATCGTGATGTCCATGTTGCAGGACACGAGCCCGGCGACATCGAGGTTGGTGACCAAGTCGTTGGCCACCGACGTGAGCGTCGCATACGACATGCCCGCCCCGCCCTCACAGCCTGCCGGTGGCGGGCCCGTGGTCGCGTCGTCGGTGGACTCACCGGTGTCCGTGGTCATCCCGTCCGTCGTGTCCAACCCCGTGGTCGGCTCCTCGGTCGTTCCCGGGGTGGCGGTCGTGTCCACGCTGTCCATCGTGGTCATGGTCGTCGGCACACTGGTGCTCTCGGCCATGCCCGTGCTCGTGCCATCACCGGTTCCCGGCGACGAGTCGTCGCCGCAGGCACCGAGCGCCAGCAACCCACAGGCCGTCGCGAGTAGAGTCCTCAGAGATTTCGTGCTTCCAAGCCGCATGGGCCGCATCGTAGCGGAAAGTCACCGCCCGTGCGCGCTTTTGTACCTCCCGTGGGCGCTCCCCCCCAGCGTACCGGCGTGAGGATGTCAGTATACGAACGGCACCAGCACCTTGCGCGACCGCGGATAGTCCGGGAAGCGCTCGAGGTACCACTTGTGGGTCTCGACCGCGCGCGGCACGAGGTTGGCCGTGCTGATCGCCAGGATGAACACCCCCGGCAGCGACCAGGTGAACAGCGTGAAGCCGGTCCACATCATCAGCTCGCCGAGGTAGTGCGGGTTGGTCACGAACAGGAAGCCGCCGCCGCGGGGGATCCGATAGACCTTGTCGCCCTGCTCGATCTCCTGCTTGGTGCGGAGATTGCGGATCACGGCGTCGGAGTGGATGTTGAGCACGAGCCCGCTCACGTAGACGAGCAGGCCCAGCACGAAGCGCGGGTCGGTGAGCCACTCGGGCGTGTAGTGGGCCCCGAGCCGCGAGAAGAACGTGCCGTTGAGGTAGCCGTGGGCCGAGGTGACGAGCACCCCTACCAGCAGCACCGGCAGGCCGAACGTGGCTCCCCCGTGCTTGGGCGCCCGGATGAGCAGCGGGAACACGAAGCCGCGGTTGAGGTAGTGGATGCCCCAGATCGTGGCGAGCACCATGGGCACCGTGTGGCCCGCGTGCGGGCCCGCCAGGAAGCACGGCCAGAACACCAGCGTGGCCGGCAGCTCCATGAGCAGCCACCCGAGCCGCGCCCCCACCGACGGCCAGCGTCGGTCGGCGAAGCGCCCGTAGGGGGTCTTCATGAAGCGCAGCGAGACCGCGGTCATCGGCACCAGGAGCAGCGCGATCACCAGCACGGTGTCGAAGATGGGGTCGTCGGTGTACCAGAGCACGATCGGCGCGAGCATAGCGGAAGATCGCCGGTGTCGCCGACCGCCGGGGATCCGTGGTAGGTCAGCGGCCGTGCCGGATGCTCCTGCCTTCGATCCCCTCGCGGTGGTCGAGGCCTCGCCCGCGCTGGTCCTGCGCAAGGATCTCGCGGCGTGGCTGTCGATCTACACGGACGACGCGCTCATCGAGGATCCCGTGGGGGCCGAGCGCTACCACGGCAAGGCACGCATCGAGGCGTTCTGGCGCGTGTTCATCGCACCCCAGGAGCGCATCGTGTTCCACGCGCACCGCAATTTCGTGACGCCGACGGTGGTGATGCGGCAGGTGACGGTCGAGACGGTCACCCCCGTCGGCCCGGAGCCGGTGAACGTGGAGGCGATCATCGAGTATCGCCTCCGGGGCGCGCTGATCGAGTCGATGCGCGCGTTCTGGGCGGTGCGCGACCCGGTGACGTGGCACTTCCGGCAGGGCCTAGCCGGCCTTCGCGGGCTCGCACACCACGGTGGGCGGCTCGTGGGCGGCCTCGGGCTCGGCGCGGCGCTGGCGTTCGGTCGCGCGATGCTGCCCAAGGTTTCGCAGCGCACCGCAGAGGCGCTGCTCGAGCCGCTCGGTACCGCCCCGCGCGAGCAGTGGCGGCAGGCGCTGGCCGCCGCGAGCGTGCGCGCGGTGGGGCTCGGCGGCCGCTCCGGCACGATCGACGACCTCGCGGGCCTGTGGGACGCGCTGCGCGGCGACGGCTCGGTGCGGCGACCCGAGGCCGTGACGGTGGGCGGCAACGAGGTGGCGGCGATCCTCACCGGCGACGGGCCCGAGGTGGCCGTGATCGCCAAGATCGCTCGCGGTCGAATCGAGCGGCTGTCGCTCGTGGGAGGCGCGTAGGATACGATCGCGAGTCGATGGCCCCTCGCGAGCGAGCGTCGAGCGTACGTGGAAGCAGCAACGCGCGAGCCTTGGCGTGGGCCGTGTCGATCGGCCTGGCGCCAGCGTGCGAGCGCGAAGGCGCAGCACCGGCAACGGAAGCACCGGCCCCTGCTGCGCCGCAGTCCGCCGCGGCGGCCGATCCGGCGCCTGCGGCCGATCCGGCGCCTGCGGCCGATCCGGCGCCTGCGGCCGACCCGTCGATCGCCACCGCGACCGATCCCGTACCCGCTCCCGCCGCTACGGCCGGTGATCCCGCCCAGGTCGAGCGCATCCTCGCCGAGTACCACCGCATCGAACGCTTCCTGCGCCCGCGCTCCGAGGGCGCAGGGCTGTCGAAGGCCGATCGCAAGCTCCTGCGCGCGTTCCTCGGCGACAAGCGCCTGACCTGGTACGAGGCCGAAGGCGGCGCCGACACGGTGCGTCAGACGTGGCTCGAGCACATGTCGGAAGCGGCCGGTCGCGAGCCGCCTTCGACGATCCGCATGCCGCTCTACCCCAACGTGGGCTGGGGCTGCGAGGTGCCGAGCATGTGGGTCGCCACCGGCGACTTCAACCCCGATTGCACCTTCATCCTGCCGGTGGGGGACACTGCGCTCGTCGACCGCTGCAACTCCTGCTACCTGCTCGAGGACGAGGATCGCCGCATGAAGTGCATCGGGCAGCGCTGCGACATGCAGGTCCAGGGGCACTTCACCGGCAAGACCACCAAGCCCACCGAGCACTGCGAGAGCATCGGGCACGAATTCCACATCGAGCGCGCCACCGCCAACGGCCCCGACCCCACCCCGTTCTTCCTCGCGCTGCCCGGGGGCGCCCCGCCGTCGGAGGGTCCGCCGATCACCGAGGGACCACGCATCGGTGTGTTGTTCTCGAATGCGCAACGCCACGAGAGCAACGCCCGCGAGCGCGCCGACGCGCTCGCGGCACGCCTGGTCGAGAAGGGCCACGCGGGCGCAGAGGTGCTCGACTCGCGCCGCATCTCCACGCTGTGGTGCTGCAGCTTCGTGGTGCTGGTGGAGCGCTTCGACGACGACAAGGCCGCCAAGGCGCTCGCCAAGGCCCTGAAGCGCGAAGGCTTCGACGGTGCGGTCGTGCGCTCGCTCTACTGACAGCCTGCTGACACACCGGCGCAGCGTCAGTACGAGCTCTCGTCGAGCTTCACCTTGCCGCGGAACACCCAGTACACCGTGGCGGTGTAGGTGGCCACGAGCGGCATGCCGATCGCGGCGATGATCGCCATCAGCTCGAGCGTGCTCTCCGAGGCCGCTGCGCGCCACACGTCGAGCGAGGGCGTACCGCTCGAAGAGACGACCACGTTGGGATAGAGCGCCGCCGCGGCCAGGAACGTGAGCCCCGCGATCGCGCAGCACGACGAGGCGAACGCCTGAGCCGGCCGCTGCCGCACGAGGCACCGCGAGATGTTGGCCAGCGCCAGCGCCACCAGCACCGGCATGACCCACACCACCGGCCAGCGCTCGAAGTTGATCAAGAGGTGCGGCACCCCCTGCAGGGCCATCCCCGCCACCACCATGTTGAGCAGCACGAACGCGAGGTACCCCCCCCACGCCCACCGCGTGGCCCGGCGCCGCAGCTCGCCGTCGAGCTTGAGCTGCAGGTACAAGGCCCCGTGCATGGCCGCCCCGGCGACCGCGAGCACGCCCACCGCGAGCGCGAACGGCTGGAACAGCCCCGAGAGGCCTCCCACGTAGTGTCCCTGCGGTGAGAGCGGAATCCCGCCCACCACGTTGCCGAGCGCCACCCCGAACACCAGCGTGGCCACCAGGCTCGACAGGAAGAACGAGAAGTCCCAGTACGCGCGCCAGAACGCCGAGCGGCTCTTGCTGCGGAACTCGATCGAGATCGCTCGCCCGATGAGCGAGAGCAGCACCAGCATCACCGGCAGGTAGAAGCCCGAGAGCACCGTGGCATAGGCCTCGGGGAACGCGGCGAACAGCGCCCCGCCGAACGTGACCAGCCAGACCTCGTTGCCGTCCCACAGCGGCCCGATGCTGTTGAGCACCAGCCGCCGCTCGGTGTCGCCGCGCACCAGCGGGTGCAGGATGCCCACGCCGAGATCGAAGCCGTCGAGGATCGCGTAGCCCATGAGGAGCACGCCGAGCATCACGAACCAGAACACGTGGAGGTCCATCAGCCCTGGTCCTCCTGCTGCTCCTGCGCGCGCCCCATCGCGAGAACGGTAGAGCTGCGCGCGGCCACCTCGCGCTCGGTCTCGGTGTACGAGTGCCCGCCGCGGCCCACTCCCACCGAGGCCGCTGCTTCCACGAGGCCCTCGGCGGGGCTCGGCTTGCCCACGACCGCTTTGGGCTCGGGCGGCCCGTGGCGGATCTTCTCGTTCACCACGTAGATCCACAGGGCGAACAGCGCCGTGTACACCAAACCGAACGCGACGAGCGACACCGCCACCTGCTCGCGCGGCACCACGTCCGAGACCGCATCCGACGTGCGCAAGAGCCCGTAGACCACCCACGGCTGCCGCCCCACCTCCGCCGCGACCCATCCGGCCTGGTTGGCGGCGTACGGCCCGATCACCGCCACCACGAACGCCCAGAGCAGCCACCGCTGGTCGAACAGCTTGCCGCGCCACCACAGCACGAGCCCCAGCGAGGTCATGCCGATGAACGCGCCCCCGAGCAGCACCATCACGTGGTAGCTGACGAACGGCACCACCACCGGCGGCTGGTCCTCGGTCGGGAATCGATCGAGCGCCGTCACCGGCCGGTCGAAGTCGTCGTACACGAGGAAGCTCAGCATCTTCGGGATCGCGATCCCGTACTCGACGCGCTGCGCCTCCACGTTGGGCCAGCCGATGATCCACATCTCCGTGCCGTGCTCGGCGCTCTGGAAGTGCCCCTCGAACGCCGCGAGCTTGGCGGGCTGGTTCTCCGCCACCGCCCGCGCCTGCGAGTGCCCGCTGACGAGCTCTCCCCACGAGGCCAGCGCACCGACGAAGAGCGCGATCACGAAGCTCTTCTTGGCAAACGCCTCGTGGCGGCGGTGCAGGAGGTACCACGCGCTGATGCTCATCACGAAGAACGCGCCCAGGATGAACGCACCCAGCAATACGTGCCCCAGCCGATGCATCGCCGAGGGGTTGAACACCATCGCCCAGAAGTCGGTGATCTCCGCCCGCATCACTCCCTCGTGCTCCACCAGCCGGTAGCCCGCCGGCGTGTGCATCCACGAGCTCGCGATCACGATCCACACCGACGAGAAGCACGAGCCCAGGAACACCATCACGGTGCTGAAGAAGTGCATGCGCGGGCCCACGCGGTCCCAGCCGAACACCAGCACCGCCAGGAACCCCGACTCGAGGAAGAACGCGAAGATGCCCTCGGCGGCCAGCGCCGAGCCGAACACGTCGCCCACGAACCGCGAGTAGGCCGCCCAGTTCGTGCCGAACTGGAATTCCATGGTGATGCCGCTCGCCACCCCCACCGCGAAGTTCACCGCGAAGATCCGCGTCCAGAACCGGGTCATCGCCGCGTACTGGGGATCGCCGGTGCGGAGGTAGAAGCCCTCCATCACCACCATCAAGAGTCCCAGCCCGATCGAGAGCGGCGGGAACAGGTAGTGGAACATCACCGTGAGGGCGAACTGGATCCGCGAGAGCTCGACGAGATCGAGGTCCATCGCCGGCACCCTACCACGCGGCTCCACGGCGGGTGGCGCTCGACCCCGCGCCGAGCCGTGACCCCAGCCCCCGCAGGCGCCCCGCGATCAGGCGCGCCACGAGGCGCAGCCGTGCCTGGTCGCGTCGCAGGCGCTCACGCAGGGCGGTGGGGTGCGGCAGCGAGAGCCACAGACGCAAGAGATGGCGGGGTCGAGTGCCGTCCTCGAAGGCGGAGCGGCCGTGCACGATCACGTGGTTGCCGAGCAGCTGGATGTCGCCGGGCCGCAGATCCATCTCGAGCGCACAGCCGGGCTCGTCGAGGATCTCGTCGTAGAGGTCGAGCAGCGCGCGCTCGGTGGCATCGAGCCGCCGGGCCCACGGGTAGCGCTCGATCGAGCGAAAGTACTCCGCGTGCCAGAACGTGCGCAGCACCCCATCGGCGTGACGACACGGCTCGAGCGAGATGTACGGGACACCGCCCTCTCCCTTGGTGTCCATCCGAAACGGCTCGTACATGCGATCGACGAGGTCGGGCCGCCGCGCGAGCACCTCGTTGTACGCGTACCCCGAGCTCGCGATGCGGCTGCGACCGCCGTGCTCCGCCGCCTGCACGCACAGCAGCCCCACCACGTCGGCCAGGTCGCAGTGGAAGGGGATGGCCTCGCGGGTTCGATACTGCCGCACCGTCCCGTCCATCGCCGCGCCCGTGTCCCGCACCTGACCGAGCAGGTCGCCCTGCGGGTTCTGGGCGCCCGGGATCCCGAGGTGCAGCCCGAAGCACCAGAAGAACCGCTCGCAGCGCTCCTGCGACCAGCGCTCGACGGGGATCCCGCGCAGCACCACGAACCCACGGCCGTGCTCGATGGTGCGGCGCCAGTCGTCGAAGCGCCGCACGAGCGTGGGGAGCGGGAAGTCGCCCCGGACCAGCGCCGCCGTGGGCCGAGCGAGCGACTCGACGTGATCGAGGGCGGCGTCGAGCTCGGCGATCGCGGCGACGTCGAGGGACTCGAGCCAGGTGGAGGCGGGGAGCTCGTCGCCGCGCCAGACCGCAGGGGTGACGAGGGGCGTCCGGCGGATCGAGTCGTGCGGGCGGGCGAAGTAGTGGAGCGACTGGCGGATCTGCGAGCGGTACCGCGGGGGAGCGGAGGGCGCGGTGACCGGCATTGGTAGACCGTACCTCGGTCGTCCCGGTCTCGCGAGCCGGAAAGCCGCTACGAGCCCCGGAGGTACCGATCCGCGGCATCCTCGGGGGTCGTGCATCGACGGGCACCCCCGCCGAACGGCTGGGTTGCGACGACCGGCAACGGGCGCCACGATGCGTGCTGCCCATGGCCAAGCGCAAGACCTCGATGAACGGCTTCCCCGACCCGAGCCTCGTGGTGCATCCGCCCGCGTCGCTCGAGCTCTCCGGCAAGCGCGCGGCAGTGGTGGGCGGCACCGACGGCCTCGGCCGCGCGATCGCCCGCCTGCTGGTCGAGGCCGGCGCCGAGGTGACCGTGGTCGGCCGCACCTTCCGCGACGAGGGCGTGCCGCGCCTACGGTTCGTGAAGGCCGATCTGTCCGCGATGGCCGAGGCCACCCGCGTGGGCATCGAGCTCGACGCCACGATGGACGTGGTCGTGCTCACCACCGGCATCATGGCCGCGACCAAGCGCGAGGTGACCCCGGAGGGCATCGAGCGCGACATGGCGATCAGCACGCTCAGCCGTCACGCGATCCTGCGCGAGCTCGCGCCGCGGCTACGGCCACGCACGCGCGTATTCGTGATGGGCTTCCCCGGCGCAGGCAACCTGGGCGACCCGGGCGACCTCAACGCGGAGAACTCCTATGAGGCGTTCGCCCAGCACATGAACACGGTCGCCGGCAACGAGGCCATCGTGCTCGATGCGAAGCAGCGCTACCCCCACCTCGAGGTCTTCGGCCTCAACCCCGGGCTCATCAAGACGCGCATCCGCAGCAACTTCATGGGCGAGGGCAGCCTCAAGCACCGCCTGGCCGAGGCCCTCATCGGGCTCTTGACCCCCACCCCCGAGCGCTACGCGGCGCGCATCGTGCCGCTGTTGTTCGCACCGGAGCTCGACGGCCGCACGGGCGCGATGTTCGGCAAGAAGGGGACGGCGATCCTGCCCACCGAGGGCTTCGACGCGGCGCACGTGGCTAGGTTCGCCGTGGGGTTGGACGAGCTGCTCGAGCGGGCAAAGGGGTGACGGAGCGGCCTCGTGCTCGCCGGGGCGGAACTGCGCCAAGCGCGGTCCACATGATCGATCTTTCGGCCTGCGCGACCACCCGTACCACGCTCCGAACACGGAGCCTGCTAGAGTCCTCGCATGGCCCAGGGCGGCACCACGCACGGAACCATCGACAAGGTCGCGTACGAGCTCACGGTCGAGAACGGGCCCGACGCGAGGTTCCGCGTGTATCGCATGCGGCTGTCCGAGGACGTCAACGGCTGCTTCGATCTCGATCTCGACCTCGTCACCGACGAGCTCGACGCCGACACCGACCAGCTGCTCGGGGCCGCCTGTCAGCTCGAGATCTCCCGCAAGGAGCACTCGCGCAGCGTGTTCGGCATCATCATGGCCGTCGACTTCGTGGGGCGCTCCCACGACTACATGGTGGTCAACGTGCAGGTGGTCCCCGCATTCCAGCTGCTCGGTCAACAGACCCACTCGCGGATCTTCCAGGAAGAGACCGTGCTGCAGATCCTCGACGACGTGCTCGGCAAGGCGCTCGGCGAGTACGGCCGCACGCTCGACAAGGGCAGCGAGGCCCGCGGCACCACCCCGCGCGACTACTGCGTGCAGTACGGCGAGAGCGACCTCGCGTTCGCCGTGCGCCTGATGGAAGAGGAAGGCATCAACTACTGCTTCGTGCACGACCCCGACAAGGGCCATGAGGTGCTCACGCTCACCTACGAGAACGAGGACTTCCCGAGCGTCGCCAACGTCGACGGCACGGCCGTGGTGCCGATCATCACCGATCGGCCCGACACCGCCGACGTGGAATCGATCCGTCACCTCGACTGGCTGCAGACGCTCACCACCACCGCGTACATGCGTCGCGACTTCGACTTCCTGGTGCCGACCGAGCCGCTCGAGGCGTCCGAGGCGGGCGCCGACGCCAAGGGCAAGGTGCGGCGCGAGTACCAGCACGTGGACCGCCGCTTCATCGGCGACGACCTCGCGGCCCGCAGCCTCGACCGCATGCAGGCCTACGCCGGCCGGGCCGCGCTCGGGCGCGGGACGAGCAACGTCGTGGACTTCGTGCCCGGCAAGGCGTTCGAGCTCGAGCGACACTTCCGCGACGACCTCGAGACCCGCTACCTGCTCACGCGGGTGGTCCACACCGGCGAGTGCCCCGAGGAGATTCTCGCCGGCTCCGACGGCGGCGCCGGCGAGTCGCGCTACCACAACAGCTTCCAGTGCCTGCGGCTCGACACCCCGCTGCGCCCGCGCAAGCTCACCCCCAAGCCCCGCACCCATGGCCCCGAGACCGGCATCGTGTCGGGGCCTTCGGGCGAGGAGATCCACGTCGACGAGCACGGTCGCATCAAGGTCCAGTTCCACTGGGAGGAGGAGCGGACCTACGACGACACCTCTTCGTGCTGGATCCGCGTGCGCCAGCCGTGGGGCGGCAGCGGCTGGGGCCACCAGTTCATCCCGCGCATCGGCATGGAGGTGATGGTGGAGTTCCTGGGCGGCGACCCCGACCGCCCCGTCGTCACCGGCTGCTTCTACAACGGCGACAATGCCTACCCCTACGCGATGCCGGGCAACAAGACCCAGAGCGGCATCAAGACCAACTCCGTGTCGGCCAAGGGCAGCAACGAAATCCGCTTCGAGGACATGGGGGGCAGCGAAGAGGTCTACATCCACGCCCAGAAGGACATGAACGAGGTGGTGGAGCACGACCACACCACCACGGTGCACAACAACCAAACCAACACGGTCGACGTCGACCAGACCCAGTCCGTGGGCGGCAACCAGACCGAGAGCGTGACCGGCAACCAGACGATGAGCGTCGACGGGATCCGCACCGTCACCATCAAGGGCAGCCAGGCGGTCACGATCCAGGGCAACAAGGCCAACAGCGGGGTGAGCGGCAGCAAGCTGACCATCACCGGCGACTACAAGGTCGACGCCTCCAACACCATCGAGATCCAGGCCCCCACCCACATCAAGCTCACCTGCGGCGGCAGCAGCATCATGATGGTGCCCGGCAAGATCACGCTCACCGCGGGCGGCAACGCCACCGTGGTGCTCGACGCCAACGCGCTCGTGCAGTCGGCCGCCGGTACCAAGGTGCTGCTCGACGCCAACGCGCTCGCCCAGTCGAGCGGCGGCAGCAAGATCCTGCTCGACGCCAACGCGCTCGCGCAGGCCAGCGGCGGCGCCAAGGTGCTGCTCGACGCCAACGCGCTCACGCAGTCGAGCGGCGGCAGCAAGGTGCTGCTCGACGGCAGCGCGCTCATGAGCAGCCCCGCCACCGCCACCGTGCAGGCGCCCACCGCCACGCTCGCGGGCGGCGGCGGCAGCGTGGAGGCCGGTGGGGCCGGGGTGACCTGCGCGGGCGGCCAGGTGAACGTGGCCGGCGGCATGGTCAATATCTCGGGCGGTCTGGTGAAGATCAACTGAGGACCAGGCCGTGCAATCCGTCTCCGATCCCCTCAACCTCTTCTTCGAGGACGGCTCCTGGTTTGCCCGTGCGCACGAGCTGCGCCTGTGGGTGGTGAGCTGCGACGCGAGCCTGCGAAACCCGGTGCTCACGCTCGTGCCCAAGCTCGAGTTCCACGCCGACAACCGGAGCGCCTGGCCGGTGCTGACCGACGCGCACACCAAGGCCGACGACGGCTGGCAGCTCCGCGCCAATGTGCTCGCCGCCGACTGGGCGCGACGCGTGGAGGCATTCGCGAAGGCGGGCGTGCAGCAGGGCCAGGTGAAGGCCACGCAGGGCCCCGCGGCGTTCCGCACCACCGCGGTCGCGATCGGCAAGTCGATGGTCGCCCCGCTCGAGGGTCTGGTGCTCGTGCTCGCGCCTGCGATCGTGCAGCACCCGACGCAGCTCGAGTCCGACCTCACCGCGCTCATGGGCGACCCGGCGCTGCAGCACTGCCGCTGGGTGCTGGTGATCGATCTCGACACCGCGCCGCCGCAGGCGTTGATCGACGCCCTCGGTCCGCAGCGAGCGCTCGTCACCCGCTGCCGCATCGATCCCGCGCAGCAAAATCGCGATCTCTCGGCGATGCTCTCGGGCACCAACCCGGCGCGCTTCGGCACCGCGTTCCCGGTGGGGGTCACAGCCCCCAGGCGGGTGGATGACCCGCCGCCGCTGCCCAAGGAGAAGCGCGACGCGGCGCTGAAGGCCAGCGGCATCGACCCCGCGCTCGTCGATCGCGGGCCGGAGATCCGCGCCAAGGCGCTCGGGGCCGCCATCGCCATGAAGGACGGCCGCGGCCCCGAGGCGATCGAGCAGCAACGCCAGGCGCGGGACCTCTGCGCCAGCGTGGGCCAGCACGAGCTGCAGGTCATCACCTGGATCACCCTCGCCAGCTACCTCTCGGGCCTCGAGCAGCGCCCCGCGGCCAAGCGCGAGCTGCTCGGTGCGATCGAGGTGGCGCGTGCCCATCGCCTGCTCCGCCCCGAGAGCCAGGCCCACCTCGCGCTCGGGCTCCTGCATGCGCTCGACGCCGAGCACCCCGCCGCGGTGCGAGCCTACGCCGACGCGGGGCGCACGGCCGAGGCCGCCGGCGAGCCGATGCTCGCGATCGAGGGCTGGCGCATGGCCGGCCAGCTCACCGCGCGCCTGCGCCAGGACGACGCCGCGGTGCGGGCATTCGGTGAGGCGCTGCGCATCGCCGACGCCACCCCGCCGGCGCAAGTCGAGCAGTCGAGCGCCCCCGAGGCGGCGCGGCAGCTCGCGGCGCTCTACGAGCGACGCGGCATGCAGGCCCAGGCCGTGTCGCTCTACGCCCAGGCCGACCTCATGGAGCGCGGAGAAGAGGAGCCCGTCGATGCTCGCCAGTAGCTTCCTCGACCCGGTGCTCGGGATCGACGTCCACTTCGAGATGGTGCCCACGCCGGCCCCGGTGCCCACGCCCATCCCCAACCCGTTCATCGGCCTGGTGTTCGACCCCATCGGCCTCGCCGCCGGGATCGCGATCGGGGCCGTGATCGGGGCCGTGATGGGAGCGCCATTCCAGGGCCCGGTGCTCTACTGGACGGCCTTTCCCGCCACCAACACCGGCACCGAGGCCAAGCACGTCCCCGGGCACATCTTGATCCCGCCGGGCGTCGCGTGGGCGCCGTTCCCCAAGACGCCCAAGCCCGTGATCCACCCCGGCGAGACGCCCAAGCCCGCGCTGCCGGTCAAGCCCGAGAACGACGCGGTGGTGATCACGGGCTCCAAGACCGTGACGGTGATGGGCTCCAACGCCGCGCGCCTGGGCGACATCGCGCTCTCGTGCTCGGAGCCGCTGCGGCTGCCCTCGTCGGTGGTGCTGGCGATCCCCAAGGGCGCGCCGATCCTGATCGGTGGGCCGCCGTCGCTCGACATCATGGCAGCGCTGCTCGCCTCGCTGCGCACGCGCTTCGTGTCCGACTCGCTGCATGCGCTGCTCAGCCGCATGAAGCCCAGCCGCTTCCGCAACTTCCTCAACCGCGTGGTCTGCTTCTTCACCGGCCACCCGGTCGACGTGGCCAGCGGCAAGGTGATGACGGAGGTCGTCGACGCCGAGCTGCCCGGGCCGCTGCCGCTCGAGGTGCGGCGGATCTACTCCTCGGCCTTCGCGGCCCGCTCTGGCCCCGTGGGCCACGGGTGGAGCCTCTCGCTCGATCAGGCAGTGTGGCGCGAGCGCGGCAAGGTGGTGCTGCTCGCCGAGGACGGCCGCGAGATCGAGTTCGACACGTTCGACCTCCCGCAGCACCGCATCGAACCGGGCCAGCGGGTGTTCAATCGCATCGAGCGGCTCACGCTACACTGCGAGAAGGACGACGCGTGGCGGGTGGTCGATCACGCGGGCGTCGTCCGCGAGTTCGCGCTGGTACCCGGACGCACCGACGGTCGCGCGATGATCCAGCGGATCCGCTCGCGCTGCGGATATCACCAGATCAGCTTTCACTACGGCCAAGGCGCGCCAGGGGGCCAGGGCAAGAGCACCGCCCCCTCCGCCTCGGGCAGCTTCTCGCGCGGCCTCGTGGCCGCGACCCGCGGCTCGGAGCTCGGCCCCAAGGACGACGCGTTCGGCCGGCTCGAGTGGGTGCGCGACAGCGGCGGTCGCTTCCTGCACCTGCGCTACGACGCCAGCGGCCGCGTGACCGAGCTCTACCTGCCGCAGCCCCACGGCGAGGGCTTCCACTGCCACCGCCGCTACGAGTACGACCCGGCCGGCGATCTCGTGTCGGTCTCCGACGCGCTCGGCCAGGCCTGGAAGCTCGCCTACGTCACGCACCTGCTCACGCAGGAGACCGATCGCAACGGCCTCTCGTTCTACTTCGCCTACGACGGCCTCGGCGAGGACGCCTGGTGCGTGCGCACCTGGGGCGACGGCGGGATCTACGACCACGTGCTCGGCTACGACAAGCACAAGCACATCACGTTCGTGACCGACTCGCACGGGTTCACCACGCAGTACCACATGAACCTGGTGGGCCAGGTGGTCAAGATCATCGACCCGCTCGGCGGCGTCACGCAGTACGAGTACGACCCCGTCACGCTCGCGCAGCTCGGGGAGACCGACGCGCTCGGCCGCGTCACCACCCACCGCTTCGACGACCGCGGCAACCCGATCGCAGCCGCACTGCCCGATGGCTCGGCGATGGACCTCGTGTGGGACGAGACCAACCTCTTGCAGCGCGCCGTCGACCCCAACGGCCAGGAGTGGAGCTGGCGCTACGACGCGCGCGGCCGGCTGGTCGAGCGCAAGGCCAGCGACGGCAGCCTCACCCGCTATCACTACGACGGAGGCCAGCTCGCGGTCGTCCGCGACGGCCGCGGCGGCGAGACCCGCCTGACGTACGACGGCCAGGGCATGCTCGCGCGGATCCAGGCCCCCGACCTCGCCACCGTGGTCTACCGCCACGATGGTTTGGGCCGCATGGTGCAGCGCACCGACCCGCTGGGCCACGTACAGACACGGCGCCTCGATCTCCTGGGCCGCCCCGCCGAGATCCGCGAGTCGCACGGCAACGTCCGCACGCTCGCCTACGACCCCGAGGGCAACGTGGTGCACGACCGCGACGGGGCGCAAGACGTGCGTTTCACCTGGACCGGCCGCCGCCGCGTGGGCTCGCGCACCGAGGGCGGTACCACCGTACGCTTCGAGTACGACAGCGAGCAGCGGCTGCGAACGATCACCAACGAGGTCGGCAGCACCTACCGCTTCGACCGCGACGAGCGCGGCCACGTCAAGCAGGAGATCGGCTTCGACGGGGCCCCGAGCGCCTGCAAGCACGACGCCGAGGGCCAGCTCGCGGAGCTGCGCCGCCCCTCGGGCGCCACCACCAAGTACCGCCACGACGCCGCCGGTCGCGTGGTGGAGATCGAGCACGCCGACGGCACCAAGGATGCGTTCCAGTACCGGGCCGACGGCGAGCTCCTCGAGGCCAAGAACGCCGAGGTCACCGTTCGCTTCGAGCGCGACGCGCTGGGCCGCGTGCTGCGGGAGCAGCAGGACGAGCACTGGATCGAGTCCAGCTACGATCCGCGGGGCTTTCGCGTGCGCGTGCGGTCGTCGTTCGGCGCGATCCAGCAGCTCGAGCGCAACCCGCTCGGCGACGTGACGGAGCTGCGCTACTGGGACGCCTCGGCGCGCTCGCGCGGCGGTCCGGGGGTCGACGCACACCAGCCCCACTGGGCCGCGGCCATCGAGCGCGATCTCTCCGGGCAGGAGCGCGAGCGCCACCTCCCCGGCGGCCTGCGCTCGCACTGGCAGCGCGACGAGCTCGGCCGGCCGCTGCGCCACCAGCTCGGCAACGGTCGCACGCTCTTGCGCGACGTGGTCCACGAGTGGGGCCCCGACGAGCGCGTGCGCCGGCTCGTCCATACACGCAGCGCTTCGCACACGGGGCCCGACGAGGAGCGCGCCATCGCCTACGGCTACGACCCCCGCGGAATCCTGGCGTGGGCCGACTACGGCGACGGCCAGGCCGACGTGCGCATGCCCGACGCCGCCGGCAACCTGTTTCGCCGCCAGGACCTGCGCGACCGCGAGTACGGCCCCGCCGGCCAGCTCGTGTTCGCCGCCACGGCCAGCGGCGGCGCCCGCCGCTACGCGTACGACGACGACGGCAACCTCACCGAGCGGCAAGACCCCGACGGCGGCGTGTGGCGCTACACGTGGTCGGCCGCCGGCAACCTGGTCGAGGTCGAGCGCCCCGATGGCAAGACGCTCGAGCTCGCCTACGACGCGCTCGGCCGCCGCATCAAGAAGACGTTCGACGGCAAGACCACCCGCTTCGTGTGGGACGGCGACATGCCGCTCCACGAGTGGGTCGAGGGCGGCGAGCCACCAAAGCCCGCGCAGCAGGAGCTCGTGCCTGCACCGCTCACCGGTCCCAGCACCGACGTGCCCGAGCAAACCGTCGTGACCGCGGTGCCCGGCTACGAGCTCGCGCCGCCCGGCCTCGTCACATGGTTCTTCGAGCCCGGCACCCACTCCCCCGCCGCCAAGATCGTCGGCGACGAGCGCTTCTCGGTCGTCTGCGACCTCGTGGGCGCACCCGTGGTGATGCTCGACGAGCGTGGTGACCCGGTGTGGTCGGCCGAGCTCGGTGCCTACGGCCAGCTCCGCGAGCTCGACGCTGCCGAGGGCTTCGAGCGCAGCGCCTGCCCGTTCCGCTGGCCCGGCCAGTACGAGGACGCCGAGACCGGCCTCCACTACAACCGCCACCGCTACTACGACCCCGAGTCCGGCCAGTACATCAGTCGCGATCGCCTGGGCATCCGCGCGGGCCTCAAGCCCTACGCCTACGTCGACGATCCGCTCACCACCACCGACGTGCTCGGCCTCATCACCGGCCCGCCCTACGACTTCGGCGAGCTGATGAACGCGGCCCACAACGACCTCGACTTCTCCTCGCCGCGCGACGGCGCGGTGTTCTGGTCGGGCCCGCGCATGAAGGACGCACAGGCGTGGGCGACCGCCAACCCGGGCAAGATGACGCTCGAGCAGACCGCCGGCGGCCAGGTCCTCGACCGGATGAAGCTGTTCGACCCCGGCAGCGGCCTCACCGGCGCGCAAGCGGCCGAGGTCTGGGATGCCGCGTCGCTGCGGTTCGCCAAGGAGGCCAGCGGCGAGGTCAGCGTGTTCTCCACCGGCGCCAAGCGCATGAACAATTGGGGCAACCTCCGCACGTGGTGGCGCGTCGAGCGTCCCGCGCTCAAGACCAACCCCAAGGTCACCAACATCGTGCGCCGCAAGAAAGACGGCTCACCCTGTACGTGAGCCCACCGCCATGGTCAGCAAGGCCGATCGCGAGTACCTGCGCGAGCTCAAGCAGCAAGAGCCCTTCACGGGCTTTCGCGAGCAGACCGCCGCGGGCGAGGACTGCAAGGTGCAGATCCTCGGCCGCGGCGAGATGGCCTTCTACCAGCAGGGCAGCCGCGCCTTGCTCCTCGAGGTGCTTGCGGGCCGTGGCGTCGTGTTCGCCCCTTCGATCCGCAAGTGGGACGACAACAAGAAGGTCACCGACGACGAGCGCGAGACGATCCTCGAGGTCATGTCCCGCGTGATGCAGAAGCTCGGGTTCGAGAAGCCCGAGATCGTCCGCGCGTGACATCTTCGAATCGGCCGAATCACCCGCCGAATTCGGCATGAACCGAATTGCCCATCGAGCACTGGTAGAATCCCAACGAGCCGCCGAGCCTCGCGCTCGAACGCGCGAAATCGCGCCCTTCCATTACCACCCGTTCGCTTGGTCTGCAAGATCGCCAAATCCACAAACCGCTTCCTAAGCCCCCATAGCATACGATTTTCGGCAGTTTCCGCTTGCCAGCCTTCCATAGGGTCGGGTAGGCTCCTACAGTGGTCACCGTGTGGATTGCCAGGATGGGTAATCGTACCAGCGACCACAGCCTCCCCCCGTCCCGTAGCAGGAGCTGTGTGATGCTCGGCAACCTCCCCTCCCGCCTCGCCCCAGTCGCCCTCGTCCTGACCCTCGCGCCTTCGGTTGCCTCCGCCGATCCCCCCGTGGCCGAGCGCCCGGAGACCTGGGACATGACGCTCGAAGAGCTGCAGGCGGCCGGCCTCGGCCAATACCGCGGCAACGCAATCCCCGTCCCGAGCGACGCCCCGCGCGAGCAAGCCCCCGGCCAGCCCGCCCTGCACGCCTCGCAGGGCCGCATCTTCGTCAACTTCGACGGTGCGCAGCTCAGCGACGGCTGGGACGACTCCACCAACGATGTCACCCAGATCAGCGAGCTCGTCGGCAGCTTCGCGGCCTACGGCGCAGGCGACATGCGCGAGGCCGTGATGCAGGCCGTGCGCAACGACTGGGAGCCGTTCAACGTGGTCGTCACCGACTCGCGGCCGGCCTCGGGCAGCTACACGATGAACATGACCGGCCCCACCAACCCGTTCGGGGGTGGCGTGCTGGGCATCGCCCCGCTCGACTGCGACGACTCGCAGACCCACGACAACATCACCTACGCATTCCACAGCGCCAACGACGGGTTCTCCGCCGCCACCCAGGCCACCACCATCGGCCAGGAGGTCGCGCACTCGTACGGGCTCGAGCACGTCGACAACCCCGCCGACGTCATGAACCCGTACAACGCGGGCGGCGACGCGTCGTTCACCGACCAGTGCATCACCATCGTGCAGGGTGTCGTCTGCGGCTCGCAGCACGCGGCCGAGTGCGGCAGCTCGGGCCAGCAGAACTCGTATGCCGAGCTCATGACCCTGTTCGGGGCCTCCAACCCCGATACCTCGCTGCCCACCGTCTCCATCACCTACCCGGCCGACGGCGCCACGTTCCCCACCGGCTCGGACTTCACGATCACGGTGATGGCCAGCGACGATCAGGCGGTCGAGCAGGTCACGCTCTACTCCAACGGCAACGAGCAGGGCATCGATGCGGCCTCGCCCTACGGCTGGGACGTCAGCAACATCCCCGCCGGCACCTACGAGCTCTACGTGGTGGCCGCCGACGCGGCTGGCAACGAGACCGAGAGCGCCACGGTCACCATCTCGGTGGGCGACGACCTGCCCCCGAGCAGCGATGACGGCGGGGCCGCCGACGACGGAGCCGGCGATGGTGGAGTCTCCGATGACGGGGCCGCCGACGGCGGAGCCGCCGACGACGGCGCTGCCGATGGCGGAGCCGCCGACGACGGGACCGACCCAATGGGTGGCGACGATGGCTCGCTACCCCCCGGCTACGGCCTCGACGAGGGCCTCGACCAGACCAGCACCTGCGCGTGCAAGAGCGGGTCGAACGGCTCCAGTTCGATGTTCGGCATGCTCGTGCTGCTGTTCCTGGGTGCAATCCGGCGCCGTCGCTGACCCCGTGCCCCGCCACCGATCGCGATCGATCGGGCAACCCGGCTGGCCTCCCCGAGGGGGGCTGGCGGCCCCGATCTCGCAGATCGCGCTGGAACCATCGGGCGACCGCCACCCGCTGCCAGGCTGGGTCGGTGGCTTCGCACGTTGATCGGAAGGAAAGAAGGAACGCCTGATAGAATCGGCGAGGTCGCGCGACTCACTGGTCTGACCCCCTTCTTCTACGAGGAGCAGCCCTTCGATGGCCAAAGCACCCCTGGCGAACGACTCGGACGCTGCGCGTCCGGATCGGCGTACCCGCATCGCATCGGGGCCCGCACCCATGCCGTTGCCGACCCCTCCTCCGATCGGCAAGCCTCCCTTGCCGCCTGCGATCGCCGCCCAGGCCTCGCTCGCCGCCGGAGCCAAGAAGACGCAGGTGATCATCGGGGCTCCGCCCGTGCCGCCCACCGTCAGCGGCAGCACCATGGTGCCGACCGGGCCCAAGACCAAGCTGCCGGGCACACCCGTGCCCGATGCCTCGCTGCCCTCGTACCAGGAGACCGTGATCGGTCCCGCTCCTGCGCCGCCCGTGCCCGTGCCTCCGCGCGTAGCCGCGCCCGACACGGGCAACGCGGAGACCATCGTGGGGCCCGCTCCCGCTGCCAAGCCTCCCGCTGCCAAGCCTCCGGCCGATCCCAGCGACGCCGAGATGGACGCGCTGATCGCCTCGGGCCTGTTCGGCGATCTCGACCCCGAGGCGCTCGAGGCCATGCGTGGTGCCGGCGACACGCTGCCCGCTCCGTCCCGCCGGCGCGAGTCTTCGGCCGCCTCGGCTCGCGGCGACACGCTCCCTGCATTCGGGGGCGACTCCGCGCCGATCTCGATCGTGCCGCGCAGCGCGGCCCCCGTCCCCACGCGCGATTCCGGCTCGGGGCCCATCGCCGTGCCCCCGCGTCCCTCGAGCCCAATCTCCGTACGCGACTCCGGCTCGAGCCCGATCTCCGTACGCGACGCCGGCTCGAGCCCGATCTCCGTACGCGACGCCGTCTCCGGCCCGATCCCCGTGCCGCCACGCCCCTCGGGCCCGGCCCCCAAGGCGATCGGTCGTAGCGACACGCTGCCCAACGCGGAGCTACGCACCTCCGCCTCCACGTTCCCGCCCACCCGGCAATCGCTCGGCATCGCCGACACCCACGTCGATCTCGCCCCCGAGCGCGGCGACCCTGCCGTCACCGACCCCGATCTCGAGCCCGACCTCGAGCCCGAGACGCACCGCTCCATCACCGGGGTCAGGGCCAGCCGTGCCCCCACCCAGAGCCAGGGCGCCCCCGATCTCCTCCCCCCGGCCGAGACGCCCAAGCTGCGCCTGGTGCCCGGCAAGGTGATCCCCGGCACCCGCTACGAGATCCGCCGCTGGCTCGGCGAGGGCGGCATGGGCGTGGTCTACGAGGTCGTCCACACCGACATCGAGCGTCGCTCGGCCCTCAAGATCCTGCGCTTCGACCTGAGCCAGCAGCCACAGATGGCCCAGGTGTTCCGCGACGAGGCCCGCGCGGCCAGCCGCCTCGGCTCGCCCAACATCGTCGAGGTCTACGACTTCGGCGAGCTGCCCGACGGCCGTCTGTTCTTCGCGATGGAGCTGCTCCAGGGCGAGGACCTCGTGCCCGCCGACGAGAAGGCCAGCATGGACCCCGGGCGCATGATCGGGATCCTGCGCCAGGTCTGCAAGGGCCTCCAGCGCGCCCACGAGGCCGGCGTCGTCCACCGTGACGTCAAGCCCGAGAACGTGATCATCTCCAAGATCGAGGGCCGGGCCGACCACGTGAAGATCGTGGACTTCGGGATCTCGGCCATGCTCGCCGCCGGCGAGCGCCGCATTGGTATCGCCGGCACGCCGCAGTACATGGCCCCCGAGCAGGTGCTCGGCGAGGACTTCGACGGCCGCCTCGACATCTACGCGCTCGGCTGCACCGCCTACGAGATGCTCGTGGGCAAGCCCCCGTTCGACGGCGAGGACGTCGAGACGGTGCTCCACAAGCAGGTCCACGACGCGCCGGTTCCCATCCGCCAGGTGCGGCCCGACCTCGAGGTCCCCGCCGAGCTCGAGGCCGTGATCATGCGGTGCCTCGCCAAGCAGCCCGGCGATCGCTACGCCGACATGGCCGACCTCGAGGCCGCGCTCTGCGAGGCCCAGATCGCCGCCGGCATCGTCACCCCGTGGGACGACCTGCCGATCCCGCCGCTGCCCGACGACGAGCGGCGCCAGCAGATCATCGCGCGCATGCCCTCGCGCGACATCATGATGCCGTCGCGCCGCATGTGGCTGTGGCCCGCGGTCGCGTTCACCAGCACGCTCGCCGCGGCCGGGCTCGCCGCGTTCCTCATGTTCGGGCGCCAGCCCACCGAGGAGGAGAAGGACCTCGTCGAGCAGCTCACCATCGAGGCCCGCGACGCGGCCTCCAAGGCCGCGTGGGTGATCCCGCCGCCGCACCTCGACAGCAAGGTCACCGCGCTCATCAAGGTCGGCGAGATCGACGATCTCGAGGGCTCGGCCGAGAAGATGGCCGACGAGCGCGCGGCCGAGCTGCGTCACGAGTTCGCCACCACCCTCATCGGCCACGGCAACGGCCTGTGGGACAAGGGCGGCAAGGAGTTCGCCCGCCAGTACTACGCCTGGTCGCTGATGTTCGAGCCCAACGACGAGGCGTTCGCCCGCGCCAGCGTCGACCCCATCTCGCTCGACATGTTCCGCCAGCGCGTGCTCGCGGGCGAGTTCAGCGATACCGACAAGCTCATCGCCGGCGTAGCGGCGCTCGAGGTCGAGGAGGATCCCAAGACCAAGGAAGCGCTCAACGTGGCCATGAACGAGGGGCTGCAGTCCGAGGAGCTGTCGCCCATTGCGCTCGCGCAGATCGAGCGGGGAGCCAAGTCGGCCGGCGTGGAGCTACGCGAGCCCACGCGCGGCTCCGGGCTCACGACCGGCACCGGTCCCCGCCGTGGCGACCCCGACGCGGTCACCAGCGGTGGGGGCGGCAGCACGGCCACCGATACGCCCCCCTCGACCGCCGAGGGCGGGGGCGGCGACGAGGTCGTCGTCGACGATCCTTCGCTCGAGGGCGACGAGCCGGTCACCGAGGACGGCCGCAAGAAGCGGCGCCGCCAGGTCGACCTGGGGCTCTCGAGCAAGAAGGCCAACTTCGACCCGGCTCGCTCCAAGGATCTCACCGAGCAGGCCGACGCCAAGCGCAAGCAAGGCCTGCGCAACGAGGCCAAGTCGCTCTACGGCCAGGCCATCGCGGCCAACCCGAGCAACGGCGACGCGCACCTCGGCCTCGCGCTCGTGCACTTCGACCAGGGCTCGTACCACCAGGCCCGCAAGTCCGCCGAGCAGGCCGTCAAGCACTCTCCCCGCAACGGCCGCGCCCACAAGACCCTCGGCGACGCGATGTTCAAGGAGTTCCACTATCAAGAGGCCGAGGCCGCCTACGAGGAGGCCCAGCGGCTCGGTGTGAACGTGGGCAACCGCCTCACCGAGGTCCGCAAGAAGCTGGGCAAGTAGGGCCGCAGCTCATGGGCTGCGGGGGATCTTGGATAGCCGCGGGTGGCGGATGTCGCGGCCCTCGACCATGAAGATCACCAGCTCGGCCAAGTTCGTCGAGTGGTCGCCCATGCGCTCGAGCCACTTGGCCACCGACTGCACGTGGATCCACTCGTGCAACAGCGCCGGCTCGGCCTGCATGCGCCGCAAGAGATCCTCGAAGATGCGGTGGTAGTACGTGTCGACCACGTCGTCGCTCTCGATCACCCGGCGGGCCCGCGCGGGATCGCGATCCACGAACGCTCCGATCGCCTCGCGCACCATGCCTTCCACCGCCGTGCACATCTCGGGGATCTCCGCGTGCACCACCACCGGCGCGTCGGCGAGCTGCAGCGCGCGCTCGCAGATGTTGACCGCGAGGTCGGCGATGCGCTCGAGATCGGTCACCATCTTCATCGCCAGCGTCACGAACCGCAGATCCGAGGCCATGGGCTGCCGCTTGGCCAGGATCCGCAGGCACAGCTCGTCGATCTCCACCTCGGCGCGGTTGACCTGCTGATCCTCCTCGATGATCTCGCGAGCGAGCCGGGCGTCGCGCTCCACCAGTGCCTGCCCCGCCTGCCCGATCATGTGCTCCACGTGGCCCGCCATGCGGAGCAGCGACACTCGCACCGTGCGGAGCTCCTGCTCGTACGCCCGGTCGGTGTGCGCATTGCCGCCCGCATCGCTCATACGTTCTTCGCGCTCCAAGCCCCGCGCCCCAATCCCCGAGTCTAGCCGAATTTCCCCGTGATGTAGTCTTCCGTGCGCGGGTCACCAGGCGCGGTGAACACCACGTCGGTGGCGTCGAGCTCGACCAGCTGCCCGTCCAACAACAGCCCCGTGCGATCGGACACTCGCGCCGCCTGCTGCATGTTGTGGGTGACCACCACGATCGTGCACCGCGACCGCAGCTCGCCGAGCAGGTCCTCCACGCGCGCGGTGGCGATGGGATCGAGCGCCCCGCACGGCTCGTCCATCAGCAGCACCTCGGGCTCCACCACCAGCGCCCGCGCGATGCACAGCCGTTGCTGCTCCCCTACCGACAGCGTCTCGGCCCGCCGCTCCAGCCGGTCACGAACCTCGTTCCACAGCGACGCCGCCCGCAGGGCCCGCTCCACCGCCGCGTCATCGCCCGCGGGCGCACGCTGTCCCGCCAGCCGCTGCCCTACCAGCACGTTGTCACGGATCGACATGCCGGGAAACGGGTTGGGCTTCTGGAACACCATCCCCACCCGACGCCGCAGCTGCTCCGGCGCCACGCCGGCGGCATAGACGTCATGGCCGTCGAGCTCCACCCGGCCCTCCACGCGCGCCTCGGCCTGCAGCTCGTGCATGCGGTTGAGGCAGCGCAGGAACGTGGTCTTGCCACAGCCCGAAGGCCCGATGATCGCGGTGATCCTCGCCGCCGGCACGTGCAGCGAGATCCCCTCGAGCACCCGGCGCTCGCCATACCAGGCCGAGAGGCCCTCTACGCGCAGCTCGGGAGGAGCGTTGCCCATGCTCGACCCTCAGCCGTCGCGACGGCGCTCGTGCCGGCGCCGCAGGTGGATGGCCCACGCGCTCAGCACCGTCACCACGCACAGCAACGCCGGCACGCCCACCGCCGCGTCGGCCCGGCTCGCCGCCACCAGCGGAGCCACGGCCACGCGCGGGTCGAGGCCCATCCGCGGCACGTGCCCCACCACCAGCGTCACCAGCAGCGTCTCGCCCACCGCCCGCGACACCGCCACCAGGGCCGCCGACACCAGCCCCGGCGTCGCGGCCGGCACCACCACCACCCGTAGCATCCGTGCCCGCGTAGCCCCCAGCGCCAGCGCGGCCAGCCGCAGCTCACGAGGCACCGCCCGCAGCGCGCCCTCCGACAGCGCCGCCACCGTCGGCACGATCATCAGCGCCAGCGCCAGCGCAGCCCCCAGCGTGCTCGGCAGCTCGAGCCCCGGTACCAGCTGCGAGAGGAGCGGCCCCAGCACCGCCACCGCCAGCCATGCATGCACGATCGCCGGCAGCCCCGCGAGCAGCTCGAACGCCGGCTCGAGCCATCGGCGCAGCCCCGGGCTCGCGAGCTCGGCGAGGAACATCGCGGCCGCCAACCCCACCGGCACTGCCAGCACCACCGCAAGCCCCGTCACCACCAGCGTGCCCACCACGGCCGGCCACACCGGCACCGCCGCGCCCTCGGCCCACGACCACGCACCGCTGGCGAGCCCCGCCACCAGTGCCACCAGCAACAACACCGGCAGCGCCGCGCTCGCCCGCAACGCCAGGCCCACCACGCGCTCGCCCCATCCGGCCGCTGGCGGCGGCCACGGGGCGGCACCGCGGCCCGTGGGCAGCGGATGATCGGCTTGGGACTCGGACATTGCGACGGAGACCTTCGGGAGCGCTCGACCCTCGGCGCGTGCGTCGGAAGGACCGATCACCCGAGGCGCGACGTCGTTCGCATCGTATGCCCTCGATCCCGGCCACTGGAAGTAACGTTCGAGTGACAACATGCCCCCTCCGAGCCACGGCCGGAGCGAGCGAGCACGCACACCCGAGAAACGATGATCAGCGCGCCGCCAATCCTCGTTCGCCGGCCTCACCCTCCAGCTCACCGGCCTCGCCCTCTAGCTCGTCCTCGTCGTCGAGCTCGTCGTCGAGCTCGTCGTCCCCGGCCACGGCACTGGCCACGGTGAACCAGAAGATCGAGCCCTGCGGCCGCCGAGCGTCCACGCCGACCTGTCCACCCATCGCCTCCACCAGGTGCTTGACGATGGCCAGCCCCAGGCCCGTACCTCCCATGTCGCGCGCGCGCCCCGGGTCGACCCGATAGAACCGCTCGAACACGCGCCGGTGGTGCCGAGGGTCGATGCCAGGCCCGTCGTCGCGCACCTCCACCCGCAGCCGCGTGGCCTCGTCGCCCTCGCGCTCGAGCGCCACCACGTCCACCTCCACGTGGCCCCCGCCCTGCGTGTACTTGATCCCGTTGGACACGAGGTTGAACAGCACCTGCTCGAGCGCCTTGTCGTCGCCGGCCACCCACTGCTCGCCCGGCACCCGCGAGACCAACCCAATGCCCTTCTCGCCCGCCTGCAGCGCGAGCGCGGCGATCGTGCGCTCCACGAGCAGCGCCAGATCCACCGGCTCGATCACCAGCGGGTAGCGCCCGGCCTCGATGCGCGAGATGTCGAGCAGATCCGACACCAGCCGCCCCAGCCGCTCCGCGTGGCGCCAGAGCGCGTCGAGGAACGTCTTCGCGCGTTCGGGGTCCCGCAGCGCTCCCGCCATCAGCGTCTCGGCATTGGCCTGGATCACCGCCACCGGCGTGCGCAGCTCGTGCGAGACGTTGGCGATGAAGTCCTTGCGAATCGTCTCGAGCCGCCGCAGCTCCGTCACGTCGTGCAGCACCAGCACCGTGCCCCCGCCCTGCGGCGCGGTGGCATGGGCCTGGATCCGCCGGCGCGGACTCACCCCGAGGTCGAGCTCGGCGCTCGCCGGCTTGCCCTTGGCGGCCTCGTCGATGAGCTCCTGCAGCGCCGGCACCCGCACGAAATCGAGCAGCGATCGCCCCTCCACCGCCGCGGGCAGTCCCAGGAGCTGCCGCCCCGCGCGGTTGACCGTGTTGATGCGCAGCTCCGCGTCCAGGGCCAGCACCGCCTGCCCCATCGTCTCGAGCACCGTCTCGAACCGCTCGCGCTCGTTGCCGAGCAGCCGCACCGTGCGACGCAGGTCCTCGGCCAGCGCATCCACCGACATCGACGGCTCGCCCTCCCCGGGCACGCGCACCGCCCCCGCCTCGTGCTGCGCCGTGGCCACCAACGCCTGCAGGCTCCGCGACAAGAGCCGCGAGGCCACCAGGGCCAACAGCGCCGCCGCCACCAGGGCCGCCACTCCGCCGAGCCCCAGGATCCACCGCAGCTGCCGCACCTCGTCATCGACCTGCGCCAGCGGCACGCTCACTCGCACCACGCGCCCGCTGCCGTCGTCCATGCGCTGTGCCACGTACAGCATCTCGCTGCCCACCGTGGTGCTCTTGCGCCGGGCCACGCCCACCTCGCCCGCGCGTGCCGCCACCACCTCGGCCCGACCGCCGTGATCCTCGGCCAACGGCAGCGCCGCGAGCGAGAGCTCCGAGTCGCCGAGCAGCCGCCCGTCGGACCCGATCACCGTGACCCGCGCGTCCATGGCCTCACCGAAGCGATCCGCAATGGGATCGAGCCGGGCCCACACCGCCTCGGGCTCCGCGCCGCCCTGGGGTCCGAGGCCCTCGAGCACCTCGATCACCGCTCGCGTGTGACGCCCCAGCTCCTGCCGGATCCGCGAGTGCAGCGAGTCCCGCAGGCGGATCTCGAGGTAGATGCCGACCACCAGGTCGACCACGGTGACGAGCACCAGGGACGCCAGGAGCAGTCGCCGACGAAACCCCAGGCTCAAGGCTCGCCCGTCTTGCCCGGCTCGGACTGGAAGCGATAGCCCACGCCCCGCAATGTCTCGATGTAAGCGCTCGCCGGCCCGAGCTTCTTGCGGAGCCTTCGCACGTGCGTATCCACGGTGCGCGTGGTGACGTCGCCACTCATCTCCCAGACATGGTTGAGCAGCACCTCGCGGGTCTGCACCCGCCCGCGCCGCTGCACCAGCGTCTTGAGCAGGCGGAACTCGAGCGCAGTGAGCACCACCTCCTCGTCCTGCACCCACACCCGATGTCCCTCGGTGTCGAGTCGCAGGATGCCAAAGCGCAAGAGCTCGGGCTCCGCCGGCGCGGTGGCCTCGGTGCGGCGCAGGATCGCCCGGATCCGCAGCACCAGCTCGCGCACGCTGAACGGCTTGGTCACGTAGTCGTCGGCACCCACCTCGAAGCCCACCACGCGGTCGATGGGATCGCTCTTGGCGGTGAGCATGAGCACCGGGATCTTGCGAGTCTCGGGGCCCTGCCGCAGCTGGCGGCACACCTCGGTGCCCGAGATGTCCGGGAGCATGAGGTCGAGCACCACGAGATCCGGCGGCATCCCGCCGCGGATCTGCTCGAGCGCTTGGGCCCCCGTCCCTACCACCTTGGGCCGAAAGCCCTCTTGCTCGAGGTTGAACGCCACGGTGTGGGCGAGGTCGGCCTCGTCTTCCACGATGAGGATCTGCTCGGCCATGCGGCTCCGTCCGGGGTTTTACCTCAGCGCGCCCGCGGCGTGTGACGCCCCGGTGACGCCCTGGTAAACCCCCCGATTGCCGCCGGCCACCGCGGGCCCGGCGCTCAGCGGCTCAGTCGGCCTCGCACATGCTGCGCAGGTTCAGGCTGTTGAATGCCGTCGCCGGGGCGGCCGCGACGGACTCGAACTCCACGCCGCAGCGGCGCTGCACCGGCTTGCCGGTCTTGGCGTCGAGCACCACCGCACCGGTGTTCGCGGCCACGGCCACGTAGCGCCCGTCCGGCGACCAGATCACCTCGTTGTTGAACACCCCGGTCGAGAAGCTCCACTGCTCGTCGAGGGTCTCGCTGTCGTGCAGCGACAGCGACGTGCTCTGCCCACGCTGGTGGATCGACACGAACCGATCCCCCGAGGGCGAAGGCACGATGGTGCTGATGTCCCCGGTCGCCGAGACCTGCGTCTTGAGGTGGCGGCCGAAGTCCACGAACAGCTCCATCGTCGATCCGTTCCAGCGCACGCCGTAGTGACGACCGAAGCGATCGATGGCCAGCGGCGCCACCTTGCCCGGGGGGATCGGGTCGCCCTTGGCCATGATCACCTCCTGGCTGGGATCCTTGCGCAGCTCCTCGAGCGTGTAGTGGCGCAGCTTGTTGCCGCTGTCGAGCGTCCACATGATCGCGTCCTCGTGCCCCGGCCCGCCCTTGGCCAGGAGCCCCGCGCGAAACGACTGGTCGGCCACGATGTACGGCCCCTTGAAGCCCTTGGGACTCACCTCGAACAGGTGCACGTCGTTGTTGTGGCGCTCGATCAGCATCACGCCGCGCTCGGGCTCGAAGTGCATCGCCCGGATTGCGCCGTGGATCCCGGTCTCGTCGACGAGCACCTCGTCGCGCCAGCGATACAGCCGTACGCCTCCGGCTCCATCGATGAGGATCACGTGGTCGTCGTCGAAGAAGCGCACCTTGAGCGTGCCGAAGCTGGGATCGGACGGCAGCTCGACCCGCTTGCCGACGCCGTCGCGCAGCGCCTCCACGAACACGGGCCCGGACATGTACGCCCACACCACCCACTCGCCCGACGGCGAGATCGCCACCGACTGGGTCTGGAAGCTCTTGTAGCCCATGTAGTGGTGCGAGCGGCTCACGACGTCGTGCACGAACAGCCACGTACCGTGGCCCGCCGCCTGCACACCATGCGCCAGCGCCTGAGCACGGCCCTGGCTCACGAAGTCCATCGGGGCCGACGCGCGGGCATGCTGCGTGCCGTCGTCGATATCGACGAGCCACGAGAGCGACCCGTCGTGGGCGCTGACCAAGAGCTCGTGCTTGGACACGAATCCGAGGTTGGGTACGAGGTGGGACGGCATCTGGACCTGCAGCCGCATGTCGGCGCCGCTCTTGCCGAGCTCGACCACCAGGATCTCCCAGCTCGTCCCCGTGGGCTTGTCGACCACCGCAAAACGCCGGCCGTCGGGGGCCATCACCGCGGTCGTGTCGGACAGCGCGTTGGCGGACTCGACGATGGTGGGGTCGCCCACCCGCTCGATGCGGGGGGCCTTCTTGCCTTCGCCCTCGACCAGCTGCAACCGCTGGATCTCGGCCTTGTTGCTGGTGCCCCCGGAGGGAACGACCGCCACGAAGTGCTTGCCGTCGTCGGCCAGGCGCAGCGATGTGGGCCGGAACCGGCGCTCCTCGAGGCTCGTCAGCTCGGTGGCGCTGCGGTCGACGACGCGAATGCTGTGGTCGCGGAACAGCGCCAGGAGCCGCTCACCGCCAGGCAGCGTGTAGATCCCGAACAGCGGCTGGAACGGCGCCAGCGAGCCCAGCTCGGACACCTTGCCGCCCGGCTCCACGCCGAAGATCTTGGCGCCACCCGCCGAGTCCACGGCGGCCACCGTGAAGCCGCCCTTGCGGCGGGTCTCCACGCTGAGCTGCTGGGGGCCCTGCACCGGGATCACCACCGGCTCCAGGCTGCCGTCGAGCGCAGGCCACAGGCGGGTACCGCCGATCTGATCGCGGGTGACCGCCGCCTTGCCATCGCTCGACAGCACGACGAGGTCGATGTTGGACGTGTGGCCAGCCCCGGGCCGGCGCCACTTGGTGCTGTCGGTCCCGGCCTTGCCGTCGGCATCCGGGCCGGTGCCCTTGCTCTTGCCAGTGCCCTTGGTGGGGTCCTTGGTGTCGTGGCCGTGGTTGCGGCAGGCGACCGAGCCAAGCACGATGGCCAGCAGGGCCGCCCCGCACAAAGAACGAGCGCGCCCCCGAGGGGGGCGCGCGGCGTGGTGACGGTGCATCGGCCCCGTTTATTACAGGGTCTCGAGGTACTGCACCAGATCGCTGATCTGCTCGTCGGTCAGCTTGGCAACGCTGCCCATGCCGTGGATGTTGGCGTTGTCCTTGAGCATGGCCTGCAGCGTGCGCGCGCTGCCGTCATGGTAGTAGGGCGCGCTGTGGGCCAGGCCCACGAGCGAAGGCGTGTTGACCTCGGCGAGATCGGTGGCCAGGGGGTACGACTGCTCGTCGGTATAGAACGTGCCGTTGTGACAGCTGGCGCAGCCGGTGATGTCGCTCTCGAACAGCTCCTTGCCACGGACGACGGCGGTCGCATCCTCGACGGTGGGCTTGCGCGGCGCCGGGGTGGCCTCGAGGAACGCGGTCAGCTCCTTGGCCTGCTGGGCGTTGATGCCGGTGCCGCCCAAACGCACGACGGTGTTGGTGAGGCTGGACTTGAGGTCGGGATCCATCCCGTCCCACTTGTGGGGATGGGGGTCCTTACCGTCCATGCGTCCCGCAAGGAACGGGGTCTGCAGGTTCTTGCCCTGGAGGCGCCACGAGAGGCCATCGGCCCGCTCCTCGGCGTGGCAGCTCGCGCAGGCCATGGCACCGAAGGTGGAGATCTCCGAGGCGTTGCCGCGGCGGAACAGCTCCTGGCCACGCCGGGCCTCGTCGGTGAAGCGGCTGGTCGCCAGCTCGCTCGAGTGCGCGACCTCGGCAGGAGCGTTGGGGCTGGCCGGGTCGCCAGACAGGCGCACCACCTCGCGGGTGAGGCCGCAGAACACGAGCACGTGCCCGTCGTCGGAGTCGACCGCGAGGCCCTCGGGACCGCAGCCGCTCACGCGGTGCTGCCAGGTGGCGTGCACCGACGCCTGCGAGACATCGGCCACCGCCATCACGTCGTCGGAGCCGTAGCCCGCGACGTAGAGCGTGTCGGTGCGGCCGTCGTAGGCCATCGCGCGGGGCTGGTGGAGGTTGGTGGTGGCCATCGCCATCTGGACCACGCCCTCCTCGCCCGCATCGGGGGTGGAGAGGAACGCGAGGCGGTGATTGATGGGCGAGGTGAAGCCGTTGCCGCCGCCGTAGCCCGAGGACTCGACCTCGAAGTCGCCGCTGGCGAGGTGCGGCGAGCTGATCTGGTGCGGGACCACGGCGACGTTGTGGCCCACGTAGGTGGCCGCGAACGCGTTGCGGGCGAAGCTCTTGCCCTCGTCGCTCAGCGGGTTGGCCGGCGCCGGGGTGCCGAACTGGGCGTTGGCCCGCACGCCGGGGTCGAGCGAGACGAACGACATCTTGGGCTCGCTGCGCTGGAGATCGATGCGAGCCACCGCGCCGGTGGTGAGGAAGGTGACCAGCGCCTCGTGCCCCTGGGGCGACACGGCCACACCGCGCGGCTCGGGCCCGAGCTCGAGGTTCCAGCGGGGCATGCCGGTGCCGAGGTCGAACGCGGTGAGCGAGTGATCGGCGACGGTGGTGACGAGCAGGGTCTTGCCGTCGGGGGTGAGGGCCAGACCGAAGGGCTCGGCCTTGGTGGAGAAGCTGTCGACCTGCTGGAGGCCGCCGTCGGCGAGCGAGGCGACCACGATGCGGTCGCCCTGGCGGTCGCTCACGAACACGCGCTCGTTGGCGGTATCGACCACGAGCTGGGCGGCACCCGGGGCGATGTCGAGCTGGGCCAGCGAGGCGCCATTGGCATCGGTGCGGATCAGCTTGCCGCTGTCGGCGTCGACCACCACGGCGCCGCCGCGGATGGCGGCGATCTTGCTGCCCTGCAGCGAGGAGGGAACCGGGGTCGCGGCCGGAGCCTGGCCCTCGCCGACGGGCGCGCCTTCGAGGGTGAAGGGGGCGACGAAGTTGCCGCCCACGAAGGCCTGCTCGCTGGCGAAGTGCGGGGAGATGCTCTTGCTGCGGGCGTCGGCCATGCCGCCGGCGACGACGAGGGTGGAGCAGCAGAGGAGGGTGACAGTGCGAAGCGCTCTAGGCATGGCGGGTCCTTCAGACGACCGAAGCTGGGTTTTGTTCCACGCGCGACGAAGATTGATGGTCATTGTTCAAATCCCGCGTTTTCCAGTGATTCCGGCTAGATGGAGGCGATTTCGACCGCGGCTGGCCGGCTGGGATTCCGCGTGTGAGGGAAGCGGCGGACCGAGCCGGGGCCACCATCGGCCTGCAATCCGAAGGACCGGACGGACACCGTGGCCTTCGATTGCACGCCGAGGTCGTACCGGCTGGGGATCCCCCGCAGGGCGAAGCGCCGCGGCTCCGCGCCCATGGGCACCAGCAGGCACCATTGCCTCGTCATCGGCTGCCCGAACGCCCGAGGTGAGGATTCGATTTCACTCTCGCAACGAAAGCCGACCCCGCGCATCATCCGCAGCCCGCAAGGCTCGGTGGGGAGCAACCCGGGACAAAGTGCGGGTGATTGGCGAATCTCGGCCATGGAACGTTGAATCGACGGCGTTCGGAGCGGGTCGGACACGACAGGCGGCAAGCCGTCCCGAAGCCGACACGAGCCCGAAAAGAGTGGTCAGTGAGCACCCCCAGGGATCTCCTCGGGGGGTCCTCCGGGGTTCGGCGGTGGCCCCCTCCACGTATTTGGTCGGTGTCGACCTCTACCGTGCGCAAAGGCCTCGCGGGATGCTGGTCCCATGGAGCGAGCACGAGCGCGGGGGTGGTGTGTGGCCGCGGCGATGGTCGTGGGGCTCGCGGCGGGCTCGGCTCGGGCGGGCGGGCGGCTCGAGGGTGCGCGATCGGCCGTGCGGCCTTCATCGGCATCTCATCATCCGAGCGCGAGCCGACCATCGAGCATCTCCGGGGCTCCCGTGCGAGTGCACGTTCGAACGGCGCCGCCGTCCGTGCCCAGCTCGCGCCCGATGAGGATCACCACCACGGTGGTGGTGCGCCACATGCCGCCTCAGGCCGTGCCACCCCCGGTTCCGCTGGGGCCCGAGACTGGGCCGGTGAATCTGCAAGGGCCGCCGCCCAGGCCTCCGTTCCAGCGGTTCGTGCACCGGTGGCCCTACGAGGCGCGCGCGTCCGGCTGGGTGGTCGACCCGTGGACTGCTGGCCAGCGGCCGGATCAACGGCGGGTGACGGGGCGGCTCGAGACCGAGGGCGCGTACCTCTACAGAGGCCTGTGGCGCACCGGTGTTGCCGCTCGCGTGGGCACGCCGCGGGTCGACGTGGACACGCAGATGTCGTTCTACCTCGACGTGCCCAACCGCGATGCGCTCTACCTCGGCGACACCAGCATCAACATCGCGCCCGTGGCGGAGCCGCGGCTGGTGTGGCGAGTGGGGGCGGGCACGCGCTACATGCTCGATGCGCGGCTGCCCGGACCGGGGCCTCGCGAGTACGCGATGGGCTGGAACTTCAACACCAGCCTGGATGCGTTCCCGTGCAAGCCGTTCGTGATCTCGGCGCGGCTCGATCGCGGCACGCTCTATCACACGCCGGTGTGGCGGGCGCGAGCGACGGTGGGGATCGTGCGCGAGCGGTTCGAGCTCTACGCCGGCTACGAGCACACGCAGATCGAGCGGGTGGCGCTCGGCGGACCCACGGTGGGCCTGCGCCTGTGGCTGTGATGGAAGAAGGGCCCGCGCCTGGCGACGCGGGCCCTCGAGGGGCACCGAACGAGCTCGAGATCAGGCCGGGATCACGCAGGCACCCACGGCCTCGAAGCCCGGCGAGGGATCCTCGCTCCACGCCACGCACTCCTGGCCGCCCGCGGCGCCCGAGCACTGGGCGTTGCCCGCCTCGTCCTCGAGATCGCAGAACTCGGAGCAGCAGCCGAGCGAGCCGGTGCAGCTGGGAACGGTCTCGGCCGAGGCGCAGAACAGACCGGGGTCGCAGACGTTGATGAACTCGCAAGCGTCGCCGTAGACACCCAGCTCGCCGGAGGCATCGGGCACGCAGGTGAACACGTCGTCGATGCCGTAGCAGGCCTGGCCCTCGGGGCAGTCCTGCAGCAGGGGATCGCAGGCGGGCAGGCACAGCACGATCGCGCCGTCGTTGACGTTGACGCACGCGGTGCTCGGGTCCTCGCACACGGGGTTGGCCTCGTCACCGGTGCACATCGCCACGCAGGTGCCGATGTTGGTCTCGGGGTCGACGTCCCAACACATCGAGCCGAGGTCGCAGTCGTCGAGGCCGCTGACGCCGGTACCCTCGACCGTGCACTCGTCGCCGGGCTGCCCGGGGTTGTCGGCGAGGGGAGAGCAGCGCGTGGCGTTCCAGGAGTTGCCGCCGTCGTTGGCCCACGGCATGCACTTCTCGCCCGGATCGCAGTCCTGGGTGAAGATGTCGCACTCGAAGAACTGATCACCGTTGTCGAGCGGGCAGAGGAAGTTGCAGGTTCCGTCGCTGCCGGAGCTACCTTCGCTGGTGCTCGCCGGCTCGCCGGTCTCGGCGGGGCCCGAGCCCCCGAGGCTGGGATCGGCCGGGCCCTCGGTGTCGGTGTCGCCACCTTCGCTCGAGCCGCCTGGGGTCACTCCGCTCTCCTGGTCGTTGTTGCTGGGAGGGGGCTCGCAAGCGCCCAGCACCAGCCCAATTCCGATCCATACCGGCCACATGCTCCTGGTCTTCATCGTTTCGTCCCTTTCCGAGCACGCCGCTCTCGTCTCCGAGCGGTGCCGCGTTCGACAAAGAGGAGCATTCGTCATAACGAACAATCTTTCAATAACTAACGTAAGAAAAGATCATTTTAATCGTTTTATTGGTTTTATACGGCAGCCTCGTGGGTATTAGTTTGAGCTGCCCGCGTAAATCGCGCGAAGGAGTGCCGTATGCTTCGGGTGGTGTCCGTGCGGCTGAGCGTGGTGCTGGTCCACCATCCGGTGGTCGATCGGCGAGGGGACGAGATCACCTCGACGGTGGACCACCTCGACGTGATGGATGGGTCGCGGCTGTCGCTGACGTATCCGCTGCAGCGGCTGTGGGTGGTCAACCCCGTGCCTGCGCAGCAAGCCCTGGTGGAGCGGCTGATCCGGCACGGCACGCAGGCGGCCAATCGCGACGAGGCCCGCGGGGCGTTCTCGAAGACGGCATGGGCTCCGGATCTCGCGACGGTGATCGCCGAGCACGAGCGCGAGCTGGGCATGCGGCCGACGCTGGTGGCGACGAGCGCACGCGCGTCGGCGCGGGACGTGGGGCTGGCGATGGTGCGAGAGCGGCTGCGCGGCGGCGAGCCGATGCTGCTGCTGGTGGGCAAGGCGTGGGGGCTCGCGCCGCAGCTGCTCGAGGCGGCGGACGTGCGGCTCGAGCCGATCGACGCGGGCACCGGCTTCAACCACCTCTCGGTGCGCAGCGCGATGGCGATCCTGATCGACAGGCTGCTCGGCCCGCGCTGAGCCGGCGGGGCACGGCGGGGGCGTCAGGCCAGCACGCGGTCGAGGGTCTCCACGAGCACCTTGGAGGTGAGGGGCTTGTGGAGCACGGCGTTGGCCGAGGCCACCTTGGCGGGATCCTCGACGAAGCCCGAGAGGATGACGACGGGGAGATCGGGGTGGGTGAGGCGCAGCTGCTCGAGCACTCGCTCGCCGGAGATCCCGGGCATGGAGAGGTCGAGCAGCACGCCCTGGTAGGGCTCGGTGGCCTCGCGCACGCGGGCGAGGCCCTCGGAGCCGTCGGGAGCCTCGTCGACGACGAACCCGCGTCGCGTGAGCACCTTGCGGATGGCGCTGCGCACCAGCTTCTCGTCGTCGACGATGAGCAGGCGACCGCGTACGGCAGTGGCGGCGGCCTGTGGCGGCGCGGGTGGACGCACGGTCTGGTCGCCGAGGTCGAAGAGGGGCAGCGTGATGGTGAACGCGGTGCCGCGGGCGGGCGCGGAGTCGCAGGCGATGGTGCCCCCGAGGCTACGCACGACGGAGTAGGCGGTGGCGAGCCCGAGGCCGGTGCCCTGACCCGGCGCCTTGGTGGTGAAGAACGGCTCGCCCAGGCGGTGCAGGGTGGCCTCGTCCATGCCGCAGCCGTCGTCGCGCACGGCCAGCACGACGCGACGGTCGCGTCCGAGGCCCACCACGCGCAGCGCGAGCTCGACGCGACCGTCGTCGATGCCCTGGAGGGCGTCGCCGGCGTTGATGCAGAGGTTGAGCAGGAGCTGGCGCAGCGACGTGGGATCGCCCTGCACGCGGGCGCGCTGGACCTCGATCGTCTCGACCACGGTGATGCGGCCGCGGAAGATCCGGCGGCAGAGCGCAGCAACGTCGCGGGCGAGCTCGGCGAGATCGACGGGCTCGGTGCGATCGGTGGGGCCGCCGCGAGCGACGACCATGAGCTGCTCGACGAGCGCGGCGGAGGACAGCGCGACCTGCAGCGACTCCTGCAACGGCCCCCGCATCGCGTCGGGGGCCGCGGCGAGGCACTCCTCGAGGTTGGGGACGAGCGCGGCGAGGGCGTTGTTGAAGTTGTGAGCGATGCCAGCCGTGACGGCGCCGATGGCCTCGCGGGTCTGGGTGAGCTGGACCTGGCTGGCGAGGTTGCGCTGCTCGGTGACGTCGAGCGCCACGCCGCTCCACACCACCCCCTCGGGACCGTGGCGGGGCATGACGCGGGTTCGGATCCAGCGCCAGCGGTCGTCGCGATCGCGCAGGCGCAGCTCGTGCTCGAAGCTGGTGCGCTCGCGCTCGCCGGCCTCGAACGCCCGCCGGGCGGCAGGGAGGCCGTCGGGGTGCACACGGGCCAGCAACAGCATGGGGTCGGCCATCACCATGGGGGGATCGAGCCCGAGCAGCTCCATCATGCCGGAGCTGACGAAGGCGAGCTCGAAGCGGCCGTCGGGGTGGCGCAGCGCCTGGTAGATCACGCCGGGTACGGCCTCGGTGACACGCGCGAGCGTGGCGCGGCTGTGCTCGAGCGCGGCGGTGGTACGGCGCAGGTCTTCGAGGCTGGTGGTCAGCTCGGCGGTGCGGCTGCGCACAGCGGCCTCGAGCTCGTCGTTGACCTGCTGCAGCAGGCTCATGCGGCGTCGCTCGCTGGAGATGTCGCTGAGCGTGACGACGACGTGGGCGATCTCGCCGGTGGGAGCACTGCGTGGGATCGCGTTGGCGAGCAGCCAGCGGCGCTCGCTGCCTTCGCGGCGCACGCCCAGCACGACGTCGCGCTCGGGCTGGCCGGTGGCGAGCACGCGAACGAGCGGTCGCTCGCCGGCGGGGAACGGCGAGCCGTCGGGCCGTACCACGTCCCACGCGGCATCGAAGGCGGTGGCGCCGGGCAGCTCGTCGCGGCGCAGGCCCAAGAGCGAGAGCGCCTGCTCGTTGGCGTAGAGGATCTCGGAGGCGGGGCCCTGCACGAGCACACCGACGTCGAGGTCGTCGAGCAGCGCCGGGAGCTCGGCGGTCTTGGGCTCGCACGGCTCGGGCTCGGAGTCGCGTGAGCTCTGCGAGGGCTCGGCCACCGTCGTGCTGATTGTTGGAGACCCCGACGGGAATGGCAAGGCCTACACGGTGGGAGGCCCAGGAGGCCCGCAATGGCGACCGGTGCTCCCGGTGTATGTAGCGACCCTCACGGGATCACTCGGCGCAGCGGGATTCGAGCACGCGCGCCTCGCCGACGTCGACGGTTCGATCGGGGAAGCGCGAGCGCAGCAGCTCGGCCAGGTGGCCCGCAGCGCCATGGCTGACCCCCAGGTCTTGGCGGACGAGCGTCATCGCATTGCCCCCCTTGGTGCCGCGTAGGGCCTCGGCGAGGCCTTCGGCACCGCCATCGAGCCAGCGCTCGCGGTCCTCGGCGAGCGGGGGGACGCGACCACACGTGTGCCACTCGTCCTTCAATGGATCGACGCGATAGCAGCAGTGGTTGATCGGCAGGCCGTCGTCGTCGGGACGCCCGACCAGCTCGATCTCGAGCACGCCGTGCTTTTCGAGCAGGCGCGACAAGAGCTGGAGGCGCTCGAGGGTCTGCTGGGGTAGGCCCATTTGGGCCAGTATGTCGCTCACCCGGGTTCGATCGTCGGCGACGGCCTTCTTCATGCGAGCGAGCTCGCCGCGCAGCTGCCGGGCTTCCTCCTGGGCCTTGGTGAGCGCCGTGGTGGCGCGATCGTCCTCGGCCTGGCGAGCTTGCTGCTCGCGCGCTTCCGTGGCCGCGAGCGCGCGATCGGCCTGGTCGAGCTGCTGCTCGAGCCGCTCGGCATCGCGAGTGGTGTCGTCGAGGCGCTGCTCCTGAATGGTGGCGAACACGAACAGCACGACCATGAACACGTCGAGCAGCGGGAGGAGATCGAGCTGGTGACGACGACGGCGTGTCACGGGATCGCTACTCCCCGGGCTTGCTGGGCGGTGAGGCCGGTTCCTCGGCTTCGACGGCGGGCTTCGGCGACGGGCCGGGTGCCGGCGCGTCGGGGCGGTCGGTGGCGCCGGTGTCGAGCCCGTCGAGCAGCGCCTGACGTACGAGCAGCTGCGCACGGTCGAGCAGGCTCTCGCAGGCTCCGGCGATCGCCGAGAGCGCGAGCGCGCCCACGAGGCCCCAGAAGGTGGTTCCGAGCGCACTGGGCAAGCGGGCGCGGAAGCCCTCGAGATCGGTGGGGTCGGAGGCGACGAGCGAGAACACGGTGCCGAGGATCCCGAGGTGGACGGCGAACTGGGCGAAGCGCTCGACCCAGCCGATGCGACCGCCGAGGCGCACCAACACTTGCGCGGCGGGCTCGACCCGGTCGCCGGCCATGAGCCGGGCGATCTCCTCGAACGCGAGGTCGACGACGGGGGCCGACTCGAGCCGCCGGCGGATCGGGTGCTCGGGCGCGAGCTGCCGCCCGACCCGGCGCAGCACCTGCAGGCCGCCCGCGAGCACGTGGGCCTCTCGCTGCGCGGCGCGGAGCCACTGCAGCGAGCACCCGATCATCACCACGACGATGACGAGCACCGCGAGGCTCAAGGGATCGAACAGCGTCTGCTGGATCATCGGGGCCCGTCACTCGGAGTGGACGCGGACGTTGGTGAAGCCAGCGTCCCGCAGGCACTTGCGGAGCTCTTCGACGGTGCCGTGCCGGCCCTGGATCGCGTCGATGTCGACGGCAGCGGATGGCGTTCGAGCGAGCGAGGCACAGAGCTCGGCGCAGGGCACCGCGGCGGCCTGGCCTTGGCGGCACTGCTCGCCCTGCACCACGATGCCGATGCGGTCTCCGCCGGCCTCGCCGGCGACAGGGGCCTTCGACGAGGCGGCCGGGGCATCGGACGAGGGCGTGCCGAGCTCGCCGCCGGAGCCGAAGCCGGGCAGGCAGTCGTAGAGGTAGAGCGCCAAGAAGGCGATCAGCAGCACCACGCCCAAGAGCACCATGGGGCGACCGGGGCGCCGGTTGCGAGGGGAAGAGGAGCGCTCGGCCACGGTGGGACCGACCATGACGCATCGCCCGCGGCGGCGCAACCCGGGCGCGGCGGCGCAAACCGGGGCGCGGCAGGCCGCGCGGCCGCCGGGGCGGGCTTCAGCCCGGCGGTACGTACTCGTTGCAGGCCTGGTCGATGGTGGACACGGCGGCCTGGAAGAAATCGATGTAGTCCTGGGCGGTGCTGCAGACGTTGCCGTGGAGGCCGTGGTCGCCGAACATCGCGATGAATTCGGCCCAGTGCTCGCCGTTGGTCATGGCATTGTCGTCTCGGCAGCCGTCCCAGGCGGGAGTGAGGCCGAGCATCACGACGGCGCTCGGATCGCCGAGCTTGGCCGCTACCACGGCGTCGTACCACTGCTGGGGACCGACGGCGTCCTCGTAGTTGGGATCGTCGCTCATGAAGGTGACGACGAGGAGCGCGTCGTCGCGCAGGTAGCCCTCGTTGCAGCCGCCGGGGCCGTTGATGCCGGGCTGGAGCGCGGCGACCATCGAGTCCATCGGGCGCTCGGCGGAGTTGCCGGCCGTGCCGACCTGCGCGACGCAGGAGAACGTGCCGGCGAGATCGGGATCGGTCGCGTCCATGTAGCGGTGGCCGCCCTGCAGCGGACAGATCATGTTGCTCGCGTAGGCGCCCGCCGGGTTCACCACGCCGGCGCCCAACGTGCGGTCGCACTCCTCGAACATGGTCTGGCCGATGTAGGCGTTGCAGGTGTCCGAGGTCGGGTCGATGCCCATCCAGCCGTTGACGGTGTCGCAGCGGCCCCACTCGTCGGTGTCGGCGGCCATGACGTGGTAGTCGCTGTCGGGGGGCAGCGTGGTCTGGATCGCGTCGATGAAGCCGGGGAACGCCTCCACGAGCGCGGTCTGCTCGTTCTCCATGGAGACGGAGTTGTCGATGACGAACAGGAAGTCGACGGCGCGGCAGCCCTCGTCGGGCGTGACGCCGTCGTCGACACCGCCGGGGAGGTCGTGGAGGTCGTCGCCGTCGAGGGTGTCGTCGAGCCCGGTGTCGCTGCCCCCGCTGCCGCTGGCGCCGTCGGTGGCATCGCCTCCCACGCTGCCGATGCCGGAATTGTTGCTCGTGCCCTCGGCGCGGCCGCCCTCGGTGCCGCAGCCCACCACGAGCGCTCCGCCCGTCACCAACGCCAAGACCACGGATCGATTCATCGCCTCGCCCTCCGCCGTGCTCAATGGAACATGGCGGGGGCGGAATTCCAAGGCCCGGATCACATGTTGCGGCGGTACTGCCCACCAACGGCGTAGAGGGCCTGCGAGAGCTGGCCGAGCGTGCAGAGCTTGGCCGCGTGCATCAGCGCGTCGAAGGTGTTGCCGTGCTCGATCGCGGTGCGGCGCAGCCGCTCGAGCGCGGCGGGGGCCGTGGCAGCGTTGCGGGCCTTGAAGGCGTCGCGCGAGGCGATGGCGTACTGCTTCTCCTCGGGGGTGGAGCGGATGACCTCGGCGGGGACGATGGTGGGGCTGCCCTTGGGATCGAGGTAGGTGTTGACGCCGATGATCGGCATGGCGCCGCTGTGCTTGAGCGACTCGTAGTAGAGCGACTCCTCCTGGATCTTGGTGCGCTGGTACATGCGCTCCATGGCGCCGAGCACCCCGCCACGCTCGCTGATGCGGCGGAACTCGGTGAGCACGGCCTGCTCGACGAGCTCGGTGAGCTCCTCGATGACGAACGCGCCCTGCAGCGGGTTCTCGTTGCGGGAGAGGCCCAGCTCCTTGTTGATGATGAGCTGGATTGCCATCGCCCGCCGCACGCTCTCCTCGGTGGGGGTGGTGATGGCCTCGTCGTAGGCGTTGGTGTGGAGCGAATTGCAGTTGTCGTAGATCGCGTAGAGCGCCTGCAGCGTGGTGCGGATGTCGTTGAACGAGATCTCCTGGGCGTGGAGGCTGCGGCCGGAGGTCTGGATGTGGTACTTGAGCTTCTGCGAGCGGGGGTTGCCGCCGTACTTGAGCTTGATGGCCTTGGCCCAGATCCGCCGCGCGACGCGGCCGATCACGGCGTACTCGGGGTCGATGCCGTTGCTGAAGAAGAACGAGAGGTTGGGGGCGAAGTCATCGATGGCGAGGCCGCGCGAGAGGTAGTACTCGACGAAGGTGAAGCCGTTGGCGAGCGTGAACGCGAGCTGAGTGATGGGATTGGCGCCGGCCTCGGCGATGTGATAGCCGGAGATCGAGACGGAGTAGAAGTTGCGGACCTGGTGAGTGGTAAACCACTGCTGGATGTCGCCCATCATGCGCAGGGCGAACTCGGTGGAGAAGATGCAGGTGTTCTGGGCCTGGTCCTCCTTGAGGATGTCGGCCTGCACGGTGCCGCGCACCTTGGTGACCGTGTCGGCGGCGATCTTCTGGTAGGTCTCGGCGGAGAGGACGTCGTCGCCGGAGACGCCGAGGAGCAGGAGGCCGAGGCCGTCGTTGCCCTCGGGCAACGTCTGGTGGTTGCCCTCGGGGAGGGCGTCCCTGCCGTACAGCTGGTACTGCGGGCGCGGCAGGCCCTTGGCGGCGTAGATCTCGGAGATTCGGCGCTCGGTGGCCTCGACTGCGGCCTGGCCCTCGGCGCGGATGTGCTTCTCGCACTGCTGGTCGATGGCGGCATTCATGAAGAACGCGAGCAGCATCGGCGCGGGGCCGTTGATGGTCATGGAGACCGAGGTGCGCGGGTCGGCGAGGTCGAAGCCCGAGTAGAGCTTCTTGGCGTCGTCGACGTTGGCGACCGAGACGCCGGAGTTGCCGATCTTGCCGTAGATGTCGGGGCGGAGATCGGGGTCCTCGCCGTAGAGGGTGACCGAGTCGAACGCGGTGGAGAGCCGCTTGGCGGGCAAGCCACGCGAGACATAGTGAAAGCGACGGTTGGTACGTTCGGGGCCGCCTTCGCCGGCGAACATGCGGGTGGGGTCCTCGCCCTCGCGCTTGAGCGGGAACACGCCGGCGGCGAACGGGAACTCGCCGGGGACGTTCTCGGTGAGGATGAAGCGGAGGATCTCGCCCCAGTCCTCCCACCTGGGCAGGCAGACCTTGGGGACCTTGGTGTGCGAGAGCGACTCGGTGAAGAGGTCCTGCTCGACGACGTCGTCGCGCACGCCGAAGCGGTACTTGTCGGCGCGGTAGCGCTTGCGCTTGTGGGGCCAGTCCTGCAGCGCCTGCTTGCAGGCGTGGTCGAGCTGGGCCTCGAGGGTTTGGTAGCGACGCACGAGGTCGGCGAGGTACTCGGGCTCGCCCTCGATCACCTTGACGGCCTGGACGACGGCGTCGGAGCCGGTGTCGACGAGCTCGATCTTCTCGCGGCCGACGTTGGCGCGGAGCAGCTCGATGGTGCCGTGGAGCTGGAAGAGCGTGCGGGCGATGGCGCACTGGCGCTCGACGAACGCGTCGTAGGACTCGCTCTGCTCGACGATCTCGGCGAGGTAGCGCACCCGCTCGGGCGGGATCACGTGGTGCTTCTCGCTCTGCTCGGTGGTCGCGGGCTGCTGCGAGCGGCCTCCCGTGGGCAGGAAGGCGCCGGTCTTGTCGGCGATGACGTCCATGAGCCGGCGGTAGAGCGTGTCGGTGCCGGGATCGCCGAACTGCGAGGCGATGGTGCCGAACACGGGCATGTCGGCCTCGGCCACGTTCCAGCGCTGCTGGTTGCGCTTGACCTGCTTGCGCACATCGCGCAGAGCATCGAGGGAGCCGCGCTTGTCGAACTTGTTGATGGCGATGACGTCGGCGAAGTCGAGCATGTCGATCTTCTCGAGCTGGGTGGCCGCGCCGTACTCGGCAGTCATCACGTAGAGCGAGACGTCGCTGTGCTCGGTGATCTCGGTGTCGGACTGCCCGATGCCGGAGGTCTCGACGATGACGAGGTCGAAGCCGGCGGCCTTGCAGATCTCGATCGACTCGTGCACGTAGCGAGACAGCGCGAGGTTGCTCTGGCGGGTGGCGAGCGAGCGCATGTAGACCCGCGGGTCGTCGATGGAGTTCATGCGGATGCGGTCGCCGAGCAGCGCGCCGCCGGTCTTGCGCTTGCTGGGGTCGACCGAGACGATGGCGACGGTGGCCTCGGTGTGATCGACGAGGTAGCGCCGCACGAGCTCGTCGACGAGCGAGGACTTGCCCGAGCCGCCGGTGCCGGTGATGCCGAGCACGGGGATCTTGCGCTCGACGGCGGGGAGGTGGCGGGCGAGCTCGGCGTAGCGCTCGGGCTCGTTCTCGGCGGTGGACACGAGCCGGCCGATCACGTGGGGGTCGCGCGCGCGCAGCCCCGCGACTTGCTCGGGCGTGGGGGCGACGCTCGGGAAGTCGCACTGCTGCAACAAGTCGTCGATCATCCCCTGCAGGCCCATCGCGCGGCCGTCGTCGGGGGAGTAGATGCGGGCGATGCCGTAGGCGTGGAGCTCCTCGATCTCGCTGGGGAGGATCGTCCCGCCGCCGCCGCCGAAGATCTTGGTGTGGGAGCCGGCCTGCCGCAGCAGGTCGTGCATGTACTTGAAGAACTCGATGTGGCCGCCCTGGTAGGAGGTGATGGCGACGCCCTGCACGTCTTCCTGGATCGCGCAGTGGACGATCTCGGCGACCGAGCGGTTGTGGCCGAGGTGGATGACCTCGGCGCCCGAGCTCTGGAGGATCCGCCGCATCACGTTGATGGCGGCGTCGTGGCCGTCGAACAGCGAGGCCGCGGTCACCAGTCGCACGTGGTGCTGGGGGCGGTACGGAGCAGGCACGGCGGGCTTGTCGGCAGGGGTCCCATCCACGGTCCCTCGGAGATACCGCACGCGCATCGGGGGCGTCTACGATCGGGTGCACGGACGCGAGCGGTGCGCCGTGGACGAAACATCACGCGCCGGCCGGTCGCGCCCGCTCCATGCGCCCGGCGGGGGCTCTGGAGGGGGGAATGCGGTAGCGTTGCGGCGTGCTCGCGCGCCGACGAACGACCTTGAGCATCGCCATGGCCTTGCTCGGAGGGTGTGCTCCCACGCCGGACGAGGTGGTCGAGACGGGGGTGACCGACGATCCGACGAGCTCGACCGCTGGGTCGTCGACGGGCCTTGGGGGCTCCACGACCGACGGCTCGGCGACGGTCGCGTCGGCCGACGGCACCGGGACGAGCAGCGAGGGCACCACGCTGCTGCTCGACGGCACCACCACCACCACCGAGGGCTCGTCGAGCGGCGAGCCGATGGAGAGCAGCGGCACGACCACGGGCGGGATTCCGGACTGCCACCCGATCTTGGCCGAGCTGCTCTACGACCCGGACATGGGCGACAACAACAAGGAGTGGCTCCGACTCTACAACCCTTGTGCCGTGGAGATCGTGCTCGATGACTACAGCCTGGGCTGGGGCGGGATCGACTACACCGATACCGGGGTCAAGAATCTGGTGGGCTCGGTGGGCCCCGGCGAGTGCTTCGTCGTGGGCGGCGAGCTGTCCAACCCCGCCAACGCGGATCCGGTGCTCGATCAGGAATCGGACTTCCACAACGACATTCAGAACGGGCCGGACCCGGCGGACGGGATGGCACTGTTCTTCGGAGAGGCGGCGAGCATCACGAGCGCCACGATTCCCGTCGATGCGGTGATCTACGGCATGAACAACTCGAGCAACCTGCTCGACGCCGAGGGCAACGTGCCGGCGCCCCACGTGGGCGACGCAGCCGAGCGCCAGTCGATCCGCCGCACGACGCGGACGACGTGGGAGATCGCGTCCATTCCCACGCCCAACGACTGCCCCGCGCTCTGACCTGCCCGTGCTGCCGGCCTACGGCCGCTGCACGCCGCGGGTGCCCGCATGCGCGGCCACAGCCGCCACCGCGGGCCCGCCCCACAGGATGTTGCCGCGGAACGCGACGAAGAACATGCCGCTCGAGACCACGCGGTACTCCTCGGGTACGTCCTCGCGCGCGAGCGGGCTGTCGTACTGGCCGCCCACCACGATCGCGCCGAAGCCCCCGAGCCCGAAGCCCACGTCGCCCTGGAAGCCGACGGGGCCCCGCTGCATGTGGAAGTGGTTGCCCTGGACGTCGTTGCCCTCGCGGGTGGCGAGCTTGTACGTGAGCGCGGAGGTGATCTCGATGCTGGGCGCCCAGCGGCCCCGGCCCAGCCAGTAGCGGGCGGCGATGCCGAGGTTGCCCCACAGGTCGCCGGTGTCGCTGAAGATCACGCCGCCCTTGGGGCCCATCGACATGCGGGTGTAGCGGTTCTTGCCCTCGGTCTCGACCAGCGCGGGCAGGCTCAGCCAGAAGTCGTACTGCGCCCGCGCGCTGTGCCAGCGATCGACGGTGCCGCGGCTGACGTCGCCCTGCCGGGCACGGAACGCATACCCGCCCATCGCCTGCACCTCGAAGCTGTGGCGACAGGTGGGATCGGCGATGAGGCAGCGCCAGCGCACCGGCTCGCGCGGCGGCGGCGAGGCGGCTTCGACCCCGTGGCGGGTCCGCAGCGCGGCGAGATCTTCCTCGGTGTAGTAGGGCGGCCCCGAGCGCTCGGCGGCCACGCGCAGCTCGCCTTCGGTGGGCTGGGGCGGCTCGATCGGCACGTCGGTCGGTGCGACGTCGGTCGGTGCATCGGTGGGCACGGGCTCGATCGGTGCGTCGGTCGGCGCGACATCGGTCGGCGCGTCGGTTGGCGCGGGCTCGGCCGGCGGCGTGGGCTCGGTGGTCTCGCCGGGCGCGACCACGGTGGGCCGCTGCAGCGGTGGGGGCTCGGCGGGCGCGAGCCACCACGAGGCCGCGATCGCCGCGAGGGTGGGAAGGCTCGCGATCACAGGGCACCTCCCAGGGCCGCGCCGAGCAGCGCGAGCGCGATGATGGGACCGGCCGCGATGCCGTGGGCACGGAAGCCGAAGCTGATACGGGTGTCGCGGTCGAGGAAGTCGCCGGCCGCGTAGACGGCTCCCCAGCCGCCCCAGCCGAACGCGACCTCGGCGTGGGTGCCGATGAGCGGGACGCCCGAGGTGAGCACGGGGCTACGCACGCCGCCGAGCGTGAAGTCGATGTGCAGCGCATGGGGCCGCTGCGAGAGCCAGATCTGGTTGACCAGGCCCACGCGCACGGCCGGGGTGCGCTCGGTGTCGGACTTCTCGACGCCGCCGTCGCCGGACTGCACCACCACCGAGCCGGTGCCCAGCGTCCAGCCGCCCACGAGGCCCACGCCCCACGGGTGCCAGGCCTTGCGCTTGAACATCAGCGGGCGCACCACCAGGCCCCCGCGGAACCCGAAGTGCGCGTAGGGGATGTCGGGGCCCTTGTGGCTGGCGGGCGCCCGGATCCCGCCGGCGACCGTGGCATCGATGAGCAGCGATGCCTTGCAGTGGGTGTCGTCGACGAAGCAGAACGCCCCCTGCCCCACCGAGAGCAGCGGCGCCTTGCCCTTGCGCGGCTGGGTGGCGAACGCGGTGTCGGAGGGCGCGTCGGCCATGAAGAACGGACCGTAGTCCTCGTCTTCGTCGTTGGCCTTGGCGGCGACGTCGTTCGCGGGCGCGGCCTCGGGGGCCGCGGCCTCGGGCGCCGGTTCGAGTGGAGCGGCCGCTGGTGAGGCGGTCGAGCTGGACGGCGCCGCCGCGGCCTCGGCCTGCGGCGCCACCACGAGCAGGAATGAAGCGAGCAGAGCAGTCACGATGGAGCCGTCGAACGGGGAAGTGGAGCCCAGGGTACACCAGGCGAGGCCTCGGACGCCGAGACGACGTCCACCGGGCCCGCCGACGACGGCCGCGCCCGGCGATGGGAGCGAAGCGCGAGCGAGCCCCCCGCGGGCGAGTCGCTCGTGAGCGGGCCAACGGGGATGAACCGTCCCCCTTACGCCCCCGCGAGCCGAAAAGGCCCATCGGCGCCGCCACGCGATCCTCGTGCTCGAGCGCGTAAAGCGCCGGTTTCCATCCGGCCCTGACCCGGCCCTGGTGGCTCAGCGATCGAGATGCGGCACCACGAACGCGAGCGCCATGGCGGGCAGGGTGACGACGAACGTGAGCACGAAGTACGGCCCGTAGCCGAGCAGCTCGGCGAGCGCCCCGCTGGCCACGCCGGCGAGCGTGAAGCCGACGCTGGCGAGCGCGGTGAGCAGGGCCATGTGCGCGGCCTTGTGGGCGGGGTCGCAGCAGCGCATGAGGTAGACCATGAACACCGCGGTGCCGAGGCCCGCGCCGAAGTGCTCCACGGTGACCACGGCGGTGATGGTGGCGAGGCCGATGTCGGCCGGCTCGGGCCACAGGGCGAGCCCGGCGTAGAGGAGGTTGAGCACGTTCTGTGCGAGCAGGAACGGCCACACGAACCGGCGCATGCCGTAGCGGGCGATGAGCCAGCCGCCGAGCATGGTGGCCACGAACGAGGCGACCAGGCCCACCGTGCCGTTGGCGATGCCATAGTCGCCCAGGTCCATGCCGAGCTCGCGGTGGAGGAACGGCCAGCGCATCTTCTGGAGGAACGACTCGCCGGTGCGATAGAGCAGCACGAACGCCAGCACGACCTGCACGCGCGGCTGGTCGAGGAACGCGAGGAACGAGCGGGCGTAGGGCGAGTCGTGGCGGTCGAGCGCCCGCCGAACCCGCGCGACGTTGGCCAAGAGCAGCAGCACGGCGAGCAGCAGGCCGAGGCCGATCCAGCCCGGCAGCGACATCGCGCCGAGCCCGGGGATCGCGGCGAACCACTGCGCCACCACGGCGTCCCAGCCACGCGCATGGCCGATCCAGCCGAGCCCCACCACGCTGGCGACCACGAGCACCACCCGCGGGTTCAGGGCCCGGCGCAAGAGCTGGCCGCCCGGGCGCTGTGGCTGCTCCGGGCAGGGCAGCGCGAGCGCGTGGTAGACGGTGAGCGCCACCATCACGAGGAGCGAGAGACCCCACGCCAGCCGCCAGCCGTAGAGGTCGGCGACCACCAGGAGGGGACCCTGGACCGCGAGCATGGCGAGGCGATAGGCGGCGGCGCGATAGCCCACGTAGCGCGACTGGCCGGCCGGATCGAGGCCCTCGAGGTAGAAGCCGTCGATCGCGATGTCGTGGGTGGCGGAGACGATGGCCACCAGCATGAAGACCGCGGCGAGCAGCCACAGCGGCGCGTCCACGCCACCCACGAGCGTGAGCACGACGAGGAGCATGCAGAGCACGACCTCGGTGGCGAGCAGCCAGCGACGCTTGGTCTCGTAGCCGTCGACGAACGGGCCCCACAGGAACTTGAGGTTCCACGGCAGGTGGAGGATGGTGGTGAGCCCCAGCGTCGACAGGCTCATGCCCATCACCGTGAACAGGGCGTCGGCGGCCGAGTTGACGATGGTGTACGGAAAGCCCTCGGCGATGTAGGTGGTGGTGACCCAGCCCCACGGGTGCTTCCACCAGCGTGGTCGCGGCCCGGCTGCGGCTGCGGTCGCGGGCTCGGAGACAGGCGGGGGCGAGGACGACACCGGGGGGCATGATGCCCGATGCGGGGCGGGGGCCAAGAAAGCGGACGGAGGGCCTCGGGAGCCTGCGGACGCGAGCACGCCGGATTCACGCCCAGACCGCGAGCACGTGGCGCCAGGCGAGCGCAGCGGAGGCCGCGGCGAGGAGCACCAGCACGACTGCGACTACGCGGGCGTAGGCGGAGTCGGTGGCCCAGCGGGTCCAGGCGAGCCCCAGGCCCACGGCGAGCATGGGCATGAGCGGGACGAGGTAGCGGTGATCCGCGGCAGCGCCTCCGGTGGGCGTGCGGTGGGCGGCGATCAGCACGATCCACGGCAGCACGCCGAGGAGCCACCGACGCTCGCGGTGGGCGAAGAGGCCCGCGAGGCCCACGAGCATCACCGGGCACAGCGCGAGCACGCCGGCGCCCTCGCCCAGGCCCCACTGCGACCATAGACCGTAGAAAGGATTGCCATCGAAGGTGGCGGAGCGCTCGCGGGCGAACTCGAAGTTGGCGTGATGATCGTAGCCGAGGCTCCACGGCGAGCCGAACGCGGCCGCGTGATAGGCGAGCGTGGCGGCGACGATGGGGGCGGCACCGAGGAGCAGCCACGGCGCGAGCGCGAGCCAGCGGCGCGGCGGTGCGGTGGCGAGACCGAGGCCGAGCACGAGCAGCGCCACGAGGTAGTCGGCGGAGAACGCCCAGCCGGCGGCGAGGCCTGCGAGCACGAGCGGGGCGCGGCGCACGGTGGACGGGCCGTCGGAGGTCGGCGCGTCGAGGCCGAGCTCGAGCCCGAGCAGCGCCCAGATCGCGCAGGTGCCCGCGGTCACGTGGGAGAACAGCACCAGCGAGTACGGTCCCCAGAGGCACCCGAGGCCCAGGCTCGCCGCGGCGAAGGCCTGTGCGGCCGGGGTCGCGCCGCGGCGGCGCAGGAGCAGCAGCACGGCCGCGATGCCGAGCGCGCCCATCACCGCGCAGTGCAGCGCCACGAGCAGCGCGGTGCCCTGGAGCGCCAGCAGCGGAGGTGCTTGCTCGCTCGGCGCTCCGGTCTCCAAGGCCTTTTGCTGCTGCCGCTGGGATCGCACCGCATAGGTGTCCGCATAGCGCGGTGCCGCCGGTGAGACGACGACGTCCTTGGTCTCCATGCTCGTGCGCAGCAGCACCGGGTCGAGCTGCGCACCGAGCCACACCGCGGGCGCGGCCAAGAGCGCGGTGCCGGGGGGTCGATCGGAGTAGTCCTGGCCGTCGCGTCGCGCACGGTCGACCCACAGCGTCAGCGCGACCTCCTCGGCCAGCGCGGTGCGGCCGTGGAGCACCAGCGCACGGGCCAATGCGAGGTGCGAGCCGTCGTTGCTGCTCACCAGGCCCGGCGCGCAGGCGATCCACGAAAGGCCCAGCAGCACCAAGCCGAGCGCCGTGATCCGGCGCGAGCGAGAGCGTTCGGGCGAGGCCACCCGCGGCTACATCCCCTGCTGCACCAGCACCAGCGCGATCGCCCCCGGCAGCGCCTGGAGCACCAGGATGCTGCGCTTGGCGCTGTAGCCCCCGTAGAGCCCTACCGCCACCACGAACGCGAGCAGCACCATGGTGGTGGTCGGCTGCTTCGCGATCACCGACCACGCGATCGCGGCCGCGAGCGCGCCGTTGTACACGCCCTGGTTGGCCGCGAGCACCTTGGTGGTCTCGGCCTGCTCCGCCGTCTGCCCGAAGCGCTTGCGCACCCCCGGCGTGGTCCAGAGGAACGTCTCGAACACCATGAACACGACATGGAGCACCGCGACGACGATGGCGAAGGCGTTACCGATCACGCCTCATCTTGGGACGATCGCGGGCGATTAGTAAAGCGCCGGGGTGGCTGCCGACCCCAACCCTAGGCCGCGAACCCCGGCAGCCCCGCCAGGCGCTGGACGTGGTGGGTCTCGTCGCCGAGCACGGCGTTGAGCGCCAGCATGCGCTTGAAGTAGAGGCCGATGTCGTGCTCGTCGGTGATGCCGATGCCGCCGTGGAGCTGGATCGCCTGCTGCGAGACGAAGCGGCCCGAGCTGCCGAGCTTGGCCTTGGCGGCGCTCACGGAGCGGCGGCGCAGCGCATCGTCGGAGGCGTCGGCGTTCACCGTGGCCAGCACCGACATCGAGCGGAGCAGCTGCACCTCCACGAACATGTCGACCGCGCGGTGCTGCAGCACCTGGAACGAGCCGATCGGCACGCCGAACTGCCGGCGCTCCTTGAGGTGGGCGACCGTCATGTCGAGCATGGTCTGCGCCACGCCCACGCCCTCGGCACAGGCCGCCGCCGCCCCGAGGTCGAGCACACGCTCGAGCACGCCCGTGGCGGCCGGGCCGGGCGAGCCGAGGCGCCGGTCGTCGTCGATCGCGGCGCCTCGCAGGTGCAGCCGCGCGGCGCCTTGACCGTCGATCGTGCGCAGCGGCTGCCGCTCGACGCCCGTGCCGTCGGCGTCGACCACGAACAGCCCGAGCCCGTCGGGCGTGCGCGCCGAGACCACGAATTGGTGCGCCTGGTGGCCGCCGAGCACGAATTCCTTGTCGCCGGTGAGCCGCCAGCCCGAGCCGCTGCGCTCGGCCGTGGTGGTGGGCGCCGCGGCGTGGTGCCGCGAGTCTCGCTCGGCGAACGCCAGCGCCAGCGCGGTGCGGCCCTCGATCATCGGCGCGAGCCAGCGCTCGTGCTGCTCGGACCCGCCGGCGCGGGCGAGCGCGAGCCCGGCCAGCACCACCGAGGCGAGGTAGGGCTCGGGTGCCAGCGCGCGGCCGAGCCCCTCGAGGATGATCCCCACCTCCACCATGCCACCGCCGAAGCCGCCCACGTCCTCGGGGAACGGCACCGACAGCCAGCCGAGCTCGCCCATGTGGGCCCAGACCTCGGGGTCCCACGGCGCGCCCGCATGCCGCAGCTTGCGGAAGCGGGCCACGGGGGAGCGCTGCTTGATGAAGGTGGCGACCGTCTCGGCCAGGAGCTTCTGCTCGGGAGTGATCTCGAAGTCCATTGCTCGACGCTCCTCTCAACCCGCGGCAGGCAGCCCCAGGATCCACTTGGCGATGATGTTCTTCTGGATCTCGTTGGACCCGCCGAAGATGGTGTTGGCGCGCGCGTAGGAGAACTGCGGCGCGATGCCCTGCTCGGCCGCGGGGATCACCCCGGCCTCGTTGTACCAGGAGAGCGCGTCGAGCCCCATGATCTCCATGGCCAGCTCGTAGAGCTGCTGGTTGATCTCGGTGCCACGCAGCTTGAGGATCGACGACTCGGGCCCGGGTGCCTTGCCGTGCTGCGCCTCGGCCACGACGCGGTAGTTGGTCATCTTGAGCGCCTCGAGCTCGATCTCCAGGCGAGCGATCTTGGCGCGCCACACGTCGTGCTCGAGCAGCGGGCGGCCCTCGAGCGTGGTCTCGGCGGCGATGCGCTTGACCCGACGGAGCAGCCGCCCCGAGCTGCCCACCATGGCGAGCAGCGTGCGCTCGTGGCCGAGCAGCGCCTTGGCCACCGTCCAGCCGCCGTCGATGGGTCCGATCGCGTTGGCCTTGGGCACGCGCACGTTCTCGAAGAACGTGTCGCAGAACGCCGGCTGCTGCCCGATGGTGAGCATGGGCCGGGCTTCCACGCCCGGGGTCTTCATGTCGATGAGCAGGAACGTGATGCCGGATTGCTGCTTGACGCTGGGGTTGGTGCGTACGAGGCAGAAGATCCAGTCGGCGTACTGCGCATAGGTGGTCCAGGTCTTCTGGCCGTTGACGATGAAGTCGTCGCCGTCGCTGTCGGCTTTGACCTTCAGCGACGCGAGGTCGCTGCCCGCTTCGGGCTCGGAGTAGCCCTGGCACCATACTTCCTCGCCGGAGAGGATCTTGGGCAAGAAGCGAGCCTGCTGCTCGGCCGTGCCGAACTGGATGATCGCCGGGGCGACCATCATGAGCCCGAACGGCGAGAGCTGCGGCGTGCCGGCGAGCTCGAGCTCCTCGGTGAGGATGAAGCGCTGCGTGGGCGAGAACCCCGGACCTCCGAACTTCTTGGGCCAGCCCCAGGCGACCCAGCCCTTCTCGAAGAGGATCCGATGCCAACGCATGATGTCTTCCATCGAGAACGGCGCGTCGATCTCGGCCTTGGCAGCGAGATCGGCGGGGAGCGCCTCGCGGATGAAGCCGGCCACCCCGGCGCGGAAGGCTTCGTCCTCGGGGGAGAAGGAGAGGTCCATGGGGAGGGAGTCTACCGGATGGGTGGGGGGTGTCTACCGATCGGTTGTCCGTGGCGAAAAAGGCGCGTTATGTTGTTTACAACGGTTCTGTTGCACAACAGATTCGTTGTAAGGACCTGCCCCGACGAGCGCGGGCTCAATTACCCATGAGCCGCCGTATAGCTCTTCGTAGCCCTTTCATCGCCGCGGGCACGCCGGGCTGGCCTGCGTCCGACGCCACGCGGCGCCAGCCGTGGCCCGCGAGCACTCGTCCCTCCACTAGTCGGCGCTCGGCGGGTGAGAGCAGCTCGAGGCGCTCGCGATGCTCCTCCACGAAGCGCTGCAGCGCCAGCGCCACCGATTCGAACGTGCGCGGGCCGAGAGCGTAGGCGAACGCGAGCTCGCGGCAGCGCGCCGCGTCGAGCGGAGCGGGCGGCGGAAGGTCCACGCCGAGCGCATCCACCAATGCGGGATCGAGCAGCGTCTCGCCGTCGGCTTGCAAGAGCTCGAGCTGCCTCGGCAGGTCACGCGCGAGCTCGGCACGCAGCTCGGCGAGCAAGGCGTGCGCAGGCTCCGACTCCGCGCGCAGCATCATCACCGAGGGCTCGCCCGTGCGAGCACCTCGCGAGGCGGAGATCCGCACGAGCTCGTAGCCGAGGCGGCGGCGAAACGCGATCAGCTCGGACGTGGCTCCGAACATCGTTCCGAATAGATCTGGTGCATGCTCGCGATGCACGTGCTCCACCAACCGCCGCGCGAGCCCACGCCGGCGGAGCTCGGGATGGGTGGCGATCCGCACGCTCCGAATCATCCGCATGCTCGCGGCTTCACGCTTGCCGAGGTGCGCGACGAGAGCATCCGCCAGCGCGTGACCACGCAGCCGCATGCGCCCGTGCAAGACCTCGTCGGCGAGCGCCGCGGGCAGCTTGCCCTCGTGCGCGAGGATCGTGGCCCCGACCACCCGACTGCGATACGAGAGCGCATGCAGCTCGAGGTTCGGCGCGTCGAGCAGTCGATGCAGATCGCCGGGCGTGGTGCGGTAGTGAGCGTGGACCAAGAGGCCGAACAGCTCGCGCAGCATCGGCTCGTCGGCGAGCAGCTCGTCGCGATCGATCCGCACGGCCTCGATCGCATCGTCGCCCTCGATGATCTCGATCGCCACGCTCGCCGGCTCGGCGTCGAGCAGCAGCATGTCGAGCACCAGTCGTTCCAGCGGATCACCTTCGTCCCACCGGATCGGCTGCGAGAGCCCCAGGCGAGCCACTGGCACCGGACCGCGCTCGAGCCACTCGAGGAACCGCAACAAGAAGCCGCGCCCGGTGCCCTCGTAGCCATGGACGGTCGTCGCGAACGCGAGGTGAGCACCCGCGTGCCGCTCGACGAGCCTTCGCAGCATCGGCACGGGAAGCTGCGCGGCCTCATCGATCACGATCACGTCGAAGTCACGCTCGCCGTCGAACACCAGCTCCGCCAGCGGCACGAAGCGCACGCTCGACCCGCGGCTCGGCGCTTCATCAGTGTCCCCTGACTGCTCGCCACCGGCAAAGCGAAACACCTCTTGCGCCTGACCGCTCTCCGGCGCGCTCACTGCTACCTTCACTTCCGAGCGCTCGAGCAGCCGCCGCAGCGCGAGCCCCAGCGCGCTCGACTTGCCGCGCCCGCGGTCGGACAGCAACGCAATCCGCGTGGGACCCAAGCCCGACCACGCACGAACCAGCGCGTCGACCACCCGCGCTTGCTCTTCCGTACCGGTCACCTCGTGCGACGCCGCGCACAGCTCGATCCGCTCCCCCACCCCAACCTGCTCGACCCGCTCGCCCCGCGCCAGCGCTCGCTCCACATGCGCCTGAAATCGCATGCCCACGTCCTCGAACCCATGGGGCACCACCGCGAGCCCCGCCCGGCCCGAAGTCTCCGGCTCCGCCCCGACCTCGGACATCCGCAGCACGAGCGCCCCCCCACCCCACACCAGCCCATGGCACTGCCCGAGCACGTCCGCATCGACACCGCCATGAGCATCGAGCACCACCACGTCATACGAACGCCCGAGCCGCGTCGCCACGCGTCGGGCCGGCAGCGCCTCACACTCCGCCTGCACCCCCTCGTCCCCCACCCACAGCACCGCAGCTCCGCGTAGCGCCGCGAGCCCAGCCAGCGCCGCCTCGCACGTGGCCGCCCGGGTCCCGCGCAGCACGACGCAGCGCCGATGGCGAGCCGGGCGCTGCGGCACGGAGACCACGCGACCGGCACTCTACTGCATGACGGGCCGCTACTGCACGGTCACGCGCAGCTGCTTGAGCCCCCGGATCACCATGTTGGGGAGGCGCTCGATCTCCTGCTCGGGCAGCTCGAGCAGCTTGGTGTGCCGCAAGATCCCGTGGAAGGCTCGCCGCGCCTCCATCCGCGCCAGCGGTGCACCGATGCAGAAGTGCGGGCCGAAGCCGAACGAGACGTGCTCGGTGGCGTTGGTGCGCTGGAGATCGAAGCGGTGTGGGTCGGGGAAGCGCTCGCCATCGCGGTTGGCCACGATCGCCATGAAGTAGATCATCTGCCCGGCCTCGAACCGGTGACCGTGGAATTCGAAGCCCTCGGCCACGGCGCGCGTGTTGAGCGTGATCGACGGATCGAGGCGCAGCGTCTCCTCGACCCAGGTGTCGACCTTGCTCGGGTCGGCGCGCAGAGTCGCGAGCTGCTCGGGGTTGCGCAGCAGCTGCAAGAGCCCATTGGAGATCAAGAATGCAGTGGTGTCGTAGGCACCGGCCATGATGAAGGCTATGAGATCGAACAGCTCGTTCTCGGTGAGCGAGTCGCTGCCCTCGAGCGCCTGCACGAGCTCCGTCAGCATCTCCCCCTCGCGCGGCGCCTTGCGGCGCTCGGCGATGGCCTTCGTGAAGTACTCCTGGATGCTCGCTCGCGCCGAATCGACGCGCGCGATGACCTCTTCGCTGGTGAGCGCCCCGCTCAGCATGAGGTTGATCGTCGGCGTCCACGTATCGAACAGGTGCCAGTCGTGCTCGGGAATCCCCAGCATCTCGCAGATGATGGTCCGCGGCATGGGGAACGCCAGCTCGCTCACCAGCTCGAGCTCGCCGCGCTCGAGCGCTCGCTTCATGACCTCGTCGACCACGGCGTCGACGCGCGCCTGCAGCCGCTGGACGGCGCGGGGCTGGAACGCGTGGGCAGCGAGCGAGCGGATCCGACGATGCGCCGCGCCGTCGCGCATCACCATCCACTCGGCATACCAGTCCACGAGCGGGGTCACGCGCGCCTGCAGCTCGGGAGGGGTCAGGGCGCGCACGTAATCGGCCCGCGCGCTGATGAGCCGCGGATCTCGCTCGAGCGCCTTGACGTCGGCGTGGCTGCCCACGAGCCAGCCGTGGAGCCGCGGATCGAAGAACACGGGCGCCTCGGCGTGCATCCGATCGATCATCGGTACCGGGTCTTCCACGAACTGCGGTGACAGGAGATCGAGGGGGAGATCCATCGTGGCGGTCATGGGTTGCTCGTCGGGGTGGGCGGGTGGGCGGAAGCCGATTGTTCCGTCACGGGAAGGATCCGCGGCAGCGTGAGGCGAATACGGGCGCCGCGATCGAGGCCGGCGCTGTAGGCCTCGAGCGTGCCGTTCATGGTGCGCGCGGCGATGGCCGAGGTGTGCAGGCCGAAGCCATGGCCGTGGGCCTTGGTGGAGAAGCCGTGCCGAAACAGCTTGTCGAGGTGCACCTGGTCGATCCCGCAGCCGTCGTCCTCGACATCGAAGTGGATCCGCTGCTCGTCGGCCCACAAGCGAATGACGAGGTGGCGGGGGCGCTCGACGACCTCGAGCGCCTCGATCGAGTTGCGGATGAGGTTGGCCAGCACCTGCAGCGTGGCCTGCTTGTCGAGCATCACGACGCCGAGCTCCTCGAGCTCGAGCCGCAGCTCGATCACGCGGCTCTCGAGGTCGAGCTGGAACATCGTGAGCGTCTGGTGGACGAGCTCGTCGGGGCGAATGGGCTCGACCATGTCCCCGAGCTTGGCGAGGCTCTGCTGGGCCTCGACGATCGAGCGCATGAGCCCGATGTGCTTGCGCAGGCGCGCCAGCTCGTTGCGCAGCCGCTCCCGCTCGACCTCGAGCTCCTCGCCGAGCCGGCGCAGCAGCGTGGGGAGCTTCTGGCCCTTGGTGTCGTGGGTGAGGAATTCGACGAGCCGGGACTCGTTCTCCTCGAGCATCGCGACCGCACGACCGAGCAGGTGCAGGCGCGAGCTGTCGAGCTGCTTGGCGAGCGACTCCGACGCGACGTTGACGCTGTTGAGCACGTTGCCCACGTTGTGGAGCACACCGGTGGCGATCTCGGCCATGCCGGCGCGGTGCGAGGCCTCGACCAGCTCCCGGCGCAGGTCCTCCACGTGGGCCTCGGCCTCGTGCTGGAGCGTGACGTCGGTGAGGATGGAGATCATGCCCTGCGCGGCGCCGTCCTCGAGCGAGTACGACGTGATCTTGGTGGAGTACCAGCGGCGGCGGCCGTCGGGCGGGTCCTGGAACGTGTCGAGGTGCTGGGGCCTGCCGCTCGCACGCGCCCGCTCGAACAGGAGCTCGATCTTGCGCTGCTGCTCGGGCGGCAGCGAATGGCCCTGCCGGCGGCCGATGACATCCTCGCGACGAAACCCGCTCTCGATCCGATTGACGTAGATGATGTTCAGCTCGGGGTCCGTGATCATGATGATGCCCGGCGCTTGCCGGAGGGCCTCGGTCAGGATCTCGGCATCGATGGATGCTGTCATCGGCGCGGGTCTCCCGGGGCGAGGACGGAGCGCAGCCTGGCCGCCACGGCGCGCGCCTGGGCCACCAGCTCGGCCTGCTCGGATGCAAGCCCCGTGGCGTCGAGCCCATCGAGCAGCTGGGTCAGCTCGTCGAGCGCGACCGGCAGCTCGCGGAGGCGACCCTGCGGCCGGGCCATGTCGCGCTCGAGCGCAGTGAGCTGCTCACGACACAGCTCGAGCCGCTCGTCGAGCTGGTGGAGCTGCTGGCGCACGAGCCGATCGCGATGCCAGCGGGAGGTCGACGCGAGCGTGATCTGCTTGACCGAATTCGCATCGAACGGCTTGCGCAGCAGCATCAGCTTGTCCGACACACCGAGCTTCTGGACGATCTCCTCCCACGAGTAGTCGGAGTAGGCCGAGCACAGCACGATCTGGAGATTGGGATCGATGGCCCACAAGTGGGTGATGGTCTCCACGCCATCCCAGCCCGGCGGCATGCGGATGTCGATGAACGCGAGCGCGTATGCGTCGCCGTTGGCGACGGCGTCCTTGACGGTCGCGAGCGCCATCTCGCCCTGGAATGCGGAGTCGCAGCGGTAGCTGGGGAGCTCGAACGTCTCCTCCTTCTCATCGTCGCCGAACAGCTCGTCGGCCAGCGCATCGAGATCATCGGGCTCGCGCGGCGGCTGCAGTAACGAGCGGAAGTCCTGGTGGATGCCCTCGTTATCGTCGACGATGAGAACGCGATAGCTCGAGGACACGGGGTCCATTGGGATCCTATCGTACGATCGGTTACAGCTTCGGATGTGGCCCATTATGGACCGTGAGCGCACCCCGGACCCTAAACGGCGATCCGAGCGATGCTCTCGAGCACCGCTCGGGTCGCGGCTCGCTTCCGACCCCCGATGACGTCACGAGACCTCGATGCGCAGGGTTTGCAGTGCGCGGATCACCATGCTCGGTGCACGCTTGAATTCCTGCTCGGGCAGCGCGAGCCGCCGCGTTCGTGCAATCAGCCGCTGGAAGGCCAGGCGCGCCTCCATACGGGCAAGCGGAGCACCGATGCAGAAGTGTGCGCCGAACCCGAACGAAGTGTGATCACCAGCGTTGTGCCGGTCGACGTCGAAGCGGTTGGGGTCGGGGAAATACTCAGGGTCGCGATTGGCGACCTGCGGCAGGAAGTACGCCATCTGCCCGGGCTCGAACCGGTGCCCCTTGTAGTCGAAACCCTCGATCACGGTGCGGGTGTTGATGGTGATCGAGGGCTCGCAGCGCAGCGTCTCCTCGATCCAGCCGTCGATCTTGCGCGGGTCGGCCTTCACCGCGGCGAGCTGCTCGGGGTGCTGGAGCAGCAGGTAGAGCCCGTTGGAGATGAGGTACGCGGTGGTGTCGTAGGCCCCGACCATGATGAACACCACGAGGTCGATGATCTCGTCCTCGGTGAGCGAGTCCTCGCCGTCGATGGCCTGCACGAGGCTCGTGAGGATCTCGCCCTCTCGCGGCGCGCGGCGGCGCTCCGCGATGAGCCGCGTGAAGTACTCGTGGATCTGCGTCCGCGCGAGCGTCACGCGGTCGATGATCTCGGAGCTCGTCAGCGTGGCGCCGAGGATGTTGGTGATGGTGGGGTTCCACTCCGAGAGCAGCGCCATGTCGGCCTCGGGGATCCCCACCATCTCGCAGATCACGGTCCGCGGCAGCGGGAACGCGAGCTCGCCGAGCACCTCCATCTCGCCGCGTGCGAGCGCGGCATCGATGGCCGAGTCGATCACCTCGAGCATGCGCGCCTGCAAGCGCTCGATGTTGCGGGGCGTGAACGCGTGGGCGGCGAGCTGGCGCAGGCGGCGATGGTCGGCGCCGTCGCGCATCACCATCCACTCGCCGTACCAATCGGCCAGCGGGGTGGCGCGCTCCTTGAACTCGGGGGGCACCAGCGCGGTGACGTAGCCCTTGCGCTGGGCCGACAGGCGCGGCTCCTTCGCGAGCACCTTGGTGTCGTCGAGGCCGCCGATCATCCAGGCATGGAGCCGCGGGTCGAAGAAGATCGGAGACTCGGCGTACATCCGATCGATCATCGGCACCGGATCCTCGATGAAGCCGGGAGACAGGAGGTCGAGGGGTGGCGTCGAGGTGATCATGATGGGCTTCGTCCTTGCTGGCCTTCGTGGCCTCGGCAACCAGGCGTCACGGGATGACCCTGGGAACAGTGAGACGGATCCGGGCGCCCTTGTCGAGCCCTTCGCTGTAGGCCTCGAGGACGCCGTTCATGGTACGAGCAGCGATGTCCGAGGCTCGCAGCCCAAAACCCTGACCATTGGGCTTGGTGGTGAAGCCGTACTGAAACAGCTTGGCGTGGTGCTCGGGGTGGATGCCGCAGCCGTTGTCCTCCACGTCGAAGTGGAGCTTCTGGTCCTCGACATGCACGCGGATCGACAGCTCGCGCGGGCGATCGACGGCCTCGAGCGCTTCGATCGCGTTGCGGAGCACGTTGGCGAGCACCTGCAGCGCGGCCTGCTGGTCGAGCATCACGGTGCCCACGTCCGCGAGCTCGAGCCGCAGCAAGATCGCGTGATGGTCGATCTCGAGCTCGAACATCGTCAGCGTTCGCAGGACGAGCTCGCTGGGCCGGGTGGGCTCGGCCCTGTCGCTGAGCCCAGCGAGGCGCTGCTGCGCCTCGATGAACGCGCGTACGCGCCCGAGCAGCTCGTGCAACCGGAAGACCTCGGTGAAGAGCCGCTCGCGCTCGGCCTCGAGCTCCGCGCAGAGCTTGGTGAGCAGGGCGGGCAGCTTGCGACCCTTGGGGTCCTGGGTGAACAGCTCGGCGAGGTGGTCGCTGCCGCCCTCGAGCAGCGCCAGCGCGCGGCGCAGCAGGTGCAGCCGCGAGTGCTCGTGCTCCCTGGCCAGCACCTCGGCCGAGGTGTTGACGCTGTTGAGCACATTGCCCACCTCGTGGAGCACCTCGCTGGCGATCTCGGCCATCCCGGCGCGGTGCGAGGCCTCCATGAGCTCGCTGCGGAGCGCCTCGAGGCGCATCTCCGCGACGCGCTGACGGGTGATGTCGGTGACGATCGAGATCACGCCCGAGGCGGCGCCGTCGCTGGTCGCGTAGGTGGAGATCTGGTCGATGTACCAGCGGCGCTCGCCGGACGGGGGATCGAGGAACGCTTCGAAGCTCTGGGGCTCACCGGTCTCACGCGCGCGCCCCAGCACGATGTCGACCTTGTGCTGGTGCTCGAGCGGCAGCGAGTGGCCGTGCTTGCGACCGAGGACGTCCTCGAGCCGAAAGCCGTTCTCCACGCGGTTGCAATAGATGATGCAGAGCTCTGCGTCGGTGATGATGATGAGGCTGGGGGCCTGGCGTAAGGCCTCGTGCAGGACGTCGGCATCCATCATGGACGCAGGCATCGCCACTACCGCAGCTCGATGCGCAGCGACTTCCAGCCCCGCAGCAGCACGGTGGGCACGCGCTCGAGCTCCTGTGCGGGCAGCTGCAGCTCGCGGGTCTTCCCCAAGATCGTCTGGAATACCGTGCGGGCCTCCATGCGCGCGAGCGGTGCGCCGATGCAGTGGTGCGGGCCGAACCCGAACGTGGTGTGCTCGCGGGCGTTCTTGCGCTCGATGTCGAAGCGGTGGGGCTCGGGGAAGTGCTGCGGATCCCGGTTGGACGCGAGCGTGAGCAGGTAGACCATCTGCCCCGGCTCGAACCGGTGCCCCTCGTGCTCGAACGCCTCGATCACGAGGCGGGTGTTGATGGCGATCTGGGGGTCGCAGCGCAGCGTTTCCTCGATCCAGCCGTCGATCTTGGCTGGATCGGCCCGGACCGCGGCGAGCTGCTCGGGGTGCTCGAGCAGCAGCTTGAGCCCGCTGGCGATGAGGTGGGTCGTGGTGTCGTACCCGCCGGTCATGATGAACACGGAGAGGTCGATGATCTCGTCGACGGTCAGCGTGTCGCTGCCCTCGACCGCCTGCACGAGGCTCGTGAGGATCTCTCCGTCGCGCGGGGCACGACGTCGCTCTGCGATCAACGCCACGAAGTAGTCGTGGATCTGCGCGCGCGTGGCGAACACACCGTCGACGACCTCGTCGGTGTGGAGGCTCGCGGACAAGAGGTTGGTGACGGACGGGGTCCAGCGCGAGAACAGGTCGACGTCGGACTCGGGGATCCCCAGCATCTCGCAGATGATGGTGCGCGGCACCGGGAACGCCAGCTCGCCGAGCACCTCGAGCTCGCCGCGCGCGAGCCCGCCGTCGAGGATCGGCTCGGCGACCGCGACCACGCGGTCCCGCAGGCGGTCGACGTTGCGCGGCGTGAACGCGTGCGCCGCGAGCTGACGCAGCCGACGGTGGTCGGCACCGTCGCGCATGGTCATCCACTCGGCGTACCAGGCCACGAGCGGTGCGACCCGCTCCTGCAGCGGCGGAGGCGTGAGCGCGCTGACGTAGCCCGAGCGCGCGGCCGAGAGCCGCGGCTCCCGCTCGAGCGCCTTGGTGACGCGATGGCTGCCGACCATCCACCCGTTCACTCGTGGATCGAAGAAGACGGGCGCCTCGGCGTGCATCCTGTCGATCATCGGTACCGGGTTCTGGACGAACTCGGGCGACAACATGTCGAAGGGGAGGCTGGAATCCTGCATGGTCGTCTTGCTGCTCGTGGTGTCGTGGATGGCGGCCGCCGCGGCTAGCCGCCGGGGAGCCGGTCGACCTCTTCGGCCACGTAGGCTCGCAGCTCGTTGAGGTCGAAGGGCTTCTCGAACGTGCGGTTGGGAACCCGGCCCAAGAGCTCGCGTACGTCGTCGAGCAGCGCTCCACCGGTGATGAACGCGACGCGCTCCTCCATGCCGGGGCGCGCCTCGGCGAGCAGGTGGTGGAACTCCCAGCCGTTGACGCCCGGCATCATCACGTCGCACAGGATCACGTCGAAGCTCTCCTTGCGGCACAGCTCGAGCGCGACACGGGCGTTGGAGCAGCACGAGACCGCGTGCAGGCTCAGCGCCCGCTCGAGCATCGAGAGCATCATGGGCTCGTCGTCGATCACGAGGACCTTCCCGCGGCGCGACATGATGGTCTCGGTGGAGGACGGCACGTGCGCGACCAGCACCGGGCGCGCGCGCGGGGCAACCGGGAGCGTCACGGTGAACACCGCACCACGCTCCTCGCGGTTGCGTACGTCGATCGACCCGCCCATGTCGGCGATGAGGGTGTGGCAGATCGACAGCCCGAGCCCGGTACCCTTGTTGACGGGCTTGGTGGTGAAGAATGGATCGAAGATCCGCTCGAGGATCGTGTCGTCGATGCCGGGCCCGGTGTCGGCCACTTCGATCGACATCGACTCGGTGCCCACCAGGCGCGCGGAGATGGCGACGCGGGGCACGGGCTGGCGCTGCTCGGCCATCGCGTGCAGCGCGTTCTCGACCAGGTTGATGATCACCTGCTCGAGCTCGAAGCGCCGCCCCAGCACCGGGACGGCGCGGCTGGTATCGACGGAGATCTCGACGTGGGGGAGCAGCTGCGGCTGGATCATCCCCACCGCGGTCTCGACCGCCTGGTCGAGCTCGACGACCTCGGGGGCGGCCTCGCTGTGGCGCGCGAACATCCTGATGTTGCGGACCAGGCGGGTGATGCGGCTGGCCCCGATGGAGATCGCGTTGAGCAGCTGGGCCAGCTCCTGCTGGTTGCCCGGGGGCACGCCATCGCCGAGCTCGGCCAGCTCGTCCTGCATGAGCTCGGCGCTCGTGACGATGTAGCTCAGTGGGTTGTTGATCTCGTGGCAGAGGCCGGCCGCGAGCCGGCCCAGCCCCTCGAGCCGCTCGGCCTTGCGCAGGCGACTCTCCACGAGCGCACGGCTGGCCATCTCCTGGCGCAGGTGATCGGCCGCAGCGGCGAGCTCGCCCTTCTGCGCGGTGACGGATCGCTCGAGATCGTGCAGGCGCGCCCGATCGCGCTGCGCGTACAGCCACTTCTCGCACAGCGCACAGGCGAGCTGCTGGACCTCGAGGATGTCGAACGGCTTCTTGAGCACGAGCACGCGCTCGCGCCCGGGGAGCTGCTCGACCCGGTTCCGCCAGCTCCGCTCGGGATAGGCGGTGCACAGCACCACGTGGACGTCGGGATCGTTGTCCAGCACGCGCGCCGCCGCCTCCACGCCGTCCCAGCCCGGCGGCATGCGGACGTCCATGAACAGCAGGGCATAGGCCGCGTTGGCCTCGCGTGCCGCGAGCACCTGGGCCAGCGCCGCCTGCCCCTGCAGCGCGTGGTCGAGCGAGAACTCGGGGGCGGACGACTCGGTCGGTAGCCCGAACACCGACGCCGCGAGGTCGTCGAGGTCGTCCCGGCGGAGCTGGCTGTTCGCGAAGATCCGGCGGAAGTCGTCGTGAATCGACGGGTTGTCGTCGACGACGAGGATCCGGTAGGACTGCCCCACCGGCCGGGACTGGGGCGCCGCGGCGTTGGCGGGACCTCGCTCGTCCGGGGTCGCTTGGTAGGTCGGCGCTGCGGTCGAGAAGGGCATCATGGGACGATCCTCGGAAGGGTGAGACGGATCCGTGCACCGTGGCCGGGCCCGTCGCTGTGGGCCTCGAGCGTGCCGTTCATGGTGCGCGCGGCGATGGCCGAGGTGTGCAGGCCGAAGCCGTGACCGTTGGGCTTGGTGGAAAAACCGTGCTGGAACAGCTTCTCGAGGTGTTCCTGGTGGATGCCCGTGCCGTTGTCCTCGACGTCGAAGTAGACCTTCTGCTCGTCGGCCTCGAGGCGGATCACCAGCCGGCGCGAGCCCTCGATGAGCTCGAGCGCCTCGATCGCGTTGCGGATGAGGTTGGCCAGCACCTGCAGCGTGGCTTGCTTGTCGAGCAGCACGTCGCCGACCTCGGCGAGCTCGAGCTGCAGATCGATCAGGCGGCTCTCCATGTCGAGCTGGAACATCGTCAGGGTCTGGTGGACGAGCTCGTCGGGCTGGACGGGCTCGTTCATGTCGCCGAGCTTGGCGATGCTCTGCTGCGCCTCGACGATCGAGCGCATGAGCCCGATGTGCTTGCGCAGGCGCGACAGCTCGCTATGCAGCCGCTCCCGCTCGGCATCGAGCTCCTGGCCGAGCTTGCCGAGCAGGGCCGGGAGCTTGCGGCCCTTGGGGTCCTGGGTGAGGAATTCGGCGAGCCGGGCCTCGTTGTCCTCGAGCAACGACACGGTGCGGCCGAGCAGGTGCAGCCGTGAGCTCTCGAGCTCCTTCATCAGCGCCTCGGCCGAGACGTTGACGCTGTTGAGCACGTTGCCGACGTTGTGGAGCACGCCGGTGGCGATCTCGGCCATGCCGGCGCGATGCGAGGCCTGCAGCAGCTCCTGGCGGAGCCCTTCGATGCGCGTCTCCGCCGCTCGCTGGCGGGTGACCTCGGTGAAGATGGAGATCATCCCGCTGCCGGACTCGGTCGCGTACGCGGAGATCTGGTTGGAGTAATAGTGGCGCTCGCCGTCGGGCGCATCGAGGAAGGTCTCGTACTGCTGGGACTCGCCGGTGACGCGCGCGCGCTCGAACACCAGCTCGAGCTTGCGCCGCTGCTCGGGCCCCACGAAGCTGCCGTGCCGGTGGCCGATGACGTCCTCGGCCTTGTAGCCCATCGCGAAGCGATTGGCGTAGATGATGTTCATCTCGGCATCGGTGATGACGATGATACCGGGCGCATGGCGCAGAGCCTCGTGCAGGATCTCGGCGGTGATCGGCTGTGACGGCATCAGCTGGCGTCTCCCGATCGTGGAGCGGGGATCAACGCGGCCTGCAGCATGGCCGCGAGCTCACGAGCGTGCGCGACGAGCTCGTCGTGCTCGGCGGGCAGGCCGTCGTCGTTGGCGAGCCGGCCGAGCGTCTGCGTGAGGTCGTCGAGCGCGGCACGGAGGTCGGGCACGCGTTCGTGGACCGCACTCGAGCGAGCGAGCCCGGCCTCGAGCTCGGTGAGCTGCTCGCGACAGCGAGCCAGCCGTTCCTCGAGCTCGCCGAGCTGCTGACGCGCGAGCCGTTCACGATGCCAGCGCGAGGTGGTAGCGAGCGTGAGCTGCTTGACCGAATTGGCATCGAACGGCTTGCGCAAGAGCAGCAGCTTGTCGGAGACGCCGAGCTTCTGGACGATCTCCTCCCACGAGTAGTCGGAGTAGGCGGAGCACAGCACCATCTGGATGTTGGGGTCGATTTCCCACAGGTGGAGGATGGTCTCCACGCCGTCCCAGCCCGGGGGCATGCGAATGTCGATGAACGCGAGCGCGTACGCGTCGCCGTTGGCGACCGCGTCCTTGACGGTCTCCACCGCGGAGTTGCCCTGGAACGCGGAATCACAGCGATAGCTGGGGAGCTCGACGACGGGCGCCTCCGCGACCATCGCTCCGCCGAAGATCTCGGCGGCAAGCTCGTCGAGCTCGTCCGGACCGCGCCGGGGCTGCAACAGCGTGCGGAAGTCGTGGTGGATGCCTTCGTTGTCGTCGACGATGAGAACGCGATAGGTCGACAAGGCTGGGCTCACCGTCGCCATCGTACGACGGGTCGAGGGCCGGGATAAGATCGATCGTGGATTCCCTTACGACAGCGAGCCCTTGCGAGCATCGGAGCGATCGCCTTGGTAGTGCTCGAAACAATTCGGCGAGGAGCAAGGTGTTCCCCGCTGCGGCCTGCACCCACCAGGTACAACCAGGAAGCCCTACGTAGGTCGACGAAGTATCGTTCCACCGTTCGGGCCCGGCCGTCGAGCCTGCCTGCACGCTCGCGGAAGCGCGCGGCCGCTTTTGCATTGACCGGGATGGGGAGCACGGCGAGCGCAAGGCCGTGCAGAGTGATCTCCGCCTTCGTATCGCTCGACGCCTTGGAGGAAGCCGGATGCGAACGCGTGGAGTGACGGCGCGGCGGGCGTTACGTGCTGGCCCCTACAGCGCCGCAAGACGGCCTGGTTCGAGCGGAGCTACGGCGTTAGACTCTCGCCCATGCAGGCGTTCACACCGGAAGAAGAACGCGCTGAACAGGCGGCTCGCGTGAGGTCCATGCTGCAACGCTGGGTGCGGGAACCAGAGGGGACCGAGCCCGACTGGAGCATCGAGGATCTCGAGCCGCTGGCCCTTCGTCACGAGGCGGAGACCGAGACCGGGTCACCACGCTGATGAGACTCGTGCTCGACACCGGGATCTTGGGGCAGGTCGTGCATCCACGCCGGTACATCGAGGTCCGAGAGTGGCTGGGCAACGCCGTGGAAGCTCATGAGGTCCTCGTGAGCGAGATCTGCGACTACGAGCTGCGACGCGAGCTACTGAGGCTCGGTGCGATGCGCTCCCTGAGCCACCTCGACGAGATCTCGCGAGAGCTGAGGTACCTCCCTGTCACCACCACCACGTGGAGGGCAGCGGCCCGTCTCTGGGCAATGGCCCGGCGTGCAGGCAAGCCGACCGCGAGCCCGGATTCTCTCGATGGCGACGTATTGCTGGCCGCGCAAGCGCGTTCGGAAGACGCGACGATCGTGACCACGAATACGCGACACTTCGAGCTGTTCGCACCGGCGGTTGGCTGGGCGGACGTTCCCGCTTGATGGCTCGCTACCCTCAAGCATACGCGCGGACTCGACTGTAAGGCCGCAAGCCCTTGCCGCAGCGCGAGGCTCACGGTCATATGTGCCCTTGTCCTAGGGTGCCGACGGAGCGACGGCAAGGGGAAAATTGCGGCGCGGGGCCACCCACGCCTCTACCTCGGCGAGATCCTCGGCGCCGGCGAACTCTTCACGCGCGTCGGTGAGGATCCGCAGCGAGCTCTCGGCGAGCTCGAGCGCCCGCTGGCGCTCGCGGCCGCTCTCCCACAGCGCCCGGGCCAGCTCGAAGTCGGCGAACCACCGCTCGATGGGGGGCGCTCGACTGGCCTCCAAGATGGCGATGGCGCGCTCGAGCAGTAAAATGGCTCCATCGGCGTCGCCGGCCTCGCGCCGCACCTTCGCGAGGTTGAGGAGGCTCTTGGCGAGCTGCGGGTGGTCGGACCCAAGCAGCACCTCCTGGATCAGCAGGGCACGTGCGAACGCCCGCTTTGCCAGCTCCAGGTCGCCGCGCTCCTTGGCCGCTTTGCCGAGGCTGAGCAGGATGAGCGCTGCGTCGGGGTGCCGCTCTTCGGTCCAGGCGCCACAGCCCTCCACCGCCCGCTCGAATTTGGAAAGCGCGGCCCCCAGGTTCCTGAGCGTGTGGGCGGTGGACGGAAACATTCCCCCAAGCGGTGTTGACTGTGCCTCTCGAATACTTGCGCGCCCGTGCCAGACCCCCGGCAAGCGTGTCGAGCAATGCCTCCATCGACGACCACCGCTCATTCGGGCCAGCTGCTAGGCCCCTCGCACACGCGCGTTGCAGCCAGCTCGGGACGTTCCGGCCCTTTGGTGGTGCTCGCAGCCGGCCCCCCATGACATTGGCGGCGAGCTCCATCCACGTGTTTCCACCGAACGGCCGCTCGTCGTAGAGCGCTTCCCAGAGTGCAACACAGAAGGAGAACTGATCGGCCGCCGCGGTGAGCAACATACCGTCGAATTGCTCAGGTGCCATGTAGCTCGGCGTGCCGAGCAGGGCATCCGTTCGTGTGACCCGCATGGCGAGCGCGTCGACCGTGGGGCTCATCGACCGCTCCTCGGGAGCGAGCGTTGCATTGGGCCGCAGGCACGCGAGGCCAAAATCCATCACACGCACGCGACCATCGTCACCGACCATGACGTTGTCTGGCTTGAAATCGCGGTGCAAGAGTCCAGCCGCATGCGCAGCTACGAGACCCCTACCGGCCTCGAGCATGACCTCGAGCACCTCGTACCAGCCATGCCGCTTGGCAAGCCACTGGCTCAGCGTGCAACCGCGTACGAGCTCCATGGCCAGCCATACCTGCTCACCCTCGATGCCGACATCGAGGATGGTGACGACGTTTGGATGGGAGAGCTTGCCAAGCGTCTGCGCCTCGCGCAGCAAGCGAGTACGCGCGCTTGGACTCGAGGCACTACGCCGTAGCAGCTTGAGCGCGACATCGCGGTCGAGCTCTGGGTCGTGGGCGGCGTAGACGACTCCCATCCCCCCCGCACCGAGTTTTTGTCGCACGACGTAGCGCCCGATCACTGACCCACACGCAAGGGCGCCAACATGCGCGCTTTCGTCAGTGTCCATCACGTTACAGGTTACTCCCTCCACCCCGCCAGCGCCTACCCCCCGCGCAGCTCCGCCAGCTCCTCGCGCGCATGCATGCGCGTGGCGTTGTCGGGAACGTTGGGATCGTACAGCAACAGCACGCGCTCGTACTCCTGCTCGGCCTCCGCGGTGCGACCGAGCTCCCGGAGGATGCGCGCGAGCTCCAAGTGCGCGCGCTGCTGCGGCACGGCGAGCTCTGGCCTGGTGGTCTCCCAGAACTCGATCGAGCTGCGGTACTCGGCCATCGCGGCCTCGAGCCGCCCCACGTCGTGCAGGCACTCGGCGAACAGGCCGCGGACGAGCGCCGCTTCCTCGTCGCCCTCCGGGCCCATCGCCGTGAACCCGGCCATGGCGGCCTCGAACGGCGGCAGCGCCTCTTGGCAGTAGTCCAGCCAGTAGATGTTTCGCCCGATCTCGGCGGCGACGTGGGCATGCAGCGGGTGATCGGGCGCAGCCACGGCGTCGATCAGCGTCTCGGCACGTCGGGCCCACTCGAGCGCCAGATCGAGCTCGTCCACCGCGCGCAGGCCCCCCGAGAGCTCGAGCAAGAGATGGGCCACGTAGATCCCGTCGGTAGGCTCCACGTCGCCCACCACCGCGATCGCGAACGCCAGGCTCTCGACGGCGAGCTCGTCGCCCATGCCGATCGCGCGGCCGTGGGCGGCCCGGATCGCCACCTCGACGGTGGCGCCGCGATCGTCGGGCACACGCTCGACCTCGACCCATGCGTGGCGGATCCACTCGTCCAAGAGCTGCCCGTGATCCTCGCCGGCGGTGGTGGTCATGGCGATCGCGGCTCGGGCCGCGATCGACGGCACGTCGGCCTCGCGCGCGACGAAATACGCGCGGCGGTAGATCTCGCTCGCGGCCGCGTCATCGGCGAGCCGCCCGCGCCACAGCAGCACCTCGGCCCCCAGCGAGGGCTCGTCGGGGATCGTGGACCGGGGTGCAGCACGCTCGAGCAGCGCCGCGAGGCTCGCCCGGCTGTCGAGCCCCACCGAGGCGATCTCGGCGGCCTCTCGCAGCGCCTTCGCCTCGGCCGACGGCGGGTTGCCGTCGACGCGTGCCGCCGCCGCAGCGGGCTCGGGCGCGAGCGCGACGGGCTCGCTCGGGCGCGTGCTGCCCACCGCCACCCAGCCGGCGAGGCCCACCACGCCCACCAAGAGGCCCATGCCCCACCAGGCCGCATAGGAGCGCGGCTCCTCGAGCGCCCGCAGGAGCTCCACCATGCCGGGCCAGCGGGCGTCGGGCTCGCGGGCGAGCCCTCGCTCGAGCACGGCACGCAGCCGCGGCGAGATCTCGCGCATGCGCGCGTCGAAGCGGAGATCGTGCTTGGCCTGGTGGATCTGGGCGACGGTATCGCCCGCGAACGGCCGGGTGCCGCACAGCGCCTCGGTGAGCGCCACGCAGAACGCGTATTGATCGCTGCGCTCGTCGAGCTTGCCGCCCCGGTGCTGCTCCGGGGCCATGTACGCCGGCGTGCCCATCACCGTGCCGGTCATCGTCATCGACGACGGCTCGACCGGACCACCGTCCTCGACGCCCTCCTGCAGCGTGGATGGCTCGGCCCCGTGCAGCCACTGCGCGAGCCCGAAGTCGAGCACCTTGACCCCGCCGGCGCCGTCGACCACCACGTTGGCGGGCTTGAAATCGCGATGCACCACGCCGGCGGCATGCGCCGCGGCCAGGCCCGCGCCCGCGGCCCGGAACACGCGCAGCACCTCCTCGGGCGTGCGCGGGGTCCGAAGCCACGCAGCGAGGTCCTTGCCCTCGCACAGCTCCATCACGATGTACACGCCGTCCATTGGCACGTCGACCGGCCAGGCGTTGGTGGGGCTGTCATGGGCGTCGTAGCGGCCCACGTCGAACACGCCCACGACGTGAGGGTGGCTCACGCGGGCGAGCGCCGAGGCCTCGCGCTCGAGCCGTTCGAATGCCCGGCGATCGGTCGAGCCCATGCGGATGAGCTTGATCGCCACGCGCCGCCCGAGCTCGGGGTCTTCGGCCGCCATCACGACCCCGAGGCCGCCCGCGCCCAGGCGCTCGGCCAGGCGGTAGCGCGCGACATAGGGCGCTCGATCGGTGGGCATGACGGCGCGGCTCCGGGCTCCCCCAGCGTAACGGATCGCGCCGCCCCTGGGGCTCGCCTGCTCGCGATTCAGTGGCCCGCGGCCATCATCTGGCCGAACTTGGCGTTCAAGCCCGGATCGACCCCGAGCTTGGTACCCCACGCCTGCATCACCAGCATGTACGAGCCCATGTCGAGGCGATAGGCCGCGAGCGCCCCGTTGAAGTCACCGCCCTGCATGCGCTTCATGAGCCCCACGTAGTCCGAGAGCCGGGCCACGGGCTGCCCGGGGAACACCACCGGATCGGGGTCGCCGCCCTGCCCGGCCGCGAGCTGCTGCTGGGCGGCCTGGGCCTTGCGCATTTCCTCCTCTTGGTCGAGCCCCTTGCCCTGCATGAGGTTGTGGCTGAGCCGCGCCTCGGCGCTGTCGGGGTCGATGCCCTGGAGCTGCAGCTTGATGCGCGCCTGGGTCTGCGCGAACGCGAGGCCGAGCCGCGGGTCGCGGTTGATCGCGTCGTTCCAGCCCTCGACGTAGGCCGTCCCGCCGCCGACCATGGGGACGCCGTACTCGGCGGCGAGCGCCTGCAGCGACGCCGGGGCGCCGCCGAACGCCTGCATGGCGGCGCCCATGCGGCCCTGGTAGCCGCCCTGCATGGTCAGGAGATCGCGCTTCACACAGAACTCGGCGTAGGTCTCCATGTTGAGCCCGCCGATCATGCCGATCGAGCCCTTGGAGGTGGTGCCGCCCTCCTGGCCGTCGAGGATCCGCTCGCGCCATGCGTGCAGCTCGGCCGCCCGCGGATCGCCGGCGGGCACGAGCCGCAGCCACGTGCAGGCCAGCGCGTACGCGTAGCAGGTGAAGCCCTCGCGCGGGATCTGGCCGCGCAGGTACGCGAACAGCTGCTCCACCGAGGCCTGCGCGGCGGGGTTTCGGCGCGCGAGCTCGCCGAGCGCCACGATCGCCGCATCGACACACCAGTCGACGGGGCCGAGCGCGAGCGACTGCAGCACGCGGTGGCCGCTCGGGGCCGCCGCGATCACGAGCGCGGCGGCCACCTGCACGCGCGGCACCCAGTCGAGCGGGTGCACGTGCTCGGGCGCGGGCGGCGGAAACAGCATGGTGGCCAAGAGGTTCTGCGCCCATGGATCACCGAATTGCTGGGCGGTGGTGATCGCCGCGTCGGCCCAGCTCGGCAGGTGGTAGCGCTGCGCAGCGATGGCGGCCACCGCCTCGGCGGCGCGGGGATCGGGGGCGCCCAGGGCCGGCTGCGCCGCGGTGCCCTGGTACTGCCACAGCACGAAATCGACCTGCCCCTTGGGCGCGCGCGGGTCGGGGTTCTGGATCGATTCGAAGAAGGTCTTGAGGGTGAGCGTGATGCCGATCTCCGCCATCCGTAGGCGCCACGCGGTCTGCACGCTCGGCGACTCGATGTGGCTCACGTTCATGGTGACCGTGTCGCCGTTGGCCCCCTGGGGATCGGCGGCCGCCCGCGCCATGGTCTCGTCGGCAAAGTGCGCGGTCGCATCACCAGGGCCGGGGTGGTAGTCGACGAAGGCGAGGCGATCGGCAGGGGTGGTCATCGCGGGTAGAGAGTGCCGCGAGCAAATGTGACAGCGGGGGGCGAAATTCGCGGGTTTGGAGGGGCGCGGGGTGAGCGCACGCACGGGATGACGCGTGCTCGACAGCGGGGGCTGGGTAGTCGATGAGTTACGGGACAGTCACGAAAACATCTATTACGTCACGTAATGGTGTCATTCATGTTACGTGACGCGGTGAGTCCGCGGTCGCTCGATGCTCTCGCTCGCCCTCCTCCTCGCCACCTTCGCACCGGGCTCGCCGATCGAGCTCGACGAGCCTCTGCCTTCCGCCGAGCCCATGCCCGTGCCCGCAGCGGTGGATCCGATGGAGCCCGTCTCGCTGAAGACCGGGAGGTTCGTGCCCGGCTCGGGCTTCGAGCTGAAGTCGGAGGACGGACGCCACTCGCTGCGGATCCGCGCCCGCGTGCAGACGCGATACGACATCGAGGTCCCGCACGCAGCAGGCGAGCAGACCGAGCAGCTGCTGCAGATCCGCCGCATGCGGCTGCAGCTCCATGGCCACGTGTTCGGCGAGCACAACCGCTACTACATCCAATTCGGATTCTCGCCGCGCGACATGACGGGCGGGCTCGTGGTGGGCGACGGCAGCATCCGCCGCAACCCGGTCCGCGACGCGCGGCTCGAATTCGACTACCTGCGCGACTTCACGGTGTGGGTGGGCCAGATGAAGGTGCCGTTCAGCCGCCAGCGCGTCACCTCGTCGGGCGACCAGCAATTCGTCGATCGCTCGCTGGCCAACGAGACGTTCAACCTGGATCGCGACATCGGGATCCAGGCGCGCTCGCAGGACCTCGGAGGCCTCGGAGGGCGACTCGGGTACCAGGCCGGCGTGTTCATGGGTGACGGGCGCAACGCGTTCGAGCTCGACACGCTCGGCATGCTCTACGTGGCGCGGATCGAGGTGCGGCCGCTCGGGGCGTTCGAGGAGAGCGACGAGCCCGATCTCGCACGCACGCCCAAGCCTCGCTTCACGCTCGCCGGAGCGTACGCCTATCACGACGATGCGCCCGGTGACCGCGGCGTGCAGGGCAGTGTGCCCGCCGATGGCGGCACCACCGACATCCACCACGCCACCGCCGACTTCGTCGGCAAGTGGAAGGGCCTGTCGGTGCATGGCGCGTTCCACTGGCGAAAGGCACGACGCCGCAACCCGGGCGATGCGGTCGACGAGATGGGCATGCCGATTCCGGTGGCCCCGCCCCTCGACGCGCTCGGCTGGCTCGGCCAGGTCGGCTGGTTGCTGCCGACGATCAACCTCGAGCTCGTCGGGAGGTACTCGGGCGTGCGCCGACTCGGTGACCGCAGCGGCGAGCTGGCGTTTCGCGACGAGCTGGGTGGCGGCGTGGGCTACTATTTCTTCCGCCACGGGCTCAAGCTGCAGCTCGACTACTTCCGGCTGTGGAACGCGAATCTCGGAGCGACCGCAGGGGAGGCGATCCGCAACGGGACCGATCGCGTGCGTCTGCAGCTCCAGCTCGCGTTCTAGCGCCGGCGAGGCGTTGCGTGGCGGCACGGATCGGGTGCTGCTGCCATGCTAGCATCGCACCGATGAGCATCACCGCGCTGCGTCGGTGCGCGTTCGCGGCCTTGCTGGCTGCGTCGGCGCAGTGCGTCCCGCAGCGCGAGGCGAAGCGGCCCGAGCCGGCCACGACCGCGCCGGCCACCGACACCGTGCGACCGCGAGTGGTCGTGTTGCTCGTCGTCGATCAGCTGCCGAGCTGGAGCTTCGACGCGCAGCGTGCCGCGCTCGCTGGCGGGATCGCGCGATTGCTCGAGCGCGGAGCCTACTGGCCGCACGCGCGCTATCCGTATGCCGCAACCCACACCGCGCCGGGGCACGCGACCATCGGCACGGGAGCACCGCCCTCGGTGCACGGCATCGTCGCGAATCGATGGATCGATCCGATCGGCGGCGAGCTGCGGGAGATCGGCGAGGATCCGACCCACCTCGTGCTCGATCCGCGAGGCGGGCCGCCGCGTGCACCGGGCATCTCCAACTCGACGCTCGAGGTCGATGGGCTCGCGGAGGCCCTCCACGCCGGGCATGGTGCGGGGGGAAGCGCGATCGCGATCGGGCTCAAGGCACGCGCGGCGATCCACGTGCTCGGCAAGCATCCCGATCTCGCGCTGTGGTTCGACAACGAGAGCGGCGCGCTGACCAGCAGCCTTGCGTTCGTGGAGACGCTGCCGCCGTGGGTGCTCGCGTTCGCGAAGGCGCACCCGCGCGATGCCCTGCTCGCGCAGCCGTGGCCCGCCGAGGAGCCCGAGCGACTCGCCGCGCTGGCGGGTGGGCCCGACGACCGCCCCGGCGAGGGCAACCCGTATGGGCTGGGCGCAATGTACCCTCATGAGCTCGCGTCCGCCACGAATCCGGCGAAGGCGTTCGCCTACACGCCGATGGCGAGCACGCTGTTGGTCGATGCGGCGATCGCCGCGATCGATGGTGCGGGGCTCGGCGACGACGAGGTGCCCGACCTGCTCGCGGTCACGTTCTCGGCGCACGACTATGCCGGCCACGCGTGGTGCCAGGAGTCGTGGGAGCGCGTCGATCACCTGCTGCGGCTCGATCGAGACGTCGGCCGCCTGCTGGACGCGCTCGATCACGCCGTCGGCCGCGAGCACTACGCGGTCGTGCTCACCAGCGACCACGGATCCACGCCCTCGCTCGCGCTGGCCGGGCCCGACGCCAAGCTCGTGCTCGCCGACGACGTGGGCAAGGCCGCTGCGGCCGCCGCGGAGCGGGTGCTCGGACCCGGGCGCTGGGTCGCCGGTACTACGGTGGCCGGCGTGACCGCGAGCCCCGAGCTCGAGGCGCTCGACGGCGAGCGACGGGGTCGCGCGCTCACGGCGATGGTCGCCGCGATCTCGGCGCTGCCCGGGATCGGCTTCGTCGCGCGTACCGATCACCTCGAAGGCCGCTGCGACGAGCGGAAGGGGACCGAGGCGCTGGCCTGTCGCAGCGTGTTTCCGGGGCGCAGCGGCGCCATCTTCACCGCCGCGGCCCAGGGCTCGTTGCTCAACGACGACGCGAGCGAGTGCACCGCCCACGGCTCGCCGAACACGTACGATCGCGAGGTACCGCTGGTGATCGTGGCGCCCGGCATGGCGCCCGGCGAGGTCTCCGACGAGGTCTCGATGCTGCGCGTGGCGCCAACGATCGCGTCGCTGCTCGGCGTACCGCCCCCGGCGGCCGCCTCCGAGCCGGCGCTGCTGCGCTGACGGCCGAGCTCCGAGCTAGAAGTGGAGCTGCAGCTGTACGCGGACCCTGTCCGTCCCGTGGAGGGCGGCGTCGGTGCGACTGATGCCCATGGTGTCGTCCCACAAGCGGAAGTAGTCGAGCTGCAGCTTGAGCTCGTGCCCCACGATGTACCAGTTCAAGCCGCCACCCACTTCGTCGGAATCGTGCAGGCTCGATGTGCCGAAGGCCTGACGAACGAGACCATAGCGCCCCACGACCTCCACCGGGATCTTCGGCAGGAGCCAGCCGAGCTGCCCAAACCAGCCCAGGCCCTGCCGCGCAGCCGCGGTCGGGATCGGCACGCCCATGTCGTCGAGCAGGCCGCCGCTGCGACGGTCGAACCCGCGCCGCATGTGCATCGCGCTGGTGAACGACACGCCGTACCACTTGAACATGATGTCGGCGTTGGCGTGGTGGAAGTTGGTGGTCCCGCCATCGGCCGGTAGATCGCCGACGTTGCCGCGCGCAGCGTGGGCCCGGTCCTGGTAGGCATAGGCGGCCGCGAGGCTGAGGCCGGGCTTCTTGGAGCGCGCGATGTCACCCTCGGTATAGTCGTCGAACTTCCCGAACGGCAGCACCTCGACGCGACCGGTATAGAGCAGGCCGTGGTCGCTGAGCTCGAACGCGTTGCGACCCTCGCCCATGAATACGCCGGCGTAGTAGGCCAGGCGACCGCCGAGACCAAAGAGATCCTTGGACATCGCCAGCACGCCGATGTCGCGATCGAGGTTGAACTCGGCGCTCACGATCGAGCGGTCGACCATGTTCATGTTCGCCGAGGAGACCACGCGCTGGCGGCTGAACGGCACCTTCGTCTGGCCCATCCACACGGTGAAGTCGCGCAGCCGATCGAATTCCAGGCGAGCGTCGCGTAGCGGGTTGCGGCGGATGCTGCCCTGCTCGTTGGGCAGATCGTTCTGCATGTCGCGCGGAGAGAAGCCGAACTGGAAGTGGTACTTCACGTGAGGGCTGAATACGTTGCCCATCAGCACCACGCGCGCGCGCCGGATCTGCAGCGAGCTCTGAGTGTCGGTCATCGGCCGGTTGGGATGCTCGAGGTCGTAGCGGAACTGGATGCGACCGCGCAGCTGCAGCGAGAAACGGCCGTCCTTGCTCGACAGCGTCCAGCCCTTGCCGATCTTGTACTTGGACTGAAAATCGTCGGACTCGTCGCCGAGCTTGGCGTTCCAGACCGTCGCCTCGGTCTTCGCCACCGCGGGCGGGCGCTGGTAACCATGCGCGACTGGCGCGATCGCCTGCGTTTCGGCGGGCGCGGTGCTCGACGATGGATCGGGTGGTGTGGGCTCGGGCGTGGGCTTGGCGGGCGCGGGCTCTTCCGGCAGGGGCTCGACGGGCGCAGGCTCGACGAGTGTGGGCTCGAAGGGCGCGGGCTCGAAGGGCATGGGCTCCTCGGGCACGGGCTCCTCGGGCATGGGCTCGGCCGGGGCGACATCGGACACCGGAGGCTCGAGCGAAGCACGCGCAGCGAGCTCTGGAGCGACGATGAGTGCGAGCAGGGTGGGTAGAACCACGGCGCCACACTAATCGGCGCACGTCGCTCGACCGAGACGTCGATGTAACGAATGCGAGACAAGTGGGACCCTCACCAGGGTCCGACACATTCCCGTTACATTGGGACCCTATCCTGCAGCTCGGGTTCTAGGCAGTTGCGTCCTCGTCGTCTTCGGACGAGTCGGAGGCCAAGTCCTCGCTCGGGTCATTGGGTCGCTGCAGCGCGGGACCCATTGCTTCCGCGCTTCGCCCGCCGAACAAGCCGTAGAGCGCGGGCAGCACGACCAACGTCAGCAGCGTCGACGAGATCACCCCGCCGATGACGACGACCGCGAGCGGGCGCTGGACCTCCGCGCCGAAGCCGGTGTTGAGCGCCATGGGAAGGAACCCCAGGCTCGCCACGAGCGCGGTCATCAGTACCGGTCGCAGACGCTCGTCCGCGGCATGCTCGATGGCGGCCCGCAGCGGCATGCCCGACGCGAGGCACTGTCGCACCCGTGACACGAGCACCATGTCACCGAGCACCGAGACCCCCGAGAGCGCGATGAACCCCACTCCCGCGGAGATGCTGAACGGCATGTCGAGCAGCGACAGGGCCACGACACCGCCCACTGCGGCGAACGGGACGCCCGTGAACACCCGCACCGCATCGAGCACGCGGCGGTAGGTCAGGTAGAGCAGCACGAAGATGCATGTGAGGGCGATCGGAACCACGATCATCAAGCGCTGACGGGCCTGCTCGAGGTGCTCGAATTGCCCGCCCCATCGCACGTAGTAGCCACTCGGAAGCTCCACCGCTTCGGCGATCGCGGCGCGGGCTTCCTCGACGAAGCCGCCCACGTCGCGCCCGCGCACGTTCGCCTGCACGACGATGCGCCGCTTGCCCCACTCGTGCTGGATGCTCGAAGGGCCCTCGATCAGCTCGATTCGTGCCAGCCGTCCGAGCGGGATGCGGTCGCCATTGGCCGCGGTCACGAGCAGCCGTGCGACGCTGTCGACGTCCGTGCGGTGACGATCGTCGATGCGCAAGGCAATGGGAACGCGAAGCTGCCCGTCCTGCATGACGCCGACCTCCCGAGTGCCGAGCGCTTCCACGACCCCCAGGACCTCCTTGGCCGCAATTCCGTGGCGAGCGATGGCCTGACGGTCGACCTCGATCTCGAGCACGGGCTGGCCCGTGACCTGCTCGATGAGCACGTCAGCCGCGCCTGGCACGCGTACGAGCACCGCTTCGAGCTCCCGTGCCTTCGCCTCGAGCACGTCGAAGTCGTCCCCGAACAGCTTGATGCCCACGTCGGCGCGGATGCCTGCGACCATCTCGTTGACCCGCATCTCGATCGGCTGCGAGAACACCATGCGCATCCCAGGCAAGCCGGAGAGCTCGTCGGACATCACGCGCACGAGCTCGTCCTGGCTCGACGCGCGGCGCCACTGCTCGCGCGGCGTGAGCGTGACGAACACGTCGGACAGCTCGATGCCCATCGGGTCGGTCGTGATCTCGGCGCTACCGGTGCGAGTCCAGATCCGCTCGACCTCATCGGGGAACTTCTCGAGCACGGCACGCTCGATCTGGACCCCGTACCGCACCGACTCATCGACCGAGACGCCGGCCAGCCTTACGGTGTTGATCACGAGCGAGCCCTCTTGCAACCGCGGGACGAACTCGGTCCCGAGCCGGCTGGCGAGCATCCCGGAGCCGGCGAGCACGGCGAGCGCGAAGCTCATGACGATCCAGGGGTGGCGCAACGCGCCGCGGAGCACGGGGCGATAGACGTGCTTCAGCAACCGCACCAGCATCACCTCTCGATGGGACACCCGTCGTGGCAGCCCGAGGCTGGCCAGCACCGGGATCAGCGTGAGCGACAGCAGCATCGAGCCGGCGAGCGCGAGCACGACGGTAAGGGCCATCGGTCGGAACAGCTTGCCCTCGATGCCTTGCAGCGTGAGGATCGGCAGGTAGACGATGGCGATGACGAGCTCGCCGAACATGGTCGGCTTGCGTACCTCCACCACGGCATCGCGTACGACCTCGAGCTTGGTCGTCTGGCCGCCAGCTTCCCCCAGCCGCCGCATGACGTTCTCGACCTGGATGACGGAGCTGTCCACGACGAGCCCAAAATCGATCGCGCCAAGGCTCATGAGGCTGCCCGCGACGCCGAAATACAGCATGAGGTTGCTCGCAAATAGCATTGCGAGCGGAATGGCGGCGGCAACCACGAGCCCCGCGCGCAGGTTGCCGAGGAACAACAGCAACACGACGACGACCAGCAGGGCGCCCTCCAGCAGGTTGGTCTTCACGGTGTCGAGGACGCGGTCGACGAGCGTGGTGCGATCGTAGACGGTCTCCACCTCGATGCCGGCGGGCACGGTCTTGCGGATCTCCTCGAGCCGCAGCCGCAAGCGGCCCGCCACGTCGTGGCTGTTCTCGCCGATCAGCATGAAGCCGAGCCCGAGCACGACCTCTCCCTCGCCGTCGGCCGAGACGGCGCCGCGACGAATCTCGCGCCCGTCGACGACCCGAGCGAGCTCGCGGACGCGGATCGGCACGCCCTCGCGGACGTCGACGATCATCTGCTCGATGTCCGCGATGCTCGTCGCGATGCCGATGCCCTGGACGAGCGTGGACTCGCCCGCGCGATCGAGCGTGCCACCGCCCACGTTCGCGTTGTTCGCCTCGAGCGCCTGGCCGAGCTCGGCGAGCGACAGGCCATATCGCTGCAGCCGAATCGGGTCGACGACGACCTGGATCTGTCGCTCGTCTCCGCCCCAGCTATTGACCTCGGCCACGCCGGGCACCGAGCGGAGCTGCGGCTCGATGAGCCAGTCCTGCGCCGTGCGCAGCTCGGCGGGCGACGCGTCCGAGCCGGTCACCAGGTAGTGGAAGACTTCGCCGAGACCCGTGGCCACCGGGCCGAGCGTCGGTCGCTCGACACCAGGCGGGAGGTCGACCGATTGCAGGCGCTCCATCACGACCTGCCGCGCCAGATAGATGTCGGTGCCGTCGTCGAAGGTGACCGTGATCTGCGCGAACCCGAACTTCGAAACCGAGCGCACCTCCTGGAGGCCGGGCAGCCCGCCGATGGCCCACTCCACTGGCCGCGTGATCTGGCGCTCGATCTCGAGGGGAGACAATGACACGGCGGTCGCGTTGACCTGGACCTGCACCGGCGTGGTGTCGGGGAAGGCATCGAGCGGCAGGCGTAGTGCCGAGAGCACGCCCGCGACCGCGATGGCGGCCCAGCCGAGCACGACGACGAGCCGGTTGCGGAGCGACCATTGGAGCAGAGCTGTCAGCATGGGGTCGCTACTCCGCCTCGCAGCAGCCAGCGCCGATGCTGTCCCGCAGGGTCTCGGTCTTGAGCAGGAAGCTGCCCGCGGTGGCGACCTCGTCGCCCGGGGTGACCCGACCGGTGACCTCGACGACGTCGGCGTCGCCCGGCCCGAGCTCCACCCGACGCGCCTCGAACACGTCCTCGGAGATCCGCACGAACACGAGGTGTACCTGCTTGGCGCGCTGGATGGCCGCGCGAGGCACGACGACCGCGGTGCCCGAACCGGTGACCGCGATGCGAGCCTGGGCGAACATGTTGGCCCGCAGGGTGCCGTCGGGGTTCGCGAGCGGAACCCTGCCCTTGACCGTGCGCGTGTGGGGATCGATCTCCGGGGCCAGGTATTCGAGCGGGCCGGTGAATTCGGCGCTGGGCAGCCCATCCACGGTCACAGTGACGTACTGCCCGATCGACACCCGGGCCAGATCGGCCTCGGGCACGTCGACCTCCGCCCACATCGACGAGGTGTCGACGATCTCGAACAGCACCTCCTCGAGATCGACCATGCGCCCAATGGTGGCGCTCCGCTTGGTGACCACGCCGGCGATCGGTGCGGTGAGCTCGTAGCGCGAGGAGCCACCGACGCCGCCGACCATCGCCAGGGCCGACTGCGCGGCGGCTCGCTCGGCCTTGGCCGCGTCGAGCTCCTGGAGCGCCGTGAGCACGTCGTTCTCGGCGGCCATGCGAGCCTCCTGGAGCTTGCGCAGGCGCTGATGGTTGGCCTCGGCGACCTGCACGCGAGACTTCGCGGCTTGCAGGCGCGACTGGTCGGCACCTACACCCGCGCTTCGCAGCGTCGCGAGGCGTGAGCCGACCTCCACCTTGGCGCCGATGTCCCCGTGGACGGAGCGGACCACCCCCGGCGAGCGGGCGTTGACCTCGGCGACCTTCGTGGCGTCGTACACGAGCTTGGCCGTGGCGCTCACCTCGACGAAGCTCGTACGCTGCGCGACCTCGGCGACCTCGATGCCCGCGAGCCTCGCGATCTCCTTGGTCTTGAAGCGCACGCGGGTCCCGTCGGCGGGCGCCCCGTCGTCTACGGGCTCGGCCGCCGGTCGTCCGCCACGCTCGGGATGGCAGATCGGGCAGAACGACTCGGGAAGGCCGTGCTCGTCGCACCAGTCGCCCTTGGCCTGGAATTCAGGGATGAGCGCGGGGTTGCACTTGGTGCACACGGCCTCGGGCACGCCGTGCTCCTCGCAGAAGCCCTCGGCCGCTGCGGGCTTCGGCTCGCTGGAGTCGGGGCTCGGAGCTTCGGTGCGCGCCTCCGGCTCGGCGCGCTCGCAGCCCGCGAGCAGCAGGGCCAACACGAACAGCAAGAGCACATGCAGTCGAATCATCGTGCGCCTGCTTTCTTCTCGGCGGTCTCCTCGGCTTGCCAGGCCGAGCCGAGGGCTCGTACGGCCGCGACCGAGGCGGAGCAGAGGGCGTGACGGGCCTCGATGTCCGCCTCCAAGAATTCGATGAGCTGTTGCTGCGCCAGCAGCGCGGCGCGTACGTCCAAGTGCCCTGCTTCGAGCGCGATGGAGATCGCATCCAGATCGGCGCGTGCCCGCGTGAGGATGTCGTCCTCGTACAACGCGACGATGGATCGCCGTGCCCGCAGCTCCTCGAGCGCGACGTCGACCTCGAGCTGCACGCCGCGAGCCACCGCATCACGCTCCAGTGCCGCCTCGCGCTCCCGTGCGCGGGCCTCGGCCACGCGACCCTTGGCGTTTCGACCCAGCAGGGGCACCGGCAGCGGCAGCGAGATCCCTGCGCCGAGCACGGTCTCGGCGAAGCCATCGCGCTGCACGATCAGCGACACGCTCGGGTTCGGCACGCGCTGGCGTCGGATCAGCTCCGTCTCGCGTCCACGCAGACGCACCCCTGCACTGGCCTCGGCAAGCTCGCTTCGCTCTGCTCCGTCGTTCGAGCCGTCGGGCACGTCGAGCGGTGACAGCTCGCCCACCACCGGCGGCAGCGCGGCCGGCTCGAGCGCGAGGGTGCGGGCCAGCATGGCGCTTGCCACGGCCTCTTCGCGGGTCTGCTCGACCACGCGGCGGTCGAGCTCCACGGCGGCGATCTCGGCCAAGTCGGCAATTAGGCCCGCTTCGGCGCCTGCTTCCGTACGAGCCTGGGCCAGGGTCACCAGCGCTGCCGAGACCCGCTGCGCCTGCTCGATCACGACACGACGCTCGCGGGCCGCGAGCACGTCGTAGTAGGCGAGCAACGCATCTGCGGTGACATCGCGTCGGCTCGTGCGCACGCGGGCGCTCGCGATCTCGTGCTCGGCCTCCACCACGTCGATGCGGCGGCGTCGCTGACCACCCACCTCGAGCTCTTGCCGCAGCGTCGCGTACGCGTTCCACGCTCGCGGAATCCCGGCGGCGTGCCGCGTCGCGGCGGAGAGGTCGAGCTCCGGGCTGGAGGGAAGGACGAGCCGCGCGGTCTTGCGTCGCTGCCCGACGGCCTCCCGCGCGGCCTCGTCCGCGGCCACACGGGGATTGTCCGTCCGTGCGCAGACGATCACCGCCTCACGGTCCAGGGGTCCGCTTCGGCAGCGGGTCTCATCGGGTGGAGGATCGAGGACGAGGGTGAGGGCGATCGAGACGACGGCCCACGACGGAAGCAATGGCATGGCAGGAGCACCTCACGACGAGATCGACCCACGCTCGAGCCGAAGCTCGAACGCGCACGATGCCGCCGCCGCATCGCTCGCGCGACGGCAGCACCCACTACGGATCCTCGCGGGCTCAGGCGCGGGGAGGTCGGTCGATGCGACCGGGCTCGGCTTCCGGGGCGAGCTCGGCGACGTGGGTATCGACCTCGACCGTGAGGCATGAAGGCATCGGGAGCCACTGACGATCGGCGAGCAGGGCCCGTGCGGGCCCCGAGCAGCCGACGCAATCGGTGCACGTCGGGCCGCAGGGCGCCTCGCCCTCGTCGTCGTTGCACGTCTGCGTGGCCTCGTCCGCGCAGTCGTCAGCGTACGCGCACGCCCAGCCGGTCTGTAGCGCCACGAACGCCACGACCAGGGTCAGCACGAACGCCAAGCGGTGAGCGGCCGCAGCCACGGCACGATTGTGGCTGCCCCGGCGGCGGGGCGTCAACGTGCATGGTCGTAGCGCGGGATCACCGGTCGGAACGATTCCGGCGCTCGTGGCTGCTCGGGTACGTTGACGGACGATTGGAGCCATCGTCCGGACTGCTCCGTGCTCCACGCCAAAGTCGCGGTCACCGGCGCGAGTCTCGCGGGATCGCCGTGGGTGTACCTGCGCCACGGCCAAACGACGAGTGCGGCCATGCACGAGCAGCGCCGGGGTGAACGAGGCGGCCACGACGATGCTCGCCACGGCCAGGTCCGAGGCCGCGGCTTTCGAGCCATGGCGGATCGCGAGAGCGAGGACGGTGAGGACGAGCGTGCCGACGAGCGCTTGCTCGTCGGTCATGCGCCGGCCGCTCCCGAGCTGGTCAAGACCCGTCGCTGTCTCGCGAGGCGCAACTCTCGCGCTTCCGCACCACCCGTGACACCATCTGCGGCTTGCTCGAGCAGCTCGCAGCGGGGGCGCAGCCGCCTGCGTGACGATTTGTTGCGTCCTTTCTTCGAGAAGCCCGTCTTCGGAAACAGGAGCCCATTCCCATGGCCACCGAGACCCACGACCAGACCCGTACCACCGTCCGAGACCACTACGCGAAGATCGCCGAGAAGAGTGGAGACGCATGCGCCCCCGGCTGCTGTGGCGCGACCAACACTCCGGACTTCTCGCTCCGGCTCGGCTACTCCGCCGAAGAGCTCGCCGCCGTCCCGGAGGGCGCGAACATGGGGCTCGGGTGCGGCAACCCGCAGGCGATCGCGGCGCTACGCGCAGGCGAGACCGTACTCGACCTCGGCAGCGGCGGCGGCTTCGACTGCTTCCTCGCTGCGCGCCAAGTCGGCCCCGAGGGTCGTGTGATCGGGGTCGACATGACCTCCGAGATGATCGCCAAGGCCCGCGAGAACGCCCGCAAGCTCGACGCCACCACCGTGGAATTCCGGCTCGGCGAGATCGAGCACCTGCCGGTCGCCGACGGCACCGTCGACGCCATCATCTCCAACTGCGTCATCAACCTCGCTCCGGACAAGCCCCAGGTGTTCCGCGAGGCGCTGCGGGTGCTCAAGGCCGGTGGGCGCCTGGCCATTGCCGACGTGGTGACCGTCGCCGAGATCCCAGCCGGGTTGCGCGAGAGCGCCGAGGCGCTGTCGGGGTGCATTGCGGGGGCCAGGAGCGCGGCCGAGGTCGAGGCCATGCTCGTCGCGGCTGGGTTCGTGGACATCCGGGTGAACGTCCGGGCCGAGAGCCGGGCGTTCATCGAGGACTGGGCGCCGGGCAGCCGTGCCGAGGACTACGTCGCGTCGGCCACCATCGAGGCTCGCAAGCCCGGGGCGGCTTGCTGCGCGCCGAGCTGCTGCGATGGAGCGAAGGCCTCGTGAGCAGCGCGGCCCCGAGCCCGTCGTGGGACGACCTCGCGACGCGGCTGCGCCCGTTCATCCGGCGCCGCGTCGCGAGCGAGCCGGACGCTGACGACGTCTTGCAGGACGTGCTCCTGCGGATGCATCGGGGCCTGCCCGGCCTGCACGACGAGGACCGCGTCGCGCCGTGGATGTACGGCATCGCGCGGACGACCATCGTGGATCACGTGCGTGGTCGGCAGCGGCATCCGGTGGCGTCGGCGTCCGCCACGGAGACCATGGCCGAGGAGACCCCCGAGCCGGTCGTCGAGGACGATCGCGCCGTCGCCCGCGAGGTCGCACAGTACGTCGCGGCGTTCGTGGCTCACTTGCCGTCGCCCTATCGGGAAGCGATCACGCTGACCGAGCTCGAGGGACGGACCCAGCGGGAAGCGGCGCAGATGCTCGGGATCTCGCTGTCGGGGATGAAATCACGCGTCCAGCGAGGACGAGCCAAGCTGCGCGCGATGCTGGAAGCTTGCTGCAAGGTCGCGGTGGATGGGCGCGGCAAGGTGATTGCGTGTGAGCCACGGGCTACCGGTGAGCGGCCGAAGGGTTGTTGCGGCACGCCCTAGCGACTTCTGGGGCGAACGGGGCGGGTCGAGCCGTTCTTCAGTCGAGCGGCTCGACGGCGCCTGCGATGCGAAGCGTACAATGGCGTCCATGCCCAGGATCGACCGCTCGCCCACGCGCCGTCGCCCCTGGCCGGCGATCTCCCTCGCCCTCACCCTCGCCGCCTGCACCCGCGTTCCCGAGGATCACACGGGCGATCCCGCGGTCCCCCAGGTACCCGGCTCCGCCGACGCGAGCGCACCCGCCGACGCCCCGCCCGTGCCCACGCGGGTCGTCGGCGCAATCCTCCGTCACATCGCCGAGATCCCCGAGCCGATCTCCCCACGCGTCGCATTCGGCCCCGGCGGCAGCTGGTGGCACTGGGACGGCGAGCACGCCACCGCCTGGCTCGATGCCGAGCGCCAGCCCGATCCGCTCGATGCAACCATGCTGCTGGCGGCCCACCCGCGGCCCCCGCTCGATCGACCGCTCGCGATCGGCTCCACGCTCGTCACCGCCACCGGCTCGCGTCCGCTGCCCGACCCCGTGGTCTTCGCCCTTCGTACCGATCAGCATCCCGGCTACCAAGACACCGGCGCCACGTTCAGCGCCGACGGCACGCTGCTGCTCGTCACCCAGGAGTGGCTGCCCAGCGGCTGCTGCCGCGACGGCGACCACGAGCGCGAGGCCGATCCACCGCCGAACGACATGGGCCTGCTCTTCGACACTGCCACCGGCACGCGCACCGAGCTGCCCGGCGTGCAGCAGCCCAGCCTGCTGGGTCGCGAGCGCCTGCTGCTCGCCGGCCTCCTCGACGCGCTCTACCACCGCGAGCCACGCTACCCGCTCGATGCTCCGCTGGCGCTGGGCTGGAGCACGCGCGCGCTGGCCCTGGGCATGGACGAGGCGGTGATCGCCCTCGCCACCCGTGCCTCGGCGGGCGGGATCCGGATCGCGCTGCACCGCGCCCGCGACGGCGTGCGGCTGCGCGAGTGGGACGGCCCGCCGGACACCGCCGCACTGGCCTTCCATCCCCAGCACCCGCTGCTCGCGGTCGCGGGCGTCGATCGGCTCGAGCTATGGCGCGTGGATCTCGAGGCCCCCTCACGCCTCGCTCATGCGTCGCTGTCCGCGGCCCCGCAGTCGCTCGCGTTCCACCCCGACGGCCATCGCCTGCTGCTCACCGGCGAGCGCGGCCAGCTCTTCGAGCTGCTCCTCGACGAGGACCCGATCGGCGGCGAGTCCTCGACGCCGCTCGACCTCGCGATCATTCTCGACGACCCCGCGATCCCGCCGCTGCACGCGAGCTCCGACGTGATCGCGCTCTCGCTCGACGACGACCAGGTGCACGCGTACGGCCGCAACCACGGCCTCTACAGCTTCGAGCGCAGCAAGGGCCAGCGCGTGCGATCGTGGCGGCGCCGCTCCAACGAGTCCGACGGCGTGGCGTTCGCCGAGCGAGCACCCCTGCTCGCGATCGCCGAGCGCCACCAATTCGGCAAGGCCCCGCCGACCCGCCGCATCGACGTGATCGACGCCCGCACCTACGCCACCGTGGCCACCACCTGGATCTCCCCCGGCGAGCTCGGCCACCTCTGCCTCTCGCCCCGCGGCACCACGCTGGCCTGGTCGATCGAGGGCAACCCGGTGGTGACGCTACAGGGAGTCGGCGGCAGCACGCTCCTGCAGCTCGCCGCCAACACCAACGACGTCGAGGCGATCGCGATCTCCGACGACGACCGGCGCCTTGCCATCGCCAACCGACACGTCACCGACAACGTGTTCGTGGGCACCGTGGGCGAGACCACGGCGGTGGTGATCACCACGCCCCGCGGGGTCTCGAAGCTCTCGTTCTCGCGCGACGGCGAGCGCCTCTACGTGATGGACTTCGACGGCAAGCTCCATGTGGTGGACCCTGCTCGCGGCACCCTCACGGCCAGCTTCGACCCCAAGGCCGGGGGCGCGGGCGACTTCGTGGAGACGCCCGACGGCCGTCACCTCGCGATCGCTCGCGAGGGCGTGGTGGTGCTCGATGCCTCCACGGGCGCCGAGATCACCCGCTTTGCGCTGGTCACCCCATGGCTGCGCACGATCGCGGCCAGTCCCGATGGCCGCGGGCTCGCGGTGGGCGACATCGAGGGCACGGTGCGCCTGCTCGCGCTGCCGTGACGCGGCCGACGGGCCGCGCCCAACCCGGAGGCCTCGCCGAATCTCTTGCGCCGACCTTCGCCAACGTCATTCCGCCTACGAGAATGGGCATTGGCGACCTAGTCGTTCCCCACCGCTGGTTTCCGTAGATGCAGCGACATGTACGACGCACAGCGATTCTCGGGAAGCAATCAGGTGATCTCACCCCACATCCACCCTCCCGCAGTCTCGGTCCTCGTTCTACGATGGGGCGGATGGGTAGGCTCGCATGCTGGCTGCTGCTCGTGGCCGTGCTCGCGTGGCTGCCAGCCTGCGGAGCGGGCTCGTCGGTGCCGCTCTCGCGCTGGACGCTGACCGTGGAGGGCGGCCCGGTGGACCTCCCGGTGGAGCTGCCCCAGCGCCTCGACGAGCACCTGCCGGCGACCGCCACCCACTACGTGCTGCGCACCGAGGTCGCCCGCAACGCGCTGCCCCACGCACCGCTGAGCCTGGTCATCCCCCACTTCGAGGGCCTGGTCGAGCTCTACGTCGACGGCGAGCACACGAGCGCGGCGCAGTACCAGCCCATCGAGGACTACCGCCACGCGGGCCCGCACCTGTGGCACCTGCCGCGGCTGCCCCCCGGCGACGCGCCGCTGCGGCTCGAGCTGCGGGTGGACCACCGCTGGACGCAGAGCGGCTGGCTGGGCACCGTGCCGCGCATCAGCGAGGCCGGGCGGCTCGACGGGCAGGTGCTGGCGATCGTGGCCTTCAACGACTTCGGTGCCGTGGCCACGGTCTCCGCGCTGCTGCTCATCGGCCTGATGTCGCTGTGGGTCTACCTGGCGGACCGCAGCCGTCGCAGCTACCTGTGGTTTGCCGTGCAGCTGTTCGCGGCCTCGTACTACCCGCTGCACATCTCGGGCTACAGCCAGCTGTTCGTGGGCGTCTACGACACGCTGCTGGTCGCGCTCACCCTCGACCTGGCGCTCTTGTCGGCCGTGATGTTCACGCTGCTGGAGTTCGGTCCCGAGCTCCGCCGAGCCCCGCGGGTGTGGCCGTGGCTCGTCGGCACGGGCGCGGTTGCCTTGCTCTCGCTCGCGAGCGCCGACCCGTTCCGGATCACGACCATGGGGGCGCGGGCCGTGGTGGTGCTGCTCGGCGTGGTGTGCGTCTACCAGGTGATCGTGGGCATCCGGCTCGTGCGGCGTACGAAGCGGCCTCGTGGATCCTCGGTGTTCCTGGCGGAGTGGCTGGTGCTGGGCTTCACCTCGGCGTTCGACGGCATCGCGTGGTTTGGGCTGGGCGAGCCGCTCGGCGGGCTGCGGCCCGCGTGCATGGGCCTCGGGGTGTTCGCGGTGCTCAACTCGCTGCGGCTGGCCCGCGAGCACAGCCACTCGATGGGCACCACCGACGTGCTCAACGAGCAGCTCGCCCGGCGGGTGGAGGCGCTCGAGACCAAGCAGCGCGAGGTCCAGGAGCTCAACGAGCGGCTGCGCGAGCAGATGAGCCACCGCTCGCGGCAGCTCTTCAGCATGCTCAGCCAGCTCGGCACCCGCAACAACGCCACCCCGCAGCTACGGCTGCAGGCCGGAGACCTCGTGGCGGGCCGCTACCGCGTGATGTACGAGATCGGGGCCGGCGGCATGGGCGTGGTGTATGCGGTGCTGCGCCAGGCCGACGAGATGCGGCTCGCGCTCAAGGTCACCATGAAGAGCGACGCGTGGGGGCTGGCCCGCCTCGCGCGCGAGGCCGAGATCGCCACCAAGGTCGACCACCCCAACGTGGTCGCGCTCATGGACGTCGACATCGACCCGCAGCGGGGCTTCTTGTTCATGGTGATGGAGCACGTCGACGGCCCGTCGCTGGCCGAGTACAAGCAGGGCTTCGGGCGCGACCGCAAGTGGGCGCTCGACGTGCTGCAGCAGGTGGCCAGCGGCCTCGCGGCCCTGCACGCGGTGGGGGTGGTGCACCGCGATCTCAAGCCGGCCAACATACTGCTGGTGGAGCGCCACGACGGCGGGCTGCAGGTGAAGATCACCGACTTCGGGATCTCGCGCTCGCTCGAGGTGGGCGACAGCCTGTCGCGCACGGAGGTGCGACCGGAAGATTCCGACGTGCACATGCCCGTGGTGCGCTCGGGCGCGCTCGACCCGGCCACGCGGCGCCTGCTCGATGCGCAGCTGCGGGGGCAGGCCGCCGAGCAGTCGCTGGTCCAGCACGAGAACACCGATCGACGCGCTCGCTTGCGCCGCACCGAGGCCGACGGCTCGGACGAGTCGACCCGGCCGCTGCGCGTGGAGGAGGTGCGCGAGCTCGAGCTGTGGGAGCCGAGCTCGCCGCTGACCCAGGCCGGCAACATCGTGGGCACCCCGGTGTACATGGCCCCGGAGCTGGCGCTCGACCCCCCGCTCATCAGCCCCGCGGCCGACGTGTTCAGCTTCGGCGTGCTGGCGCACCAGCTCATCACCGGCCAGCGCCCGTTCGCCGAGCCGCCGGTGATGATGGTGGCCGAGGGCCGCAAGCTCCCGCCCGAGCTCGACCTCGATCTCGAAGGCATCCCCATTGGCCTGCGCGCCACGCTGCGCGCCTGCCTGAGCCTCGACCCCGATTCCCGCCCCGGCGCCGCGCGCATGGTCGAAGTGTTCCGCGGACTGGCGCAGACGGTGGGCGGCGAGCTCGACGGCTACGCCAGCCGCCCGTTCCCGGTGATCTCGGTGAGCCAGGTCGAGATCACCCGCGGCAGCGACGCCGACGTTCCGCTCAAGCGCCACCACGACCCTTCGCCGCCCGAGCCTCACGCGGCTTGACCGACATTTGCCACCGACTACGGAGAGCTCTGCCAGGGCCAACCATGCCCCCCTCTGGGGGCAAGCTGGTTGCCCGCATGCTCTCCACCGGTTGCGGGGGGCTTAGTTAGCCGTGCCGGAGTGGCGCTGGACCCAGCCGGGTAGCGACTCGAGCGGGAACACCTTCTCGGAATCGGGTGTGCGGCGGTCGATCTCGATGTAGCCGATGCTAGCCGCGGCCTCCTCACCGAGGCCGGTCTCGAGGATTCGCAGGCCCAGCTCCGCCCATTCCTCGAGCCACGGGTTGGGCACGAGCAGACGGATCGCGAGCTGGGTGGGCGCCTCCTCGGAGGTCAGCGCCTGGAAGCTCAGCTCCTTGGCGTCGAACACCAGCTCGCCTGCGTTCACCTCGAAGTCGAAGCCCTGTCCCGGTCGCAGCGCGACGAATTCCCAGCCGGAGAGCGCCGGAGCGGCCGCCACCACGCGACGGGCCGCATCGAACGCATCGGCGTCGCCGCCGGCCGTGACGATCACCTGCCGTGTGCCGCCTCCGTCGCTCACCTCGACGCCGAGGCGCTCGTCGATCGCCGACACGCCCTTCTCGAGCACCTCGGTCGCCGCCTCGGCCCCCATCGCCTGGATCTCGGCCAATCGCCCCGTCAGGAAGCTCCAGTCGATCTTGCTCATGGTCGCTCCTTATCACATCCGCCGGGGCGCAGCGCGGCGAGGTGCCCCTTCTTGACGTAGATGCGGCAGCCGCTGGCCGTGCGCGGGGTGTGCCGGGCGCCCGCGGGATAGCGCAGCCACGTGCCCGCAGGGTGGACGCCGTGCTCGTCGTCGAACGTGCCATCGAGCACGAGCAGCTCCTCGCCGCCCGCGAGCTCGATGGTGGGCAGCTGCACGCCCGGTGCGAGGCGCAACAGATGCATCTCCTCGGGATGGCCGGGCTCGGCATGGAGCGGCAAGCGCTCCACTCCCGGAAACGCGTACGGCTCCCATCGCGCCGCGTGGGTGTCGATGCGCACCTGCGTGCGCCCGAGGCCGGGATACTGCCGCAGCTTGACGAACAATTCGCAGCCGTCGATCGAGAACGGCGCATGGGCGTAGCCCTCGGGATTGAGCAGGTACGTGCCCTCGGGGTGGTCACCGCGCTCGTCGGAGAACACGCCACGCAGCACGAGGATCTCCTCGCCCTCGGGGTGCGGATGCTCGGGAAAGCGGCTGCCGGGCAGATAGCGGACGATCGACGTCACCTCGCCCGCCTCGACCGGCCCGCGCAGTGCGAGCCGCTTGCGCTCCACTCCGGGGCTGGGGCTCGTGGCCCATGGCATGGCCGCGGTATCCACGATCTCGAGGATCGAGAGGTCGGCGCGCAAGGACGGGTGCTCGCTCACTCCGGCAGCATGGAGCATCGACCCGCGGCGTGTCGAGCGGCGCGGGCCGCCGCTATCGCGCGCGGAGCTGGAGCTGATAGCTCTCGTCGAGCCACAGCTCGAGCTGCTCGAGCGCGGCGAGCAGCTCGATGCGGCTGCCCGCGGCCACGAGGATCTCGCCGGGAACGAGGAACTGCATGCGATGCTCCGGGTAGAGCGGCTCTCCGGCCTTCCATCGCGCTCGAGCGAATGCCATGAAGGCCTCGTCGTCGGACGCCAGCCGGTAGAGACACCAGCGTCCGTCGCGTAGGCCGACTTGCGCCGTGGGTCCGGCCGGGCCGCCCATCGACAAGGGCAGGCGGCGCTCCACGTCGGGCTCGCGGAGCATTCGAACGACCGCCTCGGGGCTCGGTCCTGCGTAAGGTGCCATGCATCGATGATAGCGCCTCGGCCGGCCCTGGCGCCGTGCTACAACGACGATTGCCCATGAGCCAAGACGACTCGGCCCAGCAATCCCTCGGGGGGTCGCCCGTCGATCCGCCCGGCTACATCCATCACAGCGCTGCCGTGTCGGACCGTGGAGACCGCCACGACAACCAGGACTCGCTGCTGCTCGAGGACGAGCTGGGCCTCTACGCGGTGGCCGACGGCGTGGGTGGGCACCAGGCGGGCGACGTCGCTTCGGCGCTGGCGGTACAGGTGCTGCGCGACATCATCGCGCACTGGCGCCACGACCACAGCTGCACGGGGCTGCACGAGAAACCATATACGGCGCTGCACCGCGCGATCGAGTCGGCGTGCGCGACCATCCACCGCAGCGCCACCGCGGATCCCGGTCGCGCTGGCATGAGCACCACGATCACCGCGCTGCTCGTCGATGGCGACCAGGCGGTGATGGGCCACGTGGGTGACAGCCGGCTCTACCTCTTGCGCGAGGGCACGCTCGAGCAGATCAGCACCGATCACACGCTCGCTGCCGAGCTCTACCGCGGCGGCGTGATCGCCCGCGAGCAGGTGGAGCAGCACACGTATGCGCACGTGCTCACCCGCAACGTGGGCACCCAGCCCTCGGTCGAGGTCGAGACGCTGCTGCTCGAGATCCATCCGGGCGATCTCCTGCTCCTGTGCTCCGACGGCCTCAACCCCGCCCTGCACCCGCCCGAGCGCGTGGTCGACCTGCTCGACTCCACCCCCGACCTCGCCGGGGCGCTCGGCGAGCTGGTCGAGCGCGCCAAGGCGGCCGGCTCGCGCGACAACATCACCGCCATCGCCTGGCGCCGCGACGGCACCGGCGGCTCGCTCACCCGCCCGGTGGTCGACACGCTGCGCTCGGTGCCGCTCTTGGCCCACCTGCCGCTGGCCGACCTCGCGCGCGTGGCCGCCGAGATGCTCCCGTGCTCGTACGACGCCGGGCAGACCGTGCTGCGCCACGGCGAGCCCAACGCCGCGCTCCACGTGGTGCTCGAGGGCCGCCTGCGCTGGGAGCTGCCCTCGGGGCACCAGGCCCACCTCGAGCGGGGCAACGGCATCGGCACCACCACGCTGGTCGCCGCGCGCAAGAGCCCGGGCACGCTGACCGCCGAGGGCAAGTGCAGGCTACTAGTGCTCGGGTCCGAGGCGTTCCGCGGGCTGTGCAAGCTGCGGCCGCGGCTCGGGGTGCAGCTCTTGACCGCGCTGGCCGACGAGCTGAGCGACTGGGTGGATCCGGAGACGGACCGCGGGATGGCCCGGCCGCCGCATGGGTTGCTGGTGGAATACTGACGCGGCAAGCGGGACCGCTGCGCTACCGCGGCCCCGGTCGCGGGTGGGTCTTGGGCGCGTCCTCGTCGACGCCGAACAGCACGCCCACGCGCAGCGGCACGGCCTCGAACGGCTCGGCGAGCACCTTCTCGTCGGCGCCGGCCGCAACGACCACCACGTAGCCCTCGGTGCCGTGGCGATAGACCGTGAGCACGCGGTGCTCCGGATCCACGATCCACACGTGCCCGACCTCGTGGCGATGGTACATGCGCAGCTTGGGCCCCACGTCGCGCGCCGCAGTGGATGGCGAGAGGATCTCGCACACCCAGTCGGGACGAATGCGCACCGGCCAGCCCTCGGGGCGATTGGGCACGCGAGCGCGGCGCCACCCCACCACGTCGGGCCGGTAGAGCTCGTGCGGCTCGAGCTCCACGTCGACCTCGACCGCGATCCACCAGCCCGATGGGCCGCCCGAGCTGTCGCCCGAGCCTCCGCCCGCGCCGTGGAAGCGACGGGCATGGGCCGCCGCCGCGCCCTGGGCCTCGCCGTGCTCGAACGTGGGGCTGGCCTTCTCCACGATCACGCCGGCCACGATCTCGCGAGCATGGGTCTCACCCTCGACCGGGAGGTCGGCGATGGTTGCCAAGCGCCGCTTGGGCTCCACGGACATCGAGCGGCGAGCCTAGCCGGCGCAGCGGCCCGGCACCACCCCTACGTGCTCGGCGTTGCTCGGGCATCGCTTCGTGACTCGCACCCCCCGCTCGCATCGGGTGAGCGGAGAGCTACGTGGGCCGAGCCGGTCGCGGCGGTGGGCCGGGACGCAGGCCCCGCAGCGCCCTCGCGAGCGCGTCGAGCTGGCGCTGCTGCGCGTCGCCCGTCTTGGCGCGCAGGTCGAGGGGAAGGCGGCTCGCGAGGAACGGCGGCAGCTCGGCGTCGCCGACGATCACGGGGATGAGTCGCTTCTTGTGCTCGGTGGCGCGTTGCAGGAGCGCCACGTACTCCTCGGCCAGCGCCGGCGACATCTCCGAGTCGGAGACCAGCAAGATGCCGTGCTTGCTGGCCCGGATGCCGTCCTCGAGCCGGCGTACCACCATTTCGCCCTGGGCGATCTCCCACTCGTCGAAGAACACCCGGAGGTCGCGCTCGTGGAGCGCGAGCGCGAGCTCCTGGGCGCGTGCGCGATCGGTGCGATCGTACGCGAGGAACACGTCCCAGTCGTCCGTAGCGGCGCTCGCCGGGGCCTCGACGAGCGTGACCGCGGCGGGATCGGAGCCCTCGCGGCTCACCAGCGCCGGCAGATCGTGGTCGTCGAGACCCTCGAGCATGAGCGCGTTCACGCCGAGGTCGAACGCGGCCTTGATGGAGCGGCCAAAGCCGAGGCCGCGGTAGAGCGCGGCCGCGAACACCCGCGCCGACTCGTCGCGGATCGTCCCGCCCATCCCCACCGCGAAGCCGACCACCTCGGCGAGGTCGCGCGCCAGCGCGAGCGAGTGGCAGGCGTTGAGGATCACGAGCGCGACCCGACCATGGAGGATCGTGAACAGGCTCGCGAGCGCCGGGCCCGAGACGATCTTCACCTCGTCGGGGCGCTCGCCGTGCAGCACCAGGCCCTGCCGCTCGCCGTCGGCGCCCTCGCCATGGCCGCTGAAGTGCACGATGGTGGGCTGCTCGCGCAGCAGCACCAGCTGGAGGTCGTCGGGCGTGGTCGCGAAGTGGCTGACCAGCGTGAACGCGACGCCCTGCGGGGCGCTGTGCAGCTTGGTCTCGATGTCGCGAGCCTCGGCCTCGAGATCGAGCGGCTCCAGCTCGGAGGTATCGGCCGCGAGGAACAGGATCGTCTGCGGTCGCATTGGCTTCGACACGTCAACATATCACTGCGACCGGTCGGGCGCACCTCAGATTGCGGCCGGTCCTCGGACGGTCGCATCACGGTATCATCGACGCGCCCACGAGATGGACGCGAGCTACGACGTCTTCGTCAGCCACAATGGCCTCGACAAGCCGGTGGCCGAGCGGCTGTGCTGGGCACTGCTCGAGGCCGGCGTGCGGCCGTGGTTCGACAAGTGGGACCTCGCGCCGGGCGACGTGTGGATCCGCGAGGTGGAGCGGGTGCTCGACCGCGTGCCGGCGGTGATCGTGTGCGTGGGGGAGCACGGGCTGTCGGCATGGCTCGACCTCGAGCAGCAGGCGACGCTCGGCCGCGGCACGGGGCCCGAGACGAGCACGGTGGTGCCGGTGCTGCTGCCCGGAGCGGCGGCCGACGTGGAGCTCTCGGTGTTCTTGCGGACGCGGCAGGCGGTGGATCTGCGGCAGGAGCCGGCGTGGACGGAGGGCGTGGCACGGCTCGTGGCGACCCTCACCGGCAAGACGGAGTCACGGGGTCCTTGGATCGACGAGGGGCGTGAGCGGCCGTACCGGGGCTTGCAGCCGTTCACGGAGGCCGACGCGGGCTGGATGTTCGGGCGCGAGCAAGAGGAGCAGAAGCTGCTCGACACGCTGCGGCATGGGCAGCGCTTCGTCGCGGTGGTGGGCGCGTCGGGCTCGGGCAAGTCGTCGCTGGTGCGCGCAGGAGTGGTGCCCGCGGTACGAACGGGGGCGTTCGACGGGCGGCAGCGGTGGCACGCGCTGGTGATGCGGCCGGGCGCGCGGCCATGCAGCGCGCTGGCGATGAAGCTGGTGGAGCTGCGGCGGACCGTGGAGGGCACCGCGGCCGACTTGGCGACCGACGGCCGCGAGGTCGACGAGCTCCGCGAGCGCATCATGGGCTCGCCGAACGCGCTGGCCGACATGGCCGATCTCTTGCTCACCCGCAACGAGCACGACGACCAGCTGCTGGTCGTCGTGGACCAATTCGAGGAGCTGTTCACGGCCCCCAGCGAGCCACCCGCCGCCACGAGCCCCGCGGCCGCCGACCCGCTGCTCGCGGCCGGAACCAAGCTCGCGCCGGAGGGCGCCGCGTTGCTGCGCAATCTCCTGAGCGCGACGAGCGATCACGACGGCCGTGTGCGGGTGATGCTGACCGTGCGGGCCGACTTCATCGGCGAGTGCCTCGTGGTGCCCGAGTTCGCGCGCCGCATGGAGCGGATGAGCATCGCGCTCGCGCCAATGGAGGCCCCGCAGCTGCGCGAGGCGGTGCGGCGGCCTGCGCTGCGGGTGGGCTACGACGTGGAGGCGGCGCTGGTCGACGCGCTCGTCTCGGCGACGGCCGGCGTGGCTGGACGGCTGCCGCTGTTCCAGCACACGCTCGATCTCTTGTGGGACGCCCGCGACCGGCGGGCGCGGCGGCTTGCGTATGCCGCGTACGTGGACCAGGTGGGCAGCATCGAGGACTCGGTGGCGCGCCGGGCCGAGAGCGTGTTCGGGTCGCTGGTGAGCGCGAAGGCGGAGCACGAGGCGGTGGTGCGGCGGGTGTTCCTGCGGCTGGTGCACCTGGGCGAGGGCACCGGCGACACCCGTGTGCAGGTGCCGCGCAGCGATCTGCCGGACGACCCCGCGGTGGGCACCGTGCTCGATGCATTCGTGGGGGCGCGGCTGCTCACTACCGACACGTATCGCGCGAGCGGCAGCACCCAGCCGGAGCAGTCGGTGGAGATCGTCAACGAGGCGCTCATCGCCCGCTGGGGCCGGCTACGGCGGTGGCTCAACGAGAACCGCGATGCGCTGCGGATCCGCCAGGAGGTCGATGGCGCGGCGGCCGAGTGGCAGCGGCGAGGGCGGCCCGACGACGAGCTGTGGCGCGGCGCTCGGCTGGCGCGGGCACGCGAGACGCTGGCGGAGGGCGACATCGACTTCTCCGCCGAAGAGCGTGCGTTCATCGACGCGGGACAGGCGGCCGAGGACGCGGCGCGCCTCGCCGTGATCCGCCGGCAACGCTGGATCCTCGGAGGGGTGTCGGGTGCCGCGGCCGTGCTGGGGGTGTCGTTGGTCGTGGCGATCGTGCTGGCCCGCGAGAACGCGACGCTCGCCAACAAGGAGCGGGAGCAGGCCGACGCGGCCAAGAAGTCGGCCGAGGAAGCCAAGCAGCTGGCCGCACGGGAGTCGGCCGCACGCGCCGAGGCCGACGCGGCGCGGGTGGAAGCCGTGCGTCTGGCCCGGGAGGAACAAGGCGCTCGCGCGTCGCTCTTGGCCGCCATCCCCGGACGAGAGCTCGAGGCGCTCGAGCTCGGGGTGCTGGCGGTCGGCAAGGTGACCGAGTGGGGCCTGCCCTCGGCGCACGTGACCAGCGACCTGTACGACGCGCTGGCGCGGGTGCGCCGGGTCGTCGTGCTCGCGGGGCACGAGTCCCCGATCACGGCCTCGGCTTGGTCGCCCGATGGCACGCGCATGGCCACGGCGAGCAACGACCGTACGGCGAGGCTCTGGGACGCACGGACCGGCAAACAGGTGGCCACGCTGGGAAGCGAGCCCATCGCGGCCACGTCGATTGCGTGGTCGGGCTCGTTGGTGGCCACCGCGGGCTGGGACGGAGTGACGCGGCTGTGGGACGGCGATACCGGTGAAGCGGTGAGATCGCTCGACGGTCATGGACCGGGTCATACGGTGCTGGCGTGGCAACACGACGGCAATCGCATCGCCACGGGGGGGACGGACGAGACCGTCAAGCTGTGGGACCCGGCCACGGGCGAGCGGCTCCAGACGCTCGAGGGGCACCAAGAGCCGGTGACGGCGCTGGCGTGGTCGTCCAGGGGCAGGCGGCTCGCCTCGGGGAGCATGACCGGCGGGCTCGTGCTGCTCTGGGACCCAGAGACCAACACGGAGGTGGCGACGTTGACGGGCAAGATGCCGTGGTTGACGACGATGGCATGGTCATACGAGGGCAGCATCCTGGCGACAGCCGCCTCGGTGACGACGCTGTGGAACGGCGAGACGGGGACGGAGATGGCCGAGCTCTCCGATCCCGTGGGGGCAATGGTCGTCTCGCTGGCGTGGGCCCCCAAGTACCCCTTGCGACTGGCCACCGCGAGCGCCGACGGCAAGGCGAAGCTGTGGGACGTCACCACCAAGGCGGAAACGGCCACCCTGACGGCGCCGTCGGCTTCGACGATGGTCGCGGCTTGGTCGCCCAAGGACGGGCTGCTGGCGACTGCGGGCGTCGATCGGACGGTGAGGGTGTGGAGCACCCAGACGGGCGAGCTCGTGCTCGTGCTCCAGGAGCACTCCGATCAGATCACCGCGCTCGAGTGGGCTCCCGACGGCACGCGCGTGGCCTCGGCCAGCGCCGACGCGACGGTGCGGCTGTGGGACCTCGAGCGCGGCGACACGCGCTCGATCCTGCGCGAAGCTGACGGGCTGGGGGTCAACCGCGTCGAATGGACTCCGGACGGCGCGCGCGTGGCCGGGATCGCAAGCGGGACGCTCGATCTCTGGGACCCCGAGACCGGAGGCTCGGTCCTCGAGCGCCTCGCCCCGTTCCCCGGCCTCGACGTGGCCTTCGTGCGGACCTCCGACGACCTGCGCGTGGCGAGCGTGAGGGCGAACGGCGAGCTCGTGGTCTGGGACGAGAAGGGGAAGTCCAGGGCCACCTTCACCTGGCCCGACAGGATCTCGGCCGCGAGCTTCTCGCCGGACGGTAGCCACCTGGCCGCCGGCAGCGACCAAGGCAGCGGCATGCTGTGGAACGTCGGCACCGGCACGGTCATCGCCGACCTGACCGGCCACACGCGCGTGGTCGCAGCGCATGCCTGGACCCACGACGGCAGCCGTCTGGCCACCGCGAGCTACGACGCCACGATTCGGCTCTGGGACGGACGCACGGGTGCGGCCCAGAGGACGCTGAGTGGCCACTCCGCGGCGGTCGGAGCGGTGGCATGGTCGCCCGACGGCACGCGCTTGGTCACTGGAAGCGACGACGGGACCGCGAGGATCTGGGACGCGAGCTCGGGCGAGACGTTGGGTACCCTGGTCCACGGCGTCGAGGCCGTCGCCATCGTTGCGGTGGCATGGCAGCCCAATGGCACCCTGGTGGCCACCGCAGACAACCGAGGGACCGTCAAGCTATGGGACGGTTCCTCGACCGAGGCGAGCGCGACCCTCGTGGGGCACCTGACCGTCATCGAGGAGCTGGCGTGGAGCCCCAACGGCACGCGCCTGGCGACCGCCGATCGCAGCGGCGTCGTGCGGCTGTGGGACGGCACGGGTGCCCCGCTGGCCGTCTTCCGCGGTCACACCGACTTTGCCACCGCGATGGCGTGGTCACCCGACGGCACGTGGCTGGCGACCGCGAACGCGGACGCGACGGTGAGGGTATGGCCAGGCTCCGATCGCGGCTCGGTGCTGCGCGCCTGCGACGTGCTCGAGAGCTCGACGGGTGCCATCGCCCTGCAGCCCAAGTCCCGTGAGATCTGCGCCGAGGTGCGCGAGTAGGTCTCCATCGCGGGTGCGCCACATCGAGCCGCGGGGTGGTCTGGTACGCTCTTCGTGGCCCCCATGGACGCCACCTACGACGTCTTCGTCAGCCACAACCCGCTCGACAAGCCGATCGTCGAGCGACTGTGCTGGGCGCTGCTCGAGGCGGGCGTGCGCCCGTGGCTCGACAAGTGGGACCTCGCCCCCGGCGACGTGTGGATGCGGGTGGTCGAGCACGTGATCTCCGAGGTGCCCGCGGTGATCGTGTGCATCGGGGCCAACGGGCTCTCGGCGTGGCACGATGCCGAGCAGCGGGCTGCGTTCGATCGCAGCACCCAGGGCGGCTCGCACACGGTCGTGCCGGTGTTGCTGCCGGGGGCGCCCGAGACGGTGGAGCTGCCGCTGTTCCTGCGCGAGCGCACACCGGTGGATCTGCGCGCCGAGCCCGCGTGGGACGACGGCATCGCACGGCTCGCCGCGAGCCTCATCGGTCGAGCGCTGCCCCGGGATGCCGGCGTCGACGAGCGCGACGAGCGGCCGTACCGGGGCCTGCGACCGTTCACCGAGGTCGATGCGAGCTGGATGTTCGGGCGCGAGCGCGAGCAGGAGGAGCTGCTCGACGCGCTCCGCGAGGGGCAGCGCTTCATCACGGTCGTGGGCGCGTCGGGCACGGGCAAGTCGTCGCTGGTCCGCGCGGGAGTGGTGCCCGCGGTACGCACGGGGGCGTTCGACGGCCGCCAGCGCTGGCACGCGCTGGTCGTGCGCCCGGGAGCGGAGCCATGCCACGCGCTCGCAGTGCGGCTGCTCGAGCTACAGCGCACGATCGAGGGCAAGGACACCGACATCGCCGCGGAGGGCGAGCGCCTCGTCGAGCTGCGCGCGCAGCTGTTGGCCTCGGAGCGCGCGCTGGCGGACATCGCGGATCTCCTGCTCGATCGCGACGACCGCGACGAGCAGCTGCTCTTGGTGATCGATCAATTCGAGGAGCTCTTCACCGAGGCCACCGCCCCGCCCGGCTCGGGCCCGGGGCTCGCCCCGGAGGCCGAGGCGCTGGTGTGCAACCTCCTCCATGCCACGAGCGTCGAGGGCGGTCGAGCCCGCGTGATGACGACTCTGCGAGCCGACTTCACGGGCGACTGCCTCGCGCTGCCGGAGCTGGGCCGACGCATGGCACGGACGTTCGCGCTGCCGCCGATGGCCGCTGGGCCGCTACGCGACGCGATTCGCCGGCCCGCGCTGCGCATGGGCTACGACGTGGAGAAGGTCATGGTCGACGCGCTGGTGGGCGCGACGGCGGATCAGGCCGGCCGGCTGCCGCTCTTGCAGCACGCGCTCGATCTGTCGTGGGACGTCCGCGACCAGCCGCGGCGGCGCATTACCTATGCGAGCTACGTCGAGCAGGTGGGCGGCATCGACGACGCGGTGGCCAAGCAGGCCGAAGGCGTGTTCGAGGCGCTGACCAAGCAGGCCCCGAGCCACGAGGCCGTCGCGCGCCGGGTGTTCCTGCGCCTGGTCCACCTCGTGGAGGGCACCCGGTACACGCGCCGACGACTGCGGCGGAGCGAGCTCTCCGGCGACGCGGCCGCGCTCGCGGTGCTCGAGGCCTTCGTCGACGCGCGGCTGGTCGTCACCGACGAGCTGCGTGAGCGCGAGGGCGCGCCACCCGAGCAGGTGGCCGAGATCGCCCACGAGGCACTGATCAGCCGCTGGCTCCGGCTGCGGCGCTGGCTCGACGACAACCGCGAGGCGCTGCGCATGCGCCAGGAGATCGAGCTCGATGCCAAGCAGTGGCACGAGCGCGGGCGACCACCCGACGAGCTGTGGCGCGGCGGCCACCTGGCCCACGCGTGGGAGGCCCTCGAGCAGGAGGGGATCGATCTTTCGCCGAACGAGCGCGCGTTCCTCGAGGCCTCGCGGGCGGCCGAGACCGCGGCGCAGCAGGCCGAGGCCCGCAGGCAGCGGCGGCAGCTCTTTGCGGCCACTGGCACTGCGGTGATCCTGCTCGTGCTGCTGGTGATCGCGATCGTGCAGTACTCCGCGGCCGAGCAGCGCACCATCGAGCGGGACGCCGCCGCCAAGCAGGCGGAGGATCGTGCCACCGAGCGAGACGCTGCAGCCGCGCGCGCCGAGCAGCTGGCCAAGGAAGCCAGCCACGAGACGCGGATGGAGCAGAGCGCACGGGCCTCGCTGCTCGCCGCAATTCCGGGCCGGGAGCTCGAAGCGCTAGACCTGGCGGTGAGGACCGTGGCCGACGATCCACTCGCGCTCGCCGACGGCCAGGGGCCCTTGCCTGCCGTGACTCGTGGTCTGCACGACGCGCTCGTTCGCGCGCGGCGAGTGATCGTGCTGCGGGGCCACGAGAGCATCGTCGAGCGAGCGAGGTGGTCGCCCGACGGCACGCGCTTCGCCACCGCGAGCAATGACGGCACCGCGCGGCTCTGGGATGGACGTACGGGCACCCTGCTGGCCAAGCTGGACGGCCACACCCGGAGGGTCCCGTTGCTCGAGTGGTCACCCGACGGCACGCGCCTCGCCACCGGGAGCGAAGACCAGACCGCGAGGATCTGGGACGGCCGGACGGGCAAGGAGGTCGCCACCTTGAAGGGCCACGACGGCATGGTGGTGGGCCTGGCGTGGTCACCCGATGGCACGCGCCTCGCCACACTGGGCACGATGTCATGGGTGATCGAGCCATGGGATCGCAGGCACGGCGAGCCGAAGCTGTGGGATGCACGCGAGGGCACGCTGGTGGCCACCCTCGAGGGTCACTGGACCTCCGCCGTGGACATGGAGTGGTCGCACGACGGCACGCGCCTGGCCACCGCACACGCCGACACCACGGTCCGCACGTGGGACGGGACCACGGGCGCGGCCCTGAGCGAGTGGAAGGGGCACCGGCTCCCGGTGGTGGCGGTGGCGTGGTCGCACGACGATGCGCTCTTGGCCAGCGCGAGCAAGGACGGGACCGCACGGGTCTGGAACAGCACGACCGGGGCGGAGCAATTCGTGCTTCGCGAGCACGAAGGTGCGGTCGTGATGGTGCGCTGGGAGCCCCATGGCAAGTACCTGGCCACCGCGAGCCTCGACCGCAGCACGAAGCTGTGGAACCTGGAGACCACGCGCGCGCCGACCACGTTGCCCGGTACCTCGTTCGACCTCGAGGACGTGGTGTGGGCCCCCGATGGCGAGCACCTGGCGGTCGTCGGGCACACCGGTGGAAGCGCGGGCTTCGCGACCAGCGAGGTACGGATCTGGGGCGGACAGGGCGAGTCGCTGTCCAACCTGCAGGGCCACACCGATGTGGTGAGGGCGTGGGCGTGGTCGCCCGATGGCAAGCGCCTGGCCACCGCGAGCTTGGATCATTCGGCGAGGATCTGGGACGCCGGTACGGGCGAGCCGCTCGCCGTGCTCCGCGGGCATGCGGAGCAAATTTCGGCGCTCGCTTGGTCGCCCGATGGCACGCGCTTGGTCACCGGCGGTGGAGACGGCACGGTGTGGCTGTGGGACGTCGACACCGCCGAGCATCTGCGCACCATTCTCGGCCACCGCAGAGACGTGACGACCGTGGCCTGGTCACCCGATGGCACGCGCTTGGCCAGCGGAGACCGCGATGGAGCGGCGCGGATCTGGGACTTGAAGCAAGCCGAGCCGACGGCCGCGCTCGAGCTCACGAGCGAGGTCTACGTGGTCGCTTGGTCGCCCGACGGCAAGCACCTGGCTACCGCCGCGGACCGGGAAGAGTCGGCGCGGATCTGGAACGCCGGCACGGGCAAGGAGGTGCGCGCCCTCGAGGGACACACCGACGAAGTGCGCTCCGTGGCGTGGTCGCCCGACGGCAAGCACCTGGCCACCGCGAGCGCCGACGAGACCGCGAGGATCTGGGATGCCGAGCCCAACGCCGACCCGCTCGTGTTGCGGGGCCACGCCGGCAAGCTGTTGGCACTGGCGTGGTCGCCCACCGGTGATCGCTTGGCCACCGCCAGTGCCGATCGCACCGCGAGGATCTGGGACGCCAGAACGGGCACGTCGCGGCGCGTGCTCGCGGGCCACACCGAAATCGTGAAGACGGTGCAATGGGCTCCCGATGGCACGCGCGTGGCCACGGCGAGCGTCGAAGGCGGCACCGATGGCACCACGAAGGTGTGGGATCCCGAGAGGAACAAGCCGCTGGCCAGCTTCGGGGGGCCCAGCGATGCAGAGGCGACGGGGGCGCTGGCGTGGGCGCCCGCGGGCAGGCGCTTGGCCACCGGGAGCTGGGACGGCACCATGAGGCTGTGGGATCCCGACGCTGGGGCGTCGGAGGTCACCCATCGGGAGCACACCTCGGTGATCACGGACCTCCAGTGGTCGCTCGACGCCACGCACTTCGCCACGGCCAGCGTCGACGGCACGGCGATGCTGTGGAACGGCGCCACGGGCGAGCACCTGGCCACCTTCACGGGCCACGATGGCGAGGTCGAGGCGCTCGCGTGGTCGCCCGACGCGACGATGATCGCCACTGCCGGTCAGGACGCCACCGTGAGGCTGTGGCCGGGTTCGCTGCGCGGCTGGCTCGTGCGCGCTTGTGAGACCCTCGAAGGCTCCACCGGTGCGATCCAAGTCTCGCCGACTACTCGGGCGTTCTGCGACGCTCGCCTCGAGGAGGCTCACCGTTGATCTCCCTGTGAGGCTCATTACACGCGGTCACCAGGCCTCCTTTGCGAAGGGCCGCGGCGGTACCATGGCCTCTCATGGCGGGCGACCCCCGAGCGCGCCACCGCACCCGCTTGGCCGCCCGTCTCTACACCGAGCACAGCTCGGCGATCCTCGCGTTCTTCCGCTGCTCGCGGCAGATGTCGATGGCCGACGCAGGCGACCTCTTGCAGCAGACGTTCGCCGAGCTGCTCAAGACGCTGGAGAGCAACCCCGGGCTCGAGCTCGACAACCCACGCGCGTTCCTGTTCACGCTCGCGCGCCGCCGCCTGTTTGCCCACTGGAAGCGGAAGGCTCGGCGCCCGCACGAGGAGGCCGAGGACGCCGCACCCGAGCCCGCGTCGCAGGCCCGAGAGGACGACCTCGAGCTGCTCGCGTCGCTGCGCTCGGACCAGCGCCTCCTCCTCCGCGCGATGCGTCGGCTGACCGAGGAAGACAATGCCCGGGCCGACGCGGCGCTGGCCGACGGCGAGACCGACCCGGCGGTGAGCGATCACCAGATCCTCCTCTACCTGCGCTTCTGGGCGGGGCTCACGCTCGCCGAGGTCGCCGAGGTGCTCGGCATCCCCCCCGGGACCGTGAGCGGGCGGCAATACCGAGCAATGCAGCTCTTGCGCCGCCGCTTCGACGAGCTGGGGGTGCCCAACGAGATCGACCATCGCACGTCCACCACCGTGCTCGAGGGCTGGCAGCGCGTGCTCGAGCGCGAGGCCGCGGGAATCGGGCCCAAGGACGGTGATGACGGCTGATCTCGGGCCCGGTCGAAATTCTTCGCGGGAGGGCGATGAGTCTTCCGCGAGCGGGCCACTACCGGGGGGAGCGACCCCGGCCGTGCAGACCCACGATTCCATCGGCTTGGCCGAGACGATGATCCAGGGGTCCACCGGGGCCGGGCCGGGGGACATGACGCCCACGCCAGAGCCGCTGGCGCTGCAGGAGAGCCTGGCCGCGCGGCGGCTGCGGGCCGCGCGCGCCAAGGCGCTGTTCGGCGACGACGCCGACGACCCCATGACCATCGGCCGCTTCGTGCTCGAGGACCAGCTCGGCGCGGGCGGCCAGGGGGCGGTGTTCGTAGCCTACGACCCCGACCTCGACCGCAAGGTCGCGCTCAAGCGCCTGCACGCCGCCGATGCCGGCCGCGCGCGTCGCCTGCTCGAGGAGGCCAAGGCGCTCGCGCGCTTCAAGCACGAGAACGTCGTGCAGATCTACGAGGTGGGCACCGACCCGATCGAGGGCCCCTTCATGGTGATGGAGCTCGTCGACGGCACGCCGTTGCGCGAGTGGCTGCGCGAAGCGCCGCGCACGTGGGTCGAGATCATCGAGGTGCTCGCTCGCGTGGCCCACGGGCTCGCGGCGCTGCACGACAAGGGCGTCGTGCACCGCGACGTCAAGCCCGACAACGTCATCATCGAGCGAACCGGCCGGGTGAAGCTGGTCGACCTCGGCATCGCGCTGGTGTCAGAGATCACCGCCACCACCGTGCCCGAGGGTCGGCCACAGGGCGGCAAGGGCGAGATCGCGGGCACCTACAACTACATGGCGCCCGAGCAGCTGCGCGGCGAGGGCGTCGACGGACGCAGCGACCAATATGGCTACTGCGTGATGATGCACGAGGCGCTCTACGGGGTGCTCCCGCACCGCCGGGGCACACGCAAGGTGCGGCGCCAACGAAGCGGTGGCCAGGGCGTGGCGCGGGGTCGGATCCCCAAGGCGATCGACCGCGTGCTCGAGCAGGGCATGCGGCAAGAGTCGGCCGAGCGCTTCGAGAGCATGACCGCGCTCGCGGCGAGGCTCGAGGCGATCGTGCGCTGGCGACGGTGGGGGGTACCGGGGGTGGCGGCGGCGGTGGTCCTGGTGGCGGCCACCAGCGCGCTGGTGTGGGCGCTGCGACCCGAGGAGTCGGAGCCATGCGGGCGGCCCCAAACGGGCGCGGAGCTGTGGTCGCCCGAGCGGCGCGAGGCGGTGCAGCAGGCATTCCTCGGCAGCGACGCCCCGGCGGCGGGCTTGGCCTTCACCACGGTGGACACGATGCTCACCGGCTACGCCGAAGCGCTCGACGCCGAGCACGCGCAGGCCTGCGCGGCACTGGTGGATCGGAAGCTCGATGCCTCGGTCGCCCACGCGCGCCTGTCGTGCCTGGCTCGCTCGCAGGGCGTGCTCGCCGAGGTGGTGGAGCAGCTCGGCACGGCCAGCGCCGAGGAGGTCTCGCAGGCGCCCGAGCGGCTGGGGCGGCTGCCGGTGCTGGCCGAGTGCACGACCCCGAGCGGGGCGGCCGAGGCCTGCGACATCGAGGCGACGGTGCCGGGCCACGAAGCGGCCGTGCGGGACATCGGGATCAAGCTGCAGGCGGCCGAGGCCCGGATCATGATGGGGCGCTACGACGACGGGCTCGCGCTCGCGAAGGCCGCGGTGGAGCTCGCCGCTCCCGAGGCGCTCGCCGGCATGCGGGCGCGGGCGTGGCTGGTGCACGGGCGCCTGGGCTACGAGGGCCAGCAGCTCGACGTCGCGCTCGCTTCGCTCGAAGAGGCGCTGTCCACCTCGGAGCGACAGGCGTGCGACGGCGTGGCCGCCGAGGCGCTCACGCTGATGGCGAAGGTGCGGGCGATGCAGCGGGAGGGCGACGCCGACGAGGCGCTACGCTGGTCGCAGCAGGCCCTCGACAAGCTCGAGCGGCTGGGTGACGAAGGCCTACGGCGGGCCGACGCGCTCAACAGCCGTGGGCTTGTGCTCGAGCGCCGGCTGGCGCGCTACGAGGATGCCGATGCGCTCTATCGCGAGGCCGCCGAGCTGCGCGAGCGCTACTTGCCGGCGTCAGCGCTGGCGCTGTCGGACACGCTGCTCAACCGGGGCTCCGTGCTCTCCGAGATCGAGCGTCTCGACGAGGCGATTGCGGTAATCGAGCGTGCGCTCACACTACGCATCGAGACGCTGGGAGCGGATCATCCCGGGCTCTTCAAGCTCTACATCAACCTCGGCAATCTTCGATTCATGCGGGGCGAGGTCGAGGCCTCCGAGGTCGCATATCGACGGGCCATCGAGCTCGCCTCCGCGGGCCTGGGCCCTCGGCACCTCGAGATCGCCTTGCTACGCGTGCGCATGGCGGCGGTGCTCGATCGACGGCGCGAGTTCGATCGGGCCCTCGAGGAGGGCCGGCAGGCCGTCGCGATCTTCGAGGGGGAGCTCGAGCCGGACGACCTCCGGTGGATCCACGCGTGGGGTGGCATCGGGCAGATCCTCCTCGATGCCAATCGGCCGAAGGAGGCCGTGCCGTGGCTGCAGAAGGTCTGGGAGCTCGTGCGCACGCACCCCCAGGCTCGGCCACTGGAGCGGGCGCTCGCGGTCTATCGACTGGGCTCGGCGGAGGCCGGCGTGCCCGCGCCCGAGCGTGCCTTGCCGTGGTTCTCGCAGGCGCTCGAGCAGTTGGGGGGGCAAACGCCCACGCCGCCACCCCAGGGCCAGCTGGGCGAGCTGCGAGCGCATGTGCAGCTCGACCGCGGCGAGATCCTGCTCGAGCTTCACCGGGCCGACGAAGCCGTGACCGCCCTCGAAGAAGCCACCCGCTGGTGGGAGCAGCACGGCAGCAACCCGGAACGAATGGCCTTTGCCCGCTATGCGCTGGCGCGAGCCATCGTTGCCCGCGACAGCGGCGTGACCGATGCCGCGCGGCCACGGGTCGAGGGCCTCGCCCGTGAGGCATTGGCATGGATGTCTGCGCAGAGCTGGGGAGAGTCCACCCGTAACGAGATCTCGACGTGGATGTTCGAGCATGACCTGGGAGCTCCGGCTCCAAAGGCACCAACCACGGATACCAACCCCGAAAATCCCAATCATGACGAAGAAGAGTAAGGAGCAAAAAGTGGCCGAGTATCAATACGTGATCATCACCGCGCGACTGCAGGACGGCACCATCAGCCTGAGCACTCGCGATCCGAGCCTGACGCGCGGAAGCGACGGGACGTGGACCTTCACGATCGCCAAGGAGACACCACCCAACGTGGTGTTCATGCTCGACATCGTCGGTGGCGGCAATGGCTGGACCGTGCGCTCGGCGCTGCGGCTCACGGGCGACACGTCGGCAACGCCGGTCGAATGGACCCACGAGCGCCTCTACGTGTCTCCGTCGTTCGTGCACTCCAACGGCTTCCGCCTCGAGATCCAGGGCAGCAAGTCGTCTCCCAACACCGTGCGCGGCGGCGGGTTCTTCCAGGTCCTCAACCAGGGTGGTGGTGACCTCTAGCCCCGACTTGCCCGCCCGCCGGGCCTTGCTCGTGGGCGCCCCCCTCGGCGATCTGGGGGGCGTCGACGAGTCCATCGCGGCCCTGAGTGGGTTGCTCGAGGCTCGCGGCTTCACGATCGAGCGCCTCGTGGGCCCCACCGCTCGCCGCGCGGAGGTCCTCGCGGCTCAGGAGCGCCTGCTCGCCGCAGTCCGGCCCGGCGACGCGGTGGTCTTCTACTGGGCGGGACATGGTCTGCACATCTGGGACCCGGCCAAGCCCAAGGAATTGTTCCCCGTGCTCGTCACGATGGATGCGCTCGAGTCGACCAAGGGCGACGCGCGGGCGATCCTCGGCATCGAGCTCGCACACTGGCTCACCGACGTGATGCAGGCGGCCGCGCTCGAAGGCAAGACCAACGTGACCGCGATCCTCGAGTGTTGCCACTCGGGAGGGCTCGTCGACGACCAGGGGCTCGACGCCGAGGGGCTCGCACGGGCCCGCCGGGTCGTGGCGGCCGAGCTCGAGAAGAAGGCCAAGCAGCGCCGCCGTGGCTCGATCGTAGTGGCGCTACAGCTCGTGCGGGTGGCAGCCGCGGACACGTTCTCGCGGGCCTACGGCGACGCCAACCGCACCGTCGGCGGTGTCACGCTCGCCCTCGTCGAGCTGCTCGATGCCCATCCCCACGAGTCGTGGCAGGCGCTCGAGCACCGGCTGCGCGCACGAATCCTCCCCAAGCAACCCCAGCAGCAGCCAGGGGTCGAGGGCCGTCGCGAGCGCATCCCATTCACAACGATCGAGCGCTCGCTGCCCGAGGGCGTGCATCCGTGCATTCGCGACGACGACGGACGCTGGCGCTGCGAGCTCGCCAAGCTGCAGGCCGCGCAAGACAAGGCGCTCTACCGGATCACCGACGATCTCGACGCGTCCGGGGGCCTCTTCGCGCGCATGGATGCGCACCGGGGATGGCTCTCGACGCTCGACTCCGACGACGCCGCTCCGGGTACGATGCGCTGGGCGCTGCCGGTGGATCCGGCGCGAGGCCTGCGAGTCGAGCTGCGCGAAGCCGATGGCGTGGCGCCGTCGGCTTCGCTGCGGGAGGGGCTCGCGCGGGCGGGCGTGGAGGCACCAGCCACCGACGAAGCGATGATCGTGCTCGAGCCGCGGACCGACGGCAGCCTCGTGCTCCACGACACCTGGGGCGACGCCGTCGTACGCTGGACGAGCGAGCCTCCGCTGGATCGCCTGCTTGCCTGGGTGGTGCGGCTGTCGGAGCTGCATCGCTGGCTTCGTGCCGCGCAGACGCCCTCGCCACAGCTCCAGGGCGCGTTCGAGCTCGTGTGGGGCGTGCAGGGACCCGACGGTGCATCCATCCAGCTCGACGCGCGCGCCCCCGTCGTGCTGCCGAACGGTGCCGCAGCGTGGATCGAGCTGCGCAACCTCGGTGTGGAGCCGCGGCTCTACCTCTCGGTGTTTCGGATCAAGGCCGATCGCTCCGTCGAGCACCTCACCCGCGACGGCGCGGGCGGCCTACCCGGCACGAGCGATCGGCCCGCGCGGCTCGGGCTCGGCGCACGAACGCTCGTGCTCTCGCGCCCCGAAGGACAAGTGGAGCCGGCCTCGGAGGCGTTGGTCGCGATCGTGACGATCCGCCCGCTTCCGCTCCATGGGCTCGAACGCGCGGCGATCGACCGAGAGTCGACGCCACCGACCGTGCCGGCGCGAGCGATGGTGGTGTTGCGCTATCGGCTGGAGGAACGGGCGTAGGCGCAAGATACGGCGGAGGCCGAAAGCAGCACCGCTGCTCTCGGCCTCCCGCCAGTGAACGCACCCGATTCGGCCTACGAGAAGGTGATGTTCAGCACCCAGTTACCCGTGGCGCCGTTGTAACCATCCACCACGAGCAGCACGACCTGCCCGGCCGGCAGGTTGATCGCGATCTGCGACTGGGTACCCATGCCACCGGGATCGTCGTCGTTGCACGTGATCTCGGAGGCCTCGTTGCACTCGAGGAACATCGAGAGCTTGGTGTCGAACCCGGATCCGAAGGTATCGAACGTGTACGTGCCCGACATGCCAGCGGTGAAGGTGAGGACGCGGTCGGGGCCGTCGGTCCCACCGCACGATGCACCGATGTCGTCATCGGCTCCCACCGTGGTCCCCATGGCCACCGCGGGCCCCGTGGCGCCCCCGAGGTCCTGCTCCGAGCAGGCGAGGTTGGCGACGCAGCCCGAGGTGTCGAAGGCCGTGCAGTCGCCCGAGCACGCCAGCACGCCGCCACCGGCATAGCCGAACATCACGCAGTCCAAGCCGTCGAGGTTGGCACCATCGCAGGCCTCGCCCACTCCGATGGCCCCATCGCCACAGACGCCGGGCGGCGGGCACATGCCCGTGCCGGCACAGGCGGGCTCGGCAGCGGCTTCGTCGGCGCAGATCTGGTCCCACTCCGTGTCGCAGCAGTACGCGTCGAAGCCACAGATCGCCGCCTCGCACACCGGATCAGCGCAGCCCGTGAGGCCCGTCTGAGCCGTGCAACAGTCCTGGACGGGGTCCATGCAGCCCGTGGTGTCGTAGCCCAAGCAGTCGCCCGCGCACGCCAGGTTGCCGCTCATGAAGCCCTGCGTGGTGCAGTCCTCGCCGCTGAGATCGGCGCCGTCACAGAGCTCGCCGAACTCGATCGCGTCGTTGCCACACACGGGGACGGGACAGATGGCGCACTCGTTGCCGTTGCCATCGGCTCCGTTCGCCGCAGCGGCACAGATGTCGTCCCACTCCGTGTCGCAGCAGTAGGCATCCAGCGCGCAGATCTGGGCCTCGCACACGGCGTCGTCACAACCCATCACCCCGGGGTTGCCGACGCAGCAGTTGCTGTCCGGGGGGTCCGTGCAGGCCTCGGTGTCGAAGCCGGTGCAATCGTCGAGGCACGCGAGCGTGCCGCCGCCGAAGCCTTGCGTGGTGCAGTCCTCGCCGCCGAGGTCCGTGCCGTCACACACGTCCTTGCCGTCGATCACGTCGTTGCCACACGCCGGCGCCTTGGTGCAGCCGCTGGTGTCGAACGTGCAGTCGTCGGCGCAGGCCAGGTCGCCGCCGCCGAAGCCTTGCGACTCGCAGTCCTGCTCGTCGAGCTCGTCGCCGTCGCAGTCCTCGCCGTCATCGAGCGCGCCGTTGCCACACGTGACGCCTTCGGTCGTCGAGCTCTCGGTCGTCGCGTCGGTCGTCGACGTCGTCGTGTCCGTCGCATCGCCACGAGTCGTCTCCGTGCCCGCCGTCGTGTCGGGGTCGATGGTCGTCGTCACCGGCGGATTGGTCGTGGTGGTGGAATCGGATTCGGTATCGCTATCGCTCGTGGTGGTGAGCGAGGGCTCGTCGTCGGCACACGCGACACCGGCCAGCAGGAACGAGAGGAGGCCGAAGCGGACTCGCGAAACGGATCGTAGGGAAGTCGACATAGCGGCGGATACCGTAAATGAAGAAGCCGCCACTTTGGTAGCCCGAAATGGATGGCCCCGGGCGATGTCGAACAGCGCCTGCTGCACGGGGTCCGCGCGTCGCGGAAACGCTGCTCGGGGTGCTTGGCGCATGCCCTGCAAAAAATGTACTGGAGCCCTTGACGGCCTGCTGCCAGGCCGATCTCGTGTGCGGACCACCACCGTCGCTGTTCGCACCAGCGGCCGCCGCCACGGTCAGGGGCTGGCGGTGGCTCACAGTATGATCCCGAGCAGGATCCCACACCCGAGCAACCACCCATGCATCGAGACACGCCTCGAAGGAGTGTGAGCCTACCGAGCGACGATCCCGATCCACGGGAGCGCGCGGCCGAGCTGGCCCGTGCCCAGCAGCTCCATCGCTACAGCTGGGATCGACCGGAGGGCCTCGGCGCCGCCGCCGAGGTTCCCGCAAGTGATGGCTTTCCCCTTGACATGGTCGCGACCGTCCTCCGTGTGCAGCTCTCGCTCGGGATCCACGAGCTGGGCTTTCGCTTCGAGCACCGTGGCGAGGATGGCTTCGTCGATCTGGCCGCCGCGCTCGCGCTGTTCGAGGGCAAGCCCGAGCCGCCGATCGTGAGGCTCTGGCAGGACGAGCCCGAGAAGCACGACGAGGCGTTTGCCTGGCAGCGACTGGCCGGCTCCAACCCGCTGGAGCTCGAGCGCATCGAGACGCTGCCGGTGTCCTTCACGCTCACCGAGGCGCTGTTCCAGCGGACGCATGCCTCGACCGATTCCATGCGGCAGGCACTGAGCGAGGGGCGCGTGTACATGGGCGACTGGACGCGTCTCGATGGCGTCCAGGCGGGACACGACCGCGCGGGACGCCCAAAGCAGCTGTGTGCACCACGTGCGCTGTTCCTGCAGCAGCGCGCGATCGATGGCGGCAAGCTCCTGCCCCTCGCCATCCAGCTGCACCCCGTGGTCGACGCTCGCGTGGTCACGCCCGCAGACGGTCCCGACTGGATCTACGCCCGCATGATGGTGCAGCTGGCCGACGCCAACGTACAGGCGCTCGAGTGGCATCTCGGCCGCTGTCACTTCCTGATGGAAGCCTTCGCAATGGCCACCGCGCGCCAGCTGGCTGACAACCACCCGCTCCAGCGGCTCTTGCAGCACCACTTCCAGTACACGCTGGCCATCAACGACCTGGCGCGCACGAAGCTGCTCGTCCCCGGCGGTCAGGTCGAGCTGCTGCTGGCTCCGACGCTGGGCGCGTCGCTCGACATCGTACGCGACGCGGTCCTGTCCTTTGATCCGAGGCAGGCGCTCCCGCCTCGCGATCTCAGCCGCCGTGGCGTGGACGACCACGAGCTGCTGCCGAGCTACCCGTGGCGTGACGATGCGCTGCCGCTGTGGAGCGCCATCACCACATTCGTGCGCGAGTACCTCGAGCTCTACTACGACGACGCCAGGGTCGCCGCGGATCCGGAGCTCGCCGCATGGATCGACGAGCTGCGCTCGCGCTATGGTGGCCGACTCGAGCGGCTCACCCCGATCGAGCGCCTCGACGAGCTGGTCGAGCTGGTCGGCTTGGTCCTGTTCACGGCGGGACCGCTGCACTCGGTCATCAACTACAGCCAGTTCGACTTCATGGCGCTCGTCGCCAACACGCCGATGGCGAGCTACGGGGCCCCCCACGCGCCGCGGGGCGACGATCCGGTGCGTGGGCTGCTGCTGCCCGAAACCATGGCCTTGCTGCAATTCGCGTTCTTCTATCAGCAGGTCCAGGTCAGGGAGAACCGCCTCGGCGAGTACCCCGCGGGCCAATTCGACGATCCGCGCGTGGCCGGGCCGCTCGCGCGCTTTCGTTCGACGCTCGCGGACGTCGAGCGAGTCATCGTCGAGCGTGAAGCAAGCCGCCTGCTGCCCTTCCCCTGGCTGCGGCCCAGCGTCATTCCAGCGAGCGTCCACATATGAGCGCCATACCCAGTCTCCCGCAGCATGACGAGCGCCCCGACGCGCGCCGAGCCGCCATCGAGCGCGCGCGCGACGAATACCAGTACGACTACGGCTACCAGTCGCTGTGCTTCCTGCGCAGCGTGCCCCCGCACGAGGCATTCGACGCAACGTACATGAAGGCCGGCCTGCTCGGCTCGGCCAAGCTGGCCGAGAACCACCTCGAGCACACCGGCCAGCGCCTGCTCGAGCACGCGGGCGGAACGCTCCGCGAGGCCTGGCACGCGCTGTGGAACAAGGGCGAGGATCCGCGCGCTCACCTGACCAAGGCTCTCCGGGCCAAGCACATCGATGGCAGCTTCGACTCGCTCGACGACTTCACCCGGCTCTACCCGGCGTTGCCGCCCCCGCTGGCGATGAGCCACTGGCAGGAGGACTGGTCGTTCGCGTGGCAACGCATGGCCGGCGCGGTGCCGGTCCACATGCGGCGCGTCACGGAGCCGCTCGACGGCTTCCCGGTCACCGACGCCCACATGGAGCGCGCGCTGGGCCAGCCGCTGCGCGTGCAGCAGGCCCTCGCGCAAGGGCGGCTGTTCCTGTGCGACTACGCCATGTTCCACGGCATGCCCTACGGCGTGTTTCCCCCCGGCAGCGGCGGCCTGCGCAAGTACGTCGAGGCACCGCTGGCGCTGTTCCTTGCCACCCCGAAGGCCAAGGGCGGGCTGACGCCCGTCGCCATCCAGTGCGGCCAGGTGCCCGGCGTCGACAACCCGATCTACACGCCCGCCGACGGCATTCGCTGGCAGATCGCCAAGCTCGCCGTGCAGATCGCCGATGGCAACCTCGAGGGCGACCTGGTGCACTTCGGCTACTGCCACATGATCATCCAGTGCTTCATCATGGCGGCACACCGCTGCCTCTCGCCCGACCACCCGCTCGCGCTCCTCCTCGCGCCGCACTTTCGCTACACGCTGGCCGCCAACCAATTCGCGCGGGAGCACGTCGCCAACCCCGGCGGCATCAAGGACCGGCTGCTCGGCGGCACCATCGAGGCGCAGCTCGCCGTGCTGCGTGACGGGATCCGAGCGGTAGAGCTGGCGGATCTCGATCCGAGCATCCATGCCCAGCGCCACGGGCTCGACGACCGCGAGGTCATCGTCGATCATCCGTTCCGCGACGACGGCCTGGCGAGCTGGACGCCGATCCTCGCGTTCGTCAGCGGCTACGTGCGCGTCTACTACGCCTCCGACGAGGACGTGGCGAACGACCTCGAGCTGCGGGCCATGCTCGACGAGATCGCCGCCCCCGATGGCGGCCGACTGCCGCGACTGATCGCCGGCTTCACGCTGCGCACGGTCGACGACGTCATCGCGCTGATGGCGCGCATCATCTTCCGCGCGTCCACCTATCACGCCGCCATCAACTACTCCTGGTACGACTGGATGGGGTTCATTCCGAACATGCCCACGGCCGGCTTCGGCCCCGTTCCCAGGCCGAGCGAGCCGGCCACCGAGCAGACGCTGCTGCGGATGCTGCCGCCGATTCAGGCGACCTGGGAGAGCATCGCCGAGGTGTATGCCGTCTCGTCCCTCGCGATCACCAAGCTCGGCAAGCTCGACGAGCACGAGTTCGGCGATCCGCGGGTGCAGCCGTTGATCACGCGGTTCGTCGCCGAGCTCGCCGACGCGGAGACGATCATCGAGGAGCGCAACCGCGAGCGCGTGCTGCCCTACCGAACGCTGTTGCCGTCGCAGATCTCGGCGAGCATCAACTCTTGAAATCATTGTAGGATCTCGATCGGCTCGCCAACGGGACCGATCCCATGAGCATATCCGTCGCGGGGTTTCACGACCTCAAGACCGTCCATCGCGGTGCCATGTCCATCGTCGTTCGCGCAACGCGCGACGCGGACGGCCGTGCGGTGGTGCTCAAGACGGCGAGCGTGCCCCACCCCACGCTCTCGATCATCGCCAGCCTTCGGCGCGAGCATCAGCTGCTCGAGAAGGCGAAGAACGCCGAGCTCGTGGAGGTCCTCGACCGGCTCGATCACGCAGGGGCCCCGCTGCTCGTGCTGGAGGACTTCGGCGGCCAGGCGCTCGGGCACTACGTCCAGACCGAGCAGCCCGACCTGCAGACCCGCCTCGCGCTCTGCCTTCGCACGACCCGGGCCCTCGCCGCGCTGCATGCCCGTGGCGTCATCCACCGCGACATCAACCCCTCGAACGTGGTCTACGCGGCCAATGGCGACGCGCTCAAGCTCATCGATCTCAGCATCGCCACCGAGCTGCAGCGCGAGACGGCCGAGCCGGAGGACGCCTCCTTCGTCCGTGGAACGCTGGCCTACGTCGCGCCCGAGCAGACCGGACGCATGAATCGAAGCGTCGATCGTCGCGCCGATCTCTATTCGCTCGGTGCGACGATCTTCGAGCTGCTCACCGGCCGACCACCCTTCACGAGCGACGACCCACTCGTGCTGGTCCACGCCCACCTCGCACGCGCTCCGGTGTCCCCGAGCACGATCGATCCGAGCGTGCCGCCGCTGGTGTCCGAGATCGTGCTGCGGTTGCTACGCAAGGTCCCCGAAGACCGCTACCAGAGCGCGTCGGGCCTGGCCGCCGATCTCGAGCGCTGCGTGACCGGGCTTCGGCACGGCGGGAGGATCGAGCCCTTCGAGCTCGGCCGTGACGACGTCGACGGCCAGGTCCGCTTCCCCGAGCGACTCTACGGCCGTGAGCACGAGGTCGAGCGACTGCTCGCCGCCTTCGAGGGCGCGGCCAACGGCGCGCGCGCGATGGTGCTCGTGTCCGGCTACTCGGGCATCGGCAAGACCGCGCTGGTGCGCGAGCTCTACGGCCCCGTCAGCACCCACCGGGGCGAGCTGCTCCAGGGCAAATTCGATCAGCTGCGCACCGGCATTCCCTACGCTCCCCTGGGCAGCGCGTTCGGCGGGTTCCTGCGCCAGCTGCTCACCCGCGACGACGCCACGATCGCGCAGTGGCGCGCGCGGATCCAGCAGGCGACCGGCAGGCTGGCCGGCGTGCTGATGGACATCATGCCCGAGCTCGAGCTCGTGCTGGGGGAGCGCCCTGCCATCGACCCGCTGCCCGCCGCCGAGGCCGAGAATCGCTTCCACCTGGTGTTCCGCCAGCTGGTCGGTGAGCTGGCCGGACCGGGCCATCCGATCGTGTTGTTCCTCGACGATCTCCAGTGGGCCGATCTGGCGACGCTGCGGCTGCTCGAGCGCCTCGCGACCGACGTCGACGCTGGTCACCTGCTCATCATCGGCGCCTACCGCCACAACGAGGTCGACGCGGCTCACCCCCTCACGGTCACGCTCGATCGACTCCGTCGGGCAGGCTGCGAGCCCGAGCGCATCGAGCTCGGGCCGCTCGCGCTCGCGGACGTCGAGCGCTTGCTCGCCGACACGTTCGGCAAGCTCGGCGAGGAGTCCCGACGGCTGGCGGCCGCGTGCATGGCCAAGACGGGCGGCAATCCGTTCTTCTTGCTGCGCTTCCTGGAAGCCGCCGCGACGGCAGGGGTCGCCACCTACGATCGCGACCAGAACGCCTGGACGTGGCAGCTCGAGGTGCTCGATCGGCTGGGACCGACCGACAACGTGCTGCAGTTCATGCTCGGCCGGGTCGCCACACTGGAGCCCGAGCAGCAGCGCGTGCTCCAGCTGGCCGCTTGCATCGGGGATGCCTTCGACCTCGAGCTGCTCAGCGAGCTGGCCGGCAACGAGCCCGCCGCGGTCCAGCGCGACCTCCATCCGTCGCTGCTGCTCGAGCTCGTCCGCGCGCTCGGGGCCGACTGGCTGCTGGAGTCGGGCGATGCGAGCGACATGCCCGAGCAGCTGCGCTACGGCTTCGTGCACGACCGCATCCGCCAGGCCGCCCATGCCGCGATGACCGACGACGACGCCCGCAGGGTCCATCGGCGCCTGGCGGAGCTGCTGGAGGCACGCCATGGCCACGAGCCCCAGGGCAGCTGGCTGTTCGAGGTGACCTGCCACCTCAACAAGGCTCGCGACCTGCTCACCGACGACGAGCGTCGGCCGCTGGCCGCACGCAACCTGGAGGCCGGCCGAAGGGCCCGTGGTGCCGCGGCCTTCGAGCGGGCCCTGGAATTCTTCGAGGCCGGCATCGCATGCCTCCGCGACGGATCCTGGGAGGACGACTACGCGCTCGCGCTCGCGCTGCACGAGGACGCGGCCGAAGCGGCCTACCTCGACGCCGACTTCGAGCTCGCCCATCGATACCTCGCACGCGTCCACGAGCACGCCAAGCACCAGCTCGACCGGGTCAGGGCCTGGGAGGTCGAGATGGACGCGCTGATCGCCGCGTGCACCGACTTGCGGGCCATCGACGTCGCCCGCGGTGCCTTGAAGGAGCTGGGGCTCGCGCTACCCGAGGTCGCCGATCAGGCCGCGATCGGAGCGGCCGTGGGCAGCGCAATGGCAGCCCTGCAGCAAAAGCCCATCGAGGCCATCGAGCGCAGCGGCGACGTAAAGGACGCCACCGTCGCCGCCAAGATGAGCATCCTCGCGCGCGCGGCCTCACCGGCCTACTACGCCAACCCGGCCCTGCTGCCGATCCTCGCGTGCGAGCTCGTCGTCATGTCGGCCGAGCAGGGGCTCGCCCCGGCCTCGGCGTTCGCGTTCTCGGTCTACGGCATCGTCCTCAACAGCATCGGCATGCTCGAGCAGGGCCACGCCATCGGACAGCTGGCCATTCGCCTGCTCGATCGCAGCAGCGACCGCCACTTCGAAGCCCGCACCAAGCACGTCGTCAACAACCTGGTGTGCGTGTGGGCGGTACCCTTCCACGGCACCTTCGCCAATCTCCAGGAGGCCTATCGCATCGGGCGCGAGACGGGAGATCTCGAGTTCAGCGCGATCGCGGCCCACTCCTACATCCACAACGCGTTCTACGGCGGACGCGAGCTGCACGCGCTCTTGCAGGAGGCGGAGCGCTACGGCAGCTTCATGAAGAACTACGAGCAGGACGGCGCCGCCCGCCTGCACGCGCCGTTCGAGCAGGTCATCCGCAACATGATCGGCATGGCCGACGATCCCGCCCGACTGGTGGGACCGAGCTTCGACGAGCAGCAGGCGCTCGCCCACGCCGACAACGTCGCCAGCCGCAGCATTCGCTTCGTCGTGCTGCTGCAGATGCTCATCGTTCGTTATCACTTCGGTGAGCCGGACGCGGCGGTGCGCTGCGCCGAGGATGCCTGGAGCTATCAGGACGGCGCAGCTTCGACCTACCACATGGTGAGCTACCATACCCACGCTCCCCTCGCGCTGTGCCGGGCCCTGCCGGACGACCCGGTCGCGCGCGCGGCCACGCTCGCACGCATCGAGGCGAGCCTCGAGTTGCTGCGCACATGGGCGGCGGTCGGGCCGATGAACCACGCCCACCGCGTCGCCCTGGTCGAGGCCGAGCTCGCACGGGCTCGCGGCCACCATCACGAGGCGAAGGCCAAGTACCTCGAGGCGATGGAAGCCGCACGCAGCAGCGAATTCCTCAACGACGAGGCGCTGGCGTTCGAGCTCGCGGGCCGCTTCCACCTCGAGCTCGGCGGGGTGCATCGAACGGTGGGCCGCGCATTCCTGCGCGACGCCTACTTCGCCTACCAGCGCTGGGGGGCCGACGCCAAGCTCGCTCACCTCGAGAAGGAGCTCCCGCTCGATGTGAGCGCGCCCCACGACGAAGCGATGGCCTCGGTGAGCTTCGATGTCGACGCCGCCGCCGTGATCCGTGCCGCGCGGACGATCTCGGCGGAGATCGAGCTCGACAGCCTCCTGCGCACGCTGTTCCGCACGTTGATCGAGGCGGCCGGCGCCCAGCGAGCCCTGCTGGTCCTGCGAGACGCCGACGAGTGGCGGGTCGCCATCGAGGGTCTCGCCGATGGCGAGCCACGGCTCACCGGCGATCGGCTCGACGATCGCGATCCGGCAGACCATCCCGTCGGCGTCCTGCGCTACGTCATGCGAACGGGTCGCGAGGTGCTCGAAGCCGACGCGTCGGCGCAGTACGGCACCTTCAGCCGCGACCGCTTCGTGCAGGCCCACGGCACGCGCTCGATGCTGTGCATTCCCGTCCGACACCGCGGTGAGCTGACCGGCGCGCTGTACCTCGATCACGAGCGCACCACGGGGGTGTTCAACCCCGCCCGCACGCAGCTCTTGTCGCTGCTCATCTCGCAGGCCGCCGTCTCGCTCGACAACGCCAAGCTGTTCGAGGCCCAGCGCCAGCTGACACGGGCCCAGAGCCGCTTCGTGCCCTATCAGTTCCTCGAGAGCCTCAATCGCACCGACATCGCCAGGGTCGAGCTCGGCGACTACGTCGCCAAGGACATGTCGGTGATGTTCTCGGACCTGCGCGGCTTCACGCCGCTGACCGAACGCCTGGAGACCCACGAGGTCATCGCGCTGCTCAATCGCTACTTCGCGGCGATGGAGCCGGCCATCGTGGCCGAGGACGGCTACATCGATTCCTTCAACGGCGACGAGATCATGGCGCTGTTCTCCGGCCCCCCGGACAGCGCCGTGCGGGCCGGGATCGCCATGCAGCGGGCCGTCGTGCGCTTCAACGAGCGCGAGCCCCATCCGCTGCAGATGGGGATCGGCATCAACACCGGTCCGTTGCTGCTGGGCACGGTCGGCGGCAGCGACCGCATCAAGTGCGGCGTGGTGGGCGACCCGGTCAACCTGGCCTCGCGCATCGAGCAGCGCACCAAGACCTACGCAACCCCGCTGCTCGTCGGCGAGAGCACTCGCGACGGGCTCCGCGAGCCCGAGCGCTTCTCGCTGCGGCGCGTGGACGTGGTGGCCGTGAGGGGCAAGCGCCAGGTCGTCACGCTCTACGAGGTGCTCGACGCAGAGTCCCCCGAGCGCCGCAAGGCCAAGGAGAGCGGTCGCGATCGGCTCGAGGAGGCCATCGACTGCTATCGGGCGCGTCGCTTCGCGGCCGCGTGCGAGCTGTTCGCCGCGTGCCGCGAGGCCGTCCCCGGCGATCCCGTCCCCGAGCTGTTCATCGAGCGCTGCACACGTTACGAGCTGACGCCGCCGTCGAGCGACTGGGACGGCTGCGAGCGGCTGCAATCGAAATGAGGCACGCCGGCCCCCCAGCGCTTGGGCGAGCTCAGATGTGGATGCTGGCCGTGATGTTGCTCGGGTAGAGGTAGGGGTACGACATGAAGCGCGTCCGATCGCGCTCCCTGGTCTCCTGCTCGATGACCCCGAGGCGGTCCTCGAAGCGCTTGAGCAGCGGCCCGACGCGGTGGTCCTTGAAGTGCAACCAGGGGTAGTCGCCGAGCCGGTTCTGACGGAGGTGCGACAGCTGGTAGGCGATGTTGAACTGCACGAGCGCGCGCTTCATCGGCGGAAGGATCGCGAGGTAGGAGGCCGGCTCGTTGGGCGTCTCCAGCGTGGGCGACGGCCCGTACTGGGCGCCGGGGAGGTTGGGCAGGAAGCCCATCGCATCGTACTGGCTGAAGTTGACGGCAGCATGCTGGGCGCTGGCCGTGAAGATGATCGTGGTGACGAGCTCGACGAGCCCGGCAACGGTCCGGGGCCGCACGACCCCCAGCAGCTTGCCGCCGTCATCGGCCCCCATCTCCTCGATCCACGCACGCAGCTCCACGTCCGCATCGACCCGCTCGTCGGAGCGGTAGTAGAGCGCCACGTAGGCCCCAACCATGTCCTCGAGCGCGTCCCAGACCGGGAGCGCATCGTCGCGGTAGGGGTAGACGCGGAGCGCCGAGGAGCCGCTCACGCCCCGGGCCTCGAGCAGGCGGCGAGGCTGCCACGCGCTCAAGCGGTGCTCCTTCAGGCCGCGGCTCATCAGCTCGAAGGCGCCCGCGAGCGTGCACCCGAGCACCTGCTCCACCTGCCCGCCTGGCGCCACGAGGCTGTGCTTGGCGACGTTGTTGAGCGCGAAGGTGTACTCGAAGTGGGGCTCGAGCAGGAGCTTGAGCGGGTGCTGGCTGGCGAGCTGTCGCTCCGTGGCCATCATCACGGCCTCGATCACCATGTGGCAGTAGCCGAGGTGCTCGATCATCTGGTGCTGGTTGCCGTCGGAGGTCTGGACGATGGTCTTGGCCATCCGCCAGCGGTAGCCATCCGCGGGGCCGAGGATCGGCGAGCTCGGCCCCGGAGTCTGGCTGCACTGGATCGCGATCGGCAGGAGCGCGGCGCGGCGATCGGTGGGGACGTAGAAGAGGGCCAGCGGCGCGCTCAGGTACTTCGATCGCTCGTTGGCGTCGCCCCACGTGCCGAGCGGCAGGCCATCGACCCTTCGATGGTCGGTGAGGAACACGCGGCCCTCCGCGAGCGCGGCCGCGAGGCGATCGCCCGCGAGTCCCTGCGCTGCGAGGGCGCGCTGGAAGTGCTCCTCGGTGACCGGGAAGTGCTCGGGCAGCGCGGCGCAGGCCTCGATTGCCATGGGGTTCGGTCCCGCCAGGCGTGCCCACGCGAACGCCTCGTCCGCCTGGCTGATGCGATCCTCGTAGAACACCTCGTAAGCGCCCGGACGGATCAGCCTGAGCGTCTCGCCGTACTGCTCGATGTTCTGGATGGGCACGTCGGCGTGGTCGGTGGTGAGGTCGAGCCCGATCCCGAAGAGGCGCTGCTTGTCGGCCGTGGTGACCGCCTTGCTCCCGAAGCTGCTGAAGAACGAGACGGCCTGCTCGTGGCGCTGCTGATGGGCCGTCGCGTCGAGGGTCTCGTCGACGTCCATCGCCGCGTGGTTGGCCAGGATGGTGCCGTCGAGCTTGGCGACCTTCATCAGGTACGAGGGCCCGAAGAAATCCCCGGCGGCAACCGACTCGAGCATCGCGATCCCCGGCGGATACTCGTAGCTGTACCGGTGCTCCTCACGGGAGCGCTCGAGCTCCGCCCGTCGCGCCGCGGGATTGGGGTCGTCGTCGGGGAGGCAGGGGTCCATCTCCCCATGCTCGCAGAAACCGGGCGCCAGCGGATCTACGAGCTCTCACCCACCCGCTTCCCACATGAGCGCCTCCAAGACCATCGTCGACCTCGAGGTCCGCGACGGCCGGCGGCGCGTGTCGGCATGCAGAGCCCCGCGCTGCTGTCAATCCGTGGTCTCCCCCGTCACGAGCCCCTCGCGACCGGGGGAGCCCCGCACGGCAACACGAGGGTCGGGCCGACGAATTCATCGGAGCCATGAAGCATCGCGTGCGCGTGGCGTCGACCAGGCCCGATGCTCGGATCCATGAACCACCCACGAACGTGGAGCGTGGCCGCGGCGGTGCTCGTGCTGCTGGCGGGCACACCGGGCTGCGCGAGCAAGCCGATCGCCGGAGCCCCGGCGCCACCCGAGCTCGCGGCCGCGACCTCGCAGTCGCGCTGCAGCGTGCAGCGCAGCGCCGACAAGCCGTTGGTGGTCGAGTGGCCCGCGGCCGATCGCGCGGCGCTCGAGGCCCGGGCCCAGCAGAGCCTGGTGGCCGTGCGCTACACCGGCTGCACGATGGAGGTGCTGAGCGGCTGCGACGTCGACGGCAGCTACGCGTTCGTGCCGCTGAGCCGCAAGCAGGAGCGCGTCACCATCCACGACGAGGACGAGCTCTACGCACGGCTGCCGGTGGGGGCCGCATCGCTCGAGGGCACGCTGGCGCGGCAGGGACAGCTCGTGGTGGACATGACGATCGTCGGTCGCAAGCAGGCCGATCGTCACGTGCTCGCGCGCAGCGAGCTGCGCGGGCGCTGCGACGGCGCCACGCACGTGCTCACCGGGCTCACCGTGGGCGCGTTCTCGCTGTATGCCGACGCGACGCTCGAGGCCGGCGCACGGCTGCAGCTCCGCGCCGCGGGAGCCGGGGCGGCCCATATGCGATCGCGGGAGATCCTGGCGCGCGACGGTGACCCGTTGGCCTGCGAGGTCGCGGCTGCCGTCGAGCCTGGTGGCGGCGAAGGCGAGCTGGATCGCGCGCCGAGCACCGCAGGGCCCCCACCCTGGTGTGGGGCGCGTCGCAGAGCCAACCGGTGTGGGAAGCGCTCTCGCCCGAGAACGCTCGCAAGCAGCAGATCGGCACCGGGATGTTGATCGGCTCGTCCATCGGCTTCGTCGCATTCGGCGCGCTCGCGCTCGGAGCACGGGCGGCCGCCGACCGGGCCGAGTCGCGGCGCTACGCATGGATCGCGCCGACGATCGATCGACACACGGCGGGGCTTGGCATGGGCGTTCGGTTCTGATCCGCGACGTACGAAATGAATGTCGGGTGTCGCCCGACTCGATTCCGGACCTGGGATCCGGTGATCGGTGCAAAGCTACCGAACATCACGGTCGATTCGACTACCCGTTTTCGTGTACATCGTGTAAGTAAGCTCTTGTCTCTTTCGGAAGGAGGGACCTTGCTCGAGCAGACACGACGAAGGCACGGACTACCCGTGCTCTTGTCGCTCGTGGTCGCGTTGGGAGCGGCATGCAGTGACGACATTCCGGTAGCGCCCGAGCCCACGGGCACCTCCACCGGCATCGATACGTCGCCGCTCACGTTCACCATGGATTCGACGGGGAGCACGACTGCGGTGGTGGACGACACTGCCAGCGGCGGAACCAGCTCCACGGGCTCCACTGGGCCCACTGTCGACGATACGGCGACCACGACCGACGACACCACCAGCACCAGCACCACCGGGGATGAAGTCCTCCCCGGCCAAACCATGAACCAACTCGTCACGGCAGGAGAACGCTCCACGAGCCCCAGCTACACGCTCGTCTACACGTTCGGCCAGCCGTCCTCGCTTCAATCCACTCACCAATCCACCAACTATACGATCCACGGTGGCCTCATCGGCGCCAACGGGAGCAGGCCATGACCTCGCGCTTCAACAAGACCCACCTCTCTGCCGCGTTCCTCGGGCCCATCGCGTTCCTCGGGACGCTGTTGGCCGCCCAAGATGCCGCCGCGGTCGTTCCTCCCACCATCACCCATCAGGGTCGCCTGTTCGACGTGGATGGTGCTCCGGTCAGCGACACCCTCGATGTGACGTTCACGATCTACGACGCCGCCAATGGTGGTACCGACATCTGGAGCGAGACCCACTCGATCACGTTCGACGAGGGCTACTACTCGGTCGAGCTCGGCAACGACACACTGTTCGATTCGACCGTCATCGACGGGAGCACGCGCTACATGGGCGTGGCCGTGGGCAGCGATCCCGAGATGAGCCCGCGCGGCACCGTGGGCAGCGTGCCCTATGCGATGCTCGCCAACGACGTCAACGGTGACATCAACCCGAGCAGCGTCAATATTCCCGGAGTCGGGCAGGTGATCGACGAGAACGGCAACTGGGTGGGTGATCCCACCGGGCTCGTCGGTCCCGCTGGGCCGGCTGGGCCGGCGGGTCCTGCTGGCGCAGCAGGTCCTGCTGGCGCTGCTGGTCCGGCGGGTCCGGCGGGCGCAGCTGGTCCCGCTGGTGCCACCGGTGCGACTGGTCCCGCGGGTGCCACCGGTGCGACTGGTGCCACTGGCGCCGTCGGTCCCGCTGGTGCAGTCGGTCCGGTCGGTCCCGTTGGTGCGACTGGTGCCACTGGCCCCGCTGGTGCCGCTGGTGCCGTTGGTCCTGCCGGTCCGAGTGGTGTCGTTGCCACCGCCGCGTTCAACGGATCCCTGGGAGGCGCCATCGCCTCCGGCTCGGGGGTGTACGTGTTCACCGGTCCCACGATGATCGTCGCGGTCGCGGTGGGTCAGCGGATCACGGGCTCTGCCTCTGGTGCGATGGCAACTGGGGCTGGAGTCGCAACTGGGGACGTGGGACTGTGCTACCAGCTCAATGGGGCCGGAACGATCAATAACTTCACCGGAAACTACTTGACCGTCGAGTGGGACACGACGCGTAAACCCACCTCGGTGTCTGCTTCGGTCTCGGGGCTTGCGGCGGGCAACTATACGGTTGGCCTCTGCGTGCGCAACAACGGAGTCACCGCGCTGACCGACAACGACTACGTCAACGGCTGGGTCGTCGTCACCAACTGAGCCCTGGCGTCGGGTTTCGGGAGGTCACGCCGTCGCGTGCCCCCCGAGACCCATGACGCGGGGGCTTCACTCGAGAGGTGGTCATGTGCCACCCTCGCTCCTCCTCGTGCGACTCTCATTGCCCGTCTCCATTCTGCTCGCGAGCGTGATCGTTGCGCTGGGCCTCTACTTCGGCCTGCGCACGCCCCCCGTCGACGTGGCGCCGCAGCCCAATGCACCCGCTTCGGTGCCCGAGCCAGCAGTGATGCCCCAACCGGCCGCGCCGCCGGCCCCGACCGAGGCGCAGACAGCCGCAGACGTCACCGACGCGGTCGTACGCGAGTACCCGAGCTGGAAGGTCGCGTGCTGGGACAGCGCCGATCCAGCCACGCGCAAGCCGGGTCGCTACGCTGCTACGCTCGCATTCGATGCCACCGGCAAGCTCGTCATCTTCGGCATCAACGAGGACCGTGAGATGAGCGACCCCAACGTTGCACAGTGCCTGCGCCGGCAGTCGAACCTGTTCACCATCCCCGCCCCAGGGCGCCCCGTCACGTTCGACGTGCCGTTCCAGCTGCCGTGAACGGGCCCAGCATGCGACTTTCGGTGCCGTCATCCATCGTCCTCGCGAGCATCTTCATCGCGCTCGGCCTCTACTTCGGCCTTCGCGAGCGAGCTCCGAACACCGGCGCGCCTCCGCCGCCCGTGGGTACCGTGGTGTCGCCGCAGGGCAACCCGACGAGCCCCGCTGGAGCAGGCTCCGCGAGCCGCGACGTCGTGGTGCCCCCACCGCCGCCAGTGCCCACCGAGGACCAGCTTCGTCCCATGGTGGCCGCACTGGTCGAGGGATCCAAGCCACGCTGGAAGGCAGCGTGCTGGGACACCGCCGACCCGGCGACGCGCAAGCCCGGCCGCTACATCTCGGTGCTCGCATTCGATGCCTCGGGCAACGTCGACGTCTCGGGCGTCAGCGAGATCCGTGATGAGAGCGACCCTGGCGTCGGCCAGTGCCTCCGCCAGCAGGTGAACGATTTCACGATAACGGCGCCGCAGCGGCACGTGGTGTTCGAGACTCCGTTCGAGATTCCGTGATCGCGATCGCGCCCGAGCGCGCGCTACCGCTCCGGAGCCCGAGCCCGAGCCCGAGCCCGAGCCCGAGCCCGAGCCCGAGCCCGATCCAGGTGTAGCTTCGAGCAAGCTACCGAACATCACGGTCGATTGGGCTACCCGTCTGCCGGGCGAATCGTGTAAGTGTAGGAACCTTGTCTCTTTCGAAGGGAGGACCCTTGCTCGAGCACACACGACCAAGAGGGCACGGGTGGCCCGTGCTCTTGGCGCTCGTGGTCGCGATGGGAGCGGGATGCGCGGACGACACCACGCAGACCCCCGGTACTCGTGGTGACAGCACCGCCGACGACTCCGAAACGTCTCTCATCACGTTCACGACGTCGGAACCGACCGGGACCACGACCGAGGTGGCGGATTCTACCGCCACCGGGACCGGCTCTACCACCAGTGGGCCCGACTCCACCGGATCGACCGACTCCACGACCACGAGTGATGACACCACCACGACCGGGGGCGAAGCACTCCCCGGCCACACCGTGAACCAGCTGGTATCGGCTGGCGAGCGCACGTCGAGCCGCAACTACACGCTCGTCTACACGTTCGGCCAGCCGTCTTCGCTTCAATCCACGCACCAGTCCACCAACTACAGCATCCAGGGTGGCCTCATCGGCGCCAACGGGAGCCCGCCATGACCTCGCGCACCATCAAGAACCACCTTCCTGCCGCGTTCCTCGGACCCATTGCATTTATGGGGGCGTTGCTGGCTGCCCAGGACGCCGCGGCGATCGTTCCTCCCACCATCACGCATCAGGGCCGTCTGTTCGACGCGGACGGAGCTCCGGTCAGCGACACCCTCGACGTGACGTTCACGATCTACGACTTGCCCAACGGGGGCGCGGTCGTGTGGACCGAGACGCACTCGATCACGTTCGACGAGGGCTACTACTCCGTCGAGCTGGGCGAGGACACCCTGTTCGACTCCGCCGTCATCGACGGCAGCACGCGCTACATGGGCGTGTCGGTGGATGGCGACGACGAGATGAGCCCACGCGGCACCGTGGGCAGCGTGCCCTACGCGATGCTCGCCAACGATGTGAACGGCGACATCAATCCGAATAGCGTCAACATCGACGGGTTCGGTCCGGTGATCGACGAGAACGGCGTGTGGGTCGGAGATCCGACGGGGCTCGTTGGTCCGGCGGGTCCGGCGGGTCCCGCGGGTGCTGCGGGTCCTGCTGGTGATGTAGGCCCTGAGGGCCCTGAAGGCCCTGAGGGCCCGACTGGCCCGGCGGGTGCCATTGGTCCCGCTGGTCCCGCTGGTGCTGATGGCCCGGCGGGCGCCATCGGTCCCGCTGGTCCCGCTGGTGCGGTCGGTCCTGCTGGTCCGATCGGTCCCGCTGGCGCGACTGGTGCCACTGGTGCCGTTGGCCCCGTCGGTCCCGTCGGTCCTGCTGGCGCGGTCGGTGCCGTTGGTCCAGTCGGCCCCGTTGGTCCTGCTGGCGCTGATGGTGCCACTGGTGCCGTTGGTCCGATCGGTCCCGTTGGGCCTGCTGGTGCGATCGGTCCCGTTGGGCCTGCTGGCGCGGACGGTGCCATTGGTCCTGCCGGTCCCGTTGGCCCTGCTGGTGCGATCGGCCCCGCCGGTCCCGCTGGTCCCACCGGTGCGATCGGTCCCGCCGGTCCCGCTGGTGCGGTCGGTCCTGCTGGTGCGATCGGCCCCGCCGGTCCTGCCGGCCCGGCCGGTGCGGTCGGTCCTGCCGGTGCGATCGGCCCCGCCGGTCCTGCCGGCCCGGCCGGTGCGGTCGGCCCCGCCGGTGCGATCGGCCCCGCCGGTCCTGCCGGCCCGGCCGGTGCGGTCGGTCCTGCTGGTGCGATCGGCCCCGCCGGTCCTGCCGGTCCGACCGGTGCGGTCGGTCCCGCCGGTGCGGTCGGTCCCGCCGGTGCGGTCGGTCCCGCCGGTGCGGTCGGTCCCGCTGGTCCTGCTGGTGCGGTCGGTGCGGTCGGCCCCGCCGGTCCGACAGGTGTGATCACCTTCGTCACGACCTCGGGCTCCGGTAACAACCCCGCGGCCGCATTGGCCTTCATCGGACCCACGGTCAACGTCACGCTGGCCGTGAACCAGCGGGCACACATGGTCGTGCACAAGGCAGTGGGCTCCATCAATGCGGCCGGTGCCAACGACCTCGACGTGTGGGCGTGCTACCAGAACACGGGCGGCGGAGCGATCACTCAGGTCGGAAACGGCATCCTCGACCTGCGCGTGTCCCAGAACAATCGCACGCTCGTCGGCATCAATCACATCTACTCGGGCATGGCGGCTGCCACGTACACGGTCGGCCTGTGCGGGTTCACGGCGCAGGTCGCGAACTGGAACAGCAACGAGTGGGGCTACATCAGCGCGCTCGTGTTCTGATGTGATCGCCTTGCGATTCACTGCGGGGGCGGCACGGGCCGCCCCCGCCCCTGTTCGAAAATCTCGCAATCGCCCCGCGCTACGGCTTGGGATGGCCGATGAGGCAGAGCCCCAGCCCGCCGCGCGCGGCCTTCCATACGTAGCGCTCGCTGCCGTTCACGGCATGGGCCAGCGCCAGCAGCTCCTCGGGGGTGTAGGCGCGCAGGCTCGAGACCATGCCATCCCACGCGAACAGCATGGGGATCGCCGGCACCGCGTAGGTGAGCAGCAGCCGCGAGGCGCTCCACGGGCGCACGAACGGCACGGCGAAGAGCGAGGCGGCGAAGAGGCCGACCATGTTGGGGACGGCGAGGATCGGCGCGAGCACGCCGGGCAGCTTGCGCATCACGGGCGGCGCGGCCACGTCGAAGAACGCCAGCGGTACGCCATCGTCGACCGCGGCCTGGACGAGGTGCTGCACGCCATCGGGGCGGAAGTGGTGGAGCGCACCGTACATGGTGCGGATGCCCGTGGGCAGCGCCGGCGGCACGTGGAACGCGTCGACCGGCTCGGAGTGCCAGCGCACCAGCGGATCGCCGCGCCCGCGCACGCGCTCGGCTGCGGCGGCGTTGGGGTAGCGATCGGTGAGCACGAGCTCGACGTCGCGGTGACCCGCTTCGCGCAGCAGCGTCACCATCTGCAGCGCGCCACCGCCTCCACCGGACCCGAGATCGATCAGGCGGTGCTGACCGGTGGTCTCCATCAGCGCGATGAGCTCGGGCACGAGCGAGCGATAGAAGCCCATGCGTGCGAACACGAAGTCGAGCACGTCGGTGCCGCCATCGCGGATGGGCCTCGGGAACCAGGGGAGATCCTCGAGCTCGACGAGGTGCAGGCGTTGCATGACGGGCTCCGGCTCAGCGGCTGAGCACCAGCTCGCGGCGCCGCACGATCATGCCCGCAAGCACGACGCACACGGAAGCCAGCGCGAGCAGCACGAGCCCGGAGAGCCACCACGGGCCCGGATCCGCGCTGCCGAACGGCCCGAGGCCGGGGAGATCGAGACGGCCGAGGTTGCGGATCTGCGTACGCAGCGTGAAGTTGGCGAGCCAGCCCGGGACTTTTTCGAGGCTCTGCTCCCAGAGCAGCACGTACGCGAGGCCGAGCCAGGTCGGGCGGCGCATCACGAGGCCCCAGAGACCAAAGAGAGCCGCGTGGGCGGCCGTGCCGAGGATCGCGGCGGCGACGAGGCGCAGGCCATGAGCAGGATCGGTGGCGGCGAAGGCCGCAGCGGGGACGGTGGCGAGGAGCACCGGGCCGGCGGCGGCAAACAGGCGCGCGGTGTAGAGGCCGGCGCGATCGACCGGGCGAGTGAAGCCGTAGGTGAGGGTTTGATCCTCGACTTCTTCGCGGAGGACGCCGCCACCATAGGCGAGGGACATCAGCGGGACGAGGTAGACGAGGACGAGCTCACCGACCGCGTCGGCGGGGACGTTGAAGCCGAGACGCATCGCCGCGACGAGGAGCGGGAGGCCGATGACCCACAGGAGCGTGCCGCGGCGCCGGAGGTTGCGGACGAGGTGGAACGTGGCCCAGAAGCCGGCACCGGCGAAGCGGCTGTTGGGCGCCGTCATGAACGACATTGTGCCCCATCTCGCCGATGATTGCTCGGTTGCTCGGCTGCTCGGTTGCTCGGTTGCTCAGTCGTCCTTGAACTTGGGCACCAGCACCTGGTGCTCCCGCACCGCGGGTGCCCCCGCCAACACCCGCTCACGGTCCAGCACGGAACCGGCCACGTCGTCTCGCAGCGCGCTGCCACTGCGCGATGGTGGCAGGTGCTCGGGCACACCGGTGGTATCGACGGCGCGGAGCTGCTCGATGTACCCGAGGATCGTCCCGAGCTGCGCGGCGAAGCGCTCGGCCTCGGCATCGTCGAGCGAGAGCCGGGCGAGCGCGGCGAGCTCGTGACACTCCTGCTGCGAGATCGTGGTCATGGCGGCACCGCCACGTTATCACCGGGGTCGAGCGCTCGCAGCCACGCGTCCACCTCGTGCACGAGCGCAGGCGGGGCATCGGGGGCTGCACGCAGCTCCTCGTGCGCCTGCCGGGCCAGCTCGAGCGCTCGCGCTCGCGCTTCGGGCCGCGTCGCCAGCACCTTCGCCAGCACCCAGCGCGCCTCGCTGCACACCAGCGGGTCCATGCCCGCGTCGCGCTCGCACAGCGCCAGCACGCGCTCGATCGCCTCGGCCGCTGCCCCATCGCCGCTGCGCTCGGCTGCCGAGCCCAGGAGCACCAGCGCGTGCCCGAGGTATTGGTGGTCGGGCGCCGTGCGCTCGAGCACGGAGACTGCCTGCTCCGCCAGCGCGCGCGCCTCGTCGGGCCGCTGTCGTCGCAGCACGGTGAGCCCCAGGTTCACCCGCGATGCCGCCACCCGCAGGTCGTCGGGCCCCAGCGCCGCCTCGTACCGCTCGAGCGCCTCGCGGTGGTACGCCTCGGCCTCCGCATAGTTGCCCTGCGTCTCCTCGAACGCACCGAGGTTGTTGAGCGAGGTCGCGATCGACAGGTCGTCGGCGTCGTAGGTACGGCGCCGCAGCGCGAGCGCCCGCCGCTGCGCCGCAATGGCCTCGTCGTAGCGACCCAGGCGAGCATGGGCCAGCGCGGTGTTCTCGATCGCATCGGCCATCGCCGGGTGCTGCTCGCCCAGCGCGCGAGTCCAGATCTCCACCGCCGCCTGCTGGTGCTCGAGCGAGCCCATGTAGTCGCCGGCGGTGGCCAGCGCGGCACCGAGGTTGGAACGAGCCACCGCCACGTGCGGATGATCGTCGCCGTACTCCTGGCGATAGAGCTCGAGCGCGCGCCGATATGCCACCTCGGCGGGCCCCTGCTGCCCGAGGCTCAGGTACATGCTGCCGAGCGCGTTCTCGAGGTGCGCCTCGGTCGAAGTGTCACCGCCCAGGCGCTCGAGGTTGGTCCGTGCGTGGCGAGCCCAGCGTCGCGCCTCGTCCTCGTCGAGCTTGCGCGGCCCGGTCACCCACACCATCTGCGTGGCGGCCTCGGCCGCCAGGCTGTCGAGCTCGTGCTCGTTGGCGAGCCAGTAGCTCTCGGTGAGCGCTTGCTGGGCGCCGTTGAAATCGTGGACCGCCTCGCGTGCTTCGCCGAGCGCCAAGAGGGCCTGGGCGCGCAGCGGCGGCCAGTCGGTGCCCTCGGCCTGCTGCACGAGCGTGCGCGCGAGCTCGAGCGCCCCGTGCCCACGGCCAGCCTGCAGCAGCAGCTCCACGCGGGCGATGGCGTCGCCCTGGTGCACCCAGGCCTCGTCGAGCGCGGGCGTGGGCGCGGTGGGCTGCCCGCGACTGGCCTGCACCGGATCGAGGCAGGCGGTCGGAGATCGCACGGACGAGGCCAGGTCGACCGCGTGCTCCATCATCGCGGCGTCGGCCTGCTCGAGCGTGCCGACGAGCCCTTCGAGACGCGCCAGCGCGCGGTCGAGACAGTGCATGCGTACGTCGGCCGGCACCGACGTGCAGGCCTCGGCGTGCGCCGCTCGCCACTGCACGAGGTGATCGTCCACGCGCCCGCGCACGCGCTGCCACGCGTCCTCGGCATAGGGCACTCCGGTGGCGACGAACGCTCGCTCCACCGCAGCGCGGCGGCCCTCGTTCCACACCCGCTCGGTGCGAGCCGCTCCACCCTCGCAGCGGTCGATCTCGGCGTCCGAGCTCGCCACCCATAGCCCAGCGGACAGCGCCACGGTCGCGCCGATCCCCAGTCCGAGCCACGCCCGCACGCGGCGCGGCGGCTCCATGGCGGCCAACAGCGGCGCCATGCTGGGCCAGCGCAGCGTAGGGTCGGCCTGCAGCCCCCGGAGGATCGCGCGGCGCAGGGCGGGGCGCAGGCCTGGCCGCGGCGGCAGCTCTCGCACCTGCATGTTCCGCTTGGCGCGCCCGAGCTCCATGTCGTTGGTGCCCCCGAACGGTCGGAGTCCCGCCAGCGCCTCGAACAGCGCCACGCAGAACGAGAACTGATCGGTGCGGGCATCGCTTGGTGCCCCCACGTGCTGCTCCAGCGCCATGTAGGCCGGCGTGCCCATCACCACGCCGGTACGGGTCAGCGGGCCGTGGTCGTGGGTCGGGAGCCGCAGCAAGGTGTCGCTGCCCGACGTGGTGATCGAGGCCGGCAGGATGACATCGGGCTCCGATTGCCGCGGCTCGGGGCCCGCGGCCCGGCGTGCCGAGGCCGGGTCGTCCTCGATGGCGCGCGCGAGCCCGAAGTCGGTCACGCGCACGCGTCCGTCCTCGCCCACCAGCACGTTGTCGGGCTTGAAGTCGCGGTGCACGATGCCCTTCTCGTGCGCGGCCAGCAGGCCCCGGCCGGCCTGTACGAACACGTCGAGGATCTCCGCGGTGGCGCGCGTGCGCATGCGCAGCCAGCGGGTCAGCGTGCCGCCGTGGACCAGCTCCATGGCCACGAACACCTGGCGGCCGACGGTGCCCACGTCGAACACCTGCACCACGTTGGGGTGCGCGAGGTGGGCCATGGCCCGCGCCTCACGGATGAGCCTCGCTCGGGCTCGCTCGCCGGGGCGCATCACGTCGGCACGCAGCAGCTTGATCGCCACCTCGCGGTCCAGGCGCGGGTCGTGAGCGCGATACACCACGCCCATGCCCCCTTCCCCCAGCGGCTCGAGCAGCACGTAGGGCCCCACCGCGCGCGGCGGAGGCAGCGGCTCGCCGTGCGAGTCGTCGGACAGCGTGGTCGCATCGCTGTCGTCCGGGTCGCGTTGGCGCAGCGTCGTCATGCGGGGGGGAGGGACGAGCTTCGCACGATTCATCCCCCGCGGTGGGCCCGCTCCGCGGCCGGTTGTCGGCCGGCGCCACGCCGGCCACAATGCGCGGCATGGGTCGACCTCGCGCGTTCCTCGACGTCCTCGACGATCCCGCTGCCAAGCCGCTCGGCAAGCCCAGCGGGCCCGATGCGCTGCTGATGCGGATGCTGGCGCACATGTTCCACGCCGACGACGACGTCACGCACTCGGAGCTCGCCGTGTTCGGCCGGCTGGTGGGGTCGATGGACGAGGAAGATCTCCGTGAGTACCTCGACGATCTCGTCGAGCAGCCGCTCGACTACGAGGAGCTCGCGCGCTCGTTCCCGGATCCGAAGGATCGCGACGACATCGTGACGCTGGCCGAGCACGGGATCTGGGGCGACGACCGGGTGGAGCGCGGCGAGGTGGACATGATCGAGGACCTCATGGCCGCGCTGGGCATCCGGCCGGGGTGAGCGCGGCTGCAGCGGTGCTCACGGAGTCGTGAGCGAGTGGTCGATGTCCGTCCACTCTCGCACTGCGATCGGCCGGTCGTTGCGGAGGATCTCGCCCTTGAATCGGACCTGGAGATCGACCTCGTCGCCGGTCGCGAGGTGCTCGATCTTGAGCTCCGGCTGATCCTCGCCGCGGTAGTTGCATCCACTCGCCTGGTTCGTGGCCCCGGAGTCGTCGACGTACTGGTTCTCGCCGCAGGTGGTCGTGGTCGTGGGCTGGCCGGGCGGAGCGCGGTTTCCGTAGGTAATCCCCGGGCAGTTGATGTTGCCGTCCTCGCTCAGCTCGCCCGGTAGCCGACCGCCGGGGATGAGGTTGAGCGACCGGGAGAATTCCTGGGAGGTACCATCGGGGTGGTAGACCATCGCCGAGCCGACGATCGACTGGCGGTACCGGAATTGCGAGCAGTCGCAGCGGCTCGAGAACCGCGCTCGCACGATGTGATGGCCCACGATCCGCGTGGTGCCGTTGGGCCCCGGCGACGCCCTACCCACCGCGGTAGAGGGGGTTGCCTGGAACATGGTGAGGCAGTCCTCGGTCGCCGTGCCCGCGCCCTCCGCGGCCTGCTCCTGCGTGATGAAGCGGAACGTCTCGGGGCCGACCTTGCCGTCCTTCTGCAGCCCGTATCGGCCCTGGGTCTCGGCGATGGCGACGATGTTGTCCGACGTCCAGCGGCCGGTGACGGGGCCGCCGAGGATCTGCTGGATCAGCCGCGTGTTGGCTTGGTCGTAGCGAGCGCGGTTGTACTCGAGCGCGGCTCGAACCTGCGCTTCGGTCAGGTCCGCCTGCAACGGCGGCGGCTCATCGGGCTCGGGCGTGGCGAGGTCTCGCTGGACCTGCGTGGCGCCGCCCTCCGCCTGCGCTTCGCCGCCCGTCTGCTGCACGACGTGCACGAGCTCGTGGGCGAGCAGCCTTCGCCCCTCGGGCGTGTGCGGGGCGTAGCGCGCCGCTGCGAACACGATGTCGCGGCCCACGGTATAGGCATTCGCATGCACGGCCTTCGCCGATGCCTCGGCCGGCTCGCCGGTGTGCACGCGAACGCGGCTGAAGTCGTGGCCGAGGCGTGATTCGAAGTAGGCGCGATCGTCTGCGCCGAGCGGCTGGCTGCCCGATCGCAGCGCCTCGTGGACGACGGGCGGAGCATCGGTGCGGGAGCGGGCACTGTCGTCCGAGCGCGTGGTTCGGAGGGCGCGGGCCGCTTCGGGCTCGCGCCGACACTTCGGGCACACGTCGCCGCACTTGCACGCGCCGCCGAGGCGCGGAGTGGCGGTGATCTGCTCGCTGATGCGATCGGCCTCTCGCTCGCTGGCGTCGCCGGCGGTACCGATGGCGAGCTTCGTCTGCAGCCCGAGAGGCACGCTCGAGCCCACGGCGATGCGACCAAAGTCGTGCGCGAGGCCGATCCCGGCTGGAGCGAGCGTCATCGCCGGGCGCGGCTCGACGCGCAGGTCGGTGCGAGCGGGTGCGGCTCGCTCCTGCTGCTGTCGTTGCTGCTGTCGCGCGAAGCTCGGCATGATCCGCTCCTGCGGCCACTCGATCATACGCGCTTTGGTCGTCGGTGTGGTGTTTGCGAGCTTGGCGCGGTGCTCGTCGTCTTGCGGCCCGTCTGCGGTCTCAAGGGGTACCGGCGACCGACCAGTGGACGTCAGCAAGCGCGCGCGGTATCGAGGGCGGGGAAGCCGACTCATGAAACGAATTCCGATCGCGTCTTCGGTGGAGAAGGACGACGTCGTTCGCGCGGCATACTTCTACAACCTCGAGATCCACGATTTCATCGTGGGTGATGCGACGCGGCCGACGGAGACGATCTACAACGTCCCCGGGGAGGCGACGTTCCTCCACTATGTCGATGACGCGCTCCTCGGGTTCCCCTACGTCGCGGTTTCGGGGGAGAACGCAGCGGCGCTCGCACGCTGGATCGTCGGGCAGATCGAGACGGTGTCACTGGATGCGCTGACGGAGGCATTCGCTTCGCCTCCAAGCGACCCCAGCGCGCTCCGCCGTCTCCTCGGACATGCCTTCCTCCTCGCGCCCGAGTGCTTCGATGCGGCGTTCGACGAGTACTTCCGCGTCGGCTTCGACCATCTCGATCCGGGGGTTCGCCGGCAGGCGATCGTCGGTGTGGGCTACGTCGGCTGGCCCGAGCTCACGGCACCGCTGCGGACCCTCGCCGAGCAGGATCCCGACGCCGACGTGCGCCGCGATGCACGGGCCATGCTCACCGCGCTTCTCGGGTGATCCGTCGCCAATGAATCAGCCGCAGAACGGTGTTCATTGGCAATCCAAAGCATCCGTGCCTCGTCTCGTCCCCACGGTGGGACTCGGCGGTACCGTCTCGCCGATGTGGAAGGCGCTCGGCTCGGCAGCGGCGATCGTGCTCTCACTGCTCGCGAGCGGCTGCCCCAAACGCGCACCCGTCGTGACCCCGCCGAGCACGACCACCTCGATCCCGACGCCCGCGGCGTCCTCGGAGGAGCCCGAGCCCGCGTCGACCGAGCCCGAGGTGCCCAAGACCCCGCCGGCACCGTTCGACTGGGCACGCACGACCACCGACGACGAGCACCTGCTCGCGGTGACAGTGGCCGAGCGAACCAAGCGCTTCGCGCCGGAGGGCGCGACCGGTGCTTCGACCCCCGAGGTGGTGCTGCAGGACGATCCCCCGGTGAAGGCCCGCGCCGTGTACCGCGAGGACGAAGAGAGCTGCGGTGGCGAGGGCGGGGGTGACTGCACGGGTCGCTGGTCGCTCGAGCTCACCGTGGGCAAGGAACGCTGGCAGATCGTCGACTTCGTCACCTGGATCACCGACTGCGCCGCGATCGACGACGGCTTCGGCCGCGACTCGATCCGGCTCGAGGCCCGCGACCTCGTGCCGGGTGGTGCGCAGGAGCTGGTGATCGTGGGCAACGAGTCGCACGCCGCCTACCTCGATGACTGCAACTGCACCACGCGCGCCGGTGGGAGCGAGCACCTGTGGGCGTGCGGGCTCGTGGCCGAAGGCAAGGGCAAGGGCTCGCGCCCGGTCTGCTGGGCGCACGTCGAGCGGACCCGTTCCCTGGGCCCCACCATGGATCCGCAGGACTGTGCCTGCGCTGCGGGCGTGTCCCGCGAGGAATGGACGCTCGAGGCCGACTTCGTCGCGCCCGGGCGCCTGGTCGTCACCCACGACGGCCGCACCGACGAGCACGAGCTCGCGACGCTGCCCTGCACGCTGGCCTCGCCGCCTGCGACGTTCGGCTGCGCTGCCGAGAAGACCCCGACTGGAGCCCCATGAAGAACCACCCCAACGCTGTCAGCATCCATCCCTACTTCGAGATCAAGCCCGGCCAGCGCGACGCGGTGATGGCCGCGCTGCCGCGGTTCATCGAGCACACCGCGACGGAGCCCAAGTGCATCTACTATGGCTTCACATCGCACGGTGACCTCTTGTGCTGCCAGGAGGCCTACGAGGGTGCCGAGGGCGTCCTCGCCCATCTCGATGGTGTGGGGCAGCAGCTCGCCAAGCTGCTCGAGCTGTCGACGCTCGTGCGACTCGAGATCCACGGGCCCGCGGCCGAGCTGCGCAAGCTCGAGGGGCCGCTGGCGAGCATGAATCCCACGTACTTCACGTGGGAGTGCGGGCTCGAGTAGCCGGCACGGAGCTGTGGCTCAGGCCACGCGCTCGCCCGCATGCCACACCGCGCCGATGAGCGGCGAGCCGGCGTGGTATACGAGATCGCGCCAGTCGGGGGTGTCGAGCAGCAAGAGGTCGGCGCTCTTGCCCGCGACGATCGAGCCCACTTCTTGATCGAGCTCGAGCGAAGCAGCGGCATTGTGCGTGGCGGCGCAGAGTGCCTGCGCAGGAGAGAGGCGATTGCCGTAGCACGCCAGCGCCAGCACCATCGACAGGCTCTCGAGCGCGCAGCTGCCCGGGTTGCAGTCGGTGGCCACCGCCACCGCCACCCCGGCTTCCACCAGCGCGCGGCCATCGGCATAGGGCTTGCCGAGCACGAGCGAGGTGCCGGGCAGGAGCGTGGCGACCACGCCCGCCTCGCGCAGCGCTTGGCGTTCGTCGTCGTCGAGGTGCAGCAGGTGATCGGCCGACGACGCACCGAGCTCGGCGGCGAGCCTGGCTCCCCCGGTGCTGCCGAGCTCGTTGGCGTGCACGCGCAGGCCGAGGCCGAGGTCGTGGGCCCTTCGCAGCACGCGGCGCGATTCCTCCGGAGTGAACGCCCCGCGATCGCAGAACACGTCGGCGTAGTCGGCCAGGCGCTGCACGGCCACGGTGGGCAGGATCTCGTCGCAGATCCTGTCGATGAACGCCTCGCGCCCGCCGGGGGTGTCGCGGGCTTCTTGCGGGATCGCGTGCGCGACCATGCAGGTGGTCTTGATGCGAAACCCCGCCGCACGCAGCCGCCGGGCCACGCGGAGCTGGCGGAGCTCGGTCTCGAGCTCGAGACCGTAGCCGCTCTTGATCTCGAGCGTGGTGGTGCCGGCAGCTCGCATGCGACGGAGCCGGCGGAGGCTCTGCGCGTGCAGCTCGTCCTCGCTCACGGCCCGGGTCTGCCGCACGCTCGACAGGATGCCCCCGCCCTTGGCGAAGATCTCCTCGTAGTCGGCCCCCGCGAGCCGCAGCTCGAGCTCGTCCTTGCGATCGCCGGCCCACACCGCGTGCGTGTGAGGATCGACGAGCGCGGGGGTGATCGTGCGATCGCGGCAGTCGACGATCTCGGCGCCATCGAGGTGCTCGGCCGGCACGTGATCGCCCGGGCCTACCCACGCGATCCGCCCACCGTCGTCGATCGCGACGCTCCCGTGCTCGAGCACCGCGAGCGCCCCCATCGCCGCCCCGGCCCGCAGCCCCGCGGGCCCTTCGAGGGTGACGACGGCACGGGCGCGGTGGAGCAGGGTGCGCTTGGGCATGCGGTGGTTTAGCAGGGACGCAGGCGAGGAGGGAGCGGCCGTTCGATGCATTCAGAGCTTCGGAACCTCGACCTGCGCCCACTCCGCTTGCAGCCCGAGCTCCGCCACCTTCGACTCCAGCTCCTTCCGGTCGATTCGCTCGCCTTGCTGCCGGAGTACCCAGCCAATGTCGCGCAGGTGCTTCGCGCTGTGCCCTTCGCGATAGTACTCGAGCTTGCGCACGATGACATACTCGGGTGGGGCGAGGCTGAGCGTGGTGCCGCCGAACGAGACGCGTCGCCGATTGGCGAGCGCCCAGCTGTGCAGCGGATCCTCCCCTGCGATGTAGACGTCGGCCTTGAAACCCGTCTCGTGGTGGATGATGTTGAAGTGCCCCCGCTGTGGGCGACGGGCCTCGACACGGATGACCTCGGCAGGCGCGCAGTAGAAGTCCTCGTCGGGAAAGGCCTTCACCAGCGCACGGATCCTACGTTCGTCGAGCAGTACCACGAGATCGATGTCGTGGGTGAGCCGTGGTTCCCCATAGATCATCGTCGCCACGCTGCCAGTGACCACGAAGTCGATCCCCGCCGCCTCCAGCCGAGAGGTGAACAGCGTGAACAGATCATTCATGGTGGAACAAGAACGCGTCCCGCACGGCCTTCTTGACCTGCGCCTCGGTCCACTCCGGATGCTCGTGGCGAAACCACGCCGCCTTGAGCTCCCGCGCCGACCAGTAGAGCCGCTCGGCCGCTCGTAGCTTCTGCTCCGGCGTCATGCGCCGGAAGATCTCGACCTGCGGATCCTCGGGCACCGGGACCGTGGGGGGCTTGGAGGTCTTTGGCTCGTCGGCCACGTCGCAGCCATCATACCCCAGCACCCCCCCCACCGCTCACTGCACCAGCAGCGCCGACGCCTCCTCCACCGCATCCACCGGCACCTCCAGCACCAGCCCCACGCCTTCGGCGTAGTACTTGTACTCGAGCGCGGCCGGCTCCTTCGGCGCCCACTCGAGCGTCTGCAGGCAATCCTGGAACACGGTCCCGTCGGGCAGCTCCACGGTGGCGTCGATCGCCACCACATGGGCCATGTCGTCGGCGACGCCCTCGTACCACTCCTGGTGGTACGAGGTCTGCACCATCGGCCGCCTGGGCATCTGGTGCCCAGGCGCAGCGATCACCCCCAGGCCCCCGATGTCCAGCCCGGCCTCCCACGAGCCCTCGTGGGTGATCTCCATGTTGCCCTGGTCGTCGTAGACGTACTCGTCGACTTCCTCACCCATGTACCAGACGTTGCCGTCGTCGTCCTGCGCGAACCAGTCGCGGGTGTCCTCCACCATCACGCCGTCGACGGTGACCGTGTCCCGCACCACCACGCACTCCACCCCCGAGACCATGCGCGTCTCCATCAGCACCTCGATCTCGGTGACCTCGAAGCCGTCCTCGGTCTGCGCCTCGTAGTGCCGGATCGTGCCGGGCATCAGGGGGAAGTAGGGGTGGTCGATGGTGGTGGGGGCGTCGAAGGTCACGGTGGCGAACGAAGGCACGCTCACGAGGCCCGGTCGGAACGTGCCCACGAGCTCGCTCCGCTCCTCGGCCTCGACGTGCTCCTCGCTCACCTGGCCCACGTCCGTGGCGTAGTATTTCTGCGCTTCGACGCCCGGCTCGAGCGCGGTGGTCTCGCGCGTCTGCAGCGTGCTCCAGGTGGAGCCGTCGGCGAGCACCACCTCCACGTCGCGCGCGACCACCTGGGTCCGGTCCTCCGCCACGCCCGGGTAGTACTCCTGGTGGAACACGTCCCCCGGCTGCGGGTTGGCCGACATCGCCCAGCCCGCGTGCGCCTCCACGCCGAGCTCGGCGACGTCCTGGCCGGCCTCCCACGAGCCCTCGACGTTGGTGGCGATCACCACGCCGTCTGCGCCGAGCTCGTAATTCTCGACCGCATCGCCCATGTGCCAGACGTTTTCGTCGTCGTCCTGCGCGAACCAACCGCGGGTGCTCTTCACCAACAATCCGTCGAGGAACACCTGGTCGAGCACGATGCGGCTCTCCACCCGCGCCACCTCGCGGGTCTCGTCGAGCACCTCCACCACGGTGGTCTCGGGTCCCTCGGCGGTCTGCCCGAAGTACACGTGCACGTGGCCGGTGAGCAGCGGATGGAGCGGGTTGTCGATGATGGTGGGATCCGAGAGCTCCGCGCGTTCGAGGTCGGGCACGGTGCTCGGAAGCCCGCCGTCGTCGCCTCCGCAGCCCACGAGCGGCAGCCCGCCGAGCAGCACGGGCAGCACGCGACAGCGGGCGCCGCGGGCGAGGAGCGCGAGGCGATGCACGTGGGACGCGAAGCGTGGGTCCATGCTCCGATGGTACCGAACGCGTCGCTCCGCCGACACCCGCCAGGGCATCGCGACCCATCGCGTGCGGTAGGCACCCGCCTGGGTGCTCACACGTCTCGCAGCGTCGTCCGTCCGGGCACGCGAACGCCGTGCTGCTCCGCGAACGCCCGCGCCTCGTCGTACCCGGCATCCACGTGCCGCACCACGCCCATCCCGGGATCCGTGGTCAGCACCCGCTCGAGCCGCCGTGCGGCGCCATCGGTGCCGTCGGCGACCACCACCATGCCGGCGTGCAATGAATAGCCGATGCCCACGCCGCCACCGTGATGCACCGACACCCACGTGGCGCCCGCGGCAGTGTTGATCAGCGCGTTGAGCACCGGCCAGTCGGCGATCGCGTCGGAGCCGTCCTTCATGCCCTCGGTCTCGCGGTTGGGCGAGGCCACGCTGCCGCAGTCGAGGTGGTCGCGGCCGATCACGATCGGGGCCTCGAGCTCTCCGCTCCGCACCATCTCGTTGAAGCGCAAGCCCGCGAGGCGTCGCTCGCCGTAGCCGAGCCAGCAGATCCGGCACGGCAGGCCCTGGAACTTCACGTGCTCGCGTGCGAGCTCGATCCACCGCCGCAGCGCGAGCTTCTCGGGGAACAGCTCGAGAATCGCGTCGTCGGTGCGGCGGATGTCCTCGGGGTTGCCCGACAGCGCGGCCCAGCGGAACGGACCCTGGCCCTCGCAGAACAGCGGCCGAATGTAGAGCGGAATGAAGCCCTGGATCGTGAACGCGTCGGCAACCCCAGCCTTGACCGCCTGCGCGCGGATGTTGTTGCCGTAGTCGAACGCCACCGCCCCGCGGTCCTGCATGGTGCGCATGGCCGCCACGTGCCGGCCCATCGCATCGATGCTCCGCCGCACGTACTCCGCGGGGTCTTCCGCGCGCAGCCGCTCCGCCTCGGCCAGGCTCATGCCGTCGGGTACGTAGCCGTTGAGCTCGTCGTGCGCGCTGGTCTGGTCGGTGACCACGTCGGGCGTGATCCCCCGCCGCACCAGCTCGGGCAGCACCTCGGCGCAGTTGCCGAGGAGCCCCACCGAGAGCGCCTCGCCCTTGCTGCGGGCCTCGTCGAGCAGGCGCAGCGCCTCGTCGAGGCTCTCGGTGGAGCGCATGAGGTAGCGCGTCTCCAGCCGCCGCTCGATGCGGTGCGGGTCGACCTCCACGCACAGGATCGCGGCGCCGTTCATCGTGGCCGCCAGCGGCTGCGCCCCGCCCATGCCTCCCAGGCCTCCGGTGACCACCAGGCGCCCGCGCAGGTCGCCGCCGAAGCGCTCGCGCGCACACGCGGCGAACGTCTCGTAGGTGCCCTGCAAGATCCCTTGCGTACCGATGTAGATCCAGCTGCCGGCGGTCATCTGCCCGAACATGGTCAGGCCCAGCGCCTCGAGCCGGTTGAACTCGTCCCACGTCGCCCACTTGGGCACGAGCAGGCTGTTGGCGATGAGCACCCGCGGCGCGTCCTCGTGGGTCTTGAAGATTCCCTGGGCGCGGCCGCTCTGGACCACGAGCGTCTCGTCGGCCTCGAGATCGCGCAGCGAGGCCACGATGATGTCGTAGTCCCGCCACGAGCGCGCGGCCTTGCCGGTGCCCCCGTAGACCACGAGGTCCTCCGGGCGCTCGGCCACGTCGGGGTGGAGATTGTTCATCAGCATGCGCAGCGCGGCCTCTTGCGGCCAACCCTTGCAGGAGCGCACGTCGCCACGGGGAGCTATGATCTCGCGTGACATCGGGCGAGAGCCTAACACGGTGGGCCCACGCGCGGCCCCACGCGCGGCGGTAGCTGGCCTTCCGGCCGCTCTCGACGATTCCAGCGGCACTCTCCGGCGCGCGCGTTCCTTGCTCCCAGGCCCCACCGAGGGGATGATGACTGGGTGAGGGCCTGCGCAGCGCTCGGGGGATGCTTGCTGCTGCTCGGGGGCTGTCGGCAACCCAATCCGGAGTGGAAGGGGGTGGCCGACGCCGACGCGGGATTGGACACCGACGTGGATCCCGACACCAGCCCGGCGACCGTCGGCACCGGCTCGGGCGACTCGTCGATGACCGCCGATTCCTCGTCCTCCGCTGGCGCCGCGACCGAGGGGCTCGAGTGCCACAACGACAATCAGTGCCCCGATGGCTTGATCTGCGGCCCCACCGGCGTGTGCCAGGACGGCAGCAACGACGATCCTTGCAGCGGTGACAGCGACTGCATGCCGCCCACGAGCATCTGCGGCCCCACCGGCGTGTGCCAGGACGGCAGCGACGGCGATCCTTGCTCCGGCGACGCGCAGTGCACGGGCTCCTCACCACTGTGTGGGCCCACGGGCGTGTGCCAGGACGGCAGCGACGGCGATCCTTGCTCCGGCGACTTGGACTGCACGGACCCCGCCCCGATCTGCGGGCCGACGGGTGTGTGCCAGGACGGCAGCGACGGCGATCCTTGCTCCGGCGACTCGGAGTGCGCGGACCCCTCGCTCTGCGGGCCGACGGGGACATGCCAGGACGGCAGCGCGGGCGATCCTTGCTCTGGCGACTCGGAGTGCGCGGACGGGCTCTCGTGTACGGCCTCCGTGTGCGGCTGAGCTTGCGCTGCGCGGCTCATCTTGCGCTGCGCGGCTCATCTTGCGCTGCGCAGCTCATCTTGCGCTGCGCGGCTCATCTTGCGCTGCGCGGCTCATCTTGCGCTGCGCGGCTGGCACCCACGGGCGACTCTTCCTTGCTTGGCTGAGGGCGGGAGGAGATGATGGGCGGATGAGAGCTCGCCTAGCGCTGGAGGGGTGCGCTCTGCTGCTCGCGGCATGCCGGCAGCCCAATCCGGAGTGGAAGGGCGCCGACGACGGTGGGACCACGGAGGCCGGCACCTCGGTCTCCGACACCAGCGGACCGACGAGCCAGACGTCGCAGACCGCCGATTCCACCGCCACATCTACAGGCGCGACCGGAGGCGCGACCGGGGGTGCGACCGAAGGGCAGACCTGCAACAACGACACCCAGTGTCCCGATGGCTGGGTGTGCGGCCCCGCGGGGTGTCAGCAGGGCGGGGACGGTGACGCGTGCGAGATCAACGGCGACTGCCAGGCCCCCACGGGGATCTGCGGCCCCAATGATACCTGCCAGGACGGTGATGCCGGTGATCCCTGCAGCTCCCCCGCCCACTGCGCCGACGGGCTCATGTGCACGAACGACGTCTGTGACGGCGGTAACAGCTCCATGGACCAGGGCTGAGCGCCCCCGAAAAAGCATCAGAAGCGGACCATGAGGCCCGTACCGCCGAAGCGGGGCTGGAACCGCAGCCGCGATTGCACCCCCGAGCGCTGCACTCGATCTTGACGGATCTGCGCGGCCAAGAGGCCCACGCCCGTGGCCACCAGCGCCAGGCCGGCCACCGTGAGCACCACGCCGCCGTTCACGGTGTCGTAGAGGTACTGGCAGCGGCCGTCGACGTCGGGGTTGCAGTCGCGGCGGATCGGATTCTCGTCGATGACGAGCAGCGCCACGCCCGAGGCCAGCGAGGCCGCGCCGACCCCGAGGCTCGTCCACGGCACCCACTCGGGCACGCGGCTGCTGCGGGCCAGGCGGAACGAGAACGACTCGTTGACCCCGGGCCGCAGCGTCGCATCCACGTGCTTGGTCCGGCGGCCCTGCTTGATCACGTCGATCTCGTGCTGCCCGGGCGCCACGGGGACCCGCAGCGGCGTGGTGCCGACCTGCTTGCCGTCCACCCACACCTCGGCGCCTTCGGGCTCGCTCTCCACCACGAGCATGGTGGGCTGCGTGGTGTTCTCGAGCGTGGGGCGCAGCCGGGCTGCGAGCGAGCCGACCACGTCGCCGAGCTCGCCGATGCCACAGATCTCGCAGACCCCGTCGACCTGCGCCACCACCTCGCCCGTGTCGGCCGAGATCGCGTAGACCTGCACCGAGTAGTCGGGGCCGGTCTGCTGCACCGTACCGCCCACCAGCAGGTCGACCCCGGCCTGCTCCGCGGCGCTCTGATAGCAGGCCGCGTCCTCGCACGCGGCGGCTTCCGCAGGCACGGGCGCCGACGAGAAACCCGAGCGCTCGAGCCCGTCGGCGAAGCGCTGGTTGAGCGCGTCCCGGTCGGGCGCCGAAACTTCCTCGGGCAGGCGCAGCTGTAGCGTACCGACCCCTGGGCTGGGAACGGCGTCCGGTGGTGCGGGAGTCGCCACCGCGAGGGCGAGCGCCGTGCCCAGCGGGGCGAGCCATGCCATGGCGCGGGATCATACACGGTCCCTCCGGGGAGTCCGAGATCGGCTCCAAATTCGGCGGGGCCGCCCGCGATCGCCTCGCATCTGCGAAATGCTTCGCCGTCGTGGCCAGGCCGCGTATGATGGCGACCCGCTGACGATGCACGGCTGACGATGGACTTCAAGGGGAAAGCGAGCGAGGGCTCGGAGACCAAGGGCTCGCAAGCAGCTGGCGTGCGTGTGGAGCAAGCTGCGGGGCTCAAGCTGCCGCCACCGCCACTCGTGGGGGTCATGCCGCGGCCCAAGCCACCCAGTCGTGCGGTACCCGACGCAAGCGGCCCGCGGGGACCGGAGGCCGAAGGCCCCAAACCACCGCAGCAGGCCGCGAGCGAGCCACAGCCGGCCGCGAGCGAGCCGCAGCCGTCGCATCCCACGGCGAAGGGCGCCTCGGAGGTCTCCGGCATCATCCTGCACGCGCCGCTCGAGCCAGAGCTCTCCGACCCGACACTGACCGAGGCACCGAAGAATTACATCCCGCGGCCGCCACCTCGCCCCTTCAAGTCCAGGCCGTCCGCGGGACCCAGCACCCACTCGGCCCGCGACGGCGCCAAGCTCATGGACGCCACGCTGACCCGCGTGCGGCTCACCGATGCGGGCGCGCTCCAGCAGCAAGGCCCCGACAGCCTCGAGGAGAGCACCGGGGTGCAGGTGTTCGAGCAGGTGCGCCTCGAGCCGGGCGAGCTCGTGGTGGGCACCCGCTACCGCATCGTGGGCTGGCTCGGCGAGGGCGGCATGGGCGTGGTCTACGAGTGCGAGCACGTGGACATCGAGCGCCGCGTGGCGCTCAAGGTGCTGCGCTCGGGCGTGGACCCGAGCTCGCGCCGCGCCCGGATGTTCCGCGAGGAAGCGCGGGCAGTGTCACGCGCCGGTCGCAGCGAGGACGGTCAGGTCTCCAACATCGTGGAGATCTACGACTTCGGCGAGCTGCCCGACGGCCGCATGTGGTTTGCGATGGAGCTGCTGCACGGCCGCAGCCTCGCGCGCATGCTGTCGGAAGGGCCGATGGAGCCGGCCCGGCTCGTCGGCGTGCTGCGGCAGCTCTGCAAGGGCCTGGCCGCGGCTCACGACGCCAACGTGGTCCATCGCGACATCAAGCCCGGCAACGTGATGCTGGTGCGCGACCGCGGCCGTGACGACGTGGTCAAGGTGGTGGACTTCGGCGTGGCCGCGGTGCTCGCCGAGGGCGGCGACGGCGAGGTCCAGCTCGAGGGCACGCCCAATTACATGGCGCCCGAGCAGGCCACCGGCAGCCGCTTCGACCACCGCCTCGACATCTACGCGGTGGGGGCCGTGGGCTTCCACATGCTGGCCGGCGGCCCGCCGTTCCAGGGCGACGACGTGTTCCAGCTGCTCCGCAAGGTGTGCACCGAGCTGCCGCCCCGCCCGCTCGAGCTCAACCCCGAGGCCAAGATCCCGACCGCGCTCGAGGACGTGATCCTGCGCTGCCTCGAGAAGGACCCCGCCAATCGCTATGAGGACATGCGCGACCTCGAGGCGGCGCTGTGCGAGGCCCAGATCTCGGCCAAGCTCGTCACCGCGTGGGACGACCTGCCGGTGCCCAAGATCGAGCCCCCGGCACGCTACGACGCGATCGTGCGGGGCATGCCCAAGCCGACCGCGCCCGTCCGCCGGCCGGGGCGCATGCGTGCGATCGCGGCCGCAGCCGTGCTGGCGCTGGGCCTCGGGGGCTGGGGCGTCGTCATGCTGCGCCAGGACGCCGAGTCGGCCGAGGTCGCCGCGCGCATCGCCGAGCACGTAGCCGCGGCGCAGGCCGCCGCCGCCAAGGCCCTCTACCTCTACCCGCCACCCGACGATCCCGCCGCTCGCACCGCGTACGTGGAGGTAGTGGAGCTCGAGGGCCTGGTGGAGGAGCTGGGCAAGGGCGCCGCCGAGGCCGGCGAGGCGCTGCGCAAGGAGCTCGCGGGCACGCTGGTGCGGCTGGGCGATCGCTACTGGGACAGCCCCGGCGGACGCATGTTCGCCGTCGACTACTACATCCAGGCGCTGGTGTTCGACCCCACGCAAGAGGAGGCCCGCAAGCGTGCGGCCACCACCCCGGGCATGCTGAGCGAGCTGCGACGCAAGGCTGCCGCCCTCGACTTCGAGCCGGCCGAGCTGTCCGCGAGCGAGCCCCTGCTCGCGCTGGCCGAGCCCGACGACAGCGAGCGCGTGCGCAAGCTCGAGGAGATCGGCAACAAGCAGGACGAGGCGATCGGGGTGCAGGCCGAGCTGCGCATCGAGAAGCTCCTGAAGGAAGAGGGCGCGCAGGCGCAGGTGGCCGACGCCGGCACCAAGGCGCGCAAGCCTGCGCGCAAGCCCGAGCCCGTCGAGCCGCTCGACGCGGTCGGTGAGGAGCCCGAGACGGACGACGGCGCGGCGGTCGACGACGGCGGTGAGGCCGTGGTGGGGGCCAAGGGAGTCGCGCGCTCCAACGAGTACGTCACGCAGGGCCTGACCGCGCTGCGCTCGGGGGAGCGTCGCAAGGCCGAGACCCTGTTCTACCGCGCGCTCGACCAGGACCATCGCAACCACCGCGCGCTCGACGGCCTCACCCAGGTGCACTTCGCCGAGGGCGACTATGACCAGGCCGTGCAGTACGGCAAGCGAGCCGTGGCCGCGGCGCCCGGCCGCGGGGCCTACCGCATCCACCTCGGCGACGCCTACTTCAAGGTGTTTCGCTACAAGGACGCGATGGCGCAGTACAAGCGCGCCGAGGAGCTCGGCCACGCCGACGCCCGCAGCCGCATGCAGAAGGTCGAGTCCAAGCTCGGAGGGTGAGGCCCGTATCCCCCAGGCCCGAGCTCCCAAGCAGGCTCGCTCCAATGCAAGCCTTCGATGCTTCACCGGTCGCGGTTGCCGTAATCCCGACCATGTGAAGGGCACCCTTTCGTGTCTGTCCGCACGGGGCCCCGGCATCGCCGGCATGCCCTCGCGGAATTCGCGGGAGATCCGGTGTCCATCGCCATACGAGACGAGCTCGTGTCCTTCGCCCCGGGCGAGGGAGTATGATGAGCGGGGGAAGAGGCTGTGAAGAAGCACCATTTGGCGTTCGCTCTACCGTTGTTGGCCTGTGGGACCGAGTCGCGAAGCGACGGGGACGAAGCGGGCTCGCTCACCAACACCCCATTGACGGCCTCAGCCTCGGCCTCGGCCTCGGCGACGGACGGCACCGGTACCGGTCCGGACGACGGCAACACGGGTCCGGACTCCGTCGACGGCACCGGAAACGATGGTCCGGCCGCACCGAAGTTCGACGTGGGCCCCGGGGACTTCTGCGACATGAAGGATCCCGGCGTCTACTGCACCAGCGAGAACTCCGCCATCGAGTGCGGGATCTCGGGTGATGTCGTCAGCGAGGACGATTGCGATCCCGACGAGTGTCTCCCGGGGGTCGGCTGCGTGCAGTGCCTCGACGGGCAGTACACCTGCATGGCCGAGAAGGTGATGGTCTGCAACGCCGCCGCCGTGCCGCCTGCATGGCAGGTGTTCGAGGTCTGCGATCCCGCGGCGGGCGAGGTCTGCGATCTGGGCATCACCACCTGCGTCCCGGGTGCGCCCGTGGGGACCAACGTGCCCACCGGCGAGTACTACCAGTTCGCGGACTTCCAGACCGGCGCCACCGCGTTCCTCGGCGGCTACGACGTCGACAGCTGGGAGGACCGCCTCTACGTCCTCAACTTCAGCAACACCATCGACGTGTACCAGGTGGAGCTGCTCGATTCCGACGGCGACGGCCTGCTCGAGCCCAACCAGCACCCCGACAACCCGGAGGAGCCGGGGGCCATCGAGCAGCGGCTCATCACCTACGTCGAGACGATCCCCACGTTCGGCACGCCGAGCCTCAGCTCGTCGGAGCTGCTCGCGCTCGAGGACCGGATCTACATCGGCGGCAGCGCGCTCACCGAGAACGTGTTCGGCGGGGCCATCACGCAGATCACCACGCCTCCGGCGTGGGCCCCGTATTTCGCCCACATCGCCCACGACGACGTCAACAACGTCTGGTACGCCTCCAACGAGAGCCAGCGCCGGGTGTTCCAGCACGACGCGGTCACCAACACCTGGGGCATCGCGTTCTACTACCCCGAGCTGGCCGGCGATCACATGGATGGCATGGAGGTCGTCACCGACCCCAACACCGGGATCCCGTACGTCTACGTCTCCGACATGACCAGCGACTTCATCGGCCAGTACCGCCTGGATCCGATCCAGGGCTGGGTGCAGGAGAACCTGTTCAGCTACGTCGGCACCTCGGGGGCCCCGGTCGAGGGCATGGGCTTCGGAGCGCTCTACCACTTCTGGGCGACGGCCGGGAACTCGGTCTACGAGATCGGCGGCGGCGACCTGTCCGACTACGTCGACCCGCCGGGGTGATCACACCGTGGCGCCCCCTCGCCAGCGAGGCACCGTCGACACCCTGCTCGCGGTCGTCATGGTGCTCCAGTGCGCGGGAGCGCTCGGCATCGCCGCACGCGAGGGCCACGTCATCGAGCAGGCCGGAACCGCGCTCTCACTGGGCGCGGCGCTGTTCGTGGCCTTGCGGGGCGAGCGACGGGCGGCCTGGGTGGTGGCCGGGTGGTTCTTCGCCGAGGCGCTGTACGAGACGTTCACCGGCTCCGAGCCCACCGCGGTGCTGGACCTCGGCTGCCACGCCGCGCGCTACGGGGTCCCGCTCGCGGTGGCCGTGCCGAGCGCGATGGTGCCGATCTTGCGCACGGCCGCGAGCCTGACGTTCATCGGTCACGGCCTCGAGGCCCTGCTGCTCAAGCCGATCTTCGTCTCGTACATCGAGGTCGCGGGGAACCGCGTGGGGCTCGTGATCTCGCACCAGGTGGCCGCCGGAATGCTGCGGGTGATCGGCACGGTGGACGTGGTGGTCGGCATCGTCCTCTCGCTGCGCGGGCCTCGGCCGTGGGTGGCCGGCTACATGAGCGTGTGGGGCGTGATCACTGCGCTCGCACGGGTCGTGTACGCGGGCCCGGCGGGGCTCGTGGATTGCCTGCTTCGGGCTGGCAACGGCGGCGCTCCGCTGGCGCTGTGGCTCGGGTGGCGCGCGCGCGAGGGCGCCGCGGTCACGCCGACGCGCGAGGCAAAGCCATGAAGCTGGTGCCACGCGGTCTCGATCCCGGACGAGCGCTGGTGCTGCTCGGGGTGCTGGCAGCGTGCCCAGGGCTCGAGCTCGAGCCCGAGCCCGAGCTCGAGACCGGATCGGGGCCCGGCACCACCGTCGGCGAGGTGTCGACGAGCGCCGAGGGTCCCGTCGCCACCACCACCACCGCCGCGGAGTCGACGACGACGGGCGACCCCGCGGGCTCGCCCACCACGGGCTCGACCGGCGGAACCGCCCCCGACGACGACACGTCGTCCGACACCATGCCCATGTCCGAGACCGGCGTGATGCCGCCCGCACCCAAGCTCTGCTCGCTCGAGGTCATCGACCCCGACGCGGATCCGACCATGGTGATCGACGCGGGCGACGGCGAGGGCCAGATCCCCACGCTGGTGGGCGAGGCGCTGCTCCGCAACTGTGGCTGTCACTATACCGACGACGTGCCCATCGGGCTCTACGTGGACTACTCCAGCAACCTGCAGCCGCTTGCCACGCTCGCCGACTTCCACGGCAACTTCATGGGGATCTTCCCGATGAACTTCGAGACGATGCCGGCGTACTTGGCCGTGGAGCAGCGGGTCGTGTACCACCAGCCGCTGCCGATGCCGCCTTACGGATGTGGGGTCGAGGGCGAGCCGGGCATGATCTCCACGGTCGACCTGGAGCTGCTCACGGAGTGGCTCGCGGCCGCGGCTCCCGATGGCGCGAGCTTTCCGTGAGCGCTCGGGCCAGCGCCTGGCCATGATCGCGCCAGAAAGGCCTTGCCGAGGTGATCATGCCTGGCGACTGGCCAGCCCAGGGTTCATGCTGGATCTCATGCCGGACGGTGCGGTGGCCTCGCCCGCGGCGCGTCGGGAGCTCGATCCTGCCGCCGTCTCTGCGCGCCTTCCGGGGCCGCAGCTGGCGACGGAGGGCCCACAGCGCGCGTTTTCGCGCGCGGCCGCCGTCGTTCCGGGCTGGATGCTGGCCTCGCACCTCGCGCGCACCTTCGGCATCGCGCTGGCCATCGCCGCGCTGGGCGGCTGGCTGACGCTCGGGGGCCCGTGGTGGGTATGGCTGGCGGTGCCGCCGTTCTGGCTGGTGGCCAACCTCTTCGAGTGGGCGATCCACCGCTATCCCATGCATCGCCCCCTGGTGCCGCGAGTGCTCTACACCAACCACGCCCGCGTACACCACCGGGCGTTCGACGGCAGCGCGCAGGAGATCGAGACCACCCACGAGCTCTCGCTGGTGATGATGCCCTGGTACACGCTGCTGTTCGTGTTCGCCTCGGCCTCGCCCGTGGTGCTCTTGGCCGTGCTCGTGGGCGGCCTACCGCTCGCGGGCGTGTTCCTGCTCAGCTCCGTCGCGTACTTCTTGTTCTACGAGCTGGTGCACACGCTGCACCACCTGCCCATGACCACGCTGCGGCGCTCGTGGTGGGGGCGCCGCCCGCTGCTCGCGGCCATGCGACGCCACCACCACTCGCACCACCAGCTCGACCGCATGACGGAGGTGAACTTCAACGTCACCTTCGCGTTCGCGGACCGGCTGCTGGGTACGTACGAGTAGGCGGGCCTACTTCTTCCCTGCGACCTGGCGGACGCCCGCGATGACGCGGTCGACCTCGGCGTCGGTGAGCTTGGGCGAGAACGGCAGCGAGAACGTGCGCGAGCCGATGAACGCCGCGTTGGGGAACTGCTCGTCGGTGTAGCCGAAGCGGTCGCGGTAGTAGGGATGGCGGTGCAGCGCGGCGTAGTGGATGCCGCTGCCAATGCCCAGCGCATGGAGGCCATTGCGGAACTCGTCGCGACCCACGGGCGCCTCGTCGGTGACGAGCGGCGTGTAGAGGTGCCGCGCGTGGCGGGTCTCGGGCTCGACCGGGGCCGGAGTGATGAGCGGGAGGTCGGCGAACGCCTCGTCGTAGCGCTTCCACACCTCGTCGCGCCGCACGAGCCACTGCTCGATCTTGCGCAGCTGTACGAGGCCCAGCGACGAGGCCATGTCGGTGAGGTTGTACTTGTAGCCGGGGACCACGACCTCGTAGTGCTTGGGCGCGCCCTCGCCGTAGCGCGACCATGCGTCGGCCGAGAGGCCATGCAGCGACAGCACGCGCACCTTCTTGGCGAGCGCCTCGTCGTTGACGAGCACCATGCCACCCTCGACGGTGGTGATGTTCTTGGTCACGTAGAAGCTCAGGCACGAGGTGCTGCCGCCGGTCTCGCCGATGCGGCGGCCCTTGTAGCGGGTCTCGAGCGCGTGTGCGGCGTCCTCGATGACCGCGATGCCGTGCTTGTTGGCCACGGCCATGATCGCGTCCATGTTCACGGCTCGGCCGGCGAAGTGCACCGGCAAGATCGCCTTGGTGCGCGGGGTGATCGCGGCCTCGAGCTGCTGGGGGTCGAGGTTGAGCGTGTCGCGCTCGCAGTCCACGAACACCGGCGTGGCGCCGGTGTGCACCACCGAGTTGGCGGTGGCCGCGAACGTCATCGGCGTGGTGATGACCTCGTCGCCGGGCCCGATGCCAAGGGCCAAGAGCGACAGGTGCAGCGCCGCGGTGCACGACGACACGGCGATGGCGTGCTTGGCCCCGGTGTACTCGGCGATCTTGGCCTCGAACTCCTTGGTCTTCGGACCGGTTCCGAGCCAGGCCGAGCGCAGGGTCTCGGTGACGGCCTCGATTTCCTCCGGCCCGATGATCGGGCTACCGAACACGATGAACTCGTTGGACATGTGCGCCTTCCGAGATATCACTGGCGCGGGGGCGGGGGCCAGCCGGAGCCGCGGGCGGGGCGTGGTGGGCAGGTGAGTCGGCTCGCGCGACGGCCGGCGAAACGAGCTTGCGCCGGGGGGTGCTGCGCGGGTTGCGGATCTGCTCGCGTCCGCGTGGCCGGGCGTGCCTCGTTCCCGCCCCAGTGGTGGCCATGCGTTGGCCTGTGGCTGGCATCCAAGTCTGGCCGCGATCGCTCGCGCGTGGTCTCATGGGATCGTGCGAGCTCCGCGAATCGCGATCATGCTGCTCGCGTCGGCGTGCGGACCCACATCGGTCGACGACGCCGAGCTGCGCGAGGTCTGCGGGGAGACGGCGCCCGTCCGCGTGCTCGCGTTCCCCGACGACGCCGGGCCGTTCGCATGGTCGCAGCCGGAGCTCATCGACGCGGAGCACCTGCTCTGGGCCGTGACGTCGTTCCCGCCCGACGATGTGGTGCATGGCTACGGACCGTTCAGCGCGTGGATCACCGGCCGCTGCGGAGAATCGCCGCGACGCATCGAGGACATCGCGACCGCGTGGACCGCGTGGGTCGATCCGCACGTACCGGGGGCGATCGTGACGTGGATCGGCGACGGGTCTCCGCGTGACATCGTGGTGATCGATCCCGACGATCCCGCGCGGCGCAGCGTGCTGTTCGCGGACGTCGGCATCCGGCTCGGCGAATCACCGTATGGATGGTTCTCGATCGACGACGTCGAGGCGGAGATCACCGAGCTCGTGTTTCGTCCGTACCCCGACGATCCATGGTCGGGCCCGGTCGCAGCCACCACGATCGCACGGGTACGAGGGCCGTTCACGGGCTCCGGCACCGAGACCATCCCTGCCATGCACCGCATCGAGGTCCGCGACGACGAGGTCTGGGTGCTGACCGCGGACGACGAGCTCGTGCGGATCACGATGCCAGAGGGATCGATGATGCTCGAGCAGACCGGCGTCTTGGCGTTCGAGCTGTCCGAGGACGCGCGGTGGTTGATGTGGCAGGACGACACGAACGTCGACGACAGCACCCCGGGGTTCCCGAACAGTCAGCTCTGGCTGCGCGATCGCGACGGCGGAAGCGACCGCGAGCTGTGGATCGGGAGCTTGGCTCTGCCCCCGGTCTTGTCGGGCGTCGAGCAGGGCGGATTGCGTGCGCCAGATGGCTGGTTGCGACTCTCCGATCTCGCGCCCGCGCCGGTCCCGGCGTGGACGAGCCCGATCGGCCATGGGCGCTGGCTCCTCCCGCAGCGCGCCGATCCAGAGGACTTCCAAGCGGAGCCGCTCGGCCTGTCGCTGATCGACTTCGCGACCGGCGTGGAGTGGGTGCTCTACGATCGACCGGGACAGGTCTCGTACCGACGGGAGGACGGCCTCGAGATCGCGCACGGGCTCGACTTCGGAGACTCGCCCGCGAGTGAAGCGGAGCTGGTGTTCGTGCCGTTCGACGGTTCGCGACCGCACACGCTCGCGCGCGCGGTGACGCCGATGTACCAGCGGCTCGACGATGGCCGCGTGGTGACGCCGCGGAGCGTCGACGACGAGTATCGCGGGACGCTGGTGCTGGTCGAGCCGGAGACGCTGGACGAGGCGCGCATCGACGATGACGTGTTCGTCGCTTGGCAGGGGGCTTGGGAGGCCGACCCCGCGCTGTGGGGTGACGCGGTGGTGGTCTACTCGGTCGCAGACGGCGATCGATCGGGGATGTGGATCGCCGGGCTACCGGAGGTGGATTGAAGCGGTCGATCCGCCGAGCCCATGGCTCGTGCTAGAAAAGCCGGGCCATGCCGCAAGCGAAGGTCGGAGAGGTCGAGCTCTGCTACGAGACCATGGGCGAGGGCAAGCCGCTGCTCATGATCATGGGCATCGGCTGCCAGCTCGTGTTCTGGCCCGACGAGCTCTGCCAGGGCCTGGTCGAGCGCGGCTTTCGGGTGATCCGCTTCGACAACCGCGACGTGGGAAAGTCCTCGCGCCTCGATCACCTCGGCGTGCCCGACGTGCGCCGCCAGCTCGTGCGCTGGGCGCTGGGCCTGCCGGTGCGCGCGCCCTATCGCCTCGACGCGATGGCCGACGACGCGGCGGGTCTGCTCGACGCGCTGGGCCACGATCGCGTGCACGTGGTGGGTGCGTCGATGGGCGGGATGATCGCCCAGCTGCTCGCGATCCGGCACCCCGAGCGCGTGGCATCGCTGACCTCGATCATGTCGCACCCGGGTGATCGCTGGTCGGGCCTGGCGCAGCCGCGCGCGCTACGGGCCCTGCTGCGACCCCCGCCGCGCACCCGCGAGCAGGCGCAGGACTCGTGGGTGGAGTTCTTCCGCGTGGTGGGCAGCCCAGGCTTCCCGCGTGACGAGGCGGAGATCCGCGAGCGCGCGGGGCTGCACTTCGATCGCGGATCGTCGCCGCGCGGGATCGTGCGGCAGATGGCCGCGATCCTGGCCCAGGGCGACCGCCGGCCGGCGCTGGCCCGTCTGCGGATGCCTGCGCTCGTGGTGCACGGGACCGAGGATCCGCTGGTGCAGCTCCGCGGGGGCGAGCGCACGGCCAAGGCGCTGCCGGGCGCGGAGTTGCTCCGCATCGCGGGGATGGGCCACGACCTGCCGCGCGCGATGTGGCCGCGGTTGTTCGGCGCGCTCGAGCGGGTGACGCGGGCGGCGACGTAGGACGCCGGCCCGCGGTCGATCGAGCGCGGTCCGTGCTCAGCCGCAGACCGCGTCGTGGTCGCTGCAGCAGTCGCCGTACTCGGTACAGCCGGCGTCGCAGTAGCAGTTCGTGCCGTCGCCATTCGCCACTGGGTCGGCCGAGTCGCACGCGCCCGCACCGGCGCACGAGCCTCCGGTGGGCTCGGTGGGCGGATCCTCCATGGGCGGATCCTCGCTGGCCTTCTTGTTCGGCATGCACACGCGCGCGGTCGAGGCCGAGGCGCCGCTGTTGCCGACGAAGCGGTCGACGGTCTGCGCCACGGTGCCGGGCACATCGGCGCAGTCGTGGTTGTTGGTGCCGGCCTTGAGCACGCAGAAGCCCGCGCCGGTCTCGAGCTCGGCGCAGAACGTGGTGGTCGAGCCCTGGTCGGCGCAGTAGCCCGCGCACATCACCGAGCACACGCCGAGGTCCTCGCCAGCGGGGGTGGTGAACGGATAGCAGAACCCGCTCTCGCCCGAGGCCGAGAACTCGCAGGTGGCGTACTTGGCCTGGTCGGCCGCGGGCAGCGACTCGAGGTCCTCGGTGCAGGGGCTGCCCACGAAGCCCGGTTGCGGACCGGTGGGCACGGAGATTGCCAGCGCCTTCGCGTACTTCTTGGTGATGTTCCAGACCAGCCAGTTGCCGCCCGAGCCAGTGAGCACCCACGGGGTATAGGAATAGAGCGAGGCGGTGGCGTGGCTCTGCGGGGTGACAGCGGTGGGGTCGAGCGTGTTCTTGGTCTTGCCCTTGCGCCACTGATCGGTGCCGTTGACCGAGCCGTCGTAGTGCGTGCGCAGGGTCTTGGCGGCGCAGTCGAGCTGCTTGTCGATGCCGCGATAGGCCTCGTTGCAGGGCTGGTTGTCGGGGCAGCCGCAGCCGAATGCGAAGTCGATGGTGTTGCCCGACGGGCGGGTCGACTTGCTGACGAGGCTCTTCTCCACCTGCATGCGAGAGAGCAGCATGATGGGGTTGAGCTGCCGGCCCTGCGCCACCTCCACCAGCACCTCGGAGAACTTGCGGCCGTGCACCTTCTCGTCGGCGAGGAAGCTACGATTGCTGTAGGGGCTGTGCTCGAGGAACGCCTGGATCTGGGTGGAGGTCAGCGCGCTCGAGGCGGTGAAGAACTCGTCGGTGACGACGAGGTTCTTGTCGAACACCTCGGAGATGCCGTCGGTCTTGCCCTCGACCGGCTCGAAGTCGAGCGGCTCGTCGTGGTCGGTGTACGGCTCGATGCGGACGTCATCGCGGGCGTCGCCCTCGTCGACACAGGCCGAAGCCGAGGTGAGGATCGCGAGCCCGAACGTTGCCGTGGTCCAAAAGCGCGTTGTCCGCATGTGAGTGCCTGCCGTTTCCCGTATGTAGGACACCGACAAGGTAGGATAAATACGGCCCAAGGTTCCCGGTATTTTTGTAAAGTCGATTACGTAAAACTGGCAGGAAGTGTCATGGTGCGGGCAGATTCATGAGCGCAGCGTCGAGCATTCGCCACTTCATCGACACCGACGGCAGCGCCTCGAGCGAGGCGCTCGTGGAGCTCTACGACCAGCTCGAGCCGATCGACACCGCGTTCATGCTCGGCGAGTGGGAGGGCGGCGCGCTGCGCTGCGGGCACCCCGGTGAGGCAGCGCTCGTGGCGATGGGGTGGGTCGGCAAGTCGTTCCAGTCCGAGAACGACGTCGACCCGATCATCGTGCGCAACGAGCACGGTGGGCGCGTGGCGAGCCCCGTCATGGGCAAGGCGACGCTGCGGATGGTGAGCTACCGCGGGGTGTCCACCGCCACGATGATCTACGACCGGCACCCGATCTTCGATCACTTCCGCAAGCTCGACGACGACCTCGTGATGGGCGTCATGGATCGCAAGGGCGAGGCGGCGCCGCTGCTCTTCTGGCTGCGCCGGCTGTCGCCGCGGGCGGCCGCGGGCGCTCGCTGACGCGGCCCAGGCTCGGAGCGGCGCGGCGTCGAGGCGAACCCGCGCCGAGCTCGACGCTCCCGAGATTTACGGCGCTCATATCTCACTTCAGAAGATATCACTGGATGAGGAGGCTCTGATCTCCCAGGCTGCGAGCATGAACGATCGCGAACGGGACGCGGCGAGCGCGAGGAGCTCCGACGGGCCCGGGCTGTCGCTCGGGCTGGCGACGGCGTGCTTGCTGCTGGTGTGCGGCGCGGGTGCCTACGAGCACACGGTGCTCGTCCCGGTGTGGACGGCGGAGCCCCCGGGCTCGCTCGCGGTGCTCCACGGCACCCACGCGCTCCAGCCCGGGCGGTGGTGGATGGTGGTGCACTGGCCCACGCTGCTATTCGGGATCGTGGCGCTCGTGCGCTCGCGAGGGCACGCCCGCTGGCGCTGGGTGGGGCTCGCCGTCGGCGGCTACGTGCTGGTGCTGGTGGTGACCATGGCGTGGTTCGTACCCGAGGTCCTCGAGCTCATCTCGGACCCGACCGCCCCGATCCCACCCGCCGAGTGGAAGGCGCGAGCCGATCGCTGGGAGGTGCTCAGCCTGGTGCGCTTGGCGGTGTTGTTCGTGCTGGGCGGGATGCTGCTGCGGGCGATGGCGGAGCCTGCGGCGGCCCGGTCCGGCGCGGACTGAGCTACGCTCGCTTTCGCGATGCCCCCCGCGCCGGATCTCTCCGTGATCCTCGAGCTCTCGCGGACCACTGCCCCGCAGGATCCCTACGCATTTCGCTTCGAGCCGCAGACATACACGCTGCGCACGCCCGGCGGCGGGCGGCTCGTGCTCGAGATCGACTGGAGCACCGAGCTGCTCGCCGACCTCGAGGCCATGCGCAGCCCCGATCGCGATCCCGTGGTGGTGCAGCGCCTCGGCGAGGCGATGGCGCGCTTCCTCGAGCGCGCGTCGTGGCCGGCGCGGGCGCAGGCGATCGCGGAGGCCCACGACGAGGGGCGGCGCGTGATCGTGACCATCCGCTCCAACGCGGCCGAGCTCTATGCCCTGCCGTGGGAGCTGGTGGTGATCCCCGGTCGCAGCCAGCACCTGGGCAGCCTGCCGGGGGTGTTGCTCCGCTACGAGCGGCCCGAGACGCGCACCGCTCCCGAGTCGCCAGCGCCGCGCTGCGAAGGCGGGCGAATCCTGTTCGCATGGTCGGCCGCCGCGGGGGCGGTGCCGGCCGCGGCCCACGAGGCGGCGCTCCGCCGCGCATGCGCGCGTGGCCACCCCGACGGCGAGGACGCGCTCGAGGTGCTGCCGCACGTGACCGTCCGCGAGCTCTCGGACGCGCTCACCCGCGCCGCGCGGGCGGGCCGACCGTTCGCGGTGCTCCACCTGCTCTGCCACGGCGGGCGCGCGGGCCAGGTCTCGGGCCTGGTGCTCGATGGCGACGCCCGGCCCGTGACGGTGGCCGCCGACACGTGGCGCACGCTCCTGGCCCCGCACGCGGGCAGCCTGCGGCTGGTGGTGCTCGCGGCGTGCGAGGGCGGGCACGCGGGCGAGCCGGGCAATCAGCTCGGCAGCGTGGCCCAGGCCCTGCACGCGGCCGGGCTCGAGGCAGTGGTGGCCTCGCGCTACCCGCTGTCGCGTACGGGCTCGACCACGCTCGCCGAGGCGCTCTACGAGCCGCTCTTGCTCGAGCACGCGTCGCTCGAGCAGGCGCTCCTGCACGCGCGCGGCCGGCTCGCGCTCGATCCCACGCACCTCGACTGGGCCGCGCTGCAGCTGCACGCGCGGGCCGACGACGGCACCGACACGCGTCCGTTCGTGTTCCGGCCCTACCGCGGCCTGCTGGCGTTCGAGGCCGCCCAGGTCGCGTTCTTCTACGGCCGCGAGGCCGAGCGCGAGGAGACGGTGGGTGACCTCGAGGCGCTGATCCGGGCCGGCAAGCCGCGGCTGCTGGTGGTGGCCGGGGCCTCGGGCACGGGCAAGTCGTCGCTCGTGCGCGCGGGGGCGGTGCCCGACATCCTCGCCACGCGCGGCGGCGCGTGGGAGCACGCGATCATCCGGCCCGGCGTCGATCCGCTCGGCACGCTCGAGGCGGCCCTGGCCGCGCGGGCCGATCCCACGCGGCCGATGCTGCTGGTGGTCGATCAATTCGAGGAGATCTTCACGCACACCAAGGATCGCGAGGTCCGGGTCGCGTTCGCGCGGCGGCTGTGGGCGGTGGCCAGCGAAGACACCCACGTCGCGTGCATCCTCTCGCTGCGGGTCGACTTCCTCGGGCGCTGCGGGGATCTGTGGCTCGACGACGCGGGCACCCGGCTCGACGCCGTGGCCTACGACGAGGCCCACCGCGTGTTCGTGGCCCAGATGGCGCCGGCGCAGCTCCTGGCCGCGATCACTCGCCCCGCGGAGCGCGTGGGGCTGGTGCTGCAGGAGGGCCTCGCCGAGCGGATCGTGGGCGAGGTGGGCATGGAGCCGGGGGCGCTGCCGCTCATGCAGTACACGCTCGACCTCATGTGGCAGGCTCGCCGAGGGCGGCGGCTCACCGTCGACGTGTACGAGGAGCTCGGCGGGATCGTGGGCTCGCTCGAGCGCCGGGCCGACGCGCTGCTCGAGGATCTGAAGGACGACGAGCTCCACCAGGCCCACCGCATGCTGACGCAGCTGGTGGGCCTCGGCGACGACGACACCGGCGACACCCGCCGCCGCGTGCCGGTGGAGCTGCTGTGGCCCTCCGACGCACGCGAGCGACGGGTGGCCGAAGCGGTGCTGCGGCGATTCGTCGACGAGCGTCTCTTGGTCCGCGACGATCGCACCCAGGGCGGCGCCACCGTGGAGATCGCCCACGAGGCGCTGATCCGCCGCTGGGACCGTCTGCGCGAGTGGCTGAGCGACGAGCGCGAGCGCCGGATCGGGCGCTACATCGTGCTCGAGCACCTCCGCGAGGGGCGGCGCGAGGAGGTGTGCCTGGGCTACGACCCCGAGCTCGATCGGCGAGTGGCGATCAAGCTGCTACGGGTGGGGCGGCGCGGGGCCGAGGAGCGTGCGCGGCTGCGCGACCAGGCGCGCGCGCTGGCCCGCCTCTCGCACCCCAATGCGCTGGCCGTGTACGACGTGGGCGTGGCGCGGGGCCACGTATACATGGCGATGGAGCAGGTCGAGGGCACGCCGCTGCGCGCGTGGTCGAGCGAGCAGACGCGGTCGTGGGGCGAGCTCGTCGAGCTGTTCACACGGATCGCGGATGGGCTCGCGGCGGCACATCGCCTGGGCCTCCTGCACCGCGCGTTCGGGCCCGACGCGGTGATCGTGGAAGCCAACGGTACGCCGCGGATCGTCGACTTTGCGCTCGACCGCCACACCGAGGTGACCGATGCCGGACGCAGCGCGGGCACCATCGCGGCACGGATGCAGGCGCGGGCATCGAGCTCGAGCGACGCCGGGAAGATCGTCGAGGAGGCCGCGCCCGCCGCGGATGCATCGATCGTCGTATCGATGACGGAGTCGAGCGTGATGAGCGGCTCGGCCTACGTGGCGCCCGAGCTGCTGCGTGGACGGGCGGCCGGCCCTGCGGGCGATCAATTCGCGTTCTGCGTGGCGCTCTACGAGATGCTCCACGGCGAGCGGCCGTTCGAAGGTGATGCGATGGCCGCGTTCGTACAGTCGCTGAGCAGCCGCGAGCGCACGCTGCCGCCGAAGCGCGCGATGATCCCCGAGCCGCTGCGCAAGCTGTTGCTGCGAGGGCTGGCCGCCGACCCCGAGGAGCGCTGGCCCTCGATGGAGGTGCTGGGCGCCGAGCTCCGGCACGTGATCGCACCACCGCGACGGCAGCGAAGGATCGTGGGGCTGGCGGTGCTCGCCGGGCTCTTGGTGGTGGGTGTGGGCCTGTCGTGGCTCGGCGGGTTCGGGCAACGAGCCGCGCAGCCCGGTGAGCCCGAGGTGCACGCCGAGGTCGAGGATCTGCACGAGCGACTGGTCGAGGATGCGACGAGCCTGGTGGAGCTTGCCGAGGCTGCGCTGGTGCAGAGGGATTCCGCGGCCGCGCGCGGGCATGCCGAGCTGGCGGTGGCGATTCACGAGCGGCTCGCGAGCGGCTCCTCCGAGCTCGCCGCAGCGCGTTTCGTGCTGGCGCAGGCGCTGTGGAGCGAGCCCGAGCAGCATGCGCGTGCGCGTGCGCTCGCCGAGCAGGCCTGTGCGAGCTTGGAGGGGGACGCGCGTGACGAGGTGGAGGCGTGGCTGGCGGTCCACGAGTGACGAGGATGTCGTCCTCGCAGCCGGCGAGCGGTGGGGCCTAGCGTCGCCGCGGCCGCGGCAGCACGTCACGGTACGAGACCACGCCCTCGAGGCTGCCGTGAAAGCGCGCGGCCAGCCCCTTGCTGCGCTGCAGCAGCCACATCGCGAGGTTCTTGCGCCGCGTGCCCGCGAGCAGCCGCTGCACGCGTTGCGCGGCCGCGAGCTCGGGAAGGAGCCGGGCCTCGTAGCTCCGCTGCCAGCGTCGCTGCGCGTGCGCGGGATCGTGGGCGCCGTCGATCGCCCGTGCGACCAGCCGACCGCTCAGCACCGCGTTGGCAATGCCCTCGCCGGTGATGGGATCGGTGAGGTTGGCCGCGTCGCCCACCCGCAGCACGCCCCCACCCGCCACCTCGATCCGCCCGTTGGCGAGCGCGAGGTGGTGGCCGCGGGTGCGGCCGCGCTCGAGCGCCACCGCGGCGAGCCGGCGCGTCACGGGGTTGCCCTCCACGAAGCGCTCGAAGTCCTCGCGGATCCTTCCGCCACGGGCGTCGTGCTCTGCTCGCCACACGCCGACCCCGAGGTTGAACAGCACGTGCTCGCGATCCACGTCGACGGGGAAGATCCAGCCGTAGCCCATGCGCAGGTGCTCCACCGTGAACAGCTGCACCGTGCTGCGGGTCATCGCGTCCACCCGGACGGTGGGCACCGTCCAGTAGGCCCGCACCGCCACCGTGTTGGCCTGCCCCGCATACACGCCGCGGGCATCGACCACCAGGTCGTGGTCGCCGAGCAACGTGCCCGGGTCCTTCACGCGCGCACGCTCGAAGCGACAGCCGGCCTCGAGCGCTCGTCGCACGAGCAACGCGTCCAACACCTGCCGCGGCACGCAGCCGCTCGGGTCGTCGCCCCGCCGTGCCACGTGGCTCGTGCGGCCGTTGGGCGCGCCCACGATGCTGCCGTGGATCTCCGCGCGCTGGCGGGCCTCGGCCCGCAGCTGCGACCACGGCAGGCCCATGGTCTCGAGCTCCACCAGCGCTCCGCGGGTGATCCAGTCCCCGCAGGTCTTGGGTCGGGGAAACTCGTGCTCGTCTACGAGCAGCACCGTGTGCCCCGAGCGGGCGAGGTGATGCCCCGTGGCCGCCCCCGCCGGCCCGGCCCCGACCACGGCGATCCTCACGTGGACGTGCCCCCGGGGAGCTCGCGGAAGCTGTGCGCGCGCATCGGCAGCGGCGATCGAGTGAGGACTATCGCACGCCCCACGCGAAGGGAGCAAGCTCGGGATGAAGCGGCGCCACGTTGACACCCCGTCCGGCGGAGCGTCACCATGGGCGCGACCGGTGAGCAGTGGCAGTCGAGCACTTCGGTGAGCAGCGCGGGGTCCTTCGGCCGCCTCGTTCGTTTCACCGCAGCCCGGCCGATGCCCGGCGCTATCAGTGGGCCGGTATCGCGTACATGGCGTCGATCTGGCTCGCGCTCGCGCTCGCGATGCTGGGCTGGGCACCGCTGGCGCTGCTCGCCCCGGTGATCGTGGTGTGTTACCTGCGTGGCGCGCTGCTCACCCACGAGCTCATGCACGTGCGCCGCCCCGAGCAGGTCGCGTGGCCGCTGCGCATGATGATGCTGTTCGAGACGCCGTTCGGGCTCGGCTACCGCGAGCACCAGGACATCCACCTGCGCCATCACCAGCGGCCCGCCATGCCCGGCGACCCCGAGCTGTTCCAGATCCGCGGCGGCTCGGCGCGCGCACTGCTGGCGGCGCTGGCGAGCCCCGAGCTGGCCGCAATCGGCTGGGTGAGCGAGCACGGCATCGGCCCCGGGCTGCGACGTGAGGCCACCGTGCGCGCGCTCGTGATGCTCGGCCTCGCGGCGCTGCAGCCCTCGGTGTTCCTGGCCTACTGGGTGCTCTTGCGGGTCACGGTGGGGATCTCCAACTTCATGTTCCACCACGCGCTGCACTACCGTAGCAACGGGCGTAGGAGTGGGCGTAGCACCGAGCGCAGCACCGAGCGCAGCGACGCGCCCGGCGGCGAGCCTCCCCGCGGTCGCGGCGAGTACGGCACGTTTCCGCTGCGCCTGCCCTGGCCGCTCGATGCCGCGCTGCGCGTGGTGCTGGGCTCGCACCTGGCCGCGGTGCTGTGCGAGCATGACGCCCACCACGCATGGTCACAGGTCAAGGCCGAGCGCCTGCGCGGGCTCCTGGCCGAATTCCCCGCCAACCGGAAGGACGAGCATGAGTCGCTGCCCGAGCTGTGACGCACCCGTGGAGCCGACCGCGAGGTTCTGCTCGAGCTGTGGCACGCGGTTGCAGGCCTCGGACTCGCCGGCGCTCGTGCCCACGCCCGCGCCCGCGTCTGCGCCCGCGCGTACCGCCCCTGCCACGAACGATCGCCTCCGCGCCGAGCGACGCCAGCTCACGGTGATGTTCTGTGACATCGCCGACTCGACCAAGCTCAGCGAGCAGCTCGATCCCGAGGATCTCATGGCCGTGGTGCGGCGCTACCAGAGCGTCTGCGCCCAGGTCATCGAGCGGTTCGGGGGCAGCATCGCGCAGTACCTCGGCGACGGCCTGCTCGTCTACTTCGGCTGGCCCACCGCCTACGAGGACGCGCCTGCGCGTGCGGCCCGGGCCGGCATCGAGATCCTCGCGAGCCTCGACGCGCTCAACGAGGAGCTGCAGCAAGCACATGGCGTCGCGCTCAAGCTCCGCATGGGCATCCACACCGGTCTCGTGGTGGTCGGCGAGGTGGGGGGCGGGGCCAAGCGCGAGCAGCTCGCGGTGGGCGACACGGCCAACATCGCGGCGCGGCTCGAGTCGCTGGCGCCGCACAACTCCGGGGTCGTGAGCGACGCCACGCGCCGGCTGATCTCGGAGCTGTTCGAGCTCGAGTCGCTCGGCATCCGCGAGCTCAAGGGCATCGCCACGCCGATGGAGATCTATCGGCTCTTGCGGCTGCGCGCGCGGCATCGATTCGAGGGGACGGGCGAGCAGGCGCTCACGCCGTTCGTGGGCCGGCAGGTCGAGCTCGGTGTGCTGCACGAGCGCTGGCAGGCCGTGGTGGGTGGCCGCGGGGCGGCGGTACTCCTCCGGGCCGAGCCCGGCGTGGGCAAGAGCCGCCTCATCCGCGCGTTCGAGACGCTGCTGCGCGAGCGAGACCACGGGCTCCGCGAGGCCTATTGCTCGCCGTTCTACGTCAACAGCTCGCTGCACCCGTGGGTGGAGCTCTTGCGGGTGGAATCGGGCATCGGCCGCGACGACGACCCCGCGGCGGTGCTCGGGCGGCTGCGGGCGTGGCTCGAGCGCCAGCCGTCGGCATCGGGTGATGCGCTGCCGCTCTTGGCAACGCTGCTCGACCTGCCGCCCCAGGCCGGCTACGAGGCGCCGGCACTGTCGCCCCAGGCCCGCAAGCTTCGCACCACCGAGGTGCTGGTGGAGCTGCTGCTGCCACCGCGTGAGGGGCTGCCCACGCTGATCGTGCTCGAGGATCTGCACTGGGTCGACCCGTCCACGCTCGACCTGCTCAAGCAGCTCATGGCGCGGCTGTCGGAGCGGCCCGCGCTGCTGCTCATGACGGCGCGCCCGGCCTTCGAGGCGCCGTGGGCCAGCGACGCGGGTGTGCACGAGCTCCTGCTGCGACCGTTCGAAGGCGAGGACGCGCGTACGCTCGTGCTGGCCATGACCGAGGGCCTCCGCTTGCCGCCACAGATGCTGGCCCAGCTCGTCAAGCGCACCGACGGGATCCCGCTGTTCGTGGAGGAGCTGACGCGCATGCTCATCGATGCGGGGCAGCTCGAGGACACCAAGACCAGCGCGATCCCATCCACGCTGCACGACTCGCTCATGGCCCGGCTCGATCGCCTGGACCCGCTGGCTCGCCGCGTGGCGCAGCTCGGCGCCACGATCGGTCGCACGTTCCACTTCTCGCTCCTGCGCCGGATCTTCTCCGGCCAGGAGAGCGAGCTACGCCGCGGCATCGATGCGTTGCTCGACGCGCAGCTCGTGCATCGGGTGGGCGGCACCGACGCCGAGGCGTTCATGTTCAAGCACGCGCTGATCCAGGACGTGGCCTACGAGTCGCTGCTCAAGCGCACGCGCCACGAGTATCACGGCCGCATCGCGCAAGCGCTCGAGGAGGGCTTCGGCACCCTCGCCGAGGTCGAGCCCGAGCTGCTCGCCCACCACCTCGAGGGCGCGGGCGGCGCCCGCTCGGAGGACGCGGTGCGGGCGTGGCTGCGGGCGGGCGAGCGTGCCCAGGCGACCTCGTCCAACCAAGAGGCGGTGAGCCACCTGCGGCGCGGCCTGGAGCTCGTGCCGGCGCTGCCCGAGTCGCCACAGCGGGTGGAGCTCGAGCTGCGGCTGCTCACCAAGCTCGGCACCTCGCTCTCGGCGCTCAAGGGCTACGCGGCCGACGAGGTCGAGCAGGCGTGGGCGCGGGCAGACGCGCTCTGCGAAAAGCTCGGCTCGACCCCCGAACGCTTCTGGGTGCTGTGGGGGCTGTGGGCGTTCTATCTGGTGCAGGGGACGCATCCCAAGGGGCTGCACTACGCCGAGCAGATGCTGGAGCTGGCCACCGAGCAGAAGGCGATGGAGCTCGAGCTCGAGGCCCACTTCTCGCTCGGACTCTCGTACTTCTTCATGGGCGATGACCTGCCGCGGGCGCGCGAGCACCTCGAGTGGGTGGTGGAGCGCTACGACAGCGAGCGACACCATGCGCAAGCGCTGCTCGCCGGGCAGGACGTGGGGGTGACCTCGCGATCGGTCTCGGCGCTGGTGTGCTTCCAGCTCGGGGCGCTGGAGCTGGCGGTGAAGCGGCACGAAGAGGCGCTGGCGCTCTCGCAGCGGCTCGGGCATGCGTTCAGCCGTGCGTACGCGCTCGGGTGTGCCGCGTGGTTCCAGCTCTACATGCGGGACATGGAGCGGGCGCAGGCATTCGCCGACGAGGCGGTGGCGCTGTCGCAAGAGCAGAGCTTCGGGTGGTGGCTGGTGTGGGGGACGATCCTCGGGGGGAGCGCGCGGGCCGGGAAGGGCGAGGCCGGGGCAGCGGAGCAGATCGAGACGTGGATCGGGCTCTGGCGGCAGACGGGCTCGGGATTCACGGTGCCGTACTTCCTGGGGCTCTTGTCGGCCGCGCGGCGCGGCGAAGGGCAGCTCGAGGTGGCGGAGAAGTTGTTGGGGGAGGCGAAGGCGCTCGCCGAGGCGAACAGCGAGCGGTTCTTCGCGGCGGAGCTGCAGCGGCTCGAGGGGGAGCTCTTGTTGGTGCGGTCCGGGGATGCAGAAGCGGGTGTGCGGGCCGAAGCGGCGCTGCGTGGGGCGATGGAGACCGCGCGGGCGCAGGGGGCCAAGGCGTGGGAGCTGCGGGCAGCGTGCGCGTTGGCGCGCGTGCTGGCGCAGCGGGGGGAGACGGGCGAGGCAAAGCGGGTCGCGGAAGCGGTGCTGGCGGCGTTCGGCGAGCAGCCGGTGACGGTGGAGATCGCGGACGCGCGAGCGCTGGTGGAGGGATTGGGTTAGCTCTGGCTCTCGCCACTACACACGAGCATCCCCATAGCGTTCCACCACCCACTCGGGCCACTGCATCGCATACCCCTTCCCCCCGCCGGCGCCCGGTGCCCCCGGCTGATGCCCCTTCGGCCCCGGCCGCGTCGTGGTCACCTCCGCCATGAACCGCTGCACCATCGGGCCCGCCATTCGCTCCATCACCAGCTTCAGCGGGTTCCACTGCGTCCCCGCGGGCTTCCACGCGTCCCACCCGTCGATCCCCAGCGTGAACGCCCGGTGCCGCAGCCACTGCAGCCCGCGCTCCTCGATCCCCAGCATCGCGGCGCCCTCTCGGCCCACGAAGTGCACCACGATCTCCGCGGCCAGGTTCAGCCCGCGAAACGGCCGCGGCACCAAGTCGTTGATCCACCCCATCATCGCCTTCATCAGCGCCTTGCCCTCGTCGCTCGGCCCGGCCAGTCGCTGCTTGAGCGCGTGGAACAAGCTCGCGGACTCCAGATACCCCTCGGGCATCAGCTCCCGCTGCACGCCCATCACGTGCCCGATCACGTTCCACAGGTGCACGTAGGCGTCGCGATCGTTCGCGTCCAGCACCACGCCCATCTTCTCGAGCGCACGGATCACCACGTACGAGAACGTCAAGAGCACGTACGCCAGGTCCTCTTGGTTGATCGGCACGGGGACGAGCCCCTCGTCGTGGTAGTGCTGCGGCAGCCCGAGCTCATCCTCCACCTGCACGTAGAACGACTCCGGCAGCCGGTAGCCCTCGGTCGTGAAGCGCCGCAAGAGCGCATGCATCAGCCGCACCGTGAGCGCCTTGGAGAGGCCCGTCGGAACCACGGCTTCGTCGCTACCCGGCCGGGGCCCCTCCTTTGGATAGATGCTGTGCGGCCCGCACACCGAGAGCACCATGTGCGAGGTGTGCCGCAGCCGCCGTGCGGGCTGCTCGCTGAGCTGCCCGGACATCGACAGCACTGGTGCTCCTTTGGCGTCGAGATAGCACTCCGGCAGGCTCGCCACCGCGAGCAGCACCGAGCCGATCACCAGGTGCTCGCGCCCGATCGCCTGCGCGCGCTCCACCATCGCCCGGTTCGCCCACTTCGGCAGCACGCTCTGCTCCCGCAGGAACGTCGCGAGCAGCTCGGTCCCCGGCGCCTTCAAGAGCACGTTGTGGTGGCCACCCCCGAGCAGCTGCCGCAGGAGCACCTTCGCGGTGTCCTCCGGTCGGCCGTCGTTGGCGCGCAGCATCGCGTCCACGGCGTCGTCGGCCGCGGGGTCGCCCACGCAACGCATGCGATCGAGGAAAGCCGAGTCCCAGGCCCGTTGACCGTAGATGTATGCGCCCACGAGCCCACTATAGGCGGATCGCGGGCGGCGGCGAAAGGGCAGACTCAGGGCGGCATGTCGCGGCGGCACGCCATATCCGGCTCGCGGCCGGGCTCGGCGACCACGCAGCGGTCGACCAGCGCGTGCATCAGCTCGTCGCACCACGCGCTGTCGTCGTCGGTGAGGCCGTCGCTGTCGTCGTCGATGCCGTTGTCGCAGTTGTCGTTGAAATAGCCCTCGCATTGCGCGGGCTCGAGGTCGCAAGGCTTGCCAGTGGGTACGCGCCTCGTGACCCAACCGAACATCTCCAAGGGGTTCTCGAGCGCATGCTCGGTCCACTGGAGCAGGGGCGAGGGTACCTCGAGCTCGGCGGCCCCTGCGGCCACCCACTGCGGGTCGCCGCTCACGATCCAGCTGAACGAGCCGGCCGCAGCGTCATGGGAGAGGAATGTGGGGAGCGTGCCCGAGACCACTGCCACCGGGGTCAGCGTGCCGACCTTGACCCCTTCGAACGTGGTCACCACCTCCGTGAGCGCCTCGCACCCGCCGATGGGATCACCGAGCACCTCGAGCCCCGAGGCGTCGCTATAGCCCAGCCGCACCTCGGTGACACCCAGCTCTCCGCAGTCGCGCCCGGGTGGCGACCGCCGCAGGTCGCACAGCGTGGTGTCGCAGGCCGGTGCATCGTCGAGGCAGTCGACGGGGCTGCACGCGGGGCCGCCCTCGCATGCGGGTGGCTCCGCGAGCGCCTCGCGATCGAGCGTGTCGCACCCGCTGATGTCGGTCGTGCCGATGATCTCGGCACATGCGCCCTCGAGCGGCGCCCCGGGGTGCGCGAGCCTGGAGTGGATCTCGTCCTGGATCTGCGCTCGAATCTCCTCCTGCTCGCGGAGGGTCCCGTCCGCCTGGACCAGGAAGCCGCCGGACTCGAGGTGCAACCCCATCTGGAGCATGGTGATCTCCCCGGCGAGCGAGCCGAAGCCCATCGCACCGAGGGCCTCGCACTCCTCTGCGCTGCTGGGGATCGCGAGCGAGCCCATGCGTGTGCTGGCACGCGCGTAGACGCACTTGCTCGTCATCGTCTCGTTGAGCATGGGCTCGCGCCACAGATCCAGGATGTTCATGCACTCCGTCGAGAGCGTCATCATCGCGGCCGGCACGGGGTCGGGCTCCTCGGGGTCGAGCATCTCGGGAGGCATCTCGATCGTCGCGCTCGCCTCCGCGGCGCTCGTCGCGGAGGTGCGCAGCTCTTCGAGGCACGCACGGGTGTCCTCGATGATGTCGTACACCTCGGCGAGCTCGTCCACGCCGTCGCCAACGCCTTCGAGGTCGTAGCGGTGGTCGAGGCAGCACCACGAGGCCAACGAGCTGCTCGTCACGTAGCTCACGAGGTTGACCATGCGAACGGTGAGCTCGGTGGTCACCTCGAGCTCGCTGGTGTCGGGGTCGTTCTCGAGCGCCGCGATGACATCCTCGCAGGTACGGACGCCATCGGGGCCGCAGAGCGCATTCTCGGCCAGGCTCGCGTGCTCGCCGAGCTGCGCGAGCAGGCCCGTCACCTGGGGATCGTCGGCCTCGCTGGCGACACAGCGGTCGACGCAGCTGCGAAGATTGTGGTCGGTGCGCTCTCCCACCTCGCCACCGAGCGCCGAGGGCAGAAGCCCGCAGCGGCTGGCCACCGCACACGCCCGCTCGCACTCGGCGGTGGTCGGGGTGACCGTGCACGAGCTCGCCACGAGCCCGAGGCCGAGGATCCCGATGACGCAGAGGATTGGCACGACCGTCATCGGCGACCTCCACTGAGCATGAATCCGAAGCCGAGGTAGAAGTTGGCGTCCTGGATCACGGTGGTTGCCGCGCGGGCGAAGCTGTCGTCGACGCCCACGTAGGTGAGCATGGCGAGCACGTCGACCTGCATGGGGCCCACCGCGCCGCCCACGGAGAGATCGAGGTTGAGGTCGAGATCGAAGTCGAGGATCGCGTCGTCCTCGAAGCCCGCGCGAAAGTCGACGAGGTCGTCCTGGACCCGTCGGGTGTCCACCAGCCCGCTGTCGAGCGCAGGCCCGAAGCGCGCGCGAAACTCCATGGGGATCACCGTGGCGCGCGAGCGGGCCTCGATGTACGGCGACACCAGCATGGCGTGCCGGCGCCAGCGCTGCCGGCCCTCCATCGTCACGTCGAGGTCGGTCCAGTCCGCGCGCGTGCCCACGTACTGGCTGAAGCCATAGCCCAGGCTCACGCCGCCGCCGAGCCACCCGCCCCGCAGGTAGCGGGTCCAGCCGATGCGGGGGCGCAGGTAGAACAGCGTGCGCGAGCCGTTCTTGGCGAACGCCAGCGGCCCGCCGGAGGCCGCAAAATCGCCCCACAGCTCCAAGCTACGCGCGGTGGCGTCGATGCACACCGCGTCGTCGAGCTCGTCGTCGTCGTCGGCGTCGACCATCACCAGGTACCAACCCGGGCGCGGGGGCGACAGCTTGCCCTCGTAGACGGCCGCGCCTCCGGAGCTCGTGTCCACATCGTCGTGACTGCGCTGGAGCTCCACGGTGCGCTCCTTGCCGGGCAGCTCGGGGTAGGCTTTCTTCATGGCATCGGGCGGGCGAGCGCCGCGATGCACGAGCCCCTCGCATGGGCGCGGCCGGTCGTCGAAGCCCTGGCGCGTGCGCAGGCCGCGAAACAGGTGGCGCCCCGGCTCGTCGAACGGCTTGTAGTGCAGCACGATCGCCTCGGGCACCGCGCGCGCCGCCGTCGAGCCCCCGGGGCTGTCGTAGTAGCGGCTGACCCGCAGCGTCTGGAGCTCGCGGTAGGGCGCGAAGGGGAGCGGGCGGCCGAAGCGGGGGGTCTCCACCTCGAACACGCGGTCGAGCAGCGTGCCGATCGATGCGTCCTGCTGCTCGGCCGCGTCGAACGCCACGCTGTCGACGGCGATGAAGTCCTCGAGGTCGAGGCCGTCGCGGCCGTGGTAGCCGCGAGCGAACAGCTCGCTCACGTGGATCGAGGTGGCGCGGATCGAGTACGACCACTGCGGCTCGCCGCTCTTGCTCTGGCTGCGGGGCGTGCACTGCACGGCCAGCGACAGGAGCGTGTCGATGCCCTGGCGCCAGGCCTCGCGCGCAGCCGAGCCGATCAGCTGATCGGTGTCCGAGCCCTCACCGTCGTTTTGGTCTCGACGACCAATACGCGACTCGAGCGACGACAGCGCCTCGGAGGCCTCGGCGTAGGCGGAGAAGTTGGCGTAGTCGCGCACGTCCCGGTGCGCCACGTCGCGGCTCAGCACGTGGCGCACGCGCTCTTGCAGGTCGCTCGCCCACATCGGGGTGACCTCGCAGCCGGGCAACTTGGTCACGCCGAGCACGGCGACCCGCTGCCGGGTGGGAGTGCCGAGATCGAGCCGCAGCGGCTCGCACACGTTGGCCGGGCGCAGCTGCTCGGCGGGGGCCGTGGCGGGCAGCGACGAGGCGTGTCGCACCACCGGGCGCTTGCCCTTGCGATCGCAGGTGAGTGCCACGATCTCGTGCTCGGGCAGGCCCGAGCCGCGCAGATCGAGGGTGATCGAGAGCGTTTGGTCGACCGCGACGGTCGGCTCCTTCGCGGTCGGGGTCTCGACGTTGCAAACGTCGCCCTGCGGGCCGCCGTCGATGCGTACGCCGTCCAGGTAGAGGTGGGTGCCCATGTCCATGCGCACCGAGAGGTCGAGGCACGAGCGGCGGGGCGGCACGGCCCACACCAGCTCGTTGCGGGCCACCACGCCGCGCCAGATCACCGGTAGCGCCTGGTTCTCGTGGGTGCCGAGCACGACCACCGGTGAGGCCTCGGGCACGGCGACCACGAAGAAGCGGTGGCTGTCGAGGTGCAGCGCCTCGTCGCGCTCGAACCGGCGCGCGTGGACGAAGTCGCGGGTGCCCACGATCACCGTGACGTCGAGCAGGCCGTCGGCGCGGATCGTGAGCAGCCGGGTGCCCTCCATCGCCGGCGTGGGGACGCCCAGGCAAGCGGCGAAGCGCGAGGTGAAGAACGAGGCCTCGGGTCGCTCGTCGGCGTTCACGGCCTCGAGGAACGCGGCCAGCTCCTTGGAGGTGCGCTGCTCCTTGCAGAGCGTACCCGCGGCGAAGCCGGGCAGACCGGCCTCGAGCTGCTGCTGGACGGCGAGCGCGGACGGCGGATCGTGGGTCTTGCCGTCCGCCCATGCGGTCCACGACCTGTCGCCGTGGCGGTGGAGGATCGTGCTCACCACGCCGGCATGCCAGCCCGACGAGGATACGAGCCGGAACAGCGCCGAGTAGCTCTCGGCGTCGCCCGCCGGGCCCTCCAGGCATGCGCGGTGCAGCCGCTCGCGGTGCTCGCGATCGAGGACGGTGAGGCCCTGGATCACGTCACACTCGGCGGTGCCGGCCGAGGGCGGGGCTGCGGCGTGAGCGGGAGATGCCCACGCGAGACCCACGCCCGCCGCGATTGCCACGACGTGGAGCAGCGCGAGCGCAGCCGTCACTGCCAGTCGAACGACGCGTAGCACGGCAGCTCGTCCTTCCATTCGTCGAGCATGTTCAGCTGGAATTGCTTGAGCACGGCCTCGACTTGCGCGCGCTCTTGCGGGCTGCAATCGCCGCATCCGGACAGGGTGATGCGACCGCTTGCGCCGGCCTGCACCTTGACGGTGCGGGCTCCGCTCTCCGGAGACGCGAGCAGGTTGGTGATCAGCTCCTTGAGGTCTCCCTTTCGAGCCTTGCTGCACGGCCGATTCGACCGCGTGGTGGCCTCCGGCTGCGTGGGCTCGGTGGGAGTCGGCTTGGGCTTGATGGGCTTGGTGCGGGGCTCGATCGTGGGCTCGGGCTCGGGCTCGGGGCTGCCGCTCGAGCCGGGCTCGGGCTCGGGCTCGGGACTGCCGCTCGAGCCGGGCGCGGGGCTACTGTCCATGTCGGCCGCGGGCTCGTCGCTCGGCTCCGGCGTTGGCTTCGGCTCTGGATCGCGCTGCGGCGCAGCCACGTGTTTCTCCGCGGTCGCGCTCCCGTCGTTCCGCTTCTCGCGGTCCTTCATGAGCTGGAACAACGCGAACCCTCCCAGCACGACGATGGCGAGGCCGAAGGGCAGCACGAGCCGCGCCAACCCGCCGCGTCGCTCCCCCTCCGGAGCGGTCTCACGAGTGATCACCGGCGCGGCCACCTCGACAGCACCTGCCGCCGCGATCGGCGGGGCCGCCTTGGCCGCCGGCGGTGCCTGGGACGTGGGTGGAGCCGCGGGCACGGCCGCCGCCAGCACGCACCCGCGATCGCCGTCCTCGGGCCGCGCGTAGAGCTGCAGGCTCGCCCAGTCGAGCTGGGTCACCTCGCGCGATGCGGCGGTGCGGGCCTCCACGAATGCGCGCTCGACCGGGTCGCCCTCGAGCAGCGCCTGGTGGAGCGCGCCCGCCATGCGCGTCGAGCCGCGGGCCGACAGCGGGTAGCGCGACGCGATCACGTACTGCACGCCGGCCCGGTGCAGCCGCTGCGCGACGCTCCCGATGCGGTTGCCGGGCTCGCCCATGTTGCCGCCGTCGCACGCCGCCACCACCACCAGCCGCAGCGCGTGGGCATACGGCGCGAGCAGCTGCTGCAGGCGCCCCGCGTCGACCACCGCGGGCCGGCCCTCGCCTCCTTCCGCATCGAGGCTGAGCCCGAACGTCGAGCCCGCCTCGGCCCCGTGGCACAAGAGATGGAGCGCGGAGAACGGCCGGCCTTCCGCGGTCGCGGCGTCGAGCGCATCCGCGAGCGCGGCATACGAGGCCTTGGGCAGCTCTTCGATCGCATCGTTGCGGCCCGTCGCTTCGGCTGCGGCGCGGATCGCCTTGAGCTGCTCCGCCGCCGGGACCCCGCCCGCGGCGGCCGACCATGCGACCAGCAGCCGGGGCGACGCCTCGCCCGGGTCGGCCGCCACCGTGGAGGTGCCCGGCCACGCGTAGCGCAAGAGCACGTGCTCGAGCGCGCCGAGGTGCTGGCCGTCGGCGCGCAGCGTCAAGAGCTCCCACGGAAGCGCGTAGAGCTCGGCGGCAGCGGAGCGGATCGTGAGGTGCACCCGCCGTCGCGCCGCGCGGGCCTCCACGATCGTCGCCTCGTGGCGCGCCCAGCCGGCGGGGCCGAGCAGCTCGCGCAGCATGTCGCCCACGCGCGCCACGGTGGCCGGATCGCGATCGGGGCGGCGGATCTCGTCGAGGTCGCGGAGCAGCTCGCGGCTCCACGGCAGCTCGGCCGTCTCGTATGCGCCCCCCGGGCCACGGATCAGGTAGGTCTGCCGCGCGAAGCGGAACGCGAAGGCATCGTCGGCTGCTTCCGCCCGCACGAGCTCGAGCTCGACATGGAGCGGCTCGTCGTCGCGGGTGGAGGTCGATGGCGGCATGGGAGGGCGCGAGCCGGGTATGGCGACGGGAGATCGTATCACCCGCGACCGCTGCTCGCGCTAGAGTCCTACCGCGTGCCGGCCCGCTTCGGCGTAGCGCCGGGCCAGATCCTCGAACTCGCGCCGACCGAGCGTCAGGCCGCAATCCTGCAGGATCTTGGGTACCCCGAGCTCCCCCACCAAGTAGAGGCCGATCGCACGCTCGAGCGCGTCCGGGTCGACGCCTGGGCCCTTGGCTGCGGCCGGCTCCGGCTGCTCTGCGGCTTGCCTGGTGCTCGTGCTCGCGCTGCTGCTCGGGCCGGGGCCGAGGCCCAGCGCCGCGTATGGATCGATCGCCGCGCGCGTCTGCTCCGCTTGGGGCTGGAGCGGCAATCGGGCCGCGGGGTCGCCCAGGAGCACGTACCCGGCGAGATCATTGCGCAGCATCCACAGGTGCCCGCGGCGGTCCGGATCGTTCACGCCGCTCTCCACGAGCGAGGTCAGCTCGGTGTTCGTGCGCCCGTAGTGCACCACCAGCTCACGAAACGCCACGCCCACCCGATCCTGCCGCAAGAGCCCATGGAGCACGTCGACGAAGCGATCGGGCCGGTCGACGGGCGTGCCCGTGTCGCGCTCGCGAAAGCTGTAGGTCCACGCCAGGTCCACGTGCCCGATGAACGCCAGCGGCCCCTGAGCGCTGGCCAGCACCGCCTTGGGCACCGCCGCGGTGAACGGGCGCCCGTCGGCGGGCAGGCTCGCGCCCACCGCCGCGGTGGAGCCCTGGAAGCTCCCGGTCGCCGCGAGGTGCTCGAGCCACTGCTCGTACTTGCTCTTGTCGGGCGTGCCCGCGCCGAAGCACGCGAGCATCAGCCACACGCCGCCCGGCATGAACGGCCGCCCTGCCAGCGCCTCGCCGGTGAGCAGCCCGCCCGCGGGCCCGAAGCTCATGCCGCCCTGGATCAGGCGCTGCTCCTCGAGCGAGCGCCAGCCCTGGCGCGGCGCTCCGGCGCCGTGGCTCATGGTGAACAGCACCCCAGGCTCGGCCTTGATCGCCTCTTCCAGCAACGGCCCCGGCTTGGGCGTGTAGCCGTGATCGACCTCGACGACCGTCGAGGCCAGGAAGTCGCCCTCGTCCTGGTAGCGGCGGGCCATGGCGAGACCCGGCACCATGAGGCACTGGTGCCCCGTGGTGGTGGCCGACGTGCGGTCCTTGACCGTGTGGAACACCGCGCGAGCGCGAGAGACCGGCGCGGGCGCGCCCTCCCAGCGGAGCAGCTTGTCCACGTAGGCCTCGTAGTCCTCCGGGCGATCGAACGCCAGGCGGCCCACGTAGCCGTCGGAGCCCTGGATCACCTGCGTCTCGGCCGAGACCTGGTCGAGGTCGCCGAGGATGAGCTGGTAGCGGGGTAGATCGCGGCGGCGAATGTTGGGTCCGTCGAAGTGTTGTTTGCGCCAGCGCATCGCATCGGCGGAATGCAGGCCGGGTGGGACGCGGAAGACCTTCACCGGGGCCCCCTGCTGCTCCTGCCGGTGCGCGACGAGCCGCTCGATCCGTCCGAGCAGCGCATCGCCCTCGGGCCCCTCGGGGATGATCACCCCCCAGCGCTGCGCGGGCAGCTCGTTGGCACTGCGCGACTCGTCCCAGAGGTGCTCGGGATCTTCGTAGCCGGGGGTATCGTCGTCGGAGCCGGCACCGGCGGATGACACGGAGTGCTCGAGCACCGGCGACAGCTCGTCGGCGTGGACCATGAGGAGATCGGATTCGGCGGTCATGCGCGAGGGCCCTCGGGAAGGATTGTCCGCCGAGGCACGCAGCTCGAGCAACCTCCTTTGCTGACCGTCAGGCGTTCTCGTCGTCGTCGCCGAACAGCGCCGCCACGCGCAGCGGGATCGCGTCGAACGGTTCCGGGCGGACTTCCTCGCCGCGCTCGGCGATCAGGATCTCGAGGTACGCGTCGGGGGTCCAGCGGTAGACCGTCAGCGTGCCCTCGTCGGGATCGAGGATCCAATAGTGCGGCACCTGGTGGCGGTGATAGACGCGCTTCTTGCGAACGAGGTCGTTGCGGCGGTTGGTCGAGAGGATCTCGCAGACCCAGTCGGGCCGTGCCTCGACGAGGACTTCTTCCGGTTGTCGCGGGACTCGCTCTCGCCGCCAGCCGACCACGTCGGGACGAAACGTGTTCGCGGGATCGAAGTAGACGTCGACCTCGGTCGCGAACCACCAGCCGCCCGGTCCGCCACTGTCGAGGCGACGATTGAACGGGACCACGTGTCCGACGAGCCTGACCTGTGCGGCGCCATGCCGCCCCGATGCAGCACCCTTGGGCTCGATCACCCCCTCGATGAGCTCATGGCGGCGTTCCGCTTCGGGGATCGCGAAGAGCTCGTCCACGGTCGCGAGCTTCTTGGCAGACGCGGGCATGCTTCAAGGTAGCAGATGATCCCGCGTCTTGATCCGGCGAGGTCAGCGCAAACACCACAGAGCCCCTGAGGGACCATGTGGCGAGCCCTGAAGGACCATGTGGCGAGCCCTGAGGGACCATGTGGCGAGCCCTGAAGGGTCGCCCTCACACTGCCCATCTCACCCCAACAGCAGTAGCACCATCACTCCCACCGTCGCCAGCATCAAGAATCACGGGTCGAGCCACAGTCCCAGCCGCATGGCGACCGGGGTCACTCGCCGGGTCGCGGTGCCGCCCTAACGGCTGGTGACGACGCGCTCGCGCTCGAGGCGACGGACCACCGCGGTCGCGCCCCAGGTCTCGTAGGCTCGGCGTGCCGCTTCGAAGGCCGCCTCGGCGAGCAGTGCATGGCCGCGATGGAGGCCGAGCTTGGCGAGGCGTTCGGACGCGAGACCGGCCACCCAATGGAGCTGCCGCTCTTCGGCTGCCGAGCGAGCGTGCTCATAGAGGGTGATGGCGTCATCATCTCGTTCCCCGATCCTCGCGAGCTCGCCGTCGATGACGTCGAGCATCGGTTGGTAATTCTCCGAACAGTATTGGGCCCACCGATGCGCGACCCGCCTGCGCACTCGGAGCATCTTCCGCATCCGTCGTCGCTCACGTCCGTTGCTGTTCGGCCATCGTTCGCTCATCGTCACGACGTTCAACATGGAATGCATGGCCCCGGTCCAGGTCGCTCCGATCCTACGCTCGTAGTCGTGAGACCATTGGCACGTCAAATCCCAGGCGCCATCATGATCGCCCATGAGAACCACGGCTTGCAGGTTGGTAGTCACGGCCAGGGCAATCAGTGCGGGATGCTCGTTGAGATCCGTCTCGCTGCTCGTGAGGGGGGAGCTCTCACCAGTCATCAGGGTTAGGGCACGATGGCGAATCAGGGCGAGAATCGCAGCGATCCACTTCAGGTCGAAACCATCGTGCTCGGCTTCGATGATGTCGAGGGAGTCGACGAGGGAAGGAAGCGGGACGCTTGCGCAGTGATGGCTGTTGATGGCATGTGCGTACTCGATGATCTCCGTCGTGGTGCGTGGTGCGGCTTCGCGCGCACGCCGTTGGAACCGATCGCCGGTCGTAACCACGGTCGGTGCTGGACAGTAGATCGGCATGATCTGCAGGAGGATCCCCTGCATGGAGTAGCGAGCGAGGGCCGACATGCCGTGGTGGTCGGCGACGCGCTGCGCCAGCTCGCAGAGCGCCTTGGCTTCTCGAATCCTACCGATGGTGGCTGCCGGGAACGCCAATCCCACGAGCCCAATTCCGGCACCATCGTGGAATCCATGACGCGTGAGCATCTGATCATAGATTCGAATCAGAATGATGCTCAGCATAGGATCGGTGGCCAGCGCCGTTCCAATCGTGACGGCGAGGATGTCCATTCCCGCCCCGATGCGTTCATCGGTGATCGTCGGGAGCTCCGATGGAGCCGCGAGGTCGAGCTTCAGAATCGACCACCAGCCTCGCACGTAGGACAGCGCAGCCCCATACCACGAGCCTCGCCGTGGCACGCGAAAACCGAGGTGGCGAAGGGCTTCGATGCCATGTTGGGAACCTCTCTGGAAGTCCGCCTTCTGAAGCAGGCTCCAGCTGTACCATTTGGCGATGAGGCCATAGCTCGTCATCGAGAGCGACCAGCCGAGCAAATCCTCGATCATGGCGTCGCCCGAGGCATCGTGTAGAGTGATCGCGGCCTGAGCTCGACCGAATGCCACCGCCACGCACAGCTCGTGGTGCCCCCGTCCTTGGCGAGCCTCCACCAGCCAGGGGTGGACGAGCCCATATGCGAACTCGAAGCAGCCTCGCGCCGTAATCCAGCCCGTCGACTCCAGGGCACGCTGGCCACCTTCACGACCGAGCTCGGCGAGCGCGAGCCGTCGCTCGGAGGTCAGCGTACCCGCGGCCTCCATTCCAGCGTCGAGGTGATCGATGCTGGCGAACACTTTCTCTGGCGTGGGATCCTGCTCGTGGCGCGTCAGCAGTTGCTCGCCGATCCGCCAGTGCAGCCGGGCGCGCACATCCGCGGCGAGCTCGCCCAGCACGACCTCGCGCACGCGATCGTGTGCCGTCTCGATGCGCTCGTCGTGCTCACCGGTCCGTGTTTCTTCGCGTACGAGCAGCCCCTGCTCGCTCAGGGTGACGACGTCAGCCTCACTCGTGGGTGCGCTCAGCTCCAGCGCCAAGCTCACGGGCAGCGGCCCGCCGAACACCGCTACGACCTCCAGCAGCCGCCGCGCGTTGGCATCGAGCCCGGACAACCGACGAACGACGATGTGATCGAGATCGGAGTCGGTGGTGTCGGAACCATCGCCGAGCGCCAGCTGAGAGATGAAGAACGGGCTACCGCGCGACCGCAGCGCGATCGCTTCTGCGCGGCCGCGCTGGAGGGGCTCGGCCTCGCCTCCCAGCCACAGCAGCGAGCTCGCCAGCTCGCGCGCATCCGCGGCCGATAGGGGACCCAGCTCGATCGTACATACGCGTGAGCCCGAGAGCATCTCGCTGGCTAGCAGCTCGCGCAACGCTACGGACTCCTCTGCCTCACTACGGTACGAGAGCAGCAGCAGCATCGCGGGCGCATCGGGCGGACGAATCAGCTCCTGAAGCAGGCTCACGCTGTCGAGGTCCGCCCACTGGAAGTCGTCGATGTGCACGAGGAGCGGCTGCGCCTCCGACACGCGCCACAGGAGCTTGCGCAGGGTCACGCCACCCAGCTTGCGGACCTCGGCCGGGCTCAGCTCCTGGGCTGCGGCCGCCGGCCAGATCTCGTCGAGCACCGGGAACACGCGCACGAGCGCGTCGAGATCCGGGGGCCGCAGGTCGCCACGCCTGGGCTCCGGCATCCGTCGAAGATGCGCCGACAGAGCGTCCACGATCGCATCGACTCCCTTGTAGGGCACGCTTTCGTGCTCCCGGCAGCGTCCATAGAGCACGAGAGTCTCCGTCTTACCCAGCTCGCTGCGGAACCGCCGGACGAGGGCGGACTTGCCGTCGCCGCTGCGACCTCGCAGGTGGGCCACGACGGGCTCCTGGCGCTCGAAGACGTCGTGCAGCGCGGCGTGGAGCGTCGCCAGCTCCTCTCGGCGCCCGACAAAGACCTGCGCGGGACGGGTCACCGAGGAGCTCTGGGAGTGCAGGCGTTCCAGCAACTCTCGCCCCCGGGGGCGAGCGTCCGGATTACGGGTCAGCAGCCGCACACACAGCATGCGCAGGTGCTCGGGCGCACCGGCGACGTCGTTCCCCGGATCCGGGGTCTCCTCCTGCTTGCTGATCATCTGCTTGAGCGCTGGCCCTTCGTGGGGTAGGCGTCCCGTGAGGCACTCGAACAGCATCACGCCAACGGCATACCAGTCCGCGGCCGGTCCGACCGGCTCGGCGCGCGCCTGCTCGGGCGCCATGTAGCTCGGCGTGCCGAGGATTTGCCGGTCGTGTGTGATCCCCCGCTCGGGCTCGGACATCTCGGACACGAGCCCGAAGTCGAGCACCACCACGCGACCCTCGCCCGTGACCAGCACGTTGGAAGGCTTGAGGTCGCGGTGGACGCAACCGTGGGAATGCAGGTGATGCACGCCATCGACGAGCTGGCGCAGGACATGGTCGAGTCGGTCGAGCTCGGGCAGCGAGCCGACCGGCGTCGAGCCTCGCACCCACGCGACGAACGGCCGGCCGTCGAGCAGCTCCATCGTGAAGAACGCCGTGCCGGCCTCCGGCACCACGAGCTCGTGCAGGCGGATCAGGTTGTGGTGGCGGACATCGGCGAGCGCTCGGAACTCGCGCTTGAAGCGATAGAGCCGTGTGGCGGTGGTCGAGGAGAGGGTCTTGAGCGCGACCTCCTCACCGCTCTCGAGGTGGCGCGCGGCAAATACCTCGCCCATGCCGCCCGCGCCGAGCTTGCGCACGAGCTCGTAGGTACCGAGCTGGGTACGCTCGTGGACGAGCTTGCCGATGAGCTTGGCCATGTGTCCATCCATGACCGGATCGGCGCTCGTGGCCCGAGTGTCGTCGGGCGAGCGCTGGTCCACGAGGATCGGGGGGAGCTCGGGGTCCGCGGGCATCGACGCAGCCGTGACTGATTCTCGACCCGGCCGTACGTGGCGGCAACCTCGACACGCGAAACTGTCGGGAACGGGCCTGGAGGCCCGAGAAAGCCTCGTGGATGCTTCCAGGAGCTCGCCCGTTGGTGCAGTCGAGCCGGGGACGTACGTGGAGAATGCGCTACGCGACCTTATGAGCGATCTCCTGTTCTCGGTGCGCTTCCGTGGCAGCAGCCTGCGCGCATGATGCGTTGCGTCTGTATAGTTATGGTGGCCGGGCCCTGCACGACTACACCACCACGGAGGAGGTAGTCTCCAGTTAACATTCCCACGCTGATCCGTCGCTGGTCTATCAAGGACCAGGAGAGCTCGTCATCGCCAACGCCGCTCGCATCGCCAGGTGGCTCGACGAGGTCCACGCTGTTCACGGATATGATGACTACCGATCGCTGATCGAGTACATTGCGAACGCCGGGAGAACCATGGGCATGATCGAGGCAATCATCGAGAACAGTCATGACGATGTGAGGGAGTCGGCAAAGACCACCTTCGACTGGATCCAGGAGCAAGGTTGGGCGAAGGGCCTCGAGGAAGGTGAGAACAAGATTCGGGCCCTGTTGATCCGCCAGCTGGAGCTCCGCTTCGGCGCCTTGCCGTTGGTCGCGAAGGCGAGGATCCTCGCGGCCGATCCACAACAGGTCGAGACCTGGGCGCTCCGCATGCTGACTGCGGAGTCGCTCGACGAGACGCTAGGGGATCCTTAGTCGATGGCCCATCGCAAGGGACCCGCCTCCCACTGCCGTTTCACCCCAACAGCAGCGGCAGCACCGTCACCCCCACCGTCGCCAGGATCACGAACCCCACCGCATCGAGCCGCAGCCCCAGCCGCACCATGCTGTCGATGCGAATCAGCCGCGTGCCGTAGGCCATGGCGTTGGGCGGCGTGGACACGGGCAGCATGAACGCATAGCTCGCAGCCAGGGTCGCGGCCACCGCGGTGGGCCCCGCCGGGAAGCCGCTGGCCTTCGCGATCCCGATGATCACCGGCAGCATCATGGTGGTGGTCGCCGTATTGCTGGTGACCTCGGTCAGGAGGATGACCAGGATCGTGGCGGAGATCAGCAGCCCCGCGGGATGCTGCGCGAGCGGCCCCACGAGCTGCAGCACCCCGTGGCCGATCGCCTCGGCGAGGCCCGTCTGGAACGTGAGAGTGCCGAGCGCCAGGCCGCCGCCGAGCAGCAGCAGCGTGCCCCAGTCCATGTCCTGCGCGGTGTCCCACTCGATGAGGTGCATCCGCTCGCCGGTGTCGTCCGTGCGGCCGTCGGGGATCACGAAGAGCACGCTCGCGCCGAGCAGCGCCACCACGCCCTCGTCGAGCGTTCCATCGGCCCAGCTCGCCCACGGGTGCTCCGGGCCGAGCGCGAGCGAGAGCCCCGAGGGCAAGAGCCACCCCAGCACCGTGAGGGCGAACACCACGAGCACTCTTCGCTCGCCCGCACGCATGGGGCCGAGCTCGGCGAGCTGCCGCGCCACCTCGTCGGTCAGGCCCTCCACGCGCTCGATCGGCGCGGGAAACATGCGTGCCGCCAGCCACAGCATCGCCACCAGCATCGCCAACGCAGTGGGCACCCCGAACAGCATCCACGTGCCGAAGTCGACCGCGCAGCCCGCCTTGGCGAGCATGCCCATCGCGATCACGTTGGGGCCCGTGCCCACGGGCGTAGCCGTGCCGCCGAGCGACGACGCGTAGGCGAGCACCAGGCACATGCCGCCGCCGAAGCGATCGAGCTGGCGCTGGGTCTCGGGGTCGTCGGGCGCGGTGCGGCGGATCGTCTGGTAGAGCCCGAGCGCCACCGGGAGCAGCATGGCCGTGGTGGCGGTGTTGGAGATCCACATCGAGAACGAGAACCCGATGATCCCCACCGCATAGAGCGCTCGCTTGGGCGAGCCGCCCACGAGCTTGCGCGACACCAGCCACAGCGCCGCGCGCCGATCGAAGCCCTGGCGGGACAGCCCGCCCGCCAGGAAGAACCCGCCCAGGAACAGGAAGATGATCGGGTCGCCGAACGCGGCGAACGCTTCCTTGGCCTCGGCGGCCCCGAGCAGCACCGCGAGCGCCGGGCCGAGCAGCGCGGCCGCGGCCAGCGGGATCGCTTCGGTTACCCACAGCACCACCGTCATCGCGGCCACCCCCGCGAGCGCGTGCGCCTGCGGGGTGAGGCTCGGCATGGGCACGAGCATCGGGCCCACCAGCGCCACGGGGGCGAGCACCAGGCCCAGCGCACGGCGACGGCGATCGAAGCGGGCCTCGGCGGTGCTGAGCAGGGCGTCGGTCACCAGCGCGACGATAGCCGCTTTGGCGCGCGCGGGATCGGACTTCGCCCACGCATACGGGCGCTGCCACGGGCCGAGCACGCATGGAGCGAGACGGCGGCCCCCTCGACGCGGTAGAACCCCATTCGTGCTCCTCGCCCTCCACGGCGTCAGCAAGCGCTTCGGCGGCCTGCAAGCGCTGCACGACGTGACCTGCGAGCTCGACGGCCGCGCGGTCGGCCTGCTCGGCCCCAACGGCGCGGGCAAGACCACGCTCATGCGCGCATGCCTCGGGCTGCTCGTGCCCGACGCCGGCGTCGTGAAAGTGCTCGGCGTCGATGCACGCCGCGATCCCGGCGCGGTGCGCATGCGCCTCGGCTACGCGGCCGAGGGCCCGCACCGGATCCCCGGCCTCTCCGGCCTCGAGTCGGTCGCCTACGCCGGTGAGCTCTGCGGCCTGCCGCGCCGCACCGCCCTCCTCCGCGCGCACGAGATGCTCGACCTCGTGGGCCTCGACGAGGCCCGCCAGCGCCCGGTCGAGGAGTACAGCACCGGCATGCACCAGCGCGTGAAGCTGGCGATGGCGCTCGTGCACGACCCCGAGCTCCTGATGCTCGACGAGCCCACGAGCGGCCTCGACCCCGGCAACCGCGACGAGCTGCTCCAGCTGCTCGTACGCCTGCGCGACGGCGCCGGCCCGGCAGTGCTGCTCTCCACCCACCTCTTGCACGACGTGGAGCGCGTCTGCGACTCGGTGATCATCATGGATCGCGGCCAGGTACGCTACGCAGGCACGCTCGACGGCCTGCAGCACCGCCTCGGCCATGAAGAGCTCGAGCTGCGCGGCGAGGGCGATCTCGCCGCGCTCGCGCACGCGCTGCAGCAGGCCGGCCACGCGGTCGCGCCGGGCGAGCGACCCGATGCGCTACGAGTGCGGCTCTCGGCCGGGCACGGGTCCGCGGCGATCTGGCAGGCCGCGCAGGCCGTGGGGGCCACGCTGTGGCAGGTCCAGCCCCGCGGGCAGCGGCTCGAGGACGCGTTCATGGCCGCCATTCATAGCCCCCCCGCGACCAACGGTAGGCAATCGAACGGCCTGGTGCCCCCCAAAGGGGGGGCCATTCCTCCGGGAGGCGCGGCATGAAGGACCAGGTCCACTCGATAGGATACCGCCGCCTGCCCGGCGAGCGCCCGCACCGGTGGGTGCCGTGGCCCATCGCCCGCACCGCGCTCGCGCTCGCCTGGCGTAAACGTTCCACCAAGCTCGGCGTGGCGCTGTGCCTCGGGTCGACGTTCATCCACGGCATGGTGCTCACCACCCAGGTGCTGCTCGACCGCTACGTGGGTAACCCGCAGGACGACTTCCGGCGCGCGGCGCTGGAGAGCGTGGTGGGTAATGTGCACACGACCTTCGCCGTCTTCATCAGCGTGCAGACGGTCATGTGCGCGTTCCTGTTGGCCATGGTCGCCGCCGGGCTCGTGGCCGAGGACCGGCGCACCGGCGCGATGGAGCTGTACTTCTCTCGCCCTCTGCGCCGTCGCGACTACGTGCTCGGCAAGCTGCTCGCCGCGGGCCTCGTGCCCGCCACCACGCTGGTAGCCCCGTTCCTGCTGCTGTGGATCCTCGTGGTGGGCATGGCCCCGCCGCACACCGCGGGCCCGCTCTTGGGCCTCTTGCTCCCGGGCCTCTTGGGCACGGTGGTGTCCGCCGTGATGCTCACCACCACCATCCTGGGCCTCAGCGCCGTGGGTGAGCGCGGGCGCACCGTGGCGGTGATCTACGTGGTGGGCATGCTGGTGCTCTCGTCGGTCGGCAATGGCCTGAGCGACGATGGCCAGGTGTGGGCCGGGTACGTCTCGCCGCTGCGCAACGTCCAGACGATCTCCGACGCAGTGCTCGACGCCGGTGCCACGGGGATGCTGCTCTCCATGCTCGCCTCGCGGCCCGAGACCAACCCCTCGGCCCTGATCTCCGCCGCCTGCCTGCTGTTCCTCTCGGTGGCGGGCCTGGGGCTCTTGCTGTGGCGCGTGCGCCGGGAGGTGGCGGGGTGAGCATCGAGATCCACGGCGTGACCAAGATGTTCGGCACCGTGCGAGCGCTCGACGAGATCGACCTCGAGCTCGGCCTGGGGGTGACGGGCCTGCTCGGGCCCAATGGCTCGGGCAAGTCGACGCTGCTCAAGCTCGTGTCGGGGCAGCTGCGCCCCGATACCGGCTACGTGCGCGTGCTGGGCCTCGATCCGTTCGCCGAGCCGCAGGTGTTCGCGAGGCTGGGGCTGTGTCCGGAGCAGGACAAGTTCTACGAGGAGCTGAGCGGTGAGGTCTTCGTGACCGCGCTGACGCGGCTGCACGGGTTTGGTGCCCGCGAGGCCACCGAGCGCGCCCACCATGCGCTCGCGCGCGTGGGCATGATCGAGCACATGCGCAAGCCCATGCGCGCGATGAGCCGCGGCATGCGGCAGCGCGTGAAGATTGCCCAGGCGATCGCTCATGATCCGCCGGTGGTGCTGCTCGACGAGCCGCTCACCGGTACGGATCCCGTGGGGCGAGCGGATTTGATCGCGCTCACGCGCACGCTCGGGCAGGAGGGGCGGATCGTGGTCGTCTCGAGCCACGTGCTGCACGAGGTCGAGGCGATGACGCATCAGGTGGTGCTGGTGCGGTATGGGCGGCTGCGGGCGCAGGGGGACATCGGGCGGCTGCGGGCGCTCCTGGAGGATCGGCCGTATCGATTTCGGATCCGCGTGGCGCGGCCAAGAGAGCTGGCGGCCGCGCTGGTGGTGCTGCCGCACGTGCGCGCGGCCGAGGTGGTGAAGGGGGATTCGCTGGAGCTCACCACCACCGATCTCGTGGCGCTGTGTCGTGCGCTGCCGGGCGAGGCCGCGCGGCTGGGTCTCGTGATCGAGGAGCTGGGGTCGCCGGATGCGGATCTCGAGAGCTTGTATCGGTATCTGATCGACTGAGAGCTACTCCTCACCGGTGGTCCCGAGCTTGCGCTCGAGCTTGGTGAGCCGCCCCGGCGCTGCGCTGCTGCCGAGATCCGCGGCCCGCTGGTAGGCATCGCGGGCATCGGAGTAGCGCAGGGTCTTGAAGTATGCGTCGCCCAGCGAGAGCCAGCGTGCCGGGTCCGCGGGGCCGAGCTCGACGGCACGCTCGAGATGCCGCGCGCTCTCGCCGTAGCGTGCCTTGCGAAACGCGAGCGAGGCCAGACCATCGAGCGCGTCCACGCTGCGGGAGTCGAGCTCCAACGCCCGGTTGTACAGGGTCGCCGCGCGCTGCCGATCACCCGCCCGATCGGCCGCGCGCGCCTGCTCGACGACCGAGCGCGCCGCTGCCGGGTCCCGCTGCCGCCGCGGCAGGACCTCTGCGGCCGGGGGCGTGGCCGGGCCTTCGACCGGCTCGACCGCCTCGCTGGTCTCCCCGACCGCGGTCTCGTTGGTGAGCGCATCCGTCACCGTGGGAACGTCCTCGGTGGCGGAGGCTCGCGACCCCAAGCGAGCACGGGGCCCCTCCCCCGGCGTGCCGATCCTCGGCCGATGCTCGGAGTGCAGCAGCACGCGATCGAGCGTCACCCCCACGGAGGCAGGAATCGCCGCCTCGTTACGGAGCGCCTCGAGCCTGGCCACTCGGGTCTGCGCATCGGGCTCGGCGAGCGCAGCGAGCGGCTCGAGCGCGAGCAGCTCGTGCTCGGTGAACTCGCCCTCGGCCGCCCGATCTCGCAGCCGCTCGAGCGCCAGCGGCGTGAGCCCGGCGCGGGCGCGAGCGTGCGGATCCTCGGTGAATACCAGCGCAGACGCGTAGTACTCGTAAGCGAACGGGCGTGCGCCATCGAAGTCCCAGTAGCGATCGCCGAGCCGCGTCAGCGTCGCCGCGAACTCTCGGCGAAGCTCGGCCCCCCGCTCGAGCGCCGCGCCACCGCCGAGGGCCTCGAGCGCCAGCACCTCGCGGTAGGCGGTGGCCCCGTCGGGCTCGTCGCGCGGGGGATAGACGAAGTAGAAGCGCGCCGCGGCACGCTCGGCCGCCGCGGCATGCTGCTCTAGCTCGTCGCGGACCGTTTCGGCTTCGCGCGGCCAGGTGAGCCACGCGACCGCGATTGCGGCGAGCACGGCGAGCACGATCACTCCCGGCCACCAAAGTCGCTTGCGCCCACGCCCCGACCGCGAGCGCAGCCCGGCCTCGATCCGGGCACGACGCTGCTGCTCCACGGCGGGAATCGGTAGATCGTCCCACTCGGTCACCCAGCGCTGTGCGAGCTGCAGCTCGCACAGCGCGGCCTCGAGCTCGTCCATCGTCTGGAAGCGCTGGTCCGGGTCCTTGTCGAGACAACGAAGCACCAGCGCATCGAGGTCAGCCGGGACCTCCCGGGCCGCCCGAGCCGAAGGTGGCGTCGCGAGCTCGACGCGCTGCTTGTTCAGCGTGTCCGACGGGGTATTCCCCACGAACGGAAACTCGCCCGCCGCGAGCACGTAGAGCACACAGCCGAGCGAGTAGATGTCGGCACGCGCGTCGGAGACCCCCTCCAGCACCTCGGGTGCCATGTACTCGGCCGTCCCGCTCATACGGCTCTGGGGTCCCTCGCTCATGTAGTGCGCCACGCCGAAGTCGAGCAGCTTGACGAAATCGTCCCTGCCATCGCGGCGGATGAGGATGATGTTCTCGGGCTTGATGTCGCGGTGGACGATGCCGACTTGGTGGGCCGCGGACAGCCCCTTGCAGATCTGTCGCGCGATCGCCACGATGCGCGGCCATGGCAGCGGCGCGCGGTTGATCTCGGCATGGAGCGTGGGGCCCTCGAGCAGCTCCATCGCGATCAACAACCGACCGTCCTCGAGCTCCTTGAAGTCGTAGATGTCGACGATGTTGGGCGAGTCGATGCGAGCGCTCGCGCGAGCCTCGTTGCGAAAGCCCTGGAGCACCCACTGGAGCTGGCGCCGCCGGGAGTGCAGCACCTTGACGGCCACCCAGCGCTCGGTATCGACGTGCACGGCCTCGAACACCGCACCCATGCCTCCGTCACCCAGCCAGCGCACGAGCCGATAGGGCGTGCCAGGCACCACCGAGCCCAGCGCGAGCGCGAGACGACGGGTGTCGGTGGGACCCGCCTCGACCGAAGGGGGAATGGCCACATCGGCGGTCGTTTTGGGCTCCGGAACGGAGGGATCCGGCAGCGTGCTCATGCGACGACGAGAATCTTGCCCTGTCACGGCCTCGACCACCATGGCTCGGAATGAGCGAGGAGGTTACTCTGAGTCGGGTTCTCGATGCTTCACCTCGATCATGCGGTGGTGCTGGGGTTGCTCGCCCTCGCCCCGAACGACGTGGCAAAACGCCCCGAGCCGATCATCGCGGTGGCGCCAATGGCCACGATCGGCGACCCCGAGAACATGGTTAGGGTCGACGCGGCGACGATCGAAACGGCGATCATGCAGGGTCTTGCGCGGGGTGAGATCGAGCTCGAGCGCCTCGAGGGCGATTGCAAGACCTCCGCGTGCTGGATCGACCAGGCCAATCAGCGCGGGCACGAACGCGTGTTGCTGCCCACGCTCGAGAGCATCGGCCCGGACTACCACGTGCGGATCGAGGCGGTGGACGCGGCCACCGGCAAGCTGCTCGCATCGATCGAGGACACGTGCGAGATCTGCGGTGAGGACGAGGTCGGCGTCGTGGCCTCCGACGCGGCGGCGGGGCTGCTCTCGCGGCTTTCGCGATTGGAGCAAACGGAGCTCTACACCGCCAGCCCACGCGAGCAAGAACCGCTCGAGGTCGACGTCGAGCCGCCCCCACCCCCGCTCCCGCCCATCGCGCCCCAACGGCCTCCCGATCATCGCAAGGCCTTGCTCGCGACCGGCGCGAGCCTGGCCGCCGTGGGGCTCGTGGGGGTCGGCACGGGTGCAGGGTTGTTCGCACTCGACGGCCGCCCATACCGCCAGGGCTGCGGGCCCGATGTGGTCGACGTCAACGGCCGCTGTCCCCGGATGTACGAGGCCTCGGCCCCGGCCGTGGCGATGGTGGTGGTCGGAGGCGCAGCGATCGTCGCAGGTGTGGCCTTGCTCGTGCATGTCTTGCGCCGAGATCGCGCGCGATCGACGGGCATTGCCGTGCGACCGTCCGTAAGTGGCCTCACGCTCGGGCTACGGCTCCCGCCGCTCCGCAACCGCAGAATCGGCAGGTAACGTGAGGCCGTGGCTCGCCTCGCGGGAGGTCGACCGGTCCATGGTGTCCTCGCGGGGATCCTTGCCGCCGGAGGATGCATCGTGCCCGACCTCTCGTACCAGGGGCCGGCCGGAGCGACGAGCACGGGCGGCACCAGCGATACGAGCACCAGCGATACGAGCGAGGCGAGCACCAGCGATACGAGCGGTGTGAACGACACCCGCTCGGACGACACCTCCCCCCCGTGCGCGGGCTGGTGGGAGCCCGGCTGGGCATATCGACGCAGCATCGTGTTCGACAACAGCGAGCAGGCCGAGGATCTCGAGGCCTTCACCGTGCTCGTGACGCTCGACGCGGCCATGTTCGACTACGCCAAGGCGGAGCCGAGCGGCGCCGACTTACGCTTCGTCGACGAGGATGGCACGACGGTCCTCCCCCACCACATCGAGCACTGGGATCCCACCGGTACGAGCCAGCTGTGGCTCCGGGTCGAGCGCATCGACGCCGGCTCGGCGGAGGACCACGTGTGGCTCTACTACGGCAACGATGCCGCCGACGAGGTCCTCGATCCGGCCGGCACCTACGACGAACATCACGCGGGCGTGTGGCACCTGCAGGAGACCGGTGGTGCGCTCGTCGACAGCGCCACCGGCATCGCCTGCACGTGGCTCGGTGGTGGCGCCGGCATGCAGGGTGCGGCGGGTCGGATCGACGGAGCCGTCGAGCTCGACGGCGTCACCGATGCCGTGAGCTGCGGAGCGGATCGAATCCCCGACACCGTCGACAGCACGATCACCGCGTGGGTCCGGCTGCCGCTGACCGGCGACAACCACCAGGCGCTCGTGAGCCTCGAGCACTTTCCTGCGCCGTTCCCCGGCCTGTCGCTCTACATCTCGCGCAATGATGGTGCGATCGGCACGCGGATCGACAACGGCTACGTCTACGCCCAGGATCCCGACGGCTTCGTGGCCGCCGATGAGTGGGCGTTCGTGGCCATGCGCAACCATCGGGATTCCACGCGCGGCTACATCGAGGTGAGTCGCGACGGCGGAGCGTGGGAGACGTTGGTCGCGGGCGACACCAACGATCTGCGCATCGAGCCGGGGACCGAGTTGATGTTCGGCCAGGGTGAGGGCCCCAACCAGCTCGTCCACGGCCTCATCGACGAGATCTCGATCTCGAGCACCACGCGCAGCGATGCGTGGATCCGAGCCCAGCACCTGTCGGGGCTCGGCATGTTCGTCAGCGTCGCAACCGAGCAGAGCTGCCCCTGAGCGCGCGCGCGCGGCTCGTTCGTGCGCACTCTCGTTCGGGCATCGCCGCACGCTCGCGATCGAGCGCACCGCACCTCGAACACGGCCTGGGGGCCGCGCGCTCTCGATCACGAGAACATGGGACGCTGCGAGCGCTGGGCCGGCTGGGCAGCGGCGCGATCCGTGAGTCGAGGTGAGCGATGATCGATGGAGCTCGGCTCGTCGACGACGACCGTCTGTTCTGGGAGATCCAGCGGCGCTACGAGATGCGTCCGATGATCTGCGGGGCCTATCTGGCGCTCGCAGGCCCGCCGAGTCGCGCCCGCTTGCAGGCGCTGCTCGACGCCGCCGCCGAGGCGCACCCCCGGCTCGGGTGCCGCCTCGTCGACGGCTCGGGCGGGCCGCGGTGGCAGCTGCACGGCGGCCCCGCTTCCGCTCCACGCGTGACGTGGGAGCACGACGCGTCGCTGCGCGACCACGCAGGCTGGCTCGAGCGAGCGGCATCGCGGATGAACGACCGGCTGCCCTCCGACGGCTTGCCGTCGCAGTGGCGGATCGTCAGCGATCGCCCCGAAGGCGACGCCGGAGCGCATGTGCACGGGATCTGGATCCGCTGGCAGCACGCGCTCACCGACGGCGAGGGGATGCTCGACCTGCTCGCGGCGCTGTGTGCTGCACCCGACGAGGGACCGTGCGGTGATCTGCGCGCGAGGAGCCCGGCGGTCGCCGGCGATCGCAAGCCCGTCGTCGCGGAGAGCACGGGCTGGACCCGGCGAGCGGGCCTGACCGAGCTCTTGCGGCAGCGCCGGGCCATGGCCCGCGGTCGTCGAGCGCACGGCAACCCGGGCAGCGGCGTCGTCGAGATCCACCGGATCGAGCTCCCCCTGCACCACGAGCAGCTCCTGGCGCTGGCCGGTCATCACGGGGTCTCCACCAACGACGTGGTGCTGTCGCTGTCGGCGTGGGTGATCGAGCGCGGCCAGGCGCGAGCCGGCCGCGGCGAACCGGGGGTGTCCGCCGTGCTCTCGCCGGTGAGCCGGCGTCGCGCCACCGATGGGGTCGTGCTCGGCAACCACAGTCGGGCGCTGCGGCTGGTGCTCGACCCGCTACCACGCGATCCCGACGCGCGGATCGAGACCGTCGGGGCGCTCTGCGCCAGGGCGATGGCGAGCGCCCGCCCGATCCCCTACTGGGTCTACGCCGCGCTGTTTCGGCTGCCGCGGCCGGTGCTCGATCGCCTGCTCGCCTCGGCGCCGCCGTACATCTCCAACTACCTGCCGTGGGCCGATCGCCCGCAGCGGATCGCGGGCCAGGCCATCACGGCCCTGCACGGCTTGCCGCCGCTCTTGCCGTACCACGGCTGCACGTTCGCCTACGGCAGCCACGCGGGCACGCTGACGTGTGCCCTCGTCACCGATCCCGCGATCGTGGCCGATGCCACGACGATGACATCCCTGCTCGAAGAGGCCGCCCACGCGCTCACCCGTGACGACCGGCAGAGCGCGCCGGCGCTCCGACCCTAGAGGAGCCCGACCATGCAGACCACCAAGCCAAGACCCGGACTTCGACCGATCCCGCTCACCGTCGGCTACGCGCTCGGCAAGCTCAAGCGACTGCACCGATTCATGCCCGACCGCATGCTGTACCGCCTGCCGATCAGCTGGAACTTCGAGATGCTGCGGTCGTTCCTGACCCACCGCCTCGGACGCGTCTACATCGACATTCACTGCAAGCTCGACTCGCCCTCGTCGTACGCGCCGCGGGTGAAGGTCGAGGGCGAGCACGCGCTCTCCGAGGCCGACGTGCGAAAGTTCTATGCCGACGGCTTCCTCGGGCCGTTCGAGCTCTACCCCCCCGAGCAGATGGCCGCCAAGGCCCAGCACATGTGGTCGCTGTGGGAATCGCCCTCGAAGACCTACCCGCCGGGCACCTACGAGTTCGTGGGCGACACCCAGGCCTCGCAGAGCGAGGGCGAGATGAGCAACGAGGAGTACGCGACCCGTGGCCTCAACGCCCGCGACAAGCACCTCGAGGATCCCGCATTGCTGGACATGTTCGCCCACCCGGCGGTCGTCGAGCGCGTCGCGCAGCTGCTGGGGCCGGACCTGCTGTTCTGGCGCAGCCAGTTCTTCCCCAAGTACGCCAAGATGGGCGGCACCGGCTGGCACCAGGCCTCGTCGTACCTCAACGAGACCATGCGCTGGGCCACGCTGACGCCCCCCGACCTGAGCAAGCTGTTCCAGCTCACCGTGTGGATCGCGATCACCGACTCGACCAAGGAGAACGGCTGCCTGCGGGTCGTACGCGGCACCCACCGCGAGATCCAGCCGATGGTGATCGAGGAGTACGACGCGGTGAAGCACGCCGACAACAAGTCGGATCGCTTCGGGACCAAGCTCATGCGCCCGTTCAGCGACATCGACGAGTCGCGCGTGGTCGACCTCGAGATGAAGGCCGGACAGTTCGTGATCTTCACCGAGCGCGTGATGCACGGCTCGCTGCCCAATGTGAGCTCCGACCAGAACCGGCTCGGAGTCTCTGGGCGCTACGTGCAGCCCGGCGTGAAGATCCACAACCCCTGGGTGCTCGGCGAGGGCGGGCTCGACATCGTGTATCTGCGGATCAAGAAGCTGCGGATCGACAACTGGCGAGCGATCACCGTGCGCGGGGTCGATCGCGCGGGGGTCAACGGGGATCGGGTGATCTCGCTCCCCGAGGCTCGCGGCGGCTGAGCGCTCGAGAACGGAGGGCCGGCGACCGTGCTCGAGTGAGCCGGCCCTCAGCTCCGCACGCACTGCCGTAGCGACGCCAGCACCGAGCGCTGCACGTTGGCGTGCCGGCGGAACTCCGCGTTGCGTCGCAGCGCGAGATGGAGCCGCGGCAGGTTGTACCAGGGCACGCTCGGGTACCAGTGGTGCTCGAGGTGGTGGCCGATGTGGTGCGGGAGCACGAGGAAGCGCCCGAGCGGCCCGGGCAGGGTAGTGCGCGTACGCGCGAAGTCGGGGTGGTCCCCGATCGCGCCGCTGTGCTCGCACACCAGGCGGGCATACTGCACGGCCATGTGCCACGTACAGTAGGGCAGCAGCCACAGCACCACCGCCTCGTGCCACCAGCCTTGCGAGGTGAGGATCCAGGCGATGACTGCGAAGTATGCGAGCCGAGCCACGAGCTCGAGCGGGGGGCGCCGGAGCACGAACGGTGCGATCAGCCCCCGCACGATCCAGAACACCCCGGTGAGCACGGCCGCCCGGCGGAGCAGCTTGCGAGCGAGACCGAGCGGGGACTTGGGGTACGTCCACTCCCCGGTGAGCCGGTCGTCCGCGTCATGGGTACGCCAGGCTCGTCGATTGCCGTCGCCGGCTTCGCCCGTGAAGCGATGGTGAGGGCCGTGGACCGTCCGGAACGCGCCGACCGACAGGAACATCGGCCACGCGACGAGGAGGTCGCCGAGCCAGTCGTTGAGCCGCCGATCGGGCAGGAAGCGGTAGTGGACCGCATCGTGGGTGATCACGGTGAGCGCATGCTGGCGCCCGCCGATGACGAAGACGGCGAGGACCGTCGCGACCGCGTGCTCCATGCGGAGCGCGAAGGCGATCGCCGCCGCAATCACCAGCCAGTCGAGCACGACGGTCGCGAGCGCCCTGCGGACGTCGATCCGCGACAGCGCGCGCAGGGTGGCGATCGGCAGGTGCACCGGTACCCCGCCGTGGGGGCGATCGGGGTGCTCCTCGACCTCGTGGGCCGGAATCATGCTCGTGGACCGTGCCCGGCTCATTCGATGAACCTCGCTCGATACGCGGAGAAGCGCTCGGCGAGCGCCGCGGGCCGCTGGCCGTAGTCCTCCACGCGATAGGGGTTGTCCCCGTGCTGGCGCTGGGGGTGCAGCGCGACGTAGCGGGCGAGCCGCGCGCGCGTGGGGGCATCGAGCGGCAGCCCGAAGTGCTCGTGGATCCGTGCGACCACGGCCACCGGATCGGCGATCAGCTCGCGGTAGCTCACATCGATGAGCCGCTCCGGTGCGATCGCTGGGCGTGCATCGAGGTTTCGCTGCACGAGCTCGTGCAGCCACCGCGTGTTGAGCTCCACCGTCCTGCTCACATCCACCTCGTCGCTGAACACGCGGTGCACCGAGAGCGTGAGCTTGTGGAAGCTCGGAACCACCTCGACCGGATCGCGGTGGATCATCACGACGTTCGCCGTGGGGAGCACCTCGAGCAAGCTCGACAGCTGCCGGGCGTGGAACGGATCCTTGAGCACGAGCCGTCGGCCGGGTCGGTCGAGCACGGAAAGCACGACACGATAGTCGCGATACGCAGGGCCTGGGTCGGCGCGCAGGTACCAGTCGAGGTATCGGTACAGCGGAGCCTGCCAGTAGATCGAAGAGAAGAACGTGTGCTTGAACAGGTGCCCGCACTCGTCGGGCAGCTCGGCGCGAATCAGGTGCTGGGGGTCGAGCGCCTCGGGGGCGAGCGCCGACAGGCGCTCCATGCGGGTCCGCGCGTTCGCGAAGCGTTGGTCGGGTCCAGGCCCGGGCAGCGGCTCCATCAGCTCCCACAGCGGCAGCGGCCGCGTACCTTCGTGCTCCGCCAGCAATCGGTGGAGGAAGGTGGTGCCCGATCGCGGCAGCCCACACACCACGAGCGGTGCGAGCTGCGGGCCGCGCTCGAGCTCGGGATTGCGTCGGAAGGCCTGTCGAAGCCGCAGCCGGGTCACCAGCTCGCGGACGAGCAGCGATCGCAGGTGCACGCGGCCGGCCACGTGCACCGCGGCATCGTCCTCGATGGCGTCGACGAGCGCGTGCAGGCCCTCGTGATGGTAGTCGTCGCCGAAGTCGTCGCTGCCCGCCTCCTCGGCGGCCGCCTGCTGCAGCGACGCGACCGACAGCCGTGCGAGCGGGACTCCGAGCTTGCGAGCGGCCGCGCCCACGCGGTTGACGGCCCAGACGGTATGACGCAGCAGAGTCATGGAAGGTCTCCTTCGGATGTGGGGCCGCGGTCGTCGAGCATGCGCAGCCGCTGCATGTACGCGACGTTGCGAGCGAGCTGCTCGGTGATCGCGGGCGGGTCGAACGAGGGGTCGGCCGCGGCGGTGTTGCGGGTCTCGAGCCGCGCCTCGTGAACGCGCTGAGGAGGCTGCTCCCCGAACAGACCTGCGAGCGGCGCGAGGGCGTTGTGCGGCTGGGTGCTCAGGGCTGCACGCCAGTCGCTCCACGGCACGAGCGCGAGCTCGAGGCCGGCGGCCGCCAGCACCCGACGTACCTCGGTGAGCTCGAGCGGAGCAGAGTGGACGAGGTGGTAGGCCTGCCCGGTGGCGCCCGCCGATCGCGAGATCCGTACGATGGCGGCCGCTACCTGGTCGACCGGGCTGAGCTCGAGCGGGAGCGCGATGTCGGGGAGCGCACCGAGCTGGACGCAGCCGATCAGGAATCGGCACAGGAGATCATCGGGATCGACCTGGCCAGTGATCCCGTGGCCGCCGAGCCGGCCCGGGCGATAGACCGCGGTCGCGAGCCCGCGTGCACGCGCGGCCCAGACCAGGCGCTCGGCGACCGACTTGCTCTGCTGATAGCCGAGCGCCCCCGGGATCGGCCGCAGCGGCGCATCCTCGGCGATCGGCTCGTCCTCCGGGTAGGCATCGGCCGCGAACACGCCCTTGGTCGACACGAAGAAGAACGGCTTTCCATGGGCCTGCGCTGCGAGCTGCAGCATCCGCCGGGTGCCCTCGACGTTGGGAGCCCGCAGCGCGGCGTACGGGTGCCCGAAGTGAACGACGGCGCCGTTGTGGTAGATCGCCTCGACCTCGTCGGCGAGCGCGGCCCAGCGCCCGGTCGAGAGGCCGAGGTGCTCGGCGGCGAGGTCCGCGACATCGACGACGATGCGAGCCGCGTGCTCGGAGCGCCACAGGCCATGACGCTCCATCGCCTCGCGGACCCGCTGGCTCGCGGCCTCGGTATCACGTGCACGCACCAGGCAGCGCACGGTTCGGTCGGTCTGCGTCATCAGCTCGGCCAAGAGGTGCACGCCGAGGAAGCCGGTCGCACCCGTGAGCAGCAGCTCACCGGGCCGCGAGCGACGCTTGCTGGAAACGGGAGCGACGGTGAAGTCGGCGGGCAGCGTGCAGTCGGCCTCGGGATCGTCGCGCGAGGTGAGAGCTTCCGCGGGAGTCGAGTAGCCCAGCGCGTGCGCCTGCACGACCGTCGCGGGGTCCAGACGCCAGGGGAGCCTCACCTCCTTCCAGCGCTCGGCGAGCTCGGGCTCGATCGCCCCGTGCCGACGGAACTCGGGATCCCCGATGAAGCCGATCGCACGATCACCGGCCGGCACCATGCGCTCACCCGCATACGGAGTGAGCGTGGCCGGATCGAACGGCAGCCCGAGGAATTCGCACAGCGCTCGCAATACCGGCTCGGGCCGGGTCACGAGGCTCTCGTAGGCGATCCGATGGCAACGTCCGGGGCCGACCTCGTGCGCCAGGCGATCGAGGCTCGCGTAGGCACGGGCCCAGGTCTGCTCGGCCACGAGGTGAGGATCGAGCGCCTGCGCCGCGAACAGGTGCTCCATCCGCAGGCGTGCGAACGACTCGATCGCCGCGTACGGGTGGCGGGTGAGCAGCACGTAGCGTGGCCCGTCGAACAGCGACTCCGCGCGTGCAAGCGCGGCCGGATCGAGCGCGTACGAGGGCGACTTGTCGACCAGGCGACGCTCGCCGATCGAGCGCTGGAGCTCCGCGTACACCGACGCGGTCGACACGGCCTCTGCCACCCAAGCTCGCACCTTCGCGAGCGCCGAGACCTCGTCGAGGCCGGCGCCGACGAGCGCCTGGACGAGCCCGAGATGCATCATGCGAGGCGCCAGCGCCCGATGCCACTGCTCCATGTCGGAGTACGCGAGCAAGTGCAGCTCGGGCGGTGCGAACAGCTGCGGGTGCCCCGCGAGCATCACCCGCAAGAGCGTGGAGCCGCAGCGCGGCGCACCAAGCAGGAACACCACGGCAGGGAGGCGGCGATCCGGGCGCGAAGACTCGCTCGCACGTTCGACCTTCGTCACCGGCGACGCGGTCGCAGCACCGCCGAGCATGGCCACGTGCACGCGCGCGGCCTCGCGGAGCGCCGGTGGAGCGTCGCGCGGCTCGTCGGTCCCGTGACGGCGTCCGAGCTCGCGGGCGAGGTGGGCCGCGAGCTCCTCGATCGAGCGCGCGCCGAGCAATTCGTTGGGGTAGACCTGGATCCGGAGCTCGCGCTGGATCGCCTGGATCGCCTCGACGACCGCGAGCGAGTCGAGGCCGAGCTCCACCAGCGAGGTCTCGGGCGGCAGCTCGGCGGACGGCTGGTGGAGGAGCGTGGCGAGCTGCGTCCGCAGCCACTGCTCGATCGCGTCGCGTCGCCGGGGCAGCGGCGCATCGACGAGCTCCGAGCGCGGCAGGGCCTGCGGTGGAGCGTCGTCGCTCGGCTTCGCATGGTGAAGCGGCACGACCCGCTCGGCCCGGTACGGCCGGCGATCGAAGGGGTGCGGCGGAAGGCTCGCGCGGGGCCCCGAGCCGCAGACTGCATCCCAACGGGGATCGAGGCCGCGAACATAGAGCGCGGCCAGGGTGTCGAGCGCACCGAGAGCATCGAGCGCAATGACGAGCTCGTCCGACGACGAAGCCCCGTGCGAGGCCGACGTCTCGTCGAGCGTCGCGAGCCCGCGTGGGACATCCGAGGCCGATGCTCGCGAGAGCACCGCTTCGACCGTGGTCGTGCCCGCGAGCACGGCCTCGATCGCATCGACGTCGGTGTCGCCTCGAACCGGCCCGATCACTCCCCACGCCTGCCAGGCGGCCGCCGCCGCGAGCCGGAGCGCAAGGCCGACCGCGCGGCTCGACGGATCCTCCGGCCGGACCCGACCGGTCGCGAGCACGGCCCGGGCCTCTGCATCGAGCACCGCCGCCGCTCGCTGCAGCACCGCCCGCGCCGCTTTCGTGCGAGCGAGGGCCGGATCGAGGCTCACCGACGTTCCGCTGCTGCGGAAGACCACCGCGGGTGCGCGCCCGCTCGCCTCACCGCGGTGGACCGCTTGCAACGTGGCCAGCCGAGTCGCGGCCTCGCCGAGATCCTCGCAGACGACCGCGAGCCTCACGGGATGGTGCCGAAGCCCCACGCACGCGCCCCGGCTCACGGCGGCGAGTGAGCTCGGAGGCCGCGCCGAGAGCTGTTCGACGAGGCTCCCTCGCCGACTCTCGAGCGCCGCCGCGCTGCGAGCCGACAGCGCGATCAACCACGGCCCGCTCTCGGCCTCGGCCCCCGAGGACCGCAGCCGCGGCGACGGTGCCTCGAGCACGACGTGCGCGTTGGTGCCTCCGAAGCCGAACCCGCTCACGCCGGCGATCCGCAGCGCTCCCTCGGGCCAGCGTTCACGGGCGGTGACCACTCGTGCTCGCGCATCGGGCCCCGCGAGCGCTGGATTGGGCCGCTCGAAGTGGAGGCTCGGCACGAGCTCGCCGTGCTCGAGCGAGAGCACTGCCTTGATGAGCGAAGCCATCCCGGCCGCGGCCTCGGCGTGACCGAGGTTGGTCTTGACCGATCCGATCGGCAGCGGCGTGCCCCGCTTGCTGCCGAAGACGTCCTCGAGCGCGCGCAGCTCCACGCTGTCACCCATGGCCGTGCCCGCGCCGAACGCCTCGAGGTACCCGAGCTGGTCGGGGGTCACCCCGGCGGTTCGCAGCGCCCGCTGGATCACCTCCACCTGCGCGCGCCGGCTGGGCGACACGAGCCCGGCGGCGCGACCGTTGTGGTCGACGGCGGAGCCGCGGATCACCCCCACGATGGGATCGCCGTCGCGCTCGGCGTCGGCGAGCCGCCGCAACACCAGCGCTCCGCAGCCCTCCGATCGCGCGTAGCCCTGCGCGCGAGCATCGAACGCTCGACACACACCATCGGGGGCGAGCACCCCCATGCGGTCGAAGTACACCACCATCGCCGGGGCCAAGAGCGCGTTGACCCCGGCTGCGAGCGCCCGGTCGCACTCGTCGGCGCGCAGGCTCTGACACGCGAGGTGCGTGGCCACCAGCGACGAGGAGCACGCCGTATCGACTGCGAGGCAAGGACCGTGCAGCCCGAGCACGTATGCGATCCGACCCGCGGCCGTGCTGAACGCGCTGCCCGAGCCCGTGTAGGCCCCGATCCGCTCGGGGGCCTCGTCGCGCAGGAGCTGCTGAGCGTAGTCGTGGGTGCTGATGCCGATGAACACCCCCGTGCTCGAGCCCTCGAGCGTCGCGTCGCCCGCTCGTTCGAACGCCTCCGCGGCGACCTCGAGCAGCAGGCGCTGCTGGGGATCCATCGCCTCGGCCTCCGCGGCCGAGATCCCGAAGCGCGCCGCATCGAAGTCGAACACCCGCTCGAGGAACCCGCCGTGGCGCGACACGGTCTTGCCGGGCGTGCCGGGCCGTGGGTCGTGATAGTCGTCGAGCGACCAGCGATCGGCGGGTACCTCCGCGATCGCGCAGCGCCCCGCTCGCAGCAGCCGCCAGAAGCCCTCGAGGTCCTCGCCGCCGGGGAACCGGCACGCCATGCCGACGATCGCGATCGGCTCGTTGCGCGCCCGCTCGAGCGCCTCGATGCGCTCTCGTGCCTGTCGCAGCGCCACGATCGCGCGCTGGAGCGCGCCTTGCTTCGAGTCGTCGCTCACAAGAGCTCCTCGATCTGGCGCAGCTCGTGCGCGAGCGCGGCCGCGGCCTCTTCGTCCGAGAGCTCGTCGAGCCCGTCCGCACGGGCCGGTTCCGGCGCGGGCACGGGTGCCATCCCCAGCACGTCGCCGAGCAGGTGCGTGGCGAGTCGCTCCAGCGTGGGGTGATCGAAGAGCAGCGTCTCCGGCAGCGGCCGATCCACCTCGCGGGCCAGCGCGTGCTGGAGGTCCACCGCCATCAGCGAGTCGAGCCCCAGATCGAGCAGCGGCGTGCGGGGATCCACGTCGGCGCTCGCCGCTCCCATCACCGCCGCCGCCCGCTCCCGCAGCGCCTCCACCAGCTTGCGGTGGCGATCGGCCGGCGCGAGCCGGGCCAGCGTCTCGGCCAGCGACGGACCAGCCTGGACCGTGCGCGCCTCCACCAGCCGCGACAGCAGCGGCGGCACCGGCCCTGCGCCGATCTTCGCCGCGAGCCGCGAGCGATCGAGCGGCGCCACGATCACGTGGGGCAGCTCGCTGCGGAGCAGCCTCGTCAGCCAGCGCAGCCCCTGCGCGGGCTCGATGCCGCGCAGCCCCGCGCTGGTCAGGCGCTGCCGCTGACGGGCGCCGAGCCGTCCGGCCATGCCTTCGCCGATCCACGGGCCCCACCCGATGCTGACGCCAGCCAGCCCGGCGCCGCGACGATGATGGGCGAGGCCGTCGAGGAACGCGTTGGCGGCCGCATAGCTGCCCTGGCCGGCGGCGCCGAGCGAGCCCACCACCGACGAGAACAGCACGAACGCCTGCAGCGGCAGCGCCTTGGTGGCCTCGTGGAGCCACCACGCACCGCTCGCCTTGGGCCCGAGCACCGCGGCGAAGCGCGACCAGCTCTGCTCGGCCATCAGGCCGTCGTCGAGCACTCCGGCCGCGTGCACCACCCCCACGAGCGGCGGCATCGTCTCTGCGATCGATGCCACGAGCGCCTCGACCTCGCGGCGCTGCGAGACATCGGCGATCGCCACCTCGACGCGGGCTCCCGCCGCTCGCAGCCGCTCGACGAACGCCATGCGCTCGGCTCCCGGTGCCTGCCGAGCCACGAGCACCAGCGCCCGTGCCCCGCGCTCGACGAGCGTCCCGGCCACGTGGCGCCCCAGCGCACCCAGGCCGCCCGTGACGAGCCACGTGCCCTGCGGCGCGAGCGAGAGCTCGAGGTCCTCGAGGGTGAGCACGAGCTTGCCCACGTGCTGCGCCCGCGACATCGTGCGAAACGCCTGCACCGCCTCGGAGAGCGCAAACGTCCGGCGCGGCAGCGGTGTGATCTCGCCCGCCTCGAGCGCGACCACGATCGCGTCCAGCATGCCCGCGATCCGCTCGGGCGGCAGCTCGAGCAGGTCGAACGCCTGGTAGCTCGCGCTCGAGTGGACCTGCCGGACCTGCGCGTCGCTCCATAGCTCGAGCTTGCCGATCTCGATGAAGCGCCCGCGCTCGCCGAGCGCCGCGAAGCTCTCGCGCAAGAGCTCGCCGGTGAGCGAGTTGAGCACCACGTCGACCCCCGCTCCGGCCGTGTGCTGCCGGATCGCCGCGGCGAAGCCGGGCTCGCGCGAGCTGGTCACGTGCGTGGCTCCCAGGGCCCGCACCGCCGCCTGCTTGCCGCGGCTGGCCGTCCCGAGCACCTCGGCGCCGATCCGGCGCGCGAGCTGAACCGCCGCCATTCCCACCCCGCCTGCGGCGGCGTGCACCAGCACGCGCTCGCCGGGCCGCAGCGCGGCGAGCTCGTAGAGCGCGTACCAGGCCGTCAGGTACGCCACCGGGATCGTCGCGGCATCACCCGGCTCGAGATCCAGCGCTCGCGGGCGGCGAACGACGAGTCTCGCGTCGGTCACCACGTGACGACCGAAGGCGGAGGGCGCCAGCCCCATCACCGGGTCGCCCACCGCGAGCCGCGTGACCCCCTCGCCCACCGCTGTGACGCGCCCGGCAAGCTCGCCACCGAGCGGCGCCACGTGTCGGCCCAGCATCCCGAGCGCACCGAGCACGTCGCGGAAGTTGAGCCCCGCGGCCTCGACGGTGATCTCCACCTGCCCCGGCCCCGGCCTCGGTCGCTCGGCCGGCACGAGCGCGAGGCTGTCCAGCTCGCCATGGGTGCGCTGTACCAACCTCCACGATGCTCCCGGCGGCCGTGCGAGCCGGCCATCGAGCATTTTTGCGATTCGCGCAACAATCCGCTGCTCGCCGCGCAGGCACACCTGTCGCTCCTCATCGACGCGCGCGAGCTCGTCGAGCAAGGCCCCCACCGCCTTCGCATCGTCCAGCGCCGGGTCGAGGTCGATCATGCGACACCGCAGCGACGGCGCCTCCTCGGCGAGGGTGCGCCAAAGGCCCCACGCGCTCGCGCCGGCGAGCGCTGCGACCGGCATCGCGTCGGGCTCCGCGACTCGCTGGGCTCCGCGCGTAACGAGGACGAGCGACACGGAGCGTCCGAGCAGCGACTGGGCGAGCCTCGCTGCGGGCTCCAACGTGGCGCGGAGCTCGGCTGGTGCGTCGTGCTCGGAAGCAACGTAGACGACGCCCGCGAGCTCCAGGCCCGCCAGCGCGTCGGCGAGCGCGGGCGAATCGTCCGCGTCGACGCGCGTGGCCTCGACCCTCGCCGAGAGCGCTTCGAGCAGCGCTCGCGCCACTGCGCCGGTGCCCACCACGAGCCAGCGCCCCGTCAACGTGGCCGCGGCGTCGCTCGGCGGGCTCGGCTCCCATCGCAGCACGAGCGCAGCATCCTCGTCGTCCCGCAGCTGCCGGCGCCGGAACATCGCCGGATCGGCGGGCCGGAGCAGCAGCCCCTCCACCAGCGCCACCGACCGACCCACATCGTCGTGCACGAGCACGTCGAGCGCCCCCTCGGCGTCGCGCGTCACCCTCACGATCGCCCGCCCGGGAGCCTCCGCCCACACCGCATATCGCCGGGCCCCTACGGGCAGCATCAACGACGCACCAGCCGCGAGCAACGCTCCCGCGGCCTGCAGCGCGGCATCGAGGAGCACGGGGTGCAACCCACGTCCACCCCACGGCACGACGCCGTCGGGCAGCGCGACCTCGGCCACGATTCCATCGCCGGTACGGCGCAGCGATCGCAGCCCACGAAAGCACGGCCCATACTCGAGCCCAAGCGCCTCGGCCTCGGCATAGAAGCTCGACGGTTCCACGTCCTCGACCAGCCCCCCGCGCTCGCGGAGCCCCGGCGCGGGCGCGAGCGGCTCTCGCACGATCCGCGCGCGCGCATGCGAGAGCCAGCGATCCTCGGCACCCGCACCTCGCGAGAACACCTCCACCTCGAGCACGTCGCCGCGGCCGGAGACCACCACCTGGATCCGCTGCGACCTGCCGTCCTCGAGCAGCAGCGCCCGCTGGATCTCCACCTCGGCCACCGAGGCATCCATGCTCCCGCTGGCCTCCCGCGCCCCCGCCGAGAGCAGCTCCAGCCACAGCGCCGCCGGCACCACCACGCAGCCGGCGACCCGGTGATCGCGAAGCCACGGCATGCGGTCGAGCGCCAGCGTCGTCTCGAACGTCTGCCGCCCCGCCACGTCGAGCGCCACCCCCAGCAGCGGATGCGCAGTGGCACGGCCGGAAAGCGACGGCCCGGGCGCGGCCTCGAGCCAGCAGCGCTGGCGCTGGAACGCATAGCCCGGCAGCGTGACCCGTCGTCTCGCGAACGGAGCATCGAACGCCCGCCAGTCGACGGTGGCCCCGCGTGCGTGCAGGCGACACAAGCTGCCGCCGAGCACTGCCCAGTCCGACTGCCGCGGTCGCATCGACGGCAGCAGCAGGCAGCGCTTCGCCGGCCCCTTGCCCGCGAGGCCCAGCAACGCCGGGCTGGGGCCGACCTCGATCAGCGCATCGACTCCGCGCGACAATGCAGCAGCGAGACCATCGGCGAAACGCACCGTCTCCATCACCTGCGACACCCAGTACTCGGGCCGCTGCAGCGCCTCGGCGCCGAGGCCCGGATCCACGGTCGACACGATCGGCACCGACGGCGCCTCGAACGTGAGCCCCGCGACGAGCGTCGCGAGCGGTGCGAGCACCGGGCGCAGCTTCTCGGAGTGGAACGCATGGGAGACCGACAGCCGCCGGACCTCGAGCCCACGCGCCGCCATGCGCTCCGCCACCTGCTCGGCCGCCGCGGCATCGCCGGAGATCACGATCTGCGTCGCCGCATTCACGGCGGCGATGGAGAGCGTCGTGCCGTAGGGCGCGATCGCCTCGCGCACCACGGCCTCCTCGGCCGCGATCGAGATCATCGCTCCGTCGCGCGGAAGCGCCTGCATCAGGCGCGCGCGCGTGGCCACCAGCTCCGCCGCATCGGCCAGCGACAGCACCCCGGCGAAGCACGCGGCCGCCAGCTCCCCGAGGCTATGGCCGAGCACCAGCGCGGGCTCGATCCCCCACTCGCGCCACAGCGCCGCCGTCGCGAGCTCCACGGCAAACAGCGTGGGCTGGGCGTGGATCGTGTCCGACAGCTCGACCGCATCGTCGAACAACAGCGCGCGCAGCGGGCGATCGAGCAGCGGGTCCATGTGCGTCGCGACCTCGTCGATCACCGCGCGGAACCGCGGGTGGGTCTCGTAGAGCTCGCGCCCCATCCCGGCGTATTGCGCCCCCTGGCCGGTGAACAAGAACGCCACCCGCGGAGGCTCGTCGACCAGCGCGGGTGCGGGCGCTCGTGCGAGCTCGGCGAGCTTGCTCCGCACCGATGCGAGCTCGCTGGCCATGAACGCCACCCGCCGGCCGTGGTGCTCGCGACCGACGGCCAGCGTGTGCGCGACGTCGGCCAGCACCGCGTCGTCGTGCCCGGCGAGCGCCTCGGCCAGGCGTGCCAGGTTGTCGGCCAGCGCCTGCTCCGAGCGCCCCGACACGAGGATCGGATGGCTCGGCCGCTCCAGTGCCCGCGAGCGCAACGGAGCCGGCGGCGCGGGCTCCAGCAGCGCATGGGCGTTGGTCCCTCCGAAGCCGAACGAGTTGACCGCGATCCTCCGCCCTCGCTCGAGCCGCCGCGGGGCCGTGACCACCTCCACCGGCAGCTCGCTCCATGGCACGTGCGGCGTGGGCTGGTGGAAGTGGAGGTTGCCCGGGATCACCCCGCGCTCGGCCACGAGCGTGGCCTTGATGAGCCCCGCGATCCCGGCCGCGCCCTCCGAGTGACCGATCTGGGTCTTGATCGATCCCACCTTCACCGGCCCGTCGACACGACCGCGATGGATCGCGCCGATGGCCTGCAGCTCGATCGGATCGCCGAGCGGCGTGCCGGTCCCGTGCGCCTCCACGTAGTCGACGTCCGCGGGCGAGACCCCCGCTCGGCCCAGCACCTCGCGCATCAGCGCCTCCTGGGCGAGCCCGCTGGGCGCCGTGAGCCCGTTGCTGCGCCCGTCCTGGTTGACCGCGGTGCCGCGGATCACCGCCAGCACTCGATCGCCGTCGCGCCGCGCGTCGTCGAGACGCCGCAGGATCACCACCCCGCAGCCCTCGCTGCGCACGTAGCCGTCGGCCGCGGCGTCGAACGTCTTGCAGCGCCCCACCGGCGACATCGCCCGCAGCGCAGAAAAGTACACGTGGCTCTCCGGCACCAGGATCGCGTTGACCCCCGCGACGATCGCCAGCGACGACTCCCCCGCCTCGAGCGCGCGGCAGGCCTGGTGCACCGCCACCAGCGATGACGAGCACGCCGTGTCGATCGCCATGCACGGGCCGCGCAACCCCAGCGAGTAGGAGATCCGCCCGGCGGCCACGCTGAATGCGGTGCCCGTGCCCGAGTACGCGTTGATCGGCTCGATCACCTTGCGGTGGCTGTAGTCCGTCGAGCAGATCCCCACGAACACCCCGGCCGAGCTGCCGGCCAGCTCGACCGGCGGAATCCCGGCGTGCTCGAGCGCCTCCCACGTGACCTCGAGCAGCATCCGCTGCTGGGGATCCATGCTGCGAGCCTCGCGGGGGGTGATGCCGAAGAACGCGTGGTCGAACAGCTCGATGTCGTCGACGAAGCCGCCCCAGCGCGTGTACGTCTTGCCGACTGCCGCCGGGTCCGGGTCGTAGTGCGCGTCCACGTCCCAGCGCTCCGGCGGCACCTCGGTGATCGCGTCGGTGCCCGCCAGCAACAGCTCCCACAGCGCGTCCGCGGAATTGGCCGAGCCCGGGAACCGGCAGCCGATGCCGACGATCGCGATCGGCTCGGCGCGCCCCGGCACGGGGACGGTGCCCCGACGCTCGTCGAGCTCGCCGCAGGCGCGGCGTGCCGCCGCGAGCAACGCCCCCGAGTCCTCGGGATGTGTGCGCGTCAGCTCGCGAAAGAACGGCGCCGCCTTCCACGAGTGGCCGAACGCCCGCCGACCGAGCAGTCGCTGCATGCAGCGCTCGGCCCGGTGGGGCGTGTCGATCATCACCCTCACCTCGGGATGGCACTCCTCCACCAGCCGCCGCGGGCCCTCGAGCCCCAGCTGCCGCTCGAAGCCCTCGAGCAGCCGGGCCACGAATGCCGCCGACAACCGGTAGCGCTCGGCCTCGTCGAGATCGAGCGCGGCCAGGTAGCGCACGTCGGTGGCCAGGTGCTGGATCTCCTCGCGCCGGTGGGCCGCATGCGCGCTGTGCCACGCCGGCTGGATCCCCCCTCCCGCGTCCCGCAGGCACTGATCGAGGTAGACCGTGTACTCCTCGAAGAACAAGGTCTGCAGCCAGATCGCATAGTGCTGTGCTCGCGGATCGGCGCCGGGTGGCCCACCGAGCAGCGCCGCGATCGAATCAGCCGTGCCGCGCGACAGCGCATCGAGCCGCTGCGCCAGCTCCGGCCGCTCAGCGCGAAGGTGCCGCCCATAGCGACGAAACAGCTGGATGTGCTTGTCCTCCTCGTCGGCGAGCAGCGCGATGCTACGCGTCCAACCGAGCCGCGCCGCGTCGTTGCGTGCGAAGTACACCACCCCGAACTCGAACAGCTCGAACAGCGTGCACACCTGCAGCGCCATCGCCCACTGCAGCAGCTCCCACGCCGCCGGATCGCCGCGCAGCGAGGCCACGTCGAACCCGAAGTCGTCGAGCAGCGGCTCCGGGAAGTACAGGCCTGGCGCATCGAGCGACTGCCACGCGATGTCGCGCTCGAGGTCGAACTGATAGCGGGTGCTGCGTCGCTCGATGCGGGCACAGGCCCCCGCGAGATCCACGTAGATCCCCGCATCGGCGGTCGCGTGCGTGGCTCCGGAAGCAGGCGCGTCCGCTCCGTCCTCGCTCATCAGGAACGCAGCGAGCGCCGCCACCGTGGGATAGCTGAACAGCGTCAGCGTCTCCAGCGGCCGCCCAAATCGCTCCTCGACGCGCGTGGTCAGCTCCACCAGGCGTAGCGAGCCCAGGCCGAACGACGTCAGCGGCGCGTGTACGTCGACACCCGCGCCTGCGATCCCGAGCTCGTCGGCCAAGAGCGCCGCGATCGCCTGCGTCGCGGCCTCGAGCGATCGCGGCCGCTCGGGCGGCGGCTCGCTCTTCGCACGCGTCGCGCTGCCCTCGTCGCGCGCGACCACCTCGAGCTCCCCGGCCGTGAAGGCCGCCTTGGCCGCATGGCGCTGGATCTTCCCGCTCGAGGTCTTGGGCATCGTCCCCTGGCGCACCAACGCCACCGCGTGCAGCTCGACACCGATCGCCTCGCTCACCGCCCCTCGGATCGCCCGAATCACCTCGGCCGTGTCGAGCCCCTCGCCGCGCTCGTCGATCTCGGCCACCACCACGGCGCGCTCCTCGTGCGCCACCTCGAGCCCGAACGCCGCCACGCTACCGGGGCGCACCCGCGAGCACGCGGCCTGGACCGCGTCCTCCAGGTCGTGGGGGTGGATGTTGCGACCGCGCAGGATCAACAGATCCTTGAGCCGCCCTGCGACGTAGAGCTCGCCGTCGCGGATGAACGCGAGGTCTCCGGTGCGCAGCCAGCCATCGCCCTCGGGCAGGCGCCCATGGAATCGACCGTCGTCCTCCTCCGCACGCCAGTAGCCGCTCGCCACGCTCCCGCCTCGCAGCCACAGCTCGCCGAGTTCGTCGGCACGCCGGCGCTGGCCCGTCGCGGGGTCGACGATCACACCCTCCAGCCCGTCGGCCACCGGCCCGCAGCTCACCAGCCGCTTGGCCCGGCCAGCCCCCACCGCTGCGATCCGCCCGCGCTCGAGCGCTTCGGCATCCACGTCGAGGTACCGGGGCTCGCGCGGCCCTCCCGTGGCCCCCGCGGCCAGCAGCGTGCACTCGGCCAGGCCGTAGGTCGGGTAGAACGCGCGGCGATCGAAGCCACATACCGCGAAGCGATCCGCGAACGCCTCCAGCGTGTCCGGTCGCACCGGCTCCGCTCCGGAGAACGCGACCTTCCACGACGAGAGATCGAGATGGGCCAGCGCCTCGTCGGCGATCTTGCGCAGGCACAGCCGATAGGCGAAATCGGGACCGCCGCTGGTGTACGCACCAACGCGCGTGATCGCCTCGAGCCAGCGCAGCGGTCGGCGCAGGAAGTCCAGCGGCGACATCAGCGTGACGTGCAGGTCGGCATAGGCCGGCTGGATGATGCCGCCGACCAGCCCCATGTCGTGGTACATCGGGAGCCACAGCACCCCGGGCGATTCGGACGGATGGCCAAAGCTCTGCCGGATCAGCTCCGAGTTGTGGAGCAGGTTGCCATGCGAGATCCGGACGCCCTTCGGCGCACCGGTGGAGCCCGACGTGTACTGCAAGAGCGCCAGCGTGCCGCGATCGATCACCGGCAGCTGCCACTCGTCCTCGAGCGGAGCGCCGAGCGTATCGGTCGCCACCCACTCGAGCGCCGCCAGCCGGGGCTCGACCGCCGCCAGCGACTTCGCCATCAGGCAGATCGACGCAGGTGCCAGCACGAAGCGCGCGTCGGCGTCCTCGACGATCGCGCGCAGTCGCGGCAGCGTGCGGACCAGCCGGCTCGGGTCGGGCGGATAGGCCGGCACGGCCACCACCTCGGCGTAGAGGCAGCCGTAGAACGCCGTCACGAACGCCGCTCCCGGCGGGTACAAGAGCAGCGCGCGCTGCCGTGCCGCCCGTAGCTGCTGCAGCCGCGCGGCGATCCGGCGCGCCTCGAGATCGGCCTGCTCCCACGTGACCTCGACGCTCGGCCCATCGATGTCGCCGGTGTGGAGGAACCGGAAGAACGACCCCTCCGGCCGAGCGGTGGCGCGGTGACGCAAGAGGTGTACGAGCGACTGGGAACGCCGGGGATCGAAACTCATCAGGCAGCTCGCTCGCTCGACCAAGCAGGGACTGGGGATACTACTGGCGGCGATGTGCTCACGGAATCGGGGTTTCATGTCGTGATCGAGGCTCGAATTCGGAAATCGTGTGAGTGCGCGATTTCATGATCACACGATTGTTCGGTTGTGACCGATGAGCGCTCGATTTCGTGATCATACGAGCGCTCGATTTCGTGATCACATGAATTGCTCGATCGCGCCCCATCGACAACGAGCCTGCGCTGGCGCAACCCGGACCATGCCGATGTGTTACGTTACGAGCCCTCGTGCACCCTGCAGAATCCGAGAAGGTCGATGTGTTGGTGCTCGGCTCGAGCATCAGCGGACTGATCGCGGCCGCGGGGCTCCGTCACGCGCTGCCGGACCTCCGCATCACCGTGGTGGGCCCCGAGGTCGGCCAGGAAAAGCGCCCGGTGGTGGGCGAGTCGCTGGTGGAGCCCGCGATCCTCTTCTTCACCGAGCTCGGCCTCGGACCCGAGCTCGCGGCGCGGCACGAGCTCAAGAACGGCCTCGCCTTCTATCACAAGCTCTCGCCGCACGACCCCGACGATCGGCGCTACAGCGTGCATGCGCCGATGGAGAAGCTGCACTTCCGCTCGCGCCAGCTCCATCGCCCCGCGTTCGACATCCAGCTCGCGGGACTCGCCGCGCGCAAGAGCGTCCGCTTCATCGAAGGCCGGGTGAGCGAGCTGACCGTGGGCCGGGGCGGCGCCCTGCACCGCGCCCGCGGCGAAGGGGCCGCCGGCGCGAGCTTCGACATCGAGGCTCGCTGGATCGTGGATGCCACCGGCCGCAACCGCGTGCTCGGCCGGCAGGTCACCCACTACCACCGCCCTACCGAGGGCCAGCGCAGCGCATTTTGGTTCCGCCTCGCCGACTTCGACCCGCTGCTACCCAGGCTCGAGCTGAGCTGGCGACGACCGGTCGACTACGACCTCTGGCAGTCCACTCACCACTTCATGGGCCACGGCAACTGGATCTGGGGGATCCCGCTGCTCGGACCCGCAGGCGAGAAGCTGCTGAGCATGGGCATCACCTGGTGCCCCGACGTGCTACCGGTGGAGCTGCGCACCATGGACGACTTCCTCGCCCACGTTGGCGGCGAACACGGGGCCCTCGCAGACTTCGTGCGCAGCGGCCGGGTGCTCGACACCAACCTCTACCGAAACTATCTATACAACGCCGAGCAGGTGTACTCCGAAGATGGCTGGTTCCTGGTGGGCGACGCCGCGCGCACCGTGGATCCGCTCTACAGCACCGGCATGAGCATGACCGTGGTGCAGGTCGAGCAGATCACCGAGATCATCCGGCGCCAGCGTGGCGCGGGCATCGATGCCGCTGCAATCCACGAGCTACAGGAGCTGTGGAAGACGGTGGCCGCGCTGCGACAGGCGGACATCACCGATCAATACAAGACCATGGGCAATCCGTTCCAGGCATGCATGCGGCGGTACTGGAACTTGTGCGGGTGGTTCAATGGGATCCTGCCGCTATGGTGGAACGGCTATCTCGCCGATCCCGAGGCAGCTCGCCTGCTACGACGGTTCTTCGCTTCGGGCACGGCCCCCTCGCATGCCGCATGGGAGCTGTTCGGCGAGGTCGCGCAAGCGCTCGGCGAGGTCGACCAGGCGGATTTCGACCGCACTGTCGACTTCGACTGGATCATCAACCGGCGCTTCGACTGCTCGCCCGAGGAGCTGCCCCGGCAGCTCGGCCGCCTGATGTGGAAGCGGGTGCGCCTGCGCTGGAACCTCCTGGGACTCACGCGCTATCGCCAGCTCCCCGGACAGCTCCGGCCGTTGATGCGCGAGCTGCTGCTCAGCGGCTTCGTCCGCTCGCTCGCGTTCCGTCACCCTGCGCTCCGCGGAGATCGCCCGCGGCGCCGTCTGGCCCAGGATCCCGCGTGGATTGCCCCTTGAGGTCGCTCGCCGAGCGACCTTGGTGGCAGGGTCACGTGTTGGCGTGATTTCCGAACCGATACGTCAGCAGCGGAAGCGCTCCGAGATAGAGCCCGGCAAGGATCGCCAGCACCCACCCGAGCAAGCGCCGAGCCTCACCGCGCATCGGTCACCTCCGCATGCGTGGCCCTGCGCTGGATCACCAGCATCACCGCCAGCAGCCCGGCGGGCGCATAGCACAAGGGAATGTCGAGGAGCCAGTGCTCGGGTGGCACGAACCCACGCGCCGTGTCGTAGACATGAACCATCGCATGGCTGCCGAACCATGCGGTGAGCACCGTCAACAGCACGATGCGCGTCCGCGGATCCCATGCCGCCCACGCGAGCGCCCCACCCCACGTGAGGAACATGCAGCCTAGATCGCGGATGAAGTGCTCGTTGTAGGGCCCGAAGTCCGGCACCGCCCCGGGCAGGGTCGAGTACCACCCGATCGGATCCGCGAGCATCCACAGTGCGGTGACGAGGTTGCCGACCGCGGCCAGCCCGAGCAACGCGGTCCATGGATCGAGTCGATGCGGCAGGGGTCGGCGTGCGGTGGAGCTCATGACCCCGGAGTATGGCGCACCTCCGCCCTGCACCACCCCTCCATCCTCGCGTACCATGCGGCCTCCGATGCCCTCGCTGCACGCCGGCTCGATCCAAGCGCTGCGTCGCCATCCCGTGAAGTCGATGGCGGGCGAGGCCCTGACCACCGCACGGGTGCTCGCTCACCACGGCGTGCAGGGCGACCGGGCGTTCGCGCTGCTCGACGTCCAGACCGGCCGGGTCGCCAGCGCCAAGGACCCGCGACGGTGGGGCGCGCTGCTCGACTGCGAGGCGCGCTTCGTCGAGCCGCTCGCCGCCGACCAACGGCACGGCCCCGTGTCGATCACGCTGCTCGACGGCACCACCGTGCGCAGCGATCACGCCGACGCCGATCGCCGGCTCTCGACCGCGTTCGGGCGTCACGTGCGGCTCTCGACCACACCACCGCCGCAGGCGGAGCTCGACGAATACCAGCCCGAGCACGGCCAGAACCGCAGCGGGCCCCTGGCGGTCGGTGCCGGCACCGGCACGTTCTTCGACTTCGCGCCGATCCACTTCGTCACCTCGTCGACCCTCTCGCGATTGCAGGAGCTACAGCCGACCTCTCGCTTCGACATCGTGCGGTTCCGGCCCAACCTCGTGATCGACACCGGCGACGCACACGGCTTCGTCGAGACCGACTGGCTCGGACAAGTCCTCGCGATCGGCGACGAGGTCCGTCTGCACGTGACCTTCCCCTGCCCACGCTGCGTGATGATGACGCTCCCCCAGGGCGAGCTCCCGGCCGACCCCGAGATCCTGCGCACGGCCACCCGCCACAACCGCCAGCTGTTCGCGCTGCTCGCCAAGAAGCTGCCCATCGTCGGCGCCTACGCGAGCGTCGTGCGTGGTGGCACGATCCACCTCGGCGACCCGGTGCGGCTCGAGGGCACCGCACCGCTGCGCCGCGCCGGCGCATTCTTGCACGTGGTCGCGCGTGCGATCCGAAGGCGCTGACCGGCCTCAGGACGAGAAGTTCTGGTTCGACCACACCCCGCCGCCGCTCGACGAGAACCCGCAGGCCACCTTGGTGTAGTCCATGCTCGACATGTTGATGTAGTGCCCATGCGCGGAGAACGGCTCGCCTGGGCCTTCGTCCCACATCGCCTGCAGGCATCCGACGATGATGTCCTGCTCCGAGCCCCAGTCGGGGCACGTGTTCTGGGCCCACTCGCCGCATGCGCCGAAGTTCGCATGCGGCCCGCCGCCGTTCTGATCGTTGCTCGACTGCTGGTCGCTGCACATCTCGGCGTCGCTCCATCGCACGAGCGGCGGAAGGCACTGGCACTCCCAGCGGAACTGATTGATGCGATCCACGCAGTCCTGATAGATGTCGCCGCTGCTCGCCATCGGAGCCGGCGAGCACCCGGGGATCGGCCCCGGCAGCGGACCCGTCTCGCAGCCGGTCATGCCCCCATCGGAGGACTCGCCCATCGTGTCGGCCGGAGCATCCATCGCTCCGTCGCTCATCGGGTCGCTCGTCTGCGGCGAGCTGGTACTGTCGGTCGGGTCGCTCCCCGCCGTGGGATTGCTCCCCGCCGTGGGATCGCTCCCCGCCGTGGGATCGCTCCCCGGAGAGTCGGAGCCGCCCTCGCTGCTGCTGGCGTCCCAGGGCATACCATCTCCGCCCCCGGGGCCGATGTAGCAGCCCACGGACGACGAGAGCACCAAGACCAGACCCCAACCCCGCATCGGACGAGTAGACCACGGTCCCGCGCCCCCCAACAACACGGGATGGCGCTGGGGGCTGTCGACCTCGCTCCGGAATACGTCGGTAGGGCGGCCTCCTGGCTCTTTGCCGCAGCGCAGTACCGCGAATGGCGCGGGTGCTCGATGTGGGAGGGCTCGATGTGATTTCGACCCCTGGTCAAGTCCCCGTCCAGCCCGCAGCCTGGGAGCCATGGTGTCGAGCAATGTCCTGGGTGTGGTGATCATGCTGGCCGACCCCTCGGCGGAAGCTACCGCTCCTGCGGTCGCGACCGATGGGGCGGCCATCGAGCCCGAGGTCACGACCGTCACGACCGTGGAAATCGTCGCGCCCGCGCCGGTGCCCGACTACGTGCCCGAACCCGAGCCGGTCCCCGAGCCCGAGCCCGAGGACGCCCCGCCGAACACCAAGTGGCGAGGCGGCCCCTACTTCACGATGGGCGTCGCCCCGATGGCGACCATGAGCATCCACGGGGCCGCCCACCCTGGCATCCGCTACGACATGGAGACCGGCCTCGCGTGGAAGCGTGGCCGCGTCCGCGCGTACTTCGGTCCGGACTTCCACATCATGCAGTACTTCGGTCGCAAGAAGCCGGGCTTCGGCGTCGATGCGATGGCAACGTTCACCCTGCGCCACGTCTATGCGCGTGTTGGTGCCGGCGCGTCCATGGGGATGCCGGCGAGCGCCAACGTGAACGACACGCGCCCGATGATCGGCGGCATCCTGGGCGGTGGCCTCGTGGGGCGCCTCAACGACGTCGAGGGTCGCTTGGGCGTGGACTACGACCTCCGCGCCGACACCTCGGGCCGGGTGGCGCAGACCGTGCTGCTCACGATGCGGATCACATTCGGTCCGTAGCGACCCACCACGAGCGCAGCGAAGCGCGAAGACCACAAGCGAAGCGCGAGGACCACAAGCGAAGCGCGAGGACCACAAGCGAAGCGCGAGGACCACAAGCGAAGCGCGAGGACCACAAGCGAAGCGCGAGGACCACAAGCGAAGCGCGAGGACCACAAGCGAAGCGCGAGGACCAGCGCAGCAGGAAAATCGCCTGCCTTCCCTTGACTTCGAGGCACCTACGCCGTAAACCCCTTCACGGTGGTTCCTTTTCACAGGAGCCACTCCTACCGTCATGAGACACTCCACCACATACCTGCACGACACCTTCGGGATGGTCGTCGGCGTCGATTGCTCGATTACGAGCGATACGACTATGTGCTGAGCGTTTCCCGGCGTGTAACGATTCTCTCCACGAGAGCACGAATGCCCGCCGGGCCCCTCGAGGGGACGCCCAGCCGGTCCAAGCCATCGTGGCTGCCGCTCCACGGAGCCGCTGATTCGTGATCAGCGGGCCGTCGGCTCGCGTCTGCCAGCGGTGTCATCGTAGCTCCATTCGATTGCCCGAGTAGCTCAGCTTGGAAGAGCAGGTGCTTCGTAAGCACCAGGTCACCGGTTCGATCCCGGTCTCGGGCTCGAAATCCGCCGCCATGGCTCAAGGGTAGAGCGGCCCCTTGGTAAGGGGCAGATTGCGAGTTCGAGTCTCGCTGGCGGCTCTACGTACGACGAACGAACCCACGAGACGAAAGGAATCCTGAATGCCAGACGATTGTGACGATCCCTAGGGGCGTTGGTGTAGTTGGTCAACACGCCGGCCTGTCGAGCTGGAGACCACGGGTTCGAATCCCGTACGCCCCGCACATATAGCCTCGTAGCTCAGCTTGGTAGAGCAACACCTCGACACGGTGAAGGTCGTCGGTTCGATCCCGACCGAGGCTACTACACACTCTCGCATAGGCGTGTAGCTCAGTGGTAAGAGCACGGCTCTGATAAGGCCGGGGTCGAGGGTTCGACTCCCTCCACGCCTACTACCGTTCACATGAGAAATCCCAGGGTGGCCGAGCGGCGAGGCACTCCTTTCATACGGGAGGTCACGTGGGTTCGAATCCCGCCCCTGGGACCCAAGGAAGCGACCCCCAGCAGTCTCGCGCACGATGCAGTACGATCCACCCCCAGGATGACTCCCGCGGAGATCGCCGCCCTCCCCGCCCGCACCCTCGCCTCGTTGGTGCGCGACGGCTCGCTGCGCGCCATCGAGGTGCTCGCCGCGTTCGAGGCCCAGGCCGACGCCACCGAGCCGTTCGTGCATGCGTACCTGCTGCGCGCGCGCGACTCTGCGGCTGCGGCCGCCGAGGCAGTCGATGCCGCGCGCGCGGCCGGCCGCCCGCTCGGCCTGCTCGCCGGTGTGCCCGTGGGCCTCAAGGATCTGTTCGTCACCGAGGGCATCGAGACCCGCGCGGGCTCGAAGATCCTCGAAGGCTGGATCCCTCCCTACGAAGGCACCCACGCCGCGCGCCTGCGAGCCGCCGGCGCCGTGATCACCGGCAAGCTCGCGATGGACGAATTCGCGATGGGCTCGTCCAGCGAGAGCACGCCGTACGTCGCGCCGCGCAACCCCTGGCACCCCGACTACGTGCCCGGGGGCTCCTCGGGCGGCTCCGCGGCGGCGGTGGCTGCGGGCAGCGTGGCGGCGGCGCTGGGCTCGGACACCGGCGGCTCGGTTCGCCAGCCCGCGAGCTTCTGCGGCGTCGTCGGCCTCAAGCCGAGCTACGGCCGGGTGAGCCGCCATGGGATGATCGCGTTCGCGTCGAGCCTCGACCAAGCGGGGCCGATCACCCGTGACGTACGCGATGCCGCGCTGCTGCTGCAGGTGCTCGCCGGCGCCGACCCGCTCGATTCCACCTGCGTGGACGCGCCCGTGCCCGACTACCTCGCTGCATGCGAGCGCGGGGCCGCGGGTCTGCGCGTGGGGGTGCACCGCGCGGCGCTCGAGCACGACGGGCTCGACCCCGAGGTCGCCGTGGCGTTCGAGCGCGCGCTCGCAGTGCTGAAGGACGCCGGCGCCGCCCTGGTCGACGTGGACCTCCCCCACGCTCGGCATGCGGTCGCCGCCTACTATGTGCTGTGTGCGGCGGAGGCCGCCAGCAACCTCGCGCGCTACGACGGCATACGCTACGGCGCCCGCGTGGATCGACCCACGTTGCGCGAGACCTACGAGGCCACGCGCGAGGCGGGGTTCTCGGCCGAGGTCAAGCGCCGGATCCTGCTCGGTACGTTCGTGCTGCGCAAGGACAGCTACGCGCTCTACTACGGCCAGGCACAGAAGGTACGGCGGCTCATCGCCGACGACTATGCGCGTGCGTTCGAGCGCTGCGAGCTCGTGGCGTGCCCCACCTCGCCGATGCCGGGCTTTCGCGCCGGCGAGAAGCTGCACGACCCGCTCGCGATGTACCTCGCCGACGTGTTCACCATCGGGGCCAACCTGGCGGGGCTCGCCGCGATCTCCGTGCCGGCGGGGCTCTCGGCTGCGGGCATCGAGCGCCCCGCCCTGCCGATCGGCGTGCAGCTCTTCGCCCCCGCGCTGCACGAGCCCACGCTGCTCGCGGCCGCGGCCGCCCACGAGGACGTCACCACGCATCATCGCCTGCGCCCGCCGATGACGGCCGTCGCCACGGGAGGCCACCCCGCATGACCGCCAGCGACTACGAGCCCGTCATCGGCCTCGAGACCCACTGCCAGCTCGCGACCGAGAGCAAGATGTTCTCGGCCTGCCCGGTGGGCCTGCTCGCACCGCCCAACACGCTCGTCGATGCCTACACGCTGGGTCTACCCGGCACGCTACCGGTGCCCAATGCCCGTGCGGTGCGCTTCGGCATCGCGCTCGCGCTCGCCTGCGGCTCTACGCTGCACGAGCACAGCCGCTTCGCCCGCAAGCACTACTTCTACCCGGATCTCCCCAAGGGCTATCAGATCACGCAATCCGACGAGCCGTTCGCCACCGGCGGTGGCCTCGTGGTGCCGGGTTTCCAGGGCGCGGCGGGGGAGCCCAAGCGCGTGCCGCTGGTGCGGATCCACCTCGAGGAGGACGCCGGCAAGAACACCCACGTGCCCGGCGCGGCGCACAGCCTCGTCGACTACGACCGCGCCGGCGCCCCGCTGCTCGAGATCGTGTCCGAGCCCGCCATCGGCTCGGCCGAGGAGGCCGCCGCCTACATGCGAGAGCTGCGGACGCTGGTGCGCACGCTCGGGCTCTCATCGGCCAACATGGAAGAGGGCACGCTTCGCTGCGATGCCAACGTCTCGGTGCGCCCGCGGGGCAGCGCCATGCTCGGCGTGCGCTGCGAGATCAAGAACCTCAACTCGTTTCGCTTCCTGGCGCTCGCGATCGCGGCCGAGATCCGGCGGCAGGTGGACCTGCTCACCCGCGGCGAGCCCATCGTGTCGGCCACGCTCTCCTACGATCCCGAGCGCGATCGCACCCGCGTGATGCGGACCAAGGAGGCCACCGCCGACTACCGCTACATGCCCGAGCCCGACCTGCCGCCGCTGCGGATCGAGCCCGCATGGATCGAGGAGATCCGCGCTGCCATGCCGCCCTTGCCCGCCGCGCGCCGGGCCGCCTGGGTGGCCCAGGGCATCGCCGAGGACGACGCGGTGCTGCTCGCGGGCGAGCCCGCGCTCGGGGGCTACCTCGATCGCATGCTCGCCGCCGGCGCCCCCGCCCGCCGAGCCAGCAACTGGCTCACGGTGGAGCTGCTCGGCAAGCTCAACGCCGACGGCCGCGGCATCGAGCAGAGCCCCGTGGAGCCCGAGGCGCTGGCCGAGCTGGTCGTGATGCTCGAGTCCAGCGAGGTCTCGGGCCCGAGCGCGAAGCAGATCTTCGGCGTGCTCTACGGCCGCGTGTCCGAGGAGCCGGTGCTCGGCCCGCGTACCATCGCCGAGCGCGACGGCCACCGACAGGTGAGCGACGTCGCCGCGATCGAAGCCGCCGTGCGCGAGGTGCTGGCAGCGAACCCCGAGCAGGTCGCGAGCTTCCGCGCGGGCAAGACCAAGCTGCGCGGCTTCCTCGTGGGCCAGGTGATGAAGGCTACCCGCGGGCGTGCCAACCCGCAGCTCGTGGGTGAGGTGCTGGATCGATTGCTCGCCGAGGGATGACCTCGCCGCAGCGGCATTTGGGACGAGCACGTCAAGAGCAACCCGAACGACGACACCATCCCGTACGTCCTCCCGATCGCCTTCTTCCAGCACCCAGCCCGGAACACTCCGACCCGGCTCTCGGAGATCCAGCCCATGTCTCCGCGCCTGCGGGCCTTGCTCGGCACCCCGGTCGAGCTCACGATGCTGGTGGACGACTTCTCGGGCTCCGTCATGGACGACCCCGAGGTCGAGCTGCCCACCCGTGCCTTCGTGGAGCTCGCCCGTGCCTTCATGCACGCCTACCATAACCCGCGCGCCCTCACCGACGCTCGGATCGCCGAGCTCGTGCCGCTCTTCGACGTGCTCCTGGAACACAACAGACCAAGGGACATCCGCACGCTCTGGGTGTACGTGATCAACGCGTTCGAGGTCGACTCACCGCTGCGAAGCCTGATCTCGAACGCCGTCAGCAAGGAAGTGAAGGAGGAATTCATGACCATCAAGGACGAATGGCTCGCCGAGGGTGAGGCCAAGGGTCGAGCCAAGTCGCTGCTCCGTTTGCTCGAGGGCCGGACCATCGCCATTTCGGAGGCCATGCGCGAGCGCGTGCTCGCCACCCGTGACGAATCACTGCTGCTCCGCTGGTTCGACCGCGCGGTCTCGAGGGCGACGGCCGAGGAGGTGTTTGCGCCGCTCGAGGCCAGCGGGTGAGTCGTCTACGACCTCGCGACGGCAGGAACCACCAGCAGCTCTTCCGCCACGTCGATCAACCGACCGCTGCGACGCGTCTGCTTGGTCAGCTCGTGCGCCGTCACAGGGCGCGCCCGCTCCACCAAGGCCAGGGCCTCGCCGCTCGCGGCCCCGGCCCGCCGCAGCAGCAGGTACAAGCACAGCCCCGTCCTGTGCATACCCGCCGCGCAGTGCAGCACGATCCGGTGATCGGCTCCGAGCACGAGTAGGTCTCCCAGCTTCGCGATCGACTGCATGTCGCTCGCGCCCGCGAGCCGACGGCCCGAGAGCGGCAGGTGATGCCACACGATCCCGAGCGTTTCGCACGCCGACGGCAGCCAGCTCGCCATCTCATCCGCACGCTGCAGCGTCACCACATCGGTCACGCCGCTCCGAGCCCAGCGCTCCAGGCGAGCGCGCGAGGGAGCGCCGGCTGCCGTGACCCAACACCCAGGATCGTGAGGCATGGGCACCCAGTGGCTCGCAGCCTGCGGGTTGGCATGCGCCTCGAGCAGCGGATCCATCCTCGCCGAGGCTAGCCGCTGGAGCTCGACGAGGGAATTCACGAAATCGAATGGATGAACGCAATCCGTGATGATGGAGCCGAGGTCGTGCGCCGGCCCGGCCTGCGCTAGGCTCGGCCATGCCGACCACCCGCGTCTACCTCGTTCGTCACGGGGCCACGGTGCTCAGCGCCGAGGATCGCTTCGCCGGCTCCACCGACGTCGAGCTCTCCGACGAGGGTCACACGCAGGTCGATGGCCTCGGAGGGCGCCTCGCGAGCGAGTCGATCGCCGGTGTGGTGACGAGCCCCATGCAACGCACCCTCGCGACCGCGAGGGCGATCGCTCGCCACCACGGGCTCGAGCCCGTTCTCGAGCCCGGCTTCCGCGAGATCGACCACGGTCACTGGGAGGGCCTCACCCGCACTCAGGTGGTGGAGCGCCACGCGGCCGAAGCGGCGGCGTGGGACGAGGATCCGTTCACGTTCGCACCGGAGGGCGGAGAGTCGGGCGTGTCGGTCATGGCCCGCGCCCTGCCGGCGCTGCGTCGCGTGGTCGAGCGCCATCCGGGCGGCACGGTGGTGGTCGTGTCGCACAAGGCCACGATTCGCCTCGTGCTCTGCGCCCTGCTCGGAATCGACGCCCGGGGGTATCGCGATCGACTCGACCAGAGCCCCGCGTGCCTCAACGCGCTCGACTTTCGCGATCCCGTCCATGCGCGGCTGATATCGTTCAACGACGTCTCTCACTACGCCCCGTGCCCAGTGCCGACGGGCGCACGGCTCTCGTCGGTGTGGCGTGGATGATGAGGCCGCCCGAGGAACGGAAGGCACGCATGCTCGACGAACGCACCCGCTACGCTCCGCTGATCCTCTTCGAGTACGACCACGAGCCCGGCAAGTACTGCCTGATGCTCTCCGACAACCACATGATCGAGCGCGAGGACGTGTTCGAGGCAAACGGTCGCGAGCCGAACGGATATGGCTGGTCGGACGTGGCCCTCCAGGTGATCCGAACGCGAGCTCCCGCACTGGAGAGCAAGCTCGACATGGATCCCGAGGCGGGAACCTTCGTCGCCTACGGCAGTGATCTCGAGGCGCTCGAGCAGCTTGGAGCGCTGCTCCACGCGGCCTTCCACGACCCCGCGATCCTGGGCCCGCTCGTGAAGGACGCGCCCTGGGAGTACGATTGACGCCGCGAAAGTGAGACCGCTCGAGCCCATCCGCCCGATCGGGCGATGATACCTCCGATGCCCGAGCTCGCTCCGATCTCCGCCGCCTTCGACGCCCGCACCGAGCCTTCCTCGCTCGACCGTCGGTACGCGGTGATCGCCCAAGCGTTCGCGGCCAAGCTCCGTACCAAGCACTCGCGCCGCTTCGAGGTCGCCGCGAAGAAGACCGTCTTCGGCAACGAGCGGATCACCCGCGACGTGCCCAACGTGGGCGAGGACGGGCTCGCGTGCCTCGATGACGACGGGATCGTGAAGAAGGGCATCGTGGTGGAGCCCGGGATGATCCTCGTGGGCAAGACCACGCCGATCGGCAGCACGGAGCTCTCTCCCGAGGAGAAGCTCCTGCGGGCGATCTTCGGCGAGGCGGCCGGCAACGAACGCGATACCTCGCTGCGCGTACCTCCGGGCTGCTTCGGCGTGGTCACCAAGACTCGCCTCGACACCCGGAGCCCCGATGATGCCGCGGAGCACGACGATCCGCTCGTGCACGCCAGCGTCGAGGTGGCGTGGGAACGTCCGCTCGATGTCGGCGACGTGCTCTTGATCGCCGGCGAGCCGGTGGTGGTCGCGGAGATCCGCTCGCTCTCCACCGACCTCGCCTGGAGCGGCGGAGGTTCCACCGTCTCGGTGGCCAAGGCCGCGATGGCCCGCGACGTGCTCCACGCCCGCAGCATCGGCCCGTACTCGCCTCGTTCGCAGCAGCCCACGCGCGGGCGCGAGCGCTTCGGCGGGCAGCGGCTCGAGCCCGCGCAGATCGAGCGGCTCGCCGCTCGATCCCCGTGGGCGCTGTGGGAGTTGCTGACGATCAAATCCGACAGCGTGAGCGGGCGAATGCGTGCCTACGAGTCGATCGTCAAGCAAGAGAACCCCGACGTGCTGCCGCGCCCGGCCGAGCCGAGCCCGGTCCCCGCCTCCTCGAGCCCTGCTGGCGAGGAAGGCAGGCGCGACATCTTCTCGTTCTTCGAGCGCCCCGCCGGGCTCGGCCCCGACGAGGTCCCGGCCGTGCTGCCCGAAGCGCTCACCACGCTCGTGGCCCTGCTGCACGCGCTGGGGCTCGATCTGGAGCTCCGCAAGGCTTGGGTATCGAGCTCGCTGCTGCCCGCCGAGGCCCTCCGCGAGGCCTCGCACGGAGTGGTGCTGCTGGCCGAGACCGTCGACCCGAGCACGCAGCAGCCGATCCCGGGTGGCCTCTCGTGCCCGAAGATCTTCGGTCCCCTCAAGGACTACGAGTGCGCATGCGGCAAGTACAAGCGCATGAAGCATCGCGGCATCGTGTGCGAGCAGTGCGGCGTCGAGGTGATCCAGTCGAAGGTCCGCCGCGAGCGCTTCGGCCACGTGGAGCTGGCTGCTCCCTGCCTGCACCCGCTGCTCGTGCCCGAGGTGTCGTTGCTGCTGGGCCCGTCCGAAGACGAGCTGCGCGAGGTGATCGCCGGCCGCCGCGTGCTCGCGGCCGAGGGCGACGAATGGCGCACGGAGCCCGGTGAGTCGCCACGCGGCGGCCAGGCGATCTGGGACGCGCTCGCGCGCGTCGACCTCGAGGCGATCGACGCGATCGAGGCCGGCCCGCGCGCGGACCTTGCCTCCGACCTCCTCCGGGCGCGCCTGCCCGCCACCGCGCTGATGCTCCCCACGGTCCCCGTGCTCCCGCCCGGGCTCCGACCGGTGTCCTCTGCGCTCACCGAGCGCTACCGCGTGCTCGTCGACCGCAATGCCCGCCTACGGGAGCTCGAGGCCCCGCTTGCGGTCGTCGCCGACGAGCACGCGCAGCTCCAGCTCGCGATCGACCGTCTGATGCGCGACCTCGCCGAGCGCGCCGACCAGATCTTCGCGACTCGCGTCTTCGAAAAGCGCGTCGACTTCTCCGGCATCGCGCACCTGGTCGCCGACCCTTCGCTCGCCCACGACGAGTGCCGCCTGCCGCAAGCCATGCTGGTCGAGCTGTTCAAGCCCCATGCGTACGGGCTGCTCGAGGCGCAGGGCTTCGTCACCACCATCAAGTCGGCCAAGCGCATGGTCGCGGCGGAACGACCCGAGGCACTCATGGCGATCGTGGCGGCCAGCGACGGCTACCCCGTGCTCCTGATGGCCGGCGCGACCGTGGTGAGCCGTCGCGTGCAGGGCTGGGATGCCCCGGCGATCGCCGTCGATCCGTCCACCGCCCGCAGCCTCGCGAGCCACACCGTCACCGTACACGTGCCCCTGATGCACGAGGCGGCGCTCCAGTGCGCCTCGCTCGAAGGGCTTGCTTCCGATCCCACCCACGCTGCGGGCTGGCTGTGCCGCGCGCGTTGGCGCGGCGACCTCGTCGCCTCCGCCCGCACGGCCGCCCTCCGCGGCGATCGCGACGACCTCGGCGATCCCATCGTCGCCGCCGCGCTCGGCCGTCCCCCGGCGCCCATCGACGACACCGAGCTCTCTGCCTGGGCCGAGCGCGAGCGCGAGCGCCGAGCACGAGCATGGGAGCGGCTCAGCTCGCCAGCCGAGGATCCCGCAGACGACGGCTCCACTCGCAACCCGAACCTCGACCGTCGCGTCGATGAGCTCGAGCTCGCCGTCGCCACCGCCAACGCGCTGCAGAACGCGGGCATCGAGACGATCGCCGACCTCTGCCGCCGCACCGAGATGGACGTGCTCGAGCTCCGCGGCTTCCGCCGCAGGTCGCTGGTGGAGCTCAAGCAGCTCCTCACCGCGCTCGGCCTCGGCTTCGGCATGCGCGACGTCTGATCGCGGCGCCACTCGATTCGAGGCGCCCCGCAGCCCCCGGGGCTCGAGCGACGAGACTGAGGGCCCCCACCCCCAGCGCCTGCCCCCAATGCGTCGTTGCTCGTTCGCGCCTCGATCCCCTACGCTGATCCGGCGATGACGATGCGCCGGTGGGACCTGCGGTGGGCGAGAGGGAGCGCGATGGGCCTCGGGCTGTTGCTGGCCTGCGGCGGCGGTGGCAGCGGCACGGGCGAGGGCGAGGGCACCGACGATGCCACCGCCGGCGAGACCGAAGGCCCAGGCACCACCGACGCCACCGCGGGCTCGGTCGACGGCACCGCCGATGGCACCGCCGACGAGACCGCTGACGAGCCCCCGCCCATGCCGGTGGCCACCATCGGCGAGCTGCTCATCCCGTTCGACACCAACCTCATGGACGTCGAGGGCCCCGCGGGCTGGTCCACGCAGTACGGCAAGTCGCCCGAGATCGTCGCCGTCCCGAGCGGCCGCACCATCGACGTGCTCGTACAGGACTACACCCCCGGTCCCAACGGCCACGCCTACGCGCTGCGCCTCGAGCCGCTCGATGCGGACTACGTGGTCACGGCCGTGCTCGAGCCGCCCATGATCGACCGCATCATGGGCTTCGCCCGCGACCCCAACGACGTGCTCTACGTGGCCAGCGCCGTCGACGAGACGCTCACGCTCACGCTCGAAGACCCGATGCCGGGGCAGTACCGCAGCGGCATCGTACGCGTGGTGAAGGTGGGCTGGGACGGCGCGGTGCAGTTCGACACCGACCTCGACACCGCGCGGCAGACCGCCGGCGTGGCGATGGGCGCTGCGCCCGAGCTGGTCATCAACCCCATGGTCGCCGCCACCTCGCGGCTCTCGTGGGGCGCGGGCACGGTGGCGCTGGTGCACGGGATCAACACCGACACCGACTGGGGGATCATGGCGCGCCACCAGAAGGCGCTCACCACCCACCTGCGCTCGGACGACGGTACCGTCACTCGTACCTCGTCGATCTGGGTCAGCCACTCGTTCGACCAGCGCCTGTTCCACGACGGCACCGCGTTCGTGGAGCTGCACCTCGGCGACGCGTTCCCGCGCGACGTGGTGCTCGCGCGCGTAGAGCCCGACAGCGGCGCGTACTCGCTGCTCGCGATCAAGGGCGACACCGGCAACAACAACACGTGGACGCGGCTCGGCAACGCGGCGCTCATCGACGGCGACCCCACCTACGGCTACCTGGCGCTGTTCGCTACCGAGCCCACGCCGGCCACCGACCTGCAGGTGGCAGGCTCGCGCGAGCTCGGCGTCGTGCGGGTGCGGCGAGACTTCTATGCGGTGGCCGCCGACGCCGGCCTGCACCTCGATCCGGGGATGCCCGACACCTTCGACGTGCAATCGGGCGGCGCGGCCCGCCAGAACCGGCTGCGCTGGCTGACGAGCTACCAGGCCGACACCGGCGGCCAGGCGCACGCCGAGCGCCCCAAGCTCGTGCCGCTGGGCGACGACACCTACGCGGTGCTGTGGGAGCGCTGGGACGCCGCCGGGGTCATGTTCGCGGGCACGTGGGGCATGGTGATCGACGCCACCGGCGCAACGCTGGTGCCGGCCACCGAGCTGACCGACTCGCACCTGCCCCGCGGCGACGATGCGTTCCCGCTCGACGGCGAGGCGGCGTGGATCACGGGCGACAGCGTCGCCAAGCAGCTCCACATCCACGTGGTGGACGCGCAGCTGGCGTACCGGCGGATCATCGTGGAGTGACCCGGGAGCGGCGTAACCGCACCCGCCATCGTGACGTCGAGGGTTTGCCGAATGAGCTACGCCGCCGCCGTTTGGGGTTCCTACCTCGCCCTGGTGCTGGGCGCCTTCTTGCGCAGCCGGGTGTTCGGGGTGTTCGCGATCGTGATCCTGCTGTTCCCCGCCGGGGTGGGCTTGGCGCTGCGCGACCACCTGGGGCCACTGGCGCCGCTGGTACCGTGGTTCCAGCTCGCGGCGGCCGTGCAGATCATGCTGCTGATGTGGCACCCGCGGATGAAGCCGTGGCCGGTGCGGTTGCTCGTGCACTGGCCGGGTTCGTGGTTCATCGCGGCCACGTTCATCGCGTTCCCGTGGGCGATCGCGGCCGCCGTGGGGCTGCCGCCGTACGGCGCGTGGATTCCGTTCGCGCTGGCCGCGGGGGGCCTCTTGCAGTCGCTGTGGACGCGCGAGGAGACGGTGGACCTGCGGCTCGAGCCGCACACCGACGCCGGGCCCGAGCCGCGGCGCTTCGGCGAGGGGCTGGGCGCACCGGCCGATGCCGGCGAGCGGCGACCGCTGACGATCGTGCAGATCACCGACCCGCACCTCGGGCCGTTCATGTCGGTGGAGCGGCTGCAGCGAATCTGCCAGCGCGCGGTGGATCGCAAGCCCGATCTCATCCTCGTGACCGGCGACCTCATGACGATGGAGTCGCACGACGTGGACACGGTGGCGCGGGCGATCGAGCCGCTACGGGCCTACGCGGGCAAGGTGTTCGCGTGCCACGGCAACCACGACCACGAGGCGCGCGAGGTGGTGCGGCGGGCCTACGCGCGCGCCGGCGTGCAGCTGCTCGTGGACGAGGCCGTCACCGTGCAGACCCCCGCGGGCCCGGTGCAGATCCTCGGGCTCGACTTCGCGTGGCGCCACCGCGACGCGCACATGCGGCTGGCCTGCGACGAGCACCCGCGCGAGCCCGGCGCGCTGCGGGTGGTGCTGCTGCATGATCCCGGCGCGTTCCGGCACCTGCCCGAGGGCGAGGGCGACCTCGTGCTCTCGGGGCACACGCACGGCGGACAGCTGGGGCTCGTGTCGCTCGGCCTCTCGCACACGTTCCTGTCGCTGTTCACGAAGATCCCCGACCACGGGCCGTGGGCGCGAGGGAAGGACCGGCTGTACGTGCACCGGGCGCAGGGGCACTACGGGTTCCCGATCCGCATGGGCGTACCGGGCGAGCAGAGCTTGATGCGCGTGTGGGCGTGAGCCCTCGGTGCGGCTGCGCGGGCCGTCAGCCCACGCTCAGCGTGAAGGTGGTCGCGTCGCGGGCGGTGAGCACCAGCACCGCCGATTGACCCGCCCCCACGCTCACCATCGTGACCTGCTGCTCGATCGGCGCCACCTGGAAGGACCCCTCGCCCATCAGCAGCAGCTGTCCCACCACCGGCTCGGCGCCGGTGGACATGAGGTCGACGGTGAGCTCGCCCGTGTCGGCGAGGCGGTAGTAGTCGATGCCGTAGGGCAAGAGCGAGCCCATCTCGGTGTCGCCCACCCCGAGCTCGCCCGCGGTCGTAACCGGCGGCACGTCGATGCTCGCGAAGCCGTAGCCGAGCGCGGGGTCGTCGACGTACACGGCGACGACGAAGTCGAGGTAGAGCTCCCAGGCGTCGCGCGGGTCGCCCAGACTGTCGAGCGCCGCGTCGAGACCCTCCCAGCCATTGGTCGGCTCGGCCGTGATCGCGGTCATGAGCGGCGGGCCGCCGCGCTCCCACAGCGCCGTGCCCCACAGGAGCGCCGCCCCGTAGTTGAAGTCGGCGAGCTCGGGATCGCCCGGGCCCCAGTCCTGGTCCGGATCGTCGACGAAGCTCTGCAGCCACTCGACATCGGTGAAGAAGCCGTTGGCCGTCATCGCGGCCTCGGCGAGGCTCTCGTCGACCCACCTCACCTCGTCGGCATCGTAGGCCCGGTGGATCACGTGATAGGTCTCGTGCGCCGTGATCGCGGTCGCGAGCTCGTCGTCGAGCGGCTGCAGCACGAGCCCGTCCAGGTGGAGCTGCGGATGGTCGCACCAGCCGCAGAGATAGCCATCGCCGGCGTTGCTGGTGTCGACCACATAGATCTCGAGCTTGCCCTGGGGGAACTGGGTGGTGTCCATCGGCCCGAACACGGCCTCGTCGTTGGGCACCACCCCTTGCTCGGGATCCACGCTGCCGTCGGGCGTGAACAGCTCGAGCTGGTGCATGAGGCCATTGACCCCCGCCTGGTCGACCGCGGTGTCCCACAGCTCGTCGGCCACGTAGAGGAGCACGTAGTCACCCTCGGCACGGCAGGTGACCGCCACGTCACCGAGCATGTGGGTCATGCCGTTGTAGACCGAGGTGCTCGCGGCCTCGCCCCAGCACGGCGAGCCCGAGTAGTCGGGCAGCCCACCACCACCGGTCGAAGGCTCGTCCTCGGTGGTGGCCGTGGTCGAGCCCGCGGTGGTGTCGTCGGCGGCTGCCGTGCTCCCGGTATCGTCGGGCTCCGGCGTGGTGGTGTCGGCGGCGCCGGAGCTGGCATCCTCGCTGGTCGATTCTTCGGCGGCCGGCCGGCCGTCTTCCCCACATGCGGTGACCAGCGCTACCGTTCCCACCCTCGCGAGCCATGATCCGTGCGCGTGCATCGTGGTCGATCTAGCACGCAGCTGCGCGAGCGGGCTCGATCGGGGTAGCTTCGCCGCCACCATGCGCTCGCGCTCGCTCTCCTTCGCCCTCGCCGCATCATTCGTCATCCTCGCCTGCCAGGGCACGCCACAGACCACCAGCACCGCGTCCGAGCCACCCTCGGAGACGCCCAAGACCGAAGCCAACGAGAAGGCCGACGAGAAGGCCGACGAGAAGGCCGACGAGAAAACCGGTGACGAGCCGCTCGTGATGACCAACACGGGCATCCTCTCCGAGCAGGAATTCGCCGCGCTACACGAGCTCACCGACGCCAAGGCCCCTCCGCCCAAGGGCATCGAGATCGAGCTCGCCGGCGCCAAGGCCTACCTCTCGCTGCCCGCGGGCGCCAAGGCGCCGTTGCCCGCGGTGGTCGTGATCCACGAGTGGTGGGGTCTCAACGATCACATCCGCCACTGGACCGACCGCCTCGCTGCCGATGGCTACGCCGCGCTCGCGGTCGACCTCTACGGCGGCCAGGTGGCCGCAACGCCCGAGAAGGCGATGGAGATGATGAAGGCGGTGGACGACGCCACGGCGCGCAAGCTCCTCGGCGCGGCGCATCGCTTCCTGGCCGAGGACCCACGCGTGAAGGCGCACAAGCGCGGGGTGATCGGCTGGTGCTTCGGCGGCGGCTGGTCGCTCCAGCAGGCCATCATGCAGCCCGACCTCGACGCCGCGGTGATCTACTATGGCCGGCTCGACACCGACCCCAAGGTCCTCGCCAAGATCACCGCACCGGTGATGGGCGTCTTCGGCAACGAGGACAAGGGCATACCGCCCGAGGCGGTCGACGCATTCGCCACGGCGATGAAAGCGGCCGGCGAGTCGCTCGAGCTGCACCGCTACGACGCCCCACACGGCTTCGCGAACCCGTCGGGCGCCAATTACGACGCAAAGGCAGCCGAGGACGCCTGGGGCCACGTACGGGCGTTCTTCACCAAACACCTACGCGCGTGATGTCGGCGGTGCTAGCGCTGGTGTGCGCCATCGCCTAGGCCATTCCAACACGGGGTGTGCCGTGGCGCTCATCGTCGAGCCGCCTCATCGTCGAGCCATCGCTCATCGTCGAGTCGCCCTCAATCATCGAGCCGCGCTCATCGTTGCGCAGCGCTCATGCTTGCGCAGCGCATCGACTCCATCCATCGCGAGGTGCCGACGAGCGTGGTCACGGCTCGCCCGTGATCCGGTAGCGAGGCCGAATCGGCGAGCAGCATTCGCTCGCGAGTCGGATCGGATTTCGTATACCATGGGGGCTCGCGGATGGAGCCGCGGGTAATGGGTCGTTCGTGCCGGCGGATGAGTGCACGACGGATCCGCGGTTCGTCTAGCGAGCAGTTGCGAACAGACAGAAGGGCAGCAGCCGGAGGTGTTGGAGGAGCAGTCAACGTTCAGGCTCACCGAACCGATCGCCACGAGCGTTGTTCCCCCACCAGGACCGCACGATCTCCGCGGGAGACGTTTGGGCCGCTACCTCGTGCTGGGCATGCTGGGCCAGGGTGGAATGGGAGTGGTCGTCGAGGCCCACGACGAGGTCCTCGATCGCAGCGTGGCGCTCAAGCTCCTCTACGCGTTGGCAGTGCGACGCAGCGAGGTTCGGCTGCTGCGAGAGGCCCAGGCCCTGGCCAGGCTCTCACACCCCAATGTCGTCCAGGTCTACGACATCGGTGAGCTCGACGACCAAGCCTTCATCGCAATGGAGCTCGTGCGCGGCCGTACGCTGCGAGCCTGGGGAGGCGAGCCCCAGCCCTGGCGCGTCGCGGTGGAGGTGTACCTGCAAGCCGCTCGAGGCCTGGCCGCTGCGCATGCAAAGGGCCTGGTACACCGCGACTTCAAGCCCGACAACTGCATCATCGACGACGAAGGCCGGGTGCGCGTGCTCGACTTCGGGCTCGCGCGCGAGCTCAGGACGTCTGCCCCACGCCCCACGCCCGAGCTGGCCCCCGAGCTGGCTCCCGAGCAGGTCGAGCCGGCCGGTCACGTGCTCGGCGAGAGCATGACCGGCTCGGGCGTGCTCATGGGCACGCTCCGATACATGTCATTCGAGCAGCTCCAGGGCTACCCGGCCGATGCGCACAGCGACCAGTACTCGTTCTGCGTCTCGCTCTACGAGACCATCCACGGCACCACGCCCTATGTCGGTCGCACTCCCGCGAGCTTGTTCGTGGCGATGCACGCAGATACCCGCCAGCCGCCCCCGCCGGGGATCGTCGTGCCGCGAAGGCTATTGCGCGCGCTGTGGCGTGGGATGTCCCAGACCCCCGCGGACCGCTGGCCCTCGATGGACGCGCTCATCGACGAGCTCGTCGCGCTGTCCAGCGCGCGTCGCTCGCGAGTCCTGGTGGGCGCGTTCGGGGCGGGCCTGGCCCTGACCGCCGGCCTCGCGTTCACACGCGACGACGCCGATCCATGCCCGGACGTCGCCACCGCGCTCGAGGGCACGTGGGACGCCGACGCGCGCAACCGTGTGGAGCAGGCGTTCGCCGCCCATGGTCCCGCCGACGACCCCACGCTGCTGCCGCGCCTGGTCGACCGACTCGACGGCTACGCCAACGCGTGGGCCGCCATGACGGAGGAGTCCTGCCGGGCCACGTTCGTGGTGCGACGGCAATCCGAGGCGCAGCTCGAGCACCGCACCCGCTGCCTCGAGCGACACCGCAACCGGCTCATGGCTACCATCGCTACGCTCGCCGACGCCGAAGATGCCGACCAGCTCACCCAGGCCGTGGTGCTGCCGTTCCGGCTCCCGGAGCTGGATGCCTGCGCCGAGAGCACGGGCGAGGGCCTCGACGCGCCCGCGATGGACGACGTACAGGACGAGCGTCACGTCGCGCTGCGCCGCGCCATCGATGAAGCGAGCACGCTGCGAGAAGCCGGTCGGCTCGATGCCGCCATGGCGCTGGCCGACGCCGCGCTGGCCGATGCGCGCGAGCTGGGCCACGTCGGCCTGGTCGCCGAGGCGCTCGAGGGCCTCGGCCGGGCGCAGACCGAGGGCGGCTCGATGGACGCCGCGCAGGTGACCCTCGAGCAGGCCATCGTGGCGGCCAATGATGTCGAGGACGATCCCACGGTCGCACGGGCGTGGCTGTCGCTGCTGTTCGTGGCCACGATCCGCGGCAACCATGCCGAGGCCCAGCACTACACGCTGGCCGCGCGAGCCGCGGTCGAGCGCAGCGACGACGATGTGCTGCGTGCATGGCTGCTCAACAACCTCGGGATCCTCGCCGCCGAGCAGCACTCGCTCGCACAGGCCCGCTCGCACTTCGAGGCGGCGCTCGCCCTCAAGCAAGCGGCCCTCGGGGCCGAGCACGTGGACGTGGGCATCGCCTGGCTCAACCTCGGCACCATGCTCTCCAACGCCAACGACTCGTCGGGCGCAATGGAAGCGCTCGCACGTGCCCGATCCATCTTCGAGCTCACGGTGGGCTCGACCCACCCCTTGAACGCCCTGGCGCTCAGCAGCGAGTGCTATTCGGAGTACCGCCAGGATCACGAGCAAGCAGCGATCGAGCTGTGCGAGCAAGCGATCGCGCTGTTCGAGTCCACCCCACCCGAGCCGTATCGCGAGAGCAGCACGCGCTTCACCCTCGCCGAGGCCTTGTGGAGCGTCGGACGGCAAGCCGAAGCCCGCGAGATGGCTCACCGCGCGCTCCGGCTCATCGAGACCATCGATTCCTGGAGAGCGAGAGAGATCCTGGAGTGGCTCGCGGCCCACGAAATAATAGCTGAGGCAATTCCATGAAAGCCATGACACGTGCTGTCGTCATCACCTTCACTTTCACCCTGACCATCGGCGCATGTGGCGAGGAGCTCGAGCCGCTCGCCGAGCTCGAATTTCGCGAAGCCACCCTGGCTTCCACGCGTACCACTCGCGGCGGCGGCTACGTGAACAACGGCCTGCACGATCCCCAGATCGGTGGCATCGATCCCGCCCATCCGCTGAGCACCGTCGCGGGTCTCGACGGCAGCTTGCTCGACGATTCCGATCGGCTGGAGACGGCCAGGTACGTCGTCGAGTGTGCGCTCCCCGAGGATGTCACCCTCACCAAGCCCGTCGATGGCGTCTCCACCGACTTCCAGGGCGCGCTGGGCCTGGCTCCCGAGTGGGAGGACGAGGCCTGCGACGAGGACTGCCAGGAGTGGGTCACTGCGTGCGTCCTGGCCCGCACCAACGTCAGCCAGCAGACGGTGGCGTTGTGGCTCAAGGGCGATCACCCCGCGCTCGGCACCGGCACCAACCTCGCCTACCCGGTCTACGAGGCGAGCTTCTTCGGCAACATCTTCGCCAGCGAAGACGAGCAGTACATGTGCCCGGGCCCATTGGTGGGCACCCTGCTCGCGCAGCTCCAGGGCCGTACCTGCTCGGCGGCGCTCGGAGAATACTGCGACATGACCTCGTACTCGGTCTGCACCACGCTGCCGCCGCTGAACCCACGCTGCGGCTTCCAGGGCCTGCCGACCTCGCCCACGCTGACCAACTGCCGGCACGGCTCACCGCCCAGCGGATCGGGGTTCCGTACTATCAGCAGCTACGTGCACGCGCTGTGACGCACGGCGATGGGCCCGACCTCGACGCCGTGGTGATCTGCCACGGTCGGCTCGACACCGAGCCACCGGTGCTCACCAGCTCGCCGCACCGGTGATGGGCGTATTCGGCGAACGGCATCGACCGCCGCGAGCGGAATGCCGCCCCAAAATGCCACACCCAAAATGCCACAATAAGCGTGGCCGGATTTCAGGGAAACCCGTCCTGCGATTGCGATATGATGCCCATGGTTCGCGGTGCGCATGAACGTGCGCTGCCACGCGAGGTTCGTCGACAAGCTCGGCAAGTACGGTAGGTTCGAGGCCGAAGGGAGCGGTCGTGTCCGAGGCATTCCCATCGCTCGTGTCCACCCAAGGCACGCAGGCGGACTCTTCCGCCCCGGATTGGTCGTACCTGGACCTTCGCGGCCGTCACCTCGGTCGCTACCTCGTGCTGGGCACGGTGGGCCGCGGTGGCATGGGCGTGGTCGTGGAGGCCCACGACGAGATCCTCGACCGCAGCGTGGCGGTCAAGCTCCTCTACCCCGGGGCGCTCAAACGCAGCGAGCGGCGGCTGCTGCGTGAGGCCCAGGCGCTGGCCCGGCTGTCGCACCCCAACGTCGTACAGATCTACGACATCGGCGAGCTCGACGGGCAGACCTTCATCGCGATGGAGCTCGTCCGCGGCCGTACGCTGCGGGTCTGGGGGCGCGAGCCCCATCCATGGCGCGTCGCCCTGTCGGTGTACCTGCAGGCCGCCCGCGGCCTGGCCGCCGCACACGCCAAGGGCCTGATGCACCGCGACTTCAAGCCCGAGAACTGCATCATCGACGACGAAGGGCGCGTGCGCGTGCTCGATTTCGGGCTCGCGCGCGAGGTCGCCCCTTCGACCCTCACCGCCGCGCTCGACGAGGCCCTCGGCCTAGAGGACGAGCCGACCGCCCACGCGCTCGGCGAGAAGCTCACCCGCCCCGGCGTGCTCATGGGGACGCTCGGATACATGTCGTTCGAGCAGCTCAAGGGGCACCCGGCCGATGCCCAGAGCGACCAGTTCTCGTTCTGCGTCTCGCTCTACGAGGCCATCTACGGGGTGGCCCCCTACGGGGGCGAGAGCATCTCGAGCCTGTTCGCGGCGATGCTCGCCGGTACCCGCCAGCCGGCTCCGGCGGGGATCGTCGTACCACGCCGGCTCTCGCAGGCGCTGTGGCGCGGCATGTCCAAGGAGTCGGCCGAGCGATGGCCCTCGATGGACGCGCTCATCGACGAGCTCGAGGCGCTGTCGAGCACCCGCCGGTCGCGAGCCATCGTGATCGGGCTCGGCATGGGCCTGGTTCTGACCGCCGGCCTCGCCTTCATGCGCGAGGCACCCGATCCCTGCCCGGACGTGGCCACCGCGCTCGCGGGCACCTGGGACGCCGAGATCCGGCACGGCGTGGAGCAGTCGTTCACGCGCCACGGGCCTGACGATTCCACGCTGCTGCCGCGCGTGGTCGAGCGGCTCGACGGCTACGCCAACGCGTGGGCCGACATGACGACGGACTCCTGCCGGGCCACGTTCGTCGTACGGCGGCAATCCGAGGCGCAGCTCGAGCAACGCACCCGCTGTCTCGAGCGGCGCCGCAACCAGCTCGTGGCCACCGTCGCGGTGCTCGCCGACGCCGAGGATGCCGACGAGCTCAACCGGGCCGTGGTGCTGCCGTTCCGGCTACCTGCGCTGGATCCCTGCGCCGAGGCCATGAGCGACGAGCTCGACGACGTGCCCACCGTGGCACTCGACGACGCCCGCCCTGCTCGGATCCGCCGCGAGATCGACGAGGCGAGCACGCTGCGAGAGGCCGGGCGAACCGCCAAGGCCACCGCGCTCGCCGAAGCCGCGCTCGCCGAGGCGCGCGAGCTCGGCGAGCCGGGTCTGCAGGCCGAGGCGCTCGAGTGCCTGGGGCGCCTGCAGGCCGAGAGTGGCTCGATGAGCGCGGCCCGAGCAACACTCGAAGAGGCGATCATGACCGCCAACTCGGCGAGCGACGACCCCACGGCGGCACGGGCGTGGATGTCGCTGCTGTTCGTGACCACGATGCAGGGTGAGCATGCCCGAGCCGAGGGCTACGCGCTGCCGGCGAGGGCTGCGGTCGCCCGCAACGACGACGACGTGCTGCAGGCATGGCTGCTCAACAACCTCGCAATCCTGGCCGCCGACCAGGATGACTTCGTGGAGGCGCGCGAGCGATTCGAGCAGGCGCTCGCGCTCAAGCAGGCCACGCTCGGGCCCGATCACGTGGACGTGGGCATCGCCTGGCAGAACCTCGGTGCCATGCTCACCAACGCCGGTCAGCACCAAGCTGCCGCGGACGCGCTGGCACACGCGCAGGAGATCTTCGCGGCCACCCTGGGCGAGAGCCACCCGTGGAACACCCTCGTGCTCTACAACTCGTGCCACGCCGAGCAGGGCCTCCACCGCTTCAACGAGGCCCTCGCGCTGTGCGAGCGCGCGCTCGCCCACCTCACCGCGGGCTCGTCCCCGCTCCAGGAGGGTCGCACGCTCTACACGCTCGCGGAGATCACATGGGACCTCGGGCGACACGCCGAGGCGCTGACCCTGGCACGCCGAGCGCTCTCACTCATCGAGCGCGAGAACCCCGAGCTCGCAGTGCAATTGACTTCATGGCTCGCGACCCACGAACAGATCAAGGAAAACCTATGACGACTCACCATGCTCGCTTGCTCGGATCGTTCGTCGTGCTCGCCCTGGCGGCCTGCGCCGCCGAGGACGACGCTTCTCCCGACCTCGCGTTTCGCGATGGTGGCACCGTCGCGCCGACTCGCTCGGGCGCCGGCGGCGGCTACATCAACAACGGCCTGCAGGATCCCCAGGTCGGCGGCCTCGATCCGGATCACCCGCTCGACACCGCGGCCGGCCTCAACGGAGCCGTGCTCGGCGATCCAGAGCGCCTCGCCACCGCCAAGTACGTGGTCGAGTGCGCCCTACCCGAGGGCGTGACCATCACCACGACCGTCGCGGGCGTCGCCACCGACTTCCACGGTGCGCTGGGGCTCGCCCCCGAGTGGGAGGACGAGGCCTGCGACCAGGATTGCCAGGAATGGGTGTCGGCGTGTCTGTTGGCACGCACCAACGTCAGCGGGCAGACGGTGGCGCTGTGGCTCAAGGGCGATCACCCCGCGCTCGGCACGGGGACGAACCTCGCATATCCGGTCTACGAGGCGAGCTTCTTCGGCAACCTGTTCGCCAGTCAGAGCGCGCAGTACATGTGCCCGGGCCTGCTGGTGGGGCCCCTGCTGGCGCAGCTCCAGGGGCGCACCTGCTCGGCGGCACTGGGGGGCTACTGTGACATGACCCAGTACTCGGCCTGCGCGACGACGCCGCTCCTCCACGCACGCTGCGATCGCGAGGGCCTACCGACCTCGCCCACGCTCGTCGACTGTCGGGCCGGCTCGCCACCCAGCGGGGATGGCTTGCGGACGATCAGCACCTACGTGCACGCGCTGTGAAGCGCAGCGACGGCGAGCTACACGAACCGCCAGTCGCAGCGCTCCACCACCAGCTCCACGAACGCCCTCACCGTCGCCGCCGGCAGCCGCCCCGTGGGGTACACGAGCTGGATCGGCAGCGGTGGCGGCTCGTGCTCGGCGAGCACCACCTCGAGCGCCTTGCTGCGCACGGCCTCGGCCACCTGGTAGTAGAGCGCCAGCGTGAGCCCTCCGCCGTGCGTGGCGTGGCCGATGGCCGCGTCGGCGCTGTTGGTCACGAAGCTCGGCGTGAACGTGAACGGCTCGGGACGACCGTCGTGGAAGAACCGCCAGTCGGGCGTGGGCGCAACGGCGGTGAAGTGGATGAGCTCGTGGCCAGCGAGCGCCTCGGGAGCGCGCGGCCGACCGCGGCGGCGCAGGTATTTCGGTGAGCCGACCAGCACCCTTCGGGTCTCGCCCACCTTGCGCGCCACCAGGCTCGAGCTCGGGAGCTGCCCGATCCTCACCGCGAGGTCGATCCCCTCGTCGACCAGGTTCGCCATCGCGTCGGAGAGCAAGAGCTCGCCCGAAACCTTGCGATGGCGCGCGAGGTACGTGGAGAAGATCGGAGCCACCTGCAGCCGGCCGAACAGCACGGGCGCCGCGACCACGAACCGCCCGACGGGCTCACGCTGCTCGGCTCGCGCGGCGCCCTCGGCCTCGTCGACATCGGCGAGGATCCTCCGCGCGCGCTCGAGGTAGCGCGCCCCCGCATCGGTGAGCGAGACCGAGCGCGTGGTCCGCTGGAGCAGCCGGATCTCGAGCTGCTCCTCGAGGCCCGCGACCAGCCGCGTGACGACGGAGGCCGAGAGCCGCAGGCGGCGAGCGGCCGGCAGGAAGCCCCGTAGCTCGGCGACGGTGACGAACGCCTCCATGGCGCGCAGGCGGTCCATGGCGACATTATTTCATATTTTGCAATTATGAAGTGAAACTTATCGCCATTGTTGTGTACCGAGCGGCGCTTCATGCTTCGATCACGGCCAACCGAGCCGCCTACAAGGAGCCCGTCATGTCTCGCATTCCCATCCTCGCCACCATCGAAGCCGCCCCCGAAGCCTCCCAGCCGCTGCTGCACGCCGTGGAGAAGCAGCTCGGCAGTGCGCCCAACCTGTTTCGGCTGGTCGCGCAGAGCCCCGCGGCGCTCGAGGGCTACCTCAGCCTGAACGGCGCGCTCGCCAAGGGCAAGCTCGATGCTCGTACGCGCGAGCGGATCGCCCTCGCGGTGGCCGAGCAAAACGGCTGCGGCTACTGCCTGTCGGCACACACCTACCTCGGCAAGAACCTGGCCAAGCTCGACGACGCCGAGCTCGAGGCAGCGCGCGAGGGTGGCTCGAGCGACCCGAAGGCCGCGGCGGCCGTGCGCTTTGCCGGGCGCGTGGTCAAGGAGCGCGGCCACGTGAGCGACGCGGATCTCGAGGCGGTGCGCGCCGCGGGGTACGACGACGCGCAGGTGCTGGAGATCGTGCTGCACGTGGCGCTCAACACCCTCACCAACTACGTCAACGAGGTCGCGAAGACCGACGTCGACTTCCCGGTGGTCGCCCCGCGCCGCGCGTGGTGATCTCGTGGAGCTGCGAGGCGTTGCAAGCCGCCGGCTTGCTCGCCTCGAGGCTTCCGCCGAACGACCCACCGAGAGGACTCACGATGACCCGCCCCCCGCTGCCCCCCTTCACTGTCGAGACCGCCGCCCAGAAGGCACGCATGGCCGAGGACGCCTGGAACAGCCGCGATCCCGGGCGGGTGGCGCTCGCGTACACCGAGGACAGCCGCTGGCGCAACCGGGCCGAGTTCTTCACCGGACGTGCCGCGATCGAGGCGTTCCTCGTGCGCAAGTGGCAGCGCGAGCTGGACTATCGGCTGATCAAGGAGGTGTGGGCGTTCACCGGCAACCGCATCGCCGTGCGCTTCGCCTACGAGCACCACGACGACAGCGACCAGTGGTACCGCGCTCACGGTAACGAGCAGTGGGAGTTCGACGAGCATGGGCTCATGCGGCGGCGCGAGGCGAGCATCAACGACGTGCGGATCTCCGCGGGGGAGCGGCTGTTTCACTGGCCGCTGGGGGCACGGCCGGTGGAGCATCCGGGGCTGAGCGAGCTGGGGCTGTAGCTGTAGCGTTATTGAGGACACCGAGGACAACGCCATGACCACCACCACGAGCTATGCGAGCGACGTCGCCTTCTCTCCCGCCGTGAAGGCGATCCAGGCCGAGAAGGGCTCGCGCGAGGCGTATGCGCGCGTGGAGGCGGGTCACGGCTGGGAGAGCGAGATCACCGAGGAGCTCGCCGAGTACATCGCGCGGCAGCGCAGCTTCTTCCTCGCCACCGCCAGCGCCGATGGCCAGCCGTACGTGCAGCACCGCGGCGGTCCGCCCGGGTTCCTGCGCGTGGTGGGGCCGCGCACGCTGGGGTTCGCGGACTTTCGTGGGAACCGGCAGTACATCTCGATCGGGAATCTCTCCGAGAATTCCAAGGTGAATTTGTTCCTGATCGACTACGCGGAGCGCTCGCGCGTGAAGATCTGGGGGCGAGCGGAGGTGATCGAGGGCGACGAGGCGTTGCTCGCCTCGCTCACGCCTGCCGGGTATGCCGCTCGTCCGGAGCGGGTGATCCTCGTGCACGTGACTGCGTGGGATCAGAACTGTCCGCAGCATATTCCCGTGCGGATCGAGGCGGAGGATGTGAAGGCCGTGCTGGAGGCGAAGGATCGGGAGATTGCGGAGCTGCGCGCCGAGCTGGATCGGCTGCGGAGGAGCGCGTGAGCGGCTACGAGCTCAGCTGCTCACGAAGCTCGTCCACCACGTGCGAACCCGAGCGTGGCCTCCAAGGCGTGCGACGTGCTCGGACCAGAGGCGACGACACTCGTCGCGGCTCCGCCCGGTTACGGCTCGCGCATGGTGATCCACGAGCCACTTGCCATTGACCAACGCGTGACCGTGATCCAGCGAACGTGCAAGCGCACTCTGGCAGCGCTCGACTTCGGCATCGAAGGTGCCGAGGAGATTCCCGCCCCATAGCGGCTCATCCATGCTGCCGAGCCGCGCTCGTATTCCAGCTAGTGTCTCGAGCGATCCCTGGGCCGGATGCGTGTACTTCGCCAACCCCAACGAAAACAGGTGCTGCTGCGTGCCGGCCACGACGCGATTGAGCGCGGCATACGGGACATAGGCACCGAGCACATCACGCCAGTCGGGCTCGTTACCCCACTCCGGCGGCCAACCACCTTGAGGCAGCCAGTTCTCAATGCAGTAGGTCGGCCAACGATGCGGCTCACCCGCACCGGGCGCCTCGAAGCCCGAAATCAGCGCGTCGTAGGGCTCGCCGTCGCCATCGATCAAACCACGGATGGGCCATAGGCTCGCTCGTGGGCGACACGCACCCGCGTTTGTACAGCACGGCCGCCGGATCCCCGACCTGACCCCAAGCCACGAATCCAGACGCCATCGACGGCCAAGCCTTCGGACTCGATCGTCTCGGGGAGGAGATGCCCCACCAATCCGAGGAACACGGGGACATCCGTAGGCCCTTCCAAGTAGAGCACCTTCCCCGTGGGTGAAAGCCGCAGATCCTTCTCGAGCTCATCGATGAGCGCGCGGTCCGTCATCTCGCCCCCTCGCGCAAAACCACCCGGCTCCCCGCACCCCCCAGCCCGAACAGGTAGCTGCTCTGCGTGGTGACGATGACTTGGCCGCCGCGCTCGCGCTGGAGGCGGCGCAGCGCACTCCACAGCGCAGCGAGCCAGGACTCGTGGAGGTGCAGCTCGGGCTCGTCGAGCAGCACCAGCGAGCCCGGGGTCCAGCGCCGGAACAGCTCCGCCACGAACAAGAGGACCTGCTTCTCGCCGCTGCTCAGGGAGGCCAGTGGGTGTCGATCGCCATCCTTGGCCTCCACGAGCAAAACTCCTTCGCGACTCCAGACGAAGCGCTTGGTGCCTCCAAAGAACTCCGAGAGCGCGTCCTCGTAGGCCGCGAAATTCGTGGCCGCCGCTGGATCGCCTTGCTCCTTGGCGTTGAGGTCGCGCCAGCGTGCATCGTAGAGCACGGCCTCGACCGATAGCTCCCACTCGGTTGGAGCCTTGTAACGGTAGATCGGTGACTCGCGAATTTCGTTGCTGCCCGCTCGCTTGAAACGAGTGTAGGGGATCGGTACGGCTCGGTCGGTCGGGAAGTAGAGGAGGCTGGGGCCTTCGGCCCTGCGACACATTTCCGCGAGCTCCTGGCGATCGGCGATTACCCCGTCGAGAAAGGGGATATGGACGCGAGCCTCCCCGGGCCCACGCGGCGTGGACACATGGATCTCCATTTGTCGCTCGCTCTTGTGCGAGACCACGTCGCGGCCAGAGCGGACCGTAGCCCCGTAACCAATCCCCAGCCCCCGTGTCGAGTTGAAGCTCCACACGCCCGGCACCGAGCGGGAGCACCTCCAGTGCTCGCCTCTGGGTATCCTCGGACGCTTCCCAGCCGATCATGAACGAGACCACCCCAAAAATGGTCTCCAGCAGCGTCGTCTTGCCGCTGCCGTTGATCCCCCCCACCAGCACGGTATCGGGAAACCCCTCCCACCCGAGACCGTCGTCTGGCCACTCCACGCTGCGTAGCGAGCGATAGTTGTGAACCTCGAGACGAGAGATAGCGAGGCGTGCAGGCGCGAGAGTGTGAGTGGATGCGCTCATGGCGATTGCTCCTCTGCCATACCAAGCCTACAACGCATCCACGCAGGCCACCGCCGTCTGTGGCGCCGCCAGCGTACGACACGCTCCCGTCAGTCCCAGCGGGCCGATCATCGTCATCGTTCCCGTCCCTGGATCGAGCCCGTAGAGCGTGTTGCCGTCGCACACATAGAGCGCGTCGTCGTTGGGATGCACGGCCAAGCCCGGATCATCCACGCCCGGCGAGAGCGGCTGCAGCGGCGTGGCAGCGCCGGTGATCGGGTCCAGCGTGTAGACGTAATCATTGGATCCCTCCACCGCATACGGCTGCTGCAGCGGATCCGACCACGCCAGCGCCGAGCCCTCGAACAACACGCCGAGCGGGCCGACCACGGTGCCGAGGCCGGTCTCGACGTCAACCCGCACGAGCGCATCGAGAGCCGGGTCCAGACCGAGCAGGCCCTCCTCACCCATACCGGCGAGCCCGAGCGCGATGGGCCCGAGCGAGGTGGGCCCCACGATCTGGAAGCTGCACGTGCACGGGTCGATCACATCGATGCGACCTTGCGCAGCATTGTGCCCGTAGAGCGTGCCGTCACGCGCGAACGCAATGCTCGTATAGTCCACGCTGCCCGCGAGCGCGCAGACCTCCACGGGACCGCCGGCGAGCCCCACCTTCACCAAACGCGGGGGGCTGCTGCCGCGATCCACCGTGAGCAGCCAGTCGCCTGGCTCGCCGCCGGCGGAGGTGTCGTCGGAGCTGCCGCTGTCGCTGTCGCTGCCGTCGATCGGCCCGGGGCCGCTGCTGCTCGTGGTCACCGGCAGCCCCGTGTCGTCGGGCGGCTCGCCCGTGGTGCCGGTGCTGGTGGTGCCGGTGTCGGCGCTGGTGTCCGGCCCCGCGGTGCCGGGCAGCATGGTCGTCTCGCCCTCGCCCTCGTCGGACGCGCCTCCGTTGCAGGCGCTCGCGCTGACGGTGAGGCAAAGCAGCACGGTTGCGCTCGTGAGGTGGGCCAAGCGGAGCATCGGCGCGCGAATTGTCGAAGAGGAAGCGACGAGCCGCAAGCGCGGTGCCATGCTTGGCTCAGGTTGCAGCGCCCGGTCCCCCTCCTCGCCGATCTCGCCGACCGCCTCGACGACCCCGCGGGTGCGCTGCCCGATCCGCAGGAGCTTCGCTGGGCCGCAGTGATCGGTCTCTTGCTCCGCACCGCAGCAGACGATGCCGACCCGCGGCTGCTCTTGATCCACCGCAGCCCCACGATGGCGATCCACGCAGGCCAGCTCGCATTTCCCGGCGGCAAGCACGAGCCGCACGATGCGAGCCTGCTCGCCACCGCCCTGCGCGAGGCGACCGAGGAGGTCGACCTCCCAGTGGCCGAGACCATGGTGCTCGGACGCCTGTCGCCGGTGCCCACGCCCAGCGGCTACATGATCATGCCGTTCGTCGGCTTGGCCCCGCTCGGCTGGCAACCGCGAGCCGCCGATGCCGAGGTGCACGAGCTCGTCATGCCCACGCTCGGGCGGCTCGCGGATCCGACCGTGCACCGCCTGACCGGCAGCCGCCCGTGGCGTGGTCGGCCGTTCCCGATGCACGAGTACGCGATCCACGATCCGCCGCTGTGGGGCGCCAGCGCGTTCATCGTGTGGGAGCTGCTGCAACGATTGGGCCTCTCCCCGCATTGACTGGCTGTATCGACGCCAGCACCATGGACACCGCCATGCCCGACTCGTCGCCGCGTTCGCCGCTCCAGGAGGAGATCACGCGATCGCTGGGCTATCGAGACGAGGCCGTCACGACGGTGCCACGTGGCGAGACGAGCATTCCCGAGCGGTTCGGGCGCTACGAGGTGCGCCGCGTGCTCGGTCGGGGCGGCATGGGCACGGTCTATGCCGCCCACGACCCCATGCTGCACCGGGACGTCGCGCTCAAGGTGCTGCGCCGCGAGGGCATCCCCTCGCTCGACACCGAAGGGCAGCAGTTACTGCTGCGAGAGGCCCGGGCGGCGGCCGCCATCTCGCACCTCCACATCGTCACGATCTACGACGTCGCCGAGCTCGACGGCGAGACGTACATCTCCATGGAGCTGCTCGAAGGGCCCTCGCTCCGCCAGCTGATGCGGACCCACGAGCCCGGATCGCCGGTGGTGCTGCGAGCGCTGCTGCAGGCCGCCCGGGGCCTCGCGGCTGCGCACGCGCGCGGGCTGGTGCACCGCGACTTCAAGCCCACCAACGTGATGCTGCGCGGCCGCGGCGAGGCGGTGGTGCTCGATTTCGGGCTCGCGACGGTGAGCCACGAGCCCGGCACCCACACCGCGCCCGACCTCGGCGGAGCGGCAGCTCCGGACGGCGAGGAGGCCGACTCGTCGAGTCGCTTCATCGTGGGCACGCCGCCGTACATGGCCCCCGAGCAGCACCTCGGTCGAGCGGTGGATGCTCGCGCCGATCAATTCTCGCTGTGCGTGGTGCTCTACGAGGCGCTCTATGGGCAGCGGCCGTTTCGCGGCAAGGGCTTCGCCCAGCTTCGCGAGCAGGCGTGCTCTGGAGAGATCCCGGAGCCTCCGAGTGACGCGAGCGCGCTCGCGCGGCGGCTGTGGCCGGTGATCGGTCGCGGGTTGCGGCCCGAACCCGAAGCGCGCTGGGGTTCGATCGAGGAGCTGCTCGTGCCGATCGAGCGCGAGATGGGGCGTGCTCGAGCCTCGCGTTTGGCCGTGCTGGGGCTGGGCGTGGTCGCGGCGCTCGTGTTGTCGCCGCTGCTGCTGCTGCCGACCTCCGATCCGTGCTCGGGCGCCGCTGAGCCGCTCGCCGTGGTGTGGAACGACGAGGTGCGCGCGCGAACACGTGAGGCCGTGTTGGCGACCCCCGTCTCCCATGCGGAGCGCACGTGGTCGCACGTGGAATCCGGGCTCGACGAGCTGGGCACCGCCTGGGTCGATACCCGCGTCTCCGTCTGCCGAACGCTCGGCGCCGAGATACTCGCCACGGCCGAGGATCCGCAGGTGCAGTGCCTGGACCGGCGCTTGGCCGAGCTTCGTGCATTCGTGGAGCTGCTCGAGCAGCCCGATTCCAAGGTGCTCGACGGCGCCGTCATGGCGCTGCCCGATCCCACGGCGATCACCACCTGCGAGATGGCCGAGCGCACTGAGTCACCGCTGCCGCCCGAACAGGCCGCCGCGATCGCAAAGGCGGACCAGGAGATCGATGCGATCAGGGTGTGGCTACAAGCCGATCGCATCGACGAGGCACTGGTCCGCGCGCGAGCGCTGTTGCCCGAGGTGGAGAGCATCGACCACCCACCGCTGCAGGCCAGGATGCACTACGTGCTCGGCGAGGCCCAGGTGCACCGCAACGAGATCGACGCGGCCGGAGCCGAGCTGGAGGCCGGCTACGAGCTCGCGCTGGGCCACGATGACGCTCTGGCCGCGAGGCTCGCAGCTCGCCTCGCCCACTTGCGAGGCTACCGGCAATCGCGACTGGACGAGGGCCAGACGTGGCGGCGACATGCCGAGGCCGCGCTCGAGCGCGCTCCGTCCGATCCGCTCGCCACGGCCTATGTGGAGCGCGAGGTGGCCGTGCTGCTCGATGCCTCCGGGGAGCATGAGGCCGCGCTCGAGCGGCTCGAGCACGCGCTCGAGCTGCTCGAGACCCACTACGGCCCCACGCACGTGCAGCTTCTCCCCGTGCTCTCGAGCCTGGCGGTGGTGCAGCACCGGCTGGGCCGCCTGGAGGCGGCCGTGGCCACCCACGAGCGCACGCTCGCGCTCAAGCGCGCGAAGCTGGGCGATGACCACCCGTCCACCGTTCACACGCTCAGGAACCTGGCGGCTGCGCTCTCCAACCTCGACCAGCTCGACGAAGCGCTCGCCATGATGATCGATGTCCTCGAGCGCCAGCGGGCCAGCCCCCACATCGACCCGATGATGCTCGCCTCGACCGAGTCGTCCATGGGCATCATCCTCCTCCACCTCGGGCGCATGCCCGAAGCGCAGGCTGCGTTCGAGCGAGCGGTGGAGGGCGCTGACGCCTGGACCGAAGAGCGGCACCCCGACGCTGCGATCATCTTGATCGGCCTCGGAAACGCGGCCAAACGGCGCGGCGACCTGGAGCTGGCGACACGGGCATACACACGTTCTCTGGCGATCCAGGAGGCGCTGCTGGGGCCCGACCACCCGCAGCTCGCCAGGAGCCTCATCAGCCTCGCGCAGGTGCAGCGCAAGGCCGGCGACGTCGATGGGGCCATCGTGCTGCTCGAGCGCGCCATCACCGTCTTGGAGGCCAGCCGAGCGCCCCTCGTCGAGCGGTGGCCCGCCGACTTCGAGCTGGCCCAGGCGTTGTGGGAGAGCGGCCGCGAGCGCCAGCGGGCGCTCGAGCTTGCCGAGGGCTCGCTGCGGATCCTCACCGACGCGCGTGGAGAGTTCGCCCGTGCCGAGGATTTCGCCGAGGTCGAGGCCTGGCTGGCCCCGCGCCGCAACACCCTTGCACCCGTGCCACCAGCGCCCTAGGACGAGGGTGCCCATGTCCCTGACCCCCGCGCTCCTGCAAGAGCTCGCTGCCGTGGCCGCCGAGGCCGGCCTACCGCGGCTGGGGGCCGTGCGGCTCGATCATCCAGGGTTCGCTCCTGCCGGCGCTGCGCTCGATCGCTACGTGGACGAGGGCCTGCACGGCGAGATGGACTTCATGGCGCGCACCAAGGAGCTGCGCAAGGACCCGAGCGGCATGCTGCCCGGCGCGCGCACGGTGCTGGTGGCTGCCGTGCCGTACCGCGGGCAGGCAGGGCCAATCGCACGCTATGCCCAGAGCGCCGACTACCACACCGTGGTGCACGAGCGGCTCGAGCTCGTGGAAGCGCGCTTGCACGCGCTAGTGCCCGAGGTGCGCACGTTGATCTGCGTGGACACCAAGCCGCTGCTCGAGCGCACCGCGGCAGCGCTCTCCGGGCTCGGGTTCCTCGGCAAGCACGGATGTCTCATCACACCGGGGCTCGGATCGTACGTGCTCCTCGGAGCACTCCTCTGCACCGCGGATCTCGCCGCGCCCGATGCCGTGGAAGAGCTTTCCCGCGTACGCTGGGACGCATGCGGACAGTGCACGCGCTGCCTCGAGGCCTGCCCCACGCAGGCGTTCACCGAACCCGGGCGGCTCGACCCACGGCGCTGCATCTCGTACCTCACGATCGAGCATCGCGGACCGATCGAACCAAGCCTCGAGGACGCAATGGGCGAGCGGATCGCCGGTTGCGACGTGTGCCAGGAAGTATGCCCGTACAATGGCGGCCGCGAGCGCGATGCCCGGGTACCCGACGCCACGTGGATCGGCCCACCGCCAGGACGCCCGCGCACACCGGACTTCGTGGCGCTCGCCAACCCCGGCACCAACCCGTATCGCTCGTTCGTCAAGCACACCGCGCTGCGCCGGATCCCGCGGCGATCGATGCGACGCAACGTGTTGATCGCGATGGGCAATCGACCGGGAGCCGCGAGCGAGGAGGAGCGAGCGGCGATCGACCAGGCGGCGGGGGACGAGGATCCGCTCGTGAAGGCGGCGGCCGAGCGAGCCCGACGGCAACGAAGCAAGGAAGGGTGACGTCCCCCGCAGCCCCCGGCCCGCGAGCCCGGTCGCATGATCGCTCGACTCTGCAGCACGGAGCTCCGTGTACAATGAGCGTCCGTGGCATCCCCGTCCGAGCTACTGTTTGCCTTGGGGCTCGTGGGTCGGACGGTGGCTCGGCCGGCTCAGGCCCTGCGTGCGGTCGAGGAGCATGCTCGCGGGGGGCTCTTGGCCGCGGCCGTGCTCGTATGCGTAGCCATCCCGTTGTCGCACTCGAGCAGGATCCTGCCGCGCATCCTGGACCCGAGCCCGTGGGTGGCGGTGGCCAAGCGGATGGGAGCGACGATGCTCGGCGAGGCGGTGGTCGCCGTGGCGCTGGCGGTGGGAGTGCTCCTGATCGTGCGCTGGCGTGTCGATCATCGGCACCGCCGTTGGCGGCGAGACGTGCAGCTCGCGGCGACATGCTCACTGCCGGCGCTGCTCGTCCGCCTGGTCTCGGCGCTACCGATGCTCTCGGTGGACCAGGCTTCGCACGTCGAGAGCCTCCTGCTGGCCGTCGAGATCGGCTGGACCGTCGTCCTCGCCATGGTGTTGGTGCGATTGGCTCGCCAGAGGGAGCCCGAGAGTCGTCTGGCTTGGTCGGAGGACCACGCCGCCCGCCGAAGAGCCGCGACTCCGCGGGTCATGGACGTCGTCGGTGCGGCGGGCCTCCTGCTGACGACGCTCATTGCCGGCGCGGTCGACCTCCGGCAAACCGCGGGCCTCGACGCCCGAGCCCCTGCTTTCGCGCTCTCGCGGCTCGATGACGAGCACGCGAAGATCGACCTGCGCGAGCTGGACGGCAAAGTGGTGGTGCTGGACTTCTGGGCGAGCTGGTGTGGCCCGTGCGTGGCGATGTTCCCTCACCTGGAGCGAGCCCACGAGCGCTGGAAGGATCATGGCGTGGAGCTCGTGGGTGTTGCCTGCGACGACGAGGGGGTCCCGACGAGTGAGCTCGCTGCGTTCGTGGCTCAGGCTGGCCTGAGCTACCCCAACGTCCGCGCGACGCGTGAGGTGCAGCGTGACTTTCGCATCCAGATCTATCCCACCATCGTCATCGTCCGTCCCGATGGCACGATCGACGGCGTGATCCACCAGATGGTGACCGCCGAGGAGCTGGATGCCGCCATCGCAAGCGCGCTCGGGGATGGGAACGATTGAGCTGGGCACGCGAAGACTGCCGTGCATGCCCTTGTTTGCGTCCCCCAACCCATTCCTTGAACACCAGACCCGTATCTACGTTGGGCACGGCATCCAGTGTCACCTCGTCGCGGCGCCGCTTTCGTCTTCCATCGGTCGACGAGCGCATGCATGACCATCGCGCGCCGTGCGCACATGTTCCCGGCACCACCCCGAGACTTGGTCTAGACTCCTTCCGATGCCGCTCTACGCCCCCGCGCTCCGGCACGCCCGCGAGTCCGCCGGCTGGACCTTGGAGGCAATGGCGCGGCTGGTGGGTCTCCCCGTCGCGGAGATCGAGCGATTCGAGCGTGGCGAGACGGCGCCGGCGTTTGCGACGCTCAAGCGCTACGCGAGGATCTTCGGCACGCGGATCGACCGTTTCTTCGAGTCCGGTGGAGCGGCATCACCGACCACGCTCTTGTTCCGCTCGGCTGCCGAGCACGGCGCCGACCTCGGGGCGGTGCTCACCGGCGACGATCTCGCGACGCTCGGCGACTTCCTGGCCAGCGTGGCCGACATCGAAGAGCTCGAGCATTTGCTCGGCGAGCCGTCTGCGGTAGTGCCCAAGCTCGAGTCGGCCGATCTCACCGACCCCGAGTGGCCGCAGGGGCAGGAGTTCGCAGCGCGAGCCCGCGAAGCGCTGGGGCTCGGCATCGACCCCATCCCCTCGATGCGAGCGCTCCTCGAGGACCGCCTGCGCTGGTCGCTCTCGTTCGTCACCCCCGACGAGCTCTCGCCTGCGCTGCAAGGCGCCTCCACCATCGAGCCTCGTCCCGCGATCCTCGTGAACCTGGTGGAAGGCCGCGAGAGCTGGTGGCGTACCCGCGTAAGCCTCGCGCATGAGATGTGCCACATCCTCTACGACTCGCGGACGATCGCGCGACCCTACCTCATCAGCCCGCAAGGTGAGCTCCAAGGCCGACGAGAATGGGCGATCGTCGACCGCTTCCGCGGCCTCGAGCGTCGCGCCAACGCCTTCGCGGTGCACTTCCTTGCCCCCAGCGCCGCAATCCGAGCAATCGTCGGTGGCTTGTCGCCTGACTCGGAGCCAGTGATCGACGTGGTCTGTGAGGCGTTCGGCATCGGTCGCACGGTCGCCGTGCGTCGCCTGGGTCACGAGTACCGCATCTCCGAAGAGACGCAGAACCACCTGATCGAGCGCGGCTCCGACACGACGCCCGCCAAGCACCATCCCGATGCTGCGATCGTGCCAGGCCTGCGTCGTGGGCGGTTGGCGGCCCTCGTGGAGAGAGCCTTCAGTACACGAAAGATCGGCGCCGTCTCGGCTCGTGCATACCTCGATATTCCCGTGTCCGAGCCCCTGCCTGGTGTAGGAGGCGGGCGTGAACCGTTGTTGACCAAGGAACGCGTTGCCTGCTCGCGGGCCGAGTCGATCGTCAGAGCCAGCGGCGGAGAGGGCTGCTGGACGAGCGCGGCGCGTCAAACCGATCGCGGTTGGGAGATCGTGGTCAGCTGCCCGCAGCCCGACGGAATCGTCATCAAGACAGTGCATCTGTCGGCCACGCTCGAGCCGCTACCATCCTGAGCCTTCCGTGGATCGACACATCCTGCAAACACGGGCCAACTATTGTGTGCCCGCCTGCATCGCGATGGTCGAAGCCTGGCGTGGAACGCTTGCTGTCGAGCCCACGGTACGTCAGGAGCTATTGTTCGCCCAGCTGAGCCAGGGCATGTTCTGCTCCCTCGACGCGGCCGCCTCGGTGGTGCCCAACGAAGGGTATGGCGAGCCCGACATCGGAGATGCCGAGATGTTCCGTGCGCTCTCCAACGCAATTCGATCTGGTCGTCGAGTCATCGTGACATGTTGGCCAGGCGAGCTCGGTCGGATCCTCCGCATCAGAAACCTCTTCTCGCCTCATGGGTCATTGCCCGACGGCAACCTCCCTCATCACGCGATCTACTTGTTCGGAGCCTCGGGAGAGCACTTCGATGCGTATGATCCGTGGCACACCGACGATGGACAACCTCTCCGCTTGGAATGGGACGAGCTCGCCGTGGCCTGGACCAGGATGATGCTCATCGCGACGAAGTGACGAGAACGCACGTACTTCCTCACCCGACCGCTCCGACCACGAGCCACACCACCGCCATCAACACCACCAGCGGCATCGCAAGCGCCACGAGCATCGTCAGCACCCCCGCGACGCTCCACCCCACGAACGCGACTCCATCGCCCATCGTCGCCACCGGCGGCTCGCGATCGAGCCCGAGCCGCTCGCGCTGCTCCCCCACCCGGTGCCCGAGTAGCTCGTCGTCGACGTGCCCGCCGTAGAGGTTCTTGCTGTGTCGCCCCCGCACGAACGCAGCCCACACAGCCTTGCGATGCATCACCAACCCGACTCCCATCACCATGAGGTTGAGGACCCACGCCGTCAGCATCGTCTTGCAGCCGGACGCGACCTCCCACGTTCCGATCTCGGTCTCTCCCTCGATCGTGGTGGCATAGCCGGTGAGCACGTGGTGCAGGTCGTGGTAGCTCACCGCCCGCACCCGGCCGGCCGTGTTGGGGATGGCAAAGGGAATCGGACCCACCCAGCCCTTTACCCAGCGCTCGTGGTAGTTGCCCTGCTCGCCGAAGCCGTTGTCGATGAAGTAGCGGGTCCTGGCCTCGCGCAGCGTGAGGTCGGGGTCGTAGGTCGTTGCGATGCCCATTCGATGGTTCCCTTCGAAGCTCAGCATGCGGCGCGCCCGGGCATGCGGCCATTCGCGTCGAAACCGGCGCCATACGGCTCCTGAGCGCTGTTCTGCCGCTTCAGCTGCGATCCGGCCGCCCCCGGCATTCGCATTCCGGACCGGGCTATCCTCCCCTCGGCCCATGCCCAAGCCCCCGCCCACCGAGCCCCGCAAGCAACCCCAGCAGGCGCGCTCGCGGGCGCTCGTCGAGGCGATCCTCGATGCCACCGAGCGGGTGCTCGCGCAGGAAGGTCTGGAGCAGGCCACCACCACCCACGTCGCGGAGGTCGCTGGCGTCAGCGTGGGCTCGCTCTACCAGTACTTCCCGTCGCGCGAGGCGCTGCTCGCCGCGGTCATCGCGCGCCGGGTGGACCGCGACCAGGAGCGCCTCATGGCCCACATGGACGCGGTGTGCAGCGGTACCTCCATCGCCACGATCCTGCGCACCAACGCCCGCTACCTGGTCGACGTGTATCGCGACGAGCCCGCGCTCTACCGCACCATGATCGGCGAGATGGAGCGAGTCGACCGCGAGGAGCGGGTGCAGGCCATGGTCGACGATGCGATCGCGCGCACCGTGGCGATGCTGAGGCCGCACCGCGCGGCGCTCCCCATCGACGATCTCGAGCTCGCGGTCTACACGATCGCAACCGCGCAGCTCGCCGTCGTTCGGGACGCCGCACGCCGGCGCCCGGAGCTGCTCAGGGGCACCCGGCTCGCCGACATGCTCGGCACGCTCGCGGTGCGCTTCTTCGGGCTCGAGTGACCGCGGCCGCCGAAAATCGCCTAGCATCCCACGCATGCTCGCGGCGCTGCGCAACCGCCTCCAGCTCGTGCTCGAGCGCTTCCTCGTGCGCGGCCCGATCTACCGGCTCGCGTTCGTGATCGGGGTCATTGCCGGCATCTCGCTTGCCGGGGGGCTCCTGGTGGTGGGTGCCGGGCAATTCCAAGGCCTCGGCGAGGCCACGTGGTGGGCGTTCCTGCGGCTCACCGACCCCGGCTACCTCGGCGACGACGAGGGCACCTACGTGCGCATCGTGTCCACGGCGCTCACCGTGACGGGCTACGTGCTGTTCCTGGGTGCGCTCATCGCCATCATGACGCAGTGGCTCAATGCGGCGCTGCGCCGGCTGGAGAACGGGCTCACCCCCATCGCCGAGCGCGATCACATCGTGGTGCTCGGCTGGACCACGCGCACGGCCACCATCGTGCGCGAGCTGCTCTTGTCCACCGATCGCGCGCAGCACCTGCTGCGCCTGCGAGGCCGGCGATCGCTGTCGGTGGTGGTGCAGGCCGAGGAGATCGACGCCGAGCGCCACCAGGACCTGCGCGAGCGCGTGGGCGAGGAGGCGTATCGTGCCGGGCGGCTGGTGCTGCGCTCGGGCACCCCGCTGCGCCCCGAGCACCTGCGCCGCGTGGCCGCTCGCCAGGCCGCGGCGCTGATCCTGCCGGCCCCGCCCCGCGACACGCCCGGCGTTGCGCCCGACACCGAGACGATCAAGACGCTCTTGTCACTCGCGAGCCTGCGCGAGACCGAGCACGCGGGACCGCTCCCGCTGGTGGTGGCCGAGCTGCTCGACCACCGCCTGCTCGCCACGGCTCGGCGCGCCTACCCCGGCCCGCTCGAGGTGGTCAACAGCCAGACGATGGTCGCGAGGCTGATGTGCCAGAGCATCCGTCACCCCGGGCTCTCGCACGTGATCGCGGGGCTCCTGGCCTACGGCGACGGCAGCGAGATCTACGTCCGCGACGCGCCCACGCTCGTCGGCCAGCGCTTCGGCGACCTCGCCGAGGCATTCCCGGCGGCGCTGCTGCTCGGGGTGGTGCGCAGCGAAGACGGCAGCCCACGCTCGCTGCTCAACCCCAGCGACGACCTGCGGCTGCGCGACGGCGACCGGCTGGTGCTGGTGGCCGAGGACCAGAACGCGACCACTCCGCCCGCCCACTACACGCCACGCCGCGCCGATCATGGCCAGGGCGTGCCTGCGGCGCCCGAGCTCAAGCTCCACCGCAGGGTGCTCATCCTCGGCTGGAACGAGACCGTGCCCGACCTGCTTGCCGAGCTCGAGGGCTACGGCTGCGAGCACTTCGACGTGACGGTGGGCTCGATGGCCCCGATCTCGCGGCGCAACCACCAGCTCGACGAGCACGACTTCGTGCCCCGCCGGATCTCGCTGCGGCACATGGAGCTCGACTACACGATCCCAGGCCGGCTCGAGCGGCTCGAGCCCGGGAGCTACGACAACATCGTGTTCGTGGCCAGCGACCGCATCGAGAGCCACGAGACCGACGCCCGCACGATCGTGGGGCACCTGCTCCTGCGCCAGCTCGTGCCCGCCGTCGCCGTGGGCGGGCCCCACGTGCTGGTGGAGCTGGCCGAGGGCGAGAACCTCGCCTCGTTCGCGGCCCAGGGCAGCGAGATCATCGCGCCCGCGCTGGTGCTCAGCCACATCATGGCCCAGATCGCGCTGCGCCCCGACCTGCGCGTGGTGTTCGAGGACCTGTTCGGCGCCGAGGGGCCCGAGATCTTCTTCCGCCCGGTGAGCCGCTACGGCCTCATCGGCCGCGACGTGACGTTCGTCGACGTCTGCCATGCCGCGGCCGCCTGCAACGAGAGCGCGCTGGGCGTGCGCCTGCGCTGCCGCGGCGACCGCAACGGCGACGACGAGATCCTCGTCAACCCACCGCGCGACCGTAGCTGGCGCATGCGCGAAGGTGACGAGCTGGTGGTGCTGGCGATCTATGCTGCACCGCCGCAATCGGAGCCGGACAGCGAGCAACCCGCTGCTGCGCCGCCGCAATCGGAGCCGGACCGCGAACAACCCGCTGCTGCCCCACCGCAATCGGAGCCGGCCAGCGAGCAACCCGCTGCTGCCCCACCGCAATCGGAGCCGGCCTAGTCGCGTCCCTCCTCGGAGCGGCGCACGATGTTGTACACCGCCTGCCCGGTGGCGACCGACTGATCCGGCTCGCCGGCCGCAGGCATGCGGCCCGACCACAGCGTCATGCGGGCCACGCCCACGCGGTTGCCCATGCGGACCACCTCGCCCTGGCACCACAGGTCGGCCGCGGCCCCGGGGCGCAGGAAGTCCACGCGCAGGTCCACGGTGCTCAGCCGGTCCTCCATCCGGTCGAGCGCCGAGAAGCACGCGCCGCCACCCGCCGTATCGATGAGGGTCGAGATCACCCCGCCGTGTACGGCCGGCCGCGTGGCATCGCCGATGAGCTCGTCGCGCCAGGGCATCCACAGCACGCAGCGCCCGCGCTCGAGCGCGTGCAGGCGGATCCCGAGGAAGCGGTTGAACGGGATCCCCTCCTCGAACCAGTGCCGGAGGAAGCTGTAGCGATCGGGGGGCGGTGCGGCGGGCTCGGTCACGCCGGGCGATCTTGTCGCCCGCCACGGCAGCTCGTCAAAGCGCCCCGGAACCTCTGGCGAGAGCGTACGTGGACCCAGGGCGGGCCTTGGCGGCCGGGCTCGCCGGGCACCGCTTCGGCGCCCGCTCGCCGGAGAGCTCGGTGCTGTCCTCCATCCTCGCTTTGCCACTGCGTCGTTGGAGCCTGGCGACGGTAGACTCAGGGCCCAACGGCATGAGCGAGCCGCTGCCCCACGACCTGCCTTCCCTCATCACGCGGTACCGCTGGCGCACTCGCCTCGGCACCGCGCTGGCGGTCGTCGTGGTGGGGGCCACACTGGGGACCGTGTGGTACTACTTCGTACGCGCTCCTGGGCCGCGCAGCGTGTGTGACCACCTGGCCGGCCTGCGTAGGAGCTACCCCGAGCACGCACCGGCCATCGACGAAGCGGTGGGCCCGCGAGCCGTGGGCGAGGCATCACAGCCGGTCGCCCCGGGCAGCGACCAGGTGTGCATGTGGTTCTTCGCCACGGAACAGAAGCAGCGCAGCTTCCTCGACTACGGCCAGCTCGCACGCTGTGTGACGTCCGCCGGGACGCCGCGCGAGCTGTATCCGTGCGTGTACTGACGCGGCTACGGGTGCTCGCGGGGCCGTCGGGGTCACGGAACCAGCAAGCGCATCCGATCGCCGAACACCGCGTTGATCTGCGACTCGAGGTCGCTGCCGGGCGGCAGTGGGATCTTCACCGTGCGTACGACCTCCGCGTTGCCGAGCGACCTGCGTCGCAGCGCGGGTCGCCGTCCCGCGCAGCCGTAGGCGGCGTAGCTCCACTCGATCACGAGCTCGAGGTCATCCTCGGGACGCGGCCACATCCACACGCTGGCCACCTCCTGCCCCTCGCCATGGTCCACGTAGCTGGCCCGTGCGATCGCTCTGGCCACCGCGGAGGTCGCCGGCGCAGCGGCGAGCACCTCGGCATCGGTGGGTGGGGTGACGATGGTGCGATCGGGTCGCTGCCGCGTGTGCCCGGTGGCGAGCGTGACCGGCACCAGGAACAGCGTCGATGCCTCTACCGCGCTGGCAGCGAGCCCGAGCAGCGGCCGCTGCCGAAAGCGCTCGGGTACGAGCTCGCGTCCGCCCTCGATGCGCTCGACCCGATCCTCGGGGCCCGACTCGCCCATGAGCCCGGCGAGCAGCCCCACGCTCGCTGGGAACGCGTCGGTGGGCCCCGGAAACCCCGTCAGCGCCACGCGCAGCCCGAAGTCGTCCACCTGCACGCCATCGATCGCCACCACCCCCCGCACGAGCACCGCCTGATTGGCGAGCGCCCACCCTGGCTCGCCGAGCGCAGCCTCGAGCTCCGCGCGCGGCACCGCATGGAGGTGCAATCGCGGCCGCGCGTCGGCATCGAGCCGCTTGCCCACGTAGGCCAGGCTGCGCTCGGGGTCGTGTGAGGCCATAGCGGCGCACAGCGCTTGATCGTACGCACGCTGCTCGGTGAGGCGCCGCAGCAGCGGGCTTCCACCGCTGCCGCTGCTCCCGGCCGCCAAGGACGCCCCGCACCCGCTCGCCGCGAGCACGAGCCCAAGTCCACCCAGCACGATCGCGATGCGCCTCACAGCCATGCCAACCTCGCATCGGCGAGCACGAAGGCCAGCATGGCCAGATCGATGCCCAGCGTGATCTGTAGCTCGTGCTGGCCGACGCCGCCGCGTTGCAACCACTGGTGCGAGAGCTCCACGGAGAAGCCGTTCTCGGCGAAATTGAACCATAGCCCGTTGCGCACGCCCAGCCCTCTCGCCTGGGGATCGGGCTGCCACACCATGCGCGGCAGCCAGCCGAGCGTCCACGACTCGGCGTTGATGCCGTAGACCAGGCCCATGCCCGCGAGCAGGCGGTGCTCGAGCCGCGGCACCCGCAGCGAGTAGCCCACCTCGGGCATGAGCCCCCACTGCCGGTAGCCGCCCTGCAGGCCGAGCATGACCGCGGCCAGCACATCGAAGCCGAATGCTGCGCGGTGCGGGCCACCGATGCGCCCCGAGAACCCCGGCGCCACGCGGAGGACCGGACGGACGAGCGGCGGGCGATCGGTGAAGCGCGAGGTGACGCGCCCGCGAGGCCTCCGATCACGCGTGGGCAGGCGCTGGGGCTCGAGGAAGCGCGGCGACCGGATTTCGGAAGCGGGCAGCGGCGGCGGCTCGTCGCCCGACGGCCCGGGCACTCTCCTCGATGCAGGCTCGGGCGTGGGCTCCTCCGCGGCCGACGGCTCCTCCGCGGCCGACGGCTCCGCCGCAGCCGACGGCTCCTCCGCAGCCGACGGCTCCGCCGCAGCAGGGGCCAGCACGACCAACAACGTCATCCCTGCCCACATCACGACTCAACCTCCCGCCGCCAGCACGAGCGCCACGACGAGCGCCACCAGCCCGATTGCCCCGAGCACCACGGCGACGATCCGCCCCACGGCCCACGGCGCGTCCCCGATCACGCAGCCTGGGTCCTGCCCGTGCACGATCGCCCGGTACGAGCGCTCGCGATAGCGATACGCCAGCACGTACGCGGGAAACGCGAGATGCCGGGTGTCGAGCCGCGTGGGGAGCACCTCGACCCGCAGGTTGCGATGCGTCGAGCCCGGGATCTCGGCCGCCGCGTGAGCAGTCGCGACCCCTCGCAGCGCCTGGTGCAGCACCTTGCGCGCCGACGAGCGCTGCAGCACGAACTGCTCGACCGTGGCTTCGTGCCAGCCCTCCTCCGGCTGCGGCGTCGTGTCGCTCACGTCGTAGTGGGGCACCAGCGCGCCGCATTCCTCGGTGTGCAGGCCCTGCGAGGCCGGCACCACCACCCGCCGCATCGTCACCGGAGCCTGACCCGCATGCGGAGCCCAGCTCGAGCGACGCGAGCCCGCGTCGGAGTCGGCCGCCCAGCTCATCAGCACGTCGGCGTCGAACATCCAGCCCGCCCACCACAGCGGCCGCAGCTCGCGAATGCTGGCCGCAGCGCGCAGGTCCGAGGGGCGAAAGAAGCCCCGCGAGCCGAGCCATGCCGCGAGCGCGGCGCGGGCCTGCTCGGCCGTCACGCGGAAGCGCACGAACGCCTCGGCCTGCTCGACGGGATCGTCGGGCGTCTCGAGCTCCATCACCTCGCCACAGAAGTCGCAGCGCGGCGCCTGGACCTCGGCGCGATAAGCCACCGCCGCGCCGCACCCCTGGCACCGCAGCACCTGCGCCGCCGCGTCCTCGGGCGTGGGCACGTCGGGCGCGACCGCGGGCAGGCCACAGATCGCGCACCGCAGGTCGCTGGCCGCGAGCGGGCTCTCGCAGCGGCGGCAGGCCGTCGCCGTCATCGAACGCCTCCGGCGATGAGGTACGCCAGCACGCCTGCCAGGACCACGCCCAGCACCGTGCTCACGATCATGATCCACGACCGCGGCGGTCGCCCATGGATCGCCCCGGTCTGCCCGTTGAGCACCATGCGGATCGCGGGCCGATCGGGAGCGTAGCGCACGGCGAGCACCCACACTGGCAGGAGCAGCAGCTCGAGGTCCTCGTGGTGCAGCCGCGTCTCGTACTCGAGCCCGCGGTACGAGTCGCCGGGCATGTGCTCGCCCAGGCGCCGACCGATGCTGGCCTGCGCCTCCTGGTGAGCGAGCGCCCGGCAGCGCGGCTCGTCGATCGATGGATCCTCGGCGAGCCACCCCGAGATCACCTTGGGCGTGTGGCGACGCAGCGCCCGCAGATCGAACGGCTCGACCGCCTCGAGCTCGTCGTTGGGCAGGCCCTGCGAGGCGGTGACCAGGAGATCGTCTACGAACGCCGACCACTTCCCCTGCAGGCTCCGCCACTCCGTCTTCGTGCGCGTGCGCGTGCGCGTCTTGCCCTTCGAGTCGGTGTACGTCTCCGTGACGGTGTAGTGCTCGCCGATCTCGGCGCGATACTCCACGTGGGCCGCGGCCGAGTAGAGGTACGCCGGCACGTAGATGCCCCGCGTCTCGGTGACGTCCGCGCGCCGAAACGCCCGCGGCGTGAACCACGTGGAGGCGATCCACTTGCGGGCCGTCATGAGCGCGGCCGCCTCGGTCACCCGAAAGCCCAGCACGAACGTCGGCTCGGGCCCGGCCTGTGCCGGCGCGCGCCCCACCACCACCGGCGCGGTGCAATACGGGCAGCGAGCCGCCCGCTGCCCCACCGCCAGCTGCAGCGCCGCGCCGCAGCCCTCACAGCGCAGGCTCTGCCGCTGCGCGGTCGCGTCCTCGGCCGTCGCCTCCATCGCCGCGGCAGTCTACCAGCCGCCGACCGCATCGATACCACGCCGAAGCAGCGCCTAGAACTTCGACGACACCGTCAGCATCAAGAGCCGGTCGTTGGAGTCCCGCAGGCGCGCGCTCAGCGTGCGAACGAAGCGCCAGAGCAGCTCGTAGGCCAGCTCGCGGTCCACGAACATCAGGTCGCGCAGGTCGTCCTTGGGCAGCTTGAGCAGCCGCGTCTCCTCGTGGGCGATCGCGTCGGCCGAGCGCGGCACGTCGTCGTCGACGATCGACATCTCGCCGAAGTACATGCCGGGCTTGAGCACCGCCAGCGCCTCCTCGCCCACCCCCGAGACCCGCCGGCTGATCCGCACCGCGCCCGTGAGGATGAGATAGAGCCCGTCGCCGTCGTCGCCGTGGCCGAACACCGTGTCGCCCGGGCGGTAGGCCACCTCCTGCACGAGGTTGGCGATGCGCTCGAGGTGCACGGGCAAGAGCCCGTCGAACAGCGAGACCTGCCGGAGCATGCGCCGCAGCACGTCGATGCGGCGAGTGTGCTCGTCCTCGGGCGGCACTTGGCCCCCTTGCCCCACGCGAGCGGCCTTGCGACCGCCGGCAGGACCTTCTTCGTCGTCGACGATGCCCAGCTCCTCGAGACCCGCGCCCATGCGGAGCACATTACCGCACCTTGGGCGAGCCCGCCCACAAAACGGGCCACGGCCTCATGCGGCCGCATCGCGCGCTTTGCGCACAGACCATACGAAGCCGTCGTACCAGAAGTGCATGAGCGAGACGACGATCGTGACCGACCACCAGGTGAAGGAATCGCCGGTGGCCCAGGCCTCGACGGCGATGCCATAGCCCACGGCCAGCCCCACGAAGGCCCACCAGGTGAGCACCCGCCCGCCAGGCACCCGCTCGAGCCGCAACAGCCGACGGAGGTTGCCGTGCTCGGTGGCCCACACGATGCCGAAGTACTGCACCGCGTGGAACACGTTCATCACGAGGAACGCCTCGCCCCAGCTGTTCCAGCCCCACGTGTAGATCGACACCGCGCCGGTGCTGGTCAAGAGCCACACCTTCTGCCACGAGACCACGCGTCCGCGCCGGGCCATGCGAACGTTGGCGAACACGTAGTACGCAAGCAGCACCGCGCCGAGCCCCAGCACCGCGCGAGCGAAGAGCCCCTGATGCCCGGCCATGAACGCGGGAATGCGGGTGAAGAACGCCACCTGCACCGCCTCGAACTCCATGAAGTCCTCGACGTGATCCATCATGGTGGCGCCCGCGACGATGGGCCCGGCATACAAGAGCTGGTTGACCGCGAAGTCGAGCCGGCGGCCCTCGTGCGGATCGTTGCGGCGCTTGGCGTCGTACATGCGCCCGAACCCGAACGTCTGCGCGCCCGAGTGGTACACGTCCCAGAACGTGGCCAGCACCGAGCAGCACACCGCCACCATCGGCGACACCAGCATCCCCATGAGCACGAGCCCCGGCACCAGCGAGAACCGGTAGGGGTGCTGCCGCAGCACCCCGCGGTTGCAGTGGCTGCGGAACAGCACGAGCACCAGGTGCGCCTGGATCAAGATCCCGAGCAGCAGCGCGGTGACGGTGACCCACTGCCCCGACCAGATGAACGGCTCGTCGGCGATGCGAGTGCCCGAGACGGCGATGCCGAGCGCGAGCGCGGCCACCGGGGGCGCGAGGAAGAACGCCCAGTCGTAGACGGGGCCCACGATGTAGGTGGACCGACGGGGCGACGCTGTGGGGGTGGGCGACACGGGCGCAGCAGCCAGGATAGCGGCTACGGGGGCGCCAGGCACTCGTGCAGGCGGCGGCTGATTGGATGGGCGAGGACGAGCGCGCGGGCGTCGGCATCGTCGAGCAGCTGGCGCAGGAGGTACTCGAGCCACGGGTCCTTGTTACGCGCGTCGGCTCGGATCGTCTTGACGACACGCGGCCATTGCTTGGACGGGCCCGCGCGTAGCGCGTCGATCATCGGAGTCAACACCTGCCTATCGAGCTGCCGCACTTCCGTGGAGCCCCAGCCCTGGGTAGGCCAACCAGGCGGGCGACGAGCGAGCTCCAGCACCCGAAGCACGTGCCGTTCGTCCTGCAAGAGCAGCGCTTCGAACATGGGGTCCATGCACACCGCAACGAGCTCGTGGGGAGCCACCCGGTGAGGCTTGCGACGATGGCTGGGTAGAGCGCGGCTCGTCATCTCGAGGTGGCGCCGTGCAGCGGCCGCACGCCAGGGTTCGGGTAGGATGGACGAGGTCTCGATGAGGCGATAGAGGTCCAGGGTCTCCCGCCAGCGACAGAAGCCGGCATCGGCGTCCTTTGGAGGTACGAGGTCCCACGCCACCACTGCAGCATCGAAGGGGTCTCGCTCCAGGCAACGCACCATGAGCTGATCGAGCGCTTCTCCGGCCCCACTCATGGCCGGCAGCTCGGGGTCCATGGCAATGAGGTGCTTCTTCGAGATGGGTTCCACTCGAGAGAACTCTTCGATGCCGTGCGCGTGTGCGAGCTGGCTCCACATTCTCGCGAGCAGCGGGCCGCGACGGATCGCGCGGTTCTCCGAGCCCTCTACGAACAACGCCACCCGCAAGGACATGGCTCACTCTGCTTCGTTGACGTAACGAGTGCCAGCAGGAACCCGGGGATCGTAGGCCTTCACCTCGGGCCGCTCGGAGAAGCGCTCGTAGATGGTGTCGCCATCCTTGCGGCGGACCTGGATGATGGTCTCGATGGGAACGTGATCGAGCAACCACGGCGAATGGGTCGTCATCACGACCTGGACGCCGCGGCGTGAGGCTTGCTGGAGATGGCCGAGCATGGCCTGCACGGTCCAAGGATCGAGACCGTTTTCAATCTCCTCGATGCAGAGCAGCGATGGTGGCGGATCCCGCTGCAGCAACGCCAGGATGGCCGTGATTCGCCGCGTGCCTTCGGAGAGCATCCATGCGGGGATGGGAAACTCGGACATTCCGCTGCGACCGCGGTACGGCATGCGCTCGAGCAAGGAGTAGTGCACCCGCACGTCCCGGCCACCGGAGGCCTCGGAGACCTCGATCCCCTCGATCCCGGACAAGATCTCCTTGATCGCCTCGACCAGGGACTCGCGTTGCTCGTCGTTCAGCTCGTTGAGCAAGGCGGGCAGCATCTGCCCTTCTTCGTCGAGCAGCGACTCATAGGACAGGCGCTTGGCTGGAGACCCCAATGCGAGCAGGTTGGGGCTCAGACGCAGGAACACCGCTCGCTCCCAGAATTCACGGAGGAACGCCGGTGCCCGGCGACCCAACGCCAAGCGATCGGGCTCCCGCACTTCACCCGGCCCCTCGGCTGTCGTATCGATGAGCACCTCCTTGCCGCTGGTGAGCCGCTCCCATTCGACCTTGGCCATGCCACCGTCGTCCACGACCTTCAAGCCATAGAACCAATCGGCGCTCTGCTCATCGCACCACCAAAGGCTCACCTCGAAGTACGGCGGGTCCACTCGACCACGCAGATTGATGAGATCACGAACCCCATAGTAGCGCTCGGAGGCACGGCGAGTATCGTGACGAAGCGTGGTGTCGACCCACTGGAGCGCCTCGAGCAGCGTGCTCTTGCCGCTGCCATTGCGCCCAATGATCACGTTGAACGGCCCGAGCTCGATCGGTTCGGGCTTGAACGCGGCCTTGAACCGCTCGAGACGAACCTTGGTGAGTAGGGGTCCCGGCACGCTGGGTCTCTCGGGTGGCCACCCTAGCACGACCAGCCGTCTAGCGCGATACCCGCAGCGGACGTGGGCGGCGGTTGGAGCCGGAGTCGGAACGCGAACGACCCGTTGGAGCGAGACCTTGGCGGGAGCACCCGAGTCGCACGGGCCCGATCGACGACTTCGCTGACCCGAAACCTCCGGCTGGGGGAACATGGGGACCGGATGGCCTCGCGTTCCGTTCGGCCCGCGGTGGCTCCTCCGCTCGAGGTGGTGCCACTGCACCCGGACATGTCGTTGATCGATGCGCTGCGTCGCCACGAGCCGACGGCGGCCGCCGAGCTGTTCGATCGGCACGTGGCCTCCGTGGAGCGGGCCGTGTTCGGGGTGCTCGGACGGGACTCGGAAGTGGAGGATCTGGTCCAAGATGCGTTCGTCGCGGCGCTGCGGGGGATCGACGGGTTCCGTGGTGACGAGCGCACCCTGGGGGCCTGGATGCGAGGCATCGCGGTCCGCTTGGCCCTCAAGAAGCTCCGGTGGCGGCGGGCTCGACGGTGGCTCGGTGGCTCGGGCTCGGAGCTGCTGTCCGAGCTGCCAGGGATCACCGACACTCGCACCCAAGCCGCGCTCCGCCGGGCCCATGCGCTGCTCGAACGGCTCCCCGTCGTGGAGCGGGCGGCGTTCGGGATGCGCTTCGTCGAAGGGATGCGCGTGGACGAGGTCGCCGACGCGCTCGGCGTGTCGCCGTCCACCGCCAAGCGCCGTCTCGAGCGCGCGCGCGAGCGCTTCCGCCGGCTCGCGGCCGGCGACGCCCTGCTGTGCGACTGGCTGGAACAGGAGGTCGAGCGATGACCGAGACCGACGAGTGGCTGGCGCGGCTGACGGGACGCATGGCCGAGGCCCAACAGCGGATCCGCGATCGTGATCGATCGGCACGTCACGCCCGAATGCGGGCCCGGGTGCTCGCACGGTGGCCCGATCCCGCAGGCGCCTGCTCGCAGCCGCGTCGCTGGGCGCTACCGCTGGCCGCCGGTGCATTGCTGACGGCAGCGCTCCTGGCATGGGTCGTGGCACGACCGCAGCCGTGGACGGCTCGAATCGACGAGTCACGCCCAAGCGGACAGACACAGCTGTTCATCGCAGCGAGCGATGACCAGCCGGTGGCGATGTCGTTCGCCGACGGCAGCGTGCTCGAGCTGCGACCCCGGGCGCGGGTCCGGGTGGAGACACCGCACGACGATGCCGCATCGCTGGTGCTCGAGGCGGGGACGATCGAGATCATGCCCGCGTCACCGGGGGTGGGCGCATGGACCCTCACGGCCGGGCCCTACCGCGTGAGCGCACGCGGAGCGGCGCTGACCGTGAGCTGGCAGCCGGAGCTCGGGTCGTTCGAGCTCGCGGCACACAGCGGAGAGGTTCGGGTGCAAGGCCCTCGCCTCGATGGATGGGTCGCCGGTGGTGAGCAGCTGCGGATCCCCGGCGAGCGCTCGGAAGCACCGGCGCTGGCCGAGGCACCGGCCGTCGAGATCACAGCACCGACCGAGCAGCGCCGAGCCAGCGAAGGCTACGACGAGGTCTCACCGCTCGAGGCTCACCCCCACCGCCGAAGCCAAGGCCGACGCCCGCTCGCACAGCCGATGCCCATACCAGAGCCGGTGCTCATGCCGGAGCCGGTACTGGACGCGACGTGGCGCCCCCTGGCGCGCGCGGGCTCCTACGCCGAAGCCATCGCAGCGGCCGAAGCCGTCGGATTCGCGGACCTGTGTGCCTCGTTGGATGCCGAGGCGCTGCTCGAGCTCGCCGACGCCGGGCGCTACGCGGGGCGGGTGGCCCTGGCCCGCGAGGCCCTGGGAGCCCTGCGTCGCCGCTTCCCCGGCACCGATCCGGCCGCGGCCGCGGCGTTCGATCTCGGTCGTCTTGCGTCTCGAGATCCATCCGGCTGCGAGGACGCCTCGAGCTGGTTCCGGATCTACCTCGACGAGCGACCCCAGGGTCCCATGTCCGAGGTTGCGCGCCGCAGGATCGACGAGTGTGCGAAGCAGCGGCGCACCACCCCGGAGCCCACCCCGTGACGGATCGCCCGCGAGCGGGGAGCTCGAGGTGTTGGTGTGGTCCCCTGGCCGTGGTGTTGCTCGTGGGGCTCGCACCCGCCCATGTCGGGGCCGCGCCCGCGATGCCCGACACCAGTGAGCGCTCGACGGACCAATGCCGGGTGGCCGTGGTCGGGCATGCGAGCGCCGAGCTCACCATGCGCCTCGTGGCCGAGCTGCGCTTCTTGGGTCTGATCCCCGAGGTGGTCGACCCGCCTGCTTCGCCGGAGACGCTCGCGCTGTCCGAGGCGGCGCGTCGCGCAGGTGCCAGGGCTGCGGTCCGCGTCGACGAACCCGCGGGGCGGATCGAGATCTGGATCACCGATCGCACGACGGGCACCCTCGTCGTCCAATCACTCGCAACGAGCGACCCCGAACAGCCTCGCGATCTCGCAGTCCGCACCGCAGAGCTGCTGCGGGCCCTCCACGCCGAGATGGAGCGAGCGCCGCCACCCCGGGCGCTCGACCAGCGCGACGACACCATCGCTCCTCCATCGGCTCCCCCGCCACGACCCCGCTTCGGCATCATGGCCGGGATCGCCGTGGGCGATGCACCGGGTGGCATGCCCGTGGTCGCCTACGCCCGTGCCCAGCTCCGTCACATGCCGCATCCGCACGTGGGCGTGGTGCTGACGGGGATGGCGACGACCCTCCGCGCCACCGACGTCAGCGGGCAAGACGCCCGGCTTCGCATCGGAGGGGTCGCCGTGGGCCCGCGCTTCGTGCTGCGGCGTCCCGAGGCGATCGTCGTGCCCGATCTCTCGGTCGCGATCGGAGCGACGTTCGTCGACCTACGATCCACGATGGCCAACCAGGGCACGCGCACGTTCGAGGTCGACGCCAGGGTGGAGGGCTCGGCCGGCCTCGAGCTGCGGCTGTCCCGTCGTCTGCGCCTGCGAACCGAGCTGGCCGGGGGTGTCTGCACGCAAACGGTCCGCGTGCGCTTCTCGGGCCACCCGGTCGCCGCGTGGTGCAGTCCGCACGCCCTGGGCATGCTCGGGCTCGGGGTGGTGCTCTAACGCGGAATTTCGCTGAGCCGTTTTCGGCGGCTGCGGGAACCCTCGGGGAGAGCCACCCGCCATATGACGCTCACTCGCCATGACCACCCGGCCCTCGTCCTCGTCGGCGTGCTGCTGGCGGCCGCATCCAGTGGCTGCCCCAGCCCCGATGCGCACGGGAAATTCGATCGCTTCAACGAGCAGACCAAGGACGATCGCGAGATCCCCGAGCTCAAGCTCGACCTCGAGCCGCTCGAGACCGACGAGAGCGCAGGGACCACGGAAGTCGAGGTCCCGGTGTGCCTCTACCTCGACGGCGTGTTCCTGGTCGCCATCGAGACCTCGATCGCCATCGGGCTGCCGCTGCAGTTCATCGCGGAGGTCGACGCCGAGATCGATGCGGCGACCGGCGACGGCACCGTCACCATCGAATTCCAGCCCTTGTCGCTCGATCCCGGCAGCACCACCGAGCCTCGCGAGGAAGTGGGCGAGCCGCTTCTGGTCGACGCCGAGGTCACGGACTGCTCGTTCCTCGTGGACTTCGGCGAGACCATGATCACCGGCGCGGCCAATCCGCTCACCGGCTCCGACATCGTGGCCGACCTGTCGCTCGATGCCGTGGTCCTCGACGAGGACACCTGGTGCGGGAACATCGATGGCGACGTCATCTCGCCCATCATGGCCTCACTCGCGCACTCGACCCTCGCCGCTTCGCGCCTGGCCGATCGCAGCGAGCGACCCGTGGAGTTTCCCGTCTCCTGCGCCCAGGCCACGGACGGTGGCTAGCGCCCCGCGGGTCGATGTCTCAACGAGCGACCGTCCCGGGAGCGCCTGGCGCCGGGCTCGAGACCACGCCCGCGCGCGGTCGAGCACGTCTTGCGTTCGATCCCATCGCCGTGCCGCTCGCGGCCGAGTCGGCTATGATCCGGGCCATGTCATCCTCGTCTCACGCGCCCCGCTCGGCCCACGCTGGCACGCTCGTCGGGCTGGCGCTCCTGGCCGTCGGGCCTGCGTGCGGCGACGAAGACCCGTGCGAGCAGCCCTTGCAGCTGTGCGACATCGCCTCGGCCGGCTGTCGCGAGCACGTGTTCGTGCAGACAGCCTGCGCCCGCGGCCACACGGGTGGCACCGCGCCCATCGTCCACACCATCACCCGCGACGAGTTCGTGGAAATCCTGCACAGCGAGAACGAGCCCGACGCCGAAGCGCAGCGCATCGACGCCCAGTCCGCTGCCGCGCTGCGCATGCTCGATCTCTTGCCACCGGGCGAGACCTCGAGCAACGAGGCCGCCATCGAGGCCTACGCGCACAACGTGCTGGCGTTCTACTCGCGCAGCGACACCAGCGTCACCATCGTGGAGACCAACCTCGGCGACGTGGACCGCGAGACCTCGGTGTTCGTGCTGTCGCACGAGTTCGTGCACGCGCAGCAAGACGTCGACGTGGGCCTGCAGGACTTCTTCGACGCCTATGTCACGTCGACGGACTCCAACACCGCGATCCGCTCGGTCACCGAGGGCGAGGCGGTGCTGTTCTCCAACGTCACCATGGCGCGCCTGCCCGACAAGTCCATCACCGCCGAGGTCTTCGCGCAGTACTACGCCGACGCTCAAGCGGGCCTGCGCGAGGCCGCTGCGGGCGAGTCCGATGCGGCGTACACCGAGCTGAGCTCGTCGTTCCCCTACCCGTTCGGCGGCGAGCTCGTCACCAATCGCTGGCTCGTCGACGGCATCGAGGGCGTGCTCGCGCTCTACGACGACCCGCCGCTGTCCACCGCCACGGTGCTGCGGACGCTGGCCGGGGCCGAGCCCGCCAACCTGCCCGATCAGCCGGCGCTGAGCACCGGTCCGCTGCCCGAAGGCTGGACGATCGTCTCCGACGACACGCTCGGGGCCTGGATCCTGTTCGCGGTGGCACGGCGCAGCGACTTCGCCGAGGACCTCGCCACGGAGCTTGCCGAGGACTGGGCCGGCGACCACCTGCTCGTGGCCGGTGGCCCCACTGCCGCCGAGGTCGCGCTGGCGTGGACCCTGCGCTTCGGCTCCGACACCTCCGCGGAGCGCTTCGCCGAGATCGCCGACGTCAAGCCCCCCGAGGGCGTGCGCTCGGTGGAGCACGACGGCCACGACGTCACGCTGGTGATGGCGGCCGACGAGGACTCGCTCGCGCTGTGGCAGGGCACGTTCGAAACCGCGGTGCTCGAGCCTGCGCCCTCGCTGCGCAGCGACGATGTGCCACGGAGCGCACCGTACCGGCGACGCCTCGCCCCGCCGCTTCCGTGGCCCATCGACGATCCTCGCGTGACACCGCGCTCGCTCGCGCGCTGATCCAGCCCATGCAGCTCGGCATGCCTGGCGCGGGCGCTGCGCTTGCGCGATGATTCCCGCGGTGCCCCCGTCGCCCACGGCCCCACCCAAAGCCCCGCAGGAACGGCCGCAAAACGATGTCCCCGCCGGCACCATCGTCGGCCTGGGCACGCTGGCCCTGCTCACGCTGGTGCCGGTGACGCTGCCGGTTCCCGTGCTGCGCGAGCTGGTGCTCGAGCGCTTCTCGGTCTCGGAGCTGGCCACCTCCACGTTCATGTCGATCAACATGATCGGGGCGATCATCGCGGCCCCGCTCGCGGGCGCACTGTCGGATCGCTTCGGCCGGCGGCGCCCGTTCGTGGTGGGTGCGCTGCTGATCGACGCGCTGTGCTTCTGGGCGCTGACGCTGCCGGTGAGCTTCCCGGTGTTCATGATGGTGCGCTTCGTCGAGGGCTGCGCGCACATCTTCGCGCTCTCGCTGGTGCTGGCCCACGCATCGGCGGTGGCCTCCGACCGGCAGCGCGGGCGCGTGATGGGCATGGTGGGCGCGGGCCTCTTGCTCGGGGTGGCGCTCGGGGCCCCGCTCGGCGGCGTGCTGGGGCGCCTGGGGCCGCTCGCGGTGCTGCACACGGGGATCGTGATCCTGCTGCTCACCGCTGCGTTCGCGGCCGCCGTGCTCCGCGGCTCGCCGCGCACGGCCGGACCCGAGCGGCCGGGCCTGCGCGAGATCGTGGCCACGCTTCGCGATCGCCCGCTGGTCGTCGTGCCGCTCGTGTACGCGTTCGTCGATCGCTTCACCGTCGGCTTCTTCACCACCACCTTCAGCCTCTACCTCAAGCGGATCCACGACGTGTCCCCGGCGCAGGTGGGCATGCTGCTCGGCGCGTTCATGCTGCCGTTCGCGCTGCTCTCGTACCCGTTCGGACGCCTGAGCGAGCGCGTCTCGCCGGTGCGAATGCTCGCCGGCGGGAGCCTGGGCTATGGCGTGGCCACCATGACGCTCGGCGGGTGGCCAGTGGCCGGCCTGCCCGTGCTGATGCTGAGCCTCGGGATCCTGGCCGCCGTGATGTTCGTGCCCTCGCTGCTGTTGGTGGTCGACTCGTCCGATCCGCGCGCGCGCGCGACCGTGCTGGGGGCATTCAACGCCGCGGGCGCGCTGGGCTTCATCGTGGGGCCGCTCGTCGCCGGCGGCATCAGCCAGTGGGTCGCCAGCTCGCACGGGTGGCAGACCGGCTACTCCACTGCGTTCGTGGTGGCTGGGCTGTCCGAGGTGCTGTGCGTGGTGGCGACGATTCCCTGGCTGCGACGGCTGTCGGCGCTACGACGCGAGAGCAAGCCGGCGTAACTCAAGCGGTACTGCTGTTACTTGGTGTTACCTCCTGCTACGGTTCGAGGAACCACCATGGGCACCCACCGACCAATGAGCGCCTTGCTCCGCGCCTTCCTCCGCTCGCTTCGCCGGCTCGGCGGGCTGCTCGTCGTCGTGCTCCCGTGGCTTGCTGCGGCCTGTGGACCGCCCTCCACCGGCAACGCGCCCTCGCGCTCGCTCACGGTGCTCGCCGCCTCCTCGCTCACCGAGGCCTTCGCCGAGCTCGAGGCCGACATGGAGAAGGCCGAGCCGGGCGTGGACGTGCTGGTGAGCACCGGCGGCAGCCAGGCGCTGCGCGTGCAGATCGAGCAAGGCGCTCCCGCCGACGTGTTCGCCTCGGCCAACGCCGAGCACATCGACGCGCTGGTCGAGGCCGGGCTCGTGAAGCAATCGCTACCGTTCGCCGAGGGCGAGCTCGTGATCGTGGTGCCGCCGGCCAACCCCGCGGGGCTCGCCTCGCTGGAGGACCTGCCCAAGGCCGCCCGCATCGTGCTCGGCGCCCCCGAGGTGCCCGTGGGGCAGTACGCCCGCAAGCTGCTCGACCTCGCCGACACCCGCTACGGCGCCGGGTTCCGCGGCCGCGTGGAGGAGCACGTGGTCTCGCTCGAGCCCAACGTGAGGCAGGTGCTCGCCAAGGTCGAGCTCGGCGAGGCCGACGCAGCGATCGTGTATCGCAGCGACGTGGTAGCGTCGCGCAACGTGAAGGTCATCGAGATCCCGGCCGAGCTCGCCGTGCCCGCGAAGTACTACGTGGGCGTGCTCGTCGGAGCCGGGCAGCCCGAGCTGGCGCAGCGCTTCGTCGATCGCCTGCGCTCGGCCGATGGCCGCGCCGTGCTCGAGCGCCATGGCTTCCGAGCGGCGGATGGCTGAAGCGAGCCCCCGCTGGCTGCACGCGGCTCCCGGCGTCGTGCTGGCGCTGGGCCTGCTCGTGTGCCTGCTCCTGCCCGTGGCGGCGCTGGGCCTGGCCAGCTCGCCCGGCGAGCTGCTCGCCGCGCTCGAGCACCCGCTGGTGCTGCCCGCCCTGGGCCTGAGCGCCTGGACCTCCACCGTCGCGCTCGTGCTGGTAGTGATCACCGGCACCCCGCTCGCATGGATGCTCGCGCGCGCTCGCGGCCCGTGGGCGCGCGTGATCGAGACCGCGGTGGAGCTGCCGATCGTGATCCCGCCCGCGGTCGTCGGCATCGCGCTCCTCCTGGTATTCGGGCGCCAGGGCCTGCTCGCGGGCCTGGGGCTCGGGCTACCGTTCACGCCCGCCGCAGTGGTGATGGCCCAGGTGGTGGTGGCCGCACCGTTCTACGTGCAATCGGCGGCCGCGGGCTTTCGCGGGGTCGACGACGACCTCCTGCTGGTGGCGCGCACGCTCGGGGCCTCGCCGCGCCGCGCCGTGCTGCGCGTGGCGGTGCCGCTGGCCCTGCCCGCGATCATCAACGGCGCGGCGCTCTGCTGGGCGCGGGCGCTCGGCGAGTTCGGGGCCACGCTGCTGTTCGCCGGCAGCTTCCCCGGCCGCACCCAGACCATGCCGCTCGCGATCTACGCCGCGCTCGAGGCCGATCTGCGGGTGGCCACCGCAATCGCGCTGGTGCTGGCGCTGGTGGCCTTCGCCACGCTGCTCACGGCCCGTGCCGCGCGGCGCTGGCTCGCCCGGCCGGCCTCGCGCGGCACGACGGAGGGCTCGCCGTGACCACACCGGCCTGGCAGGTGGAGCTGCGCGGACGCCTGGGCGGGCTCGTGATGGACGTGAGCTTCGAAGCCGGCGACGGCCCCACGATCCTCGTGGGCCCCAACGGCGCCGGCAAGACCACCGTGCTGCGAGCGATCGCCGGCGCCGACATGGGCCTGCGCGGACAGGTGCGGCTCCACGGGCGCACGCTGCTCGACACGACCGCAGGCACGTGCCTGCCCCCCGAGGCCCGGCGCATCGGCTACGTCCCGCAGGGCCTCGGCCTGTTCCCGCACATGAGCGCGCTCGACAACGTCGCGTTCGGCTGCGGGCGGGGCCCCGCAGCCCGGCAGCGAGCCCATGCGGTGCTCGAGCGGCTCGACGCGCTCCCGCTCGCCGGCCGCCGCCCCCACGAGCTCTCGGGCGGCGAGCGCCAGCGCATCGCCCTCGCGCGTGCGCTCGCGATCGAGCCGGCGGGGCTCTTGCTCGACGAGCCGCTCTCCGCCCTCGACGTGGGCCAGCGCCGCCGCACCCGGGCATTCCTCGCCGAGCACCTGCGGCAGGCCGGCCGACCGGCGCTGGTGGTCACCCACGACCTCCGCGACGTCATCGCCATTGCCGGCGAGATCGTGGTGCTCGAGGCCGGTCGCGTGACGGGGCGGGGCCGCGTCGATGCGCTGGCCGGAGCGCCTCCGACCGAATTCGTGGCCGAGCTGCTCGAGCCGCTCGCCTGACCGCCCGGTCTCCGAGTGGACCGGGAGCCTCCGGCAAGCAATCATTCCCGGGCATGGACGCCTGGGAGCCCCCCGCGGAATTCGACGAGTATCGACTCGTCGAGCGCCTCGGCGTCGGCGGCATGGGGGTGGTGTACCTGGCCCACGATCGCCTGCTCGACCGTCCGGTCGCGATCAAGTTCCTCAAGTCCACGCTGTCCGAGACGGCCCGCCGGCGCTTCGTGATCGAGGCGCGCGCGGCCGCGCGGATCCACCACCCCAACGTGATGGGGGTCCATCGCGTCGGCGAGCTGGGCGACCACCCCTACATCGTGACCGAGTACGTGCGCGGCACCAGCCTCGCCGCGCTCGAGCTGCCGCTGCCGTGGCCACGCGTGCTCGAGCTCGGGATCGGCCTGGCCCGCGGTCTCGCCACCGCGCACCGGCAGGGCGTCCTTCACCGCGACATCAAGCTGTCCAATGCGATCGTCACCGCCGACTCGGGCGAGGTCAAGCTGCTCGACTTCAGCCTCGCCAAGGTCGTCACCAGCGACGGGCGCGACGAGAACGAGGGCGCGGAGCGCCCCGGTGGCGTGGCCTGGCCCCGGCCTGCACCCCGCCGCGAGCGCGAGCGCGGGATCGACGAGACGATCTCTCCACCGCCCGAGGACGACGACTCGAGCAGCGACCTCGTGGGACTGCTCGAGAGCGCCGCCCAGCTCGACCGCGACTGGCACGCGGGCCGAGCCGAGCTCACGCACGCCGGCTCGCTGATGGGCACCCCCCACTACATGGCGCCGGAGCTGTGGCGGGCCGAGCCCGCGTCACGCGAGACCGATGTCTACGCGCTCGGCGTGCTGCTCTACATCCTCTGCGTCGGCCGGCCCCCCTACCCGGCTGCGACCGCCAAGGAGCTGCAGCTGCTGCTCCTGCAGCGCACGCCGCCGACGGTTCGCGAGGCCGCGCCCTCGGTCGACCTGCGCCTGGCCGCGATCATCGAGCAGTGCCTGTGCGTCGCGCCTTCCGAGCGCTTCCACACCGGCGACGCACTGCGCGAGGCGCTGGAGCGCCTGCGCGACGGAGAGCGACGCCCGCCGCCCACCGCCCACAACCCCTACCGCGGCCTGCGGGCGTTCGAGGCCGAGCACCGCGACGTATTCTTCGGCCGCGGCGCCGAGCTGCGCGTGGTTCTCGATCGGCTCCGCGCCGACTCGTTCGTGCTCGTCGCGGGCGACTCCGGGGTGGGCAAGTCGTCGCTCTGCCGCGCCAGCGTGGGCCCGAGCGTCGTGGAAGGCGCCATCGAGCCCGAGCGCCGCTGGACCTGCGCCACGATCACCCCCGGCCGCCATCCGCTGCGCTCGCTGGTCACCATGCTCGCCGCGAGCTTCGACCTCGAGCAGGACGTGATCCTCTCGGTGATCGAGACCCAGCCCGACACGCTGGGCTGGCTGTTGCACAAGAAGCTGGGGCGCGCGAGCGGCCGGCTGTTGTTCGTGGATCAGCTCGAGGAGCTGGTCACGATCGGCGCGCACGACGAGCTCGAGACCGCGGGCAGGATCCTCGCCCAGCTCGCCGCGGGGATCCCCGGCGTTCGCCTGCTCGCCACCGTGCGCGGCGACTTCCTCACGCGTGCCGCCGGCATCCCTCACCTCGGCGACGAGCTGTCGCGCGCGATCTACCTCTTGCGACCGCTGTCGCCCGCCGGGATCCGCGAGGCCATCGTCGCCCCGGCCGAGGTGATGGGCGTGCGCTACGAGTCGCCGGCCATGGTCGACGAGCTCGTCGCCGCCGGCACCGAGAGCAGCCTGCCGATCCTCCAGTTCGCGCTCGCCGAGCTGTGGGAGGCCCGCGCGCCCGCGGCCCAGGTGATCGCGAGCGAAGACCTGCGCCGCATCGGCGGCGTGAGCGGGGCGCTCGCCCGCCATGCCGAGGCGCTCCTGGCCGCGCTCCTGCCCGCGCAGCGGGTCGCCGCCAAGGAGCTGCTCCTGCGGCTGGTGACCATCGACGACACGCGGGCCAGCCTGCCGCTGTCGGAGCTGGTGCGCGGTCACGAGGACTCGCGCCTCGCGCTCGAGGCGCTGGTGCGCGGGCGCCTGCTCGTCGTCCGCGAGGACGACCACGGCACGCTCTGCGAGATCGCCCACGAGGCGCTGATCCGCGACTGGGGCAACCTGCGTCGCTGGCTCGACGAGGCGACCGAGATCCGCGAGCTACGCCACCGCCTGGAGCTCGCGGCGACCGACTGGGAGCGGCTCGGTCGCCCGCGCACCGCGCTATGGAGCGCGGCCCAGCTCGCAGAGGCGAGCTCGCTCGATCGCAGCGCCTTGCGCACGCACAAGGTCGAGTTCCTCGCCGCCAGCGAGCGAGCGGCCGCACGCGGGCGGCTGCTACGAATCGCGCTCGCGATCGCGATTCCGGTCGCGCTCGCGTCCACCTACGGCTTCGTGCGCCTGCAGGCCGAGGCCGAGCTGCAGGCGCGCGTCGATGCGCGCCTGGGCGAGGCCGAGGCCGGGCTCGCCCGCGCCGAGGCCAGCCTCGAGGAGCTCCTCGCGGCCCGGGCGTCGGCGTTCGAGCAGTACGACGCCGGCGCCGACGAGCCGGCTCGCACGGCGTGGCGCGCAGCCAAGGCTGCTGCACGCGCCGCGGATCTCGAGCTCGGCAGCGCCGGTCGCGAGCTCGAGCGCGCGCTCACCCTCGATCCTTCCCGCGCGGACGTTCGCGCGCGGCTGGGCGACGCCTTGCTCGCGCGCGCCGAGCTGGCCGCGCAGCAGCGCGACGAGCCGCGAGTGCTCGAGCTCGTCGAGCGCCTCTCGCTCTACGACGAGGGCGGCGAGCGGATCGCGCGCTGGAACGCACCGGCGCGCGTGTCCATCACCACCAGCCCGCCCGGGGCCGAGATCGAGCTCGTGGAGCAGCTCCTCGACGAAGCCGGTCGCCGGGTGGCCTCGCCGCCGCGGTCGCTGGGCCAAAGCCCGATCTCCGCGCTCGAGCTGCCGCGCGGCTCGTACCTCGTGCAGCTCACGGTCGCCGGCCGCCCGCCGGTCGCATACCCGGTCGCGCTCGAGCGCGGCGAGTCGCTGTCGATCTCGGTCGAGGTCCCCGAGGCCCACGCGATCCCGGCCGGGCTCGCCTATGTGCCCGCCGGGCGGTTCCTGGTCGGGTGCAGCGACGAGACCTTGTGCGACGTGTTCTACAACTCGGTCCCGCTCCACCAGACCACCACCGATGCGTTCCTGATCGCGCGCCACGAAGTCACCTACGGCGAGTGGATCGCCTTCATCGAGGCCGCTCCGCTGGCGCAGCACGCCGAGCTGACGCCGCGGGTCGATCAGAGCTTCGTGGCCGTCTCGCTGGCCCCGCTCGAGCGCGGCGGGTGGGAGCTCGTGTTCCCGCGCGAGGGCCACGCGGCCAGGGCCCGCATCGGCGAGCCGCTCGCGTTCGCGGGCCGCGATCGGCGAAGGTCGCAGGACTGGCTGCGGATGCCGGTGCTGTCGATCACCTTCGAGCAGGCCAGCGCATACCTTCACTGGCTCGATCGCACCGGTCGAGTCCCCGGGGCCCGTTTCTGCCACGATCGCGAGTGGGAGCGGGCGGGGCGGGGCGCCGACGCGCGGCTGTACCCGCACGGCGATCACCTCGAGCCCGACGACGTGAACATCGACACCACCTACGGCAAGGAGACCGATGCTGCCGGTCCCGACGAGGTCGGCAGCCACCCCGCGTCGCAGAGCCCATTCGGCGTCGACGACCTCGCCGGCAACGCCGGCGAGTGGACCACCGATCCGCTCCACGCCGACGTTCCCGTGCTGCGCGGCGGAGCGTTCCTCATCGACGCGGTCTCGGCCCACCTCGTGGGGCGCCAGGTGGTCCCGCCCGATTTCACCGCCGGAACCGTGGGCATGCGCGTGTGCGCCCCGTTCCCGCTTCCACGACCCGTGGGCGAGCCGCTCCCCATCGATCACGAAGACCTGCCGTAGCGTCACCTCCAGCACAACACATTGGGCACTCGAGACCCCAATCTGATCGGTACGACCAACCCCAATTCGATCGACGTCATCGCCATCGAGAGCGCATCCGTTCGATGGTGCCGATCAGGGACGGTTCGAAAGCGCACCCAAAAGTGATCCATATGTAAAGAATCCTGCCCACTGTACGCGATCGTGTTGTACAGTAGGGATCGTTCGCAGGTCGTTCCGCCCACGAGACATCGCTCGTGGGCGAGAGCACGGCAAAAAGTAACGGAGGTGGCCATGCGCATTGCAGCATTCGGTCTCGCAATGGTGTTGGTATTGGGTTGTGATCACGAAGATGTCACCGATCCTCTCCCAGACGTCATCGACGGCTCCGAGGGGTTCGGCTTTCGCAGGGTGATGGACAACGGCGTCGTGAACAACGGATTCGAATTCAACGGCATCCGCTGGAACGGCATCCGCTGGAACGGCATCCGCTGGAACGGCATCCGCTGGAACGGGGTCGAGCTCAACGGCTCCACCGCCGTGCTCGACGTCGCCTACGACTCCGACCGCGGCGCGCTCGCGGGCAGGGACGAGGACGACGAGCGCGTGGAGCTCGCTCCCAACGACGAGCTGCGGGCCGAAGGCGATCTCGACGACGGCGAGACGGTCGTGGCGCTCGAGACCAGGGTCTCGGAGATCGAGCCGTTCACGGGCGGCAGCCACGAATTCCAGTTCCAGCGGGTACAGACGCGCGTGCTGCCCAATGGCGAGTGGCAGGATGCCTGCCAAGACGGCGCGGGCAACCCGGTCAAGGCGATCCTGCTCAAGGGCGACTGGGTCGCGCCCACCTACGACCGCGACACTGGGGCCGGGGCCGACCTCGCCACGACGTGGGCGTGCCGCGGCGCCGCGCTGGCCAAGTGCGTCGAGTGGGGCTACCACCCCGAGGGCAGCTACAACGGCACGCCGCTCACCAATCACCACGAGGCCTGCACGCGCATGGTGCGGGCCGACTACTGCGGCGACGGCGAGCACCACACCGAGAACGGCACCCCGATCGACATCCAGGACTCGCTCGGGATCAACACCCACGAGGGCAGCTGGGGCATCGAGGCGGCCTGGGGCCCGAACGGTGCGCTGTGCGTCAACCAGCCGCGCAAGACCTACTGGTCGCGGTCCACGGCGATCGAGCGGTGCAGCAGCCTGCCGTCGTGCGACGCCAACGGCAACGGCCTGCACGACGACGTGGCCTACTGGGTCTCGCACGGCGCGCTGTTCGTGACCCGCAACCAGCCCGCGGCGCTGCTCACCACACCACCGGCCCCTTCCGACAGCGGCGGCTAGCGCGAGCACGATGGACCGAGGGACCAGCATGGCCGGGCACCCCACGACGACCGCGAAGCTCGGAGCGGCCGCGCGGCGTCACGCGCTGGTGGCCGCGCTGCTCGTCGTCATGGTGCTCGAGCTCGGGGACCTGTGGTGGACCGGCGGTGACGGGCTCTCCCAGGCCTGGGACCTCGCGGCGCTCACGATCACCGGGCTCGCCGGGCTCACCGCGCTGCGGCAGGGCGCGGCGCAGGCTCGTGCGGACCACCGAGCGCGGCGGAGCGTGCTCTCCGAGCGAGGCACCACGCTCTCCGACATCGACCCGGACGCCACCGACCTCCAGCCCCCGCGGCAGGCCGCCCACACCGCGGCGCGCAGCAGCCAGCGGCCCAGGAGCTCTCCGCTCGCCAACGCGAGCCACGAGCTCCGCACGCCGATGACCGCGGTGCTCGGCATGACCGAGCTCCTGCTCGACACCGAGCTCTCCAGCGAGCAGCGTGCCATCACCGAGACGCTGCGCTCGAGCAGCGAGGCGCTCCTGCTCATCGTCAACGACGTCCTCGACCTGTCGAAGATCGAGTCGGGCAAGCTCGAGCTCGCCGACAAGCCGTTCGGGCTCGTCGAGTGCGTGGACGAGGTGATCCAGATGTTCGCGCTGCGGGGCGATCAGCACGTGGAGCTGCTCTGCTCCATCGATGCGTCGGTGCCGGCCGCGATCCACGGCGACGGCGTCCGGCTCCGCCAGGTCCTCGTCAACCTGGTCGGCAACGCGCTCAAGTTCACGGACGCCGGCGAGGTGTGCGTGCACGTCGAGGCCCGGCACGAGCGAGGCCGTCACCTCGTGTGCTTCGAGGTGCGAGACACGGGCATCGGCATCGCGAGCGCGCGAGCCGACTCGCTGTTCGAGTCGTTCGTGCAGGCCAACTCGTCGGTGACCCGCCGGTATGGCGGCACCGGCCTGGGCCTCACGATCAGCAAGCGGCTCGTGGAGAAGATGGGTGGCACGATCTGGGTCGACAGCGAGGAAGGCACCGGCTCGACGTTCCGCTTCGTGATCCCGGCGCGCACGGCCGCCTGGAGGCCAGCGCCGGTGCCCTCGCCGGTGCGGGGCAAGCGAGCGCTCGTGATCGAGCCCAAGCCAACGGCGCGAGCCTACCTGGTGGAGCTGCTGGCCCGGTGGGACATGCAGGCGCAGGCGTTCGCCTCGGTGGCCGAGGCGAACGCGTGGCTCGAGACCAACACGACCGACGTGGTGGTGATGTCGGAGCGGCCGAGCGAAGCCCCCGGCGAGCGGCTCGCCGAGCTCACCGGCGTGAGCCGAGCGCCATGCGTGCTGTTGGTCCCTCGCGGTGACCCGCGGCTCCTGGACGAGGGTCGGCGCGCGGGTGCAGTCGCGTGCCTCGCCCGCTCGATCCATGGGCCGCTCTTGCGCAGCGCCCTCGTGAGCGCGCTCGGTAGCGCACCGGCGCGGGTGGGCGCGCCCAGGTCCCCGCGTCCCCAGCTCGCCAGCGAGCGCCCGCTCGAGATCCTGGTCGCCGACGACAACCCGCTCGGCGTCGAGGCCCTCACGAAGATGCTCGAGCGCCTCGGCTACCGCGCCGACTCGGTCGCGCACGGTCGCGCAGCCCTGACCGCGCTCGCACGCAAGCCCTACGACGTGATCTTGATGGACGTGCAGATGCCGGAGCTCGACGGGCTCGAGGCCACCCGCAGGATCCGCGCCGGTGGCGGGCACCAGCCGTGGATCGTTGCCCTCACCGCCGGTGATTCGAACGGCGATCGGCAAGCCTGTCGCAGCGCCGGAATGGACGACTTCCTCGGCAAGCCGGTGAGGCTCGATGCGTTGATCGAGACCCTGCGACGAGTCGCCGCGGGCCCCAGCGCCCAGCCGTTCGAGTCGCTGGCCCCCTCGGTCTGACACCCGAGCGCCCGCACCAAGGCATCCCCTTGGGCGAGATCGGGTAGATCCACTCGGACACCTCGTACCTAGCCGATCACACCAGTATGGCGTAGGCTGGATTCGATCTTCGCATCGGAGCCCACATGACCCGCTCGGCTTGGTTGCTCTCGTTGCTCCTGCTCTCGGCCTCGGCGTGCGCACGCGGTCCAGGGGGCGGGAGCGAGCGCCCTGGAGGCGACCAGGCCACGGCGCAGCGGATCTACATGGTGGCCGAGGAACGCTATGCAGCGGGGGCCTACGCCGAGGCCGTCGAGCTCATGCGCCACGCGCTGCTCCAGCTGCCCGCCACGCCCCAGCACGATCGCCTGCGCCACCAGCTGGTGCTGCGCATGGCCCACACCCAGCTCCGCGACCATGCGGCCACCGGTGAGGCCGCCCCGCTCCAAGATGCCCAGCAAATGCTCCTGCGCTATGCCGGACGCCACGAGGCGCTGTTCGGCGAGAGCCAGCAAGCACGGGCCGAGCGGGGCGAGGTGTACGAGCTGCTCTTCCTCGTCGAGCAGCGCCTCGAGCCAGCGAGCGACGAGGCTCGAGCCATCGAGACCCCCGAGCCCGATGTGCTCGCGGCCGCGCCCATTCCGGCCGACGAGCCCTTTGCGCTCGAGCCCCTCGAGCCCGTCCCGAGCGAGGAGGGCCTTGCGCACTCCGACGCCGCCGCGGAGGCCGGCGAGCCCACGCCGGTGCCCGAGCCACCCCCCGAAGACCTCGTGGCCGCCGCGTCCGACTTCGACGACGAAGGCCCCGCCCTCTCATCCACGCACGGCGTCGACGAAGAGGGTGACCAGGTCCGCGACCTGGTGGTGCACAAGGGCCGGCGTGCCCCGTCCATCGACGATCCCGGGGTGATCGAGAGCCTGCGCAGCAGCTTCTCCACCCCGTGGGGAACGCTCGTCCTCACCCAACCCGGGGTCGCCATGATTCACGGCCCCCGTCCGCTGGTCCGCGGCAGCTCGCGCCTGGTGGGCCAGGGCGACATGCACGACCGGCAGCTCGCGCGGCGGGCCGGCCAGTCGCTGCTGCACGACGCCCGGGTGAGCCTGCGCAGCTGCTACGCCGAGGCGTTCGCCCGCCAGCCGGTCATCGCCCTCCAGAGCACCGTCGAGGCCTCGATCCACCCCGACGGCTCGGTCTCCCACGTGCGCATCGTCGACGGCGGCATCATCGACGGCTACGGCGACGCGTGCGTCATCGAGGCCATGCAGGGCACCACCGTGGAGCCGCTGGCCGAGGGCGAGGAGCCCGTGCGCGTCGAGCTGGCGCTCACGTTCTTCTACGAGAGCGCCAAGTACATGATCGAGTCCGGAGATCAGAAGCCGGCCGTGGGCTACGGAGGCCCGCCAGGCTTGCCCGCGATCGACCAGTCCGCAGGCGTCGCGGGAAGGACGCGCGCCAGGCTTCGGAGCCAGCAGTTCTTCCCGTAGTGCCCTACTCGTGCCGCAGCGCCTCGATCGGATCGAGCCGTGCCGCCCGCACCGCGGGGTACAGCCCCGACACCAGGCCCACCGTCACCGAGACGCCCGTCGACAGCAGGATCGACCACGCGGTGACCACCGTCGGCCAGCCCGCGTACGCGGCCACCACCTCGGCGATCGCAATTCCCAGGATCACCCCCGCCACCCCGCCGAGCAGCGACAGCGCGAACGAGGTCACGAGGAACTGGAAGCGGATGTCGCGGCGCCGTGCCCCCACGGCCCGCCGCACGCCGATCGCCCGGGTCTGCTCGAGCACCGAGGCCAGCATGATGTTCATGATGCCGATGCCGCCCACCAAGAGCGAGATCCCGGCGATGCAGCCCATCACGATGTTGAACAGTCGCTGCGTCTGCCGGCTCTGTGCGAGCAGGGCCTCGGGCACGATCACCTCGTAGTCGCGCGCGCCGCCGTGCAGGCGCTCGAGCAGGCCCTCGACGGTGGCCGCGACCTCGCCCGGCGCGGCCTCGTCGTGCACGCGGATCACGATCTCCGACAGCGGTGACTCGAGCGGGTCGCGCTCGAGCTTGCGCAGCGCCGTGGTGAACGGCATGTAGATCTCGCGGGCGCTCGAGGCCACCGCCACGCCCTCGATGGTGCTGGCCTCGGTGCCCTCCGGCGCGAGCACGCCCACCACCTCGAGCCACACGTCGTCGACCTTGAGGTGCTGGCCCACCGCCGCCTCGGTGCCGAAGAGATCGCGCCGGGTGGCCGAACCGATCACGGCCACCTGCGCATGCTCGCGCTCGTCGAGCGCGTCGAAGAAGCGGCCCTCGGCGATCGGCAGCCCCACGAGCTCGGCGTGGAGCCGCGACACCCCGAACACCGCCGACTCGCTCTTGCCGCTGGCCGAGAGCACCTTGTAGGGCTCGATCGAGAGCCGCGGGGCCACGAGCTCGGCCTCGGGCACGGCCTCGCGGATCGCGTCGACGTCGCGGCGCGAGACCCCGATCGACTTCTTGCGCAGCTCCTTGAGCTCGTCGGCCTCGAAGTCCTTGGCGCGCACCACCACGTTGCGCACGCCCATGCGGTCGATGAGGCGCAGCGCGCTCTCCTCGGCGCCGGCCCCGATCGAGAGCATGGAGATCACCGCCCCCACGCCGAACATGATGCCGAGCATGGTGAGGCCCGAGCGTAGCTTGTGCTCGGCCAGGCTCTCGAGCGCGGCCATGAAGGCATCGACGGCGCGCATCCGCTGGCTCATGGCGCGAGCCCTCCCTTGGTCTTGCCGTCGCCGTCCGCTTGCTTGGCCTCGGCTGCGGCGGCCGGGTCGGGCCCGTCGGGGTCGCGGAGCGCAATGCGGTCGCCCTCGCTGAGGCCCTCGGTCACCACCACCCGGCCCGCGCTCGACGAGCCGAGCTTGACCTCCACCGGCTCGAAGCGGCCGCCGTCCTGGCGGTGCACGAACATTCGGCCGTCGCGCTCGAACACCGCCTGGCGCGGGACCACGATCGCGTCGCCCTGCTCGAGCACGATCGTGCCCCGCACCCGCTGCCCCACCTTCATGGTGCCCATGTCGGTCTCGTCGAGCGAGAGCGTGACGGCGAAGTACTGCACCGGCACCTCCTGGTGGCGCGGCTTGGCCAGCGTGTCCACGCGCGCGAGCTTGGCCACGTAGGTGCGCTCGGGGTACGCCTCGATCACGAGCTCGGCCGGCAGCCCTGCCACCAGATCGCCCGCGTCGGCCTCGAGCACGTAGAGCTCGGCCTCCATCGCGGCCACCCGCGGGATCTCGGCGACCTTCTGGCCCGGCCAGATCGTGTCGCCCACCCGCAGCGTGTTGCCCCGCCAGTCGCGCTCGAGCACCAAGAGGCCGGCCTGCGGCGCGGCGATCTCGAGGCGGGCCAGGCCCTGCTCGGCGCGCTGGACCCCGCTGTCGGCGAGGCGGCGCGAGATCTCGTGCACCTGCCGCTGGCTGCGGGACACCGCGCCCTCGACCTCCTTGACCTGCCGCGCGTGGTCGGCCTTGGCCTTGGCGAAGCCCGCGTCGATGCGAGTCTCGATGATCTCGTTGCGCGACAGGATCCGCTCGTCGTCGACCTCGAGCGAGCGGGCCATCTCGAGCTCGACCCCGGCGAGCTCGGCGGTGCGATCGCGGCGGCGCGCCGTGGACCCGCCGAGCGCCCGCTCGCGCTCGATCTGCCGCTCTGCCGCGGTCACGTCGTCGCGGTTGTTGGCGAGCTCGCGCTGCATCTCGGTGGGGTCGAACCGCACCACCACGTCACCCGCGCTCACCTCGATGCCATCCACGGCGAGCCACGCGATCTTCATCGGCTGCTGCGTGTCGGCGGGCGCCGAGATCGGCGTGGCCTCGACCGCGCGCAGGTAGCCCTCGGCGGTCACCCGCCGCACGAACGCCTCGCTGCGGGTGACCTCGAGCGTGGGGATCTCGGGCAGGGCCTCGGGGGCGGGGCCGCACGCGAGCGCGAGGTACGAGCCGAGCGCGAGGCTGGAGCCGCTCCACGCGGCCGTGGAGCGGCCCTGCAAATTTGCACGTAGCGAGCTGCGAAATTGCAGCAACGCCCGCACCGCGCCGAGCCGCCCTCGCCAGCTCATCGGCTCGCCTCCGGAGCTACTGCCTGCGGCGTCGCCTCGAGCTCGTCGCCCTCGGCGAGGCCGTCGGTGACCTCCACGTGCTCGGTGTTGCGGCGGCCGAGGGTGACGCGCACGGGCTCGATGCCGCCGCCGGCGGTGCGGCGGTGCGCGACCGGGCCCTCGGGCGTGGTCACGATCGCCTCGAGCGGCACGAGCAGCACGTCCTCCACGCGGGCGGTCTCCACGTTGCCGCGAAAGCGCATGCCCGGGCGCAGGCGGGCGCCCTCGCGGGCCTCGAGCGCGATCTCGAGGCGCACCACCTTGAGCGGATTGTCGGGCGACTGCCGCTGCACGGTGCGCGAGATCTCGCGGATGCTGCCGCGCAGCTCCACGTCGGCCTGGGCATCGAGGCGAAGGCTGACCGGCTGGCCCACGACCACGCGGCTGGCATCGACCTCGTCGACCTCGCCCTGGGCCTCCATCTGCGCGAGCGAGGCCACCTGCAGCACCTGCTCGCCGCGCCACGCCGCGTCGCCCACCTTCTTCTTCTCGCCCTGCCAGCTCGTCTCGTAGATCACCGTGCCGGCGCGTGGGGCGAGCACGGCGAGCTGGGCGACGGCGGCGGTCATCTCGGTCACGCGGCCCTCGGCGCGGTCCCGCTGGCTGCGCCAGCGCTCGAGCTCGGCCTGCTCGCTCTTGCGCCGCGACTCGCCCTTGCGCCGCAGGTAGGCGACCTTGGCCGTGGCGAGCTCGAGGTCGAGGCGGGCCTTCTCGAGCTCGACCACCGCGGTGAGATCGGGCGGGGCCTCGGCCTTGAGCTCGGCCTTGTGGCGGGCGGCCTCGGCCTCGGCGAGCGCGAGCTTGGCGTCCTGCTCTGCGACTTTGGCGGCCGACCGCTTCATCTCGAGCTGCTCGGCCGCGGAGTCGCGCTCGTTCTGCTTGCCCTCGAGCCGCCGCTCGAGCTCCGAGGTGTCGAACGCGAGGACCGGCTGGCCCTGCTCCACCGGCTCGCCCTCGGGCGCCATCATGGCGATCTTGTAGGTCCACACGCCGGGGATCGCGGGGGGGCTGATCGGCACCGAGTCGACCGCGCGCAGCGTGCCGCTCACGTCGACGTCGACCACGAGCACGCCGCGCTCGACCGTGGTGAAGCGCGCGTCCGCGGCCGCGGGCCCGCACGCGAGCCCGCAGAGGCTCGCGCAGGTCAGGAGCGCTGCGGCGACGCGGATCATCCGGCGGCGCCCTCCCCCGGCGCGGCCACGAGCGCGTCGCCCTCGGAGAGCCCCGCCAGCACCACGCAGTGGTGCGCGTCGCAGGGGCCGAGCTCCACGTCGACCGCTCTGCTCACGGAGATCCACGCGCGTGCGGGGTCGGTGCTGGTGTCGAGCGCCGCGCGCGGGACCAAGAGCTCGTCCTCGTGGCGGGCAACGAGCACGTCGATCTTCACCGAGAGCCCGGGGCGCAGAGCGTCGAGGTCGCCGCCGGCGAGCGGGAGCACCACCGAGAAGAAGCGCCGCGTGGACTGGTGCTCGGGCTCGCGGGCGACCGGGCTCACCGTGAGCACCTCGGCGTCGAGCGGCCGCTGCGGCCAGGCGTCGACGAGGCAGCGGGCGGCCATGCCGGGACGCACGCGGCCGTCGTCCACGTCGCTCAGCACGGCCTCGACCACCATCGAGCCGAGATCGGGGAGCTTGGCCACCGGGAGCCCGGGCCACACGTTGTCGCCCACCTGCAGCTTGCGGCCCTCCCACGGGTGCATGCCCACCAGCACCACGCCGTCGCGGGGGGCGGCGAGCGAGAGCGACTCCACCTCGTCGCGGGCGCTCTCGAGCTTGCGGCGGGCCTTGAGCAGCGCGATGCGCTTGACCTCGGTCTCGAGGCGCGCGCCCTCCTGGGCCGCACGCAGATCGTCCTCGGCGGTGGCGAGCGCGGTGGTGGTGGTGTGCACGGCGAGCTGGAACTTCTGGTACTCGCGACGCGAGACCAGCGAGGGCAGCACATCGGCGTCGAGCTTGGCCTTGGCCAGCGCGATGCGCTGGGTCTCCACCTCGAAGCGCTTGTCCTCCACCGCCACCGCCGAGGTCGCGCGCTGGCTCTCGAGATCGGTGCCGGCCTGGATGACCGCGAGCTCGAGGTCGCTGATCGTCTCGAGCACCGCCGTGTTGTCGAGCTCGACGACCTTGTCGCCCTTGCGCACGAGCGCCCCGTCCTCGGCGAGCCAGCGAATCGCCACGCCCCAGCCCTCGGAGCGCGGGGCCACGAGCTCATCGGACCGGTCGGCCTCGAGCTGGCCGGTGAGGAGCAGCCGCTCCTCGAGCACGCCGCGGGTGACGACGAGCGACGAGCCGCCCTCCGCCGGATCGCCCGGCCCCGCAGCCGGATCGCAGCCGGCCAGCGCCACCAACACGGCGCTCCACGCCGCAGCGCGCCTACGCATGCAGCCCCTCCGTGGCGGCCCCGACCTCGCGGCCCGAGCCGTCGTCCACCACCACGCCGTCGGCCAGGCGGATGGCTCGCGGGCACTGCTGGGCGATCGACGGCTCGTGGGTGACGAGCACGATGGTGTTGCCGGCCGCATGCAGCTCGGCGAACAGCGCCATGATCTCGCGCTCGGTGGTCGAGTCGAGGTTGCCAGTGGGCTCGTCGGCGAGCAGCAGCGTGGGCGAGCCCACCAGCGCGCGGGCAATGGCCACCCGCTGCCGCTCGCCGCCCGACATCTCGGTGGGGCGATGGCGGAGCCGCTGCGAGAGGCCCACGCGCTCGAGCGCGGTGGTGGCCAGCGCCTTTCGCTTGGCCCGCGGCACCCCGCGGTACACCAGCGGCAGCTCCACGTTCTTGAGCGCGGTGGCGCGGTGCAGCAGCTGGAAGCTCTGGAACACGAAGCCGATGTGGCGGTTGCGGAGCCCCGAGAGCGCGTCGTCGGAGAGCGTCTGCACGTCCTGCCCGCCCAGGCGATACACGCCGCGGGTGGGGCGATCGAGGCAGCCGAGCAGGTTCATGAGCGTGGTCTTGCCCGAGCCCGACTTGCCCACGATCGCCACGAGCTCCCCGGGCCGCACGCGAAAGCCCACGCCACGCAGCGCCGCGACCGTCTGGCCGCCCATCCGGTGCTCGCGATGGACGTCGACGAGCTCGATGATCGGCTCGGTGCTCATGCGCCGGGGTTGGGGGTAGCAGAACCGCCCTTCCGGCGCGACGCGACCGGGAGCAAATATCGGCTCCCCCACCGCGAACGGGCTCTGGGCGATGACCGGCGGGGTCATGGGGACTTGGTGGCCCTCTGGCTGCCATCGGTTTCGCGACCGCGCTCGGGGCCGCCCATTTCGCGCAGGATCCGCACCAATCCGCGCGGCCCGTTTCCGGTGCGGACACGTGCCCGTGGGCACGAGAGCGGTCACGGAGCGGTGTCGAGCCCGATCGGGCGGAGGCACGGCGCTCGAACGGGCCTTCGCTGCCGGACCCTTTCGGCCCGCTCGACACCCGCAGAGCGACCGGGTAGCGTCCGCCCACGTTCGCGACTCCTCTAACGGTCGCGCGTGGAAGATCCCGATGCTCCATCGCCGCTTGTTCGTACTCCCCATCGCGCTGGCCCTGCTCGCCCCCGCTTGCGGACCCAAGCAACCGCCGCCCCAGCCGCCCAAGACGGTAGAGCCCGAGAAGGCCCCCGTGGAGCCGATCCCCGCGGGCTACTTGGCACTCACCCCGCACCTCACCGTGCAGGGCGTGGACGCGGCCGTCGACTACTACGTGAAGGTCTTCGCCGCGGAGAAGCTGTTCGCGATCCCGGGCGCCGAGGGCAAGACCATGCACGCCCAGATCCGCATCGGCGACAGCATCCTCATGATCGAGGAGGAGAACGTCGAGCAGGGCCTCAAGTCGCCACTTACGCTCGGTGGTACCCCGGCCACGCTCATGATGTACGTCGAGGACGTCGACGCCGCGTTCGCCACCGCGATCGGGGCCGGGGCCAAGGAGTCCCTGCCGGTCACGGAGATGTTCTGGGGCGACAAGTACGGCGTGCTGATGGATCCCTCCGGGCACCGCTGGGCGCTGGCCACCCGCGTGGAGGACCTGACGCCCGAGCAGATGAAGGAGCGGGCCGCGATCGCCAACCAGCCGACCAAGAAGACCAAGAAGAAGCCCAAGAAGCCGGTCCCGCCGGCCTGGAAGGCGATCGCGGGCACGCCCGCCGCCGACCCCACGCCCGCGCCGTACCACTCGGTCACGCTCGCGCTCACCACGAGCGACGCGAAGGGCGCCATCGCCTTCTACAAGGCGGCGTTCGGGGCCCAGGACAAGGACGTTCCGATGGAAATGCCCGACGGCAAGATCGCGCACGCCGAGCTCACCATCGGCGACTCGATCCTGATGCTCACCGACGAGTTCCCCGACCAGGGCGGGACCTCGGCTGCCACGCTCGGCGGCTCGCCGGTCGCGGTGCACATGTACACCGCCGACGTGGACGCTGCGTTCGCCACCGCCACCGGTGCCGGTGGTACGCAAGTGCAGCCCGTGACCGCGAAGTTCTGGGGCGACAAGATCGGCCTGCTCACCGATCCCGCCGGCTTCACGTGGAGCCTGGCCTCGCGCGTGGAGGAGCTGACGCCCGAGCAGATCCAGGAGCGGGCGAAGACGGAGGGCGGCGCCGCGGCTCCGGCGGATCCCGCCGCGGCTCCGGCGGATCCTGCCGCGGCTCCGGCCGATGCGGCCGCGACCCCGCCGGCGGCGTGAAGCGAGGCTGCTGAGGAGCAGAGCAGGAGGCCGGTCGGGCGCATGCCCGGCCGGCCTTCGTCGTCTCGCCGAGCCGGCGGGCTCATGGACGCATGGCGGGGCCGAGCCTCACGCCTTCGTGGGCACGCACACCGGCGAGCCGTCTCCGTCGACGTACTCCACCTCGGCCGTACACGCCGCGGCCACGTCCTCGTGGCGGCAGAACGTGCAATCGCTATCGGCTGCACACGTGCGGGCGCAGTAGCTCGAGTCGCCGTCGACGATGCAGTGGGTGTCGGCGGGACAGTCGCCGTCGGTGCCGCAGTCTCGCGTGCCGCAGTAACCACCCTCGAACGAGTCGTCGCAGTGCAGGTCCGTCGCGCAATCGGCATCCTCGGCGCAGCCGGCCCCCACCCCGCAGTCGCCGGGTACGCACACCTTGCGGTTGTCCGAGCCGCCGCCGCTGCTGCGGCAGATGAAGTACACGCTCGCCTCGTGCTGGCAGAACGCCTCGGGATCATCGGCCCCGGCCGCGGCCACGTCCGCGTCCTCGCAGCTGAGGAAGCACATGTAGAGGCCCGAGGACTCGAACGGCGAGCAGACCTGCGGCAGGTCGGTCATGCACTCGCCCTCCACCGCGCAGCAGTCGGCATCGGCGCCACACTGGTGGGTGCAGTAGCCATCGGTCACGCGGTCGAGGCATTCCACCTCGCCGGCGAGGTCGGCGGGGTCGACCTCCGGATAGCAATCGTCGGGCACCATGCACACCGCGCCCACCTGGTCGGGGCTGCCGTCGTCGGTGCCACCTTCGTCGCCCTGGGGATCGTCGTTGCTGCAGTTGCTGCCCGCGAAGAGCAACGCGAGAGCCAAGCCGAGCGCGCCGTGTGCAGTCTTCATGGGATCGAGGGTATCAGTGCCGTGATGGAGCCATGGGCGATCGATGGGCTTCGTGATCGTCGCCCGGCCGGGCGCCGAAGGCCTTCGGGCACGCTAGCCCTGCAAGGGTGAAGTAACCATCGGTGGTGGGCTGCACCTGCACGGGGTGCGGGCCCTCGGTCTCGGCGCAGTACACCAGCCGCACCAGGGTTGCGGCGTCGGGAGCCTGCGCTTGCTCTCCGAACGGCGTTCGCAGTGCAACGGTGACGGGGTTGTCCGTGTCGCCGGCCGCCACCAGCACGGTGCAGCGCGTGCCGTTGAGATCGGCGGTGAGCTGCTGCTCGCCAAAGACCGTCTGCGGGGGCAGGAGCACCTCGTCGCAGCCGGCCTCGCGGAGCGTGGCGAGCTCGGCCTGCACGCGCTGCCAGCCGTTGCGGCTCGGATCGTTGCGGTGCTTCTCTCGCTGCGGGTCGCAGTCGACCAGCGCGTAGGCGAAGCTCGCCTCGGGCTCGGTGGTGAACGTGATAACATGCTCGCCGGTCTCGGTGGGGCAGTGCTCGAGCTCGAGGATCTCGGCCGCTCCCGGCTCGCGCACCGCGCCGTGCTCGACCCGCGTGGGCGTGCGCATGGTGGCCGACAGCCGCGCGCCGTCGCTGGCGGTGGCTCCGAGCACCCGCAGGCAGTTTCCTCCCTCCGACATCTGCACGGTGTGCTCGAGCCGGCCCTCCACGCTCTGCGGGGCCTGCACCACGTGCCGGCAGCCCTGTGCGGCCAGCTCCTGCATGCGCGGCGTCAGGCGGGCGAGGCTCTGCGGATCGTCGACGAGGGTGGCCGCGGATCCCGAGGACGGCGAGCCGCTCGGGCTCGTCGCGATCGACCAGGCCACCGAGCCGGCCACGACCGCGAAGATCCCCACGAAGCCCAGCACCCAGACCTTCCGCTCCAGGCGCTTGGACGTGCGCTCTTCCTCGAGCAGCGCCGCCCGGGCCTTGCGCTCGTCGATGGCCTGCTGCTGCTGCTGCCGCAGGCGCACGTCCTCTGCCGAGAGCGGCGTGGTGGCATGGCAGTAGCCGCAGGCCACGACCAGCGCGTCGGGCTCGATGGGAAGGGCGAGGCTGGCCCCGCAGCGGCTGCAGGGGATCGTCATGGCACGCGAGCGAGGAGACGATCCTACCAGACCGCCGCTCTAGCGCCGCTCGGGCTCGGAATTCGCGAGCCGCTCGGAATCGATCGGCCCAACGGCCGAGAGCACCGGCTCCTCGTGTACGCGAGGCTCGACCGCGCGGGGCTTGGCCGGAGTCGGCTTGGCGGCCATCGAGGGCTTCGGCGCGGGCTCGGGCCGCGGTGACGAGCCGAGCATCATGCCGCCCATCACGCCCACCACGAGCAAGGCCGAGGCCGCGACCACCGACCAGCCCCAGCGGTGCTGGACGGTGAGCTGCTGCTCGATGAGCGTGGGCTGGGCCAGGTACATGCGCGAGGGCCTGGGCGTGCGGCGCGAGCGGGTGCGACCACACAGGCGCTCGATCTCCTCCACCATCCTCGATGGCGTGTCGAGCCCCATCACGTGGAAGTCGTCGCGGCCCTGGGCCAGCCGTGTTGCCAGCTCGGGATCGATCTGCCCGACGCACAACACCCGCAGCGAGGGTGAGCCGGGCGGTGCCTGCCGTACCCAGCGACGCGCGCGGCGGCCCGTCGCCAGCCATACCCGGTAGCCACGGGCCCGCAGCGCATCTTCCACGCACCGCGCCTTGGGGCCGAGCGCCTCGGGGCACAAGAGGAAGATCCGCGGCGGCTCCGCGCGCGCCGGGGTCGGGACACGAAGGGAGGGATCTCGGGACGTACTGGGCACCGCGTGCCGGTGGTTGGCACACCCGGCCTCGTGCTCCAAGAAATCGACGAAATCGGGGCTGTCGCAGGTGCGAGGCGCCTGGGACGTAGTTGAGCCCACGAGCACGACGTCCAGGACGTGCGGGGCTCACCTGTTCTATAGAAGCCTCCGCCGCCATGGAGCTGCTCACCGCCCACGGGCCCCTGCGGGCCCCCTGCTACATCCCCGACGCCACGCGGGGGTTCGTGCGCTCGGTCGATGCCAGCGACCTCGAGGTGGTGGGCATTCCGGCCCTGATGATCAACGCGTACCACCTGATGCTGCGGCCGGGCATCCGCGTGGTGCAGCGGCTGGGGGGCCTGCACGCGTTCTCGGGCTGGCGAGGGCCCATCGTCACCGACTCGGGCGGGTTCCAGGTGTTCTCGCTCATCCGCCAGAACCCCAAGCACGGGCAGATCCGCGACCACGAGATCGTGTTCCGCCCGCCCGACGGCAAGGACAAGCTGATCCTCACCCCCGAGAAGGTAGTGCAGACGCAGTTCCGCCTGGGGGCCGACGTGATGGTGGCGCTCGACGATTGCACGGGGCCCGAGGCTCCTGCGGAAGAACAGCGCAAGGCGGTCGATCGCACCGTGGCGTGGGCCATTCGTGCTCGCGACGAGCACGCCCGGCAGCTCGCGCAGCGTAGGAGCGAGGGCCCGCCGCCGATCCTGGTCGCCCCGATCCAAGGGGGCAACGATGCGGCGCTTCGCCGCGAGTGCGCGCAGGCGCTGGTGGACGCGGGGTTCACCGCGTTCGGGTTCGGCGGCTGGCCGCTCGACGAGAGCGGGGCGCTGCAGCTCGAGATGTTTGCGCTGCTGCACGAGCTTCTGCCCAAGGAGGCGCCCCTGTTCGCGCTCGGCGTGGGCAAGCCCGAGCACCTGGCCGCGATCACGGCGCTCGGACGCGCCGCGGTGTTCGACAGCAGCCTGCCCACCCGGGATGCCCGCCACCATCGCCTGTATCGCTTTCGCGAAGCCCCGGCTGCCGAGCCCGTACTCGCCGGCCCCGGGTTCTACGAGCGGCTCTACATCCTCGACGACAAGCACGCCACCGACGACGCGCCGATCTCCCCGCACTGCGACGCGCTGTGCTGCCGCCGCTACAGCCGTGGGTTCCTGCGTCACTTGTTCAAGTGCGAGGACCCGCTGGCCTACCGCCTGGCCACGCTGCACAACCTGAGGTTCTACACGCAGCTCGTGGAGCGACTGCAGCGGTACGGCGCGATCGCTGCGGGCTGACGCGCGTCGATGGTGCGATCCGGCGTATCTTCCCCGCATGACCGACGAGCCCACGCGTGAGGGCGGCTGCCTGTGCGGCGCCGTTCGCTTCGAGATCACCCTCCCCAGCAAGTGGTGCGCCCACTGCCACTGCAGCATGTGCCGCCGCGCCCACGGGGCCGCCTTCGTCACCTGGTTCGGCATGCAGGAGGATCGCTTTCGCATCATCAAAGGGGAGCAGCAGCTCGTTCGCTTCGCCTCGTCGGCCAACGCGTGGCGAGGGTTCTGCAGCCGCTGCGGCACCACCATGCTGTTCGGGGGTGATCGCTGGCCCGGTGAGGTGCACGTGACGCTCGCCAACCTCGAGGGCGAGCTCGATCGAGCACCCGTTGCCAACGTCTACTGGGACGTGCGCGTGCCGTGGATCGAGGGCGTGGAGCACATCGTCAAGCTCGGCGGTGAAACGGGCAGCGAGCCGCTGACGTAACGCCCGCGTCGTGCGTGACCCAAAACAGACCTTGCGACTCGAGGATCCAGCCCGTATGCCTACGCGCGATGCCCCGCTTCGTCATTCCAGTGCTCGTCGGCTCGTTACTCACCGCTGCTTGTAGCGATGACGCCAACGACGATTCCAACTCCGATGCCTCGACCGCGGCCTCGACCGAGCCCGGTACCAGCGAGGACACCACGGACGGCCCCGGTGCCAGCAATACGAGCAACGCCTCCAACGCGTCGACGAGCGGCACGGCCGATGGAAGCAGCACGGGTCCGGTCGGCAGGGACTGCTCGATGGGCTGCAACGATTGCACGGGCTCCTGTGTCGGCGCGTGCGAGCTCGTCACGGCCACTGTATGCGAGGGCACCTGCGTGGGTAGTTGCAATGGCACTTGCGGCGCCGTGACTCCCGAAGGCATGTGCAACGGCACCTGTGACGGCATGTGCGAGGGCGCCTGCATGCAACCGGAAGGGGGACCTTGCCCAGGCACTTGCGTTGGTACGTGCTTCGACTAGCCGTCCGTGGGGCCCGAGCGCCATCAGGGCGCAAATGGGCCGCTCACCCCGGCGAACGGATCCACAACCCGCGTGTCAGGGCGCGAACACGCCGCTGGTGGCCGTGGCCCTGTGCTGCTCGTGGGAGTAGGCGCGCGCCTCCCCGAGCCGCTGGCCGGAGCGCGCCTCGACCTGCAGGCAGTAGTAGGCCCCGGGCTCGAGCAGCCCCTCGGGCAGCGTGAACGTGGTGGCGGTGGTCTCGAAGCTGCCCAGGCGATCCGGGTCGCCCAGCAGCCCGACGTAGCCGTCGAGCCGCATGATCGTGATCTTGTAGGAATCGGCGACGCCGACGCTCGGGGCCGACAGCGAGATCGTCGGCGTGGTCCCCACGCCCGTGACCACGTCGTTCACCCCGCACGGCTCGCCGCCGATGTGGATGTCGCTCGGCATCCCGAGCGCGGGCGCGATCGGTCCCGCGTCGGCGAGCGGCCGCGAGAACGCGAGGACGACCAGCACGTACTCGTCGGTCTGTGCCTCGGGATGCGTGAGGTAGCTCGAAGCCAAGCATTGAACGGTGACCATCTCGGTACCGAAGTCGAACGGGTTGCCGAGCTCGAGCTCGACGACGCGATCGCCTGGCGGCGGCGGCGGTGTCTCGGACTCACAGACGCCGAATGAGCACGAGTTGCTGACCATGATCTCGGCGAGCCTGGGCGTCATGCCCAGGACCGGCTCGTCCTCGCCGGGTGCGACGACGATCTCCACCGCGCACCGCAATACGAGCTCGTCGCCCAGCGAGCCGAGGTTGGCGTCGATCTCCGCCCGGAATTGGTCGAGCCGCAGGTCGAGGCTCACCGGCTCGGTGGCGACCGCCACGAACGAGCCCCTCGCGTCCGCGGGAGTCGGGCCGTCGGCGATCGCCTGGTCGAGCTCGAGCGGCGTCGCCTCGACGATCCGCTTGACGAGGGCCTCTTCCCACGCATCGTCGAACTCCGGTGTGGGCTCGGCCACGACCGGCTCGGCCACGAAGTGGGTCAGCCATAGGTCGTCGCCCGCGAGCGGCTCGACGAAGGGTTCCTCGCCGACGACGTTCACTGCGTCCCAGGGGATCGTCAAGCCCGTGAGCGCGCCGGCGCCCAGCGCCGGCGATATCCCCGTGTAGAGCGCATCGACGCTGCGCGAGTAGAGCTCGAGCTCGTCGTTCTCGCCCGCCACGACCATCGCAGGCACGGTGAGCGAGATCTGTGGCGTCCCGGTCAGGGCCACGAGCGCGGTGTTGCGACCGGCCCGCAGCACGCCGTCGGCATCGATCTCGCGCATGTCGAGCGCCATGAACACCGGCCGGGACCACGAGTCGTGCAGCACGTACGGCCCCTCGGGCACATCGGGGAATTCCAGCCACCCGACGCCGTCGTACTCACCGGGGAAGCTCTGCCGTGCTGCGCCCGTGCCGACCTCCACGGCCCACATCCGCTCTTCCTCGGTCGGATCGTACGAGCGCGTCGAGAGCGAGCCGTCGGCCGCGATGAACGTCACCACCGTGTTGCGCCGCACGCCGAAGAACGGCGGCTCACCGGTCGAGTCGTCGGCCGTCATCGAGCCGGTCTCACTGCCCGTGTCCGTACCAGCGCCGCTGCCGTCGCCGTCGGGCCGATCGTTGCAGCTCATGATCATGCACGCCGATGCCAGCGCCCATGCGCGTCCGACCATCCAAGTCATGCGCGCGATGAGAGCAGAAGGCCTAGCGCACCGGCAATCGACCAGCCGCCGATTCCGTCCACGAAATGAAGCGTGAGCACGAGGGCGTCCGCCCCCATCGCTCGGGTCGGCTCACCTCACCATCGATCGGATGCAATCGGATGCAATCGAATGCGGTCGGATACGCTCGCGCTAAGAGCCGATCATGCCACCGCGCGGCGGGCCGAGCGGCGCTGGCTCGTCGTCGTCTTCGTTGCTCTCGTCCTCTGCCTCACCGAGCCCCTGCACGCACAGCACGTACTCGCCCTTCGCCCCCTCGGCCTCGAGCTTGGCGGCGAGCTCCGAGAGCGTGCCGCGGAGCACCGTCTCGAACTTCTTGGTGAGGTCGTTGCAGAGCGCGGCCTTGCGGTCGCCGTAGACCTCGAGCGCGTCACGCACGAGCGCCAGCACGCGGTACGGGCTCTCGTAGAACACCAGCGTGTGCGGCGAGGCGGCGTCGACGGAGAGGAACCGCTTGCGCTTGCCGGGCTTGCGCGGCGGAAACCCGCGGAACGTGAACGCGTGCAGCGGCAGCCCCGAGAGCACGATCGCCATCACGAACGCCGCGGGGCCGGGGATCATCGTCACCGCCAGCCCCTCTTCGTAGCAGCGCCGTACCAGCGAAAACCCCGGATCGGCGATCCCCGGCGTGCCCGCGTCGCTCACCAGCGCCACGTCGCGCCCCTCGTGCAGCATCCCCACGATCCGGCCCCCCACGCGCGACTCGTTGTGCTCGTGGAACGGCATCTGCCGCGCCTTGATCTCGTGGCGCGCGAGCAGCTTGGCGGTGTGTCGCGTGTCCTCGCTCGCCACCACGTCGACCGAGCGCAGCACCGCGAGCGCGCGCAGCGAGATGTCCTCGAGGTTCCCGATCGGAGTGGCGACGATATAGAGCACCGCGAGGGGAGCATTGGCCACGCGGCGGCGCTTGGCAAGCCTTCAGCGCGGGCCCTTGTCGAGGCAGAACACCACCTCGTGCTCGAACGACAGCTCTTGCGTCGCCCAGCCCTTCCCCTCGATCAGGTGCTTCATCATCTCCCGATAGCGCTCGACCAGCCGCCGGCCCCCATGGGCGCTGAACGCCGGCAGCGAGACCACGAGGTGCTGCGCCGGAATCCTCGCGAGCCACTCTGCTCCGACCATGCCCGGATAATTTCGCTGCAGCCGGTGCAGCTCCTTGAGCAGCAACGCCACATCCGCCGCCGCCCAGGGCGGCCGCAGCACGATGTCCCGGACCTCCGCCCCCCCGGCCTGCCCGCGCGCGTGCAGCCACGCATCGAGCAGCTCCACCCGCGGCTCGTGCACGTCGTACGCCAGCACCCGCGTCGCGGATGGCAGCCCCATCCACGGCAGCGAAAGCGGCCCGAGCCCGCACGCGAGATCGAGCAGCGTGCCGGGCACCCCCGTGTGCGCGAAGATCTCCGCATAGAATCGCTCGAGGTACGGCAGCCGCTCGCGCGTGCTCAGGTGCCGCCCCAGCGCCTCCTCGCACAGCGCTCGCTCCCCCGCCGCATCGCCCCGGGCCAGCGCGTCCGCCAGCGCCTGCCCCAGCACGGCATAGTCGGGATCCCCGAGGTGCGTGGCCGCAATCCCATGCAGCCGCCGCCGCACCGCCTTCTCCACCGCCTTGGGCTTGCGGTGCTCCGGCCACGCCTGCCGTACCAGCTCGCGGATCGTCTCCTCCCCCACCACCCGATACTTGCGCGAGGCCTTGATCGCGGCGACCACCGCCTCGGGCTCGTTCTCCTCGCTCACGCCCCGAGTATCGCCGCGAACGAGCTCCGAACGCGAACGAGCCGCCGGCCCCATGGGACGGCGGCTCGCCAAGCCACGCCGGGCCGCTACGCCAAGATGTTGGGCAGCGGCGTGTTCGACATCGGCGCCCCGCCGCCAACCGAGGTCGCCGCCGGGTCGAACGCCTGCAACAACGTGAGCAGCACGTCGGACATGTTGCCCGCGGTGGCCGCGTTGCCGTCGTTGGGGTTGGCCGAGGGCACCGCCTGGTAGTGGATGCCCGGGTTGACCAGGTAGCCGCGCCCGGTGCCCGCCAAGACGATGGGCTGGCGCCGGATGCTGTGCGACCAGCCGATCGAGCAATCGCTGCTGCCGTAGATGATCGTGGAGTCGAGCAGGTTGCCGCCGTCGACGTCCGGCGTGGCACCGAGGATGGAGATCATCTCGGCGAACCGCTCCATGATGAACACGATGCCGCGGTGGTAGTCCTCGCCGCCCTGGTGGCTCAGCACGTGGTGCGTGGTGCCGTCACCGCCGCCCAGGGATTCCGACAGCACCGCCTCGCCCGCCAGCGGCAGGAACAGGTTCGACGCCACCCGCGTGATGTCGCAGACGAACGCGAACGCGATGAGCTGCGCCATGATCTGGTTGGTGAGGATCAGCTGCTCGTTGTTGACCGACTCGCTGTTGGTGTGCGTCGGCTGATCGGGCAGGTCGCACGTGGGCGGCATCGCAATGATCTTCTGCTCGAGCTCGCTGAGGCCCTGGAAGTGGGCGTCGAGCCGCTGGTTGTCCCGCGTGCCCAGCTTGCCGCGCAGGCGATCGGCGTCGGCCCGCACCGCATCGAGGATCGAGAGGCGCAGCGCGCTGTCGTCGGGCTGCGGCACGAACTCGCCGAAGATCGTCTGCCACACGCTGGCCGGGTTGGCCTGGGCGTAGAGCGGCGTGAGGCTGCCCGGCTCGCCGCGCACCGAGATCGTGGTGGCGGTGGTGCCGTTGTCGGCCGGCGAGAACCCCTTGGAGCACTGCACCTGCATCGAGCGAATCGGCGTGGTCACCCGCGCAGCGATGGCATCGGCGATCAGCTGGTCGATGGTGGGCCCGGCGAAGTTGGTCGAGAACCCGGGGCCACCCGAGGGCGCGAAGCTGTAGCCGCTGAACGCGGTGAGGCCCTCGTGGTGGGTGATCTGCTGCGAGCAGCGGTTCTGCAGGCCCGTGAGCACCGAGACGTAGTTCTTGACCGCAGAGAACGGCGCGAGCTCCTCGGTCAGCTCCCAGCCGGGACCGGTGGTCGCCGGCTCGAAGCGATCGAGGATCACCCCGTTGCCCCAGAAGAACGAGATGAAGCGCAGCGGGAGCCCGTCGCCGTTGGCGTAGGCGGTCCCGTTGGCGTTGAGCATGGCCTCGAGCGGCGGCAGGGCCACCGAGACGGCGGCGCCCCCGGCCAAGCCACGGAGCACGGTGCGACGGCTGAGCTTGAGTTTGCGCAGAGGATGCATGGCGAGGTCTCCTTGGCTTACTGGCTCTTCACTTGGGCGCGTCGACCAGCCGGAACAGCGGGTTGACGGTCAGCTCGACCATGAGTCCCTTGTAGTCGTAGTCGCTGTCGGCGAATGCCGTGTCGAGCACGGTGATGCCCTCGGCCTGGTCGTCACCCTCTTCGTGCCCCAGCGTGCTGCGGTAGAGGTTGCGGACCACGCAGTTGGGCGTGCGCGGGTCGTTGCGCACGAGCGAAGCGAGCTCGGCCGCGTTGCCGAACGTGCCCACCCCGGCCACGTCGCCCGAGGAGTCGATGGGCTGCCCGTTGTCGAGCTGCCGGTACTGGCCGATCGGGTCGAAGCGCTCGAACGCGAAGCCGATCGGATCCATCAGGCCGTGGCAGCCGGCGCAGGTCATGTCGACGCCGTGCGTCTCCTCGAGCCACTGCCGCAGCGTCTGGCCCTCGGCGGGCGAGGGCGCCGTCGCCATCACGCTGGGCGGCGGCGGCTGGATGTCGAAGCAGAGGAGCGTCTCCTGCACGAACAAGCCGCGGCGCGTGGGCGAGTTGATGTTGGGATGCGAGAACACCGTGAGGAACGCCGGCTGCGTCAGGATCCCCGCCCGCCCCTGCTCGGGCGGAAGCTGCACGATCTGCCACGGGAACGCCGGCGGCGCCACCCCGTAGAGCTGCGCCAGCTCGTCGTTCACGAACGTGTAGTCGGCGTCGAAGATCCCGAGGAAGCTGGTCTGCTCCTGGAACACCACGTTCTGGATCAGCAAGAGCGTTTCCTGCCGCATGGCGGCCGCCAGCTCCTGGTCGAACGTGGGGAACATCATCGAGTCCTTGCCCTTGGTCTCGAGATCCCGCAGCCGATAGAGCTCGTCGTAGAACTCGGCCAGCCGGTCACGCGCCTCGGGTCGGTCGAGCATCTCGGCCGCCAGCGCCCGCAGCTCTTCATCGGTGTCGAGCCCGCCGGCCTCGGCCAGGTCGAGCATCGCGAGGTCGGGGGTGTGCCCGACGAGGAAGAACGAGACGCGCGAGGCCAGCTCGTACTGATCGAGCTCGCGGATCTCACCCTCGCCGGTGGACTGCCCCACCTCGACCACGTAGAGGAAGTCGGGTGACTGGAGGATCGCCGCCACCTCGTACTTGAGGCCGGTGAGGAACGCGCCGCCGTCCCACTCCTGCCCCTGCACGCCAATGGCCGCGAGCGCATCGATCTCCTCGTCGACGAGCGGGCGGCGCCAGGCCAGGCGCCCGAGCTCGCGGGCGACCGCGTCGTAGCACGACGCATCCTGCCCCCCGGTCACGCACGGCACGAGCTCGGCCAGCGTCGACGGGTCGTCGCGCACCACGTTGCCGATCGCCATGGCCGACGACTCGTAATTCTCGATGTCGACCGGCGTGAGCGGCTCGTTGACCGCCGTGTGCGAGTCGAAGCTGCCGAGGTCCGGCAGCGGCGGTGGGGCGGCAGCGTCGGCCGCAGCCGAGCCCAGCATCACCTCCACGCTCCGGATGTACTGCGAGGGCGTCAGCCGACGCAGGCCCCCCGGCGGCGGGACCACGTCGATGTCGATCGGTTCGTCGGTGTCGGTGCCCGCGGTGTCGTCGACCGTCGCGTCACCGGCCTCGGTCTCGGTGTCCATGCCCATCGTGCCCGAGGCCGAGTCGGTGCCGTCGCCCGGCGTGACCGGATCGTCCTTGCACCCCACGGCCGGGAGCACGAGCGCGGCGATGCACAGCGGCAGCACGAAGGCACCGAGTGAGTCCTGACCGGTGGAGAGCGAGAGCGTTTTCATCGAAGACCTACCGACGAGGTTGCGGGCATCGAGCCGAGCATCGCGACCGAGCTGCGATCATGGACCCGCTCTCGCCTTGCATGGCGATCGTGCGCGGAATCCTTTGGACGACGAACATCGTTATTGCCCGTGGGGTGGTTTTTTGCCAGCGCTTTCGGGAATGGCGAGCGACGAAAGGTCGCGCCCGCATACGCTGCGAGCACGACGAGAAGGCCGCCACGCTCCCAGGCCATCGGATCCAGATCGGCCTTCGGCCCCACCATGGTGATGGTGGGTCGCGCGGGGCATTGGGTTGGCATCGAATCGGAGGGAAGAACCGTGAGGGTCACAGAGGCTCCCTGCCCCCATGGTCTTGCGGTCACCGCCGGCGCCATCGAACGGCCAGTCAATCTCGAGAGCCCCGTGCGACATCGCTCCGCCGCAATTCCGGCGAATCCCACTCAGATCCCATCCGGATCCCATCGAGCCCTTCGATGTGTCATGATTACCCTTCATGCAATGGGAAGGGCTGCTTCGGCGCTCGGCGGTGCGAGGACGCGGCCACGGCACGCGACCCAGCGAATCATCGTTGACCCTACATTGCAAAACAGGTAATCATGGACACGAAAGATACTTCGAAAAGGTCTCCTTCGCCGGTCCAATCCGAGGGGTCGCGTGAGGCAAACAGGGTGATGACTGCGGATGTTCTCGACAAGGCCCCACGGAGGATCCGCGTCCTCAACGGACCGCTTCGCGGCGCCACGCACCTCGTCCGCGACCGAGTCGGCATCGGTCGCGCCAGCAGCTCCGACGTCCAGCTCGTGCACGACGGGATCTCGCGCCAGCACGCGCAGATCGTGACCGACGACCGCGGGCGTCACGTGCTCGTCGACCTCGACAGTAGCAACGGCACGTTCATCGAGGGGCAGCGGATCCGCCGGCAGGTGCTCGACCCCGGCACGATCTTCAAGATCATGCGGGTCAAGCTGATCTACGAGGACGCCGTCGACGAGCAGATCGACGCGGAGCAGTCGGGCGTGTTCGCGGTGCGCCGGCCCGACGCCGACACGCTGCGCGGCACCGTCGACTACGGCGCGCTCGACCTGCCGCAGCCGGCCACGCCGCGCCAGCGGGTCGCCGCCGACACCAGCCCCGCCCCGGCGGCCGACGAGTCGGACAACGAGCGTCCGACGGCCCGCGCCGAGGGGCGAGCGTCCTCGGCCCCCGCCGCGCAGGCACGCGGCGACGAGCGACACCGCGTCATCGCCACCCACCGCGACGGCTCGGTCTACAGCGGCAGCCTCATCGACGACATCGTCGCGTATCGAGAGCTGCGGATCCGCAGCGATCGCGGCGATCCGATCCCGGCCGCCGAGCGCCAGACCTTCGAGGTGCTGGGCCGGCGCCTGCGGACCCCCAGCCCCGAGTCCCAGCCCGCGGCGACCTCCGACGGGCCCGCGCGGCCGATGCACCGCGAGTTCGAGCGGTTCTCGTGCAACTTCCCCGCGAAGCTCCGCTTCGCGACCAACGACGAGCTGGCCGCGGTCGTGCTCGATCTCGGGGTCGATGGCACGCGGCTGCGCGTCTACGGCCACCAGATCGAGCACGACGCGATCGTGTGGCTGGCGATCCACCTCGTGTCGCGAGGCCGCGCGCACACGGTGGTGTTCACGGGGCGCGTCGCGTGGACCTGTCGCGATCACCTGGGCCTCGGCTTCGCGGGCGCCCCTGGCTGGGAGCACGTGGGTCATCGCAAGGTCGAGATCCGCACCCACATGGATCTCGGCGAGCAGCTGCGGGCCGCTCGCGCCACGCTCGGCCGCCTGCAGGCCCGTCGGCCCCCGAGCTGAGCCCAACGATCACCCGAGGCCGCATGGCTCATACCGACGATCCCGTTGTCGACACCGCCGATGCCTCGGGAGAGGCCACGCCCGCTCCTCGCCCCGCGAGCTTCGTCATGCTGCACGGCGAGGGCCGCGTGACGGTGGCGCGCCGTGGCAGCACGATGGCCACGTGTCGCCTCTCCGGGATCATCGAGACGGTGCACGTGGAGTGGCTGATCGCCGAGCTCGATCGCCAGGTCGACGCGGGCGTGACCGCGGTGTTCGTGGACGCGAGTCGGCTGCCCGCGCTGTCCACCTCCGCACGCCGGGCCCTCGGTGCGTGGTCGCTGCAGCACCACGCCGGGCTACGGGCGCTGCACGTGCTCGGCGAGCCCACGGTGCTCGACGAGCCGCTCGACGAGCTCGGCCAAGCCCTCGGCGATCGGCTGCATCGCTACCACCACGCCGAGTCGTACCTCGCCGCGCTGCAGGCCTACCCTAGCTGAGGTGAGGCGAGGTATGAGGATCGATTGAATCGATACTTTGGGGTGTTTTAGGGCACGATCGTTGCGCCTAGCACAATGGTTGGGCCTCCCCGAGGTGGTCTTTCGCGGGTCCCCGCCGCATACGACATGGCCCGGAGCTGGACGATCCCGTCGGAGAGCCCCTGTGGACCCTAACCCGAGCTGGCGTTCCAGGACTGCTGGCCGGCCCTCCCCGAACCTGTCTGGGTGTCCCTGTGTCGTTCGATTCTCTTCAACGACCGGCGAACGATCATCGCTAGAATTCGGTGTAATACAAAGTACATTTCAATGTCAGCCCCTTGGCCATGCTCGACCCACGTGATCCCAGCCCCCCGAGCTCCGACATCGCGCCCATGCGCTGGCAGTTGCGCGTGCTGAGCGGCCCCGCCCGGGGGGCCACCTGCGTGGTAGCGGGCCGCGTCGCGATCGGCCGCGCCGCCAGCTCCGATCTGCAGCTCGTGGAGCAGGAGGTCTCGCGCCAGCACGCGCGCATCATCGAGGACGAGCACGGCAAGCATGTGCTCGAGGACCTGCAGAGCAGCAACCGCACGTTCGTCGGCGGCGAGCCGATCGTCCGCCACGTGCTCGAGCCCCACACCAGCTTCACCATCGGCCAGACCGAGCTCCTCTACGAGCCGGCGCCCGCGCTGGCCGAGCCCTCCCCGCCCGAGCGGCACGCCGACATTCGGACGTTGCGCAACACCGCCGAGCACCGGTGCCTGGTCGCCCGCAGCCATGCCCCCACCACGCCCACGGGGCCGGCCGTGCCGAGCTGGGCGGTCACCGATCGCGACGGCCGTGCGCTGGTGTTCGAGCGCTCCGACGGCAGGGAGTACGAGGGCAACCTCGTCGACGACATCATCGAGTACCGCATGCTGCGGGCCCAGCACCTGCGCGGGGGCTTCTCCGACCCCACCGAGGCCCAGCGCTTCGCAGCCCTTCGCGCGCGGCTGGTGCAGCCCGCGGTCGTTGCGGCGCGCCCCGACAAGCGGGCGTTCCGTCGCTTCGGCTGCTGGCTGCCCGCAGAGGTGCGCCTGGCCGCCGGCAGAGACCATCCCTGTCAGGTCCGCGACATCGGGGTCGACGGAGCGCAGCTCGTGGCCGTCAGCCATGGCTTCGAGCCCGAGGCGCTCGTGTGGCTCGCGATCGAGGTGCTCGAGAACGAGCAGCCTCGCTCGCTGGTGCTCGCGGCACGCGTGGCCTGGGTCGACGACGAGCTCGTCGGCCTCGCGTTCGCGGGGGCTCCCCGCCGCGTCGAGGGCCGCTATGCCGAGCGTCCCGCTCCCGGCCGGCGCGAGCACATCGACCGGCGCGAGCACGTCGACCGGCGCGAGCGACTCGATGACCGCTTCGCCACGCGACCGGGCGTCCACGTCGGGCTCCGACCCGCTGCCAGCCCCGACCGCTCCTGAAGCCCCTACCACTCCTGAGCCGCGTCGAGCACCCGTCGCCACGAGCTCCGGCGGCTCGCAGCCGCTGCGGGCTCCGAGCGGCGACCGCTCCGATGGATGCGCTGATAGACTGGCTGGCGGTGCTGTCCCTGCTGTTCCCGCCCTCGCTCGGCCGCATCGCCGCGTCGGCCCGTGGCGAGCTCCTGGCGCAGTGGTTCCTGCGGCACATGGGCGTGAGCGTGGAGATTGCGGTGGCCCCGAGCTACGAGGCGCTGCGTCTGGCCATCGTGCGCCGCGAGATCGACCTGGCCTGGGCGCCACCGATCGTGTGCGCGGCGGTGCAGAGCTCGAGCCTCGCGATCCTCAAGGCGGTGCGCAGCCACGGCTCGTCGTATCGCGCCGCGCTGGTGGTCCGCGCGGGCGAGGTGGCCTCGCTCAAGGCGCTGCGCGGGTCTCGGGCCGCGTGGGTCGATCGACTGTCCACCGCGGGCTACCTCTTGCCCATCGCCCACCTGCGCGACCGCGTGGGCGACCCCGATCGCCTGCTCGGCGGGCAGGTGTTCATGGGCTCGTACGGCGGGGCGCTGCGGGCCGTGCTCGACCGCGAGGCCGACCTCGCGTCGGTCTACGTGGGCACCCCGTCCGCCGACTCGTTCCACACCTCGGTGCACGAGCTGCTCGGCGAGGCGGCGCCGCGGCTGCGGGCGCTCGACTTCACCGTCGAGAGCCCGAGCGACGGGCTCGTGGTGGTCAACCGCGAGTCCCAGGGCGAGAACGTGCTCTTGCTGCACCAGCTCCGCGAGCTCACCGATGGTCGCAAGCACACGCTGCTGCTCACCGTGCTCGACGCCGACGCACTCGAGCTGGCGCGTCCGGGCGACTACGACGCGCTACAACGGTTCGTCGAGCCGGCGTAGGCCAGCTCACACGCGGTGGTTGGCCATGCGGCCGCGCTCCACGTCGGCGGCGGCACGGCGGCTGTGCTTGAGCACGCGGACCAGGTCGGCCTCGTCCTCGGCGAAGGCCACGAGCCGGTCGCCGGGCTTCACGACCAGCTCGAGGTCGGGGTTGACGAGCAGGCGCTTCTGCAGCTCGCCCTGGGGCGAGCCGGTCATCGAGCGCGAGTCGTACGCGTGCACCGAGTCGCTCGAGCGGTAGAGGCCGAGCGGCACCACGCCCGCGCGCGACTCCATGCCGAACAGCGTGCGCCGCACCACCCGCCACGGGTGCCCGTGGAACCACTCGGGCAGCGGCACGGTGTAGATCTCGGAGTTCTCGTCGCGGAACGACACGGCGCCGTTGAAGATCTCGGCGAAGCCCGGATCGACGCTGGCGGTGGCCATCCAGCTGTCGCCGAGCTCGCGGCCCTGCACGGGGATCAGCCAGCGACGGAATGGATCGAAGATCTCCTCGGGCTCTTCGTCGGTGGCCTCGGCCAGCGTCACGGGCAGCGACGGGCCACGGCCGGCATCGTCACCCGCGAGCGCGGGGTGCTGGAGCGGCGGCGCGACCGAGAACCCGGTCTTGCCGAGCTCCGGGCCCGCCCCGACGCCGTGCCGCCCGAATTTGTTGCAGGCCTGGTGCACGGCCCGGGCGATGCGCAGCGGGTGGTAGCGCGGCTCGTCGTCGGGAGCGCTCTGCAGCACGATCACGCGCGCGGCCCGGGGGATCCGCAGACCCGCGAGGTCCTCGGGCACCTCGGGGTTCTGGTGGTAGATGGTCAGGCCCTTGACCCGCGCGAGCTGCAGCCGCACGCGCTTGGGCAGCCGATCCGAGACCACCACGTGGATCGGCCGTGAGCGCAGCGGCCCGGGGCTGCGCAGCATGCGGATGAGCTGGAGCATGTCCTCGCGGAAGTTGAGGATCACGATGTGGTTGCGCAGCCGGCGAAACAGCCGCGTCTGGTCGCGCGCGAAGATGTTGGTGAGCGCCGCGGTGAACCACGCGAGCAGCCCCAGCCCCGCGATCGTGGCCGTGGCCCCGATGAAGCGCGCGGTCGAGGTCTTGAGCGACTCGGTGGAGAAGTTGCCCGTGGCGAACATGTTCATCTCCCAGAACGAGTCGTTCAGGGTGCGCACACGGGCGTTGGAGTCGTGCTCGATCGACCACACGAGGAACGTGGCGAGCATCACGATCGCCACGAACCCCGCGAACGGGATCAGCGGGTTGGACAGCTGGCCCTCGAGGTTGGACTCGAGCGGGTCCTTGAGCAGCCCGCGGCGCTTGGCGAACCAGCGCAGCGCGAGCAGCAAGAGGCCCGCGCCGACCACCATGCCGAGCACCCGCAGCCAGCGACCGCGCACCTCCTGCCGCTCGAGCTCGGCCGACACCTGGTGCAGGACGATCGGCTCCTGCTCGGCGAAGTCGCGCCAGCGGCGCTCGAGGTGGAGGTCGCGGTGCGCGGGGCTGTCTTGCACCCACGCCACCGCTTCGAGCAGCTCCGTCACGGCGGTGTCGAGCGCCTCGCTGTCCTGGCCCTGCGGCAGCGCGGTGAGGAGCACCGTGCTCACGCACACCGTGGGGATCGCGTAGTCGAGGCCCGGGTAGCTGTTGGCCTCGATCTGGCACACGCGGTAGTAGGGGTAGCCGTCGATCAGCCGATCGAGCACCTCGTGGGACAGCGGGTTGACGGTGGCCAGGCCCGTGCCCACCGCCGTGGCGATCTCGGCGTCGCCCGGCTCGGTGGTGCTGAGCATCACCATGAGCTTGTCCTCGCGCATCGCCTTGAACGCCTCGCCACCGCTGCCCTCGAGGCGGTCGAGCTCTTCGACGTTGAGACCCGCCGCGCCCACGATCACCTTGGCGGTCTCGAAGCTGCCCGAGCCCAGCTTGCCGATGTGGATCGAGTGCCGCCCGAGGTCGGTGAACGAGTCGAGCCGCAGCGGGCGGCGCACCAGCACGTGTACGGCCCCGTCGGCGAGCGCGGCCACGAGCCGCAGCTCGGCGCCCTGGGCCTCCTTCGCGGTCACCCTGCACATGAAGCCGCCGCCGGTCAGGGCTTCTTCGTCGCCGCTCGCGATCGCGGTCTCGAACGCGCGGCTGGCCTTGAACGCCTCGGCCGCCACGTCGTACTGCACCAGCGCAAAGTCGAGCTCGCCGCGGAGGAGCTTGTGCACGTTGTCGCACGAGCCGTTGGTGTGCTCGATCGCGAGGCGGATCTCGTCGCCGGTCGCGGCGAGGCCCTCGGCGAGCCCATTGGAGATCTTGGTGAAGCCACCGCTCTTGCTGCCCGCGCCCCAGCGATAGGTGGGGGGCTCGGCGACGGCCGTCAGCGGCCATGCGCACGCGAGCAGCAGCAACAGCGTCGCGAAGACCTTGCTCATGACTCCACCAGCACCAGGAGCCCCACGGCCTCGCGCACCGGGTAGCGTGGCCCGGGATTGATGAGCAGCGTCGTCTCGCCATCGGGCCCCGGTCGCTCCGGCGCCGGCAGCTGCAGGCCGATCGGCGTCACCGGGCGGCCGTCGTCGTCGAGCTCGAGGCTGCACGCGACCTCGAAGAACGTGCCACTCCGTAGCTCGGGCGGCACCGGACGCAACCGCACGCGATAGCGCCCGCGGAGCAGCCCGTACACGAATTGGAACACGCCCAGATCCACGCATGCGTGGGCCAGGAGCGCCGCTCGCAGGTACCCCGGGTAGAACACGGTGGCCACGTGCAGACCCGCGAATTCGTAGGCGGCCTCGGGGTCCTCGACCTCGACGAGGATGTTGGGCACGGGGTTGGGAGCGCACGCACGAGTCACCGCGGTGCAGGTCAGGCGCGAGGCTGCGTCGGGCTCCTCGGCCTTGTCGTCGGGCAGCACGATCACCGAGCGCGCCGCTGCGATCTCCACCTCGCGCGCGAGCACCCGCGCGAGCGGCTCGATGCCCTCGGCCAGGCTCGGCGCCTCCACGTAGCGCAGCAGGCTCCGCGCCGAGCTGCCCTGCAGCGCGGCGTCGACGTCCGCCTGCGAGTCGGTGCCCACGCACACCACCGGCGGCCCTTCGTTGGGCGAGGTGGGCGCCACCTTGGCCAGCGCGCGCACCAGCCCCAGCGCAGCGGGTGACCAATTGATGATCACCATGGGTGCGTAGCGCAGCTCGGTCAGCTCGCCCTGAGCGTACTTCGCGGTCTCCACGGGAGCTTCTTGCACGGCCGCTCGGGGGCCGCTCGCCCTCGATGGCCCGGAACACGTCCTCGGCGGCCTTTGGAGCGGGTCGCCGGTCGGCGCCCGAGGCCTTCACGGGCACGGCCACGATGCCCCCGATCGTCCCCGGGGGTCAAGCGAACCGCGTCAGGCCCTCGGTGGGCCCATGCTACGCTCGTCGCTCCCGGGCACCCCCTTTCTCTCGGACATGGCCCACCCCGACTTCTTCGTCCTGGGCATGGTCGCCCTACTGTCGTTCGGGCTGAGCTACCTCGGCTCGTCGGTGGGCCTGGTGTTCGGACAGCTCCGCCTGCCGATCCTCGTGTACTGGCTGGGCTCGCCAGCGGTGGGCGCCGCTACCAGCCTCGCGATCTCGGCCGTGGCTGCGCTCGTGGGCGCGGCCCGGCACGCGCGCGCGGGCCGGGTCGACGTGCGGCTCATGGTCACGATCGGCCTGCCCTCGGCCCTGGCCGCGTGGCTCGCCACGCGATTCGCCGTGAACCTGGACCCTGCGCTGGTCAAGACGAGCATCGGCCTGGCGCTGGTGCTGACCGGCGGGGCCATGCTGCGCTCGCGCGGACGACCGACGCAGGACGTGCGCAAGGACGACGGCGGTGCGGCGGGTGGAGACGGCGGTGCGAAGCCGAGCGTGGCCGCGGCGAGCGAGGCATCGGCGAGCATGCGTGGAGGTGAAGCCGTCAAGGACGCGACCCCCGACAGCTCGATGATCCAGAGCGGACCGATCCCGCGGGGACGGCTGATCTTCGAGGTGGTCGTGGGCGTGGTGCTGGGAGCGGTGGCGGGCGTGGTGGGGCTGTTGCTCGGGACCTTGCGCCTGCCCGCGATGATGAAGCTCGGCGTGCACCCGGCACGGGCGGTGGGCACCAACATGGCGATCGGCAGCATGACGGGGCTCCTGGCGGGTGCCGCGGCGCTCGTGGAGGGCAACGTGGATCCGTGGGCGTTCGGCATCATCACGCCAGCGACGATGGTGGGTGCATATTGGGGCGCGAGCGCCACCGGCAAGCTCGACAAGGCGACGCTGCGTCGGTTGATCGCGTGGTCGCTGCTGGGGATCGGGGCGTGGATGGCGGCGGAGCCTTGGTGGTGAGGATCAGCGGTGCTCGACGGAGCTCGTTGCGTCCGGTCGGACGCGCCCCATGGGCTCGGACTGCATCGCCTCCCCCTCGCCGGCGAATGCGTCCACCTCCTGCCACCGCTCGAACACCCATCGCAGCCGTGCCTGTCGCTCCGCCGGCACCTCGCTGCCGGGGATCCGCCACACTCGCAGGCTCACCTCGGTGCCCGTTGCTCTGCCCGAGAGCACGTCGTGCAGCCGCACGATCCGCTCGAGGCCCTTGTGGGCGAAGATCACCACGTCGGCGCCCTGCGGGAGCGCGTGCTCGAGCAGCGCCAGCGTGCCGCCGGGGCGGGGCGGCAGCACGCGATGCAGTCGCAGCGACAGCGCGTGTAGCTCGGGGTCGAGCTCGGCGAGCTTTTGTTGGGCGCGCTCGAGCTTGCCGGGCTCGAAGCGCGTGCCCTCGGGGTAGATGAGCGCGCCGTCGCGAGCGTCCATGCCGTCGGCCATGCGCCCGACCGCGGCCACCTCGCGTGCGGTCTCGCCGGCCCGGTTCACGAAGCAGTTGGGCAGCCGATTGCCCACGATGTCGAGGCACGGGTCGAGCTGCAGCTCGGTCTTGAGCACGTAGCGCAGCCGCAGGCCCTGGCGCGCGCCGAGGAACACGATCGGCAGGATCGTGTCGATGATGCTCGTGTGCCGCATGAGCACCACCACCGGGCCGGGCACCGCGGTCGCATCGCCCTCCGCGTGGAAGCGCAGCCGCAAGAGCCGTGCACCGGCTCCGAGCAGCAGCCGCGCCCACCAGCGCTGCAGCCGGTAGTTGTCCTCGAGGAACGCATCGTGGCCGCGACGCTGCACCACGTGCCGGAGCCAGATGAGCGCCGCGATGATCACCCCGAGCAGCTCCGCCAAGAGGAACACCCATACGAGGCCCAAGAGACGCAGGCTGGCCAGGCCGTTGCCGCGTACGAGGTCGTAGATCCCGAGCAGCACCACCAGCACCGGCGCGAGCGCCTGGATCACGCCGAAGGCCGCGGCGTACGTGGAGATCATGAGCACCCGACGAGCCCAGCGGCGGAGCATCACCCTTGGGGTATCAGGTCCAGCCGCCGAGCGCATCACGAATGATCGCGGCGCACCGAGCCACCGGGCCGCTCGGGATACCGGGTTTGGACGCTCGCTCGTGAGCGACCGCGGGGACCCGCTGGGTGGCCGTGGAACGGGCGTGGAACGCTCGCGCGTTGACGCGCACGGACGCGGGCGTCAGGCTCGTGCACGGGAGCATGAGCCAAGCATCGATCTACCTCGAGGCCTACGGCGTGCTGCTCGCCACGATGGTGCTCTTGTGGCTGGTGAGCGTGTGGCGGCGCAACGCCAGCATCGTCGATCCGTTCTGGGGCACCACGTTCGTGATCGCGGGCTGGTGGTACTTCGTGCGCACCCCCGAGGGTGACCCCGGCCGCAAGCTGTTGCTGATGGTGCTGGTCACGGTGTGGGGCCTGCGGCTCTCGATCTACCTCCTGTGGCGCAACTGGGGCGAGCCCGAGGATCCGCGCTACCAGGCGTTCCGCCGCCGCTACGGCCCCGAGCGCTACTGGTGGGTGAGCTTCTTCCAGGTGTTCCTGTTGCAAGGCACGCTCTCGTGGCTCATCGGTGCGCCGCTCCTGGCCGCGCAATTCGGTGGTGGTCCGCTCGGCTGGCTCGACGCGCTGGCGGCCGCGACGTGGCTCGTGGGCTTCGTGTTCGAGGCGGGCTCCGACGTGCAGCTCGCCCGCTTCCGGGCGCGACGCAAGCACCCCGACGAGCTGCTCGTCACCGGCTTCTGGCGCTACACGCGGCATCCCAACTACTTCGGCGACTCGGCGTGCTGGTGGGGCTACGGGCTGTTCTCGATCGCGGCGGGCGGCTACGTCGCGGCGCTCGGCGCCGTGCTGATGACCGCGCTCATCATCAAGGTCTCGGGCGTGACGCTGCTCGAGAAGTCGCTGGGGTCCAAGAAGCCCGGCTACGAGGAGTACGCCCGCCGTACCAGCGCCTTCTTGCCCTGGCCGCCGCGTCGCGGGTGAACGAGCCGCGCGCGTGGTATGACGGTGGCACCCGTCATGGCTTGGCTCTCGATCGTCGGCGTGCTGTGGACAAACCTCGTGGTGGCTGCGCCCGCATCCGCGTCCGCGCCCGCCACTGCGCCCGCGTCGGCCGCTGCGCCCACCACCACGTCCGCCACGGAGCCGACTCCAGCCGCCGCACCCTCCGAGCCAGCACCCTCCGAGCCCGTACCCGCACCCAAACCCAAGCTCGCCGCCACCGCGGCCGAGCGCCTGCATGCCAAGGGCGTGCGCTGCATGGAGGAGCTCGAGCGTCCCGAGTGTGCGATCGAGAGCTTCGAGGCGGTGCTCGACGAGGACACCCGCCAGCGCGAGCTGGTAACCGATGCGTTCCTGCGGCTGCTTCGGCTCTACCGCAGCACCGGACGCCAGGACGACATCGCACCGCTGCTGCGGCGGTTCTGGGAAGCGGGCGGCGGGCGGCGAGCGACGGGGCACGTGCCGTACTCGGCGCGGTTCCTGCCGAGCGAGCTCGACATGATCATCAACATCGATCCGCCGCGGATTCTGGCCTCGACGCTGTTCGAGCGCGGCGGGCCGGAGCTACGCGACTACCTCTTCACCTGCGACGAGGTGCGGCGCAACGACATCGAGATCACCCAGCGCTGGCGCCGAGCGGCGCAGGTGGCCGCCGAGCAGGGCCGCGAGACCTGGGAGGTGTACTACGAGAAGTGGGACGAGGAGCAGGAGCGCGACCGCAAGCGGGAGGCCCGGCGCGAGCGCGAGGACGCACGCAAGGCCGGCCCCCGCGACCTGCCTCCGCTGGTGTTCGAGCTCGCGTGTCCGCTGGCCACGGCGCTCGAGGTGCCCGACAACGCCGCGTGGCGTCGCATGACCGGGATCTCGCACCACCGCGAGCAGGACAAGACCGCCGCGATCTTCCAGGTGGACGGCCTCGACGCCAAGCTCGCGGCCGCGGTCGCGGCGGGTCGGCTCGTCGCCGACGGCCCCGGCCGCTTTCGCTTGCCCGAGCTCGAGTACGGCGAGCTCGAGATCCGGCTCGTGTCGCTCGACAAGGACGAGCTCTTGGCGGCCCCCGTGGCGCTGCTGGGGCCGATCGAGGAGGCCCGTCGCAAGCGCAAGCGCCGGATGAACGCCGAGCTCGAGCGGCTGGTGGCCGCGGTGCCGCGCGACACCGGGATGTTCGTGGTGCTCAACCAAGCCGCGCTCCGCGAGCTCGGGTTCGGCAACATGGAGCGCCGCTCGCTCCGCGCCGTGATCGAGGCCGTGCTGCCGCGCCCCAAGGGCCTGCAGGTGGCCGGGCTCGCCGGCGACTCGCTCGCGTTCTTCACCCGCGTGCCCACCGATACCGCCGTACGCGGCCGCATGCTGGTGACCCTGGCCAACGCGCTCATGGCCCGCAGCGCCGATGACGATGCCGATGCGGCCAAGTGGCTCGAGGACCTCGACGTGGCGGAGGCGTCGGATCGCAAGGCGCTCTTGGCGAGCTATGTGATCACGGCCAAGCGGCTGGAGGAGATCCTGTGGGACTGATGGAGCGATGGCAGCGCATCGTTCTGATCGGCTGGCTCGGCGGCGGCGGTGTTGGCTGCGGCGGCCCCGGGCTCGATCCCAACGTCCCGCCGGTGACCGAGGGCGAGTGGTATCGCCCCGTGGTCGAGACCACCTGGCAGTGGCAGCTCACCGGCACGCCCAACACCAGCTACGACGTGGAGCTCTACGATCTCGATCTGTTCGAGACCGACGAGGCCGTGATCGCCACGCTGCACGAGCAGGGCCGGCGGGTGCTCTGCTACTTCTCCGCGGGCTCGTCGGAGGACTGGCGGCCCGACTACGACCGCTTCACGGGGGCCGACAAGGGCTACAAGCTCGACGGCTGGGCGGGGGAGCGCTGGCTCGACATCCGCTCGGAGAACGTGCTCGCCGTGATGCTCGAGCGCCTCGATGTCGCGGTCGACAAGGGCTGCGATGGTGTCGAGCCCGACAACATGGAGGCCTACAACGAGCGCAGCGGCTTTCGCCTGACCGCCGACGACCAGCTCGGCTGGAACAAGCGCATCGCCAACGAAGCCCGCTCGCGCGGGCTCGCGGTGGCGCTCAAGAACGACGGCTCCCAGGCGACCGAGCTCGTCGACTACTTCGACCTCAGCCTCAACGAGCAGTGCCACGAGTACGACGAGTGCGAGCAGCTCGTGCCGTTCACCGACGCGGGCAAGCCGATCCTCAACGCGGAGTACCCCGGCAGCGAGAGCGCATCCGAGGCGGCGCGCGAGCGGCTGTGCGCGGAGGCGGACGAGGCGAGCACTCGCACGCTGCTCCTGCCGCTCGACCTCGACGACGCGTTTCGCGTGAGCTGCGACGAGTGACTCATCGCTTCCGCGTACGAGCGCCGGTCGGCCGGGCCTTGTCGGTGCGCTTGCGCGGCGCCGCCGCCTCGGGCTCGCTGTAGTCCGGCCACTGCGAGCGGTGGTGGTGCTCGAACACCAGCGAGGTCTCGACGTGGCCGATGGCCTCGTGGGTGGAGAGCCGCTCGGCCACCAAACGGCGCAGGTGCTCCACGTCGCGCACGGCCACGTGTACGAGGAAGTCGTGAGAGCCGGCCACGTAGAACACGTCGAGCACCTCGGGGAGGCGCCGCACGTGCTCGCGGAACGCGTCGAGCAGCGTCGCGGTGTGGCGGGCGATCCGCACGAACACCACCGCGCGCATGCCGATCCCGAACGCCTCGGGTCGCACGTCGGCGTGGAAGCCGGTCAGCCAGCCCTCGGCCAGCAGCCGCTGCAGCCGTACGTGGCACGAGGACGGGGCCAGGCCCACCGCGGCGGCGAGCTCCTTGTTGGACGCCCGAGCATCGTTCGAAAGCAGGCGCAGCAATTGGCGATCGATTCGGTCGAGGGGGGTCGGGGGGCCGGCCATGCCGAATATCATTCGATGGATTCGACCGAGAGCCAACGCATATTCGTAGAGGAGGTCCCGTGCGCGAACGAAAGCCCAAGTCGACGGCCCCGGCCGCGCGCCTGCTGATCGCGCTGGCGTGGGCGCTGCACGAGCACGGCACCCCGGCGCACCGCCTGGAGGAGAGCCTGGACCGGCTGGCTCGCGCGCTGGGGCTGCCGTCGGCGCAGTTCTTGTCCACGCCCACCGCCATGCACGTGTCGCTGGGCGAGGGGCCGGCGCAGCGGGTGCACCTCTTGCGCGCGGGCACCGAGCGGGTGGATCTCGAAGCGCTCGGCTTGCTCGATGCGATCGTCGACGCGTTGATCGCCGGCCGCCTGGGCGTGGCCGAGGCCGAGTCACGGCTGGCCGCGCTGCGGGCTCGGTCGCCGCGCCATGGGGCTCGCGCGCTGCGGTGGGCGGCCGCGGCCGCCTCGGCCGCAGCCGCCGTGTTCCTGGGCGGTGGCCTGCTCGAGCTGCTCGCGGCGACCGTGCTCGGGCTCGGGGTGACCGCGCTCGCGCAGGCGACCGAGCGGCACCCGCGGGCGCGAGGCGTGCACGCTCCGCTGGCCGCGTTCCTGGTCTCGGTGGCGGTGACGCTGCTCGCCGCGGCGCTGCCGGGCGTGCAAGAGAGCGTGGTGCTGATCTCGGCGCTGGTGATGCTGGTGCCGGGCCTCACTCTGACGGTAGCGATGACCGAGCTCGCCAGCGGCCACGTCATGTCGGGCACTGCGCGGCTGGCCGGCGCCATGACGCTCATGCTCACCATGCTGTTCGGTGCCGCGCTGGGGCACGCGCTCGCGCGAGCGCTCGCGCCCGGGTGGCTCGTGCCGTGGGCGCTGCCGGCCGTACCGCTGCCGGCCGGCACGTGGCTCGCGGCCATCGGGGTCGCAACCGCGGCGTTCACCGTGCTGCTCGGCGCGCGCCCGCGCGACGCCGGGTGGATCGCGCTCGCGTGCGGGCTGAGCTATGGCGCGGCGCTCGTGGGGGCGCACGCGCTCGGAGCCGAGCTCGGGGCCTTCGTGGCCGCGACCACGGTGGGCGTGGCGAGCAATCTGTTCGCGCGATGCCTGCACCGGCCGGCCACGCTACTGCGCCTGCCGGGGCTCTTGCTGCTCGTGCCCGGCAGCCTCGGATTTCGCAGCCTCGGCTCGCTGCTCGCCGCCGACACCATCGCGGGCACCGACGGCCTGTTCCGTGCGGCGCTCGTCACCGTGGCGCTGGCGGTGGGGCTGTTCGCGGCCGATCTCTTGCTGCCGCCGCAGCGCTCGTTGTGAGGCCGAGCGTTGCTGCGCCCGCTACCCCTCCGGTGGAGGTGGAAGCGCCGAATACCGCTGCGTCACCGGCCGCGCAGGCATGCTCGCGTGGACGGTCGTGGGTGCCTCATCGGCCAAGAGCTGGTGTCGCAGGTGCACGCCGGCCACCACCACCGCGGGTCGCAACAGCAGATTGAGGCCGGGAACCGCGAGCATCACCGCGGCACCGAGGCCGAAGCCGAGCGAGATCCACGGCTCGCGCTCGGCGAGGTCGATCTCCACTCGCCACGGCCGGGACAGCGTGGTGATGACCTCCGACAGCATGCGCAGCGGCGAGAGCACGACCAGCAGCCAGCCCGGACCGTGCACGGAGTGGTGCCAGCGGTGGAACCATGGGTGTCCCGGCTGCGCCTGCGCTCGCGCCTCGAGCTCGTCCACCGTGCGACCAGCGGGAAGCGTGCGCGCGTTGTCGTAGCCCTCGACCACGATCCAGTGCCCCGCCCACGCGCCTTGCAGCATGAGAGCCGCGACCGGTCCCGCCACGGGTACGAGGCCCATGAGGGCGACGTAGGGCAGCACACCGAGCGCCAGCACCACCACCTGCCCGAGCCACTCGCCCGTGAGCTTGATGGGCCCGCGCAGGTACGGCCCCGCCGGCGATAGCCCGAGGTGCACGCGCGCTTTCACGGCCAGGTGTGCGTAGACGCGGCCGAACACGAGCGACGGCAGGGGCGCAAGCGCGGCCACGGTGACCAGGAACGCACCCACGCCCGCGATCGCCCCGCGCTCGACCGCCGTGCCGTACGCGACCAAGCCCGCGATCACGAGCACCCCGAGCGCTGGCGCGAGCGCGATGCCGAGGAGGTCGCGCGAGCCGAACAAGATCCGCAGGCCGAGGAACGGCTGTGCGAGCCCGTACCGCACGAGCCCCGCGCTCCCGGCCTCGCGCGGCGGCGGCTCGATGGTCAGCGCATGCGCCCGCACCGAGTCCCAGTGGACGCGCCACGCCGCGGGCGGCGAAGGAGGCGAGGGCGGCGAGGGCTCGGGCTCCACCGAGCGGGAGGCTACCCAGGGATGCACGTGGCGTCATCTCGACGCCGCGCGCATACCTCGACTCCCGAGGTATCAGCCCCGGCGCCGGCGCCAGGCGACCAGCACTGCGAGCAACCACGGCGCCGCAGCAGCAGGCGAGCCAGAGCTCGCGCGGCAGCTGCAACCACCCTTGTCGTCGTCGCCGGAACCACCGGAGCCCGTGCTGCCGGACCCTCCCTCGGTCGCGCCCGTGGCGGCCGAGCCGGTGCTGTCACCGGTGTCCACCGGATCACCGCTGCCGGCATCACCACCAGGGGAAGTGTCTCCCCCACCGGTCGAGCCCTCGCCCGCGGTGCCCCCGGTCTCATCGCCTCCGGTGCCGCCCGCGGTGCCCGTGTCGCCCCCGCTGGTGCTCCCGGCCCCCGAGCCCTCGATCACGATGTCCGAGCACTGGAAGTAGAGATCGCTGTCACCGGGGCCGAACGAGCCGTCGTCCATCACCTGGATGAGCTGGAGCGTGCACGGATCGCACGGGGTATCGGGCAGCGTGACCTCGATCGAGTAGATGCCGCCGTTCTTGTCGGCGATGTCATCGAGCAAGACCTCGGGCGAGTTGTAGAAGTCGTCGAACGCGGTGGGCAGCGTGAAATTGTCGGTGCCCGTGGGATCGAGCGAGATCCGGAAGTGGCCGGCATGATCGACGAACTCCTCGAACTCCACCGTGATGGTCTCGCCGGCCTGGTACGTGGCCACCGGCCCCGATCCGGGCGGGTTGCCGGGCGCTCCGCACGGGGGATCCTTCTGCATGTCGGTCGAGTAGCGAGCCGCCGGCGTCATGAGGTCGATGTGAGCGCTGGCCGGCGCGGCCCACAGCCCCACCCCCAGCGCGAGGGCAGCGGCGAGCCGGCGAGGAGCGATCACGGAGCGGAGAAAGTTCGAGGGTAGAGCCATGGCGCGAGAGTCTATCCCGCCACGCCAGCCAAGGCATGGGGGGAGAAGACCCCGCGCTCGGTGATGATCGCGGTCACCAGGGCTGCCGGCGTCACGTCGAATGCAGGGTTGCGCACTGGCATGTCCGTGGGCGTGGTGAGTGTGCCGCCGGGGCGCCGCACCTCGTCGGGGTGGCGCTCCTCGATCGGGATCTCGGCCCCGCTGGCCATGCCGAGGTCGATGGTGGTCCAGGGCGCCGCCACGTAGAACGGCAGGCCGTGGTGCTTGCACAGCACCGCGACGGTGTACGTGCCGATCTTGTTGGCCACGTCGCCGTTGCGCGCGATCCGGTCGGCGCCCACGATCGCGGCCTGGATCTTGCCGCGGGCCATCAGCGCGCCGGCCATGTCGTCGCAGATCACCTCCACCGGGATCCCGTCGCGCGCGAGCTCCCACGCGGTCAGCCGCGCGCCCTGCAGCACGGGCCGCGTCTCGTCGGCGAGCACTCGGATCCCGCGACCGAGCGCGTGCGCGCGGCGGATCACGCCGAGCGCGGTGCCGTAGCCCGCGGTGGCCAGCGCGCCCGCGTTGCAGTGCGTGAGGATCGTGCCGCCCTCGGGCAACAGCCGCGCCCCGTGCTCGCCCATCTTGAAGCACGACGCGAGATCGTCGTCGACGTGGTGCTGAGCGGTGCGGCGCAGCACCTCGCGCAGCGCCGCGGCACCGGCGTCGGCCGGCGTGGCTGCGATCGCCTCGCGGAGCTGTGCGAGCGCCACGAACAGATTGACCGCGGTGGGTCGCGTGGCCGCGAGCCGCTCGCAGCCCGCTGCGATCCTTCGCCGTACCTCCAGCGGATCGTCGCCGAAGCCGTGCGACGCGGCGGCCAGCCCCAGCGCGGCCGCGCACGCGATGGCGGGGGCACCCCGCACCACCATGTCCTCGATCGCCCGCGCCACCGCCTCGACCTCGTCGAATTCGAGCCAGCGCTCGGCCTGCGGCAGCGCGCGCTGATCCAGGAGCAGCAGCCGGCGGCCGTCGTCGCTCAGTGAAAGCGGGCGCACCCCCGCGGGGTCGGAGTCGGCCATGGTCGCGGAATCACCGTTCATGTGGAGCTCGCTGGCACCTCGCACGAGAGTCTACCCAGTTTGGCCGCCGTCCGTGCTCGTCGCCAACGGCTCACGAGCGCGGCGGCTCACGAGAGGGCTTGAATGCCCCCCGCGGCTCGCCGACCCTAGTGGGGTTGACATGATCGATCGACGCACCAGCTCCTCACGCCTCGCGGCTCCCCTGGCCCTGGTGCTCGTCGCCTGTGGCGACGACGGCCCGCCGCCCGCCTCGAGCACCACCGGCTCCACCACGGCCCCGTCGGATTCCAGCTCGAGCCGCGGTGACGACACCACCACCAGCTCGGGCAGCAGCTCCACCACCGGGGTCGCCGACACGAGCAGCAGCGGCGAGGCCTCGACCGGCAGCGGCTCCACCACCGGCGACGACACCACCACCGGCCCGATGATCGAGGATCCCGGCTGCCCCGAGTGCATCGTGCTCGCCGACGGGCTCGTGGGTGGCCGCGGCCTGTTCGTCGACGCCGAGTGGGTCTACTTCACCGACCAGGACGGCGGCACGATCGAGCGCGTGCCCGTGGGCGGAGGCCCGCGCGAGCTGCTGCAAGCGGGCCAGGACCAGCCCTACGGCGTGGCCGCGACCAGCGAGCAGCTCTACTTCACCACCTTCGTGGAGGGCGGCAGCGTGTGGCGGGCCATGCTCCCCGACGCGTTCCCCATGGCGCTCTCGGCCGACGACTTCCCGCGCATGCTGCAGATCGTCGACGACTTCGTGTACTGGTGCACGTTCGACGACGTGGAGGGCCGCGTGCGCCGGGTGCCGGCGATGGGCATCGGCATGCCGCCTGTGACGCTCGCGTCGGTGGGCAGCGGCGTGGCCGATCTCGAGGTCGTGGGCCCGCTGCTCTACTTCACCGCGCACGAGCCCCCGACGATGCCCGGGCTCGCCCCCGACGGCAACGTGTACGTGGTGCCGAGCGACGTGCCCACCGATCCCGGCATGGAGACGGTGCTCGCGGTCGAGCAAGCGGTGCCGTGGGGCATGGCCGTGGCGGCCGACAGCGTGTTCTGGGTCAACGGCGACGGCCAGGGCAACGCCCAGCCGCTCCGTGTCATGAGCGTGTCGGTCGACGCGATGGGAGCGAGCCCCACCGAGCTCGCGCAGGACCAGACCTCCCCGTGGGGCGTGGCCGCCGACGAGACCTACGTCTACTGGACCGACTACACCGAGGTGAAGGCGCTGCTCCACGCGGGCGGCGAGCCGCTGCTGTTGGCCGATCAGCAGAACATCGGCCGCTCGATCGTGGTGGACGACGACCAGGTCTACTGGATCACCCGAACGCGCGTGCTCCAGCGACCCAAGCCCTGATCTGATACCCTTGCGGCGCCGCTCGGCGTCATGGCCACCGCGTTCAAGATCCTCTCCGACTTCGACGGCGTGTGGACCGAGGCGGATCTCGAGGCCGCCGCGCTGCACCACGAGCTCGCGGGCTCGTGCGCGGCGCTGCTCGGCATCGACCGGCCCTCGGCGGAGGCCGAGCTCGCCGCCTTTCGCCGCGACGTGCGGGCCGAGCCCCATGCGTTCGGCTGGGCCCCCGACGGCCGGATCTCGGCGTTCGCCGACGAGGACCCGCTGTGCGAGATCGCGGGCCTGTGCTCGCTGGTGGCCATGGCCACGCACGGGGCGGCCCGCCGCTTTCGTGAGGCCATCGAAGCCCGCTGGCCCAGCGTACAGGCGTTCGCGGAGCACGGCTTCGTCACCGCAATGGCCCGCTTCCGTGCCGAGCATCCGCCCTCGATCGCCGCGGATGCACGCGCCCAATTGGATGCGGTCGTCGAGTGCGGGGCCGAGGTGGTGGTGGTCTCCAACTCCGAGCCGCAAAAGCTCGAGGCATGGTTTCGCGCCGCGGGCATCGACGCCGGCGAGGGCCCGGGCCACGAGCTGCGGATCCGCGGCTCGGCGGGCAAGCAGGTGCTCGCGGGCGACACCAGCATCGAGGTCGCAGGGCGTCGAGTGCTCGTCGATCGCCCGCGCTACCGCGAGGCGATCGAGCACGAGCGCCCAGCGCTCGTCATCGGCGACGTGTTCTCGCTGGACCTCGCGCTGCCGCACGCCATGCGTACGCACGGCCACCCCGCGGCGCCCCGCACCCTGGCGCTGCGCCGCCACCGTCACACCCCACCGTGGATCCTCGACAGCCGCGCGGCCGGGGCGATCGACCACGTGGTCGATCGCTTCGGCGACCTGGCGGCGGTGATCCAACCGGTCCAATCAATCATGGAGAGCTGAACCGTGCCGAAGTGGATCGAAGATCTCGCACCGATCCTGCTGCTGCTCCTGGCGATCGCCATCGTCGTCAATCGCCTGCCGCGCATCGATATTGGGCACTCCGACCGCTATCGCCACCGCCGCGCCCGCAACTGGCTGCCGGTGGGCTTGATGTACTCGTTCCTGTACATGGGCCGCTACAACCTCACCCCGGCCAAGGGGGTGCTCGAGGACGTGACCAACGCGGCCGGCGTGCCGCTCATGAGCAATGCCGACTTCGGCACGATCTTCGGGGTGGGTACTGCGGTCTACGGGTTCTCGTTCTTGATCAACGGCCCGCTCACCGACCGGTTCGGCGGCAAGAAGGCGCTGCTGCTCGGGGGCTTCGGCTCGGCGCTGGCCAACGTGGCGATCGGCCTGCTCGTGCGCTCCGGCCACACCGAGGACCTGCCGCTGTGGTTCTCGCTGCTCTACGGCGTCAACATGTACTTCCAGAGCTTCGGGGCGGTGGCGATCGTCAAGATCAACGCTCCGTGGTTCCACGTGCGCGAGCGCGGGGTGTTCGGGGCGATCTTCGGGATCCTGATCTCGCTCGGGATCTACTTCGCGTTCGACATCGGGAGGATCATCCTCGAGCACTACGCGGTGGAGTGGGTGTTCTTCATCCCCGCGATCGTGCTGGGTGCGATGTACCTGGCCGTGCAGCTGCTCGCGGTCGACACCCCCAGCCAGGCCGGCTTCGAGGACTTCGACACCGGCGACGCCTCGTCGGGCCAGGAGCACCTGCCGCCCGACCCGGTGGTGGAGGTGTTCCGTCGCATGTTCAAGAGCCCGATCGTGATGACGATCGCGGCCATCGAGTTCTGCAGCGGGTTCCTGCGCCAGGCCATCATGCAGTGGTACCGCACCTACGCCAAGGCGATCGGCGAGGCCGACACGTTCGTGTACGTGAACTGGGGCATGCTGCTGTGCTGCGCGGGCATCCTGGGCGGCGTGCTCGCGGGGGTGATCTCCGACCGCGTGTTCAACTCGCGGCGGGGCCCGGTGGCCGCGGTGCTCTACGCGGGAATGCTGGTCGGGGCGATCGTGCTCTCGTTCCTGCTCGGATCGCCGCTGCTCGGCCCGCTGATCGTGCTCATGTCGATGTGCGTCATCGGCGTGCACGGCATGCTCTCGGGCACGGCGAGCATGGACTTCGGCGGGCGGCGCAACGCCGGGATCGCGGTGGGGATCATCGACGGGTTCGTGTACATGGGGACCGCGGTGATGAGCTTCACGTACGGCTCGCTGCTACCCAACCCCGAGAACGGCGAGGCAGCGTCGAACCTGGGCGACTGGATCGCGTGGCCGGTGGCGATGATTCCGGTGGCGGCGATCGGGCTGCTGTTCGCGATGCGGGTGTGGCACGCGACGCCCCAAAAGAAGTAGCCGCAGGACGGGCGGGCGTGGAGCGGCCATGACCGACGACGAGGAGCTGCCACCGCCGTGGGCCAAGTATCCCGAGCTGCCCTCGGGCAGCATCGGCTGGCGCATGGGCTACGGCGAGAGCTGGGTGATGGGATGGGGCACGTGGCTCGAGCAGCAGCCCAAGGATCGCGCGTGGCGGGCAGCGTACTTGCGGCGGCACCCGCCCGCGCCGCGCACCTGGGCAGGGACGGTGGCCGGGGTGCTCGAGCCCGAGCACGACGACGCAGAGGATGTGGACGAGGACTACGAAGCGACCAACGAGGCGCACGCGAAGCGACTCGCCGCCGAGGGCCTGGTCGGCGACGACGTGGCGATGGGCGCATGGGCGGCGCTGCACGGCGAGGCCCCCGAGGCGCCGTGGGCCATGAAGTGGCATGCACGCAAGCTCGGCAGCGCGGCGCGGTACGGCGGTCGCGAGCTGACGTTCTGGGCGCGGTGGTGTGCGAGCCGGCGCGAGGACGGGCGGCTCGAGGCCTGGCTGCGCGGCGTGCCCGAGCCGGAGAGCGCGTGGGTGCCCATGCGAGAGGCGGTGCGGCACGGCGCGGTGCCGAAGGATTGGAGCCCGGCGTCGGCGTGGGAACGAGCTGCCGTGTCGATCGCCGCCCATGCCGAGCTGCCGCCGCCGTGGGAGCTCGGCGAGCCAGCATCGTCGCTGTGCCAGGCGTACGAGGATGATTCGAGCTACGCCGACGCGTGGTGCTCGTGGGTCTACGATGCGTTCGACGATGGAACGAGCTGGCGCGCGTACCTCGAGCGCCACGCCGCGATGCCGGACGATTGGCGGGAGCGGTGCGAGTCGGTGATCTACATCGGCGGGTGATCACGGCTCGCGAAGCTCATGAGGACCAAAGTGCTGCGTTATTTGCGCATCACTGAGATCTCAGCCTCCATCAAAACTTATAAATCTTCCTAGGCTCACGAAATTAAGCTACAAAACACACATGCTGGGCTTCGCTTTGCCTTTCCGATCGCCCCGAGCGCCACGCCATTCCGCGGTTGTCTTTCTCACCGCCGCAATCGGCTGCGGCCTCCCGATACCCTCGGTCGAGACCAGCGACGCATCCGAGAGCGGCCAAGACACCGGCACTACCAACGTCGCAACCACGCTGCCCCTGCCTCCGGATCCATCCGCCACCTCGACCACCTCCGCCTCGAGCACCAGCGACAGCGGCGGCGCCGACTCGAGCAGCGGCATCGACTTCCTGCTTCGACCCGACGCCACGCACCCATTCCCCGATTGCGACATCGAGGCCCAAGATTGCCCGCGCGGCTTCAAGTGCATGCCGTACAGCTCGCAGGGCGGATCGTGGTGGGATGCGACGGCGTGCTTCCCCGTGGATCCCGATCCGGTCGGCCTGGGCGAGCCGTGCCAGTGGGAGGGCGAGCCGTGGAGCGGCTTCGACGACTGCGGCTTCGCGCAGGTGTGCTGGTCGTTCGAGCCGGGTGACGGCGGCGTGTGCAAGGGGCTGTGCTTGTTCGAGGAGCCCGAAGCACCGTGGAATCCGACCTGCGAGGACCCGACCGCGACTCCGTTCTATGGCTGCCAGGAGTGCTTCTGCACGTGCGAGACCTCGTGCAGCCCTCTCGACCAGGACTGCCCCGAAGGACAGGAGTGCGTCCCGACGACCGATATCTTCCTGTGCGCTCCCGATGCCTCGGGCGAGCTGGGTGCCTACGCCGATCCCTGCGAGTACATCAACGCCTGCGACCCGGGCCTTGCATGCCTCCCGCCAGAGTCCACCCCGGGCTGTGAGGGCGGCTCTGGCTGCTGCACGCCCTTCTGCGACGTCACCCAGCCCAACAGCTGCCCTGGCGCCGCCGAGGGCCAGATCTGCCAGGCGTGGTTCCAGCCGGGCGACGCCCCCATCGGGCTCGAGAACGTGGGCGTGTGCGGGTTGCCGGCGTGAGGTGATCGCATGGACCCGGGACGCAGACGCTGGCTTGCGGGTGCAGCCGCGGCGATCGGCACGACCGCCGCGGTCGGCCCGCTGTTGCGCTCGCGCCCGGCCGCCGCGGCGCAGTGGGGCGCGTGGCCGTCGAGCCTGGCGAGCCTGCGCCTGCCGCCCGAGCGCCGCGCCACGCGGGTGCTGGAGCTGTTCTTCTACGGGGGCCTGTGCCCGTGGGACACGTTCTACTGCGTACCGGGCTGGGGCGAGGGCGAGGGCCGGTTCCTGCATGCGTTCGACGTGCAGAGCCGCTTCGAACCCTGCGGCGGTAGCGGAGCGCTCACGCGGCCGTTCGCGAGCGACGACGCCGGCACCGAGATCCACCTCGGCCCGTGGACGCACCCGCTGTGGTCACGACCCGATCTCTTGGCGCGCATGCGCGTGGTGGTGACGCGCCACGACCAGCTCCCGCACGAGACCGCGATCCCGCTCGCGCTCACCGGTGCGCGCCTGGGCAGCCCGCAGCTCGCGGGCACGGGCAGCGCGGTGCAGCGCCATTTCGCGGGCGAGGCCGCGAGCGAGCGTGTGGCTCCGTATGCCTATGCGATCCATCCCGGCGGCGAGTTCACCGGCGAGAACCTGAGCGCGGCCACGGCCACCGGGCGCCACCCCGTGGCCGCGCGACCGTGGGACATTGCGATCGATCAGGGCCCCGTGCTCGCGAGCTTGCTCGAGCGGCCGGCCACCGCGAGCGATCGAGCCACGCATGACGCTCTCTTGCACCTCCACACCGAGCGCTTCGCCGCGCGCCTGCGCGGGGTGGAGAGCCGCCGCTCCGCGCGCTCGCCGGCTCTCGATGCGTGGCAGGCGATGCTCTCGGCGGAGGCGCATGCGCCCGACGTCGCACCGTTGCTCGATGGCTCGCTGTTCGGGCTGTCGCTGGCCGCCGAGTGCGGGGCACCTCCGCGAGCCTCGGTGCCCGGCACCTCCGCCCACGCTGCCGCGCGGCTGCTGCTCGGCGAGCAAGCGGCGCGCTACGTGCTGTGGATCGACGGCGGCCTCGCGCAGAGCCAGGACGGCGGCCACGACAGCCACCGCGATCACCTCGCGCATGCCTCGCTCAACTACACGCACACGCTGCGGGCGCTGGCCGATCGCATCAACGCACCCGGAGAGGCCAATCCAGAGAAGCTCGATCTCGCGGACACGCTGGTGGTGATCACCAGCGAGTTCGGCCGCTCACCACATCGCCAGGACGATCTCGACGGCCTCAACCACTGGCCCCAGGGCTACGTCACGGTGCTCCTCGGCGGTCCGGTCGATGCCTCCGCCGCGGGCGTGGCGGGCTCGATCGCGCCGGACACGGCCGCCGCCGAGCGCTTCGTGACCCCGGCGGAGCTCCGCGCGGGCCTGCTCGACGCCCTCGGGATCTATCCGTTCGACGCCGCAGCGTTCGGCCTCGGAGATCTCCAGGGTGCCCCATCGGACGACGTCGCTGCGATCACCATGCTGCGCCGCAACATACTGGGAGTCGAGGCATGAGGCGTGCAGGAGCCACCGCGCTGCTCCTCGCCGCATGCCTCGCCGCGTGCGCCGACGAGCAGCTGCCGTCTGCACCCACCCCCGATCTCGATCCTTCACCCCAAGCACCCGCCGAGGCGCTCGCAGCCTGCCGCGCCGACGCCGAGAGCTTCGTCCTCCGCACCCTACCGCTCGTTCACGGACGCCGCCCGCTCGGCTCCACCGAGGTGCGCCTGCTCGCACGCGTCGTCGACGACCTCGACGCTCGCGGCCGCGACGGCCGGCGCGAGCTGGCCTTCGCGCTCGCCGATGGCGACGACCACCGCCGCCGCTGGGGCTCGGAGCTGCTCGATCTCCTGCGCGTGCGCCGAGCCGGTCACCGCGCGCTCGGCCGCTGCTATGCCGAGCGCGGCCCCGCGGCGGGGTCCGAGGCGCTCGCCGAATTCATCCGCGACCACCCGCCCAGCGAGCGATTCCCCGGCGGCCCCTTCACCATGCGCGACCTCATCGAGAGCAGCCTGCGCGCCGACGACCTGCGCCCGGTGCTGAAGGCCGACCTGCTCGTCCGCATGCTCGCTCCCATCGACGACGCCAACACCCCGCCCGACGCGCTCGAAGCGGCGCGTCGCACCAACCTCGGCCGCGCATTCGAGGCCACCTACCTCGGCCGCCGCTTCGAGTGCCTCGCCTGCCACACCGACGAGGCCTCGGTCACCGATCACCCCGACCCCGCGCTCGACCGCTTCTGGCCCGTGGCACGCGGGCTCGAGCGTGCGGTGTACCCGACCGACGAGGCGACGATGCACGCGCTCTTCCGCTACGAGGGCTTCGCCGACGGCGAGCTCGCGCCGTGGGGCGCCGACGGCTGCGGCGGGTTCTCGTTCGATCACGCCCACGATCCACTCCCGGCCACCGCGTGGCTGGCGGGCGAGCTGCCACCCGACGCTCATGCGCTCGACCTGCAATCACGCCTGCACGAGGGCATGGAGCGCCTCGTCGCCGATGGCTGGTCGAACGCACCGGACGACCGCGCGCAGGCGCTCGCCCAGCTCGTGACGCTGCACCTCGCCGATGGCCTGTGGGCGGCCACCCACGGCCACCCGCTGACCCTCGACCACGGCACGCCCCGCAATGCCGCGCAATCCGAGCGGCTGCGCAGCCTCGCGATCGCGCTGGTGCGCTCGCGCTTCTCGCTGCGCGCCGCGCTGGTGGAGCTCGCCACCGACGCCTACGCCGATCAAGCGATCCCCGCCGAGTGCGAGCTCGACGGCCCCGAGCCGCTGCCGCCCGTGTTCGACCCGTTCACCGCAACCAACGGCGCAGGCCACCGCGTGCATCGCCGCGATCCCTTCGCGATCCACGACGAGGCCCACCGCGTGCTCGGGCGCGCGCTGCCGGGCCTGGTCGCTGGCGAGCCGGGCTTCGAAGCCGACCAGGTCAGCGCACTCGGGGCCTACCTCGAAGACTCGCGACCCGGCCACGAGGGCCTCGACCTCTTGGGTGCGCTGACCTGGGAGCGAGCCCTGGAGTCGCTCCCGGACGCGCCCGCGGCCGAGCTCGACCCGGAGCTCGGGCCGTCGGTCACGCTCGACGACCTCGTGCTCGCCGCGCGCGAGGACCTCGCGATCACCATCGGCGACCTGATGACGGCCACCAAGGATCGCGTGCTCGCCGAGCCCTTCATCGACACCGACGAGCAAGCGCTGGTGGAGGCGCTCGCTCGGCTCGAGTGGGCCCAGCCCGCGCACGAGCTCGATGCGACGACGCTGCACGACGCCGCATGGCGCTACGCCCGGGTGCTGCTGGCCACGCCGGAATTCCTGCTGGATGGCCTCGAGCAGGCTCCGGTGGGTGCTCCACCGCGCCTTTGGCCCGTCCACGCCCGCCCGGCCGCGCTGTGTGCCCACTGGGGGCCGCGCGTGCTGCCGGGCGAGCCGTGGACCTGCACCGATCTCGGCCTCGCGCTGCCTTGATCAGTACCCGCCAGCGCCACCGCTGCAGTCGCCGAAGACCTCCGTGCACACGTCCTCGGACAGCTCCGAAAGGCACTCCGCGCGCTGCGCCTCGCAGGCATCGACCTTGCAGCTCTGGAAGCTCAGATCGCAGAAGAACGAGGGGGTGCCGGAGGCGAGGCAATCGTCGCGCTGCTCCTCGCAGGTTGGCTCACCGGGGTCGCCCGAGTCGCCCGGATTGCAGGCGTCGAGCAGCTCCTGGCAGGCTTCCTCGGGCAGACCTTCGGCGAGACACTGCTCGCGCTGCTCCTCGCACGTGCCCCCGGGGGGCGGATCGGTCGGAGCGCCACAATCGTCGCCGTGGCAATCGGGAGGTGGTGCGCCGCCGTCGTCTGCATCGGGCTCGTCGTCTGAATCGGGCTCGTCGTCCGCATCACCGTCATCCGCGTCGGGATCGTCGGCGTCATCGTCCGCGCCCCCGCCCTCGTCCTCGCCGTCTTCGTCGCCTTCGTCCTCGTCCTCGGCATCCTCACCAGCGGCGATCGGCGTCAGGGGTAGTGCTGCGATCGGCCGCTCCACGTCGACGTCGCTGTCGCAGGCAGCGATGCCGAGTGGCAGCAGGATCGCGGTCAGTCGCGCGAACGAACGGAACAGAGTGTCGTGCTTCATGTGATCGAGTCGCTCCCTCACCAGGGACTTGCCGCGACTCGAGGTGGGATTACACCCACCTTCGGAATTTTCTTCGTCGCGCGATCACGACTCGGGTCGCGATCCGATCCACACCGTCAGCTCGAGCGCGGTCGTCAGCTCGAGGCCGCCGACCCCGAACAGCACCGTGGGCCCGAGCACGCGTCCGGCGGCACCCGATCGCAACACGGCGACCGCCAGCTCGGTACGAAGACCCAGCCCCATGGCCACGCGGCTCGCGACGTCGAACCGCAGCGCGGGGGTGACGGCCACGAGCATGCCGAACAGCGGCGATGCCTTCGCCGAGCCGAGCGGCTCGGCCTTCACGACCGCGCCGTCGTGACGCACTCGCCACGGCTCGATCGTGGGGCCGATCACCGTCGCGACCCCGAAGCGCTCGCGCTGCCAGCCGAAGCCCGCGGCCAGGTGAACGCGCTCGCGCCACAGCCGATAGCCCTCGTGCGACCGGCCGCCCACGCGCAGGCCCAGCTCCACCCGCGCGCCCCGGCGCTGCTGCATCGACACGCGCAGCTCCCCGGCCAGCGCCGCGAACCCACGCACGCCCGCTGGGGCGAGCCCGAACGTGGGATGCAGCGCGCCACCGAGCCCGAGCTCGAACGGCGGCGGCTCGGGCTCGTCTGGCGCCGAGGTCGTACGCCCGGACGATCGCGGCGGAGGGCGTGGGATCTCCTGATCCTGCTGGTCGGGCTCGAGCTGCTCCTGCTCGATCGCCACCAGCGTGTTGGCCACCATGACCGCGATGCTGCGAGCCGATCGCCCCGATTCCTCCGTGGCGTGGCGCAGATAGCCCCTTCGATCCGAGAGCACGATCGTGAGATCGACCGGCCCCGCGTCTTCGCCCGAGACGACGATCTCCACATAGGCGAGCAGCTCGCCATCGTCTTCCTGGGTGAAGCCGGCGTCCTCGAAGCGGAGGATCTCCACCCCCACGAGCCGCGGCGCGAGGGCCTGGCGGACCTCCTCCCACGGCAGGCCCTCCACGCGCAGGATCACCCGCCGGATCCGCACGCCGTGGGCCGGGGCCGCCGGACCGCGGCCCGTCTCGACCACCGCGTGATCGCCCGTCTCGGCGTGCTCGAGCTCCCCCGCGGAGAGCCCCGCGAGCGCAGCGGCCAGGAGCGATGCCAGCACGGCCATCATCGCCTCAAGCCGGGTAGCACCCGGGCATGCTGGGGGCGTCGCAGCACGGGCTCAGCAGGTTCCCGCAGCAGGCGTGCTGCGGGTACTGGAAGCAGCACAGAAACGGGTTGAATCCGTTGGTGCAGCAGCCACCGTCGGGATCGCAGCACGGCGCACCCGGCTGCTCCGCGCAGCACTCCGCCCCCGCTGGATCCACGCAGCACGGCGCCCCGGGGTCGACGCAGCACGGCGTCTCGGGCAGCCCTGCGCAGCACCCGGGTGCGTCGGGGAGCTGCTCGCAGCACTCGAGGCTGACGGGCGAGAAGCAGCACGGGTGCTCGCCACCCTCCTGACAGCAGACCAGAGTACCCGGCCCCTCGCAGCACACGTCTCCCGCGCAGCACGGATCGGCCGGGGCAGCCTCGCAGCAACCGGGCCCGCCCGAGACCAGGCAGCACGGATGATCGGGCATCTCCGTGCAGCAGCCCGGTGCGCTGGGATTGGCACAGCACGGCGACACGCCCGGCAGCTCGAGGCAGCATGCGTAGCCCACCGGGTCGGTGCAGCATGGATCCTCTGGGTTGCAGCTCGCGGTCGCGGAGGAATCGCCCGCGGAGCCGGTGCCAGACGACATGGACGAGGTCGACGGCGCGCCCCCGCTGGCCGCGGTGGACGACAGCGGGCCCAGCGTGACCGTCGGGCCTCCGCTCCCGGTGGTGCCGCCCACCAGGAAATCGTCGGTCCGGCACCCGCCGAGCACCACCGCGAGCACGAGCATCGCCCTCGTGTTCGGCGGGCACCGGCGCGACGAGGGACGATGGGCGGCGGTGGAGCTCACGCTTGGGGCGAATCCGGCGAGGGCCTAGTCTGGGTGCAGCGCACGCGCTGCCTGTCGATGGTAGGCCCCACCGGGAAAGTCGTCGAGGTAGCGCTGCCAGCACGAAGCCTGCGCATCCGCGGCCGCGCTGCGGCACAGCCCCGCGCGCGCATCGTCGGCAAAGCGCCCGCGTGGGAGCTTGCCGAGGTACTCGTTCCACAGCTTCAGCTGCGAGCGCCGATCGCCGCGCCGATGCACGAGCGCGAAGAGGTCGCCGTAGGCGAGGTCCACCAGGCTGCTGCGGCCACCCTGGCGCACGAGCTGGCGGTAGAGCGCCTCGGCGCCCGCAGGATCGCCGGCCGCGAGCCGTGCGGCGGCCCGCTCGTCGAGCTCCTGCAGCGCGTCTGGCTTCGCGCTGCGGGGGCGCGATCCGGCGGACGCCGCGGGCTCCTGCGTCTCGTCCATCTCGTCCATCTCGTCGTCGAGCACGATCTCCGGCTCCCCGTCCTCCGGCGCCTCGTCGTCGAGCACGATCTCCGGCTCCACCGCTTCGGGCACCGCATCACCGCTGCGCAGGCGATGAACGCGGCGCCCGTTCGCATCCCCTGCGGCCTGGCTCGCCTGCAGCGGATCGTCGAGCTCGCGCTGCGCCGCGGCCTGGTCGCGCTCGGGGCGGTCGGCCAGCCGCGTGGCCTCGCGGCCCTGCAACAGCCCCAGCGCCAGCACCACCACAGCCGCGGCCGCGATCACCACGATGAGCGCGACCGCCTGCGCCGACCCGGTGCGGCGGCGCGGCAGACCGGGCCGAGGCGTCCGCATATGCGCCACCACGTCGAGCTCGGCCTCCACCCGCGCCGCATCCACGAACGGCGCGAGCATCATTCGCAGCCGCTCGTCCGCCGCGAGCCCGACACCGGGGCGCGCGGGCTCGGGCGCCGGCACCAGGCCAGGGTCGATGCGCCGCGCCCGAGCCAGCACCGCGGCGAACGCAGGGCGAGCGGGGCCCGACTCGAGCTCGGCTTGCTCGCTGGCCGCGTCGAGGAAGGCATCGAGCCCTCGATCGCCGTTGGACGGCATGTCGCGGTGGCTCGTCATGGCAGCGCGCCACCCGTGTCCTCGCCGAGCCAGCCGCGTCGCGCCAGCTCCTCGCGAATGCGGGCGCGGGCGCGAGTGACCCGGACCGCGACGTTGGAGGCCGAGATCCCGAGGCGCGCCGCCACCTCGCCGCTGCTCAGGCCCTGGATCTCGCGCAGCACGAACGCCTCTCGCCAGCGCTCGGGCAGCTCCTCGAGCACCGCATAGAGCACCCGGCTCCGCTCGCTTCGCAGGTGGCTGCCGTCGGGATCGTCGGGGTTGCGACGGCCCGCGCTCGAGTGCTCGTAGCGCTGCATGGCGCGGCTGCGGTTGGCGCTCTTGCGCCAGTGGTGGCGCACCACGTTGAGCGCGATGCCGTGCATCCACGCCGCGAACGGCCGGCGGCCGTCGTAGTGCCGGCAGCTCGCCATGCCCTGGGCAAAGGTCTCCTGCGCGAGCTCCTCGGCCATGGCCGGGTCACCGCAGAGGTACCGGAGCTGCCGGAAGACCTCCTCGTAGTGGATCTCGTAGAGCGCAGCCCACGCGTTCACGTCGCCGGTGCGCGCCCGCGCCTCGAGCTCACCGGCCAGGGGCGGCTGCGGGGCGGGGCCCGGCACCGGGCGGAGGTAGGGCGGGTGCGCGGACGGCTGCGACATCGGACCGGTATCGGCACCTTACCGCGAGCGCGCGGATCCTTACTGTGCCCGCGTCGATTTCTCGGCCGCGCGCGAAAACCGAGGCTCGGCGGAAATTCTTCGATGCCGGTGTAATCCCATGTCGGCTGGGGGCAAAGGCTCCTCGAAGAACATCGGCTCGCCTCGCCAGGCACCGCGGCCGGCTCCCGGAGGAGCCCGCGGGTGCTTGCGAGCGCGGCGCGAGGAGACACGGCCATGACCCGCACCCGCCTTCGTTCGCTCGCCCCCGTCGTCACCCTGCTCTCGATCGGCTGTGCGGAGGGCGTCGAGATCGACCCCACCGGAGGGAGAGGGCTCGGCCTCTCGTTCGGCCTGGACGGCGACGAGGGCAGCGACACCGAGACGAGCGGAGCGCTCGACGGCAGCGGAACGGGCTCCGATCCCGCCGAGGACACCGCGAGCACCGACCCGTCCGGCGAGTCGGGCGACGAGGCCACGTGCGAGGCCCCCGTGCTCGACCCCCGCCGTGCGCTCATCGAGACCGACCAGGCCGTGCTGGCCAACTGGACCCTGGCCGAGGTGCTCGCGGCCGTCGCCACCAATGCCGGCCTCACCCCCGATCCCTCCGGCACCCACGATCAGCTGTTCGACACCTACCACAGCGGCGAGGCGGCGCAGTTCCCCGGCCCGCACTGCGACGACGGCGGTGGGTTCGGCGGCGAAGCGGGGGGAGGCACGCTCAACGGCTTTCCGCTGCTGTGCCCGCGCCCGGAGGGCGCCTTCGCGAGCTTCGACGGAGCGCTCGACGGCTGGATGGCGATCGCGATCGTCAACCGCGTGGACCTGGCCCCCGCCGACGGCAGCCACTGCGGCGAGCAGCGGATCGTGTTCGCCAACCCCAACATGGTGGGGCGCGCCTTCATCATCTTCGAGGCGCGCATCCCCAACCCGGCGCCCGCGTGCGGGGTGGCGGCGTGCGGGCCGATCGCCGAGGCCTGGGCCGAGCTCGACGAGATCGACGACCCCGCGCAGCGCAGCGCCCGGCTGCGCGCGGCGTTCCTCACCGGCGATCCCACGCTCGACGCCGCCGGCTTCGGCCCGTTCATGTCGGCCGACAACCTCACGTTCGGCAGCGGCCAGCTACGAACGAACAACTTCGTGATCGGCCCGTGGACGCTGCGGGAGTACAAGCTGGTGCCGCGCGTCGAGGGCGGCCAAACGGTCGTGCGCGCCCAGCCGATCCCGGTGGCGGCCAGCCCCAACGACGCGATCTGGAACGACCTCGACGGCCAGGCGGTGGGCCCTGCGTGCCGCTCCGCGATCCTCGACGCGCTGCCGGGCCTGCTCGTCGACGACATCGCCACCATGGGCTTCTCGCTGCCCGACGCCTGCCTCGACGCCGAGAGCGTGGAGGGCACGGGCTTCTACGATGCCCAGCTGGCCGCGGGCAGCGGCTCGTTCACCGCCGCGCTCCATGCCGAGATCCAGACGCTCATACCCGGCTCGTCGGTGAAAGCGGCCGACGTGGCCCGCCGGGCCCAGTTCTCGGGCTCGTGCATCGGCTGCCACGAGCACGGCAGCGGGATCGATCTCGGCGGGGGCCTGGTGGCCCCGGCCTCGCTCGGGTTCGTGCACGTCGACGAGGCGCAGACCGAGCCGTGCGGCGCCGGCCAGTGCTTCGCGATCTCGCCGGCCTTGCAAGACGTGCTCCTGCCCCATCGCATGGAGGTGCTCACCGGCCTGCTCGTGCAGACGTGCGAGGACGGCTGCGTCTCCGAGGCCCCCGCGCCCACGCCCGGCCACGCCCTGCCTCCGCTCGGGCTCGACCTCGCGCAGCTCCAGGCGATCGACGCCGCCGGCCGGCCCCACGGGCTCACACTCGGAGGCCAGCCGGTGGGCGCCGGACACTGAACGAAAAACAAAACGGGCGAGGCCAACGGCTCGTTGGTCTCGCCCGCTGGAGCGACGGCCCCCGCCGTCGCTGCCTTCCCCCGGTGATTACTCGTCTTCGACGGCGCCGTTGATGATCCACGTCTCGATGTCCGAGATCTCGGCTTGCGACAACGAGCCCTCCCCGGTGAGAGGATTGTACGGCATCTGCAAGCCCTGGATCCGATCATCACCGGTCAGCTTGAGAAACAGGTAGCTCTGGGTGGGCTCGCCTGGCTCGATCAACCGCATGTCGGGAAGTTGCCCCGATGGCTCGAGCAGGCGCTCGTAAACGCCATCGCCGAGCAGCGTCAGGCTCCCTTGCGGCGCGTCCTTGTTGTGACAGCCACCACAATTGAATTCCAGGATCAGCCTGATGCGCGCCTCCCACGTCACCCCGTTGCCGAGCAGGTTGAGGTCGGCCGGGTTCTCCGAGAAGCTGCACGCGTTGTAGTCGATGGGCCCGGAGAGCATGGCCGTGTCGCCACCGGCCGGAAAGCCCTCCACGAGGCAGAACAGCGCCAGCATCTCGTCGATGGTGAGCGGCGCGTTGGCGAGCGGCATGCGCGAGCCGGGCACCGCCTCGCCGTTCATCTCGCCGCGCATGCGTGCGATGAGGTAGCTGCCGACCGGGTCGCCGGGCTCGAGCATGCTCACCGGCTCGCCATCGTGCGAGCCGAACACGCCGTTGCGATTGGCATCGCCCATCACGATGCCGGTGGCGAGCAGCTCCTGCACGTCCTCGACCTGATACTCCTCCACCGCCGCCCACAGGTGGGTGTCGTCGAGCAGCCACCAGGCGCCGCCATAGCTGGCGTAGCCGCTCTCCTGCACCTGCCCCGCCGAGTCCACGAACGAGCGGATGAAGCTCATGCTGCCGTAGCCCTCGCCGCGCTCGCTCTCGACGGGGATGGGCGAGGCCAGGTGGATGTGCAGCCCCGGGGCGTCGGGTGGGGGCGGGTCGTCGCCGTAGCCCTCCGGTGGCAGGCCGGGGATGATTTCCACGAAGCCGATCTCGATCTCGTCGCGACCATAGCCGTAGCCGTCGAACTGCACGCGATCACCCGGCCGCTCGCAGCCGTCGAACACCGCCCCGAACTCGCCCGACTGGACGTTGCACGGGGCCGAGAACGCGGCGGCGAAGTTGGCCGGCGTGTGGAGATCGGGGTACTCCTTGGTGTTGTGGCACACCCCGCCGTTGGGCGTGCAGGTGCGCCAGATGACCTTCTTGTGCAGATCGAGCCCGGTGGGGAAGCGCTCCTGCGCCTGCAGCACCACCTCGTCGTCGCCGGTGTAGGGCTCGACCTCGGGCGCCTCGTCTATTTGTGGGCGGTCGGGGTCGAAGTCGATGTTGCCGGAGTTGTAGTCGACGAACTCGCGACAGCCCATGGGGAGCACCACGAGGGCGCCGAGGACCACAAGCAGGTAGGTGCGCATGGACATGCGTGCGGCCTCCTCACGCGAACAGATCATCGAACGCCTCGTCGGCCGGGAAGAACTCCGAGTGCTCGGCCCCGAGCGCGTCCATCATGGTCTTCCACATCGCGCGGTACGAGAACACCGTGCCCGTGGGCGAGAGATCCGACGGATTCGTGCTGCCGATCTGGCGCCCGCGCGCCGTGATGGGCCCGCCCATGAACGGCATCGACATCCAGCGCGTGGCGTAGTCGCCTCCGTGGTCGCTGCCGCGCGCCGAGTTGAATGGCGCGCCGCGGGTGCTGCGGGAGAACTCGCTGCCCACCGCCACGATCGTGTGATCCCAGTACTTGCCGCCCGATGGGTGATCCATCCGCCGCAGCGCCCACTCGAGCGCCGAGAGCAGCTGGTTGAAGCCCTGGATCCGCATGGGCAGCTCGGTCTCCTCGTCGGAGTGGTAGTCGTAGCCGCCCTCGTCGATGTAGACCGCCGGGCACCCGAAGTGGAACAGCCGCAGCGCGAGGTGGGCGTTGCGGCCGGGCCCGCCGTCACCGAACGCCATCGCGAGCTCCGCGTTGGAGACCCCGTCGTACGCCTCGTTGGAGCCGTCGCCCACCTTGAGCATGTCGCTGGCGAAGATCTCGGCGTAGGCCTTGGTGGCCTCGCGCGACTGCACGTACGCGTCGACGGTGGAGTAGTGCGCAGGGTTGACCGCCCCGCGGTGTCGCAGGTCGTAGCCGTCGGCGAGGTTGCGCGCCCACTCGGGCAGCTGGCTGCTGGCGTTGGAGTCGAACAGATCGAGGTCGTCGCCGCGCAGCACCGGCGGGCGGTAGGCGCCGTAGATGCCCGAGCCACGGCCCATGCCCGACTCGCCCATGATCACCGCGGGCAGCAGGATCTCGCCGGCCGCGGCGGCCTCGGTCACGCGATCGCGCAGGCCATAGTTGAGCATCGTGAACAGGCCGGTCTCGCCGCCCACGTAGCCGGTGAGCCAGCGCTCGAGCCCGGTGTTGTGGTTGCCGTCGGCGCTGCCCGCCAGCGGCTCGTGGTCCACGCACGGCATCACGGTCATGTCGTTGGTGAAGCTCGTGACCGAGCGCAGGCCCATGGCCTGCAGCTCCTCGGTGAGCCACGGGGTGTTCTCGCCGAGCATGCGGCCCACGCCCCACTCGGTGCCGGAGGCCACGCCCGAGGCCAGCCCGAACGGGTTGAACTCGTTGCCCACGTCGCCGTTGAAGGCGGTGGGGAAGCGAAAGCCGCCCGAGAGGCGGATGTAGACCAGGTGCTTGGCCGTGCCGAAGCCGACGGTGGCGTGCACCGGGCGGGGCACCCACACGTACGGGAAGGCGACCGCGGCCGCGGCCACCCCCGCGCCCTTGAGCAGGCGGCGGCGGGACAGCTTGGAGAGGCGCGTGTTCGAGGTTGTCATTGTATCGACCTCCTTGACATCCTAGTAGAACAGCATCTCCGAGCTGGAGAGCAGGGCGAAGCAGGCCGGGCGCGCGAACGTCTCGGCGTCGCACGGGGCCGGCGTGCAGGCGGTGGCGGCCTCGTCGGCGAGCGTGCGCTCGTCGGCGTCGAGGCTGCGGCCGAGGAACAGGTGCTGCTGGTGGTTCAAGATCGCCTGGGCGGTGGCGGAGTCGAGCGCCTGCCGCGGGGTCACGCCCGCGGGCAACAGCCGCTCCACCTCGATGCCGCCGCCTCCGATGCCGCACACCCCGGCCACGAACGCCTCCTGCACCGCGGTGTTGAGCACCGAGACCGTGGTGAAGCGACCGCCGACCTCGTTGGACGGGCAGCCGCCGAGCGTGCGCGCGAGGTCGCGGTACTCGCCCTCGACCTCGCGTTCCTCGTCGATGTCCCAGCGCGAGTGGTTGACCAGCGCGTAGGCCCAGCCGCCGGCCTCCTCGAGCGCATCCTCGCCCACGTAGTCCTCGGGATGCGGCAAGCGGTGGTCGCACTGCCCCAGGCTCACGCCGGTGGTCAGCTCGATCGAGTCGATCCAGCCCTCGACCTGCATCTGCTTGAGCGGGCCGTAGGTCCAGCGAAGGTCCGTCCGCGAGGCGCCCTCGGTCGACTGCAGGTACGCGAACGACGTGCCGATGGCGTAGTGCAGCGCGCGGATGTCACCGTCGTAGCGCAGCAAGTACCGCACGAGCTCGTGGCGCACCTCGGGGGCCGCGCTGCCGAGCGCGTAGCCGAAGTACTGCAGCATCGCGTCGTCGACCGTGGTCTCCCAGAACGCGGGCTGCTGCGCGATGATGCGGCCGGGTGCCTGCAGCACCTCCCACTCGTTGGCGGTGAGGTAGCCGGCCCACATCGTGCCCTCGCCGTCGTCGTCGTTCTCGCCATCGAGATTGCCGCGCTCGAGCCGGCGGGTGTCGGGCGCGAGCGTGAGCTCCTTGTAGCCCCACTGGGTGCTGGTGCACTCGCCGATCGTCTCGGGGTCGGGCTGGCCGTCGGCGTCGACGCACGCGAAGTCGATGAACGCGTCGGGCACCACGCCCACGTGCGGGTGCGTCCAGTAGCCGTTGGTCCACAGCCGATACATGCGGCCGAGATCGGCGCGCTCGGCCTCGTACGGCGGGCGGCCGAGGAACAGCTTGAACACGAACTCGGCGCGATCGTTGGGGGTGTCGAGCCGGCGCATGACGATGGGGTGCGACGCGGTGACGGCCGCGAACTCGTCCCATGGCACGCGGCCGCGGTAGGCCTTGCCCACCAGCTCGTCCATGTCGTAGGCGCGCTCGAAGCTGACGGCGCGGTTGTTGTAGAGCAGCTTGTCGGCCCAGCGGCGCTGGTTGACGAGCACGTACTCGTCGCTGTCGAGCACGGTCTTGACCACGTCGCCCCAGCTGCGATCGCTGCTGCAGACCTCGGCGATCTCGGTGGGCGTGGGGAAGCGGCCCAAGAAGTCGGCATGGATCCGGCGGCAGGCCTCGGCGCGATCGACCGGGCGCAGCGCCAGGCCCACGCCCCATGCCGAGCCGCACAGCCCCGCGTTCACCGGGTTCTCGAGGCCGAGGCCGTCGCAGAAGGCCCGGCAGTCCGAGTCGCAATCGAGCGCCTCACCCGGGGCCGGCGGTGTCACGTCGCGTGGGGCCGGCATCGCATCGCTGCCCCCCGCGAAGTTGCCGTCGGTCACGGGGTCGCCGTTGCCCACGAGCTGCCCGGGCCCGCGTGCAGGGTCCCCCGGATTCATGCCTTGCACGTTGCCGCAGGCCGCCAGCAGCAGGCTCGCGCCCATGCTGCCCAGGACCATGCGGAAGGCCGCGCTCGACCCTCTTCGTCGTCGCCACGCTCGTAGCATCGATACCACCCCGAACCGGAGCGTAGCGCGATGTGGAGGCCGAAAGAAGCCATCGCGAGGCCCCGACGGCGGGGGCTTGGGGCCCCAGATTCGGCAGTGACGGGCGCTTCGCGGCCGAAAACGGGCATGGTCGTGGGCCAATGGCGGTGCGACGCCGGCCCACATGCGTGGCCGGGATCGCGAACGGATCACCGCGATGACGGTTCGCGGTGCTGCCGCTTCCTCGTGGTCGGCTCGGTATACTCGCGGCCCATGATCCAAGGTCTCCGCTTCCTGTCTCCGCTCGGCTTCTTGTCATTGGGTGTGATCGGGGCGCTCGCGCTGACGATCCCCGCAGTGGCCTCGGCCGCGCCCAAGGGCAAGGGTGGCAAGGGCAAGGACGCGAAGGTCGAGGAGCCCAAGGAAGCGGAGGAGAGCAAGGACGAGGAGCCCGAGGCGAGCGAGCCCTCGGACAGCGAGACCGAGGACGCCGGCGACAGCGACGCCAAGGCCAAGGCCTCGGTGAGCACGAGCGGCGGCTCGGCCAGCAGCAGCGCCGCCGTCGGCGCCAAGAAGGGCGCCGCGATGAAGGGCCGCTTCGGCTTGGGGGCCATGCGCACGGTGTCGGGGCTCAACGGGCTCTTCGGTCGCTACTACCTCACCAACCGCTTCACGATCGGGCTCGACGCCGGCTTCGCCACGTTCTCGCACCGCGAGACCGACGACAACGGCGAGTTCTCGCGCACGCGCACGGTGGGCGCGTTCGCGGTCGGCCCCGAGCTGTTCTTCTGGCCGGTGCAGGGCGACCGCAGCCAGCAGGTGCACGCCGACTTCGGCGTGGGGGCGCGCGTGCTGACGTACGTGGGATTCCTCGGGCTCAATGAAGAGGAAGAGAGCAACACGCTCGACACGCCGGTGGAGATCGACATCGAGATCCCCGCGGCCGTGCAGGTGTTCATCGGGCCGCGCGTGTCGATCAACCCCGAGTTCGGCGTGGCGGTGCGCATCATCCCCGGCAGCCGCGAGCCCGACGCGAACGGCGACTTCGACATGAACCCGGGCACGGGGATCGGGCAGCGGCTGGGGACGAGCAATGGTCCGGGCCTGGGGTTCGAGGTCGGGAGCCACGCCGGGTTCTTCATGGGGATCGGCGTGGGGTACTACTTCGGCAAGCTCAAGGGGTGAGCGGTCAGTGATCGGGGTTGCCGGGCTCTTCCGCCGCCTCGTCACGGACCTTCAGACCGAGCTTGGTGATTCTGGCCGCCTCCTGGCGAAGAAGGATCTCGCGGCGCTTGCGCACGAAGGCTCTCTGGTCAGGGAGACAGGCCAGGGCCTCCAGAGGGAGCGCGAACTCGTCGGCGAGTGCCAACGCTTGCTCCGAGTACGCATTGAAAGCTGGGCTCGCGAGCACTTTGCGGAGGTTACGAAGCTCACCGAGATTGGCGACCAGCGCGTTACCCGGATCACCCTTCGGGACGCCGGAGCTGTGAAAGAGGTATGCGGGCTTCCCGCTGTAGCCTAGTATCTCCGCTCGCCGAGTGGCAGCGTCGACGTCGGTCGGACGACCCGCAAGGAACAGGAGGAAGGCCCTCGTCCGGACCTTTCCCTTGCGGAGACGTCGTAGAGCCCCGATCTCGGCTCCGCGAGCAATGTCAGGATCCTCGTCGAGAGAGGCCTCGAGGAGCAGATCGAGCTCGCGACGAATCTGGCCGCTGGTCTGCCCTGAAAAGTGCTCGGAATAGGTGGTACGCAAGAACCAATCCTGCAATGGCCACTCTCGTGACACAAGCGAACCCGGCTGCTCCGCAGCGAGCTTGGTGAGTGTGATGAGATGATGAGCGTAGGGAAGCGCCGCCAGACCGTGAACACCGAATCGACGCAGTACCTCTACCGCCTCGATCATCGCCGCTTGCAGGCGCGAAAGGGCCTCAGGGCTCTGCTCGAGCCGGGTGTTTATCTCGGTGACCGCAGAACGATAGATATTGAGATCGAAATAGACCTTGAGCGAGTTGACGAGGAGCTGATCGGGAACACCGCGCCAGCCGTGTGACTCGAGCTCCCTGCGAATGCTGCGGAACGCTCGGTCCGTATCCCGGTCCGGCTTGAGATACGTGAGGGCGCGAAGCATATGCGCTTCGGTCATCTCGGAGCCCCGGCTGTTGATCCGAACGAAGGCATCCGTGACGAGATCGAGACTTTCCGTCACCAGCGGGACGACGGGGATGATGTAGTCCTTGAAGACGTTGGCGACTCGTTCCACTTCATCCGCCTTCTCGTCCTCGCCGAGCTTGTAGAGCCGATCTCTGAACTGGGACAGAGCCTTGCCGTCTATGAGCATGTCGAGGGGAAGCCAGTGTGGTTCTGGCTCGCCTTGGGTCTTGGGAAAGCGAAAGGCCGGGCTCTCGGCGGTGCCCAGCTCGTAGTAGATGGGCCAACGGCGCGCGTCCTTACCCTGGCGCGGCACCGGAGGGCGGACCAGGGCCCCGAAGAGCGTCGTGATCCGCTGGTGCCCATCGATAAGATAGGTGCGCTTGTCCAGCCCGGAGCGGGCGGTCTTGACGGGGATCCCCGCGATCTCCTTGTAGATTTCCAGCGCATGCGTCGATGAGCGCCAAACGAGCAGGCTGCCGATGGGCAGCCCCTTGACGATGCTATCCAGAAGATCGAGGCGTTGCTCGTCCTTCCAGACTGAGGGGCGTTGGAATTCGGGAATCACGTAGACCCCGCGCTGCAGCTCGCTGATGATCGTTTGCAGCCGCGGCAAGACGGGGGTGTCGAAGCTGGTGCGCTCGAGCTGCTCGCTCATCTCAGATCCTGTCGAAGATGGACTGGAGGAGGGCCAACCGCGGGAACTGGTGCGCGGGACCGCGATCGTACTCGTGAGCAATTTGGTGGAGCCAGTCCGGCACCCGGCTGTCGTGGAGCGGCTTGTTGAGGACGTCGTCTCCAAAGCCGCAGAGGAGGATGCGGCGCGTGTCCTTGTCCAGGTCTTTGAACGGCTCCTTGAGCTCGTTACCGGCAGGGGGATCATGCTGGCTGGCCTGGATCTCGGCTTGCCGCTGCTTGGAGAGCCCAGGTACGAGATCCCCTTTGAGCCCCTCCTTCATGTCATACGCCCACGCGTGCTCTTGACGATCGGGGCGGGATCTCCACCGGCGGAGGATCTTCATGGCTTCCGCGGATCCTGCGACACCGTTCCCACGAAAGCCATCGGGAACGTAGGATTCGATCTCGCGGCGCTGGAGGCACACCCACGTGAACGGGATCCCGTGCTTGGCGATGACCTGTTCGCACAGCGTCATCAGGTCATCGCTGGAGCTGCTCGGCGTCCGTGCGTCGAGCTTTCCGGCATCCTTGTCGAAGAGCACCCAGGTCCGCCACAGTCTGCGTTGATGCACGGGCGAGAGTGCTTCGAGCCGCACGAGCTCATTGAGCCATCGCTTGATCCCGCCTGTACCGCCTCCGTGGTGATAGACACGAGCCGGTGCGCTCGTGAGCAAGGCGAGATCGCGACGCGAGCTTGGCTCAGCCAGCCAGGCGATGAACTCGGGATCGTTGAGCTCGTCCTCATAGCGGAGATGCAGAGGCTCCTTGGCGAGATCATGGGCATCCGCAAGCGTCAGCCGGAGGCTGGGCCAGTCACTCTCGGGGCGTGGCTCGACGGTCACGTCGAGGGCCGGCGCGCGTCGCCAAGCCCGAGCTTGATGTCCGGGCTGCGTGGAGGGGAGTGACGCCTCTTGGAGACCGCCAATCGCGAGGAGCTCGCGCACGACCTCGCCGAATTCCCCTTGTCGATCGAGCCAGCGACAAAACGCTCCCTCGACGTTGGTCTCCTCCGCTGCGGGCACGAGGCGGAAGACATCGCCGTGGTAGAGGAGTTGCTGCAGGAGCCTGCGAAGGAGGTCGCTCTCCTTGGCATCCAGGGCCTCGAACAAGCTGGCGGCAAGGCGCAGGATCATGGTTCTTCCACAGGCAGTCGGCTGGCGCGGAGCAGCTCCCGTGCCAGGCGGAGATCCTCCGCGAGAGCGCTCGGCGGCCAGCCGTCGCCCATGCGACCATTCGCGTGCAGGGGGATGGCAGTGAGGGTACTGCGTCCGTCACGATCCTGGTCGACCCAGACGATCTGCACGTGCTCGGCAGGCAGACCATCCGCGACCGCCCGCTGGACGGCAAGGAGGACGACGCGGCTGTGGGTCTCGATCACGAAACGCGGGCCCGTGGGTCGCTTCGTGAGCTCGCACAGAAAGGCCGCGAGGTGGCTCTGAGCGCTCGGGTGCAGGTGGCTCTCGGGCTCCTCGACGGCGAGGATCCCTCCATCGCGCGCAGCGAGGGCAGCGTAGGCGAGAACGGGAAGGACCTGCGACATGCCCTCGCCGGTGTCTCGGAGATGGACTCGCCAGCTCGGCCGCGACGCCGGGTTCAGCGAGAACGAGTGGCCATAGTGGGGAACCTCGTGGAGCTCGAGCGACCGCGGCGGGTCGAGCGTTGCATAGAACGCCGTGACCTCCTCTCGGAGCGCCCGATCCTCGATCAAGAGGTGCGGTACCTCGGAACCGTCGGTCACGTAGCCACGGCTCGGAACAGGCCCGCCGATGAGCCGGGGTACTGGCGGACGTACACCGGCCAACCAGCGTATCCGGCCACCGAGGGCCATGAGCTTCTGTCGTAGGTCGACGAGCTTCGTGGCGTCCACAGTAGGCACCAAGCCCTCGAAGAGAACGGGCGTACCAGTGTCGGGATCGACCAAGAACCCATCCGGGCCGCTCCTCACCCGCCAGCGTTCGGCATCGTGACGAACGACTTCGAGAGCCGCGAGCGGCATCTCGCCCTCGACCGAGGGGTTGATTGTCGCGACGAACTCCTGCACGTCGCCACCCCTCCACCGAAGGCCGAGCTTCCAGTTGTAATCGCCGGCCGCTCCTTGCCAGGCGAGCTCCCGCGGCTGGACATCCGCAAAGGCGCGCTCGGGAAGGGTGATGACTCCACGAGCGGCCGGCTCGAGAGAGGCCGCAAGCAGAGCGAGCGCGCGCAAGAGCGCGCTCTTGCCCGAGTTGTTGGCGCCGTAGACGAGGGTGAGCGGCCGCAGGGGGAGGCTCACGCGCTCCGCGAAAGAGCGAAGCCGCTCGACGATGAGCGCGTCCGGGAGACTCAAGCGAAGGAGTCTAACAGCCAGTGGCCGGCTATGAGGAGGGCCTCCAGCGCCCATCCCTTCCGGCCCCACTCTCCACCCCACGCCCGGTTCTTCATGGGGATCGGCGTGGGAGACTACTTCGGCAAGCTCAAGGGGTGAGCGGCGCCGGAGGCCGGCCCGCCGGGTGGCAAGCCGAGCTGGCAAGCCGAGCTGACAACCCGAGCTGACAACCCGAGCTGACAACCCGAGCTGACACCCCCGCGGAGCCGAGCTTGCGATCGGACGGCAGCGCGGCGCAGCGTCGGCGCACTGGAATCTTGCTGTAACCATTCGTAACTCGTATTGAATTCGTCGATGTGCGCATTTTGCGCAGCACACGGCATGGGCCTTGCTCATTAGCTCGGCAGCCCATGACCCCGACCACCGTCACCTCCCATCCTGCGGCCGCGACCCGGCTCGACGTCGCGCACGAGCGGTCGTCCGAGCGGACGCTCGCGCGGCGCAGCCACGGGCGCCTCGAGATCTGCGGCCTGCCGGTCGACAACGTCACGATGACCGCGGCCGTGGACGCAATGATGGAGCGCCTCGCCGCCGGCACCCGCACGCGGCTCTACTTCGTCAACGCCGACTGCGTCAACGTGGCCCACCGCGACGCCGAGTACCGCCGCACCGTGCAGCGCGGCGACCTGGTGTTCGCCGACGGCAGCGGCATGCGCCTGGCGGGTCGCCTGCTCGGCACGCCGATCGCCGACAACGTCAACGGCACCGACTTCCTCCCGCGGGCGTGCGAGCGCCTGGCCCAGAGCGGCCACCGGGTGTTCCTGCTCGGCGGGCGCCCGGGCGTGGCCGAGCGGATGCAGGCGCAGCTCGGCGAGCAGTACCCCGGGCTCCAGATCTGCGGGACCCACCACGGCTACTTCGATCGCACCGAGTCCCATCGCATCGCGGCGATGATCCGTGAGAGCGGCGCCGACGTGCTGCTGGTGGCCTTCGGCGCGCCGGCCCAGGAGAAGTGGATCGCCGAGCACCTCGAGGCCACCGGCGCCACCGTGGCGCTCGGCGTGGGCGGGCTGTTCGACTTCTACTCGGGCGACATGCCGCGAGCTCCGCAGTGGATGCGCAGCGCCGGCGTCGAGTGGATCTACCGGTTCTGGCGCGAGCCCGGGCGGCTGTGGAAGCGCTACTGGATCGGCAACTTCGTGTTCACGGCCCGAGTGTTGCGCGAGGCGGCAACGGGCGCTCGTGGCGTTCGCCTCGCACTGGGAAGGACCACCCCATGACCACCTCCACCACCACCGCCATGATCATCGACTTCCCGACCCGCGAGCCCGCGCTCGCCCCGACCAAGCTCCACCTGCAGCTGTTCGAGCTCAACCACGTGCGGCTGGCCCCGACCGAGCCCTCCGACGACTGGCAGGCCGAGCTCGAGCACACCCACGCGCTCGCGCTGCTCGAGGGCCACTTCCTCGAGGCGGAGCGCCGCGCGGTGGCCGAGCGCGCCGCCGAGGCCCCGCAGGACCCGCAGGCGTTCGCCGCATGGTTCGACGCGCTGTGCGAGGACGGCCCCGGCCAGCACGACGAGCTGTTCGACTACCTCGCCGAGCACGCGACCCTCGACGAGGTGCGGTGGTTCATCACCCAGGAGATCGCGACCGAGGCCGGCTTCGAGGACCTCGTGGCGCTCACCCAGCTGCGCATGCCCGCGCGCGCCAAGCTCGAGCTCGCGAGCAACTACTGGGACGAGATGGGGCGCGGCAAGGCCCGCGGCATGCACGGCCCCATGCTCGAGGCGCTCGCCGTCGCGATCGACGTGGGCCACGTCTCGCCGCACGAGGTGGTGTGGGAGTCGCTGGCGCTCGGCAACCTCTTGGTGGGCCTCGCCTACAACCGCCGCTACGCGTTCCACTCGCTCGGGGCGCTCGGGGTCATCGAGCTCACCGCGCCGAGCCGCGCGGTGAAGCTGGTGCGGGCGTTCGAGCGGCTGGGCGTCGACGACGTGGCCGCGCGCTACTTCCGCTTGCACGCGGTGGTCGACGTTCGTCACGCCCGTACGTGGCGGGACGAGGTGCTCGTGCCGCTGCTCGAGGCGCGGCCCGAGCTCGCCCGGAGCCTGGCCGAGGGCGCGCTCATGCGGCTCGCCGCCGGTGCCCGTACGTTCGCTCGCTATCGCCAGTGCCTCGGCCTCGATGCGCCGCTACGCTGTGCCCGCTAGCCCGCTCGGCTCGAGGTGCCCGACATGTCCACGACCGTCCTCATCGGAGAGGGAGCGCTCGCGCTCCTGTGCCTCGACGCGCTGATCGCCCGGGGCCTGACACCCGCGCTGGCGTGCTCGTTCGACGGAACACTGACCGACGCGTGCGCGCGGCTCGGCGTGCCACACGTGGGCCGCCGCGAGGAGGTGCGGGCGTGGCTCGACGAGCACGGCTGCGACTGGCTGCTGAGCGTGCGCAACCCGTGGATCATCCCGGCGGCCTCGCTGGCCACGGTGCGGCAGCTGGCGATCAACTTCCACGACGCCCCGCTGCCGCGCTACGCGGGCCTGCATGCCACCTCGTGGGCGCTCGTGCACGGCGAGCGCGAGCACGGGATCTCGTGGCACGAGATCACGCCCGGCATCGACGAGGGGCGGCTGCTCGTGCAGGTACCGGTGCCGATCGCCGACGACGACACCGCGCTCACGCTCAACGTCAAGTGCCTCGAGGCCGCTGCCACTGCATTCGAGCGCGTGCTCGCGGCGATGACCACGGGCACGGCGAGCCTCGAGCCGCAGACGGGGCCGCGCAGCTACTTCTCGGGCGAGGATCGGCCGGGGGCGCAGTGCAGCATCGACTGGGAGCAGCCGGCGCAGGCGATCGTGGACCTCGTGCGGGCGCTCGGCTTCGGGCACACCAAGAACCCGCTGGGCTCGCCCAAGCTGTGGGTGGGCGAGCGCGTGGTGGTGGTGGGCCGCGCGGTGGCCTCGCCCACGCCGAGCACCGCGGCCCCGGGCACCGTGCTGGGGTGGAGCGGCGGCTCGCTGCGGGTGGCGACCCGCACGAGCGAGGTGGTGCTGTCGGAGCTCTGCGACCTCGACGGCCGGCCGCTGACGGTGGCCGACGGGGAGGCGACGTTCGGATCGCTGGCCTCGCGATCGCAGCGCCTGACGCCGCTCGATGACCGCGCCCGCGAGGAGCTCTCGGCGCTCGACCGGCGCGCGGCGCGAAGCGAGCGCGAGTGGATCCGCCGGCTGGCGGCAGGGATCGTGCCCGTGGGCCACCCCTACGTGCCCGCGGGCGAGTGGGGCCGGCCGCGAGCGGTGGCGCTACCGCGGCTGCAGGCCGTCCTGAGCACGGTGGCCCTGCCGCTGCGTCGTGGCCGTGCACGGGCCGTGGTGGCCGCCTATCTCGCACGGCTCGACACCGGCGAGGCACGCGACCTCGGCATGGTACGGCCCGAGGTTCGAGGTGCGAGCGCGGCTGTGATCGCACCGATCGTCCCCTCGCGCTTGCCTGCGCGCACGCTCTCGTTCTCCGCCTTCGAGGCCGAGCTCGCCAAGGAGCAGAGCCACGTGGGGGAGCGCCTGGGCAGCTTCACGCGCGATCTCGGCCCGCGCACGCCGGAGCTCCGCGGTCGCCCGCTCGTGCCCGCGCGCTGGCCGGTGGCACTAGTGGAGGCCGAGGAGGCCGAGCTCCGCACCGACGTCGCGATGTCGTTCTGCGTCTCGCCCGACGGCGACGTACGCCTGCTCGCGAGCGATGCCATCCCCTCGGAGCGGCTCGCGGCCATCGACGCGCAGCTGTCCGCACTGGCCCACGCCGCCATCGCGGGGCCCGAGCAGCCGGTGGAGCGCCTGCCCCTGCTCGACGCAGCCGAGCGCGAGCGCGTGCTGGTGGAGTGGAACGCCACGCAGCGCCCGATCCCCCGGGTGTGCGTGCACGAGCTCGTGCACGCGCAGGCCGTGCGCACGCCCGCCGCGCCCGCGGTGCGGTTCGGCGACACGGTGCTCACCTACGCCGAGCTCGATGCGCGCGCCGAGCAGCTCGCGCACGCGCTCCGCGAGCGAGGCGTGCGCGAGGGCGACCTCGTCGCAATCGCGATCCCCCGCAGCGTGGAGCTCGTGGTGGGGCTGCTCGCGATCTTGAAGAGCGGAGCCGCCTACGTGCCGATCGACGTGGCCCTGCCCCGCGAGCGGATCGAGCTGCTCGTACGGCGCAGCCAGCCGGTGATCGTGCTCACCGACGCCACCACCCGCGCCACGATGGCCGAGCTCGGCGCCACGCTCTGCGTCCACACCGATGCCGCGTTCGTGGCCGCGCAGCCCTGCACCACGCCGCTGCCCGCTGGCGACCCGGAACGGCTCGTCTACGTGATCTTCACGTCGGGCTCCACCGGTGAGCCCAAGGCGGTGGAGATCCGCCACCGCTCGCTCGTCAACCATGGCCTCGCCGTCCAGGATCACTACGGCCTCGGCCCCGGCGATCGCATGCTGTGCTCGGCCTCGATCGGCTTCGACGTGGCGGCCGAGCAGATCTACCCCGCGCTGTTCCACGGCGCCGAGGTGGTGGTGCGGCCCGACGATCTGCTCGAGTCGTTCGCGGGCTTCGACGCGTTCGTGCGCGCGCGGGCGCTCACTGCGATGATCCTGCCCACCGCGTTCTGGCACGAGTGGGTGCGCTACCTGCAAGAGCGCCGCCTCGAGGTCCCGCCCACGCTGCGGCTCTTGAGCGTCGGCACCGAGAAGGCGCTCTCGGAGATCCTCGTCACGTGGCGCGAGCGTGGAGCCGGCCGCGTCCGCTTCATCCAGGGCTACGGCCCCACCGAGACCACCGTCACCTGCACGATGTTCCGCCACGACGCGGGCGAGACCACGGTCGACCCCACGCGCCCGCTGCCGATCGGCCGCCCGCTGGCCAACAACGAGATCTACATCCTCGACGCCACCGGCGAGCCCGTGCCGGTGGGCGTGCCGGGCGAGCTGTGCGTGGGCGGGGCCGGGCTCGCGCGCGGCTACCTCGGCCGCCCCGATCTCACCGCCGAGCGCTTCGTGGCCCACCCGCTGCGTCAGGGCGACGACGCGCGGATCTACAAGACCGGCGATCTCGCCTACTGGCAGCCCGACGGCCAGATCGTCTACGTGGGCCGCTCCGACTTCCAGGTGAAGGTGCGCGGCTTTCGGGTGGAGCTCGGCGAGATCGAGGCGCTCCTGCGCAGCCACCCCGGCGTGCGCGAGAGCGTGGTGGTGCTGCGCGACGAGCCCAAGCGCCTGGTCGCCTATCTCGTGGGCGACCCCGGCCTCGCGATCGACGAGCTCGAGGCGCGCTGCCGCGCCCAGCTGCCCGAGTACATGGTCCCCGCGGCGTTCGTCGTGCTCGACGCGTTCCCGCTGACCCACAACGGCAAGGTCGACCGCGCCGCGCTGCCGCGCCCCGATACCAGCGCCCGCCCGCGCTCGCGCGACGCCAACGACGACGTGGAGCTGATCCTCGCCGGGGCGTTCGCCGAGGTGCTGCGCGCGCCCGCCGTGGGCATGACCGACGGGTTCTTCGACCTCGGCGGCGACTCGCTCGCGGCGATGAAGCTGCTCCAGCGGCTCGAGTCGATCTTCTCGCTGACGATCCCGCTCGAGCAGCTGCTCCGCACCGACACCGTGGAGAGCCTGGGCGAGCACATCCGCAACAGCGACCGTGCCGGCTCGGTCGACGGCCCCTCGGTGGTGCGCCTCAAGGGCGGCGAGGGCACGCCGGTGTTCCTGGTGCTCGGTATGTTCATGTACCAGTACCTCGCGCGCGCGCTGCAGGCCCCGAACCCGGTGTACTCGGTGTACCTGCCGCTCGAGGCCGAGCTCTTGAGCGAGGGCAAGCCGCTGCCCGAGGTCCACGAGCTCGCGCGGCTCTACGTGGAGGTGCTGCGCCGGCACACGCCCAGCGGGCCGTATGTGCTCGGCGGGGCGTCGTTCGGCGGGATCGTGGCCTACGAGATGGCGCAGCAGCTGCGCGCCGCGGGCGAAGCGGTGGAGCTCGTGGTGCTGCTCGACAGCATGCTGCCGCGCGGGCGGCAGAACGGCGCGAGCGCGTGGGCGCGGGTCATCGCCAAGGGCCTGCTCGAGCAGCGCGAGTGGGTGATCGAGAAGGTCAAGCGACGGCTGCAGCGGGTGCAGCACCAGGCGCTGCAGCGGCTGCGGCGGGGCGAGGCGACCGTGGAGGTCGTGGACCCGGAGCAAGCCGAGCGCGCCCGGCTCGAGACGCTGAGAGAGGCGGAGTACGAGCGGTGCCAGCAGGCCTACGACCGCGTGATGCGGCCATATGGCGGTGAGGTGGTGCTGTACCGATCACAGGCGCCGAAGCGACCGGTGATGCCGTATCACGGGTTCGAGGAGCTCGTGACGGGCAGGCTGGAGGCCTGCGACGTACCGGGGGATCACGTCAGCATGCTGCTCCTGCAGCAGGAGATCGGGCGAATGGCCGGGGACCTGCAGCGGCGGCTGACCAGCCGGGCCTCGAGCCCGGGATCACGACCCTCGAGCTAGCCCGGCGGCGGCGGATAGCAGCAGCCGAGATAGCAGAAGTACGTGTCCGGACACGAGTCAGCTTGATCCGCATCGCACGGATCCCCAGACGGGCACACCTGCTCGCCGCCGCAGCCCTCGGGTGGCTCGGTCTCGCCGAAGCACACCTGGCAGTCCTCGGGCACGCACGGGGTGCCGCAGTCGTCGATCTGGCTGGTGCACTGGGTGCACGCGTCGAGGTTGTCGAGCGAGCAGTCGGGATCGGAGTTGAGGAAGATGTCGATCGGCCCCTCGGGGGTCTGCACCGTGCAGCAGCCGAAGCAGTCGCAGCCCGGCGGCACGAACGGCTCGCAGAACTCGATGCAACCCTGCTCCTGATTCGGCGGCTGGTTCTCGCAGTTGTGGCCGCCGGTGTACTCGCAGCCGATGAATTCGCCGGGGTTCTCGGGGTCGCAGCGCAGGTCCCAGATGCAGCCGTCGTCGCCCTGGCCGCTGTTGCCGTCGAAGAAGCAGTCCTGCTTGCAATCCATGTTGTCGCCAGGGATGCCGGTCTGGAACGAGCTCTCGTCGTCGTCGCACGGGCCGGTGCACTCGGGGTCGAACAGATCGATGAAGCCGTCGCCGTCGTCGTCCATCGTGTTGCCGCAGGCATAGGTGCTGCCGCCGCAGTCGACCGGACCCACGGGGCCGCCGCCGCCGGTCGTCGGGCCGTCGGACGTGACGGGACCGTCCCCGCTCGTGCCGACGCTGGGATCGGACGACACGCTGCTTTCGCCGGTATCGTCGGCCACCGAGGTCTGCGTGGTCGAGCCGCGGGTGGTGGCGGTGCCGTCGGCCGAGTCGAGCGGCGGAATCCCAGTCTCGGTGTCGCCTTCGGTGGCGGTGCCCACCTCCTCGGCCTTGCCCGCACAACCGCTGGCGCTCGCGAGCACGAACGCACCAACCACCATGAACCGAAGCCCAAGCGTCATCGACTGGAGTGGAGCACAGCCCCGCCCAGGACGCCAATGATCGCTCGCTCGCGGCCTACACCCCCTGATACGCCAGCTCGGTCTTCTGCGGCGGGGGCACCAGCCCGAACATGCCCGTGACCTGGCGGCTGTAGTTGTAGTACGCGGAGTCCATCAGCACGCTGTACATGCCCCAGTCGGGATCGCCGGGCTGCGTCATCACGCCCACGCTCTCGGCGGGCTCGCTGCGCACGGGCGGCTGAGCGTAGAGCTGCTTGCCGTCGCGGCCGAACACCTTGAGCTCCCAGTCGACCGCGATCCCGAACAGCAGGCCCTGCACCGTCGTCACCCCGGGCGCGCCACCTGGCTGCTCCTTCTCCCAGAAGAAGAACTTGGGCAGCCGCACGATGTGCGAGCGCACCTCGATCACGAGCTTGCCGTCGCGGCTCTGGCCATCCTCGAGCGGCACCAGGCTGAGGAGGTGGGCGTCGAACACCTGCCCGAACGACTCCGAGATCGCGTTCATGAACGTCATCCGCCGGCGCGAGTCGTAGGCGGGCGAGAACGACTGCTGCGGCTCGATCACCGGAGCACCCCCGGGGAACGCGGCCATCGCCTTGGGGTCGGACTGGTAGATCGCGAGCAGCTCGTTGGTGCCCTCGGGCGCGTCGAGGCTGACGTCGTTGTGGAACGCCACGTACACCTCGGCCGTGGGTGTCTGCGTGAGCTCCTCGAGCACCTCGCCGAAGGCCGTGCGCAGCTGCTCGTCCACGGCGAACTCGCGGGCGCTGCCCGCCACGGTCGGCGCATAGAGCTTGGCCTTGGCCGCCTCGTAGTACTCGGTGAACGCCTTGCTCGCGGCCTGCTGGGCGTCGGCGTACAGCGTGGTCTCCTTGGAGTCGGCGATCTCCTTGAGGATGGTGCGAAGCGCCGCGGCGTCCTTGAGACCGATCGCGTCCTGGGCCCGCGCCAGCATGTGGCGGCTCTGCCACTCGGGGCGCTGGAATTTGGGGTGGACCTTGCTCCCGTACTCGAGCTCCCAGCGCATCGCCGCGACCTGCGGCCCGCTGGTGAGCTCGTCCCAGATCTTGGCCTCCTCACGCTTGCAGAACGCAGTGCTGGCGAACGGACCGACTGCGAGGCAGAGCAGCCCCACACCGATCGGCGCGCCGAGACGCACGGCCATGGGGGCCTGCTTCTTGGCCGCGCCGAAGATGCCCGAGACCAGCAGCAAGATGCAGCCGCCGAACATCGCGCAGAAGATGGCGGTGGTGGCGAGACCCTTGGTGGAGTCGAAACCCTCGTGGGCGTTCTGCAGGAGCGCCACGCCGACGACGAGGCCGAGGCCGAGACCACCGATGATCTTGAGGTGGCCGTTGGTGGGCTTTGGCTTGGGCGGGACGTACTGCGGTGGCGGCGGGTAGGCCTGGGGACCCGGTATGGGGCCGTACTGCTGCTGGCCGTATTGCGGCTGGCCGTACGGCCCGGGCTGCGGCTGACCGTATGGCCCAGGCTGCGGCTGCCCGTATGGCCCAGGCTGCGGCTGCCCGTATGGCCCCGGTTGTGGCTGCCCGTATGGCCCAGGCTGCGGCTGCCCGTATGGCCCCGGTTGTGGCTGCCCGTATGGCCCCGGCTGCGGCTGACCATACGGCCCGGGCTGTGGCTGCCCGTATGGCCCAGGTTGCGGCTGACCGTACGGCCCCGGCTGCGGCTGACCATACGGCCCCGGCTGCGGCTGACCATACGGCCCGGGCTGCGGCTGTCCGTACGGTCCCGGTTGCGGCTGACCGTATGGCCCGGGCTGCGGCTGCCCTTGATTCGGATCATGTCCTTGCGGCGGCCAGGGCGGATGCGGTGCGTTGCTCATGGGACGTTCCGTCGCAGCATCACCCGGGTAGGGCCGCGGGATCCACGCATATATCCAACTCCAGCCAGTCCCTCGATAATTTCGCCGATCGCAATCGCTGTAATCGAACCGCCCCTCGCGTTACTCATCAATCCGAGCCCTCGTGCTCGCATCCCCGTGCCACGCCAGAGCACAGACCCGTCCGTCGTCCGCCTGCCCACGGCAGCCGTACCCGACGCCATCACCGCCGAAGCCGCGCTCGTCACGCAGGCTCAGGCGGGTCGGATGGAAGCGTGGGCCCAGCTCTACCAGTCGCACTACGCGTCGATCTTCCGCCACGTGCGGTACCTCGGCGGGGCGACGGCACCGGTCGAGGACCTCGTGCAGGAGGCGTTCGCCCGCGCGCTCGTGGCTCTGCCCGGGTTCGACGGCCGCGCCTCGTTCTCCACGTGGATGCATGGCGTGGCGGTGAACGTGGTGCGCAACCACTGGCGGGCGCGGCAGAGCACCGAGACGGCTCACCAGCGCTACCACGACATCAACACGGTGCACCGCGTGGGCGCGAGCAACGAGGTCGATCGGGTGCACATGCACAAGCGCCGCGCCGAGGCCGTGTACGCGATCCTCGAGGCCCTGCCGTCGCACCTGCGCGAGGCGTTCGTGCTGCGCGACCTCGAGGGCTTCTCGCCGGCCGAGGCCGCGGCGCAGCTCGGGATCTCGCCGGGCAACCTCTCGGTGCGGGCCAGCCGGGCCCGCGATCGCATCCGCCAGGAGCTCGAGCAGCTCGGCTGGCTCTCGCCGCAGCCGCCGGAGGTACGGGCATGACCACCGATCCCTTCCAGGGGCTGCTCGACGACGTGGTGCGAGCGGTCGACGAGGATCTGGTCGCCGATCCCGGCGGCCCCGATTTCGCCGCCATGCTGGCCCGCGCCCACGAGCTCGACCCGCAGCGCGTGCCGGCCGAGTCGGTGGCCGAGGCGGCCCAGTGGGCACCTGTGGTGTCGATCCAGCAGGGTCGCCGTCGCCGTCGCACCCGCGACGACGTGGAGCTGCTCGCAGTGATCGAGGGCGTGCGCGCCCACGTGGAAGAAGACGTGGCGCAGCGGCTCCACGTGCCGCCGCCCTTGCCCGCGCCGGCGCCCTCGCAGCCGCCCTCCCAGTTGGGAGCCCGGCGGGTCTGGGCGCTGGTGCTGGCTGCCGCCGCGGTGCTCGTGGTGGTCGGCGCGAGCATGCTGCAAGCTGGACGCGGACGCCTCGAGGAAGACGAGCGCGCGCGCAACGAAGCCGCGCTCGTGGGTCCGTCATCCGAGGCGAGCGAGGCCGCCGAGGCGCCGCACCGGTCCGAGGCCGCGGTCGCGCCCACCGAGGAGCTCGAGCCCGCGCCCACCGAGGAGCTCGAGCCCGCGCCCGCCGTCGAGGCCGAGCCGGAGCCCACGCCGGCCCGCGCTCGCGCGCCCAAGCGGCCCGAGCCCACGCTCGAGGAGCTCGATGCGGCCGCCCATGCGGCATGGCGGGCCGGCGATCTGCCGGAGGCCGAGCGGTTGTTCCGCCGGCTGGCCAAGCGCGCGGGCAAGGATCGGCTGGGCGACCTCGCCTACGGCGACCTCTTCACGCTCGCGCGGCAGACCGATGCCCCGGCCAAGGAAGCGGCGCTATGGCGCGAGTACCTGGCTCGCTTCCCCAGGGGCCGCTTCGCCGACGATGCACGTGCGGGCCTGTGTCGGCGCGCTGCGGGAGCGAGCCAGACGGAGTGCTGGCAGCGATACCTCGACGACATGCCGAGCGGTGCCCACCGGGCCCAGGCCGAGCGCGCGGTGGGCTCGGCCGGGAGCACGCCGTGAGCCCGGCGTGGCGCTGCACGTGGGCGTTGCCGTGGCTGCTCGGTGGCTGTGCGGTCGACCTGTGGGTGGGCGATCCCGCTGGCACCGGAGCAAGCGACAGCGCCATGGCCTCGAGCGATGGCGGCACCACGAGCGTACCGCCGAGCTCCGACACCGGCACGAGCACTACGACCGGTCCCGAGCCCGGGCTCACCTCGACCACCACCGACGGCGGTACCACCGATGCGCTCGACGAGGGCACCTCGAGCACCGGCCCCGTCGCCGAGGAAGACTCGAGCACCGGCCCCGTCGAGGAAGGCACCACCACCTCCGAAGAGCTCCCCTGCGCGGGCCTCGGCATGCTCGACTGCAACGAGCTCGGCTATTGCCTGTGGTACGGCGGCGGCGAGGCGGGCGAGTGCGCGCCCAACCCTTGCGAGAACCCGCGGCACGAGTGCTGGTCGCTGCCGCTCGAGGACTGCGAGGCCGCGTTCGCCTGCGCGTGGGTCGGCGACATCGAGACCGGCGAGTGCGGCCCGATCGAGTGCGTCCCCTGCGAGATCCTGGGCGCCGATCAGTGCATGGAGACGCCGACCTGCACCTGGAACGAAGGAGAGATGTTCTGCCTGCCGGCCTAGCGCTGCGGGCATCACGGCCGGGCGGCTTGGTCGCTGGGCGCTTCTGCGGTTAGATGATCGAGCCGGCGCCCGTGCCGTCCTCCCTGCTCATCCTCGGCGCGCTCGCGCTCGCACCCGCCCCGCACCCGCAGGGGAGCGGCGCGCTCGTGCTCGCGCTCGCCCCCGCTCCGCGCACGCAGGAGATCCGCGCCGTGCTGCTGCGCCCCACGGGGCTCGAGGCTGCGGCGCTGCTCGAGGCGCTGCAGCTCCGCAGCCCGCAGCGGGACCTCGCCGTGCCGCCGTGGCCCGAGCGACCGGCCGAGCGATTCGGGCTCTATGCGGTGGCGACCGTGCGACCCGAGGGCGAGGCGATCGCCGTCTCGGTGGTGCTCTCGGACGGCCGCGCCTACTACCGCGTGCTCGAGGCCTCGCCGAGCGACGCACCGCGCGTGGCCGCGAGCGCCATCGCCAACCTGCTCGCGGCCATCGAGGAAGACGCGCTGCCTCCCGACGAGGAGGACGTGCCGCTGCCGCCCGAGCAGGAGCCCACCCCCGAGCCCACCCCCACCTCCGAGCCGAAGACCGCGCCCGCGCCAAAGCCCACGCCAAAGCCCACGCCAAAGCCACCAGCGCCGCTCCAGCCCCTCGAGCTCGAGGCGATCGCCGCCGGCACCGCGACCCTGGCCGTGGGTCCGCCGGCTCCCGGCGGCTTCGCGGGCGGAGGCGGTCTCTTGCTGCTCGAGCTGCGGTGGCCACGGGGCCCGCTGGTCTCGCTGGGGGTGCGCTCGAGCTGGCATCGCCCCGCGCCGCTCACCGTGGGGCGCACGCGGATCTCGGTCGGGGGCGGCTATGCCTGGCGCAGGAAGCGGTTCGAGCTGCGCACCACCGTCGCGCTCGACGTGGAGCCATGGGGAGCCCGGCGCGACGGCGCGCGCGAGCCCGTGCTCTACCCCGACGGGCAGCGACGCGACCGCGGGCTGCAGCTCGGCGGGCACCTGCGCCTCTCGCCGGGGTGGCGGTTCGAGCTGCGCTCCGGGCTGGCGCTGCGCGTGGGCCCACGCATCGAGCTGGCCGGCAGCGCCCTTGCCCAGGCCGCCGGCATCGCACGCCTGCTGGTGGCCGACGCGGCTGGCGAACGCTCGGTGGTGGCACGCGTCGGCGGCCTCGAGCTCTCCGCTGGCCTCGAGCTCGGCCTCGCCTGGTCGCTGCCTCGCCGCTGAGGCGCTGCCCAAAAACTGAGCGGGGCTCCCACCTCGGGAGCCCCGCGGTCGTCTCGGATCGGTCCGGTTTCCGTGTTGCGAGCGACGAGCGCTCGTCAGGGGTTGAACGTCGACGAAAAGGACTCGCTTGCTTGTTGTTGTGGCACACGGCGCCGGTCTGGCGCCTCGTTCATGGCGATCGCAAGGACGCCACGCTTGCTGGCGCCGCCCGGGGCGCCGGGGCCCGGCCCGCCGAGGAGGCGAGCGGGGCGAGTCGGTGAGCGGCGAACCGCGGCCGGGGCCGAGGTCTGCGCCCCGATGCCGCCCCCGCGCCAAGCCTGGCCGGGGCGGAGGATCGGAGCGCCCGCCGCGGTCCGGCTAGGAGGCTCCTCCTTGGTCGAGGGTTGACGGGATCGATGGACGCAAAGGACGCGAATGGGTTTGCTGCATCGGTGACCTCCATGCCGGGGACCTGAGACGACGCCCCGAGCGTAGCAAATCTCGGCGCTCGATCTGCCATCGATTGACGAGAGGTCGCGCGCCGTGGCACGTGGCAACGGTGGACCGACTCCCCGATCACCTCGGCGTGGCCGCCCGACCCGAACGCTTCGGCTTGCACCTGCGCGACGGCGAGCTGTGCCTCGAGGACGTGCCCCTGTCCCGCATCGCGGCAGAGCACGGCACGCCCACCTATGCCTATGCCGGCGCGGAGATCGAGGCGCGCTTCGACGCGCTCGTCGGCGCGGTGCGACATCGCCCCACCACGTTCTGCTACGCGGTCAAGGCCAACGGTGCGCTTGCGCTCCTACGGCTGCTCGCCCGCCGCGGCGCCGGTGCCGACATCGTCTCGGGGGGTGAGCTCCTGCGGGCCCTACGGGCCGGAATTCCGGCCGACAAGATCGTGTTCTCCGGCGTGGGCAAGACCGACGCCGAGCTCGACGCGGCCATCGCCGCGGGCGTGCGCTCGATCAACCTCGAGTCGGTGGAAGAGCTCGACCAGGTGACGGCGCGGGCCCGTTCGCTCGGCCGCGTCGCCACGATCTCGCTGCGAGTCAACCCCGACATCGACCCCAAGACCCACCCCTACCTGGCCACGGGCATGCGCGAGGCCAAATTCGGGATCGCCATGGCCGACGCCGCGACCGTGGCCCGCCGTGCTCACGCCGAGCCCTCGCTCCGCCTCTACGCGATCGGCTGCCACATCGGCTCGCAGATCACCGACGTCGGCCCGTTCGTCGACAGCGTGGCCCGATTGCGCGCGCTGTGGGAGGCGCTGGCGGCCGAGGGCATCGCGTTCCCGGGCCTCGATCTCGGCGGCGGCCTCGGCATCCCCTACCGGCCCGACGATCCCGAGCTCGACGTGCAGGCGTGGGGCCGCGCGGTCGACGAGGCCGTGGTGGGCCTGCCGGTGGAGCTGGTGTTCGAGCCCGGCCGCTTCCTGGTCGGCAACTCCGGCGTGCTCGTCACCCGCGTGCTCGGCCGCAAGCGCGGCCAGGACAAGTGCTTCGTGATCGTCGACGCCGCCATGAACGACCTCGTGCGCCCCGCCCTCTACGAGGCGTACCACGTGGTCACCCCCGTGCGCGTGCCCGCCCCCGACGCACCCACCGAGGTCGCCGACGTGGTGGGCCCCGTGTGCGAGTCGGGCGACTTCCTGGCGCTCGGCCGCACGCTGCCCGTCAGCCACCCCGGCGAGCTCATGGCGGTGCTGAGCGCCGGCGCCTACGGCATGTCCATGGCCAGCACCTACAACACGCGGCCGCTCGCCGCCGAGGTGTTGGTGCACGGCGAGCACGTCGACCTGATCCACCCGCGGCAGACGGTGGAGGAGCTGCTCGCCGCCGAGCGCATGCCGAGCTGGCTGGCCACCGTGTGAGGCCCTGCGCCAAGCCCTGAGCGGCGCGAGCCCGCCCTCACCGACGGCCCGTGCGCGCGGGCGGAGACGGCTCGCCGGGCGCGCTGCAGCGGGCGACCAGCGGCACGCCGATGCCCACCGCGACCGCCCCCAGCAGCACCCACCCCACCGGCCCTTGCAGCCAACGCCAGGTACGGCGCGCCGCGGGTGGATCGAGCGGGAGGATCGACGTGTCGTCCTCGTGACCCTCGGGCAAGAACGGGACCTTGACGACCTCGGCGGTCACCCCGAGCTCGAGCAGCGGCTCGGGCTCGTCCTCCGGCTCTTCGATCGGCTCGGGTACCGCCTCCTCGGAGCTGCCCACGGGCAAGGGCGCGGTGTCGACGTCGGCCACCTCTTGCGGCGTGAGCCGGCGGGGCCGCTCGCGCTCGGTGCCCTCCTCGGCCGCCTCGTCGCCCAGGGAGCGGCCCCAGCTGCTCGGGTCCTTCCGCTCGCCGATCAGCTCCGAGCCGCCCGGCCAGTCGTCGAGGTCCGAGCCCTTCCCGCCGCTGCGCTCGCGCTCGGCCCTCGCTGCCGCCTCGCCCCGTGGCGGCGCCGTCTGCTGGAGGAACATCGGCTTTCGCGGCGCCGTCTGCTCGTGATTCACGGGCACCGGCACCGATTGCGTGTCGCGCCCCCGCGGCCGACGAGGCATCTGGCCCAGCGGGATCTGCTCCAGCGCGATGCCTGGCCCATGCCCGCCGCCCGCCGCCATGTGGACCGCCGCCGAGGCCCGCGCACGCGCCTTGGCGATGCCGCCCTCGGGGGGCTGGAGCTCGGGCCCCACCATGCGCGAGGTGCCCCGCGGCGGCGTGTCGGGCTCGGGCGCGGTGCTGTCGTTGCGCAGCGTATCTCGGACCAGCGCGCGCAACGTCCCCCGTGCTTCGCCCACCGGCAGCGCGACGCACAGGTCCAGCATGTGCTCGAGCGTCAGCCGTGTGCTCTGCACGGGCTCGAGCAGCCGACGGCGCAGCCGCTCGAGCGGCGCGAGCACGTCCTCGCGCGGCCGCTCGGGCGGGTCGGCTCGATCGATCGCCTCGCGCATCTCGGCCTCGGTCAGGTGCTCGGAGCGGAACCGGCGGCCCGAGAGCAGCTCGTGCACGATGGCCCCCACCGCGTAGAGGTCGGACGCAGCGGTGGCCCCGTGGTGCACGTGCTCGGCCGAGAGATAGCGCAGCGACTCGAGGTCCTGCCACGGCTCGGCCGCCTCCTGCCACACCGACGCCAGGCCGAAGTCGACCAGCTTGACGTTGCCGTCGACGTCGACCAGCACGTTGCCGGGCCACAGCCCCCCGTGCAGCATGCCCTGGGCATCGAACGTGGTGGGCTGGTGGTGGGCGTACCGCAGCGCCTCGAGCAGGCTCCGCGCGATGAGCACCACCTCCTCGGCCGACCATGACTCCTCGTTGCGCCGCCGCCGGATCGCCAGGCGCTCGAGCGAGCGGCCGTCGATCCACTCCGCGACCGCCACGGGGCCGTCGCTGCCGTCGACGACGTCGATCATCGTCTCGATGCTCTCGTGCTGGAGCATGCACGCGCGGCGGGCCTGCTGGACGAAGCGCCGGCGCTTGTCCGGGTTCTGGGCGTGATCGATGCGGAGCTGCTTGAGCGCGACCGGTGACGCGTCACCACGGCGCACGCCCAGCCGCACCACCGTCCCCCGGCCGTGGCCTGCCACGCCGCCGAGCTCGTAGGCGTCGTGCAGCGAGCCCATTGCCAAGAAACCTGCCGATCGCGCGGCGGCCTCGTCAAGCGGATCGACGAAAGGAAGCCGCGGGTGTGCTCACACCACGTACCGCCCTATGCCCGGTCTCGGGGCCAGGGCCCCCCGGCGGGCACGCCGTCCGCCTCGCGCTCAGGGGTGCGCCCGTCGCGCAACGGCCTACCCGTGCTCCCCACGGGAGCGCCGGGCCGCGTACGAGGCCGCGCCCTGCAGCGCCGCCTTGTCGTTGAGCACGATGCCGATCCCGATGCGCTCGAGCAGCGGCTGCATGCGGCCCTTGCCCTGGAAGCGCGCGATGAACTGCGAGTGGGGCAAGAGCGGCACCAGCTTGGGCGCGATGCCACCGCCGAGGTACACGCCCCCGGTGGCGAAGAACTTGAGCGCCACGTTGCCCGCCTCGGCCCCGTAGAGCGAGAGGAACCACGCGATCGTGCGCTCGGCCAGCGAGTCGTCGGCGCGCAGCGCCGCGTTGGCGATCTCCTCGGCCGGGTCGCCCACTCGCATCGCCTCCGCCAGGCCGTTGGAGCGGGCCCCGGGGTCGCGACCCGCCAGGAACTCGTAGAGGCTCACGATGCCCGGGCCCGAGACCACGCGCTCCCAGCTCACGTGTCCACCGAGCTTGGCCTGCAGGAACCGTAGCAGCTCGAGCTCGTCGTCGTTGGCCGGGGCGAAGTCGGTGTGTCCGCCCTCGCAGGCGAACGGCCGGTGGCGCATGCCATCCCAGAACAGGCCCGCCTCGCCCAGCCCCGTGCCCGCCGCGAGCAAGCCCTTGTTGCCCACCGCGCCCGCAACCCCGGCCCGCAGCTCGCGGAAGTCGAAATCGGTGAGCGTGGCGAGGCCATGGGCCTTGGCCTCGAGATCGTTGAGCAGGTACACCGAGTCGATGCCGAGGTTGCGCTCGAGCTCGTCGGCATCGACCTCCCACGGCAGGTTGGTGACCTTGGCGCGACGCCCCTGCACCGGCCCGGGCACGCCGAAGCACGCCGTGTTCACCTCGATCTGGTGCTCGGTGATGAAGGCCCGCGCGATCTGGGCCAGGCTCTCGTAGCGGCGGCTGTCGTAGATCATCTCGACGACGCGACGCACCTTGCCGCTGTCGACCTCGCAGAGCGCCAGGCGAGAGTTGGTGCCACCGATGTCCCCGGACAGGATCTTCATGCGCTCTGGTCCCCTTCTCGAGCCCCTTCGAGGGCCCGAGCGAGCGCTGCGTCGAGCGCGGCCAGCCCGGCCCCCACGTCGCGACCGAGGTGCACGCGCAGGGCCCGACGCTGGCGGCTGACCAGCACCTCGAAGTCCCCGCGGGCCTGGGCGGCCTTGACCACCCCGAAGCCGTAGCGCTGCCCCGGCACGGGTAGATCCTGCGCGTCTTCACAGGTGATCTGCAAGAACACGCCGGAGTTGGGGCCACCCTTGTAGGCCTGCCCGGTCGAGTGGAGGAAGCGCGGCCCGAACCCCAGGCACGTGGCCACGCCGGTGTGCGCGAGCACCCGCGCTCGCATGCGCCCGAGCACCCGCTCGTGCTCGGGCAGCATCGGCAGGTAGGCCAAGAGCGCAAAGTAGTCACCCGCCGAGATCCGGCGAAGGTGCGCCCGCAGCAGCCCCACGAGCTCGTCCCCGGCCCCGGCCGCCTGCTGCCCCGCGGCGCCCTGCTCGAGGGCCTCCGCATTGGCCGCGTCGGTCAGCAGCATCAGCCCGTTTCCGGTCCACAGCGGCTGCTCGGGCGGCAGCGCGCCGCTCTGCGAGTATGCGTCCATCATGTGGCGAGCCTCGATCTTGGCCGCCTCGACGTCGGGCTGGTCGAACGGGTTGATCTCGAGCACCGCCCCCGCCACCGCGGTCGCCACCTCCCAGCGGAACATCTCCTGCGACAGCGCGTGCACGTCGTCGAGCTCGATGTGCACCACCGCGTGGCCGGCCGCCTCGATCGCCGCCATCGCGCGATCTTGCGCGGCATGGGGCGTCGAGCGCAGGCGCAGGTACACGAACAGCCGGTCGTGCCCATAGCGCGACGGGTCCTGCAGCGGCTCGCCCTCGAGCGGAATCACGGCCTTGCCTTGCTTGCCCGTGCTCTCGGCGACGAGCTGCTCGAGCCACGCCCCGAACGGCGCGATCCGAGGCGAGGCCACGATCGTGAGCTTGTCGCGCCCGCGCCGGGCCGCGAGCCCCATCACCAGGCCGAGCTGCACCCCCGGGTTGTCCGCCGCCGGCTCGCTGCGGCACGCGTCGACCATCAGCGCCGCCTCGTCGAGGAAGACCGTGGCGTCCATGCCCATCGCGGTGGCCGGCACCATACCGAAGCTCGAGAACACCGAGAACCGCCCGCCGATCTCCGGCACCCCCGCGAACACGCGCAGGAAGCCCTCCTCCTTGGCGAACGCCTCGAGCCGCGAGCCCGGGTCGGTGATGGCCACCAGCTGCCGCCCCGCCTGCTCCACCCCCACCGTCTGCTTCATGCGATCGAGGAAGTGCAGCATGAGCACCTGCGGCTCGAGCGTGCTGCCCGACTTGCTCGACACCAGCACCAGCGTGGACGCCAGCGGCACCGAGGCCTCGATGGCCGCGATCTGCGTGGGATCGGTGGAATCGACGATCGACAGCTTCGGCGAGCCCTTGGGCACGTGCGCGCCGAACACCCGCGCCAGCACGTCGGGCCCCAGGCTCGAGCCGCCCATGCCCACCAGCAGCACGTGCGTGAACCCGCGGCTGCCGAGCAGCACCCGCAGCCCCGCCAAGAGATCCTGCTGCTCGCGCTGCTCGTCCACCACGTCGAGCCAGGCCAGCCACCGCTCCTCGCCCGTGTTGGTCCACAGGCTCGCGTCCTTGGCCCACAGCCGCGCAGTGTTGCCGGCCGCGTCCCACCCGCGGGTGGCGTCCACCAAGGCGCTCTGCAGCTCGTCGGGCAGCGAGTGCGCGGTGCGATCGAGCCGCGGCCCCTGCTGGCGCCGCTGCAGCTCCGCGATCGAGCCGAGCAGCCCGTCCATCGCGTCCTCGAACAGCACCACGCCCTGCTGGAGCAGCAGCTCCGTCACCTCGGCGAGCTCGATGCCGAGGCCCGCCAGCGCCTCGATCACCACCCGCGCCTCGTCCACGCCTTGCAAGAGCGCCGGCGTGGGCCGGCCGTGGTCGCGGAACGCGTCGAACGTCTGCGGCGGCGCCGTGTTGACCGTGTCGGGCCCGCACAGCTCCTCGATGTACTTCACGTCCGAGTAGCGCGAGTCCTTGGTGCCCGTGCTGGCCCACAAGAGCCGCTGCGGCCGCGCCCCCTTGGCCACCAGCGCCTGCCAGCGCGCCCCGGCCACCAGCTCCTGGTACGTGCGGTAGGCGAGCTTGGCGTTGGCCACCGCCGCCTTGCCCCGCAGCGCGATGATGCGCCCGTGCACCCCCGGGTCGCCCTTGGCGCCCGATTTCCGCGGCCCCACGTGCTCGCCCGCCGCCACCAGGGCCTTGAGTCGGTCGAGGCGCGCGTCGATCTCCGTGTCGATGCGGCTGACGAAGAAGCTCGCCACGCTCGCCACCCGCCGCACGTCGCCGCCCGCCGCCGCCCGCCGCTCGAGCCCCGCGATGTAGGCGTGGGCGATCTCGCGATAGGCCTCGCGCGCGAAGATGAGCGTCACATTGACGTTGATGCCCTCCGCGATCAGCTGCTCGATCGCCCGCAGCCCCGGCGGCGTGCCCGGGACCTTGATCATGAGGTTCGGGCGCTCCACCGCCTGCCACAGCCGCCGCGCCTCCTCGATCGTGCCCTCGGCGTCGAACGCCAGGCTCGGCGAGACCTCGAGGCTCACGTAGCCGTCGAGGCCCTCGGTCGCGTCGTACACCGAGCGCAGCACGTCGGCCGCCTCGCGCACGTCGACCACCGCCAGGCGTTCGAAGATCTGCTTGGCGTCGAGCTCGGGGTTGGCGACGAGCTCGTCGAGCACGTCGTCGTAGTCGTCGCTGCCGGTGATCGCCTTCTGGAAGATCGTCGGGTTGGAGGTCATGCCGCGCAGGCCGTCGCGCGCGACGAGCTTCGCCAGCTCGCCGCTGCGGGTCATGCCCCGGCGGATGTAGTCGAGCCAGATCGACTGGCCCTGGGTGGCCAGTGCTTGCAAGGGGTTCATTGCCTAGACCTCCTCAGAGGGCTGCCGCGGCCCATGGCCAGGCGCCCCCGTCGACCCCGCTATGTAGGCAACGGGCTCGTTTCCGGCAAGGCCGGCCGACTCCCCGTGTGGGGCGGCGAGCGGCGGCCAGGGCGAGGCCAGCGGCCGGAGCAGCCGAAACGGCGTGAACAGCCGCCACGAGACCACCAGCGCCCCCAGATAGACCACCAGGCCGGCCAGCGGGATCCCCACGGCGGCCGCCGAGCCCTGCGACCACTGGGGAACCGCCACCAGCGGGATGAGCACGAGGAACATCGGGGCATTGAACGGCACCGAGGCGGTGGCGCCGATCACGGCATTGCGAGCCACTGGCCCGCGCAGCTCCGGGTCGAGCATCCGCAGCAGCGCGAGCCCCGTGGGCAGCGTGCCCGTCCCCATGCCGAACAGCACCAGCGCATGGGCGAACGGGGCCTCGGGAAAGGCGCGCCGCGCCAGCCACAAGCACCCCACCAGCGTCATCGCCCCCGCCAGCAGGGTCATGAGGAGGATCGGCACGAGCCACGTCCCGAGCACCTCGAGCTTGACCGCCGCGATCGAGCCCGCCGTGGTCACCTCCACCCCCACCACCGCAATGCGCGACAGCATCCCGTCGTGGAAGGGCCCGTCCCGGCCCAGGCGCCGGGCCCCGCGGCGCACCGCGATCGCCACCGACGAGCCGACGATGAAGTGCAGCCCCCACAGCGTCTCGCGCAGCTCGCTACCGGGGGGCAAGAGCGAGGTGGTCCCCCACGCCAGCCCGAACACCACCAGGTACACGCAGCCCATGATCACGAGCTGCATCGACAGCGGCTCCTCGGCGGCCCCCGCCTCGGGGTCGGCCGCGGGCGGGGCCTCGTCGGCCTCCGGCGGGAGCGAGCGGACCTCGTCCTCCGCCGTGATCATGCCCCGGCGCCGGGCGATCGCCACCGCCGGCACGCCGAGCACGAAGCAGTACACGAACCCCAGCGTCGCGAACACCAGGCCGATCTGCGCGCCATCGGCCATGCCCGCGGCCTCCCACGCCCCGCCGAGCGACAGCGCCTGCCCCGGGCCCTGCTGGAAGCCCAGCATGATCATGAGGCCAAAGCCCGGGTGCAGCTGCTCGACCGCGAGCCAGGCCGCCACGAACAGGAAGCCGAGCAGCGCCTGGGTCACCCCCACCATCGCGTTGGCCACCGCCAGCGAGCGCGCCGCCCCTGGCCGGCGCTGGATCGGCGCCGACTGCAGGCCCACCGCCACGAACATCAGCGCGAACGCGTGATAGACGATGACCTCCATCGCCGGCACGTGCAGCGGGATCAGCCCCGCCCCGCTCGGGCCCAGCGCCAGCCCGATCAGCCCCGCGAGGATCGCCACCGGCACCGCCGAGCGGCGCAGGAGCGGCACCCCACGCACCAGCCACGTCGCCACCGCGAGCAGCACCGCCACCACCCCCAGATCGAGCAGCAGGCCGGAGGCCGGGACGTCGGACCACCAGTAGCGCACGCCCGCCAGGGTATCAGCGGTCCCCCTACCCAGGGAAAACGTCGTACGGAGACGGATCGACCGGTCGTGGTCCGGGCGCCGCTACGAGGCCGTGCCGCCCAGGCGCACGATCGACAGCAGCGCACGGAACAGGGTCGACACGTCCTCGGCCACGTAGCGCAGCGTACGGGGCCCCGGGCGCTCCACCCCCGGCATGATCCCCGCCGCATCGGCCATCGAGGTGTCGATGGTGTCGACCTCGAGCGCGTACGGAGGCTCGAGCCGAAACGGACGGAAGCGATCGGCCGCCGCCACGGCCCGCGCCGCCCCCTCGCGAATCGCCGCGCGGGCCGCTTCGGGGTGCAGCGAGCGGGCCGCCATGCGGCTCACCGCCCACTTCACGGTCACCGTCTCGATCCCGGGCAAGAGCGCGCGGCACTGCTCGCAGGTCGACGCGTCGCCGGTCACCAGCCCCACCGGGGTCCCGGCCGCCCCGGCCACCAGCGCATTGAGCCCCGCCTCGTTCATCGCGATGCCGTTGACCCGCACCGCCCACAGCACCGTGCTGCGGTACGTGTGGTCGAGGATCGCCGCCTGCGTGCCCATGCCCCCGTGGTAGCCCACGTAGAGCGCCAGCCCGAACCCGCCGTCCTGCACCCCCTCGGCCATGCTGAACCGCTTGAGGTTGCCCGTCAGCACCTGCACCCGCGGGTCGAGCCGCTCGAGCAGCAGGTTGCACATGTCGCCGTGCGAGTCGTTGACCAGCACCTCCGTTGCCCCCGCATCGAACGCCCCCTGGGCCGCCGCATTGGCCTCGCCCGTCATCAGCCGGCACGCCTCGTCGTAGCCCGACTCGCCGCGGAGCACCTGGTGGCGGCGCACGATGCCGGCAACGCCCTCCATGTCGACCGAGATGTAGATGCGCATGAGCGGGCAGAGCGTAGCGCCGGGGTGGGCGGGGGTCACCGGCACGCGGGTTCGTGCAATGCTCGGCCGCGTGCGGGCGGCCGCCATGGGCATCGTGCTGGGGCTGGGGCTCGCGGCGGCCGCATGCGTGGGACGGGAGCCGCCGCAGGGGCAGGAACCCGGGCCGGCCCCGGTCGAACGACCGCGGGATCCGGCACCCGCCGCCGATCCTGCCGACGGCGGTGGGGAGCGAGCGCCCGACGGTGCCCGCATCGAGCCCACGGACCCGACCTCCGCGCCGCTCGCAGCCCCCGCGACCCCGGTCGAGCCCGACCCCGAGCCCCGCGCCGCCGTCCTCGACCTCGTCTTCGTCGGCGACGTCGTCCTCGGCGAGTACCTCTTCGACGACCACCACAGCTTCGCCGGCCCGCTCGCCCCCGGCGACCCCTTCGCCGACGTCGCGGAGCTGCTCGAAGCCGACCTCGTGGTGGGCAACCTCGAGAGCCCCGTGATGCGCGAGATCCCCGCGAAGAGCCCCCTGCGCTACGGCCACCGCTTCGGCGCCTCGGCCCCCGCCGTCGCCGGCCTCGCGGCCGGCGGCTTCGACGTGATGAGCGTGGCGAACAACCACGCCAACGACCTCGGTCGCGACGGCCTCGAGCAGACCCCCGAGGTCCTGCGCGCCGCCGGCATCACCCCCGTCGGCGAAGCCCGCCACGACGGCTCACCGCTGCAGGTGGTCACGCACGAGCACCGCGGCTGGAAGATCGCCTTCCTGTCGGCGACCACCTGGCTCAATCACGCGCCCACGCCCGGGGATCCCAAGGTCCCCGTGGTGGGGGTGAGCCGGCTGAAGCGTGCTCTGGTCCCGCTGGTCGAGCAGGCCCGGGCCGAGCACGACCTCGTGATCGTGCTGCTCCACTGGGGGCAGGAACGGCGTGAACGCCCGGAGCCCGCCCAGATCCATGCTGCGCATGCGTTCATCGACGCGGGGGCCGACCTCGTGATCGGCCACCATCCCCACGTGCTGCAGGGGGTCGAGCGATACGGCGACGGGCTGATCGCGTATTCACTGGGGAATTTCCTGTTCCCCGCACGAGAGGAAGGATTTCGCGACTCGGCCGTCTTGCGGCTGCGAGTGTCACTCGACCCCGTGTGCGTGATGGAGGCGTCGATGCATGGCGTGCGACTGGCCCCGCCCGCTCGGTTCTCACCGATGAAGGCCACACCTACGAAACGCCGCGAAATCCATCAACGACTACGACGGCTCGGCAAGTCGCTGCGAACCTCGTGGAGCCAGCAGGGCGAGGAGCTGAGCCTCTCCAAGGGAACGTGCCTCCCTCCGTAGCACTACCGGTCATCCTCGGCGGGCCGAGTAGTACAGCTTGAGCAGATCGGTACCGGCGGCATACCGGACATTGTGCTTGTGCCACGCACAGAACGAGCAGATGACTTCCTGGAAGATCTGGGCGACCGATGGCTGATCCACGAACGTATCCAGGAGATCCCTGCCGATCGCGTCCAGGTCGTCGTGGATCCGGTCGATGGCCATGACGATGTTGCCGCCACCCTTGGCCTTGAGGACCTCGATGGGATTGACGACCTTCTCCTTGCGATCTCGCGGGTACGACACGATGTCGTTGAACAACGCGGCGTACAGCGCAGACTCTTCAATGGCACGATTGAGCCGAGTGTCACCGAACGCGAGCTGGAAGCCCCCGTTCATCGACTTGAGCATCACCATCAGCGTCATCGAGAACTTCATTCCCGAGGAGCGCACGCGGATGGTCTTGTATTCCTCGTAGGGGTGATCGCATCGCGCGCGGAACGCGAGCTCCGTGACCAGGCTGTCGAGGTAGAACTCGAACGCTCGCTTGTGTTGGCTGAGCAACCGCGGCTCGATCCCGAGGCCCTTGAGCAAGGTCAGGTGCCGGTCCAGCAAGAACAGCACGAGATCATAGACGGTCGAGGACTCGATCTGATGCTCGTAGCTCGCAGCGAGGTGCCCGAGCCACAGCTCGTTCACCCTGACCGTGAAGCCCTCGAGCTCGTGGCAGTCCACGGCCGTCCCGGAATCCATGACACAGTCATCGAGGATCCAGATCGACAGGAACAACAGCGATGCGGCCTCGATCTGCTCGTCCGTGCCGCGTCCCAGGCCAAAGAGGCTGTAGGAGACGGCCGTGTTGATGTGCTCCTGGATCTGGGCGTCCTGGATCTGGTCGAAGTGCGTGGTCAGCAACTCGAGGAGGCTGGCCGAGACCACCTGGATCCGCTTGGAATGTGCCGTCACCAGCGTTTCGTAGCTGGGACCATCTTCCAGGAAGAGCTTGCTGAGATCTCGACGAGAATACCGGAATCCCTTGGACCATTTTCCCAGGTCTTGCTCACTGGCCGAGCAGTCGGAGCCCAGCAATTCCAGCGATCCCAGCGCTTTTCGGGCCCTGGTCTGCTGAAGTGGAGCAGGGGTTTCAGCGAGGTCCGAGCTCTCGTCCGCGAGAGGTGTTGCCACATGAAGAGGAGTCGCATCAGCGGCTCGTTGTGGGCCACGTGAGCGAATACGAGCCGCTAGCTGACCTTGGAGAGGGATCTCCGGGTAAGACAAACCCTGACAGAGAATGGTCATCCGCTTCGCCCCGTACCGAAATGGTCTTACCTTAAATAAGGACCTCTCCTCCAGCGAGAACTTGGGTGGCTCGCCCTTTTCCACGGCTCACAGGCCGCGGCAATTAGCCGCGCACGATGGATCGCAGCAACCATGAGTGGTGCGCTAGCACCCAGAATCTCCCCTCGCATTCGGTATGTCATGAGGGATCCACTCCCATTGACTGGCATGGCCCCTCACCCAGCCGGCCGGCATTCAGCCGTGATCATCGATGCACGCCCTCGAACAGTCGAAAGCTGCGCCCAATCGCACAGCGCTGTCCGCAGTTTCCCTACAAAACTTGGCTGAGGAGCATCGCGGTATCGCGCGCGCATAGCGCCGCCCCTCTCGACCAAGCGACAGACCCTACGGACTCGCGACATCAACGAGCGAAGTCACCCACGTTCTGCAAGAGTCGCTTGCAGCCAACTACGTGCAGTTTCCTTGGTGTTGAAGAATTTGACATCGAGATGACCGGGCTTGAGCATCTGGATTGCGGTCAGCACGAGCTTTGCGATGATGCGCTGACCAAAGCCAGTGGTAATTACAGCGACACACATCTTCGGCAAGCTCGAGAGCCGTTGTGCTGCAATGCGGCGGGCCTCTGGCGTCGCGCCGGCGATTTCCCGCATGTCTGCTTCGAACCCCCACACCGTCTTGTTCCTGACGAACGGCTCGAAACCATCGACCAGCTTCGTGATCTCGACCTCGTCGATCTTCCCGACGAGTCGCACGCTGACGATGGACGGCTCGATGAGCTCGAGATCGACATGTGGTGTGGACTCGGTCATTCGTCGGGTGGCGTGATATTCCCATGGCGGGCGGCAAGCCGCCAGGGGCGGTCACCGATTCTGACGAGCACTACGCCGGCTGAGCTGCGTGCTTTCCGCGGAATTCCTGCAACCACGAGCCCGCGCCGCTCCCGCTTTGTTGGCTTCCCAGGGCCCTGGCTGGGCCCTGGGCGGGTCCTGGTCGGGGGCCCTCGTCAGACGAGTCGCCGTGCTCGCGTGACCAGGTGAGCCCCTCCGTGCGCCAGCAGGACCCTCCGTGGCACGCGCGTGCTACCCGCCTAGCCCATGAAGCTCCACACGCACCGGGCCCGGGACCGCGTTCCACTGCGTGGCGTCGGTCAGGTCTCGACAACGCTCGTTCACGAAGCGCACGATCCATTCGCGCGCCTCGTGCTCCGTCATCGATTGATGATGACACCGTCTGGAACGACGAGATCCGGTGTCTCGATTGTCACATCGAGACCGGTGGTTCCACCACCCACCGGCGGCGGTCATGCCATCAGCGCAACGATGGTGTCGGAGGAATCGCTCACGGCCGAGAATCGACCCGACTCGTGGGACCAATCGAAGTTCGCCCGCATCCACCGTCGCAGCCCCAGCACGACGCGCTGCGCCATGCTGTCGGCCTCCGGAGTGTCGAACGAGTCGAGGCCCTTCTCCAGCTCGATGAACCTACGCACATGTGAATCGGCCATTCGCCCTACCTTGGCCAAGGCGTCCTGCAGCGAGAGCTGCTCTTTCCTCTGCAGGATGAGTCCAAGGTTGTGCATGTCTCCGTGCTGACGTTCCTTCTGGATCGACGCGATGTCGTTGTGCCAACATACGACGTCGCTGGCCAACGCCATGAGCTGTCGCATCGTGGGGTGCTCGCGAACCTCGATGGGGACGACGGCGCGCTCGGTCATCTCGATCAGATCGAATACCGTGTACAGGGCCCCCGTATACGGGCGCATCCGAATGTAGGTCTCGGGGCTCGGCCACGTGCCGCGAGCCCGATTGTTGGCTTCCCACTGGTTCGCCTCGAAGTAGTCGGCGACGTCCCGCGTGAATCGAGCCATCCACGAGTCGGGCATTCGAGAATAGAGGCGATCTCGAAGGTCTCGCAGCGCACGAGTCAGGGGAATGTCGAGGCGGCTCGGCGGCGCGCCTCGCAGCACGCGTATGCACGTCTCGTGGAGGTGACGAAGCTTCTGCGGATCACGACCAATGCCTTCTTCGTCACACTTGTCGTCGATGACCATCAACCATGCATTCCAGTCCGAGACGATGGTCAGATCGTCGAGCGTGGCGTCCGCGTAGGCGCGGGCAGCCAAGCGACCACAGCCCGAGCCTGCCATGCGAGCGAATGACTCGTAGTCGGCGAGCAGCTCGTAACAACTCATCCATTCGACAGTGTGCGCCTGAGACTCTTCGCCAAATGGGCTCAGTGCAGAGTCGAATGGACAGTAGAGGGCCGGGTACTTCAGAGGCGTCCCCATGGTCGGGCTAATCTGAGGGACGGTTGGCTCGCTCGTATACATGTGCAATGAACGAATGGCCACGTCCGTCCTCACCTCCGCCCACATGCTATCCCGTATTAACGGTCGCCGTCAATCCGAAAGGGTAGGAAAGTGGCAGTCTACCGGTGGCGTGAACAGCGGCTGCCTGAGCAACAGAATCGGCATTGGTAGTTGCCGCGTCGGACATGGGTTCCATTTTTGGTCGCGGAGACGAACTGAGATGATGTATCGAAGGTGAGGCTCACACCGGATCCAAGCTCCTACTGCTCCAGATGAGGAAGAGGCTCGCCGGTGGATGCACGAAATACGCGAAGAACGCGGTCCCGCACGAGTGCGATTCTGTGAAGGGTTTCCCGACATGAAGAGTGGTGGGGTGCGCAGCACAGGCCGCGCCCCACCATCCCATCTCCAGATCACGGCGCTCTCGAGGGGTTGGGGGGGTAATGGGAATGCCCTTGGCGGCATCCGCGACGAACACGCAAGCTCGGCCTCGGCGGTCGTTGAAGTGCGAGATTCCCGTCCCAGCGGTGCGGATTCCAGGACATACGAGGGCCTCCGACGCCTGAATGGAAACGTAGGTATACGTCGGACAGCCTGCCCTGCGCTGGAACCTCGTCTCTGCGCGGCGGCGCGGCATGAGACGCTTGCTGTGGTGGACGGGATATGTTCTCCTCGCACGAGGCCACGATGAGTGCGAGTCGTATCCGGTCCGAGCTGGAGTTCATTGAGCCGCGATGTGTGCGTGTACAAATGCGGGGTCAGGTAGACCTCGAGGAATCGACGCGGATCATGGACTTCATCGCGGCCGTGGTGAAGGACCAGCCATACTTTCTCTACAAGGTGCTCATCAGCGAGCTCGATGGCGCAACCCCCGATGGGCGTGGACAGGCGGCTGACAGGCTCAAGGACCTTCCGCAACGAGCGATCGCAATCATAGGCGGTAGCTTCGCCCAGCGAGTGCTCGTCAACCTGGTCCTCAAGGCCAGCATCATGCTCGACAGAAGCGCGAAGAACAACGTTGGGTCCACGTTCAAGACGGAGGCGGAGGCCGACACGTGGCTGGCCGCCTATGCTGCTGCTCGAGACGCCGAAGCGGCCAAGTGACGAGGCCGCACATCACCCGGTACCAGCACTGGTCCGGGACTCGCCGGGCGGACGCATCGCGCAGGGCTCCAGGCTCAAGAACAGCCCCTTGCTCGGCTTGAGCGTGGTCGATAGTCGTGGTTCGGGAAGCGCTCCGATATCGATCTGCTTGGGCACGAATCGTCGCAAGAACATCTCGACGGCCGTCTCGAGCTCCAACATGGCGAGCCCCTTGCCGATGCAGAGGCGTTGCCCAGCGCCAAACGGCACCCATGCCAGACGCGGCCGCTGGGGGGCCTCACTGTCCATGAAACGTTTGGGCTCGAAGTCATGGGGACGAGGCCACAGCGAGGGATCGTGGTGTATCAGCCAAGGCGCCACCAGCACGGAGGTCCCCCCGGGGATCGAAAAACCGCCGACGACATCGTCGGTCACCGCTCGTCGGGGGATGAGACCGCCAGGAGGGTACATTCGTAGCCCTTCTTGAATGCACGCCCGTAGCAAGGTCCTGTTGTCGGCCTCGAGCTCGGCCTGCAGCTCCGACCGAATCTTGGGATGACGGGCCAACAGCCACAGGATCCAGCCGAGTGCCACGCCCGAGGTTTCATAGCCCCCAAGGTAGATGAGCACTGCTTCATCCCGTAGTTGCTGATCGCTCATCACGCCGGACTCATCGGTTGCCCGAATTAGGATCCTCAGCAGATCATTGTCGGCGTTCGGTCGGCGCCGGCCATCGGCGATGAGTCTCAGGATGTTGGCGTCCACGGCCTTTCGTGCCTCGTCCAGGCGCCGCTGGCCGGGTCGGGGCAGCCACGGAGGAAGCTTGCGGAGGACCATGCCGGGGAGCACGGCTTGAAACAAGTCGGATATCGACAGACGAAGCTCGTCGACGTCCGAGAGCGTGAGCTTGGAGCCGAACAAGATGCGAATGGTCAGCAGGGACAACAGGGCGTTGCTCCAGTCGCCAAAGTCGATGGGTTTGCCCAGCGGTAGGCGGTCGAGCTCCTGAGCAACGGTCTCTTCGATCATGGAACGATAGCTCTCGACCAGTCGCTGTTGGAACACCGGCTGCATGAGCTTGCGTTGTCTACGCCATAGATCACCTTCGCTCAGGCCCAGGCCGTAGCCCAGCAGCTCGCGGCCGCCCTTCCAGAACTCTTCGCCCTTGTCGAAGTTGCTGGCCTTGTCGACGAGGACCGTCGCGGCGGCTTCGGGGTCTGCCACTATCGTTACACTCGTCACTCCGAGATCGAGCTCGAAGATCCGACCGTAGGTCTCCAATGACTGCTCGAGGAAGCGGAACTGACCGAACAACAGTGCCGGTAGGCTTCCTACGAACGGAAGCCCCTTCACTCGGGGCACGCGTGGAACGTACGAGTTGGTGCTTGGCTTCGTCATTGGGGATGAGCGCTCGACCGTTCCATGAGTGTACTCTAGATCATCTTGTCGAGTTCGTGAGCTTTGGAGGGACCCTATGTCGCTCATGAACGTCATCACGTAGTCTCGTGAAGTGCTCCCCTCACGGCTACAGTAGGCCATCGCCGCGCCCCCTGCTATCCTCCCCGCACCCATGAGCACCCCCTTCCGAGTCGACATCGACGACGTCGAGTTCGTGTTCTTCGACCAGCTGCGGGCGCACGAGCGCCTGGCGCAGGTGCCGGCGTACGCTGAGCTCGACCGGGATACCTATGCGGCCACGTTTCGCGAGATCAAGCGGGTGGCGGAGGAGGTCCTACACCCGGTCGACCGGCAGGGCGACCGGCAGGGCTGCTCGCTCGACGATCGGGGCAATGTCACCACTCCCGAGGGCTACAAGGAGGTCTGGCGGCGCTTGGCCGAGGGCGGGTGGATCGCCTCGTCGGCCCCGGTCGAGCAGGGCGGCACCGGCATGCCCCGTGCGGTGGCGATGGTGTGCAACGAGGTGTTCACAGCTGCGTGCTGCGCCTTCATGATGTATCCGGGGCTCACGGCGGCCGCGGGGCGCATGGTGGCCGCTTTCGCTCCCGATGCATTCCGCGAGCTCGTCACGCAGAAGCTGTTCATGGGCCACTGGTCGGGGACGATGTGCTTGACCGAGGCCGGGGCGGGCTCGTCGGTGGGCGACAACCGCTGCAAGGCGGTCCCCTCGGACACCGAGGAGGGCGTGTACCTGCTCGAAGGCGAGAAGATCTTCATCAGCGGCGGCGACAACGACCTCGTCGAGAACATCATCCACCTGGTGCTGGCCCGCACGCCGGGCGCGCCCGAGGGGACCAAGGGGCTCTCCCTGTTCCTCGTGCCCAAGTACGAGTTCGACGCCGAGGGCAAGCTCGGCGCGCGCAACGGGGCCAAGGTCGTCGGCGTCGAGCACAAGATGGGCATCAACGGCTCGGCCACGTGCGTGCTGGCGCTGGGGGCCGACCAGCCGTGCAAGGGCTGGCTGGTGGGCAAGGAGCGCCAGGGCATCGAGCTGATGTTCAACATGATGAACGAGGCGCGCATCGGCGTGGCGGGGCAAGGCGTGGCCACGTGCAATGCGGCCTACCAGTATGCGGTGCAGTACGCGGCCGAGCGCGTGCAGGGCACCGGGCTCATGCGCACGCGCGATGGCGAGGCGAGGCGCGTGCCGATCATCGAGCATCCCGACGTACGTCGCATGCTGATGACGCTGCAGGTCATCGCGGCCACCACCCGCTCCGCCGTGTACCGCGTGGCGTTCGACGAGGATCTCTCCCACGGGCTCGCGGGCAAGGACGCGGACAAGCTGCGCCGCCGCACGGACCTGCTCATTCCCGTGCTCAAGGCCCACTGCACCGACCTCTCGTTCGAGATGGCCGCGATGGCGGTGCAGGTGTACGGCGGGTACGGCTTCATCAAGGAATACCCGGTGGAGCAGCTGCTGCGCGACTCGAAGATCCAGGCCATTTACGAGGGCACCAACGGGATCCAGGCCATGGACCTGCTGGGCCGCAAGCTGCGGATCAACAGCGGAGCGCTGTTCATGGAGTGGATGGCGGACTCGCAGAAAGCGCTGCAGGAGGCGGGCAAGGAGGGCTTCGGAGCGCAGGCCGGGGCGATCAACCGCGCGATCGGGCAGCTCGGAGCGTCGGCGATGCACCTCGGGCAGCTGGCGGGCAATCGCAAGGTGGATACGGCGTTCCTGCAGGCGGTGCCGTTCCTCAAGACGTTCGGCTACACGCTCTTGGCGATGGAGGCGCTCGACCAGGCGCGCGTGGCCAAGAAGCTCATCGCGGCCAACGGGCAGGAGCGGCCGCTGTGGGTGCGCAAGCTCGCCGGGCTCGACTTCTACATCAACCACGTGCTGCCGCTGGCAGTGGCGTGGGCGAAAACGGTGCAATCGGGCGACGAGTCGGCGCTCGACCCGTTGGTCTTCGCGTAGCGTCGCGGTGTGCGCCAGCGTCGGATCACCCGGTCGAGCTCGAGCTGGCGCCGGTGCTCGAGCTCGTGTCGCTGCTCGAGCCCGTATCGCTGCTCGAGCTCGTACCGGTGTCGCTGCTCGAGCCCGTGTCGCTGCTCGAGCTCGTACCAGTGTCGGTGCTCGAGCCGGTATCGGTACCCGTGCCCGTGCTCGAGTCGCTCGTGTCGGCGCCCTCGGGGTCGCCGCACAGGCCGTCCGGGCGGCACACGCCGCTGCAGCAGCCACCGCCCTGGTCGGAGGCTCCGGCCACGTGGAAGCACCACAGCAGCGGCTCGCCCACCGGGATGCAGTCGGCGCGGCACGTGAAGGCGTCCGGTGGAGGGTCGCCGAGGGCATGATCGGCGGTGCACGCCTGGCCGTTCGGGCACGCGCAATCGTCCTGGGTCTCGTCGTCGGACAGGCAGCCGCACGCGACCGGGATCCCGGAGGTGTCGTCGGAGGTGAGCGCCGGGCCGGTGGTCGCATCCGTGGTCGCAGGCGGCGGGGGGGTGTCGCCCGGGGGCAGGGGCTGGTCCTCCCCGCACGCGAGGAGCGAGCCCGGCAAGAGACCGAGCAGGATCGGGAGGATCGCCGCGCGCGAACGCGTCATCGAGGGCAACCATAGACGAGGCAAAGGGCGGTTGCTGGCCGTATATTGGAACAGGGGCTCACGGGCGCACGTGCGAGGTCGGGGATGTCCGGTGGCGGTGGGGATGGGCGCGCTATGCTTGCCGCCGTGACCGAGCGTCCCGGCCCAGCCGTCGCGGACAAATCCCGGGCGTTCCGTGAGCGGGCGCGGCTGGAGGCCGATCGCTACGGGCCCGACCCGTGGATCTTCGTGCGCGAGCTGCTCCAGAACTCGCGCGACGCGGGCGCCAACCACGTGGCGTTCACCGTGGGCGAGCGGCCGGCCGACGAGGCCGAGCTCGCGGCCAGCCCGTCCGGCGCCGGCATGAGGATCGAGTGGGTCGCGTGCCAGGACGACGGCGAGGGCATGACCTTCGAGCACGCGCGCCGCTACCTGTTCGCGCTCTATGCCTCGAGCAAGGAAGACCGCAAGAACCAGGCGGGCAAGTTCGGGGTGGGATTCTGGTCGATCCTCCGCTTCGAGCCGCGCTCGATCCTCATCCGCTCGCGGCCGCGCAATGGCGAGGCCTGGGCGGTGCGCCTCGACGGCTCGCTCGAGCGGGCCGAGCACATGGAGCCGCCGACGCGGCCGGGCACCGAGATCATCCTCGAGCGATCGCGCGGCGACGGGCGGCTCGAGCACCGGATCTACGACGCGGTGTGGCAGAGCGCCCGCTACCTGCACCGACGCGACGCGCAGGAGCAGCCGCTGCCGGTCACGATCAACGGGCGCTCGGCCAATGCCGAGTTCGCGCTCGAGGCCCCGAGCGCCTCGTTCCGCCGCCACTCGGTGCGGGGCGTGGTGGGGCTCGGGCGGGCGCCGCGGGTGGAGCTGTTCTGCCGCGGGCTGCGGGTGCGCTCGGCCGCGTGCCTCGAGGACCTGGTGGCCCCGGCGGGGCGGCACACGGCGAGGATCCGGGTGCAGTTCCCCGAGCTGCCGGCGGGCCTGGCCCCGCAGGCGCTGCTCGAGAGCGATGCGCTCGAGGTGCTGCTCTCGCGCTCCGATGCCCGCGACGGGCGGGCGCTGGCGCGGCTGGTGAAGCTGGCGCAGCGCGAGCTCGAGCGACTGGTGGAGCGGCAGCTGGCGTTCGCGCGGCCGAGCCCGTGGTACCAGCGGGTGGTCGAGCGGGCGCGCTCGCGGCTGCGCGAGTCGCTGGCCTGGCGCACGGCGTTGGGCTCGGGCGTGGGGGCTCTGGCCGCGCTGGCGCTGTCGCTGTGGCTGTGGGACGACCCGGGCGAGGAGCCCGCGGTGGTGAGCGAAGCGAAAGCGCTGCTGGTGGTGGCGGGCGCGGTCGAAGCGGTCGGGGGCAGCCAGACCTACGAGGATCTCGGGCGGCGCTATCGCGGGCCGCGGGTCGACGTGCTCTCGGAGCAGGCGGCCGAGCCCGTGGATCTCGGCTACCAGCCCGGAGGCCAGCGGCTGCACTTCGCGGCGCTGGCGTTCACGCAGCTGCTCGACGACGGGGCACCCGATCACGAGGTCGAGGCCCGCGCCGCGGGGCCGTATCGGGCGGTCGCATGCGAGCGCGACTGCGTGACCGTGTCGCTGCCGATCCGCGGGCGCGGGGCGGTGCGCCTGCCCGTGCCCACCGGGCACCGGGTGGTGCAGGGCAGCCTCGCGCTCGACGGGCAGCCCGTGGCGCTGCTCGCCACGGAGGACGGCCACGCCGTGGTCGACCTCGGTGACGGCGCCACCGGCCGGCTTCGCTACCAGACCACGCCGGCCGCCGATCCCGAGCCCGCGCCCAAGACCCACACGGTCGCGCGCATGCCCGCGTGGCTGGCCCGGCAGGCCCACGACCTGCGCCACCTCGGCATCAACGAGCGGATGGGCACGCTGCTCGGGTTCGTGAAGAAGAACGTCGCGTACGACCGCAGCGAGGAGATGTCCCGGCTCCACGCCGAGGCGATGGACGACGGACAGGGCTTCATCGAGCGCACGCTGGCGCTCGGCAAGGGCGACTGCGACGTGCAGAACGGCCTGTTGGTGGCGCTCTTGCAGGCGGCCGACGTACCGGCCCGGCTGGCGGTGGGCTACCTCGGCGTCGACGGCAAGGCGCTGCCGTGGCTGCACGCCTGGGTCGAGTACCGCGACGAGCGCGGACACTGGCACATCGCCGACGCGAGCGAGCGCTCGCTGCCACAGGCGGGGTCGACGACGGGAGGTGCGAGCGAGCGGCCCCCCGCGGTCGAGGCCGGCACCCGCCCGCCGCCGGCCGAGCCCGTGGTCGCGAGCACGACCGGCAGCCCGCCGGCCGTCGAGCCCGAGCCGCCCCAGGCCCAGCCCGAGCCGGTCCCGGTCGTCGCTGCGGCGAAGGTCGACGACGAAGAGCCGAGCCCCGAGGCCACGGCTCCGCTGGCGTCGACCGAAAACGCTTCGGCGCCGCCCACGTGGCGCCCGTGGCTGTGGCCCAGCCTGGCGCTCACGCTGCTCCTCGGCGCCGTGATCACGCTCGCGGGCGGGCGCACGCGCCGGGCGTTCAAGCTCGACCACAGCGCCGATCTGTCGCGGCTGCTCCAGGGCGTGCTGCAGCAGCCGGGCGCGTTCGGAGCGATGTCGGCGCTGCTCTACCGGCCGCTGGTGCCGCTGGTGGGCGACGGAGCGATCTCGCTGCAGCGAGCGCGCGAGCTGGCGGCCAAGGGACGGCTCTATCGCACGCAAGGGCGCCCGCCGCTGGCCATGCGGGCGAGCCGGGCCGGCACCGCCGTGCTCGACACGCAGAGCCCCGAGGGCCGCACGGTGGCCGATGCGCTGGGAGCCATCGATCTCGATCGCTGGGACGCGAGGCTGGTCGCGTCCCGCACCACACCGCTGCTCGACGAGGTCAACGCGCTCTTGCGACGCCGCCGCGAGGGCTGGTCGCTGCGGGCCGCCCCCGAGGTCAGCGGCCGCGTCGCCGTGCTCGACCTCGACACCTTGCGGGCGCGCATGCCCGGGCTCCGCGGCTCGCGGGTGGTGATCGTCGACGTCGAGTGCAGCTGGCTGCTCGAGGCCGAGGCCCGCTACGCCCACGCGCCCCGGGCCGCCGTGTTCGCGGTGCTCGATCAGGTCGCCGACCAGCTCGACCTGCCCGAGGATCGCCGGGCCTCTCTGCTCTCCGAAGGGGCCCGCGCGGCCCTCCTGGAGTCGTTCCCCGCAGGCTGATGCCGTGACGTCCGAGATCTCCGCACTCATCGACGTGGGCGGGCTGCTCACGATCGACGTCGCCTCCGAGCTGCGCAAGCTGTCGCTGGCGCAGCTGCAGGGGCCGTGGCAGCTCCCGTCCGAGCTGGTGCGCCGAGCCCTGCGCGACGGGGCCACGCAGGTGGAAGTGGATCTCGGCCGGCACCGCGCCGAGGTCCGCGACAACGGGCGCGGCGTGCCCGAGGCCCACCTCGAGTGGACCGGCGTGCTGCTCGACCGGCGGCGCACCAACGAGGAGCGCCATGCGGCCCTCACCGCGCTCGAGGCCACCGGCGAGCTGGTGCTCCTGATGCTCGCGGGCCTCGAGCCCCGCACGCTGCAGGTCCGCTCGGCCCGCGGCGGGCGGGTGGTGTGCCTGGCCTACCAGCGCGGGCGCACGCCGTGGATGACCATCGAGGCCACGCCCGAGAGCGACTCCACGGTGGTGGTGGTGCAGCACCACGAGCTCGACCGGGCGAGGGCCGCAGAGTGGCTCGCGGGCGCGGCTCGCTTCGCGCCCGCGCGCGTGCTCGTGGACGGGCGTCCGCTCGACATGGGCTTCCAGAGCACGTTCGGCGTGCAGGCGCTGCAGGAGCCGCTGCGTGGGCGGGTGGCGATCCCGCTCGAGGGCGACACGGCGCACGCGTGGCTGCTCGAGCACGGGCTCGTGACCGGGCACGTGGCGATCCCCGAGGCGCCGTGCTTCGAGGCCGCGGTGGAGCTCGGCGACCCCGCGGCCACCGAGATCAGCGCGGCGCGCCTGCGCGAGGCGATCCAGCCGCACGTGGAGGCGCTGGTCCGCCAGGCGATGGGCTCGCTCTTGCAGGCCGCGCGCGACGTGACCGTGATGCCCGAGCACGCACGACGCCGGCTGGCGCGGCTGGTGCTGCAGGCCATGCGCCGCCGCCTGCTGATGCCGTCGATGGCCCGCGTGCCGGTGTTCCGCGCCCTCGATGGGGCGAACGCGCGTGCGGTCGACCTGATGACGCTGCGCGAGGAGGTGGTGCGCGGGGGCGGCTCCGATCGAGTGCTCACCGCCCTCTACCCCGACCAGCGGCCCGAGCGCTACGCGCTCGGCACGGGGCTGGTGCTGGTGGCCGACGAGACCGAGCGGGCGCTGCTCGCCGAGCTGTTCGGGCTGCGGTTCCGGCCGCCGGAGCTGCGCGACGGGGCCCACGGGTTCTATGCGGCCTGGCGTCGCCTGGTCTACGGGATGCTGCGCGGGGGGGCCCGCGCCGCCGATCTACTGCGCCACCCGCTGCGCCGGCCGCTGCCCGAGGATCGGCTCGCGCCGGCGGAGCGGAGCTTCCTGCACGCGCTGCGCAGCCACGCGCTCGGAGGGCACCGCGTGGTGTCCGAGGTGCACCTGTGCGAGGGCCGGGGCGTACCGCGGCGCTCGGCCGACTCGCCACCGCGGCTGCTGCTGCCGCGCGACAACCCCACCGTTCGCGCGTGCGTGCAGGCGGTGGCCCGCGATCCGGCGTGGGTGTACCCCGCATGGCTGGCGGTGCTCGACGGGCGAGCCCTGCCGCCTCGCAGCGCTCGCCAGCGCTGGGTCGCGCGCCGGCTTGACGATGACCCTCGCCCGTCCTAAGCATGCGCTCGAGCCGATGGCGCACGATCCAGCGAGCCCGGGCTTCCCCACCGTGGGCGTGCTGGGAGGCGGCCAGCTCGGCCGCATGCTGGCCCTGGCCGCGCTGCGCCTGGGCCTGCGCGTCCGCTTCTATCGCGACGACGACAGCGGCCCCACCGACGGCGTGGCCGAGGGCTTCGTGGGCCGCTTCGACGACGCCGATGCGCTGCGCCGGTTCGTGACCGGCTGCGACGTGGTGACGCTCGAGAACGAGTGGCAGGATCTCCGCACGCTGGTGGCGGTGCTCCCGGCCGGCGTGCCGCTGTGGCCGTCGCTCGCGACCATGCGCTGGGTGGGCGACAAGCTGGCCCAGAAGCAGCACGCCGAGCAGAGCGGGCTGCCCGTGGGGCCGTGGCGGGGGTGCAGCGATCTGCGTGAATTGCGCGAAACCGCAGAGACGCTGGGCTTTCCGGTGGTGGCCAAGCGACCGCGCCAGTCCTACGACGGCTACGGCAACGCCACCGCCCACGACTGGGACGAGCTGCGTGCCGCGTACGCGCGGCTCGGCGAGGCCGATGGGCGCGTGCTGGTGGAGGCGTTCGTGCCGTTCGTGCGCGAGCTGGCGGTGATGGTGGCGCGCCGCCCCGGCGGGCAGGATGCCGTGTACCCGGTGGCCACCACCGTGCAACGCGAGCACCGCTGCGCCGCGGTGGAGGTGCCCGCCGCCGTTGCGCCCGCGGTGGCCGAGGCGGCCACCGACCTGGCTCGCCGCGCCGCCGCGGCCTACGGCTGCGTGGGCGTGGTGGGCGTGGAGATGTTCGAGCTGTCCGACGGGCGGATCCTGCTCAACGAGATCGCCCCGCGGCCCCACAACACTGGGCACTACACCATCGAGGCCTGCGCCACCTCGCAGTTCGAGAACCACCTGCGGGCCGTGCTCGACTGGCCGCTCGGTGATACGTCGCTCGTGCGGCCCGCGGCCGTGATGGTCAACGTGCTCGGCCACCGCACGGGCCCCGCCTCGGCCGCCACGCTGCCCGCCGCGCTGGCGCTGCCCGGCGTCGCCGTGCACGTGTATGGCAAGCGCGAGGTCCGGCCCGGCCGCAAGCTCGGCCACGTGACGGTGCTCGACGACTCGCTCGAGCACGCCCGCCTGCGCGCCGAGCAAGCCGCCGCGCTGCTGGATCTGTAGGGCCGAGCCATGACCGAGACGACGCGACCGCTGGTGGGCATCTGCATGGGGAGCGACTCCGACCTGCCGGTGATGCAGGCGGCGGTGGAGGTGCTGCGCGAGCACGAGGTGCCGCTCGAGGTCCGCATCCTCTCGGCCCATCGCACGCCCGAGGCGATGTTCGCGTACGGCCGCCATGCGCACGAGCGCGGGCTCGAGGTGCTCATCGCCGGGGCCGGTGGCGCGGCGCACCTACCGGGCATGCTGGCCGCGCTCACGCCGCTGCCGGTGATCGGCGTGCCGGTCCCGCTGCGCCACCTCGACGGGCTCGACTCGCTGCTCTCCATCGTGCAGATGCCCAAGGGCACGCCGGTGGCCACGGTGGCGGTGGGCCAGGCCGCCAACGCCGGCCACCTCGCGCTGCGGATCCTCGGCGGCCTGCACCCGCGGCTGCGCGCGGCGGTGCTCGAGCACCAGCGCCGCGAGGCGGAGCGCGTGGCAGCGATCGATACGAAGGTGGCGACCGAGCACGGCGGGTCGTGAGATCACCGTTCGGTTTGGGGGCGCGCTGCTCGGTCGGCCGCGTCGGCAGCTCGATATGCCCATGTATTGCGACCGGTGTCGTCGGTCACCCGTAGCGTCAACGGCAAGCTCGACGGGTCCGAGTCGAGGATCGAGCGCGGTCCTTCGCCCACGACCTCGCCGCCGAGGAGCCACTCGAACACGAGCGCGTCACTGGCCCGAACAGCTCATACCAATCGAGGCGACCGTAGTCGATGATGCCCTGGATGTAATCGCGCCACTCGTCCGGAACCGCGTCGGGGATCTCGGCGTCCTCGCTAACCGTGAAGTGAAGCGCTGCTTCGGCAAAACCCTCGCACTGCCAGCGGACGGCCTCGGGGTCGGCGTCCTCGGCGAAGCAGATGTCGGGGATTTGCTGCTCTCAGTATCACCCGTGCTTCCGCCGGTATCGCCGTAGCCGTCCTCCCGGCCCGTGGACCAAAAGACCCACGGAGCGAAACCCAGCCAGTCCTCAGGGAGGGGCCTCAGGGAGGGGCGATGACGATCTCGAAGTGTCCGTCGTCGTCGGAGACCGGGCGGATCAAGCGAAGGAAGTACTCCCCCGGCTCCAGGTCCTCCAGTGCATTGCCGCCGTAGCCACTGACCTGGTCACGGGTGCCGATGTATGCGAACCGCTCTGGACAGCCCTCGTTGCAGCCTACGATCTCGAGCGTGGCATCGTCGGGAAAATCGAAATCATAGGAATGAAAGAACGAGGTTCGAAAATCCAGCCGGAACCGCCGCGAGGTCCACATCCGTCCGTACTCCGGCCCCTTCACGTCGGGCTCGCCGCAGCTCACGTTGCCCTCGAGCGTGAGGAGCCCCGTCTCGGGATCTGCGGTGATCGGCTCACCATCGCATTCGACCAGCGGCATCCACCACTGGCTCTGCTCACAAATGGGCCTGGTCTCGGCAGCGGCTGCGAACTCCTCCTTGGTCTCGCCAAACACGTCGACGAAAGCGGCGTCTTCGCCCGCCGTGCGCGCGAGCTCGTCGAATTCACGGAAGGCTTCGAGCCCGTGCCGATCGAGGAGAATCGACATCGTCTGCCCGGCCCGATCATATTCCCTCAACCCCGTCACGTACCGTTCCGCGAGGATTGCCTGCGCCTCGAGCGGGATGACGATGTCGTCTGGCCAGTCGGCACCGAACAGGGTGGCGAGGCCTTCTTCGATCGGCGAGCTCAAGAAACGAATCTTGGAATCCAAGAGCCGCGTGGCATGCACGATCTCATGCGGGACGTACGGCACCGTAGTGTAGACCCTTCCGAGCTCGGGAATGGTCGCACAAGCGGTGGGGGTGTCGGTAGCATGACCCGCGCAGATGTCTTGCACGAGATCGTCGTCCACAATGGAGTACTCCACGACCCCATCCCCTTCGAGCAACAACGCCTCCCGCACCAGCGCGGCATGCCGGTCGAGCGCTTCGAACGTCCCACCGCAGACCTGGATATCGGGGTCATCCATTCGCGCACGAATGTTCTCGCCCTCCCACACGACGGGCGGCAACGGCAGCTCGTCGGGCGCGCAGACGAGCACCGCCGCCAACCCCAAGCTGGCGAGCACGGGCGGCCGCAGCTTCGTCGCAGCGGGACCACGAGACGCGGAGGTCATAGGCCCTGCAACCATAGCCGATGCGACACTCTTCGTCAGCCGATCTGGGTCTCGGCCCAACCGCTCCGTCAGCAGTCCGCTCGCGAGCGCGCAGCACTGCGACCTTCAGCGGCCACGCAGCGCCAGCCACCACGGTAGTGCCACCGCAAACAACGACGGCACGTCGATCATCCACACGTTGAACCACGCCCCATGCACCGCACTCGCGGTGACATCGACGAAGAACCACGCGAGCATCGAGGTCGCCACCGCGTCGAGCACCCAGCGCTGCCCCGGTGCGTGGCGCAGGGCGAGGGCGAGCATGAGGAAGTGGCCGAGGAACGTGGCCCCGATGAGCGCATACGTGAATCGCAGCCAGATCCACGCATCCGCGGGCAACGTGCCGTGGAACCACGCATCCGCGATCGCCTGGCGATAGAGCGCGAACGGCAGCGTATGGCTGCCCAGCGCCACCAGCACGCCGAACGCCGCGAAGCCCGTGCACACCCAGCGCAGCACGACGGAGGCGCGTGATTCGGCCGCGGCCGCGGCCACGGCCACGCCCGTCGCGACCTCGGGCCGGGTCCCCGCGCGCGCCAGCAGCAGCAGCCCGCCGAATGCCACGAGCGGCGCGAGGTTGATCATCCACACGTTGAAGCCCGCCCCGAGCGCCAGCGAGATGCCCGAGTCGAGCACGAACCACCCCAGCAACCCGGCCATCAGGGCCCACCACGCCCAGCGCCGGCCCTCGGCCAGCGGGCAGCGCACGAGCCAGGCTGCGGCCACCCACTTGCCCATGATCGAGCCACCGAGGATCCCGTCGGTGAGCGCAGCGAACGGCTCGAGCGCCACCGGCAGCGCCGGCTGCTCGAGCAACGCGGTCGCAGCGGCCGCGCGCCAGGGGGCGAACAACCCCGTACGACCCGCCACCGCCACTGCGAGCCCCACGAGCGCGAACGCCAGGCACACGAGCCACAGCACCCGCACGAGCGCGGGCGAAGGGCCGACGGGAGACGAGGCACGGGTCATGGGCTGCTCATCGAGTACATTGCGCTAATTACGCCCGGCGCATGGCCAAAACAGGGCTCGCTCGAGCTCGAGCGCGGGCTTGGGGCCAACCCGGCGCCCTTCCGGAAACACCAGCAGTGGCGCGTGCTTGCTGCCGGCTCCGGCCGCGCGCCCCGCTCCCGAGCCATCGAGGAGTTTGACAGACCCCGCTCCACGCGCTAGCTACCAGCATTCGCGACCGTTCCTGGCGATCTGGCCACGGCCCATCACGACGAGAGACCTCGAGCCCCGACCACTGGCGACGATCACGACGCAGCAAAGCTGCTGCAAGGCTCGAGGCGAGGCTCACGGCCCCTTCGTCCCGGGCGAGGAGACGACCGCAACTACCGCACTCTCGTACAGAGGGGTGGGCGCGGCGGGGGCCGATCGCGAGAACGAAAGACAGATGAACCAAAGACTGTTCGTGGGCAACCTCGCCTTCCAGACCACGGAGGAGGACCTCCGTAGCGCCTTCGAGGCGCATGGACAGGTGGTCGACGCCAAGATCATCACCGACCGGGAGACCGGCCGCTCCCGAGGCTTCGGCTTCCTGACCATGGCCAACGCCGAAGCGGCGACGGCCGCCATTGCGGCGATGAATGGCGCCACCATCGACGGCCGCGCGCTGCGAGTCAACGAGGCCGAGGAGCGCCGTCCCCGGGCTGGTGGCGGCCCTGGTGGCCCCGGTGGCGGTGGCCCCGGTGGCGGTGGTGGCTTCGGCGATCGCCCACGCGGCGGCGGTGGTGGCTTCGGCGACGACCGTCGTGGCGGCGGCGGTGGCTTCGGCGACGACCGTGGCGGCCGTGGCGGTCGTGGCGGCTTCTCCGACGATCGCGGTGGCGGTGGTGGCTTCGGCGACGACCGTGGTGGCCGTGGTGGCCGGCGCAACAACGGCGGCGGACGCCGTCGCGACTGGTAGCATCCCCTGAGCGAACGTCGTGATTCCTTCGACGCGCTGGGTCTGTCCGAGCCCTTGCTGCGGGCGGTGAAGGCCGCCGGCTACGAGCGGCCCACCCCGATCCAGTGCGATGCCATTCCCCCCGTGCTGGCCGGGCGCGACCTCTTGGGTTGCGCCCAGACCGGCACGGGCAAGACGGCCGCGTTCTCGCTGCCGCTCTTGCAGCTGCTCGACGCCCGCGTGGGCGACGACCCTTGCATCCGCGCGCTGGTGCTCACCCCCACCCGCGAGCTGGCGGCCCAGATCGGCGAGAGCATCGCCACCTACGGCCGCTTCCTCGAGCTGTGGCACACGGTGATCTTCGGCGGCGTGCCCGAGGGCCCGCAGATCAAGGAGCTCCGCCGCGGCCTCGACATCCTCGTGGCCACCCCGGGGCGCCTGCTCGACCTGCTCGGTCGCAAGGAGGTCCGCCTCGATCGCGTGGAGGTGCTCGTGCTCGACGAGGCCGACCGCATGCTCGACATGGGGTTCCTGCCCGATGTGCGCCGCGTGGTGCAGGCGCTGCCCCAGCGCGAGCAGACGCTGCTGTTCTCGGCCACCATGCCCGACGAGATCCGCAAGCTGGCGCAGGGCCTCTTGCGCGACCCGGTGTTCGTGGCCGTCGACCCGGTCTCGAGCCCGGTCGAGAGCGTGGAGCAGCAGATCTACTTCGTCGACAAGGCCGACAAGCGCCGGCTCCTGGTCGATCTGCTCGGCGACGCCGCCAAGCGGCGCACGCTGGTGTTCAGCCGCACCAAGCACGGGGCCAACCGCATCGCCGAGTGGCTCGACAAGGCCGGCATCCGTGCCTCGGCGATCCACGGCAACAAGAGCCAGGGCGCGCGCACGCGGGCGCTCGAGGGCTTCAAGCGCGGTGACGTGGCCGTGCTCGTCGCCACCGATCTCGCCGCACGCGGGCTCGACGTGGACGGGATCACCCACGTCATCAACTTCGATCTGCCCAACGAGCCCGAGACCTACGTGCATCGCATCGGCCGGACCGGCCGGGCGGGCGCCACCGGCATCGCGCTCTCGATGTGCGACCACGAGGAGCGCGAGTACCTGCGCGACATCGAGAGGCTCATCGGCCGCAGCATCGACACCGTCGACGACCACCCGTACCCCCCGAGCGGGGTCGCACCCGCGCCCCGCAGCGCCAACGGCCACGGCCGCCGTGGCGGGGCCAAGCCCGCCGCGGGTGCGGGGAACGGCCGGCCCGCCACGCCCTCGCGTGGGGCCGATGGCCGCGGCCCGGCCCGCCCCGGGGCCTCACCTCGGCGACCGGGAAGCGGCCGGCGTCGCGGAGCAGGTCGCCGACGCGCCGCCCCCAAGCCATCGAACGCATGAACCCGGTGCTCCACAGCGCAATGTTGAAATGTTGAGAGGAGGATTCACATGACACGGAACAATTATTCGGCAGGCAAGCAGCAGCGCGAGCGCGACAAGGAGCGCAAGAAGCAGGAGAAGGCGCAGCGGCGCCAGGAGAATCGCGGCAGCGGTGGCAATATCCCCACTGCCACGGTCGAGGAGCTGCAGGGGGGTGGTTACATCATGTCGATCGACGAGGTCATGCGGTCCATGCAGGGCGGTGGCGATGCCGAGCCCGAGCCGACTCGCACGATCCCCAGCCGTCTGTTCGTGGGCGGCCTCGACTGGCGCATCACCGAGGCCGAGCTGCGCGCGCAGCTCGAGCAGATCGGCCCGGTCGCCGACGCGATCGTCGTGATGGATCGCGACACTGGCGAGTCTCGCGGCTTTGGCTTCGTCACCATGAACGATCGCAAGGACGCAGCCGAGGCGATCCGCCGGCTCAATGGCACTCAGCTGGAAGGGCGAACCCTCGTGGTCCGCCAAGCCGAAGAGCGCCGCGGCGGCGGCGGTGGTGGTGGAGGCGGAGGCGGACGCCGCTAGCCGCTGGCCGTAGCCGCACGGTGTCGAGCTCCACGGCCACCATGCTCGGCCAGCCACGTCCGCACCTGGTCGAGCTCGTGCTGGTTCGTTGGCCCCTCGGCAGCCAGAGCGTCCTCGGCGTGTCGAGCCAGCGCGAGCGCCCGCGAGCGATCCCCGTGCGACGCGACGAGGCAGCGCGCCAGCACGAAGCGAGCCGTGGCCTCGATGTTGGGTACCGGCTCGGCCCGCGCCTCGAGCAGCGCGAGCGCCCGCTCGACGTGCTTGCGCGCGTGCACCACGTCGCCCACCTCGATCTCGGCCTTGGCAAGGGTGACCAGCGCCTGCTGCAGCTCGAGCGCCCCTGGCCCCGTGCGTGCCTCCATCGACTCGATCTCGGCCACCAGACGCGCCCGAGCTTCCTCGTGACGCCCGAGCGCCATCAGTGAGCTCGCGGCGTCGAGCTCGACGCCTTGGCGCCTCCAGCTCACCGACCCGCCGAGGTCGGCGAAGCCCTTGCTGGCCCGCTCGAATGTGACCAAGGCGGCCTCGTGCTGCCCGCCCACGGCCAGGGCTCGACCGAACGAGTGCTCCGCGGCGATGTCGTACCAGCGAAGCATCTTGACGTCGACCTTCTGCTCCGACTTTGCCAGCGAGTGCTCGTACGCCAGCCGCTGGCTCGCGAGCGACTCCTCGGGCTTGCCCTGGTGCGCGTAGATCGTGGCCATGACCTGGCGGACACTGGCCTCGCCGATATCCTCCGCACCGAGGTCTTCGGACGCGAGCGCCTTGCGGCAGTGGGCGAGCGCGGACTCGTACCGCCGCTCGTACATCTCGATCTCGCAGGACACGAGCTCCACGGTCGCCTGGTTGAGCTCGTCGCCCTCGCGCGTGGCCTGGTACCCGTCGAGATAGCCCCGCAGCGCATCGGCGGCCGCCAGCGGCCGACCCTCGCGCTCATGGATGCCGGCGATGAAGCGCAGTGCGAACGCCCCAGGCCATGGATTGCTGGGGTGGGCCACCTGCGCCACCTCGTACGCTTGCTCGAGCTTGGCGAGCCCCTCGGCCTCGCGCCCCTCGAGCAAGAGGAAGATCCCGATGTTGGTGAGCGTGGCCACCATGCGAGGGTGGTAGGGCCCGAGATCTTGCTCGTGGATGCGGTGGGCCTGCTCGAGGTGCTCGCGCGCCTCGTCGCCGCGCTCGAGCAGGCCCAGCACGGTGCCGATCTGGAAGTGCGAGAGCGCCACGTCGCGGGACAACGCCGTGGGCAGCTCGCGCTGCAGCTCGAGCGCCCGCTGGTGCTGCTCGAGCGCCTCGTCGAGCCGTTGCTCCGAGCGCAGCGCCCGGCCCCACGCGTTGAGATAGCGGCTGGTGAACAGCGGATCGCCCAGGCGCTCGGTCTCGGCGCGGGCGTGCGCACCCCAGCGTACGGCCTCGGGCGGCCGGTGGCGGAGCTCGCCGAACAGCTGCAGCATCGCGAGCGCGGACTCGGCCGCCAGCCGATCGTTGCCCAGCGGCTTGGCGCCGAAGTAGGCCTCCTCGTACGCCGCGGCCGCCGGGTCGACCTGGGATCTGGACATCAAGATCCATCCCAGGCGCAGGTTGGCCTCCGCAGCCAGCAGCGCGCTGCCCTCCATGCTGGCGCGCATGAGCAGATCCTCCACGAGTGGCATCGCCTCGTCGTGCTGGCCGCTCGCACACAGCGCGTCCACTTCACGGAGCTCCTCCTGCCAGGGCGGGACCTCGAGCACGGGCTCGTTGGGCGAGGCCTCGAGCGCCTCGCTGCAATCGTCGAGCGACGGCAGCGCGCTCACCATCTCCACCGCGTTGTTGAGCACGCTCTCGTTGGGCCGCCCCAGCACCTGCAGGTGCGTGCGCAGGCCATCGGCCCAGCGCTGCAAGCAAGCCGCGCTATTGGCCGCGCGCGTCGAGCCGCCGCACGCGGCATGGTGGATGTCCCACCACTCGTCCACGCGAACCTGCAGGCGCGTGTCCACGCGGGTCCAGGTGTCGGCTGCGCCCGGCAACGCCGTGGCGAGCCACGTGTCGCGTAGCTCGCTGCGGACCTCGGTATTCCAGGCCCTCTGCATGGTGGCCGCCCCGTGCTCGCACACCGCCACCGCGGGCAGGTGCTCGAACCGCTGCAGCAGCCCTGCCCCCACCACCAAGAGCCCCAGCCCGATCACCACCGAAGGCAGCCGCGGTCCCCGGTGATCGAGCACGCGCCGCAGCGTCTGCAACAGCGCCTCCATGCCGGGCCAGCGCGCCTCGGGCCGCAGCAAGAGCCCTCGCATCACCACCTTGCCGAGCGCCGCCGACACGCGGCGATCGTGGGGCGGCCGCTGCACCCGCCCCTCCAGCACGTTGTAGGGCAGCTGCTGCCAGTTGCCGTCGAACACGAACGGGTGGCGCCCGTAGAGCGCCTCGTAGAGCGCCACGCAGAAGCTGAACTGATCGCTGGCCGGGCCCGCCGCCAGCCCCCCGAGCTGCTCGGGCGACATATAGGCGGGCGTGCCCAGCATGGCGCCGGTGCGCGTGAGCGACTCGGCCCACGCGTTCGCGGGCAGCGTGGCGCCCGAGATCTCGGCGGGGGTCGGCAGCGGCAGCGAGCTCGACGGCTCGGCGATCCCGCTCTCGCGCACGAGCCCGAAGTCCACCACTCGCACGCGGCCGTCGTGGCCCATCAGCACGTTGCCGGGCTTGAAGTCGCGATGGACCAGCCCGTGCGCGTGCGCGGCCGCGAGGCCCTCGCCGGCCTGCACGAACGCCGCCACGATCTCGCCGGGGCTGCGGGGCTGCGTGCGGAGCCAGCGATCGAGCGGCTCGCCCTCCACGAGCGCCATCGCCACGTACGCCTTGCCCTCGTGCTCGCCGATCTCGAACACCTCGACCACGTTGGGGTGGCTGACGCGAGCGAGCGCCTGGGCCTCGCGACGCAGCCGCTCGCGATCCGAGCCGCCGTCGCTCACGAGCATCAGCTTGAGCGCCACGCGACGGCCGATCCGCTCGTCGAGCGCCTCGTACACCACGCTCATGCCACCCACGCCCAGCCGCCGCTGCACCGTGTAGCGACCGATCGTCTCCGGATCGTCGCTGGGCACCGAGCGACTGCCCCCGAGCGGGCGAGTGCGAGTACGAGTGAGCCGAGCCGCGGGGCAATCCACCGTCTCTCGCTCCGACGACGCCATCCCCGGCGACGCATCTGCCATCACGGAGCAGGATCAGGGGTAGAGACCAGCGTTGTCGAGCCCCGTGTGACCCATCGGGATCATTCGGGGGCATGCGGGGTCATTCGGGGGCATGCGGGCGCACGCGGGCGCACGTTTCACACATTTACGTGCGGAGACGCTCGTCCTCGCCCAGGCGCTCCGTCCGCACGCTGCCCTTCGAGTGGGACTCCCACGGCAACGCGGGCCGGGTGCCGCGCCGACGGCTCACTTTCGTTCGTCGTTGCCGTCCATGGACGGCTCGAGCAGGTGGCCGGAGCGGCTGCGCTTGGTGTCGAGGTAGAAGCGGTTCTCCTCGCGCGGGGGGACCAACAGAGGCACCCGGCGCACCACCGCTACCCCCGCCTCGCGCAGCCCGTCGAGCTTCTTGGGGTTGTTGGTGTGCAGCTCGATCGACGCGGGACCGAGCGCCGCCACCATCGCCCCGGCCACGTCGTAGCGCCGCAGGTCGTCGTCGAACCCGAGGTGGCGGTTGGCGTCGACCGTGTCGAGCCCCTCGTCCTGCAATGCGTAGGCCCGCACCTTGTTGGCGATGCCGATGCCCCGCCCCTCTTGCCGCATGTAGAGCAAGATCCCGCGCTCGCCCTGGGCGAACCGCTGGAGCGCCTCCTGGAGCTGCTCGCCGCAGTCGCAGCGGTTGCTGCCGAGCACGTCGCCGGTCAGGCACTCCGAGTGCACGCGCACCGGCACCTCGGCCTCGCCGGCCACCTCGCCCTTGACCACCGCCACGTCGTCGAGGCGGCGACCGTCTTCGGTCTCGAACGCGTAGATGTCGAACTCGCCGTGCTTGGTGGGCAGCTTGGCGCGCGCGCTCACGACGACGCGGGGGATCCGGCGCGGGACGAGCTTGAGAGCGGCGTTGAACGGTGGGATGCGCATGGTCGGGCCGTGGCGGGCGTGGGCGTGGGCGTGGACGGTGCGGTGGGGCGGATGACTGGGCGCCGCCCCCGGGGTTGATAGCCGATCCTGGCGCAGGCGCAATCCTACAGGGGGCGGAAGCTGGGGGGGTTCCCGGAGCCTCCGTCAGGGCGCTCGGGGCCTACGTGGGCGGCCGCGTCCTGGGGTATGGTCCCGCGACCCGTGAGCACCACCGTCGTATCCACCGTCCGCTTCGAGTCGGCGCACTACCTCCCTCACGTGCCGCCCGATCACAAGTGTCGTCGCATGCACGGGCATAGTTACCGGTGCGAAATCCACGTCACGGGGCCCATCGACGCGCAGCTGGGCTGGGTCGCCGATTTCGCCGAGATCCGCCGGGTGTTCGAGCCCATCCGCAAGCGCATCGACCACCACCTGCTCAACGAGATCGAGGGCCTCGAGAACCCCACCGGCGAGCACATCGCCGCGTGGATCTGGCGCGAGCTCGCGCCCTCGCTGCCGGGGCTGTCGCGGCTGGTGGTGTACGAGACCGAGTCCTCGTTCGTGATCTACACGGGTCCGTGACCCTGCTCGCACGCGCTAGCCCGACCGCGCAAATAGCGCGGTCGCGAGGCGCGGCTACGACCCCGGCTCGTCTCGCTCGTCCGTCCGGGTGTGAGGATCGAGCAGGTGCCCAGAGCGCCGGCGCTTGGTGTCGAGGTAGAAGCGGTTCTCCTCGCGCGGTGGTACCTGCAGCGGCACCCTTCGTACCACCGTCACCCCCGCCTCGCGCAGCCCGTCGAGCTTCTTGGGGTTGTTGGTGTGCAGCTCGATCGACGCAGGGCCGAGCGCCGCCAGCATCGCCCCGGCCACGTCGTAGCGTCGCAGGTCGTCGTCGAACCCGAGGTGGCGGTTGGCATCGACCGTGTCGAGCCCCTCGTCTTGCAATGCGTAGGCCCGCACCTTGTTGGCGATGCCGATGCCCCGCCCTTCCTGCCGCATGTAGAGCAGGATCCCGCGCTCGCCCTGGGCGAACCGCTGGAGTGCCTCGCGGAGCTGCTCGCCGCAGTCGCAGCGCACCGAGCCGAGCACGTCGCCGGTCAGGCACTCCGAGTGCACGCGCACCGGCACCTCGGCCTCGCTGGCCACCTCACCCTTGACCACGGCCACGTCGTCGAGCGCCTGGCCGTCCTCGGTCGCGAACGCGCAGATCTCGAACTCGCCGTGCGTGGTGGGCAGCTTGGCCCTCGTGCTCACCAGGATCCGCGGGAGAGCCATGGTCCGGGAGCCGTCGAGGGAGGCGGGCCGGGGCCCCCTGGTCAGCGAGACGCCCGTGTGGCGTCCACGATGTCCTGGTAGAGCTTGTTGGAGGATTCCACGCCCTGCTCGATGCTCTCCACCACGAGATTGAGCAGCTGATCCTGGTCGAGCCGCAGCACGTCGTAGTACCGCTGGCGGTCGATGGCATGGATGGTGGCCGGCCAGTAGCCCTCGTTGCAGAGGATGTGGTTCATGGCCAGCCGCGCCACGCGGCCGCTGATCTCGGGCCACGGGAAGATCCGGATCACCTCGCGATGCACCTCGACCGCCAGCTCGATGGGGTGCGCCCGCTTGCACTCGTCGGTGCGAAACCAGTCGGTCAGCTTGCGCATGCGATAGCTGATCTTGTCGGCCGGCGCGAGGTCATGGAAGTACATGCGGTGGATCGGATTGTCCTTGCGGTACTGGATCTGATCCTTCTTGTCGACGGGCAAGAGCAGGTGGTGCAGCTTCTTGAGCCAGTCGAGGTTGAGCGTGAGCCGCTTGCCTCGCGAGTCCAGCACGTAGCGGATCCCGTCGCGCATCGCGATGATGTGGTTGTACGCGGGGATGAGGCTCGGCGAGCTGATGATCTCGTCGTCGGTCGCGGCCTTGATCTCGGAGATCGCGAGGACCGTGCCCTCGAGCGCGAAGTCGTGGTAGATCCACGACATCATGAAGCGCTCGTCGAAGCTCTCGCGCTGGAGCGGCGCGAGCATGCCGAGCTTCTCCCAGAGCAGCTCCGATGCTTCGTGGAGCTGGCGATAGTTCCTGCTGCGGGGCGGAATCATCTGGTTCATCTCGTCTCGTCCCAGGCCCGGGGCAAGGGCTCGGGCTCGGCAAGGGCTCGCAAGGGGCGCGCGACATGCACGGTCCGCGCTGGGAGAATTCAGGAGGCGCACGCTACTGGCTCGCCCCCGCCGGGTCAACATTGGATCGCCTAACTTCACGAGATCCAAGCAGAAATTTGATGCGCTCCCGACCCCGGAAATTTGACCGGAACGCCGAAAGATGCGCACCTCCGTCCTTGCCGCCATGGGCGAGGACCGCGTAGCTCACGTCACGGTGCTGGCCGACGAGGTCTGTGCCGCCCTGCGCCCTGCGCTGGGCGAATGGGGGTCGGGCGCGCCCGGAGAGCCACCGGAGGCCGGTGCGCCGGGTGGGCCGCGCGTGCTCGTGGACGCCACTGCTGGCCTTGGAGGGCACACCGCCGCGCTCTTGGCCACCACCCGGCCCACCCGCGCCGTACTGCTCGATCGCGACGCTCACGCGCTCGCGCGCGCGCGCGCGCGGCTGGCTGCGACCCCGTGTCCCATCGACTTCGTCCACGCCGGTTTCGCCGGCCTCGCCGAGGAGCTGGCTCGGCTCGCCCTGCCCGCGGTGGCGGCGATCGTGGCCGACCTCGGGGTCTCCTCGATGCAGCTCGACGAGCCCGAGCGCGGGTTCTCGTTCCGCGCCGACGGCCCGCTCGACATGCGCATGGATCCGTCGCGGGGCGCCACCGCGGCCGAGCTGCTCGCCGAGCTCGACGCCGCGCGTCTGACCCGGATCCTGCGCGAGTACGGCGAGGAGCCCGAGGCCCCGCGCATCGCCACCGCCGTGGTGAAGGCGCGCCCCACCACCACGCGAGGCCTCGCCGAGGTGGTCACCGCGGCGACCAGCGCCCGACAGCGCCGCAAGCTCGCCGGGCGCATCCACCCGGCCACGCGCACGTTCCAGGCGCTGCGCATCGCGGTCAACGACGAGCTCGGGCAGCTCGACCGCTTCCTGACCGACGCGCCGTCGCTGCTCGGGGTGGGCGGTCGCCTGGCCGTGATCACGTTCCACTCGCTCGAGGACCGCAGGGTCAAGCGGCGCTGGCGAGCGCTCAGCCGCCCGCCCGAGCCGCCCGCTCACCTGCCGCTGCGCGAGCGCGAGCTGCCGCGCCCGCGCTTCTCGATTCCAGCGGGGCACGCGGGTGGCGTGACACCCGGCCCGGCCGAGCTCGAGAGCAACCCACGGGCCCGCAGCGCCCGACTTCGCGTGCTGGAGCGATGCGCACCATGACGACCGAGCCCTCCCGTCCTTCGTTGTTCCGCCGGCGACAGCAGCGGCCCGAGTCGCAGCCCCACGGCTGGCAGCGCGCGGGCGAGCGAATGATTGCATCGGTGTCCCGCTCGGGCTCCGCCGCCGACCGCCGTCGCGCCACCCCGGCCGGCACCACGCTGCTGCTCACGCTCATCGTGGGTGTCCTCACCGCCATCGGCATCGCGCGGGTGCACTCCACCACGCGCGTGCTCGAGCTCGGCGCCGAGATCACCGAGCTCACCACCGAGCAGGCCAACCTGCTCGACGAGCGCCGCCGCCTCGCGGCCGAGCGCGCCTACCTGCGCCACCCCGATCACATCGACGAGGTGGCGCGCAACCGCCTGCAGATGATCCCCATGTCACCCGACCTCGTGCAGAAGATCCGCCTGCAAGCAGCCTTCGGCGCTGGCGCCAACGAGGGCGACGACCACGAAGAGCCCGTCGCGCCCGCTGCGAACGGAGGATCGGCCCATGAGTGAGCGCTCCGTGAAGAACTTCATTCGACGCTCGCAGGCGCTCGTCCCCAAGCCCATGGCCAGCGACCTGCGCGCGGTGCAGCGCCGCGGGTGGCTCGTGGCCAGCGTGCTGCTGCTCGCGCTCGGAGGCCTGGGCCTGCGCTCGTGGAACGTGGCCGTGGCGCAGCACGAGCAGTACGCCGAGCAGGGCAATCGACAGCAGCTGCGCAGCTACAAGGTCAAGGCCAGCCGCGGCGACATCGTCGATCGCGGCTACATCTCGCTCGCCGTCACCGACCGCGTGCACAAGATCGTGGTCAACCCGCGGCTCGTGTCCGCGCAGCTCCAGACCGAGGCGGTGATCGCCGCCGTGATGGAGCTGTTTCCGCAGGAGGACCCCGAGTACCTGCGTGGGGAGCTCGCCGAGGACAAGGCCTACCGCCGGCTGCGGATGGTGCTCGACGACGAGCAGGCCAAGGCGATGCAGGAGCGGCACCTGCCCGGGGTCAGCCTCGAGCCCGTGCCCCAGCGCGTGTACCCGCGGCAGCTGCTCGCCTCGCACGTGCTCGGGCGCGTCAACTCGCAGGGCAAGGGCAACCTCGGCATCGAGTACGGCCTCGACGAGTACCTGCGCGGCCGCGACGCGATGAGCCCCGCCTACTTCGCCAGGGGCAAGAAGCTGCTCACCGAGGGCTTCCCCGACCCGGGTGTCTCGCGCGGCCACACCGTGGTGCTCACCATCGACTCTGCGGTGCAGGCGATGGCCGAGGAGGAGATCAACACGCTCGTGGAGGAGTGGACCCCCGTGAGCGCGAGCATCGTGGTGTTGGACCCGAAGACGGGCGAGGTGCTGGCGACGACCAGCCGCCCCACCTTCGACCCCAACCACCCGATCGAGACGATGCCGCAGACGGTCAACCAGGCCGTGCAGGCCGACTTCGAGCCCGGCTCGACCATGAAGGCGATCACCGTCGCTGCGGCGCTCGAGCTCGGCACCATTCGCAAGGACGAGAGCTTCTTCTGCGAGAACGGCCGCTGGCAGTACACCGACGAGCACGCGATCCGCGACACCAAGCGCTCGGAGTGGCTCAGCGTCACCGAGATCCTCGCGGTCTCGAGCAACATCTGCACCACCAAGATCTACGAGACGCTGCGCAAGGAGAACATGTACGAGTGGGCGCGGCGCTTCCACTTCGGCGAGCGCCCCGCGATCGAGCTACCCGGCGCCACCGCGGGCGTGCTGCACCACTGGGAGAAGTGGTCCGACATCCAGGGCGCCAACGTCTCGTTCGGCCAGGGCATGACCGCGAGCCCATTGCAGGTGGCCGCCGCGTTCTCGGTGCTGGCCAACCACGGGCTCTACACCCCGCCCACCATCGTGCGGCAGGTGATCGACGCCGAGGGCAACCCCGTGCCGCTCGAGCGCCCCGAGCCCGAGCGGGTGGTGCGGATCTCCACCGCCGACACCGTGCTCGAGATGCTCGAGAGCGTGGTGCACACCAAGCTCGGCACCGGCCGCAACGCGTTCATCGAGGGCTATCGCGTGGCCGGCAAGACCTCCACCGCCCAGAAGGCCAACCACGAGGAGGGCGGCTACGCCGAGGACGACTACTTCGCCTCGTTCGTGGGCGCGGTGCCATCCAGCGACCCGCGCGTGGTGATCCTGGTCTCGGTCGACAGCCCGCAGGGCAGCCACTACGGCAACGAGGTAGCCGCGCCCACGTTCGCGCGGCTGGGCACGCGGGTGATGGCGCACCTCGGGGTCGAGCGCGAGGATGGGACCCGGCCGGCGCCGGATCCGATTCGGCTGATGGCGGACAACACGATGCTGGTGGAGGGGTTCACGCCCACGATCGACGTGGAGCCGCGGTTGCCAGGGCAGCGTGGGCCGAGCGTGAGCGGGGGGCTGCCGGATCTGACGGGGCTGACGCTCGCGGAGACGCTCGATACGGCCGAGCGGCTCAAGGTGCGCGTGCGGCCGCAAGGGACGGGGATCGCGGTGATGCAGAGCGTGCCGCCGGGGCCGGTGGAAGAAGGGGCGGTGGTCGACGTGCTGTTCGAAGCGCCGGCGTGAGGGCGGCACACGAAGATCGCGTAACCGAGTGTCATCGAGCGCTTCCTCGCCGCGCTCGAGCGTACCCGGCCTGTGGGGATGCCGGGCTGGACGACTGAGATGCTGTGGCGCTCGGTCGGAGATCTATATGTAGGGCCAAGGCAGCGGATTTGGACTGGCCAGCCACCTGGCCAGCCAGAAACGCCACGAGTTCCTCCTGGCGTGGTTGCCCGAACGCCAACCTGTACGTCGCTACCGATTTCAGCAACGGTCCCAGCAATCCCGCGTCCCGACTCAGCGGTAGTGCCGGCACGTACCTCTCGATCCGCGCCCCGCTCCCATCCGGGTTATACACCCAGTACGGCACGATCTCCGACTCGCCCTTCGGCCGGTCTCCCGCCGCCGCTTCGAACATCTCTCTCCACGGATCTCCCTCTACGCCCGCAAACACTACGCCCCCATGTCGGCGCGCCACGTTCTTCCTCACCGCGTGCCCCTTGTACCGATGCACTCGCCCTTCTCGTTGCTCCAAGTCCACTGGGTTCCGCGGCAGGTTCCAGTGCACGACAGCATGACAGTAGAGATGAAAGTCCAGCCCCTCTTGCCCCACGCTCGTGCTCGTCAGCACGAAAGGCCAGAACGGTGAGTTGAACGCACGGCTCGTCTGCTTCGCGCGCACCACCTGCTTCTCGTCCATCTGTCGTTCGTCGCCGAAGCGCACCGCAAATCTTCCCCGCATTGCTCGTCTTTCGAGCTTCACCTTCGCACCGTCCGCCTGCATCGCGTCGGCACGGTAGCTCACCGTCCGGAGCGTGAGTGCGTCGTAGATCGCCTCCGAACACTTCTCGACCACGTCATCGCCCGTGGCTCGAACCTTGCCGAGCCACTCGCGAAGCACGTGGACGTACTCGTCCATCACCGCCTGCAGGTTGCCATCTATGCAGTACGCCAATACGGCTCGCCAGTACCCCGACAGATCGCTCCGCCGCGTGCCTACCATGTCTGTCACGTCGGGACCGTTGAATAGAGACCGAAACCCCCACGCCACGCGAGCGGCTCCTGCTCGCGCCTCCCACAGCGCACGCTTCGGCTGACCACCTTGTACGCGCGCAAGCGATCGCAATGCCACGTTCGCGGGGCTGCCGACCGCTAGCTCAGCAAGAACCGTTGCTAGATCGTCCGGCATCGGACCCACGTGGGCATCGTGGCGCAACCAGTCCAGCGCGCGCTTGCGGTGGGCATCAAATGCGCGTGAGCCCGTCTCGTCAGCCCCTTCCTCGTCATCCTCGAGATCCACCGCGCCAATCCATGGGCTTTCCTTCCCGCGGCGCTCCAGGAATGCAAGCGTCGCGGACTCGTCGGCGCGCAGGTCCAGCAGGATCGGTGCCAGGGTGTACCAGGCCTCGGACGATCCGGTCGTTGTCGCCTTCACCATCCCGCGCAGTGCCACCAACTTCGGCGCGATCGCTGCCATTGCAGCCTCGAGCACCGCGCCGGCTGTCGGTAGCTTGCCGGCCCTCCGCAGCTCGGACGCGATTCGCAGCGGATCCCCGAGCTGCGACAACTGCGGGCTCGGATACACCCAGCCGAACGCCGTCATCGTCGCCGGCTCGCGGCCTTTCATCCGGAATTGCAACCGTCGTCCAGGTCGTTCGCGGGAATCCGTCGCATAGCTCAGCTTCGACTTCGACTCGCCGGCAGCCACCAGGCGTCGCTCCGCCTCATAGCTCAGCAATGCCGCCAGTGCTTTCGGGACCACGCGCCAGGCCGAAAACACCAGGCGCTTGGTCAATCTGCGGGCATCCTCCGTTTCGAACTCCGATCCCGCACTGTAATACGGCTGGCATGGCGGCAGCCACAGCAGGCGCCAACTCTCGCCACGCAGCGTGTCCTCGGCAAACCAGCGAAAGCACGGATTACCCGGATCGATCTCGCGATAAGCGTCGACCTCCTCCCACGGCAGCACCCCGTGCCCAGCTCGCAGCGCCTCAACCAGTGGAGGAAGCATCCTCCCCGTCTCCAACTCTGCGTCGAGGGCTTCCTTGATCTTGTAGCCCTCCATGAAGTTGAACACGAACGGCGCTGATTTCCACATCTCGAGCAGGTCGCGTTCCTCGAGCGCCTCCGCCACCTTCGCCAGCGCGAGATACCCACGGATATCGGTCTCGCGAAGTCGCGGGGGTTCGATCCTCGCCGTCGTGAGCATCCCGTCGCGATCCGGCGTCGCCGCCAGGCGTTCCGTCCGCGCCATCACGCGACGGAGCTTCTCCGCCACATCGGCGCACGCCGCCCGAGCAGACGCCCCGTCATCCTGCCCGAGCGCCAACAATCCGTCGCGCACGCGCTTGAATCGGAGCGAGAGGTCTTCGCCTTCGACGGGATCGTTGAACAGGAACGTCGCCGTGTGGATCAGATCCTTGTGGTGGTCATCGCCATGCCCGTCATCGTGCATCGTGAACATTCGGTATGGCGTCGCCGACAGCAGCAGCGTACGCGTCAGTCGGCCCGATTCCGGGTCCTGGTACTCGAACAAGCGGCGCGCCAGCTGTGATGTCCAAGAGTCGTTGCGTAGATCCAGCAGATCCTTGAAGCGCTGGAACTCATCGAGAATCACCAGGTCGGGTGCGAGCGACTCGATGCTCACCATCGCCAGGATCTCGCGCATGCGGCCGATGAAGCGATTCCTCCGGGGCCGAACGTCTGCATAGGAGCTCCGCTTCCAGGAAACCGCCTCGCAGATCTCTCTCAGCTCGCTCTGCCACGTCCAGCTCTTGCCAGCCTCGCGGGCAATCCGGTTGCATTCCTTCAGCGCATCGCGGAACCTCCTCACGAACTCTGTCTTTGCATCGAGGCGCTTCGCGTACCGTCGGACGAGTTCGTCGAGGCGTCGGCGTGCCGCTCCCACGTCGTCCTCGCTGATCCCGAGGTAGAACGCGCGCTTGCCCCCGGCCGTCTGCAGCCGGCCGTCGCCGGTGATCCGATCCAGTAGCGCGTACAGCAGCGCGCGCTCCTTGAACTGCCCCGGGCTATTCCCGAGCCTGAGCGACGTATTCGGCGTGATCGCTATGAAATTGACGTCATCGCTCAATGCGTTCTCGGCCTCGTCACCAACTGCCAATAGTGTGATGCGCTCCGCGATCGCCGTCGCGTCCCGGTCTAGCACGTTGAGCTTCGCGAGGTTCTGCTCGGCGATTGCCGCGTTCGAGCACACGTATACGATGTCCGTTCTCAGATCGCCCTCGCGCTTGAGGTGATCGATCGCCCTCGCGATCACTCCACGAGCAACCAGCGTCTTGCCAAGACCGACCTCGTCCGCCACGAGGAAGCGGTGCGTCGGGTTCGGCCCATACAGCTGCTGGAACGCATACTCGGCGGTTGCGCGCTGGAAATCCTTCAGCTCGGCCATTACCTCCTCCACGTTCACCGAACTCGTCATCGCTCCAGCTCCTGCGCCAACGTCCAGATCGGCTCCCAGATCTCGCCGAAACCTTCGGGGAGCAGCTCCGCCGTCTGCTCGTCGGCCGTCAGGCCCTGCACGAACTCGTGCAGCACGCGGAGACGGGCTGGCTCGCGGCGTAGCGTGCGGAGGAGCGCCTCGAGCAGGGGTGCTGCGGGAGGTTCTCGCCGGGTCATGAGTGCATCGGTAGGCTCGAACGCATCGAGGATCGCCTGGGCGTCCCAGCGATCCTCAGGGCGATCCATCAGCAGCATTAGCAGGTAGCGGAGCACACGGGTCGAGTCCTTCAACAGCGCGCGGACTAGCCGGGCACATCGATCCTCGGGCGCGCCAACGAGCTCAGCGCACACCACGAACCGTGTCACCATCTCGTCCTGGGCCAGCTCGCACGCCACGAAGCGTGACAGACTCTCGAACGACAGCTCGAACCGCACATCGATCGGCGCGTCATCGCGGATCACCACCGCGTGCGCATCGCCAAGGGTGATCGGCCAGATCTTCAGCGTCGCTGCGCCCAGAGGCGCTACTGGTACGTTCGTTCGGTAGTGCACCGCATAGCGATCGGTCCCCTCGACCAGTTCGACGTCCCCCCGCAGTACCAACTCTGCAATCTCTCGCCGGAGGCGGTCGAGGGACTCGGCGAGGTCGTCCTCGGGATCAGGGTCGCCGTGCACTCGCTTGGGTTCATAGAGCAGCGACCGCAGTGAAGGCGCGTCATCGTCCTCCTCCCCAAGCAGGCCCGCCACGCCTATCTCACGTGCCAAGCCCTGCAGTTCCACGAGCGCCTCGACGTTCGTCGAGAACCCCGCCTCACTCGCATTTGCGGAGCCGGTGAACAGTCGCGTGCGATCGCCGGTGTCGAACACGTAGAGCTTCGCGTGCAAACCGAGCAAGCCGCAATCGGGATCATCGAACGTGCGTCGCGCCGGGCCGCTCGCGGTCGCGGTCTCCTCGGCGAGCGACGGATGAGCGTCAGGATCGAGCACAAACAGTGACGTGAACCCGTCCAACCCGCGGCCGAGCCGCTCGATCTCTTCTGCGCGCGTCACCAAGACCGATCGTTTGGCACGGCGAGCCAGGTCGCGGACCTTGCGTAGCGCGAGGAACGGCGACACCACGAGCATGGCCTCCGCATTGGGGGGCAGCGGGTCGGCCTCACCTGCGACAGCGCCGAGCCCGTGAAAGGCCGCGCGGTCGAACGCCGGGGGTAGCGCGAACCGGACCTCGTCGAGCGCATCGGCGAGCGCCTCGATCCGCTCGCGACGGGTCTCGTCGAATGAACCGACCGCCATGCCCGGCAGTGCTCGGATGAACCGACCCAGGCCCGACAACGTTGTGGCGTGCTCGGCCCGCGTATCGCTGTCGAGGCGCAGCAGAGTGTCCCACGATGCGTCATTCGTCAGATTGCGGGACGAGCACAGCAACCGATACCTGGCGTGGCCGCTCACGCCGTCGCGATAGCGCAGCGCCCAGACCTTGGGGTGGAAGATCCCGCCGAGCGGAGCGCGGGCGGGGACCACCATCGCCTCAATGAGTCCGAACAGTCGGCGAGCTTTCGGGACCGAGATCTGCCCGGTCTGGTGGAAGAGCGTGATCCGATCCGCATACCGTCGGATCGAGTCGATGATCTCCACCGGCACGAGCTCTGTGCCGTCGGCCGCGGTGCGGAACAGCGCAAACGCGGCGGGAGCGGTCAGCAGCGCCTCGAGGTTCAGTGAATACGACGTGCCAACGGCGAGGTCGAGCACGTACCCTGGCGGCGGTGCCAGGGACTCGATCAGCTTCAGGCGCTCGTCAGGGGACAGCATCCGTCCTCCCGAGGCCAGCCGCGATGTCGGCCATGAAGCGCTTGGCTGTGCGGAAACGATACGCGAACGGGGCCTGCCCGAATGCGGTCCCGTTCCAGCGCTCGAGCGCGCGGCGATCCGTTAGGCGGGGAGGGGACTTGATCCTGCGCTCGCGCTGCTGGATCGCGTCGCGGATGCTCTCGTCGCGACGAGGTGCGGATGGGTCTTCGGCCACGATCTCCACCCACCACTGCACGAATCGGCGCGTGCGTTCCGGGATCGGGCTGTCGCGCTCGATGACACGCCAGAACGCAGTGAGGTCTGCCGCCCAGTCGCGGACCTCATCTTGCTGCGCGCGCGTGCGGTCCTCCCACTTCTCGAGTTGCTCGAGCTGTGCGTCATGGTTTGCGTTTTCCGGGTTCAGGCCCGCACGCGTGGCCACATCGCAGAGCATCACGTTATAGAGGAGGTTGGCCCCGTGCGTCACCTCGGAGAACAGCCGTGCGTGGCGGATGACGTCGTTTAGCTGCGGCGAGAGGTTCTCCCTCGGAATGTCCCACGGTAGCTCGCAGCGTGCGGCGAGCTTGGGCGTAGCAGCAAGCCGTGCGAGCACAGTCCCCGCCGTACGCACCTGCATAGCCTCCGCCAGGTACGTAGCTTCCTCCTCCGTCAGGTCGAACGTCAGCGGCTCGTATGGAAAACTCTCGGGCGCGCGCGGCAGTCGGGCCCAGAGCATCGGGCCGGCACCGATGACCTCGCCGTTGTCGTCACGATCGACCCGCGCGAGTCGGTGCCGCAGCGCCGGGATCAATCGGCGAAGCTCCGCAGGCGACGCGTCGGCGAGGCGGAATCCCAGGGTGGCCAGGCCGTTCCAGTACACCGAGGACGGGAGCCGCTTCGTCTTCTTCCGCGCTCGTCCGCCGATGATCCCGGCATCACGGATCCGGCCGATACCGGCGCGCAACGACTCGATCAGCGTGATCTCGAGCTCTCTCGTCTTTGCATCGAGCTCGCGAGGCGGCAAATCGAGCCGTTCGCATCGTTGATAGATCCACGGGATGAAGAAGAAATACCGTGCGCGTGTCTGGATCGTGCTCGTGCCGGGAAACATCGTGTTGGCGAGAGCGTCCCGCACCACGCCGAATCCCAGCGCATCGATCGTCTCCTTTTCCTCGAACGCCTTCAGCACCTCACGCATGCGCTCGGCGGCAGCGTCGTCGTGATCCAACCACCCGAAAGAGGACTGCGGCGCGTACTCGGAGATGTGGCCCTGTGCCATCGGCCCAAGAGTTTATCGGCTTCTGATGCTCGAGGCTTGTCCTGATTCGAGATGTCGTTCTAGGCGCCGTACCGGCCAATGAATCCGCAGGAGGAGCGGGCGGTGGTCGACGTGCTGTTCGAGCCGCCGGCGTGAGGTGCCGGCCGCGAATGGAGGCGCGGGCATCTCCGATCACCCCGCGGCCCGCCGCGCGGCCATCCGCGCGCGCAGCCGGACCACGTACGCCCGCGCGAGCACGAGCGCCGACACGAGCCCCGCCGGGATCATCGCCAGCGCCACGATGCCCGCGAAGACCAACAAGAGCACGATCATCGCCCACAGCACCTGCGGATCGAGGGCAATCGCCCCGAGATCCACGAGCAAGAGCGGCAGCAGGATCACCAGGATCACCGGCCCGGCATGCGCCGCCCTGCCCACCCCCTCGGCCAGCCACTCGTGCTCCGATCCCGCTTGCATCGCCGCGCGCCCGATGTCGAGGGCGAGCCCCTCGAGCAGTCCCGACGCGGCCCACAGCGCCAGCGCGACCGAGAGCGGCACGAGCACGATCGGCACCATCATCCACGCGCCCGTCAGCACCCAGCCGAGGCGCAGGCCGCCCACGATCAAGCCCGGCCACAGCCCCACGAACGCGCCGTAGCCGAACGCCACCGGGACCAGGATCGCCTTGCTCGGCGCGTCGGGCTTGGTCTCGCCGAACGCGATGACGACCGCGTAGACCACGGCGAACAGCAGCACCGTGATCGCGAACGGCCGCAAGAACGCCCGCGCCATGAGGCGCAGCTCGGCGCGCAGCTGCGAGGGCGTGGGTGGGGGCGCTGGAGCCGGATCGGCGGACATCGGTCGAGCATGCCACGAAGCTTTCGCACCAGCGTCGAATGCGGCGGCCGAGCCCTTCGTCATCAGCGGAGATACCGCTTCGATCCACCGATCGCTGTTCGAGCCGCCGGCATGAGGGCTTGACGTCCGCGAGCGCGAGCAGGACGCTGGATCCTCGCAAGGGGGCTCGGCATGTCGGTTCGCGTTCGTTTCCTCGACAGCTCGACGTGTCGTGGGGTGAAGGCCGGAGCAGATCCGAGCGCGAAGCTCGTCGTGCCGGCCACCGTTCAGTGCCTTCGCTCGCCGACCAAGCGCACCCCGGCGAGCTCGCTCCCCTTCGAGTTCGGGAACGTTCGCCTCGTTCACGATGACGTACCCGCAGCGGCCGCGCGAGGCGTAACCGGCACTCCCACGACGCTGCCCTTCCTCGAGCGGATCCAAGCCTCGTTCGGCCGCCATCAGCTCTCCGACGTCCGCGCGCACCTCGACCCGGCCGCGAGCGCTGCAGCGCGGGCGATGAGCGCCGAGGCGTTCACCACCGGCGAGCACATCGCCTTCGCTCGATCACCGAGCCTCCGCACCGCCGCGCACGAAGCCGCCCACGTCGTGCAGCAGCGCAGCGGCATGCGTCCTGCTGGAGGCACGGGAGCGGCCGGCGACGTTTTCGAGCAGCACGCGGATCGGGTGGCCGATGCAGTCGTCTCCGGCCGCACGAGCGAGGCCCTGCTCGACACATACGCACCCAGCAGCGCGAGCGCGAGCGCGAGCGCGAGCGCCCCCGCAGTCGTGCAGCGGCAACCGACCGAAGCGACCGACTCACCCACACCAACCGCCTCCCGCGGCCCCTCGGCCGCGATCTACGGCACCGGCCGGCTGATCGGCAGCTTCGCCTTCGGCTTCCAGCGGCGCTTCCCCGGCGCCACCCTCTACGATCGCTCGAGCGACACCGCGAGGGCCATCCGCGACGAGATCTCCCTCGGTCGGTCCCGTGCCGCCTCCCCCTCGTTCCGCCGCCTCGCAGGAGCCGCGGCGCGAAGCCAAGCCGCGCCGCCCGAGGTCGACACGACCTTGCGCTTCCAGAGCGCCGCAGAGAGCGAGACGGTCGTCATCACCGGGCCCGGCGGCGAACGGGTGCTGAGCTTTCGCTTCGGTCCCGAGAGCACGCTCGAGGACATCGACGCGGCCGTCCGGGCCATCCTCGACGCCATCGAGCAGCTCAGCACCCCTCGCGGCCCGAGCTCGGACCGCGTCGCCTGACGAACGCCGGACCGCTCGCTCCGCTCACGCAACCGCGAAGCAGACCACCTCGATCGCATACCCCGACCCGCCGACCCAGGTGAACGGCTCGCCCGCGGGCGAGACGGTGACGGTGAAATCGGTGGGCGGGATATGGCCCACGCTCACCGTCCCCACGTACAGGCCCACGGTGTCGTCGAACATCCCCTGGCTGCACTGCACCTCGGGGCCATCGCAATTGCCCGCCTGCAGCGAGAGCGCGAGCGGGAAGCCCGAGGTCACGGTGATCTCGCAGCCGCTGTTGCTGCCGATCATACCCGGTGAGGTCCAGGCGTACGTGGCATCGGGGAGCGGATTGAACGTGCCCCCCTCCATCCAGCCCGAGGGACCACACGAGGAGCTCATCGTGTTGGGGAAGTCGGTGATGTCGCCCGACGCGAATTGATCGAGCACCGAACCCGGGCATGAGTCCCCGAGCGGCACGATGTCGATGTCGAAGCTGCCCACGCCACCCTGGCTGTCGACGATGATCGTGACGTACTGGCCCGCCTCGAGCACGCGCATGACCTCCGCGTGGCCGAACGCGGCGCCGTTGCAGGCGAGCTCGGGCCCGCCGCAGATCGGCCCGTCCTCGAGGTAGAGCGCCGCCGGAAATGCCTCGGAGTCGACGAGGATCGCGTAGAGCCCCGCCTGCTCGGCCTGCCAGCGGAACGTCCGCTCGGGGTTGCCGTCGCCCCCGCATGGCCCGCCGTGAACATCGTCGCCCGCGGCGTTGGAGAGCTCGGCCGGCAGCGCCTGTCCGGTGAGGTCGGCGCTCGGGCACTCCACCGGGTTGATGTTGAGCACCGCCTGCCCGCTCTCGCCCGCGTTACCGTCCACCACCACCAGCACACGGTCGTCCATCTCGAACGGCGCCACCACGCGCGACGCGACCGAGCCCTCGGCTTCGTCGTTGCACGCAAGCTCGGTGCCGCCGCAGTCGTCGAACAGGTAGAGCAGCGTGTCGAAGTCGGAGCCCGCCGTGTCGAGCACGAAGAAGCCGTCGTAGGGTACGTCCCACTGGTACGCCACGTCGGCCGAGCCGGCCCCGCCGCAGCTGCCAGTGAAGTCGTCACCCGCCGGGGCGGTGTCCACGTCGACCAGGCCCGCGCCGAGCGGCGGGTCGAGCACCCCGTCCACACACTCGAGCGGCGGCTCGCCCGTGCTCTCGTCGGTGCTCGAGGAGCCAGCGGTGGTCGAGCTGGTGGGCTCCGGCCCCGACGTGGAATCGGGGTCGGGACCCGTGGTCGGCGGCATCGCGGTGGAGCCCGAGCCCTCCGAGCCGCTCGGCCCCGTCGAGCTCGTCTCGAAGAGCGGCAGCGGATCCTCGAAGCACCCCGTGGTCAGACCCCACACCCCCAGCAACACCGCACGCCCGAGCTTCATGATGACGGCATGATACGGCGTGCGGGCTCACCCCGTGATCCGCGAGCACGGCAGCGTTCATGACGAAATTGCGCTCGTGCACGAACCGCGGGTATTGCGCGTGCCCCTTCGTGACACCGGTGCTTCGCGCGCAGCGACACCACGCTACCCTTGTCCGCGATGCCGTCCGCCCGCACCCTCGGTGCCTTCGTCCTCTTGGGCACCCTCGTGCTGGCGTGCCGCCCTGGCCCCAACAACCCCCCCGACGAGCGCGTGTGGGGTGGGAGCCGCGGCAAGGGGCCGCGCATCGTCATGGACCGGGCCAAGGCCGAGAAGGGCGACCCGGCGACGCTGCTCGACATGCTGCAGACCGAGCTCGCACGAAATTTCGCGACGCTCTCGTCGCCCGCGATCGATCCGCCCGCGTACTTCATGGGCTACACCGTCACCGCGATCGAAGAGCTGTGGCTCGAGGCCGAGGACGGCACGCTGCTGCGCGACGATCAGGATCGCAGCCGTGCGCTCGACATCGACGTGCGCGTGGGCGATCGCCACCGCGACAACAGCCACAGCCAGGGCGGCGACTACGGGCCCGGCAATGGCCTCGGCTCGGGCCTGCCGATCACCGTCGGCGACGTGGAGCTGTCGCTGTCACAGGCGCTGTGGCTCGACACCGAGGCGCAGTACAAGGCCGCCGTGACCAAGCTGCGCGACGTGGAGAGCAGCGAGCAGCTCCGCAGCGAGGACGACGGCCCCGATCACCCCGACTTCAGCCAGGAGAAGCCGCTCGTGCACGTGGAGCCCGAGCAGACGCTCGACCTGCCCGCGGTGCGGCAGGCCTGGCGCGACGCGCTCGTCGAGGTCTCCGCCGAGCTCGGCGGCGACCCGCTGGTGCTGCGCAGCTCCGTCTCGCTCTCGGCCGAGGTGCACAACCAGTTCATGGTCACCACCGAGGGCTCGCGCGTGCAGACCGGGCGCGTGCGGCTGCGGATCCTGCTCGAGGCCCGCGCCCAGGCCGACGACGGCATGATGCTGCAGCGCACCGAGACGTTCGAGGCGCACGTGCCCGATCAGCTGCCCGACGTGGCCCGCCTGCGCACCACCGCCACGCGGCTCCGCACCGAGCTCTTGGCGCTCCGCAAGGCCCCGATCGCCGATCCGTACACCGGCCCCGCGATCCTCGAGGGCCGCGCCGCCGGCGTGTTCTTCCACGAGATCTTCGGCCACCGCCTCGAGGGCCACCGCCAGAAGGACGACCTCGAGGGCCAGACGTTCACCGACCGCCTCGATCGCCGCGTGCTGCCCCCGTTCCTCGACGTGGTCGACGACCCCACCGTGACCGCGCTCGGCGGCACGCCGCTCTCGGGCCACTACTTCGTCGACGACGAGGGCGTCGCGGCCCAGCGCACGCTGATCGTCGACCGCGGCAAGCTCAAGACGTTCCTGCTCAGCCGCTCGCCAATCCTGCCGTTCAAGCGCAGCAACGGCCACGGCCGCCGCGAGCCCGGCTACCAGGTGGTCGCGCGCCAGGGCAACCTCGTGGTCACCTCGCGCAAGAGCTACTCGAGCCGTGAGCTGCGGCAGCAGCTCGTCGCCGAGATCAAGCGCCAGGACAAGCCCTATGGTCTGCGCTTCTCCGACATCGAGGGCGGCTACACCATCACCGACCGCTCCGGTCCCCAGGCATTTCGGGTGACCCCGCTGATGGTCTACCGCGTCTACCCCGACGAGCGCCCCGACGAGCTGGTGCGCGGGGTCGAGATCGTGGGCACTCCGCTCGCGTCGTTCGACACCATCGTCGCCACCGACGATCGTCCCGGCATCTTCAACGGCGTGTGCGGGGCCGAGTCCGGCTGGGTGCCCGTGAGCGCGGTGAGCCCCTCGCTCTTGCTCGAGAGCATCGAGATCGAGCGCGCCGCCCACGATCGCGAGAAGCCGCCGCTCTTGCCCCCGCCCGCCGCCGACGCGGCCACGCCCACGCCCGCACGAGCAGACGGAGGAGACGAAGGATGAGCGCACGCAAGCGAGCCCTCACGACCCTGGCCACCGCGGTCCTCACCGCGGGATGGCTGGTCGCGATTCCCGGCCAAGCCGCGGTCGCGCCGGCGGCTCCCAGGCCGAGCGCGGCCAAGACCGCTGGCAAGGCCACCACGGCCGCCAAGCCCGTCGAGGCCAAGCCCGCGCCGGCCGAAGTGGCCCACACCACGGCCCATACCACGACCATAGTCGAGCTGCCCGAGGTGCAGCGCGCCGAGATCGTCGCCGTACAAGAGGAGCTCGCGCGCGGCCTCGCGGGCCTGCGCCTGCCGCAAGCCCCTGCGCCCTACCGCGCCGAGGCCCGCTGGGTGCGGGCCGAGCTGCTCAGCCTCGATGGCTCATACGGCGGCGTCATCACCAACGTGATGCAGACGCAGACCGCCGGCGTGCTCGAGCTGCGCGTGGGCACGGCCCAGCGCGACGACAGCAACTTCCTCGGCACCGACGCCGGCATCACGCGCTTCGAGGTGCCGGTGGAGCCCGCGCCCGCGTTCTTGCGCAAGCAGCTGTGGCTCGCGCTCGACCGGGCGTTCCGCGGCGCCACGCTGGCGTTCTCGCAGAAGCAGGTCGCGCTCGAGCAGCTCAGCACCGAGATCACCACCGCCGACCTCGGCTCCGCCTCGCCCGCGAGCCAGCACGTGGAGTGGTCCAAGCCCACCCCGATCGACCGCGAGGGCCTGGCCGCGATGGTCGCCTCGCTCAGCGCCCGCTTCGACGACTGGCCCGCCATCGACAACGGCGACGTGCACCTGCAGATCCTCCGCAGCCACGAGGCCGTGGTCACCAGCGAGGGGCACGTGGTGGTCACCACCCACGCCCGCGCCGTGCTGGCCGTGGTGGCCGACACCAAGGCCGCCGACGGCATGCACCTCGACCATGGCCTGGCGCTGCACTTCGCCACGGTGCCCGCGGCCGACGACGCGCTCCTGGCCCAGGGCGAGCAGCTCGTGGACCGAGTGCTGCGCGAGCTCGACGAGCTCGCCAAGGCTCCGATGATCGAGGAGGAGTACGACGGCCCGCTCCTGCTCACCGGCCCCGCCCCCGCGCAGCTGCTCGCGTCCACCGTGGCCACCGAGGCCTCGGGCTTCCCCGCGCCGCTCTCCGACGGCGGCCGACTGATGGAGGTCGAGCCCGACTGGCAGAGCAAGGTCGGCAAGACCGTGCTGCCGCCGTTCCTCGACCTCGTCGACGACCCTGCGCTCGCGGGCGGCTTCGGCCGCTACGGCGTCGACGCGGAGGGCTTCGTGCCTCGCACGGTGACGCTGGTGGAAGAGGGCGTGCTGCGCGACCTCTTGCTCACGCGCGTGCCCAACCCCCACTTCGGCACCATCAGCAACGGCCGCGCGCGCATGACCCCTGCGCTCGAGGTGGGCCCCGGGCTCTCCAACCTACAGCTCCGCAGCCGCAAGCGAGGCCTCTCCACCACCGCGCTCGAGCGCGAGCTGCTCTCGCGTGCGCGCGAGGACGGCTACGAGTTCGCCTACGTGATCGAGTCGCTGCGCGACGGCACCGTGCTCGGCCCGGTGATCCGCCAGAGCGGCTCCGCGTACGCCGGCACCGGCAAGATCACCCTGCCCCTGCCCGGCCGCGTCCATCGCATCGACGCCAGCGGCAAGCGCACGCTCGTGCGCGGCGTGGTGCTGGCCCCCGCGTCCATGCGAGCGCTGCGGCGGATCCGGGCCGTGGGCCAGGTCGAGCACGTCGAGCGCATGCGCCTGCCCGTGGGCGCGTTCGGTGGCTTCGCCTCCGAGGTCGGCATGGACGGCATCCTCAGCCAGACCGTCGACGTGCAGATCACCACGCCCGACCTCTTGGTCGACGGCCTCGAGCTGCTCGTCGAGCGCGGCGAGCACGAGCGCCTGCCGATCCTCCCGCACCCGCTCCGCCGCCCGGTCCCCGCGGCCGAGGGTGAGGACGCCAAGCCCGAATAGCCGATCATTCGAAACGGCGAGCGCCGCCCCGAAGTGCCTCCGGAAGCGGCGCCGTCGCGCGCTCGTGCGTGCCGCGGCCTACAGCTTCTCGAGCGAGTACTTGACCGCCTCGATGATCGTGTACTGCGCCGGATCGGTCACGTCTGCGCCCGCGCCCGGCTGCTGCAGCCCCTCGGAGTGCCAGCGCACCGTCCCGTGATCGTCGAGCAGCACGATGGTCGGGCTCTGCCCCAGGTTCTCGAACACCGTGTAGGCGTTCTCCATCCCCAGCTGGCGGGCGTCGTTGAACTCCGTCTTGTTGGGGAAGCGGTACATGGGGAGCTGCGGCAGCTTCTGGCCGCCCTCCTCCACCGTCCACTGATCCTGGAACTTGCGCAGATCGCTGTCGTTCATGGCCACCTGGCGCCCCGTGGGGAACTGCAGCTGGATGAACATGATGTCGATGTCCTTGGCCTTGAGATCGGCCTGGGCCTTCTGCAGCACCTGCAGGAACGCCACGGCCGAGGCCTGCTCGAGCCGGTCGCCGCGGTCCCAGTAGACCATCAGCCGCTTCTTGCCGTAGAGCTGGCGCCCGTCGAAGATGCCGCCGTCGGTGCTCACGAGCATCGCCATGGGGCTCGCGTGCCCGAACATACGGCGGCGGGCCCACTCGGGCGCCTGGTTGAGCTTGGCCGCGTCGGCCACCCAGAACGGCGGCACGTTCTCGAGCGGCGGCATGTCGGTCTTGGGCGAGGCCGTGATCTCCACCGACTTGGTGGTGCCACCCTTGGCGATGATCTCGAGCTTGTGGGGGTTGCCGTCGATGACGTTGGCCGCCGTGAACTCGGCCTCGGTCTTGGTGGGCTTGCCATCGACCGACTGGATGAGGTCGCCCTTCTCGACCTGGTCGCAGCCCTTGGTACAGCCGTGGTTGTAGACCACGTAGAGGCCGCCAGCCTCGAGATCCTTGATCCCGGGGACGGAGCTGATGGTACCAACCTTGGTCTCGCAGCCGCCCACGACCCCTGCCAGGGCCAAGGCGCTCAGCAAACCCACGCTGACGAGAAGACGCTTCATGATCGTGCTCCCTGCCGTAAGACGGACGCGGCGCGGACTCTAGGCGCCCCTGCGCTGGCCGTCAAACGGACGAGCGGTCGCAGGCTTGCGCCCCGCGGGCGAGCCGGGGTGGGCGCGTCCTCACAACCGGCCGCGAATCGCCAGGCCCAGCGTCCAGAATTGCGGGAGCTGCTCCCGCACGTCGACGCCCTGCGTGGCGGGCGTGCCCTGGAGCAGCCGCATGGGGATGGGGATCTTCTGCTGCGGGTGGTCGAGCACCGCCAAGCCGTACCAGGTCCACATGTAATCGAACTGCAGGCCCACCGCGATGTGCTCGTGGACGTAGACGCTGAAGTTGGCCTCCACCGGGACATCGATCCCGTGGAAGGCCATCCCCACGTCGCCGAGCGCCGTCTGGTAGCGCGCGCGCAGCACGTTGTAGCCCACCCCGCTGCCGACGAACGCGCCAAAGCGGCCGCGCGGCAGCAGGTGGATCCGCATGGAGGGCCCGAGCTGGGCGGCCCGCAGCTGATCACCGCCCTGCACGGCGAGGCCCGCCAGGTCCACGTTGATGAGCCCCGCCGCCTGGGCCAGGAGCGCCGCCTGCAGCACGTTGGGGTCGAGGCCGTAGAGCAGCAGCGCATTGGTGCCGGGCGCGACCTTGGAGGAGAGCGTGCCCCAGCCACCGCCGACCCCGAGCTCGACCCAGCCGCGGATGTTGCCGCCCAGGAACCCGCCCAGGCGCATGCCTGGGCTCACGTCGTGGCCGCCGCGGCAGAGCGCGCCGATGCAGCCGAGCGTGCCGATGCGGAAGTCGGCCACGATGCCCTGGTGCTGGAAGCGCTTGCGAGGGGGCTCGGCCTCCGCGACCAGGGCGGCGGCGGGCGCTTCGTCGCTGGCCTCGGAGGTCACGACCGGCCGCGGGGCAGCGGCAGGCTTGGCCGAGGTCGGAATGGCCGTCGTAGTGACAGCGGGCCCGGTCGGGGCGGGGCTGGGCGTCACGGTGGGTGCGGGCTGCGGGCCGATCTCGCGGACCGGCGGGGGCTCGGGGCCGACCACGGGGGCCGTACGAGGCTGGGAGGGCGTGACGGGCTGGATTTGGACGGCCGGACGCTGGACCGGCGTGGACGCAAACGAGCTCGCCTGGATGGGCACCGCCGCGCTCGAAGCAATCGGCCCGCCGGCCCCCTGGGTCCCCGTGGGGGGCAGCACCGGAGGCCCGGCCAAGACGAGCCCCGGCCACAGCGCCACGGCCATCGCCAGGGTGGCCAGGGAGCGGGCGATCGTGCGCCGGGTACGAGCGAGCGAGGGTCTCACGATGTCTCCGTTTGCGGCCAGAACCCTAGCAATGAAATGAATCGGCGCTATGTCACTTTTGGTGGATGAAGGAGCCGCCGAGCTTGCATCCATCATCACGGCCAAGCCATGGCCGAGTTGACGGTCTTCCGTCTCGCGGACTCGACCTCGCTGGGATACCGGGCTGCGCAGATCGCGGCAAATTTGGGGTGATTCGAAACGGAAGCGACGCGAGCGAGGAGCTGCTCCCCGCTCGCGCCGCGTTCTACCTACACGAGATCGCTCGTCAGCCGAGCAGGCGGCCACGCAGCTCGTCACCGATGGTCCGGGGATATCCGAGCAGCGAGACGATGGCGGCGGTGACGTGGCGGACGAGGCTGAGGGGCATCATGGGGTCGGTTCCTTTTCGCCGCCGGTGAACTACGCGACGCCGATCTCATTGCCGGAATCGCGGGCCATGGGTCGTCGATGGGATCGCGGGTCCTCACCTCGCGGGGTGAAACCACTGGCGCGAGCTCGAGCGAGGGGGTCGGGGTCTCCCGCAGCGGTGAGCACCTACGGGGTGGCAGCGGCCCCCGTGCCCGTCATCAACAATCGACGTCGACGAACTGACACCCGCAATCGCATGAGCCGTCGCCGTTCCACGAGGTATCGCAGCTGCCCTCCCAGCAGTAGTCGCACCCGGGTCCGCATGGGGGGGGATCGCAAGCGTCAGCGTAGTCCGGGCGTAGGCAATACTGGTTGCCATTGGAAAACACCGAGGGATCGCTACAGCAGCCGAGCGGCCAGACATCGGTACAGTCGGTATCCTGGGTGCACGTCTTGGAGCACCAGCTCTCGCTGGCACTCTGCGGATCCTCGCCGATGAACACGCAGGTTCCGTTGCCATTGACGAACGACTCACACCAGCCGGCCACGGAGTCGATGCACTCGTCGTCCAGCTCCGGGAGCCCCGACGGCGCGCAGAACATAGAGCCCCCGTTGTTCACGCACTCGTATCCGTCGGGGCAATCGTCGCCCGAGCTGCAGCCATGCCAGCAGCGCTCGCCATGACAGACCCCAGCTTCTCCGCAATTGACGTCCGCTTGGCAGAGCTGGTTGCAATCTCCCAGCGCAGTGCAGTTGGTACACCACGCCGTGTTGGCATCGATACGCGCGCAGAAGAACCCCGAGAGGCAATCGGCGTTCTCGCCGCATGGATCGCCTGCACAGCCATCGCACGGCAGGTTGCCGTCCCGCTTCTCGCTGGTCTCGCCGGAGCCCTGGGTACTGCCCGCGGTCTCGGCCTCGGCAACCGTGCCGGAGCCGGCATCCGACGCCATGGGGCTCGTCGGCTCCGAGCAGCCGCTGAGGAGCACGGCGACGAACGACACGGGAACCAACGAAGCGCGTAGCATCGAGCAATTCGATAACTCTGCCAGCGTCAATTGTCCAACGAATTATCGACTGGATCGTTTGGGCCTAGAGCATTACTTCCTAGTAGCGCGTCGCTCCGGCACGATCGGGCTTCATACGACTGCGCTCGCCTCGACCCCAATGGGTCTTGGTCATGATGGGCCTCGTAACCATGGCATTCCTACGATTGACGGACATGGGCCACGATTCCATGATGGGGCGTTCGGTTGGTCATCGATGTCGACTGCGTCCTCGCTCAAGGAAACCATCGACCCTGCACTCGTTGCGCTGTGCGGTACGGTGCTCGAGTCGCGCTACGAGGTCGGTCGCATCCTGGGCGCGGGGGGCATGGGGGCCGTGTTCGAGGCCATCCATCTACGTCTCGATCGTCCGGTCGCGATCAAGGTCCTGCGCCCCGTGTTCGTGGGGCACGAGCAGTTCGTCAAGCGGTTCCTGCGCGAAGCCAAGGCGGCCTCGAAGATCCGACAGCGCAACGTGGTCGAGATCCTGGACTACGGAGAGGCCGAGAGCGGGATGGTGTACTCCGTGATGGAGCTGCTCCGTGGCCAGGATCTCGGACAGATGCTCGGCGACCAGCCCGAGCAGCGCCTGAGCTGGGCGCAGGCGCACGGCTACCTCGCTCAGATCGCAGCCGGGCTCAAGGCGGCCCACTCCCATGGGGTCATCCACCGCGACATCAAGCCTGCGAACTGCATCGTGGCTCGTGAGGACGACGACGTCGTCGTGAAGATCGTCGACTTCGGAATCGCCAAGGTCGACGGATCGGAGCAGACCCAGCAGATCACGAGCACGGCGGAGGTGCTGGGTACGCCGGCCTACATCGCGCCCGAGCTGGTCCGCACCAACGAGGCTGCCAGCGGACTGTCCGATGTGTACTCGCTGGGCGTGCTGGCCTATCGCATGCTCACGGGACACGTACCCTTCACCGGCAGCACCGCGTTCGAGGTGCTCCATCGGGCCTGCTTCGAGCAACCGGTGCCGCTGCGAACGTACGTACCCGACCTGCCACCGGAGGTGGAGAGCTTCGTGCTCTTGCTGATGGCCAAGGATCCGAGCGAGCGACCCGCCACCATGCAGGCGGTACGAGAGGGCTTGTTCGAGCTGGGCTGCCGAACGCTCGAGCCCCAGGCGGTCAGACCGATCCACACCGGCCCGTTTGCCGCGGTGCCGGTGGAGCCGGCCACGATGGCGTTGTCGGCTCATGCGGTGGATCGCTCGAACCAACGCGAGCGATCCACGGAGATCCTGTCCGACTCGATGATCCCCGAGGTGCACCGAGCACCCAAGGAAGTGCGATCCTACAGCGGCGCCCATCGGACGATTGCCGCCGCGATGGTCGAAGAACAGGGCGCCCCCCCGAGCCCTGCGCTCGAGCGCAGCCTCCGAGCCCACGGGAGCGTCGTGCGAGCCAACGAGCACGACGAGGAGCACGAGCGCAACACGGATGTCGGACCCACGCGCACGGGCTGGTGGCTCGGGATGGCGCTCGGCGTGGGCGTGTCGGTGAGCGTGACCATCGCCGCATTGTTGCTCCTCACCTCGCAGGACGATGACGCGAATGCGACCGACTCGGCCCGCGGGGTGATCGTGGCCGACCCGGAGCAGACGGCTCGTGCAAGCGAGGTTCGCCACCATGACGAGCCGGAGCCGGCCGAGCCGGAGCCGGCCGAGCCGAAGCCGGCCGAGCCAGAGCCAGAGCCGGAGCCAGAGCCAGACCCGGAGCCAGAGCCAGCCGAGCCGGAGCCAGAGCCCGACGAGCCCGGCTATGCACGGCAGCCGACTCCCCCCACGAACGCCACCATCATCAAGAAGCTCAAGAAGCGGATCAGGGCGAAGTGCGTCGATGTTCCCTTGGGGGAGCCGGTGACGGCCTCGTTCCTCATCCAGACATCGGGTCGAGTCGTCGGCCTCTCGGTGACTCCATCGACAAGGCCTGGCCAGTGTGCGGAGGCGCTGATCATGAGCACCACGTTCCTGCCGCCACCCGCAACCAAACCCATCAGGCTCGCGCTGGAGTGACGATATGAGAGCGACGAGGCGCTACCGCTTCATCCCTTGGATGCGTGTCTTGGCCTGCTTCGCGATGACCCTCCCGATCATCGTGGCCCGCTCGCAACCGGCCCGGGCCGAAGAGCCGCAAGCGCCGCTGAACTACGACGAGCTCATGGCCCAGGCGGAGAGCAAGCGACGGGCCGAAGCTCATGCCGAGGCCGCAGAGCTGCTCGCCCAAGCCTATCGTGCGAGGCCCGAGGGGCAGCGTTCCGACGAGATCGGCGAGGTCGTGGTTCGGGCCGCCATGGCCGCGTACGACGACGCGCTCGCGGCCGAGCCCGAAGGGCTCGAGCAGGTGAACGCGCAGCTCGAATTGCTCGCGCAAGAACGGACGCTGCTCGACGAGTTCATCCGCATGAGGACACCGGAGCGATCACCAGCGGCGATCATACGGGCTCGCAAGGAGCTCGACCAAAGGGCCGAGACGCTCGAGTCGACTCGAGCCGAGCTCGCAATGCTCCAGCCCCCGCACGCCGACGAGAACGATCCGCTCGCCGTGCCGCCGGAACCGCCTCCGGCGAGCGATCCCCACGTTGCTCCGGAAGGCCAGGACTTCGAAGATCGGCCTCGACGTGGACGCCCGATGATGGTGACCGGGATCGCGTTGATGGGGGGAGGAGCCGCGGGCTTGGCGATGATGGTCTCGGGGATGGTGATCGCTTCCAACGCCAATGACTTCGACCCCTCGATGAGCCTCGTGGAGCGCGAGGCGCAGCTGGCCCGAGGAGCGCGCGGCAATCGCTTGGCGGTCGCAGGAGCGGTGCTTGGTGGCGTGCTCGAGGCGGCGGGCATCACACTGCTCTCGATCGGCGTGGCACGGCGCAGAGGGGCCAGCCTGGTCACCATGCCAGTGGTTGGACGCGAGCTGGTCGGAATCGCCTGCCGAGGGAGGTTCTGAGGCATGCGCGCGATCGTGTTCGGAATCGGGCTGGGGACGTGCCTCTCGGGCTGCCTGTTCGACGGCGGCGAAGGTACCCGTGGCCTGGCATGCGACGAGGACTCCCAGTGTGGTCGAGGGATCGAGTGCATCGCGGGGGTATGCGGAGGCTCGGAGGCGTGTACGTTCTCCTACGAGAACGCGCTCGTCGACGAGGGGAACAATGGGATCGACATCCACGTGCTCCTGCTCGCCCCCGCGATGGCCGACACATGGGGCAACAACCACCTGGGGCCGGACGCCCTACCCCATGAAGAGGTGTTCCTCGTCGAGGGCGTGGCGCTCGGTGTGTACGATACGAGGGTGATCGACGAGGACGAGCACACCTACACCAAATTCGAGATCACCTGTGATGGTGACGATTGGCACTGGAAGATCACCGCCGATGACATCGACTGATGGGCCGCCGGGTCCGTAGACGTGGCGGCTGGAAGCGCGACGTCATGCTCACGGATGCCAGAGCATGGAGCTCTCGATGACGAACCGCTGCTCGTTGGTCAGCCTGTCTTCGGCTGCCGAACGCCTCATGAGGTTGCTGACCCCGGGGCACTGCTCGGGCGTCTCCTCGAACACCGCCGGCTCGCATGGCGGCGTGGACACGAGCAGGTCGGTGCCATCCACGTCGATCGTGTGGAACAGGCCGACGAAGTGCCCGATCTCGTGCGCGAGCACGTGCGGTGTTGCGTCGTACTCCATCGCCAAGGCGCTCACCGGGCTGCCGCCGCGCGGCAGCCCGGCAACGGGTGATGCACCGGCCCCGCCAATGATCTCCTCGTAGAGGAGCACGTTGAGCACGGGCTCGTCCTCTCGAGGGATTAGCGCAGCATCTTCGTCGATGTCGTCGATGTCGATGCTCACGCGGTCCAGTGTGCGACGCTGCTCGAGTCGACCGAGGGTGAGCCCCACGATGCCCAGCGCCTCCTCGACCAGCGTCTCGAGCTCGTCGTCCTCGAGGAAGGGCTCCTTCATGTGTGCCACGACATCGACGAGCCTGGCCGGGGCGTCGACCTCGGCAGCCGACCAAACCTCCACGTGCTCGGCCCCGGGGGCGCCTACGCGCCAAATGCCACCTTCGGAGACGTCGATGTCGTGGTTGGGCATCGACAGGGCGGCCGCACCAGTCCGTCCAGGACCACGAGCACCATCGCCAAGGAGAAAGGTGCCGTCGATGAGCATTCGCCCATCCGGTGCGAAGAGCTCACTGACTCCCGATGGCTCACCAGGGGGCCCTTCGGTGTAGATCGAGAATCCCCGGGTCCCCGGCGGCACCTCCAGCCGAAATCGGTAGAGCTCGTCGGGCTCGAGCTCGACGACGGCCGGCCAGCCGTCACTGGGAGGCTCGAGGCGGTACAACGGGCCACCGTCGTAGTCGGCGCAGGCGGTGGTCAGAAACGCCATGAGCGTCGTCAGCAAGGCCGATCGCACGACGGATGAGATAGCAGGTGAGCACGACTCTCGCGCTGCCCGAAGTGGGCCACTCGTATGAAACGAGCCCGCCCTCGGGTGCTCCACTACGCCGATCGTCTCGGCCTGGGGTCGGATTCACGGATGCCAGAGCACGGAGCTCTCGATGACGAACCGCTGCTCTTCCGTCAGTACGTCGTCGGATGCCGAAGGCCTCATGAGGTTGTCCTGTGCGGGGCATTGCTCGGGCGTTTCCTCGAACACCGAGAGCTCGCACGGTGGCGTGGATTCGAGCACGTCGTTGCCATCCTCGTCGGTCGTGTGGAACAGGCCGAGGAAGTGGCCGATCTCGTGGGCTAGCACGAGCGGCCCTGCATCGTACTCCACCGCCAACCCACTCATCCCATCGCCGCCTCCGCGGGGCAGCCCTCCCACCGGAGAGACACCCCGGCCGCCATCGAGCTTCCAGAAGAGCATCACGTTGAGCACGGGCTGGTCTTCCCGAGGGATCAGCTTGGCTTGCTCGTAGGAATCGCCGATGTCGATGCGCACGAGCTCGAGCGTGCGGCGTCGCTCGAGCCGACCGAGGGTGAGACCCAGGATGCCGAGCCCATCCTCGAGCAGCGCCTCGAGCTCGTCGTCAGCGAGGAACGGTTCCTCCATGTGGGTCACGACGTCGACGACTCTCGCCGGGACGTCGACCTCGACGGCCGACCAGACCTCCACATACTCGGTTCCGGGCGAGACACCCACCCGCCAGATGCCCCCTTCGGAGACGTCGATGTCGTGGTTGGGCATCGACAGCACGGCCGCTCCAGGCCCTCCCGGACCTCGATCTCCATCGTCGAAGAGGAAGGCGCCATCGATCAGCATGTTCCCATCGGGAGCGAAGAGCTCGGTGACAGCCGTCGGCTCACCGGGTGCTTCGGTGTAGATCGAGAATCCACGGGTCCCGGGCGGCACCTCTAGCCGAAACCGGTACAGCTCGTCGGGTTCGAGCTCGACGACGGCGGGCCACCCGTCGCTGGGAGGCTCTAGACGGTACAACGGGCCACCGTCGTAGTCGGCGCAGGCGCTGGTCAGCGCGGCAATCGCGAGCAGGGCGCGGCACCAGAGCACGGGGTCAGAATAGCAGGTCGCGTTTCTTTCGAAGGATCCGCGCAACGAGTTGGGCTCGTGGCCGATGGGAGGCGGCGTGGCGGGCTCGATCCGGTTCAGGCCGAGGCCCGCCGAGATCCAGAACCAAGGAAAGAACGCAATGAAGACGACAACATGGATGACCACGAACGCCGTGGTGCTTTCGCTTGCCTGCAAGCCAGCAGAAGACCTACCTTCTCCTCCTATTGACAGTATCGGTGAGAGCGGTGATCCGTTCGACTCGAACGGCGGCACAAGCGCGTACGACGATCCAACCGACGACACCAACCCGCTCGACGACACCGCCGGCACCGGCGGTGGCTCCTCCTGCAACCCCAACGCTGCGGAGTTCGTCTGCCGCGGCTTCGCCGTCGGGGTCTACGTTGGCCCGGATGGGACGGAGACCATCCATCCCAGTGGGGGCACGGAAGTGCCCCACGTCTGCGTCGATCCAGCCGTCACCACCGACACCGACCCCGGCCACACGTACCAGGACATCCGTATGTGCGCCCCGTGGCACGGCAACGAGCTACTCGACTGCGAGAACCCCGAGGATGCCGGTGAGGAAGTGCTCTGCAACGACCTCATCGAGCGCTGTCAGGCCCAGTGCGAGGCCGACACGGTCCTTCCCGAGGAAGTGTCTGGCCACACCCTCGATCGCGTCGAGTGCATCATCACGTTCAGCAACGAGATCGGCTATGGCCGTCCCCCGTACAACCCCGACTGCAACTCCAGCGAGCAGCTGCGGGTCGATCATCGCTTCCCTCGCAACCACGACGCGCCCGGCGAGGACTACAAGCCCTGCTCGCTCGTGAGCTGCTCCACGGCCGAGTGCAGCGACTACGACCCGATCGGTGGCGTCGGCCTCACCCAAGGCCTCCGCGAGAGCCATGCCGTGATCCACCGCGGTCTGCTCGACCGCATCGAGGCCAATCCGCTGGCGCTGTGGGAGTGCGATCCCGGACGCTACGCCGAGACCCTCCCGCCGGCCACCGACACGACCGACGGCACCACGCCCGCCTCGTGGCGCTTCGAGGATCTCGCCCCCGGCGGGCTCCTGTACGAGCTGGGTCTGCGCAACGGCGATTCGAACGCCCATGTATGGGCCTACGATCCCTCCACTGGCGCGGCCATCTCGGATGTGCACGAGCTCGACTCGGTCGAAGGCCTCGCCGCGGCCTATTCGGTGCTCTTCGACGAGCCCCACTTGATCATCGAGGTGGAGCGCCCGCGGGCCTCGAACGCCCCTTGGCACACGCTCCGCGTCTCGGTCGAAGATTGCAGCATCGACCTCGACGAGGACGGCCGGCCGGACGCGGTCCGCTGCTCCGACCCGTGACACGGGCAGGAGCCCGACGCCGAGCGTCGGGGCCCTACCCCTTCCACTCGCCCGACGCAGGCTGGCGCGTCGCCACGTTGAGACGGTTGAACATGTTCGTCGCTGCGATCGACAGCAGCAATGCTGCGAGCGCCGGCTCCGAGTAGTGGTTGGCCGCCTCGTTCCAGACCTCGTCGGGCACGGGATCGCTGCGATCGGCGAGGCGCGTGACCGCTTCGGTCAATGCGAGCGCGGCGCGCTCTGCTTCGGTGAAGTAGGGCGCGTCGCGCCAGGCCGACGCCAAGAACAGGCGCTCGTCGGACTCGCCGGCCTTGCGCGCTTGCCGAAAGCCCGCGTCGATGCAGAAGCCGCAGCCGTTGATCTGGCTGGCCCGCAGATGGACGAGCGCCAGCGTCTTGGGCGGTACGTCGCCCTTGTGGATCGCGCCCATCAGCGCCTGGACCGCCTTCAGCGTGTCGGGGATCACCATCGCGGGGTTCTTCATGCGTGGTTGCATCACGATTTCCTCTTTGGTTACGGTTGGTTACACGTCCGATCGACGAAGTGAGCCCACTCCGTCACATCGCACGCGTCTCGTTCGTCGACACCATGACGGATCGCGGTGAAGGAACGTGACCGGTCCAAGGACGAAACAGTGAAGGGAGCAGCGATGGAGGAGCACGACTGGCTGGCCAAGCGATTCCAGGACGACCGCACGCGCTTGCAGGCCGTCGCCTACCGCATGCTCGGCTCGCGCGGCGAGGCCGACGACGCCGTGCAGGAGGCCTGGATCCGGCTGAGCCGCTCCGATGCCGCGGCGATCGAGAACCTCGGCGGCTGGCTGACCACGGTCGTCGCGCGGGTGTGCCTGGACATGCTGCGCTCACGAAAGTCACGCAGCGAGCAGCCGCTCGACGGGCCACGCGGACAGCCTGCCGAGCGGGTCGTGGACGCCGGCGATCTCGAGGCCGAGGTGCTCTTGGCGGACTCGCTGGGTCCGGCGCTGCTCGTGGTGCTCTCCACGCTGACGCCCGCCGAGCGGGTGGCGTTCGTGCTGCACGACATGTTCGACCTGTCGTTCCAGGCGATCGCGGCGATCGTGGGGCGCTCGGAGGCCGCGACGAGGCAGCTCGCGAGCCGTGCACGCCGTCGCGTGCGAGGTGCGAGCGGGGCCGAGGAGACCAACGAGGCCCGCCAGCGGGAGCTGGTGACCGCATTCCTGGCGGCGGCGCGCGGCGGTGATCTCGAGGCGCTCGTGGGGCTGCTCGCTCCCGACGTGGTGCTTCGTGCCGACGACGTGGCGGTGTCGACATCCGCCTCGCTTCGAGATCGAGGCGCACCCGCGCTGGCGAGCGAGCTCCGCGGGGCGCGAGCGGTGGCGGGCACGTTCGAGACGGGCGCACGTGGAGCACGGCTGGCGCGACTGGACGGCCTTCCGGGGGCGGTGTGGGCTCCGGGCGGGAAGCCGCGCGCGGCGTTCGTGTTCGTGGTCGAGGACGGAAGGATCACGGAGATCGAGGTGCTCATGGCACCCGCGCAGCTCGAGACCATGGAGATCGAGATCGTGAGGAGCTGACGCGAGCACCGACCATCGATGCCCGGCCCGTCACTCCTCGCCTGTCTCGCCCGTCTCGCCCGCCTCGCCCCCGGGCTCTGCGGCCGGTAGCTCCCCGCGAGCCCCCGCCCCCGCCGGCAGCGCCCGCCGTGCCCGCTCGATCACCTTCGCCAGCTCGTGGTGATCCTTCGACCCTATCAGCGTCACCTTTCGCCGCCCCTTGGCGTCTCGCCACTCGATCCTCACCGCCCGCCCCTGGTCCCCGGGCATGTTGTAGACCCAGCTCCCGCCCGGGCCTCTGCGAATCCCCCAGCCACCGACCGTCGTCCACTTGTACTCGGTGGGAGCCACTGCCTCGATCGCCGCGATCGGGATCTTCGGTCCGAACAGCCCGTACTGGATGTCCACCGTGCCCTGCGACACCGTCACGCGCAGCACGGCGAACAGGGTCCAGACGAGGAACATCAGCGGCAGCGCGATCAGGGCGCTCACCCATGCCCCGGGCGCGCCCGCGATCACGGGCAAGAGCGACACGATCCCCACCCCCGCGAGCAAGGCCGTCATCTGCCAGGGCGCGCGCTGCTTGGCCCGGTAGAGGACCAGGCCCTCGCCCTTCATGTACTCGCGCTCGTACGGATCGGCTGTCCCGATTCCGGTCTCCTCCTTGCGCGCGAGCGCGCGTTCCTCATCGTCGGCGTCGGCCATGCTCGATGGGTTAGAGATCGCCGCCGCGACATTCAAGATCACGTGATGGGATTCGACCTCGGTGGCCATGGATCAAGCGAGCCCCCTCGCTCGTGCCCCCGGGGGCTGTAATCGCCCCCACCCAGCCCCGTTGGGGTAAAGAAGCTGACGGTTTCCACCGCCAAGCTCTGGAAAACCACATCCAAGTCCAGGAAAACCCCGATAGATTCAAAAGAATTCTGAGAATTGTTTGTTGACCGAGGTTAGTTTTATGAGATACGCTAGGACCATGGAGACGGCGATGAACGAAGCCCCGATCGTCCGCTCCTGGCCCGAGCTGGGAGAAGCGCCCACCAAGCTCGACGTGGGCAAGCCCCACACGGCCTCGGGCGAGCTCGAGATCAATGGCCAGGAAGGCCCGTCCTCGGGCTCGCCCGAGCCCGTCGAGCGGCCCACCAGCCTCGGTCGCTTCAAGCTGGTCCGCCGGATCGGCAGCGGGGCGATGGGCGTGGTCTACGAGGGCGTCGATCCCGAGCTCGAGCGCCGCGTGGCGCTCAAGGTGCTGCGACCCGAGGTCGAGGCCCAGCGCTCGCTGCAGGCCCGCTCGCGAATGCTGCGCGAGGCCCAGGCGCTCGCCCGGCTGCGTCACCCCAACGTGACGATGGTCTACGAGGTCGGCACCAGCGACGAGGGCTCGCTGTTCATCGCGATGGAGCTCGTCGAGGGGCGCACGCTCGGCCGCTGGCTGCGAGCCCGGCCCCGCAGCTGGCGCGAGATCGTCGAGGTGTTCCTGCAGGCGGGCCGCGGGCTTGCGGCGGCCCACCGCGCGGGCCTCGTGCACCGCGACTTCAAGCCCGACAACGTGATCGTCGACGAGGACGGCGGCGCGCGCGTGGTCGACTTCGGCCTCGCCCGCAGCTCCGGCATGGCCGAGATGCTGCCCACGCTCGACGACAACGAGTCCGGGTCCGGGCCGGTCCCGCTGCACCTCACCTGCACGGGCGCGGTGCTCGGTACGCCCGCGTACATGGCCCCCGAGCAGTTCCAGGGCGCGCCGCTGCACTCCGCGAGCGACCAGTTCAGCTTCTGCGTGGCGCTGTTCGAGGCGCTCTACGGCTACCGGCCGTTCCCCGGCAACGACCTGCCCTCGCTGCAGCGCTCGCTGATGCGGGGAGAGCCGGTGGGTCCGCGCCGTGGGGTGCCGCGGACGCTCTACCGCGTGCTGCGGCGCGGGCTCTCGGTCGACCCCGCGCGGCGGTTCCTGAGCATGGAGAAGCTGCTCGAGGCGCTTGCCGCCTGCCGCCAGCGCAAGGCCTCGTCGCGCTCGCTGACGCTCGCGGCCGGGCTCGCGATGGCCGCGGCGATCGGCTCGCTGTTCGTGCCCCGCCCGGCGGCAGGCACCACGGAGCTGGCCGGGGCCGCGGCTGGGATCGCGTCCATGCCGAGCTCGGACGCGCAGGCGCCTGCGGCTCCTTAGCGGCCTACCAGAGCCGCGACCCATGGATGGCCGCGTAGCGGCGCTCGAGCTCGCGCACGGCGTTCATGTCCAGGTGGAAGTACGCGGGCTCGGGCTTGGGCTGCTTGGAGACGTGCACCTTCTCGAGCTCGGCTTGCCTGCGTCGGTACTGGTCCCGCTGAGCGTCGGTGAGCTCCATGCCGAGCCACTGGTAGATCCGCTCCAGGGTCGCGGTGGGCTCCGCGACGAATCGACGGAAGTCGACGAAGGCGAATTTCTCGAGGTCGCCCTCGGTGAGCTTCTCGAGCCCGGCCACGTAGCCCTCCAAGAACCGCACCACCAGCGGGCCGATGACCGAGGGCTCGGTGTGCTTCATGTACTTGAGCACGGCCTCGAGGATGTTGCAGAAGCTGAGCACGGACGTGGACACGTCGCGGACGAGCAGCACCATGCGGTAGTCGTCGAACGCCCGCTTGAACTGCTCGAAGTACATCATGTGGATGATGGGAGACTTGATGACGAACGTCTGGGTCGGCTCGATCGGCAGACGCCGGTACACGTCTCGCTCGAACCGATAGCCGAGCTCGAACAGCTCGTGCTGCCGCGCCAGCGGTAGCTCCAAGAGGTGCTGCGCGCCATAGGCACCCATGATCATGTCGGCCAGGACGTACTGACCCATGATCTGGAGGTCCTCGGGGGGCGAATCGAGCGGGTGCAGGGCATCGACCGGCGCATACCCGTCCTTGAAGAACAGCTTCAAGGCCCGCTTGCCCTGCTTCATGTCGATCTCGAGATCGTCGTGCTTCAAGATCCTGAAGCGCTCGTCACTCCCCAAGAGCTCGTTGGCAAATGTGGTACCAGAACGAGGCAACCCACAGATGAACACGATGGGCTTCTCATTGTGATGGAGTGGAAGCGATAGCACTTTCCGGGGCCAGGACAGGGCCTTCTGGTACCACATCTTGGTGAGGATGTGGGAGAAGAAGGTCGCGTCTCCATCGGTCTGGAATTTCCCCAGCATCTCGTTGAGGAGCTCGATGTGCTCGTCCCCCGTGGGCTCGGCTGGTTTCACCCTGGTGATGTCATACCCAAGCAACCTGACGAGACGATGCAGTGCCTCGAGAACGACTGCGGCCTTGGTGGGTGGGTGCACGGACATCGCTCTTCTCGCTCCAGGCCCTAATCCACGCCCCACTGCACCCCGTGGTCCGCGAGGCCATCGAGCAGCGCACGCGCACCGAAGGCCTGGCAGGGGGTCAGCGCACCGCACTGGGTGAACCCCTCGGCCGCCGCAAGTCGTGCGCAGAGCGCTGCGGCGGCCGCCGTCAGCTCGTAGGGGTCGCGGGCCGTGAGCCAGGCCGTGCGCGCTCGACCGGCGGCGCTGCGGGCCTCTGCGAAGAACGTGCAGCGGGTCCGGGCTCGCTGGGCCGCAGAGGGTCCCTCGGGCAAGCGGCTCACCCCGCGCTCCAACAGGCTCCGCAGCCAGCCCACCGACAGCGCCCACCGCAGCACGCGTGCGAGCCGGAACGAGAGCCGGAGGGAGAGCGGAGGATCGGCGACGAACGCCTGCACCGTCCGTGCCCCAGTGCTGCGGGGGACCGCCACGATGTCACCCCAAGGTACGGACATACCCATGCGCGGACCCAGCGGCGGCGGAAACGAAGCCTTCCACGTGCTCTGCCCGAGCGGCTCCTCGACCCACTGCCCCGCTCGGTAGGAGGCCCCCTGCATCAGCGACTGGGACAGGTGGGAGGGACATCCGGGCACCACCATCGAGTGCATCGTCCCCCGCGAGAACCCGGCGTTCTCGACCGCTCTCGCGGTGCGTACCGCTTCGGGCGGCTCCCCCAGCGCCTCGCTGGCCAGCACCGCCGTCGCCTCGCCGGGCACCGCGTCGAAGCCGGCCGCGTTGACCAGCACCACTCCGCGCCGCACGGCCTCTTCATGCCGGCGATGGGTCGCCAGCATGTAGGGGTACTCGGCGGTGATGTCGATGAAGTGCGTCCCCGCCACGAGCGCTGCGTCTTGCAGCGGCGGGCCCCAGCGGGTGAAGGGGCCCGCACAGCTCAGCACGACCCGGGCCTGCTCTGCCATGCGCTGCAGCGAGGTGGCGTCGCCAGCGTCCGCAGTGATGACGGCTTGCTCGTCGAGCCCGAGCTGTTGCCGCAAGCGCTCCAGCTTGTCGCGATCACGGCCGGCGATCGCGAAGCGGGTGCCCGAGCGTTCGAGCTCGGTACAGATGAGGCGCCCGGTGTAACCCGTGGCGCCGTAGACGACGATGGGATGCTCATGCATACGCGCGCCTGCGCTCCAAGAATCCGCTTCGTTCCAGCTGATCGAAGTACGTATCGAGCAGCTCTTCCGCCGAGCAGGGCGTCGGATCGGCTTGCTGCAGCAGCGCTCGCGTGTTGTGACACGCGTACTCGAGCTTGCGCGAGGCGGGGAAGCTCTCCGTGCGCAGGTGGTGCACGTAGGTGCGCAGCGCGTTGCTCCTCCCCGCGGCCACCGCCTGCGCCAGCGCGCGGTGGAACACGGGCTGGGGCACCACCTCGAGCCGATACCCGCGTCGCTCGATGTACGCCCACAGCTCGGCGAAGCCCAGCTCCGGCGCCGCGCTCCGCCCGAGCTGGCCGAGCACGTGGAAGGTCTGCCCGTGGCAGTCCGGCTGGCGCGAGAGCTCCACGATCGCCTGCGCCACCCAGTCCACCGCGCTCATGGTCACGCTTGCGTTCCACGCCGGCGCCAGACCGAGCTCGATGCAGCCCTTGATGAGCGCATAGAAGTAGTCGGGCTCCACCCAGGCCCCGCTCCTGCTGTCGCCGGTGATGGCCCCCGGGCGGTAGATGGCGACCGGCAGCCCGCGCGCCCTGGCCTGCAGCAGCTTCTTCTCGGCGACCCACTTGCTCTGGACGTAGCCGGTGCCGTGAAGGCCGAGCTCCAGCGACTGCCAGTCCGGTGCGTCGAGCTCCTCGAGCGTGCCTCCCTCGGCGACGAGCGGCGCCAGCGTACCGATGGTGGAGACGTGATGCAGCGGCTTGCTGCGCCCGCGCGCGCAGAGCCGCAGGAGCTCCTGCGTGCCCATCACGTTGACGGCCCGCAGCCCCTCGTAGGACTCGTGCCAGTCGACGATCGCACCGCAGTGGTAGATCGCATCGACGCTGTCGGCGAGCGCGTCGAAGCCCGCCGCCGATGCGCCGAGGAGGGGCTGCCCGAGATCCCCGAGGATCGGCACGATCCGCGGCAGGTACTCCGGCCGCCAGAGACCGTGGCGGGCGAGCGCCTCGCGGAGCCGCGCATGGCCCTCGGCCTCGTCCGAGGCCCGAACCAGGCAGGCGACCTCGAGCGTGGTCCGGTGGAGCAGCTCGTGCAGCAGGAAGCGCCCCAGAAAGCCCGTCGCGCCGGTCAGCAGCACGCACCCACGCGCGTGCTCGAGCCCCGGCCGGCTCGGCGGAGGCTGGATCGCGGGATCCAGCGCAGCATCGAGCTGGAAGTCGTCGGGTCCACCGGTGGCGATTCCGGGCTCGCCCTGCGCTTCGAGCTGCTCGGCCAGACGAGCCGCCAGCGTCGAGACCGTGGGATGGGCGAAGAACAGCGCGGCCGAGAGCCTGACCCCCAGGCTCGCGGCCAGCCGATTGCGCAGCTCCAGGTTCATCAAGGAATCCAGCCCCAGGCTGGTCCATGCGGTGTCGAGGTCGATGTCGGCGGCGTCGAGGCGCAACACCCGGCTCGATTGTTCCACCAAGTGTCGCTCGAGCAGCGCCAGGCGCTCCTCCGGGCTCGCGGCCTGCAGCCGCCGGGTGAAGGCCGCGGCCTCGCCGGCTCCGACGGGCGCCTCGCCGCTTCCGGCGACCAGCTCGGAGAGGTACGGCGAGCCAGCCTCGTGGGGATGGAATTCGATCCACTCCGCGAGATCGAGGCTCATGACCCCGATCTGCGCGCGGCTACGGCGGAGCAGGCGGCTCAGCACCTCGTGTCCCTGGGCCGGGGTCAGGCTCGCGAGCCCGCGAGCGGTCAGGCGCTCGGCTCGGTCGGCTCGGGCCGCCCCGCCCACCTCGGAGAACGGCCCCCAGTCGATGCTCATCGCACAGCGGCCCAGGCACCACCGGTGCTGCGCGAGCGCCTCGAGGAAGGCGTTGCCTGCCACGTAGCTGGCCTGGCCGGCAGATCCCAGCAGCAGGGCCGCCGAGGAGTACAGCACGAAGAAATCGAGCGGCTGGTCGAGGGTGAGGGCGTGGAGATTCCACGCGCCCAGCAGCTTGGGCGCCATTACACGCAGGAATCGATCGGCGTCGAGATCCGCGATCATGCCGTCGTCGAGCACCGCGGCGGCGTGAATGATCCCGCGCAGCGGGGGCACGCGCGCGGGCAGGTCGGAGAGCAACGCCCGGAGCTCCTCCGCTCGCGAGACGTCGACCCGCGCGATGATCACCTGCGCGCCGGCCTGCTCCATCGCGGCGATGCTCGCCTGTGCCTCGATGGAGGGGCTGCTGCGGCCCACCAGCACCAGGTGCCGGGCGCCCCGCTCGACCAGCCACCGGGCGAGCCCCAGCCCCAGCCCTCCCAGCCCTCCGGTGACGAGGTAGCTGCCGTCGGGGCGAATGTCCGCGCCGCCCGGCGCCGCGGCGTCTGCTCGGGCTGCGAACGAGGTCTTCACCAGCCGCGCCACGTGGCGCCCCTGCTCGCGCAGCGCCACCTGATCCTCCCGGTCGTCCCGCACGAGCTCGTCGAGCAGCGCCTCGGCCTCGAGCTCCGAGCCCGCCGGGTCGAGGTCCACGCAGCGACAACGCAGCTCGGGGTGCTCGAGCCCCAACACCCGCCCGAGCCCCCACAGCGGTGCTTGCCCCACTGCCACGCCCGGCCCCCGATCTCCCGTGGATCGGGCCCCGCGGGTCACCAGCTGCAGCCGAGGCACCTGCTTCCAGCGCGCCTCGATCAGCGCGCGAGCGAGGTGTAGCGCGCCGAGGCAGCCGAGCGGCTGATCCGCGGCCAGCGTCTCGTGCGTGGTGTCGACTGCCTCGGTGACATCGAGGCTCCACAAGTGCACGACCCCGAGGCAGCTCGGCTCCGCCCCGAGCTCCGCCTCCAGCAGGGCGTGAAACGCCCGCGGATCACGGGGATCGACCTGGTGGAGCTCTGGCTCGATGAGCGCGTAGTGAGAGCCCGCCATCACCTGCACGCACCGGTGGCCGCGGCTCCGTAGCAGTGCCGCGAGCGCGTGCCCGGTCTTGCCGCGATCCGCCAGCACCACCCAGGTCCCCTTCGCAGGCGACGGCGACGGCGGCAGGGCCTGACGCTGCCACAGCCGCGCGTACAGCCACCCTGCTTGGGCCTCACGCCGCGTGCCCGATCCCGGCTCCAGCGGCTGGGCCCGCAGCCCGCTCACCTCTGCCACCAGCTTGCCCGCGTCGTCCATGATCACCAGATCCGCGGTGATCGCTTCCTCCTCGGCATGAGCCGGGGCTCGACGCTGTGCGTGGACCCAGACCTCCTGCCCGGGAGCCGCGTGCAAGCACAGCCGCGAGACCCGAGTCGGCAGCAGGATCGCCGCATGGCCCTGCGGCGGTGCAGGAACGAGCCCCATCATCACCTGGAGGCAGGAATCCAAGAAGCCCGGATGGAAGTGATACGCGCTGGTTCGTGCGGCCACCGCCTCTGGCACCCGTACGCGTCCCAGCGCCTCGTCGGTGCCGAGCCACAGCTCCGCCACGCCCTGGAATGCCGGGCCATACGCGGCTCCGCGAGCCTTCAGTTGCTCGTAGCATTCGGTGCCCGACCAGTGAGCGACGCATCGCTCCTGGATCTGCCGCGGTACCGATGCCGCCTGCAGCGAGTGGGCCTCCCGCTCCGCTCGCTGCACGCTCGCCGTCGCGTGCCGGACCCAGCCTGCGCCCTCTCGGCTCGAGATCCGCAGCGAGGCGCGTGCCGGGCCGTCTTCCACGAGCACCGCTTGCACGGTCCGCGCCTCGGCGGCCGGCAGGGCCAGCGCGTGCTCGAACGCCAGCTCCGACACCACGTGCGCCCCGGGGCCATACACCTCGGCGGCGATGCCGAGCGCAATCTCGATGTAGCCGGCGCCAGGAAAGACGACCTCGCCGTCCACGCGATGATCCGATAGATAGGGCAGCGCATCCACGGCGAGCTGCTGCTCCCAAAAGTGCCAGCACGTCTCTACCGAAGACGTGAGGGCCGAGCCGAGCAGCGGATGGCCCTCGGTAGCGGCCAGGCCACGCCGATGCCGTCCCGTCGCGGTCTCCGGCGCGACCTCGTCGAACCAGTAGCGCTTGCGCTGCCAAGGATACCCCGGCAAGCCCACACAGCGCCCTCCGGCGGGATGCAGGCGCCGCCAGTCCGGCGCGCAGCCGCGGCCGTACAGCGCTGCGAGCGACTCCAGCAGGCTGCGACGCTCGTCTTGATTACGGCGTAGCGATGGCACCACCACACCGCGGCGCGTGCCATGCCCGAGCGTCGCTTCGATGGCCGGCACCAGGATGGGGTGGGGGCTCACCTCCAGGAACGAGTCGAGCTGGTCGTCCTGCACGCAGCGAATCGCTTGCGAGAACTTGACCGGCGCGCGCAGGTTCCGTAGCCAATACTCGGTGTCGAGCGGCAGGGCCCCGAGCTCCTTCGCCGTCACCGTCGAGTACATCGGGATCCTGGCAGGTTCGGGCCGGAGCCCGGTGAGCGCCGCACGCAGCTCGGGCAAGAGCACATCCACGTGCGGGCTGTGCCCGGCCGCCACCGCCCACTCGAGCCGGCGGCAGGCGACCCCGCGCCCCTTGAGCTGCCCCAGCACCTCCTCCATCGCCTCCAGCGCCCCGGACAGCACCGTCGAGCCCGGGCTGTTGCTCACCGCCGCCGACAGCCGATCCTCGCGACCGTCGATCGCCTGCTCGGCCGCTTCGAACGGTAGCTCCACCAGCGCCATGACCCCTCGGCCCTTGATCCGCATCAAGAGCTCGCTGCGGCGGCAGACGATGCGGACGGCCTGCTCGAGGCGGAGCGCCCCCGCCACGTGGGCCGCCGCGAGCTCCCCGAAGCTATGACCCACCACGGCGTCCGGGACCACCCCCCACGAGCGCCACAGCGCCGCGATCGCCACCTCCATGGCGAAGATCAGCGGCTGAATGACGTCGAGCCGGCCCTGGCCCACGGCGCCGTCGTCGGCCAGCAACGCCTCCAGCACCGACCACCCCGCCTCGCGCCGAGTCGCGGCATCGCACGCCGCGATCGCGCTGCGAAACACGGGCTCCTCCGCGAGGAGCTGCCGCCCCATGCCAACCCACTGCGATCCGTGGCCCGGGAACACGAGCACGAGCCGGGGGCGCGCGGCTGCCTGAACGGCGCCGACCTGCGGCTGCTCCAGCGCGGCCTCGAGCGCGCGAGCCCACTCCTGCACGGAGCGTCCCACCACCGCCATGCGGTGCTCGTGGTGGGCCCTTCGCACGCTCGCCGTGTATGCGATCGCTTGCACGTCGCAGTCCTCGGCGGAGGACGAGGCGGTCAACCACGCCCGATGGGCTTCCATGACGGCCCGCAGCGCCGCAGGGCTGCGGGCCGACAGCGGCAACAGCTCCATGCGCTCCGGCTCGGCCGAGACGCTCGCGGCGGCGAGCGGCGGCGCCTCCTCCACGATCACGTGGGCATTGGTCCCGCTGACCCCGAAGGAGCTCACCCCGGCGATCCGGCGCTTGCCCTGCGCCGGCCATGGCGTCGGCTCGATCGGGACGACCACGGCCAGCTCTGCCCACGGAATGTACGGGTTCTTCTCCGCGAGATGCAGGTGCGGAGGAATCTCCCCGTGCTGCAGCGCCAGCACTGCCTTGATGAGCCCCGCCACCCCGGCCGCGGCCTCGAGGTGCCCGAGGTTCGTCTTGACCGATCCGAGCGCCAGCGGCCGCTCCAGCGGCCGTCCTGCTCCGAGCACGGCTCCCAGCGCCCGCACCTCGATCGGGTCGCCGAGCGCCGTGCCCGTACCATGCGCCTCCACGTAGTCGACGTCTTCGGGCTCGAGTCGTGCATCCAACAGTGCCTGCCGCAGCAGCGCTTCCTGGGACCGTCCATTGGGCGCGGTGAGCCCATTGCTGCGTCCGTCATGGTTGACCGCCGAGCCGCGGATCACCGCCAAGATGGGATCGCGATCTCGCACGGCCTCCGAGAGCCGCTTGAGCACCACCACACCGCAGCCCTCTCCCCGCACGTACCCGTTGGCCCCGGCGTCGAACGTCTTGCAGCGCCCATCGGGCGAGAGCGCCTGGATTCCCCACAAATAGCGGGTCGTGTCGGGCGCGAGGATCAGCTGCACCCCGCCCGCCAGCGCGAGGTCGCACTCGCCCACCCGCAGGCTCCGGCACGCCAAGTGTACCGACACCAGCGACGACGAGCATGCCGTGTCCACGGCCAGGGTCGGGCCCTGCAACCCCAATACGTACGAGATCCGACCCGCCGCCGCGCTCACCAGGGTGCCCGTGCCCACGTAGGCGTCGGTCGCCATCAGCCCCCCCGCCAGCGTCTCGTAGTCGTGGCTGCCGATGCCCACGAACACGCCCGTCCGACTCCCGACCAGCGCCTCCGGTGCCTGTCCCGATCGTTCCAGTGCCTCCCAGCTCACCTCGAGCAAGAGCCGCTGCTGCGGGTCCATGGTCATGGCTTCGCGGGGGGTGATCCCGAAGAACGCCGCATCGAAACGATCCACCGCTTCCAGGAACCCCCCATGACGCGCAGACGTCGTCTCCGGATCCCACCGCTGCGGGGGCACCTCGGTGATCGCATCCCCGCCCGTCCGCAGGAGCTGCCAGAACGCCTCGGGGTCGGAGGCTCGCCCGGGAAACCGGCACATCATGCCGATCACCGCGATGGGCTCGCCCGGCGGTGACTCCTCGGCTCGCGCGGGGCTCGGGGACGCCGACTCACCCGCGAGGTAGCGGGAGAGCGACGCGATGCTCGGGTATTCATAGAGGAGCGTCGGCGCCAGTGAGCGCCCGAGCCACTCGGCCAGCTCACCGGTCAAGCCGACCGCGGCCAGCGAATTCAAGCCGTGACGAGCAAAGGGAGCCTCCACGTGGATCTCGTCGGGCCCGAGCCCGAGCGCCGCGGCCAGCTTCGTGACGAGCCATGCCTGGATTCCCGCGAAGGACGCGCTCGGCCGGCCCTCCACGCCTTGGGCATGGGCGACCGCGACCGCCTCGCGCCACTGCCCGACCACGCGCAGCTCGTGCTGCAAGAACGCCGCACGGCAGGCACGGCGCTGGAGCTTGCCGCTCGTCGTCTTGCAGATGCTGCCCGTCTCGATCAGCACGATCGCGTGGACATCGAGACCATGCGCCTCCGCCAGGGCCTGGCGGATGGCCCCGACGATCTCGGCCACCACCTCATCGGAGCCTCGGAAGCCGCGCTCGACCTCCCAGACCAGCGCGAGACGCTCTTCGCCCTCGAGCTCGAGCCCGAACGCGACGCCGTTGCCGGGGCGCAAGGCCGGATGCGCACGCTCGGCGGTCAGCTCGATGTCCTGCGGGTGATGGTTGCTCCCGCGGATGATGATCATGTCCTTGTGGCGCCCGGTGATGTAGAGGTTGCCGTCGCTCACGAAGCCGAGGTCACCGGTCCGAAGGAACGGGCCTGCCCCCGTATCGCCGAGGTGGGCTCGAAACGTGTCCTCCGTCGCTTCTGGGCGCTCCCAGTACCCTCCCGCCACGTGCGGGCCCGCGACCCAGATCTCACCCTCCCTGTCGCTCGGGCACGTGGCCCTGGTCTGCGGATCCGCGATCACGAGCGCTTGCCCGGGCGGCGCGTGGCCGCAGCCCACGATGCGCTTCGCGTCCGGATCGTCCGCGGTGGTCTCCACCACGCGCCCCTGCTCGAGCTCCGAGCGCTTGAAGCAGCGGGTGGTGTGCGGATAGAGCTCGACCCCGCCCGCGGCCACGAGCGTGACCTCGGCGAGGCCATAGCCCGGCGTGGAGGCGCCCAGGCGAAAGCCACATGGCGCGAATGCCTCGGCAAACCGATCGATGGTCGCCGCCCGCACCGGCTCGGCGGCGTTGATCGCCAGCTTCCAGCAGCCGAGGTCGAGCGTGCGGCGCTGCGCCTCGGTGATCTTGCGGATGCAGAGCTCGTACGCAAAATTGGGCGCAGCGCTCAGCGTGCCGCGGTACCGCGTGATCGCCTGAAGCCAGCGCAGCGGCTTCTGCATGAACGCAGCGGGCTCGAGCAGGATGCAGGGCACTCCGAGGTAGAGCGCCTGGAGCACATGGCCGATGAGCCCGAAGTCGTGAAAGAGCGGCATCCAGTTGACGATGACGGTCGCCTCGGACAGCTCGAACACCCGCTGGTACATCTCGGCGTTGGCCATGAGGTTCCCATGGCTCACCATCACGCCCTTCGGGGAGGACGTCGATCCGGACGTATACTGGAGAAAGGCCAGCTCGGACGCGCCAATTCGCGGATCGGACCATTCGGGGTCGTCGCTCGCGAGCTCGTCGGTGGGGATCCACTGAAGCGACCGGAGCGCGGGAAGCTGGGCCAGCAGCGGCTCGATGACGGCGAAGATCTTCGCCGTCGTCAGGGCCACCCGCGGCCGGGCATCCTTTGCGATCGCGTCCAGTCGCTGCAGGTATCGATCCTCGAGCGCATGATGACCGGGTGGATATGCCGGCACATCGATGGCACCGGCATAGAGCCCACCGAAGAATGCACAGAGGTAGTCCAGCCCCGAGGGATACACGAGCAGGGCCCGCTGCCCGCGTACGTCGAGCCGCTGGAGCAGCGCTCCGATGGTCCTGGCCTTCGTATCGAGCTCGCGATACGTCAGGCTCCGCTCTTCGGACTCACCATCGACCAAGAACGTGTAGGCTCGCCGATCGGCCTGATGGACCGCTCGCCAGCGGAGGATCTCGAGCAGAGTGGCACACTCACCGTGCAACGGCATGGAGCTCGCCCATTCCTGCGCTCATGCGAGCGAATTGACCTGATATACAGGGAAGTAGTCGCTGATCTTGCCGGCCCCGTAGGCCTCCGCCAGCGCCGGGATCTCGTCCCAATCCCAGACCTCGTCGCGCAGCTCGGGCATCCAGCCGGCCCGCTCCGCGAGCTCGACCGCGGGCCCCCCGTCGGAGTGACGGGCATAGTGCGTGTGAACATGGATGTGACGATTGATGCACTCGAGCGCACGCACATGGGTGAGCTTCATGCCGCGCTTCCAGCCCGCGGTAGCCAGGACTCCCTGGCGGCTCAGCGCGCGCAGCGTCGCGACGCTGACCGGCGCTCCGATGTAGTCCACGAAGATCGACACCCCCTGGCCCTCGGTGTGCTCCTCGACGAGCCGCAGGAACGTCCGCTCGGACTCGTCATAGGCTTGCTTGAAGCTCCGGTCGCTCCGATACCGTACCTCGTCGTAGCAAAGGTCCGGGAATTGCCTGCGATCGATGGGCACGATCCCCCGATTTGCGATGTAGCGTAGTCGCTCCGGATCCGAGGACATCATCGCGGTGCGGCACCCGGCGAGCCCGGCCAGCTCGAGCTCGGCGAGCGTGGATCCGCCACCCCAGCCCCACACCCAGGGAACCGGACAGTCCGACTCGGACGTCTGCAGGCGAAAGCACGAATAGGCCAGGTTCCAGTTGTTGTAGGCGGTGAGATAGCGAAGCGAGAATACCGCCCACGCCTGCAACGAGTGGCGAGTGTGCGTGGGTAGTGGAATGATCTGACTCTCCTTGAGCTTGGCCTGCTTGGCGAGCATGCCGATGGTGCCCGCCGCATCGTAGCCATAGGTGCTGCCGAGCCTGAGGAAGCCGCGCTCGTCCCACAGCCCGCCAAACACGATGCCCAGCTCCCCCGCCTTCACCGAGGTGACCGCCGAGCCAGCGCGCAGGATCCGGACCACCCCCGAATTACCGACGACGACCCGGTCCTCCTTGCGTAGGCGACAGATGTCCGCCGGCTGGCGCTCGAGCGCGTGGCTCATATTGCCCTCCCACGAGCCATAGAGCGGCTCTACCAGCAGCTCGTCGTCCGTGATGTCGGGGAAGGAGAAGACCTCCTTAACCAGCTCGCCTGGCCCTGCGTCCGGGCCTCCGGCATGGAGGACCCAGGCTTCGGTGGTGACGTTGCCCATATTGCATCAGTATTCGGCACGAGCCCGCGCGCGACTCGTCCTCATCGGACCAGCGCCGAGCGTACCGAGATATGGGTTGTTTCTATATTCGAGGTCCATCGCCTCGTCAAGCGATGTTCCTACGCATCACTGTCGATGTTCACGATCATGACCCATCAGTGCTCGAGTTGTTCATGATCATGGCTCACCTCGGCGAGTTTTCTTCACGAACATGGCCCACTCCGAGATCGACTATGGCCATCTCGTGCCTCCAACGAGGAGGTACACGAAATGGCCTACCGAGAAGTCATGATGCAGGAAATCCTCGAGGTGCTGCGCCGCATCGGGCGTGGCGAGCCCAAGGCGGTGGTGGCCCGAGCCACGGGACACACGCGACGCACGGTTCGCAGCTACGTGGCAGCGGCCGAAGCGATGGGATGGGTACCCGGCGAGCGCGAGCCCGACGAGGCGCTCGCGCTCGTGATGCACCGCGCGATCCGGCCGGGCCCGCAGACCCACGAGCCCGGCGTCGCAGAGGCGAAGCTCCTTCCTCACCGCGCTGCGATCGCGAAGTGGCTCGCGCACGACGGGACCCCCACGCCCGCGCTGCGGCTGACCAAGATCCACGGCCTGCTCGTCGAGCAGGGGGTGACGGTCAGCTACGCGTCACTGCGACGCTTCGTGATCGAGCACTGCGGCTTCCGAGCGCGGCGGCGAGCGCCGCAGCTCCTCGAGCCCTAGGCCGGCTCGACCCTGAGCATCGCATCGCCCTCGTTCACGTCGGACTCGTCGGTGGGCACCAACGCCAGCACGCGCGCCCGTGTCGGCAGCCCCTCGCCGCCGTAGGTGATGCGGTTGAAGGTCTTCATCACCTCGAGCAGCGCCACGGTCTGACCCGACTCGATCACGTCGCCGACCTTCACGAAGGCTGGTTTACCGGGTCCGGCCTTCGAGTAGTACCGCCCCGACAGCGGGCTGCGGAACACGAGGCCCTGCACGGCTCCCGCCACGCTCGCGGCCGCTCCGGACGAGCCCACGGCCGCCGTGCTCGCGGTGGGATCGAGCCGCACGAGCACGTCGTCGTACGCCACCGGCTGCCGCGCGAGCCGAGGGCCCGGGCGCTCCATCACCACACCCACCGCGTCCTCCGGTGCGCGCAGCCGGTGCACCACGCCGAGGATCTCGAGCTGCCCCAGCATGCTCCCCGGCGTCACCAGGCTCCCGGGCAACGGCGCATCGCGCCACAGCCCCACCGCGGGCGATGCGAGCACGAGCTCGTCGTTCTCGCGAGAGAGCCTCGCCACGAGCTCCGGAGTGAACAGCCGACCATCGACGTGCGTGCGCTTCATGGTGCTCTTCCCTCCCCGCCTCACCGCGGCGCGGCCGCGAGCACGTGCAGGTCGTGCAGCGACCAGATCCGGCTGTTCTTCACCCGCCGGTACCCAATCGACTGGTACGACGCCTCCACCAGCACCCGCAGCCACTCGCGCAGCTCGCCCAGCGCGATCACCTCGTCGGTGTCCATCTGCCGCGCCGCGAGGTACGGGTCCATGTCCTGCTCGATCCTGGCCTCGACCGCCTTCATGCCCTGCTCGATCTCCCGCCGCGCGTCGGGATCGGTGGCCATGATCTCGAAGTCGTCGTCGAGCTTGGTGTTGTAGGTGGCGATCGCGAGCGTGCGCCCCTCCATCACGCTCAAGCGCGAGATCGTGGTCGAGAGCTGCACCACCGGGTCGTAGGGCATCCCCGCCATCGCGTAGTAGCCGGCCCCCGAGGCCTTGCGGAGCAGCACCGTGAACATCGGCACGTCGTTGGTGCTGTTCGTATAGATGAGGCTGCTGCCGTACGCGAGCAGCCCCTGCCGCTCCGCCTCGTGGCCGATGTCGAAGCCCGCGATGTCCTGCAGCCACACCAGCGGGATCCCGTCGTCGTTGCACGCGCGCGAGAACGCGGCGATCTTGGCGATGCCCGCCCGGTAGAGGATCCCCGCGGGCCGCCGCGAGCCCGGCCGCTCGGGGTCGCCCACGAGCCCCTGCCGGTTGATCACGAACCCGGTATAGAGCCCCCCCACCCGGCCCACGCCGCAGATCATCTCCTCGCCGCTCTCGGGCATCACCTCCCAGAACAGGCTGCCGTCGCAGAGCCGCGCCAGCACCTGCGTGGCGTCGTAGGCCTCGCGGTGATCCGCGGGTAGCAACCCCCGCAGCTCCATGCTGGGGAACACCGGGTCCATCGGCCCCGCGTCACCGCGGTAGTACGCCGCCGCCGAGCCGGGCAGCCGCGCCACCTCGCGCCGCAGCGCCATGATCAGCGTTGCATCATCGGGCACGCGCACGTCGGCGCAGCGGCTCGCGTGCACGTGCACCTCGGGCCCGCCGATGTCGAGGCTGGTGATCTTCTGGCTCTTGGCCCCTTTGATCAGCGCGGCCCCGGCGATCACCATGTACGCCTGCTCGGTCATGTACACGCGATCGCTGATGATCGGCATGTACCCGCCGCCCGCGATGCAGTCGCCGAACACCCCGGCCAGCTGCGGCACGCCGTGGGCCGACAAGAGGCTGTTCATCTTGAAGATGTGCCCCGCCCCGGTGCCGCCGGGGAACGAGCGCGACTGCTCGGGCAAGAACAGCCCGCTGCAATCGACCAGGTACACCGTGGGCAAGCGCAGGCGCAGCGCCATCGTCTGCGCACGCTCGATCTTCTCGGGCGTGCGCGGCCACCACGAGCCCGAGGCCACGGTGTTGTCGTTGGCGATCACCATGCACCAGCGACCCTCGATGCGGGCGAACGCGGTGATCACCCCGGCCGCGGGCGACGTGAGCCCCTTGTCGCCGAACTTCTCGCCGTAGTTGACGAACGTACCCACCTCGAACGGGCGCGAGCCGGGATCGGCGAGCGCGAGCAGTCGGTCGCGCGCGGTGAGCTTGCCCTTGGCGCGCACGCGCTGCGCATACTCGTCGCCCCAGCCGGCCGCGACCTCGGCCCGGCGCTCGTGGAGCCGGGCCTCGCGCTGCTCGATGGCAGCGGTGTGGGCCGCGAACGTGGCGTCATCGCAGAGCTGGGCGCGGGGCGCCCCGATGGGCACGAGAGGGACGTGGGTCATGGCGCGTACGTCAGTGCGTGGAGGACGGGCCGGGCCAACCTGGGATGCCCCGGGTGTCGTAGCGATGGTGGCGGAAGTCGTCGGAGGCGAGGATCACCTGGTGCATCGGCACGGTGGTGGGCACGCCCTCGCACACCAGCTCGCGCAGCGCCGCGAGCATGGTCTCGATCGCGGCGTCGCGATCGGGACCGTGCGCGATCACCTTGCAGAGCAGGCTGTCGTAGTGCGGCGGAATTCGATACCCCGAGCTCACGTGCGTGTCCACGCGCACGCGGCCGCCCGCGGTATCCGGACTCTGCCAGCGGGTGATCGTGCCGGGCGCGGGCCGAAACCCGTCGCTCGGATCCTCGGCGTTGATGCGGCACTCGATCGCATGCCCGCGTAGCTCGATGTCTTCCTGTCGCAGCGACAGCCGGTGCCCGGCGGCCACGCGCAGCTGCTCGCGCACCAGGTCCACGCCGCTGCGCATCTCGGACACGCAGTGCTCGACCTGCAGGCGGGTGTTCATCTCCATGAAGCGCAGCACCCCGTCGCCGTCGAGCAGGAACTCCATGGTGCCCGCGCCCACGTAGCCGATGCTGCGGGCGGCCTCGACCGCCGCGGCCAGGCTTCGCTCGCGCATTTCGGACGGCAGCACCGGCGAGGGCGACTCCTCGATCAGCTTTTGGTGGCTGCGCTGCACGGTGCAATCGCGCTCGCCGAGGTGCACCGCCTGGCCGTAGCGATCGGCCATGATCTGGATCTCGATGTGGCGCCCGCCCTCGACCAGCCGCTCCATGTACACGCGGTGGTCGCCGAACGCCGCGCGGGCCTCGGCCTGGGCGTCGGCGAACGCATCGGCCACCGCGTCGGGCCCCCGGGCGATCCGCATGCCGCGACCGCCCCCGCCGCTCTCGGCCTTGATGAGCACCGGGTAGCCGATCCGATCGGCCACCTGCCGCGCCTCCTCGGCGTCGGCCAGCACGCCGTCGCTGCCGGGAATGAGCTGCAGGCCCGCGGCGCGCATCGCCTGCTTGGCCGGGGTCTTCTTGCCCATGAGCTGCATGACGTGCGCGGGCGGGCCCACGAACGTGACGCCGTGGCTCTCGCACAGCGCCGAGAAGCTCGGGTTCTCGGAGAGGAAGCCCCACCCGGGGTGCAGCGCCGTACAGCCGGCCTGGCGGGCCGCCTGGACCACCCGCACCATGTCGAGGTAGCTGCCGACCGCGCGCCCGGGGCCCAGCAGCACCGTCTCGCGCCCGTCGAGGTAGGCGGCCCCGGCGTCCGCCTCGGAGACCGCGAACACCGGCGTGATGCCCAGGGTGTCGCAGGCCCTGGCGATGCGAACGGCGACCTCGCCGCGATTGGCGACCAGCAGCCGATGGAAGCAGGCGGGCGCGGCCATGGGCGCGGGAGGCTATCAAAATCCGCCCGCGCGTGCGCGGCCCTGCACGAGGCCCCGGGCTATGGATGAGTTAGCGCTTGCGCGGGGATCTTGGCGCTTGCACGGAGATCTTAGCGCTTGCGCTCTGGGCCTGTTCCCGTATGTGATGGGGGACGCGATGGTCCGGCAGAACGTAGACGTCGACAACCTCCAGATCACCGGAGCCAAGCCCAGCGAAGGCCCCGGCGCGCCGCTGACCGTGCGCGACGAGGTCATCATCGTCGTCAACCAGGCGTTCGGACCCGACGGCGACGAGCTCGTGGGCATCTCCGACGTCACGTTCGACGGCTTCCCGGCCTTGACGCTGCTGGTGCGCGCCGGCGACCGCGAGGAGCAGGTGCATCTCTCGCCGATCCACGGCGACCGGCGCAAGCGCGGCATGGAGGGCCTCGCGAGCGGCACCAAGTGCAAGCTCCACTGCCCGGTGTCGAAGAAGCCGCTGCCCAAGGTCGGGCACATCGGCGACAGCACGGCCGAGTACTGCGCCATCTACCTCACGCCCAAGCTCGACGAAGGCTCCATGATCTACGTCAGCGACGTGTGGGATCACCACGACTCGCGCATCATCGACAACAACGAGATGATCTCGCTGTGGGTGGCCGCCGAGGGCGACGGCGACGACGAGTAGCCAGGGTGGGCCCGCCGCTCGAGCGCGCACGTGCGTGGTCCCGCGCGCGGGCGGCGACCGCATGGGCGTGGACGGTGGCGATCTTCGTGATGCTGTGGATGCCACCACCTCCGCCACCGGAGATCGTGTGGCCATGGTGGGACTCGCTGGTACACACCGGGCTGCTGGCGGGATTCGGTGCGCTGTGGACCTGGCGCGGCACCGCGACCATCTACGTGCTGGCGGTCGGAGCCTCGATCGGCGCCGTGACCGAGCTCGGCCAGGCGCTCCTTCCCTGGGAGCGGCACTGCAGCTGGGACGACTTCGCCTTCGATCTGTTGGGGCTGGTGCTCGGCTGGGCGCTCGCTCGAGCGGTCGTCGGCGACCCCTCGCGAAGCCCCGGCTAGCGCGTCTTGGCGAGCGATCCCGAGCGCTCGAGCCGGGTTTTCCCGACGCGATCTGCACACTTTTCTAGCGAATCCGCCGCCGTTCTCGATCGACCCCTGGAGGGTCGCCTCCGTGCTTGGGGCCGATCGCTCAGGACGTCATTTGCGCGACCCCGCCGTACACGAGCTTCGGGAGCCTCGTGTGCGCTCGCGCCTTTGGATAAATTTCAAATGATTCCATGGAGATACGCAAAACCCCGACGAACTCGGCCCAACGAAGCACTTGATGTTGGAGGCGAAACCCACCAATAATGGATAAGAAATCACTCCCTACCTCCTTGGTAGTGGAGGTGAAGAAGTGAGAAGCGGAGTGGCTCAGGAAAAAATCAGGATTATCCTTACCTCTGAGAAAGGGACAGAAACCGCGGGGCGTTCGAGCAAGTGGTCCTGTCCAGGAGGTGGTGGTGGCACGGGGATTCAACCTGAAGTGGCTGGGGCGACGCGAGGCGTCGGTGGGCCGGAGTCCGGAACGCATCAGGCGACCGGAGCCGGTTCCGTCCGCACCCGTCCGGCGTCCTCCGCCACGACGCGACTCGGCCGACGAGGCCGACGAGCTTGCCGAGCGGTGGTTCATCGACGATCTCGATCCACTGCGACACGAAGAGCACACGATCCGCTGAGCACGATCTCGACTTGAGGCGATTCTTCGGCCGGTGCCGTCGCCCTCGGACGGGAGGGCGGCGCACCGGCAACGGTGACGACGACTACGACACGAGGCGCGACGGAAGGACGGATGATGATGGCAAGGGAGAAGACGGCAATGCTCATGGTCGAGCCGGGCTCGGACCCGGCGAACGCGACCGATCGCGAGGGGCAGGGGCGGCGGAGGGTGCAGATCGACTTCTCACCCGCCGCGTATGCACGCCTAGACTCGATCCGCGAGCGGAGCGATGCGCAATCGAATGCGGAGACGGTTCGCAACGCATTGCGTCTCTATGATTGGTTCTTGCGGCAACGCGAAGAGGGTTACGAGGTGAGGCTCGTGAAAGGAGATGAGGAGCGAGCGGTCGAGCTACTGTGGTGAAGCGGGCGGGGGCGCATGCGTACCCGGCCCGTCTCGCGCACGAGCCTCGGTCGTCTCCTCAGGAGGCACTGATGCCCACGATCGCAGAGTTGGACCGGACGCTCGAGCTTCCGCCCGAGCCGCTCGATGATCTCGACGACCTCGGGAGCACGGCCACGGGCCCGGTACAGCCGCGCCCGAAGCGGATCCAGACGATCTCGCGGCCGCTCCCGCTCGACGAGCGCATCACGAGCACGATCGCGAGCTCGAGCGACGACGAGCACGAGCACCAGCTCGCCCGCGAGGTGACATCACGTCGCCTGGCCTACCAGCGTCGCGAGCAGAGGCACCGCCACGGCATCGAGGAGGCCGAGCAGCGCCACCGCCACGAGCAGCTGCTGCTGCGCAACCGCCAAGAGGCGCGCATCGTGCTGAGCATGCTCGGACTGGTCGTCCTCTCGGGCCTGGCATGGATCACCATGCCTACCGTCGACGCCGCGCAGATCGTGTTCACTACCAGCTTCGGCGCGGTGGCTGGGTTCGTCGGCGCTCGTAGTCGTCGTGGGGATGCGACGGCGTAGGGCGTGCCTGGGGCAGCTCAGACATCGGCCCAAGGATTGATGGCCGGCGTCGCAAGCAGATCCTCGACGTCTTCCATGGTGAGCTTCTTGACCCCCGAAGCATCGCGCCCGAGCGCCCCCTCGGCAATCTCGCGCTTGCGGCGGCCGAGCTCGACCATCTTCTGCTCCACCGAGTCCTCGACCACGAGCCGATAGACCATGACCGGCTTGTCCTGCCCAATGCGGTGCGCGCGGTCGGTGGCCTGGTCCTCCACGGCCGGGTTCCACCACGGATCGTAGTGCACGACCGTGTCGGCCTCGGTGAGCGTGAGGCCGCTGCCGCCCGCCTTGAGGCTGATGAGGAACACGGGAGGGCCGCTCGGGTGCTGGAACTGCGCCACCATCTCCTCGCGGTTCTTGGTGCCGCCGTGCAGCCACAGGTAGGTGATGCCGAGCTCGTCGAGCACCTCGCCGAGCAGCTTCTGCATCTCGACGAACTGCGAGAATACGAGCACCTTGCGGCCCGAGCCGACGCAGTCGGCCATGAGCTCCTTGAACGCCTCGAGCTTGGCGGAGGGCGGCACGGGGGTGCCCTCGGGCAGGCCGAGCAGGCGCGGGTCGCAGGCGACCTGCCGTAGGCGCGTGAGCGCGGCGAGGATCGTCATCTGCGACTTCTCGATGCCCACCTCCTCGATGCGGCCGGTGATCTCGTTCTTGGCGGCCTTGAGGATCCGGTTGTAGAGCCCGAGCTGGGTGCGGCCGAACTGCACGAACAGCGTCTGCTCGGTCTTGGCGGGCAGCTCGGAGGCCACGTCTTCCTTCTTGCGGCGCATCACGAACGGGCGCACGCGCACTTGCAGCGACTCGAGCGCCTTGGCGTCACCGTCCTCGATGGGCTTGACGTAGTTCTTCTGGAAGTCGGTGAGCTTGCCGAGGAAGCCGGGGGCGAGGAAGTCGAAGATCGCCCAGAGATCGAGCAGGTGGTTCTCGACCGGGGTGCCCGACATCGCCAGCCGGTGGTCGCTCTTGAGCTGCTTGGCGCTCTTGGCGGTGGTGGTCGTCCAGTTCTTGATGTACTGGGCCTCGTCGAGGATCACGTAGCGAAAGCGCAGCTTGGACAGCTCGTCGATGTCGCGGCGCAGGATTGCGTAGCTCGTGACCACGATGTCGGTCTTCTTGAGCAGGCGGCGGTTCTCGCCGCGATCGGTGCCGTGCCACACCAGCACCGAGAGCGTGGGCGCCCACTTGACGACCTCTTGCTTCCACACCGAGAGCACCGAGGTCGGGCACACGATGAGCGAGGGGGCCTGGCCCTCGTCTTCCTTGGCCTTGGTGAGCAGCGCGAGCGCCTGCACGGTCTTCCCGAGGCCCATGTCGTCGGCCAGGATCCCGGTCATGCGGTTCTCGTGGAGCTGCCACAGCCACGCGTAGCCCGAGCGCTGGTACTCGCGCAGCTTGGCGGTGAGCGCCTTGGCCTTGCGCGGGGCCTTGCCGGCGCGGTCGCCGGTCATGCCCTGCATCAGCTTCTTGACCTCCTTGGCGACCTTGGCGGTGGGCACCTCGGAGAGCAGCCGCGAGAGGTTGCCGAGCTCGAGCGTGGAGACCTCGGCGTGGCCGGCCTTGTCGAACTGCAGGTCGCCTGCGGCCTCGGCCACCGGCTCGAGGATCTTGGGGTCGAGCTTGACCACGCTGCCGTCGCTGAGCGTGATCCAGCGGCGGCCCTCGTGCAGCCAGCGGAGCAGGTCGCGGAACGAGATCAGGTTCTCCTCGCCCTCGACGTCGACGATCGCCTCCACGTCGAGGATCGAGCCGTCGCCGCCGCTCACCGACACGCGCGGGGTGGGCGACTTGCTGCGGATCTTGGGCAGCTGCGGGATCCGCTTCTCCCACGACTCGGGCATCAGCGGGATGCCGGTGATGAGGAACTCGATCGCTGCATCGTCGCGGGCGACGAAGCCCTGCTCGGACACGTCCCACTCGAGCCCGCGGTCGAGCAGCACCCGGCGTGCGGACGCCTCGGCGTCGAGATCGCGGTAGAACGAGAGCTGCTGGTCACCGAGGTCGATGGTGTAGCGGGGTGACTCGGGCTCCTCGCCGCCGATGCCGAGCGTGATGTTGCCGTAGGAGGCGGCCAGCGCGACCTTGATGCGGCGGGCGTCGCCTTCGATGGTGGCGATGATCTTCTCGACCTGCCGCGCGTCGGTGGCGAGCGCGAAGAGGTCGTGCCGCGGCACGCCCACCGATTGCAGGCGGGTGGACAGCGAGTCCATCTGATCGGCGCCCATGCGGGCGTCCATCACGATGCGCGGCTGGGCGGCCACGGCCTCGAGCACCCACGGCGGGGTGTCGAGGATCGGGAAGATCTCGCAGCTCTCGCCCATGATGAACCAGGTGGGGGCGCCCGCGATCATCTTGCCCTGATCGAGCTCGAACGTGCGGCCGGTGCCCACGTGCTCGAGGAACGCGTGCAGCTCGACCGCGGCGTCCTTGCGGGTCTCGGCGCGCACGCGCATGACGAGCGGCTCGGCCACGAACTTGAGCTTGCCGACGTTCTTGAGGCTGACCTGGCCGAAGCGAGCGAAGTACAAGAGGCCCGCGATTGCGGGCTCGTCGAGCTCGTAGGCGCCTTCCTCGGTGCGCTCGAGCTGCTGGTCGAGGTAGTGCTGGATCATGCGATCGGCGGGGCCCAGGCCCTCGTTGCTGCCCCGGCGGCGGGGAACGACCGCGGCGCCGGCCTGGAACACGCTCACGAACCATGCGCCGCCGCGCTCCATCAGCACGTAGCGGCGCTGGCTGGCGCCGCTGCTCTCGTCGACACCGACGACCCACGGGTTCTGGGTGGTGGCGATGTCGGCCCCCTTGCGGTAGTGATCGGCGAGCGCGAGGCCCAGCGCGACCGCGTGGTGGCAGATCTTCTCCCAGCCATCGGTGTACGTGGGGCAGGAGCACTGCGCCTCGAGGCCACCCTTGGGGCTCAGCTTGAGCGTGGCAACGTGCGGGATGGCGTGGGTGCCCCTCACCTTGCCGCTGACGGCCTCGCCCTCGAAGACGAGATCACTGACGGCTCCGGCCTTGTGCAGGTCTTGCCCGGCCTTGAGCGCCTTGGGGCTGGCGGTACGTACCAGCGCCTGCGGCTCTACCAATGGGAGAAAGCTTTCGAGCTTCGACACTGCCGATGATTTCCTGATCGATGGGGAGGGCGAGCACGGCCAGCGTCAGCAGCGGCTCGGCTCCTCGACTCGGACGCGCCCGGGCGGTGAGGGCCTTGCCGCTCTCGGCAGGCTCCCGCGACGCATCTCGCCTCCTTGCGAGGCGCCCACGACCTGTCCTTCCCGACCGGTCGCGAGCAACGCGCAACGCGAGGGGTCTAGCACGCTCGTGCACGGGGGTCTAGCCTCCGCGCCGCCCGAAACGGCTCGAGCACGCGAAACCGCGCCGCCACCGCTCGGGTTGTCATTGCCACCCAATGGGCTCGATCTTCGAGAACCGGGGGAGCGGTGGCTCGGCGGTTGGATGTGGCTGGGCGGTATCGCGTGAGATTCTGCTCGTTGGGGTGCGGAGACGTGATCGACGGAAGGGCGCAGGTGGTGCAGGTGGTGCTGGAGGTCTTCGGGTGTGAAGGCGCGGTGGCACTGATGGCGGATGGCGGTGCCGGGCGAGCGTGGAGGGCTCGTGGCTCACTGCGATGACGTACGGGTGAGCCACGAGCCGGGTCGTGTCGCGCTATGGGTTGGGACAGCGGGTGATCGTGTCGTCGCCGATGCGAGTGAGAGCGCAGTCCTCGACCGAGACGAGGATGCTGTGCGTCGAGGTCGCTGCGCGCGGGCGCAAGAGCCGTTCGTTGCGTGGTTTCTCGTCGAAAAGTTACGACCTGCTAACGTGATGCCGTGCCCTGGTCTCGCGCGTTGCTCGCGGTCGTCGTGCTGACTACCGCCTGCGCCGACTACGATGATGGCCCGTTGTACCGCCTCGAGCCTTCCAGTAACGGTTGGCCCTCCGTCATCGAGATCGAGCCCGACGACCTCTACCGATTTCGGCTGGAAGTGCCGCCCGGGACCCGCGGGTTCTCGATCTACACGGAAGCATCCTCCGGCGAGCAGACGGGGGTCAGCGAGCTCTTTGCTCCCGATGGGCACATGCTGATCGACAGCGTCTTCCTCCTCGGCGATGGGAATCTCGGCTCGGGAGGGCCTGGTGCCGCCGTGATGTCGATGCCCAACCACGACATCGACGTTTCCGAAGGCGGCATCTGGCGCGTGGGCGTGGCCCCGGGCACCGAGTACGTGGAAGTCTGGTCGGCCGCCGAGGCCGACGCCGAGGCTCGTGTCGTCGACGTGGTGACCCACGCGCAGACGGCGTATCACAGCGACGACGAGCTCCAGGCGTTGTTCGAGGATGCGCTCGCCATCCTCGGCCTCACGCTCGGACGGCTCGAGCGCCGCAATACGGTCGATCGAGTCAGCATCGATGTGAGCGAGGCCGACGACGATACTGCGCTGATCCCTCGCGAAGACGAGCCCGTGCTCAATGTCCTCTTCTATTGGAAGCTCGATGGCGCCGGTGGCATCTCTCCGGCCCCCGGGCTTCCCCGCGGGGGCAGCCGTGTTGGCGGTTTGGCGGTCGAATACGACACAGGCCCGCTCCTGCTCGCCCACGAGATCGGCCACTTCGTCGGCCTCTTCCACACCACCGACGAGCGTGGCAACGACCTGCTCGAGTCCACGCCGCCATGCGAGCCCTTGGTGTTCGCCGACTCGCCCGAGCTGTGCCCCGGACAAGACAACCTGCTGTATCCCCATCCATCCGACGACGTGCTCACCGACGAGCAGCGTCATGTGATCGAGAGCTCAGTGCTCTGGCATCCGTGAGGCCTGTTCGAATTCGGACGGAGAACCAGCGTTTTCTCGATCGACAACCGTCTCCCGACCGCGCACGCTCGTGGCCATGCATTACGGGCGTAGCGTCACCATGGCGGCACTGGGATGGGCTCTCGGGTGCGGCCCGAGCATCGGCGTCGTGGATCCCGACGCGGACGGCGGCACCACCGACGACACGATGACCGACGGCGGTCCGACCACCGCTACGTCAGCGACGATCACGACGACCACCACCGCCGATCCACCCACGCCCGACACCGGTGAAGACACCTCGGTCGACGAGAGCACGGGCGCGGATGTTCCGACGGTCTGCACCGACGCCGGCCCGGCGACCCCGATCGCCGTCCTCGCGACCGACTCGGAGGCGCTCGTGCTCCTCGCCGATGCCACGCGGATCCCGCTCGATCTGCCGCCGTCCGAGGCGCCGTCCGAAGCGAGCGTTTATACATTGTTCGCGCCCCACGGCTCCTGGGTCGCGATGACGCGCACTGCGTCCTCGTTCGACTCGGGGTTGCAGTACGACGCCGAGGTCGCGCTGTTCACCGTGACCGGCGAGCGCCAGTGGCTACGCGATGAGCCGAATGTCTCGCTGTCGACACCGCTGCTCTCCGCCGATGGGGTCATCGTCGCCGCGCGCAGCAACGAAGCCTCGATCACCGACGGCGTGCGCTACACGGACGCCGATGCCCTCACGCTGCCGGGCATCCAGCCCCGCGGCGAGCAGCGCAGCGACGGGCTCGTTCCCGGCTGGCGCTATCCGAGCGACGGCATCGAGCCGGTGTGGATCGACACGGCCACGCTCGTGCTCCAGCCGATCTCGCTGCCGCCGCTCGGCGGCTGGCTCGAGCTCGAAGCGGGCGAGTTCATGTACTTCACCATGAGCGGCGGTGATGTGGCGCTCGTGCGCGAAGGCCCGGGCGGGCCGGAGGTGTCGGCCTTGCCGGAGCTCGGCGAAGCGCCCGAGTCGGGCTATGGCATCACCATCAGCTCCGATCATCGGTGGCTGCTGGTCGCCGACGGCACCGCGCAGGCGTACTTCCGTGTGGACACCGACGCCGGCACGGCCGAGCCGCTCGACCTCACGCCGCCACCCGACCTCGTGCCGCTCGAGTGCTACGGCATCGACCCGACGATCGACGATGCCGGGCGCATCGTCATGCCGCTGCGCGACGCCTCGGCGGTTTATTTCGGCCGGCTCGAGCCCACGACCGGTGAGTGGGACTTCCTCGGCGATCCGGTCACCGCCATCGACGATGCCTCCGCGTCGGCCTACGGCGACACGTACATCCTGCGGACCTCGGCGCAGGGCACGACGTTCTGCCCGCCGCAGGAGTTCGAGCCTGCGGAGGGCGCATTGGTCGGCGCAACGGTGCAAGTGCTGCGACCGATCGACGGTACGGAGCGCTTGCTCGACGAAGAGACCTGGCCGGTGCCACGCAGCGATGGACGCTGCATCGCGATCACCGACGCCGATGGGGTGACCCTCGTCGATCTGCAGGACGACGTCGAGCTGCTGGTGCCCGGCATGCGCGACGTGTACTGGTGGGTCGACTGATGAATCGCCAGCGGCTGCGGCGGTTCGTGGCTGATCGGATCCCTCTCAAGTCCTTGACGGGTGGTACGATGCCGTGTCGTGCCGACTACTCGGAACACTGTCGGTACGGTGGCGCCTTCGCTCGGCTGGGCTCCCGAACGATGCGGATCAGGTTGACGACCTTGGCCCCGCATAGCTCGACGTCGGCCACGAGCCGGTCACAACGGCTCGTGAGCAGCAGGCGCGCCGACAGCAGCGAGACGCCCACCATGATGCCGAAGCCGCTGGTGTGCACGGCGATCCCGATGCTCATGGCCAGCGTCGCCGCGCGAGCCTCTGCCGAGAGGGTGTAGCCGGCACAAGTGAAACCGCCGATGAGCCCCATGACCGTGCCCAAGAGCCCCACCAGCATGGCGAGGCCCGCGATCGCCGACAGCGTGGGCAGCCCAGCGCGCAGCCTGGGTACGATGTAGAGCCGTTGCTCGTCGACGGCCGCCTCCGCCCGCAAGGGATCGACTCCGGCCATCAGCCCGGCCCGCACCACGCACAGGACATGAGAGCGCCCCGGTGGGCACAAACCCAGCGCCCCGGCCGTGTCACCCGCGAGCAGCCGTCCTTGCACCCGCGCCATCAAGCGACGTGCGTCGACCTTCTGCCCCACCCGCAGCTGCCACCCGCGCTCGAGCACGATCAGCGTGCCGAGCACGGCGAGTGCCAGGATCACGTGCATCAACGAGCCGCCCCGCTCGTAGAAGGCGGCCCAGGCATCGAGGCTCGCGGGCATCGAACATGGTTGGACACCGCGGTCTGGGTCCGGGTTGCACGCGGTCGCGCAACTTCGCGAGCAGCCCGGTATCGGACCCGCGGGATCTCCTCCAGCCTACGACTTCGCCAGCTGGTCGCGCAGCCGCTCGTGGTGCTCGACCGCTTCGCTCGAGCCGAAGTCCTCGAGCTCGAACACCTGGCGCAGCTCGACGTGGTGCTCCTCGAACGGGATCCGCTTGGCCCACTCGATTGCCTCGTCCTTGGACTTGACCTGGATCATCCAGAAGCCAGCGATGAGCTCCTTGGCCTCGGTGAACGGGCCGTCCATGACAGTGCGCTTGGCGCCGTCGAAGTAGACGCGCGCGCCCTTCGAGGTGGGGTGCAGGCCATCTCCGGCGAGCATCACGCCGGACTTCACCAGCGCCTCGTTGTACTTGGCCATCGCCGCGAGCTCCTGCTCGGTGGGCATCACGCCGGCTTCGGTCTTCTCGTTCGCCTTGACGATCATCATGAATCGCATCGTTCGTTCCTCCTGTGGGGGGCAGTCTTGGCCCTTCATAGGAGGCGTCGAACGGGGATCCGGCGGATCGACAGGGGGCGTAGAAAATTCTCGAAAGTTTTCGATATGGCGTGCGCGGTACGCGCAGATCAGAACCGGAAGTCGAGCCCGAGCAGCGCGTAGAGTGGCGGCAGCACGATGTCGAAGCGCCCGTGCTGCTCGTACCCGGCGCGGGCCCACAGCTCGAGGTGCTTCCACGGGCGCCCGCCCACGCGCGCACCGTAGCGCATCGTGAAGCCCGTGTTTCGGTACCAGCCGTCGTGCACGCCGGCGTACACCCACTCGCGGTAGGCGTCGGAGTGGCGCACGTGGGTGCCCCACTCTTGATCCCACGAGACCTCGCCGGCGACGAACCAGCGCCTTGGGTAATAGCCCGGCATCGTGAGCAGCTCGGTGCCCATGCCCATCGCCCGCACCGAGGCGTTCGACATGCCGCGCGCCACCACGGCCAGCGAGAGCGGCCATGCAAAGCCCCGCCACTGCACGGCGTTCATGCGCACGCCGCCCGCCCACTTCCAGTCGCCGAAATCGGGGCGGGTCATCGGCAGCGTGAGCCGGGTATGGAGCACGAGCTGGCGATCGATCGGTAGCGGCACGCCGCGCGCGTAGCCGAGCGACCACGCCACGACCGCGCCGTCGATGCCCACCGTCGTGCCGACGACGTTCTTGCCCGAATCCACCTGTGGCTCCTGGCCGATGTCCGACAGTGCGGCTCGGGCGAGCCGCGGGCTCGCGCAGGCGACCAACACCACCACGATCACGGATACGCGAGCGATGCGTCTCATCCTCGTCCTCCTTCGCGGGGGAGCTTCGCGAGATACTCGCGGATCACCGGCACCGTCGCCTCGGCCCGCGAATAGACGATGTCGGAGTGCCCGGCATCCTCGATCACCACCAGTCGGGAGCGCGAGAACAGCTGCTGCTGGCGCTGCTGGAATTCCGCGCCGAGGCCCACGGACAGCTCACCGGCGATGAACAACACCTCGGGCTCCACCTCGCGTAGCCGTGCGGTGAAGTCCCAGCGCGTCGTCTCGAGCTGCTCGAGGTAGAGCGTGAAGATCACGAGCGCTCCGACCCGCCAGGCTGGCGAGGGCTCTTCGATGCGTCCATTGGTCTGCTCGAGCAACATCGTCGAGACGACGTAGTCGGCACGAGCGTGATCACCCATGGAGAAGAGCTGGCGCACCCACAAGAGATCCCCGAGGTGCTCGGCGGTGTAGTCGAACGAGAAATCGTCCTCGAGCTCCTCGAGGTCCCAGCGCAGGCGTCCGGGCTCGCCGAGGATCACGCCCGCGACGCGCTCGGGGTGGGCGTTCATGTACATCGCCGCATACTGCCCGCCCCACGAGTGCCCGAGCAGGATCACCCGTCGATCGGAGGCGAACGCGTCGATCACTTCTTCGAGATCTCGGAGGTAGGTCGCGAGCGTGAGATCCTCGGCGTCGTGGCGCTCCGACAGGCCGGTGCCGCGCTGATCCCAGAGCACGACGAAGTGGTCATCGGCGATGCTGGGCCCGCCGAGCGGCTCGAGCAGCCGCAGCATGTAGCGATAGTCGTCGCCCGGGCCGCCATGCAGCACGATGACCACCGGATCCTCGGGGTCGCCGAACGTCTCGAGGTGCACCAGGGTGTCCGAGAGCTGCAGCGATGGCAGCGTGTCGTCCTCGATCACGGTGGCGGGCACCAGGCGATCGGTGGCGCCCGGGTCCATGCAGGCGGGCAGCAGCGTGAGCATCGCGACGAGCGCGAGCGTGGGTGTCGTTCGCATCGGCCTCCGTAGCCTTTCGTGCCGCGAGGTCCCGCGATTTCCCGCCACCGACGACGATCAGTCGCCCGCGCAGTACTCGGCCACGCGCTCGGCGTCGCTCATGGTCGCGCAGGCCCAGCCGTCGAACACCAGGAAGCCCGCCAGGATCCATCGCGACCAGCGGGGCCCGCCGGCCACCGCGGGCCGGCCGTCGGGCGGTTCCTTGCGCAGCAGCGTGCGGAGGAGCGGCAGCGCGAGCCCGAGCTGCAAGAGCGCCGTGGTCGAGAGCAAGAGCGCGAACTCCCAGTCGTAGAACAAGAGCCCGCCGACACCCAACCCGGCGATCACCACGTCGAGCACCAGGGTCGCGACCAAGCCCCACACCCGCAGGCGATAGAGGCCCCACATCGCGAGCGCCATGCCGATCGCACACGCGAGGTCCACGACGGCGTAGGGCGCCTCGAGCGGGCTGTCGTGGTTGAGCGCCGCCATGGCCAGCGTCTCGGTGTCGGCCATGGCCAGGATCATGAGCAGCATGATCGAGCCGCGATGGGCGGCGAGCGGAAAGCCGCCCCCGGGCACGGGCCGAGCGAGGTCCTCGTCGCCCACCACGAGCAGGCACGCCGCGGCGGCGAACGTCATCGTGGGCAGCAGGAGCGGCAAGATCCCCGGCTCGAGCACCATCGCCGCCGAGCCGGTCGAGAGCGACGACCACCACACCGCCCGCACCAACAGCTGCGCCCACGGATCGGGCCGCCCGGCCAGCCCCGCCGCGATCACGAACCCGAGCACGTGCACGAGCCCGAAGCGCACGATCGAGGCATGCGAGACCCACTCGCACACGCCGGGCGCGATCGGATGCGCCCACAGGCTCGCGATGACGGCCAGCACCACCACCGCCGCCAGCCCGACGACGACTGCGTGCCTGCGCCGTCGTCGGGTCGCCACCATCTCGGTCGCCGCGCGCAGCATCGCCACCCGCGGCACGAGCGGCGCGTGGCCGTCGATCAAGCGGCGGGCGGCCTCGAGCGCATGCTGGTAGTCCTGGCTCACGCTTGCTCCCCTTCCTGCTCGAGACGAGCGCGCACGCGCGCCTCGGCGCGCTGGCGGCGAGCATGCAAGGTGGAGATCGGGACCCCCAGCTCCTCGGCAGCATCCTTGAGCGAGCGCTGCTCGATCACGCACAGCACGAACGCCTCACGCAGCTCGTCGGGCAGCTCCCACAGCGCCGCGTACAGGCGCTGCGCGGCCTGGCGCTCGCGGAGCGCAGCCTCGGCGGGGGTGCCCTGCCGGGCCTCGGGCAGCAGCGTGGCGTCGATGCGCTGCCGTCGGCGGCGCTTGGCGAGGTGGGTCCGCACGAGGTTGATGGCGATGCCGTGCAGCCACGTCGACAGCTCCGACCGACCCTCGTAGCGCGGCAGCGATTCGAAGGCCTGCACGAACGTCTCGTTGACGAGGTCGTCCACCGACGTCGGATCGCCGGTGAGCGCGAGGATCCTGCGGGCGATCCTCGGGCCGTGCTCGAGGTACGCCCTGGTGATCACGTCCCAGCGCGCATCGGCACGGCAAGCCTCCCGCACCAGCGGTGCGACTTGCGCGCTCAGCACACGGCTGCCCGACATTCCGCCATGAGTGTCGCAATCGCGGCGATTTTCCCGGCTCCGACGCATGCATTCGATCGATCAGTGTCGTTTTCGTCTGCCGGTACGTTCTTGCGCAGCTCCCGCTGCACACGCAGCAGCGTGAGCCCGAGGATCGCACGGCCGCCCTCTGCGGCCCCCGAGCCGCCCGAAAGCCATCGTCGGCGATGTAGGGTTGGTTGAAGGATGGAAGGCCACCGCCAAGCGCAGGTCGTCCTCATCATCGACGATCATCCGGGCAACCTCGGCGTCGCGGTCGGACACCTGGAGGGTCATGCCTACGAGGTGATCACCGCCCGCGACGGAGCCTCGGGCTTGCGGCGGGCCCGAGAGATCCGGCCGTCGTTGATCCTCCTCGACGTGGAGATGCCGGGCATCGACGGCTACGAGACGTGCCGACGCCTGAAGGCCAGCGCGGAGACCTGCGAGATCCCGGTCATCTTCATGACCGTGCGTGGCGCGACCGACGAGAAGCTGCGTGGCTTCGAGCTGGGAGCGGTCGACCACTTGACCAAGCCGTTCGACGCGAGCGAGCTCGTCGCCCGGGTACGCACGCACCTCGAGCTCTGCGCCCTTCGTCACGATCTCGAGGCCCTGGTCGCTCGCCGCACGGCCGAGCTCGAGCGGGAGCTGGAGCTCCGCTCCCAGCTCCTCCAGGAGCACGTGGCCCTGCTCGCCATGCTGCGCCGGCAAGGCGACCAGCTCCGCGAGCTGACGCTCGGGAGCCCCCCCGTGCTCGACGAGCCCCCGAGCCCGGTCTTCCCGCCTGCGGTGCTCCTGGGGCTGAGCGCCCGCGAGAGCGAGGTCCTCCACCTCATCGTCAAGGGCCGCTCGAACAAGGCGATCGCGAGCATCCTCGAGCTGGCCCGCACCACCGTGAGCACCTACCGGATGCGCTTGATGACGAAGCTGGAGGTGGAAGACACGGCCTCGCTGGTGCGCCGGGCGATCGAGCTGGGCTTTGGCGGGGCCGAGTAGGGACTCGAGGGCCGATGAACACCGCCGGAGCAGCTCCCGAGGGCGCGTCGATCGGCCGAGATCCCGAGACGCGGGTGCGCGAGACCGTCGATGCCCACGTGTCGCGTTCGCTCGCGTGGGCGTGCCTGCTCTTGGGAGTGGCGTGCTGCAGCCTCCTGGTGGTCAACGTCGGTCAGTGGCTCGCGGGCGGGGAGCTGCGGCAGGAAGCGATCCCCGCACCTTCACTGCTCCTCCCGTTCTGCGCGCTGGGCTCCATCCTCGCACGGCGGGGGCGCCTGGCAGGAGCGGCCCTCTACGGCTTCTACCTCGTGGGCTGCACCATCCCCACGCTGGCCATGCTCATCAACTCGCGCAGCGATCCCATGGAGGCTCGCGAGGCCATCGACATCACGATCTGGCTCTGGCCATTTTGCATCACGGCGACGGTGCTCACGCTGGATCGCGCGCTCAGCCACTGGACCGCGCTGCTTGGCGCCGCCCAGTATGCAGGCATCCACGCGCTGGCCCTGTCCGTGCAGGGCGAGCCGTCGCTGGGCAGCGTGAGGGAGATCGAGCTCGTCGACGGGGTGATCCGTGTCGCTGCGCTGCTGGTGATCGGTGTCGTCGCCGGGCAGGCCAACCACTCGGCCCGGGCAACGATCGTTGCGCTCGTGGAGGAGGAGGAGCGCACCAGGGTGGCGCTGCTGGCCCGGGTGCGCGCCGAGGAGCGAGGCCGGGCCGCGAGCGCCTTCCTCGCGCGAATGAGCCACGAGCTCAAGACGCCCCTCAACGTCATCTTGGGCAGTGCCCAGTTCCTGCAGCTTCGGGGGCACCTCGAGGGTGCTGGGCGGGAGCAGATCGAGGCCGTCCTGCTCAGCGGGCGCCACCTGCTGAGCCTCGTCGAGGATCTCCTGGACCAGGGGAGGATCTCCTCCGGTGGCGAGCTGGTGATCAGACCGCAGCGCGTGGAGCTGGACCTCCTCGCGAGCGAGCTCGAGCAGATGCTGAGGGAGCAGGCAGACCGCCGGGGGCTGGCGCTCCGGATCGAGCGCGAGCCTGCGGCTCCGGCCCTGATGCACGTCGATCCCCAGCGGCTGCGTCAGATCCTGCTCAATCTCCTGGTCAACGCGCTCAAGTTCACCGAGCAAGGAGAGGTGACCCTTCGGATCCGAGCCATCAGCCGACCCGACGAGGTGGTGTTCGAGGTACGGGACAGCGGCCATGGGATCCCGGCGCAAGCGCTGGAGCGGATCTTCGAGCCGTTTGCCCAGCTGGATCCGTCGACGGACGGGACTGGCCTCGGCCTGTCCATCGCGCGGGCGCTGGCTCGGGCGATGGGTGGTGAGCTCGAGGTCGAGAGCACGATCGGAAGCGGTAGCTGCTTTCGGCTCACGCTGCCCGCGGGAGCAGCACCGGGGCCGCTCGCGGAAGCGCGCGGCCCTGCCCGCTCTCCGCTCGAGCGAGGAGGCTCGGCCCCGGCGGAGCTGGAGCTGGTGCGGATTCCCGAAGCGGTACGCACCCGGCTCCGGCAGTGGGCCGAGCGGGGGAACATGAGCAAGCTGCGGCAGGCGGCCCTGGAGGTGGCGGCCGAGGATCCCGCGCTCGCTCCCCTCTGCAAGGCCCTGTGTGCCTGCGCCGATGACTTCGACGACGCCCGGGCGCTGCAGCTCCTCGAGGGATCGACGGCAGCACGGCCCTCGAGCGGTTCTACAGGCCCGTAGACGCCTTTCTACGCGCGCGACGACAGACACGCGGCCTGCTCCGGAGCGACAAGGAAGAGCATCGAGTCACTCCGGAGGGATCCAAATGAGCGCTGAGACGCAGAGCCTCCCCGAGCGTTGGTCGAAGCTACCGCGGTATCTCCACGTCTTCACCCTCGGGTACTTCGCGACCAACTTCTTCAACATCTGGGCCTATGGCGAGCTGGCGCCGCATCCCGCGGTGAGCATCATGGCGACCATCGGCTTCGTCGGTGGCCTCGCCGAGCACATCACACCGTACTTTCCTCGGCTGACGATCCCGGTCATGGCGGAGAAGCTCCTGTTTCGGGTCCCGACGATCCTCGCCTCGGTCCTCATCTTCTACTCCCTCGATCCCTGGCTACCCTGGTCGCTCCTCGTGCTCGGGTGGGTGATCTACTTCTGGCGTGCACCCTCGCTGAGCAGCCTGGAGCTGAGCTTCCATGTGCGCCACTTCGGTGTCACCCACCTTGGAGGCACCTGCGGCACGCTCGCCTGGTTGATGGTCTACGACGGGGGCTATCCGCTCTTGACTCGGCTCTATACCGCGCCGTTTGGGTGAGCCACCTGCACATCGCTCGCGTAGGCGTCACGTCCCGCTCGCGATATGCTGCGAAGCGCGCGCATGGACGAGCCCGCGACTGCCACTACCTACTCCGGCCCTGCGCGCGCGACCGCGTCACGCGATCCTGTCGAGCTCGCCGGCCCGGCGGGCGAGATCCTGCGCCCCGGGACCTCGGTCGGGCGCTACGTGGTGATGTCCCACGTGGGCTCGGGCGGCATGGGCCGGGTGTATGCGGCATTCGATCCCGAGCTCGATCGCAAGGTGGCGCTCAAGCTGCTGCGGGCCGAGCGCGACGACGAAGCCGGGCGCAGTGGCCTGGTCGGCGAGGCCCGTGCGCTGGCCAAGCTCGCCCACCCGCACGTGGTCAACGTGTTCGACGTGGGGGTCGTGGATGACCAGGTGTTCGTGGCGATGGAGTACATCGCCGGCGTCACCCTGAGGCGCGTGCTCGCGGAGCGGTCGAAGGGCTGGCGGCAGGTGCTTCGACTGCTCGTGCCGGTGGCCGAGGGGCTCGTGGCGATCCACGCCGCGGGCCTCGTGCACCGCGACCTCAAGCCCGACAACATGATGCTCGGCGACGACGGGCGCGTGCGGGTGATGGACTTCGGGCTCGCTCGGGCCTCCCGAAGCACCGCGATCAGCGACGAGGTCACGATGGGGCGCGCATCGACGCTGGAGGCCGTGCGCACCCGCACCGGCGCGTGGCAGGGCACGCCGGCGTACATGGCACCCGAGCAGTGGCGGGGCGAGCCTCCCGACGCGCGCACCGATCAGTTCGCCTACTGCGTGACGCTGTGGGAGGCGCTCTACGGCGAGCGACCGTTCGCGGGATCCACGATCGACGGGATCGAGCGCGCGGTGCTCGCGGGCCGGCGGCGTGAGCCGCCGCGCGGGCGCAGGGTGCCGCGGTGGCTGCGACGCGTGTGCGAGCGAGGGCTCGCCACGCGCCCCGAGCAGCGCTTCGACTCGATGCAGGCCTTGCTCGGCGCGCTGGCCCGCGGCCACACGCTCGCCCGCATGCGCACGGGGCTCTTGGCCGCCGGAGTGGTGGCGCTCGGCTGGCTCGGCGGTGAGGGCTGGCAGCGCTGGCAGGCCGCGCAGCAGCTGGCGGCTTGCGAGGCCACCGGGGAGGAGATCACCGAGGCGTGGAACGACGCGCGCCGACGGGCGCTGCACGACGCGTTGTTGGCGACCGGCGTGAGCCATGCGGCGGCCACCGCAGAGAGGGTGATGCCCAGCCTCGATCGATCCGCCGAGGCATGGCGCGTGGCGCGGGTGGAAGCGTGCCTCGATGCGGAGGTGCGGGATCGCTGGAGCGCCGAGCAGCTCGACCGCTCGCTGTGGTGCCTCGACGAACGCAAGCTGGAGCTCGCGTCGCTCGTGGACGCGCTGACCGACGCGGACGCCAAGGCGGTGCAGAACGCCGCGGTGGCGGCCGCGGATCTTTCGCCCGTGGAATCGTGCCGAGACGAGCGCGTGCTGGAGCTGCTGGGGCTGCCGCGGTCGGAGCAGCGCACGGAGATCCGCGCGGTGCGGGAGGACCTCGCACGGGTGCTGGCCGTGCAGCGCACCGGGCGGTACGACCAAGGGCTGACCCTGGCCCGCGATGCGCTCGCTCGCGCCGAGGCCGTCGGGTGGCTGCCGCTCGTGGCGACCGCACGGCTGCGCGTGGGCTCGCTGCTGTCACTGACGGGGTCGCTCGCCGAAGCAGAGTCGGCGCTGGAAGATGCCCACTTCGATGCGCTGCGAGCCACCGATCCGCGACTGCTCGTGGCGACGTCGCTCCGCCTGGTGCACGTGGTGGGCTACAAGCTCGCGCGTCCCGCCGACGGCCAACGCTGGGGTCGCTTCGCCGAGGCGGCCATCGCGGCCACGGGCGACGTGGAGCAGCTCGATCGCGCGAGCCTCTACAAGAGCCTCGCCGACGTCGACATACGCGCGGGGGACTACCCCGCCGCGATCGCTCGTTACGAGCAGGCGCTCGCGATCGCCGATGCCGTGCTCGGCCCGGAGCACTCGTGGTCGCTCTCGGTCCTCAGCAACCTCGCCAGCGCGCGGACCTTCACGGGTGGCTACGCCGAGGCGCTCGCGCTCTACGAGCGCGTGCTCGCCGTCCGTACGCAGGTGCAGGGGCCCGAGCATCCCGACGTGGGCGAGGCCCTGCACAACGTCGCCCACGTAGAGTGGCAGATGGGCGCCTACGACGAGGCCGAAGCGCGCTACGAACGAGCGCTGGCGATCCGCTCGGCGGCGCTGGGGCCCGAGCATCCCGATACGGCCCAGACCCTCGACAACCTCGCCGCGCTCCTCATCACCGTGGGGCGCCACGACGAGGCGCGCGCGCTGTCCGAGCGCGCGCTGGCCATCCACGAGGCGCGGCTCGGCGCGGAGCATCCCACCGTGGCCACCAGCCTCACGATCTTGGCCAGCATCGACCTGGCCCGCGGTGATCTCCAGACCACACGAGCGCGGTGCGACCGTGCGCGCTCGATCTTCGAGGCGCGGCTCGGGCCCGAGCACCCGAGCGTCGCCACCCCGCTGATGTGCCTGTCCGAGGTGGCGCTCGTCGAGGGCCGCGTGGGAGAGGCGATCCCGCTGCTCGAGCGCGCGCTGACGGTGCGCGAGCGCAGCAACGCCCCCGGCGACGAGCTCGAGGAAGCCCGGTTCATGCTGGCCAAGGCCCGCTGGGACGCCCCGGAGGCCGAGGGCCGTGATCGTGAGGCCGCGATCGCGCTGGCCGAACGAGCACGCAACGCTCACCGCGAGGCCGGTCGCGCCGAGGCGCTCGCCGAGGTCGAGCGGTGGCTCGCCGAGCATCGCTCGCCGTAGGCGAGGCCGTAGTGGTCAGTTCGGTACCGGGTCGCCCGACGATTCCCAGGTGTTGTTGGTCCACGTACCGCAAGTGTCGGTGACCGGGCCGTAGGCATAGTCTTCGCCGAACACGTTGTTGGTCATGTGCAGGTTCTCGTGGCAGTACACGATGTATGCGCCGCCGGTGAGGCGATTGCCGTCGGCGTAGACGGGCCCCGACACCGGGTCGGTGCCGAACGGGAAGATGCACGCGGTGAGCTCGCCCGAGGTGAGGTCGAAGTTGTTCGCGGTGAGGTAGATCTCGCCATCGCCCATCATCTGCACGCCGTCGCCGTGGGCGCCCGGCGCCTGGCCGATGCTGGTCACGTAGTTGCACTCGATGAGGTTGTCGCCGTCGGCCTTGAACGAGTCGCCGCCGATGTCGTGGATGTAGAGCCGCTGCGCGGTGTAGCTGGCGCCGCGGATCGCATCGTCGATCGAGTCCATGCCGTCGATCTCGCCGTCCTCGATGACGATGTCGGAGCCATCGCGGACGAAGATGCCCCAGTAGCCGTCGGTCGTGATGCGGAAGTTCCGGATCGTCACGTTCGTCGCGCCCTCGACGATCTCGATGTCGCCATGGACGTGCACGTTCTCGACCACGGTGCCGCTCTCGGACACGACGATGCGGTCGCTGTCGACGAGCAGCGACTCGTCGAGCACGCCGACATCACCGGGGCCAGTGGGCGGGCACGTCGGCAGCGGCTCTCCGCCGCTCGAGCTCGAGCTGCCGTCGTCGCTCGTGTCGGCCGGATCGATCGCGGTCGTGCTGGAGGTCGCGTCCGTGCTCGTCGTGCTCGTGCTCGTCGTGTCGCCCGCCGACGACCCGCCACCGATGGTCTCGTCGCCGGCGCCGGAGCTCGACTCGTCGCTGCCCCCGGGCGGCTCGCTGCAGGCACACAGGAACGCAATGACGCAACCGAGCGCGATCGTCCTCATCGCTCGAACGGTACTCGATCGAATCGTGACGGGCGAGAGCTCGGCGCGCTGGCATCCGTGAGACGGATTTCACGGACGCCAGCGCCGTTGCGCACCCGTGGCAACTTAGTGCGGGGGAGCCAGGAACGGGAACTCCGAGGCGAATGCCACGTCGTTGGCGGGCGGGTTGAGCGGTAGATCCGCAAACGTCGACAGCGGATGCTCCCCGAGATCGAGGAGCACGGCGGCGAGCGTGATGTCGACCACCGGGTCCTCGAGCGCGCGGCCGTTGGGATACGCGGTCGGCTGGGACGGATCGTACTTGATCGTGTCGGGCACGATCACCGGTCCGGCCTGCATGAGGGCGCGATCCACGGTCGCCGGCGTGAGGCCCAGGGCCATCAGATCGTCGTCGAGCGCATCGTGGAAGAAGGTCACGCTCGCGGAGATGTCTCCCAGCCACATGCCGGCGGCATCCTCGGCCGGATTGCTCTCGTTGTACCTGTTGCGGATCGAGATGTCCGAGCCCGGCTCGAAGCCCAGGCCCTCGGGCGCGGCGATTCCCGCGGTCCCGGCTTCGACCGCACCATGCCGGTCGATCTGGGTGTACGCGTCGAAGGACTCGCTCGCGAACTGAAACTCCTCCGCGTCGGTCTCGGTGCCGTCGGCCCCGTCGGAGGCACTGGTATCAGCGGTACCATCGGTGCCGCTTCCTTCCTCTTCTTCGGGACCAGGGCATGCCGTGAGAACGGACGTGCCGAAGAGGAGCGCCAACCCGAGGATTGCGTGAATGCTTGGTTGAGTCTTCATGACGAGCCTCCTCTACTTCCTTGCCGCCGTGGCCCAGAACTGCAGCGCGTTGGTGCCGTTCTGGATTGCATCGGTGTTGACCTCGATCGCGGCGGCGGTGACGTTGAGCCCGGCCAGGAAGTCCTGGTCACTCGAGATCGACACGGTCCCGGTCATCAGCGTCTCGAGGTATCCCCCGGCGTCGAAGAAGAACGGATCGTCCGCGTGTCCCGACCAGACGCGCGCGCTGTCGCCTGCGTCGAAGACCGACTCCACGGGACCGACGACCGGGGCGTCCGTGCCAGGAATGCCCGTCCACTGGATGCCGGCGTCACCCGCCGCGTTCCGCCCGTAGCGCCAGTAGATCGCGTGATCGGCCTCGTTGTCGCCGTTGTTGTCGATCCAGATCGTGTAGAGGGCTTCCGAATCGTAGACGCCCTCGGTATCCGGCTGCGGTCGGCTGTCGTTGAAGCCTGCCCAACAGACGATGATGGTCGTCTTGCCGCCTCCGCTGTCGAAGACGTACAGGTCGGTGATGTCCTGCGCCGCGTCTTCCTTCACCAGTGGCGACTCGTCGTGGTCGGATGCGAGCACGGTGGTCGTCCACCACCCGCCCCCGCAGATCGCAGCCATGGCGACCAACGCCAAACCGCGCTTGAATCTCTTGTTCTCGTGCATGGTTCGTCCTCGAAGCTTGCGCGGCATCGATAGCTCGGCGGGCAAGCTGGCCGCGACCGCTTGCTGCCTACGTCAGCAGTCCCATACGCCGCCGCCGTCGCTTTGGATCGCCTTCGACGACCGCGACCGCGAGGGCGAAACCATCACCGAGAGCGCAATCGAGCGAGCCACACGGCCTGGGAGACCCAGGGAGCGCAGGAACGCTCACTTGGCACGAGCTCCCGCGACCGGCTCGGTTTTGCATCGAGGAACGGGGCGTCGGATCAGAGCCCCTGATCGAACAGGGCTACACCAACCTTGTCTTCGAATTCCTCCCCGGTGAGGTCCGCCGGGTTGACGACGCGGTAGGCCTTGCCATGGGCCTTTCTGGTCGTCGACCACGCCGTGAAGGCAAAGGGCGGGGCGCCGCGGAAGGCCATCCAGGGCACCTCAGCGGACGCGAGCGACGCATCGACGCCGAAGTCGCGAGACCAGCCGGACTTCGCACCGTCCTTGGTCTCCTTCTCGAAGCGACGATAGATCGCCACGCCGCCGTCCGGCTTGCCGATGATGATGTTGCAGTCGTAGAGGCTGTCGCCTTCGTTCTGGGGCTTGAGGAGCTGGGCCACGGGCTTGGTGGGGGCATCGTCGGAGGTGAAGCGCTCGACCCACTTTCCCTTCGGCACGTAGACCCACCAGCCCAAGCGCACGCCCTTGGTCGGTGGGTTGCGCACGGACCAGACGAGCTTGGAGAGCGGGATGCCACGTCCCTGATGGACGAGGTGCAGAAGGCGGCTGACGTAGCGCACGCGGTGCTTGCGGACGTCGTTGTTCCGCTCGTCGAACACGACGAGCCGCGCCACGGCGAGCGGGCGCGCGCTGCTCAGGTTGTCGGCGAGCTCGCCCAGGTTCTTCGGCGCGTCACCCTGGGCGCCGATCCCCACGAGGTCGGTGTAGGCGCTCATGGTCTCGGCGGCCCAGTCGTGGTCGGTGGTACCGCCCTCGATGCTGCCATGGCCCGAGCTCGTGAGCACGCCGGTGTCGAAGTACTGGAGCTTGTTCCCCCACTTGCGGAGCACCGTGCCGACGTGGACCAAGCCCGGGGCCTTGATCCCCTTGGCTTGGTCCTGGGCGGACAATTTCGGCGCCTGGCTGGTCTCCGCCGGGCCGCGGAAGTTGAAGAACACGGCATCGCTCGGGCCCACCTTCCCGAGGATGCAGGAGGTCGTCCCGCACTGACCCTTGCGCTCGAGCTTGATGCCCTTCTTGAACGCGGGGAGCTTGGCACTGACGCCGCTGCAGCTGAGGCCGTTCTTGTCCACCTCGTCGACCGTGCGGCCGCGCGAGAGCACGGCGAAGGTACTGAGCTGCTGGCAAGCTGCGGCCAGCGGATACGTCCCCTTGCCAGGGCCCGAGCCGAGCCTGGCGAAGCCCGCATAGAAGTCCTTGTCGCGCAGGACGATGCCGTTCGGCGCCGGAATCGAATATATGACGTCTGGACCGCCGTACATGAGGAAGACGAAGGTCTCGGTCAGCGCCCGCGCCCACTTCTCCTCGGGGTCGTTGTAGAGGCGGAGCAGGTTCGCCTGGTATTGCGCCTGGGCGCGCTGCGCATCCTCGAGATCCTTCTTGGAAGGGTACTGCTGCGCGGTGGGTGGCGGCCGCCAGGCATAGCCGGCCTCGCTCATCCACGCCTCGTCGAGACCACCCTCGATGCGCTGCTGCACGTGGGTGAGCAGCGCGTTGAGGTCCTTCGCGAACGAGTCGGCCTTGTCGAGGGCGATCAACCGCCCCGGATCCTTGGCGCCATCCTTCTCGAGCTGCGTCCGGTAGGCGTCCCACTGCCCGGCCTTCGACTCGAGCAACGCGCGTGCGAGCTGGGGTGCCGAGCCCTCACGCGGGTCCGTGAGCAGCGCCGCCTGGAGCTCCTCGTCTTGCTCGCTGGATTCTCCCTGCCACGTCGCACGCCGCCTGCGCGTGAGCGGCTCGCCCGTGAGCTCGGCGAAGAAGAGATCCGCCTCGCGGTGCTCGTCGCTCGTGATCGCCTCACCAAGCTGCGATTCGTCCGGCGAGGAGCCGGGAGCACCGAGGAGGTCTTCGAAGAAGCGGTCGGCTTGGGTCCGAGGATCTCCACCAAATGCACGGCGCACTGGAAGCCGACGAGTCATGCCGATCGAGACATCAGATTGCCTTCGACATGTCAAGGTATTTTGGAGCTCACACAGGAGAATATCGACTCCGAGTGTGTAGGATCGGGGTGGGCTCGACGGGGCTGGCATCTAAGGGTCACCGATCCGGCCGTACGACATCGCTGCGTTATCCTACCGAGGTGTCGACATCTGACTCAGGCACGGATCCGGCGACTTGCGTGGCCGGGTCCACGACGCCGGACATGCCCGCGGCGCCCGGGATCGTCGAGCTCGGCGTCCTGTTCGGTCGCTACCTCCCGATCGAAGAGCTCGGCCGCGGCGGCATGGGCAGAGTGCTGCGTGTCTACGATCCGAGGCTCCAACGCGAGGTCGCGCTCAAGGTGCTGCACACGCGGGCGGTCGATCGCGTGGGCAGGGCTCGCATGGTCCGCGAGGCACGGACGATGGCCAAGCTCAGCCATCCCAACGTCGTCGCCGTCTACGATGTCGATGAAGATGTCCGACACGGTGTGGTGCTCGCGATGGAGCTGGTCAAGGGCACCACGCTCCGGCAGTGGCTGCAGGCGTCGCCGCGTGCGTGGACGGAGGTCCTCACGGCGTTCGTCGAGGCCGGCCGGGGCCTCGCGGCAGCCCACGCCGAAGGGGTGCTGCACCGCGACTTCAAGCCGGCGAACGTGCTGGTGGCCCACGCCGACCGCGAGGGCGCAGGCGCCCGCGGTCCGTGCAAGGTGACCGACTTCGGCCTCGCCAAGCCCGAGCGCGAGGCCTCGACCGCGACCGCCGAAGGTGTGCCCACCACGCTCGAAGCCGCAAGCGACGAGTCCAGCGAGGCTCTCACCCAGGTCGGCACGGTGATGGGCACGCCGCGCTACATGGCACCCGAGCAGCACCGCGGCGAGGCGCTCACCAGCGCCGCCGACCAGTTCGCGTTCTGCGTGGCGCTGTGGGAGTCGCTCTACGGCGAGCCACCGTTCGCCGGGGACACGCGGGAGGAGCTCGTCGCCAACGTGCTCTCGGGCAAGGTGCGGTCGCCGACCAAGGCGGGCGCCGTCCCGGGCTGGCTGCGGCGTGCGTGCCTGCGCGGGCTCTCGGTCGAGCCGACGCAGCGCTGGCCGTCGATGAACGCGTTGCTCGACGCACTGGCCAAGGGCCGCGCTCGCGCGGCGATGCGCAAGGGTGTGGCCGCCGTGGGCGTGCTCGCGCTGCTCGGCGTCGGCCTCGAGGTGCAGCGCCGATGGGATCTCGCGGAGCGCATCGCCGCCTGCGAGGCCAGCGGTGCAGAAGTGGAGGTCGCCTGGAACGCCGAGCGACAGCAGGCGCTGCGCGAGGCGCTGGTGGCCACGGGCGTGGGCTACGCTGCAATGGCGGCGGACAAGGCCACGCCGTGGCTCGAGCGACAGGCTGGAGCATGGCGGGAGGCGCGGGTGGAAGCGTGCCTCGATGCCGAAGTGCGGGGCCGCTGGGATCGCGAGACGCTCGACCGCTCGCTGTGGTGCCTCGAGGAGCGACGGGTGGAGCTGCAATCGCTGGTCGACGAGCTGACCCGGGCAGATGCGGACGTGCTGCCCAACGTGGTGGCCGCCGCCGCGGGGCTGGCTTCGGTGGCCGCGTGTCGCGATCCGGAGGTGCTCGAGACGCAGATCCCACCCCCGCAGGACGACCGCGAGGCCTTGCGCGCGGTCCGAGCGGAGGTGATCCGGGCCGACAAGCTCGAGCAGGCCGGGCGCTACGACGATGGGCTCGTAGTGGCCCGTGCAGCGCTCGAGCAGGCCGAGGCGCTCGGATGGCCGCCGCTCGCGGCCGCGGCCCGGCTGCAGGTCGGCTGGCTGTTGGAGCAGCGCGGCGCCCATGGGGAGGCCGAGGCCGAGCTCGAGCGGGCTTACTTCCAGGCCGCGAAGGGCGACGTGCCCGACGTGGCGGTCGATGCCGCGCTCGCGCTGGCGTACGTGACCGGTGCGCGTGCGGCACGGCACGTCGACGGACGGCGCTGGGCCCAGCTCGCCGACGTCGCGCTCGACGACGTGCCCGACGGCGAGCAGCTACGCCGGGCGGCCCTGCTCTCCAACCTCGCGGGCATCCACCTGTCCGCGGGCGAATACGCCGAGGGCAGGGCGTCGCTCGAGCAGGCGATCGCGATCCAGGAAGCAGCGCTGGGCCCCGAGCATCCCGGGCTGGCCAGGAGCCTCAACAACCTCGCCACCATCGACGCGTCTGCGGGCGACTACGAGCAGGCCAAGCAGCTCCACGAGCGGGCGCTCGCGCTGTGGCAGGAGGCGCTGGGCCCCGAGCACCCGCTTGTGGCGGGGGCCCTCACCAACGTCGCCAACGATCACCTGGTCACCGGCAACTACGACGAGGCCAGGCGGCTCCACGAGCAGGCCATCGCGATCCAGGAGGCAGCGCTGGGCCCCGAGCATCCCGAGCTGGCCAGGAGCCTCCTCAACCTCGCCGCTGACTACGAGGCCATCGGTAACTACCGCGAGGTCGAGATCCTCTCCAAGCGCGCCCTCGCGATCCTGGAGCGCAACTCCGACGACGTGCTGGTGGCCAGGAGCCTCGACCACCTCGCCAATGCTCGCGGTGCCGGAGGCGACATCGCCGGCGCGAGACAGCTCTACGAGCGGGCGCTCGGCCTTCGCGAGCAGACGCTCGGCCCCGAGCATCCCGGCGTGGCCGACAGCCTCAACAACCTCGCCAACATCCACGAGATCTCCGGTGAGTACGAGGAGGCCAGGGTGCTCCACGAACGAGCGCTCGTGATCCGCGAGAAGGTCTTCGGACCCGAGCACCCACTCGTGGCCAGCTCGCTCGTGGGCGTCGCCTGGGTCGCGCTCGAGCAGCACCGCGCGAGCGAGGCGATCCCCTTGGCCGAGCGGGCGCTGGCGCTACGCGAGCGTGCCGGCGTCCAGCCCGAGCTCTCGGCGGAGGCTCGCTTCGCGCTGGCACGCGCGCTCGAGGGCGCGCCCGAGGGTGGCGGCCGCGACCGGGCGCGCGCCCTCGAGCTCGCCGAGCAGGCCCGCGATACGTACCGCGCCATGGGCCCGAGCGGAGCCCGGCACCTGCCGGAGGTCGAAGCGTGGATAGCCGAGCACCACGGCGGTCCATGAGCCCACGGTGCGCTCGGGCAATGAGAGTGGATCGGGCGGCAGGACTCGAACCTGCAACCACCGAGGTCAAAGCTCGGTGCTCTGCCAATTGAGCTACGCCCGAACGAGGATGGATGAATGGATGGGGCGGTCGGGATCGAACCGACGACCTGCGGGCCCAGAATCCGCCGCTCTGCCAACTGAGCTACACCCCAAAGAAGGCCTCACCGCCCCGTTCGCAGCGCACCGGCTGCGGAGGGCAGGAAAGCAAGAAAACCGCGGCGCTGGTGCGTCCGCGGTTCTTCGCTTCGAATTCATCGAGGCTCTGACTCCGGGGCGCACGTTGCCGTGCCGACCCGGAGGAACCCGGGCCGGCTAGAGCTGTTGCTGTTGGAGCCGGCGCGACATGTCGAGCCTCGTTATAGCGCTGCGGCTCTTGCTGTCAAGGACGACTCAGGGATGCAATCCTCGAGCTGGCCCCCGAACCCCGTTCGAGGCGGAAGCCGGACGTTGGCGTGGTAACGTGCTCGCATGAGCCGTACCACGCTGGCCTTTTCTCTCGTGGTGGTGTCGATGTCGTGCGGTGGTGACGATGGTCCCGCGCAGGGCGACACGTCGACCGGTGATGCACCGACGACGAGCACGACCGCGCCGACGATGACGACGACCGACGCGAGCACGACCGCGAGCACGACCGCGAGCACCTACGACTCGACGACCGGCACCAGCGAGACGACGGACGATCCCACCGTCGCCGACTCGACGACCGGCGATCCGCCGAGCGGCGAGTACGAGGGCTTCGGTGCGGTGACGCGCGGCCACGAGGACTGCCCCGATCGCTGGACGACCTACGAGGTGACGTCGCTCGCCGACGACGGATCGCCCGGCACGCTGCGCGACGCACTGGCAGAGGGCTGCCGACTCGTGACGTTCGCGACCGGTGGCACGATCACGCTCGAGCAGACGCTCAACATCCGCTACGGCTTCGTGACGCTCGACGGTGCATCGGCGCCCGATCCCGGCATCACGATCGTGCAGCCCGAGGGCATCGCGACGACGATCGAGGCCGGCAACAGCAGCGGCCCGATCAGCGACGTGATCATCCACCACCTGCGCATGGCCGGCGCGACCGTCGAGCTCGAGGGTGCGGACATCTGGGGCCTCGACGGCGAGGCGAACGCGGTGTCGCGGATCATCATCGATCATGTGACCGCATCGGGTGCCCAGGACGGCATCTTCGATCTGTGGTCCGACGTCGACGATGTGACGCTGTCGTGGAACCTCATGATCGACACCGCGAAGATGATGCACCTGTCGACCGACGACCTCGCGCTCACACGCGACCGCGTGTCGATCCACCACAACGTGTTCGCGCGCAACAACGAGCGGCAGATCAGGATCCGCCACCACAGCGAGCAGATCGACTACGTGAACAATGTCGTATGGGGCTGGGGCTTCTTCGAGGCTGGCGCCGCGGGGCTGCACGTTGCCTACGACGACGGCGAGGTGAACCCGAGCCTCAACGTCGTCGGCAACGTCTTCCACTTCGTCGACGGCCTCGATGGCGACCCGGAGGACGCGATCATCTGGGAGCAGGGTGCGAGCGTCGGCACGATCTTCTTCGACGACAACCTCGTGCCGCGCGGCGAGATCGACGGCGTGAGCAACGGTGACGCGCAGGAGATTCCTGCGGAGGCACGGGTGACGACGTACGAATCGGCGACGCTCGCCGACGACGTGGTGCCGTGGGTCGGCACGCACTACCCGACGCCGGACGAGGTCGCGCTGCTGGAGGAGATCGCGGCAGGGATCTAGCTGGGACGGGTTCCGACGCCAGGGCCGTTTGCACGGCCGCGCACGGGGGTCTAGCCTCCGCGCGACCCATGGGCACCGCTCGCGTGGACGGCCTCAACCCCGACGATCCGGGGATCTCCTGCTTGGCACGGGCCGTGGCTGGACGGCCAGCGCGCGGGATCTTGCTGGTCTGCTGCGGAGACGTGCCCGGCGTGGGCCCCGAGGCGACCCGACTCGTGCTCGACGTTCGCGAGCACGAGGGCGCGGTGGCGCGGACCGTGGGCGTCGACGAGGAAGCCCGCGGCCCCGAGCCGGGCTTCGACGACGCGCTGGTGTGGCCACGCCCGCACCTCGGCAAGGACTTCAGCATGTGGTGCCTCGCCCGCGGGGCGCTGGCGCTTCGCCCGGGCGGCACGCTGTGGTGTGCGGCCCGCAAGGCCAAGGGCGCCGAGAGCCTGGTGGACGAGCTGCGCACGCTGATGGGTGAGGTCGAGGTGGTGGCACGCGACAAGGGCTATCGGCTCGTGCGAGCGCGACGGGGCGACGCCTTCGACGAAGCACGAGCGCGGGCCGCCGTGGCGGTGCGGTACACCATCGAGGATCCGGCGCTGCCGGGGCTGGTGCTCGCCTCGGCGCCGGGGGTGTTCTCGCGGCGCGAGCTCGACGGTGGGACGCGGCAGCTGCTCGAGCACGCGGCGACGCGGGCGAGCGTCGCGACCCGGGTGCTCGACCTCGGGTGCGGCGTGGGGCCGCTGGCGCTGTGGGCCGCCATGCGCTGGCCCGAAGCGCAGGTGGTGGCGGTGGACAGCAACCTGCGAGCCGTGGCGCTGGCGCGCGAGAACGCGGCGCGGCATGGGCTGCAGGATCGCGTGCAGGTGCTGGCGAGCGATGGGCTGCCGCGAGAATCGCCCGGCCTCGGTCCGTTCTCGCTGGCGCTGGTCAACCCGCCCACGCATGCCGAGCCCGAGGTGCTCGGGCGGCTCTCGGACGACCTGCGGCGTGCCATCGCCCTGGACGGCGTTGCGATGTTGGTGGTGAGCCGGCCGGGGCGGATGACCGAGCAGCTCGTGCGGACCGAGGCGCGCGTGGAGGCATTCGAATACCCGCGCTTCACCGTGCTCGAGGCCCGCTGGGGCTGACGCGCGCCGATGTGTCGAAGCGGCTCGTGATTGCTCACAGAACGTTGTTCCTACGCCAAAACGTCCTGCCGGGAACCTCCGCCCGCGACGGCTGTCCCTCCCGCGCTTCATCGAAGGCAGGTCCACCCATGCATGCTTGGCCGCGAACGTCGCTGGCGGGGCTGCTCGGGTGCGTGCTCTCTTCGACCGGCTGCTCCAGCCCGGTCATCGAGGTCGCGCCCGACGTAGTCGCGGAAGAGGTAAAGAGCGAACCGGTGGCGGTGCAGGCCGTCCATCACGTGCGGCAACGGGTGAGCCCGGTGCTCACGTGGCGCGAGAACCCCGAGCCCACCGTGCCCATGGCGCTCACGGCCAGCGACGGGGCGGGGCTCGACCTGGTGTCGATGAAGGCGCGCGTGGTGATCGAGGACCCGCTGGCGTTCACCGAGCTGCACCTCACGTTCGTCAACCCCGAGCCACGCCGTCGCGAGGGCCGCTTCGAGATCGAGCTGCCACCCGGCGCCGCGCTGTCACGACTGGCGATGAAGATCGGCGGGGAGCTGCAAGAGGGCGAGGTGGTCGAGCGGAGCAAGGCGCAGCGCACGTTCGAGACCTTCATGCACCAGCGCCCCAACGTGGATCCGGCGCTGCTCGAGCACGACACCAGCCAGCGGGTGGGCGCGCGGGTGTTCCCGATCCTGCCGCACGAGCGCAAGGAGATCGTGGTCTCGTTCTCGCAAGAGCTGGGCGCGGCGCCGTATCGGCTGCCGCTGCAGGGGCTGTCGACGATCGAGGAATTCGACGCGCACGTGGTGGTGAAGACCCACGACGGCACGCAGGACCGCAGCTCGCTGTCCGGAGCACAATCGGCCCAGCGGGTGGTCGAGATGCAGCGCTCGCACTTCACGCCCGAGAAGGACCTCGTGGTCGAGCTCGATGGCGCCGGCGAGGCGGCCGGGCTGCACGCGGGCGACCTGGCGGTGGTGCGGGTGCGGCCGCATGCGGAGCGGCCGGCGACGCGACCCGAGTCGCTCTTGGTGCTGTTCGACACCAGCGCCTCGGCGGCCGCGGGCTTCGAGGCGCGCATCGAGCTGCTCGGCGCGACGATCGGCGAGCTCGCGCGCGCGCAGGACTTCCGCGTGCGGGTGCTCGGCTTCGACCAGAGCGTGCAGACGGTGTTCGACGGCATGGGCTCGGAGCTCGGCGTGGATGCGCTGGCCGATCTGGTGGAGGGCCGGGCGCTGGGTGCCTCGAACGTCCATGCCGCGCTCGCGGCCGCCGCGAGCGGCGAGGGCCGCTGGGAGCGGGCGCTGCTGGTCTCCGACGGCGTGGCGACGGCGGGCCCCACCGACCGGGCCGAGCTGCGGGCCGCGGCGCGCGGGCTCGAGGCGCTGGGTGTGCGGCGGCTCGATGCGCTGGCTCCCGGGGCAGGAATGGATCGCGAGCGGCTGGCCGACCTCACCACCGCGCTACCCGAGTCGGGCGTGATCGTGGATGACGAGGCCGCCCCCACCGCCGTGGCCGAGGGGCTCACGCAGGCGCCGTGGGGCGACGTGGCGCTCACGGTCGAAGGCGCGACGTGGAGCTGGCCCATGTCGCTCTCCGGCGTGACTCCGGGGGAGGACGTGCTGGTGTTCGCCCACTACGCGGGCCCGCGGCCGCCGGCGGTGCGGGTGGAGTTCTCCGATCCGTCGCTTCCGGCCCAGGTGGTAGAGACGCTCGAGGTCGAGCGGCCGCTGGTCGAGCGCGCGTGGGTGCATGCCCGCATCGATCGCATCGAGCACGCGCGGGCACGGCACGATCTCGCGGAGAGCTCGCGGCAGGCCCTCGACGCGCGCGTGGTGGAGCTGTCCACGCACTACCGCGTGCTGACCGATCTCACGGCGCTGCTCGTGCTCGAGACCGAGGCCGACTACCGGCGCTTCGGCATCGATCGTCGCGCCAAGGCCGACGTGCTGACGACCGAGAGCGGCACCGTGCGGGTGCTCCAGCGGGCCGAGACGGCGCGGGCCGAGCTGCCGGTCGCCGAGGATCTCACCGCGGCGCCCGAGCTCGCCGAGCCACCCCCACCGCTCGTCGCGAAGGCCGACGAGCATCGCGAGCAGCCGCCCGCCGAGGAGCTTGCGCGGCGCAACGGCGTGCTCGGCTTGCTGCAATCGGAGAGCGCGCACTTCCATGCCTCGCCGTATGGCTCCGCGTTCGCGGTCGGCAACGACGACGAAGACGTGTGGGGCGGGCTGACCGGCACGGAGATCGGCGAGGCTCACGGCGTGGGTGGTCTGGGCCTCGTGGGCAGCGGCCGCGGTGGCGGGGGCGGTGGCACCGGCGAGGGCACGATCGGCCTCGGCGATCACGGGCTCATCGGCAAGGGCGGTGGCGGTGGAACGGGCTCGGGCTACGGCCGGGGCTCGGGCGCGGGCTTTGGCGGGCTCGCGACCCCCGACGACGGCGCGGGCTTCGGCGGCCGCGGGCACCGTATCGACGAAGGCGCGCTGGGGCTCGGAACGGTCGGCGCGGTGAGTGGCCTCGGCAACCCGTGGGGCACACCGACGACGGATCCGCTGTTCGAGCAGCTGATGGCCGCAGGTCCCCGTACGAGCGGGGGCAGCACGCCGAGCTCCGAGGCAGGCTTCCTCGGTCGACGCCCCTCGCGTCTGATCCCGCAGGTGCGGCAGGCCAAGCCCGAGGTCCAGGGCGCGCTCGACAAGGACATCGTGCGCCGGATCATGCGCGCGCACGTCAACGAGGTGCGCCACTGCTACCACCAGGGCTTGGCCCGCAACCCCGTGCTGCGGGGACGCGTGCGCGTGGCCTACACCATCGGCAGCGAGGGATCCGTGCTGCACACCGCGGTGCTCGACTCGACCGTGGCCGACGCCGACGTGGGCACGTGCATCACCAAGGCGATCATGCGCTGGCGCTTTCCCAAGCCGCAGGGCGGAGGCTCGGTCAACGTGGTGATGCCGTTCTTGCTCGATCAGAGCGGGTCGGAGATCAGCCCCGTCTCGCGGCCTGCGATGCTCTGGGGCCCGCCGCCCAAGCCAGGTCGCGCCGCCAAGGCACCGCACAGCGGTCGCTTCGCCGAGGCGCAGGCCCTGCTCGCGGCCGGCCGCACCGACGAGGCCTACGAGCAGGCGTGGACGTGGGTGCAGACCCAGCCGCGCGACGTGCTGGGGCTGTTGGCGCTCGGCGAGGCGCTCGAGCAGCGCGGGCGGCCGGTCCTGGCCGCGCGGGTGTACGGCTCGCTCGTGGACCTGCACCCGTCGCGCGCCGACGTGCGGCGGGCCGCGGGGCAACGGCTCGAGCGACTGGGCGACGATGGGCTCGCGCTCGCGATCGATGCCTACGAGAAGGCCGTGGACGCGCGGCCGGATCAGCCCTCGGGTGCGCGGTTGCTCGCGTGGGCGCTGGTGCGCAAGGGCGAGCACGAGCGGGCGTTCGAGGCGCTGGAGGCCGCGGTGAATCGGCGGTACCCGGCGGGGCGGTTCGCGGGGGTCAAGAGCGTGCTGCGGCAGGATCAGGAGCTGGTGGCCGCAGCGTGGCTCGCGCGTACGCCGGTGGCGGAGCAGGCCACCGTACGCTCGCGGCTCGAGGTCACCCACGTGCGCGCGGCCACCGAGGCCTCCACGCGCTTCGTGGTCAGCTGGGAGTCCGATGCCACCGACGTGGACCTCACGGTGCGCGCTCCGGGCTCGCGGCGTCGCCACGGCCGGCGGCTCGCCGACGTGACCACCGGCTACGGCCCAGAGATGCGGGTGGTCCGGGGTGATCGCATGCCGCCGCGGCTCAACACCACCGTGCAGTACTACGAGCGCGGCGCGATGGGTCACGCAATGGGCACGCTGCAGGTGATCGCCCACGACGGCAGCGGCGGGCTGCGGGTGCAGGAACGGCCATTCGTGCTGATGCAGCAGGGAGGGTCGCTCGATCTCGGCTCGTTCGAGACGGGCGTGGTGCCCACGCTGAACGCGAGCTGAGCCTGCTGACGCAATCGGTGGTCGGTGGGCATGGGCATCCAGGTGGAGGTTCCATCTTCCATCGGCAGTCGCCTCCGCGGCGACCGGCGACCCTGCCGGGCGCCGAGCGCGCCTCCAGCCGTCACCCCGGGCTACGGCGAGCTCGACGGGCCAGGGGAGCAAGTGGCGTCTTTGTGGGGAGAGCTTATATCCCAAGAGTTGGTCCTTGGCGAGTCGGGCACCCTCCGCCCTCCGAGGACCGACGTGCGTTATCGAAAGATACTATCGAGCGAATACACGAGCCGATGCGTCTCCGGCCAACCAGCTTCGACGAAGGTGTCAAGGATGTCGCGCAAACCTGTGCGGCATTCTTCGCTGTCCATGAAGATCACGCGAAAGTCGGCGAGGTATCGTTCGACGATTTCCACGATCTCTTTCACCGCAAGCGTTTCGTACTGGTAGCCACCATTTCTTCCAGTGCGGACTGCCTCGGCGATCAACAGGAAAACCTCGACCGGATCGACAAGGTCGATGAATGAGGCGAGTGTCCGGATTAGATAGTGAGCGGAACCAGCAGCGCCGACCGCGGCCAGATCGCGAAGGAGCGACTTCGCTTCTTCAAAGAAACGAATGCGAACCTGTGGGTCGGGCTTCTCTCTCCCCTCATGTTTTTCATCGTACGCAAGTGATCCAAAATAGACCTGTACGGTGATGTCGATCAGAAGCTTGCCAGCCTGACGAAGCTGTTCACGTTCTGCTTCTGTTGGCGCCGGCTTATCCGCTAGCTCTCGGAAGCCCGCCAAGACCACCGACGTAACACGCGAGACATACGCGATTGATGCTCGGCGCAATGCGTCCATGTCAGAGTTGGTCGGCACAAGCTTGCGCGGCTGAGTCATGACGTCGCGCAGGTGCATCACCACGTGAGCCACAAGGTCGGCATTGTTTACCGCGTCGTCAGCTACCTCGTTCGCAAGTGCGCCAGCAGCGGCGTCGCCAGTCCTTAGGGAGTGCCACAGTATGAGACTGAAGAGCATTTTGACGAGCGATGAGTGTTCGTACGCATATGGTCGCCACCGCTTGTATTCACGCAACACGATCACAAGAGCACGCTGTGCATCGATCGACAGCGCGTGACCTAGATGAAGCGACGCGACGACGCTGGGATTGGCGTCTTGCGACAATGTATCGAGCCAAATCCAATAGAGCTCGCGATGCCTCTCTGCGACTTTCCAAAGGTTTCGTCCTATCTCGATTCTGATGGACGAAGCCTTATCTCGAGCAAGGGCCTCGATCGCTGTGAGTACGGCTGGGACGTTGCTACGTGAAGCGATGGCCACCAAGCCAGACGCAGCCTCCATACGCGATTGGCCAATGCCCCAACTTGGGCTGTGTGCGAACTGCTCCTCCCCACTGTAAGTAGGTTCCGGGCGCTGACTTGCGACGAGAAGGACGTCAGTAACAGAATCGAGCCCACGTCGTGCGAGCGCACTCGCGGCTTCGGCCATAGCACCCCAACTCGCACCGATCTGTACTGGATGTACTTGTTCGCTGCCTATATATTGCTCAAGCGCTCGTAGCTCCTTCAAAATCGCGTTGAGCGTTTCTTCTTCTGGTCTGTCTGCGAGGCCTACGAGTCGCGAGCGGAGTTCCTGCGTTCGACGCCGCGCCTCGCAGTTGGTCTCTGCCCTCAAGTCCTCGGCGGACATCCCGCTCTTTCGAAGCATGTACGCAGTGGCCTCGTCGTCTGCGTCAGCTTCGTGATCGCCGTCGTCGTTAGGCGGCCGTTGTGCAGCTTTCTCTTGGCGCTTCTTTTCTTGCTGCTCAAACCACGTACGGCCTTCGGTACCAAGGTTCTCGACTCCTAGCGCTTGAAGGAGCCGAAACGCGGTCAGGTCTCTGTAGCCTGAATCGCGCAACGCCAAGATCGCGGCCTCTATCCTCGCGCGATCATCCGATGAGAGAAGGGTGTGATAGTTTTGAAGCGACGCCACGAACTGCTTCGAGAAGAGGGAGACGACCTCGGGCGCGAAGAGCATCTCACGAAGAGCGAGAAACAGTTCGGCCGCGTGCATTGTGGCTTTCGCAAGCTCCTTCAAGAGCAATGCGGTCCTATTGTGGCGAGCGATGTCCCGTATTAGTTCTACGACTTCAGAGCCACGGCCTGCATCCGACGCGAGTTGCGACAGTTGTCGCGCGAGCTCCGCCATGATTTCTGGTTCCTCATCTCTCGCGCTACGGTGGTGGATGTAGCGTTCACAGTGAAACCGCGCGGTTTCACCATGAATCAAGAATTCGACGATACTCGAATTCAACGTGGCCTCGCTTTGCAAATCTACATATTGATTCGCGACTCGAATCGCGATTGCTGTTGCAAGACGAATGTCTTGGCGGGCAATCTTCTCGAAAGACTGCCCCAGTTCCCAATGCGCCCCTTCGAGGTCCTGCTTCCTGTTCGAAGTTAGGCCTAGGATCTGACTATTCGAAAGCGTCGTCCTTTCCTCCGCCGAGGCGGTTGCTCGAAACGTCGCTTCGTACAACTCCGCTAGGAAAGACGGAGCCGCGACGAACTCAAGCACGGAACGCGCCAGCCACGAAAGCTCTTCGTGTCCATGCTGTTCGATGTGTCCAGGTGCAAGAGCGCGCCGAAGCAAGCTCTCCGACGCATCAATATCGGAACGAAACGTTCTGCTGACCACTCGAATCGCCATTACGACAAACGATCCACTCCGCGTTGGCATCGACCAAGCTCGTTCCAGCGCTGCTCGTGCGAACCGCCCGGCCGCCACGATCTCTTCATTCGACACATCCTCAATCGCATCCAACAGCGCATGCAGCAGAACTACGCCGCGGTGAAACACAAAAGGGGTAGCAGACTGAGTTAGCCTTTCAAGGATCGAGAACCAGATACTCGGACGTTTGGTGGTGGCGCGTGCGAGGTTTGCCGTAATCGCATCGGCGACGAACATGAAAACCCGCTGGCCTCCCTCTGTGGCGATTGCTGAGACGAAGCTATCGCAGTCAACTGGAACTTCAGTCTTTTCGGCAGCCACCTTCCCTGCAACAATTTTCGCGATTGCAGGTGCGCCGCTCAGCGCGAGATGCAGAGCGACCTCCCAGAAAGTACTTCGGGTGGTATCCCGCTCCCAAGTTCCTTCGAGCCAGTACTTCAGGCTTGGCCCAGCCGTGACGGGGAGGTCCCGGTCCCGTTCGATTCGTGTGATCGTAATCTCGCTATTCGGCCGAAATAGCATACGCTCGACTGCATAATCGAAGAGGATATGATGGGCATACTCAAGCCAAGTGTCGTGATTCACCAGGACGGACCGACTCAGCATCGTCTCTAGCGCCGAAGTGGGCGCGACCGAATGAAGTGATACACGAAGGCGCCGCGCGGCAACCATTGCATTGGTGATATCACGCAACAGCGCCTCGTTCGACGTGCGCTCGATGAGCGGGCCACCCGTCCGACGGTCCCAGTACTTATCAAGAAGCCCCAATTGCGTAGTGATCGCCTTCAAGTCGTTTGCACCGCCAGCACGCCGCAATTCGTTCGCGAGCATCAGGTTAAACGGCACGCGCAGAAGGCCTGCTACGGAAGGTGGCGCGTCTTGGATCATTGCATGCAAGCCGGGAGCCGAGTCCTTCAGGCTATCGATGTCGGCCGTTGAAAGCACGCCTACATTAAGATGTCGAACATCATCGAACGCGGGGTCGAAATGAGGTCGAATTCCTTTTCCGGGAATGACTTGCTGCCAATGTTTTCCGTTCTTGAGATCGAACTTGCGAATCGTCGCGACGACGCGCCATCGGCCTTCGAGCTGTTGAACGCGTTCGATCAACAAGCGCAGCGTTGCAGCCGTTCTCTCATCGCGCACGCTGTCGAGCGCGTCGATCACGAGAAACGCAGCATCCCCCCCATGCCACTGTTCGAGCACTTCCACCAACTCGTGCTCTAGGGCAAGTTCGTCTCTCAACTGGCCGAGGCTGGCTGCGCCGAGTTCGCCGGCATTGAGCACGAGCACGTGGCGGCCGTCGGAATGGGCTTGCTGTGCATATACCGCCAACAAGCCCGACTTGCCGCATCCGGCGTCACCGATGACAACGAGAGAAGCGGCCTCGGCTTCGCGGCTCAAAACTGATTCGTAATCTCGGCGAATCGTGACATCGCTTCCGTCGTAGTCAATGCGCGCAAAGCGCATCAAGGCACGTAGGTTTGTGCGTGTCTGCTGCACGAGGCGCTCGATGTCGGCCTCGTAGCTGCGGAGCGCACGTAGCGGTAGCCCGTCAGCTGTGAGCGTTCGCTGTAGTTCAGGACGCTCGACGCCGGCGCGCTGCTTCGCGAGCCCGAGTGCCTTGTCTTTGAGCGTCTTCCAAGCGGTCTCCGCTTGGTTCTCTCGATGCAGGATCTTGTCCCGCAACAAGTACTTCGCCAGCTGCTCGTCGGTGTCGTCAGTATCCAGCCTAACGATCCAGATCCAGACGAGTTGGAGGAACGGCACGGTCTCGAGCCACGATGGGGTCGAGCCGTCGATTTTGCGCCAGCAGCGCCTAATGAGTACTATTGCTCTCGCGAGGACAGTCCGCTCGCGGTCGTTCGTCGTGTAGTCGCTGGGTCTTGTCGCAGTTCCAAGTTCGCGAATGCGGCGTAGCACGCGGGCGAAGTCTTCTAGAGGCCCTGTCGCAGAACTCGTCGCGAGCACGAGCCGGTCGCGCAGAGGATCGAGTGCTCGCTTCTCGTTCGTGCCGGGGTGACGCGTCCTCGAGGCCGTGTGGAACAACGTGACGAACTGCTGAAACGCTTCACCCAGCGTCGAGTCCAGCCGGTCCGACATGCTCGTGCTGCGTTTGGCCTGCACGAAGATGTGGCCGGTTACCGAGGTCGTGACGAGAACATCGTCCACCGCTGCGCCGCTCTCGGCCCACATGCGCATCAGCGCCACGTTTGCGGGCAGGTTCCAGAGTGGCGAGACTGCGCCCTCAGCCAGAACTCGGACCGCCAAATATGCGGCTACCAGTGCCTGGTAGTCGACGCCACCTGCTGCGGCTGCGCCACCTGCGCTCGACTTGTCCGTCACGATGCGGGCGATCCTCGGCGAGGATCTCTGCCGTGGCAAGCGGCGTTCTCTTCATTGCTGTCCTCAGATAGCGTTCCGGGCGCCCCTAGCCGATCTGCCTGACCGTGGGCGGCGACAGCGTGTGCGCGCTGGGCTGCGAGGGCGGGCTCACCTGCCCCGGGGGGATGATCTGCATCAACGAGACCGATGATCTCGGGCCGATCTCGATCTGCATCTGACGCTCGCGCTACCCGCCCGCTCGCACGTGCCGCTCGATCCGCTCGATCACCTCGTCGCGCTCCTCGAGCCACATGCCCGGCGTGACCCGCAGGGTCGTCCACCCGAGCCGCCGCCAGAGCTCCGGCGTGTAGACGTCCCGCGTGATGGGATCGGCGACCTGCAGCACCCGTGTGCAATCGATGCCGAGCGCCCAGTCGGCCACAGCGGAGGCACGCACGGCCAGGTCCACCCGCTGCACACCCAGGCCGTAGTCGAGCGAGACCTCGAGCCCGCGCTCGCGCAGCACGGCCGCGAGCTCGTCGCGGACGCGAAGGCCAAGCGCCGGCTCGACCTCCTGCGATGCCACGGCGCCGACCGACACTCCACCTCCGTCGCCCAGGCGCGCGGCTTCGTCGAGCAGCAGCGCCACGTCGTCGTCGCGCCCCTCGGCCATCGCCTTCACGTAGCGCAGGTATCCCTTCAAGAGCCGCGGGCCCACGTGCCGCGTGCCCGAGACGTCCAGCGCCTCCGGGTCGAACGAGCACACCACCCACACGCCCAGTCGCGCCCGAGTGATGGCCACGTTGAGGCGCTTGTCCCCGCCGATCATGCCCAGGGGACCAAAGCGGGCGTGTACGGCCCCTCCGGGCTCGCTGGGACCGTAGGCGAGCGAGAACACGATCACGTCGCGCTCGTCGCCCTGTACGTTCTCGAGGTTGCGCACGAACAACTGTTCGATGGCGGGCCGCTGGCGGTCGCGCGTCAGCGCTTGGTGCAGTGCCGGGTCACTGGCCGCCCGTGCTTCGAGGCGCTCGAGCACGAGCTCGGCCTGGTTGAGGTTGAAGGTGACCACCCCGATCGAAGGCGGACCACTGCCCCCGGGCACGGTACGTCGCAGCAAAGCACCCACCAGGTCGACCACGCGCTCGGCCTCGATGGGGTTGCGCTGCTCCTGCCACAGGCCGTCGACCCGCACGAAGCGGAGACCCTCCACGTCGGTGGATCGCGCTCGCTCGGCCCGTGGTGCCGTGATGAGCCGACCACCATAGAACGCATGGTTGGAGTAGGCCACGAGGCTCTCGTGCCGCGAGCGGTAGTGCCAGCGCAGGGCGGTGGTGGGGAACGCCACCCGGGCCAGCTCGAGCAGCGACTGGCTGCCGAGCACCGTGCCGTCGTCGCCCTCGAGCTCCTCCACGCCGTGCGAGGTCTGGAAGAAGCGGCTGGGTGGCATCTGCTGCTCGTCGCCGGCCACCAGCATCCGACGAGCCCGCAGCGCCACCGGCAGCGCCGATTCCACCGGGCACTGGCTGGCTTCGTCGACGATGAGCAGGTCGAACAAATCGCGCCGCAGCGGAAACAGCGAGGCCACCGAGTCGGGCGAGCAGAGCCACACCGGGCGCACGTCGGCGAGACCTCGATCCCAGAATTGCTCGACCAGCTGCCGCAGGGTGAGCCGACGCCGACGCTTGCGGGCCTGGGCTCCGAGCTGACGCAAGGCCTTGGAAGTAGTCCGAGCACCAGCCCTCTGCGTGATTCGCGCGCGATACATCTGAAGCACCCGTACCGCTGCCTCGCGGCGTGCCTGGGCGATGTCGGCGGCGAGCGAGCCGAGCAGCTCGTCGTCGCACAGCGGTGCCTCGAGCACCCGGCGGCTGCGACCGGCCAAGGCCAGGGCACGCCACGCGCGACGCAGCGCCCAGCGTGCATCGTGGCCCGCGGGCTCACCCGACCGATGGCGCCGCCACCCGCGAAGGAAGCGACGGACCCATGCCGGCTCGCCGGCGAGCAGCGCGTCGACTCGGGTGGCCTCGGTCACATCGGGCCACGCGGCCAGCACGGCGTCGAGCTGCGCGAGCGCGGCGACCGGATCGCCATCGACGGCCTTCTCGAGCACGCGCTCGAGCACTTCGCCGAGATCTCCCTCGTAGGCCGTCGAGCGCCGTGGAGCACAGCACCGGCGCAGCGCCTCGAGCTGCTCGTGCAGCTCGACGAAGCAGCGAGCACGCTCGCGATCGGCGAGCACCGCCACCACGAACGGCTCGTCGATCACCGATTCCAGCGCCTCGAAGCGCGGTAGCTCGCGGTAGGCCTCGCCGCGCTCGCCCAGCCGCTCGCGCAGCGCATGCAGGGCCCGCACGCGATCGTGGTGTACTTGCAGCTCCTCGATGGCATCGGCCACCTCGGAGAGCTCGCCCTGGAATCCGAAGCCGAGGAAGGGATTGTCCTGGGGCATCCGCGCCACGAGCTCCTGCCAGCGGATCGCCTCCCTGCACAGGCGTTCCACGTTGACCGGCGTGGCGCTCGAGCCGGTGACGATCTCGTCCTTGCGGTGCAGCGACGGGCAGCGATCGAGGATCTCCCCCGGCAGCCGCCGCAGCCGCCAGTATGACGGCCGCAGCACCCGCCACCAGCCGGGGCCCTCCACCAGCTGGGCCAGCCGAGCGAGCTGCTCGATCCACGCCTCGAGCGTGGCCCGCGGCACGAGGATGAGCTCGTACGGGACCGGGTGCAGCTGCCGGAGCGCTTGCTCGAGCACCTTCATGATCTCGCTCCACTCGCCATGGGCCGCGTGCCCGCCGGTCCACACCCAGAACAGCGAGAAGCGGGCGAGCTCGCGGCCGTTCGGATCGGCGAGCAAGGCGAGCATGGTGTCGGCGGGTCGCCAGATCTCCTGCTGTAGCGCCGACGACTCGCGGGCCGTGAGCACGCCGCCACGCAGCCGTGCGAGCCGCTGAAGCGAGCCACGAACGGCCTGCAGCCGGGCGTGCAGCTCGTCGCGTGCGGCGGCATCGAGCCCGCCGAAGTCCTCCCGCCCCGCCAGCGGATGCGGCGCGGCCAGCCGCTCGGTCTCGTGGGCCAGCGCCTCGAGCCGAGGGATCGTGGCCTCCACCTCCTGCGGCGTGACGCCCTCGGCCACCGCGCAGAGGTCGGGTAGCGGTCGCCCGTCGTCGTCGAGGCTCAGCTCGAAGAGACGTGCCAGCGCAGGCCGTCCTCCGGGGCGATCGGTGAGGGTGACGAAGGCCTCCTGGGTGAGCGACAGCCGGGTCAGGGCGCGCTGCGAAGCGCTGTGAGAGCTCGTGTCCGTCGTCGCCGACTGCGATGCGGCGCCGATGGTGCGCGCGATGTCCTGGCACACCCCGTTACGATCGGCGCTTACGTCGTGGACGAGCGCGAGCGGCTCGCCCAGGCCCACCGAGGCGAGCCGCTCGGCGACCACGTCGAGGGCCGCCCGCTTCTCGCAGACCAAGAGCACGTGCTGGCCCGCCCAGATCGCGGCGGTGACCAGGTTGGCGATGAGCTGCGACTTGCCCGTGCCCGGAGGGCCCTGCACCACGATGCCGGGGGCGTCGGAGTCGAGCCAGCGCAAGAGCTCGTCCTGGCTGCTGTCGGAGGCCAGGACCGTGTGCTGGCGAGCGCCCAGCAGCATCGTCATGGACGCGTGGGAGGCCGGCTCGGCCAGCACGGCCTCGGCCGGTGACGCCGGCTCGTCGGTCCCGAGCAGGTCGGCAGCGCGACCGAGGGTCTCGTCGGTGGGTGGTCGCTCGAGCAGCTCGTCGTAGTCACCGACGATGCTGCTACCCGAAGGAGGAAAGCGCCCCAGCACCAGGTGGTGCTGCAGCTCGAATGCGCCGGTGCCCAGCCGGTCGCGCTCGTGATCGGTGCGCGATACGAACGGTAGCAGCGGGGGCAGCGAAGGCAGCGCCGCGAGCGACAGGCCCAGACGCCGCAGGCAGGTCGCGATGCCCTGCCAGGTTGGATCATCGACCGCGAAGATCTGATCGTCGTCGTCGGCGAGCAGCTCGTCGAGCGTGAGCACGATGCCGGTGAGCCGCCGCAGCGTCTGGGCCAGCGAGGCGTTGAGCACCGGTAGGCCCTGCAGCGATGCCACCCACTGCAGGCGTCCCTCGGTGGTGGTCTCGAGCCACAGCGGGTACAGCAGCACCGGGCTGCGAATCCACGTGCCGTCCGAGGCTCGCCCTTCCACCAAGGGCCAGCCCACCGCCAGATCACGCAGGCCGGTCTCGAGCCAGCCGGCGTGGGCCTGGCGTGCGAGCGCCCCCAGATCGTCGGCGATCGCCTGCGGCTCGGGACGGCCGCCGTGCTGGTCGGCCAGTACGATGCGAGCGTCCGTGCTGCGACCGAGCACCTCGCACAGCCGTGCGAGCACGTCGCTCATGCCGGCCCTGGGCAGCCGACCCAGATCGAACGCACCGCTGCGGGTGCAGCGATTGAGCCGAATGGTGCGGCTACGGGTGCTGACCGCGGTGAAGCGCTCCCGCAGCCGTAGGAGCCGCCGGGTTCGCTCCTCGTATACCTCGGCGGCCATGGGGCCTCGCTCGCTAGTCCCCGCCCTCTTCGTGCTCGCGCGCCAGCCTCACGCCGCGCGCGTCGCTGATCATCCCGCCCGCACCCCCTTCGTCGACCGGCGCGACCTCGTGGATCACCGGCGGGCGCGCCACCGGCCGCGGCCGCGTGACCTCGCGGGGGGTGGCGGGCTGCATGCGCGGGGCCTCGCGCTCGGTGGGTGCGGGGACCAGCGCCCCGATGTTGCCCATCGCCTCGAGCTCGCGCATGCGTCCGCGCCGAGAGTCGCCCGCATCGCCGCCGAACCCGATGATCTGCTTCCAGCAGCGGGTGATGCTGTCGCCGAACACCACGAGCAGGTCGCCCGAGCGCGCCATCTCGAGCGCCGCGGCGAGGGCCTGCGTCTCGTCCTCGATCACGGTGATGCGGTCCTCCGCCACGCCGCGCTCGAGCAAGCCCCGGCGCAGGATCCCCGTGACCTCGCCCTCCGCCCGACCGCGCGGATCGTCGTCGCGCTTGAGCACGAAGGCATCCCACGCGCCCGCAGCCGCGGCGGCGATCTCCAGCATGTCCTGGTTGCGACGATCACCGGGCGCCGAGAGCACGCACAGCCGCCGACCGGTCACGTCCATGCGCCGCACGGTGTCGGCCATCGCCGCGACCGCGGCCGGGTTGTGGCCGTAGTCGAGGATCACCTTGAACGGCAGCTCGTCGTAGACGTTGAGCCGCCCGGGCGCCTGGAAGAACGTGGTGTCGAACGTGCGCAGGCCCGTGCGGATGTTCTCGAGCTTGACCCCCATCACCCAGGCGACGAGCGCGGCGAACATCGCGTTGCTCACGTTGAACATCGCCTTGCCCTCGAGCGTGGCGGGGATGAGATCGGTCCAGAGCAGCGGCATGTGGTTGCCGTTGTCGTAGAGCGTGATCATCTGGCCGTTGATGCCCTCCTCGAGCACGCAGGCGGCCCCGCCGGCGCGGATGTGCTCGCGCACCAGCTCGTGGCGCGGGTTCATCGTGACATAGGCGATGCGCTTGGCCGAGGTGTGGTCGGCCATCTTGAGGCAACGCTCGTCGTCGGCGTTGAGCACCGCGCACTTGCGGCTGACCTCGATGACGATACGTTTGATGCGGGCGAGGTCGTCGAGCGTGTCGATCCCACCGAGGCCGAGGTGGTCGCCCTGCACGTTGAGCACCACGCCCACGTCGTTGGAGCGATAGCCGAGGCCCGAGCGGAGCAGGCCCCCGCGCGCCGTCTCGAGCACCGCGGCATCGACGGTGGGGTCGCGCAGCACCATCTTGGCCGAGACCGGGCCGGTCATGTCGCCGGCGACCGTGCGCGCGCCGTCGATGTACACGCCGTCGGTGGTGCAAAGACCCACCGTGGAGCCCGACATCTTGAGCGTGTGCGCGACCATGCGGCTGACCGTGGTCTTGCCGTTGGTGCCGGTGATCGACACGATGGGGATCCGCGAGGGCGTGCCAGGCGGGAACAGCATGTCCATCACCGGGCCCGCCACGTCACGCGGGCGGCCCTCGGTGGGCGCCACATGCATGCGAAAGCCGGGGGCCGCGTTCACCTCGCAGATCGCCCCGCCCACCTCGCGATACGAGCGGGAGATGTCGGGAGTGATGAAGTCGATGCCGGCCACGTCGAGCCCGATCGCCTGGGCCGCGCGGGCGGCCATCTCGGCGTTGTCGGGGTGAGTCACGTCGGTCATGTCGATCGCGGTGCCGCCGGTGGAGAGGTTGCCGGTGGAACGCAGGTAGAACTCCTCGCCAGCGGCGAGCTTCGTCTGGCGCGTATAGCCAGCCAACGAGAGGAGTCGCATGGCCTGGTCGTCGAGCTCGATGCGCGTGAGCACCTTCTCGTGCCCGATGCCGCGCCGCGGGTCGCGGTTGACGATGTCAACCAGCTCCTCGATGGTGTGCTCGCCGTCGCCCACCACGTGTCCGGGGATCCGCTTGGCGACCGCCACGAGCCGCCCGCCGACGACGAGCATGCGGTGGTCGAAGCCGGGGATGAAGCTCTCCACGATCACCGCGTTGGAGTGCTCCTTGGCCTTGCCGAACGCCACCTGCACGGCCGCCTCGTCGCGGAGGTCGATCGACACGCCGCGCCCGTGGTTGGCGTCGAGCGGCTTGACGACCACCGGGTAGCCGATCTCCTGCGCGACCTCGATGGCGCCCAGGGCCGACCACACCACCGACTGGCGCGGCACCGGCAAGCCGAGGTCGCCGAGGATGCGGGTGGTCTCCTCCTTGTCGGAGGCGATCTCGACCGCGATGTGGCGCGTCTGCGAGGTGATGGTGGCTTGGATCCGCTGCTGGTAGCGGCCGTGGCCGAACTGCACGAGCGAGCCGTCGTTGAGCCGCAGCCACGGGATGTCGCGCTCCTCGGCGGCGCGCACGAGCGACGCGGTGCTGGGCCCGAGCTGGCGGCGCTGCGCGTAGGCGATGAGCTCGTCGAGCTCGGCCGCGAACTCGAACGGGGGCTCGCCCGCGAGCGCGGGGGCCTGGAGCTCGGGCGGCAACAGCGAGAGGAGCAGCCGCAGCGCCAGCTCACCGGCTGCTGCGCCCACGCTCTCCTCCTCGAACTGGTAGACCACGAAGTACTCGCCGGGGTTGCCGGTGCCGCGGGTCTTGCCAAACGTGACGTCGGCGCCCGCGAGGTTCTGCAGCTCGATGGCCACGTGCTCGAGCACGTGCCCGAGCCAGGTGCCCTCGTCCTCGCGCAGCCGCCGTACGAACCCGCCGGCCGAGCCGTACGAGCAGCCGTGCTCCTCGAGGCTGGGCACGTGGCGCAGGAGGCCGTCGACGAACCCGGGGATCCTCGCGCTCGGCCAGTGCTCGAGCTTGCCGAGGTCGACCCGCAGGCGGATCACGCCGAAGTGGGCATAGGGGTTGGGTCCACGATAGACGCGCTGCTCGAGGATCTGCATGGCGGTGCGAGCTCTGGAAGGGGGCTCCAAGTCGGGGATCAGTCGGGATCAGTCGAGGATCGGTCGAGGATCGGTCGAGGATCAGTCGAGGGTGCCGGGCGGGGGCTGGGCGTAGCGCTGGCGCAGGTCGAACACGCCGCCGCCGGGCAGGATGTGGAGCTTGAGGCCGGTCATGCAGATCGCCTGGCCGGCCTCGGCCGAGCCCATGCTCGAGTGCTCGAGCTGGTTGGCGTCGATCACCGTGACCGCGCCGCTGCCCACGACATGCAGGACGTCGTCGGGATCGATGAACGCGGCGGTGTCCTCGTCGAGCCCCACGCCGACGGCAAACGGATTGAGCGCGAGCGCGGTGAGCAGGCGACCGATGCGATCGCGCTCGCGAAAGTGCTGATCGATGACGACGCGGTTGGTGAGGCCGAGCCCGGGAGCGAGCGTGACGCGGCCGGCCACCGGCGTGGCTCCGGACTCGCCGAAGGCCACCATGTGCTCACTGAGCGCGCCCGCCCCCGCCGAGGTGCCACCCACCGACACGCCCGCGGCGTTGAGCGAGCGGATCTTGCGAGCGACCGCGGTGCCACCGAGGATGGTGGTGATGCGAAGCTGGTTGCCGCCGGTGAGGAAGATTCCGTTGGCGTCGTCGAGCCACTCGAGCAAGTCGGGATTCTCGGTGTCGGAGCGACGGCGGTAGTCGAGCGAGCGCGCCTGCCCGGCTCCGAGCGCGTGGAACAGCTGCTCGTAGCGCTGACCGGTGTCCTCGAGCTCGGAGGCGGTGGGGATCACGGCGATCCGCGCCTGCGCACCGCCGCAGATGTCGACGAAGCGCTTGAGGATGACGGGGTTGTCGTCCTTCTTCTCGGCGCCGCCGACCGGCACGATCCAGCCTCGGCGCATGGTGAGTGGGACCTTCGCGGGCATGGGTGATCGTGCTGGGACGCAGTTTTGCCCGGGTGACGGGCCGGTCGGCAAGTGCGACAACGGCGCGGATCGGCGGGTGCTCGGACTGGCCGCGGGTCCTCTATCCGAACGGCCCGGTCACCACGGCGCGGCCATCGGCCACGAGCCAGCGACCCGCGGCCATGGTGGCGCGTAGGCGCAGCTCGGGGTCGAGCACCAGGAGATCGGCGCAGGAGCCCGCCACGAGCACGCCGCGGCCAGGGAGGCGGAGCAGCTCTGCCACGGTGCGGGTGAACGGCGGCAGGAGCTGGGCGAGCGGGAGGCCGTGCTCGCGAGCGCCGGCGCGGATCGTCTCGAGCAGCGTGGTGGACTGCCCCACGCCGTAGCTCTCGATGCGACCGTCGGGGCCGAAGCAGGGCATGCAGCCGCCGCCGTCGGACGAGCAGGTGAGGCGTTCGAGGGGTAGGCCGGCCTCGACCCAAGCCGCGATCGCGGCGGCGGCGGAGAGACCGTCGCCGACGTCGTGCTCGGGGAACGCGGTGACATCGAGGCAGGGGCCGGCGAGGCCGCGGGTGCGGGTGAGGGCCTGCGCCTCCTCGAACAGCGCTGGATTGCGGTTGACGTGCGTGGGGTGGAAGACGCGAGCGGGCAGCTCGGTGGAGTCGAGGGCACGGCGGACCAGCTCGAGCCCGCGCGGGCCATCGCCCATGTGCAGATGAAGGACTCCGGCCTTGCCGGAGATCATGCCGGCCACGCGCACGTCGGAAGCGACGCGCAGGAGCTCCTCGAACGTGGGCTGCGAGCTGCGGTGGTCGCTGATCGCGAGCTCGCCCACGCCGAGGATCGGCTCGACGAACACGATGTCGTCGCGGATCGAGCCGGTGAGGGTCTTCACTGGTACTTCGTAGCTGCCGGTCCAGCACCACGCACCGAGGCCTTCCTCGCGCAGCGCGTAGGTGCGGGCCACGAGCTCGCGAATGGTGCGAGTCGTACCGTCGGTGCCGAGCAGGCCCACCACCGAGGTCACGCCGGCGAGGCTGAGCTCGGTGAGCCGCAACGGCGGCACGCGGCTGGCGAAGCCGGCTTCACCGCCGCCGCCGGTGACGTGCACGTGTGCGTCCACGAGGCCCGGGATCACCGTGGCGCCGTCGAGGTCGTGCACGTCGCACGGGATGCTGGCCGGCAGCGGATCGAGCCGCGAGCCGATTGCGAGCACGCGGCCACCCCCGCACAGCAGGTCGCAGCGCCCTCGGGGGGTGGGATCGAAGAGCTCGGCGTTGCGCAGCAGCTGGAGCGGCTCGGGCACCGCGGCGGACTCTAGCATGGTCGCGGGCGGGCTCTCGGGAGACGCGACACCCTCGCATGAGGCTCACGATCTCGCTGCCCCTGACACGTTTTGGGTCGTTTGTTGGAAGACAACCACGATCGCGTATCACGCGAGACGACGACGAACCGCGCCGAGGCCCAAGATGGCCAGGAAGAACGCGAATACGGATGACTCGCGACCAGACGACGGAGCTGCGAGGGTGCATCGAGTGTGACCGCGGACGGGGGGTGGGCCCTGCTGGTCGAGTGAAGACGACTCCGCCACCCGCGGCTCCTCCCCCGTCGGGAATTCCATTGGTGTATCGTCGCCCGAGACGATGAACGCCGCCCAGTCCTTGGGATGGGCGTGCTCCTCGCTGCGCATCAGCTCGAGCTGCACTGCCTGCATCGCCTCGCCGCGGCCCATCCCCTCGGCCAGCTTGCGGTAGTAGGACTCCATCGTCGTCTGCGTGGTCACGCCGGAGACCTCCCACAGGCTCATCACCGTGGTTCGTGCGCCCGCGGTGGCGAAGGCGCGACGCAGGCCGAACACGCCCTCGCTCATGAGCGTCTTGCCCTCGGGCTTCGCTTCAGCACCCAGACCGGTCTCGCAGCCAGAGAGCACGACCAGCTGCGTGCCGCGGAGATCCATGCCGCTGACCTCGTAGGCGGTCAGCTGGCCGTCGTCGTGCTCGCGGTCGACCTTCACCTTCTCGACGTCGGCCAGGTACAGACCCGAACGGAACATCGGGTTGTCGCGCTCATGGTGAGCTTGGCCGAAGAAGCCGTGGGTCGCCAGGTGGAACACGAGCGGACGCTCGATGGTGCGGACGTTAGTCTCGGTGGCCTGGTCGCCCCGCAGGATGCGGGTTTTGGGGAACATGCTCGCGATGGCGTCGGCCTCGAGCTCGGCGTCGTGGAGGCCCGCACCCGTCGGGTTGGCGATGATAGCGATCGGGGTGGTGGCGACGGGAGGAGTGACGGGAGGAAGGAGCAGGTCGCGGCCGGTGGTGACGTAGCGCAGGTCGTACTGCTCGATGAGGTACCGCTTGCCGTCGTAGAGGGCACCAAAGGGGATTAGGCTCAAGTCGCCGGCAGGGGCAATGATGAGGTGGCGGGCACCGCCGAGCTTGGCGACGATGGGGCGCATGACTGCGTCGTAGAGATCGGTCGGGATGGCTTGCTTGGTCTGGATGGCACGGCGGAAGGCCTTGACGTGTTGGTCGATAGGGGCGGCGGGGCCGAGGTCGACCCAGGTGAAATGGGTGGGGAAGAGGATGTACGCGGCGTAGCGAGCGGGCTGCTTTCGCTCGTGCTTTTGCAGAGGCCTGCCATCGTCTCCGTGTTGAGGAACGTACTGAGCAATCTCGACGAGAGCGCTACCACTGTCGGGAAGGGCTCGCTGAACGTCTCCGATGCTGATGGGATGCTCGAGGGACCCAACGAGGGCGCTGTGTTTGGCGAGCTCGCTCCAGAGAGCGTCCCGCGCCTTTCCGAGCTCGTCGAGTTGTTGCGAGAATGCCCCGGCTCCGAGCTTATCGGGTTCGACGCTCGAGAGCACGGCAATTTGCGAGTCGACGTCCACGAACTCGTCGAGGAGGTGTCGGTCGTCGTCGGGCAGCGAGCGGCGAAGATCCGCGCTGGACTGGGCGACGAGATCTTGGACGCGATTCTTGCGACGTAGCAGGGTCGTCAAGGCGAGCTCGGCGACCGCGTCGTGCTCGGGAACGACTCGAAGATGGAGAGAGAGTGCATAGTACATCGACTCAGACAGTTTCGACGCGTAGGCCAGTCTGCGAGCCTCGTCGGCGACGGTCAGGGTTCGAGCGAGGTTCTTCTCGTCGATTGCGAGGGCTCGACGGTGTGGCTTCAGTGCTGAGTCGTGGTTGCCCCGGTCGTGATGGAAACCTGCTAGAAGCCTTAGGCTCATGGCAGCATCGGGGTGATCGCGGTCCAACGCCTTCTCATGAATGTCCAGCGCTCGCTCCAACAGCAGATCCGCCTTTCCGGGCGCTCCCTGGGCATCGTACAGCGCGGCCAAGTTGATGAGGCTCATGGCGACATCGGGGTGGTCGCGGCCCAACATCTTCTCTTCGATGGCTAGCGCTCGCTCCAACAGCGGCTCCGCCCTTCTGTATGCTCCTTGGACCATGTATAGTACGGCCAGGTTGCTAAGGCTCTTGGCGACATTGGGGTGGTTGCGGCCCAACCCTTTCTCCAAGATGGCCAGCGCTCGCTCCAACAGCGGCTCCGCCTTTCCGTACACTCCCTGAGCCTGATAAATCAAGGCCAGGTTGTTGAGGCTCGTGGCGACATCGGGGTGGTCGCGGCCCAACCCCTTCTCCCGGATGGCCAGCGCTCGCTCGTACCGCGGCTCCGCCTTTCCGTACGCTCCCTGGGCATGGTAAATCGAGGCCAGGTTGTTGAGGCTCGTGGCGACATCGAGATGGTCGCGTCCCGATGCCTTCTCATCGATGGCCAGCGCTCGCTCCAACAGCGGCTCCGCCTTTCCGTACACTCCCTGGGCATGGTAAATCGAGGCCAGGTTGTTGAGGCTCGTGGCGACATCGGGGTGGTTGCGGCCCAACGCCTTCTCCCGGATGGCCAGCGCTCGCTCCAACAGCGACTCCGCCTTTCCGTACACTCCCTGGACCCGGTACAGCTCGGCCAGGTTGTTGAGGCTATCGGCGACATGGGGGTGGTTGTGGCCCAATGTCTTCTCCCGGATGGCCAGCGCTCGCTCGTGCAGTGGCTCCGCCTTTCCGTACGCTCCCTGGGTCCGGTACAGCACGGCTAGATTGTTGAGGCTCATGGCGACATCGGGGTGATCGCGGCCCAACGCCTTCTCCAAGATGGCCAGCGCTCGCTCGTACCGCGACTCCGCCTTTCCGTACGCTCCCTGGGCATGGTAAATCGAGGCCAAGTTGTTGAGACTCGTGGCGACCTCGGGATGGTCGCGGCCCAACGCCTTCTCCCGGATGGCCAACGCTCGCTCGTGCAGCGGCTCCGCCTTTCCGTACGCTCCCTGGGCCTGGTACAGCACGGCTAGGTTGTTGAGGCTTAGGGCGACACGGGAGTGGTCGCGGCCCAATGCCTTCTCCCAGATGGCCAGCGCTCGCTCGTACCGCGGCTTCGCCTCTTCGTACGATCCCTGCTCATAGTAGAATACTCCCAAGTCATTTATGCATTCCGCAAATTCTTCCGATTCACTCCCATGTTCCTCTTTTAGAATGGAACATGCCCGTTCCGCCACGCCTGCTGCTTCACCATACTTCCCCTCCCCATACAGCCGTACATACTCCTTCTCCAACTCCTCCGCATCTTGCAACCTCGTCTCATTCGGTACCTTCTTCCCTGGCGCCGCCCACCCCAAGCCCGACCATCCCCACACATAGAGCCCCACCAACATCCCGCTGCCCCGCCGCCGAGCCCACGTCCTCCAGCCACCCTCCAGTGTCTCCTTCATGACCATCCCTCCACTTCCCACGATCCTCGCACCTCTCGCCGCCGTGCTCCATCCATTCGCACATCGCTCCTCGACCAGCCCATTCGGGCCAACCCTCGAGGTTAGGCCACCGCGACTAGGCTAGGTCATCGCACCCGCTCACCGCCGCTCCACCCCTCGGCCCCAACCTGACTCCAAACCACCCAGCCCACCTGGGCAGTGGTCGATTTCTCCCAGTTGCGCTCTTCCTCGCACGCTCTCATTCTCCCGAATGGGTCTGCAGCTCGCGTCCTCCTCCATCCTGCGCCCACACGCTGGCATATCTAGGCTGACACACCTGGGCCCTCCCTCACTCCTCCCACGAAGGTCCCCACCCCATGATCGCCGCCTATCGCGCCCCAGCGCATCCCGGAATGCGTTATCCTGGCTTCGTGGAGCCCAAGCCTCCTCGCCGCGTCGATGCCCCCGCCGACTCTGGCCACCCCTCGCCGTTGCGCCTGCCCGACCCGCCCGCGTTCCCGCGCGTCGACGACCATCTCGTCCGACCCGAGACCCGCGAGGAGCTCGTCCGCGGGCGTGCCGTGCTGGCCATGCCCGCGAAGGCGCCACATGCCGATCGGCACCACGCGGTCGACTTCCTCACCGGTGGCTGCATCGCGCCCGGCTACGTCGGCTCGTCCGACCTCCTCACCCGCGCGGGCAAGCGCTCGGACTTTGCCACCGACACCTGCATCCGCCGCGAGGGCGACGATCCGGCGACCGGCGCCCGCTACCTCGAAGAGCTCGCATTCGAGGTCGTGGCCGAGCAGTCGCTGCGCAACATCACCAAGCGTGCCCGAGACCTCTGCGCCCGCGGTGTACGGCGCATCATCGCCATCTTCGTCAAGAAGAACGAGGTCCGCGAGTGGTCGCGCGACCTCGACGGCTGGATCGTCCTCGACCCGAGCGGCACGCTCGAGGATCGCACGCTGATCGAGCCGATCCCCGTTCGCGCCCTGCTCGACCGCGCCGAGGCCACCCGCGCCGTCGTACGAGCGCTCTACGCCCAGCAGAACCCCGCACTCTTGGAGATCGAGGCCATGGGCCGCGAGCAGGGCCGCGAGCAGATGGCTCGGATCGCCATCGCGGCCCTCTGCGAGGTCCTCGACCTCCCCATGGGCTCCGAGCAGCACGCGCGACTGCAATCCCTCGATGCCCCGCGGCTCCAGGCGCTGCTGGACCGCATTCGCACCGAGCGGCGCTGGGATTGAGCTCTCGCTTCCGTCGAGGAAAGCGTAACGCGGCCCTCACTCCCCCCACCCGCACCGATCGGGCTCCATACCCGCGATCATGGCACCGATGCTGCATCTGCCCGGAGTCGAGCGCGTCCGCCATGCTCCTCCGCCGCGAACAAGGGTCTCGACCGCTGCCGACCTCCGTCGCTGGGCGACTTGCCCACGCAGCTTGCCCAGGCCTGCTGCTGCTCGCCGCCACCGCATGCAGCATCGGTACCGACCCCGACGCTCACGGCCCCGGGCTCGGCTGGGCCGGCGAGGGTGACGACGCCGACGCAGAGCCCGATCCCGACTCCACCCCCACCGAGGAGCAGACCTTCACGCTGCACCTCGATGACGCCACCCCGCCGCCGCTCGAGCTCGAGATGAACCGCGACGAGGTCGCGGAGCTGTTCGGCGAGCGCGCCGGCGACATCACCCTGCTCGAGCTCGATCCCTCGCCGATGCTGGCCGATGCGTTGCTGGCCGTTCGCGACTCGTGCGGCCTGGCGTGGCAAGTCGATTCACAGGACCCCGGCCACGACTGCTCGCTCACCCCGCTGGGCCAAACGTTCCAGGGTAGCAACGGCACATGGCAGACCAGCCCCGAGTACGCGATGGTCCGCCTGCTCACCATGACTCCCGCCAACGTGGTGGTCGCGGGCACCACCAGTGAAGGCCTCGCGGAGCTGGCCGACTCGATGCCGCTGCTCATCGGCGACTACGGCACCGTGCTTGCCGATGCGCTCGGCGTGCCCCGCACGCAGACCGTGGTGTCCAACGCCTCGCTGGTCGCCTCCTTCCGCCGCTACTTCGTGCAGACCCACCCCGCGGCCCTGCCCGACGGCGCGCTGGCGATCACCCTCGAAGACGCGCTCAGCGACATGGCCACGGTCGGCACGCGCCTCGGACCCGCGGGCAACCACCCCGGTATCGTGGACCCGAGCGTGCCCGTGCACGGCGAGGTGCTCGGCCCCGGCTTTACGATGGTGGCGGTGGCCGAGTCCAACCTGCGGCTCCGCGATGCCATCGATACGAGCATCGGCAAGGCCTACGCCACCACGCTCGAGGGCCCCGATGCGGCCGCACTCAGCTTCGACTTCGACGACCCCGCGTCGTTCCGCGTCGAGGGCCTCGTAGAAGATCTCGAGATCGACCTGCGGATCCGCGTCCACGAGCACGACGAATTCGTGGGCTCGTGTGTGGGCGCCCAGGCGTGCACCACCAACCTCCCCGGCGCGCCGCTGCACAATGGCTCGGTGTGGGCGATGGATCCCTGGACCACCGAGGTGCTGATCGCGGCGGCGGCCTACGAGGACTACCGTGCCCGCGTGTACTCCGAGACCTACGCGCTCGGCACCGCCAGCATCGACATCGGGCAGAACGGCAACCCGCCGGGCTGGCTCGAGTACCACGTGTTCCTCGACCTCGGCAGCCCGCCCCAGGACCAGTACCTGTGGGAGACCGTGCTCGAGGTGGCGCAGGTGGCCCTGCATCACACGCCGTTCGCCTCGTTCCCCGAGGGCGGCGCCGACGTGGCCTTCACGCTCGAGGGCGTCGACGTGGGCATCACGGGCACGCAAGCGGCCGACGCGGTGCGGCCGTTCTTGCAGCAGCAATCGGCGGAGATCTCCGACTACCTGCTCGGCGGGGTCTACGACGACAACGTCGGGATCGACTTCTACTACCGCCGCGGGGAAGACGGGCAGGCCTACGCGTTCTTCGCGGCCGCGTCGGACCTACCCGAGGGCGCCGCCGGCTCGCACCCCACGCCGGGATTCTTCGCCGACCCCGAGCTCGACGAGAGCGACAAGCTCTCGCGTCGCGAGATCGTGGGCGTGGCCGACACCGAGCACGAGAAGCTGGCGATCGGCGAGGGCGAGACGATCGTCTACTTCGCCGACGAGCACGGGCAGCGCTGGCGCGCCCGCTTCGTCAACGACGGCGACGACAGCGAGATCGAGGTGAGCCTCGGCTCGCTGTCGCCGTGAGCTCACGGGAATGGCGTGCACTCGAGCGGGCTCGGGGTGGGCTCGATCGCCCACGTCCCGTCGCCCTGCCGCCGGATCGAGCTCTCGGCTGGGGCGTTGGCCACGTCCACTGCCCCGACCGCGCCGGTCTCGTCGATGAGACCGCTGGTGTTGTTCGTGCCGTAGATCACCGCATCGATCGGCACGGTCACCCCGGTCACAGCGGCCGGCGCGACGTCGAACAGCGCGATGCCGTCAGCGGTGGCGCCGGAGTTCTGGATGTCGGGGTTGAAGTCCACCGACTGCCCGAACACCGGACCCGCCGGGAAGCCGCTCGTAGCGTTTCCACTGGGACCGCCCACGACGAAGCACTCGCCGTTGTTCAGCATGCCAGCCAGGCCCAGCACGCCGTAGGTGTAGTCGGCACCGCCATAGCCGATGCTGTAGCCCGCGAGGTTCACCGGGCCGCCGGTGCCGTTGTAGATCTTCACCCACTCGAACAGATCGTCCGTGCCGGTGTGGTTGTAGTAGGCCTCGGCGATCACGAGATCGGGGAACGTCGGCGAATCGACCACACTGACGGTAGCGTCGGAGCTGGCCGGGCCGATGGAGGCGGTGACGACCTCGTCGCCAGCGCAAGCCCCGGAGGTCACGGTGACCGGAGCAGAGAGCGAGTCCTGGGGCACCAGCACGTTCGCCGGGACGCTGGCACAAGCTCCCGGGAAGATCGCGAGATCGACGAGCTGGCCGCCGACGGGCGCCGGGAGATCGAGCTGCACCGTGAGGTCGGCCATGCTGTCGAACGGCATGGCCAGCGTGCTCGGCACGAGCGTGGGCACGCGCGGCTCGGTGTCGTCGTAGACCCGCACCGAGGTCGCGAGCATCACCCCATCGAGCTCGGCCGTGACGTCGGCGGTGCCGAGCGCCACGCCGGTGAGCATCACCGGCACGGTGTCGAGACCCGCGGGCACCACGGCCATGGCCGGGCCGCTGACGATGCTGGGGTCCTCGTAGGTGAGGTTCACCGGCGTGTTGACGAGCACCGGCGCCGAGAGCAGCACCGAGAGCCCGGGGATCGGCTCGGCGACGGCACCCACGAGCAGGTAGCTCTCGGGTGCGCCGAAGCCCACCAGGCTCGCCGGATAGTCCGGGAGGAAGCGCGGCTCGAGCTTGGTGTAGTCGTTGGCCCAGCGCGCGATCCCGATGATCGACGAGTAGGCCTGGCCGAGCGAGGGGTACGGGCTCACGCAGTAGAAGAAGTCGTTGACCCGCAGGCCCCCGGTCACCTCGAACTCGCAGGAGATCATCGCATCGCCGGGACCACCGGGCGGGGCGGGGTTGGTGACGGTGAGCGCGAACGACCGCACCAGCACGCCCTCGAGCTCGGCCTGCAAGGCACCGCCCTCGACGATGTCGGCGGGGACGACCACCTCGGGGTCGGGCAGCACGTTGCCGCTGCTGAGCACGGTGGGCGCGGGCGAGGCGTCGGCATCGAGCTGGATCTGGCCGAAGAAGTCGCTCACGGTACCGCTCACGTCCACGCGATCGCCCATGGTGGGCTCGGACGCGGCGCCGCGATAGACGAACAGACCGCTGAATTCCACGCCCTGGTAGCCCGCGTCGTCGGGGTGCACCTGCACGAAGAAGCCGTTTGCGCCGACACCGGTGACCAGCACGTCCTGCACGAGCACGGACTCGCCGAGCGCGATGGTGCCGTCCTTGATGTCGTAGATGCTCACCGGGCACGCGATGCCGCCGGGGTTGAAGACCATCGGACACGCGTCGCACACGTCGCCGGTGCCGTCGACGTCTTCGTCGGCCTGATCGGCGTTGGCGTCGGTGGGGCAATTATCGGCGGGGTCGACGGCGCCGTCGCCATCTTGGTCGAAGATGTCGGGCACGTTGCAGCCCTCGCCGGGCGAGAGCGGGCACAGGTCACACGCGTCGCCGATGCCATCATCGTCGGCGTCGGCCTGCGAGGAGTCGTCGAGCGGCCGGATGGGGTTGAAGACGCTGAGGCAGTTGTCGCCCGCGTTGGGCACCCCGTCGCCGTCCTCGTCATCGGGTCCGCCGCGGTCGGGGAACTCGTCGGGCCGCGCGGGGTCGCACGACGGCTCGTCGTCGGGGTCGCCGCAGAAGAAGAACGGGTACGATGCCCCATTGACCGCGGCCTGGATCTGCCCGGTGGTGAGGCCCGTGTCGAGCTGCATGCACACGCGCTTTTCCACGCCGCACACGTCGAGCGTCTCGCAGCCCGGCAGCTCGGTGCCGTCGACGATCGCGGCCACCACCTCTGCATCGCCATGGAGCGGCTGGCCGCCGCGCAGCACCAGCGCCACGTCCTCGGGCTCGGCCTCGATCACCGCGCGGTATGCGGTGGCGGAGCCACCGAGGCTCGAGCCGTCGAAGATCGCGAGGTCGGCGATGTTGCCCGCGCGAATGAGGCCGATCTGATCATCGGCACCCTGCGAGCCCGCAGCCCAGTACGTGGACATGAGCCACAGCTCGAGGTCGGAGAACGCCCCGCCGAGGTGGACCTGGTTGAAGGAATCGGCGCAGTGGAGCTCGCGCAGCACGTTCATCGAGCCGCTCGCCGTCCAGTCGGTGCCGAGCGCGATGCGGACCCCCAGGTTGCGATAGGTGGTGAGCTCGGCGGTGATGCCGTAGAGGTCGATGTTGGAGCGCGGCGACCACACCAGGAACGAGCCTTCCTGGCCCATGACGTCGATGTCGACGGCATACATGCCGATGCCATGGACCACCGTGGTGTTGCGCGCGATGAGGTCCACGCCGCCCGCGCCACCCGACAGGCACGCGAACTCGTTCTCCGCCTCGTCGTTGATGCCCTCGGCGATGTGGGGCATGTAGATGTCGTCGAAGAGGACGTTGGTGCCGTCCGGCGAGGACCCGTAGTCGCAGCCGTCGGCCAGCAGCACGGCCGGGCAGGCGTTCTCGTGCAGCGGAAACGTCTGGTAGTTGACGTCGACACCGGCGAGCCCGCCGGTGGTGGGGCCGTTGTCGAGGTTGCGCAAGAGGCCGCTCGCGTTGTCGCTGGTCGTCGAGCCGCTGATGCTGGTGGCCCCCCCGAGCAACATGCGCAGCTCGCCGTAGAGGATCGCCTCGCGGTTGGTGCTGGAGCCGGGGAAGGTGTCGAGCTCGGTGGCGCCGCCGAGGCCACACCGCCACTCGTGGCGGTGGTCGTAGCGCTCGGTGCCGTGGGGCTGCGGCTGCGACAGCGTGAACGTGATGTGATCGTGCGGGTTGATGAGCCCCGGCGAGATCACCCCATCGGGGCAGGCGACCACGGTGGCGTCCTGCGCCTCGGCCAGCTCGGCGCAGTCGCAGCCGACGCAGGTGATGCGGCCGTTGGGGTTGTTCGTGTCGACGAGCACCGAGCCGTTCTCGTAGACGTCGAAGCCCGCGAGCACCCGGCCCTGCAAGAGCAGCGTGGAATTGCCCGGGGTCACCCCGCACACCTGGCCGGCCGGCGCGGGGTCGATCGCCGTGTCGCACACGATCGTGTTCCCGGGGTCGATGGGCCCGCCGGTGTCGGTATCGGTGTCCGTGTCCGTGTCCGTGTCACCGAGGGTCGTGGTCGAGGTCGTGACGGTGGTGCCCACCGTGGGATCGGTGGTGGTGGTGCCCGCCGTGGTGTCGAGCGACGTGCGGGTGTCGTTGTCGACGACCGTATCGCCCACCGTGCTGGTGCTGGTGCTGGTGGTGTCGTCGATCGGTACCGGATCGGGATCGGGACATCCGCTCGCGAACAGCACCCCTACGAGCGGCGCGTACGCCTTCCTTGATGTCGACATGCGTGACATGCTCCTCGACCCTCTGCCGCGCATGAAATGCCGCCGTCCTGTGGACTGTCAAGCAAGGAATCGACGGTGGGCCGTGAGCAACCGGAGATGAGATCCGCTCTCGCGGTCACATCCGCGGTATGGTGCGCCGATGTCTCGTTGCCGTGACCTCTTCGAGGGCATTCGATCACTCGCGCTTGCGGGCCTCGTGCTCGTGGGCCCGCTCGCGGGAGCGGCCTGCGAGCGCGGGGAAGGATCTCCGAGCGCGGCCGCCGAGGGCCCGCTCACGCTCGAGCGGCTCGAGGAAGGTGACGGCGCCAAGGCCTCGGGCGCCGCGCTGATGGCGTTGCCCCTCGGCCTGCATCGCCTCGAAGCCACCACGCCCGAGCCCACCCGTGCCGTGATTGCCGTGCACGGCTACGACAGCGAGGGCTACGAGTGGGTTCACGCGCTGAAGGTGCTGGGCAGCGATGGCAAGAGCCGGGTGTTCCTGTACCGCTACGACTTCAACCAGTGCCCCGACCCCATGGCGACCGAGCTCGGCGCAGCGATCGACGCGCTGTTGGCCGCCGAGCCCGAGCTCGAGGCGCTCCAGCTGGTCGGGCACAGCTACGGCGGAGTGATCTCCGCGCTGGCTGCGAGCCGCTACCGCGGCCGGGTGCCGCTGGTGGTCGATCTCGTGGCCTCGCCGCTGGCCGGGCACCCGGGGATGCAGAGCACCTGCGAGTACGCGGGCGCGGTGGCCCCACCGGCCGGCGCCCCGGTGACCCTGCGCCAGTGGCGGACGCGACAGGAGCTCGACGGAGCGTTCCGCGGGCTCGACCCCGACCCGCAGGTGGTCGATCTCCCCGGTGAGGTCACGCTCTTGCCCGAGACCTACCGCGGCAATCGCCTGGGGCACAATTGGTCGATCTCCTGGGTAGTGGATCACCTCTCGGGTGGCGCGGAGCCCTGAGGAGCCCTGAAGAGGGAGCGAGCACGTGCGCGTGCCGTCCGCACGACGGTGGATCGCGCACGCATGCGCCTTTCGAAGTGCTTGCCGAGCTCGTATCCCACGGGCGATAAGCAGCCTCATCGCGAGGCTCTTTCGGATGAATCGTTCCAAGCTCGGCTTCCTACTCCTCACCTGCCCCTTGCTCGCTTGCGCCGATGACATCCCGAGCACGCCCGGGACCGAATCGACCTCGACCGGCGACGACACGACCGGGGTCACCGTCAACCCGACGACCGTCAGCGAGACCACCACCACCGGCCTCGACAGCACGGCCTCGAGCGACTCGAGCAGCTCGAGCAGCTCGAGCTCGAGCTCCGGCGAGCCCGACAGCACCTCGAGCGAGTCGAGCTCGTCGTCGAGCTCGAGCGACTCGAGCAGCTCGAGCTCGAGCTCCGGCGGCCCCGCGTGCGGCGACGACAACCAGGACGCAGGCGAGGACTGCGATGGCACCGACCTCGCTGGCTACAACTGCGTGACGCTCGGGCCCAACTTCACCGGCGGCACGCTGGCCTGCGCGGACGACTGCTCCTTCGACACCTCGGCCTGCGTCATCTGTGGCAACGACGCGATCGACGGCGGAGAGGTCTGCGACGGCACCGATCTCGGCGGCAACGACTGCGCCAGCCAGGGCTTCGTGGATGGCACGCTGAGCTGCGCCGACGACTGCACGTTCGACATCTCGGCCTGCACCACCTGCGGCAACGACGTGATCGACGCGGGCGAGACCTGCGACGGCGCCGATCTCGGGGGCCAGGGCTGCAGCGACGTGGGCGGTGGCTTCACCGGCGGCACGCTGGGCTGCAACGCGGCGTGCAGCTACGACACCGCGGCCTGCACCAACTTCCCGCTGCCGCTCGCCGGCGAGGTGATCATCACCGAGATCATGCAGAACCCGTTCGCCCTCGCCGACAGCGACGGCGAGTGGTTCGAGATCTACAACCCCACGCTCGGCACCTCGTTCCAGCTCGATGGCTGCAGCTTCGAGGGCGCCACCGACCTCGGCTTCACCCTCGACCTCGACATGGTGATCGGCCCCGGCGAGTACCGGATCTTCGCCACCGACTCGGCGCTCGACCAGGGCTTCATCGCCGACTATCAATGGGTCGGCACCGACTACAACCTCACGAACTCGTCCGACCTGGTGCGCCTCGTGTGCAACGGCGTGATGGTGGACGAGGTGAGCTACGACAACGGCGTCACGTTCCCCAGTCCCAACGGCCAGAGCATGAACCTCGATCCAGGCTCGTATGACGCGCTGGACAACGACGACGGGGCCAACTGGTGCGCCGCCAACACGCCATTCGCCACCGGCGACTTCGGCACGCCGGGCGCCGACAACGAGGTGTGCGGCGCAGGCCCGGTCGACTACACCATCGACTTCTGCCGGCTGCAGTTCCCCGATGTGATCGCGGAGAACCAGGGCACCAACGTCGACGTGTTCGGCCGGGTCTACATCGGCGGGCTCACCGATCTCTCGGGCGTCAACGATCCCGCGCCGCAGGTGATCGGCTACGTGGGCTACGGCCCCGACGGCACCGACCCGGCCATCGATGCGACCTGGACGTGGGTGGCGGGTACGCCCAACGCCGGCTACGGACCGGCCTCGCCCGGCTACGAGGCCAACAACGACGAGTACCAGGCCACGCTCTCGGTCCCCGCGCCCGGCGCGTACGACTACGCGTACCGCTTCAGCGGTGATGGTGGCATCACGTTCACCTACTGCGATGGCCAGCCTGCCGGCAACTCCGACGGCTACCAGCCGGTCAACGCCGGGCAGATGACCTCGAACCCGGTGGCGGTGCCGAGCCTCTACTTCAGCGAGTACGTCGAAGGCAGCGCCAACAACAAGGCGATCGAGATCTACAACCCCACGGCGGGTTCCGCCGATGTCAGCGCCTGCACGCTGCACTTCTACTTCAACGGCAACGTGGTGGCCACGACCAACATCGCGCTCGCCGGCAACATCGCGGCCGACGACGTGCTGGTGGTGTGCGACGACAGCACCATCGACACCAGCTTCTGCGACCTGCTCAGCGGCCAGACGTTCTACAACGGTGACGATGCGATCGAGCTCGAGTGCTCCGGCACCACGCTCGACGTGATCGGTCAGATCGGCCTCGACCCCGGCGCCGAGTGGTTGGTGGGCGGCGTGGGCACCCAGAACGAGACGATCCGTCGCAGCTGCTCGGTGACCGCGGGCGATACCAACGGCGGCGACGCCTTCGACCCGTCGCTCGAGTGGGCCACGTTCATGCAGGACACGTTCGCCGACCTCGGCCAGTACGTGTGCCCGTAGCGCGAGCAGCGGGCTCTCGAGCCGCGAGCCGGGATGGGTGCGTCCCATTCCGGCTCGACCATCGATGTCGTGTCCGATTTGGGCTGCGTGGACCCATACCTTGGTCTGCCCATGAGAGCCCCAGATCCGACGATGCGCATCATGCGCAGATCCTTGCTCCTCCTCTGTCCCCTGCTCGCGTGCTCCGACGACATCACGGAGCTACAGCCCGGGACGACCTCGAGCAGCGAGGACACGATGGGAACCGTCGATCCCCCCACCGTGACCGCGGGCGACACGGACCTGTCTGCCACCAGCCTCGATGGCACGGGGCCCTCGAACGAGACCAGTGATTCGTCCGACGCGACGGGAAGCTCCTCCGGCGAGACCGGCAGCTCCGCTTCCGACGGCTCCGCTTCCGATGGCTCCGCTTCCGACGGCTCCTCCTCCGGTGGCTCCTCCTCCGACGGCTCCTCCTCCAGCGGCTCTTCTTCCGGCGGTCCCGGTTGCGGCGACGGCCTCCTCGATGCGAGCGAGCAGTGCGACGGAGCCGACCTCGCCGGCTACGACTGCGTGACGCTCGATCCCGGCTTCACCGGTGGCACGCTGGCTTGTGCGAACGACTGTAGCTTCGACACCTCGGGCTGCGAGATCTGTGGCAACGGAGTGATCGACGGCGCGGAGGTCTGCGACGGCGAAGATCTCGGGGACCTGGGTTGCTGGGACGTCGGTGGGGGCCTCACCGGCGGCGTGCTGGCCTGCGACGCGGCGTGTGGCCACGACACCTCGGCCTGCACCAACGTGCCGTGGCCGCTGGTGGGCGAGGTGGTCATCACCGAGATCATGCTCGGTGGCGGAACGTGGTTCGAGGTCTACAATCCCTCGCCCGGCACCTCGTTCCAGCTCGAGGGCTGCACGATCGAGGGCGGCGACGTCAACGGCAACTACGACGGCTTCACGATCGACGTCGACATGGTGATCGGGCCCGGTGAGTATCGGCTCTTCGTCGAGGACTCGCCATACGACCGGGGTTTCCTCGCCGACTATCAATGGCAGCCCGCCGACTTCGATATCGCGAGCTATGAGAGCGACATGAGCCTCCACTGCGACGGTGTGCAGGTGGACGGCAAGTTCTGGAGCAACAAGGAGGACGACTCGTTCCCCTTGAGCTACAGCCACAGCGCGAGCCTCGATCCCGACTCGTACGATGCGGTGGCCAACAATTCCGATGCCAACTGGTGCGCGGCCACCACGGTCTATTGGGGTGGCTACACCATCCTCGGTACGCCGCGCTACAGCAACCCCCAGTGCGGCGTGGGCCCGGTCGACTACCCCATCGACTCCTGCCGGCTGCAGCTCCCCGACGTGATCGTCCAGGATCAAGGCACCGACGTGACCGTGTACGGCCGGCTCCACATCGCGGGGCTCACCGATCTGACGGGCGTCGACGACCCTGCGGTACAAGTGCTCGGCGACGTGGGCTACGGCCCCGCCGGCACCGACCCGGCCGTGGACGCGACCTGGACGTGGCAGGGCGCCGTGCCCCACCCCAGCTACGACTCTGGCTCGCCCGGCTACGAGGCCGACCACGACGAGTACTGGGCAACGCTCGAGCTCCCCGTCGGCGGCACGTATGACTACGCGTTCCGCTTCACCGGGGACGGCGGCACCACGTTCACGTATTGCGACGGTCAGCCCGCCGGCAGCACCGACGGCTACCAGCCGGCCAATGCCGGGCACATGACCTCGAATACCGTGGTACCGCCGGTCCTCTGGTTCAGCGAGTATGTGGAGGGCACCGGCAACAACGAGGCCATCGAGATCTACAACCCCGCGGCCGAGGCGGTGGACATCGGGGCTTGCGAGCTGCACCGCTACTCCAACGGCAGCTCCATGACTTACAACGACATCGAGCTCGCCGGCAGCATTGCCGCCGGCGACGTGCTGGTGGTGTGTGGCCAGTACATCAGCAACAACCTGTTCTGCGACGTGCTCAGCCCGTTCGTCTCCTTCAACGGCGATGACGCGTTCGAGCTCGAGTGCGCCGGCATTACCCTCGACGTGATCGGCCAGATCGGCTTCGACCCCGGCAGCGAGTGGCAGGTGGGCGGCGTGGGCACCCAGGACGAGACGCTCCGCCGCAGCTGCTCGGTGACCGCGGGCGATGCCAACGGTGCGGATGTGTTCGACCCGTCGCTCGAGTGGGCCACGTTTCCGGTGGATGCGTTCGACGATCTCGGCCAGCACGTGTGTCCGTAGCGCGATCGACGGGCGTGTGCTGCGAGCCGGCGGGATCTCTCTCGCCGGCTCGACGGGTGCGCATCGTCTCGCGCGAGCGCACCACGCCCTCGCGCCCGCGTAACGCCCGCGTGACCGCGATTCGCGGCGCTTGCCACCTCGCGTCGTACGAGCGATAAGCGGCCCGCGTGGCGAGGCGCTCTCGGATGAATCGTACCAAGCTCGGCTTCCTGCTCCTGACCTGTCCCCTGCTCGCGTGCGCCGACGACATCCCGGAGGTGCAGCCCGGGTCCTCGTCGAGCGGCGACGACACGATGGGACCGGTCTCCATCAACCCCACCACCCTGACCACAGGCGACACCGAGAGCACCACGGATACGCCCACGAGCCTCGACGACACGGGCACGTCCTCGAGCGACACCGGCTCTTCCTCCGGTAGCTCGTCAAGCGATAGCGGCTCCTCCTCCGACTCCAGCTCTTCCTCCAGCAGCTCTTCCAGCGACACCGGCTCCTCCTCCGACTCGGGCTCTTCCTCCGACTCGGGCTCCTCCTCCTCCTCCGACTCGGGCTCCTCCTCCTCCGACTCCGGCGGCCCCGGGTGCGGCAACGACAGCGTGGATCCGGGCGAGGATTGCGACGGCGCCGACCTCGGCGGCCTCGACTGCACATCGCTCGGCTTCATGAGCGGAACGCTCGCCTGCGCCGACGACTGCAGCTTCGACTTCTCCGGCTGCGTCGCCTGCGGCGACGGAGTGATCACGCCGGGCGAGGACTGCGACGGCGCCAACCTCGGGGGCCTCGACTGCACCGACCTCGGCTTCATGGGCGGCGCGCTCGCCTGTGCCGGCGACTGCTCCTTCGACATCTCCGCCTGCTTCGCCTGCGGCGACGGAGTGATCAGCGCGAGCGAGGACTGCGACGGGGCCAACCTCGGCGGCTCCGATTGCAGCGACCTCGGCATGGGCTTCACCGGCGGCACGCTCACCTGCGCCGGCGATTGCAGCTTCGACGCCACCGCCTGCACCACCTGCGGCAACGGGGTGATCGAAGCCGACGAGACCTGCGATGGTGCGAGCCTCGGGGGCTTCGAGTGCCCCGATCTCGGCTTCACCGGCGGCGCGCTGGCCTGCGACGCGGCCTGCAGCCACGACACCGCCGCGTGCACCAGCCTGCCGCTGCCGCTCACCGGCCAGGTGATGATCACCGAGATCATGCAGAACCCCAACGTGCTGCTCGACGCCGACGGCGAGTGGTTCGAGGTCTACAACCCCACCGCCGCCACCTCGTTCCAGCTCCGCGGCTGTACGTTCGAGGGCGGCATGACCGACGCCGGCTTCACCATCGACACCGACCTGGTGATCGGGCCCGAGTCTTACCTGACGTTCGCCACCGACTCGATCGCCGGCCCCGGCTTCACCCCCGACTACAGCTGGTCCGACTTCCTCTACGCGCTCGGCAACGCGTCCGACACGATCCGGCTGGTGTGCGACGGCGCGATCATCGACGAGGTCACGTGGGACGACGGCGCCACGTTCCCCGATCCCGCGGGCGCGAGCATGAGCCTCAGCTACGACGCCTACGACGAGGTGCTCAACGATCTCGGCGACGTGTGGTGCGACGCCACCACGAGCTACAACGGTGACTTCGGCACGCCGGGCGCCGACAACCCGCTCTGCACCCTGCCGCCGGTGATCTACCCCGTCGACTTCTGTCGGCTGCAGTTCCCCACCACCATCGCCTCGAACCCGGGCACCAACGTGGCCGTGTTCGGCCGGCTCTACAGCGCGGGGCTCACCGACCTCTCGGGCGTCAACGACCCCGCGCCCGAGGTGATGGGTTGGGTGGGCTACGGCCCCGACGGCTCCGACCCCGCCGTGGACGCGGGCTGGACGTGGGTGGCCGGCACGCCCAACCCCGGCTACGGCCCCGCCTCGCCCGGCTACGAGGCCAACAACGACGAGTACCAGGCCACGCTCGTCGTGCCCGCGGTCGGCACCTACGACTTTGCCTACCGCTTCAGCGGCGACAGCGGCACCTCGTTCACGTACTGCGACGGCCAGCCTGCCGGCAGCTCCGACGGCTACCTGCCCGCCAACGCCGGTCAGATGACCTCGAGCCCGCCCAACCTCTACTTCAGCGAGTACGTGGAGGGCAGCAGCAGCAACAAGGCCTTCGAGATCTACAACGCCACGACGCTGCCGGTCGACCTGTCCGCGTGCATGGTGCGGTTCTACTTCAACGGCAACCCGGTGGCCGGCACCACCATCCCGCTCGCCGGCAACCTCGCATCCCACGACGCGTGGGTGGTGTGCGACGACAGCATCGTGGACACCAGCTTCTGCGACGTGCTCAACAACGCGGTTTGGTACAACGGCGACGATGCGCTCGAGCTGTCGTGCGGTGGCGCCACGCTCGACGTCATCGGCCAGATCGGCTTCGACCCCGGCACCGCCTGGTCGGCCGGTGGCGTGAGCACGCTCGACCACACGCTCCGTCGCAACTGCGCGGTGACCACGGGCGACCCCAACGGGGCGAACGTGTTCGATCCGTCGCTCGAGTGGACCCAGCTCGCGGTGAACACGTTCACCGACCTCGGGCAGTACGTCTGCCCGTAGCCCGTGGACCGGCGCGCGTCGGTCACGACCCCGGGGTATCCTGCTGGCCATGACCGACGCCCCACCCGAGGGACGCATCGTCACGCACGCCGACGGCCACGTGCTCACGATCGCGATCGACCGCCCCAAGAAGCTCAACGGCTTCACCCCCGAGATGATCCTCCAGCTCGCCCAGGCCTACACCGCCTACGAGGAGGACGACTCGCTGTGGTGCGCGGTGCTGTGTGCCGAGGGCTCGTGCTTCACCGCGGGCCTGCAGCTCGATCGCTTCACGATCACCGATCGCTTCGCCCCCGAGGGCCTGGTCGACCCGCTGGGCCTCTTGCCGCCGCTACGCCGCAAGCCAGTGGTGGCGGCCGTGCATGGGATCTGCTTCACGATTGGCATCGAGCTGATGCTGGCCGCCGACGTGGTGATCGCCGCGTCCGACACCCGCTTCGCGCAGCTCGAGGTGAAACGAGGGCTGATGGCGTTCGGCGGGGCAACCATGCGGATGGTGGAGCGCGCGGGCTGGGGCAATGCGATGCGCTGGCTGCTCACCGGCGGCGAATTCGACGGCGCCGAGGCACTGCGCTTGGGCTTCGTGCAAGAGCTCGTGCCGACTGCCGAGGTGCGCACGCGGGCCCATGCGCTCGCCCGCGAGATCGCCGAGCAGGGTCCGCTCGCCGTGGCCGAGACCCGCGCCTCGGCGTTGCGCTACGCCGAGGCCGGCGAGGCCGCGGCGATCGCCGACTTCCCCGAGCAGCTCCGCCGCATCGCCCGGAGCGAGGACTTCGCCGAGGGCGTGCGCTCGTTCGTCGAGCGCCGCAAGGGCCAGTTCACCGGCCGCTGATCCCTCGGTGGGCGACCCATTGGATGTCATCGCCTCGAGGCGCCCGAGGGCCTACCGCAGCACCCCGCCCATCCGTCGCTCCGTCCTTCGCCGCCGCAGATCACTCCGCAGCGCCGACATCCCCAACGCATACACCGCCCAGAACACCACGCCCACGCCCAGGCCCTGCAGCACGCCGCTGATCACCGGCGCCTCGGCCTGGATCGAGCGCAGCTCGCCCGCCGCCCGCACCGTGGTGAACACGAAGAACAGGAACAACACCGTGGTGCCCATCGCCCGCAAGAGGCCCACGCCCGAGATCCGCTGCGTGCGGTTGATCCCCGGCCGTCCCCACTCGATCGCCTGCAGTGCCAGCCGAGCCCATGCGCCCAGCATCGGGAACATCAACAGGCCCGTGATCCCGGCCAGCCCCGGCACGGCCTGCCGCAGCTGCTCCATGGGCAGCGCGACCTCGCCGGGCAGGAACGCGAGCACGTTCGGCACGGCGGCACCTTAGCTGCATCGCGGCCACACCTCCAAGCGACGTCGAAGGCCTCCATTCTCGAGCCGGTGGCCGAGAACCGCCGTTCTGACATCCAGGCCTCGGCGTCGAATGCGCAAGGTCCCGATTCTCGATTGTGGCCCCCCAGCCGTTCTCGCTACGATCGACCTCGTGGTGGCTTGCTCGATGATCCTTCGTACATCTCTACGCTCATCCCTACGCTCATCCCTCTCCTTGCTCGGCGCGCTCTTGCTGACCGCCTGTCCCGATGAGCCCACGGTCCCCATCGACACCGATCCGAGCACCTCGGGACCCCAGGCGACCGACACCGACACCACCTGCTCTCCGGGCGACACGCAGCCGTGCACGTGCCCCGCGGGCGGCGACGGCACGCAGGCCTGTCAGAGCGACGGCGCGGGCTTCGGCGCGTGCGAGTGCGACGGCGTCGACACCTCGTCCGACGGCACCACCACCACGACCGGCGAGACCACCACCGACGAGACCACCACCACCGGGCCCCAGCCCTGCACGACCAACGAGGAGTGCACCGACGTGGCCACCGGCGAGTGCATGGAGGGCGTGTGCGGCGAGGACGGGATCTGCGTGGCCCAGCCCGCCATGTTCGACACCCCGTGCGGCAGCGCCACGGCCAACGAGTGCACCGCCGCCGACAGCTGCGACGGCGACGGCAACTGCCTGGCCAACGACGTGGAGGACGGGCTCGCTTGCAACACCTGCGCCTCGGGCGAGTGCACCTGCACCGCCGGCGCGTGCGGCGAGTGCAACGCGTTCGCACCGACCAACAACTTCATCACCAGCAAGTCGCTCGATGGCTGGGAGCTCACCGGCAGCTGGGGCCTCCATCGCCGCACGCCCTCGAGCGAGCTGGCCGAGGGCACCGAGTTCATCGGCCAGGTACTCGGCTCCAACGGCAACCGCGTGGCCCCCTTCCCCGGGAGCGAGGTCGAGGTGTCCTACGCACGCACGCGGCCGTTCCCGCTGCCCGACATGATCGCGTTCCTGTCGTGGAACGTGGACGAGGGCGGCGGCACGTCCGACAACAAGACGGTGCGCGTCTCGGTCGACGGCGGCGCCACCTGGGACACGCTGGCCGACTGCGCGGTCGATGCGACCCCGGCGATGTGCCAGCCCTCCACGGACCAGGACCCCAGCGTGTTCGACCTCGTGCAGCTCCCGGTGCCCCCCGCGCTGCAAGGCATGGAGGGCATCGTGGAGTTCGGCTACGACACGGGCGACGCGTGCTGCGAGTTCGAAAAGGGCTGGTACATCGACTCGCTCAACGTGGCCACCGAGTGCCGCTGCCAGGCCGAGAGCGACTGCATCGATGCGACCGACGCGTGCGGCTCGGGCTTCTGCGCACCCTCGGGCGAGTGCGCGCTGATGCCGATGCCGGAGGAGACCGCCTGCGGCGACCCGTTCGCCAACGACTGCAACGGCGCCGACCAGTGCGACGGCGTGGGCTACTGCCGCGACAACCTGCAGGACACCGGCCTCACGCTCTGCGGCGACTGCCCCGGCGGTGGGCCGTGCTCGTTCTGCAACGACGGCCAGTGCCTGGACTGCTTCACGTTCTCCGACTTCGGCGACTTCACCGACCCGGGCTCGGTGGCCGAGTGGGCGATCACCCAGAGCTCGGGCGTGTCGAGCTGGGGCCTCTACGACGCCGCGCCGCAGAACGTCAGCGCGGGCGCTGTCGCGTTCCCCAACGCCCCCGTGTTCGGCACCGACGGCAACCGCAACACCCCGTACCCCGGCGGCGAGCTCGAGAGCTCGCAGGTGATCACCAGCGAGGGCACGGTGCCCACCACGCTCACGTTCATGTCGTGGCACGTCGACGAGGGCGGGGGCTTCTACGACAACAAGACCATCGAGCTGTCGGTGGACGGCGGGGCCTCGTGGGACACGCTGGTCGACTGCTCGACCTTGCCCGGCGGTCAGCCGTTCTGCGTGTACGAGGCCGACGGACGGCTCGGCAACGACTGGGATCCAATCAGCATCAACATGCCGCCGGCGTCGGTCGGCATGACCGGGCAGCTGCGCCTCAGCTACAACACCCAGGACAGCTGCTGCTCGTTCGAGCGCGGCTGGTTCATCGACGATCTCAATGCCTTCTCCATCTCCTGCCAGGACGATCCGTTCCCCTAGGGGCTTGCTCGGCCCGCTCGACCGGTAGCCGTGCCCACCGCCACGGCACCGGCCCGGGAGACTCGCACGGCCGATGACGCCGTTCGGACGCGCGGACGATCTCCGGAGGCCTTCGGGTCTTGCGTCGCGCCGCGTCGCGGCCGACCATCGGACCATGCTCGAGCCGCTCCGGACCCTGCGAACGACGGCCCTCCTTGCCCTCTGGTGTGCGGCCGCCTGCGCCGAGCCCGAGACCCCGCGAATCCTGGTGGGCAACAAGGGCGCGTGCGGCTCGGTCGTAGAGGGCGCGAGCCCAGGGCAGGTGGAGTGCCCCAGCGCCTGTCCGGTGGCAGTGGAGGCGTTTCGCGTGCTCAACAGCGCGAGCTGCGAGCACGCCAGCACCTCCTACGTGGCCTGCATCAAGCCAGGGGCCGGCGGCACCTCGATGGGCGCCGCCATCCTCGACACCCCCGACGGGCCGGTCTTCATCGACGACCCCGCGTTCGACTGCAACCGCGAAGAAGACGGCTGCGCCGCGGTGGAGACCGCCACCACCGAGCGTTGGTCCACCTGCGCCGTCACCGAGGACGAAGGCTGCGACTGCGTGTGCCGCGGAGACGAGTGCCCGTTCGACCGGTTCGCGGCCACCATCGGCGGCTGTGGCCTGCCCAGCCCGTGCGAGGCGCTCACGGGCGAGACCGAGCGCACCCCCGAGCTGCTCCAGTGCTACCTCGACACGCTGGCCGAGGGCGGCCCCATGTACCTGGAGGTCGACGTACCCATGACCAACGACGTCACCGGCGAGACGTCGACCGCCCGTCGCGTGGTCGCCGTGGATCGGCGTGTGGCAATTCGCCTCGACGAGCTCGGATACCATCGTCCGTCCACACAGTGCACGCTGCAGGACGCCACCTTCTTCTTCAATTGCGATCCCGACGAGCCCATGCAGGTGAACGTGGAGAACGACCAGGGCTTGATCGAGCGGGTGCCGTGCTCCGATCCGACGGCGTGGCTCGTCGACTGCGAAGCTGCCGCGCCCGTGTGTCCTTAGAGACATGTGCGACGCCAGCCCGCGCGCACGCTCGGCCAGCCCGCGCGCACTATCGGCCAGCTCGCGCGCTCGTCGGCAAAACTTGCAGCGATTTGCGACGCCGCCGATGCTGGACTCGGGTACGCTAGCTCGCTGACCTGACCATGCGACGCGTAGCTTCCGTTCCCTCCATCGCCTTGCTTGCCTCGCTCTCCGGTCTGGCCGCCTCCGAGGCCGGTGCCGCGCCGCCACCGGGGCTCGACGATCTGCTCGGCGAGGGCGACGGGGTGCCGGGGGTGCTGCCATTGGTACGGATCAACGAGATCCGCATCGACGAGCCCGGCACCGACAACCAGGAGTACATCGAGCTCGTCGGCGTGCCGGGGACCTCGCTCACGGGGATGCACTACATCGTCATCGGCGACAACCCCACCGGGCTCGTCGAGGCATCCATCAACCTCAACGGGCGGGTGATCCCGGCCGACGGCACCTTCGTGATCGGCAAGAACACCCTCACGCTTGCCGTCCCCGACTTCCTCATCGCCGCCGGCACCCTCAACTTCGAGAACCAGGACGTCGTGACCCACATGTTGGTCATGGGGTTCACGGGCACGGTCAACGTCACGAACATCGACGCCAACGCCGATGGCATTCCCAACATCACGCCGTGGATGGCGACCATCGACGTGGTGGCGATCCTCGGCAACCCCGGCGAGCTGCCCTATGGTCCCGGCGCGACGTGTGTCGCAAGCGACAGCTGCCAGTCGGTCGATCCGCCGGAGCCCCCGGGCCCCGGCCACGTCTTCCGCTGCCCCGACGCGGTCGGCACGTGGGTCGTGGGCAACTTCGATCCCCTGACGGCGCCCACCACCGACACACCGGGCGCGGCCAACCACTGCGCATGCGGCGATGGGATCCCGATCCCGGGTGAGGCGTGCGACGCCGGCGGGGTGACGGCCGCGTGCGACTCCGACTGCACGCTGCCCATGTGCGGCGACAACCTGACCAACATGCCCGCCGGCGAGCAGTGCGACACCGGCGGATTTTCGGCCACGTGCGACGCTGATTGCACGCCACCGATGTGTGGCGATCTGGTGGTCAACCCGGCCGCGGGTGAGACCTGTGACGACGGCGGTGCCTCGGGCCTCTGCGACCCCGATTGCACCACGGTCGGCTGCGGCGACGGCGTGGTCAACATGGCCGCGGGCGAGCAATGCGACGGCAACGGCCTGGGCATGGGCGGAGAGACCGCCACCTGCGACCCCGACTGCACCTTGGCCGTCTGCGGCGACTCCGTGGTCAACGCCACGGCGGGCGAGCTCTGTGACGACATGGGCGAGTCGGCCACCTGCGATGCGGATTGCACCGCGGTGAGCTGCGGTGACGGCTTCGTCAATACCACCGTCGGCGAGACCTGCGACGACTCCGGCGAGTCCGCCACCTGCGACCCCGACTGCACCGCGGTCAGCTGTGGCGACGGCTTCGCCAATGCCACCGCCGGCGAGACCTGCGACGACTCCGGCGAGTCCGCCACCTGCGACCCCGATTGCACCGCGCCGCTGTGCGGCGACGGGCTCGTCAACGGCTCGGCCGGCGAGATCTGCGACGACTCCGGCGAGTCCGCCACCTGCGATACCAACTGCACCACCGCGAGCTGCGGCGACGGCTTCATCAATGCCACCGCCGGCGAGATCTGCGACGACTCCGGCGAGTCCGCCACCTGCGACGGCGACTGCACCATGGCACTGTGCGGCGATGGCCTCATCAATGTCACCGCCGGCGAGGCCTGCGACGACCTGGGCGAGTCGGCGCTGTGCGATCTCGACTGCACGCCCGCGCTGTGCGGCGACCTGGTGATCAACACCACCGCCGGCGAGACCTGCGACGACGGCGGGCGCTCGGGCACGTGCGACGGCGACTGCACCGTGGCCACCTGCGGCGACGGCAACGTCAACATCCCCGCCGGCGAGGAGTGCGACGGCGACGGCGTGGGCGGGCCCGGCGAGACGGCGAGCTGCGACCTCGACTGCACCCTGGCCCTCTGCGGCGACACGGTGGTCAACGACACCGCCGGCGAAGACTGCGACGACATGGGCGAGTCGGCCACCTGCGACGACGACTGCACCGCGGCGCAGTGCGGCGACGGCATGATCAACGCCACCGCTGGCGAGCTCTGCGACGACGCCGGCGAGTCGGTCACGTGCAACGCCGACTGCACCCCCGCGCAGTGTGGTGACATGGTGATCAACGCCACCGCCGGTGAGACCTGCGACGACGCCGGCGAGAGCGTGAGCTGCGACATCGACTGCACCGCGGTGGACTGTGGCGACAACGTGCTCAACGAGACGGCCGGAGAGGAGTGCGACGACGGCAACCCCGACGACGGCGACGGCTGCTCGTCGACGTGCGAGATGGAGGCGGGGACCACGAGCAGCACCAGTGACTCCACCAGCACCGGTGACTCCACCAGCACCGGCGACTCCTCCAGCACCGGCGGCTCCTCAAGCACCGGCGACTCCTCCAGCACCGGTGACCCCACCACCAGCGGCGCCACCACTGGCTCCACCACCGGCGACGCCACCACCGAAGTCGGCCTCGACGACACCGCAGGCACGCGCGGGGACACGGACTCGGGCCCCGGCCTCGATACGCTGACCACGAGCGGCGCCGCCAGTGGCACCGAGACCAACGGCGAGACCGACGGCTTCGGTCAGGTCCTGTTGGACGACGGCTGCAACTGCTCGACCCAGGGCAATCGCGGCGGTCGGGTATGGTCGTTCCTGGCCCTGCTCGGGCTCGGGGCGCTCCGTCGACGCCGGCGCCGCGCCTGATCCCACGGCTTCTCTCGTTTCGAGCGCGCTCTGTTATCGTAGCCGCGGATGTCGGCTCCGCTCTCGTGCTCGCTCGCTCGCCGCTCGCTCGGCTCCGTGTGCTCACTGCTGCTGCTCATGGCCGTGCTGGCGCTGCTGCCCACCTGCAAGCGCCGCGGCCATGGCACCGACGTCCCGGACATCACGGGCGGAACGGCCGAGTGTACCGAGGCGCGGCTGCCCACCGAACCCGACCTCATGGCATGGGACTCTGCGTCGCGAGCCAACCTGGCCTCGATGCACGAGGAAGGCGTGATCGCCGTGCGCTACCACCTCGACGGCTGTGAGCCCAAGCTCACCGTGCTGCCCAACTGCATCGGCCCGCACGACCCCGTCTACAAGTACAAGCCCTACTCGGCCACCGACAAGAAGATCGCCCGCACCACGCAGGAGCTGTTCGCCGAGCTACCGCTCGGCGCCGCCTCGCTGCGGGGCAAGCTGGGCCGGGATCGTGCGATCCGAACCGACTACACGCTCGTGGGGCTCTTGGCGCTGCCGCCGGCCAGCTCGTGGCGCCGCCAGGACCTGCAGGGCACCGGCTGCGACGAGGCCACCCACGTGGTTGCGCGCATCTACCTCGGTGGGTTCGCGCTCGCCAGCGGCAACACCACCGAGATCGAGGCCGCCGCCAGCTTCTTCGCCATCGGCAACGCCGGGGCCGCCCACAAGAGCCAGCGCATCGACGTGCAGACCGAGGGCGAGGAGGACGCCTGCGTCAAGGCGCGCACCTCGGGTGAGGGCCAGCGCATGTGCAACGTGCCGCTGCGCATCGGCCTCATCCCGCTCGAGGGCGTGAAGGAAGAGACCGTCCCCACTCCGCCCCCCAAGCTCGACCTCGATCGCAGCAGCAAGGAGGTCACGATCTTCACCGACGACGCGGTGCTCGGTCAGCACGTGGAGGCGCAGATCCGCGCGCTCGGCTACTCCAAGGTCACCGTGCGCAAGGAGCCCAACTCCGACATCAACGTCAAGTGCGGCCCCGAGCAGGTGCCCTATGCCAACGAGCTCGCGGCGGCGGTCACCAGCACGCTCGGGCTGCCGCCGGACGCCGTCAACCACCTCCCCGTGCTCGACGATGCCGGCTGGTTGTTCATCAACCTGCCCGCCGCGGCCGTGGGCTCGGTGGGCGGGCGTCTACCCGGCCCCGACCCGGCCAAGGCCGCGCTCTCGATCACCGTGTTCACCGGCGACCCCGCCACCGGCGAGAAGATGCGCGACGCGATCCGGGCCGCGGGCTACCCCACCGTCGATCTGAACCCGCTGCCCAACTCCGACTACAACATCAAGTGGGGCCAGGCGCCCGCGCGCCTGGTGGAGGAGCTCGTGACGATCGCCAGCCGCACCACCGGCGTGGCCAAGGCCGGCTTCGCGCGGCAGAACATCTTCCCCGCCGAGGACACCGACGTGTACATCAACCTGCCGGTCGAGACCGTCGGCGCGGGCCTGATCCCCACCTCTTGCGGCCAGGATGCCACCTCCGCCACCTTCGGCCCGCTCGCCGTGGGCACCAAGGTCGTGCTCGGCCGCCACACCCCCGTCGACGGCGACACCAACTGGAACGAAGCCATGGACGGTCTCGTCGGCCAGACCGCCACCATCACCGCACTGAGCGCCGTCGACATGGCCGGCTGCCCGGTCGTGAAGATCGACCTCGATCAGGGCGTGTGGTCCTGGCGGATCCGCGACATGCGGCTGGCAAAGTAATCGACGCGTTCGTACGGGTCAGCTTCGGCGAGCATGCCTCCGCAGCCACGACTCGAGCACCCCGACATACTCGTCGAGCCGCCCCTGCGTGTCGATGCGAGCCAGCTTGCGCAGCAGTGCGTCCCCCGGCCAGGAGCCCGTCTTGCCGCGCTCTCGAGCGAGCACCACGATGAGCCCCTCGAGCGCGTGGCGACGGTTGTCCGCGAGCTGCTCGGTGTTGAGATTGAGCACGTCGTCGATCTCCTGTTGAAGCTCGGGATCGTCGATTTCCACGTATCCACTGTTGGAGTAACAGATGCGGTCGACCAGGGGCCCTTGGGGATCCAAGCGGATCTCACGGTCGCCCTTGCGGGTGTCACACGTCTGGAGCCGCCAGGGCTTACCTGCGTTGCCAGGGCATGCGCCCAGGAGGTTGCCCCAGTCGTTGGCTTTGTCCGGGTGGCGGCTCTGCGGCAGGAAGTGCTCGATCTTCATCGATTCCTTGTCGATGCGCCGCATGCAGTAACAGCACAAGTGACGCTGCTCGCGGAGCAAGTTGTCCCGCAAGGGCCCCTTGTCGCGGATATCGTCGAACGAACCGCCACGGCGCGCCCGATGCTCCGTGAGGGCCTTGGGCTCCGGACCCTTGGTGATTCTCCGCATCAGCTCGCGAGCAGCTCCATGATGGTCCGTAGGCGCACGACCTCGGAGTCCTCGCCACCGAGCGAACGCTCGAGCTGCTCGAGCTCTACGCGAGCCTCGTCGAGCCGCTCGTCGTCGAGCAGCCTGGCCACGCGACGTACGGCGTTCGCCGTCGCCTCCTCACGCGGGCTCACCTCGAACAACACGTCGAGCAACGCGCTCGGGTCGCGACCCTGCGTGCGAGTGGGCGAGGAAAACACCTCGAAGTCCTTGAGCAGGCGGATGTGACGGTCGGCGATCCGCGAGAGCACCAGGGGTGAGTGAGACGTGACCACGAGCTGCACGTTGGGAAAGGTGCGCCGAAGGCTCGAGAGCACGCGGACCTGCCAGGTCGGGTGGAGGTGGAGCTCGATCTCGTCGATGAGCACGATGCCCCTGCCCTCGAGCGGTGGTGCACCGGGATTGGCGATCGCGAGGCGACGGGCGATGTCGGCCGCGAGTGCCGTGAGCGTACGCTCGCCCTCGCTCAGCTGTCGGAACGACAGCAGCTCGCCCGCCTTGGTTACCGTGAGCACGGGATCGCGAAACGAGGGGCCGTCGGTGCCATCGCCGCGTGGCCGTCGGACCCGCGGGTTGGTGACGCCAGGAAGCATCTGCTCGACCGCGGCACGTGCGGCCGCGAGCGCGTGATCCTTGTACGTCGGCTCGTAACGCAGCGTCTCGTTCTCCAGATCTTCCCGCTCGCGAAACCACGCGAACAGTTGCTCGAAGGAGGTGCTCGGCTCGAAAGCACCGATCCATGCGTCCGTAGGCGTGTACTTCCTGGGCGTAGTGGTTCCGGGGGTGCGGTCCACCGCCGTACGCGAGACCGGGTAATAGACCGCAATGGGCACGGGACCGCTCTGCCGCTGTGATGCCTCCACGGCCATGGCGGTGCGGCTCTCGAAGCCCGACTCGAGCTCGACGGACGTCATCGAGTCCCGCGGGGCCGACGAGCCGTCATGAGAGAATTCTGCAGTGATGCTTCCCGACGACGCGCCGTTGCGTAGATCGAGGTCCATCCTCGTCGTCCAGCCGTCTTCGTTGCCGAGCGTGAGGCGGACCGCAGTGGCCAGCGCCTCCAATACGCTCGTCTTGCCGGAGCCGTTGGTCCCTACCAGCACCGTCAGCTCGTCATCGAGCTGGAGATCGAGCGCATCGAAGCCCCGATAGCTCGCGAGTCGGAGTCGTCGGATCCTCACTGGCCCGCATCATACAGCAAGCCCCCTGGGGCTCGCAGGTCCGCCGCTCCTCACCGAAACTCGATGCGATGCGCTCCCAGCACCGCCGCCGCCGGCTCGTCGAGTGCCTCGCGATCGCCCTCGAGCACCAAGGAACCATCGGGCGCGATGTGCCGCTCCACCGTCCAGCGCGTGTGCTCCACCTCGCCGGGCTCGTGGCGGCGCGCCTGGGTGGACCGCGGTAGCGCACCGGTACAGCTCGGGACGCCCGACGACCCCACGCCGCACAGGAACTCCACGCGGTGGGTCTCGGACTCGAGCTCGACACCCTCCTCGCTCGCCACCCAGCGCGTCTCGACCTCGAGCACCACCTCGGGCCCTCCGCCCGCGAAGAGCGGCTCCACCCGGGCCGACAGCCGCGTCACGCTCTCGGTGGTGCCGGGAGTGCCCCGTACCAGCGTCGCCACGTCGGGCAGCACGAACCAGCCGTCGTCGGTGCGCAGCGCCGCGTGGAAGCGCACCGACCACGCGCTGGGCCGCGTCTCCACGAAGCGCAGCGTCCTCCAGGGTGGAGCGAGCGGCGTACCACCCTCCACCGCGTCGCCATGCAGACCCTTGGCCGCGTCGAGCAGGCACCCGAACGCCTCGGGCTCCTCGACCTCGCCGGCCGCCTCGGACAGCGTGCGCTCCTCCTGGCACAGCTCGCCGAGCTTGGCGTAGGGCCCCTGCAGCCGCCGCACCTCGGGGCCGAACTGGTAGCGGGTGCCACCGGCGAGCGCGGTGAGGTGCTGGTAGGTCGCCGGGTGCGGCCGCAGCCGCAGCGAGCGCTGGTAGGCGTCGATGGCCTCGACCGCCTCGCCGCGCGCCTCGGCCACGCGCCCGCGGTTGTAGAGGATCGACGCGCGGAGCTTGGGCTCGTCGTCGCCCACCAGCGCCTCGGCCTGGCGCAGCGCCGCATCGGCCTCGGGCAGCCGCCCGGCAAACAGCGCCGCCCAGCCGCGATCGCTCAGCGTTCGAGGATCACCGGGCACGAGATCCAGCGCGCGCGTATAGGCCGCGAGCGCCCCCTCGTAGTCGCGCGCCTGGTGCAGGCGATGACCCTCGGCCACCGCAGCCTGGAAGCGGCGCCGGTCGTCGGGTGCGAGCGCCTCGGCGGAGGCCGACTCGTCGCCCACCGCCGCCGCGGGCTCGCCGGCCTGCACCAACGCCGGCTCTGGTCCGGTGGTCGCGTCCTCGTCGTCCACGGTCGAGGGCGCCGCCAAGAGCCGCACCTCGCGAGGCTCGGGCGCGTCGCAACCAGGCACCGAGCCCAGCAGCGAGCCCAGCAGCGAGCCCAGCCCCAGCGCCGAGCCCGCCCGGCGCAGTCGTGGCGAGCCGCCGAGGCAAGCGCGGAGCACGGGTCGCATGGCGGCGCATCGTTTCCACGAACCAAGCCGCCGCGCAAGCCCCCGATCCCTGGCCAGCGGCGGCGGGCATGGCTGGTAGCATCACGGGGATGGGAGCGCCCCCGCTGCGGCAAGAGCCGGCCGTACCCGCACTGAGCGGCTGGGGGCGCTCCACCGTGCTGTGGCTGGCCGTCTCCGCGAGCATGCTGGCGCTCCTGGCCGTGGCCGCCTGGGTGGTGGTGTCCGACGCCGATCAGCCGCTGCCGCCGTTCCTCGCCACCGTCGGGCCCCGGCTCCCCGCCCCCACCCCGGCTCCCCGCGACGGGCTGCGCATGGCCGGCTCGGGCAGCAACCTCCCGATCACCCGCGCCCTCAGCTCCTCGTTCTCGCTGGCGGAGTCGCAGCACGCGGTGGTGCACGCCAGCATCGGCTCGGGCGGCGGGATCCAGGCGCTGCTCGACGGCGTGATCGACATCGCGCTGGTGTCTCGCCCGCTGCGCGAGGGCGAGCGCGAGCAGGGCCTGGTGGCGATCCCCTACGCCCGCGTGCCCGTGGTCGTCGCCGTCCACTCGAGCGTGCCCGACGCCCGGATCACCCGGGCCGGGCTCGTGGAGATCTTCGACGGCACCCGGCGCACCTGGTCCGACGGCTCGCGCATCGTCGTGCTGCAGCGCGAGCGCGGCGACTCGTCGCACACCGCCGTCGACCGGGTGGTGCCCGCGTTCGCCGAGGCCAACGAGCAGGCCTACCTCGCGACGCGGTGGCGCGTGCTCTACCGCGACGACGCCATGCGCGAGGCGCTGGCCGACACCAGCGGCGCCATCGGCCTGTTCGGCGAGGGAGCGATCCCTTCGAGCCTCCCCATCAAGGCGCTGGCCATCGACGACGTGGTCCCGAGCCCGGAGACGGTTCGCAGCGGCGCCTACCCGTTCTACAAGGACTTCGCGTTCGTGACCCGCGGGCCGCCAGCGGGCCAGGCGGCGGCGTTCATCGCATTCGTGCTGTCGCCCGCGGGCCGCAGCATCATGGCGGCCAACGGGGCCCTACCGCTCTCCGGGCCCACCCCGGCCGCGCAGGAGGAGCCCTAGGCCATGGCCGTGGCCGGCCCTCGCCTGCGCCTGCGCGGGTACCTGGGTGCCCGCCTGGGCCCGCTGGCGCTGCTGCTCGTGGCCGTGGTCGCGATCTCGGCCCCGGTGGCGTTCTACGTGCTCGGCGCCCGCTCGGCGCGCGTGCAGGCGCGGGCCACCGCCGAGCAATTCGCCGCAGTGGTGCGCCACGAGGCCGAGCAGCGCCCGCTCTTGTGGAAGTACGACTCGCCCAAGATGCTGGCCCACCTGCACACGTACGACGCACCGCTCGAGCACATCGAGCACATCGCGGTGCTCGACGAGCAGGGCCGCAGCATCGACCGCAGCGGCGAGGGCGACCACGCCGCGCTCGCGACCCTGCCCGTGGTGTGGGAGCACGCGCGGGTCGTCGTCAACAACGAGCAGGTCGCCGAGATCTGGGTGGCCGCCTCCACCGCCGAGGTGCGGGCCGGCGCGCTGCGCATGCTGGTGGCATTCGGCCTGCTCGGCGCCGCGCTGGCCGGGCTGATGTACTGGCTGCCGCTGCGCGCGATGGGCCGCGTGGAGCAGGAGATCGAGGCGCTGCTCGGGCAGCTCCGCGAGTCGCGGGCGGCCCTGGGCGCGCTGGCCGAGAGCCTCGAGCAGCAGGTCGAGGCGCGCTCCTCCGACCTGTCGCGCGCGCTGGCCGAGCTCAAGGACAAGGAGCAGAACCTGCGCGAGCTGTCGACGCGCGCGGTGAGCATGCAGGAGGCCGAGCGCCGCGAGATCGCCCGCGAGCTGCACGACTCGGCCGGGCAGTCGCTCACCGCAATCCGCATCCACATGCAGCTCATCGAGGGCCTCGCGGCCAAGGCCGAGCCGGCGCCGCCGCCCGAGCCCGCCGGCGGCGGCAAGGGGCGGCTACGCGAGCTGGCCGCGCGCACCACCGTCATGGTCGACGAGACGCTCGAGGAGATCCGCCGCGCCGTCAACACGCTCGGGCCCGCCGTGCTCGACGACGTGGGCCTGGCCGAAGCGATCGAGCGCGCCTGCATCGACCTCGGCGAGCGCCTCGAGATCGAGGTCGACTGCGACGTGCAGCTGCCCGAGCAGGGCCTCCCGCCCGCGATCGAGACCTCGTGCTACCGCGTGGTGCAGGAGGCGCTCACCAACATCACCCGCCATGCCCACCCCAGCCACGTGCAGGTGCGGGTACGGGTCGATGGCGGCATGGCCACCGTGCGCGTGCGCGACGACGGCCGCGGCTTCGACCCCGAGGCCGCGCTCCGGGCCGGCCGCAGCCGGGGCCTGGTGGGCATGCGCGAGCGGGCCGAGCTGCTCGGCGGCGAGCTGCGCATCGAGAGCACCCCCGGTGAGGGCGCCATCGTCACCGCCGCGTTCCCCGTGGCCTGAGCGTACCCCGCAGGCAGCGGACGGCGAGCGAGCCGTCGGTCCGCGATCGGGCGGGCTCGACCCCCGAGGGGATCCCCTCGATCGGCGGCCGCGCGTGGTACAGTGCCTCGCGAATGACGAGCCCCATTCGCGTCGTCCTGGCCGAGGATCACACCATCGTGCGCGAGGGCCTGCGGGCGCTGCTCGACGGGCGTGACGATGTGGTGGTGGTCGCCGAGGCCGACAACGGCCACGACGGCGTGGCCGCGGCGCAGAAGCACAAGCCCGACGTGGTGGTCATGGACCTCAACATGCCCGGTCTCAACGGCGTCGACGCCACCAAGACCATTCGCGAGGCGCTGCCCGACACCCACGTGCTGATCCTGTCGATGTACTCCACCGAGGAGCACGTGCGCCCCGCGATCCGGGCCGGGGCCGAGGGCTACCTGCTCAAGGGCTCGGGCCTGTCCGACCTCGTGGCCGCGATCAAGGCCGTCGCCTCCGGCAACGCGTTCTTCAGCCCGCAGGTCGCCAAGATCGTGCTCGATGACTCGCGCAAGGCCGCCAAGCCCGGCCCCGCCGAGCGCATGGGCACCGACCTCACCCCGCGCGAGCGTCAGGTGCTCAAGCTGGTCGCCGAGGGCCGCAGCAGCCCCGAGATCGCCCGCGACCTCGACCTCAGCGTCAAGACCGTCGAGGGCCACCGCGGCCGCATCATGGCCAAGCTCGACACCAAGAACGTCGCGGGGCTCGTGCGCCACGCGATCCGGCTCGGGCTCGTCAGCACCGACATGTGACGAGCGCGATGGCGGCGCCCCGACTGGGCCCATCATTCCAGACGGGGCGCCATGCCATCGCCAGTGCGTCTCAGGGACAGGGGAACAGCGCCTGGAGGGCCGCCGCGCCGGCGAGGATGTCGTCGGGCGTGGGCGCGTCGTTGTCGAGCAGGGCCTTCCAGATGTCGGCCTGCGCGGCGTCGGTGTCCTCCGCGGGCTTGATGATCGCCTGGCCGAACACCTGGATCCACGCCCAGTTCGCCTCGGCATCGTCGCCGCACGCGAGCTGCTGGTTCAGGCGGTCGTGCAGGACCGCCGCCATGCCCTGAGTGGCGGCGCGATCGAGCTGCGCGGAGCCATTGGCGTACAGCGGGTCCGAGGTGTCCGCATCCATCTCCGGCGGGTAGGCGTCACGCCAGCAGCGCATCGCCGCGATCCCGTCGAAGATTCGCTCGTTGGTCTGCGCGCTCGCGGCCATCACGTCGCCGCCGAGGCCCATCGGGCTCCCGCGATCGGTCGCGCCGTTGTAGTAGCCCCACGCCGCGTCGCAGTCGCCACCGTAGTCGGCGGGCGGACAGCTGAAGATCGCCTCCTTGATCACCGACAGGTACATGAACCACCCGATGGCGGCATCGATGCGCGCCGCGTTCACCGCCGGGTTGCCTTCGCCGGCCTGACCCGCCACGAATGCCTCGTTGATGATGGGCGAGATCTTCGACGGGCCCGCGCAGCGATCGGGATACCGCTCGACGTTGGCCATGATCGTGCACTGCTTGTCGAAGTCCACCATCGGGTCCTGATCGGCCTCGGCGATGTTGGGATAGTGGATGTCCTCGCGCCGCACCGCCCGCGACTCGATGCCCTCCTCGAGCGAGTACTGCTCGCGCGCAGCGGTGAAATCGTTGGGCGTGGTACCCGCCGCGAAGATCGAGCGGATCATCTCGTACGCCTCGGTCCGCGCCGCCGAGCCCGGCTGCTCGAACGGAACATAGCCGCCGCCGTCATTGGCGCATTCGGGCCAGGTATCGTCGGCCGAATCATTGACGGTGGGCTGGTAGTCGTTCGCATCGGCCGCGCAGCCGCTCAGGTCGAGCGCCGGCACCTCCATGTCGGAGGGGATGCACTCGGCTCCGGTACCGCTGCCGGAGTCCGCCGAGCCCATGCTCGTGCCCATGCCCGTGTCGTTGCCGGTCTCGGAGCCCTCCTGTCCGGTATCGTCCCCCGGGCATCCCCCCAAGAGCCAAACCCCCGCACAAGCCATCAAGTAGCGTGAAAACCTGGTCTGCATCGTCGTGAAGGTACCCATGGTGGCGCATCGTCGATAGCGGGCATCCTTGCAGCGAGGCACGCATGGTTCCACGCACATGTGCAAGTGGATCCACTCGATCGATACCAGGGACAAGCCCCGTGCGCCGGCTTGCACGGTGCGAGGCTAGAACCCGAGCTGCAGCTCCATCAGGAAGCCACGACCCGCACCGTTGACGCTCGAGCCGTGGTAGCGATAGGCGGTGTCTGCAAGGTTCTCGAACACCCCGGCTGCGCGCAGCCATGGCTTGAGCTGGTAGCCCGCACGCACGTCGAACACCACGTAGCCCGGCGTGCCCCCCAGGGGAATGCGCGGGTCCTTGCCGTCCTGCGGGGCCAGCCGCGTCTGCTCCCGCGCCCAGCGAACCACACCCACCACGTAGGCGCCATACTTCGAGCTGCGCCAGCCGGCCTCGGCGAGGCCGTTGAGCGGAGGGATCCGCGACAGCGGCACGCGAGCGGCCTGCATGGGGCGCCCGAACGCCGGGTTGGCGCCCTCGCCCCACGCATACGAGATCGTCGCGCGCACCTCGAAGTCGAGCGGCAGGTACACGCGCAGGCTGCCCTCGGCGCCCAGCACCACCGCCTGTCCCTCGAGGTTGACGAGCTGCCAGCGGTTGCGCGACGAGACGCAGGAGGGCTCGTTCGTCGGGCACTCGTCGAGCTCTCGCGACGCTCGCTGGATGAGGTTGCGAATGGTGGTGCGGAACGCGAACGCCTCGAGCTCGAACCACTGGTTGCCGGCCAGCGTCCCGGCCTCGAGCGAGAGCGAGTGCTCGGGCTGCAGGTTCGCGTTCTCGTACTGGAAGCCCGGCCCCACCTGCTGCCGCGACGTGAGGTCGTCGAGGTTGGGTGCACGAAAGCCCTGGTCCACGTTGAACACGAACGTCAGCCACGGTACCGCGTCGGCCGCGATGCCCGCGTTGGCGACCCCGGTGACCCAGTGCCGGTCCACCGCCTCCGAGCCGGTGTCGGGCTCGCCGTCGGCCGTGGCCGCCACCACGGCCATGCGTCCGCCACCCCGCACGCGGATCGCCTCGAGGAATTCGGCGTGGCCCTCGGCCCAGGCGCCCGAGGTCACGTACTGCCCCCCGTCGAGGTACTGCCCGCGCGGGCGCTTGGTCGAGATGTTCACGTCGGTGAACGTGATCTGCTCCTCGCTGTCGATGTGGTCGTAGTAGAGGTCGGCGCCATAGCGCCCTCCGAGCGTGACCCACGACGCCGGCTCGAATTCGTGGGTGTCGATCGCAAGGCCCGTGCCCCCGGTGTGCACGGTGTCCTGGCCGGTGACCTGCGTGGTCGAGGGGCTGCCGCGCTTGTTGAGCCGATCCTCGAGCTGCCGTTGGTACGACAGCGTCCAGCGCACGTGCTCCGCTGCCAAGGGGCCGCGGGTGTTCTCGTAGAGGCCATACGCGAGCGTGCGGAACTGCTTTTGGTACGTGAGGCACTCGTCCTGCGGCGCGGTGGGGGGCGGGCACTTGTCGGTGCGCGGTACGTCGTACTGGCGGTAGTCGTAGTACCCGAACGAGAGCCGGTGCCCGGGCCTCACCTGCCACACGATGCGCGCGTCGTCGGTGAGCTCGCGAAAGCCGGTACCAAGCTGTGTCTTGCCGTCGGGGCCGTACACCGGCGGCACGTTCTGTGGCATGCCGGTCTCGGGTGCGATCACCCGCCCGCCCGAGCGAAGCTGGCCCACGTCGCGATAGCCCGCGCCCACGATCACGGCCACCTTGCCGAACAGTGACACGCTCGTCTGCGCGCGCCCGCCGAGCTCCGCGTCGGCCGTGGTGGTGCGCAGGATCCCCTGCGAGTGCACCACCACCTTGCGGTCGGTCTCGAGCTTGGGCTCGATGGGCGTGGCGAGGATCGCCCCGCCGATCGCGTCGGAGCCCCAGCGGGTGGACGCGCTGCCGCGCTGGATCTCGAGGTGATCGATCGTGCGCGAGTTGATGGTGAAGAAGTACTGGTTGGGGCCCTGGCGGAACGTGCTGTTGTTCATCCGTACGCCGTCGAAGAACATCACCGTCTGCTGGCCGGTGAGCCCACGTAGATACGGTGACGCCTGCCCGTGCGCCGTCTGCTGCACGTACACGCCCGGCTCGCCGCGCAGCGCATCGGGGACCGAGCGAGGCAGCCGCTCGCCGAGATCCTGGAAGCTCACCACGGAGGCGGCACGGTCACGCTGCGGCGAGGGGCGGCGGGGGCGAATGACGAGGTAGCGCGTGCTGCTCGGTACGGTCTCGAGCGTGGGGGCGGGGATCGGCTCCCGAGGGGCGTCCGGCTCGGGCGTGTCCTCGGGCGTGGGATCGATCGCCTCGGGTGGTGCGTCGATCTCGGGCTCCGCGGCCTCGGGCTCCGCGGCCTCGGTCTCCGCGGCCTCGGGCTCCGCGGTCTCGGGCTCCGCGGTCTCGTTCGGTGACTCCGCGACCGGGCCTGGGGCCGTCCAAGCGATCAGCGCGACCGCCCATGCGCTCGCCACCGACACGGGCGGTCATCTTGGGTCATCAGGGATGGGATGTCTCCCGGGGGAGACCCCCTGTGGTACCGAGGGGATCCACCCGAGGGGTTGCGTTCAGTGGGCGCTCGGCGAACTGCGCATTTCGCACAATTCGCCCGCAGTTGCCCTTCCAGGCCGCTATGCGCCCGACTTGCCGCCTTCGGGCGTGCTCTCGCCTTCGGGCGGGGGCTTGCCCTCGCCGTCGCCCTCGGCCGGCGCCGGCTCGGCCTTCTTCGGCAGCGCAACCTCGCCCCACAGCACCAAGTGGTCGCTCACGTCGCGCTGGGGCGACTCGGCCACCGGCACCGACGGCCACGGCGAGTCCTCCGGATCCTCGCCCTCGCGCACGATGAGCTCGCTGCCCGCGACCTCGGATCCGCGGAGCTCGAGGCCGCACACGAAGATCCGATCCATCGCCTCGCTCTTGCCGACCGTGGTGCCCTGCGCGAGCGTGTCGCTGGCCGAGTCCCGGCAGTCGTCGCTCTTCTTGCCGGTGTTCGCACCCGCGAGCACGCCTGCGGCGCTCGCTGCATAGCCGTCGTCGGTCGGCAGCGTCGGGTCGCCCACCGTGCCGAGCACGATCACGGGCCGCTTCTTGCGCTCGCGCATCGAGTGGAGCTTGAGCGAGCTCGCCATCTTGCTCCGCTGGCTCGTTGCGCCCTTGAACCCGCCCTCCTTGAGGTGCACCGCGATCACGGTGATCACGTCGCCGCCGGGCAGCTCCACCTCGGCCGCCACGTGGATCGGTGCATAGGCCTCGGTGCGGTGCTCGTTGGAGATCGGGAAGCGCGAGAGGATCGCCACCTGCTTGCCCGAGGCCGCGTCCTCGCCCTTGACCCACGCGTACCCGTAGTCGTAGCCGCCCTTCTCCTTGATGCTGCTGGTGATGTCGCTGATCTCCCGATCGCCGCCCACCTCGGCGATCGCCACGATGTCGAGCTTCTGCGCCACCAGCACCTCCACGATGCGGTCGCGCTTCCACTGCCATGCCGCATCATCGGGTGCGACGTTGGGCTGCGCCTGCTTGGGCCGCTTGGCGTCGATGTTGTCGAACGCCCAGTCGAGGTTGAACGTGCCGATCGCGAATGCATCCGCGGGCACCTTGGGCGGCGGCGGAGCCGGAGCCTCGGCCGCCGGTGCGGGTGCGGGAGCCTCGGCCACCGGTGTGGGCGCGGGCGGCTTGGGCGGCGGCGCTTTGGGGCCGCAGGCGACCGCCACGAGCAGCGCTGCGGCCAGCGAGGCCGGCGAGAGAGGGGAGTAAGCGAACGAGGAGGAGCGGGACGGCGTAGGCATGAAGGGGAAGCGTCAATCGTAGCGATCGAAGGCGGTGGGACACCACGCACCGATCGCCCACCTCGACAGGGAAGCAGTCGCTCGGCGTCCCGAACGATTCGCTCCTCCACCCGAATCCAGCGTGCGTGGGCACGAGCGCGAGCCTCGGCTGAAATCGCCGTGAAATCGCGCTCGGAGTCGCCCTGTCGGCTACTCGCCCTCGTCCTCGCCGGCCGGCGCGGCTTCGGCCTGCTTGGGCATCACCACCTCGGCCCACAGCACCAGGTGGTCGCTCACGTCGCGGTGCGGGGCCTGGTCCACCGCCACCGACGGCCACGGCGAGTCCTCGGGATCGTCCTCCTCGCGCACGATGAGATCGGCGCCCCCGGTCTCGGCCGCGCGCATCTCGAGGCCGCACGTGAAGATCCGATCCATCGCCTTGGGGTCGCCCACCGTCGTGTACTGGGCCAGCGACTCCTTGGCCGAGTCCTGGCAGCTCTTGCCCGCGAGCACACCGGCCGCGCTGCCCGCATAGCCGTCGTCGCTCGGCAGCGTGGGGTCGCCCACCGTGCCCGCGATGATCACCGGGTGCTTCTTGCGCTCCTTGGCCGCGCGGCGCTTGAGCGAGCCGGCCATCTCGAGCCGCTGGTCCACCGCGCCCTTGAGCGCACCCTCCTTGAGGTGCATGCCGATCACCGTGATCGTCACGCCCGTGGGCAGCTCCACGTCGGCCGCCACGTGCATCGGCGAGTATGCGTCGGTGCGCCGCTCGTTGGACAGCGGGAAGCGCGAGAGGATCGCCACCTGCCTGCCGGTGAGCTTGTCCTCGCCCTGCACCCACGCGTAGTCGTAGGCGTAGCCGCCCTTGTCCTTGATGGTGCTCGTGATGTCGCCGATCTCGCGATCGCCACCGGCCTCGGTGAGCACCACGATGTCGAGCTTCTGAGCGATCAGCACCTCGGCGATGCGATCGCGCTTCCACTCCCAGTCCTCGTCGCTCTTGGCCGTGTTGGGCTTGGCCTGCTTGGTGCGCTTCTGCTCGATGTTGTCGAACGCCCAGTCGAGGTTGAAGCTGCCGACCGCGAACGCGTCGGCCGGGACCTTGGCGTCGCCGCTCGGCTTGGTCTCGCCGTCGGGCTTGGTCTCGCCGTCGGGCTTGGTCTCGCCATCGGGCTTGGTCTCGCCGTCGGGCTTGGTCCCGTCGGGCGTGGCCTTCGTGTCCGGCTTGGAGTCGGGATTGTTGGTCGGCTCCTTGGGGCCGCAGCCGAGCGCGAGCAACAGCGCCGCCGCGAACGGGAGAGGAGAGCGAGCGAGGGAGAGGAGACGGGACGGCGTAGGCATGAACGGGCCACCATCTTAGCCAGGGAGGGCGGTGGGACACCACTTGCCCGTCGCGCGGGGCGTGGGGAGCGTGCGGCCGCAGGTCGCACCGCGCAGCGCCAATCTAGAGGGAAGGCCCGTCGGGCAGGTGAGCCCGGCCGTCCGGCCCGGGGCGCCAGCGGGTGCGAGCGGCGTCGAGCCAGGCGATGGCATCGGCGATGGCCTGGTCGAGCGGGGCGGCCTGGGCGAGGCGGGTCGCGATGGCGGTGGCCAGGGCACAGCCGGTCCCGCGGGGATCCGGGCCCGGGAGCCGCGGGCGGGCGTAGGTGGTGACGAGCGGGGCGCGGATGAGGTGATCGACGACGTGGGTGGGATCGGAGCCGTGGCCGTCCTTGAGGAGGATGGCGGTGGTGGGGAAGCGACGGGCGAGGGCGGCGGGGAGCTCGGGCGGGGGCGGGGGCGTGGGCGTGCCGAGCAGCGCGAGCGCCTCGTCGCGGTTGGGGGTGACGAGCGTGGCGATGGCGAGCAGCGGGGCGAGGTCGAGCGGGGTCGAGCCGAGGGAGCCGCCGTCGCTGGCTCGTAGGACGGGATCGAGCACGATGGGCGCACCGGTGTCGGCGAGGAGGTCGGCGAGCGTGGCGGAGAGCTCGTCGGGGACGAGGCCGAGCTTGATCGCGAGCGGCCGGGGCCATCGCGACACGCGGGTATGCAGGCGCGAGGCGGGCACGGGGAATGCCCGCGCGGGGCGCCCGTGGCCTTGCTCGGTCAGCGCCGTCACGGCGAAGCGACGAGACAGCGCGGGCGCGAGCGTGCGGGCGGTGACGAGGTCGCGGTAGAGGCCCGCGCCGTGGGTGGGGTCGTGACCGCCGAGGAGCCAGAGGCTCACGGTGCCTCGCTGGCCACGGGCATCGGTCGCTCGGTGAGCACCTCGACCTTGGTGATCGCGTCGTGACCGGCTGCCGGGCCCATGGCTGCCCAAGGGTAGCAAGGCCCGGCGCCCGGCACCCTCCCTACCAAAGCCGCCCGCGTTCGGCGTTACCCTCCCTCCAGTGGACGAGACCGAGCTCGGCATCACACAGCTGGAGGGCGCCACGGCGACCGCTCGTCACGCCGCCACCGGCTCGAAACGATTGCAGCGCGGCGACGCGCTCGGCCGCTACGTCGTGATCGACGTGCTCGGCCACGGTGGCATGGGCGTCGTCTACTCCGCCTTCGATCCCAAGCTCGGACGCTCCGTGGCCATCAAGCTGCTCCAGCCGGGCCTGGCGAGCACGCTGGGCGCCAGCGACGGGCACGGGCGGCTGCTCCGCGAGGCCCAGGCGCTCGCGCAGCTCCAGCACCCCAACGTGATCACCGTGCACGACGTCGGGGAGCACGAAGGCCTCGTCTTCGTGGCCATGGAGCACATCCAGGGGCTCACCCTCCGCCGCTGGCTCGACACCGCGACGCGACCGTGGCGCGAGATCCTCGACGTGATGCAGCGAGCCGGCCGGGGGCTCGGGGCCGCGCATGCCAAGGGCATGGTGCACCGCGACTTCAAGCCCGACAACGTCATGCTCGCCACCGACGAGTCGGGCGCGATCGAGCGCGTCCTCGTGATGGACTTCGGGCTCGCGACCGCCGTCGGCGGCCGTCCACCGCTGGCGATCGAGACCCACCCGAACGTCGCCACGATCACCTCGGCCGAGATCCCGTTCGACCTCACGCGCACGGGCGCGGTGATGGGCACGCCCGCCTACATGGCTCCGGAGCAGCACGCAGGCGTCCGCACCGACGCGCGCACGGACCAGTTCGCGTTCTGCGTGACGCTCTACGAGGCCCTCTACGGGCGGCGCCCGTTCGCGGGCGACACCCTGCCCGCCCTGGTCGCAGCCTGCGTCCAGGGTCGCATCGAAGCGCCGCCTCGCGGCTCGGCCGTCCCCGGGTGGGTGCGCGAGATCATCGAGCGGGGGCTCGCCGCCGATCCGGAGCGCCGCTGGCCATCGATGACCGCGTTGCTCGACGCATTCGGCAACGATCCCACGCGAAGGCGCAGGCGCCTCGCGATCGCAGCGCTCGGCGTGGGCGCGCTCGGCCTCGTGTACGCAGGCTCGGTGCTCGCGGAGCGCAGCCGGCTGGCCGATTGCCGCACCGTGGCCGACGCGATCGACGAGGTGTGGAGCGACGACGTCCGCGACCAAACCAGGGCCGGCATGCTGGGCTCGGGCCTGGTCTATGCCCAGAGCACCTGGGAGCACCTCGAGCCGCTCGTCGACGAGCACACCGAGCGCTGGCGAGAGCGTCGCTACGACGCCTGCGCCGGTCCGCAGCACCTCTCCGACGAGCTCCGCGAGGCCCAGGTCGAGTGCTTCGAGTCGAGCAAGACGTCGCTCGCCTACCTGCTCGAGCTGCTCGCGAAGGCCGACGGCCCCGTGCTCAACCGCGCCGCCACGGCGGTCGGCTCATGGGGCCGCTTGACGGACTGTACCAGCCCCGGCCAGCTCGCCCGGCGCACGCGGCTGCCCGAAGAGCCCGAGGCGCGGGCGCGCGTGGTCGAGCTCACGCGTCGGATCCAGCGGGCGATGGTGCTCGTCTTCGCCGGTCACTTCGAGGACGCGGAGCAGCTGGCCGAGGCCTGCATCACCGAGGCCATGGAGCTCGAGCAGCCGCAGCTCGTGGCCACTGCGGCCAATGCACGGGGCTGGGCGTTGCACCAGCGGCAACAGCTCGAGCTGGCAGAGACCGTGTACGAGGACGCGTTCTTCAGCGCGCAGCGAAGCGACGGCTTCGCCGCGACGATGGCCGCGAAGCTCGCGAAGCTGGTGGGGTACGACCTCGCTCGCCCCAAGGAGGGTCGCCGCTGGATGCGGCACGCGGAGCTGCTCGCCGAAGAAGCCGAGCTCGACGCGCTCGATCGAGCCTTCATCGACCACATGCACGGTCTCCTGGAGCTGGGAGAAGGCCGGCTCGAGGCCGCGCGCGCGCACTTGGAGGCCGCGCTCGCCATCTACGAGAGCGAGCTCGGCCGCGACTCCTTCCCCGCCATCGAGGTGCTCGAAGCCCTGGCCCAGAGCCACCAGATGCTCGGTCGCTTGGAGCTCGCCGTCAGCGAGCTCGAGCGAGCCTTGGCGTGGAACGAGCAGATGAACGGCCCCGACCATCCGGCGACCGCCGAGGCCCACAACAACCTCGCCGCCACCCTGCTGCACGTTCGGCGGTACGACGATGCCCGCGTCCACCTCGAGCGCGCCGTCGCGCTGTACGAGGCCGCGGGCCTCGAGGCCAAGCTGGGCACCCCGCTCGACAACCTCGTGCTCGTCCTGCGTGAATCGGGCCACCCGACCGAAGCGCTCGAGATCAGCAAGCGCGCGCTCGAGATCCGTCGCCAGACCCTGCCGGCCGATCACCCGGATATCGGCAATACCCTCATCAACCGCGGTCAGACCCTCGCCAAGCTGGGCCAGCGACGGGCCGCCATCGCCGACCTCACGGCCGCGCTGGCGATCTACGAGCGAGCGCTCGGCCCCGATCATCTTCGCGTTGCCGATGGCGCGTACTCGCTGGCCGTGGAGCTGGGCAAGGACGGAGACCATCCCAACGCCTCGAGCGAGCACCAGCGCGCCCTTCGGATCCGCCGCGCCACGCTCCCCGTCGGGCACCAGGACGTCGCGTGGTCGACCATGGGGGTCATGATGGAGGCGCTGCAGCTCCGAGATCACGCGCGCATCGTCGAGGCGGCACGACCGCTGATGACGGGCCCGGACGCGCTGGCGAGCCTGCCCGGCCACGCGCGCGAGGTCATGATGGTGATGTTCGGCGAAGCGCTGCTCGAGACCGGGCGACCCGAGCAAGCCGTCGAGTGGCTGGAGCGAGCGGCGACGCTGGGCGCAAGCCACCAGAACGCGGCCGGCCGCGCCGAGATCGACTTCATCCGCGCCCGTGCGCGCTGGGAGGTGGGTGTGGACCGCCCCGGGGCGCTCGTGCTCGCGCGGGGCGCAGTGGCGGACCTACGCAAGGCGAGCAACATCGATCCCGAGCAGATCGCCCGCATCGAGCGCTGGCTCGCCGCGCACGTGCTCGAGGCCTCGGCGCCCGTCAAGGAGCAGCCGCAACCACAGCCGTCGGTCGCTCCGTGAGCACCTCGACCTTCGTGATCGCATCGTAGGGCCAGATCGCGTCGATCACCTCGAGCCCCTCCACCACCTTGCCGATCACGGTGTAGCGCGCGTCGAGGTGGTGCGGCGCATCGTGGGTGATGAACAGCTGCGAGCCGCCGGTATCCTTGCCCGCGAGCGCGATGCCCACGATGCCTCGCTCGTAGCGGAGGCTCGACCATTCGCACGGCATCACGTGCCCCGGGCCGCCGTAGCCGTCGCCCCGCGGGTCGCCGCCCTGGACGACGAAGCCCGGCACCACGCGGTGGAACACGAGGCCGTCGAAGAACCCGCGCTCGGCGAGCGCCGCGAGGTTGGCCTGGGCGATCGGGGCGGGCGCGCCGGAGAAATCGATGGTGATCACTCCCGCATCGGTGTGCAGGCGAAGCCCAGCCACGCGATGGCCGAGGCGGGTGGTCGCCTCGTGCACCGCCGGGGAGAAGCCACCGGGGAAGCTCGCGGGCACGGCGGCCTCGAAGGCCGCGAGGAGGTCTTCGTGGCCCCGCAGCGCGCGGCGAGCTGCATCGCGAACGGCAGTGTTGGGATCGCTCGCGAGCGGGAGGATCTTGGTCTCGAGCCACACGGGCGGCGGCTCGGGCGGCTGGGGTAGCGAGGTGACGGGATCGGCGGAGGTCGATGGAACCTTGGTGGCCGCGCCGGTCTTCGCCCCGACGTCAGTGCCAGTGGAACTTTTCGTATCACCACTGCTTCCACTATTCGCCGCATCCGCGCCCTCCGCCGGCGCCGACACGCTCGAAGCCGTGGCGCTACGCGCCAACCTCCCGAGCGCATCGATCGCGGCGATGCGGGTCTCGACCGCATGGTCGTCGTCGAAGCGATCGATCACCCCCAGCAATGCCAGCGCCGCCTCGGGGTCGCGCCGGCCTTGATCCGCCGCTCGCGTCCCGATCGCCGCCGCAGCGGCCGCCACCACGCCCATGTCCTCGTGCCCGAGCGCCGCCCGCAGCGTGCGAGCGATCCCCGGATCATCGAGCCCCGCCAGCGCGCTCAGAGCCCCCGCCGCCACGCCCGGGCGCGCATCCGCGGCGTAGCGCAGCAGCTCCGCCACCCGCTGCTCGCGGGGCAGCACCGGGCCCATGTGCACCAACGCCTCGATCACCAGCCGCTCGCCGTGCTCGGCCGGCAGGCCCGGCTGCCCCGCCGCACACCCACGCACCGGCTCGACGTCCCCCGTGCGCGTGGCCACCAAGAGCCGCGCCTCGCAGGCGATGAGCGCGAGCGCCTTGCTCCGTGCAGGAGTGACCTCCTTCTGTCTCGCCGTCTCCAGCGCGGTCGACAGCGCCGCGAGCGGCTCATCGAGCTTGCTCTCGCTGGCGGCGAACGGCCGCAGCCGCTCCAGCGCCTCGCGCAACCCATGCAGCCGCGGCCCCTCCACGCGAGCCACGTCCACCTGCGCCAACCTTCGCGCGAGCACCTTGCGACCATCGGCGTTCGCCGCCAACGCTCGCACCGCGGCCACCTCGGCCATCCAGTCGATCGGCTCGCTCCCCAGCACCCAGCTCGGCACCACCCGCGGCAGCTCGCCCAGGCCTTCGAGCGCCCCCCAGGCCCTGCGCGTGGCCTCGGCGTCCTGGCCTCCCACCGTCATCGGGCCCAAACGTTTCACCAACTCCCCACGCTCGGCCCCCGCGAGCTGCTCCGCCGAGACCGCGGCGCAGCGACCCAGGGCATACGCCGCGGCCCTCCGCGGCCCGGGCGTGGCACCGTCGAGCCCCTGGGCCACCGCCCGCAATCCATCCTCGGGCAGCGCATGCCCGCGCACGCACAAGATCGCGAGCGCCTCCATCCCGTGCACGTAGCGCGGCTCGTCGCCCGTGATCGGCAGCACGGCGAGATCCGCAGCCAGCCGCGCCGGCGAGCGCGAGCCACCGGTACGGGCGATCGCCAGCAGCAGCGCGTCCGCCTCTGCCGGATCCTCCGTCACCGCGTAGCGCGTCCACAGTCGATCCTCGAGCGCTTCCCAGGCCGGATCACGCGGCCCGACCAGCTGGTCATCGGCTCCCGGCGCGAGCAACAGCGCATACGCAGCCAGCGTGGGCGCATCGAGCTCCACCCGGCCGTCCTCCAGCCATGCGCTCATGCGGTCGCGCGCGGCCGGGCTGCCGATCCGCGCCAGCGTCCACGCGGCGCGGGCCCGCAGCGCCCGATCGGCGCTCTGCCACGCCTGCTCGATCGCCTCGGCTTCCGCATCGCGATCGAGCTCCGCCTGCACGAGCGCCCCGAGCAGCGCCTCGTCGCCGCGCGGCCACGGAATTCCGCCCCACGAGGGCCACGTGGGCGGAAGCGGGGCCTCGGGCGCCAGCGTGGAGGCCGGCTGCGTCGCCTCACCCGGCGCCCGCGACGAGGACGGCCCGCAGGCAGCCCCGAGCAGCACCGACAGGGCGATCCGCATGCCTCGCGCTCGCATCGGGCCCAGGGTACCAGCGACTGCGGCAGCCCTGCGCTATCCTCCGCCGCATGCCCAAGTTCACCGGCACGATCCGCCACAACGACCTCGAAGGCGGCTTCTACGAGCTCCACGCCGACGATGGCGCCGTCTACCGCCTCGAGGGTGGCAGCGATCTCAAGGACGGCCGCCACGTGGTGGTGCACGGCAAGCTCGAGGACGGTGGCTTCGGCATCCACATGTCCGGCCCCTCGCTCAAGGTCCAGCGCATCGAATCGGCCTGATCCGCGCGTACCCCCAAAAGCGAAAACCCCTCCACAGTGGGAGGGGCCTTCGTTCGTGCGAGGAGAGGGACTCGAACCCCCATGTCCTAGGGACACACGGACCTGAACCGTGCGCGTCTACCAATTTCGCCATCCTCGCGGGATGCCGGCCTGGTAATTTCCGGGAGCGGGAACGTAGGCCGAAGCACCGTGGCCGTCAAGGCCGATCGGGCCCTACGAGCCCTTGCCGGCTCCGCCCTCGCCATCCGCGCCATCCGCGCGATCTCTCACCAAGGCCACCCGCGGGCCCTGGGGAGGCTTTGGGGGCGGGCCCAGCTTGTCGGCGGCCTTGCCCCTGCTCGAGCCCTTGTCCAGGACGATCTTGCTCGTGTCCTCCTTGCTCGCGTCGTCGAGCTCGGCCGCAGCATCGGGCCACTCGGCGTCTTCGAGCGTCTCGATCACCATCCGCGAGCTCGAGCGGCTCGCGGCAGGGCTCGCCTTGGTGCCCGCCTGATCGGCCACCTGCGTCTTCGGAGCGCCCGCCTCGGGTGCAGTCTCCTTCACCGGCGCGGACCGGCGCACCGGTCCGCCGCGCGGTAGCTCCTCGAGATCCACCATCGGCTGGCCATCGCCGCCACCCGCGTCGAGCTCCGCGAACAAGTCGTCGACCTCCTGCCCCGTATCCGCTCCCCCGCGCGGCGTCGGAAACATCCCGTCGGGCCCGATCCCCGCGCGCGCCAGCTTGGCGCGCTCGCTGACCAGAAGGCGCTCCTGCTCGAGCGCACGGGCCTGCGCCGCCGCCAAGAGGTTGCGGCCGACCTCGAGCTCGTCGTGCAGCTCGTCGATCTGCTCCTTGTGCTTCTCGAGCTGGGCCAGGCCCGCGGCCAGCCGCGCCGCGTTGCGATCCGAGGCGTCGGTCATCTCCCAGATCTTCTGCTCGGCGCTCTCGAGCAGCCCGAGCAGCTGCTCCTGCTCCTCGGCCCGCACGGTGACCTCGAGCTCGAGCATCCGCGTGCGCCGGCGATCCGCGTCGGCGTTGCCGTCGGCCATCCCGGCCAGCGCCTCCACCCGCTGCAGCTGCTCCATGTGCCGCCGCGCCGTGTCGGCCAAGAGCCCCTTGAGCCGCCGGATCTCGCCGATCGCCTCCTCGGGCCACTGCTGCTCCTGCAGCAGCGTGGGCCCCTCCTCCACATCGCCCTGGCGCGAGAGCGCCTGCTCGAGCTCCTCGTTGGCCTGCGCCGCGGTCTCGAGCTCGCGCCGCAGGCGATAGAGCTCCGCCCCGCTCGACTCGTTGGTCGAGACCACCTCCTCGAGCTCCTGCTCGCGCGACCGTAGGCGCCGGCGCAGCGCCTCCTGCTCGGCCGCCTCTTGCTCGATGCGCCGCTGCAGCTGCTCGGCCACCGCCTCGCCCTTGCGCCGCTCCGCCCGCACCTCTTCCACCTGGCGCTGCATCGCGGCCATCGAGGCCGCGAGCTGCTCGGACTCGAGCGCGCGCACGTCGAGCTCGCTGCGCAGCCCCGCGATCAGGCCCGCGCCCTCCTCGGCCGACCGCCGCAGCCGCTCGAGCTCGACTCCCGCGTCCGCTAGCTGCAGCTCGCGGCGCCGCGCAATGTTCATCGCATCGGCCTCACGCGCCCGCGCCTGCTGCAGCTGCTCCTCGCGATCGGACAGCTCGCGCCCGCGGGCCGCCAGCTCCGCCCGCAGGGTCGCGAGGTCGGCCGACTCGCTCGACATCACCGCCAGGTCGTGCCGCAGCCGGGTCACCTCTTCATCGCGGCTGCGCAGCACCCCCAGGTTCTCGGCTTGCTCCACCTCGAGCGTGCGCAGCTCCTTGCTGAGCTGCTCCACCTCGCGCGAGCGGACGTGCTCGGCGTCCCTGGACCGCTCCGCCTGGTCGCGCAGCCGCTCGAGCTCCGCCGCCTGCCGCACCGCGTCCAGGCGCTCCTTCTGCAGCTCCTCGCGGATCTCCCACAGCCGCTCGTCGAGCCGGTCGATCTCGGCCGCGCGCTTCGAGACCTCCTCGCGCAGGTTGTCGCGATCGCGAGCCACCTCGGCCAGCATCCGGCCCTGCTCGTGCCCCGCCGCCGCGGTGGCCGACAGCTCCTCGGCCCGCGAGCGGGTCTGGTCGAGCATCGCCTCCTGGTGCTGCAGCCGCTCGCGCAGCGCCTGGAGCTCGCCCGCGAGCCGCGACGCCTCTTGCGTGCGGGCCGAGAGCGCCTCCTGCTGCTCGCCGTGGCGCCGCCGCACCTGCTCGAGCTCGGCCTCCGCCCGCGCCGCGAGCTGCCGCCCCCCCTCGCGCTCGGCAATCGCCACCTGCAGCTGGTGCTCGAGCCGGTCGCGCTCCTCCAGCAACGCGTCGTGGCGCTGCTGCAGCTCGCCCCGCGCGGTCGCCTGGCTCTCGAGCTCGCGCGCCCGCGCCTCCACCCGCTCGCTCATCCGCGCCAGCGACTGCTCGAGGTCCCGCACGGTGCCGGTGAGCACCGTGATGTCGGTGGTCTTGGTGCGCAGCTGCGTGTGCAGCTCCTCGCGCTCGGCCTCGGTGTCCTCGTAGGCCGCCTGGCTGCGCTGCAGCTGCTGGCGCAGCGCCTCCAGCTGGCGCGGCAGGTCGTCGTCGCGCACCTGGGCGAGCTGCTCCTCGAGCACCCGCGCCCGCGCGTTCGACTGCTCGGCCTGCTCGCGCAGCACCTCCACCCGCTCCTCGAGCCCTTCCTCCAGCGCCTTGGCGCGCTTGCGGGCCTGCGCCACCTCGCCCTGCAGCGCCTGCACCCGCCGGCCCAGGTCCTGCTCGAACGCCCGCGCCCGCGCCTGGTGACGCTGCGACTCGTCGCGCGCCGCCTGGAGCTGCACGTCCGCGCTCTGCTCGAGCTCACGCGCTGCGGCGTCGGCCTCGCGCATCTCGGTCTGCAGCGACGTGAGCTGCTGGGTGAGCGTGGCCTCCCGCACCCGTGCCTGCCCCAGCTCCTCGCGCAGCCCGTCGAGCTCGACCCGCGCCTCCACCCCGGGCACCGCCGGCTCGGGCGCCACCGCGGCCGGCCCGGCTGCCGCCTCCGGCGTGGGCACCAGCAGGCACTCGGCCGTCAGGCGCTCCACCAGCTTGGACGAGGGCCGCTGCCGAAACGCGACCGCGAGGTAGTGGCTGGCCTCGGGCAGCTCCGCGAGCAAGCCCTCGTCGAGCGTCAGCGTGGGTGCCGTCCCCGCGCCCCCTTGAGCCTGATCGAGCACCGGCGCCAGGCTGAAGCCCCGCCAGGGCATCTGCGCCACCATGTACGTGCGCTCGTAGACCGCCGAGAGCTCCTCCTCGAGCGTCCAGAAGTCCACCGTATCGTCGGGGCCCGGCGGGTGGCGGATCCACGCCGCGAAGATCCCTCCCGGGCGCAGCACGCGGTAGGCCTCGCGCACCAGCTGGCGCCGCTCGGTGTCGCCCAGCGTGCCGTAGGCCTCGATGCACGCCACCATGTCGACGGTCGCGTCGCCCGCCGGAATCTTGGGCACGCCCTCGTAGCGCTCCGTGCCCGGAATCGGCGGCAGCTCGCCCCCCACCACGATCACCCCGCGGGCCCCCGCCGCCAGCAAGCGGCGCGGACCGTCGGCATCCGTGGGTGCCACCACCACCACACGGCGCGTCGCCGCCCATCGCTCGAGCGCGACGTATGCAGGCAGGTGGTGCACGGGGGGTCCGGATCATAGCGGCGGCGCCTGTAAACCTCCATCGAGCCGCCCTGCCAGTCGTATGGGAGTCGCGCGAGACCGGTTGGGGCGGCTCCCCAGGCCCACGGCAGTGGGCTGGGCCGCCGCACCCGGCCGGGCTGCTATGCTGGGGTGCCACGGTCCCTGCCGCTGCCGAGCCCCCACTGCGCAGATCATGGCCACCCCCATCAAGTACAAGAAGCCTCGCCGCATCAACGTGGTGAGCGTGACCATCGTGCTGCTCCTGCTGCTCGCGGGCTATGCCGCCTGGCAGTGGGCACCGCTCTATTTCAAGCGGCAGGAAGCCTACCGCGTGCTGCAGGAGACCGGCTCCAAGCTCGCCGGGCGGGCCGGCTTCTACGAGCAGGACGGCAAGGCCCGCGAGGAGCTGCGCCGCACCATGCAGCGCGACCTCGTCAACGTGGGCATCGACGATCCCAGGATCGAGACCTGGATCGAGGTCGACGGCAAGGAAGTCCGGCTGGGAGTGGTCTACGCGGCCTTCATCGAGTGGCCGCTCGACGTGATCGAGCCGCAGGAGACCGTATACGAGGTCGAGCACGTGGTCGTGCTGCCCTGACCGCGCACACGGCGCCGAATTACCCACCGCGCTTACCCATGGCGGCCGCCGGGCCCAGGGGCTCGTGTTGATCGGAGCCCACGCGTGGCCTAGGATGCGCTTTCGACGATTCGGTGATGAATGCCCGGCTGATCCTGGTCAGCGGCGAAGGGCCCCCGGAGTATCCCCTCGCCGCCTTCAACACGGTAGGCCGTCATCCCGACAACACGGTCCAGGTGCTGGACCGCATCGTGTCCAAGGAGCACTGCCGCATCACCCGCGCCCCCAACGGCAGCTGGGTGCTACGCGATGTGGGCAGCCTCAACGGCAGCTACGTCAACGGCGAGCGCATCACCGAGAAGCCGCTCAAGAGCGGCGACCAGATCACGCTCGGCAACACCGTGCTCCGCTTCGAGGACGAGCAGGAGGACCTGGTCCAGCAGAACGCCCGGCTGCGCAACGTGACCATGGCCGGCGGGGCGCTGGTGCAGAGCCAGGTGCGCAGCCGGCTCGACGCCGCCGCCCGCTTCCTGCCCGCCGCCGAGGTCACCGACATCGACGCCCTCAAGGCCGACTACGACAAGCTGCGCATCGCCCACGAGCTGTCGCAGAAGCTCAGCATCCAGGCCGACCTCGACCAGCTGCTCCAGCAGATCGTCGACGAGACCTTCGCGATCATCCGCGCCGACCGGGCCGTGATCCTGCTCGTCGACGAGCACGGCGAGCTGCAGCCCCGCTACCTCCGCACCAAGCGCGAGGACGAGTCGATCAAGCTCTCGAGCAGCATCCTCGAGGAGGTCAAGAACAACAAGAAGGCCGTGCTCAGCTCCGACGCCATGCTCGACGAGCGGTTCAAGGCCGCCAAGAGCATCATCATGCAGGGCATTCGCTCCACCATGTGCGTGCCGCTGCTCTACGCCGACCAGCTCGTGGGGGCCATGCACATGGACTCCATGCTCACCACCGGGGCGTTCACCGAGAAGGACCTGCAGCTGTTCCAGGGCATCGCCACCCAGGCCGCCATCGCCATCGAGAACAACCGCCTCGCCAAGAAGATCGAGCGCGAGGCCGCCACCCGTGCCGAGTTCCAGCGCCTGCTCTCGCCCAACCTCGTCGAGCAGATCGTCAGCGGCGCGCTCCAGCTCGACAAGGCCGGCACCCAGCGCGTGGTCACCATGCTGTTCGCCGACATCCGCGGCTTCACCAGCATGAGCGAGCGGACCCCGCCCGAGGACATGGTCAAGACCCTCAACGAGTACTTCGAGATGATGGTCGACGTGCTCTTCGCCCACGGCGGCACGCTCGACAAGTACGTCGGCGACGAGGTGATCGGCCTGTTCGGCGCGCCGGTGGGCCTGCCCGACGCCCCGCTGCGAGCGGTCAAGTGCGGGCTCGAGATGCAGCGAGCGCTCGGGGAATTCAACCGAATCCGCGCGACCAACGGCCAGGAGCCGGTGCACATCGGGATCGGGATCAACACCGGACCGGTGATCGCGGGTGCGATCGGCTCGTCGCGGACCTTGCAGTACACCGTGATCGGCGACCCGGTGAACATCGCCTCGCGCCTGTGCAGCGTGGCCAAGGCCGGCGAGGTGATCATCAGCGAGTACACCATGCGCGAGGTCCACAGCGACGTCGTGCTCGAGCCGAGAGAGCCCGTGCAGGTGAAGGGCAAGTCGCAGGCGCTGCAGATCTTCTGCGCGCTGGGGCTGCCCGATGAGACCACCAGCAGCCGGAGCACGCAGGCGGTGCCGAGCACGAACCCGAACGCCGGTGGCGGGAATACCGGCGGGATCGTGCTCTGAGGGCGGGCGGTCTGGCCGTCATGACGAGCTTCTCGGTGCTGCGCGACCGCTTGCCCGTGCTCCCAGTCGGGCCGGAGCCTTCCACGCCGTGGCCGAAGGTCGGCCGCGGCGGGGCGTCGTTCTCCGACGACCTCGCGCGACCAAGTGACGGGCGGCTCGGGGTACGCGTGCGGATCACCGATCGCGACGGTGGCGGCTACTGCATCGATCTGCGCGACAGCGACGAGACCGATGCGACCGGCCGCTTCGGCCTCTCCCACGAGCATACGTCGACCGCCTGCCTGCTCGCGCTCGGGCACGCGCTCGGTGATGCACCCTGCCGAGCGTGGTACGAGCGCATCGATCTGCTCACCGATCCCGGCACCTGGGTCGACGCCGACGATCGTCGCTGCGATCCCGCCGCGACCGCCTTCGGCATGGCACGCACCTTCGACGCCGTGCTCGGGGCCTTTGGCAACGCCTGGCCCGGTCGCGTGGGCGCGGGCTCGTGCAGCCTGGGCGCGGTGGTCGAGCTGCGTGCGGGCGACGACGTGCTGCTCACCGAGGTGCTCCCGGGCGGCGAGGGTGGCCGTCCCGATCGTTCCGGAGAGTCTGCATGGCCCGGACCGATCCTCGCGAGCACCTGGGAGCAACTCTCGGCCATCGACGGTCTGACGCTGGAGGGATGCTTCCGCGAAGGCTCCGCCGGCGACGGCAAGCGAGCGGGCGGCGACGGGGTGATCCGCCGCTATCACAGCCAGCGCCCGCTGCTCGCCACCCTCGCCTTCGATCGCGTCAAGAACCCCCCGCACGGCATCGATCGCGCCGGCCCCCCGCTCGGCACCGAGGTCTGGCTCCACCTGCCCGACGCCGATCGCCCGCGCGCCGTCGAGCCCTGGACCACCATCGAGCTTCCTCCCGGCTCCCGTCTCGAAGTGCTCACCTGCGGCGGCGCCGGCTGGGGCTTCCCCGGCTACGGCGACATCGAGTGGGATCCGAGCGAGTGGTTCGGTGGCAAGCCGAAGACCGGCTGATCAGCACCGCCTCACCCGCCCACACTCACACCGATCGCCCGTCGCGCCGCGACGTAGTCCTCGCTGCACGCGTACTCCACCAGCGCCTTGATCTTGTCCCTCGGGCCCAGCGTCATCGGCCTGTCGAACGACTGCTCCTGCGAGATCATCCGCCCGGCGACTCCCAGATCCCCGCAGAGCAACAACCCCATTCGATACCCGGTGAGCTCGACGCCGAGCGCCCAGCGCTCCACGTCCATGCTTCCGCCGGTCTCGACGATCCGTCTCAGGATGCCCCGCAGCTGCTCGCGCGTCTCGGGCTGCATGCGACCGAAGAGCTCGCGCAGGATCACGTCGAGCGTCTCCTCGTCGCCCCGCACGGGCAGGCCCGCGCCACGCAAGCACGCCGTGAGCACCTGCTGGAGCGCCGGGGGCGAGCGGTCGAGGGCCACGCTGCAGAAGTGGGGCGGGTAGAGGTCGAGCACGGATCGCCCCAGCGTGAATGCGAGCTCGGAGTCGGTTCGAGCGCCAAGCAGGTTCCGGAACACCGCCAGCGTGGGCTGCAGCCGGCCGTCGCGATGGAGGTTCAGCACGATGGCATCACCCGATTCCTCGGGGCGCAGGTATAGCTCCGGCGGCGGCACGTCGAGCTTCTCCGCCAGATACGCGATCATGCGCGAGATCGGAGCCCCGTCGGTCGTCACGTCGATCCGCTTGTAGAGCCGGAGCTGCGGCGGGGTCTCGGTCGCGCGCCACATCGCCACCGCGCGCGCCAACAGCCCGAACACGCACGTGAGCAGGAGATCCTGCTCGGGGTGGGTCACATGCCGGCGCAGCACGGCTTCGGACAGGCGCTGGCTGGCCCGGCGAAGCTCGCGGGGCCGGTGCTCCTCGTGGAACGATTCCTCCGCGCGCGTGGCCTTCTTGAGGAACGACAGCGCGTGCGCCAGGCACCACGCCGCATCGACCTCGCCGGCGACGTGATGGCGCTCGAACAACCCGTGCAGGGCCTCGTGGTCGAAGATGTCCGCACGCAAGCGTGCGCGTAGGACTTCGGTGCTCATCGATCCGGCTCCCTCCCTACGAAAAGAGGGAGCCGGCATACCACCGACTCCCTCCTCGCGGCCGCCTCCGGCCTCCTACATCACTGCGCGTTGATGCCGATCGCCCGCCGCGCCGTGAAGTAGTCCTCGCTGATGCTGTAGAGCACCAGCTCCTTGATCTTGTCCCTCGGCGACATCACGGCTCCCACGCCCAGCGGCGCCTGCTCCTGCGAGATCATCTGTCCCGCGATCCGCAGATCGCTCGAGAGCAACAGCCCCACGCGGTACGCCGTCAGCTCCGCTGCCGCGGCCCAGCGCTTGACGTCGGTGCTGCCACCGGCTTCGATGAACTTCTGCATCAAGCTCCGCAGCTGGTCGCGCGCCGCCGGCTGCATGCGCCCGAAGATCTCGCGCGCGATCTGATCGAGCGCCGCCACGTCGCCCTGCACCGGCAAGCCCACGCCGTGGAGGCACGCCATGAACACCTGCTTGAGTGCCTGCGGCGAGCGGTCGAGCGCCACGAAGCAGAAGTGCGGCAGGTAGAGGTCGAGCATGTAGCGGCCCAGCGCGAACGCCAGGTGCGGCTCGGCCTTGCCCTTGAGCAGGCTCTGGAACACCACGATCGTCGGGTGCAGCTGGTTGTCACGCTTGATGTTCATCAAGGTGAGGTCGCCCATGTCCTCGGGGCGCAGGTACACGTCGGGCTGCGCCACGTTGAGCACGTCCTTGACGTACTTGGTCATGCGCGAGAACAAGGCCGGATCGGTCGCCACGTCGATCCGCTTGTTCGCGTTGAGGCTGGCCGGCAGCTCCACCGCGCGCCAGGCCGCCACCGCCGGGGCGATGAGGCCCAAGATGCCGGTGAGGTACAGGTCCTGGTCGGGGTGGAACACGTGCCGCCGCAGCGTGTCCTCCGAGAGCCGCTGGCGCGCCATCTGGAAGTCGCCGCGCCGGTGCTTTTCGAAGTATGCCTCTTCCTCGGCCGTGGCCTTCTTGAGGAAGTTGAGCACCGACGCCACGCAGAACGCTTTGTCGATGTGCTGCGCCTTGTTGTAGATCCCGAACAGCGCGTGGTAGCTCTCGTAGCGGAACGGCTCGTTGGCGATGAGGATCTGGTGCTCGCGCACCGCGGCCTCCACGTACTCCTTGGGGTCCTCGAGCAACAGGCGCTCGTAGAGCTCGGCCATCTTGATGTGCCGATCCACGTTGCCCGGGTCGAGCTTGGCCGCCACGTCGAACGCCGCCACCGCGGACTTGTAGTCCTTGAGGCGCGTTCGATAGATCTCCGCGAGGTTGTTCCACAGCGTGATCTTGAGCGGGTCGTTGCCGTCGGCCGGTAGCCGCTTGAGCATCTTGCGGTACGAGCGCTCGAGCGTCTTCCAGTCCTTGTTCTTGGTGACGACGGTGTCGATCGCCTGGAACGCCTTGAGCATGCTCGGGTCGTCGTCGAGCACCATGTTGAAGCGGTCGATCGACTCGTCCTGGGCCCCGAGCTCGTCGCGGAGGAGCACCGCCGCCGTGTAGTGGTAGCGGCTACGACGCTTGCCGTCGGACTCCACCTCCACGATCCGGTCGATGGTGCTGATCGCGTCCTCCCAGCGCTTGGTGCTGGTGTAGAGGTCGAGCAGCGTGTGCAGGAGCGGGTAGTCCTCGGGCTTGAGGTTGAGCGACTGCTGGTACGCCTCGGCCGCCTTGTCGCGGTTGCCGAGCTTCTCGACGTAGAGCTCGCCGATGTCCTTGTAGAGCGCGAACTTGGCCTCGTTGTCGTGGGTGATGTCCACCAGCGCGCGCTTGGCCTGGATCACACCCTCCCAGTCGCCCGCCTGGGCCTGGAGGTTGATGATCGCGACCAGCGTCTGCTCGTGGTGCGGATCGACCTCGAGCGCCTTCTCGAGGTAGTTGAGGGCCTTGCGCGGCTCGTTCTGCTGGTTCTTGATCGTGCCCAGCCGGAAGTACACCCGCACCGTGTCCTCGTCGGACTGGGTGTCGCGGTGCTGCACCAGGATCGTCTGGTAGAGCTTGAACGCCCGCTCCCAGTCCTGCCGCTCGAACAGCAGGTCCGCCATCCCCGACAGCACCTCGTGGTTGGTCGAGTCGATGTCGTAGGCCCGCTTGTACTGCTTGAGCGCCTTGTCGGCGTTGCCGAGCGACCGCGCCGTCTTGGCCGCCCGCAGGTACAGATCTCGCTGCTCGTCGGGCTCGAGCGCGAGCACCTCCACCTTGCGGGTGAGCATGTCGAAGATCGGATCGGCGCCGCCGTGGTCCTGTCGGTCGTACAGGATCTGCGCCAGCACCCGGCCCACCTTGGCGTGCTCGGGGTCGAACCCGAGCGTCTTCATGAACAGGTGGACCGCCTTGTTCTCGTCGTCGAGCTCCTCGAAGTTGATGAACGCCGCCTCGGCCGAGAGGTTGGTCTTCTCGATGTGGTTGGTGGCGTAGTCCGACGCCGCCTCGAGCACGCGGCTGGCCTTGAGCCAGTCGTGCCGCTCCTTGTAGATCTCGGCCAGCAGCACCATCGCGGGCACGTGGCCCGGGTTGATGTCGAGCGCCTGGGTGAGCCGCAGCTCGGCATCTTCGGCGCTGCCGAGCTTCTGGTGCAGCACCCGCCCCATGCGGGTGAGCAGCTCGGTGCGCTGGTTCATGTCACCGGTCAGCTCGGCCATGCGAGACAGCGTCTCGATCGCCCCCGGCCAGTCTTCGATGCGCTCCTGCAGCTTGCTCAGGGTGTCGGCCGCGAAGTAGTTGCGCGGGTCGAGCTGCAGGATCTCCTGGTACGTGTCGATCGCCCGGTCGACGTCCTCGACCTTCTTCTCGTACACGTCGCCCATCTGCGCGAGCAGGTGCACCTTCATCTGCACGTCGAACGACGCGCTGATGTGCGAGCGGTACGTCTCGACCAGCTCGGTCCACTTCTCGAGCCCCGCGTAGAGCTCTTCGAGCTGGCGATAGGTCTGATCGCGGCTCGGGTCGAGCATCACGATCTTCTCCAGCACCTCGGTGGCCCGCTGGCGGTCGTCGGCCATCGTGACCAGCGCCTGCGCCATCTTCTCGTAGATGGCCACCTGCTGGTCCACGTTGGCCGTGGCGTCGAGCTGCGCCTCGAGCGTCTCGAGGTACTCGGACACCTGGTTGCCCCCGAGGTACAGCCGCTCGAGCGCCGTGAGCGCGTCGAAGTCGGTGGGCTCCTGCGCCAGGATGTCCTTGTACGTCTCGATGGCCGCGGCGTTGTCGCCGAGGTTCGCCTCTTGCACGTACCCGATGCGCTTCTTGAGCGCGATCGAGTCGTCGAGCTCCTCACAGATCGCGGCGCGCCGCGACAGCACCTGCACCTGGTCGAGCCAGGCGCCCTGGATCTCGTGCAGCCGGATCAGCGCGTCGAGGGCGATCACCGAGTCGGGATCGATCTCGAGCACCCGGCGGTACGACTCGACCGCCCCGTCCACGTTGCCGAGCCGCTCCTCGAGCACTTGCGCGAGGTCCAGCAGCGTCTGGGCCTGATCGGACGGCTCCTGCTCAAGTGGAACGATTCGTGCCAGTACCTCGGACAGCTCCTGCCAGCTCTCGGCGCGGCGGTGGAAGCTCGCGAGCTCGCGCAGCGCCGAGACGCTCTCGGGGTTGAGCTCGAGCGCCTTCTCGAGCGACTGGATCCCGTAGTCGGGGCGCTCGAGGTGCTCGCCGTACCAGCGCCCGATCTTCACCCACAGCTCGCAGCGCTCCATCGGGTCGGGGATGTTCTGCACGAGCCCGTTGTACTCGTTGAGCAGCTCGCCCCACTTGCCGGCCTCGGTCGCGATCCGCTCGAGCTCGCGCGAGGTCACGTCGTTGGCATAGTCCACGTTGAACGCGGCCTGCAGCGTCGCGAACGCCATGTCCTGGTCGCCGAGGTGCTCCTCGGACACGCGTGCTGCGGTCTGCAGCCGCTCGACCTTGTCGGTCTTGTCGTCGAGCGTCTCGGCCCAGGTGATGAGCATCTCCACCAGCGACGGCCAGTCCTCGGTCTCGCGGTAGATCGTCTCGAGCGCCTCGTAGGCGGCGCGGTGCGTGTTGTCGTTCTCGAGGATCTCCTGGTAGGCGCCCGCGGCCTGGATCTTGTCCTCGAGCCGCTCCTCCCAGATCGACGCGATCTGCATGAGCACGTCGATCTTGCTGTCGGTGTCCTCGAGCACCTTCACCTTGCTCTCGAGCACGTGGATCGCATCGGTCCAGCGCGCCTCTTGCGAGTAGAGCTGCTCGAGGGCCGCCAGCGCCTCCATGTCGCCGGGGGACAGCTCCAGCACGCGGTGCCACGCCTCGATCGCGCGATCGGGCGCCATCAGGTACTCGCCCTGGATCCGGCCGACCTTGGCGTAGAGCTCGCGCTGCTCGGCCACCGGCATGCCCTCACCGCCCACCGCGAGCAGCTGCTCGAGGATGTCGATGAGCTCGACCCACGCCTGGTTGGTCTCGTAGATCTTGTGCAGCGCCTGCAGCGTCTCGACGTTGGCGCTGTCGAGCTCCATCGCGTTGAGCCACGCCGCCAGCGCGTCGCGCTCGCGATCGAGCCGCTCGCCGTACACGCGACCGAGCGTCTGATAGGCCGCCACGCGACCCGTCGGATCCTCGATCACGTAGACCTGCCGCTCGAGGATCCCGACCAGCTCCTCCCAGCGCTCGCTCTTCTCGTGCAGCGCCGCGAGCTCCCCGAGCGCGAGCGGATCCTCGCCGCGCAGATCGAGCACGCGACCCCACAGGTCGATGGCGTCGCTCTCGCGACCGAGCGTCTCCGAGGCCAGCTTGGCCATGCGCTGGTAGCAGCCAGCCATGTCCTCGTCGGTGTTCGAAACGTCGACCGTCTTCTGGTAGACGTCGAACAGCTCCTCCCAGCGGTACTGCACCAGGTACAGCGCCTCGAGCCGCTCGAGCGAGGTGAGGTTGCGCGGGTCGTGCCCGAGCGCGCGGTTGTACGCCGCGATCGCCTCGTTGTGGTTGCCGAGCTGCGTCTCGTAGACCTGGGCCAGCCGCACCTCCAGCGTCACCAGCTCCTCACCGTCATTGGTGATGCGGATGCGACGCTGGAGGATCTCGGCGAGGTCCTGCGCCATGCGATGCGTGGTGTAGATCCGGTCGAGCGCCGCGAGGGCCCCCGCGTGCTCGGCATCGAGCTCGAGCACGTTGCGGTAGGCATCGATGGCCCGCTGCGCGTCGCCGAGCTTGGTGTCGAGGATCCGCGCCGAGCGGAGCAGCACCGCCTGCCGCACCTCGGGCGAGGGGTTGTTCTCCTCGAGGATCTGGTCGCCGATGTCGACCACGTGGCTCCACGCCTGCGTGATCTCGGCCAGCCGCTCGAGCTCGAACGCAACCTGCTCGTTGAGCGGGTCGTCGATGTACGCGCGCAGCCACCAGATGTGCGCCTCCTCGGCGTCGCCGAGCCGCCGCTCGCAGATCTCGGCCACGTTCTGGATGATGGCCAGCCGCTCGACGGTGTCCTCGGTGTGCTCGAGCTTGACGGTGCCGAGCCGCACCAGCGACTCCCACCGCTCGGCCGAGTAGTAGATCGGCTCGAGGATCTCCGCGATGGCGGCCTGATGCTCGCCCTCGGCGAGGATCAGCTCGAGCGACTCCTGCGTGGGCGAGTGGCTCGGATCGATGTTGAGGATCTCGCGATAGGCCTCGATCGCATGCGCCGCGTCGGCCATGCTCATCTGGTAGATCTGGCCCATGCGGAAGTAGAGCCCGATCACGTCGCGCTCCTCGCCCGTGATCGTGATCTGCCGCCGCAGGTTGTCGACGAGGTCCGACCAGCGCTCGAGCGCGGTGAAGATGCGATCGAGTGCGCCGATCGCCTGGGCGTTCTCCTGGTCGATCTCGAGGATCGACAGGTAGTGCCGGATCGCCGCCTCCACGTCGCCGAGCCGCTGCTCGTGGATCACGGCCATGCGCAGCAGGAACGCGACCTTGGTCTGCGGATCGAGCACCTTGGCGGCCTGGTCGGCGAGCAGCGCCGCGAACTTCTCCCAGTCCTGCGTGGTCTCGGCCAGCCGGTGGAGCTCCTCCACCGTCTCTTCGTGCTGCGGATCGGTCTCGAGCGCCCGCGCGTACGCGTCGAACGCCTTGTCGAACTCGCCGAGCTGCCGCTCGTAGATCGCCGCCACCTGGTGGAGCCGCTCGATCTTCGCGACCGGATCCTCGGTGTGCTGGACCATCACGTTGAAGATGTCGACCAGCAGCTCCCACTCGGCGAGCTGCTCGTAGAGCGGCGCGAGCACGTTGGCCGCGGCCATCGGCTCGTTGTCGCCATGCACGATGCGGCTCAGCGCCTCGATCGTGGGCGTGTGGGTGTAGTCGTGATTGAGCACCTCGCGGTAGGCCTCGATCGCGCGCAACATGTCGCCGAGCTTGGTCTCCCACAGCCCGCCGATGCGGAAGCGGCTCGCCGTCTGCTCCTGCGGAGTCTGGGCCGCCTCGACGGCTCGCTCGAGGATCTGCAGCTGGTCGAGCCAGCGCTCGGCCTGCCCGTAGAGCCGGTCGAGCGCCGAGATCGCCTCGTAGTCGGCCGGATCGAGATCGAGGATCTGCTGATAGGTGTCGATCGCCCGATCGATGTCCTTGAGCTCGGTATCGTAGACCTGGGCCAGCACGAACAGCGCCTGGCGCCGGTCTTCGGGGTCCTCGGCCAGCTCGCTCTGGCGCTGGTAGACGTCCTTGAGCTTCTCCCAGTTCTCGAGCTGGATGTAGAGCTTGACCAGGGCATCGAGCGCGGTGCGATCGGAGTCGTCGATGGTCAGCACTTGTTGATAGAGCGCGATCGCCCCCTCGGGGTCCTCCATCACGCCCTCGCGGATGCTCGCGGCGTAGAGCAAGAGCCGCTTGCGGTCCTCCACGTCCTCGACCATCTCGGACTTGCGCACCACCGCGGCGACCAGCGCCTCGAAGTTGTTGGTGCGCCGGTGCACCTCGATGAGCGCGTCGATGGCGTCGAAGTTGCTGGGCTCGATGTCGAGGATCTTCTCGTAGCTGCCCGCCGCCTTCACGGTGTCGTCGAGCGACGCCTCGTAGGTCTGCGCGACCTTGGTGAGGATCTGGACGCGGAGCTGGTCGTCGACCACGTCGTCGACCACGCCCTCGTAGAGCGCCACCATCTCGGCAAAGGCGCCCATCTGCGCGGTCAGCCGGTCGAGACGATGCTGGGTGTCGGCGTTGGCCGGCATCTCCTTGAGCGCGCGCCCGTAGGCGTCGAACGCCTTCTCGGGCTCGTCGCCGGCGATCTCGAACAGCTCGCCGATCTGGTGCAGCAGGGTGATCTTCTCGCTCGGATCGAGCGAGTGCTTGACCATGATCTCGTACGCGACGACGAGGTTGGCCCAGTCGTTGGCGGCCTTGTAGATCGGCTCGAGGATCTTCGCGACCGAGAGCTGGTGCTCGCCGTTCTCGAGCAGGCTCTCGAGGGCCTCGAGCGCCGACTCGTTGGTCGGATCGAGCTCGAGCACCTGGCGGTAGGTCTCGACCGCCAGGCCCGGCTGGTCGAGCTTGCTGAGGCGCAGCGCGCCCAGCCGCAGCGACAGCTCCACCTGCTTGACCCCGTCGTCGGCCAGCGTCAGCTGTCGCACGAGGTTCTCGGCCAGCTCACCGAACGCGCCCGCCTGCAGGTACAGACGGTCGAGCGCGGTGATCGCCGCGATGTTGGCGTCGTCGTCGCCCAGGATCTCGTTGTAGGTCGCGATCGCGTCCTGCGGCTGGCCGAGCAGCTCTTCCTGTAGACGCGCGATCTGGAAGCGCAGCGCCTCGCGGGCGGCCGGATCGGCGTAGAGGTCGACCTTGGCCCGGTAGACGTCGAGCAGCTTGGCCCAGTTCTCGTCGCGGGTGTAGAGCGCCTCGAGGGCGTCGAGCGCCTCGGTGTTGGCGGGGTCGATGTCGACCGCCCGCTCGTGACACGCGATCGCCTTGGCGCTGTTGCCGAGCTGCACGTCGTAGAGCGACGCGAGCTTGCTGAGCAGCGACAGCATGAGGTCACTCGGCAGATCCTTGGCCACGGCCTCTTCGTAGAGGTCGGCGAAGTCCTGCCAGCGCTCTTCGATGCTGGCGATGTTCTCGAGCGCCTGCTGGGCGGTCTCGTTGTGCGGGTCGTCGCGGAACGCTCGCGCATAGGTGGCGAACGCCGCGTCGCTGTCGGCCAGGTTCTGGGCCTGGATCGAGCCCATGCGCAGCAAGAGCTCGCCACGCGGTGCCACCTCGCCCTCGGCGTCGGCCTGGATCCCCAGGCACCGCACGAGGTCGGGCCATGCCTGCTGGGCCTCGTACACCGGCAGCAGGATCGTGGCCACGTCGACCTTGAGCGCGTCGTCGCCGAGCCAGGTCTCGAGCCGGCGCCGCGCCTCCTCGTGCCCGGAATCGATGTCGAGCACGCGGCGGAACAGCTCCACTGCCTCGCGCGCGTCGACGAGCTTCTCCTGCTGCACGATGCCGAGCCGCAGCAAGAGCTCGCTGCGACCCTCCACGTCGCTCTCGTCGCGCACGTCGAACTCGCGCTTCAAGATGTCGGCGAGGTCGGACCAGCGCTCGAGGCCGAGGTACATGCGGTCGAGCGCCGCGAGCACGATGGGATCCTCCACGCCGGTGGCCAGCACCGCCTGGTAGGCCTCGATGGCCTGGTCGGCATGGCCGAGCTGCTCGTGGATGCTGCCGATGCGGGTCTGCATCGCGCGCCGCTCGTCCTCGTCGTCGGCGAGGGTGAGCTTGGTGGCCAGCACCTTGAGCAGGTCTTCTTCGCGACCGAGCGCGAGGAACAGGCGGTCGAGCGACTCGAGCGCGGTGGCTTGCTCGGGGTCGATCTCGAGGATCGCCTGGTTGGCGGCCAGCGCCGCGTCGAGGTCGACGAGCTGGCGCTCGTGCACCTCGGCCACCTTGAGCCGCAGCGGCAGCGACTCGGGGTCGGTGCCGTACTTCTCGATCGCGCCCTCGAGCGCCTTGGCGAGCTCGCCCCAGTTGCCGAGCCCTTCCGCCAGCCGCTGCAAGTGCGCGCGCACGTCCTCGGCGGTGTGATCCTCGGCGAACGCGGTGCGGTAGTAGTCGAACGCGCGCGATGCATCACCGGCGATGCGCTCGCTGAGGTCGGCCAGCCGGCGCAGGAGCACCTGGCGATCGACCGGATCCTCGGTGTTGGCCAGCTTGATCTCGAGCGGCTTGGAGATGTGGCGCTCGTCGCCTGCTTCCTCGTAGAGCGCGATGAGCCGCTCGGCGACGGTCAGGTTGCCCTCGTCGTCCTGCAGCGCCTTCTCGAGCGCCCGGATCGCGCGATCGGCCTTGTCGAGCTTGTCGCGGTAGAGCGCCGCGATCTTGAGCTGCAGGTTGGTCTTCTGCTCGAGCTCGGTCGCGGTCTCGACCTCCTTCTCGAGCACGCGGATGAACTCCGCCCACTTGTCCTGCTTGGCGTAGAACAGCTCGAGGCTGTCCATGTCGCCCTCGGCCAGGTACAGCTTCTTGAGCGCGTCCTGGGCCCGGCGGTTCTCCGGGTCGATCTCGTGCAGCGCCTCCCAGGTGCGGATGGCCGCCTTGTTGTCCTCGAGCTTGTCCGAGTACAGAAGGCCCAGCTTGACGAGGTGCTTGCCGCGCTCGGTTGGGTCGGCGGTGACCCCTACCAGCCGCTCGAGCGTGGCCGCGAGCTCGGGCCACGCCTTCTCGCGCTCCTGCATGCCCTCGAGGTGCCCGAGCGCCTCCACGTTGTCGGGATCGAGCGCGATCACCTGCGACCACAGCTCGATGAGCAGCGCCGGCTTCTTGACCTTGGCGGCGGCACCACGGGCCACCTCGAGCAGCTGCTCCTTGCGCGAGACCGGATCGGCGACGAGGGCCAGCTTCTTCTGCTGGACCGCGATCATCTTCTCCCAGTCGCGGCGCTTGCCGTAGAGCTCCTCGAGCTTGCCGATGGCCTCGACGTTGCGATCGTCGTCCTCGAGCACCTGCTCGTAGCTCTTGATCGCCTCGGCCTGGTTGTTGAACTTGTCGAGGAACAGGTTGCCCGCCTGGAGGTTGAGCTCCTTGCGCTGCTGCGGGTCCTCGGTGAGCTCGGCGCGACGGCGGACCCTACCGATGAGGTCGGGCCAGCGCTTCATCTGGTCGAATTGCTCTTGCTGCGCCTCGACCACCCGCAGGAGCCGCGGGGCCTCGACCACGCCGTCGATGATCTTCTCGAGCGCCGCGAGCGTGGTCACCACCAGGCCCGGCTGCCGCAGCTGGTCCTTGTAGAGCGCCACGAGCTCCCAGTGCACCGCCTCGCGCGTGTCGATGTCGGAGTCGTCGGTGTACTTGAGCTGATCCTTGAGCAGGTCGGCGACGTTGCTCCACTTGCTGGCCTCGACGTAGTGGTGCTTGAGACGCTCGCGCGGGTACTTCTTCGCGGGCATCTTGTTGACCACGTCGCGCCAGGCGTCGAGCGCCCGCTTGCCGCCCTTGGCATCGGCGTCCTCGGCCGCCTGCACGAGCGCCATCTCCTCAGCCGTGAAGCTCTCGTCGCCGAGCGACGCGGGCTCGGCCGCCGGCGCCGGGGCAGCCGCCGGCTGCGTCACGACGGCGGGGGCCGGGGCCGCAGCCGCGGCAACGGGCCGCGTGGGCTCGGGCTCCCGCTCCGGCTCGACCGCATCGACCAGACGAGCGACCGGCTCGGGCTCGGGTTCCGGCTCGGGCTCCGGCTCGGGCTCGGGAGCAACCATCACCGGCTCGGGCTCGGGTTCCGGCTCCGGCTCGGGCTCGGGCTCCACCGCGTCCACCAGCTGCGCCGCCGGCTCCGGCTCCGGCTCCGGCTCCGGCTCGATGACCACGGGCTGGGACGGCTCCGCGACCACCTCGTGATGGGGCTCGTCCTCGTGGGTGACCTCGGGCTCGATCGGCCCCACCTCGTCGAGGAACGCCTTGATCACCGGGTGCTGCGGCGCCGCCTCGATCGCGTGCACGAAGAACGAGCGGGCCGTGTCGATGTCGCCGAACTTGCGCCACGCCAGGCGCCCGGCCACCAGCCCCACCAGGGCTGCATCGATCGTGTCTTCGATGACCATCATGCCGCGCTGCGCCAGCGGCACGAGCGCGTCGGCATTGCCCGCGGTGTCGGCATGCTCGACGAGCTTGCGGTACGCCGCCACGTGCCACGAGACCTCGCCGTCCTCGCCGGCGAAGTTGCCGTGCTGGTACGCGATGTCGAGCGTCTGGTGGTAGAAGTACGCGGACATGTCCGCGTTGTTGAGCCGGACCTGCCAGATGTTGGCGAAGTGTCGCAGCAGCCGCACCTTGTCCGCGGGGTCGCTGACGAGCTGTACGCGGCGGTCCTGCAGCTTCTGGATGTGCTGGAGGTGGCCGCCCTCGGCGAGCATCACCTCGGCGATGTAGCCCGCCTCTTCGTTGTGCGGATCGGCGTCGAGCGCCTTGAACAGCAGCGGCAAGAGCCGCTCGTCGGTGGGCGACTCCTGCTGCAAGATGCGAGCGGCGCGGAGGTACAGCGCCGAGAGCTGCGCGCCCTTGTTGCTGACGTCGGCCGCCAGCGGGTCGTCTTCACCGGTGCGATCGCACAGCTGGTCGTAGAGCGCCTCGACGGCGGCCTGCCACGCGCCGCGGTCGTACATCGTCTCTTGGAAGCGATCCTGGTACTGGGGCGAGCCGCCCGCCGCGATCCCGAGCTTGGCCTTGGCCTCGTCGACGTTGCGCATGTTGAGCAGCGCACGCCCGAGGTCGTAGTTGAGCGCGGGCAGCATCGCGGGGTCTTGGTTGAGCTTGAGCTCGAGACCCATCAGCTTGGTGACCATCTGGAGATGCGCCATCTCCTGATAGATCTGCCGAGCGTGTCGCAGCGCAGCGAGGTTGCGCTGGTCGAGCTTGAACGCCTTCTGATAGCAGTCCATCGCGCGCGCCTTGTCGAGGAAGAAGCCCTCGCACGCGCGCGCCAGCTCGAAGAAGGCCTTGGACTGCTCGGCCTTGTCGTCCGTTGCCTCGGCCTCCGCCGTGAGCTCGTCGACGACCGTGTTCCAGTCCTCGACCTCTCGAAGGCGTTGTTTGATGCGCTGGGTCAGTTCCATCTGGGACTTCTATCCTTCGAGACTTACAGAGGAATTCCGTCGCTCGAGCAGAGGGGTTGTACCACGTGCAAAACCACGGCTTCAATATTGCGCCGCCCACCGCCCTCGCCCCGCGTTCGGCCTCCCTTGGCCGCCCGACCAGCTCGGACGCCCCGGCCCTCCGACGGGCCTTGCGGCCGCAGGAACCTCGTAGCGGCTCATCACCATCCGCCTACCGCTGATCGCGGAGGGCTGAACTAGCGTACCGCTCCCCTACCCGCCAGCACCCCCAGGCGCCCCTAAAGCCCCTTCGGGAGGCACCTGGTTGCACGACTCCCCTGCCCGCCAGCACACAGCCGCCCCCAAAGCCCCCCTTGGGGGGCACCTGGTTGCACCGCTTTCGCAGGCACCCCAAGCGCACCGCTTGGTCGAACCAGCCCCCCTTCGGGCACCTGGTTGCACGCTCGCAAGCACCCCAGCGCACCGCTTGGTCGAACCAGCCCCCCCCTTGGGGGGCACCTGGTTGCACCGCTTGCCTACCAGCGGTCGCGGGGGGCTAAGCTAGATCACGTCTTGCATCCGCGCGACGGTGTTGTTGGCGTCCTTCACCAGGTGCGCCGGCACGTCCTGACCCGCGCGCTGGATGAACGCCTGCAGGGCCTCGAGCGCCTCCGCGCGCATGCGCAGCTCGGCGTAGCTCTTGCCCAGACCGTAGAGCACGTCGACGCGATCGGGGTCGATGGCCTTGGCCTTCTTGAACGCCTCGACCGCTTCTTGGTGGCGGTTGAGCTTGCTGAGCGCACGGCCGAGGCCGTTGTACATGGCCGCGCTCTTGTCGTTGACCTGCACGCCGGCCTCGAGCACCGCCAGGCCCACGTTGGCGTGGCCGTAGTCGATGTACATGTTGCCGAGGTCGACGAACGAGTCGACGAAGCGCGCGTTGACCTCGATCGCCTTGCGGAACGCCTCGTCGGCCTGCACGGGCAGGTCGAGCCGGTCGTTGAGCTTGCCGATGTGGTAGTGCGCCTTGAAGTGGGTCGGGTCGAGCTTGGTCGCCTCTTGGAACGCCGCGATCGCTTCCTTGTACTTGGCCTCGCGATCGGCCTGGCTCACGCCTACGGCCTCGGCCTGGGCGATGATCACCCGCCCGAGCTGGTAGTTGTAGTCGGGCTTGGGGTTGGCCCCCATGTTGGCGATGGCGTCCTGGAACGCCTTCTGGGCGTCGACCAGCTTGCCCTGCTTGCGGAAGATCTGGCCGAGCATGAAGTGCGCCTTGTCGTAGGTGGGATCGAATTCGATCGCCTCCCGTAGCGACTTCTCCGCCTGCGAGGTGTTGTTCTTGCTCTCGTGGCGGATGCCCTCGTTCATCCGGCTGATGGCTTGCGCCCGGTTGCGGCTGGTGAGCTTGCAGCCGGGGGTGCTGGCCACGAGCATGGGCAGGGCGATCGCGAGGGCGAGGGTGACGCGGCGCATCGTGGTGATCTTCCTGGGGCTCGAAGAGACGGCCGAGTCTATGCCAGGCGCGCAACTGGTTACAAGGTGATCCCGCCGGGCGTCCAAAACGCGAAAGGGGCCCGCCTCTCGGCGAGCCCCTTGCTCTGGTCGTTCGCTCCGGGCGCGGCGATCAGCCGGGCTCGAGCACGAACGGGTAGGTCACCACCGCGCTGCCTCCACCGGGCGGCTTGGGGAACGTCCAGCGCTTGACCGCCTTCGCGATGCAGTTGCTGACGTTGGAGTCCTTGACCGTGCTCTCGGCGACCACCGCCACCGGGACCGAGCCCGTGGGACCGATGTTGAACTGGATCGACACGCGGCCCTTGAGGTTGGGATCGCGGGCGAGACCCTGGTTGTAGCAGTAGCGAACCTCGTTGATGTGCGCGCGGACGATACGACGGATGATGTCCTTGTCCATCGTGCCCTTGATGGTGGCCTTGGCCTGGCGCACCTGGGGCACCCGCTTGCCGCGGCCGCCGAAGCCAGCACCCGAGCCACGGCCGTAGCCGGAGCCGGTGCCACCGCCACCACCCTTGCCGATGAGGCCGGTGTTGCCGAGGCCGATGGTGCCCTCGCCGGTACCACCACCACCACGACCGGTGCCCACCAGACCCAGGCCGCCGACGCCGAACGCCTCGCCGACCTCGGTGCCGGTCAAGCCGCCCCACACGTCTTCGTCGTCGTTGCCGACGGCGAACGCGGCCCCGTAGGGCGACGCGAGGAAGTGACCGGACTCCTGGGCCATCATCCCGAGGATGCCGGCGTTGCGCGCCATCATCTCCGGATCGAAGTTGCGAGCCATCTGCGGCACCGCGTCCTTGGGGCCCTTCATCGCGTAGAGGCCGGACTTCTGCTTGGAGGTGGGCTTGCCCATCTTGCCCTCCTCGCCCTTGTGGCGCTGGCCCTGGCCGCCGGCCTCGTCGTCGGAATCCTCCTGCTCGGGCGGCGGCTCCTCCTCGGGCGTCTCGTCGGGCTGGTTCATGTAACCGACGAAGCGGTTCTCGGCCATCATCTCGTCCATGTTCATGGAGAGCTCTTCCTCGGGGATGAGGTGCACCATGACGAGGAGCGTGCCGATGACCGCGAACGAAGCGGCGTTGTAGATCCAGAACGGCTTGTCGGCCTCGGACTTGGCCGCGATGGCCTTGCCGGGCGGCACCGTGTTGACGTGATAGGTGATGCCGTTGTGCTGCAGGCGAACGTGGGCGTTGGCCGGCAACGGGAACGAGTACACCGAGCCCATCGCGCCGGCGCGACCCGAGCCCACGAGCTCGGCGAGCGTCAACCGCTGACCCTCGAGGGTCACGTCACCCGCCATGTCCTGGGTGAAGTTGAGGGTGTAGTCGTTGTGGCCGCCGCGAACGAGCGGGAACGCGGACGCCTCGGGCAGACCGTGCGTGGGCACGTGGAACACCGCGTGGTGCCCCTCGCCGACGGTGTAGTTGGCGACGCCGACATCGTCGAGACGCACGATGCCGAAGCCGAACGGGATGAGGCCGAGCAGGGCGATGCCGATGCCGATGCCGGCGAGCCCGAGACCGGGCTGCTCGGGCGCGGGGCGACCGAGCTCGTGCGCCTTGGCCTGATCCTCGTTGTACTTCTCCCAGTCCTGCGCGACGTCGTTGGCGGTGAGGCCGAGGCCGACGAGCATGAGCGCGCCACCGACGGCGAGGAACAGCGGCGCCTGAGCGCGCCGGCTCTTCACCTGACCGACGTGCTGCACGTCGAGGACCACGTCGTTGAACGACGAGATGACCTCGGCGACCTGCGTGCCGTCCTGCCGCTCGACCTCGCTGGCGTCGATCTGCATGGGCGGGCGCTGGGACATCGGCACGACCGGCGCATGCTGCATCTGCAGCTGCGGCGCCGCCTGGGCGTAGCTCGGCTGCATCTGCGGCGCGGCCTGCATCGGGGCCATCTGTCCCATCTGTCCCATGGGCTGCTGCATCGGCTGCGCCATCTGTCCCATCTGTCCCATGGGGACCACGGTGGCACCGACCGGCGCGACGGCGGCCTGCACGATCTCGACCTCGATTCGGTACGGACCGAATACGAGCACGTCGCCGTGCTTGAGCACCGCATTCTTCTCGACGCGCTGGTCGTTGAGAACGGTGCCGGTGGAGCTGCCGAGATCGATCACCCGAACGTCGGACCCGGAAACCTCGATCACCGCGTGCATACGCGCGACCGTGTCGTCCTCCAGGCAGAGATGGCTGCTCTTGAGCTTGCCAATCTTGATGACGTCCTGAGCGATCGTCTTCGCCTCGAGGAACTGGTTGTTCTTGTAGATCTTGAGGTTGAGCGTCTGGGACATGCTGGCGGCGTCCTGTGACGAGGGTCGTGGGCCTAGACAGCGAGGGGTGCTCGAGGTTCCCGCCACGGTGCCCGACGGGAAGAAAAATGTTTCGTGAGCGTTCGCACTAGTGAAAGTGCCTTAGAACAGCGTTTGCGGCTCGAAGCATGGACCCTGTCCAAACGACGAGCCGCGAGGGAGGGAATACCGCCTTGCGCCTGGGCCCGAGCCATTGGGGGAAATGTCCCCGTGGAAGGGCTACGGATCCTCGTTCGGGGGAGCCGTTCGAGGGGGATCGGCCAGCCCTGCGGGCTGGCCGTGGCCAAGCTGGTAGCCCCGCGCGCCAGAAGCGGCTGCGGGGGGCGGTATCAAACGTCGCGGGCCAGGTTGATGAGCTCGCGCAGGAAGTGCGGGCGGATGTTGATCAAGCTGGCGTGCTTGAGGCTGCCGCGGGACGAGAGGTTGGCACCCTCGGGGCGCAGGACCTCGCCGTCGACGTTGTCGTCTTCGAAGTCGTAGACGGCCACGCCGCCGTCCTCGCCCGAGAAGGCGGCGGAATCGGCATCGGTGCTCTCGGGCGCCGCCTGGGCGGTGCCGGCAAGGAGGAGGACGGAAACGAAAGAGATGGCTGCAGCGCGCATGACAGACCTTCTCGAAGGTGTGTTGAGTCGGCCGGGGGTATCCCACCCAGCCTCGTTTGGCATCGTACCGGTGGACAACCGGCTTGTAAACCGCGATCCAGGGCTGCGGAGACGCCCAGGTGCCCTGACGGGCACTTCGATTCGGACACGCGCAGGGGGTGTCGAGGTTCCCAGAAGCATCGGGGCAAGCGTGGCACACGAAAAAGGGGCGACCCGCGCTGCGGATCGCCCCTCCCTGAACGGTTGCCTAGCCCGTGGCCGAAACCGTCTCGGCCGTCTCGGCCGTCTCGGCCGTCTCGGCCGTCTCGGCCGCCTCAGCCGCCCTTCTTGGCGTCGCCCTTCTTGGCGTCGCCACCGGCGGCAGCACCGCCAGCCGCACCTGCATCAGGTGCCGGTGCAGCACCGGCGCCCGCGGCGGCCTTGGCCTTGGCTTCGAGATCGAGCAGGCGCTTCTTCTCCTCCTCCTGCTGCTTCTTCTCGAGCTCGGCGAGCTTGGCCTGCTCGGCCTCGAGCTTCTTCATCTCCTCGATGTCCTTGAAGAGCTGCTCGATGGCGGTGACGCGCTGCTTGGCGTCGTCGACCTGCTTGGCGTACGGCGCCTGCCCACCGGCCTTGGCCACGAACTTGTTGTAGTAGTCCTTGGCGGTGTTGTAGGGCGTCTTGTCGAACTCGCCCTCCTGCGTGGCCCCGATGTGCTCGTGGTAGAGGATGCCGAGGTTGTAGAGCGGCCGCGGATCGTTCTTGGCCATGTCCATGGCCTTCTTGAACGAGGTCTCGGCCTCCTTGTACTTCCGCAGGCCCCGCTGCGCGACGCCGAGGCCGATGTGTGCCTCCACGTTGCCCTTCTGGCGCGGATCCTTGACCGCGATGCTGAGGCTCTCCTCGGCGGTCTTGTAGTCGCGGAAGTTGATGGCGATGAGCGCCATGTTCATGTGCGCGTCGGCGTGCTTGGGGTTGACCTCGGCCGCCTTCTTGAACGAGCGCAGCGCCCCGACCTGGTCGTCGCGCTCCATCATGAGCAGACCCGACAGGTTGTAGAGGTCGGCGCTCTCGATCTTCTCCTTCTTGAGCACCTCGTTGGCCTGCGTGATGACGAGGCCGGCGAGCAGGAGGTACGACTTGTCCTTGAGCCGCCCGCGGTCGTAGTAGAGCCGCGCGAGGTTCTCGTAGGCGAGCTGGTTGCCCGAGTCGACCGCGAGCACGCGCTGGAGCAGCTTCTCGGCGTCGCCGAACACCTTCGCGTCGGGGCTGTGGGCGTACTTGTCGCGCAGCGCCGCCGCGAGGTTGTTGCGCGGCGCCTTGCTGGCGATGTTGGCGGCCTCGGCCTTCTCGAAGTACTCGAGCGCCTTGCTCTCCTGTCCGCGGTTCCAGTAGATGACGCCGAGGTTGTTGTACGAGAGGTCGTACTTGGGCGAGGCCTTGGTGACCGCGAGGTAGGTCTCCTCGGCCTTCTGGCTGTCGCCGCACTCGTCCCAGACGGCGCCCGCGTTGAAGTACGCGACCGTCATCTGCTTGCCGTGCTCTCGAAACACCTTCTCGAAGTCCTTGGAGAACTCCTCGCACTGCGACTTGGACAGCGAGCCGCTGGCCTTGGCCTTGGCGTAGCGCCCGGCCACGTCCGCGAAGTCCTTCTTGGCCTCGACCGTCGCCTTGGTGGGGTCGACCTCGGCGCCGGGGGTGGTTCCACCCCCCTCGCTGCCGTCGGGGTTCTTGGTGCCCTTGCCCTTGCCGCCACAAGCCCCGCCGGCGGCGAGCGCCAGACCCAGGGCCACGATTCCGATGATGCGATTGTTCTTGCGCATGGTGATTTCGCCTCTCTCGGTGCGTCCCAGGTGGCGTTAGAAGCCGGCCTTGCCGCCGCCCTCCTCGTCGTCCTTCTTCGCGTCGCCCTCGCCTTCCTTCTTCTTGGTGGCGTCGGCGGCCTTCTTCTCACCGAGCAAGTCGGTCTGCACACCGACCACGTCGAGGCGGCTGTCGGTGTAGATCGAGGTCCCGAACATCTCGTTGGTGGCCGGGTACGTGTTCGGGTCGCGCTGCTGCAGCTCTTCCTCGCACATGCGCGAGAACGTGTTGAAGAACTGGAACTCCGTGGACTTCTGCAGACAGTAGGTGAACGCCTCCACCGCCTTCTTCTCGGCGCCTTCGGCGTAGGTGGCGAGCTGATCGCAGTACGCGAAGTACTCGTCCTCGGTCTTGATGCTGCCCGGCACCTCGGCGCGGTAGAGCTGGTCGGCGAAGTTCTGCGAGAGCACCGCGCTGCGGGCCGCGGCGGCCAGCACCCAGTACGGGCTGCTCGAGCTCTTGACGTCGCCGTAGTTCTTCTCGAGCTCGAGGCCGAGCTTGCCCTTGGAGTCGAAGAACTCCTTGAACTTCTTCTTGGAGTCCTCGGCCTTCGCGAGCTGCTCCTTGTACTCGCGCTCCCACTTGGGGATGCCCGAGCCCTTCTTCCACTCCTCCACGAAGAACTCGAGGCCCTCGGGGATGTTGATGCGGAGGTACTCCTCGTACTTCTGGTCGGCCTTGTAGACCATGGCCATGCCGACCGCGTTCTTGTAGGCCTCGGCCCGCTCGTTGTCGTCGGCGGGGATGTCGGCCTTCTTGCTGGCGAGCCGCAGCGTGCTGGCGAAGTGGCCCTGGGCCTCGGAGGCGAGCTTGGAATCCCGCTTGTGCACCGTGATGAGGCCCTGCGTGGCGCTACCGCAGTACTTGGGGATGTCCTCCTTCTCCTTCTTGCCCTTCTTGCCCTTCTTGCGCAGCTTGTCGGCCTTCTTGCGGGTCTCCTCGCCCGCGGTGGCCTTGCTGCGCTTGACGGTGAGGCACGAGTCGTAGAGCAGCTCCTTGTCGCACGACTGCCGCCAGAGGATCTGGCCGATGGCCGCCTCGGCCACCGCCTGCCGGTCGGAGCCGCCCTTGCCGCCGTAGGTCTTGATGTACGCACGCGCGTGCGCCATCCGCTTCTCGTCGCTGTCGAGCAGGTCGTGCTTGGACCAGAAGATCTTCGCGGCGGTCTTCGGATCCTTGCGCTTGTAGAGGTCCTCGTACTTGACGAGGTCGGCCTGCGCCTTCTCTTCCTCACCGAGGCCGAGCCGGAACAGGTAGGCGTTGCGGAGCGCGGTCGAGGAGAACTCGTCCTTGCTGAACTTGCCGGCGTACTGCTCGAACCGATCGGCCGCGTCGCCGTAGTAGGCGATGGCCTGGTAGTTCTCCCCGAGCTCGCGCAGCGTCTGCTGGTAGTGCTGGCTCTCGGGGAAGTTGTCGAGCAGCGCCTTGCGGGTCTTCACGGCGTTGCCGACGAGGTACGCGGCCTCGAAGCAGCGCGCCGCGTTGAACAGGAGCGTGTCGGCGCGATCGTGCTGCTCGTAGTCGTTGTAGATGCTGGCGTACTCCTCGCCACACTTGACGAAGCCCTCGCGATCGCCCTGCTTGCCCTGCTCCTGGTAGGCCTCGGCCTTCTTCCAGCGGATGCCGGCGAGCAGCGTGGGCACCTGGGTACGCAGCGCCTCGGACTCCTTGTGGTCGAAGAGCTTCTTCTTCTGGATGACGAGCGCCCACTTCTCGAGCTCTTCGCTCGTCTTGATGGTCTCATCGGGCGTGTTGTCCTTGTCGGACCACTTGATGGTGAGCAGGTCGATGAGCATCGCGCCCGCCCACGCGGCGTAGACGGTGCCGTCGTGCTTCTCGATGAGGTCGATCGTGACGGGCTTGGCCTCCTCGAACTTGTTGTGCTCCATCATGAGCTTGGCCCGGTGATACTGGATCTTGGGCAGCTCGGCGTCGTCCTTCTTCTTCACGTACTTCTGGTAGACGTCGTACGCCTTGAGCATCGACGCCTCGTCCTCGGAGTATGCGCTCTCCGGGAACTCGGTCTGCGTGTCGGTCTTGGTGTCCTTGGTGACCTTCTTCTTCTTGACCGTCTTCTCGCGATAGACGCAGGTGCCGTCCATCTGCATGGAGCACGACTTGCCGCGACCACCCGTCTCGTCGTACTCGAGGTGGTTCTTCATCGCGAGCATCTGCGCGTAGGCGGCGTCCTGCGTGTACTTGCCGTCGGGCTTGCGCTCGAGCACCCGCACGAACTCCTCGTGGGCGAGCTTGAACTTGGCGAGCCCCTGCTCCTGCGATTTGCGGTCCTTGGAGTTGTAGAGGTTGGACGCCTGCGCCCAGATGATCTCGGCGTAGTAGTAGCCCATCTCGTAGGCGTCCTTGTCCTCGGGGAACACCTGCAAGAACGCCCGGTACGCGTCCTCGGACAGCGCGTAGGTGGCCGGCATCCGGGTCTTCTCGGCCTCGTCGTGCCACACGGTGGCCATCTGCACCATGGTGTCGCGGGCTTCGTCGCGACACTTCTTCTTGGTGGCCTTCTTGAACTTGGAGTCCTTGTACTCGTTCCAGTAGTTGCCGAGCTGCTCGGTCTCCTTCCACTGGATCGTCTTGTCGTCGGTCGCGAGCGCGTTGACGACGATGGCGGCCTGCCAGGTGCACTCCATGGGGTCGCCGTCGTACTTGGACTGGAGCGTCTTGTACGTGGCGGTGGATTCCACGTACATGCCCTCGCCGAAGTAGGCCGCGGCGAGCAGCTCCAGCATCTTGCGGGACATGTTCTCGTCCTTCTTGGGACCGTCGCCGATCTTCTCGAAGAACTCCTGCGCCTTGCTGGGCTTGCCCGCGTGGACGAAGGCCTTGACCATGTCGCGCCGGGCGTCGCGCCGCAGCTGCTTGGCGTTGCCCTCGGAGCCCGCGCGGCCCTCGAGCGTGGCCTTGACGGTCTCGGTGAACTTGTCGAGGCTCTTGGCGTACTCGGGCTCGGCGGTGCCGACCGGGTTCAGGTAGCACCACGCCATCTTGTAGAGCGCATAGGCGTAGACCGGGCTGTCCCGGTAGCCGTCGACGATCTTCTGGTAGAGCTGGAGCGCTTCCTTGATCTGGGTCTTGTTGTAGTAGAAGTCGGCGAACGAGAGGTACGCGTTGGGGATGTACTTGCTCTGCGGGTACTCCCGGATGAGGCGGAGGTACGCCTCCTGCATCTCGCTCTCGCGCTCGAGCTGGCCGAGCTCGAATGCATAGAAGTACAGCGCCTCGTCCATGCGCTTGTACTTGGCGAACTGTGGCTTGTTGACGAGCGCGGCGTAGACCTTGACGGCGTCGGCGCTGGCGTTCTTGGACTGGCCGTCGAACTTGGCCTGGCGCTGCTTGAGCTGCTTGGCCTCGGCAGACTTGCCGGCGTCCTCGGCCTCGTAGATCTTCTCGTAGAGCGCACCGGACTGGTTGTCGAAGTACGCCTTCTTGTCGAGGAACAGGTCGGCGAGGCGGAACAGGTAGTCCGGATACTCGGGGCTGTTGGGGCCGGCCTCGTCGAGCAGCGCCTTCATCAGCTGGATCTGATCGTCGGCGACCTCGCGGGCCACGGCCTCCTTGCGCTTGGCGAAGTCGTCGGCCGAGAGCATCTCGACCTTGCGCTTCTTGTCCTTCTCGGCCTCTTGCGCGGCGGCCTTGAACTTGGTCTCGAGGGTGTTCTTGGTCTTGACCTTGCCCGACTCGCGATCGTAGCGAACGGAGTCGCCGGCGGCGGGCTCCTCCGCCTGACCGGGCGTGGACGTGGTCGACAGGAGCACCCCCAGCGCTCCACTGAGGATGCCGAGGGTGCGGGCGCGGCGGCGGCGGCTACCGAGGCCGGCCGAATTGTGGCTGCTGGACGTGGACATGGATCACTCACCTCTCGGTCGACCGCGCTCGCGGTCGCGCTGATTCTTCTTCGTGACGATGCCGGACCCCTCCCAAGGGTCCGGCGGAAGTGGTCGACGGCCCACGCGCGCCGTGGTCGCCGACCGGAAGGCAATGGGGGCGGCTATTCCTTGCAGATGCTGGTGACCTCGTAGCGGTAGTAGCCCAGCTCGTCCTGCCAGTACTCGCCGTTGTACTTGTAGATCTCGTGCTCGGCGTCGATGTCCGGCTTCTGCGGCTTGGCCGGGTACTGCTCGAGCGACTTCTGCTGCTTGCGCTTCTCGAGGATTTCGAACTGGACCTTGATCATCTCGATCTTGAGATCCTTGATCTCCTTGATCATGCCGGTGATGCGGGTCCGCGCCTCGGCGCCGGTGGCCTCGCGGGCCTGTGAGAGCGCGAGGTCGAGATCCTCGGTGACGCGCTCGCCCACGCCGGCGCTCTTGAAGGTGCCCGACATGTCGTCGAACATCTCCATCTCGCGCTCGAGCTCGGCCACGTAGGCGAAGTACTTGCCGAGCTGCTTGTCCTGCAGGGCCTTGAGGGCCACCTGCTCGACGAACGGGTCGAGGCCCGACTCCTCGTTGCGGATCTTGAGGGCCAGGTCGTAGAGCGCGAAGTCCTCGGGCGCCTGCTCGAGGATGCCCTTGAGATCCTCCATGGTCTTGGGATAGCGAGTGTTGAACTCGTCGACCGTGCGCTTGGCGGAGTCGTAGCGGCAGTTGAAGTAGTAGGTCACCGCCTTGAGCTTGAGCGCGTCGGGGTAGAGGTAGTCCTCGAAGAACGGCGCGTTCAAGGTGTGCACGTAGCCGAGCGTGCGCTGGTAGTGGCGGTTGGAGTTCTCCTCGTCGACCTCGACCATGCGGAACTCGGCCCAAGCGGCCCAGTGGATCGCGTCGAGGAAGTACGCCGAGTCGAGCGGGATCTTGTCGAGGTACTTGATGGAGGTGTCGAACTTGCCGACCATGTAGAAGATGTTGGCGAGGCCGAGCGCCGCGAGGTGCTCGTACTGCCGCATCTCCTCCTCGAAGGAGAGCTCGATCGAGGTCGCGTCCTTGTTGCGGCGCTTGCCCTTGCCGGCCTTGCCCTTGACCTTGACCTTCTTCTTCTTGTCCTTCTTCTTGTTGGCGGACGCGGCCTCGCGAAGCGCAATGGAGCGCCGCAGCACCTCCTTGAACGCTTCGACGGCGGGCTCGCCCTTCCAGTCGCGGGTGTAGGCGACGCCGAGGAAGAACTGCGCCGGGATGTAGTAGTCGCTCTTCTCGGGCACCTGGTCGAGCAGCGCGATGCCCTGCGCGAGGTCACCCTTTTGGTAGTAGAAGCGGCCGAGCAGGTAGTAGAGCTCGTCGCGGACCTCGTCGAACTCCTCGGACTCGAGGTCGGTGGGCTTGTACGTGCCCACCTTCTGGAGCACCTCGGCACCCTCGGGCAGCTCGCGCGAGAGCGAGGCGAGCCACGGCAGCGTGAGCTTGTGGAACGGGTGCGAGGGACCGGCCTGCACGATCTCGTCGAACACCGAGAGCGAGGCCGAGAAGAAGCCGAGCTTGTAGAGCGCCTTGCCGAGCCAGAACTGGGCACGCGGCACGTCACCGGGAATCTCGCCGTCGGCGATCTTGTGGAACTGGATCGCAGCGCCCTCGTAGTCCTCGGCCTTGTAGGCCGCCTCGCCCTGCGCCATGGGCGAGCCCGCGGGTGCAGCGGTGGCCGGCGGAGCCGGAGGCGGAGCGGGAGGCCCTGCGGTCGTCGCAGGTGCGGGTGCGCCACCGGGTGGTGGCGGCGGCGGCGGGCCAGCGAGCGCCGACATGGGCAACGCGAGCGACAGCGCCAGCACCGACGCGGGAATGAGGTTGAGCAGAGAGGTTCGCCGTTGGAAACGCTGGCTCATGGATACCGGATCCTAGCGGCTCCCCTCGCCGGAGCGAGGTCGATGCCGACACGAGAGAGAAGAGGTGGGCTCGCCCACGAAGGCGACCGCGTGCGCGGGGTACAGACCCTGCATTAGAAGGCCTAGGACCTTACCAGCGCGGTGCCGCCGGTCGCAAGGGCCGATGCTCGTGGATGGAAGCTCGGGGGCCCGGCCTTCGCGTCGCGTGCCCGCTCGGTGTGGGGCGCGACGGGCTCGATCGGAAGCTCGATGTGGGGGGCGCACGACGAAAACGTCCTCTGCAGAAAGCGAAATCGAAGCGACGGCGGCTGCAACGCAGATCGTCGCCGGCGACCTGCCGCTCCCGCGTTTCGCGGCTCGCCATCGACCTCGCGCGGGGTTGCGGGGCTCTTGTTTCGGCTCTTGTTTCGGGCTCTGGCTTGGGCTCTGGCTTGGGCTCTGGCTTGGGCTCTGGCTTGGGCTCTGGGGCGTCTCACGACCGACCGTACGGTGGGTTCCCGTGCGAGCGGCTCACCCGGGCGCCAACGACCGCTTGCCCTGGCCCCCTGGGGCAACCGATGACCACTTGCTCAGTCCCTGGGCGATGACGACCGGTTGCCCAGCCCAGCCCGGGCACCTCCGAAGTCCGCCTGTCTGAGAGAGAGCTTGCGGGAGGAGCGTGATCTGCGGGGGGCGCGGAGGATATGGCGGGGAACCCGTGGTCAACCTTGACCGTGCAAACGAGGCGTGTACGATGCTCGTCGATCCCGGTCCGGGATGATCCCGTCGGGCGATGAACGGCGATCGGGGTGCGTGCTCGCAACCCACTGCCCAGCGCTCGACGCCAAGAAAGCACCTTCGATGTCAGCACTTCAGCTCCTGTCGCGGCTCTCCTCCACGCGGTTCAAGATCGGCCTCGGTGCGGCCGCGTTGTTGCTCTCCCTGAGCTGCGGCGGTGGTGACGTGGGTGCGCCCTGCAACCACGGACAGGTCGAGCCGCCCGAGAGCAAGCTGGTCACGTTCCCGGCGCTCGCGTGCGACGACCTCCTGTGCGTGTACGCCGACGAGGAAGAGGCGCCCTCGGGGCCGTGCTCGGACAACTCCGACTGCGACATGAGCGGCGAGGGCAAGTTCGAGTGCGTGCGCTCGGATCCCGAGTCGAGCACGGGCGTCTGCAAGCTGCGCGTCGACTACGTGCTCGAGCGCTCGATGTGCAGCAAGAAGTGCAGCAGCGACGCAGACTGCCGCGACGGCGGTCCGACCAACAAGGTGGTGGTCGACGACACGACCTGCGATCGCGGCTTCACGTGCGCGCGCATCCAGACGCTGGGCAAGTTCTGCTGCGAGAAGCTGTGCGTGTGCGAGGACGACCTCGGCGTGACGCAGGTGATCGACGAGAAGTGCTCGCTCGGCACGCAGGAAGGCTGCTGCGACGGCGAGACGCCCTCGGCGGCCTGCGGCAAGCCCTAGCGATCCGCTTCGAAGGCGCCGCGGATCCAGATGATCCGGATGGGCTCGGAGCCGAGCTCGACGGCGACCACGTCGAAGCGGACCTCGACGCGCTCCCATAGGTCATGGGCGACGAGCCACGCGGTGGCGGCCCGGATCACGCGACGCTGCTTGTCGGCGTCGATGGTCTCGAGCGGCGAGCCGTGCTCGGCGGAGGCGCGGCTGCGAACCTCCACGAACACGTACGTGTGGGTGCCGCCGGGCGCGGGCTCGCAGGCAACGAGGTCGAGCTCGGCGCCGCCGCCGGTGTAGTTCTGATCGACGATGCCAAGGCCGTGGGCCTGCAGGTGCGCGGCCACGGCCTGCTCGACGGCGCGGCCTCGATCCCGCGTGGAACCGACGGCCGGCGTCCGTGGGGACAAGCGGGCTACTCCGAGCTGCCGTCGGTGGACGGAGTGGCGAGCTCGGGCACGATCTCCTCGGTGGGGCCGGAATCGAGCGCGAGCGTGGACGCGTAGGCGCCCAGCTTGGTCTTGATGCGCGCCGCGTTGCCCCGCAGACCACGCAGGTAGTAGAGCTTGCCGCGCCGCACCTTGCCGCGGTTGACGAGCTCGACCTTCACGACGAGCGGCGAGCCCTCGGGCCACACGCGCTCGACCCCGACGCCATGCGACATCTTGCGGACGGTGAAGGAGCCGCGGGCGCCACCGCGCTTGCGATGGATGCACACGCCCTCGAACACCTGGACGCGGTCCTTGCCACCCTCGGAGATGAGGGCGTGCACCTTGACGGTATCGCCGGCCCGGAACTCGGGAAGATCCGTGCGCAGGTGGGCGCGCTCGATGGCCGCGATGGTGGGGGAGGTGTAGCTCATGGCGGAGTCTCCGTGGCGCGGGGCGGGTCTTGTGTGGCGGCCCCTTCGATAACGTCGCCTGTCGGCGCGCGGGCCTCTTACCCGCGATCCCGCAGGCCCGTCAACGCGGCGTCGGCCAGCGCGGACGGCCGCGGACAGGGCCGGGAAATGTCGGCGATCGCGTCGTCGATCGCAAGTCCTTGCGCGATCTCGGGCTCGGGGCGCGATGTGAGATCGTGCCCTTGGGGACCGGGCCCGGCTGGTGTGGGCGGCGGCGCGTAGATCGCGTGGATGGGCATGCCCGGCGGGGGCGGCTGGGGATGGGTCCACAGCACGAGGGGACCGAGGGTCGCCGGACCCGAGGGGGAGGCGTGGGTGTGAAGGAGATCGAGCAGGGCCTCGGGGTGCTCGCACGGGGGGTCGGCCGGCTCGAGGGGGGGAGCCCCGGCTTCGACGACGCGTACGAACCGGGGCTCGGCGACGGCTCCGCGCTGGAGGCGGCGACGGAGCGCCTTGGCCTCGCCGAACGCGGCGACGGAGACGCGACCACCGGTGGCCCGCAGCCAGGGAGCGAGCGGATCGTCGAGGTCGCCGGCGAGAGCTTGCGCCTCGGCGGGCTCGCGCTCGGTGGTGCCGGCGGTAGCCGGCGAGCGGCCGACCACGACGAGACCGGCGGCCGCGTGGCGGCGGATCACGTCGGCGAGCTCGGCGGCGTGGGGCAGCGCAGCGGGCGGCACGGCGATGTAGACGGGATGCTCGGGCGGCAGGCGCGAGCGCGGGCGAAGGTCGGGACGCACGGCCCAGGTGCGGCGTAGCGCGCTCGCGTGACGCCAGCGGGCGATGGCGGTGTGGTCACCCCCGAGCAGCACGGGCGGCACGGAGTGGCCACGGAACACCGCAGGGCGAGTGTAGTGAGGGTGCTCGAGCAGCGAGGCCTCGCCGGTGCGACCGAAGCTGTCGGTGTGCACGGACTCGGGGTTTCCCACCACGCCCTCGAGCAAGCGCGACACGGCCTCGATGACGACGAGCGCCGCCACCTCGCCGCCGCCGAGCACGAAGTCGCCGAGCGAGAGGCACTCGTCGACGAAGTGCTCGCGTACGCGATCGTCGATGCCCTCGTAGCGACCGCAGAGCAGGCCGATGCGGGGCAGGCGGGCAAGCCGAGCGGCCACGGCCTGATCGAAGCGCGGGGCCGAGGGGGTGAGCAGCACGCGATGGAACGGTCCGCGCTCGCGGGCGACGTGCTCGAGCGCCTCGACCACGGGGCCCGGCTTGATCACCATGCCTGCGCCGCCGCCGAACGGGGCGTCGTCGACGGTGCGGTGGCGATCGCTCGTGTGCTCGCGGAAGTCGGTGCAGCGCACGGTGACGAGGCCCTGCTCGATGGCCTTGCCGAGCAGCCCCGCGCCCACGAAGCCCTCGATGGCCGCGGGGAACAGGGTGAAGACCTCGAAGCAGGTCGGACCGCCGGTCGTCATGGCTCTCGCGACGCGAGGTCGTCGGGCTCGAGCTCGGTGGGAAGCAGGCCCAGCGGGAGATCGACGAGCACCTGGGTCTTGCTCACCTCGACGACGTGGTGGGGGAGCACGGGCAGGAGCCAGCTGCTGACGCGGCCGTCGGCGCCGCGGTGCTCGACCTCGAACAGGTCCTGCGCACCGTTGCTGGTGAGCCCCACGATGGTGCCGAGCGCCTGGCCGTCGCGCTCGCGCACCACGGGCAGGCCGATCGCATCGACGAGGTAGAACTCGTCTTCGGCGAGCGCGGGCAGCTCGTGGCGAGCGACGAGCAGCTCGCAGCCGCGCAGAGCCTCGGCCTCGTCGCGACCCGGCACGCCGGCCAGCGCGACGCGCAGGTGACCGGCCTTGCCGGGGATCGGCTCGACCTGGCGCACCTCATGGGTGGCGAGCGCTCGGCCATCGCGGCGCAACGTGACGCGGCGGCCGGGCTCGAGCGCATGGGAGCCAGGGTCGTGCAGGTGCACGCGCAGCACCCCCCGCACGCCGTGAGATCCGGCGACGTAGCCTACGACCAGAAGAGATGCGCTCGGCTCGTCGTCTGGCGGCTCGGTCATGGATGCGCGAAATGTACCGGTTTATTCGAGGATCTCGAGATCGGCACGCTTGCGGAGCTTGGAGGAGGCGGCAGACAGGATTGCGCGCATCGCCTTCACGGTGCGGCCCTGCTTGCCAATGACCTTGCCGAGATCCTCCTTGGCCACGCGGAGCTCGAGCACGACCGTCTGCTCGCCGGAGATCTCGGCGACCTCCACGTCGTCGGGGTTATCGACGAGCGCTTTGGCGAGGTACTCGACCAGTTCCTTGAGAGAAGCGGATGACATCGTATTGGCTCCAGAGCGTGAAAGGATGATGCGTGTAACGCGCGATCGGAAGAGAGAAGAGCCTTCGCCTGCCAAGCATCCCACACGCACGACGGTCGGGCAAAGAACCGTGGGCTCCATCGCCTCGCAATCGCACGAGAAACGGTCGCTCGCGAGCAGCCCTTACAACACGGCCCCGACGAAGGCGTCGCCGGCCGCGCCCTCAGCCTCGGACCCTGGCCGTCGTACACCGAATCCAGCCCCCCTTGGGGGCTATGAATGGTCATCGACTTCGTCGGGGTCGACGTCGAGGTCGAGCGAGGCGACCAGATCGTGGGGCCCGGCCTGGACGACCTTGGCGTTCACGATGCGACCGGGCTCGGCGTGGCCGTTGGTGAGGATCGTGACGCCGTCGATGCCGGGGGCCTGGCCCTCGTGGCGGCCGTCGATCAACCACTCGCTCTCGGTGCTGGGGCCGTCGACGAGGACCTCGAGGGTGCGACCGACGAGCCCGGCGTGCTTGCGGGCGCGGATCTCGGCCTGGAGGGCCATCAGCTCCGCGGCGCGCTCCTGGGCCACGGCCTCGTCGACGCGGCCGGGCTGGAGCGCGGAGGCGGTGCCGTCCTCGCGCGACCACGGGAACACGCCGAGGTGGTCGATCTCGCCCTCGGCGACGAAGTCGTGGAGGCGCCGGTAGGCGGCCTCGGTCTCACCAGGGTGGCCCACGAGCATGGTGGTGCGCAGCCACACGTGGGTGTTGCCGACGCGCGCGGGATCGCGGAGCCAGTCGACGAGCGTGCGCACCTGCTTCTCGCCGTAGCCGCGGCGCATCTTCTTGAGCACCTCGTTGTCGACGTGCTGCATGGGCACGTCGAGGTAGCTCGCGACCTTGGGCTGGCCGGCGATGCGCTCGACGAGGCCCTCGGTCACCGCGGTGGGGTAGGCGTAGTGCAGCCGGATCCAGCGCAGGTCGTCGATGCGGACGAGCGCGTCGAGCAAGGTCTCGAGGTCGGTGCGGGGCTCGAGATCACGGCCGTAGAGGGTGAGGTCCTGCGCGACGAGGCACACCTCGCGGGCGCCGTGCTCGACGAGCGCGTGCACCTCCTCGACCACCGAGTAGACGCTGCGGCTGCGCTGGGCGCCGCGCAGCTGCGGGATGATGCAGAAGCCGCACGGGCGATCGCAGCCCTCGGCGATCTTGACGTAGACGCTGTGGCGGGTGCCGGTGATCTGCCGCGGGGTGGTGTGATCGTAGAGGTAGGCGCGCTTGCCGAGCGCGGTGACGCCCATGCGCGGCGCGGTTCCGCGGAGCACCTTCTCGAGGCCGAGCTGATCGGCGGAGCCGAGGAAGTGATCGACCTCGGGCATCTCGTTGGCGAGCTCCTCGGGGTAGCGCTGACTGAGGCAGCCCGTGACCACGAGCAGCTTCTCGGGGCCGCCGTGGCCCTCGGCGGCGCTCTTCTTGGCGGCGGAGAGCTCGAGGATCGTGTCGATCGATTCTTCCTTGGCGGCGTCGATGAAGCCGCAGGTGTTGACCACGAGCGTGTCGGCCGCTTCGGCGTCGTGGACCAGCTCGTGGCCGCCGCCCGCGACCACGCCGAGCATCACCTCGGTGTCGACCTGGTTCTTGGGGCAGCCGAGCGAGACGAAGTAGACCTTGCGTCGGGCGGCGGCGGCCGAGGGGCTCGGGGCGCTCATGGGAGGTGCTTCATGGCATCCCGGGGGCGCATTGACCAGCCCTGGTTTCTCGGAGGGGCTCACATCTTCTTGCACTTGCCGCCGGCCTTGGCGAGGCCTGCAGCGCGGAGCTCGGCGCCGGTGGGGCCCTCGCCCAGGGCCTCGCGCGCCTTGGGGCCGTGGCCGGCGCCCAGCACGTCGCGCATGTATGCGACGTAGTCGAACGTGTCGGAGTGCTCGGGGGTGTGGCACTTGCCGCAGACCTCCTCGGGGGCCTGCAGGAGGATGTGCTGGGCGCCGCCCTTGGGCTTCTCGGGCTTCGCGACGTGGAACGTGCCGGGGCCGTGGCAGACCTCGCACTGCACATCGCGCAGGCCCTGGTTCTCGACGACCTCGCTGCCGCCGGGCTCGCGGAAGCCGGTGACGTGGCAGCCGACGCAGGCGAGGTCGTACTGCTGGTTGGTGTCGACGAGGGTCTGGTAGGCGCCGGCGTGAACGGTGGTGCGCCAGAACGCGACGGCTTCCTCGTGGCAGGTGTCGCACTCGTCGAGGCCGGCGTAGCCGGACGTGCCGGCGGGCGGCACGGGGGCGCGCTTGCCCGCGAAGAACGCCTCGTTCTGCTTGGCGACCCAGGCGTTGTAGGTGGTGAGCCGCTGGCCCGCGTCGGCGTCGGTGGGCAGCTTGCAGGTGACCTTGACCTGGTCGAACACGGCGACGGCATCGCCCTCGGGCGCGGCGGCGAGCGTGGCCTCGAGGGCCTCGCGCTCGCTCCGGAGGCGGGCGAGAAAGCCGGGATCGGCGGAGGGATCGGCGGAGAACTTGGCGATGCGCTCGTCGAGGCGGGCGAGCTCGGCTTCTTGCGTGGCGCGGGGCGGCTCTACCACCCACGCGTCGGTACGCGGCGCGGAGGCCTTCCCCGGGGCGAGCGAGAGCTGGAGGTGGGTGAGGCTCTGGAGCTGCTCGCCGGGCTCGACGACCCAGGTGCCCGAGATCTGCGCGGTGGCCTGGCCGAGGCGCTGGCGCTCGGTGCCCTCGACCACGCCCACGACCACGAGGTCGAGGTCGTCGACCTCGCGGGCGAGCTGTTCGGCGAAGGCCCGCGTGCCGTGGGCCATGGCCACGGTGAAGCCGGCCCCGGCCTTGCGCATGGCGGCCACCTGCTCGCGCAGCGCCGCGACCGGATCGCCGAGGGTGCCGAGCAGAGCAGCCTCGGGAAGCGTGGGATCGACGACGGAGGTGACGCCGGCCACGAGCGTGGTGCCGCCCTGGGCGAGCGTGACGAGGCGATGCGGGGTGCGGAGGGCCTCGCCGGGGCTCGCGAGGTTGGCGACGACGCGGGGCAAGGGGTATGCGGCAAGAGCCGCGGCGCCCGTGGGTGATCGCACGTCGATGGGGCCCACGCCGCTGACCAGCGCGTCACCGAGGGCCGAGAAGCGGCCCTGGAGGGCCTTGGCGCGCTCCTGGGCCTGGACCCAGCCTTGCTCGTCGAGCGGCCACTCGGGGCTGCCGGGCTCGGGATAAAGGAAGGAGCCGGGCTCGAGCACGAGGCGAGCTCCGGATCGGGAGTGGGACTCGATGTAGCCGAGCGCGTACTGGAGGCCGCCGAGCGGCTCGGTGGTGCAGCCGCAGGGGGCGATGGTTCCGCGTACGCGGCCGAGCACGAAGAGATCGAGCGTGACGCGGGCCGGGGCTTCGGGAGCGGCGATCTCGGGAGTAGCGTCGGCGCCCTCGCCTGCAGTGGTCTTGCCCGGGCCGGTGCTGCCGCAGGCCATCGGGGTCGCGGCGCCGGTGATCGCGAGCAGCGCCACGATGGAAGGAGCCAGCGAGCGAAGGCAGAAGACAGAGGCCATGGGCAGCGGAAAATTGCGCGATCCGCTGCCGCCCGCAAGCCGTTCGTGGCGGTCCCTCGTGAGCGCCGCCTACGGCGGTGCAGGCCTTGACGCCCCGGCCCTCGGCCGCTAGGGTCCCGCTCCTTCGCCACGACCCGAGAGACCCCATGGCTGTGAAGATCAGGCTTGCCCGCGCGGGCGCCAAGAAGCGCCCCTACTACCGCATCGTCGCCTCCGACGCTCGCTCGCCCCGCGACGGTCGCTTCCTCGAGAAGCTCGGCACCTACGATCCGAACCAGGAGCCCTCCACGGTCACGCTCAACCACGCGCGCGTGCAGTACTGGCTGGGCGTGGGCGCGCTGCCGACGATCACGGTGGCGCGGCTGCTGCGGAACAATCCCGATCCGGCTCCGGCCGTGAAGGGGTGATCCGCGGGCCTCACGCTTCGTCGCGTAAACGAGGGCTCGACTGAAGTGGTCGAGCCCTTTCGCTTTGGTTCGACGCGATGACAACAGGAACTCGGAACGCGAGGGCCCGTTTGGAGCGGGCCGCGACCGAACGCTGAGCAATGAGCCACATGTTGCGGCGGCGCGACCGCTGGTCGTCGACAGGAAGGATCTCGTCGGTCGGAGTATGCTCCTTCCGTCGTGTACGTCCGCAAGCTCCGCATCGACGGTCTCAAGCTGCTGCGAGACTTCGAGCTCAAGTTCACCCGCGACGACAAGCCGCGGATGTGGACGGTGCTCGTCGGACGCAATGGGTTGTGCAAAACCTCGATCTTGAGGGCGCTCGCGCTTGCGGCGAGCGGAAGGGACCGCGCCAACCAGCTCGCGCAAGGGCTGCACCGGAGCATGCGAGATGCACGCGATGAGGGTGGAGCGCTCGCGATCGCAGCAGAGTTCGGGTTCGGCGAGGTCGGGGAGCGCTTCGGCCGATTCCATCCGGGAAGCAACATCTCAGGATCAAGGCGCCTCCTGACCGAGCTCCTGCTTCCCGCAGGGCGTCAATTGTTCGAGGGTAGGTCGAGGTACGAAGGATCCGACGATGACGATCGGGATCCTCTCGAAGCCGTTCGAGCTGCACTACCAGTGAAGAATCACTGGTTCGTCGTCGCTTATGGGACGAACCGTTCGCTTCCTGCGCCTCACAGCGCCAGCCAACCCGATGACATCACCCACGACCGTGTGGCGAGCATCTTCCAAAACGCGCCCTTGATCGGCACGGGCTTTGCCGATCTATTCGATGGCCAGAGCGCGCGAGCCTACGCGCAGATCCTCAAGCAGGCGATGCTTGCCCAAGACGACCTCCTGCCTGCGATCACCGACGTCGATCTGAGAGGCCACGGAGGGGTGAACACCGCGGATCGCTTGGTGATGAGCCACCGGTTCACGGTGCGCTCTGGTGAAACAGACCTCAAGATCCCCGCCACGTGGCTCTCGCAAGGCTACCAAGCCGCGATCGCTTGGCTCGCCGACCTCGTAGGACAGGTCGTCTGGGAGGCCAACGCGGCGGGTGCCCATGGCAATGTCGAGCCCGAGGAGATGGAGGGCCTCGTGCTCGTCGACGAGCTCGATCTCCACCTCCACCCGACGTGGCAGGTCGGCTTCATCCCCGCGCTCAAGCAGACGTTCCCGCGGCTGCAATTCGTGGTCACCACGCACTCACCGATGCTGCTAGCCGGGCTCGAGGCCGACGAGGTCATCGTGCTCGAAGAAGATTCCAAGACGGGCAACGTGCTGGCATTGCACGAGGAGCGTCCGCCCAAGCTGCTCACCGCCACGCAGCTGCTCGAGCGATATTTCTCGATCGACCGGCTCTACCCGATCAACCTCGCCGAGAAGGTGCGACGCTACGATTTCATCGCGAGCAACCCGTATCGCAGCAACGATGAGGACCGCGAGATGCACGGTCTTCGCGAAGAGCTCGAGCGTGAAGGGGCCGCGCCGGGATGGGAGCCAGTCGAGCGCAGTGAGTCGGCATGATCCGCATTCGACGAGCACTGGAGGGGGACGCGTGCCCCGAGCTGGCCCCCGTGCGCAACGCGGAGCTGGTTCGTGTTCGCGGGGCCATGCGCGAGGGCAGGAAGACGGACCAGGAGCTCCTCGGCAACGCGTACAAGGTGGCTCGTCGAGCGCTCGCCGAGGGGCAGCGTTTCAAGTGCTGCTATTGCGAAGATCGCCTTCAAGACGATCGTTGGGAGCACCTGGAGCACTTTCGGCCGAAGGCCGAGGCCCTCCGCGAGGAGGCCTCGAAGCCCGAGACCGGTTATTGGTGGCTGACCTGGACGTGGGAAAACCTGCTGTTCGCTTGCATCCGCTGCAACAGCGCCAAGGGCTCGAGCTTCCCGTTGATCGAAGGCTCGGTCGCTCTCGCGCCCGAGGAGGAGCCCCCCGGCGCCGAGCACCCGGTGCTCATCGACCCTGCGAACGAGGATCCTCACGAGCACATTCAGTTTCGCCCGTTCGGTGAGCACTGGATCCCTGGTCCCCGTACGACACGAGGAGAGGCCATGCTGCGAACGGTGGACCTCGGCCTCGAACCGGACCACGAAGGGCGTCGCGTCGGCTTGCAACAAGACTGGGACGAGCACGCAAGATCGATGCGGCCCGCGATCGAGGCGATCGAACGGGCCTTCGAAAGCAGCGATGCCCAACGCATACGCTCCACTTGGAACGAGCGCACCAGGCCCTACCGCGTCGCCTCGCAGCGCTTCGTCGCGCTCGCACTCGACGTGCTCGACCACCACTTCCCCGAGCACGTCCGGCGCCGCTGGGACCTCGAGCTCACCGTCCTCTACCCGTGACCCCTTGCTCACAGCGGCAGCGGCAGTGACTCGCGCCAGCTGTACGCCACCCGTGCGAGCGTCCTCCCCCCCACCGTGACCGGTCCCTGCCCTACCCTCACCCCGCCGCAGGCCTCGTAGAAGTGCCGCGCCGGGTTGGCGGCGAGGACCCATACGAGCACGGGCTGCAGGCCGCGGTCGACGAGCCACCAGATGCTATCGACGAGCAGGCGGCGACCGAGGCCGTGGCCTTGCGCGCCGGGGTGCAGATAGAGCTCGAGGATCTCGCCGCGATGGTCGGCGATGCCCTCGCGGTGCTGGCCGATCCATGCGTAGCCCACGGGGCCATGCTCGCGATCCTCCACGAGCAGGATCCGCTGCACCGACGACCCGAGCGCGGCGGCCATGCGGTGCACGGTGCGACCGTCGTTGAGGCGGAGCAGCTCGCCGTGGGGGATGATGCCGCGGTAGGCCGCCCACCAGCTCTCGCGTCGCACCGCAGCGAGCGCATGGAGATCGCCGGGCCGCGCCACGCGGACGCGAACGGTCGAGTCGGAGCAGAGCGCGAGCACGGTGACGCCAGCTTGCGCGGGCCGGGCGAGCACGGCAATACGGACGAGCTCGACGTGACCCGACCGCTCGGTCGGGCGCGGGCCCGCCCGTTCGGGTGGGTCCGCGCGAAGCTCGACTCGGACGTGGTCCTTGACCACATTCGCTCATAGCGGCAAACCACCCGCATGCGAGCCCCGAGCCACCTCACGGCGCTCCTCGGTCTGCTCATGGTCGCCTGCGGCGGTGCCGGCGATGCCACGGGCGCGGCCCAATCGGCCGGTGCGGCTCAACCGGCCGCCGAGCCCGAGGCCGAGCCCGAGAAGGTGGGCTACGACCTCCGGCGGCTACGACCCGCCAACGACGAGCCGCTCGTGAAGACGTTCGAGCGCATGCATGCGCAGGCGCGCGCCGAGGGCAAGCAGATCGCGATGCTGTTCTCGGCCGAGTGGTGCGAGCGCTGTCGCCGGCTCGAGCTCGAGCTCGGCAACCTGCACCCCGCCGGCGACATCGCCCACGTACGCATCCTCGAGCTGGTCGAGGAGGACTGGGAGCAGGCACTGCGGATGAATGAGCTCGAGCTGCTGCGCCAGCGCTGGGACGTCACCAAGGGCACGTACCCGCTGTTCGTGGTGCTCGACGACGAGGGCCGCAAGATCGAGGAGATGAAGGAAGCGGTCGATCGCCTCGAGCACGCCGGGCAAGAGGCGACCGTGGCCACGTGGTTTCGCGGGCTGCGAGCGAGCTAGAGTCGAGCGAGCCGCACGATAGCGGGACTCGAGCTCGTCCGCAGCTCAGGCGGCAATCACCGCGGAGAACGACACCTTTCATTCGGTGTCACGACAAGGCCACAGGGAAGGAAATCTGTAATCGCCCGAAATCGATTTCAGATCGATTTCTGCGGTGATCGGAGTGGTTTTGAGGTCACCCCGCTTTTTCTCTTAGTGCACTCATCCGGTGAGGCAGCAGGTGCAACTCCATAAGTGCAAAGAGAGAGCCGGAGCTTGCAACAGAGCCCATCGAATGGAGAGGTCCTCCATCGAACCAAACATCGAGAGAATCTCGGGCCCGCACCGACCACAGGTGGGAAGAAGACCGCTCGAGTCAGCTCGAGCAGCCTGCGGCGCTTACTCGACGTATTGACGCTTACGCTCCTGCCGCGGGTGGCCGATGCTCGTCGCGATGACATCGATCGCGTGTTGCACGATGCAATCGCCGAGCTCGGCACGATGCTGGATGCCGACTACGTAGGACTACTCGTGCCCCAAGGGGATCGAAACGATCCGAGCATCTGCTGCGCCTGGTCCGCACCTACATTCTCACGATCACGACTCGACGACGTGCTCCCCGAGATCGTCACGCGCTCCCTGAACGGAGGAGGAGTCGACGTGGCCCTCGGCGACGAGCTGCAGCGAAACACTTCGCTCGCCGAGCTACGAGATCTGCGCTTGCTGCCGCTGCGGGTCGGTGGGGCGCTCGAGGGGCTGCTCGCCATGGTCGGAACGAGTCGAAGCCACCCTCGGTCCGCGGATCTCGAGCGCGAGCTCCGAACCTTGGGCCACGTGATTGCGATGGCGCTGCATCGACGCCAGCAGGGGCAGCACGAGCTCGTCAGTCACACTCGAGCCAGCGAGCGGCAGCACGAGGTGGCCGTACTGACCGAGCGCCAGCGAGAGGTCCTGCGTCTGATATGGCACGGACAGTCGTCGAAGCAAATTGCCCAAGTCCTCGACATCAGCCCACGCACCGTGGCCTTCCACCGGGCGCGCATCAAGGAGTCACTGGGAGCATCGACCACGGTCGAATTGCTCCGCAGGGTCGCAGAGAACGAGCTGATCGAGCGTTAGCAGGCGAGGTTCGTCGCGCAGATCACTCGCTTGGCTCCGGCTCGATTCGACCGAATTCGAATCTCGGCAACGAGACTCGGATCGTCGATATTTCATTCTATGCAGTGTGAATCATCGGCGTCGACGATGTGATCCCGTCGACGCCACCAGATGGCCACATGATTTTGTGGCAGTGTATTGATGTTAGTGTATTGATGTTAGTGTTGCCGCGTGAAACAGAGCGACGCCGAGTTGCTCGACGCATGGTGCTCGGGCGACCGGAAGGCGGGGAATCGCCTACTGAACCGCTACTTCCGTCCGTTGAGCCGTTTCTTCGCTTCTCGCGTGAAGGATGGCCACGATGACGACCTCGTGCAGGAAACGCTCGAGGCCTGCGTGCATGGGCGCGATCGTCTGCACAACAAGAACAACTTTCGCTCCTTCCTGTTCGGAGTGGCGGGAAACGTGTTGCGCATGCACCTACGCAGGCAGCGCCGATTCCAGAACGTCGAAGAAGTCGACGACCAGGACTACGATCATGGCGCGTACGCAGTCGCACCCAGAGTCGGTCGCCTGCTGCACGCGCGCGATGACGAGCGGGTGCTCGTCGACGCGCTTCGCCGCCTTCCATTGCCGCTCCAGCTCGCAACCGAGCTCTACTACTGGGAGGGCCTACGCACCCAGGAGATCGCCAGGATCATGGACCTTCCCGTCGGCACGATTCGCAGCCACCTGCGACGCGGGCGGCTGCTGCTCGCCCAGAGCCTTGCGGGGCAGCTCGAGCTCGGCCACGACAGCTGGGACGACGCAAGGGCGCGGCTGGATCAGTGGGCCCACTCGCTGCGCGTACAGACCGTTCGCGGCTACGCGTGAGGCACACGCTCCACGAGCTCGACGCGCCGCCGCTCGTACGGAGACGGGAGGCGAGCGGCCGCGAGCGCCTTGACGATCTCGAGCCGAAAGACCTCTTGCATCTCGTCGTCCTTGCCCGGCTTGACCCGCGTGACGGCGCGCACCCAGACGCAGGACTCGCGCAGCTGCTCGATGATGATCTCGGTGTCGCCAGTGACATCGGGGTGGCTGCTGCGTATGTCCGCAAAGTGCTGGGCCAGCGTCGCGAACGCGGCCGGCACGTCGATCTCGTAGGGCAGGCCGAATTCGACGACGGCATTGACGTATTCGTGCGAGAAGCTCGCGACCCCGCGGATCTCCCCGTTGGGGATGCAGTGCAGGATGCCATAGTTGTCGCGGATCTTGGTCATGCGGACCCCGATCTCCTCGACGATGCCGTCCACGTCGTTCACGCGGATGCGGTGGCCCACGAGGAAGACCCCCTCGAACAGGATGAAGAAGCCCCCGACGAGATCGCTGACGATCGCCTGGGCGCCGAGGCCCACCGCCACGCCCACGAGGCTCGCGGCGGCGAGCAGCGGGGTGGTGTCGACTCCCATCTCGCTGAGCGCGATGGCGCCACCGAGGATGTACGCGACATAGCGCGCCAGACTGGTCGCCACCGGTATCAGCGTGGCCCGCTGGTGCCGCTTCGAGTGGTCCGCTTCGTCCTCGGACAGCGAGAAGATCTCGCGGAGCGTCACCTCGAACACCTCCACCACGACGCGCGTGAGATAGAGGATGCCGATCACGCGCAGCAACATCAGCCCGAGGCTGGCGAGCGGCGTATCGGGGGTGAGGTGGTCGACGACGATCGTCGTCGTCGCGACGTAGATGAAGTAGTCGAGCGCGTAGCGGGTGACGGTGGCCAGGCGACCGAGCCGGCCGGTGTAGCGGAACACCACGTTGCGCCGACCCGTGGTCTCGCCCGCGTCGAACAGCACCTCGACGACGAGGTGGGCCACGGTCACGAGCACCCGCGACGCAACGAAGCCCACGACGGCGAAGGTGAGCACCGAGAGCGGGTACTGGAGCGTCTCGGCGGCTGGTGAGGCACCGACCACGAACACCAGGAGGCCGACGCCGAGGATCGCCCGCAGCGCCGTATGCAGGCGTGCGCCGAGTAGCTCGAGCTGCTTGCCATGGCGCTCGCCATCGATCACGCGACCGAGCCTCGCGAGCCCCACGCGCATCACTCGCAGCGTCACGATGTAGAGCAGCACCGCGGCGAGTGCCCCGCCCACGAGCTCGAGCGTGGCCCAGAGGAGAGCCATGGGATCTTCGAGCAGCGGCCGGATCTGCTCCCACAGCCGCATCGCTGCGCTCTCGCCGTACCACGTGAGCAAGGCCGTGACGCCGAGCAGCAGCAGGGCGATCAGCATGGTCCCGAGCACGAACACCCGCGTTACGCGTGCGTTCCACTGCTTGTGCTGCTCGTCCGATGCGTCGAGGCGCCGCAGCACCGCACGGACCACGAGCGAGGCCACGCGCGCGCCCATGAACGCGACGACGAGCAGCCCGATGAGCGCGGCGCCGAAGACGACGAGGTTGTGGATCAGGATCTCGGCGGGCATGGTGGGTCAGGGCTTCGCGACCTTGTAGCGCGGGTTGCTGTCATGCCACTCGAATCCGCCACCCATCCACGCTCGCAGCCCACGCATGAACCGTTGCAGCTCGACGCTCGCCACGGCCTGCAGGCTCCGGTGACGGGCCTCGAAGTCGCGGACGATGTCGTTGTGGAGGTCGACGGTGATCTCGGTCGCCTCCTCGATCGAGCAGCCGCGATCCGCAGCGATCTGCAGCACCATGTTGCACGGCGGGGTCTCGTCGGCCAGGTCCTTGGCCACCGAGAACAGGTCGTTGACGAGCACGGCGGCGATGCCCGCCTGGAACGCCGCGTGCCGAACCCGCGGCTCGTAGTATGCGTTGGCGGTGAGCTCGTAGCCGCTGACCACGTCGATCACCGTCATCGAGGTATAGAAGTTGTCGTGCTGGCGAGCGGCGAGGTACTTCCACGCCGGCGGATACTCGCCGGTGAACCGCCAGGCCGCGTAGGCGCCCCACGACACGAACATTGCGAAGGTCGAGTAGCACACCCGCTGGATCTGGGCCGGCGTGGCGTAGCGAGCCGTGTGCTCGAGGCCCGAGCGTAGCGCGACGAGCACCCGCTCGTCGGCGATGGCCTGCTCGAGCGGCGGGGTGAATTCTCCCGCTGGCGCCGGCGGGTCCATGGCCGCCATCGCCAAGACCAGGCGCGGGGGCAAGAGCTCGGACTTGGCCCCGAGCGCGCTGTCGTCGGCATAGTAGTCGTCGGCAGCCCACCACCCCGCATTCAGCTTGGCCGCGACCAGCAGCCGGTCGGGATCATCGCAATCGGGGTGGGCGAGCATCACCAGCCGCCCAAACCGGGTCTTGCGCAGCTTTTCGACCTCTTCGTCGTCGAATCCGCATTCCTTCGCCCAGGCGGCGAGTCGCTCATCGACGATGTCGGCGAGCGGCTCGTTGATCCGCTCGGTGACCGGGCAATAGAGCGGCTTTGCCGTCCCGTCGCCCCATGGCCGGTGGGCGTAGGCAGGATCGGGGCCGGCGGGCAGGAGCGGCGGATCTAGCTCGTCGGCAGCCGGGAGCGGCGGAGCTAGCTCTTCGGCAACCGGGAGCGGCGGATCTAGCTCGTCGGCAACCGGGAGCGGCGGGTCTAGCTCGTCGGCAGCCGGGAGCGGCGGATCTAGCTCGTCGGCAACCGGGAGCGGCGGGTCTAGCTCGCCAACGCGGGCCCGCGCGAGCAGGTTCGCGAGCCGTGCGGCGGATGTACCCAAGCCACTCGACGAGCTGCCCAACCGCGCCGCGGCCGGCTGGGCAACGGCCGGCGCGGCGTCGCCGAGCCGGCCGAGCTCCCGTGCGAGGCGGGTGGCCGAGGTTCCCAGCCCGGTTGGCTTCAGGATGGCGATGGGGTCGGCCATTGTCTCATCGTTGCCTTGATTCATCGCTCGCCCCGTCGTCCTCGGTCCGAAATGGAGATCGTGGCGGGCGACCCGGCAGGAAGCCTTACGCCCGCGCTCGTCGTCATCGTACGACTCGATCGGCGACGATGAGCAAGTAGTGGAAGCTGCCTTCCTTGTACGCCGTGAGGAACGGATCTTCGACTCCGGTCGCGACCGAGGACTTCGCCCGCAGCTCCCAGTACGGGATCGTCGCCGCGGTCAGGTCGGTGACCTCGATCGGCACGAAATCGTTGGCGGCCAGCGCCTTGAAGTACTCGCTGCGCGGATGGATGTTGCAGATGTACTGCGCGTCGATCTGGCTCACGGCGCGCGAGCGACCGCCGAGCACGTCGTTGTAGCAGCCGGTGATGCACACGTAGCGGCCGCCGTCGACGAGCAGGCGCGAGAACTCCTTGAACAGCTTGTGCAGATCGACGTACATCGTGGTCTCGTTGGTCCAGATGGCCCGACGCGACGCCGTCTCGAACCCGGTGTCGAGCATGTTGCGGAAGTGGAACTCGACCTTGTCGGTGACGCCGCGCTCGGCGGCCTGGTCATTGGCGAACCCGACCTGGTACTCGGAGATCGACACACCGTCGACCTGGCAGCCGAACCGCTCGTTGACCATGAAGCTGGTGCCGCCGCGGCCGGACCCGGCATCCATCACGCGATCACCAGGTCCAATGTCACCGAGGCGATCGAGCAAGAATTCGGCCTGTGCGTGCTCGAGTCGGTGTAGCTCGCGGATGGTGCGATCGTTTCGCGTGCTCTCGAGCCCTTCGAGGACCGACCAGTCGACGTCACCGATCCCATAGTGGTGGTGGAAGTAGCCATCGACCTGGCCGAGCAGGAGGTTGACGGGATCGTTCTGGTTCGTGTTCCAGTAGTTGGCGACCGACTTCTGATACTCGCTGCGCAGGACGTTGTTGGGGGTCGTGATGGATTGGGGCATGGACTCGAGGTTCCTTTCCTGTCTATCGGGACAGTGACGAATTACGAATTCGACATTCGAGAGTGATATGGCCTCGCGCTAGCGGATGAGCTCGACGTCCTCGAGCACCCCGAGCGCGTCGGGGATGAGGATTGCGACCGAGTAATATGTGCTCACCAGGTAGCGGAGCACCGCGCGCTCATCGATGCCCATGAAGCGGACGTTGAGGCCGGGCTCGCGCTCGTCGGGCAGCTTCGACGGCCGCAGGCCCACCACGCCCTGGTGCTCCTCGCCGAAGCGCATCGCGAGGATCGAGGTGGTGAAGCCCGAGGAGATCGGCAGCTTGTCGCACGGCAACAGCGGGATGCCGCGCCAGGCCGCCGACGGCACGCCGTCGACCACCACGGACTGGGGGTACACGCCGCGCCGGTTGCACTCACGCCCGAACGCCGCGATCGCGCGCGGGTGCGCGAGCAGTAGCTGCGTCTTGCGGCGGCGCGTGATGAGCTCGTCGAGGTCGTCGGGCGTGGGCGGGCCCTTGCGGGTCTTGATGCGTTGATCGTGCACTGCGGCGTGCAGGAGCCCGATCTCCGGGTCGTTGATCAGCTCGTGCTCCCGGCGCTCGCGCAACGCCTCGACGGTGAGCCGCAGCTGCTCGGCCACCTGGTCGAACGGTCCGTTGTAGAGGTCGGCCACCCGCGTGTGCACGTGCAGGATCGTCTGCGCGACCTGGAATTCGTACTCACGGGGGAACCGCTCGTAGTCGACGAACGTGGTGGGTAGCCGCGCCTCGCCTTGGTGGCCAGCGGCCAGCTCGATCGCGGCCTGCCCGTGCTTGTCCTGCGGACGGCGCTGCCGCTCGGCGAGCGCCTCGAGGTGGGCCCGCAGCGCCGGCGAGCGCTCGATCATCGCCTCGAATGCGTCGCGCCGGAGCGTGAGCACCGTGCAGGGCGTGAGCGCCTCGACCGAGTCCTCCCAGCGACCTTCCGGCTCCATCAGCGCGTGCACGCCGAAGTGATCGCCCTCGGTGAGCACGCCGAGCTCGAGCCGGTCGCCGTACTTGCCGAGGCGCGTCTTGGTGGCCTTGCCGCGGGCCAGCAAGAACACGTGCTCGGCCGGCTCGCCCTCCACGACCACGCGCTGCCCCTCGCCCACCTCGCGCTGCTCGAAGCGATCGGCGAGCGCCTCGAGCAGCTCGTCGTCGTCGAGACCCCGCAGGATCGGCAGCTCGCCGAGCTCCCGCGGGATCACGCGCAGCGCCGAGCCCACCTGGGTGAAGCCGATCGTGCCATCACCCACCTCGTAGCTGCGCCGCTGGTTGACCCGGTAGACGCCGCCCGAGACCTCCACCCACGGTATGAGCCGCGAGAGCCAGCGCGGGGTGATTCCCTGCATCTGCGGCGCGGACTTGGTGACAGTCGCCAGGTTGCGCGCCGCCTGCGTGGACAGGCTGGTCTGCTGCTGTTGCTCGGTGGGATCGTGGGTGGTCATGGTGCGATCGGGGTGGGCTCGGAGGGTCGCGCCGCAGAAGGCCTAGTGGCTCACTCGCCGCTGCGGCCGATCTCCACGCTCTCGAGCAGCGCCAGCGCGTCGGGTACGAGCACGGCTACCGAGTAGTACGCACTCACGAGATACTGCATGATCGCCTTCTCGTTGATCCCCATGAAGCGCACGTTGAGGCTCGGCTGGTACTCGTCGGGGATGCTGGTCTGGTGCAGGCCCACCACACCCTGGTTCGCATGCCCGGTGCGCATGAGCATGATGGTGCTGGTGCGCGCCTCGGACACCGGGATCTTTCCGCACGGGAAGATCGGCACGCCGCGCCACGCCGGCACCCGGTTGCCGCCCACATCGGTGGCCTGCGGGTAGAGGCCGCGCTTGTTGCACTCGGCGCCGAACGCAGCGATCGCGCGCGGATGGGCGAGAAAGAACCCGGGCTCCTTGTCGACGAGCGCGAGCAGCTCGTCCATGTCGTCGGGCGTGGGCGGACCGCTGCGGGTGTGGACGCGCTGCTTGAAGTCGGCGTTGTGGATCAGGCCGATCTCGCGGTTGTTGATCATCTCGTACTCCTGGCGCTCGCGCAGGGCCTCGATGGTCAGCCGCAGCTGCTCCTCCACCTGGTTCATGGGGTTGTTGTAGAGGTCGGCCACCCGGGTGTGCACCTGCAGCACCGTCTGCGCCACCGCCAGCTCGTACTCGCGGGGCTTGAGCTCGTAGTCGACGAACGTGTCGGGCAGGATGTACTCGCCCTTCTTGCCCGCCGACAGCTCGATCGGCGCCTCACCGCTCTGATCCTTGGGCTTGGCGGCCTTTTCCTTGAACGCTTCGATGTGGCGGCGCAGCGACTCGTGCTGGTCGACCATGCTCTCGAACGCCGACTGCTGCAGCACGAGGATGGTGCCGGAGGTGACCGCCTTGGCCGTGAAGTCCCAGAAGTCCTGCGACTCGAGCACCGCGGTGTAGGTGAAGTAGTCGCCGTCGGCGAGCGTCTCGAGCACGGTGGTGTCGCCGTACTTGCCGACGCCGATCTTGTTCACCTTGCCGTGCGCGATGAGGTAGATCGCGTCGGCCGGGGCGCCGCGCTCGACGATGACGTCGCCCGCCTTGAGGTCGCGCTGCACGAAGCGATCGGAGAGCGCCTGCAGCACGTCGATGTCGTCGTAGCCGCGCAGCATCGGCAGCTCGGAGAGCTCCTGCGGGACCACCGACGCCTTGGCGCCGATGTTGGTGAACGTCAGGCGACCGTCGCCCACCGCGAACGACAGCCGGCGGTTGACGCGGTACACACCGCCCTGCACGTCGACCCACTGGAGCATCTTGAGCAGCCACCGCGAGGTGATGCCCTGCATCTGCGGCGGGGTCTTGGTGGTAGTGGCCAAGTTCCGCGCAGCAGCCGTATCGAGGCTCGTCTGCTGCTTCTCGCCCTCGGGGTTCAACTTTTCTTCGGTCGCCATTGTGAGGTCTTGCTCTCTTGGGAAATGGTGATGATCGCCGTCGGCTCTCGAGCAAGCGAGCTTTCGGGGCTACGAGCGATGTGGCGCGGAACCTAGCACCACGCCGGGGTGGCGCCTACTGTCATGATCGACAGGGGGGCGCACCTGTCATGAGTGACAGGGGCGCACACAAAAGAGAGCTGGTCGATCACGAATGATCGACCAGCAACGCGTTCACCGGGTCGCGTCTCTCCGCTTTTTTATTTCCAGTGAGTCAGCTCGAATCAGCTGCTCGATTGGCGTATGTCACTCACGTCTCACGGCCCGGAGCGAGCGGCATTCGCTCGCACGGCACGAACGCCCGCGGTGCCGAGCCCCGTTGGACCGGTGAGCAGCATCGACGGCGACGGGTTGTGGCGGCGCAGGAACGCCTCGTCGTAGCGCCGCGTGATGAGGTGCCAGTCGAGGACGCCCGCCATCCAGTCCTGAAGGCCTTCCACGTAGGCGTCGAGGGCCTTGCGAGCCTGCTCGTCGAGCCCGAGATCCTCGACGAGGCCCGGCAGGTCGTTGGCCAGGATGTGCTCGAACTGCCGCATGCGCGAGGTCATGAGGTCGTTGACCACGACCAGCGCCTCGTCCTTGCCGATGTCGAGGAACCGCTCGAGCACGAGGCGGATGTTGTTCAGCTCGCCTTCGAACTCCATCTCCTTCTGGTAGGAGAACACGTCGTTCATGAAGCAGCCGTAGTCCTGCGCCGAGTCTTCGAGGCTACGGATCTCGCGCGACTCGAATACCGCGGGGGGCAGGCCCCAGCCCTTGGTCACGCGGGCGAGGTTCATCGTCATGTCCGAGCCGAACGTCCGCCGCCGCATCTCGATGTAGTCGACGGGATCGGCGACGCGGTGCTCGGCCTGGTTGAGCAGCTCCCAGAGCCAGCTCTCGAACATGACCTCGAGACCCTTGCGGTAGCTGCGGCGGTCGTCCATCGCCAGCGGACCCACGGTGCGTACCCACAGCTCGGCCAGCCCCCGCTCGAGCGGTGAGGTGGGCGGCGGCATGCTCGTCCCGTAGAGCGGCATGAACAGCGACAGTCGCTCGTTCTGCAGCTTCGCGGCGCCGAGGTTGCGCCCGTTGCCGAACATCAGGGGGTAGAGGTCGTCGGCGTAGGTACCCCACGTGAGCCATGCCGAGGAGATGTCGAGCGCCTCGGCCGAGCAGTCGGGATGGATCCGCGCCGCACACTCGGCGAAGTCGTAGCCGGCACACTTCTCCTCGGTCCAGATCGCGGCCTCGGGCACGCCCGGGAGCGAGAGGAAGAACCCCATCTCGCGCGACCAGTCGATGCAATACCGACGGGCCCGCTCGAGATGCTCGTTCACCCGCGCCCGGTAGGGCATGTAGAAGTCGGGCAGCGTGGTGGGCCCGACCGGCTTGAACAAGGTGTGCGAGTGGTTGCGGATCCGCTGCAGGCCCAGCGCCCGTGGCGACGGCACGTGCAGTGCCGACATGCCGAGGCTCTCGAGCCCGCGGAGCACCGCGTCCACGTGCCCCCTGGTGCGTGGCAGTCGGTCGATCGCGCCCACCCGGAAGCTCGGTGACTCACCGCCGGCGAGCCCCACGGAGGCCCCCGCCGAGACTCCCGGTGGCGTGGCGCGGGTGCCCTCGTTCATGTACCGGCTCGAGCGCATGTGCCACTCGTGCCCGCCCGACTGCCAGTCTTGCAGCCCCTTGACGTAGGCCCACACCGCGGCCTGGCCGAGCGGATTGGTGTCGTGGTCGGCGAACAGTAGCGGCAGCTCGACGAGCGCCGTGTTCTCGAACTGCTGCAGCCGCGAGGTGAGCAGATCATTGGTGATCTCGGCCGCCCGCTGCGTATCGACACCGAAGAACCGCTCGACCACGAGCACGCAATTGGCGTTCTCGCCCTCGCGCTCGACCTCGCGCTGGTACGAGAACAGATCGTTGCGCAGGTGCACGCCGTCGGCGAACGTGTCCCGCAGCACGCGGAGCGGCCGCGTGCCGGCGAGCTCGGGCGGGATCTCGACCCCCGCGGCGTGCTCGACCAGGCCCGCCGACCACGGCGCGCCACCGACCTTGCGGCGCATCTCGATGTACTCGATGGGGTTCGACACGCGGCGCTGGCGGATGTTCGCGAGCTCCCACAGCGACTCCTCGAGCAGGTGCCGCGTCACCAGATGGAAACGCTCGCGCCAGGCCCGCGAGGTGGTCGGGGTGGTCCGCCGCCACAGGTCGTCGAGGCCGCGCTCCACCGGGTTCTGGGGCTCGGGCACCGGTGTGGCGAGATCGACCGGCATGAACGCGGGCAGCCGGGCGAGGTACGCCTTGGCGCCGTCCATGTCTTGGGTGTACTTGAAGACCTCGAGGAAGTGATCGTCGAAGAAGAACACCCACACGTACCAGTCGGTCACGAGGTCGAGCTCGACGCCCGAGCAGTCGGGGTGGGTGTACGCACAGAGCAGCGGGTAGTCGTGGTCGTCGAGATCCTGCTCGTCCCAGACCTGGCCGTCGATCATGTCGAGCTCGCGCGCCCACTGCTTGGAGTGTACGCGCGTGGTCTCGAGGTTCGGGTTGAGGCGAGCGGGATACGGTACGTAGAAGTCGGGGAGCTTGAACGGTTGCATGTCCGAACCGTCGCAGGACGTGCACGTGGCGCGGCGACCCCTAGTCACTAACACCCGGTGTCATGCCTGCCTACTGTCACGAGTGACAGGTCTCCCTGTCGCGAGTGGCAGGGAAGACCTGGTCTTGACGACGGAATGGGGCTTTGCCTATAAAATCGTATACTCGGCCGGTTATTTGTGCAGCGTGACGACTTCTTGTGCAGCCGAATCGCTCGGATTCGAGCCGCATCCTTCCGCAGCACGCGCCATGAATCCGGTCTCGATCCCCAGATCGTAGATCGCCCGGGTGAGGACCGAGAGGTTGTAGCAGAGCACCTTGCACAGCACCTCGTTGACCTGTGCGGTCCGCTTCTTGGACCGGATCGAGCTGCCGAACTTCCTCTTTAGCGCCGAGAAGGTGGCTTCGGCGTTGGAGCGGCGGTGGTAGTGAGCGAGGTACTCCTCGCGGTTGAGCTGGCACATGAGCCACATCCGGCGCCACGCATCCGAGCCCTTGCCGTTGGTGCCCCCGTCGGGGGTGGAGTTGCTCTTGAACGGCACGAACGGCCGCGCTCCCACGGCCTCGATGGCTTCGAGGTTGGCGTGGCTGAGGTACGCCTTGTCGCCCTGGACCTCGCGCACGTCGAAGCGCTGAGCGGTGCGCTGGACGAGCCCCGGCATCTCCGGGGAGTCGTGGTCGTCCCCATCGGTCACGGTCACCGCGGCGATGATGTTGGTCTCGTTCCCGACGGAGGCGTGGAGCTTGAGCCACTTCTGCCGCTTCGTCTCGCGGCCCCACTTCTTGTCGAACCACCGGTCGTAGGTCGTGGTCGAGAAGCCGGTCGCGTCGATCGAGAAGTCGTGCTCGATGCCCGCGAGCGGGGAAGCGGAGGTCTCGATCAATGAGGTCAGCAGCGAGGTCAGCTCCTCGCGCGCAAGGTAGTTCCCGATCGAGTTGAAGTGGGGCGCGTGGTCGATGCGACCTTGGGCGCGGTGCTCCTCGAAGTCGGTCGTTGACCGGCGCCCGCTCATGCCCCCGAAGACCTTCATCGTGCAGCCGAACACGACGTCGGCGAGCGGCAGCGGAGGACGGCCGCGGCCGCGGTAGGGTGGTTGCACGATGCTGTCGCACAGGCCTTGTAGGAGCGCCTGGACCATGCCCTTTTCGCCGCACTGGGCTCGTGTGTAGCGCGGCCAGTCCTGGCGGTAGGTCACCCGCTCAAGCGAATAAATCTCGCTAGCGTCGGGCATCGAGAGGGGATCCGCGGCGAACTCGGCCGTGAACTTGGCGGCGAAGATGTGCTTGCACGCCAACCCGCTCTCTTCGAAGTCGGCGCATGCACAGGACCCCTTGCGTAGATCGACACGGTAGACACCGGGCCGCGATCCCGCCGGGACGAACCAGATACGCCCGTTGGTGTCGACGCGTCCGGTCTTCGCGATGAGAAGCCCTCGCTGCCGCCGTGCGTCCATGCGCTCAGCATGACAGGCCAGGGCGCAAAGCCACGATCGCTATTGCCATACGGTGTCAGCATTGCCTTGCCAGGCAGCATGCAGGGCATGCAGACACAACAGAGGCATGGCCAGAAGCCATGTTGCTGCGCCAATGTTCAGTATGACATACTGCGCAAATTGCGCGAACATCATAAATCTGATGGGTGCTCCTTGACGCACGCGCAGTACTGCGCCAAGCTCTCGCTCAAGATGGAAGACGAGACGGAGGCAGCGATCCGGTGGGCCGACAAGGAGTTGGAGGCAGCGATCCGGTGGGCCGACAAGAAGGCAGCAATCGAACGTACGCTTGGCGGGCTGTCGGGTGAAGATCAGCGCCGCATGCTGACCGAACTGCTGATGGCGAGGAGGCTGACCAGCCCTTCCCAGAAACAGCAGCGAAGCTCGCTCGCGAACGTGGAGCCCATGCCGGCGCGCGACCGGATCGCGACCAACGACGACCCGCCTGTCCGCAAGACCGACCTGCTCGTCGACTTCCTCCGCACGAACCCCGACGCCAAGATCCCGCAGATAACCAAGTCCCTCTACGGCACCGACGACGACGAGAGGATGAAGTCCAAGGTCAGGTCCATGCTCACGTCGCTCAAGAAGCAAGGGCGCGTCAAGCGCGGGTCGAAAGTCGGCCGATGGAAGGCAACGTGACCGGGATGCATCCCAGAGCAGATTCCGCGGGCATCGTCACACTCCACTGGCGACCCGCAGAAAAAACAGAGGGGAGGAGTCGCTGATCCCGACTCCTCCCCAAACACTTGGACCCCGTCAAACGCCTCTGGCGTGGTCCTTGGGACCTAGCCCCGTCATACGCCACTGGCGTGGCTAGGTTCCGACAACCCAGGCCCCCGGGCCGCCGTCACATTCCTCTGGCGGTGTCCCGGGGCCAACCTTTGGTTCCGTCAACGTAGCACCCGGGATCCCGGGCATCAACGTCTAACCGCTTGAGATCTATAAGCTACTGGTTTTTAAAGGGTTTCCGTCGGGGCCTCGATTGGCTATGCGTCACTCCCGCTTGGCGACGATCGCGTGGCCGAACTCGGCCGCGTACGCGTAGACCACCTGCACGTGGACCAGCGCGCCGCCCCACATGGGCTCGCGCTTGTCGTCGCGGCAGAGCCAGCACCGGCCCGGTCGCCGCTGGCATCGGCGAGCAGGCGCCGACGGCGAGCAGGCGCCGGCCAGAGCTGCCGTCGACGTCATTCCCAACCTACCGTGGCCGCGGCATCGCCACCGTCGCCGACCTCGCCGCCTCGCGCCGAGGTGTCGTTGACGGCTCAGGCACCATCCGCGGATCCGTGGCCTTGGCCGCTTCCCACGCCGCCTCCACGGTCACCCGCGCCGTTCCCAGCGCCATCTCGTACGCCACTTTCGGCGCCACCTGCAACTTCGGGAGAATGTGCCGCAGGTTGTTCTCCTGTCGAAGTGTCGGTTTCATGGTGCGGTTCATCCGAGGGGAAAAGGCGTTTAACGATACCAGACTCGGGATCGCGGACAGTACCGCGCGGCTCTCGTATCAAGCCTAGCAAGCTCTCAGCGAGGTGCTGCTCGGCTTCCGTGGGGCCGCGCACGTTGCTGAACAGGCCTTCAGCTTCGGCGCGATCAATCACGAAGCCGTGCGCGGGATACTCGAAAACGAGCCGACGGAGGGTGGTCTGCATCTCAACGGCCTGCTCCAGGTCCTGGTTCTGAGCGCCGATCAGGCGCGTCCCGTACGCCAGGCTGATTTGATTGGCCCGCGCGATTTCACCCAGGCGCGATGGGTCGATCTGCTCAAAAATCCGACCGAACAGGCCCGTCACGACGTTTGCGGCAGCGTCCGCGCCTATCGCCGCCGAGAGACCCGCGCCCATGCAGATTTCCATGAACGTCTCGCGGTAGGCCTTCAATGAGTGCTGCATCGCCTGCAGCAAACCCTGCGCAAGATCGTTGCCCGACCACCGCTCAAGGAGTTCGTCCTTCTTGCGGATTTGAACATCGAGCGGACCGAGTTCGCCCGAATCGCCGATGACGATCTCGTCCGCCCCGAACACGGCAAGCGTCCCGGCGCTCTTGCAGAAGCTCGTGATGTACGCGGTGACGTGCTCGTACGTGTCACTGAGGCAGCGCGCGATCCGGTAGCCTGCATGCGGATCACCTCCTGTCGTGGTCAGCAGGAGGAGAACGCGCTCGCTCTTGGTCGTCCTGCAGATGTCGAGGAGCTTGTAGTACCCGTTGTAGGTGATGGGCGCGTTGTAGAGGATCACGTCCCGTTGGGGCGGCGGCGCATCGGGTTCGGGTTGCGGCTCGGTCGACACGACGCGGCAAGCCTGCCCCTAGCAACGCGTGGAGTCAAGCCAGCCCGCGTGACCCGTTCGGGCAGCCACACCAGCGGTACGTCGGCACCCACGGCCGACCGCGGCCGTGGACGTGAAGGTGGCGTGAGACGAAGACGCCCCGCACCGAAGCGCCGGGGCCCCTGGCCGGCCGCGCGTCCGTCATGGACGCCGGGCCAGGAGCGCGTGTCCGTGCTGTGACGCGTAGCTGGAGGCGAGGCCGACGTGGATCAGCCCGCCGCGCCACATTGGCTCGATCCGGTCTCCGCGGCGGAGCCAGCACCTGCCCGAGTCGAGCGTCTCGAACGTGAAGTCAACGACGCCCGTCATCCCGTCTTCCTCGATCCCGACGTCACCCAGGGCGCCCGAGGCTCGCTCGCTGGTTGCGTGCTCGTCGGGCTGCTCGTCCTCGCCGGCACACCGGCACCACGACACCGGCTCGATCGGCGGGTTGCGGTAGAAGGGGTCGATCCACGGCCACGTGCCGGCCTCGACCAGCACGCGCTTGAGGTTCTTGGGGCCCGTGGCGAGCAGCCGGGCGGACGACGCGAGGCACCCGAGCTGCGCGTCCATGGCGATGCTCGCGACGGCACGGCGCGCCGCGACGATGCACGCGGCCATACTGGGCAGCTTGCCCCACGCGAACAACTGCAAGCCCACGACGGCCCACAGGATGAACCAGCGATGGTTGAGCCCCTCGACCGCGAGGTCGGCGGGCAGGTGAGCGGGGATGTCATCCGTGGGCGGACGGTCGAGCGGCGGGAGCCCAAGGGCGACGCGGAGCGCGACCACGAGGTCGGTCGCACGGAGAGGATCGGCATGTTCCATGCGCTCACCGTGACCGATGGACCTCCATTATTCTAGATGCGATACCGCGCACGGTTATCATCGGCCGTGCCCAAGGTGACGCCCGAAGAGCTTCGGAAGCGCGTAGCCGAGCGCATCCGCGAGGCCGCGAAGCGCAAGGGCATCACGCTCGCCGACCTCGCGTCTCGGGCCGAAGTGAGCGAGGCCGGCCTCTACCTCGCTCTCAGCGGAAAGTCGGGCCCGTCGATCGACTTCGTTGCCAAGGTCGCGATGGCCCTCGATGTCGACCCGAGCGCACTGGTCAAGCCGCAACGCAAGCCTCGATCACCTGCGACGTGAGCCGACGCTTTCTTGTGCAGCACACCGACTTTTTGTGCATAGCCAGATTTATAGGCAAAGCCACGGAATGGCCTCAGCGGATCGTTCGGTACTTCTCGTCGAGGACCAGCCGCCGCACCATCGCGCTGTAGTCGTACCCGCTCTCCTCGAACGCCTCCACGTGCCCCTGCAGCCACGACAGATCGTCGGCCTCGAGCTCGCGGCCGAGCAGGTGCTCGCCGAAGCTCTTCACGGCACACTGGGCGATCTGGTCGCGCTCGACGTCGGTGTCGATGAGGCCGACGGGGCCGGCCTCGACGCCGGCGTGGTCGTTGCGCTCGAGCCAGGCCGCCGCCCGCGGCAGGCCCTGGTAGGCGCCGAACTCCTCGTCGCCGGAGTTGGCCGCGGTGACGAAGTAGGTGCTGCAGAACGCGGAGCAGGCCGGCAGCCCCTCGCCGCCGCAGACGCAATCGGCCCGCGGCGTATCGAAGCTCATGGCCTCGGGCGAGAGCCAGCCGTAGGTGCCGCCGGTGCGCCAGCGCGCCCAGTGGGCCGCCGCGGGCTCGAGCTCCTGGTGGCAGTCGGCGCAGCCGTTGCGCTCGCGCAGGTTGGGGCTCGGGCTCGCCTCCTCGGGCGGCAGGCCGTCTTGCTGCGGCACGAACGGATCGCAGTAGAACGCGGTGAAGAAGCGATTGGCGCGCGCGCGGTTGCTGGCGAAGCGCACGAGGTAGCCGAGCGTGGTGAAGGCCCCCGCGTGCGCACCCTCGCGCTCCACGGGCACCCAGGTCTCGGGGTCGTCGTAGGCGAGCTCCGGCACGGCCTCGGGGTCGATCGCGGAATCGTAGGAGATCGCGCCGCCCGCCGTCGGGGCGGCCGTGTCGCTGTTGTGGCGATAGTAGTGCGCCACGATGCCGTTCATGAACGTGGTGTGGGTGGTGAACGCCTCGAGGTAGGAGCGCTTCTCCTGCACGACCCACTGGAAGATTCGGGCCGGCTCCTCCGCCAGCGCGTCGCGGACCCGCTGGTTCTCCATGCCGGCGTTCTCGGGGCCGCAGTGCTCGAGGTTGGGGCCGCAGCCGCACAGCTCGTCGTTGGTGTGGTAGCTCGAGCAGGCGACGCCGTTCTTGCCGGTCACGGCCTCCTGCGCGTCGTAGGCACACACCTTGACCTCGGTGCCGGGGGCCCAGTACGGCTCGACCATCACCCAGCCCTCGCGCCGGCAGGTGCCGCCGACGCAGGAGGGGCTGGCATAGGTCTGGATCGGGATCGGCCGGCCCTGTGCATCGAACTCGGTCTGCGCCTGATCGAGGCAGTCGATGGTGTCGCCGCGGTAGGCCCGACGCATGTTGCCGATGCGCCAGATCCCGCTGGCGAGCGGCGCCACGCCCCGCTGCACGGGGAACATGTTGGGCACGAGCGAGCGGTCGAGCGTGCCCCACAGGCGCGCCTGGTGGTACTCGCGGATCGTGGCGAAGTAGTCGTCGGAGCGGAGCATCTCGTCGATGAGCCCCTCGGCGGCGGCCTCGGGATCTTCGGCGCCGCGGACCCACTCGTACTCCTCGTAGGTGGGCACGTGGCCGCGAATGTCGAGCGAGATCTGCCGCAAGAGCTGCAGCGGATCCATGTCGACGGTGGGGGCGCAGTGCTCGGGGCTCGCGGCGTGGGACGGCGCGGGCGCGAGCGCGCCGAGCAGCAGGGTGGTGCCGAGCGTGGCGAGCGTGCAGCGTGCGGAATGGCGACGGGCGTTCATGGTGCGGCTCCTCTGCTCCTCAAGCGATCCAGGCGTCGAGCGGGTTGGTGCGGAACGGGTCGGGCGAGAGGCCCGCGGCGGCGGCGATGGTGGCTCCCACGTCTTCGGGCAAGAGCACCTTGCCAGCCGGGTCGGGCTTGCCGCTGACCGGGTCGATCGCGGCGAGCCCCAGCGTCTCTTGCACGGTGGCCCCGCACACGCCGCGCCGCAGGCCTCCGCCGAACACGAGCACCGAGCTCGCGAAGTGGTGGTCGCGACCCTCGGTGCCGTTGAGGTGGGGCGTGCGGGCGAACTCGGAGAACACGACGACGGTGGTGCTCTCGAGCGAGGGGTCGGTCTCCCGCAGATCCGTGAGCAGGGCCGCGAGCGCGCCAAAGCCGGCCTGCAGGCGAGCGGTCTGCAGCGTGGCCCAGTTGGCGTGGGTGTCGAGCCCGGTCTGGAGCTGCGCGGTGACGGTGCGCGAGAGGCCGGTCTCGAGCAGGCGCCACACGGTGGCAGCGATCACCGCGGGTGCGCTCGCGGTGTTGGGGTTGGTGATCCCGTAGCGCGCGATGAGATCGGGGTCGGCGGCGAGGTCGAAGGCCTCGGTGTAGCCGTCGGACAGGAGCTGACGCATGCGCTCGCGGGCGGTCCGCAGCTCCTCGACGGGACGCGGGCCGTAGACGGCGTGCACGCAGCCCTCCACCTCGTCCTGGGCGGCGTGCAGCGCCTCGATGGTGGCGGGCGAGAGCGAGCTCTGGTCGAGCGGCTGCAAGAGGTCGCGCATCTCGGTGGCCAACGCCAGCCGCACCCCGGTGACATCGGGCGGGAACGACAGGTTGAACGAGGGCATGCCGACCGAGACGTTGGGCAGGATGAGGTCGTCGAACTCGCCCGCGGTGGCCATGCGGGTGCCCATGGAGTCGCCGCGGGGCACCACGCCCGAGGGCGGCATGAACGTGTTGACGTAGGCCCGGCCCGTGACGTGGGCGACCGTGTTCATGTTGACGCCGCGAAACAGCGTGAGCACGTCGGCGTGGGGCACGAGCGGCGCCATCGTGGAGCCCCACAGCACCTCCTCGCCGGCCATCATCACGGGGATGGGGTCGCGGAACGCGGGCGCGAGCAGGTCGGTGCCGTGATCGATGCCCTCGTAGGCCACCGCGGGGTCGCGGGGGTCGGGCCCGAGCAGCACGTCCCAGCCGCCGCTGAAGTAGAGGCCCACGTAGCGGCGGGTGGAGCCGAGCGGCTCGTCGGCTCGGCCGGCGCCCGCGAACGGCAGCAGCATGGCCGAGGCGCCGAGGCTCGTGAGGAACGAGCGACGCGAGGGCGCGAGCACGGATGGGAGATTTCGATGCGTAGTCATGGCGTTCCCTTTCTTTGGCGCCTCTTGGTCAGTAGGTCACGAAGTCCGGGTGGGTCACGAGGCCGATGCAGACCGCGGTCCAGCGCTCGCGCATCAGCTCGTCGTCGAGCTCGCCCGCGTCGGGCTCGGTGGTGAGCAGGTCCATCCACGGCTCGACGCGTGTGTCCTCGTCGTCCATCTCCTGGCCCAGGAACCGCAGCATCAAGTAGTCGAGGTTGCGGCGGATCTTGACCACGTCGCGCTCGGACACCTCGACCCAGCGCATGATGGTGCCGGCGTCCGAGCCCTCGCCATCGGCGGTGATGGCCGCCGAGCAGCTGTGGAGCGCGGCGTCGTGCACGAACTTGTCGAATGTGACCGAGAGCTCGCGACCCTCGTCGGTGATCTCGGCGAAGTCGGCCTGGCCCATCGCGCCGGCGAACTCGTCGAATTGCGGCCAGGGCTGGCCGGTGACGGTGACGAGCGAGCGGTGGAACTGCGCGGCGGTCATTCGCCGCATGCGGCGGCCGGCGGGCTCCTCGGCGTTGCCGTCGCCATGGTGGCCGGGCTCGCCGTCGTCGGCCGCGTCGTCGCCGGGCTCGGGCTCGTCGTCGACGGGGACGCGGCCAGGTGGGACTGGTTCGACGTCCTCGCCCCGGACGTGCGGGCCGCCCTGGTAGCAACCGGCCACGACGAGCGTGGTGATCATCATCATCGATGCACGTGTCACTCTCATTCCTCCCTTCGTGCAGCGCCGGTCTCGAACCACTCCGAGACCATGAGCTGCGCATCCAGTCCCCAGCCGTCGCGGGTGCCGAAGGGCGGCATGTCGCCCTTGCTCACCACGCGATCGAGGATCTTCGGCTCGCGCTCGAGCCACGCCTCGTAGCTCGAGAGGTCGGGCCGCGTGCCATCGGCCGGATCGGGCTCGTGGCACGCAGGACCCGAGCAGTGCTCGTGGAACAGCGGTTCCACGTCGTCCTCCCACGTGAGCTCGCCGATGCGGCGCTGCTCGAAGCGCAGGCGGCGGGCGGTCGCGCCGCGATCGCTGCTGCCGAACAGCTCGAGCGTGTGCCAGCCCTCGCCCACCGGCATCGGCGTCGCGAGGTGCCAGCGGCCGAGGCCGTCGGTCTCGAGCTCGAACGGCTGGCCGTCGAGGCGCGCGTCGGAGAGCATCAGGTCGACGGGCGTACGGACGGAGATCGACACGCTCTCGTCGGTGGTGCGCTGGAGGTTGTGCAGCCCCTCGATGCCGATGGGCGGACCCGGCCGCAAGTAGCACGCCGTTCCGGCGATGCCGCCGAGGTGCAGGCTCGACCCCAGGTCCAGGGCCCACACGCCGCCGCCGGCGTCGGCGTGGAGCTCGTCGGCGACGACCGGCTGGCCATCGCCGCGGAGCGCGTGCAGGAGCTCGCCGTGCTGCTTGCGGTGGACGCGGTCGCCGGTGGCGACCCACAGCGACTCGCCGCCGGCCGACACGGCGTGCACGGGGCCGGCCTCGAACTGCCAGCGCCGTAGCTCGTCGGGCCCGCCCACCACGAGCTCGCCGCCCTGGATCGCGGCCACGCCCATGTCCTCGACGAGCGCGGCGGCCTCGGAGCCGTGGAGCGCCTCCACGAGGGTGGCGTCGGAGCCGGTGAGGCGCCAGACCTCGCCGCTCTGCCGCGCGAGCCACAGCTCGCCGTCTGGGCCGAGGCAGGTGCCCGCGTCGGTGGCGAGCCAGGCCACGTCGGCGAACGGCTCACCGTTGGGATCGGTCCACTCCCACCACTGCCCGCGATCGCGCTGGAGCAGGCCCTCGGCGAGGACGAAGCCGTTGGCGTCGGTGGAAGGGTCGCCGCACAGCCACGTGGGCGCGGGTCGGGTCGCGGGCCAGCCGAGCGGCAGCGGCCACTCAGCACTCACGTCCCACAGCCCGGCTTCTTCAACGAAGAATGCACGGTCGGCGCCCCAGGCCTGCAGCGTGCCCACGCCGGCGGGCAGCTCCTGCACCGTGTTGCCGCCGAACGGGTCGAGCACGCGCCAGCTCGTGTCACCCGTGCGCAGCCACAAATGGCCCTCGGGCGAGACCGAGCGCTGTGTAGAGATCGCGTTGATCTCGAAGCAGCGGCTGTCGAGCTCGACGGTCGCGACGTCGAGCGGCACCACCACCACGGGGTCGCCCGCAGGGTCGCCATCGGAGCCGTCCGAGGCCGAATCGTCGCTGTCCTCGGCCGTGTCGGTGGCAGTGCCTTCGTCCTCACCTGCGGTGAGCGGCTCGCCCTCGGCACACGCCGCGAGAGCCAGCCAGAGGCTCGCCAGCGCAACGCTCTCCCTACCACCGATGCCGTGCTCGTGCGCCATCATCCGATGTGTGGGACATCGGGGCCGAGGCGTTTTTCCGGGCACGCTCGAGGCGTGGTCGAATTTTCTTGCGTTCGAATATTTGCTGCGATGGAGGCGGATCGATGGTGAATACGAGGATGGCGTGCCCGTGTGGGCGGGCCTTCGCAGGGCCTGCGAAGAACTGTACGAGCGTCGTGAACCAACCGGATCGTTGCGGCATCTGACAGCCACTGCCGCGAGCACGCTCGCACGCACGGGCGTGCCGGACTGCGCGGCGCGGCCTCGTGCTAGCGTCCGCCCATGAGCGTCGCGCTGCCCTCCGATGCCGCGGCGGTGGCCCGCGCCGCCGTGCTCGATGCGGTGATCGTGTGCCGCGAGGCGTCGCGTCGGCTCGCGGCGGTGGGGCGCATCGCCAAGGCCGACGAGAGCCCCGTGACGGTGGCCGACTTCGCGGCGCAGGCGGTGATCGTTCGCCGGCTGCGAGCGCTCGGGCGGCCGATCGTGGGTGAGGAGCAGGCCGCAGTGCTGCGCGAGCCGGAAAACGCGGCGCTGCGCGACGCGGTGGTGGAGGCGGTGCGCCCGGTGTGGCCCGACGCCGAGGCCAGCGCCGTGCTCGACGCGATCGACGGCGCGGGTGGGATCGCCGATCCGCACGGCGGATACTGGACGGTGGACCCGATCGACGGCACCCGCGGCTTCGTACGCGGCGGGCAGTATGCGGTGTGTCTGGCGTGGATCGCCGACGGTTGCCCACGACTGGCGGTGATGGGCTGCCCGAACCTGCCGCGCGGGCTCGATGCGACGATGGATGTGATCGACCCCGAGGGCACGCTGTTCGTGGCGGAGGCCGGAGCACCGATGCAGTGGGGACGCGCGATACCGGGGGCCCAGCTGCACGCGGCCGAGCCGCTGCCGAGCCAGCGGCCGTCACCCCTCGTGGTCACTCGCTCGTTCGAGGGCACGTATAGCCGGCTCGAAGACGTCGGCCGCGTGCTTGCCTGGCTCGGCACGCGAATCGAGCTGCGCGCGGCCGACAGCCAGGCCAAGTACGGAATGGTGGCGCGCGGACAGGCACACGCGTACGTACGGATCCCGCTGCACCGCAACCGTGCCGAGCAGGTGTGGGATCACGCGCCGGGCTGGATGGTGGCCACCGCCGCGGGCGTGCGCGTCACCGACCTCGCCGGTGAGCCGTTCGATTTCACCTGCGGCGATCGGCTCGAGCGCAACTACGGAGTGGTGTGTGCACCGCCAGCGGTGCACGAAGCGTTGCTCGAGGCGATCGCAGCGCTCGGGCTGCAGCACCGCGATGCATGACGCCTACATCTCCAGCACCCGCGCCAGCAGCCCGTCGAGCTCGTCTTCCTCGATGATCTGGATCGTGATCTCGGCGATCTCCTCGTCGGTCATGCCGAGCCCCAGCGCCACCTTGCGCAGGTAGTCGTCCTCGGCGAGGTCGATCTCCCCGTCGGCCTCGGTGACCTTGGCGATGAGGTCGACCACGGTGCGCTTGTCCGGCTTGGACAGGAACCACAGCGTGGCGGCGGCCCCCCGCGCGTCGTGCTTGGCGGGGTTGAACGACCGAAAGCGCGCCTCGATCGCGGCGGGGAGCGGTGACTCGCCCGCCACCCGCTCGAGCAGCACGCGGATCGTGTCGATCTCCCGCCCTTCGAGGCGCTTGTCGGCGTAGGCGGCCCCCAGCAGCAGATCGGTGAACGTGTCGATGTGCTCGATCAACGGCGTGATTCCTCGGGGCGGGAGGATACGCCCCGCGCCCCGTGAGCGTCCACCCACGCGCCGCGTGGGCGCGATCAGTTGCAGACCCAGTCGACCTGCTCCCACTCCTGCTCTTCATCCCCGCAGTTGATCCGCAGGCACTCGCTCGCGCCGCCGCCCCAGTCGACGCACTGGATGTACGTGGTCGGAATCGTGCCCTCGAACGCGAACAGCCCCGCGGCGAGGTTGGCCGGGGTGCACGGGTTGTTCGCCTCGCAGTCGAAGCCCTCGACGAGATCGATGTTGAGCGTGAACTCGCCGCCCCCGATGTCGCCGTCGTAGCTGTCGACCACGATCACCACCGATTGCCCGGCCACCAGGTTCCTCACGATCACCGAGTTCTTGTCTTCGGGCCAGACGTGGCCGTCGTCGTTGCAGGCGCTCTCGGTCCCGCCGCACGCGTCGTACACGGCGATCACGGTGTCGACATCCGTGGTGCCGAGCGTGTCGAACTGGTACATGCCATCGAGCGCGGCCGTGAACCGATACGTGCGGTCGTCGCCGCCACCACCACCACAGCCGAGCAGCTGGTCGTCGCCCTGCCCCGCGAGGTTGGCCTCGAGCGTCCGCGGCACCAGGCTGCCGAGATCCTCGTCGGCGCACTCGGGCTGGTTCGCGTCGTCGGGCGGGTCCGGCGTGTCGCAGAGGATCCCGCTATAGCCTGGCTCGCACTCGCACACGTAGCCGCTGTCGGTGTTGGGGCTGGGCAGGCACTCACCGTTCACGCACGAGTCCTCGTCGCAAGGGTCGTCGCACTCGCCCTGCGAGGCTACCGACGCGCCGGCCTGCTCCGCCGCGCACTCGCTCGGGTAGGTCTCGCCGTCGCAGCCGCACACCTCGCCCCGCGGCGCGTGATCGCAGCCGGGCGGCCGCGGCTTGCAAAGACCCGCGGCCACGTCGCCACAAGTAGCAGCGTCCACGAAGTAGCAGAACTTGTCCTCGTGGCAGTCCTCGTTGCTCGTGCACGCGGTATCGGGCAGGTACATGTAGTACGGCTGGCACGGCTCGAGCTCGAAGTCGGGGTAGCCCGCGTCCGCGCCCCAGTAGAAGCTCGAGCTCTGCGTGAGGTTGTTCCAGCGCCCCATGCCCCAGTAGCCCGCTTCGTCGACCCAGTACGAGGCATTCGTGGGGCCGTCGTAGAACACCGGGATCGTCGACCAGTTGTAGCCAGGCTCGCCCGACACGTCGAAGGCGTCGCCCCTGGGCACCACGCCCACCAGCGACTGGTATGACGGCGTGCTCTCGTCCACCTGCGCCGCGACCAGCCCGCCGAACGGAATCGTGAAGTCCGCCGCCGTGCCCACGCCCTGCGCTGGCGTCCAATTCAGGTAGCTCTGCGCTTCCGCGTCCCAGCCCCACACGCCGACCACCGAGTCACCGAGTCGGGCCACCACGTCGGACGCACGGGTGGGCGCGTCGAGCATGCACATGCCGAGCTTGTTGTAGCCCGGGGCCATCGCGGTGGTGGTCTTCATGACCATCGTCGAGATCTCGCGGTTGTTGGGGGTGTCCACGGCGAGCCGGTAGTAGTAGGTCGGCGTGTGATCGTCGCGATCGGCCGCGCCGGCGTCGGTGTAGCTGGTGGTGCCGGGCTCGAGCACGACCGCGTCGACGGCGTCCGAGAGAGCCGTGACGTCGAGCAAGAGGTTGGCATCGAGCGAGCGGTAGACGGTGACCGGACCGCCCGAGGGCCCGGAGTCGGACCAGTCGAGCGTCACGTCGTCGCCCTGCACCACGATCCTCACCCCGAAGCCCGGGCACCCGCCCATCTGCTCGCCGGTGGTGATATCGCCCGCCCCCGCGGGTCGCGCACCGGGCTCCTCGTCGGCTCCGGCGGGCAAGAGCGGCTCCACGTCGCGATGCTCGGTATCGCAACCGGCGAGCAGTGCGATCGGCACGACCAGGCTCGCGAAGCCGACAAGGAAACGAACACGATGGTGGGCTCGTGGCGTGGCGTCGTGAAGCATGCTTCTACGACTACCAGCGCGTTCGCGTCCCGAGACCTGTCAGATATACCGGTTCGGCACCTGTCAAAATTACCAGGGGGTCGATCAGGGTCCTCACGACAGCATTCGTAAGGGTGTCAGGGCTCGACGAGACCGCCGTCCATCGCCTTGCGGAGCAGCTCGGCCGTCGTCTTCACCCCCATGACCTCCATGATCCGGTACTTGTGGAAGGCGACGGTGCGCGGGCTGATGCACAGACGCTCGGCGATCTCCTTCATGGTGCAGCCATGCCCCAGGAGCCGCAGCACGTCGAGCTGGCGCTCGGTGAGCGACTGCGCGGCGTGGCTGCGATCGGTGAGGTGGGCCAGCGTGTCCTCGGCGAGCTCGGGGCTCAAGTGGGTGCGGCCGGCGAGCGCGGCGTCGATGGCGATGGCGAGCTGCTCGGCGGCCGCGGTCTTGAGCACGTAGCCGCTGGCGCCCTGCCGCAGGGCGCTGGCCGCGAGCGGGGCGCTGTCGTTCATGGTCAAGAACACCACGCGGGTGCTCGGCCACCGCTCGCGGATCCGCCGGAACGCGTCGAGGCCGTCGCCGGGCATCGAGATGTCGCTGACGACCACGTCGGGCTCGTGCTCCTGCACCGCCGCCACCAGCGTGTCGGCCGTGGAGACGCACGCCACCACGTCGTAGCGCGGCTGCAAGAGCGCGCGGAGCCCTTGCTGCATCACCACGTGATCGTCGGCAAGGACGATGCGGGCGCGCTTCATGGCTCGTCCTCGGGCGGGAGCGGCACCGTGGCCCGGATCCGCGTGCCCTCGCCCGGAGCCGAGGCGATCTCGAGCGTGCCGCCCACGAGGTGCATGCGCTCGCGCATGCCGAGGAGCCCGAGCCCGTCCATGCCGGCGCCGCCGCGCATGGCCATGCCCACGCCGTCGTCGCACACCTCGAGCCGCAGCACCGTCTCGTCGAGCTCCAGCATCACCATCACCTCGTGCGCCCGGCTGTGGCGTCGGGCGTTGGCGAGCGCCTCCTGGGCCACGCGGTAGAGGCCGAGCGACACCTCGGGGGACAGCGCGGGCGGGATGCCCTCGAGCCCGACGAAGCGCACGACCTGCTTGCCGAGCGCGTGGGTCTGGCGGCACAGCGCCGCCAGCGATGCGCACAGCCCCAGCCGCTCGAGCACGCCGGGGTGCAGGCCGTGGCTGAGGCCGCGGACCGCGGTGGCGACCTCGGCGGTGGAGCGCGAGGCCCCCGCGAGCCGCTGGGCCACCGGGGCGGCGAGCGAGGCATCGCGGCAGACGAGGTCGAGCTCGAGCTTGAGCGCGGCGAGGCGCTGGCCGAGGTCGTCGTGGATCTCGCGGGCGAGCCGGGCCCGCTCTTCTTCGTGGGCGCGGACGAGGCGGTGGTTGAGGGCCACCAGCGCCACCTCGTAGCGCTTGCGCTCGGTGACGTCGAGCACCACGCCGCGCGCGAACGTGAGGCTGCCGTCCTGATCGCGGCCGGCCGCGCCGAGGCACCGCACGTGCCGGAGCTCGCCGTTGCGGTGGACCACGCGCACCTCGATGGGCGCGGGGGTGCGGCCCACCAGCAGCACCGCGAGGAACGCCTCGTAGGCGGCGCGGTCCTGCGGGTGGATCTTGGCGATCATGCTGGTGGGCTCGAGCTCGACCCGCGGGTCGAGCTGGAAGATCGCGTGGATCTCCGCCGAGGCGACGGTGGTGCCGAGCGCGTAGTGGTGGGTCCAGTGGCCGAGCCCGGCCAGACGCTCGGTCTCGTGCAGGGTCTCGTCGTGCTGCACCCGCGCTTGCGCCTCTTGCTGGCGGTGCACGGCCATGGCCATCGGCTGGGCGAAGCCCTGCAGCCCGGCGACGATCTCCTCGGACCACGCGCAGGGCCGCAGCACGCCGCCGAGCCACAGCGCGCCCACGCTCACGCCGCCGAACCGCAGCGGCAGCGCCAGGAGCGAGCGCTGCCCCAAGAGCCGCAGCGAGTCGAATTCGGCGCGGGTGAGGTCGTGCAGGTCGTCCCCGCGACGCATCTCGACGAGCTCGCCGCGCAGGGTCTTGCCCACGAGCTCGGAGAGCTCGTCCTGGACCCGGGAGATCGGCAACGGGGGCACGCGCGGAGCCGACCAGGTCCGGCGCACGCGAAGGCCTCGACGGTCGTCGGTCAGTGAGAGCGCCGAGAGCCGGTCGATGCCGAGGAGCATGCCGAGCCGCTCGAGCGCATCGTGGAGCACGCGGTCGAGCCCCTGGACGGAGGCCTCGGTCACCCGCGAGAACGCGTCGAGCGTCAGCGCATCGAGCTCGCGACGGAGCCGGGTGGTGTTCGGACCGGACTCGGCTCGCTCGACGGCACGGATGCCATCGGTGAAGGAACTGCGTCGAATCTCCAAGCCCCCGTGCCCCCTCTCGCCCTTCTAGGGTTGCATGGAAGAACACGATGGAAGGGAAAGATCGATCACGATCTTTACATCCGACACGGCCTTACTTGGAGGGTCTTCGTCTCACCGCAGCGCGACCGCCACCGCGGTGCCGGCGGGTGCGGTCACGCGGAGTCGACCGCGCTCGGCGTCCCACGTGTAGCAAGCGCCCGCGCCTTGCAGCTCGATGCTCTCGGGTCCGTCGGGGAATCGCCGCGCCGGCACGATCACCTCGGTGATTCCCTCGGCTGCCGTCCAGCTCGCCTCGAGCACCTCGCCGTCCCAGCGCACGTCGACGCCCTCGCCGGCGACTGCGGGAACCCATGGCCGCACGTAGCCGTCGAGGATCACCCGCTCGCTGCCGTCGGCCTCGGTGACCGAGAGGTTCTCGCCGTTCCACAGCTCGGTGCTCGTGGAGTACTCCCACAGCGTGGCCGACATGCGGCGCTCGTCGACGACGTCCATCACGAGGCCGAGCCACTCGTTGCCGCCCTCGGCCCCGTCGGCGTAGCCGAACTCGCCGAGCAGCACGGGCAGGCCGTTGTCGGCCGCGAATGTGGCAGCCGAGCGCAGCGCGGGCGAGGGATCGATGCCCGACCATGTGGTGCCGAACAGCAGCGTGGAATCGTAGCGGTGCGGCGCGTAGACGAGGCCCTCGCCGTCGGGGCGGAAGTGGCTGCCGGTGCCGGTGGAGTCGGCTCCGGGGTCGTCGTAGAACACCAGCACGTCGGGCGCGGCCGCGCGGAGCTGCGCCGCGATGTCGGTGAAGAACGGCTCCAGCACGTCGGTCTTGAATGCGTCGAGGTCGTCCATGGTGCCCCAGCCGGGCTCGTTGATCGGCTCGAAGCCCACCACCGCCGGGTGATCGCCCACCGCGTCGGCCATGGTGAGCCACATCGCCTCGTACTGGCCGCGGAGGCCTTCGGCGTCGCTCCAGAACCGGTCGAATGACTCGCGCACGCCGGCGTCGGTGTAGTAGCCGGCAAACCACGTGGGGCAGTCGTGGTGGGGCTCGGGCGGATCGGGGGTGGCGACCGACCACGGCGGGAAGCCGTCGCCGCAGAACGGCGAGGCGTACACGTCTTGGTGGAAGTCCACGATCACGCGCACGCCGTGGGCCGCCGCGGAGTCGAGCAGGGCCTCGTAGCGCGCGAGGTAGGCCGTGTCGTAGCGACCGGGCGTGGGCTCGAGCGCCTCCCACGAGAACGGCATGCGCGCAGCATCGAGGCCCCACGCGGGCATGCGACCGAAATATTCATCGGCTGCGGCCCGCACGGCGTCGAGATCGGCGGGGTCCTCCACGTCGAACGGCAGGAACGGGGCGAATTTCGAGCGACCGCCGGTGTTGAGGCCGCGCAGCGCCACGTCGCGGCCGAGCGCATCGAGCAAGCGACCTTGCGCGCTCACGGTGAGGCGCGCGCTCGGCAGCTCCACGGGAGCGATCGGCATCTCGCACTCACCGGGCTCGGCGGGAGTGGTGCCGGTGGAGGTGTCGTCGGCGGCGACGGTGGTGGTGCCGGCCGCGGTGCTCGGATCGACGATCGTCGTGGAGCCCGTGCTCGAGCTCGTGTCCGAGCCGGTAGTGCCTGCATCGTCACCGCAGGCCCCCATGACCACCCCGAGCACCACGAGCCGCCGCGTTCGCTTCATCGCGCCAGCATGCCCGATTCGGCGGGTCAGGGGAGCGTGCAGATCCCTACGTCCTCGAATCCGGCGGGCGGGTCCTGCCACCACGCGACACAGGTCTGCCCCGGATCCAGGCACGGCGCGGCGGGCTCGGCCTGCGAGAGGTCGCAGGACGGCGTGCAGCACCCCGGCCAGGTCGGGTCGCAGGGCGGCCCCGCGTTCACTGGGGTCACGCACACCGAGCCGGGCTCGCACTCGTACGGCAGGTCGCCCTGCGAGCACGAGCCCCCGGGTGGCGACGCGTCGCCCATGGGTGCGCAGACGAAGCCCGCCTGCGCCGGAATGCAGACGTCTCCTACGGGGCACGGCTCCACCGTCAACGGATCGCACGGGGCCAGGCACAGGATCAGCTCGGCGTCGTTGGCAATGAGGCAGTCGGTCCCGGCTGGGCATTCGGGGTTGGCCTCGTCGCCGGTGCACATGGCCACGCACGTCCCCTGCAGCGTGTCGGGGTCGACGTCCCAACACATGAGGCCCTGGTCGCAATCGTCGAGACCGGATGTGGCGGAGCCGTCGACCATGCACGGCTCGCCGAGCCCCATGGGATCGTCCGCGACATCGGAGCAGCGGGTGGCATTCCACTTGGTGCCGCCGTCGTTGGCCCACGGCATGCACTTCTCGCCGTCGATGCAGTCCTGCGCGAACAGGTCGCAGCCGCACGAGCAGCTCGAGCCGCCATCGGGACGAAGCAGGAAGATCACGCCGGTCGTGCCGTCGGGGTCGCTGAACGTCTCCTCGCCCGTGGTCACCGACGGGCCGATGCTCGTCGACATGCTCGTGGTCGACGTGCTCGTGCTCGTGCCCGTCGACGTGCTCGGCGGGGGTGGTGCCTCGGTGTCGCTACCGGTGTCGGCCATGGGATCGGTGTCGGTGTCCCCGGGGAGGAGCAACATCGGTCCGCAGCCTGCGAGCAACAGGATGGCGAGGCAGAAAGCTTTCATTTCAATCTAAAATAAATAACAAAACAAACTTTTACAAGCTGGATCAGCAGCGTGATTAGCGCTGTTTGGGTAGGGGATCCAGGTCCCCGCGCAGGTCGGCCATCGCTCGCGCGAGCGCATCGGGGATGAAGCCCTTGAACGCTCGCTCGCTCGTCGCATCGGTGATCAGCGCCTTGCGGAGGGCCTCGTGCTCGGGCGTGGCCGACCACGCCTCCCAGCGCTGCTCGGGGGTCTCGCCGCGCTGGATCGCGAGCATGGCCTGGGCGAGCAGCGCGTCCCATAGCTCGATCATGCGATCGAGGTGCTCGGGGCCCAGCACGGCGCCGTGCCCGGGGATGATCGCGGTGGGGTGCAGCTCGCGGAGCCGCTGCAGCGCGCTCAGCCAGCTCCGCGGGCGGCCGTGGCCGCCGTAGGGGATCTCGTCGAGCATGTCGCCGGTGACGAGCACGCCGGCCTCGGGCACGTGCACCACGAGATCGGCCTCGGTGTGGGCGCGCACGGGGATGAGCTCGAGCGTGAGCGAGCCGAGCGCGAGGGTGGTGGGCTTGGCGACGAGGTGATCGGGCGGGTCGAGCTCGGCGCGGGCGAGCGCGTCGACCTCGGCCTGGATCTCGGCGAGCTCGCCGTCGAGCTCCAGTTTCTGCTCGGGGGTGAGCGGCGTGCCGTCGTCGAGCTTGCCGCTGGCCTTCATGGCGTTGCCGCGCTCGAGCAGCGCCGACCGCTTGGTGCGGTGCTCGTCGAGCTGGCCCTTGCCCTCGCTGGCCAACAGCGCCGGCAGGCCGGCGTGGCCCCAGTGCTCGAACGGCAGCTTCTCGGCCCGCAGCGCCGCGCGCCACAGCGAGCCGCCCAGGCTGTGATCGAGGTGCCAGTGGGTGGTCATGAACACGCGCCGCGGGCCGTGGGGCTTGCCGGAGGCCGTCGTCATCGCATCGGCGCGCTCGTGCAGCCACTGCATCGCGACCACCCGCTGCGGCGAATCGATGACCACGATGCCTGCCTCGGTGACGATGATCGCCGCGTTGCAATCGTTGAAGCGCTGGCGCTCGGGCTGCAGCGCGGCGTGGATGCCGGGAGCCACCTCTACGAGGCGCAGCGGCGCAGCAGCGGGATCCTGCTTCGCCTCGGCGCCCGGCTCGGCCACGACTGCGGGGGCTCGGTCGCCGACGGGCGGCGTGGCAGCGGGCTCCACCGGCGCCTTGCCGCGATTGCAGGCCAGCACGAGCAACGATCCGATGAGCCAACGACGAGCGGACACGTGCGGGCATCGTGTCGCGAACCAGGGCGGCGCGGCAAGCCGGTGGTGGCCGGCATGGTGCGCTCGCTTGCCACGTGGCAAGCTCACGCGGTGCTGCGCACTGCTGCTTCGACCTCGTCCCTGGTGCTCGCGCTCGTAGGGCTCGGCGCGTGCGCCAAGCCGGCCAGCTCCGCGATCCCACCCACCGCCCCGGCCGCGCCGCTCGAGCTCGCCGACGAGGACGACGAGGACGACGGCGAGGACGACGGCGAGGACGACGAGGCCGCCGCAGACGGCGAGCTCGCCAGGATGACGCTCCCGCCCCGCCCCGAGTGGATGGACAAGTACGCCGGCTCCTCCCCCGACGAGCGCTTCTTCGACATCGCGGCGCTCATGGAGACGCACGGCCTCGATCGCGCCAGAGCGATGGAGCTGCAGAACCACTTCCGCGACCTCACGCGCAAGGACCCCAACGGCAATCGCGAGGCCCAGTATGCCGAGGCGCTGCGCCGTGCGAAGGCCGGGGAGTTCGAGGACGGCCGCGACCCCAAGCGGCTGGCCGAGGCGCCGTTCATCGTGGTGTTCGACCTCGACGAAACGCTCCTCGACCAGTACTTCGCCGACCCGGCGATAGCGAAGGCCTGCCACGACGTCGAGGTCCCGGTCGAGGGCAAGGATCCGCGCTACATCAAGCTCACCCCCGGTTGGGCCGACATCATCCATCGCATCGACGCGCTCGGCGGCGAGGTGGTGCTGTTCTCGGCCAACACCGACGATCTCACCTGGGCCAACGCGCGCGTCTGGATGCTCGACGGCGTACCGATCCACCAGCACCCGGCGGTGGCGGCGTTCATGACCAACAGCCACCTGCTGCTGCAGCCCAAGCAGGCGGGACAGCCGGTGGTGGAGCCGTCGAAGGATCTGCGCATCGTCGACCCGGAGCTGTCCCGCACCATCATCGTCGACGACAACCCCCTGCGGCTGTTCCAGTTCCGCAACACGCGGGTGTTCAAGAAGTTCGAGGCCGACGTCTACTGCGTGACCAAGGATGCCGCCACCAAGCAGGCGTACGAGCGCGCGCTGGGCGTGGTCGTGGACGAGATCGAGGACTCGGTGCGCTACATGAAGGCCCATCCGGGCGTCGGCTTTGGGCAGGCGTACCTGCCGTACACGACGCTCGGGCAGCTCGCGGTCCGCTGGCTCCGTAGCAGCGGACGCAGCGAGGCCAAGGCGATCTCCCATTTGCGCGCGCACCCCGAGCTGGCCGACCAAAAATTCTGAACAAAAAAACTGAACAGTTTCGCGGGCCCAACGCGCCCCGCGCCAAACGAGCGCACCACGTTTTCTCCCGGCTCGACCACGGGCGTTTCCGCTACCATCGAAGATGCGTGGGATCTCGCTCGCCCACATGGCTCGTGCTGGTTGCGGCCCTCGGCTGCGCGCCACCCGGCTCGCGTGATGGCGAGGGCTCCGACCCGCCGCTCTTGCACGACCCCGAGGGATCGATCCAGCTCCTGCTGCACGCGCCGACCGGGGTGGGTCCGCAGCCCGCGTGCGTGGCGGAGCTCTGCACCTCGCTCGCGGGGCTCGTCGACGGAGCCGACAAGACCATCGACTTCGCGCTCTACGGCGTGCGCGGGCAGCCGCGGATCGTGGAGGCGATGAAGCAGGCGCAGGGCCGCGGGGTGCTGGTGCGCGGGGTGGTCGATCGTGACGCCGACGGCCTCAACTACTACGCCGACACCGAGGCGTTCGTGCAGGCGCTCGGGCACGTGCACGACGACGGCAAGGTCGACGAGCGCCGCGTCAAGCAGGCCCAGCGCACCGTGTACCCCGAGCCCCGCTGCGCGCGCCCCGAGGGCCACCTCGGCCCCGTGCAGTGCCTGGCCTACGACCTCGGCGATCGGTGCCTGCTCGCCGCACACTCGAGCCGCGACCCGCTCGACGAGGGCGCGGCCATCATGCACGACAAGTTCGTGGTGGTGGACTCGCGCGTGGTGTGGACCGGCTCCACCAACGTGAGCGACACCTGCTCGGGCGGCTACAACGCCAACCTCGTGACCGTGATCGACTCGCGCAAGATCGCGGCGGGCTACCTCGCCGAGCTCGACCAGATGTACGAGGAGGGCCGCTACCACGAGGACAAGCGCTCGGCCGGCATGCTGCGGGTGACCGTGGGCGACGCCGAGGTGGAGCTATTGTTCTCGCCGCAGGACACCCCGATCCGCGACCGCCTGCGGCCGCTGGTCAAGCAGGCGCGCGAGCGCATCGACATCGCGGTGTTCTACTTCACCCACAAGCTGCTCACCGCGGACCTCATCGACGCGCACATGCGAGGGGTGGAGATCCGCGTGATCCTCGACGCCACCGCGGCGGCCAACGGCTTCACCAAGCACGAGCTCTTGCGCGCGGTGGGGATCCCGGTGAAGGTCGAGAATTGGGGCGGCAAGATGCACATGAAGTCGGCGGTGATCGACGGCCACACCGTGATCACCGGCTCGATGAACTGGACCACCGCCGGCGACGACACCAACGACGAGAACGTGGTGATCGTGCACAGCGAGGCGCTGGCGAGCCAGTACACCGAGTTCTACGAGCAGCTCTGGGCCGGCATCGACGATCGGTGGTTGCGCGAGAATCCGGATCCCGAGTCGCAGGACTCGGGGACTTCGTGTACCGACGGGATCGACAACGACTACGACGGCACCGCGGACGCCGAGGACACCGGGTGCAGCGACTCGCCGCCTCCGCTGCCGGCGCTGCCGCCGTGGCACATCGTGGACAAGGGCGGGCGGATGACGTGCGAGCCCGAGATGCTGCGCGCAGTGGTGGCCAAGGCGAGCAGCGAGGGCGGCAGCAAGCCGGTGCCGCCGCCCTCGAAGGTCACCGCCAGCGTGCGCTACGGCGAGTAGAACGCGACGTCGGCCCCACCCGCGGGGCCGCCCACCTTCATGAGCAGCGTGCCGGCGCCGTCGACGAGCAGGCCCGTGACGTAGTAGCCGCCGTCGAGCACGGGGTTGGCCACCACCATCTGGCCGCCGCTGAAGGAGATGGCCACGATGCTCGGCGCGAACGCGTCGGACGCATAGACCGTGCCGGCCGGATCGACCGCCACCCCATCGAGTCCGGAGAACCCCGCCGCCAGCACGGCGGTCATGCCCCCGGCGGTCATCGTCATCACCTGGTTGGTGCCGTTGGCCGCCACGTAGAGCGTGTTCGTGAAGGGATCGACATCGAGGTCGCTCAGCAGCGTGCCCGCGTTGCCCACCACCGCCGAGGACGCAACGACCGGGTCGAACGCGTAGACGTTGCCGTCGAAGCCCGCGCCGAGGATCCGGTCCGCGTAGGCCCCGAAGCCCGGCGGCGCGACGATGATGGCGTTGATGGTGGTGGGCAGCATCATGATCTGATCGAGCGCGCCGCCGGCCGTCACCGACCAGAGCTGCGGCGAGCCGTCCGTGGCGATGTAGGTGAGGCCGTCGGAATCGCGGTAAGCCACGCCGTTGACCGACGAGCTGCCCGTGAACGAGGCCACCAGCGTGGACACGGCGCCCGTGCTCGCGTCCACGCGGTAGAGCGTGTTCTCGAACCCGCCCGAGACCACGAGGTTGCAGGCCCCGTCGAAGTCGAGGTCACCGAAGAAACTGTTGAGGTTGACCGTGAGCGGCAGCAGGCTGGTGTCGAACACGCAGGTGTTGAACGTGCAGGCGTTGCTGCACAGGTTTTCGTCGTCGCCATCGCCGTCGTCGCACTGCTCGTCGGCGAGGTTGTTGAGCAGGCCGTCGCCGCACATCGGCTCGGTGCAGTCGGAATCGCAGGTCTCGGTCTGCATGCCGTCGTCGCAGGCCTCGCCGGCGAATTCGTTGGTGAGGGCGTCACCGCAGGCGGGCTCGGTGCAATCGGAATCGCAGGTCGCCGAGCCCTCGCCGTCGTCGCACAGCTCCCCCGCCGCCGTATTGGGCACGCCGTCGCCGCACTCGGCCACCGTGCAATCGGTGTCGCAGGCGTCGGTCTCGGCCATGTCGTCGCACAGCTCTCCCGCGGCCATGTTGACGAGCCCGTCGCCGCACATCGGCTCGGTGCAATCGGCGTCGCACTCCTCGAAGTCGCCGGCTTCGTCGCACTGCTCGGCGTCGGCGTTGACGACCCCGTCGCCGCACACGGGAGCCTGGCAGGTGGCGTCGGTGCACACGCCGCTGGTGCAGTCGGAGCCCTCGCCGCAGTCCTGGCCATCGTCGCAGGGCGAGCAAGAAGGCCCGCCGCAGTCCACGTCGGTCTCCGTGCCGCCGATCATTCCATCCGTACAGCTCGGGTCCACGCAGGTGCCCTCGTCGCAGAGCATCGAGGCGCAGTCGGCCGCGCCGCCGCAGCCCTGGCCATTGCCGCAGGGCTCGCAGGCGCCGCCACAATCCACGTCGGTCTCGTCGCCGCTCATCATGCCGTCCTGACAGGCATCACCGGCGGTCTCGTCGGCGGTCTCGTCGGCGGCGGTGGTGGGGGCGGTGTCGGTATCCGTGTCGAGCGGGGTGGGATCGGGGTTGAAGCAGGCCGGCGCGAGCGCGAGGAGCACGAGCGAGGACGAAGCGAGCAAGCGAGGCATGCCGCGACTACGCGCCAAACCCCTGGAATCGTCAAGACGGGTGATTTCGCGACTCGAGCCCTACGCGGGCAGCGTGCAGATCCCAATGTCCTCGAAGCCCTCCGGCGCCATGCCGGCCTCGTAGTACGGCGTGCACACCTGCCCGGTCAGGCACGCCGGCATGGGATCGGTGATGTTGCAGTAGGGTGTGCAGCAGCCGGCGCTGACGCAGCCGGGCACGAGCTCGGGCAGCGCACAGAAGAGTCCGGGATCGCACACGGCGATGTCCTCGCACGAATCGCCCGGGCCGCCATCTTCGACTGGCACGTCGGGGAGGCAGAGGAACAGGTCGTTGAAGGGATAGCAGGCCTGGCCTTCGTCGCAGCCTTGGAGCACCGGATCACACGTGGGGAGGCAGAGGATCAGCACGCCGTCGTTGGAGAGCGCGCACGCCGTGCCCTCCTCTACGCAGATCGGATCTTCCTCGCTGCCGCCGCACAGGCCCACGCAGGTGCCCTCGAGGTCGGCGTCGAGGTTCCAGCACATCGACCCGAGCGCGCAGTCATCGATGCCGCTGGTGCCCGGGTCCTCGACGGTGCAGGGGTCGCCCACCTGGGCGGGATCGTCGACGACGGGGACGCAGTGCGTGGCGTTCCAGGCGTTGCCCCCGTCGTTGGCCCAGGCGGCGCACTTCTCCCCCGGCGGGCAGCTCTGCTGCCAGAGATCGCAGGATTCGAGGATCCCAGAGTCGGGCGCAATGAAGATGGTGTTGCCGCCATCGCTGGCATCCTCGCTCGCGCCGCCGACAGTAGTGCCGCTCGAGGGATCGGGCTCGCCGCTGGTCGTGCTCCCGGTGCCGCCGGCAGCCGAGGTGACGCCCGGTGGCGTGCCATCATCGCTACTGTCGCTGACCACGTTGCCGTCTTCGGCTTCGTCATCGGCAAAGCCGACCGACTTGGGGATGATACAGCCGCTGACGAGCACGGCGACGAAGAGAGCCACGGGGCGGGAAGCGAGTTGGAACGAGCCGGACATGGATGGTTATCCTGTACTTGCTCTTCTCCGGGGTAGGGAGGATCCGTCACGCTCGCGGCGGAATCTCGGGTATCAGCCCAGCGCGATGACGTCCGCGGCTCGCGATCACGATCCCTCGCACTCGAGCGGCGTGCGCTGGGCCACCGTCGAGCGCGGGTGGTCGCGGCGCAGCGCGGCAGCCTCGGCGTGGGCTTGCGCGTCGCGACCGAGCCGGCACAGCGCGCGGACGCGGGTGGCCTTGCGCACGTCGACCAGGCGACCGGAGGGGAAGCGTCGCTCGTGCTCGGTGAGCCACTGCAGCGCATGGACGGCATCGCCCTCGCGCAGGGCCGCGGTGGCGCGGTCGAGCACGGTCACCTCTTCCTCGAGGCCGAGCGAGGGCGGATCGACCACCGCGGGCTCCTGCGCCGCGAGCTCGGAGGATCGCACCGGGGATTTCGTGCTCGCGGGGCTCGGGCGCGTGCTCTCGGGCGGCTCGGGGTCGCTCGGCACCGGCACGCTCGCCGTGCCCTGGTCGGCCGCGGTCTCGGGCGCTGCCCCATCGCGCTCCGCCGCCTCGGCCGAGGGCGAGGCGCTTCGCTCTCGCGCGTGCTTCACAGCGGCCTTGGCCTCGACCGCTCGATCCTCGCGCGTCCCCGCGCGCTCGGAGCGTCCGCCTGCGATCGCAGCGACGGTCACCACGCCAACGGCCGCCACGACGCCGAGCACCCGCCCCAGGGTCCATGCTCCGAGCGCGGAGCCGCCAGGCACCCGTCCGAGCAGCGGCACGAGCACGGCCCAGGTTCGCTGCGCCTGCTCGGACGACGGCTGGTCGCGCCGGCGAACGCTACCCACCCACGCCGCCACGCTGCGTTGCAGCCGGGGCTCGAGCTCGCGCCGTGCCAGCCGCAGCCGCGAGTACACGGTGTTGACGGGGATCTCGAGCTGCGCCGCGATCTCCGGCGCCGTCATCTCGAGCAGCTCGGACATCACGAACACCTCGCGGCGCCGGGGCTCGAGCGCCGCGAGCACGGCGTCCACGTCGTGTGCCTCGTCGCGCTCGCGGTGGGGCGCCGTCGAGCGACCGGCTCCGTCGCGCGCCATGGCGGCCTTGCGGCGCACCGTGCGGGCGTGGCTGCGGCGGTAGCGAAATGCCACGCGCCGCGTCACCCCGTAGAGCCACGCGCGCGGAGAGACATCGTGGTGGAGATCGCCCCAGCGCCGGTAGGCGGTGAGGAACACGTCCTGCACGGCATCGTCGATCACCGCCGGGTGCACCCCAAGGCGACGCGCGGCCGCCCACACGAACGGGAGCTCTCGCTGGTAGACGCTTTCGAACGCGGCGAACGACGCCCGCATGGGTCCTTCCCCCATCTTCTCCGGGGTCGGGTCCGATCCGTCACGGAAAAACGAGGGTGACTTCGATTTCTCGCTCGTGCCTCACGCGGGCGCGTGGGCCGCAACGCATGCTCGATCATGCTTTTGGTCATTCCGACCCAAACCGCAGCTCGATGCCCACCCATACGCGCCCCACCACCGCCGAGGGCTCGAACAGACGCACCGGCGGGTCATCGACGAGCTCGAACGCCGGCACGTACACCGGCACCGCGGCCGTGAAGCCCCCGGCCAGCGCCCACTGCGGCCGAAACCACCACGAGAGCCCCACGCCGGCCTCGAGCGCGACCCACAGGCCCTGCCCCACGTGGGAATTCGGCGCGCCCTGGCCTGCGCCTCGCAGGCCACCGAGCTGCACGCCTCCGCACAGCGGTGCTTCGAGCCGATCGCGGCCGAGCTGCCCGCACCCGCGTACCGTCGTGGTGCCGAGCTGCACCCGCACGCTCGCATCGCCGACGGGCTCGCTGACGCGCGGGATCCAGTAAGCACCCTCGAGCTCGATCCGCGCCCGTCGCCACCGCAGGCCCAGCGCAAGCGACGGCACGCCGGTGATCCCCGGCAGCGCCCCCAGGCCCACGCCGCCCGCGACTCGGGCCACACCGCCGGGACGCAGCGAGCGCTCGGGCTCGCCCTCGTCCGCGCCAGCGCCTCCGCTCACGCCTTCGGGTCGGGCCTCCCTCGGCGAGCGCCCCGTGGTCACGACGGGGGTCTCGCTCGGCGGAGCCTCCAGCGCGTCGTCGCCCCACTCCATCGCCTCGACCACCGCGACCGGATCGATCGCCAGCGCCACCACCAACGCGGTCGCGTCGGCCAGCGCGCGACAATCGGCAGCTTCGAGCCTCCGCTCGTCGTCCACGCCCCCCGCCGACGTGCGCAGCGTGAGCCGATAGCCACCTCGCTCCTCGAGCTCCACCCGGCCGTCCACGTTGGCCTCGCCCGCTACGAGCGTTCGACCCAGGCGCCGCTCGATGCCGCGACGCAGCTCGGAGGCCGAGGGGCAGCCCACGGGCGCGCTCCAGCGGAGCGGGTCGGACTCGGGCGGAACCTCGGGCGGCAGCTCCGGCGGCTCGGGCAGCTCCGGTGGCTCGGGCAGCTCCGGCACGGCCTCCGCGGGCGGCTGCTCCGGCGCCGGCTGCTCCGGCGCACGCACTGGCCCCGCGGGTGCGGGCCCGGCCCCGATGAAGGCCGGTAGCACGAGCGCGGTGAGCAACGCGGAGACCGGCACGCGCTCCCTCCTTTCCTCGGCCTACCAGCGGTAGGTGAGCAAGAGCCTCAGGTCCTGCGTCTTCTGGATCCCCGCCTGGCCCTGCGACTCATTGGGCTCCACGCGGCGGTCGCGGAAGATCAGCGTGGCGAAGAACACGTTGCGCCACAGGTATACGTGGGCCGCGGCGCGGTACTGGAACTCGCGCAGCTGCCGGCGCAGGTCCGAGCCGAGGAACACGGGCGGATCCTCGAAGTTGGTGCCGATATAGGTGCCCGCGTCGCCGGCGAGGAACAGGCGCTTCTTGACCGCGAGCACGCCCACCTGACCGTTGACGGCCACCTGCCAGTTCTTGAAGTTGAGCTCGCGCTTGCCGTAGGCCTCGGCCAGCACGATGAGCCGCCGCCAGCGGAAGATCGTCTGGATGTTCGCGGCCGGGTAGCGCTCCTGCGCGCGCTGGTCGTACTTGGCACCCACGGCCACCGCGAGGGTGGTGGGGACGGGCGTGTAGAGGAACGGCGTGTCCCAGCGGCTGTAGTAGCCGATGAAGTTCATCCACGCCTGGCCGCCCACCGTCCAGGTGTAGTTGCGGTTGTCGTCGGGGAAGAAGCGGCCGCCGATGTTGCCGTTGAAGCGCCCCGCGCCGCCGGCCACGAACGTGCGGTAGAGGTACTTGCCCTTCTTGTCGAGCGGGCCGCCCACCTCGACCGCGGCGCCGTTGCCCTGCTCGAACGCGTTGTACACGTAGAACGCCGGGTCGGTGAGCATGCGCTTGTGCACCGAGCGGACGAGCTCGAGCGAGAGCGTGCCGCCGCCGCTGTTGACGTTGATGTAGTGCCCCTTCTTGCCGAGCGGCACCTGGAACAGCGCGAACGTCATGCGGGGCGTCCGCTCGGCCCGCATCGACAGGAGGAAGAACGAGTTCTGGATGAACGGCATCTGCCCGAGCACCCGCAGCTGGATCGCGTCGAACTGGGTGTCGGCGCGCCCGAACTTGCCGTTGCGCTGCTGCTCGCTGTCGTTGGCGAACACCACGCTCTGCGACAGGCGGGCCACCATCGAGAAGCGGATGTTGCCGTCGCCCTGGCACACGGTCACTTCGGTCTCGAGCTTGCAGCCGAGGTCGGCGCAGTCGATCTTGCCGTCGTTGTCGTTGTCGTAGCCGTCCGAGCAGGTCTGGTTGTCGCGCTCGCCGTCGTTGTCGGTGCCCTTGCCGAGCAAGTCCTCGGGGGTCTGGCCGGCCCGGAGCCCGAACTCGGCGCCGTCGTGGGTGCCCGCACCACCCGTGCCGGTCCCGCCCGTGCCCGCCGGGGGACCGCTCACGAGGTCCCACGAGCCCTTGCACGCGTTGGACTCGTCGCAGTCGAAATCGTCGCAGTCGACGTAGCCGTCGCTGTCGTTGTCGATCCAGTCACCGCAGCGCGCGTCGTCGTACTCGGGCTGGCCATCGGGCTGACACGCGGCATCGGCCTTGCAGTCGGCATCGCCACAGTCGAATACGGTGTCGCCGTCGTCGTCCTGGCCGTCGTTGCAGACCGACTCGGTGGGCCGCGGCGTGTGCCCGAGGTCGGGCTCGGGCTCGGGCTCGGGCTGGACCGTGGTCTCGGGATCGGGCACGGCCGGCGCGAGCGAGCCGAGCCGCGCCGTGCCCGGGCTCCACGGCGAGGCCTCGGACGCGCGCGGCACCAGCAGGAGGCAGAGGCAGCTCAGCCACAAGAGCAGGGACACGGCGGTCGGCCTTCGTTGCATGATGGTCATCTTCGGGATCGCGGCGGAAGTAGAGAGAGAGGGCGGTCGCGGGAGCCCCCCTTGGGGGCATGGATGGTCTCAGCGCCCGGTCTGGCAGTAGCCCAGATCGGGGCACACGGTGACCTCGGCGTGGTGGCTGCAATCGAAGTCTTCGCAGTCGATGAAGCCATCGCCGTCGTTGTCGAGCCCGTCGCTGCAGCGCGCGTCGGTCTGGGCGTTCGAGGCCCCCAGGCTCTCCTGGCACACCTGCTTGACGGGCAGCTCCTCGGACTGCGAGCACGAGAAGTCCTCGCAATCGATGAAGCCGTTGCCGTCGTCGTCCACCCCGTTGCTGCACGCCTCGGGGGTGTCCTCGCCGGGGCACAGCTCCTGGAGCTCGGGGTCGTCGGACTGCGAGCACGAGAAGTCCGCGCAATCGACGTAGCCGTTGCCGTCGTCGTCCTCGCCGTTGCTGCACGCCTCGGGGGTGTCCTCGCTGACGCACAGGTCCTCGAGCTCGGGGTCGGTGGTGTCCGAGCACGAGAAGTCGGCGCAGTCGGAGAAGCCGTCGCCGTCGTCGTCGGCCTCGTTGCTGCACTCCTCCACCGTGTCCTCGGGCCCGCCGGTGGGGTCGCCACCCCCCATGCCTCCGCCGCCCTGGCTGGGGCCCCCCGGCAGCTCCTGGCCCGTACCTGGGCCCGGGCCGGCCATACCGGCGCACAGCTCTGCCACCTCGGGCACGGCGCTCATCGAGCAGTCGAAGTCCACGCAGTCGACGTAGGTGTCGCCATCGTCGTCCTCGCCGTTGGAGCAGGCCTCCACGGTGTTCTCGGGCATCGTGGACCCACCGCACAGCTCCAGCAGCGCGGGGTCGGTGGTCATCGAGCACGAGAAGTCGGCGCAGTCGATGAACGTGTCGCCGTCGTCATCGATGCCGTTGCTGCACGAGTCCACGCTGGCCTCGCAGATGAACAGCACCTCGGGGTCGGTGCTCCGCGAGCACGAGAAGTCTTCGCAGTCGAGGAAGCCGTTGCCGTCGTTGTCGATGCCGTCGCTGCACTGCCGGGCCGAGGTCTCGAGCCCGTTGCAGTGGTCGCGGATCATCGGGTCGGGGTTCTGCCCGCAGTCGCCGTCGGCGCAGTCGACCATCCCGTCGCCGTCGTTGTCGCGGCCGTCGGAGCAGTTGAAGTACGTCTGCTCCTCCGGGGCGCACAGCGCCTCGGTCTCCGGATCGTCGCTGCGCGAGCAGTCGTAGTCGTCGCAGTCGGTGAAGCCGTCGAGGTCGTCGTCGCTGCCGTTGCTGCACGCCTCGAACGTGGTCTCGGGCACGCCGCAGCCCACGGTGGCCGCGCAGTCGGGGTCGTCGCAGTCGGCCGCTTCGTCGCCGTCGTCGTCGATGCCGTTGGCGCAGCTGTCACCCTCGCCCTCGAGGCACACGCTCACCAGGGGGCTGCGGGTGCAGCCGAAGTCGTCGCAATCCTTGAAGCCGTTCTCGTCGTTGTCGACGTTGTCGCTGCACAGCTCGTTGGTGGCCTCGCGCAGGCACCCGCTCTCGAACACGTCCTGGCACTGGCGGTCGCCGCAATCGAACTGGCCGTTGAGGTCGTTGTCGATGTAGTCGTGGCACAGGCTCAGGTTCTCGATGCAGTCGCGCTGCGTGCCGCCGCCCGGGGCGTCGACCAACGCACATCCGAACCGCGGGTCCTCGATCTCGTCGAAGTCGCCCTCGGGGATCAGCTCGCCGCACAGCGTGGACAGCTCGAGGCAATCGGGGTCCTCGCAGTCCACCAGGCAATCGGCGTCGTTGTCATAGGAGTCCGAGCACGAGATGTCGTCGGCCTCGTAGCCGAACACCGGCAAGAGCGGCTCCTCGTAGCAGGCCACCCCCAGCGCCCACGCGCCCAGCAGCGGCAGCGCGAGGCTCGACAGCGATCGCCTTACTTGAGACATGCCGCACGACCCGTGCCGAAGCGGCGCTTGAAATCGATGTGGACCATACAGGAGCTGGGCTGGCCCTCGGCGTTGCCGAAGCGCCCCATCGAGGCCCAGCCGAGCAGCAGGCGCTCGAGCTTGTCGCGGTCGTCCTTGGCCACCTGCCGATCGATCCGGCGGTGGCGCGCGAACGTGGCCACGACCTCGCGCAGCGTGGCGTCGTCGAGCGACTCGACGATCGCGGCCGCCGTGGCGTCGGCGCGCAGCGCCTTGGTGGCCTCGTCGATCGCGGCGGGCTCCACGTCGTAGACCATGTGGCAGACCTTGGAGCACTCGCTGTAGCGGTTTTGGTGCTTCCACTTGAGCGAGTGGCCGTCGTCGGTGGAGACCAGGCGGTTGTAGGTGCCGGTGCCGTCGGTGTCCTCCTCGACCGAGTGGATCGAGGTGAGGACGTACTCGGGCACCCCGTGCGACCAGATGCCCCGACGCTCCGCCATGGCTTCGCGCTGCGCCTCGACGAGGATCGGGTTGCCGGGCTCGTCGTCGACCGTGAGCACGTGCGCGAGGCCGCGTCGCACCAGGTCCTCGGCCAGGCCCGGGCACTTGACCAGGACGCGGCCGTAGGTGTCGGCCTTGCCGCTGGACTCGCACTCCCAGATGCCCTTGCGCGCGTGCATGGTGGCCAGCTTGGCCATCACGTACATCTCCTTCTCGGTCCAGCTGCCCCATTGGTGCACCGGGCCGTAGGACTCGAGGGTGTTGAAGCCCTCGAGGCGAGCCTTCATGCCGTCAGCGCCCAGCACGCGGAAGGTGTCGCCGTCGTTGAAGCTGACCTGCACCAGCTTGCCGTCGAGGATCACGCGGGTGCGCGGCTCGGCGGCTCCCGCATCGTCGGGGACCGCGGCGGTCAGGGTGATGCCCACGAGCAAGGCGAGGGAGAAAGGGCTCGCGTGCGGGGCTCGGCCCCACCGCGTGCGCCGCCCGAGTCGACGATCGTTCGTGTGCATCGCAGCGCTCCCGTGTGGCCCGAGCCGCCCTACGCGAGGATCGCGGCAGGTGATCACCTCCGGGCCCTCGGCGTTCGCGCTCGGTTCCGACACCGCGCGCATGATGGACGAAAGCGGGCGCCGACTGCAAACGGAACGGGACCGGACGAGATCACCCGTGATCTCGCGAGGATTGGTCGTCCGGTCACATGCGCGTCGCAATGGCATGGACGGGCGCGGGGGCTGCGGCGCTATAGTGGAATGCACCGTCCTCCGAGGGTTCGATGAGCAACGAGACCAAGCCCAAGCCCAACGCCCAACCCAACAATGGCGCCGAGCTCGTCGAGCTCCCGGTCGAGCTCGGGCCGATCACCTCGCCCCGCGCGGGGCGGCTGGTGGGGCACAACGAGCAGGGCCGCCTGCTGGTCGACTTCCCCGGCAACGCGTTCGGTCCGCTGCGTGCCCGCACCACCGTCGTGCTCGCGCCCGAGGAGCTGCGGCGCGCGGTGGAGGAGCAGGTCGCAGTGCTGCTGCTGTTCGAGGAGGGCGACCCGGGGCGGCCGATCGTGGTGGGGTTGCTGCGCGACCAGCTCCCGCAGGAGGCACCCGCGGTCGAGACGGCCAGGCCGGCAGGACCCATGGAAGTGGAGGCCGACGGGCGCCGCGTGGAGGTCGAGGCCGCCGACGAGCTGGTGCTGCGCTGCGGCCAGGCGAGCATCGTGCTGCGCCGCAACGGGCGGGTGATCATCCGCGGTACGTACGTGGAGACGCGCAGCAAGGGCGTCAACCGCATCAAGGGCGGCTCGGTGCTCATCAACTGAATGGCGGCCGCGAACGACGAGACGATCCTGTGGGACATCGTCGAGGAGCACCTCGACGAGGCGGAGTTCCTCGTGGAGCTGTGGGCCTCATCGAGGCACTCGGCCGTGTACACGCTCGCCGAGCTCGATCGCGGCCCCGAGCTGCGGCTGCTCGCACACGTGGACGGGCTCGTGGTCAACGGCCCGCTCGCGCTCGAGCGGGTGTGCTGGCCGGTGCTCGAGGATCCCAAGGCCGAGCCGCCGCGCATCGCTGCGGCCGCGCTGGCCATGCTCGAGGGCGGCGACCTCCGCCCGCTGAAGCTGCTCGACGGGCCCCAGCCCGCGAGCAAGGCCGAGGCCGACGAGGGCGAGGCGGTCGACGAGGCTGCGCTGCGGCTGGCGGCGCTGCGAGAGCTCGCCGAGCGGCTCGACGCGCTCGAGGCCGACGAGGCCAACCGCACGGCCGTGGCGGAATTCGAGCTGGGGGCCGAGGCATGGCGCGCCTCGGCGCAGGGCAAGCTCGGGGAGCGGATCGCGGCGGAGCAGGACGATGCGCGCGCGGTGGAGCTGAGCGAGATCGAGGTGCTGCTCGCCGCGCACGCGCCGGAGCCTCTCACGCCGCCGGTCGCAGACGAAGAGGACGAAGAGGAGGAGCAGGAGGCGCTGCCGGAGGCGCTCGGGCCGGAGATGCAGGAGCAGAAGCGCCAGGAGGCCCTGCGCGACGTGGAGGAGCAGCTCGCCGCTGCGGAGGACGAAGACGAGCGCGCGCGGCTGATCGATCTAAAGGCGATGCTGGAGGCCGATGCGCCCGAGCCCGAGGAGGCCGCGCTCACGGCCGCCAATGACGGGGTCACGCCCGCGCCCGCGCCCGAGCCCGCGCTCGAGGTCGACCCGCGCATCGATCCGCTCGCGTTCGCGCTCGCGCTCTCCAATCACCCGCAGCTCGGCGACCAGATCCGCTCGTGCGCCGCCAAGGCCGATGGCCCCACGCTGGTGCTGCTCCTGCGTGCCTGCGCCGATCGAGGCCTGCACCCCGGCCCCGCGCTCGAGCGCGGCCTGGCTCACCAAGATCCCACGGTGCTGTGCGCAGCGCTGCGGGCCGCGACGTTCGGCGATCGCCCCAAGCTGCTCGCGATGGTCGAGGCGTGCCTGCAGCACCGCTCGCCCGCGGTACGGGCCGTGGCGCTCGACACCGGCATGATGTGGGGCTCGGCGCTCGCGTGGGAGCTCGCGCTCTCCACCTACAAGGCGCCCGAGTCCGCGAGCGCGCGGCTGTGGATCGCGTGCCTGGGCGAGGATCGCCACACCGAGGCGCTGGTGCGCCAGCTCGCCAACGAAGCGGTGCGGCACGACACGCTGTGGGCGCTCGGCTTTTCCGGTCGAGTGCCCGCAGTGGTGGCCTGCCTCGCGCTGCTCGACGACGCGGATGAAGTCACGCGCCGGCTCGCCGGCGAGGCCTTGACCGCGATCATCGGGCTCGATCCCGACGACGAGACGCTGTGGGAGGAGCCGGCGATCGCCAAGCCCGAGGCCGGAGCGCAGGGCGAGGCGCCGGCCGAGGACCAGGACGACCTCGACGCCGAGCTCGCGCCCACACCGGAAGACGAGCTGCCGCTGCCCAACGCCAAGGCGATCCGCGAGCGCTGGGGGCGGATGAAAGCCGCGTTCGTGCCGGGCAAGCGCTACCTCCTCGGCAAGCCGGTCGAGCGCGAGGGGCCCGGATGGACGCTGCCGATGCTGTCGTGCCGCAGAGTCGACGTGGTCGCGCGGGAGATCGTGGCGCGATCGCAGGGCGTGGGACGCTGGCCGTGGCGCGCACGAGCGGGGCGACACGGACAGTCTGCGGGGGTGCTCACGGAGCTCGGGCGGCAGGCGGGGGCGATCCAGGGCGATCGGCGCTGAGCGATTTGGTTACAATCGTCTCGTGCGGACGGAGCGTAGCTTGGACAGGACTGCGCGCATCGTCCTCGCGGCCGTGCTGGGTGCGCAGGGCTGCTCCGATCGACTGGTCGGGGACGATGCCGCGGGCGATGGCGACCACGGCGGGACGTCGGCAACCACGGAGACCATGGGCAACGACGGGACCAGCCGCGGCACGATGAGCTCCGATGTTGGCGATCCCGATGGCACCACTGTCCATACTTCCACCGACAACACCTCCGATAGTCCCGTCGACCCCACTTCCGAGACGTCCGCAGGCTCCACTTCCGAGACGTCCGCAGGCTCCACTTCCGAGGCGTCCGCAGGCTCCACCTCTGACGAGCCCGTGAGCTCCACCGGTACGCCCGTGGATCCCACCACCGGCGGGTCCGTCGGCTCCACCTCCGACGACCCGACCGACCCCACCACCGGCGACGTCCCAGCAGACGGCCCCGTATTGGAGCTGACGTTCTCGCAGATCAAGCAGTTCGACTTCTCATGGGCCCCATTCGAGGGTGCCGACTACTACCAGCTCCTCGAGAGCGCATCGCTGGGCGAGCCCTATGTGCAGCTCGGGGGCGACGTCGTGGGAGAGTCGATCTCGTTCACGATGCCGCTGCACTTTCGCTTCGAGGCGAGCTACGTGCTGCGCGCGTGCCACGACCTCGGCTGTACCGACTCGGCGCCCCTGGACGTGACAAGCTCGCTGGCGGAGGCGACCGGGTACTTCAAGGCGTCCAATACCAGTGCCTCTGACCACTTCGGCGTCGACCTGGCCCTGAGCGGCGACGGTAGCACCCTCGTCGTGGGCGCAGGGCAGGAGGACAGCAACGCCACGGGCGTCGACGGCGATCAAACCAATGATCTCGCCGACAGAGCCGGGGCCGTCTACGTGTTCGTGCGCGACGCTGGCGATCAGTGGTCGCAGCAGGCTTACCTCAAGGCCTCCAACACCGATCCAATCGACTTCTTCGGTTACACGGTCGCGGTGAGCGACGACGGTGCCACGATCGCCGTCACCTCGGTCACCGAGGACAGCGACGCCACCGGCATCGACGGCGACGAGTCGAGCGATCTGGACGAGGAGTCCGGTGCCGTGTACGTGTTCGTGCGCGACCTCGCGGGTCAGTGGTCGCAGCAGGCCTACGTCAAGGCCTCCAACACCGACCCGAATGACCACTTCGGTTGCGACGTGGCGTTGAGCGGCGATGGCAATACCCTCGCCGTGGGAGCCGACGAAGAGGACAGCAGCGCCACCGGCATCGATGGCGACGCGTCGAGCGATCTGGCCGGGCAGGCCGGAGCCGTGTACGTGTTCGCGCGCGACCTCGCGGGCCAGTGGTCGCAGCAGGCCTACGTCAAGGCGTCCAACGCCTTCATGGGCCAACGATTCGGTACGAGCCTCGCGTTGAGCGACGATGGTGAGACCCTCGCCGTGGGAGCCCGCGGCGAGTCGAGCAGCGCCACCGGAGTCGGCGGCGATCAGGCTCCCAGCCTCTTGACGAATTCCGGGGCCGTCTACGTGTTCGTGCGCGACCCGCTCGAGCAGTGGTCGCAGCAGGCCTACATCAAGGCCTCGAACACCGACGCGAACGATTCCTTTGGCGCCGCCGTAGCGCTGAGCAGTGACGGCGACACCCTCGCCGTGGGAGCCGACGAAGAGGACAGCAGCGCCACCGGCATCGACGGCGATCCCGCCGATAACTCGGCGGTCGCTGCCGGGGCCGTCTACGTGTTGGTGCGCGACGCCGGTGGGCAGTGGTCCCACCAGGCGTATGTCAAGGCCTCCAATACCGACGTGAACGACCGTTTCGGCAACGCCGTGGCGCTGAGCGCCGATGGCGATGTCCTCGTCGTGGGCGCCCACCTCGAGCGCAGCAACGCCCCCGGTATCGGCGGCGATCAAGCCGACGATTCGTTGGTCGGTGCCGGGGCCGTCTATGTGTTGGTGCGCGACGCCGCGGAGCAGTGGTCGCACCGCGCCTACGTCAAGCCCCCCATCGCCTTTTCAGGCGAATTTGGCACCAGCGTGGCACTGAGCAGCAACGCCGACCTCCTCGTCATCGGTGCCCCCAACGAGGACAGCAATGCCATCGGCATCGGGGGCAACCAGAACAATTTCCTGTTCCTCAATTCCGGGGCCGTCTATCTGTTCTGACGCCGCGACTCCGCGAGCGATCACCGCCCTACGGACAGTTCTCCGACGTCACGCTCTCCCCCGTCACCGGCACCCCCGCATCCACGAATTCAAGCGGAATCGACTGACAATTCGGCTCGCCGCAATCCTCCTGCCGCGCCACATGAGCATGCGGCCCCGTGGAGTACCCGGTGGAGCCCGAGAGCCCCACCGTCGTGCCGCGCGGCACGAGCTCGCCGTCGGTCACCAGCACCTCGGAGAGGTGCTTGTAGAGCGAGGTGCTGCCGTCACCGTGCCACAGCACCACGAGGTTGCCGTACGGGAAGCACTCCGGGCCGCCGCCGTCGTAGCAAGGGTCACCGGGCATCGTCTCGGCGAACGTGTGGATCACGATGCCCTCGGCCATCGCGACCATCGGCGTGCCGATCCCGAGCGAGAAGTCGAACGCATAGAACGCGTTGCCCTGGTGGCTGAAGCCGCCGTCGTTGCCCTGCGAGATCGTGGCCGTCATGCCGCACTCGAGCGGCAGCCAGAACCCGTCGGGCGGCTCGACATCGGGCGGCTCGTCGAGCGTACACTCGGCGAACCCGCTGAACACGTAGCCGTCGAGCGTATCGGTGGCGACGTGGAACCACGTGCTGTTGCCGTCGATCTCCTCGCCCACCACCTCCTCGAGCACGTCGACGATCGCGTTGTTGGGCAGCTCGCCGATCGGCTCCTGCGCGGTGCTGGGATCGGGCCGCACGTTGAGCACCTCGCCGGCCGCCACCATCACGCGCACGCGCGGGCAATCGTTCGGCTCGCCGGTGGTGGAATCGTCGGCCGGCGCGGGGCCGGTGGACGACGAAGCGCCGGAATCGGGATCGGGCCCCGGCTCGTCGTCGGAGGCGCCGCTCGAGCCTGCATCAGGATCGGGCGCCGCTCCTGTGGAGCCCGCGTCGGTGGTGGCGCCTCCGCTCGCGTCCGGGTCGAACGCGGGGCCGAAGCCCGCTTCATCGCCGCAACCGCTCGCGGCCACGGCGGCCGCGATCGCAGCGAGCCGGCTCGTCCATGCCCTGGGCATTCCCATGCTTCTCATTAACCAATCGCTCCGGGGCGTGCCAGGCATTTTCGAGCGCCCAGGCACGATCCAAGCCGATTCATGGTCTTCCGCACGTGGGCATTCGCTCGGGCCGTGACGCTGCAGTGGCTGAGCCAACTCATGTTTCGCCGTGCGATACACCGCATCACCAACCCGCACGATCACCGCACCGCCGTTGCCCATCGAGAGCCGCGTGCTCCCCCGCTGTCGCTCGAACCACGGAGTGGGAGCTCGCAGCCCAAGCAGTATTCGATCAATCTGCGATCTCTTCGATGCGGATCGTGTAGGGGGTAGGCGGGAAGCCGGGCTCTTGGGAGAAGAGGAACAACTGGAAGCGACAGCCTGCGATGTCCTCCTCGAGCACCTCTCCAGCGTCCAAGGACTTGCTCCGATAGGCCTCACCGCCTGCGGGTCCCACGTTGCACGGCTCTCGGTTGAGCACCTGGAAGCGGCCGTGATTCGCGTCGAAGGAGATGCGTACGCGTGTGGTTTCGGGTACGTCGAGACACATCGACCACAGCGCCATGCTGGAGGACGCGCCGTATACCGTGGGCTCGCGGCAGTCGAAGTCGCCCGAGAGCTCGACGGGGCCATCGGCGAGGGAGTAAGTGCGCTCGGGGATGCATGGTGCGCCCCATGTGGGATCGGGTCGCGGGTCGTTGCGCCAGGCTTGCTCGGCATCGGCGAGCGGCAAGCCGAAGTGGGTCTCGAACAAGGGGAGCGCAGCATCCGCGTCGGAGAACGCGGGGTCGTTCATGAAGGACATGAGCGTGGGCTGGTCGTAGGTCTCCCACAGCCACGAGACGAAGCTCTCTGCGCTCACGTAGAGGCCCAGGTCGAAATCCGCCCGTGGCACCTCGAGCAGCTCGATCGGTCCGGGGTAGGACTCGCCGTGTGGGTACCTCACATAGAGGGGAAAGCCGTCTGAACCCGACAGAATTTGTGCCAAGCCCTCCTCGAATACGATGCCGGATGACACATGATTGCGGCCGCGCACTGCGTGTACCAATTCGTGCGGCGCAGTGTAAGCGACTTCGAAAGCCGCGAGGACCATGTTACCACTGGCACTCGTGACACAACCTTGGGCGTGCTCGGCACCGTCGAAGATCGGAGCGCAGACCTCGGCGACGGAATCGACGCCAAAGCGCACATCGAGCTTGTCGTCCTCGGACCACAGCGGAAGCGCAAGGGCTTCGGCGATCCGCGCGAGCTCGCTCTCGAGCAACAGCGGTGTGCCCGCACAGATCGGATTGTCCTCCGATGTGGTGATGCGAAGGTGGGCGGTCTCGACCACGCCGTCGTCTTCGATATCGTCCGGTACGCAGGCTGGGCCGGCGCCCGGCAGGGCGAGCGCGGCAAAGCATGCGCCCCGCCGCGTCGCCCTGGACATCAATTGAAGCCGCCCAGCGGTCATCGGCAAGTCCTAGAATAGCGCAGGGTTTCGGAGTCGAACAACCTCGAACCGTCCCCAGAGGTCAACATCAGGGTGTGCTCGCCGGCTGGCAGCGGGATCTCGAGCAATGGTCCCGAGAACGAGCCGATACCGCGAACCCACCATGTGTGGGTCAAGGGGTCCTGGTCGGCGTCCCAGCTCGTCGCGAGTAGCGTGACCGGCTCGCCACAGCGGTCCGGCGCCGCCACGCGCGTGATTTGGGCGGTGGGACGCCGGGCGTCGTATTGACCCTGAATGTCGACCTCGAGCGCGGCTTCGACGACGCTGTCGACGTACTCGAAGCGTAGGCCCGCGATCGAGAACTGATCGCCCGCAGGGGACAGCCGCCCGCTCGGGCTGCCGACGTTCGTTCCGGTGAGCACCAGCGGGAAGCCGTCGATGTAGGCCTTCAGCAGCACGCCGATCGAACCTTCGGAGAAGCGGAAGTGCTCGCCGCGCTCGATCACCGGCGCTTCCTCGACCGACACGACCGAGAGGCGTGCCTTGGTGATCGTCATCCCGAGCGCCGAGGTGGTGGGCAGAGTGAGCTCGAGGGCGGTGAGCGCCATGCAATCGGCGGATGCGGTTGTGCAGGGCACGACACCATACTCGAAGACGACGTCGAGCTCCTCGCTCCGCTCCTCACCGCTCATGTCGGCCATCGCCCAGGTGAGGCGCGCCAAGGTGCCGTCGCTTGCGGAGGCCTTGAATTGCCCGAGGCCGCGAGGGGGCTCGTGCTCGAGGTTATCGGAAGCGCCGCAGATGTCTGGGTCGTTGCCCGTGATGTTTGGATCCTCGAGAAAGAAGAACGTCCCGTCGGGATTCCTCACTTCGTTGTTGATGGCCGAGCACGAGGTCGTGAGCGTGTAGTTGAAGGGAAACTGCGCCGGTGCCAAGCAAGCGACGAGCTGATCGTGGGCTCCGCCATTGAGGCAATTGCTCATGTCGAAGCCGCAGTTCGGTAGCGCGCAGCTTTCACAACGATTGAGGTGGTCAACGAGGGCGGCCTCGCACGTCTCGAGTATGCAGTAGCCCTGGCACCCGGCATCGGCCTCCTCGATGGACGGCTGGCCCTCACAGCAGAGGGGGCGAATGGTAGAGCCGCCTTCGGGCGGAAGGCCCGGGATCTCGCCACGGTCGCTCGCTTCGCCTACGACGCTCTCGACCAAGCAAGCCGTTTCCCAACCGAGCACGTCGCCGCCGCACTGGTCGCCGTGCTCGTCGGGCACTGGCGGTTGGATGCCGCTCTCATCATCCGCGCCGCTGTCGCCATCGCCTCCGGTCCCGCCACTGCCGTCGGTGCCACCACCGCCCCCACCTCCGCCTCCGCCGGAGCTACCTCCAGCATCGTCTCCACAGGCGGGAAGGAGCAGATAAAGGCCCAAGAGGGGCCACATCATCACGTTGTTACGCATCATCATGGGGGCTGTGCTCGCAATGCCGAGCCCGCGCCTAATCCTCAATGGATCGGCGCAAGGCCGGCAGAGCATTCATGGCCGGCACGCACAGCATCGTCAATGTCGAAGACACGGATTTTCCTCGTCGCTCGATAGTGATCATCGCAAAGCGTCCCCGATCGGCGAACCGGCTCGAGAATGGCTCAATGCCGCGTACTCTCGAATCAGAGCTCGGAGCTCGTTACACCATCGGGCCAGACCTCCATGCCGCAGGTGCTCTCCCGGCGCTGTCGGGACGCCGTCTGTGCAACCTGAAACATGGGTAACAGATCAGACCGGGAACATGGGTGACACCGCAGATCGCGCGCTCAGTTGATCCCGGATCATGAAGCTGCCCGTCGTCGTCTTTGCTCGTCACTGGTCGGGAGC